>Ga0247812_10000001_pt1 | contig 1138470 bp, 1003 predicted proteins | sample UWRJL149409B1_FD_178011 | JGI IMG/M metagenome (GOLD analysis project Ga0247812, IMG submission 178011) | Plant litter microbial communities from Arlington Agricultural Research Station in Wisconsin, United States - UWRJ-L149-409B-1 | ecosystem: Environmental > Terrestrial > Plant litter >...
ACCGCCATTGGTAATATTGACAAACCCTGAACCAGCGTTTTCCTGCCATTGGTAGCTTGTCGCATCTGTAACGGTTGCTGGGAAAGTTGTGCTGCCGCCTAGGCAAATTGTTCTGTTAGGCGGATTTGCTGTAACAACAGGCAGCGCTAAAGAACCCATTTGGAACTGGGTCATGGCTGTATTGCCAAAACCCAGACTAAAGTTATATGGGTTGGATGCAGTTGCACTCTCCCACTTAGTAGTGTTTGTAATATCAGCTAGCCATGCTGTTTTTGACCCACTTGATAAGCTAGGATTATATTTTACATTTGGATAACTTGAATTACTTGTAGGAGTTAAAAAGGCAGTAGAATAAGTTGTACCTAGATCAGATGGCAATTCGCTATAAATTGGCAACTGAGTAGGGGGCTCACTACTGGTAGGATTTGTATTCCATCCGTTTGAAACATTCGTAGCATTTGATTTGAGATTATTAAAAGCAAAAATAAATGAAGGACTGCTTTCACTCCCCTGGTAGATGATTAACTGATCACCTACTGCCGGAGGCCATGGGTTGGCAACAAGATTAGTGTTAGTCCATGAGTCCGAAAGTATAGAAAAATCTGCTGAAGGAAGCGAACTGCCATCCCCTTTTGTTCCCAATACTTGCCTGTTAGCTAAGTCAATCTTGAAAATAATTATTGTGCCTGCTGATATAGTTACAGAAGGAGTCCACTGCAAAATGCCCTCATTGCCCGTAGTACCTGTTGGTCGCGGTGTCGTTATTGCGCCAACAAAATGTCCTGGAGTTGAGCCATAGGTATTTATCCATCCACGGTCGGTAATAAAAATCACCTCATTCGCAGCAATAGTATTAAGCGCCACTAGCGCAAAACTACGTATGGTGGAACCTGCGGCATCTACGTCACCGTTCATCCCGATTACAGCAAGGTCGCCTTTCGATAGGGTTCCAGCCTGCCCAAAGGCAAACAGCTGCACAACCATTAAACAAATTATCAAGTAAAATTTTCTCATCATATTTAAATATATTATTAGATATTCATTTTAAAATTATTATGAAATAAAGCAGGAAATTAATTAACTGATATGTAGCCGATTAGCAATGAATCCACACATAAAATAATTAAATTTGCAGCAAATATATCAAATCAAGCAGGAGGAAAATTGTAAAAATGGAAACACTTAAGAAATTGTTAAAAATTTTATTTATCCACCTCTCGAGCTTCAAGGCTTGCTGCCATTTTAATACTGATTGTGGTAAAGGTATTTCGGATAATTAACTGTACTGCAATTAAATTTGTGGCGCAGTTGACTAAACCTCGATTTCCATCTTATTTTACAAAGTTTCTGACTCAATTAGACAATTTTTCTAATAAATTTTAAATCTCTACTTTCTCAAGCTTTCAAAAAATGATAAGCAGCATTATTTTTTGACCAAAATCATTCAGGTAAATATAATCACACGCGATTAATTTTTAAAAGGAGAAAATGACGTAAATAATTAAATAAATGTATATTTGCTTACGATAATTACATTTTTATGCTAATTAGATCAAATATATCATAAAAGATGTTGATTCTACCCAAGATTAAAATCTGACGAATGGACGTGAACTTTTATAAACCTAAAAATAATTTTCTCAAAGAATTCATTGAGGGATATTATTTTTTTTCAGAGGACAGAAATTCAGAACCTGTCAGATATTTAACCTTCCCCAACAATTTTTGCATTTTGTCAATCTATCAAGATACAGAGGAGATATTTATCAAAAATCGCTACTTAGTCAAATCATCAGCAGATAAGAATATCGTTGCAGGATTATTTTCCCGGTATTCCAAGCCCATAGAAATAATTTATGAAAATATGGTCAACGAGGTCACCATCTATTTTAAGCCAATTAAAATAAATCATTTTATTGAGGACTCGAAAATTTTCGAACAGGGCCAAATTTCAAATTTTATCCCTTTTGCCGATTTTAAAGAAAAAATAGAATTGATTTTCAACCTTTATCATGACAGGGAAAATCAAATCCAGCTTTTGGAGGAGTACTTGTTATCCAAATTTTTAAAAAGAGATCTAAGCCTAGCTGAGCAGATACTATCAGACGTCGATAAAGGCTTCAAGCTGGAATATATGGCTCGAAAGTATAATTTTACCCGACAGCATATCAGCAAAATATTCCTAAAGAATGTAGGCAAAACGATGTCTGAGTACAGAAAAATACAGCGCTTCAGGAATTCGCTCACAAGTCAGAAGAGCGGCTCTAAACTTGCCGACCTGTCTAATGACAACTTATATTTTGACCAGTCTCATTTCATCAGGCATTTTAAAGAATTGACCGATAAGAAGCCTAGTGATTTTTTCAAAATAGTTGAGACCGATAAGGAAAACGTATGGCTTCATATTTAGCACATTAAAATATTTCAATCATAAGAGTTCATTCGGACTGTGGTGTTGGGTAAAATTTTCCAAATCAATCCAAAGCAGAAATATTTTTTTAAAGATGCCAACGGCTTTTTATGACACCAGAAAAAAATCATCAAATTTCTTTCCTTTATAGGGCCTGGTGCTTCTTTGCGTTTTACTCGTTAACAAAACATAGAAAGATTTTATTTTATCGCCTTCAAGCAACGATATCTGCTCCAGTAGCTACAACCTCGCCACCTTCAATACCGCACATTCCAGCATGCAACATTGTTACTGAGAGCATCATAAAGTATGCCCAAGCAAATATTCGACATTTAAAATATTCCATTTTTACAATTTTTTGCAGCTTCTTATCCGTATTTTTGTGTAGACGAATTTTAAATTTCTTGAGAAACTGCATAGGCGCGAGTTTTATCTATTTCAGTTTCTCACTATCGGAAAACGAGAATAATTAATCGCAAGGACTAGATCGTTTGCAAGTCAAACCCAATAATTTTGAAAAATAAGATATTTTTAACCATTATTTTTTTTTCTGTGCTGGTTTTAAATTCATGCCAAAGAAAAAACCAAGAATTACGCAATGGCAGTCAAATAAAATTCTGTGCTGCAGGCAAGACTTTTAAATGATACCAAAAAATTTAACGCCCTTGCAAAAAAAGACAGCAGCAATCTAAAAAAGTTTGAGCCATTTATGCTCAAGTATAAAACCATAGTAGATTCCATCGGAATCTGCCACAATTGGACTGGAAAAATCACCTTATTGATCTGGATGAAGTGAATGCTTTTTCAAACTATACGGTAGTGGTGAGAATTGGCGCGGATAAAAATAATACTGATAAATCAATCAAATCCTCATAGCAAAATTTTATAAATACTTTTAAAAAAATGAGTTACGACATATCACTCTACAGAATTGAAACCAAAGAAAAGGAAGAAAGCACAGATGATGAAAACTTTTTCGAAAACGAAGAAAATTTAGTTGCATTTACAGAACAGCAATTTCAAGAATTAAAAGAGCGATTGTTAAGTTACGGTTATGAATTCTCAGGGGAAAATGAATATGGACTGCAGTTCAATCATCAGGATGAAGATCGTGGAACTGCACTATTAACAACAGAAGCCCTTTTTTTCAGGGCCAATTGGACAGAAGACTCAATTTTTGAAGTTGGAATGACCGCTTCTGAATTTACGGACTCGGGAGCATACGCCAAATATGACTTTCAGAATGGTGAATGGGAAATCTGGGAATGAGAAATGAGCAATTAAGAGGAAGAACATATAGCCTATATTCATGATTGCTTGGCAAAAAGCAAGAAACACTACTAAAAATAAAAATGAGAAAATTAATACTACTTATAACATTTGTGTGTGGCTTTAGACCTTGCTATTCGCAAGAGCTTTCTGCGAAGTTCACAATACAAAATTTTGAAACTCAAATACTAAATTATAATCCGGATAAAATTCCAAATGTTTCAGATAAGGATTATAACTATGGCGTTATGATTTTAAAAGAAACGAGGGATGCGGTAAAAAGCAAACCCGAAAATTTCAATTTGGCAGATTATTTCAACGTATTAAATGCATTTCTTTACCTGAATGAAACAAAGGAAAATATCAAAGTCGCATTTAAAAAGTTTGTCGCTGCAAAAGGAAGCTGTGAATATATTTTAGCTTTTGAAAATTCCATCACAAGTAATCCTAAGTACGATATTGTAAGAGAGGATTACAATCAGCAATTAACTAGGTGCAAATCCAGTACTGATGTTGAAAAAGAATTGGATATTTCGGAATATGCCAAGTCAAATAACCTGAATCTCTCCTTAATTGAAAAAGTATACATTGTTGGTATCAATGACCAAAAATATAGAAGTTACGACGAAGCAAAAAAAATGTCAAACAGCCAGCAGGTTTTGGACAAAAAAAATCAAGCAATCATTGATTCATTATACAAATCCAATAAGACATATATAGGAAGAAGCTTGGTAGGCAAGAAATTCGAAAATGTTATGTGGGCTGTTGTTCAACATTCCAATGTCCAAATGATGGAGCGGTATTTACCCGTTATAAAAAAAGCTGTTTTTGAAAAAGAATTAGAAGTTGCTCCTTTAAAAATGCTTATCGACAGGTTTTATGGATTGAAGTACGGTTATCAGATTTTCGGAAGTCAGGGTGATGGATTCGGATTCAGGCCAGCCGATGACAAAACGAAAAAAGAAATAAAAAAGAAATACGAAATTGAATAAATGCTTTGCCGAACAATGGGTTTGCATTAAATTGACTAATGAGCAAACTGCAATATCGGTTTTTCAATTAAACTTTAGTAATAATATCGTCTTTGGTGCTTCGATTTTCCGCCCAAATGCCAAGCCTAAAACCTTTCAAGCTTGACGAAAAACCGAAAAAAAACTTTTAAACATAATGATCGACTAAAGTGAAAAACTCAAAATTATGAAAAACATCAATCCATACTTCATTCTCATTTTCATTTCATTCCAGATCAATTTATCTGCTCAAAATAGTAAAGATAAAAACCACTATGATTATCAGGTAAGAGAAGAAAAGGGAGACTTGAATAATGATGGCAAGGCAGACAAAATCTCCGTAAAAATGGATACGATAGATGAAACAAGACCATTTCAAGTACAGATTTTCCTATCCCAGCCGAATGGAAAATTGAATTTAGCAGTATCTTCAGACAAAATGATTGAACCTCAGTATCCAGTAGAAAATAACGGAAAACATAATGAGTACCAAATCCCCAATTTTTTTATTGAAAAAGGAATCTTATCCCTATGGAGTGAAATTAAAAATGGTAATATTACGTATGATTACAAATATCAAAATGGAAATTTTGAATTAATCAATGTAAAAAAGTTAACCAACAATGCGACCAAAGGATATACTGACGAAAATACAGTTTTCACCGAAATGAATTTTGATCTAATTAAAGGGATTATAACAGAAACTGATGAAATATCAGGTGCAAAAAAACTATTAAGTATCAGAAAAAAAACTAAATTGATCAGACCCTTGCCGAAACTTCAGAATTTCAAATTTTCAGATAAAAATTTATATTAAAATCGTTGTACTATTCACATCTCAATTTAAATTAGTAATCAAGAGGAAAGAATTACACCACTACTCTTTTTCACCATCTTTAAAAAACCATTTTTTCTATTGCATCTTAACACAATTTACAGATAGACCAATCATATGAACATTGTAAAAATACCAAAAAAATTGAGGGCTATTTCAGAGACTTTGCGAAGTGGACAGATTGAAATGGGCTTAGAACAATTAGAACAAATCATAGACTTTGAACCGCAAAAATCCATCATTAGGGCAGAGATAAACTATTTCAGAAGCAACTGCGAAACCGCAATGACAAACGACGAAAATGGTTTGCCGTTTGACGAGCAATGGTATGCGGGAAATGTTTTGTTGGAACACTTTTTTGCATATTCAAACACAGCTATTATCAGCGACAATGTTTCAAGAGCAGAAAATTTCTATAGGAATTTTCTGACTGAAAAAGAAAAATTAAACCTGCCTGAACATAGAATTAAAGTGTATAGGCATCAAGTTAAGAATCATTTAGCCAAGCTGAAGGGTGAAAAAGATCTGATCATTGACAAAAAAAAACTTCAAATTGTTAAAGACGGAAAGTCAACTGACGAATTTATTGCACAATTAAAAGAGTACAGACCAAAATTGACATTTGAAAGTCTGAAAGGAGCTGAATATTTGTTAAACTTTATGTTTGAAGAAGGCAATACAGACGAAAGCCTGGACTATTATGAAAAATTTGCTGATCAGATAGCCAGCGAGGATTCTCACATCAATGCAGGCCGATTATATCAATTGAGAGGACAAACAGACAAAGCAAAAGCATCTATCATACGATTTGTAAACAATTGGCATCCTGTTGAATACATTCAAGTAACACCGATGATACTTTTTAGTTATGAAGATTTGCATCAGCTCTTGACTAAAGAATTTAAACAAGAAATTTTACACACACCAAAAGGAAAGTATTAAAATCGAAAATAGCTTCCCCCACAACAGCCCAAAGACCACCAATATTTTCATAAACAAATTCTTACTTGATAATTTTGCCATTTATCTTGATAGCATTCCAATTTCCATCAAATCCCTTTCCCTTGATATACTTTTCCAGATGCGGCTGCCCTTTCAAATTGTCATGATAAATCATATCAAAGGAAAAAGTCATACTGCGGTCAGATTTTTCAACGATGGTGACCTTGTAATCATTGACTGATTTATCATTAAGAGTAAAAAAGCTATCATTGAGCTTACCGCCAAATCGGGCACGGACATATTCCTTACCTTCGGAAGAAGGCCAAGATTCAACCAATTGCTGATGCTCATCAATCCGAAGAAAAACTTTGGAGACGGCGTCTCCTCCAATGATTGAATAGAATTCGTAATATAAATTTCCATCTATCCGTAGCGTATCCTTTATTTCCGTAAAATTATGATTATCAAGACGCCAGTAGTTTCCAACCTGCATGGGCAGGAAAGACTCTGAAGTGTCTGCAGTTCGATTTACATGCTGCAATCTACAAGAAACGATCATTGATAGAAGGAGGAGCAATGGAAGAAAAGTCTTTTTCATGATTTGTGTTGATTTTCAGATTTATTGAAGATAAAAATTAATTTAAAGGGATGATCAGCAGTTACGTAACGTTCTCATTTGTTAAACACCTGCGATACAAATACCCTAAATAAGCCTCACCCTATTTTTGATCAAGTTGTAAATATAGTTCGATTGAGAATGGCGTAATTGTAAAAATGGAAAGTCTTGTAAAAATAGCTACTTTTTGCAGATCACATCATCAAATGCCATGACTGAAGTTATTCAGATCTTATTTTGTATATTCGTTAAAACCAAGTGATTTAATGCGCTGATTGCGGTAAAAAATCTCAATAAGCTGGAAAAGGTAAAATCTGATAAATGAAAGTTGACTTTTTTAAACCAAAAAATAATATTCTAAAGGAACATATTGCGGGATACTATTTTGTTTCAGAGGATAGGAACTCCACGCCCATAAGCTATTTGACCTTCCCTAACAACTACTGCATTCTTTCCATATACCAAAATGCAGAAGAAGTATTTTCAAAAAATCGCTATACCATTAGACCTTCGAAAGAAAATAAAATTGTTTCGAGCCTATTTTCCAGATATTCAAAGCCTATCGAAATAATTTATGAAGACCTGGTCAATGAGATAACCATCTATTTCAATCCAGTCAAAATCAATCATTTTATTGACAATCCAAAAATTTTCGAAGAAGCACAAATTTCAGATTTTAAACCTTTCCCCGATTTTCAGGAAAAAATGGAATTGATCTTCAGCCTTCCAAGCAGAGCAGATCAGGTGGAACTTCTGGAGGATTACTTAATATCAAAATTTATAAAAAAAGATCTCAGCATCATTGAGCAGATATTGTCAGATATTGATGAAGGCTTGAAACTAGAGGAGATTGCCCAAAAATATAATTTCACAAGACAGCATATCAACAAGATATTCTCAAAAAATGTCGGAAAAACACCATCCGAATACAAAAAAGTGCAACGCTTCAGAAATGCTTTGATCAGCAAAAAAATCAGCGCAAATCTTACTGATCTGTCTAATGGTAACTTGTATTTCGACCAGTCTCATTTCATCCGGCATTTTAAAGAACTGACGGATAAAAAACCAAGTGATAAATGAGTGAAAAAAAACTTTTGAAAAACTATAAATGTTAAATATTAAAAAAAATAAATTTATAGACTAGTTTTTAAACTACATTTGCTTCAAATAAAAAATCATGTTTACAAATCAATTACATCATCATATCCATTTCTCCACTCAAGCGAAGTGTTAATGGTATGTAAGTAATTCATCATATTCTAAAACCCGTTTGAGTACATCAAACGGGTTTTTTATTTGTAAAAATTTGGTGTACTCATTCACAATCTCAAAAAAATGAGCACCTTAAAATTAGCAATCCAAAAATCAGGAAGACTCAACGAAGACAGCCTGAAAATTCTGAAAGACTGTGGTATTTCTATTGAAAACGGAAACGACCAACTGAAAGCTCAAGCTTCAAATTTCCCTCTTGAAGTTTTATTTCTTCGCAACGCTGATATTCCACAATATCTTGTTGACGGCGTCGTTGACATTGCCATCGTTGGCGACAATCTTTTAGTTGAGAAAGGCAACGACATCAAAATCATCGAAAAACTAGGCTTTTCTAAGTGCAAAGTTTCAGTTGCTGTTCCAAAAACTTTTCCTTTTTCTTCTTTGGAAGATTTGGAAGGAATGCGAATCGCAACTTCTTATCCCAAAACAGTTACTGATTATTTCAAATCAAAAAATATCAATGTCGAATTGCACCAAATTTCTGGCTCCGTGGAAATTGCGCCAAATATTGGCCTTTCAGATGCCATAGTTGACATCGTTTCCAGCGGAAGCACTTTATTCAAAAACAACCTGAGAGAAGTGGCCGTAATTTTAAAAAGCGAAGCCGTTCTTGCTGTTTCCGACCAAATTTCTTCAGAAAATCAATTGATTTTAAACAAGCTCCAATTCAGAATTCAATCGGTTCTAAAAGCTCGGAATTCGAAGTATATCTTGATGAATGTTCCGAATGAAAAAATAGAATGCATCAGCAAAATACTTCCTGTTTTAAAAAGCCCAACCGTGATGCCATTAGCTGAAAAAGGCTGGAGCAGTCTGCATTCTGTGATCAATGAAAATCAGTTTTGGGAAGTAATCGACCAATTGAAAGAAGCTGGAGCCGAAGGAATTTTGGTTTGTCCAATAGAAAAAATGGTTTTATAATTTTAAAGAAATACAATGAAAAGCATTAAAAATCCAGATAAAAAAACGTGGCCAGATTTATTAAAAAGACCCACAAATTCTTATGAAGATATCGAACAAACTGTGGCTTCCATTTTTAAAGAAATACAGACAAAAGGCGATGTTGCCGTTTCAAAATACAGTTATTTGTTTGATGGCGTAAATCTAAAAAATTTCGAAGTTTCAAAGGAAGAAATATCCCAAGCGATTGCCCAAATCCCGAGTGAATTGAAGGAAGCAATTTTGTTGGCCAAATCAAATATCGAACGTTTTCACCAAGCGCAAAAAACAGAAAAAATTGAAGTAGAAACTACAAAAGGTGTTTTTTGCTGGAAAGAAAAAAGAGCCATTCAAAAAATCGGATTGTACATTCCTGGTGGCTCTGCTCCTCTTTTTTCTACGGTTTTAATGCTCGCCATTCCTGCTAAAATTGCGGGTTGCCAAGAAATTACATTATGTTCGCCTCCTGACAAATCAGGACAACTAAATCCTGCAATATTGTATGCTGCATCTTTGTGTGGCGTAACTAAAATTTTAAAAATCGGAGGCATTCAAGCGATTGCCGCAATGACTTTTGGAACAGAAACGATTGGCAAAGTATATAAAATATTTGGTCCAGGAAACCAATTTGTGACTGTTGCCAAGCAATTTGCCACAAAATTTGGAATCGCCATCGACATGCCAGCCGGACCTTCAGAACTTTTGGTTTTCGCTGATGATTCAGCAAATGCAAGTTTTGTGGCCGCAGATTTATTGAGCCAAGCCGAACACGGAAGCGACAGCCAAGTGATTTTGGTTTCGACTTCGCAACAGATTATTGATGCCGTTTCTACAGAAATTGAAAAGCAAATAAAACTTTTGCCCCGCTTTGAAATTGCACAAAAAGCAATTGCTAATTCGAAACTAATTTTGGTTGAAACCGATGAAATTGCCTTAGAATTAATCAACGAATATGCGCCAGAACATTTTATAATTTGTTCAAAAAATGAAGACTTTTTTACCAACGGAATTCAAAATGCAGGTTCTGTTTTTATCGGAAATTATGCGCCAGAAAGTGCCGGAGATTACGCTTCGGGAACCAATCACACCTTGCCAACAAATGGTTTTGCAAAAAATTATGAAGGCGTAAATCTGGATAGTTTTTTAAAATCAATGACTTTTCAAAAAATTACTCCTGAAGGAATTCAAAATATCGGAAAAGCGATTGAAATTATGGCTGAAGCCGAAGGTTTGCAAGCGCACAAAAATGCGGTGACTTTGCGATTAAATGAACTTCAAAATGTAACGAAATGAAAACTTTTGACATTAATAAATTAGTCCGAAAAAATGTTTTAACGATGGAATCTTATTCTTCGGCTCGCGATGAATTTAAGGATTTTGACCAAAATTTAATTTTTTTAGATGCCAATGAAAATCCGTTTGAAAATGGCCTGAACCGTTATCCTGACCCCAAGCAAAAAAGCTTGAGAAAAGCAATTTCTGAATTAAAAAATATTTGTGAAAACAATATAATTCTTGGCAACGGAAGCGATGAATTATTGGATTTGCTTTTCAGAGCTTTCTGCGAACCAAATCGAGATGCTGTTATCACTTTGCCTCCAACTTATGGAATGTACGGCGTTTTGGCCAACTTGAATGCGATTGAAAACAAGGAAATTATATTGCAAAATGATTTTGAACCAAACGTAGATTTAATTTTAAAAGCTACTGATGAATCCACAAAAATTTTGTTTCTGTGCTCTCCAAATAATCCGACTGGGAATACTTTTTCGGAAGATAAAATTCAAATCTTGCTAGAAAATTTTTCGGGATTGATCCTAATTGACGAAGCTTACATTGATTTTTCGGGCAAAGAAAGCTGGTTGCAAAAAATAGCTGAATTTCCGAATTTAATCATCCTTCAGACTTTGTCAAAAGCCTATGGATTGGCAGGAATTCGCTTGGGCATTTTATACGCAAATCCAGAAATCATAAGCATTTTAGACAAAATAAAACCACCTTACAATATTAATAAGCTCTCGCAAGAAAAAGCTTTGAAGCGAATTGAAAATTACGATTCAGTTTTAAAGGAAATTGAAGTGATTTTAGCAGAAAGAAAAAAATTGATTGCTGCTTTGAATACGATAAAATTCATTGAAAAAATTTATAATTCAGATGCGAATTTTGTTTTGGTCAAAGTGGATGATGCTGAAAAAAGATACGACCAATTGCTCAAAGAAGGAATTGTAATCCGTAATCGATCTAGTCAAAAACTTTGTGAAAACTGCCTGAGAATCACAATTGGAACTGAAAAAGAAAACCAACAATTGCTTGAAATACTGAAATCACTATGAAAAATCAAAAAATAGTATTCATCGATCGTGACGGAACTTTAGTCAAAGAACCTTCTGATTATCAATTAGATGATTTAAATAAATTGGAATTTTATCCCGAAGTTTTTTATTATTTATCCAAAATAAGCAAAGAGCTTGATTTTGAATTGGTTATGATTACCAATCAAGATGGTTTGGGAACTGACAGCTTTCCGGAAGCTACTTTTTGGCCTTGCCAGAATTTAATTGTAAAGGCTTTTGAAAACGAAGGAATTATTTTTCAAGACATCCTGATTGATCGAAGTTTTCCGCATGAAAATCTGCCGACAAGAAAACCTGGAATTGGAATGTTAGGAAAATATATCAACAATTCAGATTATGATTTGGAAAATTCCTTTATAATCGGCGATCGATTTACAGACGTAGCTTTGGCAAAAAACCTGAAATCAAAAGCTATTTTCTTGAATCTAGATGAAAATTTAGGACGAACAGAAACGCTTTTTACAGCTTCAGATTTAGAGGAAATTATCGCCTTAAAAACTTTAAAATGGAAAGAAATCTATGAATTTTTAAAGCTTCAAGAACGCGTTTCTTCCATTGAAAGAAAGACTAATGAAACTGATATTTCGATAAAAATAAATTTAGACGGAACTGGAAAAAGCAACATTTCTACCGGAATTTCATTCTTTGACCACATGCTTGACCAGCTCGCCAGACACGGCCAAATGGATTTAGATATCATGGTAAAAGGAGATTTAGAAGTCGATGAGCACCACACGATTGAAGACACGGCAATTGCTTTGGGCGAAGTTTTTGCCAAAGCGCTGAGTGACAAATTGGGCATCGAACGTTATGGTTTTTGTCTTCCGATGGACGATTGTTTGGCACAAGTTGCATTGGATTTTGGAGGAAGAAATTGGCTGGTTTGGGAAGCCGATTTTAAGCGGGAAATGATTGGAAAAATGCCTACCGAAATGTTTTATCACTTTTTCAAATCGTTCAGCGATGGCGCGAAAGCCAACTTAAATATCAAAGCAGAAGGCACCAACGAACACCACAAAATTGAAGCGATTTTTAAGGCTTTTGCCAAAGCAATCAAAATGGCGGTAAAACGCGATACTGAGAAAATGATTTTGCCATCAACAAAAGGAATGTTATGAGGATTGCAATTATAGATTATGGCGCAGGAAATGTGCAAAGCGTTCAATTTGCCTTGAATCGGCTGGGCTTTGAAGGAATTTTGAGTAATAATCCTGAACTAATTTTAGGTGCTGACAAAGTGATCTTTCCAGGAGTTGGCGCTGCTAATTCGGCTATGAAAAAATTACGCGAAAGCGGTTTAGATCAAATTATTCCGAGTTTGAAACAGCCCGTTTTGGGAATTTGCCTTGGAATGCAACTGCTTTGCAATTATTCAGAAGAAGGAAATACGGAAGGTTTAGGAATTTTTGATGTTGCTGTAAAGAAATTTTCTGCAGAAAATAAAATTCCGCAGATGGGCTGGAATACTATTTACAATCTGGAATCGTCATTGTTTGAGGGTATTTCTCAAAAGGAATATGTGTATTTGGTGCACAGTTTTTACGCAGAAAAAATAGAAACTACGATTGCCACAACCAATTATGGACTGGAATATGCTTCGGCTTTGCAAAAAGATAATTTCTTCGGAGTTCAATTTCATCCAGAAAAAAGCGGTAAAACGGGAGAAAAAATCCTTGGTAACTTTTTAAAAATTGAATTATGAGAATCATTCCAGCTATCGATATTATTGACGGAAAATGTGTCAGATTGACCAAAGGCGATTATGCCACGAAGAAAATTTACAATGAAAATCCGTTGGAAATTGCGAAGGAATTTGAAGCAAACGGCATTCAATATTTGCATTTGGTGGATCTTGACGGAGCAAAATCTGGGCGAATTATGAATTACAAAATCTTGGAACAAATTGCCTCAAATACAAATCTAAAAATTGACTTTGGCGGAGGCCTGAAAACAAATGCTGATTTGGAAATTGCTTTTAATTCTGGCGCCAACCAAATTACAGGCGGAAGTATAGCCGTTAAAAATCAAGATTTATTTGAAGAATGGATTTCAAAATATGGCTCTAAAATTATTTTGGGAGCTGATGTTTATGCCGAAAAAATTGCAGTTTCGGGTTGGCAGGAAACCTCCGATTTAGATTTGCTTCCGTTTATTGAAAAGTATCAAAATTTTGGAATTGAAACTATAATCTGCACTGATATTTCAAAAGACGGAATGCTTGAAGGTCCTTCATTTTTGCTTTATGAAAAAGTATTGACCGCTTTTCCTGACATAAATCTGATTGCTTCGGGCGGTGTTTCCAGCTTTGAAGAATTGCCAAAATTACAGCTTTTGGGTTGCGAAGGCGTGATTATAGGGAAAGCAATTTATGAAGGAAAAATAAGCTTGAAGCAATTGCAAAACTTCATAATCAACAAAATATGATTACGAAAAGAATCATTCCGTGTCTTGATATTAAAGATGGAAGAACCGTAAAAGGCGTCAATTTTTTAGATTTAAGAGATGCCGGAAATCCTGTGGAATTGGCTTATTCGTATTCGGAAAACGGCGCGGACGAGTTGGTTTTTCTAGACATTTCAGCTACGGAAGAAAGACGAAAAACATTAGAAAATTTGGTTCGAGAAGTAGCGAAAGAAATCAATATTCCGTTTACTGTTGGTGGTGGCATTTCGTCATTGCAAGATGTCGAAATGCTTTTGAAAAATGGCGCTGACAAGGTTTCCATCAATTCTTCGGCGGTTAAAAACCCGAAGTTAATTTCTGATTTGGCATTAAATTTTGGAAGCCAATGCATTGTGGTGGCAATTGACGCAAAGGAAATCAATGGTTTTTGGAAAGTGCATTTGGTTGGAGGAAAACAGCCCACCGATTTGGATTTATTTGATTGGGCGAAAGAAGCTGAAAACCTTGGCGCGGGCGAAATCTTGTTCACTTCGATGGATAACGATGGGACAAAAAATGGCTTTGCAAACGAAGCACTTTGCCAACTTTCACAAACGGTAAATGTGCCGATAATTGCTTCTGGCGGTGCAGGACAAATTAGCGATTTTGCAGATACTTTCACGATTGGAAAGGCAGATGCGGCTTTGGCAGCGAGTGTTTTTCATTTTGGAGAAATAAAAATTATGGATTTGAAAAGAGAATTGGCTCAAAAAAATATAGCAATACGATTATGAAAATAGATTTTAATAAAAATAACGACGGTTTGGTTCCTGCGATTATTCAGGATTTTGAAACCAAAAATGTATTAATGCTAGGCTATTTAAATGAAGAAGCTTATGCAAAAACTTTGGAATTGAACAAAGTGACTTTTTTCAGCAGAAGCAAAAATAGACTTTGGACGAAAGGCGAAGAAAGTGGCAATTTCTTGGAAGTTGTGGATATAAAAATCGATTGTGACAATGATACTTTCCTAATAAAAGTAAAACCATTTGGAGCTGTTTGCCACACTGGAAGCGATACTTGTTGGAATGAAAAAAACGAAGCTTCTTATGGCTTTTTATCTGAATTGGAACAAACAATTAAAGACCGAAAAAACAATCCTACAGAGAAAAGTTATGTGGCTTCACTCTTTCAAAAAGGAATTAATAAAATTGCGCAAAAGGTCGGTGAAGAAGCTATCGAAGTGGTAATTGAAGCTAAGGATAACGATGCTAATCTATTTTTAAACGAGAGCGCTGATTTGCTTTTTCACTATTTGATTCTGCTTCAAGCGAAGGGATTTTCTTTAGAAAATGTGGTTGAAATTTTAAAAATCAAATCGAAATAATTCCGTAGAATGTTTTTTAGGCATTTCTCTAGCTATGCTTTTATATTTTACTTTTGACAATGCAAATTTTTAGCTTTTTTGAGATTGTTAAACCTATTTTTCAAGGCTTATGTATCAAAATTTAGAAAAAAAAATAATAAACTGCTCTTTTTCAGCTTTGTATTATTTATTAACCTATCTTTGACCAAATTTAAATATTAAAGATGCAAGAAGGTACAGTAAAATTTTTCAATGAAGACAAAGGTTTCGGATTTATAACTCCTAATGATGGAGGAAACGAAGTTTTTGTTCATGTTTCAGGTCTAACAGAGAGCATTCGCGAGAATGACGAAGTTCGTTATGACGTGGAAGAAGGCCGTAGAGGTCCGAACGCAGTAAACGTAGTCGTAGCATAACATACTATAGAATTAGTTTATAAAGCACCTGCCCGTAGCAGGTGCTTTTTTTTTTATCGCCAAAATATTGCTACAGAGTTTATTTTGCTAAAATAATTTCCACATTTTATAAAATTAAAAAACCTCCAAATCAAATGAATTTGGAGGTTTCTGATTTTTTAATAGCCAGAATATTATTTCCAACCGCCGCCTAAATCTCTGTAAACATGAACGGCAGCGTTTAATTGTTCTTTTTTAGTATCTATTAATTCCAGCTTAGATTCTAAGGCATCTCTTTGTGTCATCAAAACCTCAAAATAATCTACTCTGGCTGATTTAAACAGATCGTTTGAAACATCTATTGATCTATTTAATGCGGCAACTTGCTGTGATTTTAAGTCGTAGCTTTTTTGGATATTTTCGATTTTAGAAAGCTGCGTTGAAACTTCTAAATAAGCATTCAAAACCGTACGGTCATAATTGTACAACGCCTGAAGCTGTCTTGCATTAGCACTAGAAAACTCAGCTTTGATAGCATTTCTGTTAATAAGTGGTGCTGCAATATCTCCCGCCAACGAATATAAAATCGATTCAGGAAATGTAAACAAATAAGACGGCTTAAATGCCTGTATTCCAAAAGCTGCAGAAATGTCAAGCGAAGGATAAAACTCGGCACGGGCCACTTTTACATCTAATTTTGCTGCCACTAATTCTAATTCTGCTTGTTTCACATCGGGACGATTTTCTAATAATTGTGATGGAATTCCAGAATTTACAGCTGCTGGCAATAAATCTGTAAAATTGCTATGGTCTCTTTTAATTTCCTGCGGATAACGTCCTAACAGAAAGTTGATTTTGTTTTCAGTTTCCTTAATTTTCTGAAGAATATCAAACTCCATGCTTTTTGAAGTAAGAACCTCAGCCTGAAATTTCTGAACTCCCAATTCTGTTGCTCTCGCAGCTTGTTTTTGCACTTTTACAATTTCTAAAGCATTGGATTGCAAAGCAATAGTTTGTTTTACAATATCAAGCTGACTGTCTAGAGCCAATAATTCATAGTAAGAATCGGCAACTTCAGCGATCAGATTTGTAATTACAAAGTTTTTGCCTTCAACTGTAGCCAAATATCTGTTTACAGCTGCCTTTTTAGAATTGCGCAGTTTTTTCCAAATATCGACTTCCCAATTGGCATAAGCCGCAATCGTATAATCCGGTAAAGGATCAGGCGTTTCAATGCCCGGCTTTATTTCGGTAGAAGCATCACCTGCACCTTGGCTCGTGTATCTTCCCACTTTTTCTAATCCAGCGCCGGCACGAACTCCAACGGTTGGCAATAAAGCTCCTTTTCTGACACGAATGTCATTCTTCGCAATTTCAATTTCCTGCAAAGTGATATTTAGTTCCTGATTATTTTTCAAGGCAACGTCAATCAGTTCCACAAGGTTTTGATCTTTGAAGAAATTTTTCCACTTTAAGGAAGAAATCGTAGTCGTGTCTTGAGATTTTACGTTTCCAAACGCTTCCGGAAGCGGTTTTGATTGTGTTTCTGTAACGGCTTGCGGTGCCTTGCAACTTACGACTGCAAGAAATCCTAAAATAATTCCGTATTTATATAATTTGATTTTATACATGATTGTCATCAATTTCTTCTGTTAATGGATTTTCTTCTTCATGCTTTACCAGCTTGTGTTTTTCAGCAATCCTGCCAAAAATATAATACAATCCAGGAATTACGAACACGCCGCAAATGGTTCCGATAAGCATCCCTCCTGCCGCGGCTGTTCCGATGGTTCTGTTACCAATTTTTCCCGGACCTGTAGCAAAAGCCAGCGGTAATAAACCTGCAATAAAGGCAAATGAAGTCATTAAAATTGGACGAAAACGCGCTTTTGCTCCTTCCATGGCGGCTTCAAGAACTGATTTGCCCGCAGCGTGCCTCTGTATTGCAAATTCTACAATCAATACGGCATTTTTACCCAGCAAACCAATCAACATTACCATAGCAACCTGCGCATAAATATTATTTTCTAATCCTGTTAATTTCAATAAAAGGAACGCTCCGAAAATACCTGCAGGCAACGAAAGAATTACAGATAATGGCAAAATAAAGCTTTCATATTGCGCTGCCAGAACCAAATAAACGAATCCTAAACAGATCAAGAATACCCAAATGGCTTGGTTTCCTTGTGCCACCTCATCCGCAGAAATACCCGCCCAATCAATGTCATATCCTCTAGGCAATTTTGCAGCTGCAACTTCTTGAATCACCTTGATTGCCGTACCAGAACTATACCCTATGGCAGGCCCACCGCTGATTTCAGTAGAAGTATACATATTATGCCTTGTAATTTCTGAAAGTCCGTATACTTTTTCTAGTTTCATAAAAGCGGAAAAAGGCACCATTTCATCACGATTGTTTTTTACATATAATTTCAAAATATCATCTGGCTGTGCGCGGTATTCTGGCGAAGCTTGAACAATTACTTTGTAATTAATTCCGTATTTGATAAAACTGATTTCGTAATTACTACCCACAAGCGTTGACAACGTATTCATTGCATTTTCAATGGAAACACCTTTCTGCTGTGCCAAATCATTATCAACTTTCATCATATATTGCGGAAAACTGGCGCTGAAAAAGCTGAATACATTCGATAATTCAGGACGTTTGTTTAATTCTTCTACGAACTCTTTATTGACTGCTTCCAGTTTTTTGAAATCGCTTGTACCTGTTTTATCTAACAATCGAAGTTCAAATCCTCCTGCCGCTCCATATCCTGGAACTGCTGGCGGTTGGAAAAATTCAATATTGGCACCTGGAATATCTTTCGATTTTTCTTCCAGTTCGGTCATGATTTCTTGAACTGATTGTTTTCTTTCCTCCCAATCATCCAAGTTAATCAAACAGGTTCCTGAATTTGCTCCGGTTCCTTCTGTCAAAATTTCATAACCTGCCAATGACGAAACTGATTTTACACCTTCAATTTTCTCTGCAACTTTTTGCAGTCGCTCCGCAATATCATTTGTTCTTTCCAATGAGGAACCAGGAGGCGTTTGGATAATGGCATAAAACATTCCCTGGTCTTCATTCGGAATAAATCCAGAAGGAACCGTGCTGCTGATAAACCAAGTTCCTGCACAGAAACCAGCAAGCGCTATGAATGTAATCGCTCTTCTGTTTATAATTTTACCAAGCACATTTTGATATTTGCCTTGTGCTAGATCAAATTTGTTGTTAAATCCATCGATGAAACGGTTTACAGGCGTTTTCTTTTTAGGCTTTCCGTGATTGTTTTTCAGCATCATCGCACAAAGTGCAGGCGTCAAAGTCAAGGCTACAATACCGGAAAGGATGATTGCAGTTGCCATCGTAATAGAAAATTGTCTGTAAAATACTCCAACTGGACCTGACATAAACGCTACCGGAACAAACACTGCGGCCATCAAAAATGTAATTGCGACAATAGCACCGGCAATCTCGTGCATTGCTTTTTTGGTAGCTTTAAATGGCGACAGATGTTCTTCTTCCATCTTGGCATGGACGGCTTCGATGACGACAATCGCATCATCGACGACGACTCCAATAGCTAAAACCAAGGCAAACAGCGTAATAAGATTCAGGGAAATATCGAAAAATTGCATAAAGACAAAAGTCCCGACCAATGAAACTGGTACTGCAATTGCGGGAATGACAGTTGATCTCCAGTCTCCTAAGAAAAGAAATACGACCAATCCTACCAAGATAAAAGCTTCTACCAAAGTGTGGATTACTTTTTCGATGGAAGCATCCAAAAATTTAGAAACGTCATACGAAATTTCATAATCCATTCCTTTTGGGAATTTTTTCTTGATGGTTTCTAATTTGGCTTTAACGTCGGCAATAACCTGATTGGCGTTACTTCCGAAAGATTGCTTCAAGACGATTGCTGCAGAAGGTTTTCCATTCAAATTAGAATAAATATCATACATCGAACTTCCGAATTCTACTTTGGCAATGTCTTTCAGTCGTAAAAGTTCTCCGTTGCTATTTGATCTGACGACAATATTTTCATATTGCTCTTTTGTCGTAAATCGTCCAGAATATTTCAGTACATATTCAAATGCCTGCGAACGCTTACCTGAACTTTCACCGGTTTTACCTGGAGAAGCTTCTAAACTTTGGCTAGACAAGGCTTCCATCACTTCATCCGCAGAAATCTTGTACGCTAGCATGCGGTCAGGTTTTAGCCAAATACGCATGGCATATTCACGCGTTCCCAAGATGTCTCCTGATCCCACGCCATTGACCCTTTTCAATTCAGAAAGTACGTTGATATCGGCATAATTGTACAGAAACTTCATATCTGTATTTTTATCCTTGCTGTAAAGATTCACATACATCAGCATACTCGGCACCTCACGCGTGATTTTCACACCTTCGCGAATTACCAACGGAGGCAATTTATTGGTAACAGAAGCCACACGGTTTTGAACGTTGATAGCCGCCTGATTCGGGTCTGTACCTAAATTAAATACAATCTGAATGCTTGCTTCACCGTCATTTCCGGCATCTGAAGTCATGTATTTCATTCCTGGAACTCCGTTTAGAGCTCTTTCTAGAGGAATAATTACTGATTTGATCATCAATTCTCCATTAGATCCAGGATAATCAACAGTTACGTTTACAATTGGAGGAGAAATCGTAGGGAATTGTGTAATCGGCAGATTTACGACCGACAAAATTCCTAAAAAAACAATTACAAGCGATATCACTATCGAAAGAACAGGTCTTTGAATAAATTTATTAAACATCTTTTTATTTTTTAATGATTAGACCTATTCTGCTTTTAAACGCAAATGATTCAGCACTTTCTCTGGAGATTGGAATTCATATTTAATCTTGTCATTTTCTTTTACTTTTTGAACACCTTCCAGTAAAATTTTATCGTTTGCTGTAAGTCCTGAGCTTACTACATATAAGTCTGGGATTTCACCCGTAGTCGTGATTTCTCTTGAGCTTACCTTATCATTTTTATCCACGATAAAAACATATTTTTTATCTTGGATTTCATAAGTCGCTTTCTGCGGAATCACGATAGCATTTTTAAGAGGAACAAGCATTTGGACTTGTCCGGTTTCACCGTTGCGAAGCAATTTTGCTCCATTTGGGAATCGTGCCCTGAAAGCAATATTTCCGGTTTCATTATTGAATTCGCTCTCGATGACTTCTACGTTTCCTTTGTCTTTAAATATATCGCCATTGGCCAAAACCAGATTTACTTTAGTTTCGGCACGGTCTTTTACATTGGTTTGATATTGAAGATATTCTGGTTCTGAAACGTTGAAATAAGCAAACATTTGGCTATTATCAGAAAGGCTTGTCAGCAATTCTCCTTCTTCGATAAGGCTTCCTAATTTTAAGGGAATTCTGTCGATAGTTCCGTCAAATGGAGCTCTGATTTCTGTGAATGACAAGTGTAATTTTGCCAAGGCAACTTCCGCTTTTGCTGCTTGCAATTTTGCTTGTGCGACAGCTTGCTCATTTCTTGAAACTACGTTTTTGTCTGCTAAGATTTTGGTATTTTGCAATTCTATTTCAGCAGATTTTTGTTCGGCTTGCGCTTTCAATAATTCTGCCTCATAAAATTTTGGCATAATTTTGAACAACAGCTGGCCTTCCTTTACAAACTGACCTTCATCAACATAAATGTTTTGTAAAAATCCTTTTTCCTGAGCACGGATTTCGATGTTTCGAACTGATTTAATCTGCGATACATAGTCTTTTGTGAATGTAGTATCAATTTCTACAGGATTTGTTACCGTAAATTTTTCGACTTCTTCTTTTTCTTCTTTTTTAGTTGTACAGCTTACTAGGCACAACAAGGCAATAGCGCCCGTTAAAACGAGTTTTCTCATTAGGGTATAAAAATGGAATTAGCGATGAATGCTTGGAATGCAGTGATTCCTTTAGATGTGAATAAACATCAGAAGCCATAGTTATAACAGAAACTGTCTTACCAGAAAAAGTAAATTAAATACAAATACAAGATAGACACGACTGCAATCTAGGCAAACAGATGCATGTCGTTTATCATATTCTTAATACCCTCAGAGTAATATAAATAGGATTTGTCTGGCCACAAAATGGCGCGAAGATTTTAAAATTCTTATGTGAAGATTTTAAAAGTGATTGGTTAGAAAAAGTCAGATACCAGTCACTTATTAAGCTATAATTTCCGGTAAAAATTTTACTCGGAACTCTGTCATTGATGTCTCCGCCAAGGTGATCTTCATCGATGCCTAAGTCGGCTTCCTCGATTAGCGAAGTTCCAGTCTCTTGATTGGTAAATTTTGCTCGGTGCTTTTTTTCTAAACTATGAGAAGAAGGATTCGAAATTTGACGCGTACCCGCATTAGCATAATGACCTCCGCCAAGCAGAAGTAAAAATACAAAAACGAATAGTGCAAATAATTTTCTCATTTCGCACCAAAATTAGACAAACTATTGAAAGAAAAAAAGAATTTTCACTAGGCTTTAACAAATGACAATAATTTGTGCAGCTATAAATAAGTTTTATAAATCAAAACTGTGTTGATAAATGGATTATCTTGTCGTGAAAAAATTAGTAATAATTTAAAATAATTAATTTAAAAAAAACTCAACTACATTATTATCTGCGCTTTAACTATTGTTTAAATTAGCAGTTGCGCTAAAGATAAATTCAATTCTCCAGAATTTACAATCAAAAAGCCAATGAAATAATTTTTCAAATCATCAGAGAAAGTGGCTGTAATTGTTTGCTTGAAATTCCGAATGAATCAACAAGTCATCCTTCGCAAATCTGGAAACTTTAAATCAAGTTAAAATTGCGAAGGATAAACTCGTAAAAATTTATATTTAAGAAGCCAGTGGCATTCTATACAGCAATTCGATAAGCGGTTCTTGAATGTCAATATTGCGTTCTCTCCAAAGTTCTATTTTCAAGGTTGATACAACTTCATATCTCTTATTTTCATCGAGATTTTTCAATCTTGTTCGCAATAATTCTACAGTTGGATATTTGTAAAGTGTAGATTTAAGTCTGTTGATTACGTAATTTGAGTCCATAATATTATATTTTAGTGTTATTGTTTAATGAGATTGCTCTTGCTAAATTATTAAACGAAAATCAACCGATTGTTGCATTATTACACTTTCATTTTATAAGATTCCATCTACTGAATGTTTTAAAATATTAAGCATAATTTTCTCAAAAAACTTTACCTTAGCTGTAAGCATTCACTATCAAATTTTTTAAGTTTATTTCATAATTACGGAAGTTCCAACTAATTAAAATTAACAAATATCAGATTGTTGAGAATTATAAGCAAATATTAGAAAAGGCTAACGAATCAGTTAGTCAAGCCGACAACGATGGTTTTCTTTCCTATTTCACAGATGACGTGAAATACTTACTAAGGCTGAGGAGTAAACACAAAACAAATAGAATTCTAATCACCAATAATTACAATAAAAACATGGCAAATCAATTCAAAAACGTAATTGAAAAAGCATATACCGCATTCAACGAAAGAAACATCGACAACGCACTATCAACAATGCAACCAGATGTGCAGTGGTCGAAAGCTTGGGAAGGTGGTTACATAAGCGGGCACAATGAAATCAAGCAATATTGGACAAGACAATGGACAGAAATCAATCCAAATGTTGCGCCAGTCGGTTTTAATGAACGAGAAAACGGAAGCCTGGAAGTTAAGGTTCATCAAAATGTAAAAGATTTACAAGGAAATCCAATTTTTGACGGATTAGTAAAACATATTTATACTTTTCAAGATGGATTGATAAAAACAATGGATATTGAACTGGTTGAAAATACTTTTATCACTCAAAAATCTTGAATATTAAAACAGGTATTTATACTTTAAACAGAAAAATTTAATTGGCTTATTTTTGGAAAATCAGATCATTTATTAAAATAATGAGCTCGAACTGAAAACCACAAAATTCTAAAAACTATGCCCTGGATTATTCTTGAAAAATTATGGAAACGTGCAGTACAAAATTCCATTATTGCTAGTGAAGACGATAACCAAACTTGGGATAATGAAATCAAAACCTTATATCAATTAGGCATCAGCATAGAAGATATACTACAGTTTTTATATGGTGAAAAACCTGATTTTGAATCTTTTAAAACTTGGGTCAATAATAGAAAAAGAAGCGAAAATATAGAAATTGAAGATTTTACGGATAATATTCTCTCAGAACAAGATCTTCAATTTTGGGACAAAAACGGTTACATTATCATAAGAAATGCTATTTCAAAAAAAGATTGTGAAGCCACGCAAAAAGCAATCTGGGATTTCTTAAAAATGGATCCCAACAAAAAAGAAACTTGGTATAAAAGGCATGATGACCAAAAAGGATTAATGCTTAATTTTTCAGACCATGAAACATTAAACAAGAACAGGTTCTCTCCAAAAATAAAAAAGGCATACGAACAGCTTTACAATACGACCAAAATATACAAAACCATTGACAAAGTAAGTTTTAATCCTCCTGAAACTAAAGAATTTACTTTTCTAGGAGGGCCGCTGCATTGGGATACCAGTTTAAAGCTGCCCATCACATTTGGACTTCAAGGACTGCTCTATCTCACTGATTGTGGCTGTAATGATGGTGCTTTTCACTGTGTTCCGGGATTTCATACTAAAATAGACGATTGGCTAAATGGTCTTGAACCAGATGAAAATCCGAGAGATAAAGCCATAAAAACATTACAGCCCGAACCCGTGATTGCCAACGCTGGCGATTTCATAATCTGGGATAACCGATTGCCTCATTGTGCAACGCCAAACAAGGGCGAAAGTCCGAGAATGGTTCAATATCTCACCTACTTTCCTAATGATTATGATACTTCCAGAGAGTGGCTTTAATTTTTATATTTAGATTTAAAGAAGGCTGAATTTCACGCCCAAGCTAAACCATCTTGATGGAAGTGGCACTGATCCAACTTCATAATAAGTAGTATTGAAGATATTTTGCGCATCCAAATAAATCATTATTTTTTTAATAGACTGGCTCATCCTGAAATCATTAATCCAATAAGATTGGCCCGATGCTCTTTCATTAAATCGGGTGGCGAACAAAACCGTGAAATTTTTATATTGAAAATCTACCGTGTTGGTCACCTGATGTTTTAGAGAAGAAATCAGATATTTAGAATTAATGTCGGTTCGAATATCTTTAAATTCAGAATCTAAATAAGAATAAGCAAGATTTATATTCAACTTCGCTTCTTTGCCAAGATCTGCACTATAATTCGAACGCATATTGATGCCGTTTGTAATCAGATTTCCAAAATTGTTGCTTTGCCAAGGCTCGGTATCAATCATTCTTATCCAATCAATAAAATTGCTGATCTTTCTGTAAAAATAATTGGCATTGAAACTGAATGCTTTTTTGCTGATTTTGAGTCCCAATTCTGCCTGAAAAGCATTTTCAGAATCAAGATCAGGATTTCCAATATTTCCTGGACGCTGGTTCAGGTATAAGTCTGTAAACGAAGGTATGCGCTGGCTTGTCCCAATATTTCCAACTATTTTAATCACATCGGTTAGCGCATAACTTGCATCCAATCCTGGGTAAACTTGCCATTTATAATCTGAATTATAATTAAGATAAGTACCAAAATTCACATTCAGCCTTTCTATCAAATTAGTTCTGTATTGCAGATAAACTCCTAAATTTTCACGATCATGTTCTCCAATATTAGAAGAATTGATGTCCTCATTTCTGAATTCAGCGCCAAAACCAAGTTCTCCAGCGCCGGTTTTGTAAGAAGTATTAACCTCTGCCGCAATTGAATTTGTATAATGCTGGCTTCTTCCCGCATTTAAGTTAGCAATCCCAAAATAACGGTAATCATCATAATTATATCTGTAGCTCAATCGGGGCAACAATGTCCATTTATCAGAAATTTGATGCTTGGATTGTACAGACGCAAATGTAGTTTGCACGACTTCGCTGGAATTCTTGTCCCCTGGAGCGGCGTAAAATCCATTAGCTCCAAATCCATTGTTGATATAACCGAACGAGCCAGAAATTTCATTTAAAGTATCGATCTGAACATTTCCTTGGTAGAATAATTTATTATTTTCAAATCCGGTATTATAGCGATAGCCGTTGCTTTTGTCGTGTGATACAAAAAGAGAATGCTGGTGTTTTTCCTTGCTTAAAACGCCGCCAAGCTGAATTCCTCTGCCATAAAAAGTATCGCCCGTATCTTCTGAATCTTTTTCAAAATTTGAACCCGCATAAGAATTTACTAAAAATCCTGAATTGGCTGGCTTTTTCGTAATAATATTTATTGCGCCAGTCAAGCTGTTGATTCCATAAATTCTTGCCGCCGGTCCGCGAATTATTTCAATTCTCTCAATCAGTTCCACAGGAATAGGAAGGTTCAGCATATTGTGAGCCGTTTGCGAATCAATGATTTTCGCTCCGTTTAAAAGAACAACCGTTTGCTCAAAGCTTCCTCCGTCGATACTTATATCTGCTTGGCTTCCAAAAGGCCCTCTCTGTCTTAAATCTACTCCGTTAGCATATTGCAGCAGTTCTTGAATAGTTCTTCCTGGTAGTTTTTTAATCGTTTCCTTGTCAATTACATATACATTTCTGTTTTGCTTAGAAATGGGCGTGCTAAACTGGTTTTCATTGATAATTATTTCAGTAAGGCCGACGATGCTATCCTTTTTTGTCTGAGCGAATACAGCAGCCGTAATCAATAGTAGCATTAAAATAGTAAAATAAATCTTTTTCATTTGTTTTAATTTTTGCCAAATGTAGTATCTTGCCGTACTACTAAAGTATACCAGTTTTATAAAAATGGATGGTCCGGTTCAAATTCCTTTCAAAAGCTTCATTCTGCTTAAGCCAGAAGAAACTACAGCACTTTACCTTCAAATAGTTTTTGAATTTATTAAAGCCATACAAATTGGACTGCTTCCCGAAGGTACAAAACTTCCTGGCACTAGAATATTATGCAAATTACTGTCAGTCAATAGGAATACGCTTATCAAGGCTTTTCATGATCTTGAATTGCAAGGCTGGATTGAAATTCTGCCTAACAAGGGAACTTTTATATTATCGGAACAAAAAAATAAGAATAAGAAAGAATTTGCCCCTGCCAAAAGCAAAAAACTGCAAGATGCCAATGCTGGTTTTTCATATAAGCGTTCTGCTATTCTTGAAAATCCTAAGGAAGTAAGCACTCTGCCTTACCAATTTAATGATGGCCAGCCTGATTTGCGCCTCGTTCAAACCGATGTTTTGGCAAGACTATATGTTTCAAAATTAAAAAGTCAAAAAAGCTCGAAAACCTGGGAACAGATTCAAACGGAATCACATTCGAATTTTAAGATGCATTTTGCTAATTTTTTAAATCTGACGCGCGGCATACGCATTTCTACCTCCAATCTTCTTACGACAAGCAGCCATGAAATCAGCCTCTATTTGGTTGCGAAACTGCTTATTTCTCCAGGTGATAAAGTTGTTGTAGGTTCTCCTGGCTATTATATGTCAAATATGACTCTGTCAGATAGCGGTGCGCAGATTATCTCCATCCCCGTTGACAAGGACGGAATCAATACAAAACAGCTGAAAAAGATTTGCGAAGAGCATCAAATCAGAATATTATACCTTACTTCTACTTATCATTATCCGACCACAATTTCCTTGAGCGCCAAAAGAAGAATGGAAGTGCTCGAATTGGCGAATCAATATGGATTTGTAATTTTAGAGGACGATTATGATTTTGATTTCCATTATGATAACAATCCGATATTGCCTTTGGCTGCTTTTGATTCAAATGAAAGAGTGATTTATGTAGGCTCCTTCGGAAGATCTTTGCCGTCCGGTTTTGGATACGGTTTCATTGCAGCTCCTTCCGAATTTATAAAAGAATTGGAAAAACATCAAAACATTTTGGAACCCGGAATTGACGCTATTAAAGAACAAGTTCTCGCAGATTGGATCAGTGAAGGTGAAGTTCACCGCCTTTCGAAAAAAAATAAAAAAATCTACAAAGAGCGCAGGGATTATTTTGCCTCCTTATTAAAGGAAAAATTGAAGGGGAAAATTAAATTTCAAATTCCGCCCCGCGGATTGGCTGTCTGGGTGGAATGGCTGGATAATTTTAACTTGGTTAAGCTGCAAAAAGAATGTGCCAAGAATGGATTATTTCTGCCAAAAACTATTTTATACCAAACTAAAAATCTTACTGCCACACGTTTAGGATTCGGACATTTGAATACAACTGAAATAGAAAATGCAGTATTTATTTTAAGCAAGTCTTTGGAAGCGACAAATAGTGCAGATTAGAAATTTACAATTAAAAAAAAGACAGTGGCAAATTGCCACTGTCTTTTTTTATTTAAACTGTTTTAGCTTCGTTCAGCTCCTTCATGATTTCTGCAAACAGTTGATATGATTTCACTCTTTCATCGTGTCCAAAAATATTGGTTACCACCATCAATTCATCAACGCCGGTCTGTTCTAAGAATCGCTGTGTCTGCTTTTTGACGGCTTCTTTTCTGCCTACAAATGAATAACGCAACATGTCTTTTATCGACGGATTGTGCTGCAGCATCATCAAGTCGCCCGTCATTTCCATCGGTGGCTGAAGATAATCTCTTTTTCCTGTCAAGATGCCTAGAAACATGCGGAGAAGCGATGTAAAATTGCTTTCTGCTTCTTCATCGGTGTCGGCTGCGATGACGTTTATTCCGGCAATCGTGTAAGGCTTGTCAAGAAATTCTGAAGGCTGGAATTCATTTCTATAAATTTCTAGCGCATCAAAAAGCTGCGAGGTTGCAAAATGGCTCGCAAAAGCATAAGGCAAGCCCATTTTTGCCGCCAAATGCGCACTGTCGGTACTTGATCCAAGTATATAAATGGGCACCTTCACTCCTTCTGACATAGTCGCCCTTACAGGAGAATGGGCATTGTCAGTAGAAAAATATTGCTGAATTTTAGCAATCTCGCCAGGGAAATTATTTACCGACTGCATCCTGTCAGAACGAATCGCATGTGCTGTAGCTTGGTCTGTTCCCGGAGCTCTTCCAAGTCCTAAATCAATACGATTTGGATATAAAGTTCCCAATGTGCCAAATTCTTCTGCTACTATTAATGGCGAGTGATTTGGCAGCATAATTCCTCCTGATCCTACTTTTATAGTTTTCGTACCTCCAGCAATATGCCCGATCAAGACTGCCGTCGCTGAACTGGCAATACTGATCGAATTGTGATGTTCGGCTAGCCAAAAACGGCTGTAGCCAAGATCTTCGGCTTTTTGCGCAAGATCAACGCTATTTTTAAACGATTGGGCAACAGAACTGCCCTCTGATATAAACGCCAATTCTAAGATAGAATAAGCTGTTGCATTTTTTGAATTCATAAGATTTCTATGGCTATGTCGAATACAGACTATTGCGTAATTTGAAAAAGAATTATTCCTCTGTTTTGGGCTTGCATTCCATAGTGGTTGAATGCACTTTTTCACCCCAATTATTTAAGTGGTCCAAAATGGGTTCTAGCAGTTTGCCGGTTTCGCTCAAATAATATTCAACGTGCGGCGGCACTGTCTGAAAATCTTTTCTGATAATCAATCCTTCGCTTTCTAGATACCGCAGGCGCTCAGTAAGCATTTTTTCAGATATCCCCTTAATTTGAGACTTCAATTTTCCATAACGGTTCACGCCATTCTTCAGCATCCAAAGAATGTTCACTTTCCATCTTCCGGAAAGCAGGCTCATGGCAAAAGTCAGGCCGCAATGTACTTCGACTGCTTCCTGATTTTGAATATTGGCTGTGATTTCTTTTTCCATAAATTATACGCACTAAAAAGTATGTACCCTCCTTTTGTTATTGTACAAATGTAACTAAAACTTTTAAGCTTTGCCTAAATCCACCAACCCATTAACAAACATTTAATAGCTGCCAAAAGCATTTGAAATTTTTATTTGCAAGAAAACCTTTACTCACTTATATTTACAATAAGATAGCCGCCACCAAATCTTCAGAAAACAAACCTAATCTCCAATCTTTCAAATGAATTCACCAATTTATATTCTCGGTACCGGCCTTTCGCATAATGGCTCTGCTGTTTTATTAAAAGACGGTCGTGTTTGTGTCGGAATTGAAAAAGAGCGCCTGAGCCGCAAAAAGCATGACGGCGGCAACGATACTTTGGCTGCCCAATATTGCTTAGACGCTGAAGGAATTACCTTAAAAGATATCTCGCTCGTCGTGCAATGCGCCAATTTTGACATTCCAGATCGGGAACAATTTAAAGGGAAAAGAATCTTCGCCGATTCTGACGAACCAAAGATTGTCAATATCTCTCACCATCTGGCGCATGCTTACAGTGCCGTCGGAACTTCTCCTTTTTCAGAATGCGCGGTGATGGTGATCGACGGCTGCGGGAGTCCGATAGAGCAGTTTTTAGCCCTGCATCCTGAACAGAAAGAATACATTTCTCCAGCAATTTTGGAACAAATCCAGATGGTTTGCGAGAAAGACAGCTTTTATCATTTTGACGGAAAACAGCTTACGCCGCTCGTAAAAGATTTTAGTGAAATGGCCCAATCGGGAAACAATTTATTTTCGCTTCCGACGACACAGCATTCCATTGGCGGATTTTACGCAGCGGTCAGCAACTACGTTTTCGGGGATATGGATGACGTCGGAAAATTAATGGGACTCGCGCCATTCGGGAATTCAGGCATATTTGACTATGAAGCTTTTGAATTCAAGTCAGGAAATCTATTTGTAAAGGAAGGCTGGAAAAACCAATTTGAAAATCCGTCGCAACGCTATGACTATTTCAAAAGCAATTTTGAGTATTATGCCAATGTAGCACGCTGGGCGCAAGAGCAGGTCGAAAAAGCAGTGCTTCAATGCATTGCAAATCGTTTGGAAAAATTTCCTCATGAAAATTTATGCTACACCGGCGGCGTTGCGCTGAATGCGGTTGCCAATGCAAAGCTGGAAGACAGCGGCATCGCAAAAAACATCTATTTTGAACCTGCAGCGGGCGACAACGGACTGGCGCTCGGCTGTGCTTTTTACGGATGGCTGGAATACTTAAAAATGCCGAAAGTTGCTCATGACGGAAGCACTTGCTTTGGAAAAAAATATACTTTCGAAGATATCAATGCCGCTTTTGAAAAAGAAGAAAATAAAAAACATTCTCCAAAGGTATTTTCTACGGAAGACGAGCTTATCCAGTACTGCGCCCAAAAATTAGCCGAAGGAAAAACAATCGGCTGGTTTCAATCTGGTTCAGAATTTGGCCCTCGCTCTTTAGGGAGGCGAAGCATTTTGGCACATCCCGGCATGGAAAACAGGAAAGACCATATCAACAGAAATATTAAATTCAGGGAAGACTTCCGCCCTTTTGCGCCGGCGGTTTTAAAAGAAAAAGTGAAGGACTATTTTGTGGCCGGCAGAAACAGCCCTTACATGATTTTGGTAGATAAAACGCGTCCGGAATACCACAAAGAACTTAACAACGTCACCCACAAAGACGGTTCTGCGCGGGTGCAGACTGTGGAAGAAAGCTGGAATCCGAGGTTTGCGAAATTGCTGACTGCATTTTACAAGCAGAGCGGCATCGCAGTCTTGTTAAACACCAGCCTGAACAAAAAAGGTATGCCGATTGTGGAAACTCCCGAAGAAGCCATCCACCTGTTTGAAATCACCGCTTTAGATTTGATGGTAATCGAAAATTATGTGCTTGAAAAATAGCCTTACTGCTTTAAATCTTCCATGATTTTGTTTGCCGCTGGCGTATTCATGCGGCTTAATTCGGCCATGATGAGCTGTTTTTCTGCATCGCTGATTACTTTTGGAGGCTTGACAAATTGGTCTTCGCTGGCTTGGCTATAAAACAGCGCATCCGTCCAATCATTTCTGAGGCCGTCGATTACCAGGTGAATTCGGTCGTGCTGTCCGCGATTGGCAACAGAATGCGTAAAATTTGCATCGATATACCAGCATTCGCCTTCGTTCATGATGAGGCGCTTTCCGTCTAAGATAAATTCAACCTCGCTGTTGGTGATTATCGGAATGTGGAGCCTGAAACAGCCGTCTTCATACCCCAAAGAATGGTCGCTGTGTGGCTTGATTTCAGAACCGACAGCCAGCTGCAGCAAACGCACGGCAGTTTTCTCAAATAAAAAACCATCGAGAATCTCCTTAAAATAAGTGCAGGAATCTAAGATTTCGGTGGCCACGAGCTTTTCATCGGTATTCATCGCCGCAAAAATTTCATCAGATTTGCCGTTTTGCGACATCAGGGCTACCGATGTCCATTTGCCCGAATAGCCTTCGCTGTTGTAATGGTTGATCCAGTTGGTGTTGATGATTTTGGCGAGATCGTCTTGCAATTTTGCTGCATCAAAAGTGATTGGGAATTTAATAGAACGCACTAAGTTATCCATAATTGAAATAATTGAATTTGTTATCTAATTAAGCTTCCCCTGTAGCGCTAAATTAGTAAAATTCTTCCATAAAACAGAACAAAAATTAGAGCGCGATTTCAAATTTCAATGCTAGTCCACTGCTAAAAATACATCCTAAAAAAAGCCACCCTGAGGCAGCTTCTACTAAAAAAGAATTACGATTTAAACCGCACTTCCCGGACTTGTCGGTGCCGGGCCTCCCGCAGGATCCACGTCGCCCCAGTCGCGGTCTTCTTCTAGATCGTCTTCCTCTTCTTCCTCACGGTCGTCGTCTTCGTCGTCATCGCGGTCAGAAGCATACATTTTAAAATTGCTGGAAAGATCAGTGTATTCGTTCACCTCATCTTCGTTTTGGTACTTTTTCATAGTAGTTTTTTTAGCTGGGATTGCTCCCTTGGTTTTACTTAAAGGTACTGCTGAAGGTAAAAAAGCGGCTTATGTAATTTTAGAAAAAAGTTGCGGAATTTGCAAAGTGATTGGTGATTTTTGGCGCACATAAAAAATAAGCCCTCCGAGGAGGAAATGAGGGCTGCTTTAATTATTCTACCCAAATTTTCACATTGCTTTGCGTAGCGCCAGGATTTCTGACAATCAAGAAAGTTCCGAAAGGGGCCAGATTTTCAGCCAGTCTTGAGCGGGTTTCGCCTGCATTCAGCAAAACTTCTTCTGTCCCAGCCGTATTTTCAAGCGCAGAAAGGCTGAAGAAAACGGTTTCTGTGCCTAAATTTTGCACGGTATAAAAAGTATCCGGATTGTAATTGGCAGCAGTGTGCACCGTTTTTAAAGTGGCTGGCGACAGCTCGCTGACCACCGTCGGTTTCATGACAGAACCGTTGATATCAATAGCCCTTGCCGAAAGATATAACGAATAAAGACTCGGGTTGTTGACTTCAAAACTGCGCATCAGCACGTCTAGCTTTTCAGTCAAAATCGTTCTGATTTCATCTAAAATCACCACTACCCTTTGGTTGTCATTCTTGCGCTGGTCCATGGCCAGGCTTGGGTTTGAGATAATGTCGGTAAAAGAATTCAGGGTAGTTCCGATGGCGGTAATATCTGCTGCCGTGGCACCAAACACAGCCAGATTCGCACTCAATGGCACAGCCAAGTTTTTCACGATTGTGGCCTGCGTCACCAATTCTTCTTCTGAAAATTTATACCAGGCACTTGTAGGGAAATCGGCTTTTTTCTGAAGCACATAATCATTATTGACCAAAGCGTAAGATGCCAAGGCGTTGCTGATTTTCAGTGCCTGCCCTTCTAAAGTTTCGCGCATTCTGGTTTTGGCAATAGCATGACCCGAAACATCAGACCGCCCTCCGGCATCAGCCAGAATCAAATCGGTAATTTTAGTTTTTACAGTTGCAAAATAAGGCACTACGGCGGGCACAACAGCCAATGCTGTTGCATTTTTTTCATTAAAGTTTCGCACTTTCAAGTTCATCGCGAAACTGCTTTCTTGCTCTTTGTTCATTTTGTATAGATTTTAAAAATTTCAATAAATATATTGTTATTGTGATACTTACCTAAAAAAATATTCCCTTTTTTGTAGGAATATCAATAAATTAATTACATTTAACAAAAATATCTCTAGAGATTGAATATAGGTGTATAGAGAATAAACATACCTGTCTAGAGATTGAATCTAGGTGTCTAGAGAATGAATAAAAGTGTCTAGAGAATAGACATACCTCTCTAGAGAATGAACCTAGGTGTCTAGAGAATAGCGCAAGTAGCCTAGAGAATAGTCTGCCATGTCTAGAGAACAGACAAAACGAAGTAAAAATTAATACAAACGCCAAAAAACCAGTACCATGTTAAAGCACAAAAGATCATCGATCGAAATGAAAGAATCCAGCATCGTTTTAGACTTGATGCCTGTATTCAAATCAAGAAACATCAAGTTTCCCGCACAGTTTTTAAAACGCTTCGGCATCTGCAGCGCTTCGGCCAGCAAGATGATTAAGGGCAAAGCCGTGCAAATCAATTTTACCCAGCTGACCGCCATCTGCGTGAATCTCAACTGCACGCCAAACGACATCATGGCGCTGCGCTATCTCCCGATTCCAGAAAATCATGCCCTGAAAGTGATTCGCAAATTAGAGTCTCATGAAGAGTTTAAGAGTATTGACGAATGGGCTATGGGGAAGAGTTTTGAGGAAGTGAGGGAGATTATGAGGAAGTAGGATGATTAGTTAATTAGCGGATTTGTAATATGTGCCGACAAAGTAAATCGATTTTGACTGTTGTCACGGATTGCAAATCTGCGCTATCGGGTGGCTTGCATATATGTAGCAAGTATATATTAGTTAAAGAAAATTTCAAATAAAAATGAATAAACTAGAAAAATCTTTTTATAAATATTTTACAATTAATCAGAATTTATTTAATTCACTGATTAATAATGAATTGTTTTTTTCAAACCCGCGAAATTTTAATGATCCGTTTGATTCTTTGCCAAGATATAAATTATGTTCTAACGTGCACAAGCTCGAAAATTTCTATTTATTTATTCAAGATCATATCAATGAAAAAATAGATGTTATCAAAAATTTGAAAGACTATGAAAAGAAGAAGCTGGACTTTGAAAAGTTGCTCGAAGTATTTTTGAAAGTTCTAAATAAATTTGATGAAAGTTATTATAATGAAATAGGAAACTATGAGTATAAATTAATTGAAATTTTTACTTTTTATAATAACATAGAATATTTCAAAGAAGCGTACAAAATCAATGTTATTGAACTACAAAGCAAAATGTATGCAGATTACACTTTTCTTTATATTGATATAAACAAATATGGAGTCACATGCGGTTCTATCACACAAACATGCCCAGTTATGTGGGGTCATTATGGAAATAACCATTCTGGAATTTGCCTGAAATTTGATTTCTACGATGAAAAAGGAAAACAAAATATTTGCCTATCAAAAGAGGAAAAATTAGAAATTGTTGAAGTAGAATATACTGATTTACCTTTGGACATATTTAATTATAATCATGAAGAATTAAAAAATTTAATATTTACAATTTTTAAAACAAAATGCAAAAAGTGGGCTTATGAAAATGAAATAAGATTGGTCAATGATGCACAAGGATTATTAAAAATCAACAACAAGTGTATAAAGCAAATTATATTTGGTTGTAAAACAACACCAAAGGATAGGTATTCAATTCTAAAACTTTTGGGTTGTTTAGGTTATAAAATTGAGGAATTAATGATTGCTAAAATCCAACCTGATTCATATGAACTAAAAATTGAAAGGATGACAATGGAGCATTTGGCGGGAAGCGGGGTATTTTTAGAAGAATTAAACATCAAAAAACAGTTTTAAAAATTTTCGTTAACCCCCTCCTGGCGCGAGCGTCCCGCTCGTGCCAAAATAAAATAAACCCGATAGCGCGGATTTGTAATCCGTGCAGACAAAGTAAATCGATTTTGACTGTGGGCACGGATTGCAAATCCGCGCTATCGGTGAGTTTACCTCTAAAAATGTAATAGATGCGGGATCATGGACAATCCTCAAAATAGATAAAATAAAATTATGAATAAAATAAAGTTAAACTTCGTCAACAAGTCAAGCGACACAAGCAACAACAGCGTCGTAATCTTTCAAAAAAATGTCGCGGAAGGTGCCGCAGAAAATGCAATTGCATGGAAAGTAATTGAAAACTGCGGTCCCATGGAGAACCACCCTTTTCAATATTCGCCAGACCTCATGGTAGCTGCAGGCGATGCTTATGGCAACTACACACCGCAGTTGACAGGGTCTGGGGGACTCGCTTTTGACATGGTGCGCAGCACATCAGGAGAACTTCTAGAAATTTCAGCCACTGCTGCTGCATCTTCCACTGGAATTGAAGTGAGAAACAATCTGGATCTGGGCGCAATCAATGCGAACTGCTACAGAGATGGCAGGCTTCTTGCTAGAGAAGCGAGCCTTGCACCTGGAGAAAAAGCAGTTTTCGAATTCCATCCTGCAATCTATATCGGAGTAGTATCTCAAGTTGAAGAAGGCGATGTAATAAGCGCTGATGTAATCTCTCAGATAAATTTCAAAATTAGCCTGCTTGGCATTAAAAGTGCTGATATCGTTATGACTGGAGGTGGATATGGAACAGATGCTACGGCTTTTAAATTCACATTGGAAAATGTTAGGTACTAAAAACAACAGCCGCCCGCTCGTGCCAATTAACTAATAAACTTTATGTGCACGAGCGGGACGCTCGCGCCAGCGGGGGATGGCCATATATAATTATTGATTGCAATATTAAAACTATATTTAAAATCATGTTTTTCAAAAGAAAAAAATTAACTGAACAAGAGTTTTCAAATAGATTTGCAAAAGCATTGCAAAAAAAGGTTCTAGGTTTAGAAGTCATGTCAATAGATAAATTAGAAATAAAAACTAAATTTGAAAATTCTTCTGATTTTACCCATTTTTTGAATAATTGCTATTCTGAATATTTGAATGCCCCAAAAGATATTAATCAAATTTTTCAAAAATATTTAAATGGTGCTGAAACCCTATATCTCCCAGACCCTCCTATAGATATCGAACGCATATTACCAATAATTAAAGACCAAAGATTTATAGACGATTTAAAAGAAATCAATCCTGATTTTGAACTAAATCATGTATATGAAAACTATAATTCGGAGTTATTTATATTTTATGCACATGATACTGAACATACAATCAATTATCTAACAAAAGAAGATTTAGGAACAGTAGATATTTCGTTCGAGAATCTTAGAGAAAAATCAATAAGCAATTTATCTGAAACTTTGTCAATTGAAAAGCATGGAGATGATGGTAATTTTATGCTAGTTGCTGGGGGAAGTTATGAAGCAAGTGCCATTTTACTTGATATCTGGAATAAGGAAAACTTTCCTGTAGATGGAAATATTGTTATTGGAATTCCCTCTAGAGATTTATTAGTCATTACTGGTAGTAATGATTCTAAAAACTTACATAAAATGTTCGACTTAATTGAAAATATTAATCAAACTGGTGATCATATAGTATCGAATAAATTGTTTGAATTTAAAGAAGGAATGTTTGAAGTATTATAAGTCAATTCTGAGTAGATATTAGCAGAGAACACAAAGCATAAATAAAAATAAAATGTCAGAAAATATAAAATTCAAATGTGATTGTTGCGAAGAAAGCCACGAAGGCTGGCCTGCGTTAACTTTTATTTCACCTGACAATTATAGTTGGTTGTCAGAAAATGATAAGGAAAATCTAGGCTATCTTGATACTGATTTTTGCATAATAAATCATGACGAACAAATTGACAGATTCATTCGATGCACTTTAACTCAAAAAGTAAATGATCACTGTGAAGATTTAGATTATGGACTTTGGGTGTCTTTAAGTGAAAAAAGTTATTTAGATTATCAACAAAATTTCAAAAAAGAAAGTCCTGAAAAAGCCTATTTTGGTTGGCTTTGTAACGACATAATGGATTATGAATTTTCAGAGAGTATTCCTATGAATGTGATCACAAGAAATAATGGCCAAAGACCAATATTGATTCCACATGAAGATTTTGACCATCCTTTTGTAAAAGATTATTATAATGGAATCTCTAAAAAAGAAGCTGAAAGAAGAATTTATAATATGCTAGAAATAAGTAATCAAAATGAAGCCAGAAGAAAAAAGAAATGGTGGAAAATATGGGAATAGCTAGAAAATAATCCCCTGTTGGCGCAAGTGCCATAATCGTTAACATATAAGTTATTGAATTAACGTAAACCAGAGAAAAATAAATAAACAGATTATTATGATCATCAGAGAAGCGAAAATTGACGACATCAAACAAATTCAAATCGTAAGAAATTCGGTAACAGAGAATACTTTGTCTGATCCTAGTCTAGTGACAGACGAAGATTGTGAAGAGTTTATTACGGAAAGAGGAAAAGGCTGGGTCTTCGAAATCGACAGCCAGATTGTAGGTTTTGCAATTGCTGACTTGAAAGAAAATAACATCTGGGCATTATTTTTAGACCCAAAGTTTGAGAAAAAAGGTATCGGGCAACAGCTCCACAAGACAATGCTCGACTGGTATTTTACGCAAACAAAAGATACCGTGTGGCTAGGAACTGCTTTTAACACAAGAGCAGAGCTGTTTTACAGAAAAGCAGGCTGGAAAGAAGCCGGAACCCACGGACCAAAAGAAATTAAATTTGAAATGACATATAACGACTGGGTTGGCCTGAATCGTTAATATCAATTTATTATAAAATACTATGAGCACTAAAAAAGGACTGTCGTTTCCGTTACTAATTATAGCAATTGTCATTGGAGCCACCATTTTTAAACAATTCGATTTTAAAAATCTACGATTTGAAGAGCCTGCCATGGCTGTCATCTATATTTTGACTTTTCTTATGACGGTTTATTTTATTTTTAAGAGCAGTAAGCAAAAATAGCAATGATCAAAAAGAATTGTGCTTGCGGGATGCAGCCTCTAAACTGCGCAAAAAGACTAACAGAAATAAAGCAAAAATTGACAATGGCAAAATTCAAAAATCCAATCTTCACTTTACTGCTGGTATCCTTATTTTTCACGTCTTGTAATGGACAGAAAAAAACAGAACAGCCAACTGAAAGTGTAGCTGAACAGCTGTCATTTACCAGCAAAAACGCAAAACTGACCAAAACACAAGGCACAAACGAATATCAAAATGTGCATTGTATTATTCAAGACAAAAAAGGCAACTTTTGGTTTGGGACAACAGGCGAAGGCGTTTACCGATATGACGGAAAAGAATTTATCCAGTTTACAGAAAAAGATGGTTTGAGTAATAATAAAGTCTGGTCTGTTTTAGAAGATACCGCTGGAAATATTTGGTTTGGAACAGATGATGGCATTAGTCAATACAATGGAAAAACTATTTCGAAAGTTCCATATACTAAGGGCGCAAGCAGTTTAGGAACAGTCGCATCAGGTAGAAATGCAGTATATAGCATGATGCAGGACAAAAGTGGCATAATTTGGTTTGGAACAGACAGCGGTATGTATTGCTATAATGGTAAAACATTTTCTAACTTTTTAGACAATGCAGCCATCGCAAATAAAAGCAATCTAACGCTAAAGAGCGTGCAATGTATATTTGAGGATAAGGATGGAAACTTTTGGTTTGGATCAGGACCAATGGCATTTGAAGGCATTGGTTTCTATGACGGAAAATCTTTAACCAACTTCAAACCGCAAAACGAAGGATGGATAAGAACAATAACTGAAGATAAGAATGGAACTTTATTATTTGCCACCAGACATATCGGCATGATTACTTATGATGGAGAAAACTTCACTGGTTTTTCTGAACCGCAAAAAATAAGAAAAGATTTGATGAATACTGTTTTAGTAGATAGCAAAGGAAACATCTGGTATGGTTCTGATTATACTAATGATAAGGATATAACCACAGGCGGTCTTTGGAAATTTGACGGAAAATCATTTGTTGAGTTTACAAAGAAAGATGGATTGGGCAACACATCCATCTATTCTTTGACAGAAGACAAAGCAGGCAACATTTGGATTGGGACACGAAACTATGGACTGTATCGCTACGATGGACAAACATTTGAAACTTTTTCAGAATAACCTAAAGACGAATTGTAAATTTGGCAACAGATAACCATGTATAATAGACACAGGCGAGATGCGGCAGTAATTTTTTTAGAACCGAATAGTAAAACTTATTACAAAATTCGACTTTGCATCATTAAATGATTGCTATTTGATAAATTACAGTATCTTTAAAAAAAACATGAATAAAAAAGGCCCCATAATTTTTATCGAAGATGATCAAGACGACCAAGATGTTTTAGCTGCCGTTTTTGAAAGTCTTGATTATAAAAATGAAATCATATTCTTTACTGAAGCTGAAAAGGCTTTGGAATTCTTAACCGCTACTAAAATTAAGCCCTTTATTATTTTTTCTGATATTAACATGCCAAAACTCAATGGGATGGAATTAAGAGAGAAGGTGTATGAAAACAAGCAACTGGAAATAAAGTCTATTCCCTATTTATTTTTTTCGACGACCGCTGAACAGAAACATGTCATTGATGCCTATTCAAAATCAATTCAAGGATTTTTCATAAAACCGTCCAACTATAACGAAATTAAGGAGGTCATGAAAATTATAATTGAATATTGGCAAAAGTGCGTTTCTCCAGAATATACCGGATAGCGCTAAAAAAAGATTTTTTTTTAAGTTTGATAAGCTTATTTTCATGCTTGGAGAACTTAAATAATGCTGTTGGCAAAATTTCCAACCGAACGATACTAAATTTATGATGGACCCAAAACCACATTTTATTGCCCTTCTCACCTATCTTCCTTCTCAAAAGGGCAAGCGAACCACGCCTGTTTCTTCTGGCTATCGCCCTTCCATAAAATTTCCTTTTGAGCAAGGCCAATTTACTGGAGTCCAAAATTTTGTTGATACTGACTTGGTTTTTCCAGGCGATACTGTTACTGCAGAAATAACTATGCTCAATAAAGAATATTTCGAAGGGAAAATTTATAAAGGATTGGATTTTGATTTTTTTGAAGGACCGAATTTGATTGGCCATGGGATAATTACCAAGCTTCTTGAGGCCGATAAGTAGCAACTGCAATTATTTCAAGTATATAAAAATAGTTACCAATTTTACATAAAAAATTATGCTGATTTTTGGAGAGTCGGATTAATGATTTTAATCGTTCTTCAAATACTTCGCCAAAGGATGTCCTTGCCTTTTCAATTCTTGCACGAAAATCTTGGCAATTTCTGTAGCTCCCAAAACTGACAGATGCGTGTTGTCCTCAATTCCTTTTGGGATATAGCTATTTTCATCTGGAGCAAAATGTAAATGTAATTTCTTGGAACCTTCCACGCCATACGATTCTTCTAAAAGCTCTGTAAAATATTGCATGTCAAAAAACGGGACGTTCATTTCCTGCGCCACCAAACGCGCCTGCAAAGTATAATTTCCATGTGAATCTAATAAAACGCCTTGTTCATTAAATTTTCTTCGGGCAATTGAGGAAAATAAAATCGGGATGGCTCCTTTTGTCCTAGCTTCTTCTACGTAGCGAATTAAATTGTATCGGTAAGAAGTCTGCGGATTTGTATATCTCGTCGGATCGGTTTCTTTTCCGTCATTATGCCCGAATTGGATGAAGACATAATTTCCGGGTTTCAAGGAATCTAAAACAGGCTGCCAATGTTTCAAATCTCTGAAACTTCGCGTGCTTCTTCCATTGACAGCGTGATTTTTTATAGTCACTTTATCGTTAAAAAAAGGCGACAAGACTTGCACCCAGCCTCTTTCTGGATTTTCATTCGGGTTTGGCTTGTTTGCCATCGTGGAATCTCCAATCGTATAAATTACAACAGGCGAATTCTCATCAGTCTGTGCACTTTTACAGCCGATTACAAGAATTACTGCCAAAACTAAGATCTTATAAATTCTCATACCATTGCATTTTTACATCTGGATTATTTTCGCCCAAGATATTTTTAATAGTATATTTTTTCGCTTCTTTCTTCGTAAGCTGGTGCGACCATTTTACTCGAGAATCGGCTTTTGAACCTTCGCCGTTATTTTGGAATTCGGCGTAAAAAGTTCCTTTTTCAGCTTCTGGTTTTGACCAATTGTTCCAGCCTTCTGGCAAAATATGCTTGCCTAAATTGCTGTTCATGAAAACGGTTTTTCCATAAAAACGCCAAGGTCTTCCCAAATAAACTTTTGAAATGGAATCTTCTGCAGTCAGTTTGCAATTATTGAAAACAAATCCGAATTCTGTGCCTTTTGGAGTTGATGAAGCGGTTATAAACGAATCACTTTTGCTGTGAATCTGGCAGTTTTCAAAATAGGCCGTCGCACTTCCAAAGATAAAATCAGTCGTTCCCTCGATGTAGCAATCTTTATAATATTGCTTTCCAATTCCCGAAGCGTAAAGCGTATCTTGGTGTCCCAAAAGCTTGCAATTGACAACCGCAACATGTGTTGAGGTCACTGACAAAGCAATAGCCTGCCTCACTTGCCCAGAAGAATTTTCAATCGTCAGGTTTTTCAAAATTATATCATTCGCTTCCACAAGCATTGTATAGGTATAAAAAGTACTGTTTCTCCCCACGCCTATTTTATCGAAATAATCATTAAAAGTAATGATCGTATTTTCCTTGCTTTCGCCTATCAAATGCAGGTTCGTATTCCATTCATGCACTTTTATTTTCTCGTTATAAATTCCGTTTTTGATAAAAATTTCAATCGTTTCATAAGGATAAGCGTGGCTTTGATTAATCGCTTCTTGAATGGAAGTAAAATCGCCAGAACCGTCTAAAGCCACCGTGATTTTATTCGGATCTTTCGGCGTCGGCATTTTGTTTTCTTTCCTCCAAGTGGTAAATTTCACGATTACTTTTTCCGGAGAATTTACGTACCAAGCGTAGCCATTTCTGCGTTCGTGGCCAATTTGAGAAAGCGAATCTTTCTTGATTCCGTCTCTGTCGCAAAAGAAAGGCTTGTTATTTTCCAATTCCATGAAACGCGCCCAGATTGGTTTTTCGTTTTTAGAAAGCACCATTTTTCGGTCAATCTGCTTTCCGTTTTCATCGTAGACTTTGACTTCCTTTAAATTGGTGATTTTCGTTTTTTCAAACCAAGTCACAGCATTATTTACAGCCGTAATTATTTCTTTGGAAGGATTTTTTATCGACATTAATAAGGAAACAATTCCCGCAGATTCGTGTCCGCTTAACGATTTCAACTCAAAACTTCTGGCATCTGCAGGTTGTAAAGTGAACTCATCATGCTGCGCGCACCAGGCCGTCAGAACTCCGTTTTGCTTGTATTGCGTTTTTAAAATACAGTCGATTCCTTTATTAAATGCAAGAATGGATTTTTGCCTGATTTCTTCGGATGGTTTTATCGAATAATAATCGGTCTGCTCGTTAATTTCTTTTAAAACCTTGAGCACATTGACCATCGCATCGTCATTGTAAGTAATGTGGGAAGAATATTTTTTCTCCAAAGGAAAGAATTGTGGCCAGCCACCGTTTTCATATTGCGCTAGCAGCAAATAATCCAAGCCTTTCAAAAAAGCAGTTTTGTATTTTTCCTGTGGATTCTGTTTGTAGATTTTAGACAGAAAAAGCATCTCCATTGTGGTTGCGCCGTTGTCAATCGTGCACTCTTTTGTGCTGGATTTCAACGCTACCAAATCGGCTTTTTGTTTGGCAGAAAGCGGTTCTTGCATCTGGATATTTTTTGGCCAGGCGCCGATATTCCGCTGATATAACAATACGTTCTCCCCTATTTCTTGGGCTTCTTTCGACTGAAACCAAGCTTCGTCTTTGCGATTTACAATTTCTTTCCAGGTGACTTTCGAATTTTGGGCTTGGCCCTTTGAAATTCCTAGAAATAGTACAAAAAGTATCGTTATTTTTTTCATTATCTATTTAGTTCTAAAGCCGCTAAAATAAACGGTCCGGTTGCTTTTGGATCATTGTCTTGCTTGCGCTCGTTGATGTAATATTCATAAGAACCGTCACGGTAAGGATTTCCTCCCAGGCCAGCTACAGCACAAGCTTCAGTAATAATTACGTAACCTTCTGGAGTTACTTTTACGAGATTTTTCGTCATTCCGTCGAAGGCTTTTTCGGCTACTTTTTTATACTCTCTCGGAAGATAACCTTTGTTTGCGCCTTTGGCAAAAGAATACGCAAACATCGCTGTACCTGAAGCTTCTAGGTAATTTCCTTTTCTATCTCCTTGATTTGTAACTTGGTACCACAATCCTGAGGAATGCTGTTGTTTTTTCAAAGCGTCGGCCAATTGGTTTAAATAAGCTACCAACTCTTTATGTTTTGGATGATTTTTAGGCATAAAATCCAAAACTTCCACCAACGCCATCGCGTACCAGCCCAAAGATCTTGACCAAAAATTTGGCGAAGTTCCGGTTTCTTTATTTGCCCAGCCCATTTGCTTGCTTTCATCCCAACCGTGGTATAAAAGTCCGGTTTTTGCATCGACCAAATGCTTTTGGATGACTTCAAATTGCTTTGCGATATCGTCAAAGTTTTTACCGTTTTCAAATTTGGACGTGTATTGTGCATAAAACGGCGAACCCATATACAATCCGTCGAGCCACATTTGATTTGGATATACTTTTTTGTGCCAAAAGCCGCCTTCTGAAGTGCGAGGATGTTTTTCTAATTGGCTTCGAAGTGTTTGCAATGCTTTTAAATATTTGTCTTCTTTGGTTTTGTCGTAAATAAAGAAAAGCGCATTTCCTGCCGCCAACATATCGATATTATAATTTTCTAATTTATAGCTTGGAATGCTTCCATCCTCTTTAATTGTAACATCATAATAGCCTTTTATGTAATTAAAATACGTCTGATTCTTCGTTTTTTTATACAATTGCTCAAAAGACGACATCACCAAACCGTGAACATAATCCCACTTTGGTTCTTTTTTTTCATCAATTTGATACGCATTCGGATGTTTTTTCATCAGCGTCTGCGCCAAACGTTCAGACCATTTTAATTTGTCGGAAACTTCTAGATTGGTACTATTTTTAGGGGTTTGAGATTTGCAATTTGTAAGCAACATAATAGCAAATAGTACTAAAAAAGATTTCTGTAAAAAACTATTTTTCATATTACTCTAATGTATTGCTTTTGTTTAATTTGCTCAAATTTGCATCTAAGTATTGGATAAATTGCTCTTTCGATTTGATGCCGCCGACTTCTTTTTCCCAAGCGCCTAAAAAGTAAAATGTCACTTTTTCTTTCGAAGGCTTAAATTGGATGAGATGATCGTGCGGTCCTTCAAAGGGCTTTTCAGCAGTAGAAACTTCATAAAAAACAGCCATTCCCAAATTATCATTGAAAAGCGTTTGGTTTCCGTAAGTTGCAATGTAGCCCCATTTTTTGTTTTCGCTTAACTTTTCAATTACTGGAAGATTGTTCAATTTCACAATTCCAGTACAAATTCCGTCCATCAATTCAGACGATTGGATGGTATGTTTTGTATAACGTTCCTCTGGAAAAATCGTCAGCCAAGATTGCAGATTTGTTTTCTGATTGTTCGTTTTCCATCCAAAATAATCTACTTTGATTTCTGATTTATCTTTGTCATTTGACGCTTTTGCGAAAGTAGAATCGACGTCTTTAAAATGATACATTTCGTTGTTGATTATTCTTCCGATGGAACCGACGCCCATTCCTTTGGCTACTTTTAAAATATCTGCACCCCAATTGCTCATGTTATGATAAGAATCAAATCCGTCTTGACCTACTTTTGAAAGCACTAAAGTATCGGTCAATTTTCCATAAATATCGATGGCATTTCTCCAGTCTAAATACAATCTGTAGCCGATTTTATTGCTTTCCCAACCCGGACCTTCATAGCGAATGTACCAAGAATGATCGGTGTGATTTGCAGGAACTTTCAAACTTTCTACGTTTTTAAAGGTACCGCCTTCGTATTTTCTTCCGTTCCATTTACCGCCTTCTTTTACAGAAATTTCGGCATACGTTTTTTGATTTTTTGATTGCAGGCTGACTTCTTTTTTTGAACCGCAACTTGCCAGTAAACAAAGTGCCGCGCCTGCTAAAATTGATTTTGATAAATTCATTTTTTAAGATTTTAATTTTTCGTCTAAGAAATTTATGGTGTACTGTATTGTTTGTTCGAACCAAGGATGAAACAGCCAGAACGTGTGCGGACTATCTGGAATTTGTTCCACTTTTGAATAAATTTTGTAGCTATTCAGTTTTTCAATCATGTCGTTTCTGCCGGCATGAAAACGGTCGTGCTGGCTGTTTATGAATAAAATTGGTGGCGTATTTTTATCCACATGAGAAAGCGCCGAAGCGTCATTCCAAATTTCTGGAACTTCTTCATACGTTCCTCCGAGCCATAATGCCGCATATTTTCCTTCGGCAGATTCTGGATGGTGGAAAGCTAAAACGCCGTCGATATTTACGATTGCTTTTATATCTGCATTAAATTTTGTTCCTATTAAAGAAGCCATCTGGCCTCCAGAAGAACGTCCTAAAATTGCAATTTTCTTTGTATCTATATTAAATTTTTCAGCATTATTTTTTATGTATTCTATTGCTTTCAAAACATCTTCAATTCCTGCAGGATATTTAGCTTCGTCTGACAATCTATATTCTATGGCAAAACATTGATAGCCTTTTAAAGCAATCGCTTCTGAAAAAGGCTGAAACATTGATTTGTCCCCCGATTTCCAACCGCCATCGTGAAGCATGATTATTGCTGGGAGTTTTTTATTCGATTTAAAAATATAAGAATCAAGATGCAAATCTCTAGTTCCAATAGAATGATAAACACTATTTTTTTGCTCGATTACTAAAGGATTTTGTTTTGGCTGTACAATTTCAATAGAAGGATATTTTTTAAGTTGCTTTTTATATTCCGAAGCTATCGTATACGAAGTATCTTTTGCAACTTGACAAAAGGCTACGTTTGTTGTTAACAGTATAAAAAAACAAATTAAATTACTCATTATCAATAAATTGAATTATAAAAAACTGCTATTCTTACTACAAAACCACAAAATAATATGTTTTAAAAAAGTAATCGATTACACAAAAATACTAAAAATAACATATTAATAAAAATAATAGCTTAAAAATTAATATAGTATTATTTATAAAGGATTAAACAAGGATATTCTCAAAAATTTCATGTCGTTTATACTTAAAAACGGTAATGAAATTATTCAATTATTTAGCAAAAAATTATAAATCTAGAAGAAATTGCATTAAAATACATAAATCAAGTGAATATTATTTACTAAAAACTAAAAAATGAAGACTAAAGACAAAGTCACAATAAGAACACTAACGCCAGTAAATTCAACTATAAGATAAACATTACGCAAAAAAAAGTGAAAATAATTTTATTCTACATAAAAAATTTGGAATATAATTTTTATTTCCTAATTTCGTGTAATCCATTACATAAAATAATTTAATACTAATATTCAAAAACTTAAGCATGATGAAAAGAATTTTATTCAATTTAATAATCTTACTGATTTCAGTGCATGTGAGCGCACAAACGATCAGTATTACGCAAGCTACCGGCTGGCTCGAGACCGCTTATATAAAGTGGACGCCAGTTGCAGGTGCAGACAGCTATAATGTATATTACACAGGAGGCGGTTTGACAGACCAAAGAATCGACACGCAGCTTATTCGAAATTATGGAAGTTACTTTCGTGCTGACGTTTTAGGACTTGCTGCAGGAACTTACACTATCAAAGTTGCTCCTGTAACCGCAAATGTGGAAGGCACTGCAACTGTTTCAACTCCTGTGACAGTTTTAGCGCATGACAGAAATGGTTTTGCGCATGAAGGAGGCAAAATTCCAGGTGCGTATAATCTTAATGGTACACTAAAAAGCAACGCGGTAGTTTTGTATATAACACAAAATACAAAAAACACAGTTTCCATGACCGTGACTGGCGCTACGACAAATCCATGTGTTGGCTTGCAGACCATTTTAGACGGATTTAAAAAAGGACGCGACAGCCGTCCGTTGGCAGTTCGTTTGATTGGGAATATTACAGATCTTAGCTATATGTTAAGCGGCGATCTTGTTATTGAAAACAATAATTTAGCTACAAGTTCCATTACTTTTGAAGGCGTAGGATCTGATGCCGTTGCCAATGGCTGGGGACTTCGCATTAAAAAGGCGTCTAATGTAGAAGTTAGAAATATCGGTTTCATGCTTACCGATGCTGGCGAAGGCGACAATGTTAGCTTACAGCAAGATAACGATCACATCTGGGTACACAATTGCGATATGTTTTATGGCGCGCCTGGCGGAGATGCCGATCAAGCAAAAGGTGACGGAGCTTTAGATTGCAAAAAATCTACAAATGTAACTTTCTCTTACAACCACTTTTGGGACAGCGGCAAATGCAACCTTTTAGGCTTAAGCGAAGGCACAACTGCGGGATTATATATCACTTATCACCACAACTGGTATGACCATTCTGATTCTCGCCATCCGCGCGTTCGCTATTATTCTGCGCACGTTTACAACAATTATTTTGATGGAAATTCTAAATATGGCGCCGGATCTACTTTAGGTTCTTCTGTATTTATGGAAGGAAATTTCTTCCGCAACTGCAAATACCCGATGCTGACTTCTATGCAAGGAACAGATGTTTACAATGGCGCCCAAGGTACTTTTTCAGGAGAAGATGGCGGCACGATTAAAGCCTTCAACAACACTATGAGCGGTCAGACGAGATTTATTGCTTATAACGCTACAAATTATCCGATAGAATTTGATGCTTATGTTGCAACAACAAGAAGCGAAACGGTAAGCAGCACTATCAAGTCTAAAAGAGGTGCTAATACTTACAATAATTTTGACACCAATCCAGCATTATACATCAATAGCTTGGTAATTGAAGAGCCTTCAGTTGCAAAAGACAAAACGGTGCAATATGCTGGCCGTGTTTCTGGTGGCGATTTGATTTGGGCATTTACAAGTCCAGGCGATGACACATCTTCTTCAGTAAACACAGGATTGCTTGCCGCTTTAAATTCTTATACTTCTGGATTGGTTGCCGTTCAAGGCGAAGCTCCTACAGGCGTAAGCACGCAAACACTTGCAATTCCTAACAATAACGACCAAACGGTTGCAAATAATGCGCCGATCAGCAACATGGTTTTCACTTGGGGTGGAACTGCAACTGATGCAACCGTGACCGGATTGCCTGCTTCAGGAATTGTTTTTGTAAAAAATACTACTGCAAAAACTGTTACCGTTTCCGGAACACCGACTGCCGATGTAAGCTTCTCTGTTACGACTGTTGGAGCTTCTGGCACGCCAGTTTCTGGGTCAGGAACAATCACCGTCAGCGATGAGCCTGGAGAACCTGCAGGAAATCAGATTCACAATTTCACGGTATCAGGCTTGACAAGCACATTTTATACTTTTACTTCAGCAAACATGAATTCTACGGCAGGTTCAGCGACGTATGACGGCTTAGCTTTAACTGCTCGCTTGAAAATAGAATCGGCTACAAATATTTCTTACACGACGCCAGCAGTATCAACTTTGACTTTAGTTTTCGATCCTACTTTTGCCGGAACGATTAAACTTAACGGCACCAATTACACTGCTACTGCCGGATTGGTTGTTATACCTTCAGTTCCCGCAGGAACAAATACTATAACCAAAGGAGGAACGACAAATTTATACTACATCAAAACAGAATATCAGTCTGTGTTAGGCTTGCCAAACAATATTGCGGCACAAAAATTAGTGCTTTACCCAAATCCGGTTACCAATGAACTAAATATAGCTTCTACAAATTCTAAAACTATAGAAAAGGTTAGTGTATATAATCTTGTCGGACAATTGGTGAAAAATGTTGGAGGAAACCACAAGACTATTGACATGAGCGATCTTAGCAGCGGCACTTATTTAGTAAAAATCCAAACAAATGACGGTGTGATTGACCAAAAAATAATCAAAAGATAATCAATAAATAAAGCTTGCAAAAAACCTTCTCTTAATTGGGAAGGTTTTTTTTTGGCCTTTGCTTAGATTTATAAAACAATAATTTGAGATTTATATTTTAGAAAAGTAATATTTATCAGTCTTTTAAAATACTTAGTGGCTGTTTTTATTTACTGCAAAAACAGAAGCTAGTAATCGATTGCCCAATTCCTTATCGCAGACGTTTCATTTCTGCAACTCATCTATTCTTAAAACAATTTAAACAGAGCATCTTCTCTAATTAGATAAAATGCTTGTCTTTCTTCATTTGCATTTCTTTTTATTGATTTTATCTTATCTCTAGACACTTACATTCATTCTCTAGAAACTTATGTCTATTCTCTAGATAGTTATATATATTCTCTAGACACCTATATGCATTCTCTAGATAGGTATGTTTATTCTCTAGACACCTAGCTACATTCTCTAGACACTTATGTCTATTCTCTAGAGGATGAACTCTAATCTCTAGACATAATTCTGTTAGTTGTAAGAACTTGACAGGATGAAATAAAATTTATGATATGAAATCTGGCTCATTTTATTGCATAAAAAACAGCAGCAGACTTTTGTCTGCTGCTGTTTTTAATATAAATCTTATCCTTTCTTCAGAATAGAATCATTTTTCGAAAGGGTATCAAATAATTATTGCATTGCTATTTTGATTGCTTTTCTGCCTTCTTCTGATTGAACATTTACGATATAAAAACCTGCGTTTAAAGAGTCAAAGCTAGTGTCAGCATTTGTTTTAAAAGATTTTACCAAAGCACCAGTGATGCTGTAAACATCTACTTGAGTGCTTGATTTTACATTTGAAATGTGAACTTGCTTTCCTGTAGAATGTACTTTTACAGATGATGAAGCTTTGAAATCGTTAGTTCCCAAAGTAGTAGTTCCTAATGGGCCTGTAACCTTGATTCTATATAGATTACAAGCTTGGTCTCCATAAATATAAACATACCCGTTAACAACAGTTGCTGTCGTTGTCAAAATTTGCATCGTAGCAGAATCTGTAGCGGTTAACGAACCAAGTACATTCGTACCGTCAGTTACATACATAGTACGCGAACCTGATCCTCCGCCAATGAACAATACTTCTACCGTAACTGAACCAGCTGCAGCAAAATATAAAAATCGTTGCGTTGGTAAAAAAGTTCCGGCTGCCGGACTGCCGCCGCCATTCAACTGAAAACGATTTACAGAGGTATAAGCTGGCGTAGTAGCGAAGGTTTTAACACTCGCGTTAGTAGCACCAAAGTTAGGATTCCCGGTTCCGCCCTGTATTTGCAAACCTAGATTATCTATAACCACATTAGAAGTATATGGAGAGTTAGCAGCTGTCCAAGGAGCAACACCTCCACCTAAATCCCATATTTTAGTTTGGGCATTTGTGATACCTGAAGTAAGCACCATTGCAAAAATTAAAGAAAGTAATTTTGTTTTCATAATAATATGTTTTTAGTTGATTTAATTAGTTGTAATCGATTACGTAAAATTAATACTTTTTTTAATATAACCAAATAATTAGTATTTAATTTTCACATATCACAATTATTCTTCTATTAAATTCAACAATGTATAAATATGAAATTCGCATTGCACAAAAAAATCCACAGCCTCATAAAGTGATTGCTGTGGATTAATTGAAATCTTGGGGCTATTTTAAATGTGCTGGAAACTAATTTGTAATCACTTTTACTGATTTATTTCCGTCTTGCGCCTTGATGACTACAATCCAAAAACCAGCATTCATCTCAAATTTCAAATCAGACTTGATGTCAAATGATTTTACTAACGAACCTGTAATACTATATACTTCAACAGCCGTTTTGTCTTTTATATTAGTGACAGAAATGATATTTTTATGAGCATAAACATTTACTGAAGATTGCGCATTAAAATGATTTGTCCCTAAGTCACCTGAAATTAATGCTGGAAAAGGATCCCAATTATCAGTTCCTTTTGTAAAATTGAACGTAGTTATTGGCGATCCGTCATTCAACACTGGATTTGCCAAAGAAGTTGCCCATGTCGCACGAACCGGAGTGTTGTTTACGCCAGAAAGCTCGACAGTTCCATATTCTTGCATGCCCGCTGAATTGCCGCTTAAAGTATTCAGCCAGCCTAATGGCATAATCAGCGAATTGTCTATAAAACCTGGAGCATTTGAAGTCTCAATAGTCGTATTATAAAAAACAGCTTCACTGGTATTTGCCTGCCACGGACGTCCAAAATAGCCTGGTTTGGCTCGGTAAGTTGAAGCTGATTCTACTAGCGGTTCTGCTGAAGTAATTTTACATTCATACATTAAAAATCCTCTTCCCGAAGCTTGCTGTGCGGCCGTGATGTAAGACAGATCATTTGACTGGTCGCTGATATTCATGCTTAAATTTGATTTGTAAAAGACAGCCGTCATTCCGCCAAAAATATAGTCAACAGCGCCCATGATATCGCCCTTGTAAATGGCAACTCGCGAACCAGTTCCTCCAAAGAAAGAATCTTGGCGCCCCACTACCCTGCATTTATTCAAGATTACCTTGTCAATATTATTCGCTATCGCAATTGCTGCGGCTCTTTCCACAAAATTTTTATTTTGAACAGCAGTATTTCCAGCATTTGTCGGTCTTGCTCCAGGGCTTCCTGATGTCCATGTTACCACTTGATCTTGTGATTCTTTCAGGGAAATATATTGGTTGAAAGAATTCTCAAAGATGATATTTTCAGCTTCAAAACCATTGGCGCTTACAACAACTGTTGCATTCCAATAGGAACCGTTTGTTGTTCCCGAACCTGCATTTGGATACGAAAAATAACCATTTTGAAGATTCGTAGCCAAAGCTTCTTGGCTCCATTTTTGGTTTGCCATGCTGTAATAATTATAGCCGTGGCCATAATAAGAGGTAACTCTAACCGCGCCGTCTGTGATATTCACGCCACTATTAACAAGATTGGTATTTGGAGTTGCAGAAGCATTTTTCAGCGTAACATTTGGCTGCGTGATTACGAGCATTTCTTCGTAATTTCCTGAATCCACAAGAATCGTAACCCTTTCAGAATTGCTTCTCGTCATGTTTGAAACTGCCTTTAAAGCGTCATTAATTGTCTGGTAATTTTTGTTCAATCCAACCGTAATTGCAGGCGTGTAAGCTACATTCGGAACCACTTTTATTTCTGTAAAATAAGTCGTCAAAGTTGAAGCACCGCCTACTGTGATCGTTACATTTCCTTCGGAAGTTCCTGTATAGATATATTCGGCATTTTCTATAATTGAAGTACTGTTTGTGGCAGTTGTAATCGCTGTACCGCCTTCAATTGAGAAATTTCCTGTATAATAATAGGACACGATCACTTTTTTACCAGGACTAACCGGAACTTGAATCGTCGAACCCGTTTTCGTAATCAAATGACCTGATGCAGTCGCAGCTGTTACGCTGCCAGTCAACAGCATTCCTTTGTAATAAATGCTTGTCGTTGAAGTAAATGCTTTGTCTTCAAATGACCAAGTTGTTACGGGCTTGAATGTTAGCGGCTTTGTTGCCGCAGTTCCGTTAATAGTGAGATTTGAAACTAATCCTAGTTCTACCGGCTGGTTATCTAGACCGCTAAAAGAAATACTATAAGTTCCATTTCGAAGGGAAATAGCAGTTAAATTAGTAAAGGTATAATTGTAGCCCGTTTCATTTAAATTCGTAAAAACCAATTGCAAATTACCTAACTGTGAAGCACTTAAACCGGAAACATTCACAGTGACAGGGAAAACAGGTTTTGCCGTCAAAGCTATATTTGCAGTAGAATTCGGAGTTGTGACTGTCAAAGTATTTGCTAAAATTTCATAATCATTTACGCCTTGAGCGCTAATTGTATATTGTATATTCGGCTCTAATTGAACCGTATAAGTTGCATTTGTCGTATTAATAATAGGATTTGGAACATAAATACTGCCGCTAGAAGCATCTGGAGTAAAGCTCAATCCTAAACTTGAAATGCTCGTTCCCAAACCAAAAATTGAACCTGTAACCGTAAATAAATCTACTCTAGAAATCGCAATATTGTGCGCAAAAGTTGGCGTATTGACCGTTGTAAGATCAAGAGAATCTCCTGAACTAATAATGTAGCCGCTGGCATTTACCAAACTCGCTTCATAAGCATAACCAGCCGGAAGACTTACAGAATAAGCTCCAGAATTGATTTGTGCCGTCCAAGATTTTCCTGCAAGATTAGTAAAAACAATCGAATAACCGCTAGGAATTGTAGACGCCTGAGAAAGGTCTATATTTCCAGCAACTGATGTGTAAACAGCATCTTTTCTATACACTCTATAAATACTTGCCTTTGCAGTTGCATCATAAAATCGATAATTTCCAGCATACTTTGCTACGAAATTCACTTCAGTTACGCTTCCTGCCGCTGCAGTAGTTGCAAAAGTATTTGTCTGCAAGGAAGGATTCGATTCATAGATGAAACTCAGCAATCCGGCAGTATCGCCACGTGCAATAATTTTCACTTCATCGTCTTCATCTAATGCTAAAGTGAAATAGCGCGACGTCGGCAGACCACTTACAATTGGCGCATTTGCATTGCAATAAACCCTTCCGTTGTGGGTGGTTACGCTTGCAATATTGTTATCGTATCTTGTAATTCCTGTGTTTGTTGTTCTCAATCGATCGCTCGAACCGCCTGTCCAAGACAAAGCGCCAGCCGTGAAAGTCAAAGGCATTGTGTTGGTCGTACCAGCGCTTCCGGGCGTAATCGTGCTGCTGTACCAAGAGTTAATTACGGTTTCATTTAGCCTGTTATTGTATAAGGTGTTGTCTAATTGCGTCGCGCCAAAATCCCATACGTCAGTTGTCTGGGCATGCGTAATTGTCAAATTCAGCAGTAATCCTAATAGTAATAATTGTATTTTATTAATCATGATAATATAGGTTTTGGGTTTAACAATTAATTTTTGAAATGCACTTATAAATATTATTCTAAAGATTTTTTCCAAGATGGATATTTTTTCAATACTTCTTTAGGTTCGTTCGTATACCAGGCATATCCATTTCTTCTTTCGTGCCCAATTTCAGCCAAAGAATATTTTTTTATGCCGTCGCGATCGCAGAAAAATGGCCTGTTGTCTTTCAGTTCCATAAATCTTGCCCATAGCGGTTCGGCGTTTGAATCTTGCACAACAATCCTGTCTTTATCAACAGTTTCGATCTTTATTCCTGTAATTTTTGTTTTTTCAAACCAAGCCGTAGAAGTTTCAACAGCATTTATTACTTCTTTCGACGGATTTTTTATAGACATCAAAAGCAATGTGATTTTTGCAGATTCTTTGCCACTTAAGGAAGGCAATTCATAAGCTCTCGCTTTTGCCGGTTCTAAAGTTTCTCTGTCATGCTGTGCGCACCAGGCGGTAAGCACACCGTTTTGTTTGTATTGCGTTTTGATGATGCAATCGATTCCTTTATTGAAAGAAGCTTGCACCATTTTCGAAATTTCATCCGGAACTTCGATAGAATAAAAACCTGTTTTGTCTTTTAATTCCTTAAACATATTCAAGATGTTGACCATTGAATTGTCATTGTAAGTAATATTTGTATAATATCCTTCTTTCAACGGATAAAATTGTGGCCATCCCCCATTTTTGTATTGTGCTGTAATCAAATACATTACACCTCTTAAAAAAGCTGTTTTATATCTGTCGTCTGGCTGTTTTTTATAGATTTTAGAAAGGAAAAGCATTTCTTGGCAAGTAGCCCCGTTATCAGTCGTACAGCCATTTGGATCCGCTTTCAATTTCACCAGATTTTGCTTTTCTGAAGAGGACAATTCTTTTTGCATTTCGATATTTTTTGGCCAGCCGCCGATATCGCGCTGATAGAGCAGAACATTTTCTGCAATATTTTTAGCTTCAGGAGTTTCAAAAAAGCTTTCGTCTTTGCTTTCTGCAATATCTTTCCACTTAATTTTCTTGTCCTGAGCCTTGATGCCGAATGACATCGTTAGTAAAAAAGCTACTAAGAACATTCTTAAATTTTTCATAGTTATTCTATTTGTTAAATCGTATCCAATTAATTTTTATATTTCCTGCGCATTTATAAAACTTATTAATTTCCAATTGACCAAATCATCAGATTCCAAAATCGGCAAACCCGGAATACAATTGAAAGAAGAAGCGGTCATGTAAAATTTATTCTCGACTCTAATAGCATCAGGATCAGAATAATCGCTGTTTATAATTGGATTTGTATAAGTTCCGTTGCCATTGTCAGGCGTTCGAATCGATTTTGTATAATTCACTGAATTTTCTTGTCCAAAAAGAAAAGAAGTCATCAGTATTACTAAAAAACAAATACTATTTTTTTCCATTATACTATAAATTACAAGACGTAAAAACTGACTTCGAAAGCCAATAAGATTATGGCTATCAAACTATTAAGAAGTAAAAAAATTACTTAAGGGAATCAATTATTTATGGATCAAGACTTTATTATAAACAATTACCACAAAATCTAATATAAAATCATTAATTATTGAAAAACAACTAATCCCTTTAAGTAAATCAAACTAACTAAACCAAAACTATTTTTTAATATCCGTAATCGTTAACCAATTTATTATTGCTGTTCTCAATAAATACTTGCCATATTGGCCAAAATTGTTTCATATCTGGGTTACCTCTATATAACGAACTTATCTTAGAATCTGACAGTGAATTCCAAGCAAAAGAAGTATAACCCGCTCCTGGATTTGCAGTTTCACCTCTGTTTAATCCGTAGATGATCAATGTTTCATTATCAGCCGCATATTTAAAATACAAAGTCGAAGGCACATCCTGATATTCGCCAGTACGATTTTTTAAATTGGTCATTTTATCTTTAGCCTCGCTTAATTTTGCACCTAATAAATTCCAACGGATTAATGCTTGCTTGCGCTCCATTTCTCCTGTAAATTCAAACTTATGCTCTTCTACAATCGCATTAAACATTGCAGTTTTGCTAGTCAACGTTGCAATATATGCATCTACTTTTATAGCTTGATCAGCAGGTTTGAATGCTCTGGTTCTTAGTTCTCTTAAATAACCTGCTGCTGCTGCTGGGCCTTCAATTTCATTTGCCGCTTCAGCAGCTATCAATAATACTTCTGCATAACGCATATAGATTTTGTTTACGCCATCATCGTTATCTGAAGTCACGAAACGAGTCATCCATTCATATCTGTATTTACCAAAATACCATTTGTTAAAAGCACCTAATTGCTGTTTTGCAAATCCGGCTACTGCATTTCCATATTTGTAAGGAACACAAGTCACATCTCTTCTTGTATCTAATCGATCAAAATCATAAAAAACTGTTGGCAAAGGCCCAGATACTCCACCTCTATTAGCGCCATTTCCGTGGTGCTGATCTTCAGTAGCATGATTTACCGCAAAAGTGAATAACATTCTTCCTCTTCCATCCCCAAAAGGAATTTCCCATAAAGATTCACCTCCAGCAGCGGTATTTTCTTGGTTATATTTTTTCCAAAAACCTTCGAATGTAGGCTCTAAATGAGCTGAACCGCTTTCCATAATTAATTTGCACTCACTCAAGGCTATATTATACATTTTCGCTACGGAAAGATCAGGATCATTGCTTCGTCTGATTCCGTCTGGATATTGCTGGAAACCGCTCGCCGCTAATGCTAAACGCGCTCTAAAACCTTTGACAAAAGCCTTATTGATTCTTTCCACACTTTGAGTTCTAGTAGTTTCATTTGGCCAAGGCACTAAAGTAGCCGCCTCTTCTAGATCTTTAATAAGTTGTTTGTAAATAATGTCTCTGTTAGATTTTGGTACATACAAAGTCTGAGCTGTTAATGGTTCAAAACGGGCGGGAACATCGCCCCATGCTTTTACCAAGTCAGCATAATAAATAGCTCTTAAAGTAAGAGCTTCACCCAATAGATAACCTAAATCAGAGCCTGGAGTAGGGTTTCCATAAGTACGGAGTCCTTCTATGCAAAGATTAGCACGTTCAATACCATTATACATTTGTGCCCAAGCATTAATTGGCTTGTTCATTTCTGCATTCGTTGGTTTGGCATCATAAACAGCCAAATCAGCCTTATCACTTGACGTACTTTCTGATGAATTATACCATTCAACATCGGTATTCATGCCATACCAAGGAAGAAAACGCCCTCTGTAAGAATCGGTTTCTCCCATTGGTATTTTAATTCCAAAGACGGCTCCTTCTGCCAATTCAGTAGTTGAAAAAATTACTGATGGATCTAATGTAGATTCAGTTTGCGCATCTAAATAATCTTCTGCAAAATCATTACAAGAAGCGAAAGAGAGTGCAATGAATAATCCTGAAAATAATAATTTATTTTTCATGTTAATATGTTATTTTATTAAAAATTCAAGTTTATACCAAAAACAAATTGTCTATTTCTTGGGTAAGGCGAATAATCAGTACCGGGAGTCAGTGGTGTTTTTCTTCTGGTAGAAACTTCAGGATCTAAACCTGAATAATTAGTTATTACAAATACATTGGTTGCAGTTCCATATAATCTGAATCTGCTAAGCCCTAATTTTTTTATAAAATTGTCTGGCATGCTGTAACCTAGCGTAAGTGTATTTAATCTTAAGAAAGATCCGTCTTCAACAGCCCAGTCGCTCATTACGAAACGGGCCATGTAAGGAGACCACATTGTAGTATTTGCATTTAATGCTTCTAAAGCAGCAGGATCGGTTACCAAACTACCAGTTGCTGGATCAATATTTGTCCATCTTGTTCCGTCTCCCATCGTAGTCATTAAGTTTCTGTATTGTCCGCTTGGAGAAGTAGGAGTCGCTGTAGTATGTTCAATTTTGCTTGCATTATATATATCATTCCCAAAACTCCAGTTAAAAGCAGCCGATAAGTCAAAATTGTGTGCCCTTGCGTTAAGTACAAAACCTCCTGTATGCTTTGGATTGGCGTTGCCAATTATAGTGCGATCTTTTGCATCAACCACGCCATTTCCATCTAAATCTTTTAATTTCATTGATCCAGGCACGACGGCACCTACAACTGTAGAACTGTTTGCAACCCCTTCTTTTAAAGTATAAACACCTCCTGAATAATTAAAATCTGAAACCTCATAACGTCCATCATTCTTATAGCCATACATCATACCTATTGGCTGTCCTGCATGCACAGCATAATCAGTAACAATTGAAGATGCCCAACCAGTTCCATACTCAAAATCATTCATTGTACCTAGTGAATTAATTTTATTTTTATTAAATGCAATATTGAACGAAAGATCTAAACCATAATTGTCATTTCTGATTGGAGAATAGTTTAAAGTGGCTTCAAAACCTTTATTTTCAGTTTCTCCCATATTTCTGTATTGAGAATCATATCCCGCTCCAGGAGTGTTGAATAAAAGCAATAGATCTTCGGTTTTATTTTTGTAAGCTTCAAAAGAACCGCTAATGCGTCCTCTCAATAATTCATAGTCTAAACCAATATTTTTTGTAGTCGTAGTTTCCCACTTTAAATCTGGATTTGGCATAATCGTCGGTGGTGCCCAGTAATCTTCTGTACCATTAATCCAAGTTGAATTAGTTGACTGAAAAGTTCTAATTGTCTGCCCAGGAGGAATATTATTATTTCCTGCTTGTCCATAACTAACTCTAAATTTCAGCAAATCTAACCATGAAGCATTGTCTTTCAAGAAACTTTCTTCAGAAATTTTCCAGGCAACGGCCGCAGATGGAAAATATCCCCAACGGTTGTCTCCTAAAAATATACTAGATCCATCTGCACGATATGTAGCTGTGAAAAGATAACGGTCTTTGTAATCGTAGTTTATTCTACCAAAAAATGACAATAATTTATCTTCTGGATTATTGAAATTATTTACAGAAAACGGAGTCCCTACAGTTGTTAAATTAATTGCATTGTCAAAAGAAAATAATTTTGGATAGCCATGGATTGTATTCGTCAAAGTGTTTGATTTGTAAATAATCATCTCTTCACCTAATAATACTTTTAAGCTGTGATTTTCTCCCAGTGCTTTTTTGAAATCATAATTAAGCGTATTTGCATTTCTGAATCTAGAGTCATCACGATTGCTAAAAATCAAAGCAGGCAATCCTTGATTTTCTGCAGCAGGAGCGTTGTTTACATAATATGTTGTGCGTCCATAAAAACGATAATCCTGATATCTATAAAAATCTAATCCAAAATCTGATTTAAACTGAAGTCCTTTGCTGATTTTCCAATTAATTCCTCCTAACATATTGTAGTTTCTTCTATCTTGACGTCTGTTATTATCAGTAACAGAAACAAAAGGATTTACAAGATAACCTGCAAGCGCTTCATCAGTATCGTCTGTAGTCAGACCTTCGATTGGAATTGGCGCATACCCAATTACGTGTCTCAAACGCGAATCTGTTGAAGAAAATTCTTTTTGCTCATTTGCTCCTCCACCATCAATTTTTGTTCTAGAATAACGCATCGTAAATGAAACATCTACTTTATCACTGAGCTTGCTTTTTAAATTAAGCGACAAGTTGTCTCTTTTGAAATTTGAACCAATCATGATTGCTTCTTCATCATAACGCACATAGTTAAAGTTGTAACTCAGCTTATCTGAACCACCGCGAATTCCAAGATTATGGTTTTGGACAGCCCCTGTTCTTCCATAAATTTCTTTTTGCCAATTTGTATTTGGAGCATTATCATATTGCCCAATTTCAGCATAACTTCCAAAATAATCTTCATAAGATGGAATATCATTGTTCATCGCTGCAAATTCATATTGCCATTTTGCATAATCCGCTGGCTTAAGGACATCTATTGTTTTAGCAATCGATTTAAACCCAGTAAACATATCATAAGAAACACTTATTTTTTCACCATTCTTTCCACTTTTTGTAGTAATTAAAATTACCCCGTTTGCTCCTCTAGAACCATAAATTGCTGTAGATGAAGCATCTTTTAAAACAGTAATTGTTTCCACATCAGATGGAGAAATATCATTCATGCTATTTACCGGAAAACCGTCAACGATAATCAATGGAGAACCGTCTTGTGTCAATGAACCGCCACCTCTAATTCTTATATTGATATCTGCATCTGGTGAACCTTCAGATGAAGTAACTTTCACACCTGCTATTCGTCCTGTCAATGCTTCGGCAACACTTGAAATCGGCTGTTTTTTTAATTCTCCGCCTGAAAGCGTTGCCACTGAACCTGTCAAATCTGATTTTTTAACAGTGCCATATCCTACTACAACTACTTCTTCCAAAGCTTGTTGCGATTCTTCTAATTCTATCGTAAGCGAAGTTTTTCCTTTCAATTCCACTTGCTTTGTTTTATATCCCATAAAACTGACCACAATTGTAGCGTTGCTAGAATTAACATTAAACTTAAAATTACCATCTAAATCGGTCGAAGTTCCGTCTGAAGCTCCTTTTTGAACAATACTAACTCCCGGAAGCGGCATTTTATCAGTAGCGCCAATCACTGTTCCAGATATTTGAACCGTATTTTGGGCATGCGTTTTTTGCGCTACCAATACAGAGAAAAATAAGAATAGCGCTAAAGTGTATTTAAACCTATTCAAGACTAACAAATTGATTTTCATAATATGTTTGGTTAATTTAAAGGGGGTTGTTATCTAATTTGGTTGATCAATTTTTTTATTATTTATATAAGTATCAATTACTTGAAGATTTGTAATATGTTCTAAATTGAAAGGCTCTTTTACGGTTTCAATTTTTACATTTTTGAAAACCACATTATCAATCTTGGAATTTTCTAAGCCGTCTGCATAAATCGCATACTTTCCTGCATCTTTAACCGTAATGTTTTCCAAGTAAACATTGCTTATTTTTGGTATGAAATTGCCTGTCTGATTTCCATAAACTGAATAATGCATGTTTATTCTCAAAACAGCCTCTTTCACTTTTCCTACCTTTATATTGCGAACATAAACACCGTCTACAAAGCCACCTCTTTTCGTATTTGTCTTGATTCGTATGGCTCTGTCTAAGTTTGGGCTGTCCATAACACAATCTTCTACATATACATTTTTAACTCCGGCTGACATCTCGCTTCCGATTACGACACCGCCGTGACCGTCAATCATGTTGCAGCCTCTTACAATAATATTTTCACTTGAAATCCCAACTTTTCTACCTTCATTATCTCTTCCCGCTTTGATTGCGATGCAGTCATCTCCTGTATTGAAAGTGCAATTTTTGATCAGTACATTTTTAGAATATTCTGGATCACAACCGTCATTATTCGGACCATGGCTTTGGATATTTACTCCGTCAACAATAACATTCGTACATTTAATAGGATGTAAAATCCAAAACGGAGCATCAATAACTTTAACTCCTTGAATCAAAACATTTTCACAACCAAAAGGCTCGATAAAATTTGGCCTTAAATAATGTCCTTTTCCGAAAATTCTTTTTTCAATCGGCGTATCATTTTCAGCCATTTCCATCAATGCCGGAAGATTTAATTTGTCTTTTTGGGAAGGCATTCCTTCTTTAAAACCATATAAATGTCCTTCAGAATCGCTTCCTTTCCAAGTCCACCAATTGGTTTCATTTGCTTGGCCATTTAAAACACCTTTTCCAGTAATGGCAATATTTTTTTTCTTGTAAGCATATATTAAAGGAGAATAATTCATCAGTTCCATTCCTTCAAAAGAAGTATGAACCATCGGATAATCTTCCGGATTTGTGCTAAATCTTATTTCCGCACCTTCCTCAAGATGAAGATTTACATTATCTTCCAAATGAATCGCGCCAGTCAAATAAATTCCTTTCGGAACTATAACTTTTCCGCCACCTTCTTTTGAACATGCTAAAATTGCTTTTTTGAAATTTTCAGTGCAAAATGTCTTTCCGTCTGGAACGGCTCCATAAGCTATAACGTTATAGTTAGCATCTCTAAAAAAAGGCTCATTTATAGCCTTCTCAATTTGTTTTAATTTCTCCCAAGGTTCCTTTAACTGCTTGGAAAGTGTGACGCTGTTCTCCGTTTTGCAGGAAGCTAAAAAAAGAATTCCCATGAGAAGCAAGCTTCGATAATTAAAAATATTTTTTATTCGGTTTGACATTTTAAATCATTTAATTAATGTAATCGATTACCAAAAATAATTAATCCTATAATAATAACAAAGTTTTTTTTTATAAACTTTAAAAAAAACTTAAAAAAAATGCGCATACCTCAGAATAGCGTTAAAAATAGCCCAAAATGGAGTAAAAATACGGCTAAAAAAAGGAATGATTATTTGTCTTTAAATACATACATTTGTAAAACAATGCAGCTTTAGTAACAATCTAATGTTTTTATGAGAAAAAAAGTAACCATTTATGATATTGCAACTGAATTGAATATCACCGCTGCTACAGTTTCAAGGGCACTAAATAACAATCCAAACATCAGCAGCGCCACAAAAGAATTAGTATTAAATGCGGCAGAAAAAATGGGTTATGAGCAAAACCGACTTGCTTTAGCCTTAAAAAGCGGAAAAAGCAATAATGTGGGTGTAATCGTTCCCAGAATCGACAGTAACTTTTTCGGATCTGCAATTCGCGGTATTGAGGAAGAATTGAATAAATTCGGATATCATGTAATTATCTGCCAGACTTATAATGATGAAGCCAAGGAAATTGCAAATATCGATGCGCTTTTAAATTCTCAAGTTGATGGCATTTTCATCTCTACTTCCAGCAAAGACGTGACTTCCTTTGAAAGAATCTTGCGAAAAGATGTTCCATTGATATTTTTTGATAGAAAGAAAACCATGGATAATGTGAGTTCTGTAACCATAAATGATTTTGACGGAGGCTACAAAGCAACGCAACATTTGATTGACAACGGATGCAAGAGAATTGCACATTTTGCTGGAGATTTCAATCTAGAAATTTTTAAAGAGCGTTTTTCTGGATATAAACAAGCTTTGAAAGACAACAATATCGATTACATAGAAGACTATGTTTTCAAAACCCGAAGTAATGTCGAAGACGGAAAAAAAGCGGTAAAAAAGCTTTTGAAAATGAAAAATCCGCCAGATGCCATATTTTCTGCTTCAGATTGGGATGCTTTGGGCGCGATTCAAGAACTGAAAGCCAAAAATTATAAAATTCCGGAAGATGTTTCTGTAATCGGATTCAGTAATGAGCCTTTTACAAAATTTATGGAATTGACAATCAGTACAATAGACCAATTTCCATTAGAAATGGGAAAAATTGCCGCCAAAGTATTTTTGGAACAAGTCAATAATTCAGAGAAAGTAAAAATCGAAAAGAAAGTAGTTTTAGAACCTGAGTTAATTATAAGGAAATCAACCAAAAAGATTACTACAAAGAGTAAATAAATAAAAAATCCGTTTAGAAATTCTAAACGGATTTTTTATTTTTATAGATAACTAGATCGCCATTAATCCTTATGACTTTTAAACTTTCGACTTAGCATTTTTTACAAAGAAACCCCTCTTTTCCAAGGAATAAAATCATCTTGTTGTAATAAATCAGCTTTTGTTATAGTTCGACCGCTTGCTACTTCTATGATATAATCGATAATATCTTCCCCGATTTCAGAAATAGTTTTCGTACCGCTGATTACATCTCCAGCATCAATGTCAATGATATCGCTCATTTTTTGTGCCAAATGCGTATTCGAAGAAATCTTCACAACCGGCGCAATCGGATTTCCCATCGGAGTTCCCAAACCTGTCGTGAATAAAACCATCGTTGCTCCAGAACCAACCAAACCAGTTGTACATTCTGCATCATTTCCAGGCGTGTTCAATAAATTCAAGCCTGGTTTTGAAACATATTCGCCATAATCCAAAACGTCAGAAACGGGCGCCGCGCCTCCTTTTTTAGAAGCTCCGGCAGATTTCATCGCATCTGTAATCAAACCGTCTTTAATATTTCCAGGTGACGGATTCATGTCAAAACCTGAACCAGCGTCAACCACAGATTTCTCAAAAGCTTTCATCAAAGAAAGAAATTTATTCGCTTTTTCTTCATCAACACAACGGTTCATCAACTCTTGTTCAACGCCGCAAAGTTCTGGAAACTCCGCCAAAATTGTTTTTCCTCCCAAAGCAACTAAAACATCAGAAACCACCCCAAGTGCTGGATTTGCTGAGATTCCTGAGAAACCATCTGAACCGCCACATTCCAAACCGACAACCAATTTTGACAACGGAGCTGGTTTTCTTTCAATGGCATTTGCTTTTAAAATTGCGGCATACGAATCTTTGATAATTGTGCGCAACATATGATCGACAGTTCCCATTTGCTGTTGCTCGTAAATCAAAATCTCCTTGTTGAAATCTGGATTTATTTCTTTCAAAACATTTTTGAAAATATCAATCTGTAAATTTTGACAGCCTAAGCTTAAAACAGTTGCTCCAGCCACATTCGGATTATTTACATATCCGGCTAAAAGCCTGGCCAAAACTTCAGAATCTTGACGAATTCCGCCACAACCGCCTGCATGGGTAATGAATTTTACTTCGATATTATTCAATTCTGGCCTTCCGTCAGTTGGTTTTGGAGTTTCTGCCTCCTCATTTCCCATCAACGAACGCAAAAGCATCTGATAATCGTCTTGCTTTTTAGGAAGCAATTCGTTTTCAAAAACCTCTTTCAGCTTTTCAATATTTTTGTTTTCACAAAAAACCAATGGAAAAAACAACCAGACATTTGCCGTTCCAACTTGCCCGTCTTCGCGATGATACCCCATGAAAGTTTTATCTTCCCATTTTGAAATATTTGGAGCCGTCCAAGGAAGTGTCATGGTTTTATGCGTCACTTTTTCGCTTTGGTGTCTCACATTTGCAGTCGTCAAAACTGCTCCTTTTTGGATAAATTGCGTGGCTTTTCCAACCAAAACGCCATACATAAAAATGCTGTCGCCACTATTAAAATCGTGTTCAGCAATTTTGTGTTTCGCCTTGACGTCGGTGGCAAGAATAACCGTATTTCCCTCGAATTCCACTCGATCGCCTTGCACCAAATCGGTCAAAGCGACAATCACATTATCGGCAGGATTTACTTTTATTAATTTTTTCATATCAATTTTTTATTAAAATTGTCTTTTAAAATTCTCGAAACCTTCTTCAATTCCGTTGGATTCTATTTCATTTAATGCAAGAATTACAGCTTCCGTCAAACCTTCAACTTGGTTCAAATCTTGATCCCAAAATTCTGTATTTGCTAAAATTTCCTTCGTAACTTTTTCTGTATTATTTGAACTCCAAGCTTTATTGAAAGTAGCTACAATTTCTTGTGTGTCTTTTATAGGAAGTGGTTTTCCGTTCCATTCTCCTTGATAAAAACGAATCGTGCAAGCCAAAGAAAATGTCAGATAAACAGGCAATTTTTGATTTAATTCTACGTATTTCAACAAACTCGGCAACACGCGGACTTTGAATTTTGAAATCGAATTTAGCGCAATATCAGAAAGTTGGTGTTTGATAAACGGATTTCTGAAACGGTCTAAAACTTCTTCTGCAAACTGTTGCAATTCTGACTTGTCCATATCCAAAGTCGGATTGATTTCGTCAAAAATCACCTTATTTACAAAATCTCCAGTGAATGCAGCATCAACGCTTTCCTTTACAGTTTCATTTCCATATAAAATTGAAAAAGGAACCAAAGCCGTATGTGCTCCATTTAAAATTCGCACTTTTCGAGTACGATACGGCTGCATGTCTGAAACGATTTTTACATCTAAATTGGTCTTATGAAAAGGCAATTTCGCTTTCAATTTTTCATCGCCTTCAATTACCCAAAGGAAAAAAGGTTCAGCAGTCACAATCAGATTATCTTCATAATCAATCTTGCTATTGTATTCTTCAATTTCATTTCTCGGATAACCCGGAACGATTCTGTCTACCAATGTATTATGAAAAGTACAGGCATTTTCCAACCAATTTTTAAAACCTTCTTCCAAGTTCCAAAGGTCACAATATTGTAATAAAATGGCTTTCAAAGTGTCGGCATTATGGTTGATTAGTTCACACGGAATTATCGTCAAACCTTTAGAAACATCTCCATTGAAATGCTTAAAACGTTCATACAATAAAACGGCCAATCTCGCTGGAAAAGCCTTTGGTGGTGTCATGTCCATCGTATCTGAATCTATAAATTCGATTCCGGCTTCTGTAGTATTTGAAATTACAAATTCCAACTCTTCTTCTTTGGCCAAATCTAAAAATTTATCAAATTCTGTGTAGGGATTGATTCCTTTTACAATATTTTCTATGACTTCAATTTCTTGGATTTTCTCTCCTTTTTTCACACCATTTAGGAATAAGGTGTACAATCCGTCTTGGTCGTTAAGCATGTGAACCAAACCGTTCTCAAGTGGCTGTACAACGGCGATTCCGGCATTGAAATCTACTTTTTTATTTAGTACTTGGAAAGCATAATCAACGAAAGCCCGCAAAAAATTTCCTTCTCCAAATTGAACCACTTTTATAGGAAGTTTTACTTCTGTTCCGATAGTTTCACGGCTTAATTTTTGTTTTATCTGATTTTCCATTTCTTAATTTTTGATAACTTTATAATTTGGGACCAACGATTTCATTACTGTCCAAGCGATTAAATAGGCTACGGCACAGATTGAAAAAATGATCATATATCCTTTGTCAATTCCATCAGAAACAACAGCTCCCGTTTTCTCCAATTCTGCGAAGAAATTTTCAGGAAGACGCTTATCAATAAACTGTGGGAATTTCTCTAAAAACGGAACTCCGTCCACTGTTGTCCACGTCACATGCGCATAATCGAACAAAACACCTGAACTTTTGTTGATAATGAAAGAACCAATTCCTCCCGCCATGCCGCCGATTCCTGTGATAGTTGCAATCGCTCTTTTTGGAAACATATCGCCAACTGTTGAGAAAATATTCGCTGACCAAGCTTGATGGGCGGCACCCGCAATTCCGATAATTATGATGGGAATCCAATAACTGATTTCACCTCCAGGCTGTGCCAATAAAACTAGCAAAGGGAAAAATGCAAAAATCAACATGGCGCGCATTCTTCCAGCGTAAGGATTCATTCCTTTTTTATCTACAAAATATCTCGGCAACCAGCCTCCGATAATCGCTAAAAGTGTAATCGTATACAAAACCACCAACGGAATTGAAGTTTGCGTGCCTGTCATTCCATAAACCGAACTCAAGTAAGCCGGTGTCCAGAACAAATAAAACCACCAAACGCCGTCTGTCATGAATTTTCCAAAAATAAAAGCCCAAGTCTGTCTGTAGGTAAAACATTGTTTCAAAGTGAATTTTGTCTCTACTCCAGTTGTCGCATTTACGACAGAATCTTCGATATCTTGTTGGATATAAGCCAATTCTTCAGGATTTACTTTTGGGTGAACTTCTGGCTTTTTGTAAATAAATATCCATAATCCCATCCATAAAAATCCTAAACCGCCGATAATAATGAAGGCCATTTCCCAACCCATCGATTCTGCAATAAACGGAATTGTAAGTGGCGCTGCCAAAGCTCCAACGGTTGCTCCGGCATTAAAAATACTGGTTGACAAGGCTCTGTCTTTTTTCGGAAAATATTCTGCCGTCGCTTTGATTGACGCCGGAAAGTTGGCTGATTCTCCCACTGCCAATACAAATCGGGCAAAAATAAATAGCGTAACGCTTGTGCTAATTACTAAGGAAACATCGCTGATATTGCTGATGATTTCTTTAGATTCTCCAAAACCAATAAACCAATTTCCGGTCAAATAACCTGCTGTTGCAATACCGCAAAAAGCGTGTAGAATTGCTCCAATCGACCAAATGAAAATAGCCCACAGAAAACCTTTCTTAGTATCCATCCAATCCACAAATTTTCCTGCAAAAAGCATGCTTCCTGCGTAGAAAATTGAAAATAAGGCGGTTATATTTCCGTAATCATTATTATTCCAATGAAATTCAGGCTGGATATAATCCTTCCAAGTCAAGGAAAGCACTTGCCTGTCCAAATAATTGATGGTCGTCGCAATGAAGAGCAGTCCGCAGATGCTCCACCTGAAATTGGTTGCCTTTTTTGGTGTATCTAAATTCATTATTTTGGAGGGTTTTGGTCGGTTTTTAGTTAATGAAATATTGAAATTTTACTGCTTTCTTATAGATTTTATTATGTTCAAGGCATTTTTTGTTGCCGTGGTTAATTCTGAAAAATTCTTTTCTGCAATCAGCTTTTCGCTGATCAATTTGCTTCCCATTCCAACGCAGACCACTCCGGCGTCGAACCATTGTTTCAGGCTTTCTTCTGTTGGAGAAACGCCTCCTGTTGGCATGATTGAAGTCCATGGTTGTGGTGCCAAAACACCTTTTACAAACTGCGGTCCGTAAACATCGCCAGGAAATAATTTTACGATTTCACAGCCCAATTCTTCTGCTTTTGCAATTTCTGTCAAAGACCCGCAACCTGGCGACCAAAGCACTTTTCTGCGATTGCAAACGATTGCGATGTCTTCCCTAAAAACAGGCGTTACTATGAAATTGGCTCCAATTTGAAGGTAAAGTGAAGCAGCTGCAGCGTCAGTTACAGAACCTACTCCCAAAATCATTTCAGGCATTTCTTTGATAGTAAATTTCATCAATTCTCTAAAAACTTCATGAGCAAAATCACCTCTTGCAGTAAATTCAAAAAGGCGTGCGCCTCCGTCATAACAAGCTTTTACGACGTTTTTGCAGAGTTCAATATCTTTATTGTAAAACAAAGGCACCAATCCGGTTTCCTTCATTTTTTGCGCTACTTCTATTCTTGTAAATTGTGCCATTTTTTTATTTTATCGAGAAACTTTTCCTGAAGAATCTCCATTTACTATATTTTCAATTTCTGCTAAAGTTGCCAAATTATAATCGCCTACAATTGTATGTTTCAAGCAACAAGCGGCAACTGCAAAATCAATATTTCGCTGTAAATTTTCTGGAGTTGCAATCAAGCTGTAAACCAAACCTCCCATGAAGGCATCGCCCGTCCCTACTCGATCCACAACCGGAGTCACTTCCTTCACGGCTGCTTTGTAAATCGATTTCCCATCGTATAAAATGCCGCCGATTCTTTGATGCGAAGCGCTTACCGAATAGCGCAAAGTCGTTGCTGCAATCTTTAAATTCGGACATTTTTCAAATAATTTTGAGTAAAATCCTTTTAAGGCAACTTCATCTGTATAATCTGGATCTACTTTTTCAATTCCCAGCATGAAATTTGCCGTGTCAATATCGCCTAAAATCACATTGCAATAGCGCAACATTTCGGGCATAACTTCGCTTGGCTGTTTGCCATATTTCCATAATTTTGAACGGTAATTCAAATCGCAGGAAATCGTCAAACCTAGTTTATGCGCAATTTTAATTGCAGTCAAACATTCTTCCGCTGCGTTTTCAGAAATTGCCGCAGTAATGCCGCTAAAATGAAACCACGTTTTTCCTTCAAAGATTTTTTCCCAGTCAAAAGCTCCTTTTTCAATGGATGCGATGGCGCTGTTGGAGCGGTCATAAACCACATTGCTTCCTCTATTTCCAGAGCCTGTTTCTAAGAAATAAATGCCTAAACGATCGCCACCAAAAATCACATTATTGGTATTGACTTTCATTTTTCGCATTTCCTTCAAGGCGCATTCTCCGATTTCATTTTCTGGCAAACGTGTTACAAATTCGGCATCAATTCCGTAATTTGCAAGTGAAACTGCCACATTAAATTCACCGCCTCCATACGTTGCAGAAAAGTTCTTCGATTGCGAAAAACGCAGGTATTTTTCCGTCGAAAGACGAAGCATTATTTCTCCGAAAGTAATTACTTTAATCATTTTCTTATTCTTGTATTACTTTCGAAATTAAAATTTGAAATATTCTTTTGCGTTGTTATAGCTGATGTCGGCAACCATTTTTCCAATCCATTCCATATCGTTTGGCAATTCGCCACGCTTGATTTCATCTCCTAAAAGATTGCACAAAACGCGTCTGAAATATTCGTGTCTTGGAAATGATAAAAAGCTTCTTGAATCGGTCAACATTCCGATGAAACAGCTAATCAATCCCATATTTGACAAGGCGTTCATCTGTTTTGTCATTCCGTCTTTTTGGTCTAAAAACCACCAACCCGAACCAAATTGTACTTTACCTTTGATGCTTCCGTCGTTGAAATTTCCAATCATCGTCGCCATCACTTCGTTATCCGCCGGATTTAAATTGTAAATGATCGTTTTTGCTAATTTATCTTTTGTATCCAAAGCATTTAAAAATGCCGACAAATTCTTAGCTTGAGAAAAATCTCCGATAGAATCCCAACCGGTATCTGGTCCTAAAATGCTGTGCATTCTGGCGTTATTGTTACGAAGAGCACCTAAGTGAAATTGCTGAATCCAACCATATTGATGATAAGATTCTGATAAAAACAACAAAATCGCACTTTGAAATTTCAAAGCTTCTAATGATGTAATCGGTTGCATTTTTCTCTTTTTCTCAAAAATCGACTTGATTTCGGTTTCTGTAAAATCTTCGAAATAAATCTGGTCTAAACCGTGGTCTGAAAGTTTACAACCATTTTCATTAAAATATTCAATTCTTTTTAAAAGTGCTTGGCGCAAATCATCATACGTATTTATTTCAATATCAGCTATTTTTGCTAATGAATCGATATATTCGTTGTACGTTTCGCTAGAAATCAAAATTGCCTTGTCAGGACGGAAAGCCGTGCTAACTTTTACTGAAAAATCACTATTTTTTAGTTCTTGATGATACTCTAAATTATCTGTCGGGTCTTCTGTCGTACAAACCACTTCAGCATTCGCTTTCTTCAATAAATTCTGGCAAGAATATTCTGCTGTGCTTAATTTTTGAGAAGTTTCTTCATAAATTCCTGAAGCCGATTTTTCATTCAATAACTCATGAATATCAAAATAACGAGCCAATTCTAAGTGCGTCCAATGATACAAAGGATTTCGCATCGTGTACGGAACGGTTTTTCCCCACTGCAGAAATTTGTCTTTGTCAGAAGCATCGCCTGTGATAAATTTCTCGTTGACACCCAAGGTTCGCATCGCTCTCCATTTGTAATGGTCGCCGTTGATCCAAACATCTGTAATATTTTTAAAGATTTTGTTTTCAGCGATTAGCTTTGGAGATAAATGATTGTGGTAATCTATAATTGGCTGGTTTTTAGAATAGTTGTGATACAATTCTTCAGCATATTTATTTTCTAATAAAAAATTGTCGTGAATAAATGTCGTACTCATTTTATAGTTTTTATTCTTCGTTTGAAGGTTTTCCGATGGTTGCCAAAATTCCTCCATCTACATAAATTATTTGTCCGTTTACAAAATCGCTTGCTTTTGAAGCCAAAAAAACTGCGGTCCCAGCCAAATCTTCAGGATTTCCCCAACGTGCCGCCGGCGTTCTGCTGATGATAAATTCATTGAAAGGATGACCGTCAACTCGGATAGGTTCTGTTTGGGAGGTTGCAAAATATCCTGGCCCAATTCCGTTGACTTGAATGTTGTGTTTTGCCCATTCTGTGGCCAGATTTTTTGTCAGCATCTTTAAGCCTCCTTTTGCAGCTGCATAAGCCGAAACACTATTTCTGCCTAGTTCGCTCATCATCGAACAGATGTTGATAATTTTCCCTTCTTTGCGCTCAATCATTTGTTTTGCAACCAATTGCGACATAATAAAAGGCCCGACTAAATCAACGTCGATAACTTTTCTGAAATCTGCAACAGGCATTGTGATTGCCAATTCTCTTTTGATAATTCCAGCGTTGTTTACTAAAATGTGAATATCACCAACTTCTTGAGTAATTTTTTCTACGTTTTCTGCAGCTGCATTTTCATCAGTTACATCAAACAAATAACCTTGCACTTGGTATCCTTTTGATTTATAGTAAGAAATTGCTTCCTCCATTTTTGAAGGCGTCGTTCCCGTAATGATTAATTGTGCTCCGGCGATCGCCAAACCTTCTGCGATTGCCATCCCTAAACCGTGCGTTCCGCCAGTAATCATGGCATTTTTATTGGATAAATTGAATAATTTCATAGTTATCTTAATTCGTTTGGAGGACAAATATCCATGTCGCTATAATCTAAATTTTCACCCGCCATTCCCCAAATAAAGGAATAGTTTGAAGTTCCAGCGCCCGAATGAATAGACCATTCTGGAGATAAAACCGCTTGGTGATTTTGCATAAAAATGTGCCTTGTATTTTGCGGTTCGCCCATGAAATGGCAAATCGTTTGTCCTTCTTCCAAGTCAAAATAGAAATACGCTTCCATTCTTCTGTTATGCGTGTGTGCTGGCATTGTGTTCCAAACATTTCCTGTCAAAAGTTCTGTCAATCCCATTTGTAGTTGACAAGTTTCAACAACGCTGTTTACAATTAACTTGTTTATAATTCGTTTGTTAGCATATTTTTCTTCTCCCAGATGCACGATTTCAGCATTTTCCTTCGTCACTTTTTTATTAGGAAAATGAGAATGTGCAGGCGCTGAATTGATATAAAATAAAGCAGGATTTTCTTCTGAACTTGAGAAAATCACTTCTTTTGCACCGCTTCCTACATATAATGCTTCTTTTTTATTCAGTTCAAAAACTTCTCCGTCAACGCTCACTGTTCCTTTTCCGCCAACGTTTATGATTCCTAATTCTCTTCGGTCTAAGAAATTTTCTGACTTCAAATATGGAATTGTCTCTAGCTTTAATTTTTCTTTCACAGGCATGATTCCACCAACGATATAGCGGTCATACATAGAATAAATCAAATTAATATCTTCTGGGGTAAATAGATTTTCAATTAAAAATTGCTCTCTAATCTTTTGTGTATCATACGATACGACGTCAAATGGATTTGTTGCGTAACGGAAACTAAAATTTATCATAATGTAATTAAATTGTAATCGATTACACAAATGTAATATATTTTTTTTATAAAACTATATTATGCGTAATTTTTATAGCAAAAAAATAAAGAATATGGAAAAAAAGGATTTGAATTCGATAAATAGTATCGTTATTAGTAAGATTATCGTAACATATATAGCAAAATAATCCAATTTTAATAATTATTCCGATTTAAATAATTTATCAAATCAAAAAATCCTGACCAAAAATATGTTGCAATTTTGTGATCAGGATAATAATATTTGAAGAAATCTTTTAATTCAGATTCATCCTCTTGAATTCAATTGGCGTAAATCCGGTTTGTTTTTTAAAAAGTCTTGTGAAGTAAGAAGTACTCTCAAAACCTAGACTGTAAGCTATTTGGGCAACATCTCCTTCATTCAATTGTAGAAGATTTTTGGCTTCTGAGATTAGCGACATATGTATCAGTTCAATTGCCGTTTTACCAGTTTCTTGCTTTAGCAGATCGCTCATATAGCGAGGAGAAAGAAATAGTTTTGTGGCCATTATGCTTACTGAGGGAAGTCCTTTTTGCAAACTTCCATCCTTAAAATAGGCTTGCAAAGCTTCATTAAATTTAGTCACCGTCTTTCCTGAAAGCTGGATGCGGTTGACAAACTGTCTTTTATAATAGCGCTGTGCATATTTCAGAATCGAAGCGATATGGCTCAGAATAATTTCCCTGCTATATTCATCTTGATTTGTATTGTATTCTGTTGCAATCTTATCATGCAATTCCCAAATAATATCTTCTTCTTTTGGCGAAAGATGCAATGCTTCATTCACTTCATAGTCGAAATAGCCATAATTTTGAATAGTTTGGTGCAATTCATGGCCATTAAGATAATCTTCATGAATCAAAATCATAAAGCCTTTTTCTTCAAACTGCAATCCTTTCATTTCAATGATCTGCCTTGGTTTTACAAATATCATCGAACCATTTGTGTGGTCATAAGGCGTGCGGCCATACATTACAACGCCCGATTTTAGTTTTTTAAAACCAATCATATAACAATCGCTAGTGAATTCGCGATCACCTAAAGGACAATCCGATTTACAACTAGCAATACTAAAAAGCGGATGTTCTGGCAATGGCCAACCATTGCCAATATGCAGTTCGCTAAGTGTTTTATAATGTTTCATAAAAATCTTTTGCTAAAATTAAGCTTACTTCACTAAATATACCACATTCTTAAGTTATTTTTAGTGACCGTGAGCCGCAATACTAACTTCTTTCCACTCTTCAATTTCTTTAAGACGCTTAGAATATACGTCTTGAATAGCATGATAGGCAATTTTTCCTAACAGCAAACGCTGTGGCGGATTTTGACTATCAACAACCTTCAAAATAGCTTCTACAGTAGCTTCAGGCTTACCCCATGCATCACTATTTTCGCCAGATTTAGCAAAAGCTTCACGAACAGAATTATAATCTGATATATCAGAAGTTGTTTGAATAGCTGAATTTCCAGCCCATTCTGTTGCAAAACCGTTTGGTTCAATCAAAGTAAATTTGATTCCCAAATGTGCTACTTCACTTGCGATAGTTTCGCTTAATCCTTCAACAGCAAACTTAGAAGCATTATATAATCCTAACATCGGCAGTGTTGTCAAGCCTAAGAAACTGGAAACCTGAATCACATGGCCACTTTTTTGTTCGCGCATTATTGGCAAAACGGCTTGCGTAACCCACAACAATCCAAAAAAGTTAGTTTCCATTTGAGCCCTAGCTTCTTCTTCAGATGTTTCTTCAACAGTTCCGAAAAGTCCGTAACCTGCGTTATTGATCAAAATATCGATATTCCCAAAATGCTGTTTTACACTTTGTGCAGCTTTTGCAACATCTTCTTTTTTAGTAACATCCAATTGAATAGGAAGTATATTATCTCCGTATTTTTCAACCAAATCATTCAATGCAGAAAGATTTCTTGCGGTAGCAGCCACTTTATCACCGCGTTTTAAAAAGGCTTCTGCCCATAATTTACCAAATCCTCTTGATGCTCCTGTAATAAAAATTGTTCTTGACATTTTTTTTAGTTTAAGTATTATTATTTGTTTCAAATTGATAATACAAAGTTATTTCTGAAGCAGCAAACTGGATAATCCAAATCACCGAAAGAATAGCACAGAAATACGAAAATTACATATATCTCATAAACAGTTTAAATAATTTTACGAAATATCGTAAATAAAAAAACATTTAAAACAAACTTAAATAACTAATAATCAATGAATTAAAAATTAAGGTACATTCTTTGGCTTATGCTTTACACCAAAATATTAATTTAAAATATAAAAAACATGAGCACAACACTTACCAAAGAAAAAGTATCTTTTTTAGAAGATCCCGCAATTTCAAAAGAAACAAAAAAATTTCTTACCGCATTAAATTCTGGAGGAGTTCCATTGGAAACCTTATCACCTGAAGCGGCGAGAGAAGTTTTAGTCGGAGCGCAAAAATCTGTAGAAGTAGATTATTCAGGAATTGACGAATCTGAAAAAACAATTACGCAAGACGGCTATACCATAAAATTAAATATTGTAAGGCCAGAAGGTTCGACTGAAAAACTTCCTGTATTTATCTTTATTCACGGCGGTGGATGGGTTTTGGGAGATTATCCAACGCACAAACGCATGGTTCGTGACTTGGTCGTTTTATCTGGAGCGGTGGGCGTTTTTGTAAACTATACTCCTTCCCCGGAAGCGCAATATCCAACAGCTGTAAACGAAATTTATGCTGCTACAAAATGGGTTGCTGAAAACGGAAAAGAAATCAACGTCGACGGAACAAAACTTTCTGTAGTCGGAAACAGCGTTGGCGGAAATATGACTGCCGTAACCGCTTTAAAAGCACTTGAAAACAACCGACCAAAAATCGCTTCTCTAGTTATGTTTTGGCCGATTGTTGCTGCCAATTTTGAAACAGAAACCTACAAGCAATATGGCAAAGATCGGTTTCTTACTACTTCGTTAATGAAATGGATGTATGACAATTATGCAAAAGATTTGGCTCAAAGAGAAGAAATTTATGCTTCGCCGCTGAATGCTACTTTAGAACAGCTTAAAAATTTTCCTCCAACATTAATCCAAGTTGCTGAAGCCGATGTTCTTCGTGAAGAAGGCGAAGCTTTTGGTCGCAAATTAGACGAAGCTGGAGTTCAAGTCACAACAGTTCGCTACAACGGAATGATCCATGATTTTGGATTGTTGAATCCTTTGGCGCACTTGCCTCAAGTAAAATCTTTGTTTGAATATGCTGCAGCTGACTTGAAGAAAAATCTGTTCTCTTAATTATAATTCAAATAACTTTTTTAAAATAAATCAGTTCAAAATCAACCTTTAAATTTAACTATCATGAAAATAAAATCTAGTACCGGTGCCGTAATTCTACTTACAACACTATTTGTTTCTTGCAATACGGAAAATAAACCAACTGAGAAAACTTCTGAGAAAACAGAAAAATCAACAGAAGCAAGAGCAGAATATATTGAAGTGGAACCCAACGTAAGACTTCACGTTACTGACCTTGGCGAAGGAAAACCAATCATTTTAATCCACGGATATCCGTTGAGCGATGCCTCTTGGGAATATCAATATCATCCGCTTATCAAAGAAGGTTACCGCGTTATCGGAATCACTTTGAGAGGTTTCGGACAATCTGACAAGCCTTATGGAAAATATGATTATGATCAATTTGCTGACGATATCAAGGTCGTTTTAGACAAATTAGATATCAAAGACGCGACTTTGGGCGGCCATTCTATGGGAGGCGCGATTGCCTTGCATTATGTAGCAAAATATGACAGCGCACACGTGAGCAAATTGGCCTTATTTTCTGCCGCAGCGCCTTGCCACACTAAAAAAGAAGATTATCCTTATCCGCTTTTTACCAAAGAAGATATCAATAAGTGGATTGAATTAAACAATAATGACAGGCCCGCTTTGTTGGCTGCCGTGGGCGAAAAATTTGTTTTTTCTCCAACTTCAATTTCTCCAGCAATTGGTGCTTGGCTTGGCACTATCGAAATGCAATCTTCTCCTTATGCGATGGAACAAGCTTTGATTGCCTTGAGAGATGAAGATTTGAGAGGCGACCTTCCAAAAATTAAAATTCCGACTTTAATTCTTCATGCAAAAGAAGACAAGATAGTATCTTTTGCTTTGGCAGAACAAATGAACAAGGCCATTGCTGGATCTCAATTAGTTCCTTTTGACAAAAGCGGACACGCTTCTTTTATCGAAGAAAAAGACAAATTCAATGCAGAATTCATCAAATTCTTGAAACAATAAATTATTCACAACTGCCTATGGCAAAATGTCATAGGCAGTTTATTTTTTAAAATTATGGACACACAACCTGCTTTTGATACCGTTACCGAAGCTTTGCAATGGCTCAACCAAGAAGGATTTTCTGAAAACTTTAATCTTGATGAAAATTGCATCAGATACAACAATAACAAACTAGCAATGTCGCCTGAAGAATTTAAAATCGAATATGTATTTCGTTTTGAAGGCGATACCGATCCTGGCGATGAAAATATTGTCTACGGAATTATTTCTGATACTTACAATATAAAAGGAGTACTGACAAGTGCTTTTGGAATTTATGCGGATGAAATTTCTACAGAAATGATACAAAAACTTTCGATTCATTAAGATAAAATTACATACTGATTTCTTTCTTGTTCCAGTTCAATGTCTGTGGATTTTAAGAGAACTAGGTTTGTAAAAGAAAATATAGCACTATAAAATTACAATAACGATTTAAATAAATTTACGATATATCGTAAATTAAAAAAGCTTGCTAAAAACACAAAGAACAACATATCAATGAATTACAAATATGGCATTTCATTGGCTTACTAATAAATAATTTCTAAATCAATTTATATGAAACCCTCAGTAAAATTATTATCACCAGAAAATCACGCTTTAGTCCTAATCGATTTTGAAGGACAAATGGCTTTCGCAACAAGCAGCATTGCCTTGAGCGAATTGCGCAACAATGTAGCTATCATTTGTGGCGCTTCAAAAATTTTTAACGTACCAACAATCGTGACGACAGTTGCTGAAGAAAGCTTTTCAGGTCCTGTTTTTCCAGAAATTGAGGAATTTTATCCAGCGGCAACTTCGGGATATATTGATCGCACGTCAATGAATACTTGGGAAGACGAAGTGGCCTACAAAGCGATTACCGGAACTAAAAAACAAAAATTAGTTCTCGCCGGATTATGGACAGGTGTTTGCATCGTCGGACCAGCATTATCAGCACTTGACGAAAATTATGACGTTTATGTAATCACCGATGCTTGTGGCGACGTAAGCAATGAAGCGCACGAAAGAGCAATCCAGAGAATGGTTCATGCTGGCGTAAAACCGATTACTTCTATCCAATATTTATTGGAACTTCAAAGAGATTGGGCACGTCAGGAAACGTATGTTCCAGTAACAAATTTGATGAAAAAATACGGTGGTTCTTATGGCTTGGGAATTCACTACGCGCACAATATGTTGAATCACTAAATTGCATTTTTAACTTCAACCACTTCATTATGTTGAAATCTTCAAAATCCATATCGTTTAAAATCAAGACTTTAACTTTTACAATACTGTCTTTTTGTATCTTCGGAAATGCTTCTGCTCAAAATTTCAAGCTGTTGCGTTATGATGAAAATTATGAATTCTTAAAAGACTCATCGAGAAGCTTTTATGAAAATATAAAATTTCTTCCGTTGAATGATAAAAAAGATATTTATGTATCTTTTGGAGGCGAAGCGCGCTATGAATATGTTGATTTCAACAATGAAGATTGGGGAAGATTAAATATTGGCCACAACAATTTTCTGCTGCAACGATATGATATTCACGCCGATGTTCACTTCGGAAAAAATTTCAGGATATTTGCCCAGCTCCGAAGCGCATTGCAAGATGGAAGAACCAACGGCCCACGAGGAATTGATGAAGATCAATTGAATATCCAGAATTTATTCATAGATATTAATTTATGGAAAAATTCAGATAAACAATTGATTTTCAGAGGCGGAAAACAAGAATTGGATTATGGTTCTGGAAGATTGATTTCGGTTCGCGAAGGCCCGAATGCCCGTTTATATTTTACGGGAGCAAAAATTATGTACTCTTCTTCCAAATTTTCTATCGATGCTTTCGCAATGATGGCAGACACTATAAACACAGGATTTTTTGATAATAAAAGTTCGAAACAAGTAAATCTCTACGGCGCATATTCTAAAATAATTTTTCCAAAAGCAGGAAACCTCGATTTATATTACATCGGAATCAGAAGAGATGAATCTGCTTTTGAAGAAGGAATTGCCAAAGAAAGAAGACACACAATCGGAACAAGATTTTGGAAATACGGAGGCGGTTTTATTTATAATCTCGAAGCCGCTTATCAATTTGGAAGCTTCGGAAATGGCAACATAAATGCCTGGACAGGTTCTATCGATTTAGGATATTCCTTTGAAAATATAAAATTCAAGCCGACGATTAATCTGCGAAATGATTACATCTCAGGAGACAAAAGAAGCGGTGACGGAAATCTGCAGACTTTCAATCCTTTATATCCAAAAGGCGGTTATTTCGGCTTCAGTCCGCAAGTTGGTCCCGTGAATCTCATCGACATTCATCCTTATGCCACGATGGATTTATTGTCCAATTTAAAGATGCAGGTCGATGTGGTTTTCAATTGGAGGTATTCGCTGGAAGACGGCGTTTACCGACCAAGTGGCTCGTTCAACCTCTCCGGAAGCGATTCAAAAGAAAAATATATCGGAACTGCTTATCTCGCCAATTTCACCTATAGTTTCAACAAACATATTTCTGTCGTAAGCGGAATCCAATATTTCAAAACTGGCGCTTTTATAAACGACATCATACCCGATTCAAAAGACGGCGTATTTTTCAACGCCAGACTTGCATTCAAATTTTAATAACTGCTAAATTTTATAACATGAAAAATACAATCTTAAAAAACTTTAGAATTACCCAAATAGTGCTTTTTGCATTTTTATTTGCAGGATCATTTTCAACCAAAATTAATGCGCAAACTGCAACAGAAACTAAAACAACAGCGCTTGGAACCACCACAACTTGGGGAAAAGTCGATGGCATTTCTATTGACGGATTGGTTCAAGGACCTTCTGCCGCAGCCGCAGATTTGCAAATTGCCTGCGTTTTTGAATATACCGAAGGTGACATTTTTAATCCGCCAGCGTTGCCTGCAAATTTAAACGGAATGGTACATTTAGACGACGCTTTAAAGGGAATAATTACCGATTTAAGAAAAAATGGAAAGTTCAAAGGTCATGCTTTGGAAACTTTATTAATTGCGCCACCAAAAGGAACTTTGGCATCCAAAAAATTATTACTGATCGGTTTGGGAGATCGAAATAAATTCACTCCAGAAGTAATGAAAAACGTGGGAAGCGTTGCTGTGAGAGAAGCTTTACGTTTAGACGTAGCCTCAGTTTCTTTTGCCAGCGATATTAAAGATGCAGGAATTGATTCGCCAACAGCATTGGTTGCGACAAATGTAGTCTTAGGATTTTTTGATGCCTATAGAACGCAAACTTATTTAGAAAACAAAAAATTATCAGGAAAAACATCACTCAAGAAATTAATTCTTCTTGCCGGGCCTGCATTTTACAATGTTGCAGGCGAAGGAATCAAGGAAGCAATTGCTCAACTAAACGCTAAATAATTCACTATGAAAGCAGATTTAATTTTATACAACGGAAAAATTCATAGTTTCAATAAAGAAACTCCAGATATTACAGCAGTTGCCATCAAAGACGGAAAATTTATTGCCGTGGGAAACGACAGCCAGATCATGGAATTTGCTTCTGAAACTACGAAAATCATCGATCTTCAGAAAAAAAGAGTCGTTCCAGGAATCAACGATTCGCACATTCACTTGATTCGTGGCGGATTGAATTACAATCTAGAACTTCGCTGGGACGGTGTTCCTTCACTTTCAGACGCGCTTCGAATGTTGAAAGAGCAAGTGGATAGAACGCCTTCGCCTCAATGGGTTCGCGTTGTAGGCGGTTGGTCTGAGTTTCAATTTGCTGAACGAAGAATGCCGACTTTGGCAGAAATCAATGCGATTGCGCCAGAAACTCCAGTTTTTATTTTGCACTTATACGACAGAGCAATCATGAATCGTGCGGCTTTGAAAGCAGTTGGTTATACAAAAAATACGCCAGCGCCTCCGGGTGGTCAAATAGAAAGAGATTCTAATGGTGAACCAACCGGTTTAATTATCGCTACGCCAAATGCCATGATTTTGTATTCAACACTTGCAAAAGGTCCGACGCTTTCTTATGACCATCAAATCAATTCTACACGTCATTTTATGAAAGAATTGAACCGTTTCGGAATTACGAGCGTTATTGATGCAGGCGGTGGTTTTCAGAATTTTCCGGATGATTATAAGGTTGTAAATGAGCTGAATGAAAAAAAACAATTGACTGTCAGAATTGCTTATAATTTATTTACCCAGAAGCCAAAAAATGAATTTGAGGATTTTAGCGAATGGATAGATTCGGTAAAATTATACCAAGGCGATGACATGTATCGTCACAATGGTGCTGGAGAAATGTTGGTTTTTTCTGCAGCTGATTTTGAAGATTTCTTGCAACCCCGACCAGATCTTCCTGAAAATATGGAAGCAGAATTGGAAAAAGTTGTTCGGTTGTTAGTAGAAAATCGCTGGCCATTCAGACTTCATGCGACTTATAACGAAAGTATTTCTCGGTTTTTAAATGTATTCGAAAAAGTAAACCAAGATATTCCATTTAACGGATTGCCGTGGATTTTTGACCATGCCGAAACTATCGACGAAAGGAATATTGAACGCGTAAAAAATTTAGGCGGAGGCATTGCCATCCAAAGCAGAATGGCGTATCAAGGAGAATATTTTACAGATCGATATGGCGCAAAAGCAGCAGAAAATACGCCTCCTATAAAAAAAATGTTGGAAATGGAAGTTCCTGTTGGAGGCGGTTCCGATGCGACTCGCGTGAGCAGTTACAATCCGTGGGTTTCCATGTATTGGCTTACGGTTGGGAAAACTGTCGGCGGATTGCAATTGTACAACGAATCGAGACTGAGCCGTGAAACTGCGTTGGAATTATATACCAGAGGAAGTGCTTGGTTTTCTCAAGAGCAGCAGAAAAAAGGCGATATCAAAGTCGGGATGTTTGCCGATTTAGCGGTTTTAGACAACGATTATTTCAATGTAGAAGACGAAGCTGTAAAAAGCATAGAAGCAGAAATGACGGTTGTTGACGGAAAAATTGTCTATGCCAAAGGCGACTTTTCTTCCTTCTCGCCTCCTACTATTCCGATTTTGCCAGATTGGTCGCCGACAAATATTTACAACGGATATTATCCTTCTGGAGGTCATTTGCAAAGCGCTATAGAAAAAAATTCAAAAGACGCTGTAAAACCAAAATTAACTTCTCAGATTCACAGTTGCAGTGGCAGTTGCGATGTGCATGTTCACAATCATGATGCGGCTCGATTGAGCAATGTTCCTGTCAATAATTACAATGCATTTTGGGGAGCGCTTGGCTGTTCTTGCTTTGCCTTTTAAATTTTAAATTATGGAAATCATAAAAACAATTTTAGCGACCGATGCAGGAAGCGAATTTAATAACTTCGGATTGCTTCTGTTCAGAATTCTTTTTGCAATAGAACTTTTTAGAGTCCATGGAATGAAAAAATTCAGGGTTCATAACGGAGAGCGTGAAAAAGTGCCAAATCCGCTTGGGCTTCCTGAAAAGCTAAACAGTTTAGTCGCAACCTTCTCAGATACAGTTGTTCCTGTGTTATTAATATTAGGAATCGGAACAAGACTTGCCGTTTTACCAACGCTTGGAGTAACTGCAATCGGCTATTTTGTAGTACATAAAAAAGATTCTCTTGAAGTCAGAGACGTTCCTTACATGTACACTTTGGTCCTGCTATTGCTTCTTGTGTTAGGCGCTGGAACTTTTTCGCTTGACAATTACATCTTAAATCAATTATAAAAAATAAAATTACAATGGAACCAAAAATAGGAATCAAAGAAGAAAATTTAGCAAAAGTGGCACATTCACTAAGTCAGATTTTAGCAGATGAATATGTCCTTTATACGAAGACAAAAAAAGCACATTGGAATGTTGAAGGCGCCGATTTTTACAACAAGCATTTATTTTTCGAACAGCAATATGAGCAGCTTGACGAAATCATAGATACAATTGCTGAAAGAATTCGAATTTTAGGTCATTATGCGCCAGCTTCCTTGAAAGAATATTTGAGCTTGACGCATCTTTCAGAACATCCGATAGACAAAAATGACAGCTTGAGTTATATAAAAGAACTTTTGGCAGATCACGAAAGCATTATGATTCATCTTCGTGAAAACATTGCAAGATTTGCTGAAATGTTGCGCGATCTTGGCACCAGCGATTATATTACCGGATTGATGGAAACACATGAGAAAATGGCTTGGATGCTGCGTTCTCATCTAAAATAATTTACCATAATAATTTACCATGGAAACTAAAAACATTGGCTATGTAACTTTACTTCTCGCCGCCATCGCAGGATATTGCGACACGGTAACATTTGTTGCAGCAGATGCGATTTTTTCGGCGCACGTTACAGGGAACTTTATCGTTTTTGCCTACCAAATTATCAAAGGTTCAGACATAAATGCGGCCATAAAATTGCTGACTTTTCCAATATTTATCATTTCAGTAATCGTTGGAGGCTATATTGCCGGAAAATCATCTTATAAATACCAAATTCTGCTTTGGGAAGGAATTATTTTGACTCTAAGCGGTATTGGTGCTTATCTCTTTGGATTTTTAGGAATTTTCACGCTTTGGCCAATGTATACTGTTGCAATGCTAGTGGTTTTTGCCATGGGTCTGCAGAATGCCTTTGGAAAAATTTATGCAAAAGAAACTTTTGGTCCGACGACAATGATGACCGGAAATGTAACTCAAGCCTCACTAGATCTTGGAAATAGTTTCAAGACAAAATTCAAGAATAAAGATTTTACCAGCGCATTAAAAAATCAGTCTGTAACCATTCTAGGTTTTTTAGGAGGCTGTTTTTTAGGAGCAATTGCAGGAAAATTTTGGGGTTTAGGAACCGTTTTAGTTCCCGGAATCTTGATGATTTTATGTTATATGAAAAATAATAAAGTAAGAAAAACTTCACTTTGATGATGACTGATAAAGAATTACTTTTAGAACATGTATAAAGAAAAAAATTTCATGAAGTATTTTGGCTTCCTTTATGTTGGTATACTTTTATGTATTTCAAGCAACTATGCGCAGGCGCAATCAAAGGAAGAAGTTAAAATACTTAGAAATAAATTAGCTAAAAGTAATAAAAATAACATCCTAAAAGCAGAATTGCTTCTAGACGTAAGCAGAATTATCCTATTCAAAGAAGGCGAATTTAAAGCTGATATTGACAGCGCAACAGCTTTAAATAATCAGTCGAGAGTAATCAGCAAAAATTTAGATTACAAACTTGGCATCGGAAAAAGCTTATTGCTAGAATCTCAAATTACAAAAGAAAAAGGCGACCGGAAAAAGTCCTTGAATATCGCAAAAAATGCCTTGGCTTACGCAAAAAGAAATAATTTCCCAGTTCTTCAAGCAGATACTTACGCAGAACTCGGACATTATTTTGGAAATGAAAAAGAGGAACTCCTTCAAAAAATAAAATATTATGAATTGGCAGTGCCACTCTACCAGAAAGGAAAAGCGCTGAAAAAAGAAGGCGATGCCTTAAAAGAACTCGGCGATTTTTATGAAGTTATGGGTGACACCAAAAAGGCTTTAAAACTCTTTGAAAAAGCGGTGGCGATTTACAAATCTGTTGGATATAAACAACTTCAGGGCGTTTATACGCTGATGTCTGGAAATTACAGAACAATGGGAAATTTTCAGTTGGCGTTGCAATATGCGCTCATGGCAGAAAATATTGCCGAAGAAGTAAATGACCAATCTTTTCAACTTTCCACGATTTACAATCACTTGGCTTTGGCTTATTATGACTTGAAAAAGAACGATTTGGCTTTGTCTTATTTTGAAAAGTCGCTGAACATTGCCTTGAAATATAAAAATGTCGATGCGGTGAATACGATCAGCACCAACTTGGCTTCTTTGCATTATCGAAAGAAGAATTTTCGGGAAACTTTGCGTATTATAAAAATGACTGCAAAAGACTATCCGCCTACAGATTCTGCGAGCAAATTGAGGCAGACTTTCATGTTTTTAGTGTCTTATTCTATGCTGAAAGATTTTGAAAATGCGAAGCCTTACTACGAAAAAATGTTAAACCATTATAGAAATAATTTAGAAGCTGATGTAGGACTCGATTACAAATTAATGGGAATTATAATCTATCTACAGCAATCTGGTCAGGCCGAAAAGACCTATCCTTTTTTAGATGAATTAAAAGAATATTCTAAGAAAACAAACAATATTATTCGTCTTTCAGAATTGGAAGGCATGTATTTCAAATCAGATTCTGCCTGCAAGAAATATTTACCCGCTATTGAACATATCAAACAATATAAAATTTTGAGCGATTCTGTTTTTAACTTAGACAGAGCGCGCCAATTCTCAGATTTGCAGTTGAAATTTGAAACAGAGAAAAAGGATAAAAATATAAAACTGCTAACACAGCAAGGAAAATTGCAGGAGACTAAAATTTACAACGACATGATAATTCGCTATGTTTTCATAGGAAGTTTGGTCGTTCTTGCACTTTTTTTAGCCCTAATTTACAATCGTTATCGACTGAAACAGCGAAGCAACAAACGACTTGAAAGCCAACAGGAAGAAATCAACCAGCAGAATGAATTATTGAAAAAACTGCTTACTGAAAAAGAATGGCTTTTGAAGGAAATCCACCACCGCGTGAAAAATAACCTGCAGATTGTAATCAGCCTTTTGAACACGCAATCGGCTTATTTAGATAATGAAGATGCGCTGATGGCGATTCAAAACAGCCAGCATAGAATGCACGCCATGTCGCTGATTCACCAAAAACTTTACCAGTCTGATAATCTGGCAAGCATTGATATGTCTTGGTATATTTATGAATTGATCAATTATATGAAGGAATGTTTTGGAACCGAAAAAAAGATAAATTTCATATTAGAAACAGAAAAAGTTTTTTTAGATGTTGCTCAAGCGGTTCCACTGGGATTGATTATAAACGAAGCTATAAATAATACGATTAAATATGCTTTCCCTTCAGATAGAAAGGGAAATGTGATTGTTTCGCTAAAAAATATAAGAGAGAATACTTATAAATTATTGATTTCAGATAATGGAATCGGACTTCCAAATAATTTTAATATAGAAGAAACCGAATCCCTCGGAATGAATCTCATGCGAGGATTAAGCGACCAGCTCGACGGAACTTTTAATTTAAACAATGAAAACGGCTTAAAAATCGAAATTACGTTTACAAAAAACATAGAATTCGAAGAATCATCTGAAAATTCTGAAACCATATAATCAAAAATGAAGGAGAAAATTCTAATCGTTGAAGATGAATTTATTGTAGCAAATGACTTGAAAATCATGTTGCTCAAAGCAGGTTATCAAGTTACCGGAATCGCTTCTTCTGTAGTTCAAGCCAGAAAATTAGTAGCCGAAAAAAAACCTGATTGGGTTTTGCTAGATATCATGCTCAAGGGCGATTTGACCGGAATTGATTTGGCCTGGGAATTACGTGAAATGCAACTGCCTTTTCTCTACATTTCTGCCAATACCAACCAATCAACTTTGGAAGCTGTAAAAGCCACACAGCCTTATGGATTCATGGTTAAACCGTTCAGGGAAAGGGATTTAATCGTAATGCTGGATATTGCCAAATATCGTTTTGAAACTGAAAAAGGTACAGAAACTGAAGCTGAAATCGCCAATCAAGACCTTGAAGGAATTATTGGAAAAAGCGATCTTTTGAAGGAAGTCATCGAGAAAATTAAAATTGTGGCTCCAACAGAAACTTCGGTATTAATTCTGGGAGAAAGTGGCACTGGAAAAGAAAAAGTAGCGCATTCAATTCATGATCTTTCTTCTCATAAATCAAAACCGATTGTAGTTGTAAATTGTGCCGCCTTACCACATTCTTTAATTGAATCAGAACTTTTCGGACATGAAAAAGGAAGTTTTACGGGAGCAAATTCCCTACGGATAGGAAAATTTGAACAGGCAAACGAAGGAACCATTTTTCTGGATGAAATCGGAGAATTGCCTTTAGATTCCCAAGTAAAATTGCTTCGGGTTTTGCAGGAAAAAGAAATCGAGCGGCTTGGAGGAAATAAAACCATCAAAATTAATGTCAGAATTGTTGCCGCCACAAATCGTTCTTTAGAAAAAGAAGTGGCAGAAGGCCGATTCCGACTTGATTTGTATTATCGTTTGAATGTATTTCCGATTGAATTGCCTGCCTTAAAAGATCGAAAAGAAGACATTGAAGCTTTGGCAAATTATTTCCTAAATAAATATGCTTCCAGTTCTCGAAAAAATGTAACTGGAATTAATAAAACTGCTTTAGACCAATTATTAAATTATGACTGGCCCGGAAATATACGGGAATTAGAGCATTTGATTGAACGGAATGTATTACTTGCCAAGACCAATGAAATTGAAAATTTTGACCTTCCTTTAAGTATTTCAAAACCTTTTTATGAAAATTCAGGACAATTGAAATATATGGAAGAAATGGAAAAAGAGCACATCATGAACGCTTTGCATACAAGCGATGGGAAAGTTTCTGGACCAGGCGGCGCGGCAGAACTTCTGAAGATGCAGCCACAGACTTTATATACAAAAATGAAAAAATTAGGCATAAAACAAGACTATAATTAAAAAATATGGAAACAATAAAATTAGAATTAGACGAAAAACAGCACGGCGCTTTTAATCTTTATGAAGAAGGAAAAAAGCTTGGAAAAATGACGGTCAGCGTCAAGGAAGATTTGCTTACCGTATACCACACAGGCGTTGAGCCTGAAGGCGAAGGAAAAGGTTTTGCCAAAAAACTTTTGGAAGAAATGACAAGTTATGCAAGAACCAACAAAATGATGGTTTTACCACTTTGCTCCTATGTTCATGCGCAATTCAAGAAACATCCAGATGAATATCAAGATATCTGGAAACAATAATTTAAAAATATAAGATTATGAATTTAGAAAATATAACTGCTGGAAAACCTTTGAAAGAAGCAAAAAAAGCATTGATCATGATTCACGGAAGAGGCGCTGGTTCTAACGATATTCTTTCGTTGGCAAGACATCTTGACGTTGCTGATTTTGCATTGGTTGCGCCTCAAGCGGAAGGAAATACTTGGTATCCTTATTCTTTTTTGGTTCCGGCATCGCAAAACGAACCGTCACTTTCCAATTCGCTAAATACAATTTCTGAAGTTGTGAAAGCTGTAACAGAAAACGGAATTGAAAAGGAAAACATCTACTTTTTGGGATTTTCCCAAGGTGCGTGTCTTGCTTTGGAATTTACAGCTAGAAATGCTGCAAAATATGGCGGCGTTGTCGCTTTCACAGGAGGCTTGATCGGTGACAAGGTTTACGAAGAAAATTATTCTGGGAATTTTGAAAATACTCCAATTTTTATTGGAACAAGCGATCCTGATTTTCACGTTCCAGTGGAAAGAGTGAATGAAACCGAAATGCTTTTGAAAAAAATGGGCGCTTCTGTTACTAAAAAAATATATGAAAATATGGGACACACCATCAGTCAGGACGAAATTAATTTGGCCAACGAGCTTGTTTTTAATCAAAAATAATGTTTCAAATTACAAGAATATACAGCGATTCAAGTGGAGAAAGCCATTTTGAAGATTTTGAAATTCCGTTGAAAAACAATGGAGATATTGGCTTTTTATCAGAAGATGAAGCCGTAAAATCGATTGTTTTTAGGGAAGTTCTTCCTTCATATGATTATGATTTTCACAACGCGCCCGATCGCCAATATATCATTCTGCTTGACGGAGGCGTGGAAATTGAAACTTCTTTGGGAGAAAAAAGAACTTTTGAGACCGGCTCTATTTTATTGGTAGAAGATACAGCCGGAAAAGGCCACAAAACTAAAAATATTGAAAACCGGCTTCGAAAATCAATATTCATAAAATTATAAAATGGAAAAAGAAACCGTAAGAATCGAGAATTTCAGCGACGCCGTGTTTGCCATCGCTATTACGCTTTTGGTGCTAGATCTGCATGTTCCGGAGGCAGAAGCAGTGAAAAGCGGAAGTGATGTATTGAATTATCTGCAAAACGAATGGCCGTCTTTTCTAGCTTTTACGCTTTCTTTTTTCAGCATTTTTATCATGTGGGTAAACCATCACAAAATCTTCAAGCAGATTTACAGCCGAAATACAGCCATCATGTTTTCCAACGGATTGATCTTATTTTTAGTTTCTGGTGTTTCCTATCCGACGGCTTTGCTGGCACGTTTTTTCAATGGGGAAGCCTCGTCAATTGTGGTCGCTTTGTATACTGGAATCTTCGTCTTGATTAATCTTTCCTATAATTTATTGTGGTTTATCGCAAGCCACAACCGAAAACTTTTGCGTCCCGGGATTACAAATTTGGCAATAAAAAAAATCAGGAATAATTATTTATATGGATTTCCGACTTACTTGATTGCGTTCGGACTTTCTTTTCAATTTCCAGCAATTGCTTTACTAATCAGTATGGGATTATTAGTGTTTTGGGCCATTTCTTCGGGGAAAATAAATTTAGAAAAACATTAATCAAGCTAGAAAATGTTCCTTTTTGATTCCTAATTTTTGCATTTTTGAAATCAAGGTCGTTGCTGGCAAATCTAATAAAACTGCCGCGCCTTGCGGTCCGGAAATTCTGCCGTTGCATTTTTTTACTACTTTTAAGATATGCTCCTTTTCTGCTTCTTGAAGGGTTTTTGTGTAGAATTTTGATTCAGAATTAGATTCCAAACCAACTATTTCAGGGAAATTCATTTCTTTGATCACTCCGTCTTTTGCAAATAAGATGCTTCTTTCTACCATATTTTCCAATTCGCGAACGTTTCCTTGCCACGGATTTGCTGTCATGGCGATCAAAATCTTTTTAGAAAAACCGGTAATCTTCTTTCCGTTTTTTGCAGAATGTTTTTGTAAAAAATAATCTGCCAAAACTGCAACGTCTTCTTTTCGATCACGCAAAGCCGGCAATTCAATCGGATAAACATTCAAGCGGTAAAAAAGATCATTTCTGAAATTTCCTGCCGCAACTTCCTTTTCTAAAGAACGATTTGTGGCTGTAATTACGCGCGCATTTACTTTGATTGTCTGCTTCCCGCCTATTCTTTCGATTTCTTTTTCTTGCAAAACCCTGAGCAATTTTCCTTGCAATTCTAGTGGCAATTCTCCGATTTCATCTAAAAAAATCGTACTGTTTTCTGCCTGCTCAAATTTGCCGATCCGCAATTCTGTCGCACCCGTAAAACTTCCTTTTTCGTGCCCAAATAATTCGCTTTCAATAAGATTTACTGGAATCGAAGCGCAATTTACCTTTATCATTTTCTTATTTGAATTAGGTGACAAGTCATGAATTGCTTTCGCCACCAATTCTTTTCCTGTTCCGGTTTCTCCATAAATCAAAACTGTCGCCTGCGAAAAAGCTACTCTAGAAATCAAATCATAAACATCTTGCATTGCCGAACTCTTACCAATAATTCCGTGGAAACCTTGATTGCTATTTGATTCTGGCTTTATTTCTTCAGAAATTTCATTAGCTGCTTTTAAATTTAAAATCTTGCTTTCAAATTCCTTAGCCATCAAAATATTTCGAATCGTGATAGAAAGTTGCATCCCGATTGCTCTAATAATTCTGTTGGATTCTCTGCTAAATACCGTCGGATTTTTATAAAATAGAAAAAGTACATTCCGGTTTCCTTTTATATAAGGAAGGCAAATTCCAACAGCATTTTTAAATCCTGAAGTATTTGCCTTATTGATAAATTCAGGAAAATTGTTCTTCTTTTCAATTAAATTTTTCAAGTCAAAGACAACTGTTTCAGCAGATTCCATACACAAATCAAAGAAACCATCTTTTGAGATATAGGTTGTATTTTCAGAAGATTTATGCTGTAAAAATTGATAAAAGATTTGATATTCTGTTTCCTCGTGATTAGCTGTTGCAAAAATTATGTCGTCAAAATGCAGATTTTCTTTCAACAGATTATTTACAACCAAGCTAAATTCTTCTTTGGTTAAAGCTTGAGACAGCGCAGCAGAAATCGACAAAACCAGCGATTGCTCTCTTTCTCTTTCTTGCAATCGGTTCATCAAAAGTGCGGTTTGATCAGTCTGCTTTTCCATAAAAATAGTAATTAGCGAAGGAATTTTGCGGTAAACAGTAAATTTAAGAAATAGCAATTAGTAAATGCTACGAATTTCAAAAATATAATCGTTACTTATTTATAAAATTACGATATATCGTATAAAACAAATTCAATAAAAACAACAAATAATTGATTTGCAAACACTTAAAACAACGGAATACTATTTGGATGGTAATTATAGAGATAAGCAAAAAGTAAAAATATCCTTTCTTGTCCTAGTTCAATGTATGCGATTTGCAGTTGAAGTACATTTGTAAAAGAAAATTATTAACACTCATAAAAACACAAATATCATGGAAAATAGAATTTTAGGCTTACACCATATTACAGCGATAGCTGGCGATGCAAAACGCAATTTTGACTTTTATTCAAAAGTTTTAGGATTAAGATTTATTAAAAAAACAGTGAATTTTGATGATCCGGGAACTTATCATTTTTATTTTGGAGATGAAGTCGGAAGCGCAGGAACAATCTTGACGTTTTTCCCTTGGGGCGAAGGAATCCAGCAAGGCAGAAAAGGTTCAGGAATGGCAACCGAAATCGGTTATTCTGTGCCAAAAGGAAGCCTTGGATTTTGGCAAGAACGCTTTGAAAAATACAATGTGATTTACAACAAACCTTCAGAAAAATTTGGTGAAAAATATCTGACATTTTTAGATCCAGATGGATTGAAATTAGAGCTGATCGAATCAAAAACTGAGGATGATAGAAAACCTTGGGAAACTGATGAAGTAAAGGCTGACGTGGCCATAAGAGGTTTTCACAACGTAACTTTGACTTTAAACAGCATCAAGGCAACGGCTGCAATTTTGACAGAAATCTTTGGATATAAATTGATTGAACAAGACGTAAATCGTTATCGTTATGCAACCGACGCTGTTGAAAATGCGGCGATTATTGACTTGGTAGAATTAACAGATGAAAAAAGAGGCCATGTGGCAAATGGATCCGTTCACCACGTAGCTTTTAGAGTGAAAAATGATGAGATCCTGATGCACTTCCGTGAGAAAATTGAGGCTTTCGGGTTGTCAATTACACCGCAAATCGACAGACAATATTTCCATTCTTTATATTTCAGAGAGCCAGGAGGCGTTTTGTTTGAATTGGCTACAGAAAATCCTGGATTTACGGTAGACGAAACTCTTGAAGATTTAGGAAAGAACTTGAAATTGCCAGCGCAATATGAATCTAGCAGAGATAAAATCGAAGCACATTTGGTAAAAATAAACTAATTCATTTCTGAAAATTTTATAAATAAAAAACAATTATCATGGCAAAAATAGCATTATACGGATTTGGCCGAATCGGAAGACAATTTCTTCGAATAGCCTTAAAAAATGAACTTTTTATTCCAGAAGTCATTGCTGATATTCAAGACATTGATTTGTTGGGAGCACTTTTCAGCGTCGATACTAATTATGGAAGATGGCATGAAGACGTCAAAACTTCTGATGGCAATTTCAACATTGGCGACAGAAAGATTCCATATAAAAATTCTTTGAAGGAAATTCCAGATTGGAAGGCTTTGGGAGTCGACTTGGTTGTGGATTGCACAGGCCGTGCGACAACAAGAGAAAATGCGCAAAAACATATTGACAACGGAGCAAAATATGTATTGGTAAGCGCGCCAAGCAAATCATTGGCAGATTGCGATGCAGTTCTTTTAAAAGGAATTAATTTAGACGAATTTGATGCTGAAAACCACAAAATCATCAGCATGGGAAGCTGTACGACAAATGCTTTGGCCGCTGTTGTAAAAGTGATAAAAGAAAATTTTGGAATTGAATATGGACTATTTTCAACGGTTCATTCTTACACAAATACACAATCTCTAACCGACCAGCCGATGAAAGACAGACGTGATTCTTGGGCTGCAGCCGAAAATATAATTCCGTCTTCATCTGGTGCGGCAAAAGCTTTGCAATTCATCTGGAGCGATCTTAAAATTACTGGAAAAGCTTACAGAGTGCCTACAAAAACCGGAAGTATTGCTGAATTGAATCTGGTTACTACAAAAGATTGTACCGTTGAAGAAGTAAATAATGCTTTCAGAAAAGCGTCTTTTGAAGGACCATTACAAGGCGTAATGGATGTTCTTGAAGACCAATGGAGTTCAGCGAGAATTGTAGCCGATCCGCATTCTTCGATAATTGATTTGCCTTTGACCGTGAAGCAAGGAAATCTACTTTCTGTAGCGACTTGGTATGACAACGAATGGGGATTTGCGAATAGGCTTGCTGAAGTTGCGCAATATCTTTCTGGAAAGATTTAATTATTTGATTTATCTTAATGAAAAAGCTGTCTTATTTAGACAGCTTTTTTTATGTACTAATTAAAAAATACTCATTCCATCTGGCTTGAGCACAAATCCCAGACGCAGCATGCTTTTATGTTCTTGATAATCAATCAAACTTTCTGTATATCCGACGAACCATTGCAACGTGATATAATAGCTTTCTTGTTTGTAGGGCTTCCAGTTTACTTGCGTTTGCAAAGAGCCATAATTGATCAGGCCGCTTCCTTTTCTGAAAATTACATCTGCAGACCAGCGTCCCGGCTTGAGCTGGTAGGTTGCGCTTGCCTCGCCAAATCCTACATATTTTACCAAATCAGAGTTGTCTTCTTTGTCCACAATCGGAACCCAGGCGCGAAGCCCGACCGTCCATCTTTCGCTTAGTTGCGACTTGAGCGAAAATGCCAGAAAGTTCCACGTTCTGGAATAAATAGAATCTCTTCCGTTGGATTCATGTTCTAAAGAAAAGCTTGCATAAGACAGTTTTTTTCCTTTGAAATAAAATGGCCTTACAACAGCAATTCCTGGATTGAAATTAATTTCTGAAAAGGGCTTTGAACTGGCATAAATATCCCAAAAGGCCTTTTGGCTATACATCAGATAAGGAAAAAATCCTCCGAGCAATGGCTTTTTACTGATACGCTGCTTAAAGCTGACCTGATATTTTACATCGGCATTTTCACGTGTCGTAGCCATATTTAGAGGAATTCCGGTCAAGAAATAATTATCTTTGTGAATAGAAAAGCTCGATTCTTTCAGAAGCGAATCGGCAGCATGAAAATCTTCGTCACGTTCAAACCATTGTGCTTGCGTAACGGTTGATAGAAGCAAGCTAAACCAGAAAAATAGGTGTTTTATTATATACATTCTAAAATTATTATGATGCCACCAGCCTGTTTAAGCATAAGATTTTTATGCTCAGGCGATGTCTCTATTTGGTATTTCTACCTTATGGTTATTTTAAACTCATGGTTATTTACATCATAAATAACCCAATTGCCTACTTTTAACCAGTGCTGATTCTAACAAATATAAGAAATCTTGTACTTAATTTAGAAGTTAATCCTTTGAATTATAAAATTATTAAGAAGCCAACGGCGCTACAGCATGCTGTCGTGCCAAAAATTTTTGGATTAATATTTGAAGGCGCGAGTTGTAATCTGATTCCAGCCAGTCTCTGTAGTTTTTGGTAGTTTTTCCTAGGCATTTGGCATATTCTTTTACGCGCCAAGCGATTTCTTTATCAAGCGATTTTGCCAATTCAAGCGCTTCAGTTGTAGATTCTGAATTTTCTACACACATTTTTGCATGCTGCCTTATCGAATTCCTGATCACCGTTTGCGGTTTGATTCCCTGTTCAAGAGCCTCTTTGTGTGCTGCAACTATGTCAAATGCAATTTCAAGGCTGTTTGGAAATTTAGTTCGCAAAGTAGAAGGCATCGCATGGACAACCGTTTCTGAATAGTGATTCATCTTTTGAGAAAAAGCCTCTGGATTTTCAAATATTTCATTCCAATCCACGGATTCATTCCATTTGCCAAAACGCGAGCAGTTATTTCCGAGATCAATTACGATAAAATTTTTCTTTGACTTGAGTCGTCGTGAACCTCTTCCCACCATTTGGTGGTAAAGCGTAAGGGAAGTTGTCGCTCGGTTCAAGATCACTGTCTGCACACTCGGTTCATCAAAACCAGTTGTGAGCAACGATACTGAAGTCAGCACGGCTCCTTTTGTCTTTTTGAACCATTGCAATATTTCTTTTCGTTCTGAATCTGGCGTGTGGTGATCGAGATGTCTTGCCTGGATTCCTGCGCTGTTGAAGTGGACACATGCTTTTTGGGAAGCCACAATTCCGTTGTTGAATATCAGCGTTTTTTTGCCCAGGCTGTGTTCTAAGTAAGAAGAAAGCAATAAATCAAGCATCGCTTGGGAAGAATAAAGCGCGTCAGAAGTACTGACCGTAAAGTCGCCTCGCTGTCCGGTTTGCAGGGTCTGCAGTTCTACTTCATATTCCCAAATCTTAGGCTTTGCCAGAAATCCCCTGTCGATAAGCGCCTGTATATTTTCGCCGACAAGCAGTTCTCTGTAGGTTTTGTTCATGGGCAAAGAAGCATCAGAGCTTAAAGGCGTTGCAGTCGCCCCAATAATCACGGCATTTTGAAATTTCCCCAAAAGTTTTTTGAAAGAATTGTGGTGCGCTTCATCAATAATCACCAAACCGATATCGCTTACGTCTAACTTGCCATCTCTCAAGCGGTTTTTCAATGTTTCCACCATTGCCACATAACATTGAAACGGATTGTTTTTGCGGAGCTTTTCTACTTTGCTGTCAATGACTTTGTTTTGTACTCCTACCCTTTTCAAGGCTTTTGAAGTTTGTGCGCAAAGTTCTTTTCTATGCGTAAGCACTATAGATTTCATCTTGTATTTTTCATAAAATCGTCTTACAATCTCAGAAAAGACTACCGTCTTTCCGCCTCCTGTCGGCAGCTGGTACAATAACGGGAAAGAATTGGGCTGTGCTTCTATTTTTTCAAATATAGCCGCTATATCATTTTCCTGATAGTCATAAGGGTTTGGCGAAGCAACAGTTTTATTTTCCATTTATTTCTTTTTATCGAAATTAATTCTTCTGGAAAAGGTAAATGTTATACTTAAATATAAATACATTGCACATTTCGTGCTTTGAAAGATACCTAACTGACCTGTAAATGAATTGCCTTGGTAATTCTGCCCGAAGCTTCTTCGCAAAAATCAAGTCCAGAGTAATCAGGATTGTAGCCTCCGATGTAAGGCACGGCCATCATGTAAATTCTTTGATTTGCCTGCCCAGAATCATTTACAATTTGAAAAGCATCATTGATCGTAATTCCCGGCACCTTAAGATAAAACTTTCCGTTTTCTTTTTTCGCAGCCTTTTTGTTTCCAGAAGCTATCTGTTCTGCGCCTTTTTTCTTGGATTTAAATTCAAGTTCAGCCGGACTCACGCTTTTTTTATCAGAAAGTCCTTTGAATGGAAAATCTTCATACGAAAGATGGGGCTGGCCTACACAGTCTATGAACGTTTCATATAAAACTGATTGTGAAATTCCTGCTTCATCTGTATAATTGTAACTAATGCCTCCTTGTTGATTTATTGAAATTTCGCTGTCTTCTCCAACGGCTTCGATATTCAATATTCCAGCATCGTGCAATGCGATCAACTCAATTGCTGAAGCTTGAGGAACGAACGCAATTACGATAGAAATCAACGGCATGAGTGAAGTTTGCAGTCGCATCATGTCTTCAGCAGAGAGGTATTTTGCGGGATAGTTGAGGGAGAAGCTTAAAACGGCCAATAATTCTTTCCAATATATTGATTCTTCTCTTTTAATGGATCGTTCGGCTTCGGCATATTCTTTTTTAAAGAGAATAAACGGATCTTGATTGTCGCGGTATTCCATCATTAGAGTCGTAAATTGTTCTAATGTGAAATCTTTGATTCGGGCATACATCGCCGGATCTTTTTCTGCAAGCAATTTTTTAAAATCTTCCTCAAAAATATAATCTAGCGACAGGAAGCCTTCATTTTTCGACTTATGAATTTCAATTTCCTGTTCTGTAAGTACTGAATTATTTACCAAATGCGAGTCTTCGAGATGAAAACGCACAGCTGGCAAGAGTCCGCTTCGGGAATGCATTATGATCTTAAAGTTTGGACTGCTTTCAGAAACATTATATTTTAGGATGTTGTTTTCATCTCTGAAAAAAGTTCCGTTATGCCTTGCAAGCGTTCGGATTGCGTCAATGGCCGTGAGTGAAGATCCTTTAATTGCCACAGGATGATCGGTAATTATCCCGAGTTTTGAAGGCGGATAAGGCGAATCAAAATAGTTTGGCACCTTTCCCTCATATTTTTTAGGCCAGCTGTGACCCGTACAGATAATTACGGTTTCGAATTGCCTTTCAATTCCAGAATTGTCTACAACTTTTACTCTATTTTCTTCGGGATAGTCAATTACATCGACTATTTCTGTGTTTGTAAAGATGTTTACTTTTATGCCAACCAGCTCGGCGGCCATCATCAACAAATCAAATTGAGCCTCAAGGTATTTTCCGAAAAGCAATCTTGGGAGTACTTTATATTCATTGAAATGATTGCGGTCTATTGCATAATTTTCTAACACCTCTTCGGGCAATGTCTTGATCCAATCGTGAATTGAAGTCACGAGTGTTGGGATTTCGTTGGCGGATACATTGGTAATATGTTCTTTATTTGCGCCTTCTTTGCTGTAAGGCATTCCTGCGCCCAGCTGTTCTTTTTTATCAAAAAGGGTTATTGTCAGGCCTTTTGCATCGTTTTCTAGAAGGCTCTTGAACATAAAAAGACCACTAGGGCCTGTACCAAGAATTGCAATACTTCTGCTTTTAGTTTTGTCCATAATCGTTTTTAGGTTCGCTTATATCTGCCATTTTGCATTACTTAAAGATAATCATTGTGCCCTGCTGAAGTTTATATAAAAATGTTAAAAAGTTGTAGGTTTAATAGGCTTTAAAATTTGATATTCATACCTCTTTTTTTCTTTTATAATTTAGTTTTTATTCTTACAGTGGCCTGTTTCTTTCTTCTGTTGCTTGTTTCTTTCTTGCATATGCCTGTTTCATTCTTGCATGTGCCTGTTTCACTCTTGCAGTCGCCTGTTTCACTCTTGCATGTGCCTGTTTCATTCTTGCAGTCGCCTGTTTCACTCTTGCAGTCGCCTGTTTCACTCTTGCATGTGCCTGTTTCATTCTTGCATGTGCCTGTTTCACTCTTGCATGTGCCTGTTTCATTCTTGCGGTAGGGTAAATATTGGTTATTTTTTATTTAATTCGACACTAAAACTTTAAAAAACTTATATTTTGGAAAAGTGACATTCATCGTATTAGAAAAATTGCAAGTGATTTTTTATATATTTGAAAAGAAGTAATTTATATTTCCCTGAGATTGTAAACTATATTGCAGAAGGATAAGAGTGCTATGAAAATACTAACAATCAGCAAGGATGACAAGAATTGGAAGTAAGTTTTTGAGTGTCCGAATCTTAAGGAATTGATTTTGCACCAAGCTATCAATTTTGATGGATTGCAAGGGCTTGACAGCCTGAGGTATTTGCACATTGATGGCACTCTTGAGGAAAAGTAAATTCAAATGTGATTTTATTTGTTTTAAGCGTGCTAGATTCTTAATCAAGAGATAAATGAATAAAACGAAAAATAAATTCGCTAAAAAAGACTCATCCAAACAAAGCCAATGGAAGAAATTTATGATTGGCGCACTTGCCGTTATTTGTTTTATTTATTGTGGCAATCAGTTTAATTTTACGATAATCCATTTTGAATATATTATCTGGTTATTTATTATATCAGGAGCAATAAGTGCCATTTTACTTTATAGATCAGAGAAAAATAACATTGGTTCTATATACGATATCCTTTTGTTTCTTATAATAAAAATCTTTATTTATGGATCGTTATTTACCTCTCTATTCTATTTGACAAACAAATATTTATCTGCTGGAAAGGAATATTCGAAGACTGTTGCGATAATTCTCATAGGCCAAGAAAAGACTATTAAAGGTCCTACTAATAATTATGCTTTGGTAGAAATAGAAGGATTAGAAAAACAAATAAATATCCATAAAAATACATTTGAAGAACTTATCATTAGCAATCATATAAAATTTCATCTGAAAAAAGGTTTTTGGAGATTTACAATTATTACTGAATCTAAATTAGAAGAATAAATAAAAATTGTTTTTTATTATATTTATCTACTAATAAATAACACATTATGGCACTGAAAAATAAAAAAGAGCTGTCACAAGAGCAACAACAAGAATTATTGAGCCTTTTAAAAGTTCGCTTTGAGCAAAATAAAAAGCGTCATGAAGGTTTTGAATGGTCAAAAGTGCAAACGAAGCTAGAAGCCAATCGTGAAAAACTATGGTCACTTAACGAAATGGAGAGGACTGGCGGTGAACCTGATGTTGTTGGCTATGATAAAAAGTCAGATGAATATATTTTTTACGATTGTGCTGTAGAAAGCCCAAAAGGACGCAGAAGTGTTTGTTTTGATCTTGACGGACAAGAGTCGCGGAAAGAACACCGACCTGAAAATAATGCTATGGACATGGCTTCAGCCATGGGCATTGCCCTTTTAAATGAAGCGCAATATCGGGAGTTGCAACAATTTGGAGAATTTGATGCCAAAACATCAAGCTGGATTGAAACGCCTTCTGAAATTAGAAAACTTGGCGGTGCGCTGTTTGCTGATTTTCGCTATGGGACTGTTTTTGTGTATCATAATGGCGCGCAATCTTATTATGCGGCGAGGGGATTTCGCGGGGTGTTGAGGGTTTGAAATTTGATTTAAAACTATTTCAATTCAAACCATAAAACAATTTTAATCCTTTTAGTAAATGAGAAAACTCAAAATAGCTTCCATTTTATTTTTAATAATTTTGATTTCGGCATGCTCTAATACAACTTCTGAATTAGAATTTGAAAAAGAGGTCATGCAGGAAATTTTTCCTTCTATGATTGATTCTATTTGGGTAAATAATAAAATATCATTTGACAGAAATATTTTAAAATATACTAAATCTGGTAGTTTAAGCAAGCATAGTAATAAATCTAGAGAATATTACAATCAAAAACTAGTCGAAATTAGGCAAGATAGTTTACGAATTTTCGTCATTATATCTGATAAAGTTTTTCCTTTTTATGAAGATCAATCTATACTTACGAAGCATTTTAAAACTCCTATCATAATTAAAAATACTAATGATACTTTAGATTATGAGATTGATACTTCAAAATTTAGTCAACCAAAATATTTGAATATAAAGTTTATATCAAAATTTGAAAAAATTGAAAGGTTTGAAGTGTTTAATCATCCTAATTATATTAATGGTATCCTATCTTTTTCAAGGATCAAATTTGATAGTAAAAAGCATTATGGCATTTTAACTGTAAATTCCATGATCAAACTATCTGGAATTGGTTATACTGTATTTATAAAAAAAGAAAACGATAAATGGCTGATCGATAAGCTTCAGGAATTTATCATCAATTGAGTCATTTTTATAAGAATTAAATAACTAAAGCAACCATAATTCTTTTTCACAAAAATGTATTTGAATTTCATTTTTATAATGTAAATATTCTCTAACAAAAAACCCGTATTTCTACGCATAGGCACCCTAATTTTTAATTTTAAGTTTGTTTTGAGCAATGAAAATCAGATAGAATTTGATTGCTTAAAAAATTGGAATTGCTTTTACCCCTACTGAAAAGCAAGGCCAATATTGTCCCAAACAAAAAACTTAAAACTTAACTATTATTATGAAAAGTATTCTTGAAAACAAAAGCAACGACAATACGTCGTGTGGCTGTGAAGATCCGATTGAGTGCCTGCGCCATATGTTTTGCGACCTGGTTCAGAAAAAAAGAGTAGAAAAAGGACAATGCCCTGTGAGAAGACCTGTTTTTCTGCGCACTCACGGCATTATGAAAGGCATCTTGACCATTCTTGACGATCTTCCCAAAGATTTCAGACATGGAATGTTCAAGGAGAGCGGCGATTTCCCGACGTATGTAAGATATTCTTCTGACCTTTCTGACGGAAGGCCTGACTGGATGAGCACTATCGGAATCGGGATCAAGATTTTCGGAATTCCTGGAGAAAAAATGGTCAGCGACGATGGCGCAAATACGGCCGACTTATTGATGCAAAATGTGCCTTACTTTTTTGTAGACAATGCCAAAGACATGTGCAATTTCACAAAGGCAAGCTTAGAAGGCTGGAGCGATGACTGGATTCAGCAAAATGCGCCAAAAACTACCGAACTTTTGAATGATATGGCAAAGCCAATTCGTTCGGTTTTAGAAACGCAATTGTGGAGCGTAGTTCCTTTTGAGTTGGGAGAAAATAATTTCTGCAAATATATTCTTCGTCCCGGAAGCTCAACTTTTGCTGGAGATCCTGACATCAATGATCCTGATTTTATGGCTAAGGATTTAGCAGGAAGAATGGCTGCGGGTCCCGTAACTTTAGATATTTATATCCAAAAAAGGCCCGATGCTTCTGAATTTGGAGAAGCTTATATTGAAGAGCATTTTCCTTTAGACCGCGCTACCGTGACATGGGATGAAAAAATTGCAATTCCGGTAAAAGTTGCTACGATTTTATTACCTCAGCAAGATATTACTATAGAAGAACAAGAAATTTATGGCGATTGGCTTTCTTTCAATATTGGAAGAGTGCCGCTTGAAAACAAGCCTGTCGGAAGCATCGCACAAGCCAGAGTCAGCGTTTATCAGACAAGTGCCGATTATCGAAGAAAAGAAAACGGCCAGCCCGTTAGTGAACCAAAAGTGGCCGGAGAGCCAATTATTGAAAATCCGGTTTGTCCTTTTGCTGGCCATAAAAATGAAAATAAGGTTTCGAAAGAACTCACTGAAGAGCAGATCAAAAGAATTACGCACGTCAAAATACATCCTGGAATCGGAATTGCCCGTGTGGGAGACAGTCCGGAAAAATATTATATCGGTCCGGAAGTTTTTCATCCAAAACCAACTGAATTTGGAAGTACAAGAGATGCCGGAGGCGCTATAAAACGACAAGCGGCGCGTTTTAGAATTTATGCTTATGACAAATATGGAAATGTAGTTTCTGAAATTGAGCATTCTAAAAATTCTAGCGTAGAATGGTCAGTCCATCTTGCCAATAAAAAGGCGGCGTGGTATCAATTTAATGCCGCAATGGATATTCCGGCCACGGTAACTTTGACTGTTCCGCTCAGAAATCCTGCAGTTACAGGAAGCGACAGAAGCTCTTTATGCATTGATTCTGGAAAAACAGTAATCATGGGCGTCAATATGAATGATTCAAGCTATGTCATGAGCGGCAATTTTAGGGGAACGCCTGTAACGCTTGGCGAACTGCGAACTGATGAAGCGGGAAGACTATTGGTTCTTCCAGGTTTTGGAGTTTCTGCAAGTCCGACGAACCAGCCTGTTTATGACAAATTAAATCCGGATAGTTTCAATAATGCAAATGGCTGGTATGATGATATTGCCGACGGACCTGTTCATGCGAAAGTTACTATTGCAGGCATTGATTATGATGCTGATTCTGCTTGGGTTGCTTCTGCTCCGCCCAATTATGCTCCTGATTTAGTGGGATGGCGAACAATGGATGATCTTTTGCAAAGCGTTTATATGCAATCAGGAATGCTGGCTGTTCCGCAAGAAATTTCTTTTCATCAGCACGTGCGGCCAATTTTACAGCGCTTAAGCGAAATGCAATGGGTAAATAAGGGATTTTTAGCCATGTTTGGAGCCGGAGCGCCTATGAATTTCTCTGATCCGAAATTGTTGAAAAAACTTTCTTCAGTTCCTATGGATACCAGCGTTTATCCTGATCCTTATGTAGAACTTCGAAGAACGGTTTATAACAGCTTTAGATCTACCAATTCACAAACAGCTGATGTTGGGGCTTGGCCATGGAATTATGGAGATGCTTACGGCTATACCAATCCTGACCCTACAGTTGCGCCTTCGGCAACGACTTATTTGCAATTGCCACCAGTCTATGATTATATTTTATCTAATTGGGTCGGCGGTCTTTTCATAGATGATTATGATCCTGAATATAAAAATCCTGAAAAAATTGAAGATGTCGATTTGCAGAAACAGCCTGAAGTGCTTGACAGATCGGCAATGCATTTCTGTTTAGCCGATGCTTTTCATCCTGGCGCAGAATTGACTTGGCCGATGCGAAATGCTTCGATGTTTCGAGCGCCTTACAGAATCAGAAAATGTGAGGAAGGAAGCACTGATCCTTCGTATGGCTCTACGCTTAACAATGCAGATGTCATGGCTGTAAACGGACCATTATATGGGCAATCTGCCGGAGATTTGACACGCTGGATGGCACTTCCTTGGCAAGGCGACACTGCATTTTGCCGTTCTGGATATGACTTTGAATATGATCCTTATGTGCCTACTTTCTGGCCTGCCCGCGTGCCAAATCAAGTATTGACAGAAATAGATTATGATACGCTTTGTGACACAGAACAGCCAATGGAAATTAGAATTGCTGCTTTTCAGAGCCGACCGTTATGGCTGAGACAGCTTCCGATGCAAAGTTCTGCGCCTGACCAAATGATGTATATGATTTCTAATTTCAGCCAAATGGGAATCTTGGAAGCAAAACCAAGACCTGAAGATATGGATTGGCTTCCTGAAACGATTTATGTAGAAAATCTCAGCAAGGTAAAAAGAGCTGAATTGGATAGCGACTATCGTTTATTCAAGAAAGCATTCAAAAAACTTGGATTGTATGACCGCAAACTGGCTGAAGCCGGCTGGATAAGCGAAGAACAGCGAAATGAGTTCGACACTATCAAACGCAGAGGAAACTGATGATTCAAAAAAATGAATATGATGTTATTGTAGCAGGCGCAGGTCCAGCAGGATGCGCCGCTGCAATTGCATTAAAACAGTCGGGAATAAATGTCTGCATCATAGATCGAAAATCTGATGAAACGCGCAAAGTTGGCGAATCGCTTCCTGGCGCTTCGATTCGGCTTTTGAATAGACTTGGTATCCATCTAGAAACATTTTTAAATGCCGGTGATTATAAAAAATGCCTTGCAAACGCATCCTCCTGGGGAAACGAAGAATGGATTTATCAATCTGGAATGACAAATCCCGAAGGTGGTGGCTTTCATGTCAACAGAACAGCATTTGATGAAGCTTTAAGAAAAAAAGCTGGAGATTTAGGAATTCCAATTTATAATGCGTTGGTTGATCATATAAATTTTGGAGATGATTCAGATTTAACAATCGAGCTTAAACAACAAGAACATACAGAAATCAAGGCAATAAAAGCAAAATGGATAATTGACGCAACCGGAAGAAAAGCTTGCATTCGGCGAAAATTTGGCTTGGAAAGACATAAAATTGACGAGCAAATGGCTGCTACAAATTGGATAAAAGCGCCTCAAACTGATATCGATCATGCGACCAGAATAAAATCTGTGGCCGATGGATGGTGGTATACTTCGCTCCTTCCCGACCAAAGCAGAGTGATCAGCTTTCAAAGCCTGCCGGAAACAATTGCCAAATTGCATAAGAATCCGGAAGATTTTTTTGCAAAATTTAATGAAGCGTGCCTATTGCCTTATACTGCAAATAAAAATCTCAGCATTCAAAGCAAAGCGATTGATGCCGGAACAATAAATCCGGGAATTGTGACTGCAAAAGGCTTATTATGTGTCGGCGATGCTGCTTTATCTTTTGATCCTTTGTCTTCACAAGGAATATTTTTTGCACTTTACAGCGGTATCAAAGCGGCAGAATCAATTGTAAAATGTATTTCTTCGGATGATTTACGAGAAGAAATTCTTGCCAATTATCAATCCATTATTGAAAGAGTATTTATAGAAAATCAAAAATCCAGAAAATATTTTTACAAAAGCGAATCAAGATATTTTAATGAACCCTATTGGAAAAGCCGAAAGTTTAGCTAAAACTTTCGGCTTTTTATTTTAAACTTAAGTTGCTTACAAACTGCCTTTTATTAAACTCGTCGGATTGTACCCGAAATACTTTTTAAAGGCAAAAGAGAAGTGCGAAATATTCTCAAAACCCAAATCAAGATAAATATCTGACGGCTTCTTGCCTTCTTGTTCAATCTGGAAATGAGCTTCCTGCAGTCTTTTTTGTATCAGCCAGCGATTAGGCGTATCATTGAAAATCCTTTTAAAATCTCTCTTGAAAGCAGATAAACTTCTGCCCGTGAGGTATGCGAGCCTTTCTAAGGTTACATTAAACTTATAATTTCGAAACATAAACGCCTCCAGATCTAATTTTTCAGGAATGCTAAAATCAAAAAGCGCGTTCGAAATTTCTGGATTGATGTGCAATAATATCAGTAAAAGTTCTTCTCTTTTTACTTTGGAAAATGTGTCGTCAATGGTTCCTCCTTCAGTATAATAAGGCATAAGGGACTGTATGAAATTAGGAACCAGAGCATCTTTCTTTAGCAGAATAAACGCATTTTTAGAATCTATTGCTACATTTTTAACGATGTGATTCTTCTTGAATTCTGCTAAAAAAACCTCATCAAAAACAACGACCACTTTTTCAAATTGCCCTTTGTGCTTCTGCTTGCTGTATTTTACCAGATGATTTTTTCTGACAATGCAAGAATCGCCTGATTTCAAGGCATGCTTCTTATGTCCGTCATAGGCTTCAATTTCTCCCGCAGCCAGATATAAAAAGAAATGCTCTGGAATAAATTGTTCCGGAGAAATTTCTGGACCGATATAACACGATTTTATCTCTGCAATTGTCATGATTCTTAAAATTAATTATGGCTAATTTACGCCTTTCCACCATTCATTAAAAACTTGCTTGCTGTCGTTCAAATTTACGATTTCCCCAATCATTGGCGTCACCAAAGGCAAGTTTGATTCTTTGCTGCGTTCCGTTAATTCTTTCAGCGGTTCGTCCCAAGCGTGCATTGCCAGTTTAAATTTTGAAGAGTGTACTGGAAAAAGTTTTTTCGCTTTCAAATCTTTTGCGGCTTTCACGACTTGTTCTGGCAGCATGTGAATCGCTTCCCAAGCCACATTATATTGTCCGTTTTCTAAAATTGCGAAATCTATCGGGCCAAATTGTTCTCCAATTTTTTCGAAATGGGTATCATAACCGCTGTCGCCACCGATGTAAATTTTAGTATTCGGCGTTTCTAAAACATATGAAAGCCACAACGTATTATTTCTGGTAAAACCTCTTCCAGAAAAATGTCTTGCAGGAGTTGTATGGACTTTAAGGCCATCTTCTAAAACAACTGTTTCGTTCCAATCTTTTTCAATTATTTTATCTGGAGCATAGCCCCAAAGTTCGAAATGTGCGCCGACTCCAAGACCGCAGAAGACTTTTTTTACTTTAGATTTCAAGGCAATTACGGTTTCATAATCTAAGTGATCGTAGTGGTCATGGCTTATGAATAAATAGTCAATCTCTGGCAAATCAGCAACAGTATAGCCATTTGCTCCTTTGAAAGCACTCACGGTTCCTGGCAAAGGCGAAGCATTGCCGCTAAATACCGGATCAACCAAAATTCGCTTTCCGTCTAACTGCATAAAATAGGAAGAATGCCCGAACCAAACTAAAACGTCAGCCTCTGGAGCAATATTTAGCAGATTGGTTTTTATGGAAGGAATACTGTCAACCGGCACTCTTCGGGGATGATTTCCGAATAATTGGTCATAAATAATTCCTCCCATACTGTAGCCCTCAGTAAGATCTGGCGTGTAATTTATATTTTGAAATCGATCATCGCTGTAATTTGAAGATTTTTTTATCAACTCTAAACGACTGCCTTCTGGAGCTTTGCCAAATTTTGGATGCTTCATGTAAAAAAATGTGACCAACGTCAAAACCGCCAAAATACTTATCACTGTAATCATAATTCTTTTTGTAATTTTTAGAAATCGTTTCATTCTATCTATTAATAGTACAATTTAATTTTTATTTGTTTAGGAATCAAATTCTTTCAAGATTTTGCATTGTATCTTTCTATAATTGCAAGAGGTGATATAATCCGACAAAACTGGAACTTACACCAAATATCTAATTTGCCACAAACATCTAAATTTATGTTGCAAAGTTGCAGTAAATAAAATACTAGGGTTTTGTTGTAAGGTCCATTTTTACTTTGTTAAAAAGTCCATTTTAAATGACTAGTTTTTACTTGTCATAATTCAATAATTAAAAATGAATATTTCAGGATTTAGGCAACCTTTATAATTAATACATCTTCTGTTAACACTACCTTTGTTATACTAAAAATTCATAAACTTTTGATAAACAATTAGTAATCAGAAATTATCGCATTTAGAAATTTGAAAATATAATTTCACTCCCTGTTAATTTAACCAATTTTAAAAAATCAGTTTTTCTGGTTTTTAAATAATTTACAAAATAATATGGGGAAAAAGTATTTTGGAATTCTATTTCTTGCGCTCTTTTATTTAGGGATAAATAGCGCCTTTGGGCAAGCTTTGATCAGTACGCACAACAACGTTTTTACTACAAATTTCAACAACTGGCGGAACACGCTTCCGACTGGCTATGCAATGACCGGAAGTGGCAATTCTTATGTTGGCACAGCTGCAGCTACGACTGGAGGAGTGTATTCAATTGCGAATGCTGGTTTTGGGTATCAGGCTTCGAGCGGTGCTTCCACAATCATTCTTACCGGAACTTTTAAAAATACGACGGGAAGCGCAATAACCGAATTGCAAGTAAGTTATCAAGCATTTAATATCGTTTCAAGAACGTCAAGAACGCCCGGATGGACGGTTACTTCTAGCTTGGGAACTGTTTCTGACTTAAATTGGATTTACAACGAATCAAATACGACTTCAAGTCCGAGCACTGAAACAATTACCCTGACAGGACTAAATATTGCAAACAATACAACGTTTACTTTTGCTTTTGCTTCCAATCGCGGTGACGGCAGCGGTTCCTCTCCGTTGATTGGATTGAATAATATCAGCTTGAAATCAGTAAAAGTAAATGCTTCAATCACAGCCAATCCTGATGTTTTGTCTTTTGCCAATACAGAAACTGGAAGCAATTCTGCTACAAAAACAAGCACGATTACAGGCGCTTCGCTGACTTCAAATATTGTCGTGACTGCGCCAGCGAATTTTCAGGTAAGTGCCAACGGAACTACTTGGTCGACAACAACTTCTTTAGGAACTTCAGGCGGTACTTTATATGTAAGATTTACGCCTGGAGCCGTCGGTTTGCTTTCAGGAACTATTGCGCTTTCATCGGGAAGTGCTTCTGAAACAATTGCCGTTTCCGGAACAGGAATTACGCCCTGCTCTACGCCTGCTACTCCAAATGGAAGTATTTTGCCAGCAGAAAATCCGGCTTGCGGTTCTACCTTTTTGACTTATACGGGCACAATTGCAAGCGGTGAAAATTATTACTGGCAAACTTCGGCTTCTGGAACTTCCACAGTGAATAATGCGGCGAATACCTTGCAAGTTTCAACCGCAGGAGCGTATTATGTTAGAGCTTATAACGGAAATTGCTGGAGCACTTCTTTAGCCTCTCCTGCAATAACAATCCAAACTCCGGTTTCAATTTCGACACAGCCTTTGAGCCAAAATATTCTGGCCGGAAATAATGCTTCCTTTTCAGTAATTGCTTCGGGAACGCCGACGCTGACTTACTTGTGGCAAGAAAGCCAAAATGGAATTGATTGGAATTCAGTTGGAACAAATTCAAATACTTTGGCACTAACAAATGTTCCAATTTTAAAAAATAATTATAAATACCGTGCAGTTATTTCAAATTCCTGTGGGAATATAATTTCAAATGAAGCTTCTTTGACCATTACCGAAGGTGCTTGCGTGACTGAAGATATTTCAAATTTAGCTTCAGCTTCAACGTATACTACAAGAACTTGGACAGCGAATGACGGAACGACTTGGTCGGCAAAAGGAGCAAGAAGTGATCAGACTTTAAATGGGCGTGCCATCTGCTTTGGAACCAACAGCCACGGTGACAGAGAGCTTATTTCTCCAACTTATTCTAACGGAATGGGGATTTTGACTTTTAATTATGCAAGAGGTTTTTCAAACTCCAACAGCCGAAAATTAAATGTGTATGTCAATGATGTTTTAAAGGAAACAATTACGGTTCCTACAGCAACTTCGACTGTAGCCAATTATTCAAGAGTGATTAACGTGAGAGGAAATGTGGTTTTGAAAATCGAGAGCACAGAAGACGGACAAGTTGTTATTGACGACATTTCTTGGACTTGCTACAATCCCTGCACGCCGACAGTTTTGAGCGTTTTTCCAAATTCTGGACCCGAAAATACCATCTTGACAATCAAAAGCAATACTACAGGAAACTTTGTCGGACTTACGGCACAAAAAATAAAATTCAATACTGTTGCAGTTTCTGAAATTTTATCAAATGACGGCACAATTTTAAAAGTAAGAGTTCCGGTTGGTGCCAAAACTGGAAATATTAGCATCGATGACATTCAAAATTGCGATGCTTCGATTGCTTTTACAGTTATTGGAAAAATTAATTCTGATTGCGAGACTGCAAATTCAGAAACTTCTGCCGATTATAGCGAATTGATGATTTCTGAAATATATGACGCTTTGAGCAATAATGACGGATTGATTGAATTGTATAATCCTACCTTAAATCCGATTAATTTAAACGGCTATCTGCTAAAAAAATATGCAGATTCTTCGTCTCCCATAAATCTAAATTTGATCGGAACCATAAATCCGAATGAGACTTTTTTAATTGGCGCCAATCCAAATTTGGTCTGCAATAATGCGCCAAATATTTATACCAATAACGGCTGGAATGCCAATGACAAATTTGAATTTTACAAAAATAATGTGCTGATTGATGTTGTTATTGCGCCAGATAATGTAGGCTATTCCATCCGCAGAAAGCCGACGACATTGGTGGCTCCAAAAAATTCTTTTGAGGAATCTGAGTGGGAATTTTTAACTACAGAAAATTGCGATAATATCGGAATTCCTCCTGCCTTTCCGCTAAATATTCCTGGAAATTCGCCAACGATAACTACTTTGCAAGATGATGCGATTGGTTGCAGTACTACTTCAAAAACTTATATTGCAAATGCCACAGAAGGAATTTCTGGCGGTGCAAATCTAGTTTTCCATTGGTATTATAACGAACCTGGAACTTCAACTTGGACTGTTTTAAGCGAAAATTTGAATTATGCAATTACAGATGGAACTACTACAAGCCATCTGACTATAACAAATTTGGAAGAACTTGAGGGCTACCAATATTACTGCGAAGTCCGAGAAGACACGGCGACTTGCTCCTCGTCTTCAAATGCGGTCAGCATATTTCTTGCCAGCACAACTTGGAACGGAACGGGTTGGTCTTCAGGAATTCCCACATCGGAAAAGAAAGTGATTCTGGCATCGCCTTACAACACTGGAGTCAGTGGAAATATAGACGCCTGTTCAATTGATTTGAGAGGAAAAACACTTACCATTTCTGAAAACACCTATGTTTCAATTACAAATTCAATTTCCAATACTGTTATTGAAGGAATAAAAATTGAAAACAACGGAAGCCTGGTTCAACTAAATGACAAATCTAGAAATTCTGGAACCGGAACAATTTCTATGAAAAGAAAGACCCAGCCTGTGAAAAGATATGATTTCACTTATTGGTCTTCGCCTGTCGCCAACCAAGCCTTACTGCAAATTTCACCTCTGACTTTGTCAGATAAATTCTATAGCTGGAATGCTTCTACACAAGCTTGGGAAATCCATTTGAATGGAAATGTGGCCATGAATTCTGGCAAAGGTTATATCGTGAGAGCACCGCAAAATTTCCAAATCAATACGACAGCCGTTTATGAAGCCACATTTAAAGGAAAGCCAAACAACGGAATCATTGAAACGCCGATACTTGGTTCAAGCTCGCAAGATCAGTGGAATTTAATCGGAAATCCGTATCCTTCTGCAATTGATGCTGATACATTTTTAAGCGAAACTTCGAATGCTGCAAATATTGACGGAACGATTTATCTTTGGACCCACAATTCTGCTCCAGAATCTAATCCAAACAGTCCGAATTATCAATATACTTCAAATGATTATGCGAGTTATAATTTCCTTGGAGGAACGGCAACCCGCGGCGCTTCTGGAGGAAATTCTACTATTCCGAATGGAAAAATAGCTTCCGGTCAAGGATTTTTTATCAAAGGCCTGCAAAATGGAAATGCGGTTTTCAATAACGGAATGCGTCTGAAATCTGAGAATAACCAATTTTATAGACTGAATGCCCCAGAAAAAAATAGAATTTGGCTGAATCTTACAAACTCTCAAGGCGCTTTCAATCAAACTTTGATCGGTTATGCCCAAGGTGCTACAAATGAAATTGACCGTGGATTTGACGGAGTCGTTTTTGGAGGCAATTATGTTACTTTATATTCTCTAGTTTCCAATAAAACCCTTACAATTCAAGGAAGATCTTTGCCTTTTGATACTGATGATGTAGTGGATTTAGGATTTATCACGACACTTTCTGGAACTTTCAAAATAGAAATTGATCATTTTGACGGCTTATTTAGCAACCAAGAAATTTATTTAGAAGACAAAAATTTAAATATAATTCACGATTTGAAAGCTACTCCGTATGAATTCAATTCCCAAATCGGGACTTTCAATGAACGCTTTAAACTCCGTTATAAAAGAGAAACATTGAGCAATCCAGATTTAGAAATAATTAAAAACAGCGTAATCATTTCTAAAAACGGAAAAGAAATAAAGGTAAAGTCAGGCTTGGAAGAAATTCAAAAAGTCACTATTTATGACATTCTAGGAAAGAAAATTTTTGAAAAAGTGAATATCAACCAAAAGGAATTTTCTGCATCAAATATTGTTCAAACCACACAAATTCTGGTCATAAAAGCAACATTAGCAAACGGACAGGAAGTCACAAAAAAGATTATTTATTAGTTTAATATTAAAAATGAATGCTCCTATTTCAGGGGCATTTTTTATTTTATTATTAATTTTTTCATAAATATAAAGCTTATATTTATATATCGGGAAAAGTCGATATAAATTTGCACTATGGAACAAGTAGATATTTTTAAAGCTTTATCAAACAAAACGCGACTTCAGATTTTGGAATGGTTGAGAGATCCTCAAACCAACTTTCCAGAGCAGATAGAAAATGGATATTCAAATGGTGTCTGCGTAGGCCAAATCCAGCTAAAAGCGGGACTGACACAATCAACCGTTTCAGAATATTTGTCAATTCTGCAACGTGCCGGATTTGTTGAAGCCACGCGAGTTGGCCAATGGACCTATTACAAACGCAACGAAGAAGCTTTTGAAGAATTAAGCAAAATAATCTCCTCTGCCCTGTAAATTTAAATATAAAAAATTATGAGTAATAAAAGTTTGTTCGCTCCCTTCCAGCTTAAATCACTGGATTTAAAAAACCGAATTGTGATGGCGCCGATGACGCGATCTTTTTCGCCGAATGGCATTCCTACTGACTTGGTAGCTTCTTATTATGAAAAAAGAGCTGAAGGAGAAGTAGGTCTGATTTTATCAGAAGGTACCGTAATCAATCGTCCTTCGTCTTCAAATGACGCAAATATTCCGCATTTCTACGGAGAAAAAGCACTGGCCGGCTGGAAAAATGTTATTGACAAAGTACACAGCAAAGGCGGAAAAATGGGACCGCAAATTTGGCACATGGGAATTATGGACAACCATCATTCTGGCTGGGTGCCGTCAGTTCCGTTTGAAGGACCTTCTGGCTTGAACAGACCAGGTTTCAACAATGGAAACACGATGACTGAAAAAGATATCGAAGACACTATTCTTGCATATGGAAAAGCGGCTTTAGACGCAAAAAATGCAGGTTTTGACTGCGTTGAAATTCACGGAGCGCACGGTTATCTTATCGACCAGTTTTTCTGGGAAGGAACAAATTTACGCACAGATATTTACGGAGGAAAAACATTAGCAGAACGCACCCGCTTTGCAACAGATGTGATTAAAGAAGTAAGAAGACAAGTTGGTGAAGATTTTGCCATAATTATAAGATTATCACAATTCAAGCCTTCGGAGTATACTTTTCAACTGGCAAAAAATCCGCAAGAAATGGAAGCTTGGTTACAGCCTCTTGTTGATGCTGGCGTAGATATTCTGCATTGCTCACAACGCCGTTTTTGGGAACCAGAATTTGAAGGTTCTGACTTAAATTTTGCAGGTTGGGCTAAAAAAATCACCGGAAAAGCAACAATCACAGTTGGCTCTGTAGGATTGAGCGGCGATTTCTTCGGAGCTTTTGCCGGCGAAAGCTCACAGCCAAGTTCTTTGGAAGAATTGACACGACGTTTAGACCGAGGCGATTTTGATCTTGTGGCTGTCGGAAGACCAATTTTAGCAGATCCGAATTGGGTTGCGAAAATTAAAGACAACAGAACCAGCGAATTAAAAGGTTTTAGCAAAGAAGCTTTAGGAGAACTTATACTAGAATAAATTGCTTTCAAATATTTAGAAACCCCTTTAGGTCTAACTTAGAGGGGTTTTATTTTTATCTGTTTAGAATAAAAGTAGCTTTTTTCTTAAAATTTTAAGATAAAAATTTATGATTTCAAGATTGAAAAATACGTATTTATACTTAGTGTAAACATCTAAAAGTTTCCTAGGTTTGGCACATAAATCCCTCAATTTGAAACTATGAAAAATATCATCCACTTTGATTACGGAACTGGTTTAGTAACTGTTAAAGCCTATGGAAACGTAAAGCTTCCGAAAATTGGCGAAAGCGTTAATATGTCATACATAATTGCTAATGAAGATGAAAAGAAAAATTTCTTTGACAAATTCGGGCGCTATTCCATTACAGTTGTGGATATTTCTCGCCAAATTGATTACAAAAGCAAAGAACACCACGTTGAAATCAATCTTTCAAATGATTTTTCTGACAATGACATTCTACATCAAGCGATGGTAAATTAGCCACACTATTAAATAAAACATAAAAACATTGCTTTTTAATACCGTTTGGTATAATTTTGACTCGTAATATTTTATCATGTCAAAAGCCGAAAAAACCAGACAGTTTATTATAGAGAAAACTGCGCCAATTTTTAACCAAAAAGGCTATGCAGGAACTTCCCTCAGCGATCTTACAGAAGCTACAGGACTAACTAAAGGAAGCATTTATGGCAATTTTGAAAATAAAGATGAAGTTGCCATAGAAGCTTTTAAATTCAATGTAAAAAAACTGCAGGATACTTTCAAAACAGAAATTGAAAAGAAGTCAACTTACAAAGAAAAACTGCTGGTCTACCCTACTATTTATTCTGAATATTTTACAAAACTTTTTCTAAACGGAGGCTGCCCAATTTTAAATACGGCGATTGAAGCTGATGACACGCATCCTGTTTTGAAAGAAGCGGCAAATAATGCTATCCTATCTTGGAAAAATCAAATCATTTTTGCAATCAATAAAGGAATTGATGCAGGCGAATTCAAAGCACAAAATATCGATCCAGAAGCTACTGCTTTGAGCATAATCGCAACAATTGAAGGTGCAATCATGATTACAAAATTATCTGGAAAGATGAATAATTTATCCACAATAATGCTTTCTGTACAAAAACTAATAGAAGAACTAGTATAAGCAAATTTTTATCAAACGCATTTTTTTTAACTAAAAATATACCGAATGGTATTAAAAAATTAAATTATGAACGAAGTATTTATAGTTGCAGCAAAGAGAACTCCCGTTGGCGGATTTCTTGGAAATTTATCAGATTTATCAGCTGTGAAATTGGGACAGATAGCCATCAATGGCGCTTTAGCAGAAACAAATATCCCTTTTGAAGCTATTGATTCTGTATACATGGGGAATGTGCTTTCTGCAAATCTCGGGCAATCGCCCGCAAGGCAAGCATCAAAATTTGCAGGAATTGATGACAAAACTGATGCAACAACCGTCAATAAAGTTTGCGCTTCGGGCATGAAAGCCGTGATGTTAGGCGTACAGCAAATTCAACTCGGAATTGATAATATCGTAATTGCTGGCGGCATGGAAAGCATGAGCAACGTCCCGCATTATTCCCAGCAGAGAAAAGGAAATAAACTTGGGAATACAAATTTTACCGACGGCTTGCTAAAAGATGGATTAACTGACGCTTATAATGACCAGCATATGGGGCGCTTGGCAGAATTATGTGCTAGAAAATACAATCTCAGTCGTGAAGACCAAGACCAATTCGCACTTTCTTCTTATTCGAAAGCAACAATTGCCACAAAATCTGGAAAATTTAAAAACGAAATTATTCCGATTGAAATACAGCAAAAAAACAGCTCAGTTGTCATTTCGGAAGACGAGGATATTTTTAAAATAATTCCAGAAAAATTGCCTAAACTTCCGCCTGTTTTTGAGGAAGGAGGCACAATAACTGCGGCAAATGCAAGCAATTTAAATGACGGAGCTTCAGCTTTGATTTTAGTTTCTCAAGAAGCTTTGGAAAAATATAATTTGGTTCCGCTAGCCAAAATAATCGGTTATGCAGATGCTGCGCAAGCGACAGAATGGTTTACAACTTCTCCTTCTATTGCTATTCCAAAAGCTTTGAAACAAGCTCGTTTATCCTTAGAAGAAATTGATTATTTCGAGATTAACGAAGCGTATTCGGCGGTTATTCTGGCCAATCAAAAAATCTTGGGAATAAATCCTGAAAAGATAAATATTTATGGTGGAGGCGTTGCAATCGGACATCCAATTGGAGCTTCTGGAGCAAGAATCATAACAACTCTGACTTCCGTTTTACGACAAGAAGGCGGAAAATATGGAGTCGCATCAATTTGCAATGGCGGCGGCGGTGCTTCTGCAATTGTAATAGAAAATCTATCAACTGGAAAAATATAATCAATATGGAAAGAACTAGAATTTTTACTTGGGAAGATCCGAAAATTGGTGCTGAAAAAGCTAGAAAAATGAATGGTTTAGACTATTTGAACGCCATGGATTCTGGAGAAATTCCGCCTCCGCCAATAATCAAAACGATGGATTTCACTTTAGATAAAATTGAAAAAGGACAAATTTCTTTTGGATTTACGCCAGAAGAATTTCATTACAATCCAATCGGTACAGTTCATGGCGGCGTGATTGCGACAATTCTTGATTCGGCAATGGGCTGCACAATTCATTCGGTTCTTGAAGAAGGAATTGGCTACACCACGCTCGAACTAAAAATCAATTATCTGAAAGCTGTGACTATTGATTCAGGCAAATTGACTGCGGTTGGAAAAATTATCCATGGCGGAAAATCAACGGCTTTGGTTGAAGCACAACTTGTCGATGAAAACGGAAATGTTTATGCGCACGCAGTCAGCACGTGCATGATTTTAAGAAAATAATACAACTAAATTAATTATGAAAAGAGTAGTAATAACAGGCTTAGGAGCGATTACACCATTAGGAAATACGGTTGAGGAATTCTGGAAAAATATAGTCGAGGGAAAAAGCGGTGCTTCAGAAATCACCAAATTTGACACTTCAAAATTCAAGACAAAATTTGCCTGCGAAGTAAAAGATTTCAATCCAGAAATATATATTGATCGAAAAGAAATCAAGAAATATGACCTTTTTACGCAATATGCAATTGCCTCAAGCGAACAAGCAATCGCAGATTCTGGGTTGGATTTTTCAGCGATGAATCAAGAAGAACGTTCTGAAATCGGAGTAATTTGGGCTTCTGGATATGGAGGAATTTCTACTTTTGAACAGCAATTATCTGAATTTAATTCTGGAGACGGAACGCCACATTTCAATCCTTATTTTATTCCGAAAATTATAATTGATATTGCTGCCGGCGTTATTTCCATACGCCATAAATTGCACGGGCCAAATTATGCGACGGTTTCAGCTTGCGCCTCTTCAAACACGGCAATAATCAGCGCATTCGATACGATAAGGCTCGGAAAAGCAAAAATCATGATTGCCGGCGGATCAGAAGCGGCAATTACGCCTTCCTCAATCGGCGGATTCAATGCTTCGCAGGCACTTTCAAAAAACAATGAAAATCCACAAGAAGCTTCAAAGCCATTTGATAAAGATCGCGACGGATTTGTTGCTGGCGAAGGCGCCGGCGCTTTAATTCTGGAAGATTATGAGCATGCAATAGCTCGTGGTGCAAAAATTTATGCAGAAATGATCGGTGGCGGCATGGCTGCAGATGCTTACCATTTGACAGGAACGCCTCCTGACGGTTATGGCGCTTATTTGGGAATAAAAAATGCTTTAAAAGAAGCAAATATAGAACCGTCGGCTATTGATTATGTCAATGCGCATGCGACTTCAACTCCACAAGGCGATTTAAGCGAATTGACAGCGATACATACAATTTTCGGAAATTTGCCAGTTTCCATAAGCGCTACAAAGTCAATGACCGGCCATCTTTTGGGAGCGGCAGGCGCAATTGAAAGCATAATTACTATTTTGTCTGTAAAAAACGATATAATTCCAGCAACGATAAATACTGAAAATCTTGATCCTTCAATTTCAAAAGATTTGAATATTGTGCTTGGAAAATCGATTCCTAAAAAAGTAAATTATGCCGTAAACAACACTTTTGGTTTTGGCGGCCATACGGCGACAACGATATTTAAAAAGCACGATTAAATAATTTATTGTAAATTCAATAAAAATTTCTGTCCTAAAAATTTAGTTTCAACAGTCAAAAAACTCAAGCATTATGGATACAATAAAAACCAGGAAAGTAGCAATTGTTGGATACAATAGAATTCCTTTTGCACGCGCAAACACCGCTTATTCAGAAGTTGGAAATCAAGAAATGATGACAACTACGCTTGAAGGCCTCGTTGAAAAATATAAATTAAAGGGAGAACTTTTGGGCGAAGTTGCTGGCGGCGCGGTCATAAAACGCATGACAGATAGCAATTTGATCAGAGAATCGGTAATGAAAACTTCGCTAAATCCTGCGACGCCCGCCTGTGATTTGCAACAGGCTTGCGATACCGGAATTGAAAGTGCGATTTATATTGCTAACAAAATTGCGCTTGGGCAAATCGATTCAGGAATTGCTTGCGGCGTCGATTCCATCAGCGATATGCCGATTGCCGTAAGTGAAAAAATGCGAAAAATACTTTTAGAGGCAAGGAAAGCAAAATCCCTTGGCGGAAAAATTAAGCAGTTTCTAAAATTGCGACCAAAAGATTTCACTCCTTTGGTTCCGAGTAATTCTGAACCGCAAACCGGATTGTCAATGGGAGGACACACCGAAATCACTGCAAAATATTATAAAATTTCTCGTGAAGATCAAGATGAATTGGCACTGAAAAGTCATCTGAATATGGCAAAAGCTTATGATGAAGGCTTTTTTGACGACATGATTTCGCCTTATTTAGGACTTGAGAAAGACAATAATTTACGAAGAGATACGAATCTGCAAAAACTTGCTTCCCTGAAACCTTCCTTTGATAAATTGGAAGGGACATTGACAGCTGGAAATTCTACGCCTTTGACTGACGGCGCTTCCTCAATACTTTTAGCGAGCGAAGATTGGGCAAATGAACACGGACTTCCAATTTTGGCTTACATTTCTTTTGCTGAAATTGCGGCGGTAGAATACGTAAAAAACAGGCAGAATCTTCTTTTGGCGCCTTTGTTTGCCGCTGACAGAATGCTTACAAAAGCAGGATTAAATTTACAAGATTTTGATTTCTATGAAATTCACGAAGCTTTTGCGGCACAGGTTTTAGCCACTTTAAAGATTTGGGAAAGTCCTGAACTCAGCAAGGAATTAGGACTAAGCAAAACTCTCGGAACCATAGACAGAAATAAATTGAATGTAAAAGGAAGCAGTCTCGCGGCCGCCCATCCTTTTGCGGCAACGGGCGGTCGAATAATTGGCGTAATGGCAAAACTTTTAAATGAAAAAGGTTCTGGCAAAGGTTTTATTTCGATTTGCGCTGCGGGCGGTCAAGGCATAACAATGATTTTAGAAAAATAAAATTTTACTTTTAATTGCACGAATAGCTTACTGAAAATTTAGTAAGCTATTTTTTTTGGTTTGAAATTTGACGTTATACTTTAAAATAAACTACCGATGGAAATAAAAATTACGCATATTGATACTGCTTGTCTGCTTTTAGAAATTAATGGCTATAAGATTCTGACTGATCCGACTTTGGACAATGCCGGAAAATTATACCATCATGGATTTGGCGCTTTTTCTCGAAAAACTGAAAATCCTGCTTTGCAAAATATTGACTTGAAAGATGTGGATTTGATTCTTCTGAGCCACCACCAGCACAAAGATAATTTTGATACAAAAGGAAAAGAATTTGCTTCAAAAGTTTCCAAAATAATTTCTACGAAAAGCGCATCCAAGAAATTAAAAAATGCAATCGGTCTTGATAATTGGGAAAGCTATTGCGTAGAAACTGCAAAAATAAAAGGGTTGAAAATCACTGCAACGCCCGCACAGCACAGGCCAAGCTGGATTCCTGAATTTATTTCTGGAAAAGTCATCGGATTTGTAATTGAATTTGAAGGACAAGAAAACGGCGTGATTTATATTTCCGGCGACACGGTTTATTTTAAAGGAATTGATGAAGTAGCTAAAAGATATAAAATAAATCTAGGCATTTTTCATGTCGGTTCAGTGCAATTTCGCTATCTCTCAGGCTTTGGAAAATATACAATGGACAGCAAAGATTTATTAAAATCGGCAGTTATATTAAAACCTGAAATCATCATTCCGATTCATCACAAAGGCTGGACACATTTCAAGGAAACTGAAAAAGTTTTGAAAAATTTCATTGAAAAAAATGAATTGCTGAAAGAGAAAACTGCTTATTTAAAATCAGGAAAAACATATCAATTTTAGCCATAATCAACTCGAAATATCGCTAATTAGCGAAATAAAAACATTTAAAAAAAGCTTATACCCTTATTCTCCAACGGTTTAAAAATTAGGCATGCGATTTGACTTTTATACTGTATTGCCAGAATAAATTACAATTTACTGAAAACAGCAAACGTAATTTTCAAATACTTATAAATTAACTTAACCCTCAAACGACATGAAAAATAACAAACATTTTATTCCAATGCTGTTGCTTACGATTGTAACAGCTGGAAACAATTCGGAAGCTTTCGGGCAGGCAGATTATGCTTCTGACCCGCATTTGACAAAAGCAGTCAAAGATTTTTTAAAGCCTCTAAATTCTGGCGGCGCTCCTTTGGAAAGCCTTCCCGTTGCAGATGCGCGAAATGTCTTGGTTGGCGCACAAGAAGCTTTTAAAGTAGATTTATCAGGAATAGAAGAATCTGAAAAAGAAATTGTTTCTGAAGGCTATAAAATCAAGCTGAACATTGTAAGGCCAAAAGGCGCAAAAGGAAAACTTCCTGTTTTTATGTTCATTCATGGTGGCGGATGGATTTTGGGAGATTATCCAACACACAAAAGAATGGTGCGCGATTTGTCTGTATTGACAGGCTATGTCGGTGTTTTTGTAGATTATTCTCGCGCTCCGGAAGTAGAATATCCGCAACCAGTAAACGAAGTTTATGCTGCCGCAAAATGGATTACCGCCCACGGCAGCGAAATCAATGTCGACGGTTCAAAGCTGGGAATTGTAGGCAACAGCGCTGGCGGTAATCTTGCCACGGCTTCCGCTTTGATGGCTAAAGAAAAAGGCGGCGTAGATTATAAAGTACAGATTCTTTTCTGGCCCGTTACAGACGCCAATTTTGAAACAGAATCTTATAAATTATATGGAAAACAGCGCTTTCTGACCGCATCGCTCATGAAATGGATGTGGGATCAATATGTAGCACCTTCCAAAAGAAAAGAAATTTATGCTTCGCCACTTCAAGCTACTTTAGAACAGCTAAAAGGATTACCTCCCACCCTGATTCAAGTTGCTGAAAACGATATTTTGAGAGACGAAGGCGAAGCTTACGGCAGAAAATTGAGCGATGCCGGGGTTACTGTTACGACGGTTCGATACAATGACGTGATTCATGATTTTGGGTTGCTGAACGGCCTTGCCGAAATTCCGCAAACGAAAGCTTTATTTCTCCAAGCAGCGGCCGAACTTAAGAAATATCTAAAATAAAAGTCATGGAATCAAATCACAAACCGACCGTAATTTTTATTACCGGTGCCTTTGTAAGCCACGCTTGCTGGGACGAATGGGTAGATTATTTTGAAAGCAAAGGTTATAATGCAATTGCTCCAGCTTGGATTTATAAAGACGGAACTGCAAAAACATTGCGCGACCGCCAGCCAAACGATAAAAATTTAGCGACACTGACATTAACTGAATTGATAAATCATTATGCCACAATCGTCAAAAATCTCCCTGAAAAGCCTATTATTATTGGGCATTCTCTGGGAGGTTTGATTACGCAAATTTTGGTAAATCGAAATCTGGCCTCTTTTGGCGTAGCCATTCATCCCGTGCCGCCAATGGGAATTATTCCTTATGAATTTAAATTTCTGCGTTCTACGTGGAAGGTCTTGGGATTGTTTTCTTCTCTTAAAAAGACGTACCTGATGTCTTTTAAGGATTTTCAGCGCGCTTTCGTAAACGGAATGCCTTATGAAGTTCAAAAAATGAATTATGAAAAACTGGCAATTCCCGAATCGAAAACGGCTGCTCGAGGCGGACTGACTTCGGCGGCGCATGTAGATTTCAACAAACAGCACGTTCCTTTGCTGATTACTTCGGGTAGTGAAGACAACTTGATTCCGCCACATTTGATCAATAGGAATTATAAAAGGTATGCAAAAAATGGTTCTATTGTGGAATACAGAGAAGTACTTGGCCGAAATCATAATATTTTAGGCCAGCCAACTTGGAAGGAAGATGCGAATTCTATCCTGAACTGGCTCGATAGAATGGAAAAATATCAAAAATTAGATACATCACAAATTCTCAATAGATTATTATGAAAGAAACTGAAAACAAAGAATTGGCAATCAATTCAAAGATTCTTTTTGCAACAATTAAAGATCGAAAAATCGCTTACAGGTCTATTGGAAGCGGGAAGCCACTTATTTTATTAAATCGATTTAGAGGAAATTTAGATACCTGGGACCCACTTTTTTTGGACAGCCTGGCGAAAAAATTTAACGTAATTACTTTTGATCCTTCAGGTTTTGCTTCTTCAACCGGAGCGCCAAATGTCACTTTATTAGATTTTGCAAATGACGCAAAACATTTAGCGGAAACCTTGAAATTAAAAGAATGCTTCATCGGTGGCTGGTCTTTTGGAGGAATGATTGCGCAAGTTGCAACTGTAGAATTTCCAAAATTATTTTCACATTTGATTTTGATAGGAACAAATCCGCCTGGCAAAAACGAATTTCAGATTGAGGAATTATTTTTTGAAGTTTCTAGAAAATTGCACAATGATTTGGCCGATGAAGAAATTTTATTCTTTGAGCCAAAATCTGAAAAAAGCAAAAAGGCGGCACTGGAAAGCCACAATAGATTAGCAGAAAGGAAGCAATATTTAGATAGCGAAATTGCCCCTGAACTTTGGAACAATTACAGCGTGGCCGTTGGCGAATATATTGAAGATAAAAAGAATTACAGGACTGCAATTTTAGAAACCAAAACACCTGTTTTAGTTTTAAGCGGCGACCATGATTTGTGCTTTCCTGTAGAAAATTGGTTTGCACTTTCGAAGAAATTCAAATCTGGGCACTTGATTGCAGCTCCACAATCCGGACACGGACCGCAGCATGAATTTCCAGAACTTTTTGCTCAATATATCATTAATTTTGTGGAACATGTGTGGTAATAAACCATTGTGTTGCTAATATTCAAAGTATAATAGCATTATAAAATCCATTGGCAAAAACCAATGGATTTTTTTTAAATAGAATTTATTTTTATGCCTAATTTTTTAATCTTAGAATTCAATGTCGATGGCGGAATGTTTAAAAGTTCTGCAGCGCCGCCTAATCCATAGACTTTTCCTTTGCACTTTTTCAAGATAAAATAAATGTAATCGCGCTCGTTTTCGTGGATGGTCTTGATTGAAAATTCTTGCTCCAGATTCTGAAATTCTCCTTCTATATTTTGGTCATTTTGAAACCTCGGAAGCTGGATGTCCTTAATCACATTTCCGTCGGCCAGCAAAATGCTTCGTTGCATCAAATGTTCTAATTGCCTAATATTTCCAGGCCAATTATAGGCAACAAGCTGATCCATCACATGGTCAGAAACCGAAAGTGGCTTGAGCCCCATATCACTGCTGTAACTCGAAAGAAAATGGTTTGCAAGTGCCGGAATATCTTCTTTTCTATCGCGAAGTGGCGGCATTAATATTGGAAAAATTGTAAGCCTATAATATAAATCAATCCTAAATCTTCCTGCTGCAACCTCATCTTCAAGATTTTTGTTTGTGGCCGCAATTATCCTTGCATTAATTTTTATGGGGCTATTGCCTCCGATTCTTTCAATTTCTTTTTCCTGCAAAACCCGCAGCAGTTTCACTTGAAGGTCAATAGACATCTCTCCTATTTCATCTAAAAAAATGGTTCCTGTGTCGGCAAGCTCAAATTTCCCGATTCTTCTTTCGGTTGCTCCTGTAAATGCCCCTTTTTCATGTCCGAATAAAATAGATTCTGCCAAATTACTCGGAATCGCGCCACAATTGATAACCACCAACGGCTTATTTTTTCTAGGAGAAATGGCATGAATACTTTGCGCAACTTTTTCTTTTCCGGTACCGCTTTCTCCTAAAATCAAAACGGAAGTATCCGAAGGAGCGACTTTTTTTATGTAATCAAAAACAGTAAACATTTTTTTGCTGTTTCCGATCATTCCTTGAAAAATGTCATTAGGAACAATTGGGCTTTTAGAAGTGATGGGGACACTTTCTACTGTTTTCTCTGTGCTTTTAAAATTGTGCATCACATTTACGAACTTGTGAAAACTATTTTCTAAATGGGCAATTAAAACCAAATGCTCATTGGTGTAAGAACTCGGATTTCTGCTGTAAAAGAAAAACTCAAAGTTTACTCCGTTCGCCATTTTTATTGGAAAAGATAAGAAACTTCGAATTCCGAAAACTTCTGAAACCAGTCGTTTTAACGGTGCTTTTTGGCAGATTTTTAAAAAGGCTTGATTCTCAAAAATCGCTGGCTTTTCAAACAAAGGTGACTCTTGATTCATCTTGGCCAATTCTTTTACAGAAGAAGCATTAATTTTTGAAAAAGCTTCGGAATCAATAATTTTATAATCGTCAAAATTCTTACGAAGCAGGCCAAAATTATTGTATTCACTAGAAATTTTAGCAAAACCCGCTTCCATATAATCAAACGGGATGTAAGTTTGAGCAGATCTTCCTAATTCCAAAAGTGCCTCTTCCCACTTTGCTTCCGTTTGGCAAATCGCATCGATTTCTTTTTGCATACTGTTCACTTGATGAAAAAGCGATTCCATGCTGTGTTTGTGGCGATAACAGGCAATTTCAAGCGTAATCAAAACATCTTGCTCACGAAAAGGCTTTACGATAAAACCATAAGGCTGCGTTTTTTTAGCATCCGTTAAGACCGACTTGCTTGAATTTGCAGAAATATAGATGAATCCGATGTGGTTTTCTTGCAGTTTTTTTGCCAAGTGGATTCCAGTTTCATTTCCTTTCAAAAAAATATCCAGGCAAACCAAATCAGGCTTTTCTTGCGAAATCATTTCAATTGCCTGCTCGACAGAATGCGCGATTCCGGTGACAGCATAGCCTGCTTTTTCAAGAATCAGCTGCAAATCATAAGCTTCAATAAAATGATCTTCAACAATTAATATTTTCTTTTTTATAGTTTCCATTTTTATTTTTTTTATGCTGACAACTCGTTAATCTCATGCGAACTGGCACTTGCCAGATTAGCTACATAATCAAATTCAAGGGAGATTTCAAGCCCGCTGTCTGTTTCAAATTTTAATTTACCGTTCAATTCACCACTGAAACCTTTGATAAGTTTCATTCCTAAAGAAGCATTGTTGCTTTCAAAATCTTTCGAAACTCCAATTCCGTCGTCTATTATTTTTAGTAAAATTCTATTTTCTGCTGTCAAGTGCAATGAAACAGAAATCGTTCCTTTTCTATTTTCTGGAAAAGCATGTTTTATAGCATTTACGATCGCTTCATTTAAAATCAATCCTACGGGAACTGCCCGCGCAGAATCTAATTCAATCGGCTGAATATCAAAAATAAAACGAATTTTGTTTCCTATGTCAAAACTCTGCTTAAAATATTCTATCAATTCCTGGATGTAAATATCCATGCTGACGGCCACGACATTTTCAGACTGATATAGTTTTTTGTGAAGCAGCGACATCGAGTGAATTCGGTGCTGGCTGTTGCTGATTGCCGATTTTGCAGCGCTGTCGACCAAAAAATGAGACTGCGTGTTAAGAAGGCTCATGATGATTTGCAAGTTGTTTTTCACGCGATGGTGAATCTCTTTGAGCAAAAATTCTTTTTCAGCAACTAAGTGTTCCAAAGCATTGTTTTTGCTGTCAATTTCTTTTCTTACTTTTTTATTTATATGGTATCTTCTGAAAATCAACAGAATGAAAATCAACAAAAGCACTAAAGCACCAAAACTAATATTGCGAATCAAGTTTGTTTCAGACAATTTATTTTTCTGCAATTCGCTTTGTTTCAGCAAAAGCTGATTGTTTTTTTCCTTCAGTAATAAATCTCTGTCTTTTTTTTCTGTATCATATTTCAGGAGCAATTCTGAAACCTGCCTGCTTTTTTCAGAATTGTAAAGTGAATCTTGACAGGCAATTTCATGCTTGTAATTTTCGAGTGAAGATTTGTAATTTCCTTGTACAGAATCAAGCATAAACAGCAAATGATAGGCTTCTTTTAAGTCTTTTATATTTTTATTTTTCTCGCTTTGAATTTTAAATTCGTCGGCATATTTCCTAGCGATATCATATTTTTTAGATGCAAAATAACTATTGATTATTTCAGAAGTTATTGCTTTATCAGGCTTGCTTATATTTTGGGCAAAACAAAAATTCAAGGCAAAAATCCAGATCATAAAAATGCTTGCAATCAAGCTTTTTGATATTTTATAAAATAGTTTCATTTCCTAAGCTATTTTTGTTTCTAATCCTTGAGTCGATTTTTTAATCTCCAGAATTTCCTCTTCATAGGTGAATTCGAGTCGAATTGAAAATCCGCTATTGCTTTCCAGCGTCAGTTTTCCGTTTAGTTCGCCACTGAAACCTTTCATTAATTTCATTCCTAGCGTAGAAAAATCAGATGTTTCTAAATTTTCATTGCTTCCAATTCCGTTGTCTTTGATCTCAAGAATAATTTTATTTTCTGGAAATTTTTGAAGTGCAATAGCAATAATTCCTTCATTATTTCCAGGAAAACCATGCTTTATCGAATTAATTACGGCTTCATTCAAGATCAATCCTAACGGAACTGCGCGAGTCGTGTTCAACTCAATCGGCATAATGTCAAGCTGAAAACGAATGCGCTGGCCGATGTCAAAAGAATCCTTGAAATATTCAATAAGTTCGGCAATATAAATGTCCATCTTTACTGCAACCACATTTTCAGACTGGTATAATTTCTTATGAATCAAAGACATGGAGTGAATTCGGTGCTGGCTGTTTAAAATGGCAGCCTTAGCAGATTCATCTTTCAAAAAGAAAGACTGCGTATTCAAGAGGCTCATTACAATCTGCAGATTATTTTTCACGCGATGGTGAATTTCCTTTATCAAAAACTCTTTATCGCTAACTAATTTCTGCAATGAATCATTTTTCTGGTTGATTTTGTCTTTAATTTTTTGATTGATTTTATACCTTCTGTAGACCAAGCCAATGATTAAAAGCAACAGAAAAATCCCTGCAAAGCCAATATTCCTAAAGATATTTGCCTGATGCAATTTGCTTTTTTGGATTTCATCTTGTTTGATAAGCAATTTATTGTCTTGCTCTTTCAGTAATAAATCTTTGTCCTTTTTTTCAGCTTCATATTGTATTTCGAGCTCCGCAATTTTCTGGATTTCATCTTTTGCAAAAGTAGAATCTACATAAGCCCGCTGTTTTTTGTAATTGGCGAGCGAAGAAACAAAATTGCCCTGAACAGAATCAATTTTAGAAAGCACCATGTGAGATTCAGCAAGTATTTCTGTACTTTTCAATTTTTCACCCAAAGCCAAATACTGTTTTGCATATTTTTTTGCCAGATCATATTGTTTCGACACATAATAATAATCCACGATTCCAGGATAAAGAATTATCTGTTTCATGTCTGTTGCCGGAAGTTTATCCGAAATTGTGCGCGACTGGCTTACATATTTTTCGGCAGCCTTATAGTCTTTTAGCGAATTATAAGCCCTGATAATTATCGATCTCGCCTGATTTTGCGACATGGGAGAAAGCTTTTCCAGATTTTTTTCTAGCTTTTTGAGATACAGCAATCCTTCCTGCTTGCGGTTATTCGTCATGAAAATCTGGATGATATTTCCTTCTAATTGCGTAAGTGCGTCATAATCATTGTATTTACTTGCAATCTTATGCGCCTTTTGAAAATTTTCTAAAGCTTTTCCAACATTTTTTAGTCCGTAATAAATGATGCCGTTATAATTGTAAACATCAACCGCTTTTTGGCTTTCATCGTTGAATTTCTCTGTAATTTTTAAAGCTTTGATGTTATATTCCATAGCTTTTGCCAAATCTCCAAATTCATTATAAATAATTCCGATCATCGAATGGACGTACTGCGTTTCCTCAAATTTTGCAGTTTGGTAGAGTTCTAAAGCCTTGATATAAAGATTTTGCGCTTCTTTTACTTTTCCTAGATTCAAATTTTGATACGCCATTTCAGATACGATATCGCCCTGTCCTTTAAAATTTTCGGTTTCTTTGTAAATTTTCAATATTTTTTCTGCCAAAGCCAGATTATTTACCGGATCGTCAGTCATTACTTTTGAACCAAGCAGCACAAAATAAGCCTCTGCCAAATCGTTTTTGCTTTCTTTTTTCACAAAAACTGCAATCGCTTTTTGAGCATAATCTCCCGCCTTTTCCAGCTGTTTTTTCTTTGTAAAAAGCTGTGAATATTTTATATAAGATTGACCGATTCCCTTGTCATAATTCAAAGAATGGCTTAGGTCTTCAGCTTTTTTGATGTAGAAAATTGCGCTGTCAGAAGATTTCGGCTTTGCAATCGTGCTGGCTTCATTTAAATGATAATCGCCTAATTTTAAAAGCAATGCTACTTTTGAAGTATCTGATTTTGCTTTCACATACTTTTTGTATAACTGCGAAATAGATTCGTGCTCTTGTGCATTTAAGTTGGAAAATAGTGCCAGAAAAAACACTAAAAATAAGGAAGGTAAAATTTTAGCCATAGCATTCAAATTTAAAATTGATCAGGCTTCTCACAAAATATTTCAGTATACTTAATTTTTTGTTAAATTTAATAAATTTATTTATACTTAAAACATAAATCTAGAATTACATTTTATCTTTTTAAGTTAAAATTACATCTCCATAATTATGAATTCGCTTCTTCGGTTGAGCTGATGCTGCTCTTCAGTGCAATTGATTCCGTCGGCGCAATTATTTAAAAGCTGTGTTTCACCATAGCCTTTTCCGGAAAGTCTTTCTTTGGCAATTCCGTTTTCAATGAGCCATTTAATTGTCGATTTTACACGCTGGTTAGAAAGCCTGTCGTTATATTCGTGCGTCTGCCTGCTGTCAGTGTGCGAACGAACATCCACTTTCATCTTTGGATATTCTTGCATGATTTCGATGATTTTTGCTAAATCATTTGCCGCATCTTGACGAATATCCGACTTGTCTAAATCGAAATAAATAGTTTGGATATCGAATATTTTAGCCAAATCACTTCCTACAATAATTTTCTGCAAAGATTTTTCTAATTCAATCGGCAATTCAGTTTCCCCAGAAAAATCTGGAATCTTAATTTGTTTTTCTATTGTATTGTAACCACTGCTTTCTGCCTTTACATAATAATCAAAACCACATTCCACATCAAAATTAAATTTCGCATTGGCATCCGCATAAATAACTTTAATTATATCAAAAGAAGCGTTTGACAAAGTAACTTTTGTACCTGCAATTGGTAATTTTGTATTCAAGTCTGTGACAATTCCAGCAAGCAATTGCTCGCAGTCGAGCTTTTTTGTTTCCTGGAATTTATAAATATCGTCATTGCCTTTTCCGCCGTTTCTGTTCGAAGTGAAATAGCCTGAACGTGTTGAATCATTTATAAAAAAAGCAAAATCATCCTTCTGTCCGTTTACCGGAGTTCCTATGTTTTTGACTGTTCCGAAGCTTCCATCTTCATGAATTTTGGAAACAAAAATATCTAGTCCGCCTAATCCCAAATGTCCGTCAGAAGCAAAATATAATTCTTTTTTACTAATAAAAGGAAAGGTTTCACGGCCTTCCGTATTTATTTTATTACCTAAATTTACTGGCTTTCCAAAAGAGCCATCTGCATTTATTGCTATCTTAAACAAATCAGACTGACCGAAAGTTCCCGGCATGTCAGAAGCAAAATAAAGCGTCTTTTCATCAAAACTCAAAGCTGGATGTGCCGTGCTGTAATTGTCGCTCGTGAACGGAAGCGCCACAATATTTGTCCATTTTTCAGCAATAAATTCAGCTTTGTAAATTTTCAGCAACGTAATTCTTTTACTGCTTTTCCCCTTTTTTCCTTTGCTGAAATTATTTCTTGTAAAGTAAACTGTCTTTCCGTCTTTTGTAAAAACAGGAGTCGATTCATTAAATTTTGAATTAAGGGAGGTGCTGAATTTTTCAGGTTTTCCAAGCGAACCGTCGGGCAATATTTCTGCTTCATACAGTTGCGTGAATGACTGGTCAGTCCATTCGTGCTTTCTTTTAAAAATCCCTGAAGTATCTCTGGCGGAAGCAAAAATTAATTTGGAATCTAAAATAGCAGTTCCATAATCAGAATACTCTGAATTGATTTTTAAGTTTTCGATGCTAAATCTTCCTGAGTTTTCTTTTATAATATCTAGATAATTCTGCTGGTTTGCATATAACTTTCCTCTAGAATCATCGGCTTTCTGTTGGGTGAAAAGCGCCAGCATTTTATTTGCTTTTGCGTAATTTCCTGTTGCTTTTAAAGTTTGCGAATAGCGGTAGTAATATTCTGGTTCTAGTGTTTTATCTAAAGAAAAAAGCTTTGCATACCAGCTATTCGCTTTTTCAAGTTCTGCATTAAAATAGTAAGAATTGGCTAATTTTTGATACAAATCACTCGATTTACAGCCTTTTTTAGCTAATTTTTCATAGATTTTAACCGCATCTATATAAGCAAACTTTTCATACTTATTATCCGCAACATCCTTTTGTGTCTGCGATTGCATGGTCGCAAAAAAGAGGATTGTCAATATAAAATGTAAAGTTTTTTTCATAAATCGTTGAAAATAATTTCTGTCCAATACAAAAGCTAACTGCAAAATTTTCAGCTTCTTCCTTTTCAAAAATACAATATTTTATGAACTGATATAAAAAAAGCTTACTTGTTTGAGAATCATCTCGGATCTATAAATTTCTGAAAAAAAATATTTTTTTATTCTGATGCAACCATTTGCAACCGACATCCGTCTATGTCAATAGAAACCTCTTTTGAGGAGACAAAAAACCACCTCTAACAAATAACAATTACAATCATGAAAAAAATTTTATTTTTAGCAATGTTGCTTCCTGCGTTAGGCTTCGCACAAGAAACTAAGGAAGACGTAAAATCAGAAGACGTTCAAAAAAGATTTACAATTTCAGGAAACTATACTTTTTCTGATCCGAGCCAATTTGGAATCAGCTTGGAATATAAGAGCAAAAAGACGGATAATGGTAGAAATTATTCTCAAATATTGAATCTTTCTGGAGCAAAAATGGACTATGAAAACAATATCGCTGATATCGACGGGGATGGATTTGTTGTTGAATTGGGAAGCAGAACTTACATTGAAAAAGGAAAATGGGATGGCTTTTATGGAGAGAATTTCATCTCTTATGGAAATGTAAAGTTTGATGAAAATATTGCCGGCCTAGGGAAATTTGATGGAACTTATTCTTACTGGAGCATTATCAATCCGAATGTTGGATACCGTTTTATAGTTGGAAAACATCTTTGCATCGACCCTTCAATCGGCGCCAACTGGAAATGGGAAGTGAAAGGAAAAGGCGATGTTGATAACAAGAATGTAGATAATTTTGTTTTCAGAGCGGGGATTAAGATTGGGTATAATTTTTAAAGCGCTGAGGAAATAAAGGCGCTGAGGCAATAAGTTCAAAGTATTATCTTAAAAAACTTAGCACCTCAGCGCCTTTTTTACTTAGCAACTCAATGCTTACAATTTCCTGATATAACTTCCGTATAAATCATTAAACTGATAGCCTTTGATGATTCTGTCTTTGCTTAATTTGTTATATTCCACTAATCCCCAAAGCACGAATTCTTTAAAGAAATAAGTATCTTCTGGAGCAAGTTCTGGTTGGTATTTTGAAATCAAAGCTCTTAACGGAATCACAGAATCCAATTGCTGCTTGTACTCTGAATCTGTGGCATCGTCAAGCAATTCAAAACCGCTTTCGTTGAAAAACCAATCCACAATATCTTTGTATGGGCTTTTGTCTTCTTCTTTTTCTAGCTTTTCAATTTTTGGAAAATAATTCGGGAAGAACGTCTTGATTGCGTCGCCGATTAAATGCTCTGCCACCACGCCTGCTCCTTCTTGTTCTCCTTCATACACCAATTCTACTTTTCCAGTGATTGCCGGAATGATTCCCATGAAGTCGGAAAGTCGCAAGGTTGTTCTTTCTTCGCCTGATTTTAAAGCTCTGCGTTCGGCCGTGCTTAATAGATTTTCAAAAGCTGTGATGCTCAATCTCGCACTTACACCGCTTTTGTTGTCGATGAATTCGCTTTCTCTGGCTTCAAAACTGATTTGTTCTAATAAATCTTTTGCAATTGACGGAACATGAATGTACTCGCTTTGACGGCTGTCTAAATTGGATTCTTGCTCTGTAATTGTTCTTGCAATTTCTATGCTTTCTGGATAATGTGTTAAGATTTGCGAACCAATTCTGTCTTTCAACGGCGTCACGATGCTTCCTCTATTGGTATAATCTTCGGGGTTTGCCGTGAATACAAATTGCATGTCTAAAGGCATACGAAGCTTGAATCCTCTGATTTGGATATCGCCTTCTTGTAAAATATTAAACAAAGCTACTTGGATTCTTGCTTGCAAATCAGGCAATTCATTGATGACAAAAATACATCTGTTTGCCCTTGGAATCATTCCGAAGTGGATGACTCTGTCGTCAGCGTAAGACAATTTTAAGTTGGATGCTTTGATTGGATCTACGTCTCCAATCAAATCGGCAACTGTTACATCTGGCGTTGCTAGTTTTTCGAAGAATCTTTCGTCTCTATGAATCCAAGTTATTGGAGTGTTGTCGCCATGTTCGGCGATTAAGTCTTTTGCAAATCTTGAAATTGGCTTTAATGGATCATCGTTGATTTCTGAACCGGAAACTATTGGCATCCATTCATCTAACAGATTAACCATCAATCTTGCTAGTCTTGTTTTAGCTTGGCCTCTTAATCCTAATAAATTGATATTGTGGCGGGAAAGGATGGCGCGTTCTAGTTCTGGGATAACGGTGTCTTCATATCCGTGGACTCCTTGAAAAACGGTTTCTCCTTTGGATATTTTATTGCGGAGGTTGTCGCGCAATTCATCTTTTATGCTGCGGGATTTGTAGCCTGCTTTTTTTAATTCGCCTAGTGTTTTTATATTTTCTGTGGTCATTGTTTTGCTATTAATTTTTGATTTTGATTTTTGAACCATTAAGAAATTAAGGTTCATTAAGTTTTGGCTTGATATACTTAATTGATTTATTTGAAGTTTGTATTTACCATATAAGTTGTTTAAGGACATTTAAGGGAAGGACTCTTCGAATCCTTGCCTTTTGCCTATTTTCCTACTTCACTCTTTTCTTCCTATTCGTTTCATAGTCTTCGAAAATCATTTCTCCTAAACCTTTTAATCCAGTATAAAATGCTTTTCCTTGGTTGGCTTCTGTGAAATGATTTACGAATTGCTGAAGATAAGGATCATTTGCAATCATAAATGTCGTGATTGGAATGTGCAATTTTCTTGCTTGCTGTGCCATGTTGTAACATTTATCTACGATATACTCGTCAAGGCCGTTGCTGTTCATATAATAAGAACCGTCACGTTCTTTAACACAGCTTGGCTTTCCGTCAGTAATCATAAAAATTTGCTTGTTTGTGTTTCGCTTTCTTCTTAATAAATCCATGGCAAGTTCTAAGCCGGCAACTGTGTTTGTGTGATAGGGACCTACTTTTAAATATGGCAAATCTTTGATAGCGATTGGCCACGCATCGTTGCCAAAAACTAAAATATCTAAAGTATCTTTTGGATAACGTGTCGTAATTAATTCGGCCAAAGCCATTGCCACTTTCTTCGCAGGAGTAATTCGATCTTCACCATACAAAATCATACTGTGGCTGATGTCAATCATCAAAACCGTACTCATTTGGGCTTTGAACTGCGAATCTTCCACGACCAAATCTTCTTCGGTCAGCTTGAAACTATCCACACCATTGTTAATTTGCGCATTGCGAAGGCTTTCCGTTAGGGAAATTCTTTCAAGGCTGTCGCCAAAATGATAATTGCGGAATTCGCCCGTGTGTTCGTCGCCGTTGCCTGAATATTTTGTCTTGTGGCTTCCTGAACCGCTTCGTTTTAAGTTGCCAAATATCTGGTCAAGGGCTTGCTGACGAATCGCTCTTTCAGTTTTTGCTGTGATGGCCAGTCCTCCTGTTCCGTCGTCTTTTACTTCGTCGCGGATGTATCCTTTCTTTTTTAAGTCTTCGATGAAATCATCGATGGTGTAAGCCGAATCTGTTAATTTATATTCTTTGTCTAGTTCGCGAAGCCAGTCAATTGCTTCGTCCAAATCGCCTGAGGTGTGCGTGATTAATTCTTTGAAAATCTCGAAGAGTTTATCAAACGGAGACAAATTTGGAGCTTCATATTGCTTGAATAAAAAGCCTTTTCTTTTATTAGTTTCCATAGCTGTTAAAATTACTACTTAATTGAATGTAATGGTTTTCAACTGTTATTAATTTTTAGTTAAAGTAAGTTGGGTTGGGTTCTGCTGAATTCAAATAAAATTTTATTTTTTAAAATAGTCTATAATTTGAGCTTATTACAAAATAAACTTTTAATATTCAAAATCAATAAATGCTTATTCAATTTTGTTTAATACAAATCTCATTTCGCTTACTACTTATTTAGTTTTGTTTATTACTAATCAAGTTACTATTAAACCGAATTAATAATTGTTTATTAGTTATAAAATTTTGTTTGCTATTAATCAAGTTTTCATTTAACGAAATCTTTATTGTTTTAAGCCAAATTAAAATAGGTTTTACTAAAATTTAAATAGCTTTGCACAAACTTCAAAATCCAATGACCGAATATATTCACGACCAAGATTATTTTAACAAAACATACTCCGAAGATGAATTTAATCTGAACGAATTTGAGGTCTGCAATTTCACCGGATGTGATTTTACCAGATGCAATTTTATTGGCGTGACTTTCACCGACTGTACTTTTACCAATTGTGATTTCAGCGGTGCGAAAATCAATCACGTGGCTTTTAGAGGTGTAAATTTCATCGACTGCCAGGTTTTAGATGTAAACTTTTCAATGTGCGATAAATTGATTTTTGAGATTCATTTCAAAGATTGCATTCTAGATTTTGCCAAGTTTTATGACTTGAAAATGAAAGGCACGAGTTTCACGAATTGCAGCATGATCGCCATCGATTTTATGAATACGGACTTGACAGATGTCTTGTTTGACAACTGCAATTTGCACAAAGCTGTGTTTCACAATACAATTGCCAACAAAGCCGATTTTACCACAAGCTATAACTTCTCAATAGATCCGGAGAAGAATAAAATTAAAAAAGCCAGCTTTTCGTTGGCTGGCTTAAAGGGTTTGGTGGAAAAACACGAGCTGATTATCCGTGGATAGTTTCGCTTTTTCCATATTTAGCAATCACTGACGCTTCAAATTCCAGCCATTCTCTCCAGCGTTTTTCAACGTCGATTCCGGTTCCGTATTTTCTGGCGTAGGTGATAAATGTCGTGTAATGTGCCGCTTCGCTTTCCATCAAATCCCAGTAGAATTTTGATAATTCTTCGTCTTTGATGTTTTCTGAAAGCACTTTAAAGCGCTCACAGCTTCTGGCTTCGATCATAGCTGAGAATAACATTCTCTCGACAAAACCTGAAACGCGACTTCCCGTGTTGCTCTGTTTCATGTATTTTGCCAATTCGCCTACGTATTCGTCTTTTCTTTCACGCCCCAAAGTTAATCCGCGCTTTTTGATGATGTCGTGCACCATTTCAAAATGCTCGATTTCTTCTTTTGCCAATGACAACATATCGGTCACCAAATCAGGATATTCAGAATTGATTGTAATAATTGTAATCGCATTCGACGCCGCCTTTTGTTCGCACCAAGCGTGGTCTGTCAAGATTTCTTCAATATTTTTTTCGACGATATTTACCCATCGTGGGTCTGTTGGCAATTGTAGGCGTAGCATTGACATAGTGACTGTTTTAGAGTGCAAATTTAGTCAATAAGTTGCAGAGTTGCAAAGTTTCTGAGGCGCTAAGTTGGTAAGGGTTTTGCGTGCTGGGTTTTATAAACGCCAAAAGAGCTTCGGTTTTTTTGCCTTGCTCTTTTTGACTAACTAACTGCAATAAATCTTTAAATTTTTTACTAATTTTTTACTCTATTCTGTTCGCTTTCTGAACCGGTTTCGTCATGCGTTTTTTTTGATTCAAAGGATTTTCCAAAGCCGTAAGTGAATGTGATTGCTACGAATCTAATGTCTCCCTTATTTCTATAATTGGCGTCGGTAAGCTTTAGATTGTTGATTGTTCCGCTATTGATATTGGTGTAGAAAATATCATTAAAGGCCAATTTTAAACTTCCTTTTCCACTTAAAATTTTCTTTTGCGCTGCCACATTTACGGCTCCTCTTGCCCCTGCCGTGAACTGTGCCGATTCCATGTCGGTCATGTATCTTCCTCCAAATTCTGCCGACCATCCGTCAGAAAATTTCAATCGGTTTAAGGCTGAAATGAACCAAAACGTACCGCTGACATCCAATCTTTCTGTGTATAACTGGCTCTTGTAATTGGTGTTTGTTACTTCAGAATATATATTTGTAGACAGCCAGTCAGTTATCGGAATATCGGAATTCACGTTGAGGCTCCAAATTTGGCTTTTGCCTATGTTTCCTGGTCGGCTGTAATAAATTCCGTCGCTGATTTCGATGGTTTCATTGATTTCGTCTTTTGTTTTTGAATAGCTCAAAGTCGTAGAAAACAATGTCTTGTAGTTATATGTAAATTCTAAATTGTGCGAAAACGAAGGATTCAAATAAGGATTTCCAGAATAATAAGTAAACTTATCCAGCGGACTCAAAAACGGATTCAAGTCTTGAAAATAAGGACGATTTATTCTTTTTCCATAAGATAAAACGACTTGGTTGTTTGCAATCGAATCTAATTTATAAGACAAATAAACCGTTGGAAAAAGATTGGTGTAATCTCTTTTAAACTTGGAAGCCTCCTTTAAAATATTACCCAACTGGTTTCCTTCAGAAATTGTATTTTCCAGTCGCAACCCAGTCTGAATACCGAATCTTTTAAATTCTCTGCTGTAATTTAGATACAAAGCATTAATCGTTTCGTCATATTTAAAGTGATTGCTGCTGTCATAATTTGGAATAGAAGCCGCATCAATTACATTGGCATAATCTGCAATATTATCGGTTTTGGAATAACTTATTTTATAACCCGCTTCCAGTTTTCCGCCCTTTTTAAAAGGATGGACATAATCGGTTTTAAACGTATAAATATTGATATTTGAAGGCAGATTTCCAACCAATTCATCTTGTTCTGAAAGGGAATTATCCGGCTGAAAAATATAATTTTTGAAACTTTGGCTGATGTCGTTTTCATACCTTAAAAAATCGGCATCCATTGTAATTTTTCTTCCCAAGCTGTCAAAATCATGACGGAAATTTAAGTTTATACCGCCATTTTTAAACTTGTTTCTTTCTCTATTATCCGCCACAATCGTGGAATCTAAAGCGCCAAAAGCATCTTTTAAAATACTTTTGCCATCCTTGGTTTCTCTGCCAGATTTTAGCAAACCTGTGAAATTTATGCCGAAGGTTGTTTTTTCAGAAGCATAATAATCCATCCCTATTTTGGCATTTGTCGTTGCCACTTTTTCTTCCATGATTGTATTTTGGTCGAAAAGCGTCTTTGTGCTTCCGTCTTCATTTTTATACCTCCTGAAAATATCCAAATCGTTTACAAATTTTTGGTCGGCACGGTTGATATTTCCAAAAACACGCACTTTATTATTGGTATAATTTAAATTCAAGCCATTTCTGACGTGCATCCTTTTTCCTTGGGAAACTCTTGAAGTCAAGCTTCCGTTGAAACCCTTTGACTTGCTTTTTTTAGTTTTGATATTGATTACGCCCGCACTTCCAGCCGCGTCATATTGCGCCGGAGGATTGGTCATGATTTCGATTTGATCGAGCGTGCTTGCTGGCAATGATTTCAGATAAACTTCTAAATCTGCTCCTGATAAATACGTCGGTTTGTCGTCAATAAAAACCATTACGCCTGATTTTCCCTTGATTTTGATAGTACCATTTTCTTCGACAATAATTCCTGGCGATTTTTCTAGAACTTCCATTGCATCGGCACCAGCATTTGAAATCATGGCATCGACATTTACGACAGTTCTGTCGATTTTTCTTTCTACGAAGGCTTTCTGCTTCTGGATTACGACTTCGTTTAGAGTATTTGTTTCTGAATTTTCCAGATGAATTTCTGGCAAAACAACAGCCTCTTTCAAAACGGAAATATTCTCGCTTTGATGCTTCTTGAAACCTAAATATTCAATGGTGATTTTGTAATTATTTTGTTTTAAGTCAGTAAACTCAAAGCTTCCGTCAGCATCTGAAAACTGCGTTTTTACAAGCGAATTATCTTCAGCCAACAACAATGAAACCACAGCGGCTTCAATGGGAAGCTGGTTAGAATCCTTAATTTTTCCACTGATTTTTCCTGATGTTTGACCAAACAGCGTGGCAGAACACAGTAGAAAAAAAACAACAAGCAAGGTTGCTATTTTTACCATTTTGATGATCGTTTTTGATTGATTTGCCTTTCGGCGATGATTGAAACTCTGATGATTGAATTTTGCTAAATTTAGGAAATTAATCCTTCCGTTGATGAGACGACTATGGAAATCAAATGCTTATTTTTTATTTTTTGCATCTTGCGCAGATAAATCATAATTGTAATAAACCGCTGAAATATTAGGCTTTATGTATTTTTTCAATTTCTCATGAACCTTATCAGAAATGCTTTTTCCGTTGACGATAATTTCAGCGTTAGATAATTTATAAGACAGATTTTCTACGTTATAAATTACATTTTCTGCAATCAAAATTTCAATAATTTCACTAGAAATATTGTCAACACCTTCAGGAATTACATCTCCATAAATGACAACTTTATTTTTTGATTTGTTGCCATTAGTATTCGTTGCCGTTTCTTTAGTATAAACTGAAGAACCTAGTCCGTTTTTATATTTTTCTTTTTCAAGTTTTGATTCAAGCTTTCTTAAATCAGCATCAACTTTTGCCTTTTGTGCATCGACTTTTGCTTTTTGAGCTTCTAAAACTGCTTTTTGAGCTTCAAGCTGTGCTTGCTGTCCAGAAACCCTTGCTTTCTCCCCTGCAATTCTGGCTTTTTCACCTTCAGCTCTTGCTCTCGCCCCTTCAGCAGCTGCTTTTGCTCCTTCTATTCTAGCCTTCTCTCCCGCTACCCTTGCTTTTACACCTTCGATTTTAGCTTTTTCGCCTTCGATTTTAGCTCTTTCAGAATCTATCCTGTAATTAACAGGCGCTGACACCTGTACACTGTTTGATACTTTAACTTGAACCGGAACTTCAATTCTAAGATTTTCTATCTTTTCTTTTTCTTCGTCTTCTTCGATTTTTTCTTGTTCAGCCTCAATTTTTTCCTGTTCGGCAACAATCCTTTCTTGTTCGTCTTCTATTTTTAACTGCTCAGCTTCTTTTATGGCTCTTTCTGCTTCAATTTTGTCTACTTCTGCTTCTGAAAGTGCTTCATTGTAAGCTATTAATTCTTCTTCAGTTGCTGGTCTTGTATTATCAAATGACACTGCTTCTGCTGGTAAAACATCAGAATTGGCAACATTTGATTTTGTATTAGAACAAGCAAACATAAAAACTGCAACGATGATAAAACAAATGGAAAGGAACGTTTTTTCAATAGAGTTCAGTGATTTATTATTGTCATGGATAATTCGTTTTGCACGTTCCAGCAGCTGATTTTTTCTACCGCCGAAGCCCATTGCCAACTCATTCTGCTTCATATTATATTCTTGGAAGGAAACCAGCGCATGGATAAATTTAGATTTGCTTTTCGTGATTCCCACTGCAATGTCGTCACAGCAGTTTTCCCGTTCTTCCTTTAGCAGAGAGGACAACCAGAGCACTCCAGGATTGAAGAAAAATATAATTTCTGCAAAACTCTGAATCAAGTTTATGAAATAATCTTTTCTGCGGATGTGAGCCAATTCGTGCAACAAAATAGCCTCGATTTGGTCTTGTGGCAAATTCGAAAGCAATCCGACTGGAATCAAAATGATTGGCTTGAAAAAGCCTGTGACAGAAGGCACTTTTACCAATTGTGATTCTAGCAAAACAATATGTTTTTTGATATTTAAAGTTTGGCTTAATTGAGAAACCCTGTCGCTCCAATATTGCGGCGGATTCTGAATTCTATAGTTTCTGATTCTGTAAATGTGATTCAGATTGCTGAAAATGTTCAAGCATTTGACGCTGAAAATCAAGAACCAAATGAGCACGATCAAGTTTGAATTTTCATTTAAGAAATTTATAATCTGCATAGACAAATCCGCTTTTTCTTCGGAAACTTCCCCAATGGCTATTTGATTTGCAGTCTCAATCGGCAAATTTAGGCGGGTTATTGTCTCGCGGCCTTCTTCTTGAAATTCATAGCTGAATGTAAATCCGACCGTGACCATAAAAGATATGAATAAGCCTGCAAGCAAATTATATCTCAAGACAGAAGTTGATTTTTTTGTAAATAATATTACCAATCCGGCCAAAACTGCCAGAATTAATCCTTGCCACACCGAATGCACCAGTGTCCAGGAAATTGCTTTCAATAAATTTTCGTTAGGCATAATCATTGTCGGTTTAAAGTTGATTATTTATTTTCTAATTTATCCAGCAGGCTTCTGATCTCGTCGATTTCTTCCTGCGATGTTTTTTTATTCCCTAATAATTGCATCATCAAATTACTGCTTGAACCGTCATACATGGCATCTACAAATTTTTCTAAAAGAAATCCTTTAGTCTTCTTTTCTTCAATGGCAGGGCTATAAATGTGCTTCATATTAGTCTTGTCGCTCAAAAGCATTCCTTTTTCGGTCATGATCTGCATCAATTTTAAGGTTGACGTATATTGGACTGCTCTTTTTTGCTCATTAAGCGCATCGTTCACAAATCTTACTGTTGAAGGTCCGGACTTCCATAAGACTTGTAAAATTTCTAATTCTGATTTTGTTGGTTCTGACTGCATCGCATTTATCTTTTTTAATTCTTGAACAATTCAAAGGTAGGAAATTTTTCGTACGAACAAATTATTATGTAGCTTTTTTATAAAAAAAACTCCAAAAAATAAAAAACCCCTGCATTTGCAAGGGTTTTAACTATATAAAAAATTTAGTTTTAGAAAACGAAAATCGCTCTTTCGCCCATCATATCATTAACTTCTTCGCCAATTTGCTCTAAAAGTTCTTCATTAGTATGATCCATAATCACTCTGTCGATGAAATCAACAATAGTTTCCATGTCTTCTTCAACCAAACCGCGAGTTGTGATTGCCGCAGTTCCCACACGAATTCCTGAAGTCACAAAAGGAGATTTGTCATCAAACGGAACCATGTTTTTATTTACCGTAATCTCCGCTTTTACCAATGCATTTTCAGCTTCTTTTCCAGAGATATTTTTATTTCTAAGGTCAATAAGCATCATGTGGTTGTCAGTTCCTCCAGAAATAATATCGTAGCCTCTTTTTACAAAAGCTTCAGCCATTGCTTTAGCATTTTTCTGCAATTGTCTAGCGTAAGTAAAGAATTCGTCAGATAAAGCTTCACCGAAAGCAACTGCTTTAGCCGCAATAATGTGCTCTAAAGGGCCGCCTTGATTTCCAGGGAAAACAGCGCCGTCAATTAAAGAAGACATCATTCTTGTTTCTCCTTTTGGAGTTTTGATTCCGAATGGATTTTCAAAATCTTTTCCGATCAAAATCATTCCTCCGCGAGGTCCTCTCAACGTTTTGTGCGTAGTAGTCGTTACAATATGGCAATGCGGAATCGGGTCATTCATCAATCCTTTTGCAATCAATCCAGCTGGATGTGAAATATCAGCCATCAAAATAGCGCCAACGCTGTCTGCAATTACTCTGAAACGCTCAAAATCCATATCGCGAGAATAAGCCGAAGCGCCTGCGATGATTAATTTTGGTTGTTCTTTTGTAGCAATCTCTTGGATTTTATCGTAGTTCAAGCGGCCAGTTTCCTGTTCCACTCCATAAAATACCGGGTTGTATAATCTTCCTGAAAAATTCACAGGAGAACCGTGCGTTAAGTGACCTCCGTGAGATAAGTCAAAACCAAGAATTTTGTCTCCAGGTTTCAAGCAAGCGTGGTAAACCGCTGTGTTTGCTTGTGAGCCAGAGTGCGGCTGTACGTTTGCGTATTCAGCACCAAACAAAGCTTTCGCCCTGTCGATGGCAATCTGCTCGATTACGTCAACCACTTCGCAGCCTCCATAATATCTCTTTCCAGGATATCCTTCAGCATATTTATTAGTTAAGATGGAACCAGCTGCTTCAAGCACTTGGTCACTCACAAAGTTCTCTGAAGCAATCAGTTCTAGACCATGAATTTGTCTGTCTTGTTCTTCTAGAATTAAATCAAATATTTGTTCGTCGCGTTGCATTTGATAATTTTTTGTTAATTTGACGACAAAAATACAAAAAGCGTTTGTTAAAATGCCGCATAACTATATATTTGATACTTGATTTTATAAACAATTAAACCACCAAAGAATGCCAATAACAGCAAATGACCCTAGCAGGAAATCCTGGCTTGAGGTCAACAAAGACAGTGATTTTCCTATACAAAATATTCCTTTTGGCGTTTTCTTGACCAAAGATGATGTGGTAACAATTGGTACAAGAATTGGCGATTTTGCCATCGATCTTGGTGCTTTGCAACAATTAAATTATTTTGAAGGCATCGAATTGACCGACGATATGTTTATGCAGGACACGCTGAACGATTTTATTTCTGACGGAAAAAAGACGTGGCGATTGGTAAGAAATAGAATTGCAGAGATTTTTGATGCTAACAATTCTGAGTTGAGAGACAACGAAAAGCACAGAGAAATTGTGATTTTCAATATTGAAGATGTCGAAATGCAGCTTCCTGTCTTGATTGGAGATTATACTGATTTCTATTCTAGCAGAGAACACGCGACGAATGTCGGGAAAATGTTCCGTGATCCTGAAAATGCTTTGTTGCCGAACTGGCTTCACATTCCGGTGGGCTATCATGGAAGAAGTTCTACCATTATTCCGTCAGGAATTCCGGTTCACCGACCAATGGGACAGACTTTGCCGAACGGCGAAACGACTCCCGTTTTCGGACCTTCGAGATTGGTGGATTTTGAATTGGAAACTGCTTTTATCACGACAGACGCTAATATCATGGGCGAAAATATTCCGGTTCATGAAGCGGAAGATTATATTTTCGGAATGGTTTTGCTGAACGATTGGAGCGCGCGCGATATCCAAAAGTGGGAATATGTGCCTCTTGGACCCTTTTTAGCAAAAAACTTTGCGTCGTCAATTTCTCCTTGGATTGTGACTTTGGACGCTTTGGAACCTTTCAGGGCTAAAGGCCCAAAACAAGACCCGATGCCGTTGCCTTATCTGCAAGAAAAAGGAAAAAAGACTTTTGACATTCATTTGGAAGTGTTGTTGCAGCCTGAAAACGGAGCACAAAATCTAATTTCAAAATCCAATTTCAAATATATGTATTGGAGCATGTCGCAGCAATTGGCGCACCACGCTTCAAACGGATGCCGCATTAATTCGGGCGACATGATGGGTTCTGGAACAATTTCAGGATCAACTCCAGATAGTTTTGGTTCTATGTTAGAGCTTACTTGGGGTGGAAAAAATCCTTTGAAATTAAGCGACGGAACAGAGCGAAAATTCATTAATGACGGCGACACTGTTATTATGAGAGGCTATTGCGAGAAAGATGAAGTGAGAATTGGCTTTGGAGAAGTCTGCAGCAAACTTTTGCCTCCTTTTACTAGAAAATAATTTTTTTAGATATTTTTAGAAAGCTTCGAGAAATCGGAGCTTTTTTTGCTTTGAACCATTTAATTTGCTTTTTGGTAATGTATGTCGGCAAACTGCATCTTCAGCCCTGATTGCAGTGAAAATCATTTTTCATCAGATGGCTATTTTTTGCTGGAGAAAAAAAGCGACCAGCGGTTCCGAAACTTCGGAACTTTTTTCTTCTTGCAAAAAAAGCCAGCCGTGAAAAATATTGAAACGTAAAGCGGGATTTAGCTTCAAAAAATAATATATATTTGCCTCAAATTTAACTTTTATGAAGAAAATTACGACTTTGTTTTTATTGCTTATCTTAGCTTCTTGTGGTGTAAAGCAGACTACGAACATGCTGAACAGCGGGGATTATGACGGTGCGATTGACAATGCAGTCAGCGGTTTGCGCTCGAACAAAGACAAAAAAGGAAAACAGGTTTATATTTATCTTTTAGAGGAAGCTTTTGCGAAGGCGAAAGAACGTGATCTGCGCGATATCAAGCTTTTGTCAAAAGATGCAAATCCGAGGAATTTTGAAAAAATCTACACTACTTATATACAATTAAATAATCGCCAGGAGAAAATTCGCCCGATTTTGCCGTTGCATTTGATGAAGGAAAACAGGAATGCAATTTTTCCTTTTGAGGATTATTCTGATCAGATTGTGAGCAGTAAAAATACGCTTTCAAAATATCTGTATGACAATGCGAAGGCGCTTTTGATGACGAAAGACAAAATGACGATTCGCCGTGCATTTGATGATTTAGACTATTTGAATCAGATAAATCCGGGTTATAAGGACGTTCAAAAATTGATGGATCAGGCGCACGCTTTAGGTACAGATTATGTAAATGTTTCTTTGAAAAATGAGACAAATATGGTGATTCCAACGCGATTGCAAAATGATTTGCTAGATTTCAGCACGAATGGCATGAACGATAAATGGACCGTTTTTCATACGAATAAGCAAAAAGGAGTTGCGTATGATTATGGAATTGTGGTGAATTTCCGTCAAATTAACATTACGCCAGAACAAATCAAGGAAAAAGAATTTATCAAGGAAAAAGAAATTAAGGACGGCGTGAAAACGCTTACCGATTCACGAGGAAATGTGGTAAAAGACAGCCTTGGAAACCCTATCAAAGTGGACAAATTCAAGACGATCAAGATTGAAATCTATGAATTTACGCAGTTTAAAGCGGCGCAAGTTACCGCAAAAGTGGAGTATTTAGATTACAGTACAAATCAGCTGATTGAAACTTTTCCTTTGGCAAGTGAATTTGTTTTTGAGAATATTTATTCAACTTATCGAGGTGACAAAAGAGCGGCCGATGAAACGTATTATACTTATTTTGGGAAAAAAGCGGTTCCGTTTCCATCCAACGAACAAATGGTTTTTGATACTGGCGAAGATTTAAAATTGAAACTCAAGGACATTGTTTCTCGAAATAGAATTAGAAGGTAAATTTTTATCTTTTAAATAAATTATTTCAAATACAAATTATATCATAATAAATTAACATAAGTAATATTTATTCATAATCAATTTTAGGTTAAATTTATCACAACCTAAATCTTAAATTATGAATAAATTTACTATTTTATGCTCCTTCCTGCTGAGCATGTCAATTTATGCACAGAAAATTGACAAATTTGAACGTATTGAAGTCGATGGCTTTTATACCAATCCCTTATTTTCCCCTACTGGAGAATTTGTTTTGCTGACTGGCGAACACATGAAAGGCGTTTATTTGCTGAATTTGAAGGACAAATCGGTAAAAGAAATTTCTGATAAACCAGGAAGCGGTTATGCTTATTCTTGGGACAAATCTGGAGAATCTTTTTACTTTAAAGAGAAAGCTGAAAACGAATATTTCACTAATTCAAAAGTCATTAATTATTACGTTAAAGACAATCATTCAAAGAAAGCTTCTGAGATTGCTCAAAATTATTTGCCTTCTTATAATGGCAAAAATCAAATTGTAGTTTATACAAATTTATCCAATTTAAAAATTGAAGCCAAGGACTTAACCACTTCAAAAACTTGGACAGTAACTAATGCTGAAGGTCAATTTTATAATGCAATTCTTTCAAATGACGGTAAAAAAGTAGCGGTTCATGATGGAGCTGACATCTTTGTTTATGACATTGACGGCAATTCTAAAGGAAGAAAAATCGGAACTGGAATTGCAACTGCTTGGACCGATGACGACAAACATCTTATCGGATTTTTAGACGAAAGTGAAGACGGGCATTCCGTGAGCAATTCTGAATTGTATCTTTTTGAAGTGCAAAATGCGAAGACCAAAAAGATCACGAATACAGAAGTTATCGCAGAAATGTTCCCGACCATTTTCAAAGACCAAATTATTTTTTCGGATGACAAAACCGGAAGACTCTTTTTAGCAACCCTAAAAATCAATTAAGATGAAAAAATTAACTTTTATACTTGGTTTGTTTCTAGTGACTTTAGGGATAAACGCACAAATTATTGTTATTGATCCGGGTCATGGTTACGGCACCAGCACTAGCGATAATCCTGACGGAAGAACGGTTACCGAAATCGAAACCTCGCTTGCTGTCGGACAAAAGACGAAAGCTTTAATCGATGGAAGCTGCACGTGGACGACTTATTTGACACGAACCACGAATGTTAACGGATGGATTTCTGTCAACCAAAGAGCTTTGATGTCAAACAATTGGAACGCCGACCGACTTTTGAGCATTCATTGCAATGCTGGCGGCGGAACAGGAACAGAAACTTTTTATTGCACAGCTGACGACACAAACACGGCTCCAGATATTGCTTTTGCGCAAAAAATCCAAGCAGACATGGTCACTCACGGCGTTTGGAACAATAGAAGATGTGTTGAAGACAACAGCTTTTTGGCTTATCACTTGGGTGTTTTGAGATATTCTTCAGCAACGGCATGTTTGAATGAAATCGGCTTTGTTGACACTACTTCCGATGCAAATAAATTGAACAGTGACAGCTGGCGCGATAATTTTGCCTTGGCTTATTTCAATGCTTTGAAATCGAATCTAAATTTGACTTGCAGCGCAGCTTCTGCTCCTGGCAGTTTCACTTTGACTTTGACTCCCGAATGTGTAGGAACTGCTACTCGAAATAGACTAAATTGGACAGCTTCCGCAAATGCAACTGGTTATGACATTTACCGAAATGGCGTACTTTATGCTAGCAATATTGCCGGAACGCAATATCTGAATACGGCTGTAACTGCAGGAACTGCTTACACTTACTACGTAAAAGCAAAAAATGGTACTTTAGGAACAAATAACTCAAACGGAACGCTTTCTGCAACAACATTAAATTGCGTTGCAACTCCAGGAAGTTTCACGGTCGCTTTAACGGCAACTTGCAGTGGAACTCAAAGCGCGATTAATGTCACTTGGACAACTTCCAGCAATGCCACTTCGTATGATATTTACAGAAATGGAAACTTATATGCGCAAGATTTGACCGGAAATTCATTTTTAAACACCTATTTAATTACTGCCGGAACTTCTTATACTTACTACGTAAAAGCGAAAAATGCCAACGGAACTATTAATAATTCTAATGGTACGCTTTCAAAAATGGCTACAAGTTGCGGTAGTGCAAAAATGATTAATTCAACTCCATCTGAAGCAGAAATTAAGCTGTATCCAAATCCGAATAATGGTAAGTTTGTGCTTTCACTAAACAAGCAAATTGAAAACAAAGGTAGTTATGTGATTTATGATGCAACAGGAAAATTAATACAGAATAAAGTCCTGAATAACAACAACATGAATTCAGAGATTGACATTGATATTTCCAATTTTCCAACAGGAATTTATATCGTAAATATTACAATTGACAACCAAGAATTTACTAAAAAAGTAATTAAAAACTAAACCTTGATATTTAATTTTTAAAGCCTGAAACTGACACTTTCAGGCTTTTTTGTTTTTATAATTTCCGAAACAAATTGTTAAAAAATAACTTTTTGTAATATTCATCAATTTTTTTGATATACATTTGCACCGATGAATAATTACAAGTTACATACAACTTCAATCTCACGGACAACGTCAGCCCAAACTTCACGGGTTGTGCGGTCATAATTTATTTTATACCGCCAAAGTAAGTCGAGTCCGAATTATTTTATTCATTTTTCATTTTTCACGTTTTGAAATTTTCAACTATTTTCTTAGGATTTTACTATCCTGAATACGCATTATTATTTTTAAGATTTTCAGCTTTGCCTTTTTTCCGGCCTTAGGTCTGTAGCTATTTTTATGGAATAGGTCTGCCCTATTCTTACTTCCCGCACCTAAAAATTTCCTTTTATTTTTAATCAAATCATACATTTCAAGATGAATGTATCCATTAATATTGCTCAAGAAGAGCACTATAAATTTGCACAAGAAATCTGTGACACCATGGAAATTTCTGCCCTTTTGAGAGGAACCGGAATCGCCAAAAGATCGCCAGAATACATCCAGAAAAAGATGCAAAACCACGATGCCATCATCGCTTTGGAAAACGGAAAATTTGCTGGTTTCTGCTACATTGAAAGCTGGCAACACGGGCAATTTGTAGCGAATTCAGGACTGATTGTGCATCCTGATTACAGACATTTGGGCCTTGCCAAAAAAATCAAGAAAAAGGTCTTTGAATATTCCCAAGAGAAATATCCTAGCGCAAAAATTTTCGGAATCACGACGGGTTTGGCGGTGATGAAAATTAATTCCGATTTGGGTTACAAACCAGTTCCGTTTTCAGAATTGACAGCCGATCCCACGTTTTGGGCAGGTTGCAAAGGCTGTACGAATTATGACATTTTAGAAAGAAAAGAATTCAAAATGTGCCTTTGCACGGGAATGCTTTACGATCCAAATAACAAAAAACAGGAAGAAATTAAATTCAATAAAAAAGTGCTGACAAGATTAAAACAGATCAAGCAGACTTTCCTAAAAAAATAATTATGAAAAAAGTAGTTTTAGCATACAGCGGTGGTTTAGACACTTCTTTTTGTCTCAAATATTTGAAGAATGAAAAACAATTAGAAGTTCACACAGTCCTAATAAATACTGGTGGTTTTGACGATGAAGAATTAAATGCGATTGAAAAAAGAGCGTACGAATTAGGAAGCGCTAATCATATTAATTTGGATATTATTGACAACTATTATGAAAAAGCAATCAAATATTTAGTCTTCGGAAATGTCCTAAAAAACAATACCTATCCGCTTTCTGTCAGTGCCGAAAGAGTTTTCCAAGCCATTGAAGCGGTGAAATATGCCAAGAAAGTTGGCGCGTCTGCCATCGCTCACGGAAGCACTGGCGCTGGAAACGACCAAATACGTTTTGATTTGATTTTCCAAACCATCGCTCCCGAAATGGAAATCATCACGCCAATCAGAGATTTAAAATTATCAAGACAGGAAGAAGTCGATTATTTGCAAAAAAATGGCGTTGACTATTCCTGGGAAAAAGCGCAGTATTCCATCAACAAAGGAATTTGGGGAACCAGCGTTGGCGGTAAAGAAACGCTGACTTCCAATCTTCCTCTTCCAGACAGTGCTTATCCTTCACAACTTCAAAAAACCGAAGCTGAAAAAGTGATGCTGCATTTTAAAAAAGGAGAAATCGTCGGAATCAACAATGAATTTGATAAGCCTTCAGCAAACATTATAAAACTTGAAAAACTAGCAAATGCGTTCGCAATCGGCAGAGATATTCACGTTGGCGACACGATTATCGGAATTAAAGGAAGAGTTGGTTTTGAAGCCGGAGCTCCGATTATCATTCTAAAAGCACATCATCTTTTAGAAAAACATACGCTAGGAAAATGGCAGCAATACTGGAAAGAACAGCTCGGAAATTGGTACGGAATGCTTTTTCACGAAGGCCAATATTTGGATCCTGTCATGCGAAATATCGAAGTTTTCTTGGAAGACACGCAGAAAACCGTTTCCGGAAATGTGACTGTAACCTTAAAACCCTATCATTTTTCATTGGACGGAATTGAATCAGATCACGATTTGATGAACACAAAATTCGGTCAATATGGCGAAATGAACAACGCTTGGACAGCCGATGATGCCAAAGGTTTTATCAAGGTTCTTGGAAATGCACAATCGATTTATTCACAAGTAAATGCCGTAGATTATGATTAAAGCAGGAATTATTGGAGGTGCTGGCTACACGTCAGGCGAACTTCTACGAATTTTAGCCAACCATCCAAATGTGGAAATCGACTTTGTTTTCAGCACTTCCCAATCCGGAAAACCGTTGACAAACGCACATCCAGATTTGATTGGAGAACTTGATTTGTTGTTTACAGACAAAATTAATCCAGAAGTAAATGTCGTTTTTCTATGTCTTGGTCACGGAAAATCGAAAGCTTTTCTAGAACAAAATAAATTTGCGTCGCATACCAGAATCATTGACTTGAGCAACGATTTCAGATTAATTAATGATGTAAAATTTGAGTTTGAAAATTTTATTTATGGATTGCCTGAATTGAACAGAAATAAAATCTCGACAGCAAAGTATATTGCAAATCCGGGCTGTTTTGCCACGGCGATTCAGTTGGCACTTTTGCCTTTGGCTTCTGTCAATTTATTGCAAAACGATGTGCATGTAAACGCCGTGACAGGAAGCACTGGTGCAGGAATTCAACCAAGTGAAACATCCCATCACAGCTGGAGAAATTCAAATATTTCGCATTATAAAGCTTTTGAGCATCAACATTTAGCAGAAATAAATCAGAGTTTACATCAATTGCAAAACGGTTTTGAAAGCGAGATTTTGTTCATTCCAAATCGTGGTGAATTTACCAGAGGAATTTTTTCGACGCTTTATACCAAAACGGACAAAAACCTGGAAGAATTGACTGAAATCTATCAAAATTTCTATATAAATCATCCATTTGTATTCATTTCGAAGGAAAACATTAGTCTGAAAATGGCGGTTCAGACAAACAAATGCATTATTAGTTTAGAGAAAAAAGGAAAATATCTTCTAGTGACTTCTGTAATTGATAATCTCCTGAAAGGTGCTTCTGGCCAAGCAATTCAGAATATGAATTTGATGTTTGGTCTTGAAGAAACCACAGGATTAAAACTAAAACCAAGCGGATTTTAATTTTTAGGGAGCATGTATTTTCTCCTTCGAAAGATGTCCGGTCCCGCTGTCCGTTCTATCTTTTTCTTGTGAAAAACAAGAAAAAGGATGCCTCTGCCATCGGGGCTATAAATAAATTTTAGTTTCCAAAAAAAACTGAACCAACAATTACTAAATTAAAAAACAACACAATGAGCTTATTCAACGTATATCCTATATATAACATCACACCTGTCAAAGCTTTAGGAGCAAAAGTGTGGGATGAAAACGACCAAGAATACCTGGATTTTTACGGAGGTCACGGCGTGATTTCCGTCGGACATTCACATCCAAAATATGTGGAAGCCATCAAAAACCAAATAGAAAAAATCGGGTTTTATTCCAATTCGATTCAAAATCCTTTACAAGAAGCATTCGCAAAGAAACTGATTGAGTTTTCGGGGTATTCAGATTATAGCATTTTTCTGTGCAATTCTGGTGCCGAAGCCAATGAAAATGCCTTAAAATTGGCTTCTTTCCACAATAAAAAATCAAAAGTAATCGCCTTTGAAAAAAGCTTCCACGGACGAACTTCGGCTTCGGTTGCCGTTACTGATAATCCTTCGATTGTAGCGCCAATAAACGCCAATCACGAAGTCATTTTTCTACCGTTAAATGATATTGATTTGGTCAAAAAAGCGATTACTGGAAATGAAATTACAGCCGTAATTATTGAAGGAATTCAAGGCGTTGGCGGTTTAGACGAAGGAACAGCTTCCTTTTTTCAAGAACTCGAAAAAATATGCAATGAAAATAATGTCATCTTGATTTTAGACGAAATCCAAAGCGGTTACGGCCGTTCTGGAAAGTTTTTTGCGCACCAACATCACAATATCAAACCTGATATCATCACGATGGCGAAAGGAATGGGCAACGGTTTTCCAATCGGCGGTTTGCTGATCAGCGAAAAATTCAAGGCTTCGTATGGTTTATTAGGAACCACTTTTGGAGGAAATCATTTGGCTTGCGCTTCAGCTTTATCCGTTTTGGAAATTATAGAAAGTGAAAATATAATAGAAAATGTAAACCAGCAATCAGCCTACTTTTTAAAAGCAATTTCTGAAATTTCCGACATCAAAAAAGTCAAAGGAAAAGGATTGATGCTCGGTTTAGAATTTGATTTTGACGTAACCCAATTGCGTAAAAATTTGATTTATGAGCAATTTATTTTCACAGGAAACGCTTCGCAAAAAAACCTTTTGAGAATTCTTCCACCTTTATCTATTACTTCAAGTCAAATCGATCAATTTGCTGTAGGCTTGAAAAATGCATTACAATATTTAAAAATTACACAATGAAAAAATTCACTTCCGTAGATGATATTTTAGATCTTGACGAACTGATATTGTCTGCAAAAAAAATAAAGTCTGCTCCTTTTGAAAATAGCGAATTGGGTAAAAACAAAACGCTCGGATTATTGTTTTTCAATCCTAGTTTGAGAACGAGATTAAGCACGCAAAAAGCTGCCACAAATTTGGGAATGCATTGCATTGTCATGAATTTAAATACCGAAGGCTGGTCATTAGAATTTGAAGATGGAACCGTGATGGACGGAAACAAAGCCGAACATATCAAAGAGGCAGCACAGGTAATTTCGCAATATTGTGACATAATCGGAATCAGAAGTTTCCCGACTTTGACCGACAAGCAAAAAGACGAAGAAGAACAGGTCATCAATGCTTTTGTAAAACATTCTTCCATTCCAGTAATTAGTCTTGAAGGCGCAACAGAACATCCGTTGCAAGCCGTTGCCGATGCATTGACTATCCAAGAATACAAGAAAAAAAGAAAGCCGAAAGTGGTTTTGACTTGGGCGCCACATCCAAAAGCGTTGCCGCACGCGGTTCCGAATTCGTTTGTGAAAATCATGAAACTTTCTGAATATGATTTGGTTATCGCGCATCCGGAAGGTTATGAATTGAATTCGGAAATCACAAAAGGTGCGACAATTACGAATAACCAAGACGAAGCTTTTAAGAACGCCGATTTTATTTATGCCAAAAACTGGAGTTCGTATAATGACTACGGAAAAATACTTTCGAAGGACACAAATTGGACCGTAACTTCAGAAAAAATGGCGCTGACGAACAACGCAAAATTTATGCATTGTCTTCCGGTAAGAAGAAATATGATTGTGACCGATGAAGTTTTGGACAGTGAAAATTCAATCGTAATTCCGCAAGCAAATAATAGAACTTTTGCCACGCAAGCCATCTTGAAAAAAATCTTGGAAAATGGAAAATAAGCCCAAAATAACCATCGTAAAAATTGGTGGTAATATTATTGACAATGAAGAAATCCTGAATGGTTTTCTAAAGGATTTCGCTGCATTGAAAGAAGCAAAAATCTTAATTCACGGCGGTGGAAAAACAGCTACAGAAATCGCAGAAAAATTAAACTTAAAAACTTTATTTTCAAATGGCAGAAGAATTACAGATAAAGCGATGCTTGATGTAACGGTCATGACCTATTCTGGATTGATAAACAAGCAAATCGTAGCGAAACTACAAGCTTTGAAAACCAACAGCATCGGTTTTTCTGGAGCGGACGGAAATACAATTTTATCCAAAAAAAGAAAAAACTCAGACGTAGATTTTGGTTTTGTTGGCGATGTGATTTCCGTAAATAAAACGTTGATTTCAGCTTTGCTTTCGCAAAATATCACACCTGTTTTTTCTGCAATTACACACGATGGAAACGGACAATTATTAAACACCAATGCAGATACAATTGCTTCGGAAATTGCAATGGCGCTATCTGAAAATTATGATGTAAATTTGATTTATTGTTTTGAAAAGAAAGGTGTTTTATCAAATTCTGAAGATGAAAATTCAGTTATTGAAACATTAGATTTTGAAAAATTCCAAAGCTTGAAAGCTAAAAAAGTAATTCATTCCGGAATGCTCCCGAAATTGGAAAACTGTTTCAAATCAATCGAAAATGGTGTTCAAAACATAAGTATTGGAAACCAAAACATCTTGAAAGACAGCACTATTCACACCAAAATCAGACTATGAAAACCATCGACCAACTCACAAAAGAAACCATAGAATTATTAAAAAATCTGATTGAAACGCCTTCTTTTTCATCCGAAGAAAACAATACCGCGATTCTGCTTGAAAACTGGTTTGTTTCCAACGGAATTAATTTCAAAAGAGAGAACAATAATATTTGGGCTTACAATTTGCATTTCGATAAATCAAAACCGAATTTACTGCTCAACTCCCACCACGACACGGTTAAGCCAAACCAAGGTTATACTTTAAATCCGTTTTCAGCGATTGAAAAAGACGGAAAATTATTCGGTTTGGGAAGCAATGACGCCGGCGGTTGCTTGGTTTCTTTGATGGCGACTTTCACTTATTTTTACGCGTTTGAAAATCTGCCGTACAACATCATTTTTGCGGGAACTGCCGAAGAAGAAAGCAGCGGGCCAAACGGATTGAACAGCATTTTAAAACACATCCCGGAAATTGACGTAGCGATTGTTGGCGAACCGACTGAAATGCATTTGGCCATAGCTGAAAAAGGTTTGCTGGTTTTAGACATCGTGGTTTCTGGAACGGCAAGCCACGCAGCGCATCAAAATTTTGACAATCCAATTTATAATGCTTTGTCCCTGATTAATTGGTTTAAAACTTATGAATTTGAGAAAATATCCGAAGTTTTAGGTCCGGTAAAAATGACGGTGACGCAACTAAATGCCGGCAAACAGCACAATGTGGTTCCGTCAGAATGTAGTTTGGTTGTAGATATTCGAGTGAATGATTGTTATTCGAATTCAGAAATATTGGAAGTTGTGAAGCAAAATGTTAATGCAAAAGTAACTCCGAGATCGATGCACTTGAATGCCTCTTCCATTGACAAAAATCACGCTTTGGTGCAAGCCGGAATTTCATTGGGAAGAAATACGTATGGTTCGCCAACGCTGTCTGACCAATCGGTTTTGAGTTGCCAATCGATGAAACTCGGGCCAGGAAATTCTTTGCGTTCGCACACAGCAAATGAATTTATATTTATTGATGAAGTAAAAGAAGGTATTAATTTGTATATCAAAATTATATCGAATTTTTTAAACCTAAATTAGAACTTATGAAGTTGTGGGAAAAAGGAATACCAACCGACCAGAAAATAGCTATTTTCACTGTTGGAAATGACAGAGAATTGGATTTGGTTTTAGCAAAATATGACGTTTTAGGATCGATTGCTCACGCAAAAATGTTGCAGAAGATCAATATTCTGACTGAAAAAGAAACAACCGATTTGGTCAGAACTTTAGAAGAAATTTTACTTCAAATAGAAAAGGGAAACTTTACAATTGAGGATACTTTTGAAGATGTCCATTCTAAAATCGAATATCTTTTGACCGAAAAACTTGGTGATACCGGAAAAAAAATCCACACGGCGCGTTCCAGAAACGATCAGGTTTTGGTCGACATTCATTTGTATTTGAAAGACGAAATTTCAGAAATCAAAAAGTTGACTACAGCACTGTTTGATTTGCTGATTTCCTTGAGCAAAAAGCATGAAAACGTCCTGCTTCCTGGTTATACGCATTTGCAAATTGCAATGCCTTCTTCCTTTGGAATGTGGCTTTCTGCCTATGCTGAAACGCTGATTGACGATGTGGTTTTGCTAAATGCCGCGCAGAAAATTGTGGATCAAAATCCGCTTGGTTCAGCGGCGGGTTATGGCAGTTCGTTTCCGATTGACAGAAGTTTTACGACGCAGGAATTGCAATTTGCTACCTTGAAATACAATTCGGTTGCCGCGCAAATGAGTCGTGGAAAATCAGAAAAAACGGTTGCTTTTGCGATGTCAGGATTGGCTTCCACTGTTTCAAAATTGGCGATGGATATTTGTCTTTACATGAGCCAAAACTTCAATTTCATCAGTCTTCCGAGTCATTTGACGACAGGCTCCAGCATTATGCCACACAAGAAAAACCCAGATGTTTTTGAGCTGATCAGAGCCAAATGCAATAAGATTCAGGCGCTGCCGTATGAAATTACGTTGCTGACCAATAATCTGCCGAGCGGTTACCACAGAGATTTTCAATTGCTGAAAGAAGGACTTTTTCCGGCGATTCAAAGCTTGAAATCGTGTTTGGAAATCGCCAGTTTCGCGATCAAAGACATTCAGGTGAATGAAACAATTTTAGAGGATAAAAAATACGATTATCTTTTTACAGTAGATGCTTTGAATGAACTGGTTACCGAAGGAAAACCGTTTAGAGATGCGTATAAAATCGTGGCGGAACAAATTGAAAACAACACTTTTCAATCACCAAAAGCACCGAAACATACGCACGAAGGAAGTATTAATAATTTGTGTTTGGAGGAGATTGTTTTGAAGATGGAGGCAGAAATTTAATTAATTTGTGATATTATGTCAAACCCTAATTTTATGTTAAGAAAAATAGTACTTTAGTCAACTATATATCATTTTTTAAGTAAATATCAATGACAAATAGAAACTGTCTTAATTGCGAAAAAGAATTAATTGACCAATTTTGTTCTGGATGTGGACAGAAATCCGACACGCATCGCATTACCTTTAAAAATTTTATTTTTCACGACGTACTTCATGGCACATTTCATATTGAAAAAGGAATAGTTTTCACTGCCAAACAAGCATTAATACGTCCGGGAAAAGCGGCACTTGACTATATTTCAGGCAAAAGAAAACCCTATTATAATGTTTTTTATCTGGTTTTGATTGTGTTTGGTTTGATACTATTCGTTAGCCACTTTTATGACGAAATTGATGTCTTCTTGGGCGGAGAAAGGGAACCTGAACGGACTTTTGTAAATGAAGCCAGTAGAAAACTCGCTAGAATTTTTGATCACAGCAAAATCATCATTTTTCTGTTTGTGCCGTTTGCAGCACTAAACAGTTTTATTTTATTCCGACGAAAGAAATTAAATCTGAGTGAACATGCCATCCTTTCGGGAATGATATTGCTGGGTATGTTGCTGATTTCTTTAATTGGGAATATTGTTTATTACGCCAACTTTATAATTGAATTCAATGCCACTTTTAGTGCAATATTCAGTTGGACTGTCACTGCACTTATTATTCTATATGTTGGCTACGGCTACGTTAATGCTTTTAGAAAAGAGTACTCTAAATTAGGGATTGCCTTTAAAATTTTGCTGTTTTTCACAATGCTTGTCTTTGAAATACTTGTTTTGCTTTTTATCGCTGTGGGTTTTGTTACCGATTGGAAATTTGGACTAATTACCATAAATCCTTTTGGGTAGAAATTTTATTAAAAGAATTTCCTATGATTGTTTTGAGGATGGAGGGAAGTTTCTGAGACGTGAGTTGCTAAGGTTTCAAAGTTTTAGATTATTTTTTGAGAATACGGAAAACCGTATTTTTGTGTTAGGGATTGTATTACTTTAGTGGGAAATATCATAGCAAATTTTTTAAAAAGCATACTCATTGATAAAATATGAAAAAAGAACTTTATATATTGTTTACAATTACCATTTTTGCTTGCAACCAAAAAGAAAAAGTCAATGATGTGAAGACTGCTGAAATTCCAAAAACCGAAATATCAGAACCGTCAGAAAATTTTCCTGGAAAAATAAAAAATCTGTATTCAGGATGCGGATATAACATAGTTATTAATAAAGAAAGTATTGATTTAAAACTACCTTTATATAGAGAGATTAAGGAAATTGAGTCTATTTTAAAGTTTACCGGAATCCCAGCAAATTTCGAATTTTATAGTGCGAATGTAAATAATGCATTTGCAACCATAATTGATGGTAAACGATACATAATTTACGACCCAAATTTATTCTACAGTACAGATCAGAATTCAAGCACTTATTGGAGTTCAATGTCAATTCTTGCTCATGAAATTGGCCATCATTTATCTGGTCACACATTGAACAAAACCAACAATCCTGTCTTTGAGTTAGAAGCTGATAAATTTTCTGGATTTATTTTATACAAAATGGGAGCTTCCCTTGAGCAAGCAAAAATAGCTATGCTTAAACTAGGGGCGGAAACAGATTCAGAAACACATCCAGCAAAATATAGAAGATTAATTGCCATTGAAGAAGGTTGGCAAAATGCAAATTCGCAGAGATTTGATGGTGCAATTCCACCTCCTCCACATGATAATTTTCAAGAAGGTAATATCATAGAATTCAATAAAGAGATGCTTATTGACAAAGAATTATTGGAATATGAAGATGCCGAAATTTGGTATGGAAAGTACGAGTTCAACTATGGTGTTATCCGAGAAGTATCTAAAGACAAACAATCATTTACAGTAAGAATTTTAAAACAAGATAATGATGCTAAAATTAGCTCTGGCAATCTAGAGGGTAAAGACTGGGAAGTTTCTATAGAATCTAGTTGGGGAGCAAATACAGATATGTGCAGAGCTTGTTCAGATAATCTACAATATTTCCTAGAACCTGGCAGAAGGATTAAATTTTCAATGGTTCAAAGCTGTCCTGGTTGCGGAACACTTTACAATAACATTTGGTCTGTTTCGTATATTAAATTCTTACCAGGTAACTCTTTTTAAATATTTTACACATATCTAAAGAATTACAATATACATCGCTTTCAAAAACTAATATCATCCACACTACTTCCATAAGTCGCTGGCACTGAATATCCAATAATCTCAAATAAACACTCAATTGCACAGGTGATGAATCGTTTGGTTCAGCGAATGGCGAATCTTTTAAAAATTGTGCGATTAATTATCATAGCGGTAATTTTTATTAGTTTTTGCACGCAATTTCAGTTGCCATTTTTGTCATTCCGAGGAAGGAGGAATCTTAGCTAGTTGCTCGAATTGTGGAGTTTCCTCCTTCGTCGGAATGACAAGTCTGAGAAAAAATTGGCTGAAAGGCTTGCCTAAATTTTCGATTTCAACGCTTCAGCATCAATTTCACTATGCGAAACATCATAAACCACTTTTCCGTTTTTTATTAAAAGTAATTGTGGCGATTGGTGGATTACCTGAAACTTTTGAGCGATTTCGTTTGAAATATCACGGTGTTCCAATAAATCTAAAAAGTAAGGGGAAACTTCGCTTTCTTCCAAATTATATTCTCTTTCAAAATTCTTCAGCGCCATTCGGCTGATGCTGCAACGCGTGCTGTGCTTGAAGATTACGACAGGGGTTGAAGCTGATTCTTCAACAATTTCGTCCAATTGGGCTATTTGTGTCAAAGCATTCCAATTCAAGCCATTTTGATTCGTATCTTTATTATCGGAATCACTAGAATTGCCGAATAAACTATTGAATAAACTCATAATCGTCAGGTTTTAAGACTTTTTGTCTTGTTTAGTTAGTGATATTTTCTCCTTTTAAGCCATTTTGTCAGATTTAACCTATTGGAACATAAATTGAATCCTCTATATAAATTTAAAAAAATATTTTATGAACTTTAATAATTTTACCATAAAATCTCAAGAAGCGATTCAAAGAGCACAGCAAATCGCTCAAAGCTATGGCCATCAGCAGATTGAAAACGAGCATATCGTGAAAGCAATTTTTGAAGTTGATGAAAATGTCACTCCGTTTTTGCTTAAAAAGCTGAACGTTAATATATCGTTGCTACAGCAAATTTTAGACAGCACTTTGCAATCGTTTCCAAAAGTTTCTGGTGGCGAATTGATGCTGTCGCGAGATGCCAATAACTCCCTGCTTGATGCGTCAAATATAGCCAAAAAGATGAACGACGAGTTTGTTTCCATCGAACATCTTTTGCTTGCTGTTTTCCAATCTAAAAGTAAAATTGCCCAAATCTTAAAAGATCAAGGCGTTACCAAAAAAGGTTTGGAAGCTGCAATCGACGAACTTCGAAAAGGCGAAAGAGTGACTTCAGCCTCTGCGGAAGAAACGTATAATTCCTTAAATAAATACGCTAAAAACTTAAATGAATTGGCCAAAGCAGGAAAATTAGACCCTGTAATTGGTCGTGATGAAGAAATTCGTCGTGTGCTTCAGATTTTGACGCGTAGAACCAAAAATAATCCGATGCTTGTGGGCGAACCTGGAGTAGGTAAAACCGCGATTGCAGAAGGTTTGGCGCACAGAATTGTCGATGGCGATGTTCCTGAAAACTTGAAAGACAAAATCGTTTTCTCTTTGGATATGGGCGCTTTGATCGCCGGTGCAAAATATAAAGGAGAATTTGAGGAAAGATTGAAATCGGTTGTGAAAGAGGTGACTTCTGCCGAAGGCGATATTGTTTTATTCATTGATGAGATTCACACTTTGGTTGGAGCTGGCGGTGGCGAAGGTGCGATGGATGCTGCAAATATTTTGAAACCGGCATTGGCTCGTGGCGAATTGAGAGCGATTGGCGCGACGACTTTGGACGAATACCAAAAATATTTTGAGAAAGATAAAGCGCTGGAAAGACGTTTCCAAAAGGTTTTAGTCGATGAACCAGATACTGAAAGCGCGATTTCCATCTTACGTGGCATTAAAGAAAAATATGAAACGCACCACCAAGTTCGAATCAAAGACGATGCAATTATTGCTGCGGTGGAACTTTCGCAAAGATACATTACGAATCGATTTCTTCCAGACAAAGCGATTGACTTGATGGACGAAGCAGCTTCAAAACTTCGAATGGAAATTAATTCCAAGCCAGAAGAATTGGACGTTTTAGATAGAAAGATTATGCAACTTGAAATCGAAATGGAAGCGATCAAACGTGAAAATGACGAGAGCAAATTGAAAGGCCTTGGAATGGAATTGGCGAATTTAAAAGAAGAACGCAATGAGATTTTTGCCCAATGGAAATCGGAGAAAGATATTGTGGATAACGTGCAATCGGCTAAATTGGAAATTGAAAACTTCAAGATTGAAGCTGAAAGAGCCGAACGTGAAGGCGATTATGGAAAAGTAGCCGAATTACGTTACGGAAAAATAAAAGAAGCACAGGAAAGATTAGATGTTTTTCAAAAGCAATTGCAAGAAAATGAAGGTCATTCCTTGATCAAAGAAGAAGTTACCCGAGAAGATATTGCAGAAGTTGTAGCAAAATGGACCGGAATTCCGGTGATGAAAATGCTTCAGGGTGAACGTGAGAAATTGCTTCACTTGGAAGAAGAATTGCACAAAAGAGTAGTTGGCCAAGAGGAAGCGATTGAAGCTGTGAGCGACGCCGTTAGAAGAAGTCGCGCTGGTTTGCAAGACGTGAAAAAACCGATTGGTTCGTTTTTGTTCCTTGGTACGACTGGTGTTGGTAAGACTGAATTGGCAAAAGCTTTGGCAACTTATTTGTTTGACGATGAAAATGCGATGACTCGAATTGACATGAGCGAATATCAGGAAAGACACAGCGTGAGCCGTTTGGTTGGCGCGCCTCCGGGATATGTGGGTTATGATGAAGGCGGGCAATTGACGGAAGCCGTTCGCAGAAAACCGTATTCTGTGGTTTTATTGGACGAGATTGAAAAAGCGCATCCTGATACTTTTAATATCTTGTTGCAAGTTTTGGATGAAGGACGTTTGACAGACAATAAAGGACGTCTGGCTGACTTTAAAAACACGATTATCATTATGACTTCGAATATGGGAAGCTCGATTATTCAAGAGAAATTTGAGAATTTGAAAGGCGATGTTGAAAGTGCTATTGAAGCGGCAAAAGTGGAAGTTTTAGGCTTATTGAAACAAACAGTTCGTCCAGAATTTATTAATAGAATTGATGATATTGTGATGTTTACGCCTTTGAACGAAGGAAATATCAAGGAAATTGTGGGCTTGCAATTGAAATCAATTACGAAAATGCTGGCTTTGCAAAATATTACGCTTGACGCGACTCCGGAAGCTATTTCTTATCTTTCTAAAAAAGGATTTGATCCGCAATTTGGAGCCAGACCAGTGAAGAGAGTGATTCAGAAGGAGGTTTTAAACCAGCTATCTAAAGAAATTCTTTCGGGAAAAGTGACTACAGATAGCATTATTTTGCTGGATAGTTTTGACGGACAATTGGTTTTTAGAAACCAGACGGAGTTAGTGAAAGAATAATTTTTAGTTTCGAAATAATTTGAGGTCAGGAATAGTCTAGTGCTATTTCTGGCCTTTTTTTGAAGGCTAATTTGACGGATGCCGCTAGTTTTTGCGGATTTTTAATTTTGAGAGTGCAAATGCTTTTCTTTTTACTTTTGACTTTTTAACCTTCAACTCTTGCCTCTTTCCTATTTTCTATTGCCTAATTTGTTAATATTCTCCTATATATAAAAGACTTACGGAGAAATTGGAGTAAATTTAATACACAACCAATTTTTAACTTAAAACAAATTATCATGAATCTAAAAAGAGTTTTTGGAACGATTCTTACTACGCTGGGAATCATCGGCTTGCTTTACGCGGCTTACTTATTTACAAATGTGTCTGGAGGCCAAGGCTATAAAATGTTGATAATCTATGGAATTTTAGGAATCGTATTCTTTGTTTCAGGGATTGGGCTGATCAAAACAACAAAAGACGAGTCATAGTTTAAACAAAAGTTAAATGGGTTTTTGTTGGCTTTAGTATTTTGTAAATTTAAGTAGCTATAAATTTTAAAACCAACTATTATGGACCACAATCTAATCGTAAAAAACTACATCCAAATCGATGCGTCTCCTGAAAAAGTGTGGGACGTTTTGACTGACCCAAGATATATTCGCCAATGGGACAAGCTTCCTGAAGATTTTGGCGATGAAGCGGTAAATGCTGCGACAGAAATCGATTTTCCAGGTTATTCAAGAATGAAAGTTTCGACTTTTGAGCCCGGAAAAGTGATTCGTTATTCGCTTCATATTTCAGACTCTACTTTGCAGGCTATTCCTGATGCAACTTATTCGTATGAAATTAATGTTGATGAAAACGGGATGACTTGGCTGAAGATTGAAATTGGCGATTTTGCCGTTTTGCTGGAAGATGGAAAGTTATATGAAGAGTCAACTATTTTTGGAAAGACGGCTTCGCAGAAAATTAAGGAATTAGCAGAGCAGGATACTTATTCTGGATCTGGGATTCATTAGTTTTCTTTACAGCACATTTGCAATTTTTTATTGCCACAGATTAAATGATTAGAAAGGATTTTAATAATCTTTAATCTTTTAATTTGTGGCTTTTATATTTAACTATGGGATGCGGATTTTCTATTTTGTGGATAATTTGTTTTGTCATCATTAATAACTTTTCCCTAAAACAAAAAAGCCTAATCAAAATCATGATTAGGCTTTTTTTATGGCAAGGAAGATGTTCGCCTTAGCGAGTGCTTCTCTGCAAGTAATATTGTCTGATGGTGCGGATTCCGTTGTATCTTTTTCTTTTCCAATGGCTTGCGATTACATAAATACATGCACCAATTGAAATCAAAAGAAGACAGATGAAACCTGCTTTTATCGCATAATCCTTCCAATCGATTAAATTTTGGGAAGATTTGACAGCAATAGCATAGCTAGAGACGGCGATACCAACAAGTCCTAGTGCTAAAATTCTCAATTTCATATAATTGCTGTTTAGTATTGTTAATAGAAAATTAAACTGCAGTTCTTAAATAGTCGTAGTCATTTTCATGTTGATGGTCATAATCTACTTCAAGAACGTCGATTTCATTGTATGCTACTTCATCATCAGTATCTTCGATAATAGTTATTCCTAAAATTTCAAAAGGTCTTTCAATTTGCATGTTATTAGACTCAATATATTCCATCGCAACTTCGTCGAAATTTTTTGAATTTAAAACTAGCATTACGCTGTCAGTCAATTCATTTTCAATGATAAATTCTTTGATGCTTAAAAGGGTGATTTGATTTTTCATAACTATTGGTTGATTTAAGGTTGGCAATTTTTGTTTTGGTTACATTACAAATTTGGCTTTATAATTCGATTAAGAAGTTCTCAGAAGTATTAAATTTTATGTAAAAAAGTATTAAAAAATTGTTAAAAACGACCATTATTTCCTACTATTTACATATTAAAAATTATGTTTATACAATTACCATTTTTAACAATTCTGAAAACTCAATTTTGCCGAAAAATAAATTCAAAAAAGAAACAATTCAAATAAGTTAATTTTAATAAAAGAGGAGCGTTATTTTGGCTATTCACTTTATTATATTTGCATTCATAATAATAAAAGCAGTTTTTCAGAAATCATTTTTCAGGCAACCTTTCCCTTTTATTTCCATCTAACAAAAACAATTAAAATTTCAATTATGAAAAAGTTTGCATTAAAAACGTTGGCAGTCGTTTTATTTATATCTACCTCTTTAGCTTCTTGCAGCAATGATGATGGTGGCGAAACGATAATTCTGAAGAATTCATACCTGACTTCAGTCGAAGGGCCAATAACGGGAACTGTAAATCAAAAGATCACTTTGACTACAAAATATATCGCTGAAAACGGCTGTGGTGCCTTTAACCAATTTAATGAGTTGCAAAACGGGAGTACAAAAACAATTGACGTGCAGGTAAAATATACAGGTGCAGATTGCGGTTCAACGCCTACAGAAATTACGACTCCTTATACATTTGAAGTAATCGAGCCAGGAACTTATACTTTTAAATTTAAGAAAAATGCTTCGCAGTTTATCACGCATGTGGTGACAATAGAATAATTTTTTATTTTTAAAAGCAACCTTTTAGGATTAAGTACATCTTTTGGAAGAACAAAAAAACCAAATTGCTATGAAGCTTATTTCTAAAACACTAATCATTTTATTGGCACTTGTATCGTTTGCAAGCTGTGATCTTGGCGGAGACAACGATACGCCACAAAATTGCAATTACCAAGCAGGAATTGGAACAACTGCCGTTACCGGAGCAACAACCGCTGCTGTAAACGAAGAAATTACATTGACGGTTTCGTTTACTTTGGCAAACAATTGCGGTTCGTTTCTTTTATATAATGAAGTGAACCAAAGCAATAATGACAAGATTATTACCGTAAATGCTAAGTTTGAAGGTTGCGGTTGTGACAACATTGAAGTCAGAAAAACGGCTCCGTATAAATTTAAAGCCGTCGCTGCAGGTGTTTATAACCTGAAATTCAGAAAAAACAATACTGAATATATTACGCACACAATAACTGTGAGCTAATTCAGAAAAAATGCATAAAAAAGCACCAGCGAAAACTGGTGCTTTTTTATTTTAAGGAAATTCAGGCTTGCCAAAAACAAAAATTAGGCATAAATTTACTTTTATACTTTTCAAATGAATATTACGATTTCAAACAATATGCTTACGGCTACAATCAATTCAAAAGGAGCCGAATTAAATTCCTTAAAAACACGAAACAGAGAATATATCTGGGAAGGAAATCCAGAATTTTGGGGCAAGCACTCACCTATTCTTTTTCCGATCGTGGGAACTTTAAAAGACAATTCTTATACTTATTACAACCAAAAATTTGAGCTTTCACGTCATGGTTTTGCGCGTGATCATGAATTTAAAGTAATAGAATCTTCAGAAGATAAAGTCATCTTTTCACTTTCTTCTTCGTCGGAAACGCTAAAAGTTTATCCTTTTGAATTTGAATTGCAAGTAATTTATGCTTTGGAAGAAAATCAATTGAAGATTCAATATAAGGTAATAAATAACAGTTCTTCAAAATTGCCTTTTTCCATCGGAGGACATCCTGCTTTTGCCTTGCCAGGAAATTTTGAAAACTACTCTTTACTTTTTGAAAAGCAAGAAACATTAGAAAGCCATGAATTAGAAAATGATTTGGTTTCTGACAAAACAAGAACTTTTGAATTAGAGGACAAACAATTTCCTTTAAACTATACTGCTTTTGAAAATGACGCCTTGATTTTTAAAAACATGGAATCAAAATCTATTGAAATTCTTGAAAATCAAAAACCTTTGCTTCGTTTTTCTTTCCAAGATTTTCCAAACTTCGGAATCTGGACAAAAATCAACGCGCCTTTTATTTGCCTTGAGCCTTGGCTGGGCTATTCTGATACTTCTGAATCAAACGGAAATTTATTTGAAAAGGAAGGAGTTGTGGTTTTAGAGGAAAATAAAATTTTTAAAGCTGGTTTTACTATTGAAATTTTATAAAAAACATTTCATTACTGTCACAAATAACACAATATTCTGTTATATTTGAATACTTATAGCACGAAATATGACAGAATTTGAAAAACAATTCCAAGAAATAAAAGGTTTTTTGGAATTTGAAGATTATTCGATACTCACAAAAAGAATAATTGACTTGACGCTCGATACAGAATCTATTGCTTTCTATCAAAAAACCAATGATTTTTTAGATTGGCTTGATAAAAATGAAAACAATACTTCTGATAAAAAACAGCAGTTTGAATTATTGCTGCACGAGTTGCATTTTGAGTTAAGTTTAAAAGAAGTTCCAGAAAAGCAATTGATTGTTTCGGCAAAAGAGTTGCGCAAAACCTATAATGGTGCCGGTTTTTCACTCGGCCCAATTGATTTAGAATTGCATCAAGGCGAAATCTTGGGTTTGGTCGGTGAAAATGGCAACGGAAAGACTACGTTGCTCAGATTGCTTTGTGGCGAACTTTTTGCCACTCATGGAAAACTGAGCTATAATTTTGATTCAAATGATCTATTTGACTTGAGAACACAGCTTGTCTATATTCCGCAACGAACAGCCACTTGGTATGGCTCTATGTTTGAAAATCTGCAATTCACAGCTTCCAGTTATGGCTATAAACCCGAAGAAAACAAGTTAATCGTTGAATTAATCATCGCGCGATTAAACTTAAGAAAATACAGAAACCACCGCTGGAAAGATTTATCTTCAGGCTATAAAATGCGTTTTGAATTGGCCCGAATGTTGCTCAGAAAACCAAAAATTTTGCTGATTGACGAACCTTTGGCCAACTTAGATATTTTGGCACAGCAAACAGTTTTAGAAGATTTTAAAGCTATTGCCAAATCGCCTTTCCGACCAATCGGAATCGTCTTGAGCTCGCAACAATTATACGAAGTAGAAAAAACATCTGACCAAGTTATTTTCTTAAAACAAGGCGTTCAGAAAAACCTTCACGAACGAAATATCGTTTCAGAAACAAACGAAGAAATTATTCCAGAAATTAGTCTGGTCATTGAATTTGAAAGCGAATGGAATCAAAACCAGCTGAACGATGCCTTTTCAGGCAGATTAGTTTCGATAAAATTCAACGGAGGTACTTTTATCGCCACATTTTCTTCCGGATTTTCTGCTTTTGATTTTCTTCAAGTTATCATTGAGAAGCGAATTCCATTGCAATATTACAGAGACATTTCAAAATCAACCAGAAGATTCTTCGTTTCTTAAAACTTATCCTTATGTTTAAAAATATCCAAGATAAATTATTGATCAGCAATCCGTTGCTTTGGAATTTAAAAATAGTTCCGTTTGCTGCCATTGCCTTATTTTTCCACCTGATTTTCTTTTTATTAGGTTATTCCAATGGTGAAGTTATCTTTAAAAATGACCCTTACGATTATTATAATTCAGGTTTTGACACGGCCGTAGTTATTTTTTTCAGCGTTGTGATATCGATATTGATAACCATCGTTTGGCTGGTTTTATATTCCAGAAATAACGCTTTCAAGTCCTTTTACCCAAAATCAAACTTTTCATTATTCAAAGAATTTCTTTACATATTGCTATTTTGCACGCTTACCAGTTCTTTTACGCTGACCTATTTATCTGCAAGTGATTTCCGCACGAGAAATTATTTTACAGAAAATGAAGTCTCAAAAAAACTTGAAATCTTAAGCCTTTCTTCCGTATTTCTCGACGGTGCTTTTATTGAAAGCAATTATGAAAGCGTGCTGGTCGATGGACAATATAAAAATCAGCCCCGCGAGAATTTTAAATATCGCGACAGAACTTACAGCTTGAGCTCGTTGATGAATAAACGAGTTGAAAATGATGCCTATTACATGACATCTTCTGATTCTGTATTGAATGCCAAGGTAAAAAATTGGCTGTATGAAAACAAAAAAGATTCTGTAAGATGGGTTCTTACAGAATTTATGAAAATTGCAAAAAAACAAAATCTTCAGTCCAATATCACTGCTGAAAAATGGCTGTCTTTAGTTTATGACTATCCAAAATTTGAAAATTACACCATTATAAACAAGTCAAAAGACCGAGATGATTATCCTTATGAAACAGCCTATGCTGTAGATTCAACTTCAGCTGTTGGCGTTGTTGTGGAAAATGTAAGACAGCCGTCATCCACTTATTATGTTCCTTATCAGTCCTTAAAAAATGGCTATCAAGAAATTGCAAAAGCACACCAAAATCCGACAATAAATCTAGATTCGCTTTATTTTTATCTTTATTTTGCCATCGGTTTAGCTATCGCAATCTTTTCATTTAAGGTAACTTCAGGCAGAAATTGGCTCATTGCCTTGGTTTCGCTTGGCGTAGTTTCCTTAATCACCGGAATCTTCTCAGCCATGAGCGGCGGCACAGCTTTCTTTATATTTTATTTGTTGATATTTTTTGGACTTCTCATCCATTTTTTCTCAACGCTCGCATCGCGCTCTGGCAAAGGAATTTCTGGCATTACACTAAATCAAATTCTGTGGCTTTTCCCGTCATTTTTCCCGACACTTTATTTTTGTATTTTAGACATAGCAAAATCATCATCCAATTATTACAACAGTTCAGGAAAATATGTAAATGGAATATTTGTTAACGAAAGCTTCCCGAAAATCGACTGGATGGAAAACCATTTTGCTGAAATGATGATTGCAAACATTGCCGTGATTATTCTTTTCATCTTCTTTTTCTCTGTGCAGATCAAGAAATGGAAAGGAATCGCAGAAGATTAATTTTTTTTTTTTGAAGCGAATGGTTCGGGCATTTTCAGCCCCGAAGCGTCGGGACAATTCCCGCTTTCAGCAGTAGCTTTTCTCCGTAAACGTAAGAAAAGGCTACTGCAGCTCCCGAAGTTTCGGGAGGTTATTTGAGAAACGCTCCGCTATTTTGGAAACTTTGGCAGCGTGCGTACATACAAATTTTCAACTTTAGCCCTCGCCCACTCCGTTTTTCTCAAAAAAGTCAGGCTTGATTTGATGCTCGGATTTTCAGTAAAACATTTGATTTTTATCATTTCGCCCAAAGTATCAAAACCATAGAAATCGACAAGCTGTTCTAAAATCTTTTGAAGCGTGATTCCGTGAAGCGGGTTATTTTGCTGATTGTTTTCCATTTTGCAAAAGTACGAAATTCATAAATTACTCTAAATTTATACTTTCCTAAAATGAAAAATTACTAATTTAAGGTATATTTTAAATTTATGGAAAATAATAAAGACCAAAATCAGACCACAATTTATCTGATTCGCCATGCTGAAAAACAAGACGACACAAAAAACACAGACCTTTCAGCAGAAGGTTTCGAGCGTGCCGAAAATTGGAAAAAATATTTTGAAGATATAAAAATAGATGCTTTTTATTCCTCAGGCTTTCAGCGCGCAAGGCATACCTGCCAGCCGATGGCTTTTTCTAGAGATAAAAGTATTTCGATTTATAAAAACCATTTGATGGATCTGAAGAAAATACTTCAAAAACACAAGGGCGGAACTGTTTTGATTGTGGGACACAGCAATAGAATTCCAACATTTATCAACAACCTCTTGGGCGAAGAAAAATATCCTGAAATTTTGGAGCCAGAATTTGGAAATCTCTACATTATTAAGGAAATTGGCAATGAAATTTCAACCGAATTTATGGTTCCAATAATCAAACAAAATGCTTCAACTTAACTTCACTCCTTTTCCTGTTTTAGAAACTGAAAATCTTATTTTAAGACAAATTTCCCCTGATGATGATCATGAAGTTTTTGAAATCAGATCTAACCCTGAAACGATGAAATTTATTCCGAGACCTTTGGCTGAAACCATTGAAGATGCGCAAAAATTCATTTTGGAATGCAATACATCTATTGAAAAAAATGACCTTATCAACTGGGCAATTGCAAAAAAAGAAGACAATAAATTAATAGGGATGATTGGCTTTTTCAGAATACAGCCTGAAAATTTCAGAGGCGAAGTCGGTTATATTTTAAATCCAAATTTTCACCGAAAAGGAATCATGAAAGAAGCGCTCGAAAAAGCCTTAAAATATGGCTTTGAAGTTTTAAATTTTCATTCTGTTGAAGCTGTAATTGATCCTAGAAATAGTGCTTCTGAAAGAATTTTACAGAAAACTGGGTTTGCAAAAGAAGCGCATTTTAAAGAAAACTTTTTTTACAAAGAGGAATTTTTAGACACTGTAATTTACTCGCTCTTAAAAAGCGATCATAAATAGAAAAACCGCCTCATGACAAGCGGTTTTTCAAAAACTAAAAACTAAAGCAACTACCTAAAATTTCATCCCAACGCCTAATCCGATAAGCCAAGGATTTATATCTACATCTGCCGGAATGCTCAAACCTGGCGCCAAATTTGAAGCATCAACAGTAACATCCGTTTTCAAGAAAAGCTTTTTTACATCAGCATTTACGAAGAAAGTATCATCGATCATCAAGTCAAATCCTACTTGAAAAGCATATCCGAAAGAATTATCATATTTGATATCTTTCACTACGCTTCCTTGTTTTTCATTGTAAAAAATGGTGTAATTCACGCCTGCTCCAACATAAGGCCTGAAAACTTCTTCTGTCAAAAAGTGATATTGAAGCGTCAAAGTCGGAGGCAGGAGATAAACGCTTCCTAAATCAATATCTGTAGAAGTTGGCCCGCCGATTGCAGAAATATCAGAACCGACAGTATTCACTTCGTGTTTTGTCGTTCCTAAAATCAATTCAGCGGCAATATTTTTTGTGAAAAAATAAGTGAAATCTAATTCAGGAATTAATGTATTCGAGATATTTACATCACCTCCGATCACACCAATATTAGCGCTCTCATCAGGAACAACGCCAACCCCGCGAACACGAACTTGCCATCTTTTAAAATCTTCGGTTTTATTTTCTTGTGCGTTTGTAAAATTTACGCTCAATAATGACACGGCCATCATTGCAAAAACTATTTTTTTCATCTTGTTTTGGTTTTAATTATGAGTCAAATTTAAGGAGCAACTCCAACGTAAAAACTGACAAAAATCATAGTTTTAAGATTTTTTTATGGTAGAATTTTTTAACGTACATTGCCGTTTCATTATATTGTTGTTACATTTGCAATCCTATGCTGAAAACCATAAACATATTAAATAAAAGAGCCCGTTTTGATTTTGAAATAATCGAAAAATATACGGCAGGAATCGTCTTAACCGGAACTGAAATAAAATCCATCCGATTAGGAAAAGCGAATATTACTGAAAGTTTTTGCGAATTCAGCGACGGCAATGAGCTTTTTGCCATCAATATGTATATTGAAGAATATGCGTTTGGAAATCAATTCAACCATAAAGCCAGGAACGAACGAAAGCTTTTGTTGAACAAGAGAGAGTTGAAAACACTCGCCAAAAACGTTCAAGCAAAAGGATTGACAATTGTGCCATTGAAACTTTTTACGAATGAAAAAGGAATGGCAAAACTGGATATTGGCTTGGCAAGAGGTAAAAAAACATACGATAAAAGAGAATCTCTGAAAGAACAAGATACCAAAAGAGATTTAGACAGAATCAAAAAATCATTTTAGTTGAAATAAAAAGTCCTGCAGTTTGCAGGACTTTTTTTTAATTCTTATTTTCTAATAAAGGTACGAATCGAAATTCTCCAAATTCGTGCTTTTCAAATTGCGTTTCATTTTTGCGAATCAGCATCGTCATAATCTGGTGTTCTTCACCAAGCGGAATTACCAGCCTTCCTCCTATTTTTAACTGCGCCATCAAAGGTTTTGGAATTATTGGCGCGCCGGCTGTAACGATTATACTATCAAATGGCCCATAATTTGGAAGTCCTTTATATCCGTCACCAAAAGACAAATGCTTTGGCCTGATTCCTAATTTTGGCAATAATAATGAAGTCGTCTTGAACAATTCATTTTGTCTTTCAACGCTGTAAACCTTTGCTCCCATCGTATACAAAACGGCCGTTTGATAACCAGAACCTGTTCCAATTTCTAAAACTTTGTCGTCTTTTTTAACTTCTAGCAATTGAGATTGGAAAGCAACTGTGTAAGGTTGTGAAATAGTTTGCCCTGCACCAATCGGAAAAGCTTTGTCTTGATAAGCATAATCTTCAAAGCTAGAGTTTAAAAACAAGTGCCGAGGAATTTTTTTAATGGCTTCCAAGACGTTTTTATCCGTAATCCCTTTCTGTTCTAAAACGGTTACTAATTGATTGCGAAGTCCTTGATGTTTGGCTGTATCTTTCAAAATTTGGAGGAATTAATTTCGGTAAAAATAGCAAAAGTAAAGTCGAAAGTCAAAAGTCGAAAGTCGAAAGTTTGAACAATCGTTCTAAATACTTAAATCATTCCCTTTTGAGCCTAAACTTTATGACTTTAAGGCTTTAAGACTTTCGACTTTGAACAATTAATCTTATTTTTGTGGAAAATACATTTATATGCTAAAAGTTGGAGTATTAGGTGCCGGCCATCTAGGAAAAATTCATTTGCGTTTATTACAACAATCTGAAAATTATGAATTGGTAGGCTTTTATGACCCAAATCAGGAGAATGCTGAAAAAGTGGCCAAAGAATTCGGTTATAAAAAATTCGATACAATCGCCAAATTAATTCACGCTGTTGATGTGGTTGACATTGTAACTCCAACACTTTCGCACTATAAATGTGCCAAAGTCGCAATCAAATCTGGAAAGCACGTTTTCCTTGAAAAGCCAATTTCAAATACGGTCGAAGAAGCCGAAGAAATCATTGCTTTGGCAAAAGAATTCAATGTGAAAGGCCAAGTTGGTCATGTTGAAAGATTCAATCCTGCATTTAAATCAGTTAAAGATTCTATTCAAAACCCGATGTTTATTGAAACGCATCGTTTGGCTGAATTTAATCCTCGCGGTACTGACGTTCCTGTAGTTTTAGACTTGATGATTCACGATATAGATGCCATTTTGAGCGTTGTAAAATCGAAAGTCAAAAGCATAAATGCAAGCGGTGTTTCTGTAATTTCTGACACTCCAGATATTGCAAATGCTCGAATTGAGTTTGAAAATGGCTGTGTTGCAAACCTTACTTCCAGCCGAATTTCTTTAAAAAATATGCGCAAATCGCGCTTCTTCCAAAAAGATGCTTATATCTCTGTAGATTTTCTTGAAAAGAAATGTGAAGTCGTGAAAATGAAAGATGCTCCAGAAGTTCCTGGCGATTTTGATATGATTTTACAAAATGCGGAAGGCGTAAAAAAGCAAATCTACTTCGACAATCCAGACGTTGAAAACAACAATGCCATTTTGGATGAATTAGAAACTTTCGCAGATGCCATCAACAATAATACGACTCCAATTGTGACTTTAGAAGATGGAACCGACGCTTTGAGAGTGGCTTATCAAATTATCGATTGCTTTAAAAAATAAAACCTAAACCATTAAGAGATTAAGCAACATTAAGTCTTAATTTTTCTTAATCTCTTAATGGTTCAAAATCTTTCAATCCTAAAATTTTTAAATCTTTTAATAAATAAAAATGAAAAACATAGCCGTAATCGGAGCCGGAACCATGGGCAACGGAATCGCCCACACTTTTGCACAAAATGGATTTACTGTAAAATTAATAGACAAATCTGAAGCCACTTTAGACAAGGGAATGGCCACAATCGCCGGAAACTTGGACAGAATGGTGGCAAAAGGAACCATTTCTGAAGATGACAAAATGAAAACCATCAGCAATATTATCACTTACACAGAGATAAAAGATGGTGTTGTCGGCGCTGATTTGGTCGTGGAAGCCGCAACCGAAAACGTAGGATTAAAACTGAATATCTTCAAGCAATTGAATGACGCTTGTTCTCACAATACCATTTTCGCAACAAACACTTCTTCAATTTCTATCACGCAAATCGGAGCCGTTGTCGCTCATCCTGAACGCGTTATCGGAATGCACTTTATGAATCCGGTGCCGATTATGAAGTTGGTAGAAATCATCCGCGGTTACAATACTTCTGATGAGGTGACCAAAACCATTATGGATTTATCTGAAAAACTTGGAAAAACTCCGGTTGAAGTGAACGATTATCCAGGCTTTGTAGCAAACAGAATCTTGATGCCTATGATCAACGAATCTATTGAAACGTTATACAACGGAGTTGCAGGAGTTTACGAAATCGACACAGTGATGAAATTAGGAATGGCTCATCCAATGGGACCATTGCAATTGGCTGATTTTATTGGCCTTGACGTTTGCCTTGCGATTTTAAATGTAATGTACGAAGGTTTCAAAAATCCAAAATATGCTCCTTGCCCACTTTTAGTGAATATGGTTCGCGCCGGAAAATTAGGCGTAAAATCACGTGAAGGATTCTATGATTACTCAGAAAACAAAAAGGCTGAGAAAGTAGCAAAACAATTTATATAATGTCTTAAGGTTTGAAAGTCTTAAAGTCCGAAAGTATGATTATTTTTGGCTTTAAGACTTTTGACTTTTAAACTTTTGATTTAAAAATGGCAAAAATAATTCCGTTCAAAGCAGTCCGCCCAACCCGCGACAAAGTCAGCTTGGTAACTTCGCGTTCTTACGACGAATATTCTCCGGCTGAATTGGCTTCGCAGTTGGATTTTAATCCGTTTTCATTTCTTCACGTTTTGAATCCGGCTTATGTCAACCAGCAAAAAATCGGATTAGAAAAAAGGTTTAAGCTCGTTGCCCAGAAATACAATGACTTTAAGGAAGAAGTTATTTTGATAAAAGAAGGAAATCCAGTCTTTTATATCTACGAAATACAAACTAAGAACCAAACTTTCACTGGAATCATAGCCGGAACTTCCATTGAAGATTACCAAAATAACGTCATCAAAAGACACGAAGACACGTTGCAATATCGCGTAGAATTATTCAAAGATTATCTTCACAGAACTGGATTCAACACAGAACCCGTTTTGATAACTTATCCTGATAATCAAGAATTAACTGCTTGGATTTCAGATAAAAAACGAACCGATTCCTTATACGAATTTTCTACAACAAAAAGGGAAAAACATATTCTTTGGAAAATTGAAGACTACAACGAAATCACTTGGCTTCAAGAAAAATTCAACGAAATTGGAGATTTATATATTGCCGACGGACACCACCGATCTGCTTCGGCAGAATTATTATACGAAGAAGACAAAGCTTCCGGAAATGAAAACCTGAATTATTTTATGAGTTTTCTGATTGCAGAGAGCAACGTAAAAATATACGAATACAACCGAATAATTAGAGATCTAAACGGACATTCAAAAGAAGATTTTCTGAATAAATTATCCGAAAGTTTTTGGCTTAAAAACAAAGAACAAGAATTGTGGAAACCCACAAAAAAGTTCGAATTCGGAATGTATCTTGATGGGGAATTTTATTCCCTGACATTGAAAGACGAACACAGTTTTACTTCTGTTTTGGAAAGTTTGGATGCGCAAATTTTATACGAAAAAGTACTAAATCCCATATTAGGAATTGAAGATTTGAGAAATGACGAACGCATAGACTATATTCCTGGAAAACAATCTATTGTCACGATAAAAGAAGTTGTAGACGAAGGCGAATTTGAATTGGGATTTATGCTTTTTCCGACTGATATTTCTGAAATAAAAGAACTGGCTGATAACAATTTGATTATGCCTCCGAAAAGTACTTACATTGATCCGAAATTTAGAAGTGGATTGGTGGTTTATGAATTGTAATTTAGAAACACCGATTTAAGAAATTATAATAATTTTAAAAATTCTTAAATCGGTGTTTTAAAAAAAATCCAAAAAATGTCAATAAAGTCAAACTTACTCGAAATAAAATCGTCTATTCCAGAAAATGTAACGCTTGTTGCCGTTTCAAAAACGAAACCAGTTTCAGATTTAATGCAAGCTTATGAAGCCGGTCAGCGTATTTTTGGAGAAAACAAAATTCAAGAAATGGCGGAAAAATTTGAAGAAATGCCAAAAGATATCGAATGGCACATGATTGGCCACGTCCAAACGAACAAAGTCAAATTTATGGCATCATTTGTGAGCTTAGTTCATGGAGTTGATTCATTGAAACTATTGGAAAAAATCAATAAACAGGCTTTAAAAAAGAATAGAACTATCGATTGTCTTTTGCAAATTCACATTGCGGAAGAAGACACAAAATTCGGATTAGACGAAGTAGAATTGAATGATTTATTAAATTCTGAAACTTTCAAAAATCTAAATAACATAAAAATTAAAGGCTTGATGGGAATGGCAACTTTTACAGAAAACCAAGACCAAATCAAAAAAGAATTTTTACATTTAAAATCTATTTTCGACAAAATTTCTGTAGTCAATTCTGATTTTACTACGCTTTCAATGGGAATGTCAGGCGATTATCAGCTAGCAATTGACTGTGGAAGCACGATGGTTCGGATTGGAAGTAGTATCTTTGGAACTAGATAATTTGAGAATATATTGATTTGAAAGCCTAAAAAGCCTTCAATATCAACTAAAAACCATAAACTATATTTGTACGCAATATTAGACATAGAAACCACCGGAGGCCAATTTAACGAAGAAGGAATTACCGAAATTGCCATCTATAAATTCGATGGACACGAAATTGTCGATCAATTTATCAGCCTTGTAAATCCCGAGAAACCGATTCAGCCTTTCGTCGTGAAACTTACAGGAATCAATAATGCGATGCTTCAAAGCGCTCCAAAGTTTTATGAAGTGGCAAAGCGTATTATTGAAATTACTGAAAATTGCGTTGTCGTTGCCCATAATGCCCAGTTCGATTACAGAATTATGCGTACTGAATTTAATCGCCTAGGTTATGATTTCCAGCGCCAAAATCTCTGTACAGTTGAATTGGCAAAAAAATTAATTCCTGAACAGCCTTCTTATAGCTTAGGGAAATTGGTCCGCGCTTTAGGAATTCCAATGGCTGACAGGCACCGTGCTTCAGGAGATGCTTTGGCAACCGTGAAATTATTCAAGATGCTTTTAGACAAAGATTTGGAAAAAGAAATTGTCAAAACTTTCATCAAAACTGAAATTGAAAAAGGTTTAGCTCCAAAATTATTGGATATTGTTTCGGGACTTCCTTCCACGACTGGAATTTATTATGTCCACAAAGAAAACGGCGATCTGATTTATATAGGAAAAAGCAAAAATATAAAGAGGCGTGTCAATCAGCATTTTACCGGAAGTTCTAGAAAAGACAAAAAAATTCAGAATGAAGTTTTTGCAGTAACTTATGAAGAAACAGGAAGCGAATTGATTGCTCTGCTGAAAGAATCTGAGGAAATTAAAATAAACAAACCTGCTTATAATCGGGCTTTAAGCAAAACTGTTTTTCCGTGGTCGCTTTATTTGGACAAAAATAATGATGGTTATTTAAGCCTGAAACTTAAAAAAACTGATGCTCGAAAAAAAGAAATTGCTTCGTTTGCAAGCCATGTCGAAGCACAAAGCGCTTTATTCAAAATCACTGACAAATATATTTTGTGCCAGAAAATAAATGCCCTGGAAATTGTAAAAACAAATTGTTTTCCTTTTGAATTGAACCAATGTAACGGAGCTTGTATCAATCAAGAGCTTCCTGAAGATTACAATAGCAGAGTTGAAGATTTTCTTGAGAATAACGAATACAAAAACCAAAATATCATTGCGATCGATCGTGGCAGAAATCTTCAAGAACGAAGTGCTGTGCTGATTGAAAATGGAATTTTCAAAGGTTATGCTTTCTTTGATTTGAACTATCAAGTCAATAATATCGAGATTTTAAAGAACATAATCATTCCGATGAAAGAAAATCGCGACAACAAAAACATAATTTTAAGCTATCTGAAAAAAAAGAAGGTCTATAAAATCATATCATTCTAAGAGTTTTTAGTAAATTTGATAGAACCTGAAAAAAAATTGGCTTGAAAATTAGCATCCCAGAAAACCTGCGCAAAAAACTTCATGAAATTATTTACGAAGCCGACACGCCCGTAGGAAAACTTTTCGATATCATCCTTTTGATACTTATCGTTTTGAGCATTGCTGCAGTTATGCTTGAAAGCATGGCGTCGGTAAAATTTTTATATGGCCATGAACTTGCTGTAATTGAGTGGATTATCACGATATTTTTCACTTTAGAATATATCGGAAGAATTATTGCTTTAAAACGGCCCTTAAAATACATTTTCAGCTTTTACGGAATTATTGATCTATTGGCGACAATTCCTGGCTATATAGACCTGATTTTCCCCGGATTGCACTTTTTAGTCTTGATTCGCGCCGTTCGTTTATTGCGTGTTTTCAGAATTTTGAAACTCGTGCATTTTGTCGGGGCTTCCAATCAATTGCTTGTCGCATTGAAAAAAAGCAGGCTGAAAATCGCCGTTTTTCTTTTTAACGTAATCGTTTTGTGCATTATTTTAGGGACTTTAATGTACATGATTGAAGGTCCGAAAAGTGGATTTACAAGCATTCCGATCAGCATTTATTGGACAATTGTAACTTTAACCACAGTTGGATTTGGCGATATTACTCCAGAAACGCCTTTTGGACAATTTGTTTCAATGATCATCATGATTTTGGGTTATGGTATCATTGCCGTTCCAACCGGCTTGGTTACCGCAGAATTTATGGCTAGGGAAAAAGTTCAAGAAAATACCCAGTCTTGCCCAAATTGCGGTACTGAAAAACACAGAGATGACGCTATTTATTGCTATCATTGTGGCCATTCATTAAAAGAATAATTTCTTTCTGAAGCTATTCCAGCTTTACGCTCCAAGTCCTCATTTCAAACTCTTTTTTTGCAAGTCGAAAAACTAGCTTCCTCCGGTCGCTGTTTTACGCCAGCAAAAAATAGAGTTTGAAATTGCGGGCTTTCCGCTGCAATCTGGGCTATAAATAACTATTCTGCTAAAAATCAACAGTAGGATTTTTAAATGCGTAGCATAAAAAGTAACTTTGCTTCAAATGAAACATTTAATTACAATCATCGGCCCAACGGGAATCGGAAAAACGGCTTTGAGCATCAAATTGGCCAGTCATTTCAACTGCGAAATAATTTCCTGCGATTCACGCCAATTTTTTCAAGAAATGGAAATCGGCACGGCTGTTCCTTCCAAAGAAGAATTGGCTTCTGCCCCGCATCATTTCATCCAAAACAAATCTATTTTTGAAAATTATACGGTTGGCGATTTTGAAAGAGAAGCAATTGCAAAACTAGACGAATTATTTCAAACCAATGATTATGCAATTTTGGTCGGCGGTTCTGGATTGTATGTTGATGCCATTTTAAAAGGATTTGATACTTTTCCTGAGATAGATTCTTCTGTCAGAACCGAAATTATTTCGAATTACGAGCAATTCGGAATTGAATATTTGCAGCAAACATTAGAAAAATTAGACAAAGATTATTTTGATACAATTACAAAAGAAAATCCTCAAACCTTGCAAAATCCGCAACGTTTGATGCGTTTTGCAGAAGTCTGCATCGGAAGTGGCAAACCCTATTCTTCCTTTTTAAACCAAAAGAAAACTGCTCGAAATTTCACGCCAATAATCATAGGCTTGGAGGCTGAACGCCAAGAAATGTATGACAGAATCAATCTCCGCGTTGACTTGATGATGGAAGCTGGATTGTTGGAAGAAGCGGAAAAATTATATCCAAATAAAAATCTGAATGCCTTGCAGACCGTTGGTTATCGAGAATTGTTTTCTTATTTTGATGGTGATTTCACGCTAGATTTTGCCAGTGAAGAAATCAAAAAAAATACACGAAGATTTGCAAAAAGACAGCTGACATGGTTCAAGCGAACAGAAAATGCAAAATGGTTTGATTATAAAACAGATGCAGAAAAAATTATAAAGTCTATATCTAATGTCAAAAATTCATAATTCATAATTCATAATTCATAATTCAAAATGCCAATAGCTCCAAATTTTACATCCATATTTAGCAAAGATTGGGAAATCAATTTCACGCAATGCACTCCGAATGGGTATTTAAAATATACTGATTTGTGTAATTTATTGCAGTTAACGGCTGGCGACCATGCTGAAGCTGGAGGAATCAGTTTTACAGATATGCAAGAATTTCACCAAGCGTGGGTAATGAGCAGAATGCGGATTGAAATTGAATCATTGCCAAAATGGAAAGATATCGTAACGGTAAAAACTTGGATTATTTCTCTGGAAAATTCACGTTCGGTAAGAGCTTTGGAAATGTATGCCAATGGCAAGAAAATAATCGGATGCGAGACTTTTTGGGCAGTTTTCAACACAAAATTGCGCCGTCCGGAAGCTTTGGCCTTGCCACACGAACATTTTGAAAAATATGCTGCACATTTTTCTACTGAAGAAAGAGTGAAGAAAATTGATTTGCAAAAAGAAATGAAAACTGTGAATGAAAGAAAAGTGGTTCTTTCAGATTTGGATATTGTGAATCACGTTAATAATGTAAAGTATCTTGAATGGTGCTTGGATTTGGTGGATGCTAAAGCGATTATGAAACAAAAATTAAAAAGTTTCGACATGAATTTCATGAAAGAATTGACGCTTGGCGATGCTGTTTCAATTGATGAATATTCTATCGAGAACAAATCAAATTATTCTATTTTGAAGGATGGAAAAGCGTGTTTTGGATTGGAATTAGATTGGAAATAAGCACAACGGTTTTGCAGATTTTTTCCACGAATTTTTTATTTTGAAAACGTTCCCTCGACTGCGCTGGGGATGACAAATAAAATCTCTTTTTTATAGTTACAATCTGCTTCACTAGCCCAGATTGCAGCGGAAAGCTTTTTTGAAAAACCGACATTTTTTGCCTGATAAAAAAAGCGACCGGAGGAAGCTCTTTTTTAGTAGAGCAAAAAAGGAGGCTTGAAAAAAACTTGGAGCGTAAAGCTGGAAATAGCTTCAAATTATTCCAAAAAAAAAGCTCCGATTTCTCGAAGCTTGATTTATGTAGTTTTATTCAGAAACTTTATTTTTTACGACAAGTCTGAATCCTTCACCGTGAATGTTTAAGATTTCAACATCCTCGTCTAGTTTTAGATATTTTCTCAATTTGGCGATGTAAACGTCCATACTTCTTGATGTGAAGTAGTTGTCGTCTCTCCAGATTTTCGTCAATGCTAATTCTCTTGGCATCAGGTCATTTTCATGAACAGCAAGCATTTTTAGCAATTCGTTTTCTTTTGGAGACAATTTTATAGGCTCATCGTTTTTGAAAGTCAAGAAGCGCAATTTTGAATTCAAGTGGAAACCTCCAATTTGGAATTCAAATTTAGTGTTGTCAGATTTGCTGTCAGAAGCTTTTCTTTGAATAATTGCCTTGATTTTCATCAAAAGCACTTCTGAATCGAATGGCTTATTCAAATAATCGTCTGCTCCTACTTTATATCCTTTCAGCACATCTTCTTTCATAGATTTAGCTGTCAAGAATATTAACGGAATATCTTTATTTTTTTCTCTAATTTCTTTGGCCAAAGTATATCCGTCTTTATATGGCATCATTACGTCAAGAATGCACAAATCGAAAGTGTCTTTCTTGAATTTTTCGAAACCTTCCATTCCATTCTTAGCCAAAGTGACGTCAAAATCATTCAGATTCAAATAATCTTTTAAAATTGAACCGAAGTTGGGATCATCTTCAACTAAAAGGATTTTCTTGTTTACATTTTCCATAGCTTAATTTATTAGTGGTAATTTTATGATGAAGGTACTACCTTTCCCTTTCTCACTTTCTACAAATATTTGACCATTATGGTCGTCTATAATTCTTTTTACGTAGGCCAAGCCTAAACCGTGGCCTTTGACATTGTGCAGGTCGCCCGTGTGCTCTCGATAGAATTTTTCAAAAATTCTTTTCTGGGCCACTTTGCTCATTCCCTGACCTTGGTCTTTTATTTTTATAAGGATAAAATCTTTTACATTTTCGGTGTAAATATCAATTATCGGTGCTTCTGGCGAATATTTTATGGCGTTGTCTAAAACGTTTACTATTACATTTGTAAAGTGAACATCGTTGACTAATGTTGTTGTTCGAGTTGCATCGAAATGCGTGTTTATTCTTCCTTCTCTGTCTTCAATAATCAAGTTTACGTGCTCAATTGCATCTTCAACAATGGTCAAAATATCCATTGGCTCTTTGTTTATTTCCAGCTCTTTTTTCTCCAACTTAGAAATACGCAGCACATTTTCAACTTGGGCGTGCATTCTTTTATTTTCATCCCGAATCATCTGCAGATATCGGTGAACTTTTTCTGTATCTTCAATAACTTTTGGATTTTTAATAGCATCCAGAGCTAAGTTTATTGTTGCGATTGGCGTTTTAAATTCGTGCGTCATATTATTGATGAAATCTGTTTTTATCTCAGAAATCTGACGTTGTTTTATCAATTGATTCAGTGCGCTGGCATAAGCAATAATGATAATCAGCGTAAATGTGATTGACAAAACCGTAATGCTGATCAGCTCAGAGAACAAGAATTTTTTCTTTTCAGGAAAGCTTACCAATAACTGGAATTTGCTTTTTCCTTCATTGTCTGTAAAAATCGGAGTCTGAAAAGTAGAATTTTTGTCAAACTTGAAATTGTCAGATCTAATTTTTGTCGCCAGTCCGTCGCTGTAAATTCCGAATTCAAAAGGCGTTTTTACTTCATATTGCTTTAATTCGTCCTCTAATAATTTCAATAATCTTTCTTTTGAAATTCTATCTTTTAAAGGTTTTGTTTCTGCAATATCTTTCAAAAACATGTCATACTGCACTTTGTCAAGCATTTCCATGGTTCCCGATTTTTCAATTGTAATATCTGGAGTCGTATTTTTTTGAATTGCCGAATTATCAATTCGATTTCCAGAATAAATTTCTGTACGTCTTTTTGCGCTGAAGCTTTGGGCTTTTCTTACTGAATCTTTTTTCTTATCAAAGAACGAGAGGTTTACATTGTAATCTTCTGCAATAATATTGTTCGAATAAATTACCGTTTCATTGGTTACCTTATTTTTTTGGACTAAAACAAAATCAAGAATTTCATTTCTGTCTGGCGCTTTTCCAATACTATCTTGCAAAATATTGTATTGGTTTAAAAGCGTGTAAGTTTCTTGCTGTTTTAATTTCTCAGCAACATTTCCGATAACCTGCTGTACATGATATTTGAACTGTTCTTCATTATTTTTGAAAGAAGTATTAATTAAATATAATTGTACCATTATAATCCCTATCAATGACAGGCTCATTAACACAACCAGTAAGCGAAACAATGTTTTATTCATCGAAACAAAATTAACATTTTAACATATAAACGATAAATACATTAACCAAACATTAACATCTAATTGCAAAATTATTGATTCTTTAAAGCAGAAATTATTTTATCCGCAGTATTCGTTGCTTCTTGTAGATGAATATTTTGAATGACAAAATCGCTTAATTGCATTTTTTTATCATCTTCCCATTGATTTGACATCCTTGCCTTCACGGCGTCTTCCGTGATATTGTCTCTTTCCATCACTCTTTGAATTCTTACTTCTTTTGGTGCGGTTACCAAGATGATTTTATCGCAATCTTTATAGCTTCCGCTTTCAAAGAGAATTGCAGTTTCTTTAATTACAATTGGAAAATTCTTATGTTTTTCTACCCAATCCATAAAATGAATCTTGACTTCAGGATGGATGATCGCATTTAATCTGGCAAGCTTTTCTGGATTATTGAAAACTACAGCGGAAAGTTTGGCTCTATTGATTTTATCATTTTCAAGTAGGTCTATCCCAAAAGCATCAACAACTTTGCCAATTACCAAATTTGAATCCATTATTTTTTTTGCTTCAATATCAGCAATATAAACAGGAATCCCCTTAGATTCAAAATACTTTGCAATCGTAGTTTTTCCGCTTCCAATTCCTCCTGTCAAACCTATAATTTTTGTCATAATTATTTTATTTGAAAAATAATTCAGGGAATGCTTCCTGCGGTTTTTGCTTTAAAATAATAACTTTCCAATAGGATTTCAAGAAACCAATTCCATATCCATAAAACTGCATTGCGACTGCAAAAACTGAAAGAATCCCGATGGAAAAACTCTTGTTTTGTATAGTTGAAAGCAGAAATGCAAATAGAAAATAAAATATATAAAGTGCCAAAAAAAGCTTTACTCCTAGTATCAAAAATAAAATAGAAAATACAAATCCGATAAAAAATAAGGAAGGAAAAAAGTAAGTCAATTTATTGTATTCCGGATACCAGCTGTTTAAAATCGGCCTGGCTTTTCCAAATTTATTGACTTGTTTGTAAAACTTTGACCAATCAATTCTTCTCTTATGGTAAACATACGCATTTGGAAACAGTTTAGTTTCAAAACCCATTTTCCATAATCTTATTGACAAATCTGGATCTTCCCCTGGATGAATGTTTCCAAAGCCTTTGCTTGCTTCAAAAGCTTCTTTAGACAATCCCATATTAAAGCTTCGAGGCTGAAACTTGTCAATTTTTTCAGAACCTCCGCGGATTCCGCCAGTAGTCAGAAAGGAAGTCATAGAGAAATTGATCGCTTTCTGCACGTTAGAAAAGCTATCCAAAGCTTTATCAGGACCGCCAAAACAATCGACATAATTTTCAGAAAGTGCTTTTTCAGCTTCCGAAAGATAATTGGGAGGCAGAATACAATCTGAATCTAAAATCAAGAAGTAATCGCCTTGGGCATTTTGCATCCCAAAATTTCTAGAATCACCCGGACCAGAATTTTTCTTAAAAAAGTAAGAAATATTTAATTTGTCTCGATAGCTTTCGATAACACTATCGCAAGGAATAGTAGAGCCATCTTCAACAATAACGACTTCAAAACTATCAGAATAATTTTGCAAAACCAAACTCTGCAAAAGTTCTTCAATTTCATCAGGACGATTGTAAACAGGAATTATAAAAGAAAATTTCATATCATTTTTTATACTTTAACAAAGATAATCTTTAAAAGTAAAAAAACATCTGATTGGAAATTTGAGGCTGTTATTTTTCAAAAAAAAGCCCCGCTAAAAATAGCAGGGCTTTAAAATTATTGAGCAAGTAAGCTTATTGCTTAACCACTTTTATAGTTTTAACTTGATTGTCAACAACTACTTTCACTAAATAAGTTCCAGCAGCCAAGTTAGACATATCAACTTGAGCTTCAGAAGCATTCAACGATTTGTTGATTACTTGCTGACCTAATAAATTGAATACTGAAACGCTAGTCATATCTTGAGAATAAGACAATTTCAATACATCTTTTACTGGGTTTGGATAAGCTTTAAATGAAGCGCTGTCAAAAGTCGGAGCGCTTAATGAGCTATGGTAAGCAGAAACTTGGAACTGCCCAGTGTTAGTTGCACTGTTTGCATATCTCCAAACTCCAATATAAAGCGTAGCTCCAGGTGTTTGACCAGTTAAATTTATTAAAGAATAATTAGTATCTCCATCATCATCATCACAATCAAGCTCAGTCAATGTTTGACAAGTTCCAGAAAACACGCTTAATACAGTATCCGTCAAAGCTGAACCAGTTACTGCTTTAGTTTCAATATTAATAGATCCAGAAGCTGGAACTACAACTGTATACCAAACTTCATCAGCTCTATTTGTTTGACATGCAAAAGTCAATCCAGTTGTAGAAGTTGCTCCCGCTGTAGTACCCACTACAGGATTAGTAGCAAAAGCACCTCCTGCAGTCAAAGAAATTGCTGCAGAACAAAGGTCATTTGCTGGTGGCGCTGGTGGTGGTGGAGTTGTACCTACACAAACCGTGAATGCGGTAACTACACCAGTTCCATAAGTATACACTCTAAAGAAATAGGTATTACCAACAGTCAATCCAGTTAACTCTATAGGAGAATTTGGAGTATCTTGGCATTTTAATGAAGTTCCTCCACAAGAACCAAATACTTCAGTAACAATATCAGTATTTCCTGAAACGTTAGTTATAATAATTGAATGGCCTGTAGCTGTTGCCACAAATTTGTACCAAACATCGTCATCTGCAGTACCTGCACAACCAACCAAGCTTTGTGTAGCTCCTAATGTGGTTCCACTTAATGGAGTAGTACAAGTCAAAGTAGCACCTGGCACTAATAATACAGCACCAGCACAATCATCATTTGCTGGAGGAGTTGGCGTTATAGCAACACATAAAGTAAATGTACTAGTCAAAGCAGGATTTGAACTATCTGTATAAACTCTTGCATAATAAGTAGTACCTACAGTTAGACCTGTAAAATTAACAATATTTCCTGACAGACAAGCTGTTGAAAGTTGAGTCAAGCTTCCTGGTGTTCCTGTATATAAAACAGTATTCATTACAATACCCGTACTAACAGCAGTATAAGTAAATCTAGTATTAGCATCTGTAGCTACAAATGTATACCAAACATCATCATCTGCACCAGTAGAATTACAAGTTGGAGCTGTTTCAGCAGAAGCTGTTGCACCAACAGTCGTACCTGTTTTTGTAGTTGTACAGCTTCCTGCAGCATTTACAGTTAACGCAATTGCACCAGTAGCATTATCATTAGCAGGAACTGCCGGTGGCGTTTGAGAAGTAATACAAATATCAAAAGTTGTTGATGCTCCAGCAGCAGTACCGTAGCTATAAACTCTCACATAATAAGTAGCTCCAATAGTCAAACCAGTAACAACATTTATATCAGGATCACTTACTTTTAAAGAAACAAGACCAGCACATGTACCTTGAAAAATTTCATTTACTAAGTCAGTCGGAGTTCCTGTTTTATTTGATAAAGTAATTGTGTGTGCAGTACTAGTCGCAACAAATGAATACCATACGTCATCATTTGGAGTACCAACAGCTGTTAAAGGCGCAGTAGTTACAACACCTGAATCAGTTGCAGACACTAAAGTACCTGTTCCTTTTACCGTACAAGTTGTTCCAGAATTTACCCCTAAAACAATAGCACCAGAGCAGTTGTCATTTGTTGGCGGTGGCGGTGGCGTTCCAATACAAATTTTAAAGTTTGTAGAAGGGTTGTTTGCTACAGCAAGACTAAATACTCTAATATAATAAGTTTCACCTATTGTAAGATCAGCTACATTTGATTCGTTAGGATCAGAAATAGCAAGGTTATATAATCCGCCTCCACAACTTCCTCCTAGTAATTCATGTACTAAATCTGTTGGAGTTCCTGTAACGTCAGAAACAGTTATACGGTGGTTTGTAGATGTAGCTACAAATTTAAACCAAACATCATCATCAGGAATACCAACAGAAGTTGGAGTACTTTCTCCTGAAGCAGTTGCTCCTGCTAAAGTTGCAGATGTAATATTTGTACAAGTGAAATTAGCATTTGTAGTCAATGTGACAGCGCCAGCACAATTATCATTTGCTGGAGGAAATGGCAATGTTACAAAAGAGAAAGTAGTCCATGAGCTAAATTCTGATCCGCAATTATTTCTTACATGTACATAATAAGTAGTTGCACCTGTCAAAGGTGTAGAAGTTGTAAATGAAGTACCGCTAGCTGAAGTTCCTGCACCAGAAGGATTAGTTGCTACATTATCAATAACATATTCATATCCGGCAGAACCAGAAATTGCATCCCAAGTAATCGTTGCTACTGTAGCAGTTACGCCACTAGCTCTCAAATTAATTGGAGCTTCACAGCTAGGTATTGCTTCAACCGTGAAATCATCAACAAAAATTTCATAGTCCAGACTATCATTAGTACTACCTGAAGTTCCAAAAAATGCAAATTTTGTAGTTGCACTAGTATAGGCTGGAAGATTTACAACATATAAAGAACCTGCATTTGAAGGTGTGTTTGTTGCGTTCCAAGTATTAACTGCGGTCCAGGTTGTTCCTCCATCTTGAGAAGCTGCAAAAATAAATACGTCATCAGACCCCATAGCAGCAACAGGAGTAGTAGCATTAAACATCGTTGCTCCTACTTTAAATTTTGCTCTATAGTTCCCAGCAGTCATATTAATTACTGGACTAACTACCCAACCTGTAGCATTAGTTGCCGTGCTATATATGTTAATTTTTATCGCACCAGTACTGCCTACATTTAAAAATCCATCAGCACCCCAACTTCCATTACCTGTACCAGTTGGCCCGGTAGCAAAACCTGCAGCAGATCTTGTCCAGCAAGCTGGTGGAAATGTATCAAAAGCTTGTGTTACTGTTGGAACTAACACTGAACACGGTGTGGTAAATGTTCCTGAAGCCCAAGTACTTTTATCATTAGTACCGCAAACTGATCTTACCCAGAAATAATGTTGTGTTCCTTGTGGCAATCCTGTTAAGCTTTTTGAAGTAATACCTGCACCAACAGTCCCTGTAGGTGTTGCTGTTGCATTCGGTGCAGTTGAAGAAGTACTTAATATATATTCATATCCTTCAGCTGGAGCCGAAGTTGGAGCTACCCATGTAATATCAGTTGCTGTTGCAGTAAGACCAGCAGTTGCTAATCCTGTTGGAGGGAAACATGAAACTTGAGTTGTAAATGATCCCTGTGCACTCCAAAAACTTTTATCAGTGCTACTGCAAATAGCTCTTACCCAAAAATAATGTTGTCTACCTGATGGCAAACCTGTCAAACTTTTTGTAGTAACTCCTGCAGCTGTAGTACCTGTAGGTGTTGAAGTTGAAGTTGGTGCCGTTGCAGTAGTACTAACAATATACTCGTATCCATCAGCAGGTGCAGAAGTTGAAGCTACCCATGTAATATCGGTTGTAGTTGTCAAAAGATTAGCAGTAGACAATCCAGTAGGCGCATTACATGAAACGTTATAATCAAAACCAATCATTGTACGTCTATAATTACTCGATGCCAATGAAGCTGCTGGAGTTCCAGAAGTATTATTTGAATATTTCGTGGTATTATTGTTAGTATCAGAAATACATGGAGTAGAATATTCATATTCCCATCCAATAGTAGTACTCGCTGTACTATTTGAATACTCCATAATAACTGCTAAATTAGCAGTACCAGAATAAACAAAATTGTTTAAAAAAGTAAAAGATTTCCAACCAGATGATGAGCCAATAGCTGTTACTGGATTTGAATCATAAACTAATGTAGCACCAGTAATTGCTGTCGCCCAATCTAATGCACCGCTTCCCCAGTCTGTGCTAGTTGTTTCTTTCAAATAAATCTTGAAATTTGGTGTTCCAGCAACTGACCCCGTTGCAGTCAGCCTATTAAAATAAGCTGCGTTCAATGTCTTGCCTGCAATCCCCGTCAATTGCGAAGCTGGGTAAATAGATGCAATCCTACTTGTAGCATTTACATCTGAAACACTATTCATTGGTCCATATGTGTTAGTAGTAAGACCACCACCACAAGATGTAACCTTCCATATCTGTCCATAAGACACCATACAGAGGAATAGCATGATTAATAAAGTAATTTTTTTCATAAATTATTATAGTTTAATTAACATTTGGCTAATTTATGAAATTTTAGATACTAAAAAACTTTAATCGAAAACTTTATCAAATTACTTAAATCATTACATAATTTAACTTTTTTTAACTAATTTGAAAATTTTAGGAAAATTATTTTTTATTATATTATGAATTTTACAATCAAAAAGTTAAAAAAGCAAATTAACTTCTTAATAACACACTAAAATTTACTGCATATTGGATTATATTTATAAAAAAAATCGCCTAAAAATTTCTTTTTAGGCGATTTATATTTAATTTGAGCTTATTTACTCTTTTACAATCTTGATTGTTTTAATTTGATTATCAACCATTACTTTAACAAGGTATGTTCCTTGTGGCAAAACTGACATATCGACTTGGGCACTTGAATTATTTAAAGATTTAGACAGTACTTGTTGCCCTAATAAATTAAAGACTGCAACACTTGTCATCTCTTGAGAATAAGACAAATTCAGTATATTTTTCACAGGATTAGGATACGCTTTGAATGAAGCATCTGAAAAGGCTTGAGTCCCTAATGAAGCATCAAAAGCAGCAATCTTAAATGATCCTTGTGTACCGCTATAACCCCACACTCTGGCTACAATAGTCTCTCCAGGAGTTAAATTGCTCAATGCTACTCTTGAAAAATTATTTCCGCTGCCAATATCTGCTGAACAGTTAACATATGTTAATGTTGCACATGAAGAACCTTTATAAATATACAAAGCTGTATCTGTCATAGCCGGATCATTATTCGAAGCTGTTTCAACAGTAAGCGTCCCTGAAGCAGGCGCGATTACTTTAAACCAAACATCTCTTCCTTCTGTTGAATAATTATAAGTATCACAGGTCGATGGTACGTCTGTCGGGTCTGGGCTAGCTGGGTTTCTTGTGCCACTTAAATTAGTTGCAACAATTGCATTTTGAACAAAAGTTCCACCTGCTGTCAAAGTTGTTGCATTCTCGCACTCATCATTTGCAGGAGCCGGTGGCGCTGCATAAGCACAAAGTGAAAAGCTCAAATAAGAAGATGTAGAGGCAGAAACTGAAACATAATAAGTTGTACCAGCTGTTAATACCTGTCCAAAATTAGTGACGTAACAGTTTAGATTCAATCGGGTTAAATTTCCAGGAGTACCTGAATATATTGAAATATATCCATTTCCTGATCCTGAAACCACGCTTCTCTTGAAGTAATATTCTCCAGATGTTGGCGGCGTAAATGTATACCAAACATCTGTAGCAGTAGAATCACAAACATAATCTGACGAATTCGTCGCTGCAAGTGTTGTTCCTGAAACAGCATTCGTGCAAGTTAACGAATCTGGTGAAACAGTTAAAACAGCTGCATTTGCAATCAAATCGTTAGCTGGTGCAGGTGGCGCAAGAAACGCACACAAAGCAAAGTTAACACGGCTGTAGTCTGAAGAAACTACTGAAACATAATATGTAGTCCCAGCTACTAGCGCTTGGCTAAAAGTAGTAGAATAACAGCTGTCATTTAGTCTTGTGAAATTGCCTGGCGTTCCTGAATACAAAGAAATATAGCCGTCTCCAGATGTTCCTCCAGTTAAATTTCTGCTGAAATAATAAGTTCCGGTTGAAGCAGGTGTAAATGTATACCAAACGTCAATAGCACTGCTGTCGCAGGTATATTGTGAAGAATGAAAAGCAGAAACTGTTGTTCCCGCAGCACTATTTGCACAACTGCTATTTGGAGATTCAGTCAAAACTGCTGCATTTTCCGGAGAATCATTTGCTGGTGCTGGCGGTGGCGTAACCACGCAAACCGTAAAAGAAGTTGTGGAATCTGTATAATAAGTATAAATTCTAAAATAGTAAGTATTTCCTACAGTCAGTTCATTTAAGGTCATGATATCATCCGGAGAATCTTGGCATTTCAAAGAAGTTCCTCCACAAGCATCAAAAGCTTCTATCATAATATCTGTTGCACCGGCTACATTTGCAATCAAAACAGAATGTACTGTTGAAGTTGCTACAAATTTATACCAAACATCGTCATCCGCAGAACCTGAACATCCTTCCAAACTCTGAGTTGCAGAGATTGTAGAACCGCTTACCGGAGTACAAGTCATAGTTGCTGATGTTGTTAATAATACAGCACCTGTGCAATTATCATTTGCCGGCGGCGGCGGCGGCGTTCCAATACAGATTTTGAAAGTAGTCGCTGGATTTGATGCAGGACCAAAGCTGAATATTCTGACATAATATAGTTCTCCTACAACTAAATCAGTAGCCAGAAAAGAATTTGAATCAGAAATTGCAATATTATACAGGGAACCTCCACAGCTTCCGCCTAAAACTTCAATCACTAGGTCATCAGGATTTCCATTGATATCTGACAAAGCAATTCTGTGGAAAGTTGATGTTGCCGTAAATTTATACCAAACATCATCATCCGGAACGCCTATAGAAGTTGGCGTACTTTCACCAGAAGCTGTTGCTCCTAATAAAGTCCCTGAAACAACATTTGCTGTACAATCCAAATTGTTGTTTGTAAGCACGGTAACTGCTCCTGAACAAGCATCATTTGCTGGAGGAATTGGCAAAGTTTTAAAACTTTTACTTTCCCAAGAACTGTTGTCAGTTGCGGTGCACAAAGCTCTTGCATAAAAAACATAAGAGGTATTTGGCGTCAGCGAATTTAAAGGATAAGAAACTCCTGTTTGCGTTCCAGAAGTCACCAATCCTGTTGCGCCAGAACCAGCAGCACCAGAAGTTCTCAATTCATATTGATAGCCGCCATTTGGAGAACTCGTAGACGCGGTAAAAGATACGTTTGCCGAGTTTGTTGTTACCGTAGATGTAAAATCTGTCGGAGGCAAACACGTTGGCTGCACTTCAACAGAAACATTGTCGATATACATATTGTTTCCATAAGCTGTTGTCGCTAAAAAAGAAATATAGCCTGGTGCATTGGGATTTCCAGGAATATTAAAATTATAGCTGTACCAGCCTGCAGAAGCAACTGTCGGCGCGCCTCCGATGGCACGACTTACAGTTCCTAGCAAAACGCCGCCAACAGAAGTTGGAGTTGTGTTGTAGAAAACTTCAATTTTTTCTGGATTTTCAGCATAGCCTTCATCTCTGTACATTTTGAAAGAAACTCTGTACAAACCTCCCGCAAAAGCAATACTTGGCGAAGTAAGATCATAGGCATTTTCAACATTGATGCTGTAAGAATTGAATCTTGCCATTCCGGCACCTTCAAAAGTAGAAATTGTAGGATTTTGACCTTCCGTTTCTCTGGTCCAGCCAGAATTGTCTGATGAGCCTACTGGGTGACCGACCGTCCACGTCAACGCAGCATTGAAATCTTGCGTCAACAGTTGCGCTTTTCCTTCTTTTACCATAAAGACAAGGAAAAACACAACAAAACATGTAATTTTTTTCATAAATTATTGGGGTTTAGTTAACATAAAGCTAAATTATGAAATTTTATAACTCCAAAAACATTTATTTCTAAAAATTAATAAAATAAAAAGGCTCACCTTTCGGCAAGCCCCTAAATTACTAAGAATTATCTAATAAAAAATAATTATTTTTATTAATTTACTATTTAATTTTGCTTTAAGCTGTCAATATCAACTAGCTCGTTTGAATCAACTTTATAATCTACTCCAGCAACATCAAATCCGAATAGATTGTAAAAATCTTTTCTGTAGCCTTCTAGATCTCCCAATTCTGCTAGATTTTCTGTTGTAGCCTGCGGCCATAATGCAGCCACTTTTGCTTGAATATCTTCGCGCATTTCCCAATCATCAATTCTGATTCTTCCTTTCTCATCCAACTCAATTGGTTTTCCGGTATACAATCTGTCTTGATACAATCTTTGGATCTGTTCAATCGTACCTTCATGAACTCCAGCTTCTTTCATGATTTTATACAGCAAAGAAATATACAATGGAATTACAGGAATAGCTGAACTCGCCTGTGTAACTAAAGCTTTATTTACAGAGACATAAGCTTTTCCATCAATATCTTTCAAGGTGTCTGTAATTGAAAAAGCGGTCGCCTCTAAATGGTCTTTCGCTCTTCCGATAGTTCCTTTTCTATAAACAGCTTCTGTCAAAGAAGGCCCGATGTAAGAATAAGCAACAGTCACAGCACCTGGAGCCAGAAGATTTTCAGCTTTCAAAGCATCAATCCACATTGCCCAGTCTTCGCCGCCCATAACGGCAACAGTATTTTCAATATCGTCTTCTTTGCTAGGCTCAATTGAAATCTCTGAAACTTTTCCTGTATGGAAATCAACTGTTTTATTGGTAAAAGTACTTCCGATTGGCTTTAAAACAGAACGGTGCGTAATTCCTGTATTAGGATTTGTACGAACCGGAGAAGCCAGACTATATATAATTAAATCAACTTGATCCAAATCAGCTTTGATCAAGTCTAACGTTTCTCTTTTAATTTCATTCGAAAATGCGTCGCCGTTGATGCTTTTTGCATACAGTCCTGCTTTGTGCGCTTCAGTTTCAAAAGCCGCAGAATTATACCAACCCGGAGAAGCCGTTTTTCCTTCAACTGGCGGTTTTTCAAAGAAAACTCCAATAGTTGCAGCATCAGATCCAAAAGCACTTGTGATTCTTGAAGACAATCCGAAACCAGTCGAAGCACCGATTACCAAGACTTTTTTTGCGCCTTCAATTTTTCCTTTAGACTTTACATATTCGATCTGATTTTTAACATTCTGCGCTGCTCCTTCCGGATGTGCAGTCAAGCAGATAAATCCTCTCATTCTAGGTTCTATAATCATAAACTTTGTTTAATCGTTTGTTTGTTTAATCGCTTATTCGTTCTAGTTATTGCTAACAAATATAATTCAAAAAATCAGTTCAGCAAGGCTTTTGCATGATTTATGGCGGAATCAGAAATGTCTTTTCCAGAAAGCATCTGGGCAATTTCAATGATTCGTTCGTCGACAGAAAGCAGTTTTAATTCTGAATTTGTAAATTCTCCGACTGTAGACTTGAAAACTTTGAAATGCGCTTTTCCTTTGGCTGCAATTTGTGGCAGATGCGTAATTGCAAAAACCTGCATCGTTTGGCTCATTTCTTTCATAATTTCGCCCATTTTATCAGCAATTTCTCCAGAAACTCCAGTATCAATTTCATCAAAAATAATCGTCGGAAGTTTTTGATATTGCGATAATATTGATTTTACCGCAAGCATAATTCGAGACATTTCTCCACCGGAAGCCGTTTTTTTCAAAAGTCCAAAATCAGAACCTTTATTAGCAGCGAAAAGAAAATCTAAATCGTCTTTCCCGTTGTTGTGATAGCTTTCAGATGGTTTTATTTCTATTTTAAAACGAACATTAGGCATTCCCAAAAGATCTAAAATAGAAACTAATTTTTGTACCAAAATTGGAATGGCTTCACTCCTATTTTCACGGATTGACAAAGCAAATTTGTCTAATTCTGTTTCGCTAGAAATAATTTCTGCTTCTATATTTTCAATTTCGTTTTGCAGGCTGTCTACAGAAATCACCTTATTATCCAAATCTTCCTGAATCACAAGAAGTTCGTCAATAGTAGAAACTTGGTGTTTTTTCTGCAAATTATAAATCACCTGAAGCTTTTGATTTGCCAATTCCAACTGTTCTGGATCATTCGTCAAACCTTCGCCAATTTGATTCATTTCAGAAACAATATCGTCAAATTCAATCGAAACACTATTTATTCTTTCCAGCAAAGCATTATATTCTGGAGAAAAACCAGCAATTTTTTGCAACGAAGCTTTTATTTCTTTCAAATTATTCAAAACTCCAAATTGTTCTTCTTCAGAAACTGAAAGCGATTTATTCAGATTCTCTTTGATGAATTCGACGTTGTTTAATTGTTCATAAATCGCTTCTAATTCTTCTTGCTCGCCAGATCTCAATTTAGCCGAAAGCAGTTCTTCAAGCAAAAATGAATTGTAATCTTGTTCTTTTGAGGCTTCAGCTAATTTCGACTTTAAGCCAGATAAATTAGTTTTTAAGCTTTTATATTTTTTCAATACCAAAGCATATTCTGAAAGCAACTTTTGGTTGTTTCCAATAGAATCGATGATGTCAAATTGAAAATTTTCTTCAGATAATTCTTGGGTTTGGTGCTGCGAATGAATGTCAATCAAAAACTGTCCTAATTCTTGAAGTTCTTGAAGATTCACCGGACTGTCGTTCACAAAAGCGCGCGATTTCCCGGAAGGAAGAATTTCTCTTCTTATTATAGTCTCGTTTTCATAATCTAAATCATTTGAGTCAAAAAAAGATTGGAGTCCGTATCGCGAGATTTCAAATTGCGCTTCGATGACGCATTTTTCTTCTTTATTTTTGAGAGAACTCAAGTCGGCTCTTTTGCCCAGAACCAAACCTAGAGCACCGAGAAGGATTGATTTTCCTGCGCCGGTTTCTCCAGTTATGATTGAGAAATTTTCTGAGAAATCAATCTGCAGTTTCTCGATAAGTGCGAAATTTTTTATGGATAGCGATGTAAGCAATGTCTTAAATTTTAGAAATGAACTGTAATTCTATCACCGAAGCCCCAGCCCAGATTGTAGCGAAAAGCCCGGAATTAAAAAAATTTTATGTTTCTTTTTTTAGAAAAGCGACCAGCGGAAGCTCTTTCTAAAAATTTAGAAACATTAATTTTTTAATGAGGACTTGAAGCGGAAAGCTGGATTAAGCTTCAAAAAAAATTAAAATCGTATGTTAGACCATTTTGAAGAATTCAATGGCGAAATTCTATTCAGGTTTTCAACCAAATCAGCTATCGTAATCGACGGACCTCCAGTAAACACTGAAACTAGCTCGTCAGATTTTGCATCAAAGAAAACTCTTGTCAGCAAAGCATTCGGACGGATATTATAAATTTCTGCCAATGTTTTTACCGAATTTTTAATATTTTCTTTAGCCTCTTTTGGATTATCGCTCATCAAATCCATGCCTTTTGTATGGTATTCGTAAAGCGCAGTTCGGTAAGGCTCAAACGTATTTGACCTGATATCGCTACTCAAGAAATATCTCGATTGATTTCCATCGGCTTGATTCCAACCTTTTTGACCGCTTTGTTGTGCCAAAACAGCAACATTTTGAGCCAATTCATAGTAAGGATCTCCGCCTTTTGGAGAAAAAGTATCAGCATCCATTCCCATAATCATATAGCTGTAAAAAGCAATCACAGAAATCAGGTTTGAATCGTAACTATTTGGATTATAGATTAGGTTCTCGAATTCTACATATCTGAATCCGAAGTCTTTATCGTTAAAATTTAAAACTGGCGAAGAATAAGACGAGTTAAAAATAGGCCTTGAAGATTGCACTTGAATTGAAGCCGCGAATTGATCAGAACCATATCCGGAAACGTTGATAAACATCGTGCACTCTATTCTTTCATTTTCTTTAAAAGTCTGGTTTGTCCATTTTGTTTTGTTTACAAAATCAGTCAGAGAACGCTCTAAAGTCTTGAAAATCTGAGTATTTGTATTGGTAATTCTGTCGAAATTTATTTTCACTGTACAGTTCAGTTCTTGCGCCTGAAGCGATCCAGCAATCATAACAAGGAATAGAAATAATATCTTACGCATAAAAATATTGTATTACTTTATTTAAAATATCTTCAGCAACTGCTTCTTTAGATTTCAATTCCATCGGCTCGATTTTAAAATCTTTGTCGATAAAAGTGATTTTATTCGTTGGCTTTCCAAAACCAGCGCCTTCATCTTGAAGCGAATTGAGAACTATCAAATCTAGGTTTTTTTTCTGGATTTTCAACTTTGCATTTTCAATTTCATTCTCAGTTTCTAAAGCGAATCCGATTAAAAACTGATTTTTCTTGATTTTTCCGAGAGAAGCCAAAATATCTTGCGTTTTTTCAAGCTCGATATTCAAGTCGCTTTCTGTTTTCTTAATCTTTTGCGCTGCTGGAAATTTAGGTCGATAATCTGCCACCGCTGCTGCAGCAATTGCAACATCAACTCCGTCAAAAAACTGATGGCAAGCATCATACATTTCTTGCGCAGAAGTCACAGAAACCAATTTTATATTAGAATTTTCAAGTTTCAAATGTGTCGGGCCAGAAATCAAAATGACCTCCGCACCCAAATTTGAAGCTTGTTTTGCAATGTCAAAACCCATTTTTCCAGAAGAATGATTTCCTATAAAACGCACAGGATCTATTGCTTCGTATGTCGGGCCGGCTGTAATTAAGATTTTTTTTCCTTTTAAGGGAAGCTGGCTTTCTAAATCGGCTTCAATAAAAGCGATAATATTTTCAGGTTCTGCCATTCGGCCTTCGCCTGAAAGTCCGCTTGCGAGTTCGCCAGATTCGGCAGGAATCATGATATTTCCGAATTCTTTTAAAAGCTTGAAACTGTTGATTGTTGAAGGATGCTTGTACATATCCAAATCCATCGCTGGCGCAAAATAAACCGGGCATTTAGCCGATAAATAAGTAGCAATCAAAAGATTATCTACAGCGCCATTTGACATTTTAGACAATGTGCTGGCCGTCGCTGGAGCGATTAGCATCAAATCTGCCCAAAGACCGATTTCAACGTGATTGTTCCAAACAGCGTTTTCGTCATCATCATTGTAAAAAGTAGAATGTACAGGATTTTTAGAAAGCGTAGAAAGCGTGAGCGGTGTCACAAAATCCTTAGAAGCAGGCGTCATGACCACTTGGACATCGGCGCCTGCTTTTATGAAAAGTCTTACTAATGAAGCTGTTTTATATGCGGCAATCCCACCGGAAACTCCCAGCACTATTTTTTTACCACTTAAAACAGACATAGCAATTATTTAGTTGTATCTCTGTGGTAGATTTTGTCTTCTAACCATTCTTGAACTGCTAAAGCGTGTGGCTTAGGCAATTTTTCGTAGAATTTTGAAACTTCGATTTGTTCTTTGTTTTCAAAAATTTCTTCTAAGCTGTCGTTATATGTAGCAAATTCTTCTAATTTCTCTGTCAATTCTTTTTTGATTTCAGAGTTAATTTGATTTGCTCTTTTAGCCATAATAGTTATCGCTTCATACACATTACCTGTCGGTTCCTCAATCACACTTTTATTGTAAGTAATTGTGTTTACTGGAGCAGTCGTCTTTTTTAAATCCATGACTTATAATTAATTAGAAAATTGTTGTAATTCTTTATCGATTGTTGCCAACTTTTCGTCAGCATCTTCTTTGTATTCTGAAGAAGCATTAAATTTCACGAAAGAAGTATAAGCTGTTTTAGCAAAATTCAAACGTTCTTGTTTTTTAGCCTGTACACTGTTGATTGCCAATAAATAAGCAGAATCAAATCGATAGTACAATGCTTTTTCTTTAAATGGAGTTCCTGGATAATCTGCTATGAAATTATCGAAAGCTTTGATTGCAGCGCCATAATCACGGCTCCATTCTCCAATAGTATGGTATTGTTTTGCAATTTCAAATGCTTTTTTCTCTAATTTTTCTCTCAGCTCCTTTACGATTATATTTGCTTGTGCCAAATATTGAGAATCTGGATAATTATTGATAAAAGCTTGCAATTTATCAATCGCTTTATTGGTATCTACTTGATCTAAAGAATATCTCGGCGATAATTTTGAATAGCTTTCTGCCGCCAAATATGCCGCTTCTTCTGCTTTTTCACTTCTTGGATAACTTGATGTAAAACTATCAAATTGGTATCCTGCCAAATAATGCTGTTTAGTCTTATAATAGGACTGTGCAAACATATAAAACATTTTTTCTGCCTGAGGTTTTCCTCTGTAAGAAGGCGCTATCTGTTCAAAAAGACGAATCGCTTTTGTATATTTTCCAGCGTCATACATCTTTGTGGCAACATCATACTTTACGGCAACATCTTCAGATTTTAGAGCTTTTTGGTAAGAACTGCAAGACCCAAGCGTGACTGCAATTAAAAGTATGTAAAATATTTTATTCATTTTTCAAGATAGTATTACTGATTCTAAAGCATTAAGGCCTTTTAAAATCAACCGCAAATTTAGTTATTAATTATAGATTAAAAAAACATTTTTTTACAAGCCCGAAAAGCCTTGAAAATAAAAAAAAGATGCCACTGAAATGACACCTTTTGAAACGGATAAATTCTGTATTTATTTTGGAGCCGTAACCGGACTCGAGAAATTTTTCATTTCATTATCGAACAAGTACAAACCGCCTTTATCGTCACCGATAAGATTGATTTTATCTAAGATATATCTGGCGTTTGCTTCTTCTTCAATCTGCTCAGCGACATACCATTGCAAGAAATTATGCGTTGCATAATCTCTTTCATCTAAAGCAATTCCAACTAAATCGTTGATACTTTCAGATACTTTTATTTCATGCTCTAAAAGCTGCTTGAACAAAACTTTATAGCTTGACAAATCAAGAGTCGGTTCAATCGTTCCTGAAATTCTTGCCTGCCCGCCTCTTTGGTTGATATATTTTACCAATTTCAGCATGTGCAATCTTTCTTCTTCTGACTGCGCAAACATAAAAGTCGAAATACCTTCAAAACCTTGAACTTCTGCCCAAGATGCCATTGCAAGATAAATTTGAGACGAATCTCCTTCTACTTTTATTTGCCTGTTTAGCGCGTCTTGTATAGTTTGTGATAACATAATCTTCCTTTTAAAACTAATTTACTGTTTTCTTAACGAATTCATTTAATCTATTCGCTAAATCTTCGTTAACATTTACTAATGGCAAACGTACTGTATTTTCCGACAATCCCAAAGATTTAAAGATTTCTTTAACACCAGCCGGGTTTCCTTGTTCAAAAATCATATCGATTGAATCTGCAATTTCATAATGAATCTTGTAAGCTTCATCCACTTTTCTTTCCAAACCAAGGCGAACCATTTCAGAAAACTGCTTTGGAAATCCTTCGGCAATCACTGAAATCACTCCAGAACCTCCAGCTAAAACCATTGGAAGCGTCACCATGTCATCTCCAGAAATCACCAAGAAATCTTTTGGCTTCAATTGGATTAATTTCATCGCCTGAACAATATCGCCCGCAGCCTCCTTAATTGCTATAACATTTTCAAAATCATTTGCCAATCGAATTACCGTTGAAGGTAAAACATTGCTTCCTGTTCTTCCAGGCACATTATATAAAATCACAGGAAGCGGTGAAGCTTCGGCAATCGCTTTAAAATGCTGGTAAATTCCTTCTTGCGTCGGTTTGTTATAATAAGGAGAAACGGACAGCACTGCAGAAAATCCTGTAAAATCTCTTGTTTGCAATTCTTCCACGACTTCAGCCGTATTATTGCCGCCAACGCCCAAAACCAATGGCAGTCTTCCATTATTAGTTTCAATAACCGTTTTGATCACCAATTCTTTCTCTTCCTTTTTCAATGTTGCCGGTTCTCCGGTCGTTCCTAAAACAACCAGATAATTGATTCCGTTGTCGATTTGATAATTGACAATTTTTTTCAAGGCCTCAACATCCACAGAAAAATCTTTTTTGAATGGTGTAACAAGTGCAACGCCTGTTCCTATAAGTGACTGCATATTATATTTTGTTTAGTATTTTTAGATATTTGAATAATTCAGAAACAAAAACTTTATAATTTTCCGCATTCGTGTTGATCATAAAGTGGTTTAATCTTTTATCGATAGTTGAAAATCCGACTTTAAAATTGGCTTTAGATTTGAACGTCGTAATCATCAACGGCGCTTTTTCAGTATCGTAATAACTGATCAGCATGTCAAATTCTTGATTGGTAAAATTGGCTACGTTTTCGTTTTCCAAAGTTCCCTTAAAACTTAAATCTTTATGGCTGAAACTTGGATAATTTATTACTTCTTTTTTCTTAAATCTATCTTTATAAAGCAATATTTGGATATTCTCACGTTTAATCCCATGAGCCAAAAGTTCTTCAATCAAGTTCACTTTATCTTCGAAATAAGTCTTGTCAATTAGCAAGCCGACCGTTTCTATCGGATGTGGTGACGGATTTCCCTTAACGTGCAGGGAGCTTTTTTTTAATATTCTTTTCGCAGAAAAATTCTTGAAAAAATTTAGAAACATAGTACTTTTGCTTGGTCTACAAATTTAATCAAATTAAGCCGTAATTCAGATGGTAAATCTAAAAAACTACAACGTTATCTTAAAACATTTTGTTCTAATTATAACACTTCTTTTCACGTTCGCATGTTCTTCTAAAAAGGAATATGTCACAAAAATCGAAGGAAAACAAATCGGAGTTACAAATGCAAATGGCGAAGACGCTAAAATTGAAGCTTTTATAAAGCCATATCGCGAAAATATCGACAAAGACATGAACGAAGTTTTGGCTTTTGCACCAGAAACTTTAGACAAAAGCAAGGGCGAATGGCAAACTAACCTCGGAAGCCTTCAAGCAGATGTCACTTTGGCTGCTGCAGATAAAATTTTCAAGCTAAGAGAAAAAAAGTCAATCGACATCTGCCTTTTGAATCATGGAGGAATTCGTTCAATTATCCCGCAAGGAAATGTTACGACAAGAACTGCATTTGAATTGATGCCTTTTGAAAATAATCTTGTAGTTGTAGCTTTAAAAGGCGAACAAATCGTAGAAATGGTCAATTATATTATTGCAGAAAAGAAACCGCATCCGCTTTCTGGAATGCAGATTATCCTGAATAAAGACGCAAAATCATACAGAAGTATTTCTGTTCAAGGAAAACCTTTGGATCTGAATAAAACGTATTATGTGGCAACAAACGATTATTTATACAACGGAGGCGACAGCATGAATTTCTTCAAAAAAGGAAGCGCCGTTTATGATTTGGATTATAAATTGAGAAATGTATGGATTGATTATTTCAAGGAAGTAGACACGATTCCAACTCCGAAGAATCAAAGAATTATTGTAGAATAAGTTCAAATCCGACTAAAAAGTAGCAAAATGAAAAGAAGAGATTTTATACAAAAAACTGTTGCAGGTTCAGCGTTATTAACTGTGGGCGGCTTGTCTTTGAGCAGTTTTAATACTTTAGAAACCAAACATATTACGATTTTACATACCAATGACGTTCACAGCCACATTGATCCGTTTCCTGCTGATCATCCGCGAAATGCAAATATGGGCGGCGTTGCGAGAAGAGCAAATTTGATTGAAAGCATCCGCAAAGAAAACCCGAATGTTCTGCTTTTAGACGCTGGAGATATTTTTCAAGGAACACCGTATTTCAATTATTATGGAGGCGAATTAGAATTCAAATTGATGAGCATGCTGAATTATGATTTGGCTACGATGGGAAATCACGATTTTGACAATGGCTTGGAAGGATTTTACGCTCAATTGCCTCATGCGAAGTTTGACTTTGTAAGTGCCAATTATGATTTCAAAAACACAATGCTCGACGGAATCGTAAAACCATACAAAACCTTCAAAAAAGACGGCATTAAAATTGGAGTTTTTGGTCTAGGAATTGAATTGGAAGGTCTGGTTGACAAGAAAAACTACAAAGAAACCGTTTATAAAAATCCCGTTGAAACTGCTCAAGAAATGACACGAATTTTAAAAACGCAGGAAAAATGCGATTTAATTATCTGCCTTTCACACATTGGATATACTTACAAAAATGAACCAAACAAAGTTTCTGACCTCAATCTAGCCGCACAAACTAAAGACATTGATTTGATTATCGGAGGCCACACGCATACTTTTTTAGACAAACCGACAATAGTAAAAAACCTAGACGGAATCGATACTTTGGTAAACCAGGTCGGCTGTTATGGAATCAATTTAGGAAGAATTGATTTCTATTTTGATAAGGATAAAAATAAAAGCAATTCTGGAAGAACGATAGTAGTTTAAAAAATTAGCGAATTAGCAGATTTCAAAATTTGCTAATTCGCTAATTATAATTCGCTTATTGAGAAAGCATCGCTATAAAATCATCTTCAGAAATTATAGCAACATTCAATTTAGTAGCTTTTTCTAATTTCGCCGGTCCCATATTATCGCCCGCAATCACATAATCGGTTTTTGCAGAGATTGAACTTCCCACTTTTCCACCGTTATCTTCAATTGCTTTTTTCAAGTCATCCCGATTGAATTTGTTAAAAACTCCAGATACTACAAAGATTTTTCCAGCCAATTTATCTGTCGCATCTGGATTGAAAACCGTTTTAGTTTCCAACTGAACGCCATAATCTTTTAATCTTTGAATAATCATTTGGTTTTCATTATTCTCGAAAAATCCAATAATGCTTTGCGCAATTCGTTCCCCGATTTCATCAACCAAAATCAAATCCATCAAGCTCGCGTTTCTAAGATTATCTATATTTTGGTAATGCTTCGCGAGTTTTTTTGCAACGGTTTCCCCAACATAGCGAATTCCAAGCGCAAACAAAACTCTTTCAAACGGAACTTCTTTAGATTTCTCAATTCCGTTTACCAGATTTTCAGCTGATTTCTGCGCCATTCTTTCCAACGGAATTACTTGATCAACAGTCAAATCATATAAATCTGCATAATTTTGAACCAAATTATTATTGAAAAGCAAAGCAACCGTTTCACCGCCCAAACCTTCAATATCCATTGCTTTTCTTGAAATATAATGCTGGATTCTTCCAATAATCTGTGGTGGGCATCCATAAAAATTAGGGCAATAATGTTGTGCTTCGCCTTCTTTTCGAATCAATTCCGTTTGGCATTCGGGGCAATTGGTGATGTAAACCGTCGGTAGCAAATCTAACGAACGCTTTGTAAAATCTACACCAATAATCTTTGGAATAATTTCTCCTCCTTTTTCGACAAAAACTTCATCGCCGACGCGGATATCTAGTTTTTCAATTTGGTCAGCATTATGCAAAGACGCGCGTTTTACAATAGTTCCCGCCAATTGAACGGGCTCTAAATTAGCCACAGGCGTAATCGCTCCTGTCCTTCCGACTTGATATGAAATAGAATTTAATTTGGTTGAAACTTGTTCCGCTTTAAATTTGTACGCAATTGCCCAACGTGGCGCTTTTGCAGTATAACCCAATTCATCTTGCAAGTGCAGATTATTCACTTTTACCACAACGCCATCCGTTTCGTAAGGCAAATCGTGGCGGTGGATATTCCAATAATCTATAAATTCAAAGATTTCATCGACACTTTTTACCAATTTTGCTTCCTTTGGAACTTTGAAACCAAAATTTCTGGCTTTTTCCAAGCTTTCAAAATGTGTGGCAAACTTCACATTATTTCCTATAAAAGTATATAAAAGACAATCCAACGGGCGCTTGGCAACTTCAGCGCTGTCTTGCAATTTCAAGCTCCCTGAAGCCGTATTTCTCGGATTAGAATAAGGCGTTTCACCGCTTTCAATCAATTCCTGATTCATCTTCGCAAAACCTTCCAATGGCAAAATAATTTCCCCACGAATTTCAAAATTCTCAGGAAAATCGCCTTTCAATTGCAACGGCACCGAACGAATTGTCTTGATATTATTCGTCACTTCATCGCCTTGAAAACCGTCACCGCGCGTCACGGCACGCTTTAATTTTCCGTGTTCGTAAGTCATTGAAATCGAAGCACCGTCGTATTTTAATTCACAGGTATATTCCAACGGAACATCGCCCAAAATCTTCTGGATTCGCTTTTCCCAATCTAAAACATCTTCTTTTGAATAGGAATTATCCAACGAATACATTCTGTTTTTATGCGTAATCGTATTGAAGTTTTTGGTAATCATCCCGCCCACTCTTTGCGTCGGGGAATTTTCGTCAAAAAATTCGGGATGTTTATTTTCTAAATCCTGAAGTTCCTTTAATTTGATGTCAAAATCATAATCTGAAATCGTGGGATTATCCAAAACATAGTAATTATGATTGTGCAGATTCAGTTCTTCGCGTAAAGATTGGATGGTTTCTTGAATGTCCATAAAAAAGAAATTGGCTATTTTAGTTCCTGTAAACAGAGTACTAAAATAACCAATTTATACTAAATATTGTAATTTACGAAGCTTGAATTATGCCATTAATTTGAAGATATAATTGGCCGTCGCTTAAAATCGCTCCTTGCTGAATCAGTTCAAAAATAGCTTCATTTCTATCTTTATCGTATTCTTTCTGTCCTAATTTAATTTCGACAGTTTCCGTGAACATATTGTCGCTCAGCCACTGCAATCCTTCCTTAGTCATAAAATCAGTTTCTGCAACCAATGATTTCAAAACGATTGTTTTTACCAATTTTTCTTGGCAGTGAAAAAGGAAAATAAAATTTTTGGAAAAATGCTCCAGGTAATGTGCGCCAGTTAAAACACCTTCCCAAATCAAATCAGAGAAAACGTCTAATTCCTGCTCAGCAACTTCTGGCTGTTCGGCTTTAATCTTGTCCCATTCGCCTTTGTCAATGGATTGGGTTGCTAAAAAATTAGCAAATTCTTGATGAAGCGCTTCGAACTGTTCTTTTGTTAGTCTTCTGTATTTCATAGTCATTGCGAGGAACGAAGCAAGCTGCTCCTCATTTATTTTAAGTTATTGAAATTTCAAAATTGAAAATTCCAAGTTCAAAATTCATTATTAATTTCAAAATTTAGAATATTCAACCTGTAACAAAGAATTTTGAAATAAAAAAAATCCCGACTTTCATCGGGATTCTATATTCATGTTGAAAAATATTATTTCTCAGCAACGATTTCGTATGGCAATTCAACGATAACATCTCTGTGCAATCTCACGCTAGCAGTATATTTTCCTGTACGTTTAACAACACCTGAAGTGATGAATTTTCTATCGATTGGTTGACCAGCTTTTTCTAAAGCTTCAGCAATATCGATGTTAGTGATTGAACCAAAAAGTTTCTCACCACCAGCTTTAGCTGTAAGTTTTATTTCAAGAGCTTTCAAAGATTCTGCTACTTTTTTAGCATCATCAACTACTTTCGCTTCTTTGTGCGCTTTTTGCTTTAGGTTTTCAGCCAAGATTTTCTTAGCAGAAGGAGTTGCCATGTGAGCAAAACCTTGTGGGATTAAAAAGTTACGACCGTATCCGTTTTTTACAGTTACTACATCGTCTTTAAAACCTAAATTTTGAACGTCTTTTTTTAAGATCAATTCCATGTTGTTGTCCTTTTTTAATAGAAGTTAGGTTCCGTTTGACGAGAAACCAACAACTGAGTTTTTATTATTTTAATAAATCGGCCACGTATGGCATTAAAGCTAAGTGACGAGCTCTTTTCACAGCAACTGACACTTTTCTTTGGTATTTTAATGAAGTTCCAGTTAAACGACGTGGAAGAATTTTTCCTTGCTCGTTAACGAATTTCAATAAGAAATCTGCATCTTTATAATCAATATATTTGATACCAGATTTTTTGAAACGACAATACTTTTTAGTTTTGTTTGTTTCTATGTTCAAAGGCGTTAGATATCTGATATCTCCGTCTTTTTTTCCTGAAGCTGATTGTTGTAGGGTTGCCATAATAATTACGCTTTAGCTGCTTTTAATTTTGCTCTTCTTCTTTCTGCCCAAGAAATTGCGTGTTTGTCAAGACTTACAGTCAAGAAACGCATAACTCTTTCGTCACGTCTAAATTCAGTTTCGAAAGCGATTAATACTTCTGGTGACACTTTGTACTCAAATAAATGGTAAAAACCACTTTTTTTGTGTTGGATTTCGTAAGCCATTTTTTTTAGGCCCCAATCCTCTTTTGATACCATCTCGGCTCCTCTAGAAGTAAGAAAATCTTCGAATTTGCTTACTGTTTCCTTTACCTGTACTTCAGATAAAACGGGATTCAAGATGAAAACAGTCTCATAATGATTCATAATAATATATTTTATTTGTTATAAAATTGGGTGCAAAAGTAACCTTTTTATTTTAATATACAAACCAAATTTCACTTTAATCGATGAACTGCAAAAAAACTAGGCGCAGCTGTATTATTATTAAAAAAAATATATACTTTTATGAAACCAATTAATCGCTATAATATGAAATTGAATTGTGTCGTAGTTGATGACAGTGCAATACAAAGGATGACCGTTACAAAACTAGCATCCAATAACCCACATTTGAATTTGGTAGGGGATTTCCCTAATGCCATTGAAACTAAAAACTGCCTTAGCACTACTGATGTCGACCTAATATTTTTGGATATCGAAATGCCGATTATCAACGGTTTTGACCTTTTAGACGGATTAAAAGTAAAACCGCAGATTGTTTTCATCACATCAAAAGCCGAATATGCATTAAAAGCTTTCGATTATGACGCTACGGATTACCTTCAAAAACCAATCACATCGCAGCGGTTTAACATTGCCGTAAAAAGAGCGCTTGACCTGCATGTTTTAAGAAAAGAAAACGTGGATGACGACAGCGATTTTATTTATATCAAAAGTAATTTGAAGAAATTAAAGGTATATGTTGCCCGAATCAAATGGATTGAAGCCTATGGCGACTATATTAAGGTAGTGACAGACGACGAAAATCATTTAGTACTTTCCACAATGAAAGCTTTTGAGAATGACCTGCCTTCGGAAAAATTCATTCGCGTGCACAAATCATTTATCGTAAATGTTGACAAAGTAGCTCGTTTCAACAGCAAATATGCAGAAATCGGCGTGCATAAAATTCCATTAAGCAGAAACAAAAAAGAAGAACTCATCAAGGCGCTTGAAGCCGAAAATTAATAAAAATCAACATTCGCCGCCACCTTTATCGGTCGGTATTGCGGCACAGCCTCAAAACTATTCAGTATTTTCTGGATAGTTTTTTTTGTACTTCCCAGTGGATTATTTTGCGGAATCTTTATCAAAATAGTTCGAATATACTCATTCCTAATCCTGCTGATAACAGGCTCTTCCGGACCTAAAACCGGAATATCCAAATTCTGGCTCATCACTTGGTACAGCCACATCGAACCTTCTTTCAATTTATCAAAATCACGATGTTTCAGCGTAATTTTAATCAGTCTATAATAAGGAGGATATTTAAAAACATGGCGGTCATACAGCTGTTCCTTGTACATCCCGATGTAATCGTTGTTCGTTACCTGCTGAATCGTATTGTGATTCGGATTATAAGTCTGGATAATCACTTTACCCCTTTTCTCCGAACGTCCCGCCCTTCCAGAAACTTGAGTCATCATTTGGAAACTCCTTTCGAAAGCCCTGAAATCAGGATGGTACAGCATATTATCGGCATTCATGATTCCAACTAACGAAACATTATCAAAGTCCAAACCTTTGGCAAGCATCTGAGTTCCTACCAAAATATCAATCTCCCGATTTTTAAAACTGTCTATTATTTTTTCGTAGCCGTATTTGCCGCGCGTAGTGTCCTGGTCCATTCGGCCTACTTTTTTCTCTGGAAATAATTCCTTGATCTCCATTTCAATCTGTTCCGTGCCAAAACCTTTTGTGGTCAAATCCACACTTGAGCAATTATGGCAATTCGTAGGTTTTGCCATAGAATACCCGCAATAATGGCACCGCAATTGGTTCTTATTCTTATGATACGTCAAGCTCACGTCACATTGCGGACATTCCGGAACATGGCCGCAAGTAATGCATTCCAAAACTGGCGAATAACCGCGGCGGTTCTGAAACAAAATAATCTGTTCGCCAAGCGCCAAAGCTTCCGCCATCTGTTCTAAAAGCGTGTCGCTGCAATGCCCTTTCATCCTTTTTCGGAAATACTTGTCTTTCAAATCCACCAATTCAATCTCCGGCATCATCACGTTTCCATAACGCTCGCTGATTTCCACCAGTCCAAATTTGTCATTCGCAGCATTAAAATACGTTTCCAAACTAGGAGTCGCCGAACCCAACAACACTTTCGCTTTAAAAGAATTGGCCAAAACAATAGCCGAATCCCGAGCGTGATATCTTGGTGCCGGATCATGCTGCTTAAAAGTCTGCTCGTGTTCCTCGTCAATTATTACCAAGCCTAAATTATGGAAAGGCAGAAACAAAGCCGACCTCGCCCCGATCACAATTTTCGCTTTCGGAGAATTTTCAAGCACCTGTTTCCAAACCTCAACACGCTCGTTATTGGTATATTTTGAATGGAAAACCGCCACTTGGTTTCCAAAAAACGAAGTCAGTCGCCCGACAAGCTGTGTGGTCAGCGCAATTTCTGGCAGGAGAAACAAAACCTGCTTCCCTTCCTTTATATAGTCTTCAATTAATTTAATGTAGATTTCCGTCTTCCCGCTCGACGTCACGCCGTGCAAAAGGCAGACTTCCTTTTCGGTAAAAGCCGTCGCAATTCCGTCAAACGCATTTTGCTGTGCGGCGCTCAGCTGCAGGTTTTTCTCCCGAAGATTTTTGTCAAAAGAAACGCGGTCTTCCTGAATGTGGTATTCTTCAAAGATGCCTTTTTCTACCAAAGCTTTTATAATGGAAGAAGAAGCACCCGACTTTTCCGCCAGCTGTTTTACCGAAATCGGCTTTTTGTCCACCGCTTTCAACTGAAAAAACGAAAGCACGATGTCCTTCTGTTTCTTAGCCGATTTTAGTTTTTCTAAAAGCTCAGATAAGCCTTCGTTAGAATCATACTCATGGCTCAAGCGCACGTAGCGAATCAGTTTCGGCGTATATAATTCCACCACTTCTTCCTCCAGCGTCAGTATATTTTTATCGATCATCTGTTGCAATACCGGGAAAACCGTCTTCTTGCCCAAGATCGAAATAATGTCCTGCACCTTCAGCGAACTCTGCTGTTGCAACGCATCAAAAATCAAAAACTCCTCATCAGAAAGCGCCGCTTCGTCAATAAAAATGTCTTTAGCCTGCGAAATCACCGTCTCCGTCTCCAGCAAAAAAGCCGAAGGCATCGCGCCGCGATACACATCGCCGATGGCACACATATAATACGACGCGATCCATTGCCAATGTGCAATCTGAATTTCAGTCACAAGAGGCGTTTCGTCTAAAATCTGATGGATTTCCTTGGCTTCGTATAAATCAGGCTCGTTTTGGTGCAGTTCAATGGCCAGCGCAGTATAAATCTTGCTTTTCCCAAAAGGCACCGCAATGCGCATTCCCTTTTTGATGTAGCTGTACTCTGCTTCTGAAACGCGATACGTAAAAGTTTTGGACAGCGACAAAGGAAGAATGACTTCTACAAAATACATTTTTGGCGGGTTTGAGTGTGTTACAAAGATAAGTCATTGCAAGGAACGAAGCAATCACATAATAAAGTTCTAAAAACAACTTCCACAAACAAAATTGATAATCAAAACCATATCTTCATTGCGAGAAACGAAGCAATCACATAATAAAAATACACAATCTTTGTCTACAATCTTGATGTGATTGCTTCGTTCCTCACAATGACAGAACTCACAATTTAATTTCTAAAGAACTAACAATTTACAACGAAAGAAGCAATCATAATCAACTTACACAACTGAAATACAATACTGAATAACTTCTCATTCTAAGCTGTATTATTATAATTTATTTATCCTTCATTAATTATAATGCCAATAATATCTTATATATAAAATGTATTTTTGCAAAAAATTATAAAATGAATTTTAGTTACTGAAGTTATTTTTTATCCACCCTTTATTTTTAAATTTTTCTTCTGAATAATTTTTGGGATTAATTTTATATTCAAGCTCTTCTTTAAATTGATTCAACTTTACATTATTTGGTTCAAATAACAAACCTTTTTCACAACATTCAAAAGCTTTTTGATAATCTTTCAAATTTCTATTATAATTTAGAGCATGACTAAATGAAGAGATTGCATTAGAGTGTTTTTGTGTGGGAGTTAATTTATCAGAATGATAGTACGATTTCTCATAATGCTCGTTTGCTTTGCATGCTTTAATCTGTTTTAATTCTTTATTATTGAAAAAGCTTATATCTTTAGATTGCGCTGAATATGCCTGACCCAATCCTAAATGTGCTCTTTGATTTTCATTTTCAATTACTATTGCTCTTTCAAAATAACTTATTGCGTCATTAATCATTTCTCTAGAAGTCTTATTTTTCCCAACTCTATTTTTTAATTCCAAATATCCTAATTCGATTAAAGCTTCGAGAAAATCTTTATCCAAATCTATTGCAATATTAAATTCTTTCTTTGCTAGCTCATAGGAATTTGGGTGAAAACTGTTATCCTGTATTTTTCCTTTTATTAAATATAGAAAAGGAAATTTATTATTTTGCTTAATCAATTCATCAATTGCTTCAATTGCAAAATCGTAATCAATATTAGAAAATGAAAACGTTTTTATAGCTTCAATAGAAGCAACTTTTTCTTTATGATTACTTGCATTAGAGCGATATTGTAATTGTATACTATTTAAATCTCCATTAGAAAAAGCTCTTTTTTCTTGCGAAAAGGTCTCAAAACGATCAAGTATTTCTTTTTCATTTGGCAGATTTATGAATTTTTTTGAATAAATCTTTGCCAAGTGTGGCACTGTGTAGCCTATTTCATCTAAATCCGTTGTCTGTGAAAAACATAAAGAAATTGAAGAAAGTTTAGGAAGAACATTAAATCCTACTTCATCGCTATTCAATTCTGTTACGTAACAAATGTCATCAGCAGTAAGCAATTCCTCTCCTTCTGATAAAGACAAAATATATAAAACTCTTTTTTCAGACTCAGATAACTTATCAATTGAGCCTTGAAAACAAAATGTCAATATATCATGATAAGCATCACCACTTTTTAAATTTTCAATAACACTTTCGATAGGAGTTGAATTAGCAATTTGATGAGTTATAAGTTGACCTGCTAAAGGCATTCCTTTCGTATAAGCATAAAGTTCTTTTAAATATGTTGGATATATATCTGTAAAAATAGTTTCTTGACCTACGAATATTTTAAATTGGGAATTTAAAAAGTTTGGAAATTCATTGATTTCTTGAAATCCGCTTAAATTTATCCGGGCCATAAAAAAATCTCCTAACGTTTCGCGAGTAGTCAAAATTGCTTTTGAACTTAGTGGAAAATTTTCAAGAAAATATATCAAATCAGAGTCGTTAAGTGTCTCCAAATTATCCACTATTAATAATACTTTATTATTAACTAAAAAATTTTTCACAACATCCTCTATATCTGAGGAATCATCTTCACTCTCTAGGCTATGCTCTTCAATAAATTTATGAATATCTTTTATGAGATCTGAATAGTTAGAAATAAAATCTGTCAGTTCTCTAATACCTTTAGGCGTATACTTATTTCTTTTTGAACTGGTCCATACAATAAATTCGAATTCATTCGAAAATTGTTCATTATTTATTAATTGCTTACAAAAATAATGTACGAAACTTGTTTTACCTATACCACCTATTCCGTCAATTTGAATGATTCTATTATTTTCATTATTGAGTTTGACAAATAATTCCTGTATATGTTCCTTCCTTCCAATAAACTCATTATATAAATTATTTTGGGAAAGTACATTTTCAATTATCTTAAATTTATTATGCTTCTTCCTGAAGAAAAGATTATCCGCTTTTATTGAACGACTTCCTCTTCTACAATAGACATCACCCCTTTTGAAGACTGTTGAATTTATTTCCTTAGTACCTTTCCCCCAACCTTTTTTATTAAATTGTCCGTCTTTTTTAAATGGTAAAATATCTATTGACTCCTCTACATATATTACAAAATAAGTTAAATCATCAATTTCTACGATATTGCTGACAAAGCTCACATTTCCATCTACGAAATCATCAATTATATTATTAATATATGAGTCATCAATTTTATCATCACTTTTTTCATCTAATCCAACCCAGTCAAAATTATTATTAACTCCAAAAATTATATATCCTCCCTTAGAATTAGCAAAGGCACACAAATCTTTAACAAATTCAACTTTTGATTTAGTATCTGATATTTTATAAATTTCTTTATAATCTAAATCAATAGTTTCAGATCTAATATCTAATTTTTTTAATTCTGAAATTTTTTCTTTACTTACCAGATTTAGCCTATTTATTATCATAGCTTAAAATTGTTTAATTAATTATAATTACTAAAGCAAGACGCTGTCATTTTTATAAGAATCAGCCTGCAAACATAACCATTAATTTCACACCGCAATTACGGCTTCCCGTAAAAACAAAAAATAATCCAAAAAATTAACACCATTCTTAAATATTTTTATATTTTTATCCCAATACAATCGACTCCCCTAAAATTGTAAAACAACTAATGTTTAACAATTAAATTAAAAGCCAATGGTACTCAGAAAGTACAAAGTAAAAGACGTTGATATGGTAATCGCCATGTCCGCCTTGGTTTTAAACGCAAAACTCAAGCAAGAGTTTCTGCAGACCAAAAGATCCACCTTCACGATGGATTATTTCACCCAATTTGAAGCCGAAATCAATAGTGTCGTCCAAAAATTCTTGGGTGCCGACAATGCAAAAGAACTTCGAAAATCGACAATCGAGCTCTATGCATCGCAAAACGAAGCCTTGCGTTTGGCGGCAGAAATGAAGCTTCAAATCGAAATAGATTTTGAAGACAGAGAAGAAGAAATCTTGAACGAATTAGGCTTTACAGCTTATTTCAAGCTAGCTCGCAACAAAGACCAAGAAGCCCTGATCAACTTATTGCACCAATTTAAAGCAAACCTAACGCCCGCATTAAAAGCAGAAATGATTGCAAGCGGAACGATTCCAGCAGACATCGATGCCATGATTGCCAAAGCTGACGAATTGAAAACTTCTGATGCCGGACAGGAATCAAACAAAGCAAACCGCCCAATCGCAACCGAAGAAGCTGTAATGGCCTTTAATAAAATTTACAACAAAGGAATGACCATTGCCAAACTGGCTGCAAAATTTTACAAAGGAAACGAGTCGCACCAAAACTTGTTCAGTTTCGCCAAATTGGCACGAACAATTAATGCCTCGCCAAAAACGGCAAGCACACTTCCCACAGCATAAAACAATAAATTGCAACAGAAAGAATCCCGCCGAACAAGCGGGATTTTTTTATGCGCATAGGAAAGACGTTTAGTGCCGGCGGAAACTTCTTTCTGTTCATAGGAAACTATTTTCAGCTCATGAGAAGCTTCTTTCTGCTCATAGAAAACTAGTTTCTGCTCATAGGAAGCTCTTTTCAGGTCATAGAAAACTTCTTTACGCTCATAGGAAGCTCTTTTCAGTCCATAGAAAACTTCTTTACGCTCATAGAAAACTCTTTTCTGTTCATAGGAAGCTTCTTTCTGCTCATAGGAAGCTAGTTTCTGCTCGCGGAAGAGTGATGAATGCTACGAAAACCCAAATTTTGTTTCGTAAAAAAGAAGAAAAAAAAACTTTGCGCCTTCCCGCATTTGCGAGAAAAACAAACCCCTAATCTATACCACAAACCCTTTAAACGGTAGCGCCTTAGTACCTAACCATCTCAGTGCCTCAATTAAAAAGATGCTTCCGCTTCAATCGATTAATAGCCCCATTCAATTCAAAGCCCAAAAGCAGAATCATACAGTTCAGCCAGATATAAATCATCAAGATCAAAAGCGTTCCGATAGAGCCATAAAGCTCATTGTACTTGGCAAATCTTACCACATAAATACCAAAAACAAAGGAAGTAAGAATAATCAAAACCGTAGTAAAAATAGACCCGATGCTGAAAAAAGAATTGCGCCGCGTCTGCTTGGTCCCGAATTTAAAAAGTATGGAAGTCGCCGTAAGAATCATTATCCCCACAAACACAAACCTTCCGATACTCACGAAGTTGATAGCCTCAAAGAACCCGTCATTCTTCATCTGGTGGATAAAATATTCAAAAACAACAATCGAGGAAACCGTAATGATGAGCAATAGCGAAAGCAACATCGCAATGCCAATTGAAACGGCATATTGCCTAAAAAACCCGCGGGTCACGGTAATATGTCGGGAGATTTCAAAACCTCCCAAGATAGCATTGACGCCATTCGCCATTAAAAATATAGACAATAAAAACCCTGAGGAAAGCAATCCTTGGTAAGAATTATTCAAGATATCGCTGATGATTTTCGCAATCGCGTCATACGTATTCGGAGGCACGCTTTCCTCCACAAATTTCAAGAAATCGGCCTGAAATCCTTCAATAGGAATATACGGAATCAAGTTCAAGATAAACAGCGCAAACGGAAAAAGCGCCATGAAAAAGCTGAACGCAATCGCACTCGCCCGATAAGAAAACGCCCCTTTGGCAATCCCGATGAAATAAAGTTCGAGCAGATCATAAAACGACAAACCTTCAAGCCAGGGAAGTTTTATCTTCTGCGTAAAATGCATTAAAGGGCGTATAACGGGAATCTTTTCGAGCTTGTCTTCTATTATCTTAGTCACTTTTTTGTGTTTTTTAGATGGCTTTTAGGCTTAAATCCATATTGTAAACCGAATGCGTCAAAGCGCCTGAGGAGATAAAATCTACGCCGCATTCTGCATAATTACGGATGGTCTTTTCATTAATATTTCCAGAAGATTCCGTCTGGCATTTGTCACCAATCAAAGCAACTGCCGTCTTGGTATCTTCAAAATTAAAGTTGTCAATCAAAATCCTGTGGATGGAATCAGATTCTAAGATTTCCTTGATTTCATCTAGGTTTCTGGCTTCCACAATAATCTTCAAGTCTAAGTTATTTTCTTTGAGATAAGCAGTCGTTTTGGCAATAGCTTTGGTAATGCCTCCTGCAAAATCAATATGGTTGTCCTTCAGCATGATCATGTCATACAATGCAAAACGGTGGTTCTCGCCTCCCCCAATTTTTACCGCCCATTTTTCAATAGCGCGAATCCCCGGAGTCGTTTTTCTGGTGTCTAAAACCTTGGTTTTTGTTCCGTCCAATAAATTGGCAAAGAACTTAGTTTTCGTCGCAATCGCTGACATGCGCTGCATTGCGTTCAAGACAAGGCGTTCTGATTTTAAGATTGACTGCGAGCTTCCGGTCACGTGAAAAACCACGTCGCCAAATTTTACAGGCGTTCCGTCAGCAATAAAAGTTTCTATTTGTAAGTCGGGATCTACGTAGTTGAAAATCATTTTGGCAAATTCAACACCGGCAATCACGCCTTCGTCTTTTACCAAAAGTTTCGCTTTTCCTTGGGCATCCGCAGGAATACAAGCCAATGAACTGTGGTCTCCGTCGCCGACATCTTCCCGGATTCCGTTTTCTATGATTAATTTTAATTCGTTCTGGAATTGTGCTTCTGAAATCATTTTGAAAATTTAATTGAAGCTAAAATAATAAAATCTTTCCGACTTTGGCTGAATTTTGCTTTAATAAAACACAGTGTTTTCGGTTTCAGAAGCCTTTGAATTTATATGCAGAAGAATTTCAGGCAAGTATAGTATGCTGCTAAAGAAAATTGAAAAGTTTTAAGCATAAAAAAAGCCCGAATCATCACGATTCGGACTTTTTTATAAATGCTTAAAAATGTACTATTTCGGCTGCGGAGTTGTTCCTGTCGGAGTTGTTCCAGTTCCAGTAGGATTCGTCACTCCAGAAGGATTTGTCGTTGTCCCATTTGGATTTACAGTACCATTCGGATTTGTTGTTCCGTTTGGATTTGTTGTCCCATTCGGATTAATTGACGCCGGATCAGTCGTAGTCGAAGCTGGCTTTGGCGCTCCACTCGGATCATAAGTCGAATTATTCGATCTAGTGCTTTTCATCGACGACGATTCTGTGCTTTTTGCCTTGTCAGTCGCTGTTTTCTTCTTGTCCTTTTTCTGAGGATCTTGTTGCGTACTTGTTTTCGTAGTCGTAGAACTGCTGTTTGTCGTACTCGTTTTCGTATCCGTTTGTGCGGATGCTATGCTAAATGCAAAAAATGCACCAAGCAATAAAAGATTCTTTTTCATAATTGTATGTTTTAGTTGCAATTTTATCACGCATTATCATCGTGCTTATACAAATTTAGTCTATCAATAGCTGTTTACTTTTACAAAACCTCTATTGAGTTTTGCATAATATCCTGAATTGCAACTGTTTTACACCTAAAAAAGAATAGGCTCTGGATTAATTCTATGTTTTGTATTTTTGAAATCTGAATTAAGAAAAAATGAACATCAAGCTGATTGCCATTGGCAAAACCGACAATAAAGCGCTTCAAACTTTAATCGATGACTATCAAAAGCGATTGTCGTTCTACATAAAGTTTGACTTAGAAATTATTCCGGATATCAAAAACGTAAAAAATCTGTCAGAATCCCAGCAGAAAGAAAAAGAAGGCGAATTGATTCTGTCAAAACTCACTGCAACAGATCAATTAATCCTTTTAGATGAAAACGGAAAAAACTTTTCCAGCGTAGGTTTTTCAGAAGAATTACAAAAGAAAATGAATTCAGGAATCAAGACTTTAGTTTTTGTAATCGGCGGTCCGTACGGTTTCTCAGAAACAGTTTATGCAAAATCTCAAGGAAAAATTTCGCTGTCTTTAATGACATTTTCACATCAAATGGTGCGGCTGTTTTTTATTGAGCAGTTGTATCGCGGTTTTACTATTTTAAGGAATGAGCCTTATCATCATCAGTAGTTTTTTAGGCAAAAGTAGTTAGGCAAGAGGCAAAAGTTTTAGATTGTAATTTTGACGAAGAGCTATTTCAGAAAATAATTCCACAATATTATAAAACTATTGCCTATTTACTTTTGCCTATTGCCTCAAATAGAGCGACACATTCCACAGCCTCTTTTACATCGTGAACCCTCAAAATCTTAGCACCTTTCATCAAGGAAACCGTGTTTAAAAACGTAGTTCCATTTAAAGATTCCTGTGCCGTAATTCCCAATGTTTTATAAATCATCGACTTCCTTGAAATTCCTGACAGCAAAGGCAAATCTAGCATTCGAAACAATTCCAGCTTATTCATTACTTCAAAATTCTGTTCCAAAGTCTTTGCGAATCCAAAACCCGGATCAATAATAATGTCGTTGATTCCTAAACTTCTCGCTTTGTTCACTTTTTCCGAAAAATAAAAAAGCATTTCCTTTATAATATCCTCATAATTTGCCAGGCTCTGCATCGTCTTCGGATCGCCTTTCATGTGCATCATTATATAAGGAACATTATATTCTGCAACCGTTTCCAGCATCTTGTCATCCAAATTTCCTGCCGAAATATCATTGATAATCGCAGCTCCAGCTCCAATCGAAGCCTTTGCAACTTCACTCCTAAAAGTATCCACAGAAATCAAAATCTCAGGAAAAATGCGAACCAGCATTTCAATTACCGGAATAATTCTTCGCAATTCTTCTTCTTCCGAAACAAATGCAGCGTTTGGTTTTGAAGAATACGCACCGATATCAATAAAAGTCGCTCCATCGGAAAGCATTTTTTGCACTTTATCAATGATGACTTGATCGCTGTCATTTTTTCCTCCGTCATAAAAAGAATCGGGAGTTATATTTAAAATTCCCATCACTTTGGGAGTAGATAAATCGATGAGTTTTCCTTTGCAGTTCATTTTTTGGTTCTGTGTTTGACTTTTGGCTTTTGACTTTTGGCTTTTGACTAATTTATTCACTATTTTTGGACAAATTTCATACAAATATACACCAATAATGAATAGAACTTCTCAAGAATATGACAGCGTTATCAGCATTTGTCGTACCTTATTCATCAATAAAATGACCGATTACGGAAGTGCTTGGCGCATTTTACGCCTTCCTTCTTTAACCGACCAAATTTTCATCAAGGCACAAAGAATCAGAAGCTTGCAAGAAAATGATGTCCGAAAAGTAGATGAAGACGAAACCGGAGAATTCATCGGAATCATCAATTATTCGATTATGGCTTTGATTCAATTAGAACTTGGCGTTGTGGATCAGCCTGACTTAAATGTAGAAAGAGCGACACAATTATATGACGAAAAAGTAGCGCTGACTAAAGCGCTGATGGAAGCTAAAAACCACGATTATGGCGAAGCTTGGCGCGAAATGCGCGTGAGTTCCCTAACCGATTTGATTCTTCAGAAATTGCTTCGCGTAAAGCAGATTGAAGACAACAAAGGCAAAACAATTGTATCAGAAGGCATTGACGCCAACTATCAAGACATGCTAAATTATTCGGTTTTTGCCCTTATTTTGATGGGTTTTGCCAAATAACAAGTCATTAACAAATTAAATTTCCCACAAGCCTTATTTTTGAGAAAACTTAAAATATGGAAAACATAAAAAAATACCTCCCTTGGACAATTAGGATTATCATTTCCTTTTTATTCTTAATTTCCGCTGTTGCAAAGTTATACCCAAGTCCGTATTTCGCTATTTCTACTTTTGAAGTAAAGCAATTATATCCGATGGGATTTTCGGAAGATGCAGCCGTATTTTTCTCAAGAATTTTAATTGGTATTGAATTGGCACTCGGAATTTTATTATTGCAAAATAATTATTTGAGAAGAATAATTATTCCTGCAACAATCTTAATGCTGGTGGTTTTTACAACCCATTTAACGATTGACACGATTCAAAACGGTGGAAATTCTGGAAACTGCGGTTGTTTTGGAAGCCTTCTTCCAATGACGCCGATTGAAGCCATTATTAAAAATGTTGTGGCAATAATTTTATTGGCAGTTTATTTATACGTAGTTCCAAAAATCACTAACGAAAAAAGCAATTTCTGGGTTTTGACAACGGTCACTTTCGCAGCGATTCTAACACTGTTTATGATTGCGCCGATTCAGCCAAAAGAAGCGGAAGTTGTTTCTGAAGAAATTGAAACTCCAGCAGAAACCGTCGAAACTTTTCAATCACAAACCGCAGCTACTTTGCCACTTGGAGAGAAAGAAACGACAGTTTCGGAAGAAGTAAAAACAGAAACTGCAAAACCTGCAGCCGACGAACCAGCGCAACAAAAATCTGGTTATTCACAATATTTTTCAAACATTGACAAAGGCAAAAAAATCTTGGCGCTTTTCGTTCCAGGCTGTGAGCACTGCCGCGATGTGGCGAAAGAATTGACCGAAATGAAGGCGAAAAACAAGAATTTTCCTGAAGTCCAAATTGTTTTCATGAACGAAGAAGCCAATTTGATTCCTGATTTCTTTAAGTTTGCAGGAGCAGAATATCCTTATAAAGTAATTGAAATTATTCCTTTCTGGAAACTTTTGGGTACTGGAAAAGATACTCCAGGCGTAATTTATCTTTGGAATGGCAACAAAATAAAGGAATGGGACGGAATCAATGAAAAGAAATTTGTGGGTTCTGAACTTACAACTGTCCTGAAGAAAAACTATTCTGAAATAAAGAAATAACGGTGATAAAATACCTTTTAAATAAAATAGGATATGCCCTGCTGACGCTTTTTGGAGTAGTCACGGTCATATTCTTTTTATTTAATGTCTTGCCCGGAGACCCTGCGAGAATGATGCTTGACCAGAATGAGAATTCGGAACAATTGGCTATTGTCAAGAAAAAATATGGTTTTGACAAGCCGATTTCTACGCAGTATATTTATTACCTAAACGACCTCTCTCCTATTTCTTTCCACAGTAAAAACTCAGAAGATTATACTTTTCTTTCCGAAGGAAAATATAATGCCGTCTCCTTGTTTTCTATCGTGAATAACGAAGTGGTTTTAAAGTCGCCTTACTTGCGCGAAAGCTTTCAAAAAAGCGGCAAAAAGGTTTCTGACGTAATTGGAAACACGTTGCCGAATACTTTTCTTCTTGCACTTTTTGCGATTATAATTGCGATTTCCATCGGAATTATTCTCGGAATTATTTCTGCACTATATAAAGATACTTGGATTGACAGAATTATTGCGCTTTTAAGCACGCTCGGAATGAGCATTCCTTCCTTTTTCAGTGCCATTTTATTTGCTTGGTTTTTCGGGTTCCTCCTTCACAATTACACCGGCTTGAACATGACCGGAAGCCTTTATGAAGTGGATGATTTTGGCGAAGGTTCTTACATCCAATGGAAAAATATTCTTCTTCCTGCAATTGTTTTGGGCATTCGTCCGCTTGGCGTTGTGATTCAGCTGATGCGCAATTCTTTGCTGGAAACTTTCGTCCAGGATTATATCAGAACGGCAAGAGCAAAAGGATTGTCTGAATTCCAAATTATCAGAAAACACGCTGTCAAAAACTCCTTAAATCCTGTCGTTACTGCTATTTCAGGTTGGTTTGCTTCCATGCTGGCCGGAGCCGTTTTTGTCGAATATATCTTCGGCTGGAATGGCCTTGGAAAAGAAATCGTGGAAGCCTTAAACAACTTAGATTTGCCCGTTATCATGGGCTCTGTAATTGTAATTGCCACGACTTTTGTGGTAATTAATATTTTGGTGGATCTGGTCTATGCTTATTTGGATCCTAAAATTCGCCTACAGTAATTTCTTATAGCTTCAAAAATACTTTTGCGATCGAAATCACATTAAATAAAACTGCTATAAGCATATTTTTTTCTCACTGTTTTCAAATGAAGATTAGTTGCAAGTTATGAAACCGTTATTATGATTTTATCACTGCGCTTTAAATTTTCACACAACATAATAATTATGTAACACGTCTTAAGAATTCTGGAAGTATCTTTTGCATACTAAAATAAATATGCAAAATGAATTTTTTAATTGAAATAAATAAATTTAGAAGGATTCTTACCAGAGGCCTGACCAGGAATATCGGGCGTTCAAGAAGAATTCCTAAATTGAATAGCGGTGAGCTTCCCAATTTTAAAAGAATTTTAATTTCAAGACCGAACGGGCGTTTGGGAAATTTATTAATGCTTACTCCTTTGCTTCGTGAAATAAATGCTAGTTTTCCTGACTGTAAAATTGACTTGTTTGTAAAAGGAAATCTTGCTCCTATTTTATTCAAAAATTATCAAAATATTGACCAAATCATATATCTTCCAAGAAAGCCTTTTAATGAATTGGTCAAATACCTGAAGGTTTGGACTACGATAAAAAAGCACCATTATGATTTGGTAATTAATATTGACAAAGGCTCTTCTTCGGGGAGAATTGCCACAAAAATCTCCAATTCAAGGTTTAAAATTTTTGGTGACGAAATTGAAAATATAGCTGCAAAATATCAGGATTATCCACATATGGCAAAATTTCCGGTATATAATTTCAGGGAATATTTGGCACTTTTGGGTTATCCTTTAAAAGAAAATACTGTTCCTTCTTTGGATTTAAAACTAAGTGATTCTGAGATTTCAGAAGGCAAAAAAATATTGAAAGATCTTGTCAAAAATGATAAAAAAACAATTTCTATTTTCACTTATGCGACTTGCTCGAAATGCTATTCCACAAATTGGTGGGAAGAATTTTATGGAAAGCTAAAAACAGAATTTCCTGATTACAATATTATTGAAATTCTGCCGATTGAAAATGTATCGCAAATTGATTTTAAGGCAACAACTTTTTACAGCAAAGATGTTCGAGAAATTGGTGCTGTAATAGCAAATACAACTGTTTTCATCGGTGCTGACAGTGGCATAATGCACTTGGCGAGCGCCACAAAAACACCTGCTTTTGGTCTGTTTTCTGTAACAGATCCTAAAAAATATGCCCCTTATAATTTTAAAAATGTTGCGATTGATACCAATTATTGCACTTGTGAAGACTATATCAAAACACTAAAAAATATGCTTGTCTGATTCAAAATTCTTCCAATAAATTGATCAATTTGATCAGATTTTAATTTCAGAAATATTACATTTGGAAATATTGTTCCAAAATAAATTAAAGCGATGGCTAATATGATAGAGAAAATTCCAAGTGACTTATCTCTTTTGAAGGAAATCTATGAGAAATGCGGCTTCAAAATTTCTGAAATAATTCCAGAAAAAGAAAGTGCAGCATACAGCGCTTATGATTTAAAAATAAATTCGTTATCTGTTAAATTCAGAACTTCAAAGATTACGCCGACAAAAACCGGACAGTTCGTAACTCTCTGGAAAAGAATTGAAAACGGACCGATTGCCCCTTTTAATAGTGCGGACAAAATCGATTTTGTAATTGTAAGTTGCAGAGATAATAAAAATTTCGGACAATTTATTTTTCCGAAATCAGAACTGATTAAAAAAGGAATTTTTACAGATAAAAAAGAAGGAAAACGTGCTATTCGAGTTTATCCGCCTTGGGATATTGCAACTAATAATCAAGCAAAAAAGACACAAGAATGGCAATTGAACTATTTTTTAAATCTTGAAAACGAACTAGATTGTGATTTGATAAAAAGTGTATTTGAAGTATAAAATTTTGTAATATCTTTCCAAAAAATTCTACAGCAATATTATAAAATAGCCAATCTTATGAAAAACATATTTCTATTTCTATTAATGATTTCAAGTCTTTCATTCGCCCAAACAAAAGACTGTTCAAGGCTGAAAAATTGCAAATTAGAATCTTTACTAGCCGAAGACAAATCTTATATTATCATAAAAAATAATGAATACAGCCAGATTTATGACGATGGCAATTTTGTAAAAGCGACGATAAATTGGATTGCCAATTGCGAAGCAGAAATCACAATTTCAGAAGTTTCTATTCCTGATTTCTCTTTGAACACTGGCGAAAAATTGAATCTAAAAATAGACAAAATTACAGGTGATATAGCAGAATGCTCTGTAAAAATGCAAGGAGAAACTTATAATTCAAAGTTTAAAATTACAAAATAGAGTTCCAAAAAAAAAACCGATGTAGCATATACATCGGTTTTTTTTTTGGACTATTTCTTTTTCCCTTTAGCTTTTGATTTCTTTTTCGCTTTGGCTCTTTTCTTAGCTTTTTCTTTCTTTTTTGCCTTCGCTTTATCTTTCGCTTTTTGTTTTTTCGCCTTATCCTTTTTAGCTTTTGCTTTCGCCTTTTCTTTTTCTTTCGCTTTCTTAGCTTTGTTTTTAGCTTTTGCTTTCAATTTTGCTTTTTTAGCTTTCGCTTTTTCCTTTTCTTTCATCTTTTTATTTTTCTTTTTATCGGTTTTTGAATTTTCTTCAGCTGGATTTTCCTCTAAATTTTCACTTGGAGTTACTGCAGGGCTTATTTCTGCAGGAAGTTCAGCCACGGTTTCTTCTTTAGTTTCTTCAGTGGTCGCTGGTTTTTCGACAGCTTTTTTTACTGGCGCTTTTCGAGGAGCCGCCACGGTTCTCTTGCGAACTGGTTTTGCTTCTCCAGAAGTATTTTCAACAACTTCAGGCGAAGTATTTTCGACTGCTAAATTGTTTTCTTGCGTTTCTGGCAAAGCATCCAGATCAGTTTTAACAGGTTGTTTCATGGATTGTCTTAATTAATTTATAGTATTATTTTTTGATGCCTAATTAGTAAAAGCATTAAAGGTTTACAAATGATTAACTCAATGTAAATTTAACGTTAACAAATGTAAGAATTATAAGCATTCGCCAATGTTAAGCTTTTAGTTTCAGGCAATTCTTAACATTGGAAATCAAAATCACTTAAAATTTTGATGAAAAAAAGATATTTTGAAGTGCTCATCTTCATCTTTTTAAATCTTAATAAAGTGTCAAAAACAGCCTTTTGTTTAGTTTTTTCGATTTAAAGGTGTAAATTCAATATGAATTAGAACTTTTCCAAAATTAAAAATCAGCTGGAGGAAAGCTATTCTGAAGGAAATCAAGTCTTTAATAATCACTTTGCCAAGTATAAAAACAAAACTATAAAATATGAGAAAAATAGCCATTGTCCTGCTTTGCATCTTCGCGTTGGGCGCATGTAAATCTAAAAAACCGGAAGCTCCAAGAGTGGAAAGAGAAGAAATCATGGATGTAAGCGATTTTCAAAAACAAAAGGCATATGAACTTGGAAAAAGAGTCCTGAACACCTGCAATACTTCAAGATTTAAACCTTTTACGACAAGCGAAGCAACTGAAAAAGTAATCCAAAATACAACTTTAGAAAGGCTTTCAAGCACGTGCAGCAAATATTTGATCAAATATGGACAATTTCAAGACCTCAAATTAGTAGAAGTGATCCACAATAAAGATGATAATTCTTTGGTTTTTAGGTATAAGGCAGAATACCAGAGAAAGTACAAGCAAAAAGAACTGCAGGTTACTTTAAATAGCGACAATAAAGTTTCTGCCATCAAATCTACAGATTGGACAGATATTTACAAGCCCTAAGAAGTTTGCGGTTTTTTGCGTATTTTTATTCAAAATAAATCCGAAATGAATTCGAACGAACAGATTATTGAAGAATTTTATGCCGCTTTTGCGAACAGTAATCCTGAAACGATGGCCAGCTGTTATCACCCTGAAATTGTTTTTGAAGATCCTGCCTTTGGGAAATTGCACGGAAAAGACGCTTCAGATATGTGGCACATGCTTATTGAGCGCGCCAAAGGAAACCTAGAAATAGAATTTTCTAACATAAATGCAGATGCCAATAAAGGAAGCGCTGAATGGATTGCAACTTATAATTTCAGCAAAACCAACAGAAAAGTGGTTAATAAAATCAAGGCTTCTTTTGAATTCAAGGACGGACTGATTATCAAGCATACTGATGATTTTGATTTTTATAATTGGTCGAAGCAAGCCTTGGGAACTACTGGATTATTACTGGGCTGGTCTTTCTTTCTTCATAAAAAAGTACAAAATCAGGCACTGGAATCACTGCGCAAATACCAGAAGAAAAATCCTTAAATTAACATACATTTAAAAACTAAGACGCCATAATTGCTTAATTTTAAGGAAACACAATTTCTTAGAATTATCATTATGGCAAATACCTTTTTAAACTCTTTTCTGCCGCTTTTCTACATTTCATGGTTTGACGATGTGCTGACAGAAACAGAAATGAATACGATCAAAGAAGCCATCAACACTCAAGATTGGCTTACAAAAACAGACAAAAAAGAACTTCTCTCAAAAATAAATATTGAAAATCCGCCGACAAGAACTGAACTTCTGGCTTGGAAAGAAATCATTTCTAAGGGAATCAATGAAGACAATGACAAAGAATTATTAACCGACGTCGCCATCAAATTAGCCTTGCTCGAAAACCCTAAGCTTGAAGACGAAAAGCTAAAAGAGCTGTATTTCTTCCTTCAAAATCTTGAAAAAGCATTGGGAATCATAAGCAATGAAGCCGTTTTTGCCTTCAAGGAAAAGCACGACAACACCATTACTTCAAAATATGCTACCGAAACTAATTTTTCAGTAGAAAAGCTCACTGAAATTTTAGATGGAAACCAAGCAGAAAACATCAATAAAGTAAAAAAAATCATCAGCCGTCCCGCTTTCAAATATGAAGAATCGACTGATATTGAAGTCTACCGTGAAAAAGTCTTGAAATGGTGCAAGATTTTAGCCAAAGAAGGACTGGGTTCCACTGCTTATCCAAAAGAACATGACGGCGAAGACGATGTGGAAGCTTACTTTTCAATTATGGAAACGTTGAGCTACCACGATTTGAGCTTGGTGATCAAATTCGGAGTGCAATTTGGGCTTTGGGGAATGAGCATCCAGTCTTTGGGAACTGAAAAGCACTATGCTAAATATTTGAAAAAAGTAGGAACCTTGGCACTTCCTGGCTGTTTTGCCATGACGGAAACCAATCATGGTTCTAACGTAAAATCGCTTGAGACTACAGCAACTTATGATCATAAAACCAAAAGTTTTACGATCAATACGCCTCATAAATTAGCTCGAAAAGAATACATCGGAAACGCCGCAAGAGACGGAGAAATGGCCACCGTTTTCGCAAAATTAATCATCGACGGAATTGACCACGGCGTGAATGCCTTCATTGTCCCGATTCGAGATTCAAAGAAAAATGTTTTAGAAGGAATTACAATCGAAGACTGCGGTCACAAAATGGGCTTGAACGGCGTAGACAATGGCATCATTTATTTTGACAACGTAGTTATTCCTAAAGAAAATATGCTCGACCGATTTGCTTCCGTAAATAGCAAAGGAGAATTCGAAAGCCCGATTGCTAGCGACAACAGGCGCTTTTTTACGATGCTTGGAACATTAGTCGGGGGAAGAATCGGAATTCCAAGATCGGCTTTAGCCGCAGCAAAATCAGCCTTGACAATTGCCATCAGATATGGCGACCAAAGACGACAGTTTGGGCCACAAGGCGGTTCTGAAGTGCCGATCTTAAATTACAGAATGCACCAGCGAAGATTGATGCCTTATCTGGCGAAATCCTATGCGATTCATTTTGCCTTGCAATATGTCACGCAAAGATTCTTGAAGCGCAAAGAAGCTGAAATGCAAGAAATCGAGGCGCTTGCCGCAGGGATGAAAGCCTATGCTACCTGGAATACCCGCGACACCGTTCAAGAATGCCGTGAAGCCTGTGGCGGCAAAGGATATCTTTCTGAAAACCGCTTTGGGGCTTTGAAAAATGATACCGAAGTCTACACTACATTTGAAGGAGACAATACGGTTTTGATGAATCTGGTGGCCAAAAACAGGCTTTCCGAATTTAAAAACCAATTTGGAGAAATGAACGCCTTGAGCCTTTTCAATTATGTTGTCGACCAAGCCAAAACTTCCATTACTTACAAAAATCCGTTTGCTACTAGAAATACTGATGAAGCACATATTTTAGACAGCGAATTTCATATTCATGCTTTTCAGTTTCGCGAAAAAGAAATTTTAGCTTCTGCTGCAAAGCGAATTAAAAAATTATTAGACAGTGGTTTAGATTCCTTCGACGCTTTTAATATTGCACAGCATCATTTGATAAATGTCGGGCAGGCTTATTTAGAAAGAGTGGTTTTAGAACAATTCCAGCTTCAGATTGAAAATACGAAAGATGAAGGCTCAAAAGCGATCTTAAATAAATTGTGCCAGCTTTATGCACTTTCCACTATCGAAAAAAATGCCAGCTGGTATCTCGAACAAGGCTATATGGAAGGCGTAAAAACAAAGGCAGTCAGAAAAGCCGTCAACCAGCTGTGCTGGGAAATTAGGCAAAGTGCTGTGCCATTGGTAAACGCTTTTAACATCCCTGAAAGTTGCTTGAGCGCACCGATTATTTTGAACAAATAGAATTCTATTTTCTACATAGTCTCTCAAAAGGAGGAAACATTAGTATTATAATTTTACTAATGTTTTCTCTTTTTCATTATTATATTACTGTGAAGTATTGTTATATCTGCTACGTAATTGTGGCTTTACCTGAGACTGATCTGCCTGAGTTTTTTAAGCACTATGAGCCGGCAACAAGTCCAATAACCGATCATTTCAGTTGTTTAGGGCATTGGTTGGGTTAAAGTTCCAAAACATTTAGCGATAGACGCAAAATTTTAGGTCCCATGACCCAAAGTTTTAGTTTAGGACCAAAACAGCTAGGTAAAAGACCTAGAAATAGGAGGCCAAACAACTAAAACAGTTCGGTCTAGACAAAGACTGGCATTAACTTGAAGGCTATCATAACTGACAAAAAAAGAAGTGGTGAATTAGAAAAACTAACTCTTAAAATCTAAATCTGTCTTCCAGTTTAATTCAGGATTATACGCCAATTCCCCGCTCCTTACTTCTAAAGGACAGTCAAAATTATTGGTATAAAGGCCACCGGTCCCTAATCCCTGGGGCATTAAGTTGTGCTGTAAAAAAGTCCATTGCGCAATCGCATTCAATCCGATGTTGCTCTCCAAAGCCGAAGTAATCCACCAACCGATATTATATTTTTCAGCAAGCAGAATCCATTCTTTCGAGCCTCTAAAACCGCCAATCAAACTTGGTTTTAAAATGATAAATTGAGGCTGTATTTTTTGTAATAAAGCTTCCTTTTCATCGTAATTAAAAACACCAATCAGCTCTTCATCCAAAGCAATAGGAAAAGGAGCCTTTTTACACAACTCTGACATACTGTCATGCTGATTTTTTTCTATAGGTTGTTCAATACTATGCAATTCAAAACCAGTTAATTGATTTAATTTACCTAAAGCTTCTTCAGAAGTAAATCCGCCATTCGCATCGACCCTAATTTCGATGGTTTTTGCATCATAATTTTGGCGGATAAAGCGCAATAATTCCAATTCTTTATCAAAATCAATAGCCCCGATCTTCAATTTTATGCAGTCAAAACCTTGCGCTAGTTTCTCCTCAATCTGTTCTTTCATGAAGCCCGGTTCTCCCATCCAGACCAAGCCATTTATCGGAATATTTTTTGCCCCTTCTGTAAACTCCGAAGGAAATAAAACAAAAGGATTTTCGCTTTCCAAAGACTGAAAAGCCATCTCGATTCCAAACTGAATCGAAGGAAATTCCAACAAAGATTCCCACAGCTTTTCCTTTCCTAAAGCAATATTCTCGCAGGCCCATTTTAGCTTTTCTTCATAATCAGGACGGTCGTCGGCGCTCAAGCTTCTGAGGATGCCGCACTCGCCTATCCCTTTTTTGCCGTTTTCTTCGAGAATAAGAAACCAAGTCTCTTTGTGGGTCATTACACCTCGCGACGTCCCAGAAGGGCGCTTAAAATCGAGAATATACTTTTTATAGGAAGCTTTCAACATAAATTCAGTTTAACGGTTTAAAACAAAAAAGACTTTGCACGATTTGCAAAGTCTTTTAAATCTATTCTTCTAGTAATTTTAAAATCCTTTCAAAATCATCATTTTTGAAACCGGCTTTCTGCAGGTCGTCAAAGTCTGATTTTGTTTTTGCAGCCCAGCTCAGTTTCGAAGTGACATTCTGGGTCTTGTATTTTTTGTGAAGTTCTTTTGCTTTTTTATAATCGTCGTTAAGCAGGTACAAATGTGCCAGATTCAGCTGCACCAGCAATTCAGAAGCATCTAGCCTTTCTGCTTCCTTTAAAGCTTTCTGCGCTTTTTCAAACTGCCTGGAATACAGATAATATTGCCCCAAAGCATTGTAATCTAAAACAGCAGCATTGTCATTATCCACGATTCCTGCCTGCAATAACTGGATAGCTTCTTCGTATTTCTTATTCTTGAAAAGCTGTTGCGCATCCAATCGGATGGCGGTCAAGATTGATTTGTTCGCTGGTTTTTCAGAAAGGCAGGCATTCCCGAAATCTTTGAAAGCTTTTGACTTTTCAATTGCAAGAAGGCTTTGGAATTCCTTGAACTTGTATTTTGCCTGCAATTTCTCTAAAACGCAAAGCGAAAAATCATCCGGAGTAAGCAATTGCTTTGCAAATTCTGAAGTCTTTATCTGCTTTAAAATCGCTTGGCGGCCGTCAAGATTCCAGCCTTTGCTGAGCTTGTTGTCCACCCACGGCACGACTTCCAAGACAATTTTCTGCTTCATGATCCAGTTTTGGCTTTCAAATCCGAACCAAAGATTTTCTCCGTCCGCAGACAGGCAAGATGATTTGTCAAGCGTAAGGCGTTTTGCGTCTTTGCTCAAGGGGGTGTTTTGCGCCAGGCATGCTTTTGTCGTCTTTCCGTATTTTTGATAGTCAGTGGCGAAATTTGCCATAGAAAAAATAGCATACTTGCATTTGTCGTCGCCCGAAACTTTTGACATCAAGAAAACCGCACCGGCGCTTCCCTGGCTGATTCCAGAAGGATCAGGAATCGCTTTCAACAGCGAGACCAAGCTGTTTGCCATCTGCTGATTTTCATCGAGAAGCGTGATTCTGTAGACGACTTCGGTTGTTCCCGTAGGCAGGTCTTCGGTTTTTACAGAAACCCTGTCGCCTGCAGAAACGATGATTTCTTTTGTGGTCGCGCGGTCTTTATCCCAGTAGCCGTCTTGCTGGGCAAAAATGGCTTGCTGTGATGCAAAAAGCAAGAAAGACAGCAGTAGTTTTTTTGTAGACATTTTATGGAATGGATTACTTTATAGCCCCGATTGAAGCGAAAATCTTTTTTCTGGCTTTTTCAGACAGAAAAAAATTGCAGCGGAAAGCGGGAAAATGGATTGCTGAAAAAGCCCGAGCCACTCGCTTCTAAATTTTTAAATTAAATTCCCTCGACTGCGCTCGGGATGACAAATTAAAGCTCTAAAAAGGCTCCGATTTCCAGCAACATCAAGTCTTTGCCTTTGTCGAAGAATTTCTTTTTAGCGTCTTCATGATCGATTTTTATATAACCGAAAGTATCGTAGTGATAACCCAAAACTTTGTCGCATTCCACGAAATCAGACGCAATGATGGCATCTTCAACGTCCATCGTGAAGTTGTTTCCGATTGGCAGAATCGCCAGATCCAGCTTGGTTCTCAACGGAATCAGCTTCATGTCGAAAGTCAAAGCGGTGTCGCCAGCGATGTAAATATTTTTGTGCTCGCCTTCAATCACAAAACCGCCGGGATTTCCGCCATAAGTGCCGTCATGGAAAGAGCTTGAGTGGATGGCGCTGACATATTTCACGGTTCCGAAGTCGAATTTCCAGCTACCGCCGTGATTCATCGGATGGCTTTTAAACCCTTTTTTCTCGTAATAAGTAGCAATTTCAGCATTAGAAACGATTGTTGCGCCGGTTCTTTTTGCGATAGCTTCCACGTCTAAAGTATGGTCTCCGTGAGCGTGCGTCACCAAAATATAATCTGCTTTCAGCTCGTCAATATTGATGTGGCTGGCCAATTCGTTCGCAGAAATAAAAGGATCGACTATGATGTTTTTGCCTCCGACTTCGATGCCGAGGCTTGATTGTCCGTAAAATGTAATTTTCATATTCTTGATTTTTAAATACCTACAATTATATCTGAAAAGAAAAAGATCATGCAAAGCGACAGCAAAATCGACAAAAGGAAAGTGCTGAGCGCTAATTTTTTCAATTCAGGATCTAAAGCCCTCGGTTCTGTGTTTCTAGAAACGGTGATCAAGTGCTTTGTCAACGGAAAATAAGCGAGAAGAAAAATATATTGGTCGAAATTAAAATCTTTTAAAATGGCAAATACCAAGACCAAAACCATGGCAGAAATGATCAAAAAATAGTGATAAACCTTCGCTTTTGCACCGCCGATTTTCACTACAATTGTATTTTTTCCAGATTTTCTATCAGAAGCTTCGTCACGCATGTTGTTCAAGTTCAAAACGCCTACGCTTAAAAATCCGATGGCGATTGCTGGAAGAATCAATCGGTAATCAACTTCTTTAGAGTATAAAAAATTGACGCCCAAAGTGCTTACCAATCCAAAGAAGACGAAGACGAAGAAATCACCGAAACCTCTGTAGCCATAAGCCGTGTCGCCAACCGTGTAGCGAATTGCCGAAGCGATTGCCAATAATCCAAGTACAACAAACAAAATTGAATACCAGATATAAGCTTCGCCAAAGGCAAAATAAATCAGTAAAAGTGCCGAAATAAAAGTCAGCACTGAAGTAATGATTATTGCTTTTTTCATAGCCTCAGGAGAAATCACGCCACTTTGGATAGCCCGTTTTGGCCCGATTCTGTCTTCGTTGTCGGTACCTTTCATTCCGTCGCCATAATCATTTGCGAAGTTCGACAAAACCTGCAAGCCAAGCGTTGTAAGTATTGCAAAACCAAACAATTGCCAATTAAAAACTTCTGTTGGCGTTAAAACATTTGCCGTTGGATAAGCCAAGGCATACATACTTCCGACAATAATTCCTGATACCGACAGCGGTAAAGTTCGCAGGCGCGCTGCTTCAACCCAATGTTTCATTTTTAATGTTTATTCGTAAATAATTCTTTTGCAAAGTTACATCCAATTTTCTTTAGATGTCTCCACTTGATAGAGCCAAAAATTGACTAATTGCTTAATTTCGGTAAAATTACCAAAATGAAAGTGAACATCTCCTGCAGCGGTGTGCAAAGTTAGGTGACCGACATCAGAACTTTTGTGCCAAAAATATTGCTTGGTTGTGATTCCTTGAATCTTATGCGGTTCGATAATATCATGCTGTACATCCCAAGCGCCGTGTTTGTAAATGACAAAATCTTTGCTGGAATAGAGTCGGTTGTTTTTAAATCCGAAATAAATCAGAAAGCCTGTCAAAGCGAAATAGGCGAAGATGAAAGGCAAATAAAAAGTCAAATTTTCAAGAATATATTCTGATAAAAAGCAAAAAATCGCAATCGGAATCAGTATTCCGAAGAGAATTCTAAATAACAAATAGCGAAAATTTGGCTTGTGAGATTGTCCTTTTTCTGGAATTTTATTAAAAATAATTCTCAAGATTTCGTCTCTTTCTTCGGCATCACAACCCGGAACTTCGATAACGTTGCTCTGCTTCTGCTTTTCTTTGACTTGATCGCTGGAAGCCTGTTTCATGTACATATCGAGAATCTTGAATTTCTTCTGGAAAAAATTCTGTGCGTAAGTCGTGATTTGAACTTTTGCAGGATTCAACAAAGTATTCTTCTTGGCAAATAACCCAGAAGTCACTACCAAAGAATGCTTCTGTTTTACAATTTCAAAATCGAAATGCTTGATAAATGTCCGGATAATATTGATGAGCAAAACTACAACCAGAAGTCCTAAAATTAAAATCCCCGCAGAAACAAACCCGACACTTTCCTCAAAGGCAGAATCTACTTGCGATTCATCGAGCTCAAAAGTATCGACTGCGTCTTTAAAAGTTTGGTATAATGTAATTATGAAAGTGATTAAAATAGCAATCGTTCTTGCATAATTTGATGTAATCCCTACTTTAAATAAAGTGGCATAACTTATTTTAATAAAAGGCTTTGAAGTATTTATTTTTTCAGGAATTGCTTCTTGATTTTCGTCTAAAACAACCTCTTCCTTATTGTCATAATCTAACAATCTTTCTTTCAGAATTAAAGCTAGATTTTGGTCAATAGCCCGAATGCTGATTTCTTTCTTGTCGGTTCCGGCAGTGTCAATATCAAGGCTGTAAACGCCGACAATCTTCTGAATTATCGATTGGTTGATATTCACCTGCTGGATTTTTGAAAGCTGGATATTTATTCTGCTTTTGTTTAGAATTCCTTTGCTTAAGATGAATTCTTGCTTTTCTTCGTCTAGGAAAAATGTAAAATTTCGGTATTTCAAGAAAGCTACAACTACTACAAGAATTACAATTCCAAGGAAACTCAAACCTACAATTACATATTTTTCAGGTTCTAATTTGAAAAGAATAATCAATAACGGCGCCCACATTGCACGAATCACGCTTTGAAACGTGTCGGCAAACATAATCACGATTCCTGTGATCGATTGTCGCTGCGGGGTTTTGAAATCGATCTGCATTAGATTTCGTTTTGGATTTTCTGCATCAGAAGTTCCTTGATATTTTCAGCTTTTTCTTTTTCGATTCCGGAAATCTTTACATCGCTTGTGCTTCCGCCGGCTGTAAAAATTTGGATTTGCGCTAAGTTGAAAATTCTAGAAAAAACGCCTTCGTGCATGGCAACGTGCTGAATTCTGTTAAACGGAATCATCGTTGTTGTCGTAGAAATCAATCCTCTTTTGTATAGAATGTCTTTTTCCCTTACGGCAAAACCGCGCCTTTTTACGCTTGCTGTAGTTCCGAAGAATAAAATCAAGGCAAAAACCAGATAAGAAATTCCGAAAATCAAATAGCTTGTTTTAGTTTGGAGTTCTTCATTAAAGTATAGCAAAACACTTATTCCGATGGCTAGAATTAATAAAGTTATGGCAATATTAATGTGAACTACTTTGGTGTAATTTTTATGCAAGGGAGAAAAATTCACTTCCTCAAATTTGGGAAGTGAGTTTAGATTTAGTGTTTCGTTTGTGAAGTTTTCCATTATTTTGTTGCGAGTTTTAACGCAAAGTTACGCAAAGGTTTCTCGCAAAGTTTCACAAAGGAAATACTTTCTAAGTTCACCAAGCTTTTCTGTAATACTGATAGCTTTTGGCTGTTGCCTAATTACTTTTTCCTAAAATCAAGGCAAATATTTCTTCTCAAAGTTAGGTTTTCTCTTTTCTAAAAAGGCATTTCTTCCTTCTTTTGCTTCTTCGGTCATATAGGCCAAACGAGTTGCTTCGCCTGCAAAAACTTGCTGTCCGACCATTCCGTCATCGGTTAAGTTCATGGCGAATTTCAGCATTTTGATTGACATTGGTGATTTTTCAAGAATTTCTTGCGCCCATTGATATGCGGTGTCTTCCAACTCATCGTGCGGAATTACGGCATTTACCATTCCCATATCAAAAGCGTCTTGCGCTGAATAGTTTCTACCTAAAAAGAAAATTTCTCTGGCTTTTTTCTGTCCGACCATTTTGGCCAGATATGCTGAACCATAACCTCCGTCAAAACTGGTTACGTCAGCGTCAGTCTGCTTGAAAATCGCATGTTCTTTGCTTGCTAAAGTCAAATCGCAAACTACGTGAAGACTGTGGCCGCCGCCGACTGCCCAACCCGGGACTACTGCAATGACTACTTTTGGCATAAAACGAATCAATCTTTGCACTTCTAGAATATTCAAGCGGTGCATTCCATCTTCGCCAACATATCCTTGGTTTCCTCTCGCCTTTTGATCGCCGCCGCTGCAAAAAGAATACACGCCATCTTTTGACGACGGACCTTCTGCAGAAAGCAAAACTACGCCAATTGACGTGTCTTCTTGGGCATCATAAAAAGCTTGGTATAATTCTGCGGTAGTTTTTGGACGGAAAGCATTTCTTACATCTGGACGGTTGAAAGCGATTCTTGCAACGCCATTTGATTTTTTATAAGTTATATCTTCGAAATCTTTAACAGTTTGCCAGTTTATTGCACTCATTTTATTATTATTTTAGCGTAAAAATAAATCATTTTTCACAGACTACGAATAAACAAAACAAATTAATAATGAAGAAAACGTTCTTTAGCATCGCATTTTTGACACTGGCATTTTCAGCCTATTCCCAAAAATATGAATTTCAAACTATTAAAGACATCGAATGCACGCCGGTAATTTCTCAGGGTGCGACGGGAACTTGCTGGAGCTTCTCTTCTACTTCTTTTTTAGAGGCCGAAATCATCAGAAAAACTGGCAAGAGAATAGACCTTTCAGAAATGTACAATGTGCGCCATACTTATCCTAAAAAAGCTTGGAATTATGTCATGCGACAAGGACATGCGCAATTTGGAGAAGGCGGCCTGAACCATGATGTGATTAATAGCGCTAAAGATTTCGGACTTGTGCCTGTAAGTGCTTATTCGGGCTTGGTTGGAAATTCTGAAAAATTTGACCATCGGAAAATGGTTGAAGAATTGGAAAAATTATTGAAAAAATATGCTGATCCTTCGACAAAATTAGATCCGAAATGGAAAAATGAAGTGAACGCTATTTTGGATAAATATATGGGTGCGGACATCAACCAATTCACTTATGACGGAAAAACTTATTCGCCAAAAAGTTTCTTGGAAATGACCAAATTAAATTTGGATGATTATGTAACGATAAGTTCTTTCACGCACGAACCTTACTATAAAAAATTTATTTTAGATATTCCCGATAATTTTTCTAACGGAAGTTTTTACAACATGCCTTTGGATGAATTCGTAGAAAACATCGATTATGCGCTTGATAAAGGCTATACCGTAGCTTTGGATGCTGACGTGAGCGAGAAGACTTTTTCTGGAAGAAACGGAATTGCCGTCATTCCTGAAAATCAGTCAGATGAAAAAACCATCTTGACAGAAATCAAGCCTGAAAAAGAAATTACTGCCGCATTTCGCCAGCAAGAATTTGAAAATTTCAATACTACTGACGACCATCTGATGCACATCGTAGGAAAAGTGAAAGACCAAAAAGGCAATGTTTACTATAAAGTAAAAAATTCTTGGGGAACTGCGAATAATGGAAACGAAGGCTTTATTTATATGAGCGTTCCTTATTTGAGGCTCAAAGCTATTTCAGTACTTTTAAGCAAGGATGCTTTGGACAAGAAAACAAAAAGACAATTAGGATTTTAAAAACCAACCGCAGATTTAATTTTAATATTCAAACCTGCGGTTATTATTTTTTTACTATTTATCCTAAACTTTATCATGAAAAAATTCAGTACTGATCATCATATTCCAACGGTTTCCTTATTATGGATTACTGTCTTAATTTTATTTGCGACACCGTTTTTTGCTCCTAATAATTCTTTGAGCGAAATCATTCCGATTATCATCATTTTAATCTGCGCACTTATTCTTCTTTGGATTTTATTGGATACAAAATATGTTATCGACCATTCTTTCCTTTATTATTATTCTGGACCAATTCGCGGAAAAATTGACATTTTTAACATCCATACGATTGAAATCCAAAAAAATTGGTGGGCTAATGCAACTCTCAAACCTGCTTTAGGCACAAAAGGATTCATTATAAAATACAATACTTATGATGACATTTACATTTCTCCGAGAGACAAGCAAAAATTTATCGAAACTATTTTAGACCTGAATCCGCAAATCGAAATCAAGTAATTATCCGATTTTTACCGAAGTCATATTTAAAGAACCACCGATCATTTTATCATTAAAAAAGGAAGTTTCCTCTTTTTCATCCTGCAAAGCAAGCGCATACAATAAAGGATAATAGTGATCAGGCGTTGGAATTGCCAATTTTGATGCTTTGTTTAAGGTTTCATAATTAATCAAAGCCTTATGATCTTTGTCAGAAATTTTATCTTTGAAAATTTTATCCATTTCAATGGCCCAATCAAAACCATAATTCGGTTCGTTGATTTTATTCCAGGCAACCATTCTTAAATTGTGGACCATATTCCCGCTTCCGATAATCAAAACTCCTTTTTTGCGGAGCGATGCCAATTGTTTTGCCAAATCATAATGGTATTGCGGCGGTTTGCTGTAATCAATGCTCAATTGCAAAACAGGAATATCTGCATTTGGATACATATGGCGAACAACCGTCCAAGTTCCGTGATCTAAACCCCAATCGTGATCAAGACCGACATCTGTAGAATGAATTAATTTTGCAGTAGCTGAAGCCAATTCTGGACTTCCTTTCGCAGGATATTGCACATTAAACAATTCTTGCGGAAATCCTCCAAAATCATGAATCGTTTTCGGATTATCCATTGCCGTGATATGCGTTCCTTTTGTGAGCCAATGTGCCGAAATTACCAAAACTGCTTTGGGCTTTTGAATCGTCTCGCCCATTTTTGCCCACGTCTGCGAAAACTCGTTATCTTCAATTCCGTTCATGGGCGAACCGTGCCCGATAAATAAAACGGGGTGCTTGCTATCTTCTTCGCCTAAATCTTTTGTCCAATTATAAAAAGGTTGTAATGATGCCATGGCTATTCCTCCAGTTATTGTTTTTAAAAAATCTTTACGTTGCAAATTTTCAAATATTTGTATATACAAATATACTCAATTAATTTGATAAGATTACTAAAATAAAAAAACGCTTTCCAATCATGAAAAGCGTTTTTAATTTATATGAAAATTTAGAACTTAATTTTCTTTTACAAGATAAATTCCGTCTTCTTTAATTTCAATCAGTTTCTGCTTGTATAAAGTACCGACAGCTTTTTTAAATGTTTTTTTGCTCATCTTTAAAACTGTTTTTATATCTTCTGGATGGCTGTTGTCATTTAAGCGGAGAAATCCTCTGTTGGCGCGAAGCTCATCTAGAATCTTCTCTGCATTTGGCTCTACTGCTTCAAAACCTTGCTTTTGCAGGCTGACGTCAATTTTTCCATCTGGGCGAATTGTTTTGATGTAGCCGCGAAGCCTGTCTCCTGTTCGGATGCTTTCGTCATAAACTTCATCCTTGTAAATCAATCCTTTATGCTGTTCGTTGATAATTACATTTATTCCTAAATCTGTAATATGCGAAACGATCAAATCTACTTCCTCGCCTGTTTCAACCGCAAGATTATCGTTATTTAAAAACTGGTTGGTCTTGCTGGAAGCCACCAAACGGTTGGTTTTTTCATCCATATAAAGATAGACCAGATAACGCTTTCCCTGTTCCATCGGACGCGCCTGTTCTTTAAAAGGAACCAAAATGTCTTTCTCCATCCCCCAATCTAAAAAAGCACCGACTTGGTTCACATAACTCACGCGCAGAAGCGCAAATTCGTTAAGCAGAATATAAGGCTCAAGCGTAGTCGCCACAGGTCTTTCTTCATGGTCAAGGTAGACAAAAACACTAATCTCCTGTCCTATTTCAAAAACCTTTGGAACATATTTATTTGGCAACAGCACATCGTCTTTTCCGTCAGTTAAAAAAAGGCCTACCTGCGTGTCGCGATCAATTGTCAGCGTATTATATTTTCCTATTTCAATCATTTTTTTCAATATCAATATGCAAAGGTAAAGCAATTCAATGAATTTTGTATGAAAAGTAGCAATGCCTCTGTCTTTATTCTATAAATTTAAATTTGCAATTATTATATTTACGCCAGCAAATCCTACAACTTAATATAATGAAAGTTTTCCGAAAAAATATTTTTCTATTCCTAATTCTATTCTTTCTTCCTTTAAAGACTATTGCCTGTTCTGCGTTCATGCTAAAAGGAAAAGATTATTGCCTGGTTGGTTTTAATGAAAATTGGAAAACAATGCCTGGAATGGTTGTCATCAATAAAAGAGGAAGCAGCAAGCACAATTTAAGTTGGAATCATTTGGTTTCTAAAAGTCCTATTAATGAAAAAACTACAAATTGGGTTTCAAAATATGGCTCAGTTAGCTTTAATCTTTTAGGTTATGACCTTCCTTGTTATGGCGTAAATGAAAAAGGACTTTTCTTGGTAGAATTGTATTTAGAAAAAACTTCGCCTGTAAAAAACCCTTCACAAGCCAATATGTTTTGGGGACAATGGATTCAATATCAGCTCGATAATTTTTCTACGGTTGACGAGTTGGTTAAGAATTTAGACAATGCTCCTGTAATTGATTGGTGGCCAAGCGCTGCCGGAAGCCATTTCTTTGCCAGCGACGCCGATGGAAATACTGCTGCAATTGAATTGATCGGAGGCAAATTTAAAATTTCAAGAAACGAGTCGATGCCAATACCTTTATTATGCAATGAGGAATATTCTCAAGAATTAGCAACAGTTAATCAGTATGATTTTCGTGGTGGCACAAAGCCTTTTTCTTTCGAAACGGCTACAAAATGGGAAGATCGATTTCAAAGAGCGACATATATGCTTGAAAATTATAACGTTTCCAAAAAATCACCATTAGAATATTCTTGGGAAATTTTAGACTATATATATTCTGGAGAATGGCAAATGGTTGCTGATATCAAAAACAAAAAAATATATTTCAGGTCAAATGTTGGAAAGGAAATCAAGTCAATTGATTTGGCAAAAATAGATTTCAGCCCAAAATCGCAGACTAAATATATCGACATCAATTCTTCTCTTAAAGGAGATGTTACCAAAAGTTTTTCAAAATTAACTCCTGAAATCAATTTGGATTATATTTTGAAAGGCTTTCCTGTGGGATATGACAACAAAGAATTTCCTGCTTCAGAAGAGTTTGTCTTGATTCAAAAAAACTTGAATTCTTATTTCAAAAGAGAGTCAAAATAAGTTTAAATACATGTTTATTTAGCATAATTTTTACAGTAATATTTCACTGCATTTTAGATATCAAGTTTCTGCAAAATAAATTTTTAGTCCCATCTTTTTGGGACTTTTTTATGCTCATAATTAGTGTTTTACGTTTTTTGAAGCACTAAACCGTCTTGTTTTGATAAAAAAGAACAAAAAATTAATATAATTTTGTAGTCTTAAAACTACAAATAAAATAATTTACAACAGTTTTTTTGAAGAAAAAGTATGCTATTTTTTTTAGATAATGCATTTCATCTATAAAATCGTGCATTACGTCGATTATTTATGGAATAAATGAATTAACCATGCAATAATTTTCTAAACCCTTTTGAATAGCTATAAATTCACAAAAAATATATACCGCATTTTGGGTTGTATTTATTTGGAGGCATTTGTACGAAATTTTTGTGCACCAAAAATGATAGAAATTAATATAAAATTCAATCTAGATTATATGAAAATGAACCATTCAAAAATCCTAAAAATTGCACTACCCGTTTTTGCATTTTTAACGACAATTTCAACTGTAGCAAAAACTACACACCAAGTTCCTTTAAAACAAGACGGACCTGAACCGCCTCCTGGAGTTGCAATAGATAACTATATCCTTCTATTGTTAGCTTCTGCAGTAATTTTTGCAGGAATTTATTTTTTAAAAAAAAGAAATGTTGCCGAAACGAGGCTATAATAATAATAATAATAATAATAATGACGGTTAACGACGGCTACATGTCAGACGTAGAATATCAATATAATAATCCTTTTTAATCTTAAATATTATCCATTTGAAAACAAATACTCTAAAATCCAAAAAAAGGCTTTTTCCTAACAAAGGATATATAACAGCCTTGGCCATATTTGGTTACGGCATTTGTAATGCACAAGTGCAGAACAATAATTCAATCTATGTCAGTGATAATGCCAATTTTTATGTTTCAACAGGAAACTTCAATTTTGGAAACAGCCCAGCTACGACTCAAACAACCAAAACGGCTTCCACTTATGGCGTTTTATCTTTTGGTGCAACAGCCCAAGCTTTTGGCGCAACAGATAACCACTACTTAAATGGTTATGCCAGAACATATGGTACGACGCAAGCAATATTGCCAATTGGAGCAAATTCAATATATGCGCCAATCGCTGTAACTCCAAATGCAAATACTGGAGTTGACGGTGCATATTATAGAAGTGCTGCCTCAACTATTGGAACTGCAAAACAAGCTAATGTAAATACAATATCTTCAGTTGAATATTGGGATATTCGCAGTTCTAGTGCTAACGCTGTAATTTCATTAACTTGGAGAGCATCGAGCAACATTGCCGCATTGACAGCAGGATCTTTAAACAATTTAATAATTATTGGATGGAATGGTACGCAATGGGTAGAAATTCCTTCAACAATCAATGTAACTTCAATTTTAGGAACAACAAGTACTTATAGCGAAGGCTCTATTACCTCAAATTCAATAGTAACTTTAGGTACATTTTCAGCATTTTCTTTAGGATCGAAAGTTGAAGACTGTTCAACTTTAACTGCTTCTTCTGGAATTACTAAAACTTGGAATGGGGGATGGTCTCCTTCTGCTCCAACTCTTGCTGATCCAGTTGTTATAAACACAGCTTATAGTAGTGGAACTTTTTCATGTAACTCCTTAGTTTTAAATGCTGATGTTACATTGACTGATGGTCAATATGCAGAAATTGTAAATGATGTAACAGGATCTGGAAAAATAATTATGTCAAGTCAGGCAAGTGTTGTACAAAGAAATTCAGCTGCAACAGCACCAAGCATCGAATTGACAAAAACTACACGTCAAATGCGCCGATTTGATTATATCTATTGGGGTACGCCTATTGCTGGAGATTTCAAATCTCAACTTGCCGGTGCTATTGCACATGGACAGTCAGTTGCAGGAGCATTTGATATTCAATATAAATATGTATCAGGAATTGGTGGAGGATGGAATGTCCTTGACCAAACTCAAACTGGACGCGGTTTCATTACACGTATAAAAATGCAAGCTCCATTCTTAGACGCTACAACTCAAGAAAATATCGACATGAAATTTACTGGAGTAGCCAATAACGGAGATATAAATGTACCTGTTGTAAATAATGTAGCATCTCCAAATGGAGGTACAAGCCATAATTTGTTAGCAAATCCATATCCTTCTTCTCTTGATGTAGACAAATTCCTTTTTGAAAATGAAGATATCGATGGTGCTGTATATTTATGGACTGCTGCAACTTCCTCTGGATCAAATGACAATGTGACAAGTTATACACAAGCAGATTATGCAGTTTACAACTTTGCAGGTGAGATAAACGCTTCTCCAATCGGTCAAAAAATTGCTGGTAAAATTGCTTCAGGGCAAGGTTTCAATGTAAAAGCATTAAATCCAGGTTCTGTTACTTTCACAAACTGTATGCGTCTTACCACTGGAAATAACAATTTCTTCCGTACTGCAAACAGAACAGGAGAAGTAAAAGATCGCTTTAAATTGAACATGTCAAATGCCGGTGTTTATAGCCAAATTTTAATTGCTTATTTGCCACAAGCTACTTTAGGATATGACAGGCTTTATGATGCAGGAAGAAATTCTTCAAGTACAGCACAATTGTATAGTATCCTTGAAACCGATGCCAGAAAACTTGCAATCAATGGTCGTCCAACATTTTTTGATACTGACGTAGTATCTTTAGGTGTATCGAAAAACAATACAAATGCTGAAACATTTACTATCAGTATTGAGGAAAAAGAAGGCGTATTCAGTTCAGGAGAAGCTACTGTTTATCTTCATGACAAAGCGCTTCAGGTATATCACGATTTTGCAAACGGGCCATATACTTTTACGACAAGTGAAACAGTTGCCAATAGTAGATTCGAAATTGTATACCGAAATGCCGCACTGAACAATCTTGATTTTACAACAAGTAAAGTAAATGCTTCTATTAAAAACCAAGCTTTCAATGCTGCTGCTTCTTTAGGAATGACACAAATTGAAATCTATGATATTGCAGGAAGATTAGTAATGTCTTTCAATGCCGAAGGACAAAACAATACTACAAAAGCATTCAACCATGCTGATGGCGTATATATTGCAAAAATAAAATTAGAAAACGGATCAATAGCCACACAAAAATTAATTAATCAAAAATAATCTTATCAATTAAGATTTGATTTATATAGATATGAAAAAAACACTAATACTAATTGCGATAGTTGCTTTAGGTTCTAAAGCAGTAGCTCAAGAGGAAAACCTAAGTGAAAAAGGATTATTCAACAGATGGTCCATTGAAGCAAATGTAGGACAGAATAAGGCTGTAAGGCCTTATTCTGAAGGCTACTACTCCTCAGACCCTTCAAACTATTTTAATTTCTCTGGAGTTGATCACTATGATTTAGGTGTTCGTTATATGTTTTCAAACTTATTCGGTTTGAAAATTGATGGAGCTTATGATCTTATTGAAAGCCAATCTGGCAGTGGATCATTACCTTTTGAGACTAAACAATATCGTTTAGGCCTTCAAGGAGTTGCAAATCTTGGAAGAATTATGAGATTTGAGACATTCACTAGCAGATTTAACATCTTGGGGCATGCAGGTTTGCAAGTGTCAAGATTAGAGCCACAAACTGGTTTAAACGAAGGAGTTACTGAAGATAATGGCGGTATTATGCTAGGTCTTACACCGCAATTACGTATTACTGATTGGCTTGTTTTGACAGGTGATTTCACTGTAATAAGTAATGTGCGTCAACACTTTAACTGGGATGGTAATTATTCTGCAGAAGATAATAATCTTTCTGGGATGATGTACAATACATCTTTAGGACTTACAGTTTATCTTGGTAAAAAAGAAAAACATGCTGACTGGTACATTCCAAATGCAAGCAAACCTGATGAAGAAACTCAAAAAAGATTGGATAATCTTGAAAAAAGCATCCAAGATACTGACAGAGATGGTGTAATTGATGCGTTTGATCTTCAAAATAATACGCCAAATGGTGTAACAGTTGATAGAGTAGGAAGATTCATCGATGTAAACAAAAACGGAATTCCAGATGAGTTAGAGCCTAAAGATGGTAAGGATGGAGTAACTTCAGCTGTTGTAAGCAAACAAGATGCTATCAAGTTATTAATTGAAAAAGGATATGTAAATGTATTCTATGATGTTAATGAAGACCAGCCAAATAGCGGTTCTACAAATAATGTATATTATATTATCAAATTCTTGAGAAGCTACCCTGATGCAAAAATTACCCTTAAAGGTTTTGCTGACGTTCGTGGTAATGAAAAATCTAATAAAGATCTTTCTCAAAGAAGAGCTGAAAAATTATATGATATTGTTAGAGCAAGCGGTATCGATGCTAGCAGAATTAAAATTTCTGGTGAAGGTGTTGATAAAGACTATCCAACAGATACAAAAATAGGATTAGATTTGGCAAGAAGAGTTTCTATATTCTTAGAATAATCACTTCTTAATAAATTAAAAACCCTGCTCATTTCTGAGCAGGGTTTCTTTTTTTATCAAAATTGAATTCTATGAATATTATTGGCAATTATTTTTTATTAGTTCATAAGCATTTGCATCACCCAATTCTCCAGCTTTGCTCCAGTCTTCACAAGCTCCTTTTAAATCATTCAGCTTTACTTTTGCTACTCCCCTATTATAATATGTGGCTGAATAGTCTGGTTTAAGAGAAATTGATTTATTATAATCTAAAATCGCTCCTTTAAAATCTTCTAATTCAAATTTAGCCAAACCTCTGTTGTAAAATTTTCCAGCTTCATTAGGCTTTAAAGAAATAGAAGTAGTATAATCTGAAATTGCTCCTCGAAAATCTCCAAGATCATATTTTGCATTTCCTCGGTAATAGTAAGCATCTTCTAGCTTTGAATCAAGAGAGATCGCTTTTGTCAAATCAGCTACGGCACCAATGGCATCACCAATAATCAGCTTATCGAAAGCCCGATTAACAAAGGCTTTTATATAACCAGGGTTAAGTGCAATTGCCTCAGTGTAAGCATTAATAGCACCTTGCCAATTTTCAGCTTTATCACTTTCAATACCAAGATTGTAATGTTCTACAGCAGTCTGCCCATAGATTGAACTAGTGAAGATAAAGAAACTCGATATGATGAAATTCTTATTCATCGTTAATAGATTTGGCAAATCTAATTTACGAAAAATTTAAGACTCAGCTATTGCTTTTCGGTCAAATATTTCCAATATCTTTTAGGAACATGCTGCACATGAAGTTTCATATTTTTGCGAGCCGGAATATTGGTACTTTTAAAATAATCATTCCAAAGCAGGGCATAAAGTTCCTGCTTTTCTTGAAGGACATCTGAAGGCAAATCGATAGAACTAGATTTTACAACAGGTGCATAATCTAGTTTGATTTCCTCCACTTTTTCCAAATCATAAAACAATCCGTAGTGTCTTTTCAAATCATAGATAATCCACTTCTGGTCAGCATATCTATTTTTAAAGAAAGAAGAAATCAACGGCAATACATTAAAATCAGGTTCAATCGGAGCATAAAAAATACCGTCAGCCGTTTCTTGAAATCGAATAAAAGCTTTCATTCTATGCTTTTCACGATTGACGCTTTTATCCATTTTTGAAATTGCTATGACTGACGGATGTCCATAATTTACTTCTGCTCCTTTCAGATTATCAAAAATATAGCACGCAAAATCAAACAAATGCTGAAAACTTTCCTCCGTTTCTGAAAGATACGTTTTGTAAAACCGCATTTGCCAGTCACCGCTGATTTTCTTTTTTAAGCCGGTCCAAACGCGCTGTGCTTTTGCTTCATCATTAACGATTTCAAAGGTTTCTTCTAAAAGTTTCGGATGAAAATGATTCTGGCTTACCAATTGAACCGCACCAGGTTTTCTTTCATAAAATTCAAAAATAGCAGTCAACAAACCTTCCAGGCTTCCATCAAAAATGTAAGTTGTCATTAAAAAAGCGTTAGTTGGTTCTGTGGTATTTTTAAATATTTACTATTGCTTTCAGAAAGAATCAAGTTTTTTATATGCATAGCTTCCGGTGTATTTAATTGGAAAATACTATCTGCATAACGAATAAAATGCTTGGCACGATTAAACGCAATTCCGATTTTTTTTAGCTGGTCGGCACGCAATTTGCCAAATTTTCTAGCCTGTACAATTTTCTTTGCCGAGCCCACTCCTATTCCGGGAACGCGCAAAATCATTTTATAATCAGCTGTATTTATATCTATCGGAAAATGCTCCATATTACGCAACGCCCAACTCAATTTCGGATCAATATCTACATCAAGATGCGGATTCTTTTCATTCAAAATTTCATGTACGTTAAAGCCATAAAAACGCATCAGCCAATCGGTTTGATACAATCTGTTTTCACGCAAAAGCGGAGGCTGGCTTCCAATCATCGGCATGCGATCGTCATAGCTTATCGGAATATATCCTGAATAATAAACGCGCTTCAAGTCATAATTTTTGTAGTATTCATTGGCGCTGTACATGATTTCCATGTCAGTTTCAGGAGTCGCGCCAATCACCATCTGCGTGCTCTGCCCTGCCGGAACAAACTTTGGCGTACTTCTGATAATTTTCTTTTCGTCCTTAAACTGAATGATGCTGTCCTTGATAAAAGACAAAGGTTTTTTGACATCGTCATGCGACTTATCTGGAGCCAAAAGTTTCAATCCTGCTTCCGTCGGCATTTCTAAATTGATGCTCATTCGATCAGCATAAAGTCCGGCTTCAGTCAGCAATTCTTCACTTGCGCCAGGAATAGTTTTGAGGTGGATATAGCCATTGAAATTATTTTCTAAGCGTAATTTCTTGGCAATTCTAACCAAGCGTTCCATAGTGTAATCGGCATTTTTGAAAATTCCTGAACTCAAGAATAATCCTTCAATGTAATTGCGTCGATAAAAACTCATAGTCAGTTCTACGACTTCTTCCACTGTAAATGCGGCGCGTTTCACATCATTGCTTTTTCTCGACACACAAAACGCACAATCAAAAATGCAGTGATTTGTAAGTAGAATCTTCAACAAAGAAACACAGCGACCATCTTCTGTATAAGTGTGGCAGATTCCTGAACCGCTTGAATCGCCCAAACCTTTACTGGTATTTTTTCTATTGCTCCCGCTCGACGAACATGAAACATCATATTTTGCAGCATCGGCAAGGATTGTTAGCTTTTCACGGATTCTTTCTGACATGTTTTCTTTCTTTTTGCGTAGCTTTTAAAAGTACTAATTCAGAGAAAAAATATTGACTGAACAATAGTTAATTTTTAAATTATTTTAGATTTCTAATTTCAAAAATTCTGCAACCTTTCTTGAAAATTTTATAATCACTAATCCTTTAAAAATGATAACCTTTATACTCATTGCAATCAACAGAAAAACAAACTACTATGAAAAAGAACGACGCAAATTCAAAGACTTTTGATAATGCTAAACTTCAAGATTTGGAAAAAAACAAATCTGATGGAACAAGTCAATTTTTGACAACCGACCACGGAGTTAAAATCAACGACGACAATAACTCGCTGAAAGCTGGCGAACGCGGTCCTTCCTTATTGGAAGATTTTATCTTGCGTGAAAAGATTACGCATTTTGACCATGAAAGAATTCCGGAAAGAATTGTGCATGCTAGAGGTTCAGCCGCACATGGTTATTTTCAACCTAATGCCGAGGCTGCAAAGTTTACAAAAGCAGGATTTTTGAAAGATGCTAATTTGACAACACCAGTATTTGTACGCTTTTCAACAGTTGCAGGCTTTCGTGGCTCGACAGATTTGGCTCGCGATGTCCGCGGTTTTGCCGTAAAATTTTATACTCAGGAAGGAAATTTTGACTTAGTTGGAAATAATGTTCCTGTTTTTTTTATACAAGATGCTTCTAAATTTCCTGACCTAATTCACGCTGTAAAACCAGAACCGCATCACGAAATGCCTCAAGCAGCTTCAGCTCACGATACATTTTGGGATTTTATTTCCCTGATGCCTGAATCGATGCACATGATTATGTGGGCGATGTCTGACCGTGCTATTCCTAGAAGTTACCGAATGATGGAAGGCTTTGGCGTGCATACTTTTAGATTTATCAATGAAGATAATAAATCACACTTCGTAAAATTCCACTGGAAACCAAAATTAGGAACCCACGCCGTAGTTTGGGATGAAGCTGTAAAAATTTCAGGCAATGATCCTGATTTTCACCGTAGAGATTTATGGGAAGCCATCGACAGCGGCAGTTTTCCTGAATGGGAATTAGGTGTGCAGCTTATTCCTGAAGAAGACGAACATAAATTTGACTTCGACCTTTTAGATCCTACGAAGCTTGTTCCTGAAGAATTGGTTCCCGTAACTATTATCGGAAAAATGGTCTTGAACAGAAATCCAGATAACTTTTTTGCAGAAACAGAGCAGGTTGCTTTTCATCCAGGACATGTAGTTCCTGGGATTGATTTCTCAAATGATCCATTATTGCAAGGAAGACTTTTCTCTTATACGGATACGCAATTGTCACGATTAGGAAGCCCAAATTTTCACGAAATTCCAATCAACAGAACCATCGCGCCGATGCACAATAATCAGCGTGACGGCCACATGCGACAAGAAATAAATGTTGGAAGAGTAAGCTATCATCCTAATACTTTGGGCGGAGGCTGTCCTTACCAAGCAAAAATTGCCGAAGGCGGATTTTCTAGTTTCAATGAAAGAATAGATGCTCAGAAAGTGCGTGAAAGAAGCGAAAGTTTCTCTGATCATTTCAGCCAGGCAAAATTATTCTTCGGAAGCCAAACACCTACAGAACAAGACCATATCATTAATGCCCTACGTTTTGAGTTGGGAAAAGTAGAAGTTCCTGCTATTCGTGAAAGGATGCTAGGATTATTATCTCAAGTAGATACAACTTTAGCAGAAAAAGTAGCTTTTGGATTAGGAATTCCAGTTCCAAAAAGCCCAGAAAAACCGATGAATCATGGCGTTGGCGCAGATGCTGATCCTAAAAAGCACGAACCAAAAGATGTAACTTCAAGCATTCAAGCTTCTGATGCATTGAGCATGATCTTAAACAAAACCAATTCGCCAACAATCGAATCAAGAAAAGTTGCGTTTTTGTGCAGTGATGGCGTTGACGCAGATTCTATAAATAACTTGAAAGCGGCTTTAGAAAAAGAAGGCGCTCAAGCAAAAATCATAGGAACAAATGCTACTTCAATCAAAGCTTCTGACGGAAGTGAGATTAAAGTTGACCACAGTATTTTGACTTGTTCATCTGTTTTATTTGATGCAATTTTTATTCCTTCGGGAAAAGAAAGCGTAGACAAGTTGCTTCTGGAAGATAAAATTCCAGACTTTTTAAACGATGCTTACAAACATTGCAAAGTCATCGGTGCTGAAAAAGAAGGCATGAAATTATTAGAAGAAATTAATGCCTTCAGAAAACTTTCTTCAGAAGACATACGCGAATACGGAATCATAACAAATTCTGGAAACGCAAAGAATTTCTCAGGAAACTTCATCGAAGCAATGGGAAAACACCGCATCTGGATTCGTGAAAAATCGATTAAAATGAACTAAAATCAAAATTATGTCAGAAGAAAAAAAAGAGGATGTTCCAGAAATCAAGAAAATTTCAGACAATGTGTATATCAATGTTTCTAAAATAAAATCAGAAAATGTTGATCTTGACGGTGATTCTGAAGAAGAAGAAAGTGAAACCCAAGATGATTCAAAATCTCCAGAAGAAAAGTCGGAAGACGACCGAAATCAAGGCGATGAAACAGTCGGAATTCCTTAATAAATTTAAATCTTTTTAAACTAAAAAGTGGAAGCTCATGGCCTCCACTTTTTTTTATTTCTATTACAACCATTTCTTCCTTCTAAACCAAACAAAAATTACGACAGACACAATTGCCATGGCTAATAAAGCACTCGGATAGCCCCATTTTTCTTCAAGTTCGGGCATGAACTTAAAGTTCATTCCATAAATTCCTGCTATAAAAGTCAATGGCATGAAAAAGACCGAGAAAATCGTCAAAATCTTCATTACGTCGTTTGTTTTTCGGGCAGAAAGAGACAGATAAATATTTAGCAAATTGTTTGCATCATCGTGAACTTGGTCATAAAGTGTCAGCAATTTCAAATGAAGATCTCTGGCATCTTGCAAAGCTGGCTTATCTTTCTCTTCTATTTTAACCGAATTGAGCACCTCATTGGTCAATAAGAAAAGCTTTTTGCAAAGTCCCGCCTTGCGTTTCAAATAATACATTCCTTCAATCATGTCTGCAGGAACATTTTTCTTCAAAAAAACCTTCGATTCATAATAATCAATTTCTTCTGAAAGCTTAAAGACTGGCGCCTCATAAGTGTGCAGCGTTTCCCAGATAATTTTTACAGCCATTGCTCCGGCAGAAGTTACTTTTCCAGAATCGATACAAGTTTCTCTTATGCTTTCCATCACTGGCTGGGCTTTTCGATGAATGGTGATGATAAAATTAGTATTATAAAAAACTGCAATTTTGGTCGTCATTTCCCTAATAGTCTGCTCGTGTTCTTGCGAATGCTCTAAAACTCTGACGATAAAAAAGTGGGTATTGTTGTGCTCTTCATACTTCGGCAAATGGTCAGGATCTAAACTATCCATGAAAGTATAAGGATTGAGGTCATATTCGTTGCCTACTTTTTCAAGTTCTTCGCGCGTCGGATTCGTAATATCAGTCCAGACAATGTCAGTATCTTTAAACTTGGTAGTTGCTACAGCCATGAAATCATTTTTAGCATAAATTTAGAATATTATTTGGCAGCTTTTTGTGAAAGAAGAGTGAAATTATTTTGAAAATCATTAAGATTATATAAAACCCCAAAATCGCTATAATCTTTCGATTTTCTCTTTTAAATTTTCATAAAAAAATAACCTTTCGGCATTACATCGAGAAAAAACAACCAGTCATCGAGTATTTATAGATTTTCAGGCTTTATCAGCAAAAGTTTATTATTTTAGCCATGATCGTTAAAAAACCTCAACGCCAGAATCATGAATGTAAGCCAAATTATTCGGTTAAACAGATACCAATCTGTTATACAGTGCATCGAAGAGAATTTTGAAATTCTTGCTGATTTTCCTGACTTCGAGCTTTCCTTTAACTTTTTCAAAAGCAAGATTTCTGAGATCTTGGAAGTATTGCGAAAGGAAAACCAAATGAGCTATGAAATCATATTCAAGGGTGAAGAAATAAAGAGAAAAATCTGCAGAGCTGGCGCCGATATTGAAATTCTCTTAAAAATAATTGTCTTAAACGAATCGTCGCTGGAACTGTCAGCACGATCAAAGGCAGTCTATGATGAATTGTGCCAAAAGAAAGACCAGCTTCTTTTAAACCGCCTTCAGTCTATTCTCCAAGAAGCCAAGCAGAAGCTTTCAGAGCTTGCAAAATATGGCATTACACTAAATCTGCTTAATGAATATGAAACCATGATCAGCAATTATTTTCATAAAATACTGCCGGCTAAAAAAAGAATAACCAACAAAGAATCAAAACTGCTCCTGAAAAACCTTTTTAGGCAAACTGAGGCTGTCTTAAAAGAAGGCCTAGATAAAAATGCAAAAGCGCTGAAAGCCTCACATCCTGATTTTTTTTCAAGATATAAGATGACAAGAGCGCTAAAAAATTAAGCTGCTTATTTAGTAAAGCACGAATTCACTCTCCTGCTTTTTTGTGCTAAAAATTAATTAGCCAATCGATTTAGTTCATCAGTTAATTCATACTTTTTTTATAAAAATAACAAATTTTATAGTCTTAATAAAAATAATAAGCATACTTTAGCCGAGCCTCAAAAACTCGTCCCCGAGGCTTAACCTACAAAGAATTCTTTCCATGCTAAAGAATTATCTTATATTTTTCTTTTTTTTGCTTCTCCCCAAGGCTGGCGTTAGTTTTGCACAACAAATTGATTCTCTTTTTGTCAAAGAAACCAATCTAATTTATATTGCCCCCGGATCTAAAACCAACATTTTAGAGCAAGCATTTTACTCAGAAAATCGTATTTCAGAAACTTCTAGAACAATGTGTGCAGTTGATACCCAAATCACTATTCTTGAAGATACAAAAACAAGCGGTTCAATCATTTATATAAAAAAAGAAACGAACCAAGCCATTGCAAAAGTAGCACAACAGCATCAGAAAACGCAAAAAATAGCTATAAAATACAAGCCTGATTATGCAGAATCCAAAATGATAGCTCATCCGTTTTCAAAAAAAGATCATAAACATACTGCTTCGCTTACTTTTATTGCAGCATCTCCTACCCTTACGGTTTCAAAAAATAACACGGCTAGAATACAGATAATTCATCCACTTGTTGCCGATTTGAACTTTCAAATTGAAGAAGAAGAAAAACTTACCAAAAATAACAAAACTTACGGCCACACGAAAAGCCTTCAGTTTATCATTACTTATACCGCATTTTCTCGTCCGCCCACGGTTTAACTAAATTTCACTATTGCCTGTTTTGTGAGATATTTCTTTAGCAAATAGCCATCCCATTTAACTTAAAAAAAATTAATTTAAACCGCCTAGTTGCTTGACCGTACAGGCACATACTAAAAAGAATGAAAAAAATTATTTATACAGCAGCCTTTTTATTCACAGGCTATATCGCGAATGCACAAGTAGGAATCGGAACAATAACGCCTGAGACTACTTCAATGCTAGATATCACAAGCACCACAAAAGGTTTTTTGATGCCAAGAATGACAACCGGGCAAAGAACAGCCATCACATCACCTGCAGCCGGACTTCAGGTTTTTGACATTACAACAAACTCGGTTTGGTATTATAATGATGCAGTTTGGGTAAACCAGCTGCCCGATTTAAGAGCTATAGGCACAGCCGCTACTGCAAGCCACATCACCCAAGATGCAGGTTTTGGAGGCACAGGAACAAATGCAGGAACAAATGGTCAAAATATCGGTATTGGCTATCATAGTTTAAATGCTATTACTTCAGGTTTTTGGAATGTAGCTACAGGTTATACTGCATTATTATCTAATACTTCGGGATTGTCAAATATTGCTCAAGGATTTGAGGCTCTGAAAGCGAATACATCTGGTTCAAATAACATTGCAATAGGTACGCAGACACTTACTTCTAATACTACTACCAGCTCTAGCATTGCTATCGGTGGAGGTGCTTTAAATCTTTCTACAGGAGCACAAAACACAGCTATAGGACATCAAGCACTTAATATAATCAATTCAGGTACGCAAAATACTGCAATAGGCTATCGTTCGGGAGTAAATATTACTTCAGGAACTGGAAATATAGCTATTGGTGCCGCAACTAGCCTTGCAACAGCAACTGGGTCAAATCAGCTGAACATTGGCAATGCTATTTTTGGTACAGGCCTTGCGGGTACAGTTGCAGCACCAGCAGGAAATATCGGTATTGGCACAAATGCACCCGCTACCAAGCTTGCCATTAACGGAAGTTTCAGTACTTCTGTTGCAAACCCAACAGATTGTGGCTGTACGACAGGAAGCGGTGCTTCAACGACAAGCGACATCCCGTTAACGACAAGCCACTTTACATTAGCTGATGTAAATTTTGCCTATACTGTTATTCTTCCAGCTGGCGCAGTTGACGGACAAACGATGATCATCAGCAGCAGAGCGGCAATTACAGCGGCCATCAGCAATGCTAATACTGCGCTTGCGGCGGACATATCTCTTACTACAGGACAGGCTTATCAGTTTGTTTATGTAAGCGGTGCGTGGTTGCGCGTACTATAATTTTTATAGGCAACAGTGCTTAACAATCAAACCCAGAACCTTATTCAAGAATTCTGGGTTTTTCTTTTTTAAGAGTCAAAAAAAGCCAGTTATTTTTCAGTAAAAAGCTAAAAACAGCTTTCTATCGGTAAAAGCTCCGGAAGAAGACTTTTTAAAAACTCAAATTACTGCTCTTGAAAGGGAAATCGAGATTTTAAAAGCCGAGAAGGCCGTTTTGATAGAAGTGATGGCGGAAAAATTAAGAATTAAAATTATTATGTAAGACTTCCCTTGAATTATATAAGCAAGAATCTATTTAAAAAGCAGAACTTTGAGATAGCTAGAAATAGTAATTAATAAATTTACAAAGGCAAAATTGTTTCAAGAATTCTTGAGTTTGTATTGTTTTTTTGAGGTTTATTATTTGTTTAAATCCCCATCGTTTTTTTATGGTGGGGATTTTTAAAATTGCAACATTAATCTATAACCAATAACAAATTATCATGAAAAAATCAGTTGTTTTAGGCGTAGCCGCGGGAGCAGTTGCACTAGTAGCCACGGCATTAATAATCAAAAAATTAAATCTTGTCGATAAAATGCTTTGCAGAGCTGACAATCTAACCGGAAAATTATCAGATTTCTGCGACGTTATTCCAAAAGGAGAAGAAAGAAACGTAAGCAAACAGTTTAAATAAAAATAAAAAAAGCAGTTCTAAATTTAGAACTGCTTTTTTTTTAGGCTATTTATTTTCAATATACTCCTTAAACCTCCTGACGTCTTGTTCGACCATATTTTCAAAAATAGGATTCAAGACTTTGGCGGCCATTTCTCCAGTCTTTTCAAAAGGAGCTCGGTAAGAAATGACAACATTCATCTTGGTGCCGAAGCTTCCATTGTCGTGAAATTCGACCTTTCCCACATTGTGTACAAAGGCATCTGCAAAAGAACGCCAGCTGATTTCTTTATTTTCAACATCTTTGATGATGGCCGCCTTCCAAGAAAGGTTGCCGATGTCTCCAGGAATCCTTGCCTTCCACTCTGAAATTTCATCATCTATAATAGTAACGCTTTCAAGATGCTTCATAAATAAGGGAAGGTTTTCGAGCTTGCGCCAAAATTGGTATACAAAATTGACGGGCTTGTTGATCGTCAAGGTTACCTTTATATTTACGTTTGAAACCTTTGGCGGTTCAAGCGTCTGCCCCGCCAGCTTATATCCGGGACAGTGGCCGGTCACTCCTCTGAAAATCATAAAAGCAGAAAGCAGTGCCCTGGGATAGCTTTTAGGTTTTTTCGCCAGCGAATTATAAAGCATCAGCGAGCCTGAAAGCACAGAAACCACACGCTCGGTTTGCGAAACATTCACTTCCAGATTTTGTACTTTTTCAATTATAGTAGAGTTGCTCATAATTTAAATATATTGGTTTAATGTATGTCAAAGTCCTATTAAAGTTATAAAATCAAATAACCAATACGCGATTTTAAGAAGCTGTTAACCCTTATTTAACATCGGCAGTCTTAAAAACATAAAAAATTGTTAATCAATAAATTATAAATAAAAATAGCAAAAGGCTCAAACTGCTAAACACCAAACAATTAAAAGAATTATAATCAATAAAAATGGATTTTTAATTAACATAACTTAAAAAAATGGTCAATTATGTAATAATTAATTAAAATACTATAAATATTTAACAGCTATTGAATTGGATATTTGTAAAAGTAAAAATGGTATAATCCATTTAATTGTAAACCTAAAACCTATCACAAAATGAAAAATTTAAGAATTTTAGCAATGGCTGCTTTAGCAATCACATTAGGATCATGTTCGTCGGATGACAACAGCGACAACAACTCAGGAAGCATCGAAGGAACTTATGAGCTAAGAGAATTCAACACTTCAGCTGCAACTGATTTTAATCAAGACGGAACATCTTCAACTAACCAGATGTCAGAAACAAACTGTTATAACGACAGCCAACTTACATTTAGATCAGACAATACATTTACATATGAAATTGCTTATCTTTCAGTAAACGCAGACGCCAGCTCTTCTTGTACTTCTTATGAAGTAGATGGAACTTGGTCAGCAACTAACAACACTTTGACTGCAACTTATGAGAATCTAGAAGGTGATGACGTTGTTGTAAACTTTGCAAGAACAGATGACGGAAGAACATTAACTGAAACTAGAACGTTGACAAATTATCCTGATAGAAATTCAGACGGTGGTGCTGTTACTAGATTGGGAAGCGTACAGTTAGTTTTCAAAAAATAAACTATCTAATTACTCAAATACTATTAAACTGCTTTCCAAATCGGAAAGCAGTTTTTTTTTGTTTACTGCCTAGATTTCAGAATGATATAAAATAAATTATAAATGCTATAAAATAAAATGCTGAAGGATTGATGAACTTTGAATAAATCAAACCTAAATAAACTAGTTATGAAAAATTCAAATTCTACTGCTAAGAACAGTAAAGCTCCAGCTGCAAAAAGCACTGCCAGTAAGCCAAAATCTACTACAGCCGCTAAAAAGCCTGCTGCATCAAAAACTGCAACAACTTCAAAAGGAACTATCAAGCCAAAAGCAAGCGCTGCTGACGGCCTGAGAGAATTGTTTGAAGACTCTCTAAAAGACATCTATTGGGCAGAAAAAGCGCTGACAAAAGCATTGCCAAAAATGGCTAAAAACGCAACTTCAGAAAACTTAAAAACTGCAATAGAACATCACTTGAATGTGACTAAAGAACAAGTTTCAAGACTGGAGCAGGTTTTTGAAATCATCGGAAAAAAAGCTGTTGCAAAAAAATGCGATGCCATGGAAGGCTTGATTAAAGAAGGCGAAAGCATCATGGAAGAAACACAGCCGGGTGCTGTTCGTGATGCTGGAATTATCGCTGCTTCCCAAAAAATCGAGCATTATGAAATTGCAACTTACGGAACACTTTGCGCTTTTGCTAAAACTTTAGGTGAAGACGAAGCGGCACAGCTTTTAGAAGCAACTTTGGCTGAAGAAAAAGAAGCCGATGTGACTTTGACCGAAGCGGCTTACAACACAATCAATTTCGACGCTACAGACGATATTGATGAAAAATAACATTTAAAATTACTGCTATGACAAACGAGAGAAACAACGAAGAGGACTTTGCTGAAAATGATAAACGCGGTATTGACAATCCAGAGCTAAACCAAGATCAAAATAATGCGCATGACAAAGACAGAGATTTTGACGAAGACGCCGAGGAAGAAGATGAAAATGATGATTTCCACACAAACGGAATTGATGAGGAACATTCATTAACAGATGATGAAGACGCTGACGAAGATCCACAGCAGACAAAGCGAAATCAAGAGCGTACAGGAACTGATACAAATCCTGATCGTCAATAAGATTTGCAAATTACCGAAAAGTGGGGCTTGCTCCACTTTTTTTATAAACCAAAACCAACTAAATTAATAACTATGAAAGCATTAGTATTTCACAAGCCAAAACACGTGAGCGTTGACACAGTCGATGACCCGACAATTGAAGAAAACAGAGATGTTATCTTAAAAGTAACTTCGACAGCCATCTGCGGATCAGATTTGCATATTTACAACGGATTTTTTCCACAGCCGAAACCGATGGTTTTGGGACATGAATTTATGGGAATCGTCGAAGAAGTCGGAAGCGGCGTCAAAAATCTTAAGAAAGGCGATCGCGTGGTCGTTCCCTTCCCTATTTCTTGCGGCACTTGCCATTTCTGCAATATGAATCTGCCTACGCACTGCGAAAGCTCTAATCCTGATCATTATGGTCCAGAAGGCGGATTATTAGAAGGAAAAGGTGGCGCATTGTTTGGATATACAGATTTATATGGAGGTTATAGTGGCGGTCAGGCTGAATTAGTCCGCGTTCCGTATGCAGATTTCGGACCAAGAGTTATTCCAGATAATTATAATTTAACCGATGAGCAGGCACTTTTTCTAACAGATATTTTCCCAACCGGATGGTCTGCGATTGACTGGGCAGAATTAAAAGGGGGTGAAACTGTCGTTATTTTTGGCGCTGGGCCAGTCGGAATTATGGCAATGAAATCAGCATGGCTCCAAGGCGCTGGAAGAGTTATCGCTGTAGATACGCAACAATACCGTCTTGATAAAGCAAAATTAGTCGCCAATGTTGAGACAATTAACGGCAAAGAAAATGATGCTGTCGAATTGATCAGAGAAATGACTGGCGGTTATGGAGCCGATGTCTGCGTCGACGCCGTTGGAATGGAAGCCGACCAAAGCTTCTTGAGCAAAGCCAAAAATTTAATTCAAGGCGAAGTCGGAACGATGAAGGTTTTAGGCTATTGTTTTGATGCGGTTCGACGTGGCGGAACGGTGACTGTCGTTGGCGTTTATGGTTCTCCATATGATAATTTCCCCCTATACCAATGGTTTGATAAAGGTGTAAAATTACGTGGCGGACAAGCTCCAGTTCACAATTATATAGATCATCTGATTGATTTGGTTGCAACAGGAAAAGTAGTTTTAGAAGACGTAATTACGCACAAAGTAGCTTTATCTGAAGCTTCTAAAATGTATGACATCTTCAATAAAAAAGAAGACAACTGCGTGAAAGTCGTGTTAAAGCCTTAAGTTTTTATACAGAAAAATGGTAAATTTAAGAGACACTTTTTAATCTAAAACCTATGAAAGCAATTTGGCGAGGAGGCATCAGCTTTGGCTTGGTCAACATTCCAATCCGACTTTACAGTGGCGCGACGACGCACAATATTGAATTGGATATGATCCGAAAAAAAGACCAATGCCAGATTCAATATGTTCGTGTCTGCAAAAAAGACGGAAAAGAAGTGCCTTGGGACGAAATTGCAAAAGGGTATAAAAAGGAAGACGGCGATTATGTAGTTCTAGACAAAGCCGATTTTGCCAAAGCGATGCCTGAAAAAACGCAGACGATTGACATTTTCGAATTTGTCTTGGAGAAAGAAATTCCGTCGCAATATCTTGAAAAACCTTATATAGTAGAGCCCGCGAAGGAAGCCAAGAAAACCTATGCTTTGCTTCGCGAGGCTTTAAAAAAATCTGGAAAAGTGGGATTGGCAAAATTCGTGCTTCGAAATACAGAACATTTAGGAATTTTGAAAGTCGAAGAAGATGCTATTTTACTAATCCAGATTCGATTCAACCAAGATTTGCGTAATCCAAAGGAAGCAAAAATTCCAGATGATGTAAAGATTTCAAAAAAAGAATTGGATATGGCGATGTCGATTATCGATCAATTGACAGACAAATTTGAGCCTGAAAAATACAAAGACACTTATAAAGAGGAGCTGATAAAACTCATCAAAAAGAAAGCAAAAACCAAAGGAAAACCTGCCAAAAAAGAAGAAACAGAAGAAAAACCTCAAGCTAAAAAAGGAGCTTCTGACGATTTATTGGAACAATTGAAAGCAAGTTTAGAAGCTATAAAAAACTAAATTATGGCACTTGAAAAATATAACGAAAAGCGAGATTTTTCCAAAACCAAGGAACCAAAAGGCGTCAAAAAAGCGTCCAAAGGAGAATTGACTTATGTAATCCAAAAGCACGATGCGTCAAGATTGCATTATGATTTTCGACTGGAAATCGACGGTGTTTTGGTAAGCTGGGCGGTTCCAAAAGGACCTTCTGCAAATACTTCCGACAAACGTCTGGCAGTTCAAACTGAAGATCATCCGATGGGTTATTTTGACTTCGAAGGCACGATTCCCAAAGGCGAATATGGCGGCGGAACTGTGATGGTTTGGGACTACGGAACTTATCGTCCTGAAAATGCCGAAGGTGCGGTTTCTCAAGACAATAAATTGATGAAAAAACAGCTTTCGGATGGTTCTATAAAAATTATCCTGAAAGGAAAAAAACTGCAAGGCGCTTGGCATTTGGTTCAAATGAAAGGCAAGGAAAATATGTGGCTTTTGATGAAATCGAAAGATGAATTTGCTGGCGCAAAAGTAAAATTTGATGAAAATTCAGCAATTTCTGGATTGGATTTCAAAGGAATTGAAGAAAACGGAAATGTTTACAGTTCTAATAAAGGAAAGAAATTATCTAAAACAGAAGCTAAAAAAGAAATAGAAAAACAAACTGAAAAAGAATCAGAGGAAAATAAACCAAAGCCTAAATTAAAAAAAAATGATTCCGAATTTTCTGCAGAAGATTTGGCTGAAGCCGAAAAAATAAAAGATTTTCCTAAAGATTGGCGTCCGCAATTGGCTACTTTAGCCGAAGAACCTTTTGACAATGACGACTGGATTTTTGAAAAAAAATTTGACGGTTACCGCGCTTTGGCACAAATAAAAAGCAACAAAGTGAATTTAATTTCCCGAAACGGAATTTCGTTCAATTCAAAATACAAAGAAATCGTAACTACGTTAGAAAAAGTCAACGATGACATAATTCTCGATGGCGAAGTCGTGGTGGAAGATTCTAAAGGGAAAAGTTATTTTCAATGGTTGCAGCATTTTGATGAAGATCCTAAAAAAGGTACTTTAAAATTTTATGTCTTTGACATACTTTATTTCAAAGGCTATGATTTGCGAAATTTGGAATTGATTCAAAGAAAAAAAATCTTGAAAGCAGTTCTTCCAAAATTAGATAATATCCTCTTTTCTTCGCACACAATCGGCCAGGGTTTGGAAACTTTCAAAGCGATTGAAAAATTAGGAGGCGAAGGAATCATTGCCAAAAAAAGCGCTTCGAAATATTATGAAAACAAGCGTTCAAAAGATTGGCTGAAAATCAAAACCAGCAAACAGCAAGAAATGGTAATCGGCGGTTTTACGGATCCAAGCGGAAGCAGAAACGGACTTGGAGCCTTGCTTTTAGGATTTTATGAAGGCGATGATTTTATCTATTCTGGAAAAGTGGGAACTGGATTTTCTGATGAAATTTTAAAAGAACTCCGTACTAACTTAGACAAAATCGAGCGAAAAACGGCTCCGTTCAAAACGCCACCAAAATTGCAGGGAACGCATTGGGTTTCGCCACAATTAGTGGCACAAATTAAATTTTCTGAATGGACCGATTCCGGAAGTTTGCGTCATCCTGTTTATATCGGCTTGCGAACTGATAAAAAAGCAAAAGATGTCATTCGGGAAAAAGAAATTGCTACAGAAAAAATCGTTTCTGAAACAAAATCCGAAGGAAAAAAATCATCTGATGCTAAAAAAGAAATTTCGGATAGCCAAGTTGAATTTTCAAATTTGGACAAAGTTTTCTGGCCTAAAGAAAAATATACAAAAGGCGATGTGATCGAATATTACAACGCAATCGCTGACTACATCCTGCCCTATTTAAAAGACCGCCCGCAATCTTTATTAAGAAATCCAAACGGAATTGCGAAGCTTGGTTTTTTCCAAAAAAATGTCGAAGGCCAAGTTCCAGATTGGATAAAAACGCGCAAACTGAAGTCAAAATCTACAGGCGAAAGTATCACTTATTTGCTTTGCCAAGACCGCGATACATTATTATTTTTGGCAAATTGGGGCTGCATCGAAATCAATCCTTGGAGCAGCCGCATTGGAACTTTGAACAATCCAGATTATATTATTTTTGACTTGGATCCGAATGAAGCGGATATGAAAAAAATTGTCAAAACAGCTTTGACATTGAAAGAAATCCTTGATTTGCTTCAAGTTCCGGCGTATGTAAAAACTTCTGGCGGTAAAGGAATTCACGTTTTTATTCCTGTCTTGCCAAAATATTCTTACGACCAAACTCGGGAATTTTCACATTTGGTAAGTCAAATGGTCTTAAAAAAATTGCCAGAAATTGTTAGTTTAGAAAGAAGTCCGGCTAAAAGAAAAGGCAAAGTCTATCTTGATTTTTTACAAAACGGAAAAGGAAAAACTATGGCCAGCATTTATTCGCTACGGCCAAGAGAAGGTGCAAATGCCAGCACGCCATTAGATTGGGATGAAATTAATGCCACATTAGATTTAGGAAAATTCAATATCAAAACTATTCCAAAAAGACTTCAACAAAAAGGCGAATTGTGGGCAAATTTCTTTAACGATGCCATCGATTTGAAAACTATTTTAGAACGAATTTAGCAAGCTATTACTAGTCGTTTTCTCTCAATTTTGGGAAGATTTTAATAAAAATCTGATTTTTAAGTAGTATTTTTAAATACCCTAAGAAGTTGCGGATTAAGCAATTTAAAAAAACAAATAAATCAAATTGAACAAATCTACCAAATCATTCAAATTAAATAAATACGTCAGAAAAACTTTGAAAATTTTGGCGTGGATTGTCGGTTCCATCCTTGGACTTTTCCTGTTGCTAGTAATTCTTATCCAGATTCCGTACTTTCAAAATCTGATAAAAGACAAGGCCGTTACTTATCTGGAAGAAAAAATAAAAACGCCCGTTTCAATCGGTAGAATTGAAATCGGCTTCCCAAAAAATGTAATTGTTGAAGATCTTTATTTTCAAAGCCAAGCTGGCGACACACTTTTGGCAGGCGATAAAATCAAGGTCGATATCAGCCTTTTCAAGCTTTTGAGCAATACTGTCGAAATCAATTCTATTGACTTGCAAGGCGTCACGGCGACTATAAAAAGAGATAAAGATTCTATTTTCAATTTCGATTATATTATCGACGCTTTTGCTTCAGATGAGCCTAAAAAAGAGGATTCTGATCCGATGAAATTTTCTATCAGAAACGTAAATCTTGACAAAATAAAAGTGCGCTATGAGGATGCAATATCAAAGAATGACCTGAATGCTTATCTGGAGCATTTTGATACAAAAATAACCAAATTTGACTTGGATAAAATGGATTTTACTGTTCCGAAAATCAATTTGGACGGATTTAAAGTCATGCTGAAACAAGGCGAAATTGTACAGGAAGTCGCCCAAAACACTGTCGAAGTTACAGACGAAGCTGTAAAAAATACTGATTTGAATTTAGAATTGGGAGAAATTCGACTGGCCAATATCGACGTAGGTTTTGACAATAAAGGTTCTGAGCTGAATACTGGAATCGTACTTAAAAAACTGCTCTTAAAATTCAAGGAAATCAATCTGAAAAAACAATTTATTGATTTAGAAAGATTTGAAATTGACGGCTTAAAAGGCGGCTTGACTTTTGGCAAATTAGACAAGCCGATTGAAGTCGATGCTCCAGAATCTTTGGAAGCAACTGGACCAAAATGGAAAGTAAAATTGAACGAAACTTCGCTTCAAAACATCGCTTTCAGATTTGACGACGAAAATTCTCCGAGAGTAAAAAAGGGAATCGATTATAAGCATTTGAACTTGGAAAATGTAAAACTGCAGGGCGAAAAATTCTATTACAGCACTGATTCTATTTATGGAAATATTACCGCTTTGACTGCAAAAGACAAAAGCGGTTTGGATATTGAATCCTTGAAAACCGATTTCTTTTATGGAAAAAAAAGAGCTTCGCTAAAAAATTTATACTTAAAAACACCACAGACTTTAGTCAAAGACGAAATCAATGTGACGTATAATGACTTGTCGAAAATCGCTGACAATTTGGGCGATTTGGGAATCGATGCTTCATTGCAAGACAGCCAAATTGGTTTCAAAGACATCTTGTTATTTGTTCCAAATTTGGAAAACCAAAATCCGTTCAAGAGCAATCCAAATGCGATTTTGTACATCAACAGCGAAGTTTCCGGAAAAGTCAGCGATATTTCAATTCCGAAATTAGAAATCAGCGGAATTGGTTCGACAGTTATTTCCGCAAGCGGAAGAATTACAGGTTTGCCAGATGTCGAAAAAGCCTATTTTGACTTGAAAATAAACCAGTTGAAATCGACTTCGAAAGACATCAATATGTTTGTACCAAAAGGAACGATTCCGGCGAATATCCAGCTCCCTTCGCAATTGTCTTTGAATGGATTTTTCAAAGGAGGAATTTCGAATTTCATTACAAATATGAATATGGCAAGTAGTTTTGGAAAGGCTAAAATCAAGGCTACTTTTGACCAAAGAAGAAAAAATTACGAAAAATATGACGCCGATGCGACGATTGACAACTTTGATATTGGCAAATTATTGAAAAATGATTCACTCGGAAAAGTCAGCTTGAGAGCCAAAGTAAAAGGAACAGGATTGAATCCGCAGACGGCAACAGCTTCAGTTGACGGAACTTTGATCAAAGCTGAATTTAATAAGTATACATATAAAAACCTAAAATTAAAAGGCGATATCAAAAACGGAAACTTCGACGTAACTGCCGGAATGAACGATGTCAATTTGACTTTCGACATGGTTGCGGAAGGAAATTTTAAAGGAAAATATCCAGCCGTAAAATTGAAATTGAATACCGATATTGCAGATTTGGAGAAATTGAATCTTCATGCCGGTCCGTTGAAACTAAGAGGAAATATTTTTGCAGATATTACCGATTCGAGTCCCGAAAATTTAAATGGAAAAGTCAGAATTTATAATTTCTTGATTGTGGATTCTAAAGAAACTTATTCGTTAGATTCTATAAAAATCGATGCCATTTCTTCTGCGGAAAGCGACACGATTCGCATTCAGTCGCAGTTTGCAAAAGCTTTGATGACCGGAAATTTTCAATATGATCAAATCGGGACAGCGCTGACAAATTCGATTTCAAAATATTACAATACTAATCCGACAGCTCCAAAAAAAGCGAATTTGCCACAGCAATTTGATTTGACTTTGGTGGTAAGAGACGAACCGATTTTGATGAAATTGATGCCTGAATTGAAAAGTTTATCTCCGATAGAAATCAATGCAAGATATAACAGCGAAGGCGATTCCATTACGGTAAACGGAAAAATTCCGAAGGTAATTTATGGCACTACAGAAATTACAAATGGACTATTGGACATTGAAACTGACGAAAATGCTTTGATTTATAGTTTAGTAATTGATGATATAAAAAGCGGCCAGATTCACTTGCCTTACACCAGTATTTCGGGTCAAGTAGCTGAAAATAAAGTGAATTACACCTTATTAATCCGCGACAATAAAGAGGAAGACCAATATCTTTTGGCTGGAAGTTTAAAAGCTGAAGACGGAAATACGCAAATTTCTTTAGAGCCAGACGGATTGATTTTGAACTATGATTCTTGGGATATTGACCGTAAAAATATCGTGCAATTTGGTTCAAAAGGAATTTATGCCAACAATTTTGAATTGAGCAACCAAGCAAGCTCCATCAAAATTCAATCGCAATCTGAAAGGGCAAATTCTCCTTTGGATGTGACTTTGAAAGATTTTGAAATTGCTACAATCACAAGTGCAATCCAAAAAGATACGCTTTTGGCAGGCGGAAGAATCAACGGAAATGTCTTGGTAAAAGATTTGACAAAATCGATGACTTTCACGGCTGATTTGAACGTAGAAAATTTTACTTTTAAAACAGATACCGTTGGAAATATCGCCATAAAAGTAGACAACAAAACAGCAAATACTTTAAATGCAGACGTTGCAATCACTGGCGGAGACGGAAACCAAGTGAATTTAGACGGAATTTATAGAACAGACAATTCGACTTTTGATATGAATCTTGACATTGACAAGCTGCATATGAAAAGCATCCAAGGTTTCACAATGGGAGCCATTACTCAAAGTACCGGATTTTTATCTGGGGATTTTAAAATTACGGGAAGCGCCAAAAATCCAAGCGTTATCGGAGAATTAAAGTTCAATGAAATTGGTTTAAGAGTAAAGCAGCTTGCCTCCTATTTTGATGAAATGAACGATAAAATTTCGTTTACAAACCAAGGAATTTCGTTTGACAATTTCTCAATTTCCGATTCTGAAGATAATGAATTGGTTGTTGACGGACGCATCTTGACTACGAATTATTCTGATTTCGGATTTGATTTACGTGTAAACGCAGAAAATTTCAAAGCCGTAAATTCTGTGGCAAAAGACAATGATTTATACTACGGAGATTTGGTTATTGACACTAAATTAAGCGTAAAAGGAGACTTAAACAAACCTGTTGTCAGAGGCGAATTAAGAATAAACGAAGACACCGATTTGACAATTGTTCTTCCTCAATCTGACCCTTCAATTGCTGACCGTGAAGGAATTGTGGAATTTATCGACCAAGACGGAATGCAGATTGACAAGCGTTTTGTGGTTGCCGATTCTTTAAACCAATCGCAATTCAAAGGAATGGATGTTTCGGTAAATATCGAAATCGTGAAAGAAGCCGAATTGACGATGATTATTGACAAAGGAAACGGCGATTATTTGAACTTAAAAGGAGAAGCGCAACTTACCGGAGGAATCGACGAATCTGGAAAAACGACTTTGACTGGGCGTTATGAATTTGACGAAGGTGCTTATGAAATGTCTTTTAATTTTATCCGAAGAAAATTCGAAATCCAAAAAGGAAGCTATATTCTGTGGACGGGCGAACCGACGACAGCTGATATCAATATTACGGCAGTTTATGAAATTGAGACAGCTCCGATTGACTTGGTTGACAATCAAATTACGAGCAACAGAAATATCTTCAAGCAAAGAATTCCGTTTGAGACTTTGCTGAAAATGAACGGCGAATTATTGAAACCCGTGATTACTTTTGATATTGTGTTGCCAGAAGGAAACAATACCGTTTCTACGGAAGTTACCAATTTGACTAAAAGCAAATTGGCACAGCTTCGCCAAGAAGAAGGCGAACTAAATAAGCAGGTTTTTGCCTTGCTTTTGTTAGGAAGATTTATTGGAGAAGATCCGTTTTCAAGCGAAGCCGGAGGCACAAATGCTGGATCTCTTGCCCGCCAAAGCGTAAGCAAAATTCTTTCTCAACAATTGAATAATCTAGCAGGAAGTTTGGTTCAAGGCGTAGAATTGGATTTCGATTTGCAATCTAGAGAAGATTATACGACGGGTTCTCGTGAAGACCGAACTGACCTCAACGTCGGTCTTTCTAAGAAATTATTGAACGACAGGCTGAAAGTGACCGTCGGAAGCAGTTTTGGATTGGAAGGTCCGCAGCAAACCAATGAAGAAACGAATAACATTGCAGGCGATATTTCGGCAGATTACCAATTGACCAAAGACGGAAGATATATGATTCGCGCTTACAGAAAAAATCAATATCAAGTGGCTTTGCAAGGACAGGTAATTGAAACTGGCGTCGGTTTTATTATCACGATGGACTATAATAAATTCCGCGAGCTTTTCCATCGAAGCGAAGAAGAAAAGAAAATTGCGCGCGAAGCCAGAGAAAAAGACAAAAGAAAGAGAGAAAAAGAGAAAGAAGACAATGAAAAGTCGTCACAAAAACAAGAAGAACAAACTGACAAGAATGCAAAAAAAGACAAAGACAATGAATAAAAGCGCACTATATTATCTCTGTTTTGCAACACTTTTTTTGTGTGGCTGTAGCAACTTGAAATACCTTCCTGAAGGTGATGCTTTGTATGTCGGAGGCTCGGTAAAAGTAGAAGACACTACGATGTCTAAAAAAGAACGCAAGAATTTAGAGAATGAATTAGAACCTCTATTGCGTCCAAAACCAAACAGTTCCATCTTAGGATTGCGCCCGAAATTGTATTTTTATAATCTAGCTGGAGAACCTAAGAAAGACAAAGGTTTCCGTTATTGGCTTCGCAATAAAGTCGGGCAACCGCCCGTTTTATTCAGTCAGGTTGATTTGGCTTATAATGAAAGCATCCTTCAAAATTATGCCGAAAATAAAGGCTATTTTAAAGTAAGGACGGCTTCTGATTCTACCGGAAAAAGCAAAAACAGAAAAGTGACTGCCGAATATATCGTGCGTCCCGGAAGCCAATATAAAATCAAAAGCGTTACATTTCCAACCGACACGACGACAACTTTGGCAAGAGATATTGCAAGATTAGGGCGAAGAAGCCGTTTGAGAGTCGGCCAGCCTTATGACTTGGATAGAATTAAAACCGAAAGAGAACGCATCGACACGAGGCTGAAAGAACGAGGCTACTTTTATTTCAATCCCGATTATCTTTTGATTCAAGTCGACAGCACTGTCGGTACAAAAGAAGTTGATTTGATCGTAAAAGTGAAAGAGCAAACACCTGAAAAGGCGAAGCAAATTTATACCATTGACCAAATTACGATTTATCCAAATTATACGCTGACGGCAAACGACAGCACAGATATTACGTCAAAATCAATTCCTGAAAAATATAAGGATTTTACCATAATTGATACCGCAAGAACTTTTGATCCCAGAATTTATGACCGCACGCTTTATTTCCACAAAGGCGATGTTTACAATAGAACCGACCACAATCTTTCACTAAACCGATTGGTAAATTTGGGCACTTTTAAATTTGTAAAAAATGAATTCCGTCCGTCTGATTCAATAAAAAATGCTTTGAATGCCTATTATTATCTGACGCCGCTTCCGAAGAAATCGATTCGCGTGGAAGTTTTAGCCAAAACCAATTCTGCGAATTATACAGGAACAGAATTAAATGTAAATTGGAGCAACAGAAATACTTTCAAAGGTGCTGAATTATTGACCTTGACCGGATTTGGAGGAATGGAAGTTCAAGTTTCCGGACAAAATAAAGGCTACAACGTCTTCCGTTTTGGAGGCGAGGCAAGTTTGGTATGGCCACGATTTATTGGTCCGTTCAAGATGGAATCTGGGGAAGGATTCGTGCCAAAAACAAGAGCTTTGATTGGATTTGAGCATCAAGAACGCCAAAGACTTTATACTTTAAATACTTTCAGAGGTTCGTTTGGCTATCTGTGGAAAGAAAATGCCAGAAAAGAACATCAGCTGAATGTGACCGAAATTACTTATGTTACGTCAGGAAATGTAACTGAAGAATACCAAAGACAGATTGATGGATTTCCGGCACAGCCAGACGGAACGCCTGCGATTCCTGCCAATCCTGCATTGCAAAGAGTAATTGACAAGCAGTTGATTTTTGGTCCGACCTATTCTTATACGTATACCAATACGATGCAAAAAAGAAAAAAGAATACGATTTATTACAAAGGAAGCTTGGATCTTTCAGCAACGATTACCGGCTTGGTTATGGGAGGCGACAAGGATGATCCGAAGAAAATCTTAGGCGTTCCTTTCAGCCAGTTTGCCAAAATGGAACATGAATTCCGCCACTATCATAAATTAGGAAGAGATTCTCAAATTGCCAGCAGAATCATTGCTGGCGTAGGGGTTCCTTATGGAAATTCAGACCAGATGCCTTTCATAAAGCAGTTTTTTATTGGAGGAACAAACAGCATCCGCGCCTTCAGAGCCCGTTCAATCGGACCAGGAACTTTTAAAGAAAATATTGACGCTAACTCTTTCCTGCCTGATCAATCTGGAGATTTGAAACTAGAGTTGAATACAGAATACCGTGCAAAAATATTCAGCATTGTCCACGGAGCAATCTTCGTTGATGCCGGAAATATCTGGCTGATGAATAAAGAAGATGCCCGACCGGGAGCTGAATTCACAGCAAAATTCTATGAACAATTAGCCGTTGGAACCGGAGCCGGCTTGCGTTTTGACTTGTCGTTCTTGGTATTAAGATTAGATTTGGCTTTTCCATTAAGAAAGCCTTATCTGCCTGAGGGAGAACGCTGGGTTTTAGATAAAGTTTCTCTCGGCAATGGTGGATGGAGAAAAGAAAATTTAGTATTTAACTTGGCAATCGGATATCCTTTTTAAGGTTCAGTTTTTTGGGTTCAAGGCATAAGGTAAAACTGCAAGCGATGAACTTGCAGTTTTTTTGTGCTTGCTTAAAAAGTAAATTCTTCGATTGTATGTAAGACTTTCGGGAAGGCATTTTCCGCTAATTGCGGCATCATAAGCCCTTCTACTCTAAAAGTTGTAATATCAGTAAGGCCTAAAAATCCTAATGTCTTTCTTAAATAGTTTTCTGTAAAATCATAGTCTACCATCGGTCCTTCTGTATAAACGCCGCCAGAAGCGATGGCCAAATATACTTTTTTGCCTAGGACCAAGCCTTTTGGATAGCCGTCAGCATAACTGAATGTAACGCCTGCCCTAGCAATATGGTCGATCCATGATTTCAAGGTAGAAGGAATTCCGAAATTATAAAGACCGATGCCAATTACAATTGCATCGGCATCGAACAATTCTTTTACAGCTTGGTCAGAAAATTGCAAAGCTTCTTTTTGTGCTGCCGTTCGAGCTTCATCTGGAGTATTGAAAGAAGTGAAATGAACAGCTTCCAGATGAGGCAACGGATGTTTCGCCAAGTCTTTAGCAATCAATTCACTATCTGGATTATTTTCTTGTAATTTTTCAATTATAGCGTTTGACAATTTTGTACTAAAAGAATTTTCTCCGTTAATACTGCTGCTGATATTCAGAATTTTTTTCATTTTTAATTAATTTATTTGTGTGAAGGCACAAAACTAGATACATTTACTATCCGATTTATAGTACTATCCTCTCAGATAGCGCTATACTTTAGGATAGTAAACAGCAAACACTATGGAAGAGCAAAAAATAGAACACCACAATCTACAAAGCGCAGAATGCAATGCGGCGCTTTTGCCTGTCAGAGACGCCTTGGAAGTTTTAAACGGAAGATGGAGATTGCCGATTTTAATTACATTGTCTAGCGGACCAAAACGCTTCAAGCAGATTTCAAAAGAAATCACCGGAATCACCGATAAGATGCTTTCAAAAGAACTGAAAGCCCTAGAAGAAAATAAGCTCTTGACCAGAAAAGTCTATGACACTTTCCCGCCAATGGTGGAATATACGCCGACTGAACACAGCAAAACATTGACGAACGTAATCTTCGCCTTAAAGGAATGGGGAGATTTGCATAGAAAAGAAATAATCGGGAAATAGCATTTTATAGCTTTACATTTTTCTGTAAAAACTCAAAATATTTTTCTTTGCTTCCTTCAAAAATTTCAATTCCGTCGAGCATGTAGGCTCTTAATAAATATTCTTTTGCATTTTCAAAATCACCTGCTTCAAAATACAACTGCCCGATTCGCAACATTATAAACGGATTGGCATAGGCATTTTCTTCAATATTGCCTTTAGAATTTAAAAAATGAGGCATTGCTTTTTCGTGTTCGCCTTGCATAAAATAGGCATCGCCAATTGAAGTTTCCAGCCAAAGGCTTTCTGAAAAAATATTTTGGGGTTCTTGAATCAATGCTAAAGCCTCTTTCCAAACATTGATCGCTTCTTGATATTCTTCATCATCAAAATATTCATTTCCCGATTCGCTTAAAGATTCGATTTGATCTAAAATTTCTTCAGTAAGTGCTATATTTTGTCCGTTTTGAGATTTATCTGGATTGCTCATGTTGGTTTCTTTTAGATTTCAAAGATACAACAATCTTATTTTTTATCTTTCTTAGATAAGTCTAGCAATATTAATTGTTTGTGTAAATTATTAAATGTTATTCGCCAATAACATAAGTATCTCAGCAAATAACATTTAATTTAAAAATATAATTCAGCTTATGAAAACATAGGCTTGTATTTTCCCCAATTATCACCTATAATCCAAACATTTATTAAAAACACAGGCAATGCAATGGCAAGTGCAGATGGTTCAAAAACAATATTGTGCAGTAAAATACCAACCATTACCGGAAGAATCACGATTGCTCCGAGCGCGCGATATTTTGGAATAATAAATAAGATTCCTCCAATGACTTCCACTGCGCCGACAAGAGGCATAAGCCAAGTTATTCGTACAAAAGCTTCCATAAGTTTCATTTGCTCCTCATTCATTTCAGGCATCGGCATATAATTAAAGAATTTGTTGAGCCCAGCATTGATAAAAAATAATCCGAAAAGAAGCGCAACGATAAATTTTACTGTTTTCATGTTTTTAAAGTTTTAAGGGTTAACATTTATTGTTAAAATTAATTATTATTTGGTTCATTTTTTTATTTATGATATAATTTTCATCAAATATTTACCAAAGGCATAAAAAAAACCGCAAGAAATTTTGCGGTTTAAATTTAATAATTCTCCTTTATTCAATAGTTATTCTTGAGTAATGGCTGCATTTTTTGCTCCTTTCTCAATCGCTTTGCGGCTTATTATATTTTTTTGGGAATCAAGATTATTCCACCGCATTATCTCGCGTTTTCCTACTGACCAATTTAATCTTTACTTTTCCGTCGTCGCCGTCAGTGGCTAAAAGATGCAGTACTATTCCCCTATTTCTGCGTTCTTCAAGAAGTTCTTCGTCTGTAATATCTTTGTCGTTTTTTGGATTTCTAAGCGGGACATCGAGTGCAATATTTGTTCCTAGACCGAAAGAATAAACGCCGGCCAAGTCCATATTAAGCACGCTTGAATTGATTTTCATGGGAGAAATCGTAATCTTTTCACCGCTGATATCCAATTTTCCATTAAGATTTGTGAAGGTAATCGTGTCCAGTTTTCTAAAAGGAAAAGCAAATTTCCCCACACTTTTTATCGGATCAAAATTTACCAAAGCGCCTTTTCGCAAATCAAAAGCAATAGTTCCGTTCATAGATTTCGGAATCATCTTTCCCTCATTGTTGATATTCCCTGAAAGAGAAGCTTTAGAAAAAAGAAAGCCCTTTAGATTTTTAGACGACATGGTTTCCATCCCAAAATTATTGAACGCATGGAAAAACTTCTGGATATTGACGTTGCTCACTGTAGTATTCATCAAAAAATGGTTGCTTGATTGGCCTTGGACCAATTTTCCGCTGATGTTCACCTGTCCGTCAGCATGATTGATGATTGAATTGCTAATATTTATTCCTGATTCAGAAAGCAGTATGTTGGCCAAAACATTGGTTGCATAAAATTTATTGTAGTAAAATTTATCAATTTTGACCTGCATGGCGACATTGCTTTTCTCAAATAAAAAGTTCAAGTTCTCAGTGATATTGCTTTTTTGAGATTTTCTTTTGGCGATTCGTTTTGTCTTTCTTCCGCCTAAAAATCCTAAAAATTCAGCCATGTTCAACTGCGGACTCCTTACTTTCCAATTCAAGACAATTTTCTCAGGATCAGTGTAATACAAATTCAAGAAATTTTTAATATCGCCTTCCATGAAAACGATGCTTTTCCCGCTCTGGAGCTGTATATTTTTAATCAGCAAATCAGATTCTGTGAATTGCAAAGCTACATTGGTATTATTAAAACGAAGGTTTCTGGGCGCGTAAGTCACATCACCTTTTTCAACATTTATTAAGCCTGAAAATTTAGGTTTTGTGATTTCAAGATTTACAATATCAGCCCTGAATTTAAGCTCAACATTCGCATTTCCGCTAGAAAATTTAAGCAAATCAGCATCAATCGCATTGTTTAATTGCTGTAACGGAAACTTCGATTTAAAAACCCCGGTAGCAAAAGGCTTGTTGAAATCATTAATAATTGCAGAATCCATCGTGAAAGGCATTTGCTTGTATTCGCCTTTAAAACCATACAGCTTTACTGCAGAATTCGGGTCGTCAAAACCTTTTCCTTTTATAAATTCATTGGTAAAAATTCCGTTGAAATTGCAATTATCCACGATGCCGTCAGGAACATGAAGTCGGTTGTTCGTGACCTTCGCATTTACATAAATCAGCGGATCGCCTTCCGCATTCAAGTCTCCAACAATATCGCAAGTCACGGCAATCGGCTTTTCTAAATCAAAACGATCAAGCTGGAAACTGATATTATTAGAAAGCAGATCGCTGGCTTGCTTCCAGAGAATTTCTGCAACTTTTATATTTATTGAAAATTCAGAATTTTCTTTGCCTACGTTAAATTTTCCGCCTACATTAAAATCGTTATCGCCAATCTGCAAATCACTCGGAGCGATTGTCAAGGCTTCTTTTTCGTTATTGAAATTGATTTCCAGCTTTCCTTTTAAGGCTTTTTCCTTCATGAAACTGCCGTGCTTGGTGTTGAAAGCAAAACTTTTGGCAAAAGCATCTAGTTTTAAAGTCGCATTCCAACCTTCAGAAACAAAATCAATATTGCCTTTTAAATTATTAATCTGGAAATCAAAAAGCTTGTTTCGCCTTTGATTGTCGGAAATAAAATTTACGTTATCCAATTCAAAAGCTTTGATTTCTGCAAAAGAACTGCTTTCCCCATCGGTTGCTTTTTTGTCTTTTTTAGTCTTGAAAATAGCCGTATTGCTATATCCGGAAGCATCTTCATAAAGATAAATTTGAGCGTCGCTGATTTGTATTTTCTTGATTTCAACCGTGCCCCGCAGAAAAGCCATCGAGTTGATCGAAATTTTAAAATCTTTTGCTTTCAGCAACGTTTTTTTGTGATTTGCCCATTGATTGTCTTTCACGACCACATTATTCAGGCGCAAAGAAATCTTTGGGAAGCCTTGAAGAAATGTAGGTTCCATATCTTCTGCAGTGAACTTTCCGTTTAGATTTTCATTGATTTCAGAAGTAACTTTGGCTAGGATTTCCTTTTTATTGGTATTGATATAAAACGCCAACCCAATGTAAGCGACGATTATAAATAATATAACGCCACACAGAATTTTTATAGCAATCTTCATCCAGCGAGGCAGATTGTGCCTTTTATCTAGAAATTGAGAAATTATAGTAGTTTTTTGCATAGGCTGGTTGCTGTGGTAGAACAACAATTAAATTTACGAGAGAAGAATTTGGAAATGCGTATAAATGTTGTTAAAATTTGGATTTGGGAAGCAGTAAGAAAACAAAAAAGCTTCCAGTTTCCCGGAAGCTTCTCCTTAATTAATCAATAAAACTAAACTGATAATTTTCCTTCAATGCCGTCATCCAAAGGTTTCCCGATGATGGCGCCAACGGCGATTTTCAATAAGGAAACCATCTTGCCGCTTTTTGTATCCCAGTAATAAATATAGTCTGGCTGCACGCGAAGCACCGTCAAATTCGGATCGTCTTTTCCTTCTGAGAACCATGCTTTTGCAATCGGGCTCCATTTATCTTCAATCGTGGTTTTGTCTTTATAAATAAATGCTTTTCCAAAAACATTCAAATATTCATTGCTTGAATTCTTTGCAAAAAGCAATTGCACTTCTTCGTCTTGCTTAATTTCAAAATTCTTGTTGCTGTCTGCACCGCTCAAAAACCAGATGTTTCCGAATTCATCTACTTCCTGCACGCTCATTGGTCGCGTTGAAAAAGGCGTGTGCGATAAATCAGTGCAAAACATGCAAACTCTTATGTCTTCAGCGAGCTTTTTCAGTTTTGAAACCGCTTCATCATTGTTTAAATTTTTATGATCTCCCATGGCAATTTATTTTTAGTTGGTTTTTAATCTTCTACGTCAATTTTCTCAGAAGTCCACTCGATGGCGCGCTCCAAATCATTTTTTTGGAAAACTTTGAATTCGCCAGGCATGACTTTGCTGAAAACTGCCGTGAACTTGTCAACAGTTTCTGAGTCAGAAATGATTGTGGCACGGTTCCATTTGGTAATGTTTTTCATACCTAGCAAAGCGTCTTCCCACCAAGCTCCCATTGTAAATTCAGAAGGTGGCGTGTCTAGAAAAAGCATATAGTTCAGCTTCCCAGTCCTGTCTACAAGCTGTTCTACTTTTTTATGAACAATGTCGAAATCATCTTTCGTGACTTCGCCACTTGCTCTAAAACCGACCATATTTTCGGGTAAATTTTTAATTTGCTCTATCATAGCTTCGAGTAATTTTTTGGTTGTTACTCAAAGTTAGGGTCTTACATTTGAAATTATGTTATTGATTTTATAAGAAGGTTTACATAATTTAGTAAGTCGAAAGTTCTAAAGTCAGAAAGTATCATGAATGCAATTCGAGAAATGTGTGCTATAGTTTTTTCTCCATGATAAAATCTTCCATCAAATAGCCGTTTCCGATATTGATGTCTTCCTCTCCTACTTTTTCAAAACCCATTTTGTTATAAAAATGAATCGCTTCATTAAACCGATTTACATTCAAGGAAAGAAATTCTTGGTGATTGGCTTTTGCTTTTTCTGCGATATAATAAAGCAACTTTTTGCCGATGCCGCTTCCTTGCGTTTCCGGAAGAATATATATTTTATGGATTTTAGTTTTGGGTTCGTCGTGATAGTCAAATTCATACGAAGCAAATCCGAGAAAATTTCCATCTTCTTCAGCAATTATAAAATGATGATTTTTTGTTTCAGCCTGATTTTTAAGCGCTTCCAAATCATACATCATTGAAAACATGTACTGAATTTGTTCAGAAGAAAGAATTGCGCCATAAGTCACGGGCCACGTTTTTCCTGCAATATCTTGAATTGCCTTGTAATTATCGGTAGGTTGAATCTTGATCATAAAACAAAATTAAGCTATTCTGAGTGTTTTTATAGCTTCGACCCACTCGGTTTTTTTACAAATTTCGCAAGAAGAAAATCCCGTTTTTATTTCTTGCGTATGGGCGCAAAAGGTGCAGGCATAGATTCCGTCTTTGGAAATTTGCTTGCTTCTCTGCTCGAAAAGCTGCGGTAAAATTGGCAATCCATATTTTACATCTTCGTCTTCATAAAAGAAAACGCTGACTTCTCCAGAAGTTTCTAAGTAAGCATTTTTGACTTGCCCCAAATGCTCGATGGAATACAAGCGCAATTCTGAAAAAAATTCATCTTGCGCCAGGCCTTCTTTCTTGAAACTTGCGATTGAAAATTTTCCTTCTTGTATCAAGCATTTTGTTTCGCCTTCGAGCAATTTTTCAAACCACTTGAATTTTCCGGTAAGCATGGTCACAAAACGATACAATAATATGATTACAAAAAAGACTGTCACTGCTGGAATAATTCCCACATCTTCATAAAACATCGGATCGCCCGCTGCAGAACCGAGTGCAATAATAATCACGGTTTCAAAAATAGAAAGTTGCTTCACGCCTCTTTTTCCGGTGAATCTCAAGGTAATCAGCAAAATGACAAACATGATGACCGACCTAAAAATTACTTCAAAAAGAAATTCATAAGGATGGTCGTTAATCAGTACCCTTTCCCATTCAAAAATATCTTGCATACACTTAAATTTTACTTGAATTTACTAAATAAAATTACTCGTTAACAAAGATTAAGAGAACTTTAATATTGCTTTAGATTGTGATGCTTGAAGCTTGTCGTAAATTTAGGTATACCAACTATTAATTGTATTTAAACCAAAAATTATGAGCAAGAAAGTAGCTATTTTAGCAACACACGGATTTGAAGAAAGCGAATTAAGATCGCCAAAAGAATATTTAGAACAGCAAGGCTGGACAGCTGATATTGTAAGCTTAAAAAGTGGCAAAATCAAAAGCTGGGCTGATGGCAATTGGGGAAAAGAATATGAAGTAAATAAAACGCTTGACGAAGTTTCTTCAAAAGATTATCATGCGCTGGTTTTACCTGGAGGTGTTATAAATCCTGACTTGTTGCGCAGGGAAGAAAAAGCCGTCTCCTTTGTAAAAGACTTTTTTGAAGAAAAAAAACCAGTTGCAGCAATTTGCCACGGACCGCAAATTTTAGTCGATGCCGATGTTTTAGATGGAAGAAATGTGACTTCATTTTTTTCTGTAAAAAATGACCTGATTAACGCCGGAGCAATTTGGGCAGACAAAGAAGTAGTCGTTGACAATGGACTCGTAACCAGCAGAAATCCAGATGATTTGCCTGTTTTCAATAAAAAAATGGTCGAAGAAATCAACGAAGGAAAACACGAATTGCAATCACGTTAATTTAGAGTTTTTTGTAATTCATGCGTAAGGCTTCAGCGTTAAGGCGTTGGAGCCTTACTTTTTTATGTAAAATTCTTATTATTTTGTTAAAGCCTTGTCTTTTTTTTATAGTTTTAGCTTTTCAAATCTAGCGCTACTTTTTATTTTATGGGACATCATAAATTAAGGCAAGACAAAACCTGCCAAAACTGCAATTATGTGGTTGAAAATAAATTCTGCCCGAATTGCGGTCAAGAAAATACGGAGACTCGACAGTCGTTTCATTATTTATTTACGCACTTTTTTGAAGATTTGACGCATTATGACGGTGATTTTTGGAAAACCATTAAAAGACTTTTATTTAAGCCTGGCGAACTGACAAAGGAATATCTTTCAGGAAAAAGAAAGAAATCGGTTCCTCCGGTAAAGCTTTATATTTTCATAAGTTTTGTGACTTTCTTGTTACCCAATTTATTGCCAGAGGTTTCTATTTTTGGAGAAATAGAAAAGGAGAAAAAAGAGATTGTCAATTTAGAACTAGATAAAAAAGAAACTTCTTTTTTGGTTAGAGATTCTATAAGCATCAAGAATATTCAGCAATTAGATTCTGTTCAGAAATCACTTCCTGAAGGTGAAAAAATGAATTCCATAGAATATAATACTTACAAGGCTGTAATAAAGCTTATGAAGGAAAAAAATCAGAAAGAATTATTCAAAAAAGCATTAGAATCATTCGTACATACTTTGCCAAAAGTATTATTTGTCTATATGCCAATTTTTGCCTTTTTGCTATGGCTATTGCATGATAAAAAGAAATGGTATTATTTCGACAGCGGTGTTTTTACGCTGCATTATTTTTCATTTTTACTTCTCCTTATTACTATTGGATTTCTTTTTAATTGGTTTGTAGACTTAATTTATCCAGTTGATGCAATTTCAATACTTTTTACAATTAGTTCGATGACTTATAGCTTCTTTTATTTTTTCAGGGCACACAGTAATTTTTATGGCGAAGAAAAAGTGATTTCAAGAATTAAAAGTTTCTTTTTGTTTTTTGTAAACATGATTTTAATAACGCTTATTTCTGCAGCATTATTTTTATATAGCGTTTTGACTGTCCATTAAAATTAGTATTTTTATAAAAATTTGAAAATGAAAAAATTAATCTTCACGGGCATGCTACTTTCTTTAGTTCTGACGAGCTGTTCTGCGCAAAAGCCCACGAAATATCTAAAAACAATCAGTGCTACAGATTTAAAAACAAATCTTTATATTATCGCTGGCGATGACATGGAAGGCCGAAACACAGGCGAACCGGGCCAGAAAAAAGCTGGAAAGTACTTGATTTCACAATATGAAAAAATGGGCATTTCTTATCCAAAAGGTGCGACAGATTTTTATCAAAAAGTACCTTCAGAATTTATGTCGCGCGCTTTCAGCCCCAAATTAAATGATTCTGAAAATATTTGGGCTTTCATCGAAGGAAGTGAAAAACCAGATGAAATTTTAGTGATTTCTGCACATTATGACCACGTCGGGATGAAAAATGGCGAAGTTTATAACGGCGCCGACGATGACGGTTCAGGAACGGTAACGCTTTTAGAATTAGCAAAAGCTTTCAAGAAAGCAAAAGATGAAGGTCATGGCCCAAAGCGTTCGATCTTATTTTTGCATGTAACTGGCGAAGAACACGGACTTCATGGTTCGAGATATTATTCAGAGCATCCGCTTTTTCCTTTGAAAAACACGATTGCTGACTTAAATATTGACATGATTGGCCGTCGAGACGACAAGCATAAAGACAATGGAAATTATGTCTATTTGATTGGTTCTGATCGCTTGAGTACCGATTTGCACACTATTTCAGAGAATGCGAACAAAAAATATGCGAAGCTTGAATTAGATTATAAATACAACGACAGAAACGATCCTGAGAAAATCTATTATCGTTCAGACCATTACAATTTTGCAAAAAACGGAATTCCTTCCTTATTTTATTTTAACGGAGTTCATGAAGATTATCACAAAGCAACTGACACGCCTGACAAAATCGAGTATGATTTGTTGCAAAAAAGAGCGCAATTGGTTTTTGCTACGGCATGGGAATTGGCCAATAGGAAACAGCGCATCAAGGTTGATAAAGATGGCAAATAATAAAAAAGCTCCGAAGAAATTCGGAGCTTTTTGCTTTTATAAATTCTCTTTGACTTCTGCGCCTGGAGCATTTTTCTTTACAGATTCAATTCCGTTGTCTCTTCCTGAAACAGAAGCATACATTTGGCTTGAACCGATAATCTGCCCGTTTGTCGCTTTTAAGTTGAAGTAGGTCCTTCCGTCTTTAGCTTCTTTTTTCTCAAATTGTGAATCATCTTGTGAATTTCTCTTCACCGATTCAATTCCGTTTGTGCAATTCGCCTTGCTTGAATACCCTTCGCTTGTTAGAATAATTTCACCATTTCCGGCTTTTAATACAAATTGAAATTCGTCATTCTTTCTTTTAGTAATAAGGAATGTTCCCATAAAAATTTAATTTAAGTGTTTATAATTTTGGCCTTTACTCTTTTCAAGCTAATTTTGGTCAAATTACACAATTAAATATTACAAAAACAATAAAATATTAAAAAAAACTATAAAATGTTATGAATTTAAGTTTTCATCCTTTATAATCTGAATTTTACCTAATTCTACGGAATCGTGTTGTACCAAAAGAATTCCGAAAATATTAATCGGTATATCAATTTCTTCATTAGAGTTTTTAATCTCCTCAATAATGCTCTGGTAATTCAACGGATTCAAGACAATTGAATCGCCTTTATTGATTTTATGATCAAAAATATAATCTCTTAACGACTTGAAGGAAATCGGATTTCCTATAAAAATTTGCTGTGACATGATGTTTGTTTTCTTACTAATTTAATCAATATTGCTATGAATAGCATGTGATTTAAGTTTTAATTAGCATTAATTTGAAAGCAAAAAAAAAGCTTCAGATTTCTCTGAAGCTTTGTAAAAAGGGTGGCTGACCGGGTTCGAACCGGCGACCCTCGGCACCACAAACCAATACTCTAACCAGCTGAGCTACAACCACCATTTGTTTAACGAGTGCAAATATACCGCAAAATTTGATTTCTGCAAATAAAAATTTCAAAAAATTATACCAAATCTGCTAAGCTATTGACTGCCAAATATCTTTCAACCGTGAATCCTTCTGCATATTCTGAATTTATAAGTCTTCCTAGGTCTTGGGCGCGATAAAGAATGCTGTCTTGGAAGTTTTTTGTAGCAATCGGCGTCGTCGGTTCATCAGAATTTGGATCAAAAAATTGCGATTTGTATGCCATAAGCGAACTTACTTTCTTTTCCATGAAACCGGTTACGTCAACAACGAAATCTGGCTTCAAATCTTTCCATTGGATATAATGGTATACCAATTTTGGTCGCCAAGCAGCCTGGCTGATTCCATCAATGGAAGTTTCTATTTTGATCAATCCGGAAAGAAAACAAGCATCAGAAACTAATTTGCTTCCTTTTCCATGGTCGATATGGCGATCGTCTACAGCATTGCAGATCACAATTTCTGGACGGTATTTTCTGATCATCTTGATAACTTCCAATTGGTGCATTTCATCATTTACAAAGAAACCATCGCGCATTGCCAGATTTTCTCTGATGGAAACTCCTAAAATTTCGGCAGCATTTTTAGCTTCTTCATCGCGAATTTCGGCAGTTCCCCTTGTTCCTAATTCGCCTCTTGTCAAATCGACGATTCCTACTTTTTTGCCCAGCGAAACTTCCTTTGCAATCGTTGCGCCGCAGCCCAATTCTACGTCATCAGGATGCGCGCCAAAAAATAATATATCTAATTTCATTCTGTTTTGTTTGTTTATATAAAGGTAGGAAGAAAATCACGCATTTAAGCCAGTATTTTCTTCATTGTTTTTGATTTATTGACGGTCTCAAAAAATTCTTTTTCAGGATTGCTGTCTCTTGTGATACCGCATCCGATGAAAAGATGGGCCGTTTTATCTTGCAATTTCATGCATCTTAAATTTACGAATAAATCAGAATTGTCGTTTTTATTTTTACCGAAATCTTTATTCAATTCTCCTAAAAATCCAGCATAAAATTCTCGATCATAGCCTTCACTTTTAAGAATAAATTCTTTAGCCTCTTTCTTCGGAAGTCCGCAAACCGCAGGCGTTGGATGCAAAATTCTCAAGACCTTTTTCAAGTCTTTTTTATCTTTTAAAGTGGCAGAAATATCGGTTTTGATGTGCACAATATTACCTGCCCTAAAAGTATAGGGTTCCGAATTATTCTGTTTAGAAACAAATTCGCTTAAATTTTCTACGATGAAATCAGTCACTAATTGCTGTTCATCTTTCTCCTTATTTTCCCACGTAATTTCGCCTTCCTTGAAAACTTGCGTTCCGGCTAAAGCAACGGTTTTTATTTCATTCGAATTAACTTTCAGCAACTGTTCAGGAGTCGCGCCAAGCCACAATCCTACTTTTGGATGAAAAAAGCAATATTTAAAAGCCGTTGGATAATTGGACAAAAGTCTTTGGAATAAAAAAATAGCATCATCATTTTCAATGGAAACTGTTTCTGATCTTGACAAAACTACTTTCTGAAATTCTCCAGAATTAATGGCTTCAATTCCTTTTTGAACTAAATTTTCAAAGTTTTCTTTGGCAGAAAAATTTATTTCATCTTTTAATTCCGAAGTATCTGAATCAGGTTTTCTTTCGTAGTTTTCTACTAAAACTTCAGAACTATTTTCTGGAATCAAAATAAATTTCTCTCCATCAAAAGGAGCAAAAACAAAGCCTTTTTCGGTAAAATCTTCGGTATAATTTAAAGAATCATCCTTTTGAAACAAGCCGATAATTTGTGTTTCATTTGGTTTGGAATAAAGGACGAATGGTAACTTTCTCTCTAGGAATTTCTGGGCTTTAATGAGTAAATGAGACATCTTATTTGGTTCTGTCTAGTACAATATTCGTAATCTTGCAAAGCGAAATCAAAAGGTCGTTTTCATCTGTAATTCGAACTTCCCAAAGATGAACCATTCTTCCTTTGTGGATGATTTTTGCGGTTCCATAAACCGTTCCAGCACGCTTGCTTTTAACGTGATTTGCAGAAATTTCTATGCCTCTGACTTCTTGCTTTTCTACATCGATAAACATTAAGGAAGCCGCACTTCCAACGCTTTCTGCCAACGCCACAGAAGCGCCTCCGTGTAGCAATCCCATTGGTTGGTGAACTCTTGGATTCACTGGCATTTTGGCTTTTAAAAAACCTTCGCCAGCATCTATAAATTCTATTTCTAAAGTCTGCATCAAAGTATTTTCGCACCACTTTTTGCAGTTTTCAAGCATTGTATTTTTATCGAAAGCCATCCTGTTTGTTTTATTTTTTTCAAAATTACGGAAAATTAACGGGTGGCTTGCCATTGTACGTTTTAGAAAAAAGTTAAAACCAGCATACTAATTTTAACATTTTTAAGTTTACATTGAAGCTAATTTCCTTTTTTAAATTTAAGCTGATTACAAAACAGATTTTTACTATTTTTACCAAAATTCAAAACCGATGCGTAATTCTATTTTTTTCTTATTTTTTGTATTTGCCGTTTCATTGACTTCCTGCCGGAAAGATTTTGACTTTGAAAGAAGTTCTGGCGGTTTGCAATTTTCAAAAGATACCGTTTATTTAGACACGGTTTTTACCAATATTGGCTCAAGCACTTACACTTTAAAAGTATACAACAGAAGCAATAAGGATATCAGCATTCCTACAATTCAGCTTGGAAAAGGGACGAATTCAAAGTACCGAATGATGATTGACGGCATGCAGGGAAATGTTGGCGCCGAAGGAAAAATCTTTAGCAATGTCGAGCTTTTGGCAAAAGACAGCCTTTATATTTTTATAGAAACTACGATTGATTACAGCGAATTTGCAAATCCTCAAGCTGAATATCTTTATACGGACGAAATTCAGTTTGACGCCGGCACTAATTTCCAAAAAGTAGATTTGGTAACTTTAGTTAAGGATGCGGTTTTCTTGTACCCAAATCGCGATAATGAAGGAAATTATGAGACAATTCCGGTGGGAGTTGATGAAGAAGGACAAACGGTTTCAGGTCGCGGTTTCTTTTTAGATGCTACTGAATTGAGTTGGACAGCAGAAAAGCCTTATGTAATTTATGGCTATGCGGGAGTTCCGCCGGGAGAAACCTTAAATATTGCCCCAGGCGCGCGCGTTCATTTTCATGCAGGTTCTGCGCTTATTGCGTATAACGGAAGTTCAATAAAAGTAAATGGAGCGCAATCTTCGACTGAAGCTTTAGAAAATGAGGTGATTTTTGAAGGCGATCGCTTGGAAAATGCTTTTTCTGACAGTCCGGGTCAGTGGACAGCAATTTGGCTGACGCAAGGAAGTACAGGCCATGAATTCACAAATATGACAATTAAAAATGCAACGGTTGGAATTTTGGTTTCTGGAAATTCTGGAAGCGCAACAGCTGATTTGAAATTGAAAAACGTACAGATTTACAATTCTGCAAACGCTGGAATTCTAGCGCAGACAGGAAATATTGAAGGTGAAAATGTAGCCATAAATCTGGCTGGTTCGGCAAGTTTGTATTGCAATTATGGAGGCACTTACAATTTTACGCATTCTACTTTCAACAATAATTGGTCTGGAACACAGAAATATGCTGTGCGAATTGACAATTATGTTCAGGGTGCAACTCCAGAAACACAGCCTTTAAATGCGAATTTCACGAACTCTATAATTTTCGGATCTAATCTTTCTGCGTTGTTGATTGACAAAGCTGATACTGCAAATCCGTTTAATTATACCTTTACGAAATGCCAGATAAAACTGAGCACGGCTTCAAATGTGATGAATAATCCGCTATATGCTTTTATGGCTGACACAGCAAATATTATACAAAACGAAACACCTGATTTCTTAAATGCCAACAGAAATAATTTAAGAATCGGACAAAATTCTGATGCGAAAGGATTTGGTACAAATAGTGGCGGATTTGACATTTTAGGACAAGCAAGAAACACTCCTTCTGACTTGGGAGCATATAAAGTTTCAATAGAATAATCAATTTTAGAGACATTATTTTGCCATTTTGATGATTTATTTCATAATTTTACGAAAACAAATCAACAAACAAAATCATGAAAACAAATTATCTTTATTTAGGAGCATTATTAGTATGCTTCGTTGCTTGCAATAAAAAGGAAGAAGTAAAAGTTGTAGAAAAAGACGTTGCAGTTGAAAAAGATGCTATTCCTTCAGAAAATACTCCTTCCCAACCGATGGATTCTGTAGCAATGATGAAAGCTTGGCAGGAATATGCAACTCCTGGTGAAATGCACAAAATGCTGGCAAAGGACACTGGTTCATGGGACGAGGAAGTGACAATGTGGATGTCGCCTGACGGAAAACCTTCTACCTCAAAAATGACAGCCGAAACAAAGATGATTTTAGGCGGACGCTATCAAGAATCCAGACACAAAGGAACTTTTGAAGGAATGCCTTTTGAAGGAATTAGTACCGTTGCCTACAACAATGCATCAAAAGAATACAATTCAACTTGGATAGACAATATGGCAACCGGAATTATGACAATGAATGGAAAATATGACGAAGCCACAAAATCAATCAATTTTACAGGAGAATGTGTCGATCCGATGACCAAAAAAACAAAAAAAATTAGACAGGTCATGACCATGATTGATGCCAATACTCAAAAAATGGAATCCTATGATGTAACTCCAGACGGAAAAGAATATAAAAGCATGGAGATTAAAATGACAAGGAAAAAATAATTCTTTATCCCAGAAAAACCAAAAAGACTGTCGAAAGATGGTCTTTTTTTATTCACTAAAATGTTTTTCAACTTTTTATTTAAGACTTTGACATTACGAGTTTTTGAACTAAATTTGCACCACAACAACAACTAAAATAAACACAATGATTCATTTCTTCGGAAACGAAAGCAACACCGTTTTTGCAGTCCAAACGCAAAACGAGCTTTCGGCAGAAAACATTTCAAAATTAAACTGGCTTTTTGGCAACACACATAAAATAGAAAAATCCGTCTTAGCGGATTTTTTTGTTGGTCCTCGTGCCACAATGATTACTCCGTGGAGTACGAATGCTGTTGAGATTACACAAAATATGGCCATCGAAGGAATTATCAGAATTGAAGAATTTCAACAAGTATCTGAAACTTTTTCTGATTTTGACCCGATGCTTTCACAGAAATATTCTGAATTAAATCAAGAAATTTATACCATAAATATTCAACCGGAACCGATTCTTGAAATTGAAGATATTGCATCTTTTAATGCAAAAGAAGGTTTGGCTTTGAGCCAAGAAGAAGTAGAATATTTAGATAATTTGTCTAAAAAATTAGGCCGAAAACTAACTGATTCTGAGGTTTTTGGATTCTCACAAGTAAATTCAGAACACTGCCGCCACAAGATTTTCAATGGAACTTTCGTGATTGACGGAAAAGAAAAGCCTTCTTCCCTCTTCAAATTAATCAAGAAAACATCTGCTGAAAATCCGAATGATATTGTTTCGGCTTATAAAGACAATGTCGCTTTCGTAAAAGGTCCGAGAGTACAGCAATTTGCACCAAAATCGGCTGACAAGCCTGATTTTTACGAAACTAAATATTTTGATTCCGTTATTTCGCTTAAAGCGGAAACGCATAATTTCCCAACAACGGTGGAACCTTTCAACGGTGCTGCAACAGGTTCTGGTGGAGAAATCCGTGACCGTTTGGCTGGCGGACAAGGTTCATTGCCATTGGCTGGAACTGCAGTTTATATGACTTCCTATTCCCGTTTGGAAGAAAACAGACCTTGGGAAGATGCGATGGACGAAAGAAAATGGTTGTACCAGACTCCGATGGATATTTTAATCAAGGCTTCCAACGGAGCTTCTGATTTCGGAAATAAATTCGGTCAGCCTTTGATTACCGGTTCGATTTTAACTTTTGAGTACGATGAAAATGATCGAAAAATTGGTTACGATAAAGTAATCATGCAAGCAGGAGGAATCGGTTATGGAAAATTAGACCAAGCTATCAAAAAGAAACCGCAACCAGGAGACAAAGTTGTTCTTTTAGGTGGAGAAAATTACAGAATCGGGATGGGCGGTGCTGCGGTTTCTTCTGCAGATACTGGCGCTTTCAGTTCTGGAATTGAGTTGAATGCTATCCAGCGTTCAAATCCTGAAATGCAAAAACGTGCTGCAAACGCCATCCGCGGATTGGTTGAAAGCGACGAAAATCCGATTGTTTCGATTCACGATCACGGAGCTGGTGGACATTTGAACTGTCTTTCAGAATTGGTTGAAGAAACGGGCGGTTTGATTGATTTGGATAAATTGCCTGTGGGCGATCCAACGCTTTCGGCAAAAGAAATCATTGGAAACGAATCTCAAGAAAGAATGGGATTGGTGATTGGCCAAAAAGATATCGAAACTTTACAAAAAATTGCTGATCGTGAACGTTCGCCGATGTACCAAGTTGGTGACGTGACCGGAAATCACCGCTTTACTTTTGAATCAAAAACTACAGGTGCAAAACCTATGGATTTTGCTTTGGAAGATATGTTCGGAAGTTCTCCAAAAGTTGTGATGACTGATACTACAATTGATAGAAAATATACTGATTTAGAATATACTCAAGAAAACTTCAAAAAGTATCTTGACCAAGTGTTGCAATTGGAAGCCGTTGCCTGTAAAGACTGGTTGACGAATAAAGTGGATCGTTGTGTTGGCGGAAAAGTTGCCAAACAACAATGTGCAGGTCCGTTGCAATTGCCTTTAAATAACGTTGGTGTGATGGCCTTGGATTATTTAGGAAAAGAAGGTGTTGCCACAACAGTTGGCCACTCGCCTATCGCTTCTTTGATTGATCCTGCTGCTGGAAGCCGAACTGCAATTGCAGAATCATTGTCGAACATTATTTGGGCTCCAATTAAAGATGGTTTGAAAGGCGTTTCGCTTTCGGCCAACTGGATGTGGGCTTGTAAAAATGAAGGCGAAGATGCTCGTCTGTATGAAGCCGTCCAAAGCTGTTCCGACTTTGCTATTGAATTGGGAATCAACATTCCAACAGGGAAAGATTCGCTTTCGATGAAACAGAAATATCCTGATGGCGACGTAATTGCTCCTGGAACTGTGATTATTTCTGCTGGTGGAAATTGTACCGATATTCAAAAAGTGGTAGAGCCTGTTTTAAAGAAAAATGATGGCAACATTTATTATATCAACCTTTCCCAAGACGATTTCAAATTAGGCGGTTCGTCTTTTGCACAGGTTTTAAATAAAATTGGAAATGAAGTTCCTACGATTAAAAATGCGGCGACTTTCAAGACTGCTTTCAATGTAATTCAAGATTTGATCAAAACAGATAAAATACAAGCAGGACACGACATTGGAAGCGGTGGTTTAATCACAACTTTACTAGAAATGTGTTTTGCAGATGTGAATTTGGCAGCTGATTATGACTTGGATTTATTATGCGAAAGCGATACCATAAAAGTATTATTTTCTGAAAATATCGGAATTGTCTTTCAAGCGGATGCTTCGGTTGAAACAGTTTTAAATGAAAATAATGTAGCTTTCTTCAAAATTGGAAAAGTAAAAGAAGGCGATACGGTTACGATTAAAAACGGAGACCAAAACCTTTCGATTAATGTGGCAGAAGCCAGAGATACTTGGTACAAAACTTCGTATTTATTAGACAAAAAACAATCAGGCGAATTGAAAGCGAAAGAGCGTTTTGATAATTTCAAAAACCAACCTTTGCAGTTTAATTTCCCTGCACATTTTACAGGAAAAAAACCAGAAATTGATTTTTCTAAGCCAAGACCAAAAGCGGCGATTATTCGTGAAAAAGGAAGCAATTCAGAGCGAGAAATGGCAAATGCAATGTATTTGGCAGGTTTTGACGTGAAAGACGTCCACATGACCGATTTGATTTCAGGCCGCGAAACTTTGGAAGATATTCAATTCATTGGAGCAGTTGGAGGTTTCTCTAACTCAGATGTTTTGGGTTCTGCAAAAGGTTGGGCTGGAGCGTTTTTATACAATGAAAAAGCAAAAACAGCTTTGGATAATTTCTTTCAAAGAGAAGATACTCTATCGGTTGGAATTTGCAATGGAGCGCAATTGTTTATGGAATTGGAATTGATCAATCCAGAGCATGAAGTTCATGGAAAATTAAGACATAATGATTCTCACAAACACGAAAGTGGTTTTACTTCGGTAACAATTCAAGAAAACAATTCGGTAATGCTAAATACTTTGGCAGGAAGCACTTTAGGTGTTTGGATTTCTCATGGAGAAGGAAAATTCGACTTGCCTTACACCGAAGATAAATATAATGTTGTTGGAAAATACGGTTACGAAAATTATCCGGCCAATCCAAATGGTTCGTTCTTCAACATCGCTATGATGTGCGATAAAACCGGAAGACACTTGGCGATGATGCCGCACATTGAGCGTTCGACTTTTCAATGGAATTGGGCGAATTATCCAGAAGGCAGAAATGATGAAGTTTCGCCTTGGCATGAAGCTTTTGTGAATGCTAGAAAATGGGTGGAAGATAAAAAATAACCCTCTAATTTCTAATTAAATACCCCAAAAGCTTAGGCTATTTGGGGTATTTTTTTTGGAAATTTAATTGCTAAAATCAGAATCGCTTTATGAATGTAAAAGCATAATTGGAAAAAATTTGACAGAATAAAATTGATACTCTTGAACTTTTATTAAATTTACTATTAAGAGAATCAAACATGCTACGAAATTTATGAAAGCCATTTATATACTACTCACACTAATTCTTTTAACTTCATGTGACAAAAGTGAAAAACGGATTGAGAAAAAAAATGCTTCTGAAGCTGTACATAAAAACAATCTAGGTGAAGATGATGCCGTGCAAAAAGAAGCTGTAAATCATTATTTTCAGGCTAACGGAGGTACCATACTTTATCTAAAAAACGGAGAAATCAAAGGTTGCGCAAAATGTGATTCTGATGGCGATCTCATTACAGAATTACTAAAAACCGAGACCTATTCGACTTATAAAAGTTATGATAATTACCTCGTTGACAAAACAAACGACACACTTTTCTTTTTTGACGATTATGGTAAAATTTTGCCTGATTGGAAAATTCTGAAAGGTGTTGAAGTAACCAATAATTCGATGGTTATTTCTTTCTTTCCACCCAAGAAAACAGCTAGTGAAAAGGTTCAAAAAATTACTGAAACGTGCTTGGTAATTTTTAATCCGGAGGTAAAAACTTTTGAAGATGAAAATTCTAGTGAGGCAGAAGCTTATTTTACTGCCATGGATGATTGGAACTGGTATTCGCATGAACTTAACGAATACTTTAAAAAGCGAAACGTTCAAACTATTTATGCCACTGGTCCAATTTCGCTTGCAATTGAAGATAATAAAATGATTACGATAGATCCAAAAAACAAAATAAATAATTCAAACGTGAATGCAATTTTGTATAAAAAAAGAAAAAGACCTATCATCGTTTCTCTAATCCCAAATGATAATGATACAGCCGAAATTGACCGCTATTTGCAATAAAAATCAATCGATAATGAAAATAATTTACTTCTTATTTTTTGCACTATTTTTAATTTCCTGCAAAGAAAAAAATGATTCAAGTGCTCCAGAACAAAACTTAGACACTGTTGTGACCGATGTCATGGAAGAAGCACCGCTTCCTGTGGATTATGACAAGGTTAAAGTTTTGAAAAGTGTTTTTGTCACAGCTATAAATGGTTTAGAAATGAAACAAAGCAAGACAGCCGATTCAAAAACGTTAGGTAATTTTGTTTATGGAGATAAGCTCGAAGTAATCGAAGACGCAGGCGAATGGCTGGGAATCCTGCAACGCATTTCAAGAGAATATGTGGAAGAAGACAGGACAATTCAAAGCAGCGCTTGGGAAAAAGTCTATGTGTTGCGAAAAAGCACAGGAAACATTAGCGAAGTCAAACTGTTGCCGTCACACTTGAATGTCATCACCTCTTTATCACAGCATGAAGGCGATGCAGAATTTTATGAAAAAGGTACTTTGCTAAAGAAATACCTGAAAATAGAACTGATATCTGAAGCAGAATATAGAAAGCAGAAAGCAACTGCCTCGAATTTTTTAATCAGCGATACCTTAAACATCCAGAAAGTTTCGGGCGTTACTACTTTGCCCTGCGAAAATAAGCCGGTAACTTTTGTAGACAAGCCAAATGAAGAAGAAGAGCGATACGAATTTAAATATTTAGGCCAAATTCCTGAGATCAATAAATATGTCGTGGCTGGAAACTACTGGGAGTCGAGCGATGTTACTTTGGTTGACAAAACTTCGGGCAAAAAATTTGACCTGCTCGATTATCCATACGTCTCAAAAACCCAAAAATATCTGATTTGCATTTACGCAAATCCTTATGACACCACGGCCGATTTGGAATTTTACAGCATAGAAAAGCAAAATCCAAAAAAGATTGCCTCCATCAGTTTTAAATATTGGATGCCCGTGACGCAAGAATTTGACAAAGAAAAGCCCGATAACTTATTTTGGGGCAGTGACAATTGTTTTTACTTGAAAGCATTGCATTCTCAGGCATTTTGGCAAGATAATGGCATGCTCAACAACCAAGGCCAGTATTTAAAAATTACAATATTGTAAAGCATGAATACTGAATCAATTTCAAAACCAAAAATTTTCATCACAGCAATCGTGGTTTATCTTGCTGCTTTGGGAAGCCTATCGGCACAATTAAGCCCTTTTGCGGTAATCAATGACAGCGACGGTTTTACAAACATTCGTTATGGAAAATCAAAAAAAGTTGTCGACAAGCTGCATAACAATCAAGTATTCGCCATCAGCAGCGTTGTGGATGAAGACGGCTGGCAAGACTGGTTTTGGATAGAATATCCGGATTATGCGCTTGCAAAAAAGCCATTTGAAAAGTTCATCAACAAAACCAAAGAAGGCATGATACACAAAAGCCGTTTCACGGCGCTTCCTGATTTGCCTCAATGGAAGAAACAGGCGCTTGGAGATGACACGATGATATGTAGCTTAGGGACAGACAAGCTTACCATTCGTTATGGAAAGTTTGTCAAAAGTGATCATACTTACACTAAAAACGGCAATACAATACAAAAAATTGACGGTAGCGAACCATGGGGAATCGATGGATATGTATCTGAGCAGACAATCGAAATAAAATCAATAGCATTGGAAATCAACAACCAAAAGTATGAGTTTCCTAAAGAAGCCCTAAAAAACATGCTGATGCCTACAAAAGTCTTGGCAAACCTTGGCGTAGCAGAAGGCAGCGACCAAACATTGTTTCTTTACATGAGCAACAGCGACGGCGCGGGAGGCTATGATGTGGTCTGGACAATCAAATCGGGTAAGGTTGTCAGCCAATTTTTGTATAGAAATTTTTAATGGCAATCATTCCGATGAAAACTCGAATCCGCTACCTTTTCATTATTGGTTTCATTATAATTATCGGACTTCTTTCCAGAAAAATTGATTTCATTCCTTTATTTGTAGGAGACATTTTATACGCCGTAATGATTTATTTCATAATTCGATTTTTACTCATAGAATCTCCTTCAAAAAACATAGCAATCCTATCAATTTTAATCTGTTACACAATTGAATTCTTGCAATTGTATCAAGCTGAATGGATTCTTGAAATCAGAAATACTACTTTTGGCCATTTAGTTTTAGGGCAAGGATTTCTGTGGAGCGACCTATTGGCATATACTTTTGGAATTTTAATTTCTTATTTCTTTGAAAAAATCGTCTCAGCCTATACTATCAATTTATAGCATTTTTTCTATAGTCAAATTGCTTTAAAGTCATGATTCATAAATCACTATATCATTAAATGTGAAAAGATTTATAAATATGATTTCGGAAATGATAAAAAGATTGGTCATTTATTTATAATTTCCTATTTTGCAGGGAATTTAATTTTCTACACCATGGCTTCAATTACCAGATTGTTTGATTTTCCTTATCATCAGCAGGAAAAATATAGTATTCCAGATTCGTTAGTTACAAAACAGGACGGAAATTGGGTCAAGACCTCTACTGATGAATACATTGCGAAAGCCAATACAATTTCTCGTGCGCTTTTGAGAATGGGAATTCAAAAAGATGATAAAATTGCAGTTATTTCTTCCAATAACAGAACCGAATGGCATATTATGGATGTCGGAATTCTGCAGATCGGAGCGCAGAATGTTCCGATTTACCCAACGATTACCGAAGACGATTATGAATTTATCCTAAATCATTCAGGTGCGATTTATTGCTTCGTTTCTGACGAAGAAGTTTTGAAAAAAGTAAATGCTATCAAGGCAAAAGTTCCAAATTTAAAGGAAGTTTTCTGTTTCAATACTATTTCTGGCTGTAAAAACTGGGACGAATTATTAGAATCTGGAAAAGATGAAAGCAACCAAAGCGAAGTCGAAGCCAGAAAAGAAGCGGTAAAACCAGAAGATTTGGCCACAATAATCTATACTTCAGGAACCACCGGAAAACCAAAAGGCGTCATGCTTTCGCACAACAATATTGTTTCCAACGTTTTAGGAAGTGAAAAAAGGATTCCGTTTAATGCAGGAAAAAGCAAGGCGCTGAGCTTTCTTCCTATCTGCCATATTTATGAACGAATGGTAACGTATTTGTACCAATATTATGGCGTGGCAATCTATTTTGGAGAATCCATCGAAAAAATTTCTGACAATGTCAAAGAAGTAAAGCCAAACGTAATGACCGGCGTTCCGAGGCTAATCGAAAAAGTATATGAAAAAATCATTGCAAAAGGCACAGAATTAACCGGAATCAAAAAGAAACTGTTCTTTTGGGCTATTTCTGTGGGATTAAGATACGAACCAAATGGTGCCAACGGATGGTGGTATGAGTTGCAATTATCAATTGCCAGAAAATTGATTTTCAGCAAATGGAAAGAAGGATTGGGCGGCAACCTAGAATTGATCGTAAACGGAAGCGCCGCATTGCAGCCAAGATTAGCAAGAGTTTTCGCCGCTGCAGAAATTTATGTCATGGAAGGCTACGGACTGTCTGAAACATCACCGGTAATATCTGTAAACGACCGACGAAACGGAGGTTTTAAAATTGGTACTGCTGGAAAGGTAATTGACAACGTCGAAGTCAAAATCGCGCCAGACGGAGAAATTCTTTGCAAAGGCCCGAATGTGATGATGGGTTATTATAAAGACGAAGAAAAAACAAACGAAGCCATTGTAGACGGCTATTTCCACACGGGCGATATCGGTGAAATTGACAAAGACGGTTTCTTGAAAATTACAGACAGAAAGAAAGAAATGTTCAAGACTTCTGGAGGAAAATATATTGCGCCGCAGTTGATTGAAAATGCAATGAAACAATCTCGTTTTATTGGAGAAATTATGGTAATCGGCGATGGCGAAAAAATGCCGGCAGCGTTCATTCAGCCTGATTTTGAATTTGTAAAAGCTTGGGCAAAAAAGAAAGGAATTAAAGTAAGTTCTAATGAAGAATTGGTAGAAAACGAAGAGGTCAGAAAACGTTTCCAAGAAGAAATTGACGGAATCAATACCAAATTCGGCCATTGGGAACAAATCAAGAAATTTGAACTGACGCCTGATGTTTGGTCGATTGACGGAGGACACCTTACCCCCACTATGAAATTGAAACGTAAAAATGTCAAGGAGATTTACCAAAAATTATACGACAAGATTTATCCGCAAACATAAATTCAAAAACCACGAATTCAATTAAGATTTCGTGGTTTTTCTTTATTTAAAAATCCAAATTTCTCGGCTCGCCGTTCAATTCTCGTCCTTTTAAAATATTTTCGCAATATCTTTTTCTTAAATTAGGATAAAAATCGTCGTGTCTTTCTTTGTTTGGACTTAGATTCATCTGCTTATTAAAAAGATACTGCCGATGCGCAATCGGAAGACATTCTGCAATTTTTCCAAAGAAATATTTATTGTAAGCCAACTCAATAGCTTGCTTATAATCATAATGGCCTTCGATAGGAATAATTTCGCTCGCTTTTCCCATTTCTCTAAGCATTTCTTCCAAATGTTCATTTTTACCGTCTTCCCATCTTTTGGAATATAATCGATAATTTTTCCATAATTTTCTATACTCACGATTTTCAAAAGTAGTATAAAACAGATTTAGAATATCATCTTCATAACAAGACAGATACGGGCGTTTGTCATAAACTGTTGGATTTTCGGCCTGCTTTTTTTCATATTCTATTCGAGATTCTTCGCGAAATAAATCAATATAAAATTCCTCTTTTTCACCACGAATATCTGGAAGCAGAAACAACGAACCTTTGCCTGTTTTTAAGTTATGGTATTCATACCATTCTGGAATACTCGATTCATCAGTGTCTTTAATATATTCTTCTTTGTAAGCGGTATAATCTTGCCATTCTCCATTGTTATAACGTGACGCATTACCACTCATTAGAAAATCAGAATAAAGCTTGATTTCTTCTTCCGTGATTTCGTCAAGAATATTGCAATTGAAAATATCGTGTTCAAAAACGGTAAAATCAAAACAAATTTCAACGCCTTCCAACTCGATCTGTTCTGCTCTCCAGGCACATTGCAAATCAAATAATTTTTTTTGAAGGATAACCTCTAAGTGCTTTTCGGCTTGATAAATCCATCGTGTTTCTTGTGTCTCCAATTCTGACGCATATAAATCGGCAAATTTATAAGCACGGTATTTTTGAAGTACATAACTTTTAGTAAAGCTGTCAATGGAAGAAGGATGGTACTGTTCAAAAAAAGCCCGAATGGATTCATTTTCCTTAATTTCTTTTGTCCACTTCGTCTTTAACTGTTTCTCTTCCTCTAAATCTGAAATACCTTTCTGGTATTTCTTTTTTGAAAAATCATCTAATTGGTCGTCATCATTTTCTTCGTTCATGGCTTAAAATTTAGAATATAAATATACAATTTAAAACAAAAAGCATTAAATTTTTTAAATATTTATTTAATTAAGGTGAAATAGTTATTTTCAAAACTACCTAGAAGTATATTTTTTTAAGGGAGTAGTTTAAAATCGGCAACACGATTTAACATTTGGGTTTTATTTAAGAGGAATTAAATGTAATTTTAAATGCTGTAAGCTATCTTTTTTTACAACACAAAATCAATGAATATGAGCATTTCGACCAAATTCTTCGTACTTCTTCTTGGAATATTTTTATGTTCCGCAAATTTGAATGCGCAATTGTTGTCAACTACTTCTGAAACTAAAGAAGAAGTAAAATTTCCAGATGACTCGCTAGGAAGAAGAACGCCGAGAGGTTCGGTCAGCGGATTTTTAAAAGCAGTGTCGGAGCAGAATTACATCCGCGCCAGCCAATATTTGTATCTGAAAAGATCCTTCAGGAAAGTGAGGGAAAGAGAACGCATTGTCAAAGTGATGCAGAATCTTTTAGACCAAAGTGGCAATATTATCCCGACATCCTTAATCAACAATAAGGAAACCGGCCAGACAGACGACGATCTAGAGCCAGAATTAGACCTGGTCGGAACCGTAAAAATAAATGGCGAGGATACTGATTTATACTTAGAAAATACTGAAAAAGCAGGCAGTCCGCCTCTGTGGGTATTCTCTTCAGAAACGGTTGACGCCATTGCTTCGGTTAAAATCGACGAGAACCTCCTGGTAAATAAAGTGCTTCCAAAAGCACTGCAAGATCGGCTTTTGGCGGGCGTCCCGATTGGGCAGTGGCTTGTAATTATTATACTTATTGCCGCTTCCTATTTTCTATCTTGGGGAATTATTGCGCTGCTTACTTTTTTGGTTACAAAACTTTGGAGAAAAGCCAGAACAGAACCAACACAGGGAATTATTGAAGCGCTGTCATTGCCGATCCAGCTTTATATTGCGCTGTGGTTCTTTGTTGATTTTTCACAGCGCGTGGGAATTTCGATTATCATCCGCCAGCGTTTCAGCTATCTGACGGTCACTGTTGGAATTGTTGCTTTCTTGATGCTGCTGTGGCGGATTACCGATTTCGTCAGCGAATTCAGCAAAAACAGAATGACAGTCCGCGGGCGTGTTTCTACCATTTCCGTAATTTTATTTTTAAGAAGGACTTTTAAAGTAGCAATATTTGTCTTTGGAGGAATTGCCATTCTAGGCGCCATCGGAATTGACGTCACAACCGGACTCGCCGCACTAGGAATTGGAGGTATCGCCCTAGCCTTGGGAGCACAAAAAACTGTCGAAAATTTCGTAGGAAGTGTCACCTTGATTATTGACCAGCCCATTCGCGTAGGCGACTTCTGCAGAATAAACGATGTCAAAGGAAATGTCGAACAAATCGGAATGCGCTCAACGAAAATAAGAACTGGAGAAAGAACTGTAGTCACGATTCCGAATGGTTTGCTATCAGCCACAAACATTGAAAACTATGCTTTCCGCGACCGATTTCTTTTCAATCCGATATTAGATTTGCGTTGCGAAACTACGCCTGACCAGATTCGTTTTTTATTGGTGGAAATCAAGTCGATTTTAATCTCGCACCCGATGGTCAATTCTGAAGATGCGCGCGTGCGATTTATCGGTTTTGGCACATCGTCGCTTCGCATGGAAATCAATTGCTATATTTTAGTCAGCACGCTCGATACTTCGCTGGAAGTCAAAGAAGATTTGCTATTGCGAATCATGGATATTGTTGCTGAAAGCGGTTCTGGATTTGCCTTCCCTTCGCAGACGCTTTATTTTGCACAAGATGAAGGCGTTTCTGAAGAAAAGACAAGAACGGCTTCTGAAAAAGTAAAAACTTGGAAAGAAAACGAAGAGCTTCAAATCCCTCGCTTCCATACTGATAAGATTACAGAAATTGAAGATTCGATTGTTTATCCGCCGGAAGGTGCAGCTATAAATAAAAAGAAAGAATAAAAAGACAGCCTTGATGGGCTGTTTTTTTATTGGTATAAAAGTTTATGGTGCACATTTTATTTTGCAATCAATTTAGAAATAACTTTTTCTTTGGCAGGTAATACATGCCTTTGATGTCAGTGTAAAATGTGGGCGTGTTTAAGCCAAAGGATTTGCTTCCGGAAATGACTTCGAAAAGAAGGAGGTTTTGGGATTTTAGGTGGCGGATGGTCATTGTTTCTTTTAAATATTATTTTTATTACTCTTCATCTTGAATTAAAAAACCTTTTCTTTTTAAATATTTATTATAAATGTTTTTAATTTTTAGTTCTTTTTGTTTTGATAGCCAATTTATTGGATTTTCCGATGCTTCCTCTGGTATTAACTTATAAATTTTAATTGCAATTGATCTAGAAATACCCTTAGATATTAATAGTAAAACTAAAGTATTGCTAGTTCCCAATTCTAACATAGTTGGTAAAGAAATACTCTGTTTATGTTTTTCTAACTCTTCTTCATTAAGAATAGATTTTAAAATATCAGATAACAATTTTGTGTATTTAACCAATACATAACTTATAATTGATGAATAAACTTTTATTACTTCATTAATTGTTTTATTAATATCTTTTTTATTTTCCTTATCAATACTTTCTTTTATGTTAGCATTAAAATTTATTTCACCAATTATAAGTTCTTTAAAACTTTTATTATCCAGCCATAATGTTGCATATAAGACCATTTGAGGAAATGATCTTTTAATATCATGCTTGAAATACGCTTCTTTTCTAAAGTCAAATATCTCATCTAGTTTAAATAATATATTTTTTAGTTGACCATAAAAATTACTTTCCTTGTGACTCTTCGTTACTAATACTTCTTTTTTCCATCTTGCGTAAAAATTATTATGCTCATGAAAAACCCAGTTATCTATACCTTCATTTTTTATCCGTATGTAAAGTTCGTTTTGAAGTTCTGGATCTATACTAGGATTGAGTTTTACCAAATCACTTGGGATTTTAATTTCTTTTAGTCTTTCTGAAAGATTCTTAATGATTAAATCAATCGAATTCTTGTTAAGTTTTTTAAGAATGAGATAATCAATTAGACTTTGTTCTCCTTTAAGATATTTTAACTTTAAGAAAATAACCCCAAATTCATTTTTTTTATTATTATCATCTAATGTTTGATTCAAAGAAGTTATAATTTCTTCAATAGGATATTGTAAAATTTTATTAATAGCAGGTACAATTTCTTTATCTGGCTCACTTTCAAAAAAATCTTCAGCCCATTTTTCATTATTTGTTTCTATACAAATTATTGTTCCTATTAATGCATCTCTAATTCTCCCTGCTCTACCCACAATATTTCCAAATTCAAATTTGCTTAAATCATTTGTATCTTTTTTTGGATATGGAACAAAAACTTTTTCCGCAGGTAAATTAACACCTTCGACTAATGTTGAAGTACAAATAATATTATCTAGGTAACCATTAGCAAAAAGGTATTCTAATTCTCCTCTTATAATTTCAGGTAATTTACCATGATGAAATGCGGATTTAATTCTTAATGTATCTATTAAATAATAATCTGGATGTATCTCCTCTTTTATTAAATCAATTAACTCATTTATTTCATTACTTAATTCATATTTTTCATTCTTCGCATTTTTAGCTTCGGTTAAATAATTTGAAAAATTTTCAGCATAATCCGTTCTTGGTAAATATATTATATTTTTACTGTTTTCTCCAAACCTCAATAAAACCTTTACAGTAGTTTTAAGTTTATTATTTAGTACATCTTTCCCATAGTCAAAATTGATGGGAACTTCAATCGTGTTAATTAAATTTTCACGGAAAAAAATTTTAGCCAATACTGAATTACTATTTCCGTTTGGTTTTAAACTAATTTTTAATTGGAATACAGGAGAAAACATTGTTTTTAAATTTTCGCTAACTTCTTTAAACATTAGTTTCAAAAGTTCATCTGGATTATTTAAAAATGGTCCAGCAATCACCTTCCTAGATTTCCCCCAATTAGTTTCTATCTCATTTACTAAATATTCAAGAAAAAAACCTCTGTTTCCTTCATCTTCAACATTTTGAACTTCATCAATAAAAATCAAATCAGGAGAAAACTCATTTCCATAAGAATATTGCATTAATTTTAAAGTCCTTTCAGGAGTTAAAATAAATATTTCTTTATTCGAAAACTGCTCCTTATCTTTATCTTCGTTTTCAATAAAAGCTGTATTAATACTAACATCATCACGTAATATTTTTTTAAAATCTTCAGAGACTTGAGAAATTAAAGCCCTAGTTGGAACTATATAAACAACAAAAAAAGAATCTTTATTTAGAAAAGTTTGTCTAATATAATTTTGAATAATAAATGATTTCCCTGCAGAAGTTGGAGCTGATATTGCAGTATTATGATTTGTTTTGGTCAATACATTCCATAAATGTTTTTGATAATCAGAACTAATTATTTTTTTATTTCCACTATCAATCTCATTTAAAGCTATTTTAGAACCTAATTCGAAGTCCATCATTGTGCCAAAACTACCTTTAAAATAAAGATGACCAGTGTTTGAATTAATTGATATTAATTCTTTAAAAAAGCGTGAAGCAATTAAATTTCCTGACCTCGATAAAATAATGTAAGCAGTTTTTCTATATTCGTGTGAATCATATTCAAGAAAAAGTACAATTCCAAATACTGAACTTAAATATTTATCTTCTTCTTCTAAACTTGTAGAAACAATACTAGCCAACCAAATTGATTTGTCAAGTATATCTTTTTCAATTTGAACTTTTTCTGCTTCAATCTTCAACTCAGAATAAAATCTATTAGTTATCAATGCATTCAAAACTTCAATGAAAACAGGATGATTTTTGGCAGATTCTATAGTTACGTTATACATTATTCTTTTCTTTCATATTTTTTTCCATTATGAAAAACAGTATAACACTTTTCTCTAAAAGAACTTACATCTACAACTGGCATCATAAAAAATTCTAATGTTATATTTGTGATTTCAGGCAAACATTCATTAATATATTTAGATCTTCTGTCTTTAATTGACTTTAAAAATAACAGTACTTGACTCTCTATCTCTGGTTTATTTGTAGCAATTATCTTATTGATTTTTCCTTCTTTGTACATTAAAAAAGCTGGGTAACAAATATTATATTCTTGAAATTCAATCTGCTTTGTTCTAAGACTTTGATAAATTAAATCTAAATCATTTTCATCAAGATTTTTTAGGTCTTGACTCAAATGTTTTTTTGCAACCTCTAATTCTCTATCTATTGATTCTGGATTATTTATATATCGTTTTAGTGATTCTAAAGCATCTCCAACACATACATGAAAATTATTTCTCATTTTTGATTCGCCTAATAATAAAGTTGCTTGACCATTTATATTTCCAATAAAAAGTCCGTCAGAACCTTTTACTTGATCGTTATTATTATATGTTTGAGAAATTTTATGTACTATCATAGGCGTTTCTAAAACAGCTTCAATAAATAGATATAAAATTAATTCTCCATATCTTCCATCTGTTAAAGGATCAATATCTCCAAAATAACTTAACGCTTTATCCGTAGGTTCGTATCCATCCTCAATAAGTTCTTTAACATCTTTTTCATCAAAAACATAGTTTACAGCTGATTCATATAGGTGATTTATAAATGATAAATCATCAAGAGTATCATTATTATATTTTAAACTGTAAAATTTAATTTTTACTTCATTAGAAACTGTTACTTCCTCATTTAAACTAAATAAATTAAAAAAAATATCTCTATTAACTTTAAGTAGCTTAGCCCAATCAATTTCATTAATTTTTTTTGTCATTCAGTTTAAATATTTATTTCACCAAATTAATAAAAACCCCATCCAATTCCTCTCCCATCCAATTCTTCCCATTTCTTCCACCCACCTTTCAACATAACAGCATTCTCTCATTAAACCGCACCGTCTCTATGCACCCACTCCAGCAAAGGTGCGTTTGATTTTGCCAATAACTTTACGGTTTTCCGCAAATCCCAACCCGAACCGTCTAAATCGTCTTCGGTCATAAACTCAATCACGTCGGTTTTCTCCCAAAGCGATAAATAATATTCCAAATCGTGCTTGTATATAAACCGAATGTCATAGTCGCTGTCTGGCGAGGCAAATCCCCAGGCACGGCTTCCAGATTCTACTGCAAATACTATTTCAACTTGTTTCTCTTTTTCAATTTGCTTGAGATTTGCTTTTATTTTTTCTTTCATAAGGTTTTAAGTTATTTTGTTGACTGATAGAGTTTGGCTTTGTGGCAATTGAGTTAGGTTTAATACGAATCTAATTAGCAGTAAGCAGAATCTAATTTGGCTTAATACGAATCTAATTAGCAGTAAGCAGAATCTAATTCGGTTTAATACCAATCTAATTAGTAGTAAGCAGAATCTAATTTGATTTAATACGAATCTAATTAGCAGTAAGCAGAATCTAATTCGGTTTAATACCAATCTAATTAGCAGTAAGAAAAATCTAATTTTCATTTAACACTTACTTCTCAAATGTATATAAAAAACAACCACAAAAAAGCAGGTAGTTTTACCTATTCTTGTGATTGCTAAATATCCAGCTGTTTTCCCAACTTAAACTACTACGGCGTACGGGTAGCGCAGACGGATTTGAACCGTCATCTTCTGGAATCAATTATTTTATTTTAATCCTCACGGCTTCCATCATCTGCCATTCTTACCATTTTAGGCGTAAATTTTGCAACAACATCCACCAAGTCTTCCTGCGAAGCCATGACCCTATTGATATCTTTATAAGCCATCGGCGCTTCATCTAAACCAGCGCCAATCAGCGTTACGCCGTGGTCTTTCAAGATAGCCTGCATCTCGTTTTTGGTAATCGTTTTGATGGCTTGCGTTCGGCTCATCTGCCTTCCGGCACCATGCGAAGCGGAGTTGATGGCATTTTCCTCGCCTTTTCCTCGCACTAGAAATCCAGGTGCGGTCATGCTTCCCGGAATGATTCCCATCACGCCTTTTCCTGCCGGGGTTGCCCCTTTTCTATGCACGATGACTTCTTCTCCGTTCCAAACTTCCTTCCAAGCAAAATTATGGTGGTTTTCTACCTTTGCCAAAACGGTTGCTCCTAAAGCTTTTTCCATTTTAGCATGGATGATTTCGTGGCAGGCTGAAGCATAATCTCCCGCAAGATTCATCGCAATCCAATATTCTTGGCCTAAGGAAGAATTCATATCTAAATATGCCAGATTCTTTGCAACATCAGGCAGTTTGCAGACATCTTTGGCCAGCTTAGTGTAATGTCCGGCAACGGTCGCTCCAAAACCTCTCGAACCGGAATGCGTAAGCAGCGCTACATATTTCCCTTTTGGAATATTCAAAACGGTATCGTCTTTCGCAAATTCCAAGATTCCGAATTCTACAAAATGATTCCCGCCGCCAGAAGAACCTAATTGCGACCAGGCCTTGTCTTTCAAATTCTTGACAAAAGAATTGGTTTCAAAATCTGGGTTTTCCAAAACCGCATGGTCCGATTTATACTGTCCGTGGAAACCGTGGCCGGCGCCAAATTTAGTATGCGCCACCAATTCTCTCTTGAACTTCGCTTCATTGGCATAATAAAAATCCTCAGGAATATCATAAACCGACAGCGCCATTCGGCATCCGATATCAACACCCACGCTATAAGGAATAATCGCATTATTTGTTGCCAGAACGCCTCCAATCGGCAATCCATACCCTTGATGTGCGTCAGGCATCAAAGCTCCGGCAACCGTGACAGGAAGCTGCATTGCCACCTTCATCTGCTTGATGGCGCCTTCCTCAATATGATCTAAGCCATAAGCAGAAAAAGCATCGGGATTTTGGTTCAAGGCAATAAAATCTTCGGGCTTTTCATTCGCTTTTTCAATTAAGGCAATAGCAAGCTTGCTGAAAACTTTATCGTCGATATAACTTTCTGGCGCAGCCAAAATAGCTGTATAGTGTTCCATCATCTGTTCTTTTGTAAAACCATTTCTGCCTCGGTTGATTTTCAAGGCGATTCCTAAAATAGTTCCTTCTGCATATCCTAATGCTAATAAATCGTTTCCGTTGATTGGTGTTTTCATGTTTTCTATTTTTTGATAATACAAAGATGTCTAGTCTACTGCGCAATTATTTTGCGCAGTAAAAAAGAATATTTATTTTTGATAAAATTTTGAACTCAGATTCACACCGCACTCTTGAACCTAACACCTTAAACCCTTTACCCTTAAAAAATGTCTCAGAATAAAAACGCCTTAATCCGATACAAAACCATCGACAAATGCCTTCAAAACCAATACAGAACGTGGACATTAGAAGATTTGAGGAATGCCTGTTCAGAAGCTTTATTTGAATATGAAGGAAAAGAAAACTTCGTAAGCAAAAGAACTACGCAATTAGATATTCAGTTGATGCGAAGTGAGAAATTAGGTTATAACGCTCCGATTGTAGTTTATGATAAAAAGTTTTATAAATATGAAGACGAAGACTATTCAATAACCGATATTCCGTTGACAGAAACGGACATTAATGTTTTGACAGAAACCGTTTCGATGCTGAAACAATTTAAAGATTTCTCTTTGTTCAGCGATGTTTCAGATATTCTGCAGCGCTTGGAAGATAAAATCTATGCCGAAAAATCACATTCCCGTCCCGTAATTTATCTGGATAAAAATGACAACTTAAAAGGATTGCATTTTTTGGATGTTTTGTACCAAGCCATTATTAAGAAGATGGTTGTAAAACTGACCTATAAATCATTCAAGTCAAGAGAAGAGCAGACATTTAACTTCCATCCTTTTATATTGAAGGAATTCAACAACCGATGGTTTTTGGTTGGAAAGAAAAAAGCTTCTGCACCGGTCAGCAATTTAGCTTTGGATAGGATTGTTGCTATAGATTTCGATTTTAGTCATCCTTATATTGAAGAAAATTTTGATGCTGAACAATTTTATCGAGATGTCATCGGCGTTACCGTAAATGAAGGAAACCGAACACAAAAAATCCAACTTTGGATTGATAGATATAATGCTCCCTATGTAATCACAAAGCCTTTTCATCATTCCCAAAAAATTGTAAACCAGGAAGAAAACGGAAGCATAATAATTAGCTTGGACTTAAAAATCAACAATGAGTTTGAAAGATTAGTTCTGGGTTTTGGCAATTGCATAAAAGTTTTATCTCCTGAAAATTTGCAAAAGCGGATGATTGAAAAGTTTCGTTTGGCATTAGAAAATTATGTTTAAAAATAAAGACAGCACTGAGGCTGTCTTTATTTTTGATTTTATACTGCTTAGGCAACAGTTGCAGCAATTTCCTGCAGTGCTGAAATAGAAGGCAATAAAAAGTAAGCCGTTCCTCTGGTAACCACAAATTGAGGCAGAGGCCCGGTAATGACAATGTTTTTGCCGTCTTCCATTGGTATGGTAAAATTCTGGTCCATATTGCTTTGCGCAAAACGATTGGCAATCAATGGATCTTGCGGCGTCTTTTTATCTCCAAAAACAGGACTGAAATTATTCATATTAATCCAGCCATAAATAGTCTCGAACTGGCTGCTCAAATCACCACATAAAAATAATCCAATCAAGCCTCTGTCAGCATCTTTATCAACTGCTATTGGCGCTCCATAAGCCATGCCACGTCTTAAAATTCTAGGAACAAGATCAGAACCGGCAACTTCAACGCCTTCATCTCGCGGATTAGAAACCCTGGTATGCGCAGAAAAAGGACATTTCAGGCCTTGCATGTCATCATTGGCCTTGTATTGAAAATCAGTGCTTTTTGAAGTGCTCTGTTCCGGATTTTCAGGAGAAAGTACCAGCGGAGAACCATTTCGCCAGCGTCCGCACATTTTAGCGGCAAGCCATTCCACGGCATACTCTTTGGATTTGTTCAGCTGAGGCGCTATTTTTTCTGCCTGCTCTTCTAAAAAGGTATTGAAAGCTTCGGTATTTTGGTTTAGAATTCGGAAAGCGTTGTAACAGCCGTTTTTGGCAAACTTAGCTTCCGGACCAGAAAGCGGCCCAGGAATTGGATCTGGAAGCGTGCTATATCCAATCAGGAAATTATTCAGATCTTGCGGGTCTGCTCCTGCGGGATCATCATTCATATCAGGATTATCAATCGAATCCCTATATCTGAAATGTACATAATCATCTGGTATCAAAGGATATTGCTCTAGCCTTCCTGTTTCTGATACTAATGGTTTTAGCTCTGCCACCGCTCCCTTGCTTTTCTCGGAAGCATCTGTAATAATGGCAGCAATCTTATCCAAAGCGCCAGGATTCATGGCATAAGCATGTACTACGCAATGTACATCTTCATTAGCAAATTTTTTATTCCACCATTTCTTAGGATCACCATCGCCATAATCACCCAGCGACTGTTGCGCATTATTCTTATTCCAAGGTCCTTTTTTAAATGTGGCCGGAAAACTGGAGGCCTGAACATTAAGTTCGGGCTTTACGATTGCAATTCCTCCGGCGGTAAGGCCGATGTTTAGCATATACTCGGGCTTTAGCGCGCCCCAGTCTTCGGCATTTTGAAGATATGGTAAAAGATCTTTGAAAAAATCTCTGACAGCTTGAGTTTCAGTTTTTGATTTAGAAGTGAATTTAAAAAGCAGGTGCACTGAACAAGGATGCGTGTAGCCGCGAATTATGAGTCCTTGTATATCATGCAATTCGGGCACAACTGGGGGAATTTGTGTATTGGTCATGAAATTAAGTTTTAATTATAAAAAACAGCAGGATCAGATGATCCTGGCTGCAATTCTTATTCTTTCTTTTTTATTGCGGAAATGCGTCTACAATCTGCTTTACCGACTCTGGATAAGCATAATAAAGGTCTTCCGATTCGCTCAGGTTGCGCTCGTTGATAAAATTAGAAAAGATGGTATAAGTAATAGCTGCAGGATCGGTTGGAAAATCAGCAGGCTTGTTTGACCATAATTGGATAATGGCAACAAAGGCACCTTTGATAGTATCTGAATTTTTATAAAAAGCCTCTAGATAAGAATTCATGTTTCCGTCAAATTCAGTGATTACCAATATGCCGGCTATGCCTTCGCCATTAGTATTCGGCACCAGGGCAATTCGCGCATAATGAACAATAGCCATTTTATCTAAAGAAGCCTTGGTCACGTCATTATTGAAGTTTTTATAAATAAATTGTGCTGCTTCCTGTACCTTTGGGGTTTGATAAATTGGCACATACATCGTTAATGGATTTACTGTTTGCATAATTTTAGATTTGGTTTAGTGGTTGCCTACTCTTTGATTCCGTTTTCAGCTTCGCGGGCTGTGATTGTTGCAGCGGAGTAAAGGTAAATTGTTGAATTGTATAGAGATATAGTATAAATACCTGTTTTACAATTATTTGAATCTAAAACGCTAGACAGTATTTAGCATTCTAACAATTTAGAATCCTAATAAGAAAAAATAAGCGAGTAAAATATTTAGATGCAGAAATAAATTTTCAAGACCGAATTTAAAATGAAAAGGCTTCTTGAGAAACATAGCGTTCTTCTATTCAATCTTTTCAAATGAATTCTTAAAGTCAAATTTTTTCTCTCAATATGATTGGTTTCGAATTGTTTGACAACATGAAGTCCAGAAGGAACTAGGGAGCTATAATTTCTCAATCCGTCTGTATATATTTTCTTAGCACCTGACAATTCTAAAGTTTTTGTCGCAGCATGCAAAGTTCTGTTTGTCCTCTTCCCTACAGAAAAACTGACTACATTCTTGGTCTCTTTTTCTAATGCATAAGCTAGCCACACAAGTTTGTCTTTTCTCTTGACAAATGTTCTCATTTCATCAACCTCATAAGTTTTTCCCTTGCTGATGATTGGCCGATTAATGTTTTTAGCAATTGCTACAATTCTTTTTAATAAAGTTGTGGTTGAAATTCGCAATATTCTTGCGGTACTTCTTATTCCAATACCTTCTTTGGTAAACAAAATTATCTCTTCTGTCAGGCTACTTTTATAGGCATTGTATCCATAATCCGACTGTTGCCTCTATTTGCAAACACAACATTTATAACGCTGGTTCCTATTAGATTGAATCCATTCTTTATACATTTACCATTACAGAAATCACACTTTATTTTAATGACCTAATTTGATACACTAAGATGCAAATAAAGCATTTTAATGCTTTTTAAAGCCTTAAAAATAAGAAAGACGACCTGTTAGGTCATCTTTCTCATACTCGAAATTTTTATACCAACACTGTTATTCAGATAGTTAAGCTATTATTTCATTAAAACACCTAATCTGATACATTACCAAACCTGTCTCTCATATGACAAAAAACAGCATTTGGGTTTTATGCCAAATACTGTTTTTCAATAGTTTAATTTTAAAATTCAGCTCATGTACTAATTTGATTCATTACCAATTCGCCAATACCTTCTATAAAAACTTTCGCTCTTGAAAAAATATCAATTTTTAAATCTTGCATAAAATTGTTCATTTTATTATTTAAGCAACATAAAATAAATATCGTCCAATAATTTAATTTATTAGAGATAGTTGGATTTTCTAATTTAATTCACATAAACATCTTTGCCTTATTTGTATATTCTATCAATATATGTTTGCCATCTTTACTTACATAAATGTATTTGTATTTTTTGAGCTCTTTTTCTTTTAGATTAATATGGGTTCTAATAGATTCTATTGAAATTTTTGCTTTTTGAGTATTAGGGATTACTTCATAACCAGCCAAACCGACAGTATTTTCAGTTGTAAAAGATTTTTTGAATAATCGATTAACACCACTAACGACCTCAATGGTATCATTAGCGAAATTTGAAGTAAAAAAAATTAATGATTTATCAGATTCAGAAGCATTAAGTTTTTTGAGTGTTAGGTCATTAGAATATTGAGGAAAAGACTTTTCATTATTGAAAAGACTTTTTACATTACTACAGCTAAAAAATAGTACTGTACAACTTAGTAATAGATATTTTTTCATATTATATATTCTTAATTATTGTCCTTGTTGGTTTTCAACACGCTTAATGATTTCTGTTCTTTGTTGAGCTGAAACTGTTGAGCCTGGAGCACCATTATTCATTAAACTATTAGGATTGGCGTTTTGGATTGTTTGTAACTCTGGAGATACTTTAGGGTCATCTTCATGCCTTCCTCCAACAGTATGCCCATCCTCATGTATGCCAGTATTTGCAATTATTGCTCTAGTTTGTGGGTCATCAATTTTTAAATTTCCTTTACTATCCCAAGCATCTGCGAAAGGAAGTGTCAAATTGATCTGAGTTCTATTGACTTGGGTGTTACCTATTTCGTCTGTCCAACCTGCAGCAATCGATGCTACGCCTTTATCAGCCGAAGCTGTCTTGCTGGTATCTATTTCCATATTGTACTCCCAAACCATTGTAGCTTTATCACTATAGCTTACGCTGACATTTACGTTTCTTCCTTGAGAATCCGTACCACCCATACTTGACCCTAACGCAGCTGCTCTTTCACTTGCCAAAGCACTCATTTGTTCATTAGTAATAACACCGCCGCTGTTATTTACGGTTCTTACATTGAGATTTAAATTAACAGTTTTTCCATCACTTGAAGTACTTGACTTCCATTCAAGTCCCTCAAGTTCTCGTCCATCAACAACTCTGTTTTCTGCAAAATTATATGGAGATTGATAACTATAATCCTCTGCCAGAGGGTCTAGGTTCATAAACCTACCAATCGCATAGTCATAATTTCGATACTTGAAGCTGTCCCAGTTAAGTCCCAGCTCGTCCTGGCGTTCCTGACCTTGATACTTATACTGGTAAGGAAGAATCTGTCCCCCGACAGGCGCTCGAAGCTGCAAGTTACTATCTTTTTTGTCAAACAGAAACTCTTCCGAGTTATAATTCTGGTGCTTCAGCCCGAAAGGGTAGTAATGGTTTTCCTCTATGATCTTCAGTTCCGAAGGGCTGGCAGGGTTCTTCGCATAGCTCATCCTCACGTTGCCAAGGTGGTCGGTATAATTGTAGACATAGCTGTAGGATCCCTTGGTATGGCTCACGTAGCCTTCCGAAGTAGGGAAAAACTGAAGCACGCCGTCCTTGTACTGAAACCCGAGGTAGTCCGTCACCGAAGTGAGCACTATCGAATGGTCGCCGACAGGGTTGTACTGCACCACGGTCTTCTGCAATTTAAAATTATAATGAAATAATTGACCACCAACACATATGATACATTACCCTGTTATTGAATCTGGTAAATTATCCCATTCTTCATTTAATATGATAACATATAAAATCTTGTTTATAGCAAGCCTTATCTGTTTTAAATATTGATTCCTTAAAAGCTTTCTTGTGTAATTCAGGCAATTTTTTAAATTTCTTTTTTCGGATCCTGTCAACATTCTTAGGGGTTGTAAAATCATAAGTTCCGCTTAGCATCATTACAATTTCAACTTCATCACAATTATCTCGAAGCTCAATAGTTGTTGGTTCCAATCCAACAGAATTAAATAATATTTTTTTTACAGAAACAGGAATCTCGATTTTGAAAAAACCATCCAAATCTGTTTTACCGATTTCAACGGATTCATTAATTTTAATTGATACCCCCGGCATCGTTTCTAAAAATTCAGAAATTACCCGTCCGTGTATAACTTTACTCTGAGAATAGAGATTAACTGTTGATATAATGTATGCTATAAAAATTATTAATAGATTTTTCATGATATTTATGTTTTTTTTGGTTTGTATTCGTGCGTATAATCATATAATATTATTTGCATTCAGACCAGTTTTCATCATTAACCAAAACTTCATCAACCATTTTATTTAAGTTATCATTAACTATATCAATTGAGGCTTTTAGGTATTCTATTGCTTTTGGCTTATCAACTTTCATCTCAATTAAAAAAGCAGAAATCTCATTTATAACCTTTGCAGGGTTATCGGAATTTAAAATCTTTATTCTATTACCCTTCTTTAAGAAAAGATATTTCTTTTTATGTGAATCAAAATTGGTACAAAAGTATATTCCGTTACTATTATATCCCAAAACCTTTTTTTCAACTATTTCAAGAATGTGTATTGAATTTAGATTATTTACTTCATTTTGTTCTAGTCTATTGATGCGATGGTAAAATGCGTTTACTTTATTTTTAATACAATTTTCTAAATTTATATTTTCATTTTTCTGAGAAAAAGATGTAATTGAAAATAAAATAAAAAATGTATAATTTATTACCTGTTTTCATAATAGTCGTTTTTACTGTTGTTTTTCTTCATTTGATTCCTTTATGATTTTGTTGCTAATTTGTGTTGGATTATGTTCATAATTCCCGCCATTAGCTTCAATAATAGTATTCTCAATAGTGGTATGGTCTATTTCGTGTCCAAAAATCGCTCCAATTATTTCAGAATAATTAGTTCCTTCTGGAACTTTTGTACCGTATAGAGTTCCTCCAGTTGACTTATCGCCATCATTTACGGCTGTGTCCAATTTTCCAATATTTTTCGTAAAAAAAGTAATTGTTGAACTTGCTACCGTAGCGTCTTCAACTTTACCTGTATCTGGATTAGTACCTGTCATTACCCCTGAATTTTTAGTTGAACCAAATATTAATTTACCTGCTCCATCTTTAGGTGCTGATGCATTATCTAAAACTGTTTGTATTGGATGTGTTGAGTTAACTAAAGTTTGAAATTGTTCTTTACCTGTTCCAGTTTGATTTAGAGATTTAGCTAAATTTCTATGCTCAGTTGTTACTGCGCTTGTAAAATTTCCTTTACTACCATCCTTATTTACAATACTTGGGTCATAAACTTTTACGTTTTTAGAATCAACCCATTCCAGTCCCTCCAACTCCCTTCCATCTATAACTCTATTCTCAGCAAAATTATATGGAGATTGGTAAGCATATTTTTCTGCAAGCGGGTCAATGCTCATAAACCTTCCAATCGCATAGTCATAATTTCGATACTTGAAGCTGTCCCAGTTAAGCCCCAGCTCGTCTTGGCGTTCCTGACCTTGGTACTTATACTGGTAAGGAAGAATCTGTCCCCCGACAGGCGCCCGAAGCTGCAAGTTACTATCTTTTTTGTCAAACAGAAACTCTTCCGAGTTATAATTCTGGTGCTTCAGCCCGAAAGGGTAATAATGGTTTTCCTCTATGACCTTCAGCTCCGAGGGGCGGGCTGGATTCTTCGCATAGCTCATCCTCACGTTCCCAAGGTGGTCGGTATAGTTGTAGACATAGCTGTAGGATCCCTTCGTATGGCTCACGTAGCCTTCCGAAGTAGGAAAAAACTGAAGCACGCCGTCCTTGTACTGAAACCCGAGATAGTCCGTCACCGAAGTGAGCACTATCGAATGGTCGCCTACAGGGTTATACTGCACCACGGTCTTCTGAAGCTTTGCGCCCAGCGCGTCATAAACATAGTCGACCCTGGTATTCAGGTTGCCCCCGAAGACGATCCGCACCGGAAGGTCAAGGTGGTTGTAGGCTATCGAGGTGATATTCTTGTTCTTGTCCGATGTCATGTTCCCGGAGGCGTCATAGGCAAAGTCGTCCCCAGAATTCGTGCCGTCCGAAAAGCCCTCCGGGCTTCCCGAAGCATCATTCACAGCCAGAAGCTTATTAGAATCTGCGCCATAGCGGTAGCCCAGATTGTCGATCTCAAGGCTGATATTCTGCTCGTCAAGCCCGCCAAAGCGCTGGAGCATCGTGATGTTTCCGTTAGGGTCATAGCTGATGTGCTCGTTATAGCCGTTGGTCGCAAGAGATTCCCGCTTGTAGAAGGCATCCGTCAGGCGGTTCAGCGCATCATAGCGGTAGCCGTAGCTCCTCAGCGCGTTGTCGCTCCCGCTGCGCCAGTGGGTCTCCGAAATATTTCCGTTGTAGAGCCCCTCGACTCCTGAAATGCCGACGCTCGAATTATCATAGCCGATGCTGAAGGCAAAAAGGTTGGGTCTATAGTCAAACCTTGTACAATATATTTTTTTCATGCCCTAATTTGATACATGTAGCAAAAATAAATCCCCATTTGATAGGCTTCAACGAATAATAATTATCAAAAGCTGTCTCCCATATGACAAAAAACAGCATTTGGGTTTTATGCCAAATACTGTTTTTCAATAGTTTAATTTTAAAATTCAGCCCATGCCCTAATTTGATACATTACCATAATAGTGTATTATCTATTAAAAAAAACATTTTTTAAATAGTCAAGCTTTTCAACTAACTTTCCTTTCTCAGTGTTTAAAAAATTAGGATTCGGTTTAAAATCTGATAAAGGGAGATATATGATGCCTTCATAATCTATATCTTCACTGCTATATTTTGCAATATTGCTTGAACAAAAATTTCCTGAAACAGGTGTTATATAGACAGTGATTTTTTCTTTATAGCCTATGTTCCATTTTTTTATAGCTTTTTGAACTTCCTTTTTATTAACTTCAACTATCTTTTTTAAAATATTAATATCAGCAGTATAAGAATTATCCAAAATAAAATTTTCTCCTTTCTGCATTGTAAAAATATTTATATCTTTTTTTTCTTTACACTCTTTTAAATCTTCATTTGAAAATTCATCAAAATAAAGAGGATAGAAATTAAAATTATTAATATCCTGTAATGAATTTGTGGGCAGAATCCAATAATAATTTTTTACTGGATGATTATCATTTGTTTTATCATATTTAAACGTAATAATTATGTAGGAATCAGTATTAACTTTGTCTTGTGAAAATCCTATAAAACCTATCAGAAAGATAGATAACATTAAAATTTTTTTCATTTTTTTCATTTTTTTCATTTTTTAGTGTAACTTTTCTTTATAATTTCATCTACTTCACTATTTGACACATGATTAGGAGGATTCGCCATTATACCATTTCCATCATAATTATCTCTTAACTTTAAAGTATGTCCAATTTCATGTGATTTAGTACCGTCAAGAGAACCATAATTTGTTCTTACCACAACACCATCTGTTATACCATGATTACTTCCGGCTCCTGCCGTTGAAATAATTGCCGCAGGTGCTATTTGTTCTGGTCCACCGTCAAATAAGGTAGTAGATGACTGAATACCATTATCTAAAGCGAGCTGTGACATCTCTCTACTAGGTTTAACGTTAGTATTTTCAACGCTCTTTGTTGTAACATTGAAATCGAAATTTACCATTTCGCCAGCTAAGTTTTTTGCATTTGAATAGAATTTTTTTAATTCAGATTTAAGATTATCAACCTTTTCATTATTTGATTTATCAATTCTATCATTTTGTTTTTGTATTCTTTCTGCTTTTTTAGGATTTGCTCCTTCTTCTGGAGTTCTTGGCATTTGTACCAATATAATTACATTTTTTTGAATGGTATGAACTCTATTACCTGCAGCATCAATTTTTGACGAATGTATTCCTTCAAGCCCTTCTAGTTCAATATGACTCATTACTTTATTTTCTGCAAAAGCATAAGGAGAATTATGTGTATAATCTTCTGCTAATGGGTCAATATTCATAAACCTTCCAATGGCATAGTCATAATTACGCCATTTGAAAGAATCCCAGTTGAGCCCCAGCTCGTCCTGGCGTTCCTGACCTTGAAACTTATACTGGTAAGGAAGAATCTGTCCCCCGACAGGCGCTCGAAGCTGCAAGTTACTATCTTTTTTGTCAAACAGAAACTCTTCCGAGTTATAATTCTGGTGCTTCAGCCCGAAAGGGTAGTAGTGGTTTTCCTCTATGACCTTCAGCTCCGAGGGGCGGGCTGGGTTTTTCGCATAGCTCATCCTCACGTTGCCAAGGTGGTCGGTATAATTGTAGACATAGCTGTAGGATCCCTTGGTATGGCTCACGTACCCTTCCGAAGTAGGGAAAAACTGAAGCACCCCGTCCTTGTACTGAAACCCGAGGTAGTCCGTCACCGAAGTGAGCACTATCGAATGGTCGCCGACAGGGTTATACTGCACGAAAGTCTTCTGCAATTTTGCGCCCAGGGCATCATAAACATAGTCGACCCTGGTGTTGAGGTCGCCCCCGAAGACGATGCGCACCGGAAGGTTAAGGTGGTTGTAGGCAATCGAGGTGATATTCTTGTTCTTGTCCGATGTCATGTTCCCAGAGGCATCATAGGCAAAGTCGTCCCCAGAATTCGTGCCATCCGAAAATCCCTCCGGGCTTCCCGAAGCATCATTAACAGCCAGAAGCCTGTTAGAACCTGCGCCATAGCGGTAGCCCAGATTGTCGATCTCAAGGCTGATATTCTGCTCGTCAAGGCCCCCAAAGCGCTGGAGCATCGTGATGTTTCCGTTGGGGTCATAGCTGATGTGCTCGTTATAGCCGTTGGTCGCAAGAGATTCCCGCTTGTAGAAGGCATCCGTCAGCCGGTTCAGCGCGTCATAGCGGTAGCCGTAGCTCCTCAGCGCGTTGTCGCTCCCGCTGCGCCAGTGGGTCTCTGTTTATTATTTAATTTAAGTAATAAACATTTGAAAATCTTACTATCCATCCTAAATCATTTTTAAAAACATAAATTAATTTATATTTTTTATCAATTGATATATCAAAGCAAACATTATCAGTTTTAGATACAATTTTTAAAATAGGCAATTTTAAATCTTTAGAATAATTATAACTAAAATTCTCATTTAGATTGTGGGAATTATCATCCTGTTGGAGAAATTTATCATATAATATTTTATCATTGATAAATCCCTGTAAACTATCATTATAGTTTGAAAGAAAATATATTGAAACGGATTGCAAGCCCCTTTTTGCGATTGGCTTGCCTTTGTCTTGTTTCTTTATCTTGTCATATTGCAAAGAAACGTTACTGCCACATGTAATGCTTCTTACAATTTTCTCTTGTGATTTACAACCAAACATTAATAATAAACTTACTGTTAAAAAATAAATTTTGTTTTGCATTATGGAGTTGTTTGAGATTTTATTATTTCGTCGATACTTTTAAGTTGCCCTGTTGTCAAATTAGTACCAGATGTTGAACGATTACTTAAATTAGGGTTTTGGTCGGAATTCATTAAATTACTTCTAACGGTTGAGTTCTTTACTCCATCGGCACCTTGTTTAATATCAATAACTTGACCTGTCATTTTCCATGGATGTTCTAATCCCGCAGTATGACCAGCTTCATGTGAAAAACTTCGAGACATGTCTGAATTACTTCTTTTAGAGCCATCAACAGTCGTAGTAACCTCAAAAGAATTTTTTTGCGTTTGCCCTATTTCTCCAGTCTTTCCTCCTGCGTACGTGGCACCGATTCGCTCACCAGTATTTTTATCAAACACTCCATTTGTTTTAGTATCAGTTAATGTTACTAAGAAATTACCTTTTGCTTCTGGAACATTGTTTACAACTAATTCTGCATTAGAGCCATTACCACTAAATGTTTTAGCAAAATCTGCTTGCATTGTAGCCGTTAATTTAGAAACCTGTTTTTCATTTAAAGATGAATTATTATACATTTGAACTGTTAATTGTCTGAAGGTAATGCCTTCCTTATTTTTCACACTTGCCCATTCCAGTCCCTCCAACTCCCTTCCATCAATAACTCTATTCTCTGAAAAATTATAAGGTGATTGATAAGAGTATTCCTCAGCTAGAGGGTCAATGCTCATAAACCTTCCAATCGCATAGTCATAATTACGCCACTTGAAGCTGTCCCAGTTAAGCCCCAGCTCGTCTTGGAGCTCCTTTCCGTTGTACTTATAATTATAGAAAATCTAATTTTTACCAACAATCGTAAAAAAACGAATAACTTCCTCTTAAACTTTCAGCAATAATTCCTTCTTCGTCATAATAATAACTCATTTTGTTGCTGTTCTTTAGAACCCAGCTTTTTAAGCTTGAATCACTATATAAAGTATCTATTTTTTTATTTTTTTTTATAATAAAAGCATAATTATATTCTTTGAAGTTTTGCCTTGAATGATTTGTCAGGTTTTTCACATTTTCAATAAAATCATTATTCCTAATGAACAATTTTGCATGTTCATCTGTTGAGTTCCAAAAGGTTTTTTCTCCAATTGAATATGGTTGAGTAGTGAGTGAACCCATAAATTTTATTGCTTCTACACCATCCTTATCGTTTGAAATTATAATTTTATTTTCTGTTTTACAAGAACAATAAGCAAATAAAATAAGAAATAATATTGTTGTTTTTTTCATGTCTATCTTTTGATTTTGTTTGATAAAACTCCTTCAGTAATTACACCTGCTCCCATATAATTATATCTGGGATTCTCTTTGAGTTTAATATTTATTTGTGTCGATAATGTTGTTGCATTTTTTTCTTCAGCATTTCTAAAATATGGAGTGTTTTTTCTATCAGTAATATCTCTCTTTCTGTTGTTATATGCGTTGGGATTTCTATTCCATTCAAATGCATGTCCTAACATTGATGTTGGAGAATTAACCTGAGCTGTTTTGGCAAATTTATTATTAAATAACTGGAGTTCTAATGTTTTGACATCCGAATCATTTACGTCATCAAACAATACGCCTTCTTTGTTATTAAAATGAATAGTACCAATTACTGAACTGACACCATCCTTCCATTTTCCACTACTTTTAAAATCTCTAGCAGGGGCAAATGCGCTGCCTTTTTCGGTGTGGGCGACAGATAATTCTCTTGAACTACTAATTAGTCCATCCATTATATTTATTTTTTCTCCCTCTACTTCAATTTCCGAACTTTTATATATTGCATCTAATGCTCTATATGCATCGGCTAAAAAAGCAGATGTTTTTTCTATTTCTGAATAATCCCTGTCTTTATTATAACTATAACGTTGATGTTGTTTGCTATCATTTCCGTAATAGATTTCAATATAATTTCCGTCAGGGTCGACAAAAAATATTGGATTGTTTAATGCATAGACATAGGGAGAAATAGGATAATATTGCTCACTCATTGCATCCATATTCATCCATCTCCCAATCGCAGGGTCATAATTCCTTGCCCCGTAGTCGTAAAGGTTCAATCCCAATTCGTCTTGGAACTCCTTTCCGTTGTACTTATACTTATACTTATACGACTTCAAAAAAATGAAATAGCTTCATCACTAACTTTGATACATCAACCTGTTATTTATTTTTTTGAAAAGATTGGATTGCATTGTCAAATTCAGTTTTTCTATTAATAGATACATTTTTGTATCCTACAACTAAATTGTCTATTAGCTCCTCTCTCCAGTATTTTCCTTTTTCATCAATCCCTTCCGTGCATTTAGCTTTCTTACTAATGTCAGAACATTTCACCCAATTAGAGATGTTTGGGCTGTCTGCAAATGATATGTCAAGGGATATATAAATAAATATTTCATCATTATATAGCCACTTTTTTAATAGATTGGTCTTTAAATCTCAAGTGGTTTCAATATAATCTCGTGGTAGAATTATTTCAAATTTTTCTTTCGTACCATTTGACATAAAAGTATCAGTTTGAAAAGAAATTTTCTTAGTGCTACCACAACTTAGTAACAAAATAGATAGGGATATAATTAATCCTTTTTTCATAATAATTATTTTTTATTCTCAATTGATGTATATTCGTAATTATAATTATCATCATAAACTTGAATAATTTTTTTTAAATATGATAACATTTCATTTGTAGAAAGTTTATTTCTTGAAGAAAAATCTATAATTTGTTTTAATACTAAATCAATATTTTGAATATCATATATTTTATATTTTGAATTTTCTTTTATAAGTATATGCTTTTCTGAATGACTTTGAAAAACAGCTATATTATATATGCCAATTTTGTCAAATCCTGCAGTTCTGTTTTTATTTACTTCATTAATTAATACATAATTGAGACTTTCTTTTACAACACTTTTTTTTAAAATTTTCTTACTAATGAAAAAAGATGTAACATCCCTTTTCATAGCATCAACAAGAGTATCATTATCAACTTTCTGTCCATAGCTGGTTGTAAGACTAAAAATCGAAAGTAAAGCAATTATTAAATGTTTCTTATAATTCATAGTTATTGTTTTTTATTTTTTTCTAAACTTTCTTGTATAATTTTATTAGAAACTTGTGTTGGTACTTTTTCATATTGCGCTTCAGTAGCGTTTGTTGCATATAGAATTATGTTTGGGATTGTAGTGTGCTCAATTTCGTGTCCAATAACCGCCCCTAACACTTGAGCAAAAGTTAAGCCATTTACTGGAGTACCATTAAGCTTGCCTACATTTCCATTTTTGTCAGCATCAGCTAATTTCCCCACAGTCCCCATATATACAGTAATTGTAGATTTTTTAACCGCTACTTCTTCAACTTTACCAGTTGCCATATCTTGTGCAACTGCTGGGTCTCCATTGTCTGTTTTTCCAGCTTGTCCTTTTGGGCTAAAGCCATTATCTACTACAATTTCTGTAGGTTGCGATGAGTTTACTAATTTATTAAATTGTTCTTTACCAGTATCGGTACTTTGTAACGCATCACCTATGGTTTTGTCATTTTTTGTTGCATAGTCTGTATAGTCACCTTTGCCACCATCTTTTCTTGTTTTATTAGGGTCATAAACTAATTCACCAGCCTTGTTTCTCCAGTCGTCTGCTTGCATTCCGTCTGGGTCGACAAATATTATTGGATTATTATAAGCATAGTTATAAGGTGTCCAACGTCTCGAAGTCTCTGCTTTCGGGTCAATATTCATCCACCTTCCAATTGCAGGGTCGTAATTCCTAGCTCCATAGTCGTACCAGTTCAAACCGAGTTCCTCTTGGAACTCCTTCCCGTTGTATTTATACTGAAAAGGAAGAATCTGTCCCCCGACAGGCGCTCGAAGCTGCAAGTTACTATCTTTTTTGTCAAACAGAAACTCTTCCGAGTTATAATTCTGGTGCTTCAGCCCGAAAGGGTAGTAATGGTTTTCCTCTATGATCTTCAGCTCCGAGGGGCTGGCTGGGTTCTTCGCATAGCTCATCCTCACGTTGCCAAGATGGTCGGTATAATTGTAGACATAGCTGTAGGATCCCTTCGTATGGCTCACGTAGCCTTCCGAAGTAGGGAAAAACTGAAGCACGCCGTCCTTGTACTGAAACCCGAGGTAGTCGGTCACCGAAGTAAGCACTATCGAATGGTCGCCTACAGGGTTGTACTGCACCACGGTCTTCTGCAATTTTGCGCCCAGCGCGTCATAAACATAGTCGACCCTGGTATTCAGGTCGCCCCCGAAGACGATCTGCACCGGAAGATTAAGGTGGTTGTAGGCAACCGAGGTGATATTCTTGTTCTTGTCCGATATCATGTTCCCAGAGGCGTCATAGGCAAAGTCGTCCCCAGAATTCGTGCCGTCTGAAAAGCCTTCCGGGCTTCCCGAAGCATCATTAACAGCCAGAAGCTTGTTAGGACCTGCGCCCAGATTGTCGATCTCAAGGCTGATATTCTGCTCGTCAAGGCCCCCAAAGCGCTGGAGCATCGTGATGCTTCCGTTAGGGTCATAGCTGATGTGCTCGTTATAGCCGTTGGTCACAAGAGATTCCCGCTTGTAGAAGGCATCCGTCAGCCGGTTCAGCGCGTCATAGCGGTAGCCGTAGCTCCTCAGCGCATTGTCGCTCCCGCTGCGCCAGTGCGTCTCTGAAATATTTCCGTTGTAGAGCCCCTCGACTCCTGAAATGCCGACGCTCGAATTATCATAGTAACTTTAAACACCACTTACATTAAATTTAGACTCAACCGATTCTTTCTTTTAATTTTATTTGCTTTTTCTTATCCTTATCTGTGAATTATTAGATTTAGGACTATATGTATTGTACATATATATATTTGAAACGTCAGAACAATTTTGTAAAACTTTTGGATTATATAATTGAATTACATCATTGAATATTTTGTTAATTATAAAACAGTTATTTTCTGCGTTTGGATTATATTCTATAACAATACTCTTAACATCATTTTCAATATCTTTTAAAAAATATTTTTTACCATCATATGAAATAAGAAATGAATTTTTTGATTCTTTTATTGCATAAAAATTAGGTTTTATATCTTTTAAAACTAGAGTATCATTTTTTACTAAAAGAGATACAATAAGATTTAAATTTTCTATATTTCTCCTGTCGCTCACAGAAATCTTTATTTGCTGAGCCTTACAAGAAATAGCAGATATTATAATAATAAAAAGTACGATAGTTTTTCTAATGTGCGTCATAATGTGAATTTCTTAAAGGACTTTCTCCTTTGCTTATATTTTTGAGTGCTTGATTGTGGAATTTGACATTTTCTATTCCAGCTCCTTCTGATTTATTCAAATTTCCATTCCTAATAAAATCTAAACCATGGTCTAATGCTTCATGGATAAAAACACTACTAGCACTTGGAGTAGTTAATTTCCCTCCTTCACCTTGTATCTGAATACTCGATGCTGTTTGTTTATTAATAGCTATGTATGCATATCCTTGATTAGTATTGTCCAACTTGCCTGTAGTCCAAAATAATGCCCCCCCTGTATCTGTAGTATTTAAGTCAGCTTGATAATTGGTCTTTTGCCATCCTTTTCTTTTGGGTGCTCCATTTTCATCATTAACAAATTTATCATTTTCATCTTTAACAAATCCTGGCTCATATACATCTACTGTAAATTCGTTACTATCTTCATTCATTACAATTTCAATGGTTTTATCTTGATTGTCTATAATTTCCTTCAACCCATTGGCTATATCTTTTTGTTCTTCATTAAAAATATTGGAAGCTTTTTTTAGAGAACTTTTTTTATAATTTAGTTCCCCCTTCTTATTAAAATAAAAGCCATTATTTATTCCTAATTGTTCTGATATATTTGCTAAAATTGCTTTTTGTGTTTCTTCACCGTTTGCGACTACTCTTCGTCCATCAGGGTCCTTAAAATAAATAGGATTATTCAATGAATAATTATAAGGAGATTTATCATGATAAACAATTGCTAATTGGTCAATGTTCATCCACCTCCCAATAGCTGGGTCATAATTCCTCGCCCCGTAGTCGTAAAGGTTCAGCCCCAGCTCATCTTGGAACTCCTTTCCGTTGTATTTATACTGGTAAGGAAGAATCTGTCCCCCGACAGGCGCTCGAAGCTGCAAGTTACTATCTTTTTTGTCAAAAAGAAACTCTTCCGAGTTATAATTCTGGTGCTTCAGCCCGAATGGGTAATAATGGCTTTCCTCTATGATCTTCAGCTGCGAAGGGCTGGCAGGGTTCTTCGCATAGCTCATCCTCACGTTGCCAAGGTGGTCGGTATAATTGTAGACATAGCTGTAGGATCCCTTCGTATGGCTCACGTAGCCTTCCGAAGTAGGGAAAAACTGAAGCACGCCGTCCTTGTACTGAAACCCGAGGTAGTCCGTAACCGAAGTGAGCACTATCGAATGGTCGCCGACAGGGTTGTACTGCACCACGGTCTTCTGCAATTTTGCGCCAAGGGCATCATATGCATAGTCGACCCTGGTATTCAGGTTGCCCCCGAAGACAATACGCACCGGAAGGTCAAGGTGGTTGTAGGCAATCGAGGTGATATTCTTGTTCTTGTCCGATGTCATGTTCCCCGAGGCGTCATAGGCAAAGTCGTCCCCAGAATTCGTGCCGTCTGAAAAGCCCTCCGGGCTTCCCGAAGCATCACCTACCGCAAGAAGCCTGTTAGAACCTGCGCCATAGCGGTAGCCCAGATTGTCAATCTCAAGGCTGATATTCTGCTCGTCAAGGCCCCCAAAGCGCTGGAGCATCGTGATGTTTCCGTTAGGGTCATAGCTGATGTGCTCGTTATAGCCGTTGGTCACGAGAGATTCCCGCTTGTAGAAGGCATCCGTCAGCCGGTTCAGCGCGTCATAGCGGTAGCCGTAGCTCCTCAGCGCGTTGTCGCTCCCGCTGCGCCAGTGGGTCTCTGAAATGTTTCCGTTATAGAGCCCCTCGACTCCTGAAATGCCGACGCTCGAATTATCATAGCCTATGGAAAAGGCAAAAAGGTCAGGCCTGTAGCCAGGCTGTTCCAGCCCGCCCATGCTGTTTATCCCTTTCAGCCACCCTCTCACGCTATAGCTATAATTAACCTGCTGCAGCCGCTGCGGCGAGCTCTGCAAATCGCCAACGCCCTTGGCGATCAGCTGCCCGAGCTCGTCATATTCATTCGAAGCAAGCATTTCCACCGGGCCGTTCCCCACCTGGTGGGTATGGCTCACAAGGCGGTCCTGGCTGGAATAGGCAAATTCCTCGCGCACGGAGAGTTCCGTATCGGTTCCCAAACGCTTGTGCGCAGTGAGGGTGTATAAAGTCTTTCCTGCAAAATCAACCTTGCTGTCGGTCTGGGTATAGCCGCCAAGATGGTTGGCCGTATAGTTTCTGACTGCAATGCCCTTGCGGTCATAAAGCACGTAGCCCTTGCTGGCATTGGCTGCCGTGCTTGCAGCAACAGCCCTTACCCATGATCCTGTAGCCAGTCCTTTCGGCTTTACCGTGGCATTATAGTATACGGGCTGGCTGGAATCTGGAAAAAGCGCCGCAGGTATGGCCGGCGCATGCGGAAAGTTGTAGTCGTCATAATAGCTTACGCTGAGCACATGGTATCCTGAAGTGGGCCATGCCAGGTTGCTGTACCTGAAAGACACGCCATTGACTGTCTGGTCTGTGGCCGTGCCCGGCTTTGTCTCGCTGAGCCCTGCCGTCTGGGCATTCCGCAGCGCCTGCAGATTTTTTCTGGCAGTGCCGTCAAAAGCCTGCGCAAGCCATCCCGAAAGCACCGGCCTGTTCTGGCTGTCATATTTGGTAATCAGCCAGCCTGTCCCGGTGAGGTTGCTGAAAGGCGAATTCGAAGGGCCTGTCGCAACCACGCGGTCAAGGCGGTCATACACCACAAATTCCCACTGCTTTCCCGGAAGCTTTTTCTCCACAAGGCGGTTGCGGTAGTCATAGCGGTACTGGTAGCACAAATTGTCAAGAACCTGCTGCCCGATGGCGCCGCCGGCAAGGGGAGGAATTACATAGGACAGATTGCCATACTGGTCATAAACATAGTAGGTATCGTGCGCAAGCTTTCCCTCATAGGTGCGCTTCAGCACCACCTGGCCAGAAACATTCTTGAATTCTTCCACAGTATGCTCATTGCCCGAAGTCCAGTTCTCATCCTTGGTAACGGTCTTGTAAAGCTTGCCCGGTGTATAAATGCCGATATAGCTTATGGAAACGTCAAAAATTTCCTGGGAGGCATTCCATGCGGCGGCGGCCCTAAAATTCTTTACATTGTCTTTTGACAGGTTGGCTAGGTATTCGAACTTTACCGTATGGTCTGCAATGCCGGGTTGCGAAGGCAGTGCCCAGGCATCTCCAGGGGCAGACTGCTGCAGCACCCTGTTGAGCGGCGAGGATTCAAACAGTTTCTCGCTGTAGGGATACAGGGTAGTCTCAAAATCGGGATTGCCCGTGCTGGAAAAGTCGCCCGCCTGATAAAAGGCAAATGTTTCGGCAGCAGCATTGTCTGAATACGCAAGGCTGGCCTGCTCGCTTGCATAGGGCAGGTATTCTCTTGCCTGTCGCCCAAAATGGTCATATTCGATTGCGGTAACGATATCTTTTCCTGTATTTGACTGCTGGTGCGCGCGCTGCTGCACGGGCCTGCCCAGCCCGTCGAGATAGCTGATCTGCACTGCAGTCTGTGGCGAAGGAGCGTCGTCCTTGTAGGAAACAGTCTTTACATAATTTTTTTCCAGGCTTTGCCCCAGGGCCGCCAAGGGAAGCAGCAGGGCCGCATATAGTATATTTTTCATCGTATTTATCATGGCGCAGTTTCGGTTAGGTAGTGGTATTCGCTGGAAGCAAGGGGCTTTCCGTCCTTGTTCTTTACAGAAGAAAGGCGCCCGAAAGAATCGTATTCATAGGTGATTCGGTCGCCTTTAGGGTCAATAATCGCACTGATGCCTATTTCTGGCTTGTAGGTATAGCTGGTTACTGAAGCATCTGGCAGGCTAACACGAATTGCTTCCAAGGCAGAAAGCAGCTGCTGCTGTCCGCTAGCGGGAGCTAGATTTGAAGCATTGACCGCTGTTGCGATAAGTCCCGTATTGATTGAGGAATAGGCCGCATTTTCAATCTTCGCAATAGGCTTTTGCTGCCCATAGCCCCAGATGATAGAAACCGGCTGTCCGTTTTCTTGCGTGTATTGAAGAAGGTTGCCCTTATTGTCATACTTATCAAAGCTTATTTTCTTTTCCAAGTTGCCCACATTGGCAACCAGCGGAAGGGCATTCGGAAATTTGGCGGCATAAACCATTTTTTCTTTTAGCAGATTTGCAGTACTGGCATCTGCTGTAAAGACAGTCTTTGTCTCTGACAGCTTGCTGCCGTTGCTGTAGATCTCTGTCTTTACAGGTATAGAAATCCTGTTGGCCGCTTTCAAGTCAGCCATGAAAGGCTCTCCCAAAAGGTCACCGGCATAATAATATTTCTCCATCTGCTGCAGACCGTCTGAAGCCGTAGTTTCTTTTGAACGAAGCTGCAAGTGGCTCGCGGTATCATAAGCATAATCTGTTGTAGATACCAATTCATTGCCATTGAAATTTTCAGTAGCAATCGTCTGAAGAGGCTCTAGCGCATGGAAAGTAGAAATCCAATATTCTGAAAAGGCATAGACAGGTTGTGGAGGTTGTGAAAATGCAGGGAGCCTATTGCTGTTGCTGTAGCCTTTGATATATTTAAGATTGAGCCATGGATTAGGTGCGGAATAATGGTTGACTATAGTTTTTTCATTGCCTATCTTGTTTTCCACCAGCAGCCCATTCATCGGGTCTTCCCCGCAAGGAAAAATTCCTAGATTCCAAGCATGTGAATCTCCATACAGATAGCATCTGGTATCACCAGCAGCGGCATGGGAGAAAAAGAGGTATTTAAAAGACGTCGTTTTTGTTTCTCCAGGGGCAATATTCATTTCTTTTACGCTTGAATAGCCTACTGGCTGTCCTTGGTACTGTTGCATTGGGTAATAATTATCCGAATTTAGGTAATAGATATTGCCATACACGAAGTAATGAGCTAGATTGAGCCTGCAGAATCCCGATTCAATGCCAGCATCATCCTTGTAAGAATACCTCTTTTCAATAGGAATTGCATTGTCATCGGCATAGGTCTTTATCGATTTGATTCGGTGGCCTCCCAGCGGAATATCATATTTGGTTCCTATTTTGGCAACCATGCTGCTGTCATAAACCTCCCATCCGAGCTCAAGGTGCACATTATCCGAAGCCAGGTTAAAGACGGGCTCATCAAAAACAGTTTTCCTTCCTGTATAGATCTCAACGACCAGCTTATAATTCTGGGGCTGAATATTTATAGTATTTGCCACAGTCCCCACAGGAAGGTTCATATAGCCATTTTGCGATCCTGAAATAAGAGAGTTTGCATACTGGGTGCCGTCTTTTATGATTTTATAATAAATAGAGCATCCGTTGGCAATAGGAAGGCTTTCCTGCCCATAATTGCAGGCAGTGCAATTAGCCGTGATGCGCACAGGCATGTTGACAGTATATTGATTGCTTCCGGTAATCATTGAATAGTTATAGCCAACAACATTGTCTCCCAAGAGAAAAGGAATTTCATAGACAACTTTTCTTCCCCCTTGATAGCTGACATTGGATAGCGGCGTAGCATTTAAGGAATCAAAAGCCAGTCCTGTTTTTACAGAAGGAATAATGCTGATGCCGTCAACGGGAGGAATATTTTGGGAAGTAGTTTGATATAACTCTACAATCGGTTTCTCATTCAAGCCCCTGTTGTTTTCAAATTCATACTGGGTATAGCCCCCCGTAGGATAAGTAACTTTGGTAAGCAATCCGGCTTGTGAAAAAGCACTGTGTACGTTTCGGTTGGGCATTAAATCGTCAAACCTTCTAAAGGTAGGCACAATAGAAGGATTCGCCGTCGCGCCGTTGTAATATCCCCACCAATCTCTCGCATAAGAAAAGCGATGGGGCAGGGCAATTTCATTATAGGCAAAAGAATAGAAAGGCTTATTGGCGGCAGAGCTGGTATTCCCCAATATAGTTATCCTGTCTAAAAACAGCCTTTTTGTCAAATCAGAGGCAGCATTCACATAACCGCAGCTGTAGATGGGGCCTACAGGCGAATCGCTTATTTTATAAGTATAGCCAAACTGATAGCTGTTGACCAAATTTTGGTTTCTGTCTAGTATCGTTATGGCATTGAGCTTTTTCCCAAAGGCATAGTCTTCACGGGTATTTTGGTCAAGCGTAAAGATCACCTTGCCGAAATCTCCTGAGATGGATTCCATGAAATGTGCAGTTCCTCTTGTCTTTTGGTAGTTTGTGCCGACATTGTTGAAAATTTCAGTATAAACGGGAGAATAGACATCCCTTCGCTGGCTGGCCAGATTGCAGTCTTCATAATTATATTGGGCATAAGAAAAATTAAGCTGGCGGTTTGAAGGCGACTTTATTTTGGTAAGCATCCACGAACTCTGAAACTCGCCATCAAAGCTTTTTCCATCTAGCGTAGGCAGATCGCTTTCAGTCACGGTATAGGTATAAGTTGGCGACATCATTACGCCTATGCCGAACGTATAGACAAACCCATCCGTACCTGTTATTTCCCAGCCTTTCAGCCTGTTTGCTTCAAAAACAGGTGTAATCCTATTGTTTGTTATAGGAAATTGTATAATCTCGCCTGTTGGATAAACAGATCTGTTTTGGCTGAAATAAAAACACAGGCTCTCTCCATTCGGAAGCACGGCCCTGTATTCGTCAGATTCAAGATCAATTGTCCCTCCTCTTGAATTCTCGATCAGCGATTCAAAATGCGTTCGGATGCCGTCATTTTCAGTAGTATATTCTGTTTCATAAATAAATCCGTGATTGGGAGAGTCGTCTGGAATCCCCTTAACAATTCGGGTTACCTGTGGCTGGGATAAGCTAAAGCCCATGCCCACCCACCCGGCACGTTCGCTGACATTGACTCCTGAAGAATTGTAGCTTACAGATATGGGATAAGCAATATCCCCTTCATTAATGTTGTAAATTGGAATACTGATATTTGGAATGCCCGTATTGTAAGAAACAGGAGTTTCTAGAGATTTGAGAAGCGCGCTGGTCTCCGGGGTTTTTATATTCAGGTCAGGAACAAAATTTCCCTCTCCTGAAGTCTGTGCACTGCATATATTCACGGCCAGCAGGGCTAGCAATGTTAATCGAAATGCGGTCTTAAGTTGATATGATTGCATGGTTTTCGTTTGTGTATAATATAATTAATTCTTGCTTAACGTTTTATGAACTTGTACACATCCTGCTGGATTATTATTCCTTCGGTTGCGCTGACTTGCAAGTCAGTCTTTATTTCTTGGCGCTGGCTCCAATCAAAAGCAGAGCCAGCTGGTATATTTTTCTCATCTGTTTATTTTCTTCTTAATTCTTATTCACTGTCTTCATCACTTTAATCCCATCCTCCTGCACCTCTGTCTTGATCTTAATCAGGTAGATTCCCTCAGGATAGCTGCCAAGATCCACCGGCACTGTCCTGTCTTTTACTTCAAAAGACTGTAATTGCCTTCCCGACAGGTCGTATACATATCCCGTCCCGCCGACAAAATCATACCCGATGACTACGTTGGTATACTGCACAGCAGGATTCGGGAAGGCCTCGATAGACTTCCTGTCTTCCTTCTTCTTGTCGCTGTCCTTCAGTTTAACCACCCAGAAGTCGTTGTTCCCCTTGCCCGTATTGCGGTCGCGGGAGACTTCCCCCTTGGAAGTTCCTGCCAGCAGGTAGCCCCCGTCTCGGGTCTCGATGGCTTTTCTCAAGATGTCCTCGCCGTTGCTTCCCGCATGCTGCCTCCATTTTTCCTCCCCGTTTTCATCGGTCTTTATTACGACGTAGTCGTTGATTCCTTCCTTATCTTTTTTCTTGGTGCCCATCGTCTCGCTCTGCGCATAGCCCCCGAGCAATAGCGAATGGTCCTTATTTTCTACTAATGAAGTCAAAAGGTCCACGTTTCCGATATCATAGGTTTCCTGCCAAAGGATTTCTCCCGAAGCGTCGATTTTCAGCATCCAGAAATCCGTGCCCTTTTTGTTCGAGCTGTTCTTGTTTCCCGTAGTTCCCGAATTGGAGTTTCCCGCAATGACGAAGTTTCCGTCGTGCGATTCCAGAAGGGCATAGGGCTGGTCGTCGCCGTCCCCGCCGTAGGCCTTCTGCCACTCGGTATTGCCTTCCTTATCCAATTTTACTATAAAGTAGTCGCCCTGTCCGTAGCATTTTTCGGTCTTGTTTCCCGATTCCGGAGAGTTCGAGTAGCCCGCCAGAAGGTAGCCACCGTCTCTGGTCTGGATGATGCTCCTGAGCTGGTCGGCATATTCGCCCCCGATGGTGCGCTGCCATTCCACTTTTCCCTTGCTGTCGAGCTTTACCGCCCAGTAGTCGAGGTTGCCGAAGCCGTCCTCCCACTTGCCGAACGGGTCTTTCGCGCCCTTCACCTCGGGGCTCTTTTCCGAACTGGAGGAGCCTCCCAGGATATAGCCCCCGTCAGAAGTCGGGAAGGCTGCGCTGAGCTGTTCCTGTCCGCTTCCCCCGAGGGTGCGCTGCCACTGCTCGCCGCCCTTTGCATCGAGCTTCACGACCCAGAAGTCTTCCATTCCCCTGCAGGCCTCTTTTTTCTGCAGTCCTTCCCCCGAATCGGAGGTTCCCGCAAGCAGGAATCCCGCGTCTTTGGTCAGCCTCACGGCCTGCAATAGGTCTGTTCCCGGCCCTCCGAAGCCCTTCTGCCAGTCGAGCTCGCCGTGCTCGTCCATCTTCCAGACCCAGTAGTCCAGGCCTCCCTGCGGCTCGGCGGTCTTGTTGCCGGTCTTTCTGGAAAGCGAGCTTCCCGCAAGCAGGAAGCCGTAGTCGGGCGTGGCAACGGCATCGAAGAGGTAGTCGGCGTGCTTGCCTCCGTAGGATTTCTCCCAAAGGAGGTCTTGGGCATGGGATGCGCTGCTAACTGCAAGCAGGCTAAGGGCAAACAAGAATTGGATGGAATTTCGTTTCATTATGGATGGGTCTTTTTTATTTGATAGTAAGCTATTAACGCAATATTGTTTTAAAAATTATCTTACAAATAAAAGTTAATCGCGCAAAAATATCCAATAAAAAGAACCTGTGCAATACATAAAAATTGTGTAGTAAAAAAGAGAAATTGGAAATGCTTGCAAGAAGAATGTTGACGAGAAATAAAAACAAACAAACCGCTGAAATACAATATATTAAAATGTATTTAATTTAATTTGAAAGCAAAATTTGCAAGTTCGAAAATCAGAATAGCGATTACTTTTACCATACGGTAAAGAAAAAATAATTTAGCTAGAAATTCCAATAACAAAGACCGATTTAGAGGCAGAATTATTTTGAGGCAGGAGAGTTCCATTCTCATTATGAAAAAAGTCTATTTCTAGAATATAAAAACCTACGCCTTGAGAAAAATTAGCAGGCATTTGAAAAGACAGTTGCTTTGACTTATAATCCATTCCAAAAAATTGCCAGCCAGAAGACTGAATAGCACCAGTCTCCTCTTGAAAATCAAAACGAAGATGGTGAAGCCGAATCCCAAGCAAAAAATCGCCATCTGGAAAAGTAAAAATTTTAGTCGCTTTAAAAGAATTAAATTGCAAAAGTCCAGCATCTAAATCAAAAAAGAATTTATCCTTAAAAGCAGAAGGCAAAAATCCGAAAGGGTTAAAATCATAGCCAGTCAGCAATTGTCTCGCAGGCTCATTTTCAAAAGCCATGCCCAGATTCCTTTCGCCACGAACAGAAACAGTATCTAAAATCATGGCTTTTCGCATAATGCTGGTCAGCGAATTGCAGATCGCGCCATTATTTTTCTTCGGCAATAAATCGCGCAGTTCATATCTTATTTTCTTGCAGAGCGAAGAAATCCTGGCAAACTCATTCGAATTCTTCAGGCACAAATCATATTTAAGATCAGAATTCATCTTTTCCTTAGTAAACCCAGTCTTCAATTGCAGGATATGGTACCCTTTATCTTCCACAGGATAAGTCACATAGTTGCCAATACGCTTCGGAATTTTTTCGTTGCTATATATTTTTGCCATAACTTTATATATTAAATCCGTGCGCTATTTTATATTCATCCGTGTTTGCTCCTTACCTGCTCCCTACTTTAGGCATAGTTAAGGCATACCCGTGGTACCCAAGCAAACGCTTTATTTTTATGAAAACACATAATTAATTTGTTAAAAATTAAAAATAAACACATTTACTATGCGTGCATAATATTTTATTTTGTACATTTGAAATAACCAATTACACATGAAAGACAAAACGATAGACTATATTCTGAGAGCGACTTGGCAGGCTGTCGCAAGAATGTATAACGAAGAAGCAGCCAAATATGGAGCAACAATGGCGACTGGCTTCGCCTTATTGAGCCTGGACAAAGACAAAGGTTCGCCATCGACAACATTAGGCCCAAAGATGGGAATGGAAGCCACAAGCCTAACAAGAACCTTAAAGTCAATGGAAGACAAAGGACTGATTACCAGAAAGAAAAACCCTGTTGACGGAAGAGGCGTTTTGATTCACCTCACAAAATTTGGCAAAGAAAAGAGGGAGCTTTCGAAAAACACGGTCTTAAAATTTAATGAAACCATCAGAGAACATATTTCTGAAGAGAAATTGCAGCATTTTATCGAAGTGGCCGAAACCATCAACAATTTGATTGCTGACAAGAATATCTTCTCTGAAGATGACAAACAGATACAAACAACAAACAAATAATAGAATGAAACGACTGATTAAAAAAGTTGCTGTCATTGGTTCGGGAATCATGGGGTCAGGCATTGCCTGCCATTTTGCAAATATCGGCGTAGAAGTTTTGCTTCTCGATATTGTGCCTCGTGAATTGACTGAAGCAGAACAGAAAAAAGGATTGACGCTGGAAAGCAAAGTAGTAAGAAACAGAGTGGTTAACGAGCATTTGGCAAATGCCTTGAAGTCGAAACCGGCTCCTATTTACCATCCAAAGTTCGCCAGCAGAATCACAACCGGAAATACTACAGATGATTTGGCTAAAATTGCCGATGTAGATTGGATCATCGAAGTGGTTATCGAAAGGCTTGACATCAAAAAGCAAGTCTTTGAACAGATCGAAAAATTCAGAAAGCCAGGTACACTAATTACATCAAACACGTCTGGAATCCCGATTCATTTTATGAGTGAAGGAAGAAGCGAAGACTTCCAAAAGCACTTCTGCGGGACGCACTTCTTTAATCCTGCACGTTATTTAAAACTCTTCGAAATCATTCCCGGACCTAAAACTTCAACGGAAGTATTAGATTTCCTAAATGAATACGGAGAAAAATTCTTAGGAAAAACTTCGGTCGTAGCCAAAGATACGCCAGCGTTCATCGGAAACCGTATTGGTATTTTCGGAATTATGAGTATGTTCCACCAAGTGAAGGAATTAGGCCTAACCATTGAAGAAGTGGATAAATTGACTGGTCCGGTTATTGGCCGACCAAAATCGGCTACGTTCAGAACAGTTGATGTTGTAGGATTAGATACTTTGGTGCACGTTGCCAACGGAATCTACGAAAACTGTCCCGAAGACGAAGCACACGAATTGTTCAAACTTCCGGAATTCATCAGCAAGATGATGGAAAACAAATGGCTGGGAAGCAAAACAGGACAAGGCTTTTACAAAAAAGTGGACAAAGACATCTTGTCTTTAGACTTAGATACTTTAGAATACAGAGCTGCTAAAAAAGCCTCTTTCGCTACTTTAGAATTGACCAAAACCATTGACAAGCCGATTAATCGCTTCAAGGTTTTGGTAAAAGGAACTGACAAAGCGGGAGAATTCTATAGAAAAAACTTTACGGGAATGTTCGCTTATGTAGCCAACAGGGTTCCTGAAATCACAGAAGACTTATACAAGATTGACGATGCCATGAAAGCAGGCTTCGGTTGGGAAAACGGTCCCTTTGAAATCTGGGATGCCATCGGTGTTGAAAAAGGCATCGAATTGATGAAAGCTGAGAATCTCGAGCCTGCAACTTGGGTGACAGAAATGCTGGCTTCTGGAAATAAATCTTTTTATACCATTAAAGACGGAGCTACTTATTATTATGATATCGCTTCAAAATCTCAAAAGAAAATTCCGGGACAAGATTCGTTTATCATCCTAAATAATATTCGCGAAAGCAAAAAAGTTTGGAGCAATTCAGGCGCTGTAATCACTGATTTAGGTGACGGAATCTTAAACCTTGAATTCCAATCGAAAATGAATACGATTGGTGGCGATGTCTTGCAAGGAATCAACAAAGCCATCGACTTGGCTGAAAAAGAATATGCTGGTCTGGTTATCGGTAATCAAGCGGCGAATTTCTCTGTCGGAGCCAACATCGGAATGATTTTTATGATGGCGGTTGAGCAAGAATATGATGAACTAAATATGGCAATTAAATTGTTCCAAGACACAATGATGCGCGTTCGTTATTCAGGAATTCCAGTCGTAGTAGCTCCCCACGGAATGACTTTGGGTGGCGGTTGCGAAATGAGCATGCACGCTGATAAGGTTGTCGCTGCCGCAGAAACGTATATCGGTTTGGTTGAATTTGGTGTCGGGGTAATTCCTGGCGGTGGCGGTTCTAAGGAAATGGCTTTGAGAGCATCGGATTTATTCCGTAAGAACGACGTGGAACTAAACGTTTTGCAGGAATATTTCTTAACTGTAGCGATGGCAAAAGTTTCAACTTCTGCACACGAAGCCTTCGATTTAGGCATATTGCAACACGGAAAAGATATCGTAGTAATCAACAAAGACAGACAAATCGCAGAAGCTAAAAAACAAGCATTGATCTTAGCAGATGTTGGATATACACAACCCATCAGAAGAAAAGACGTAAAAATCTTAGGAAAGCAAGCCTTGGGAATGTTCTTAGTTGGAACCGACCAAATGCAAGCCGGAAGCTATATTTCTGAACACGACAAGAAAATTGCTAATAAACTTGCCTACGTTATGGCCGGTGGCGATTTATCAGAAGCTACTTTAGTAACAGAGCAATATTTATTGGATTTGGAAAGAGAGGCTTTCTTGTCTCTTTGTACAGAAAGAAAGACTTTAGAAAGAATTCAGTTTATGCTAACAAAAGGAAAACCGTTAAGAAACTAAAAGATGAAAACAGCATATATAGTAAAAGCATACAGAACGGCCGTTGGTAAAGCACCGAAAGGCGTTTTTCGCTTCAAAAGACCCGATGAATTGGCTGCAGAAACCATTCAATATATGATGAATGAGCTGCCTGATTTCGACAAGAAAAGAATTGACGACGTAATGGTCGGAAACGCAATGCCAGAAGCAGAACAAGGCTTGAATGTGGCAAGATTGATTTCCTTGATGGGATTGAAAGTCGACGATGTTCCGGGTGTTACCGTAAATAGATATTGCGCTTCTGGATTAGAAACAATCGCAATGGCAACCGCAAAAATACAATCAGGAATGGCAGATTGTATTATTGCCGGTGGTGCCGAAAGCATGAGTTTTATCCCGATGGGAGGCTACAAGCCAACTCCAGATTATGCAGTAGCAAAAGAAGGTCATGAAGATTACTATTGGGGAATGGGATTGACAGCGGAAGCGGTTGCAAAACAGTTCAATGTTTCTCGAGAAGATCAAGATCAATTTGCTTTCAATTCACACCAAAAAGCGTTGAAAGCGCAAGCGGAAGGCAAATTTGACAAGCAGATTGTTCCGATTACTGTGGAGCAAATTTATGTTGATGAAAACGGAAAGAAAGCGACTAAATCTTACGTAGTAAATAAAGACGAAGGTCCGAGGGCTGATACCAATTTAGATGCCTTGGCAAAACTAAGACCCGTCTTCGCCGCTGATGGAAGCGTTACAGCAGGAACTTCTTCTCAAATGAGTGACGGCGCTGCATTCGTAATGGTGATGTCAGAAGATTTGGTCAAAGAACTAAACTTAGAACCCATTGCAAGAATGGTAAGTTATGCAGCAGCAGGAGTCGAACCAAGAATCATGGGAATCGGACCCGTGAAAGCAATTCCAAAAGCTTTGAAACAAGCCGGAATGTCTTTGAATGATATTGAATTATTTGAATTGAACGAAGCTTTTGCATCACAATCTTTGGCAGTTATCAGAGAATTAGGAATCAATCCTGAGATCGTAAATGTGAATGGCGGAGCTATCGCATTGGGTCATCCACTGGGTTGCACAGGCGCAAAACTTTCTGTGCAACTATTCGACGAAATGAAACGCAGAGGAAATAAATATGGTATTGTGACGATGTGTGTTGGAACTGGCCAGGGTGCTGCGGGAGTTTACGAAATACTTTAATTATTTGAAGATTTTCTCGCCTTTTGTCATTCCGACGAAGGAGGAATCTCCGTTGAAATTTGAAATACTTGTGAAGATTCTTCCTTCGTCAGAATGACAAGATTGAGGAATTTGATTATAAATTACTAGAAACAAAAAAACTAAACATAATAAGAAATGGCTGATACAATCGAAAAACAAGTTACGCGAGGTGGTCAATTCCTTGTAAAAGAAACAAAAAGCGAAGACATCTTTACTCCTGAGGATTTTTCTGAAGAGCAATTGATGATGAAACAAATGGTTAAGGAATTTGTGGACAAAGAAATCTGGCCGAACAAAAACCGTTTTGAAAATAAAGATTACGCTTTTACCGAAGAATGTATGAAAAAAGCGGGTGAATTGGGACTTCTTGGAGTTGCAGTTCCTGAAGAATATGGCGGACTCGGAATGGGATTTGTTTCCACAATGCTGGTTTGCGACTATATTTCTGGAGCCACAGGTTCGTTTTCAACAGCTTTCGGAGCGCATACCGGAATCGGTACCATGCCGATTACTTTATACGGGACAGAAGAACAAAAGAAAAAATATGTACCAAAATTAGCTTCTGGCGAATGGTTCGGAGCGTATTGCTTGACAGAACCTGGAGCAGGATCTGATGCCAATTCAGGAAAAACAAAAGCTGTTTTATCAGAAGACGGAACACATTACAAAATCACAGGGCAAAAAATGTGGATTTCTAATGCCGGTTTCTGTAGCGTTTTCATCGTATTTGCAAGAATTGGTGATGATAAAAATATTACAGGTTTCATCGTAGAAAACGATCCGTCAAACGGAATTTCGATGAATGAAGAAGAGCATAAATTAGGAATTCGTGCTTCCTCTACGCGTCAGGTCTTCTTTAGTGATACGAAAGTTCCGGTTGAAAATATGCTTTCTGAAAGAGGAAACGGTTTCAAGATTGCGATGAATGCTTTGAATGTGGGCCGTATTAAATTAGGTGCCGCTTGTCTGGATGCACAACGAAGAGTCACAACTGGAGGCGTAAAATACGCTAATGAAAGAATTCAGTTCAACACTCCTATTGCAAACTTTGGAGCTATCCGTTCAAAAATTGCTGAAATGGCAACTTCTTGTTATGCTGGCGAAAGCGCTTCTTATCGTGCTGCGAAAGCCATTGAAGAAAGAATCGAGGCCCGTGTTGCCGAAGGTGTTTCGCACCAAGAAGCAGAATTAAAAGGTGTTGAAGAATTTGCAATCGAATGTTCTATCTTAAAAGTGGCTATTTCTGAAGACGTACAAAATTGTGCTGATGAAGGAATTCAAATTTTTGGTGGAATGGGATTTTCAGAAGATACACCTATGGAAAGCGCCTGGAGAGATGCAAGAATAGCGAGAATTTACGAAGGAACAAACGAAATCAACCGAATGCTTTCCGTTGGAATGCTAGTAAAAAAAGCAATGAAAGGCCACGTAGATTTATTAGGTCCGGCGATGAAAGTGCAAGAAGAATTGATGGGAATTCCTGATTTTAATACACCTGACTATTCTGAATTATTTGCAGAGGAAAAAGAAATCGTTGGTAAATTGAAAAAAGTATTCTTGATGGTGGCTGGTGCTGCAGTTCAAAAATATGGTCCAGATTTAGACAGTCACCAGCAATTATTGATGGCGGCTTCTGATATCTTGATTGAAATTTATATGGCAGAATCTACTATTTTGAGAACAGAAAAATTAGCAAAATCTAAAGGTGCTGAAAATGTAAAAGAGCAGATCGCAATGGCACAATTATACTTGTACAAAGCGGTTGATATCGTGACTATAAAAGGAAAAGAAGGAATTGCTTCTTTCTCTGAAGGCGATGAGCAAAGAATGATGCTGATGGGATTGAAACGCTTTACGAAATATACAAACCTTCCGAATGTAGTGGCTTTGCGTGAAACTATCGCTTCTAAATTGATTGAAGAAAATGAATATTGCTTTTAGTCAAAAAGTAATTACAAATAAAAAACCGCTGATTTCTCAGCGGTTTTTTTCGTTTTCAGTGCAATTTTTTTTGTGATTTTTATAATGGTTTTCTTCCAGAAATGACTCTTAATAATACGATGATAATCGCGATTACTAATAAAATATGGATTAATCCTCCTGTTGCAATTCCTGTTCCTAAAACTCCGAAGAATCCTAAAGCCCAGATGATTACTAGAATTACTGCTATTGTATAAAGTAAATTTCCCATAATGTTGTTGTTTTTATTGGTTAGTATTTTGGTTTATTATTGTTGTATTAAAATTACTATTTGTTATAAAAAATCATCTTATAAAATTAGTGAAAAAGATTATATGATTAAGGAAATACCTTATAAAAAAGCTGGCAATTTCTTACCAGCTTTTTATGATTTATAGCGGTTTTCTTCCTTGAATTACTCTCAGCAATACTACAATTACTGCGATTACTAAAAGTATGTGAATTAAACCACCAGTAACAAATCCACCTAAGAATCCGATTGCCCAGATAATTATTAAAATCACTGCGATAGTATAAAGTAGATTTCCCATGATATTATTTTTTAATTGTTAATCTTGATTATTTTTTCTTATCAATTCTTTCTTTCAATTTTTTTGCATGCTCTAAATGAGTTGTCAAGGTCGGAATTTTGTTTGCTGCCCAAACTCTGATTTCTTCATCTTTGGCATCTTTAGAAACTTTTTCAGCATTTTTGATTGCTTTTTCATGGCCGTCAACCATCATTGCAGCAAACTTTTTGTCAAAATCCAACCCTGTTTTTTTGTTCAAATCATCATAAGCTTCTTTCCCATCTTCAGTAGCAACAAGTGGCAATGAAATTTGTTTTTTATCTGAAAAAGCTTTCAAATCTTCAAAAGATTTTGTGTGATCGTCAACTAGCATTTTCCCAAAAGACTTCACTTCTTCATCAGTTCCTTTTTGCTGCGCAAGCTTGCCTACTTCAATTTCTTCCAAATCAGTTTCAGCAGCATCAACTAAAAATTCTGAATCTTCTTCTTTTGCGTTATTATCTTCAAATTTCACTTCGTTTTGATCTTCAGCAGCTTCTTTTGAATCTTCTGGTTTTGATTCTTGTTTGCAAGAAGTCGTTCCTAAACTTAAGGTAAGAACTGCGGCGCTTAGAAGCGCTTTCCCTAAAATTGTTGATTTTTTCATAGTGCTTTTTTTTGAGTAATTATGGTTTGTTTATATATGACTAAATTACTTTTTAACTAAAAAAAGGTACTTACAGAATTAATCTTTTATGTTACACAATTCGGATAACAAGAATTTTATTATAAAATGGGCCTGTATTTTCAGTAATTCATAGCAAATCATCTTTTGTACGCTTTTAAAAATATCAAATTTCAGCATCTAAATATTTTTTTCGAATTTTTCTGAGTTGATAAGAAAAAACATAGCTTTGTACCTGAATTTCTAATTAATGATCAACCCATCGGCACACGGCTGGATAGACAAATTTTTCGCAGAGCAAAAGCATCTGCAGCTTCCTGTTGTTCCTTATTCTAGAGAATTTTATAAAAAAACCAGACAAACCGGATTCATTTATGGGCATGTCGTTTCGTTTGACACGCCATCGCTGATTGACACCAAAGGTTGGATTTCTGAAGAATTCTCAAAAGTTGCTCTGCTGAATACTTTGTATGGAGTTTATGGTTTAGTTTCGCACGAAAGCAGTCCCAAAGATTTTATTGCAAAGACCATTTCTTTTTATAAGGAAATGCATCCGAAAGGCTTTAATTTATTTGACAAAATGCTTCCTGAAAGCTCTCCTTCCATTGATTTAGAGAAAATTATTGGAGAAAGAGTACAAACCAACGAAGGAATTATTGGAAAGAATTTTTCGCATATTTTAACCAATGCCTTGTTATTTGTAGATGTCTTGGCTTTTCGCCAATATCTTTTAAACGATGAAATTCCGAATAATTATCTCAAAAAATTAGAAGAAACCATTGTCAGCATTGTTTCTTTAGCTTTGAATACAAAATCGAAGAAATCGCATTATGATGATTTATTGATCAAGCTTTTTGAAGCTTCTGTTCGCTATACAAAATTTTCTAAAGTAAATGTACAGAATCTCGAAGCTCTTGAATTAGATTATTTTAACTCTGAATTAGAAAAATTATATTTGATTGACATGGCGGGAATGGCGCTTTGGAATGATGAAGACATGGAAAAAAATGAGGCTTCATTTCTGTATGAATTAGCCAAAACCATGAATATTTCAGAGAATTTTGTCACAGAAAGCATATCTGCAACAGATGAATTTATTCATAAATATAAAAAGCAGATCCCCTATTTTAATTATTCAAATCCGGTAAAGCATTTTTATGAGCAAACCACTCAAAGTGTAAAAGTTTTGATCACGAGAAATAAATCAAGATTGGCTAAAGAACTAGCAAACAATGGCGATTTGGTTCTTTTGTTGACCTATTCCACACATCGAAGTTTAGATGCAAAAGAAAAGAAAAAGATTAAGAAACAGCTTTTAGAAATCTGCAAAACCATTCCGTCATTAACAATATTTCTCTTGCCAGGCGGCAGTTTATTGCTTCCAATTTTAATCAAATTCATTCCGCAATTGCTTCCTTCCACCTTTAACGAGAACTTAGAAATTGAAACTGAATAAAAAAAGCCTCTTGAAATCAAGAGGCTTTTTTGTTTTTTAGAATTTCAATTGGTAAACTGCATCCAAATCTTCGTTACCGCAAAGGTTTACTTCAAGATCTTTAACGAGCCCATTGTTAAGTCGGTAAACCCAGCCGTGAAGGCAAAGATTTTGTCCGTTTCTCCACGCTCCTTGCACGATTGAAGTTTTTGCCAAATCATAAACCTGCTCTTTTACGTTCAATTCTACAAAAGCGTCAAAACGATCTTTTTCGTCCATAATAGAGTCTAAATAATGGTGGTGGTGCCTGTAAACATCTTTAATGTGGCGAATCCAGTTGTCAATCAATCCGATAGAATCGTTGCCCATTGCTGCTTTCACGCCACCGCAGCCGTAATGACCGCAAACGATAACGTGCTGTACTTTCAAAACATTTACGGCATAATCTAAAACACTGAGCATATTCATGTCAGAGTGAATGACCATGTTTGCAATATTTCTGTGCACGAAAACTTCTCCTGGCTGCGCGCCAATTACCTCATTTGCAGGAACTCGGCTATCTGAACATCCAATCCACAATAATGGTGGCGATTGCCCTTCTGCTAATCTTTCAAAGTATTGCGGGTCGCTGTCAATTTTTGATTTAACCCAATTTTTGTTTCCGTCTAATATTTTTTTATAAAAATCGCTCATTTTCTTAGTTTTTAATATTTTGGATTAGATGGTATAATCCGATTCTTTATTATTTCTTTTTTCTTCCAGCATGGTCAGACATTTATCATAATCTAACTTTGACTGTTTTCTTAATCTTGCTTCTTCATAATTCTCAAAGAAAACGTGGTTTCCGTTGTCTTCTAGATCATCAAGTTCATACGCTTTTTTGAAGCCTTTTAATTTTACTTTTATATTTTCTTCCGATGCTCGAATCGTCGCAAATTCTTGGATTAAATCTAAAACATCGTGAGCGATATAAACCGTGTCAGAAGCATTGATCACCACTCTAGAATTCTCTGGAATCTGCGATAAAGTAGTTTTGATTGCCGCTTTATTTAAAAAGGAAACTTCTTGCGCCAAGTCAATGCGAATCACGTCTCCGTCTTCAAATTTCTCTTTTCTGAAACGGTAAGCTCTTTTCAGGTTTCCTCTTAAGATGAACAAAATGCTGATGATGATTCCAAGGGCAACTCCTTTTAATAAATCTGTAAAAACTACAGCCAATAAAGTCGCGATGAAAGGCACAAACTGGTATTTTCCTTTATGCCAAAAGTGCATAATAATTGATGGTTTTGCCAATTTATATCCAACCAAAAGCAATACCGCAGCCAAAGTCGCCAACGGAATCTTATTCAAAAGAAAAGGAATTGAAAGCACGCTGATCAGCAATAAGACACCGTGGATAATCGCCGACATTTTAGTTTTCGCCCCAGCATTTGCATTTGCAGAAGACCTTACAACAACCGAAGTCATTGGCAATCCGCCAATTAATGTACTTAAGATATTACCAATTCCCTGCGCTTTTAATTCCACATTTGTATCGGTATATCTTTTTTGCGAATCCATTCTGTCAGACGCTTCAATGCAAAGCAAAGTTTCTATGGAAGCCACGATGGCAATTGTCGCTCCGACTGTCCAGACTTTTACGTTTAAAAATCCTGAAAAATCTGGTGTCACGATAATATTCTTGAAATCATCCCAAGACTGAGGCACCGGAAGATTTACCAAATGCTCTTTTTCAATAGCCAGAGGACTTCCAGAAGAGATGAAAATTTCGTTTAAGACAACGCCCACGATTACGGCTACCAAAGCACCAGGAATTAATTTTAATCTTTTTAGGAAGCCAATTCTATCCCAAGAAATTAAGATTGCGATTGAAATCAAAGTAATTACGATAGCTCCAAGCTGCACGTGGTTGAAAGAATCTAGAATAGAATCCCAAGCATTGCCGCCTTTTTCAGCGAAAGCTTCGTCTCCTTCAAAATCGCTGTCATAACCGACGGCATGAGGAATTTGTTTTAGAATAATTATAATTCCGATACCTGCCAACATTCCCTCGATGACATTGGTCGGAAAATAATTAGAGATACTTCCTGCCTTGATAAAACCAAGAATTAATTGGATAATTCCCGCAATCAAACCAGCGGTAAGAAATATATTGAAAGCGCCTAGGTCAGTAATGGCAGTCAAAACAATAGCTGTCAAACCTGCAGCCGGACCTGAAACACTGATATGCGAGCGACTGAGCGTTCCGACAACAATTCCGCCCACAATTCCAGCAATAATACCGGATAAAGGCGGTGCGCCAGAAGCCAAGGCAATTCCCAAACACAAGGGAAGCGCCACCAAGAAAACCACTAAGCCCGAAGGAAAATCAGACTTAAGGTTGGCAAAAAGATTTATTTTTTTTGTCATAATACCGAAAAAATTTAATACAAAGAGTGGAGCAAACATTAAGCAATGCAAGCTCAAGCCTTGAAGTTTTCAAGACTAAAAATTTGTATTAAACCTGTTCGGGCGGAGGAGAAAAAATGGTTGAAGCCGCGTTATCGTACTTCAAAGTATGTTGTGAAATGATCAAGCTGGAAGAACTTGCCGTGTAATTTGAGAAAATTATGTAGTCGGCAATTTTAAAATCAGCTTTTAGCTCTTTACAGCCATGATTGTGCTGTTCTTCTTCAGACATGCTGTAAACCATAGATGTATCAATGTCTTCCTTTATCAAGCTTACAACCGTAGGCGTGACGATAAAAGTCAAAAACATTAATAAAACTATTTTTACTGCAAATTTCATAGTGGCGAAAATAGTTATAAAAGAGTTTATTTAAAAGCCATATAAATTAATTTAATCAAATTTTAACATAAAAAAAATGCAATGATTATAGTAAACAATCATTGCATTTTTCACAAAAATAGAGATAAAAATCTCTGAACTCTAACCAACCTTATATCTTTTCTTCCAGCCAAGCTTTCATCATCCAGATTGTTTTTTCTTGCTCTTTAATAAAATCGCTCATCATAGAATTTGTTCCTTCGTCATTGGCGTCGGCAGATTTAGTCAAAAGTTCTCTTTCGATTTTTAATAAATCAGACAATGAAGTTACGATCAAATGAACCGCTTCTTCGTCTACAGAGATATTTTTTCCGACTTTAATTTTATTGTTATCGACATAATCTTGAAAAGTATGCAGCGGTTTTCCGCCAATTGTCAGCACCCTTTCAGCGATTAAATCGATTTTTAATTGTGCATCATTATATAATTCTTCAAATTTTACATGAAGATCAAAAAAGCGCTTTCCGCGGATGTTCCAATGAATTCCTCTCAAGTTCTGGTAATATACTTGAAAACTGGATAATAATACGTTTAAATCGTTTGCAATTTCTTCGGTTTCCTTGATTGGCAAACCTAAAATGTTAGTTTTCATCTTTGGTAGTTTTAAATATTTTGTGATAATAAAATTACAAAATTTAAAGTATTTTAAATCATAAGGAAATCTTATAATTTTCTATCTTTGCATCACAAAATACTATTACAATGACTATCACTCAATTATATTATGTTTTGGCAGTGGCCGAAAATAAAAATTTTACGCTTGCCGCAGAGAAATGTTTTGTTACCCAGCCGACTTTAAGCATGCAGATTCAAAAACTGGAAGATGAACTCGGAATCTTAATTTTTGACCGCAGTAAAAAGCCAATCCAATTGACAGAAATCGGTCAAAAAATTGTAACACAAGCAAAAAATATTGTCAATGAATCCGACAGAATTCAAGATATTGTAGACCAGCAGAAAGGTTTCGTTGGCGGCGAATTCAAATTAGGAATCATTCCAACGATCATGCCGACGCTTTTGCCTATGTTTTTGAATAATTTCATTAAGAAATATCCAAAAATCAAGCTGATTATTGAAGAGCATAATACGGAAGAAATAATTACAAGGCTAAAAAATGGCCATTTAGATGCCGCGATTGCAGCAACTCCGTTAGAAGATGAAAAAATCAAGGAAATTGTTTTGTATTATGAGCCGTTCGTAGCTTATTTTCCAGAAAACCACAGCAGTTTTCAAAAAGAAGAAATCGAAGTGGAAGATATTGACGTGGATAATTTATTGCTTCTTCAAGACGGACATTGTTTCCGCGACGGAATTCTAAACCTTTGCAGAAATATAAACAGTTCTGACGCTTCATCTTTTCAGATTGAAAGTGGCAGTTTTGAAACTTTGATAAAATTAGCAGATGAAGGTTTGGGAACGACGCTTCTTCCCTATTTGCATACTTTAGATTTAAAGGAAAAAGACAAGCTGAAATTGAGACAATTTAAAGATCCAAAACCATCGAGAGAAGTAAGCCTTATTTTCCCAAAAAGCGAGCTTAAAATTCATATTATTGATGCTTTGAGACAGGTTATCGCTGGCGTTGTGAAAGGCGCAATTGTTTTTCAAAATGTTCAGATTATTAGTCCGCTTTCTAAAAAGGCTTAATTTATTTCAACAGATATTTCACAAAAAGACAAGAAAAAAGGAGCTATTTAGGCTCCTTCTTTTTTTATTTGTTAACTATTAATAAGCACTGCTTTAATTCTGGTTTTTCGACTGTGTAGCTTAAAAGCCATTCTGTCAATTGCTCGATTTCATACGGAAGCAAACTTCTAATTGCTTTCTCTAACTCTTTACAAAATAATAAAGGATCGAAACTCACTCTTTCAAGGATAGATTTTGTAAAAGCAAACATTGGTCTTGTCATAGTGATAAATTAAATATTGGAGGTTAATTGCTGTAAGAACGTTTAGTAAAATTACTCAATTAATTGATTGGTTTTCATAAAAAAACGTTAATAACATTTAAATCCTATAAAAATTAACATATCGGCTAATGATTTAAAAACTATACTTTTCTAGCTCTCAGCATTTCACGCTTTCCAGGAGGTCCGTTTAATTTTTCTACTTCAAATCCTGATTCTTTCATTGCGTTTTTGATGGAACTTCGGCAAGCGTAAGTTACCAAAATTCCGTTTGGTTTTAAAGCTTTGAACATAATCTGGAAGATTTCCAATGACCATAATTCCGGCTGGACTCTGAACCCGAAAGCATCGAAATAAATCAGGTCATACTTTTCTTCATCAGCAATTTCTTGGAACTTTTTGTTTTGTTTTTCTAAATTAAAATTTGAATCTAAAATTACCTTTTCATCCCAATCAGATTCGTGCATTTTCAGGAAGATTTCTTCGGAAGAATTTGCTTCTAATTCAGAAACGTAGTTCATTTTCAAAGCATCATCTTGTGAAACGGGATAAGCTTCCACTCCTGTATAATCTATTTTTTGATTAGCATTTTTTGCTTCTAAATAAGTTATAAAAGCATTCAATCCAGTTCCAAAACCAATCTCCAAAATTGAAACGGACTTCCCTTCAAATAAGGAAAGTCCGTTTTTTATGAATACGTGTTTTGCTTCTTGAATCGCTCCAAATTTTGAATGATAAGTCTCATTCCAATCTGGCAATAAAATCGACGTCGAACCGTCTTTGGTCTGAATAATTTCTCTTTTCATTATAAGTAATTATTCTATAAAAAGTTTTTTAATCCTAGGAATTGGTCCCGCGCATTTCACCTGATGGCAAGCTACGCAAGCCGAAACTCCGGCATTGAAATGCTCTTTGGCATTCTTCGGATCTTCATAAATAAGCTTCTGGGAATTGATGAAAATTTCGGCTTGTTTCTTAAAAAAAGCATCATTTTCACTTTCATCGGTCATGGCCGATTTGTGGATTTCTAAAAAGTGCGAAGGAAATTTTCCAATCGTGTCGCCATTTTTGATGCGCTCTTTCAAACGCTGGTTGTCCACATACATTTGTTCCATCAAAGCCGCCATTTCTGACATTTCATACATTTCAAATTCTTTAGATTCTGTTTTTGCAGGAACTTCCTTTTTGGCAACAGGCTTCTTTTCTTCCTGTTTATTACAACTGGAAAGCAATAAAATTGTGAAAAGAACTATAAAAAATTGCTTCATTATTTACTGATTAAAACGCCGTCGGCTTGAAAAGCATACGTAATTTTTGGTTGTGTAATTTTGTCGATTTCTGCCTGAGATTTTCCACCGTCTTTTGCATAATGCTGTAATTCTGCTACAGAAACCTCATCAACAAAAGCTTTTCCGCTAACAATTGCTTCAGAATTATCTGCATTTAAAGGAACAAAAAATCCATAATCTTTAAATTTCACGAAAGATTCAGAATTGTCAGCCAAATCCATTTTCATCCAGCATCCTTTTTTCTTGCAAACTGACTTGATTTTAGATTTGAATTTTACATTGATCGTATCCCCTTTTTTCAAAGTCTTGTATTTTGCAAGCATTTGCTCTTTTGACAATGCTTTTTCTGCTAAAATTTTACTTCCAAAAGAAGCATATTCTACTTTAACTTCCTTTGCAGGAGAAACTTCGATAGTTTTTTTAGCTTCAGCTTGTTTTTCAGCAGTTGCAACAGCGTCAATTTTAACTGCTTCTTGAGAATCTGCATCAACTGCAGAAACGGTGTCAGCTTCTGTTTTTGTGACAGAATCCGTTGGAGTTTCAATTGTGGTTTCTTCTACTTTTTCAGTTTCCTTATTTTTGTCAGCGCAACTTGCAAAGACTAAAATGGAACATGCTAAGACAAATATATTTTTCATAAATTGGATTATTTTAAATTATCTGTTGCAAAAATAGCACTTTAATCAAAAGTAAGAACGCTCTACATTAAATTTTATATTTCATTGCTGATATCTCAATAAATATTACCCCAAAAAATCAATAATAAAAAAATAGCCTTTAGAAGGGAAAGATATTTATTTTTAATGGAAAAACTTTTGATTTTTTATTAATTTAGCCAAATCGAGTAAGATTGATGACAGTCAACCAATTTTTAAATTAAAAATACTGATTATCAATATTTTAACCAATTTTAACCACAACTAAATGGACATCAACAATCCAAACGAAATCGATATAGTAAGAGCAACTTCTTCTAAAATCAATGAAATCGATTTTGAAAACCTTGCCTTTGGAAATGTATTCACAGATCACATGCTTATGTGTGATTTCAAGGATGGAAAATGGCAAAAACCAACGATTAAACCTTACGAACCTTTTCTTTTAGATCCTTCTGCAAAAGTTTTTCACTATGGACAAGCTATTTTTGAAGGGATGAAAGCTTATAAAGACGATAATGATGATGTTTGGCTTTTCAGGCCGGATGAAAATTTCCATAGATTCAATAATTCTGCAAAAAGAATGGCGATGCCAGAAGTTCCTGAAGATATATTTTTAGGAGGCCTGCACGAAATCTTGAAGATTGAAAAAGAATGGGTACGAAAAGGAAAAGGCAACACCTTATATATTCGTCCGTTTATGATTGCCATTGGAACTGGCGTTATCGCTGCTCCTTCTTCGCAATATCGTTTCATGATCATACTTTCTCCTGCAAAATCGTATTATTCTGGAGAAGTGAAAGTAATTATTGCTGAGCATTTCAGCCGTGCGGCAAACGGAGGAATTGGTGCGGCAAAAGCGGCCGGAAATTATTCAGCGCAATTTTATCCAACGAAATTAGCCAATGACAAAGGCTTCCAGCAAATTATTTGGACGGATGATGCCACGCATACAAAACTGGAAGAAGCGGGAACAATGAACGTTTTCTTCAGAATCAACGACACTTTATTTACAGCGCCAACAAGCGAAAGAATCTTGGACGGCGTTACTAGAAAAAGTTTAATTGCCATAGCTGAACGAGAAGGAATTGATATTCAAGTGCGCTCGGTTTTAGTTTGGGAACTTGTTGAAGCGGCAAAAAACGGAACTTTAAAAGAAATTTTTGGTGCCGGAACTGCAGCAGTTGTAAATCCGATTGTCGGTTTTTCTTATCAGGATGAATATTATGAACTTCCAAAACAGGAAGATTCTATTGCTTTGAAATTAAAAGACAAATTGACCAATATTCAGTATAAATTGGAAGAAGATACTTTTGGCTGGACGGTTAAGATTTAAGATTTTTGAGTTCAGATTTAAGTACTTTATAAATAGAAAATCCCGAAATTACTTTCGGGATTTTTTTATTTTTTTGCCACAGATTAAATGATTTTCAAGGATTTCTTCAAAGCACAGAAATCATTTTTTAAATCTGTGAATCTGCGGTAAAACTTACTTCAAAATCACAGAAAAATCAGGCTTGAAATAATTCGGCCCTTTCATGACTTTTCCGTCTTCTCTGTAAATCGGTTTTCCGTCAGCGCCTAATTTGCTCATATTGCTTCTCTGGATTTCGTCAAAAACTTCCTCGATTTTGTGCTGCAAACCGTGTTCGATAATTGTGCCGCACAAAATATAAAGCATATCTCCCAGAGCATCGGCAATTTCTACTTTATCATCGTTTTGAACCGCTTCCAGATATTCTTCATTTTCTTCTTTCATCAAATTATAACGAAGAATATTCTTGCTCTCGCCTAAATGGCCTTTCGGAATTTCACTATATCCAATTCCAAAAGCCTGGTGGAATTCCTTTACTGCGTCCAATTGTTTCTGCATAATTTCTAAAATTAAATGATGGTGCAAAATAGCAACTTTTGGATTCAAAATAATTACTTTTGCATAAAATTTATAAACTATGTTTTCACAAGGTCAACTAGCTTTTGCTGGAATTTTTGTAGTCGCTTTCGTCATCGCAATGATTTACACGTATCGAAAAGACCTAAAACTGCACAAAGTATTTTACAAGGGAAGCCTTTGGGTTTTACTAGGATTTTTATGTTTTATCGGATTGCTATTCGTAATTAAAATTTTCATGAAGCACTAATTTTTTCTGCCACGAATTCACGAATTTTACAAATCAATTCTTGAAAATCCATAAAATCCGTAGCAAATCTCAACCATAAAAAAACGCCCTGATTTCTCAAGGCGTTTTATTTTTGTCATAGAAAATCTGTGACAATCTGTATTTTAATTCTCTTCCGGCAAGAAACCATACGTTTTAGAATAATACAGCATCTGCTCCGCAAAAGTTTTTGGCTGCGTAATTTCAAAAGAAGTAATTTCTCCTTTATCATTAGTTTTAGGAACAATCACAGGATTTACAAAACCGCTGTAAGGCGCCGATTTAAACTGTTTGTTTCTTTCTAAAATTTCTTTGTGCAGTTTTTGGTCCACTTTCACTCCGTAGTTTTCTACCAAAGCTTTTCCTGCTGCAAAATCACCTTCTGATTTGATTCTTTGTGTTTCTTTTAAAAGCTGTCCAAATAATTCATGCAGTTTTTCATAGTTCGTGATGTTGAAATACGTCTTTCCGTCACGCGTAATTTTCTCGATTACGTTGTCTTTCTTCCCTTTTTCAAAAACCCAAGCACTCACCCACTGGCGGTTTCTCATGTGCGCTTCTTCAATGTCAGCGCCTTGTTCCAAACGAATCAATTGCGTCATCAAACCATTTCTGATGTAACCGTCATAAGCCGCAGTTCCCACTTTTTTCCAGTCGTCAACCAAGCCTAATTCTTGCAATTTTGGATTATACAAATAAAACAAACCAACTAAATCTGCTCTTCCTTCTTCCAAAGTAGAAGCATAACTTTTCAAAGTTTCCTTCGGAGTTCCAACGCCAGGATTGATTTGCCCCGAAGCGTGGCCTACAACTTCATGCAAAGCAGTGTGCAATTTATCTGCAATTTCTCCGTATTTCTCTTCCAATTCAATTTCTTCCTTGTCATTTGCAAATTCCTTCAAACGGTCAGTTCCTCCGGCGTGATTGTAAGAATCTACGATATTTCCAAGTGAAACTGATTTTGAACCGTGATCAGCACGAATCCAGTCTGCATTTGGCAAGTTCACACCAATTGGCGTGCTTGGCGAAGAATCTCCCGATTCATTAGCAACGACAACTACTTTATAAGAAACTCCAACCACGTTTTTCTTTTTGTGAGCTGGCATTAAAGGAGAATTGTCTTCAAACCATTGTGCATTTCCAGAAATGACTTCCATCTTTTTTGACATGTCGAAATCCTTGATTTGCACCACAGATTCATAAGAACCTCTGTAACCTAATGGATCGTTATAAACTTCAATAAATCCGTTGATGTAGTCAATATTTCCTTCAGTAGCTTCCGTCCAAGCGATGTTGTAATCATCCCAAGTTTTCAAATCACCCGTTTTATAAAATTTAATCAAAAGACCGAGCGCATCGCCTTGTTTTTTGTTTTCAGCTACGCTTTGCGCTTTTTCCAACCAATAAATGATTTTGTCAATTGCTGGTCCGTACATGCCGCCGCTTTTCCAAACTTTTTCCTCGATTTGGCCATTTGCGTTTCGAACTAATTTCGAATTTAATCCATAAGAATATGGCTTGCTTGCGTCTGGGCTTTTCTTTGTTTTGTAATAGGCTTCAGCTTCTTTGTCTGTAATTCCTTCTCCGTAGAAATTTACGGCAGAACCAGCCAACAATCCTTTTGATTCATCAAGATTTACTTTTTTCGCATCTTTATCATTAAACAAAATAGCAACAATTTCAGGAGCTAAAGTCGTTTTTGTTTCAGAAAGCAATTTTGTAAAATATTCTTTTGTAAAATCTGGCTTGATTTTTTCGCTTGAATAATGGTGATGAATTCCGTTGGAGAACCACACTCTTTTTAAGTAGATTTCAAAGTTTTTCCAATCCGTAGAAGTTTTATCACCGGTGTAATTTTGGTAGATATTTTCTAAAGCTTTTCTGATCTTTAAGTTGTGCTTGTAGTTTTGGTCCCAGTGGATATCGCGTCCCGCCATTCCAGCTTGTGACAAATAATAAACCAGTTTTTGCTCTTTAAGCGTAAGATTTTCCCAACCCGGAACTTGGTAGCGCAATACTTTTATATCTGCAAATTGCTCTACTTCATATTGAAAATCTGTCGAGTTTGCCGCAACTTCTTTTGAAGCCGTGTCTTTGTCATCTTTGCAAGAAAAAAGCACAGCCGTGGCAAGAAACATTCCTGCGATGGTTTTTAATTTCATTCTTATTAATTTTTGTTACTTTAAATTATTAAAAAAACAAATATAAGCAATCTAAATCTATCTGAATCCCTTAGGCTTTACTAAGTCTTTTCGAACTATTTTTCATACTTTTGCAATTAAGAAATTGTGAATAAACCGCTATGAAAATACTAAAATACATCTTGCTTTTGGCCTTGCTTGCCGTTATTGGATTGTCCGTTTATGTGGCGACGCAAGACAGCGAGTATAAAGTGAAGCGCTCAAAAGTAATTAAAGCACAGAAATCAGTCGTTTTCAGCTATGTAAATGATTATAAAAACTGGGAAGATTTTGGTTCTTGGAAAGATGACGACCCAAATATGGTCTTTACTTACAGCGATACAACGATCGGAAAAGGTGCTTCCTACTCATGGAAAGGAAATTCTGGGGAAGGAAAAACGACTACAATTTTTGAAAAAGAAAACGACAGTATTGCTCAAAAAGGAATTTTTTCCGGCAATGAATCAAAAGGATATTTGACTTTCAAAGATACAACCGGAGGCACAAAAATCACTTGGTATTCTGAAGGAAAATTAGGATTCATGGCTAAAGTTTACGCAACTTTTAAAGGTGGCGCAGAAAAAATGATTGGCGACACTTATAGCAAAACATTAGAAAAACTTGACAAAGTGATTTCTTATGAAATGAATACTTATGACATAAAAGTAAACGGCGTTGTTCAAAAATCGGGCGGTTATTATTTCCAGCAAAAAATTACCTGCAAGATTTCTGAAGCTCCGAAAAACATCAGCATTATCCTTCCAAATATGTTGCGGTTTTTCAAGGATAATAATATTGTGATGACCGGAAGTCCGTTTGTAATGTATTCAAATTATGATAGTGCAAATAACAGAACAACGCTTTCTGTATGCTTGCCAATGCAGGAAGAAATTTTTACTGCGGAAGGAAGCGATTACACAAGCGGAAAACTAGAACCTTTTCAAGCCGTAAAAACTACTTTAAAAGGAGATTATTCACATGGCAAAGAAGCTTTGAATAAGACAATCGACTATATCAAGAAAAATAATTTGGCAAATGCGAGTGGCAAATACATTGAATTATATGCTGTTGCGGGTGCTCAAGTGAAAAATCCTTCGAAATGGGTTACTGAAATTTATATTCCGATTGGGCAAAGTGTTGTTACTGAAACAGAAGCAATTCCTGAAATTCCAACAGAAGTTTCAAATGTTCAAACGAAACCAAAAACGGAAGCAAAACCAAAAGCTGAAGTAAAGCCTACTGCAAAGCCAGTGCAAAAACCGGCTCCAAAGAAACCGGAAACTAAAGATTCTGACGAATTTGATTTCTAAAATTTCAAATTAAAATCCGACCAAAAGTCGGATTTTTTAATTTTAATTTAATGCTAGCTTAATCTGATAAGAATCATTTCAAGATACATTCGTAAAGGTTTTAAAAAACAACTTTTATGGGACTCTTCGGGAAAAAAGAAAAAAAGGCAATTCGTGAATTCAGCCAAAAAAATATAGAATACCTAAACGATATCGGGAAAGATTTAGAAGAAATGCTGGAGGAATTGCAAGAACACTATGAAGCAATCAAGCCTTCGGTAGATGCTTTTCAAGAATTCTCCTCTTCCATAGCACAAAAACTTACCGAAGAAGAAGCTCAAAAATTACAAGAATTCTCAGATAAAATAGTAAAGGTAAAAAAGTGCGCCAAAAAAGGAATCTTGGCTTTAACAGAATTGGCGCGAAACCAAAGAAAATCTTCACGCGAAGCGACTAGAGAATTCAACGAATTTATAGAATCTTAGTATTACCGTTAATTCATACTGTCATTGCGAGGAACGAAGCAATCACATCACGATTGCAAGCAATAATTGACGATTCACATTATGCGATTGCTTCGTTCCTCGCAATGACGAAATCTGTGAATCTGCGGTAAAAAATTATCGAGTAAAAACCAAAGTATTTCCCTTAGATAAATTAGCGTCAAATTTATATCCGTCATAGTCAAAGCCTTTCAAATCTTCGATAGTTTCAGCATTTGTGTCAATAATATAACGTACCATCATTCCCCTCGCCTTCTTGGCAAAAAAACTGATAATCTTTAGTTTTCCGTCTTTATAGTCTTTAAATTCTGGCGTAATTACTGGCACTTTCAACCCTTTTATATCAACAGCTTCAAAATATTCATTGCTTGCCAGATTGATAAAAAGCTCCTCTTTCTTCAATTCAGAGTTCAATGACTTCGTAATTTTAGCCTTCCAGAATTCATACAAATTTTTATTTTTCCCGATTGGAAGCTTTGTTCCCATTTCCAAACGGTACGGTTGCATTAAATCTAAAGGTTTCAGCAATCCGTACAATCCTGATAAAATGCGAAGCTTGTCTTGCAGTTCATCTATTTTGGCAATCGGCAAAGTATAGGCGTCTAATCCAGTATAAACATCTCCGTTGAAAGCATAAATCGCTGGTCTAGAATTTTCTTCTGTGAAAGGCGTTGCCCATTCTTGATTTCTTTCCCAATTCAAATCGGCCAACTTATCTGAAATAGACATTAATTCAGAGAGTTTTTTAGGCTTTAGCTTTTTTAAAACCTTGTGAACTGTGTTGGATTCTTTTAAAAAGATAGATTCTGTATGTTTTTTTGTAGGAAGTTCTGTTTCGAAATCAAGCGATTTAGCAGGAGAAATTACGATTTTCATTGTATAATATTTGAATTTCAAAAATACGAAGAAAATCAAAACTATAAGATGTAGACTTAAAGTTGTAATCGAATTTTGCCATATAAGGTATGTTAGGCCATATAAGTTTTACACAAAATTGTGACATCTCGCTTATATTTCCTTTAATCTCTTATATGGCAAATTTTAAAAACACATTTTCTTATATTTGTCTAAATCCAAAAAAATCACAAATTGTACACACAAATCAACAAAAGCATCAGCAGATACGTTTCTTTTTCTCAAGAAGAATTCGACATTTTCAATTCTTTATTGGAATACAAAAAAGTGCCAAAGAAAACAATCATGCTCCAAGAAGGCGAAATGTGCAATTTTGAAGCTTTTGTAATTAAAGGTTGCGTGAGAAAATATTACATCGATACCAACGGTTTTGAAGTAATTCTGCAATTTGCCATTGAAGATGCTTGGGTCAGCGATATTTCTTTCAGCATTTATGAGACAAAACCGTCGCAAGTTTTCATCGAAACATTAGAAGACTGCGAATTTTTCATGTTCAGTCCAGAATCTAAAGAAGAACTTTTTGAAAAAGCACCTCGTTTTGAAAGAGCCTATCGAATCTTGATGTCGCGAAGTTTGGCTGTAACCCAAAATCGCCTTTTCCATAATATCTCGCAAACGGCAACCGAAAAATATCTAGAATTTTTAGAATTATATCCAACAATTCCACAGCGTGTTGCCCAGCATTATATTGCTTCTTATTTAGGAATTTCTGCTGAATTTTTAAGCAAAGTCAGGACTAAGCTGGCCAAGCAGTAAAGTCATTGCGAGAAACGAAGCAATCACATAATCTGAATTGACTATCTTTATTTGATTGCTTCGTTTCTCGCAATGACAAAAAAATCAAAAATCTGCATTTCTTGTCCTAGTTCAATGCCCACGTTTTATTTCTGCCCGAAATTTGTACTATCAAATAAGAACAAAAATGGAACGCAAAGATTTTATAAAAAAAGGACTAATGGGAACTGGGATGTTTATCACTTCAGCAACCATCGGCGACGTAATGAAAAACGACATAGACGAAATCACGCCATTAGAACCAATTGGCTACAATCATTTACCAAACACCAATTCGCTGATTGCTGAAAATACAGTCTTGCACAAAGCAAACACTCGCGGTCATGCAAATCACGGCTGGCTAGACTCACACCATACTTTTAGTTTTGCGAATTATCACAATCCTGATCGAATGCATTTTGGCGTTTTGAGAGTTTTAAATGACGACAGAGTTGACGCCGGAATGGGTTTTGGAAAACATCCGCACGATAATATGGAAATCATTTCTATTCCGCTGGAAGGCGATTTAGAACACCAAGACAGCATGGGAAATGTGGCCGTAATCAAAAAAGGCGATATTCAAGCCATGAGCGCCGGAACCGGAATTTACCACAGCGAATTCAATAAAAACAAAGATCAGCTGACAAAATTTCTTCAGATTTGGGTATATCCAAACAAGAAAAATGTAACGCCAAGATATGATCAGATTACTTTAAATCAAGAAGATCGCCACAATAATTTACAGCAGATTCTTTCTCCAAATGCTGACGATTCTGGAGTTTGGATTCATCAAGACGCTTGGTTTCACTTGGGAAAATTTGACAAATATTTCATAACTTCATACGATCTAAAAAAAGAAAACAACGGAATTTACGCCTTCGTCATTAAAGGAGATTTCAACATCGGAAATATTTCTTTAAATGAAAAAGATGGCTTGGGAATCTGGAATACAAAAAATATTCAAATTCAAGCATTATCACAAGACGCGGAAATTCTTTTGATGGAAGTTCCAATGGCTTTGTAAATATTTGAATATTCGATTGTTCGATTGTTCGATTGTTCGATTGCTCAAATTGCAAAAATAAATAATCGCAAAGAGAGAAAACCTCAGCAACTTTGCAACTCAGTAACTTTTAAATAACGCAAAGCGAGGAAAACTTACCTCCTTTGCACCTTAATAACTCAGTAACTTTTAAAAAACAAAAATTATGTCTACAACAAAATGGTCAATTGACACAGCACACTCAGAAATCGGATTTAAAGTAAAACACATGATGTTTACAAATGTTTCAGGAAATTTTGAAAAATTCGACGCTTCAATCGAAACAGAAGGCGATGATTTCACAACAGCAAAATTTGATTTTTCTGGGGATATCGATTCTATCTCAACAGGAAACGCTGACCGCGACAATCACTTGAGAAGCGCCGATTTCTTTGACGCTGGACAATTTCCTAAATTATCTTTCAAATCAACTTCTTTCAGCAAAATTGATGAAGGAGATTATACTTTAACTGGAGATTTGACGCTTCACGGCGTTACGAAAACAGTAAAATTAGATGTAGAATTCGGCGGATTGGCAAAAGATCCATGGGGAAATACTAAAGTCGGACTTTCTGCAACTGGAAAAATCAACCGTAAAGATTGGAACCTAAACTGGAATTCAGCCCTAGAAACTGGCGGTGTTTTGGTTGGTGAAGAAGTAAAATTAAACATTGAATTGCAATTTATTCAGCAATAAATTGAGGTACTGAGTTTCTGAGATTCTAAGGCGCTAAGTTTATGTGCTTGCTAAAAACCTTAGAACCTCAGCAGCTTTAACCTTAGCACCTTTAAAAAAATGATAAATATTCTCTACATAGGAAGGCATTCAGAAATTCTAGAAACCGTCGTAAGGCTAATAAATGCCAACGAAGAATGGTTTGGAGCTGGCGCAGAAACAGATGAAACTGCCATGGAATTATTTGAAAAAATAAATTTCCAGATTGTATTATTGGGCTGTGGCATTGAACCGGAAAGCGAGGAAAAACTTCGCCGTTTTTTTCAAGCACAGAATCCAAATTGTGCTGTTGTTCAGCATTATGGAGGCGGAAGCGGTTTGCTGAAAAACGAAATCCTTTCGGCTTTAGAGAATCATAACTTTATTTAAACAGTGCGAATTCTTTTTTAATATAAATTTATACCTCAACAATCTTTAAAACATACGTTATGAAATTTACAAGAAACGCAAGCGCCAACTGGAAAGGCACTGGAATGGAAGGTTCTGGAACTATTTCAACGCAAAGCACAACATTAGACAAAGCACAGCTTTCTTTCAAGACCCGTTTTGCTGACGGCGTTGGAACCAATCCCGAAGAGCTTCTTGGAGCTGCACATGCTGGTTGTTTTTCAATGAAATTAAGCTTTGTATTAAATGAGGCTGGTTTCACGGCAGACAATATTGACACCGTTGCAAAAGTGACTTTTGAAGACGGAAAAATTACTACGATCACCTTAGATTTGACGGCGACAGTTCCTGGAATTACTGAAGAACAATTTCAAGAAGCTGCAAAAAATGCTAAAGAAAACTGTCCGATCTCCCAAGCTTTAAATTCAGAAATAATCTTGGATGCGAAATTGGCATAACTAAACAAAACACGCAACTTAAAAAAACCACTTTAGAGAAAAGTGGTTTTTTTATGCAAAAAAATTAAATTTTAATCATTTATAACATAATTTGCATATATTTACAACAATATAAGCCAAATAAAATGATTAAAGCCGATATCCAATTCAACAGGGTAATCTTTGACTCTGAGACAAAAAAAGAATTTGTTCCTGAAACAAGACTCAAACCTGAGAGCATAAAAAAATGCCTTCTTTTTGCTTCCGAAATGGCTTATGGCCTGGGCTACCACAAATCACAATCCTTTGGTGGCACCGAATACAATCGTTTGCCAAATGAAATCTTCATCAACACTTTTCAGGGAAAACTAGCAGAATTAGCCATTTATAACGAACTTTCCGCTTTGGGCATTCGACCAGATAAAAAACCTGAATTTGATATTTGGGGAAAAGGCAAGTGGGAAGACTGCGACTTTACGCTAAACAACGGCAAAATTAGAGCTTCAGTAAAATCTACAAAATGGTTTGGAAATTTACTGCTTCTTGAAAAAGACAAATACAATGAAAAAGGAGAATTTTTAGAAACTTTTGAAAGCGATTCTTTTGCTTATGATTTCACTTTCTTGGTCAGAATTTCAGGCGTAAAAAATCCGAAACCAGAATCTTATCTAGAAGAAAATAATATTGACGTAGAAGTAACAGGATATCTGACACATGCAAAATTCCTAGAAGTCATAAAAGAAAAACAGATAATTCCAAAAGGAATAATTTTAGGAACGCCTTTGATCGTTGACAATTATTATATTTTCGCCAAAGATTTGATTGATATAAAATACTTGAGAATTTAAAGCCCCTCGCCTAGTTGCAAAGCTTTTAAAATCGAAGCCGCAATTCGTTCAATTACAGGAACGCTCACTGAATTCCCAGCCTGTTTGTACAAATGTGAATTGCTCATCGTCGCCGGCAAGACAAATTTTTGAGGAAATCCCTGAAAATCAAAACACTCTTTCGGAGTCAGTTTTCGAATTCCTTTAGTCGTCAAAACCAACGGCACATTATGCCCGCCAGTTCCCATGTTTGCTGTCAAAGTCGGGCAAACATCGCTTTTATTTTCCCTTACATATTGGCGTCGCCATTGATAAACCGTATCTTTTCTGGTAATTGATTTCTGAAGTTCGCCAAACATATATTTATCTTCTCCATAAAAATATTTAGCTTCGGCTACAGAATCATCCACAATATCTTCCACCTTCTTGGTAAGTGTCAAAGCTTCCGGAAATTCAAAATGTCTAGCATATTTGTTCGTTCCATCTTCCTCATTTCTAAAGCAGACGATATAAATCCGCTCGCGATTTTGAGGCACATTTCCAAATTCTTTCGAATTCAAAACTTCCGCAGAAAATGAGTAGCCATTTGCCTTCATCGCTTCTTCGATAAAAGTAAAGGTCTTTCCTTTATCGTGCCCTTTCAAATTCTTTACGTTCTCTAAAAAAACGACTTTTGGCTTGTTCAAAGCAGTTACAAAATCTAAAATTCTATAAAAATGATTTCCTCGGTCATCGTTAAAGCCTTTGCGGTAACCCGCAACAGAAAAGGGCTGGCAAGGAAATCCAGCAGCCAAAACATCAACTTTTTCTAAATTCTCGGGATCCAATTTCCAAATATCTTCCTCAAAAATTGGGTGCTTGAAGTTCGCCCGATAGGTAACGCAGGCATTTTTATCAATTTCATTTGCCCAAGCTACTTTAGCTCCAGCATTTATAAATCCTTGGCAAATTCCTCCAACTCCGGCGTATAAACTTCCTATTTTGATCATGTAGCGTAATTTTGAAAGGCAAAAATAATACAAAGCCTTGTAAAACTTTGTCTTAAAGTTAAAAAAGAAAAGCTTTGAACAATAACTCCAAAATATAATTTTCTTAAACATTCCAACCTTTGCGGAACTTTGCGAATAACTTTTTCTTCTCTTTGCGTTTATTTTTTTAACGCAAAGTCTCGCAAAGGGTTTTCGCAAAGTTCCGCAAAGTTCCGCAAAGGATAATACAATCAAAACAATACCAAACATTTTCTATCTTTGAATCAAAACCAATGCTTCCCAACTTGAAAAAATACAAATCCACCATCTTATACGGAATTTCCCTCGCCGTCCTGCTCTTGCTTTTAAAATGGCTTGAGCTTCGATTTGTAATCTTCAATCATGCGCTAGAAATTTATATCGGAGCCATTGCCTTGATTTTTACAGCGCTCGGCATCTGGCTTTCCCAAAAACTTACAACTCCAAAAACAAATACAATTATTATCGAAAAAGAAATTGTCAAAGAAATCGTTATTGACAGCACCAAATTCATCCAAGACAAAACTGAACTCGAGAAATTAAATATTTCCAAGCGCGAGCTTGAAGTGCTCCATTTAATGTCAAAAGGAATGAGCAACCAGGAAATTGCAGACGAACTTTTTATTTCAATCCCAACTATAAAAACGCATTCGTCAAAACTTTTTGAAAAGCTCGAAGTAAGCCGAAGGACGCAAGCCGTCGAAAAAGCAAAACGATTGCGAATCATTCCTTAATAAATCATGCTTAAGTCTTAAAATGCTTAATCGCACTGAAAATCATCCTAAAGTATGACGTTGGAAATTTATAAATAAGCCAATTTTGCTTCATCAAAAACTAACTAAAGTATTTTAAAATGAAAAAAACAATTTGGATTAATGGCCTTATCGGCGGCTTGATCATCGCCACAATGATGGTCGGTTCAACCATCTTATTTTACGGAAAAGAAAACTTTGAAGGCAGCATGGTTCTTGGCTATTTGGGAATGCTCCTCGCCTTTTCTTTTGTGTTTGTGGGAATAAAAAATTACCGTGAAAAATTCAATTCAGGCACGATCACTTTCGGAAAAGCTTTTAAAATCGGATTGCTTATTTCCTTAATTTCTTCACTAATTTATGTGCTGGTTTGGCTCGTAGAATATTATGTTTTTATTCCAGATTTTATGGAAAAATATGCAGCCTGCATGTTAAAACAAGCATCAGAATCAGGAGCTTCGCTTGCAGAAATTAAAGCCACGACTGATGAAATGGAAATGTACAAAGAGCTTTATAAAAACCCAATCTGGGTAATCTTGATGACTTTTGGAGAAGTATTTCCTGTCGGCTTTATAATTTCTCTAATCAGCGCATTGATTTTAAAACGCAAAGCAAAACCAGAAATAATATAAATAAAAAGCCCAGTCAAAAACTGGGCTTTTTCAATTGTGAATTAATAATCTTCATTCAGTTCTTCATAATCTTCATCATCCGTCGAAATCGACTTATTTTGGTCTTCATCTAAATCCAGATTGTCTTCCAGCAGATAATCATCTTGGTTGAAAGCATCTGAATTCTTGCTGTTCCCGCCCTCTTCCTGCCATTGGTTTGAATTTGATCTGCCGCCTTTGTCAGATTCCAAGCTGAAATCATTGTCTTTTGTATATTGAACTCCCGGCTGTTCCATCGCCAGATATTTGTCAGTATCATCGTTTTGGTAATCATCATTATCCTCGCCTTTTAAAGGAGCAGGCTTGATGTGGTCGTTACTTTTTAAATCTTTCGAAGTATCGTTGTCCGTATTAATTTCTGAATTTGTACTCTCGAATTTTTTAGCATCTTCTTTTTCCATAACAGTATTTTTTTAATCTTAGAATAATAGCATCGAATTGATGTCATTGCTTTTCAAAAGCTCAAGATTTGTTTTTAAAAGGTTTTTTAACTGCAGATTTTTGTCTTTCACTTTTTTCTTAAGCGATTCTTTCTTGCTGAAAAGTTCTTCAGCTAAAGTTTTAGGAGTGCGGTCAGGTTCTCCTATTCCAAAAGTAGTTTTCGATTCCATAATATAGCGATTTTAGGTGGTTGGTTTTTCCTTTTCAGGTTACTACAAGTTACGCAATTATGTCGAGGTTTTTTGAAAGTAATTATTAAATTATTGCTAAAAGGCCTTATTAACAAAAAAGGCTTAAACTAATAGTCTAAACCTTTAATACAAATAATAAGTTTATAGCGTTCCTAATAAAATTCTTTCCGCTTCATCAGCTCTTCCCGGTTGCCAATAAGCACTTCCTTTTATTTCTGCAGGAACTTTATATACTAAATTTGTTGTTTTTGAAGTAAGTGGATTTATCTGTTCAAGCATTAACCCCCAGCCTTCTGCCATAATCATTTCTGATTTATCAAATTCATAATCCTTACTATTATAATTTATCCAAACTGATCCATCTTCTAACATTCTACTCTCATTATCAATATTTTTAAATGTTGCATTAATAATTAAATATGTAACATCTTTTTCAGGTTGAAGATCTGAATACGAATTCCCTGTATTAACTCGATCTTGAATATCTACCTTATTGACAATAATTTCAAAATATTTAGTCTTTAATACATCTCCTACCCCAATTGGTTTTGTCGATTCTAAATTTTTACTATTTTGATTTTCTTTAGTTTTACCATCATCGCTTCCAAGATTAGATATACAGATTATCGAAATTAGAATCGTAAAAAATATTTTCCACCCTTTTTTAATTTTAGAATTTTTCCAAAGTGCGTATAATCCAACAGGAAAAATTAAAATACACAATAATACAACCAACCAAATTTTTTGATACCATGCTTCATCTCTGTCTGGACTATTTGAAATGGCATTTCTAGTTGGTGATACTTTTTGATTAGCATTTGAACTCCTATTCAAAGCATTGTTTGATTTTAGACTTTCAATTTCTTCAGCAGATTTGGCCGTTAACTTTGCAATACAATCAAAAATCTTCACAAGATGTTCATTTGCCTTCGTTACTTCATGAGATTGATCAAAACTTCCTAATTTTCTTCTTACTTCAACAACAATTTCAGTTTTATCTTCACTTACTGAATTCAAATTGATATCAATATAGACTCCTAGGCTTAAAAATTCCATTGCCTCATAAGTATATTGATTGAAAATTTCATTCGAACTTGTAAATTTATATTTGCTATTAATAATATTGATATTCTTAACGCTTAATTTTACTTTATCGAGAGAAAAATTAACTTGAATAGATTTTTTGGGATTAGGAATTGCGAATAGAGCCATAGCTTGTTTGTTTTTATTAATAAATCAGTTTTGTTAAAATCAGGAATTACTCTAACCTGATTTTATTTCACAAACCTATAAATTATAAAAAGTCATACTTTACGGCTTTCCGCAAACAGAGAAATTATTTAATTTGATTAGTAGCTTAAATATTAAATCAAAAAGGAATTTCAAATCTTTATGAAATACAACACAATAGAAAATTGGTTTATGCCCTGCGGAAAGTATTTTCAGCCTTACGGAAGTTATTTTCAGCTCATAGGAAACTAATTTCAGCTCGGCGGAAAGTGTTTTCAGCTCATACGAAGCTCTTTTCTGTTCATAGGAAACTAATTTCAGCTCGGCGGAAACTCTTCCCTATCCATAGGAAACTAATTTATGTTCATAGGAAGCTCTTTTCTGCTCATAGGAAACTAATTTCAGTTCAGCGGAAACTAATTTATGCTCATAGGAAGCTCTTTTCAGCTCGAGGGAAGGCTTAAACACTGGCATTCCCAAGCTATAAATAAAAAACTCCTTGATTGCTCAAGGAGTTTTCGACTAATTTTCTTCTTCTTCCACCGTATGCGAATTCGAATAGGCCCGCCATTTTGCAATGCATTCCTTAATATCTTCGGGAAGCTCCGTATCAAAACTCATGAACTCCTTCGTCACCGGATGAACAAAGCCAAGCGTTTTTGCATGAAGTGCCTGTCTCGGTAAAACCTTAAAGCAATTATCTATAAATTGTTTGTATTTCGTAAAAGTAGTTCCTTTCAATATCAAGTTCCCGCCATAACGCTCGTCATTGAAAAGCGTGTGCCCGATTGATTTCATGTGCACGCGAATCTGGTGTGTTCTTCCTGTTTCTAATTTGCAAGAAACCAAAGTTACATAGCCAAAACGCTCTAGAACTTTATAATGCGTCACAGCGTGTTTTCCTTCGCCGTCAGGCACGACAGCAATCTGCATTCTGTCTTTGGCGTGTCTGGCGATATCGCCTGTCACCGTTCCTTCGTCTTCAACGACATTTCCCCAAACCAAGGCGATATATTCTCTCTCAGAAGTTTTTTCTTCGAATTGCTTTGCCAAAAAAGTCATCGCAAATTCCGTCTTTGCCACAACCAAAAGTCCTGAAGTATCCTTATCAATTCTGTGAACCAATCCCGGACGCTCACTGCTGTTTAAAGGCAAATTTTCAAAGTGGAAAGCCAAAGCATTCACCAAAGTCCCGGTATAATTTCCATGACCCGGATGAACCACCAAACCCGCAGGCTTGTTGATCACCAAAAGCGCGTCGTCTTCAAAAACAATATCCAGCGGAATATCTTCCGGCAAAATCAAATTCTCAAACGGCGGATGCGAAAGCATAATTCGAACTACGTCAAAAGCTTTCACTTTATAATTCGACTTGACAGGAAGATCGTTTACAATAATATTTCCGGCTTCTGCCGCCTGCTGTATTTTATTTCTGGTAGCATTTTCTACCAAGTTCATCAAAAATTTGTCGACTCTCAAAGGCATCTGCCCTTTGGTCGCTTCAAATCTAAAATGCTCATATAATTCTTCGTCTAACGTTTCGTCAGCAATTGGATTCTCTATCATTCTGCTTTTTCTGTTTCAGTTTCTGTACCGCTTTCATTCGTTGTAGAATCGACTTCTTCCTCAAATCCTACTTTTCCATCGCCCAAAACCAAATCAATCACTGAAGATTTCTTCACTTTGTCACCTGGTTTTAATTTTTTTCCATTCGAATACATTTCAAGAACCATATCTTTTCCTAAATAAGGCTTGTATGTTTTTTTACCAATTTCCAAACCAACCGCTTTAAGCGTAGGCTCTGCTTGGCGCAACGTTTTTTCAATCAAATCTGGAATGGTAACTGAACCAAATCCAGCAGAATTTACTTTAATATATATCTTTCTGCCTTCTTTCACCTTCGCGCCCGGCAAAGGATCTTGCTGTACTACAGAATATTTTGGAAAATCTTTGTTATAATCAATAGTATCTAACAAAACATACTCTAAATCAAGCTCGTCAAGTTTTTCTCCTGCTTGTTCTTCCGTCAGTTTCCTCAAGTCTGGAACCGTAATTTCATTGCCGTGATCCGTTGCAAAGCTCAAGTATTGCAGCAGTACAAAAACCAGTACGATCACAATTACCAACGCTATCAATAATTGCTTAAAAAACGTCTTGCTCGTTAGATATTCTCTTAAAGTCATAAAATTTGTATTTGGTGCAAAGATATAAAAATAGTAAAGGTTTTCAATTTCAATAAATAGTGATATTTTTGTGAGAGATTTTTTGGCTTATTTCTCCGTAAAGAAGTCTGAAATCTGCAATCATAAATCTAAAATTCTATATGAACATAGCCGTTGTAATGGGTGGATATTCTGACGAGTCAGTAATCTCACTTCGAAGTGGTCAATTAATCTTAAACAACCTCGACAAAAACAAATACAAAACGTTCGAAATCCACATTTTATTGGACGGATGGCACGCGATTGTCGATGGAGAAAAATTCTTGATAGACAAATCCGATTTTACTTTTACCAGAAACGGAGAAAAGATAAAATTCGACACCATCATAAACACCATCCACGGAACTCCGGGTGAAGACGGGCATTTGCAGGCGTATTGGGAACTTTTGGAGATTCCGTATACAGGCTGTAATTTCTATCAATCGGCTTTGACTTTTAATAAAAGAGATACATTATCGGTACTTTCAAAATTCAATATTCCGAAGGCAAATTCTATTTATTTATCTAAAGGAGATCAAATTTCAGGAGAAGAAATCAAAGCCCAATTAGGATTGCCTTTCTTCGTAAAACCAAACCAATCCGGAAGCAGTTTGGGTGTTTCAAAGGTAAATGACTTGGCTGATTTTGACAAAGCGCTCGATTTCGCTTTCGCGGAAGACAACGACATTTTAATCGAATCTTTCTTAAAAGGAATTGAAGTTTCTGTAGGAGTTTTGAATTATAAAGGAGAAACAAAAGTTTTAGGCTTGACCGAAATCGTCTCTGAAAACGACTTTTTTGACTATGAAGCGAAATATTTAGGAAAATCAGAAGAAATTACGCCAGCTAGATTATCAAAAGAAACTGAGCAGGAAGTCATTGAAATGGCGAAAAAAGTTTATGAGGCTCTAGGAATGTCAGGTTTTTCAAGAAGCGAATTCATCATCATGGACGGTGTTCCGCATTTTATCGAAATCAACACCAATCCTGGATTGTCACCGCAAAGTATTTTCCCGCAACAGGCAGCATATGCTAAATTAAATTTCTCAGATTTGTTGGATAATGAAATTGAACTGGCTTTGAAGAGAAAAAGTTTGTGGAAGAAATAGCTAGCAGTATTCAGTTATCAGTTGGCGGTAAATTGGTTAACTTTACAAAAAAAAGTATATGATTGATTATAAACAATATATCGAAATAAATTCTGAATTGCGTTTTGGAAAACCAGTTATCATTGGAACAAGAATTACTGTTTTTGATGTTTTGAATTGGCTCGCAAACGGAATGTCTATAAATGAAATAATTCAAGATTTTCCAGAACTTTCAGAAAATCAGATTAAAGCTTGTCTTTCTTATGCTGCGGATAGAGAACATAAAATCCAAATTGCTTCGTGAAATTACTTTTTGACCAAAATGTCTCTTTTAGAATTCTTTCAAAAATCAGCAATTTCTTTCCAGAAGCTAAGCAAGTTAGAGAACTTGGAATTGAAAATTTTTCTGATGTAGAAATCTGGAAATTTGCAAAAGAAAACAATTATACGATTGTAACTTTTGACGCAGATTTTTATGATTTGGCCAATTTAAAAGGACATCCTCCTAAAATTATTTGGCTTCGTTTTGGAAATACGAAGACTGATTTCCTTGCCGAAGTTTTAAATTCACGAAATTTAATTATTAAAGATTTCATACTTTCAAAGGAATATGCCGAAATAGCTTGCCTTGAAATAAAATAAATCACATCATTTTTCCAAAAATAACAATGGAATATAAATTAGAAAGGCAATGCAAGGATTGTGGGAATTTTGACGTAATAGCTTCAACAAAAATGGAGGCCACATTTGAAATTTATAATCTTGATGATATTTGGAATCAGAACTGCTCAAAATGTAATTCAAAAAATTGCGCTTCGGTAATATCTGGTCCAAAATTTATCGATCAAGAGCTTTTAGATATTTGGGGAAATGATTTAAAATTATTTTTTATGAGTCAAGATGAAGAATTAATTTTTTAGCAGAAATGCAATATTTCCCAATGATTCTAGAAGCAATAGATAATGAGAAATATTTGGATAGAAAAATAGATATACTTCTTGAATCAATTTGCATCTTACTTTATGACAACACAGCTTCTCCTGAAGAATATTCAAAAGAGGAAAATGATATAAGAGAAAAAAACAAGAATATTATATTACCTGAACTGATCCGACGGAAAGATAGAATAGACAAAGCAAGTTCGCGCTTTTTTGAATATATAAAAGAGGAAACTTTCCCACAAAATCGGTTTACAATATTAATTATTATGGAAAAAATAGCAGTATTCCCAGGTTCATTCGACCCAATTACTTTAGGTCATTATGATATTATCAAAAGAAGTATTCCGCTTTTTGACAAGATTATCGTGGCGATTGGCGTCAATGCCGAAAAAAAATATATGTTTTCTTTAGACGAAAGAAAGCGATTTATATCAGCATGTTTTGAAAATGATCCTTCGGTTTCTGTAGTGACTTATGAAGGACTGACGATTGATTTCTGTAAAAAAGTAAAGGCGAAATTCATACTTCGGGGCTTGAGAAATCCGGCTGATTTTGAATTTGAAAAAGCAATTGCGCATACAAATAGAAAGCTTTCCAAGATTGAAACCGTGTTTCTTCTGACTGCGGCAAACACTTCTTATATCAGTTCAAGCATTGTTCGCGATGTTATCAGAAATGGTGGCGAATATGAATTGCTTGTGCCTGATTCAGTTAGAATAAAATAGCCCTTTTATTAAAATTAATTTCTATGAATGCTCATAAAAAAATCCCTGCTTTTCGCAGGGATTTCGTTTTAATAAGCAAATTGATTATTTTTTAACAATTTTCACAACACTATCAGAATTATTAATTCTTATTAGATATACTCCCGAAGGCAATGATGAAACTTCCGTCTGATTATTTTCAAACTTACCTTCTTTTACCATTTGCCCTGCCATATTGTAAATTTGATAGTAGTACTCTCCACCCTCTTTGCCATCAATATTTATAATGTCTTGAATTGGATTAGGGAATACTATTAACTCATCATCTTTTACTTTTTCTTCTATTTCTTTAGTTTCAAAAACATTAGAAGCTTGTTTATTAGTATCCTGTGGAACTGGTAATTTAGGTATTGGCCCAGTTTCTTCACCATTTCCGTCTTTTGTAATCTTTACACATCGACAGCTTTGTGCAAAGTATGGATCGGCATTGCTGCTAAAAGGAAATATATAATCTCCATTATGCTGTATGTCAACCCTTAGCGCCCTTCCTGTATAGTTTGAGTTTAAAGCTCCTAACCAGAAACCGCCGTACGTATAATCAATAAAATTAAAATCTGGACTTTCTGGTATGGCTTCAATCGTATATCTACTACCTCTAACCCCAGAGTTAGCAAAGTTTCCTATATTATAAGATTGATTTGCGAATACATACCCAATGGCAGCACTGCTGTAAGGATTTCTATTAATTCTTGTTCCACCATAATTAGCAGGAATACTACTGCCGCTGGTAGCAGGCTTGTAAAAAGGCGATGCTCCAACCGTTGTATTAGCAACACTTGTAACATCTGGTATCCTCCAACCTTCAGGGCAAGGATCAAAAGGTGATTTTTTACCTCCTCTTCCCCATCTATCAGGAGCTAAATTTGGTTCATTTGCCAGCCAGTCTGAACCATTGGTATGATTAAAATTTGATTTAGCAGTAGTTAAAGTACTCGGAACCATAAATATCAGCGGGTTTTTTACAGAATATGACAAAACTTTGCTTATTTTTTCTGCAGTCTTATCTTCAGGCATTACATTAGACTGAGCCGCGTAATCATCAAATTTTTTCAAATAACTATTTGAATAATAAGTTGTGGCATTAAGAGTAGCATAGGTCACTGTACCATTTGATTGTACACTTCCTAAATAAACTGGCGTTGCATTTCTATTCGCATTTATAAAAACTGGCAACGGATCTTTTCTTCCCCATTGGAAATGCAGTCCAAGTGTCGCAACAGTTTTGTTAGCTTCTCCAAGAACTTGATTTGCTCCTAAATCCCTATCCATAATTTCGGTGGTAATTACTTCACCAGGTTTTTTGTAATTTACATAATTAGTTGCTAACGAATTCGGTAACTCTGTTTTATAAGTATTGGAAACTATTGGCGTATCTGTTACCCATACATGCCAACTCCAATAGATAGGATTCGTGATGCTGCCGTTGTGCAAAGTAATTACAGCATTCCCACTTTGATTAGGTTTAATATCCACCAGTATTTTAGAATCAGTAAGTCCTGACAAGCTAGACGGATTAGGATTCTCAATAGTAACCGTATTAATTAATCTATCATTATTAGTCCACAATACATTGGCTTTTAAGTCATTGAAATTTGCAGGTTCCAAAATTGCTTTATTATTTAATATTTCACTTTGAACGGAAAAAGCTTTGCTCACAGGAATTTTTATACTCTTGATGATGCTACTTTTTACAATTTGGTAAGTATTAGTAGAATCGATACCCTCTTTATACTCTAAAGTTACAGGAATATAATCTGGTGGGAAATCGTAACTATTAACGATATATAATGGATCTTTTATACATCTACAGCCAGCCGTATAGCTTGTTTCTGCATTAGCATGTGGCTGGTAATAAAACAACCCGGTAATACTTGGCAATGAAGGATCCATAACGTATGGCTGCCCTATGTCAGGCATCATACCTAATAGGCTTGCGCCGGTTGCAGGTGTTGCGTCATGAAATCTGGTCATGGTAGCGCTCCATAAACCAATATGGTGCTGATCTGAAAATTGTCCGCCGTGGAGATCTCTCATAATAGCGCCTACACCTGGAAATAGTCCCATATTGTTTCCTCCTACACCTGACATGTCAATCCCCGTATTAGAATAGACTTTAAATCCTTTAAAATAATCTGGAGTATTAAAATCGTTAGGTTTTATAGGATAAGCCTGTAAAATGCCTGAAGAAAGTTGTATCTGCCCTAATTCATTGTTTTTTATATTACTTCTAATACCAAAAGGGCTAAAATCAACCCTAACATCTGCAATATAGTTGGTATTTCCTACATTCGCAACTAAATTAGACGGGATTCTCCAGCCATTCGGACAAGGATCATAAGATGATTTATTTTTATAAGGCTTAGCCGAATCTTCATTGTTATGTGTATTGCTAGGAGCGATTATTCCTTGTGAATTGTCAGACCAAAGATTGAGCTCAGATAACCTTTCTGGAGTTAAATTTTGCAAGTTTCCAAACCAGTTAACCGGAGGTTTATTCATACCAGGATATACGGCTGGTCCTGAATTGTCATCTTTATTGACATAGATAATTCCAAATGGATCTTTGACAGATAATCGTATGTTATCTTTTACTTTTGCATTTGATAAAGTTACATAATTTATTTTAGTATCATAAGTATCAGCGTTTGTGAAGTTTCTTGCTTGTCTATGCCTTATTTTACCGATTGAACCAGAAACTTCGTAAAAATCATTCCCTCTATGTACTAAAGGCGGGATGGGATCTTTTCTTCCCCATTGATAAAGCAAGCCACCATTTCTGTTCCATTCAGTTCCGGTCATAGTATTACTTAAAGCTCCTAAGTTTCTATCCATCCAGCCCCAATCAGAATCAGGAATTAATTCAACTGTGCCATCATTTCTTTCTCTTTTTAAGGCATCAAAACTTTTATATGTTGTTCCTTTTGTTGGATCATCGGTTACCCAAATATGCCAAGACCAATAGATTTCTCCATCAATTTTAAAAGCAATTACAGCATTTCCTTCTTTTGATTTATTTATAGGAACTATTATTGACTCCTTACTTTGGCTTATTTCAAGACTGTATTTCGCTCCTGATTTAATTAAACCAGGATTATCTTCCCATAATACATCCGCAGTTATTACACCGCCAGGCAAATCTGTTCCTCCCATATGCTTTCCATTCTTCCACATGGCATGAGCCTTATTGACAGGAATATACAATCCGTCCACACTATTTCCATTTTTATCTTTCCCTGTAAAAATATAACTGTTGGGAGCAAGAGTCCAGTCTACAGTATTAACTATGACATCTATTTTCGATCTCGGTCCTTCGCAACCGTTAACGGTCTGGTTAACATAATAAGATGTTGTTCCCGTGTTGCTTGTTGAAGGTATTGGAGCCGTCGGGCTTCCTGTTCCTCCTATAGCTGTAGCATACCACAATAATCCTGTGCCTGTTGCAGAAAGTGGAGAGGCAGCCGTATTTTGGGAGTATCTGATCGGAGTATTTACAAATGGAGCTGGAGTTGCACAAGTTAAAAAATATGTTACAAACGCATTAACATCTATTGCTTGCCTTTGTGCTCCAGAATTTGTAAAAGCTTGTACCTTTATAACATATTTACCAGGTGCTAATGAATAGTTCACGACTTCAGGGCTTCTGCTGTTTAACCATCCTTTGGCGCCATCTGACATATATGTAGTCTGCGTGATCAGTGTTTCTGTCTCTGTTCCATCATCATTCTTTTTCACTAAATAAGTCCAGTTACGGGTAAAAGACAAAGACCTCAAATTAAGTACGGAATTCGTACTTCCTTGCGGAATTTCAAATAATTTACTTTTATAATAGTGGTAACCCGTCATAGCATTACCTCCTGTTATCCAGCGGCTAACCCCGGCTATACCATTTGTAGAAGCAGATGACCAACCATTCACTGCATAGCGGACAACAGGTGTAGAAACGGTACCACCAGGATCTGTATAGCTCCAATCGGCATCAGGTGAACCGTCATCGATCATTATTGTGCCATCATCATTTTTGCCTGTACTTAAATCAATCATTTGTGTTTGTGCTTCAGCAGCAAATAAGCACAGTAACGTCAAAAAAAGAAGAATTTTTTTCATAAATTTAATATTTGAAATATTATTGATAAGCAACAAAATAAAGTGACTTATATGAGCTTCACAATAAAAACGTGTGCTTTTTTATAAAAAAGCAGAAGAAAAAAATATCGTTAAGATTTTGATAATAAACTATTTATCTTTGATTTTATCTAAATAGGAAGAGAAGTTTTCTCCTGTGAATTGTTTGAACATTTTTGCAAATGCAGAGGCACTTTTATATCCAATATGCTCCGAGATTGCCTGCACGGTATATTTATGATAGATACTTTCTTTTTCTAAAAGTTCCAATAAATACTCAATTCGCTTTTCTTGAAGGTATTGATTAAATCCTTTTTCTAAATAATAATTAAAAAAAGAAGATAAGTAGGAAGTATTGGTTCCTAATTTTTTAGCTAAATAGGGAAGTTTGAATTCAGTGCTGAGAAACTCTTTTTTACTTTCTAATCTGAGTAATTTTTTTTGTATTTTCTCAAATTCTCCTATATCGGTAAGGTATTTTGATTTTTCAGGATTTTCTTCTATTATTTCGACTAGCAGTTGATCATCTTTTAGCTGGACTTCCTCTTCTAAAGACTGAATGATGTGTCTATACTGTTTTTGTTTAGCATCAAATTTATATATTCGAACCATCACTACGATTACAGTAAAAATGCAAACTAATACAAGGAAAATTACCCAATTATTTTTTAGTTCTATTATTTTTTTAGCTTTTTCATTGGATTCTTTGATGTTCAAAAAATCCATAACCTTATGGGTTTTTTCCTTATTTGATTCTAGCTTTTTTATTTCCTCCAAGTACATTCTTGCATAATGCAAAGCATTTTTATCATCTTTTTTTTGCAGGTAGGCATCCATATAAACATTCAAACCGGCTATATAAAATTCTTCTGAACCAGGATTAGCTACATACGCTGAATCAAGTTGAGCCAGATATTTTAAAGTTAAATTTGGCTTATTGAGTTTTAGATAATTTTCTGCCAATCCAATACAGTATGATTGGTAGGTAAAAACATTTTTGTTAATTTCAGGATGGTTAAAGTAGACATTATAATACGATACTGCTTTACTATAGTTTTTCTTATAATATTCAATTTTTGCCAATCTTGAATAATATAATATTGCGTTGTAAGAAAAGTTTTTATTAAACTTATTTCCATCTTGGTAAGACTTTTTATAATGCAGATTGGCAGAATCTAACATGATTGTATTTTGTGAGCTTTTATACAATTTTATAAAGGCATCTGCAATAAAGCTATGAGCATTTGACGTTCTATAAAAATTTATTAATTTATTTCTTTGAAAGCCATCCTTATTTGCGGTGTTAGGAGTATTGATTTTAATATAGGTATTAAATTCTTTTATAGCTTTTTCATAATTTCCTAAATCATATTGAGTAGTAGCCAAAAAAGATTTAAATTCAGAGTATTTCAGATTTTTTTCGTACTGTAAAACAATTTCTAATGCCTTATTATACTCTCCTCTTCTTCGATAAATATAAAAAAGTTTTGTCACAGAAACCTGTATGAGACTCTCATAACAAGGCAAATCCATTTCAGATTTGTTCTTTTCTGTCATTTTAATACATTCTAGATATTTTTTTTCGCTCTCATATATGTCATTTTTTTGCACATACAAGATTGATCCTTCAAAATATACTGCTTGCGCATTCATGCAGACTTCTGGAGCTTTTTTTAGGATATAATTTAATGAATCAATATTTTTATTTGACTTGCCATCTAAAACATTTCGAATTTGATTTAAAATATTTTCATATTTTAGATAATGCTTGTTTTGAGCAGAGGTTGTCATTCCCCCTAAAAAATATAAAATCAAGATGTATTTGCTGGTATTCATGTTTTAATGGCTTTTAGCATGTTGGATGGCTTTTGTATGACGAAATTCTAGTCCTTATTTCAAGGTCGTAATAAATATAACAAATATGCATGTAAAATTTTATATTCACGTGCAATCGTATAAATATTAAAAAATAAAATTAATTTGTAAAAAAAACACAAATATTTATAATTAACAATAATGATGATTATAAACTCGTTATTTGAAAAAAATCCATTTTTATTTACTCAACAATATCTTTTTACTTCTTAAATTACTTATAAGATGGAAATTGAATAATAATTTGCAACAAACGCTTATAAACATTACATTCGCCAAAAAATAACAACCGATAAAATGAGTATAGAAAGAGAATTAATCAAGAGAAGTGGCGGAAAATGTGAGCTTTCTGGTGCTACAGAAAACTTAAAAGTGTATCAGATTCTTCCAACAAGAAAAGGCGGTATCGACGAAAGTATTCTGGCAAGTGAAACAATCATCGACCAAATTGAAAATCCAGAAAAAATGGATGCCAATCTTTGGAGATGTTTGAATGACAGCATGTGGAGCGAGCATTTGCCGGTTCAAGTGGTTTCTTGGAGAATGTTGAGCCGTTTGCGCAACCAAGAATTATTGGAACAGATGTATCTTGACGAAGACGATTTGGCCTGGGCTCAAGCAACCGGCGAAGGTGAAGATGACGAAAATAAATTGGTTCACAGAGACAGCAACGGCGTGATTCTGCAAACTGGAGATTCTGTGGTTTTGATCAAAGATTTGAAAGTAAAAGGTTCAAGCATGGTTGCCAAACAAGGAACTGCCGTGAGAAACATCCGTTTAGACCATGAAAACGAAACCTATATTGAAGGAAAAGTGGACGGTCAGCAGATTGTGATTATTACTGCTTATGTGAAGAAAATATAGTTTTTCGAAAAAGAGAATAGAAATAAAGAGGCAAGAAGAAAGATTGGAATGTCTTTTCTCTTGCCTCTTTCTTCTTGCCTCTAAATTATTCTTCTTTCTTTACCACTTTTCTTGCCACTTCAATCTTAAACTTCTTCCCTTTCATTTTTTCATCGCGGATATTATTCAAAAGGTCTTTCACTTTTCCGAATTTTACAGCTGCGAAAGAAATAAAATCTTTCACTTCGATTAAGCCCAAATCGCCTTTTTCAAGTTTTCCTTTTTGAGAAAAGAATCCAACGATGTCGATTTTATTCAGCTTGTTTTTCTTTCCTCCAGAAATATAAATAGTTTGAAATTCTGGTGGTTTTGGCAAGTTTGTAGAATTTTCTACGTTTAAAACCGGCATTGCGTAATCAATGTAATCCATTTTTTTCTCGCTTTCGTGCGCCAAAATATAAGCAGTTCCGGTAGCTAACATTCTCGCAGTTCTACCGTTTCTATGCGTAAATTCATCTTCTTTTGAAGGCAAATGATAATGGATAACGTGCTTCATTTCGGGAATATCCAAACCACGCGCCGCCAAATCTGTCGTGATTAAATAGCTTACGCTTCCGTTTCTGAACTGAATCAACGCGCGTTCACGTTCGTCTTGATCCATTCCTCCGTGATAATAAGTGGCGTAAATTCCTTTTTCATTTAACGTGTCGCTGATTCTTTCAGCTGCGTCACGATGGTTGCAGAAAATCAAAGCCGATTCTGATTTCAAACTGCAAATCAGATTAAAAAGCGTGTTGATTTTATCTTTCTCCTTCGAAACAACCAATTTTGTAGAAAGATTGGTTTTCTCTTCATCTCTTGGAATAAAGTCCAAAATCAGCGGATTTACAACTCGGGTATATTTCGGAATTTCAATATCAGAAGTCGCTGAAACCAAAACTCTTTTATTCAATTTGGATAATTTTCCGATGATAAAAGACATTTCTTCGTGGAAACCCAATTGCAATGATTTGTCAAATTCGTCCAAAACCAAAGTCTGGATTTTATCCGTGCGGAAAGTTTCTCTGTCAATATGATCTGCCAATCTTCCCGGAGTTCCGATTAAAACTGCCGGCGGATTGCTTAAATTCTTAATTTCTGTATCAATGGAATGGCCTCCGTAGCAAACATTTGCCTTGTAACCCGTTCCCATTTTCTTCCAAACCTGCTCAATTTGCAAGCCCAATTCTCTCGAAGGAACAATAATTAAACATTGAACCGAAAGAATTTCTGGCTGTAACATTTCAAAAATTGGCATCAAAAAAGCCAGCGTTTTTCCAGAACCTGTTGGAGAAAGCAGCAAAACATTGCTTTCTTCTAAAATAGCTTCTTGTGCAGCAACCTGCATTTCGTTCAAACTTTCGAAACCTAAATTCAAAAGCAGATTTGTGGAATGGTGATTATTATTCATTTTGCAAAGGTAAATTTTAATTGTGAATTATAAATTACGAATTACGACCAACTAAATTCCGTAATTAGTAATTTTGGTTTTCCAAATTATTACGATGAAACGCTTACTCTCAATTTTATTCTTTTCAATTATGGCAAATGCTCAAAATAATGCTGATTTCCTGACAACTTATGAAAAAGGAAACGGCAACCAGACGGCGACTTATGAAGAAACAATTGCTTATTTCCAACTTTTAGATAAAAATTTTGAGACAATTTCTATGGAAGAAATGGGCTTGACAGATTCTGGCGAACCGTTGCACATCGTGACTTTTAATGCGGACAAGAATTTTGATTTCAAGAAAATCCAGAAGGAAAAGGCGGTTCTTTTAATCAATAACGGAATTCATCCAGGCGAACCTGATGGAATTGATGCCACGATGATGTTGTTTCGAGATTTAGCTTTGGGAAAAATTAAAGTTCCAAAGAATTTGGTTATCGTGAACATCCCAATTTATAATATTGGCGGTGCTTTGAACCGAAATTCTTTTTCAAGAGCCAATCAAAACGGACCAGAAAGTTATGGCTTTAGAGGAAATGCCAGAAATTATGATTTGAACCGTGATTTTTTGAAATCAGATACCAGAAACGCTCGAAGTTTTGCACAGATTTTCCATAAAGTAAATCCGGATGTTTTTATCGATAATCATGTCAGCAATGGCGCAAATTACCAGTATACGTTTACTTATATCGCAACGCATCCTCAAAAAATTGGCGGAAATCTTGGCCAATTTTGGGATACCGAAATGATTCCCGCTTTACTTTTAGATTTAAAAAAGAAGAATATAGAATCGGTTCCATACGTCAATATTCACGATGAAAAACCAGACGGCGGTTTTGACGCTTTTATGGATTATCCGCGTTATTCTACTGGTTTTGCGTCCATGTTCAACACGGTTGGTTCAATGCCTGAAACGCATATGTTGAAAGATTATGCTTCGCGTGTGAAAGTGACGTATGAATATATGGTTGCGACTATTGATTTTACGGATAAAAATCATACGAAGATTAAAAATTTACGAAGCGAAAATCTACAAAATTATCTTCCGAATAAAAAATATACGTTGCTTTGGGAATTAGACGAATCGAAAGTTTCCATCATTCCGTTTTTAGGTTTTGAAGGCGATTATAAACCAAGCGAAGTTTCTGGAAAACCTAGATTGTTTTACGACGAAAAGAAACCTTTCAGCAAGATGATTCCATATCGTAAGAAATTTAAACCTTCGTTGGAAGTCGTGATTCCAGAAGCTTATGTAATTCCGAAATCGTGGTGGAATGTGATTGATTTATTGAAAATCAACAACATTGAAATGACACCTTTGGAAAAAGATACTGAATTTGAAGTGGAAAGTTATCGCATTGGCGATTTTAAAACGAGCAGTGCTGCTTATGAAGGACATTATCCGCATAGTTCTGTCAATGTGACAACTACGAAGAAAAAAGTACTTTTCAAAAAAGGAGATTTCTTCATTAAAACACAGCAATCTGGCGTAAAATATCTGTTGGAAACTTTAGAACCGCAAGCAAATGATTCTTATTTTGTTTGGAATTTCTTTGATTCGGTTTTACAACAGAAAGAATATTTTTCGGCGTATGTTTTTGAAGATTTGGCGAAGAAATTATTGGATGAAAATCTGAAAATGAAAGTAGCATTTGAGAAGAAAAAAGCGGATGATAAAACCTTTTCAGATTCTGGAAAAGCACAATTAGACTGGATTTATAGACATTCGGACTATTATGAAAAAACGCATATGGAATATCCTATTTATCGAATTATGAAATAGTTTTTACCGCAGATTCGCAGATTTTTTAAAAATATTTAAACACAGATTTCACAAATTTACACCGATTTTTTAAGAATCTTGTCATTCTGACGAAGGAAGAATCTTCGTTAGTTGCTCTTTTTGTTGAGTTTCCTCCTTCGTCGGAAAGACAAGTTTGAGATATACAAAAAAAAGCTCCTATTTCAGGAGCTTTTCATTTTCAAACAACAACTTGATATTTTCATACGAATTCTGCAATGCATCTTGAATTTCTTCAGGATTCAGCCACGCTACTTTTTCGATTCCTTCGTCTTCTTGTGGAGACGGAGTTCCTTCGAAATCGGTTTCCATTTCAAACCAATGCACGATTTTCAGTTTATACTTTCCATTTCTTATAAAAACGTGATATGTTTTCTGAAGTTTCTTGGAAATTTTTAGTCCAGTAACGCCCGTTTCTTCTTCAACTTCGCGAATTGCCGTCTCTTCAATCTCTTCTCCTTTCTCAATTCCTCCTTTTGGAAGATCCCATTTTCCGTTTCTGAAGATGAAAAGAACTTCTCTTTTTTTGTTGTAAACAAGGCCTCCACCGGCTTTATTTACAGGAATTTTTTCTTTTAGCATTTTCATAATCTCCTTCTCATCAGGATAATACAAATAGGCTTTTTGAATTTTATTTTGGAACATTTTTACGATAAGCTGATGGATATCAACGCTTTCCAATAGAAAAAGTTGAAAATCTGTTTCTTTAACTATTTCATTAGTCAAAAAAAGTGGTTTATCGTTGACAAAAACTTTATACATTTGTAGTATGATTTTTAATAAAGACACCGCACAGAAAACTGCCGAATTGCTTTTACAAATAAATGCAATTAAATTGAATCCAAAAAATCCTTTTACATGGGCTTCTGGATGGAAATCGCCTATTTATTGCGACAATCGTATAACGCTCTCATTTCCACCGATTAGAAATTACATCAGAGAAGAATTTTCTAAAAGTATTGAAAAACAATTTGGAAAACCTGATGTTATTGCCGGAGTTGCGACTGGAGCCATCGGAATTGGCATGCTAGTAGCTGAATATATGGGACTTCCGTTCGTGTATGTTCGTCCAGAACCTAAGAAACACGGAAGACAAAACCAAATCGAAGGTTTCTTGCAAAAAGGACAAAATGTAGTTGTTGTTGAAGATTTGATCAGCACCGGAAACAGCAGCTTGATGGCCGTTGAAGCCTTGAAAGAAGCTGGAGCAAACGTGAAAGGAATGGTTGCCATCTTCACGTATGGCTTTGATATTGCTACAGAAAACTTCAAAAAAGCGAATGTTGATTTATTGACATTGAGCAATTATGAAAATTTATTAGATTTGGCTGTTGCAAAAAAATATATCACAGAAGAAGAGCAAGAAACATTAAAAGTTTGGAGCAAGAGTCCATCAACTTGGAATGTGGAAGTATAATTTTTGCAGCTAAAAGAATAAACAAATTTGAGGATGAGATTGCTTCGTTCCTCGCAATGACATAAAAATATGAATTTAGATAGTCCAAAAGTTAACGTTCAAAAATCGGCTCAATATTTATTTGACCAATTGACTGACGTAAAGAATTTTGAAAAATTAATGCCCGACAACATTGCAAAATTTGAAGTAACTGGCGAAGACGCTTTTATCTTCGGATTAAAAGGGATGCCGGAAATCAAATTGAAGATGAAAGATAAAACAGCTCCGACAAAAGTGGTTTTAGGCGCGGCGAGTGACAAGCTTCCGTTTACTTTGACAGGAAATATCATTCCGACTTCTGAAGAAGCAAGCGATGTACAACTACATTTTGAAGGCGAATTCAATGCGATGATGGCGATGATGGTAAAAGGACCAATTACCAAATTCATTGAAACTTTGGCAAATAACATGCACAAGCTATAAAAGAATAAAAGTTATAAACTGAAAGCCTTTTTGTGAAATCCAAAAAGGCTTTTTTTATTTTTAATCGGCATTACTTATATTTGTAATAGCTGCTATGAATAATTATGAAAAAGGAATTTACAATATTTTACACCGATGACGATCTGGACGATCTAGATTTTTTTGCAGAAGCCGTAGATTCAATGGAAGATGATGTTGAATTAGTTACCCAAAACAATGGAAAAAAACTTTTAGACGCACTTGACAATCCGCCGCCAACACCGAGCATTATTTTTTTAGATTTAAATATGCCAGGAATGAATGGTTTTGATATTTTGGCAGAAATTAGAAGATCTAACTGCCTGAAAAGCCTTCCTGTTATTGTTCTTTCTACTTCAAATGACGATAAAATTATTGCCAAAAGCTTAAATTTAGGTGCCAATTTTTATATTACGAAACCAAATGATTTTGTATCTTTAAAAAAATCAATTGAGCACTCCATCAACATTAATTGGAACTCTTTTACTCCTACAAAGGATAATTTTGTTTATTTAAATAATTAAAAAAATATGAGTACTGAAAATCTAATTACAACAGATTCTATTACTTTTCTAGATAACATTCGCAATAAAACTTCAGAATCACATAAAAATCTCGAAGCAATTCCGATTTCAAAATTGCTTGTAAATCCAAACATTTCGCTTCACGCCTACTCCCTCTACTTGAGCTTGATGCACGATGTTGTCAGCGATTATGAAAAAAATATCTATCCGTTGGTCGAAAATGTAATTTTGGATATTTCAGAAAGAAAAAAAGCAGATCTTATTTTAAATGATTTAAAATCTATCGGAGAAGAAAAACAAAAAGGGCACACTTTTTTGAAACATTCTGATCAAAAATTCAGCACTCCATTTGCTTTGGGGATGCTTTACGTTTTAGAAGGATCAACTCTCGGAGGCAGATTTATCTTAAAAAACATTCAAGAAAACCTTGGTCTTGATGAAGAAAACGGTGTTTCTTATTTTTCAGGATATGGCAATAAGACAGGAAGTTATTGGAAAAAATTTCTTGTTTATTTTACTGAATTTGAAACACAAAATAATACAGAAGAAGAAATTATTGCTGGAGCTGACTTTGCTTTTACAATAATAGGAAAACATTTATCTGAAAATTCGTCATTATAATTTATGAAGATTAAAGACATTGTCAATCGTGATATCATCAACCTCACGAATTGCGAATTCGAACCCATACACATTCCAGGAAGCATTCAGCCTCATGGTTTTTTAATTGGAATACATTCTGATTCATGGAAAATTGATTTCTGCAGCGGCAATATCTCTAGTTATCTTGACATTGATTACAAGCAGGTTCTGAATGCTGATTTCAAAGGCACATTTGGCGAGCTGCAAGAAAATTTAATAAAAGAATATATTTCTAAAAACCTCTTGGTTTCTTCTTCTCCGCTCCCTTTAAATTTAGCCGGGAAAGATTTTTTGTGCACAATTCACAAAAGTGAAAACACTTATATTTTAGAAGGCGAACCGATTGCAGAAAACAACAAAAAGCTTTCTGACGTCTATCACCAGACTTCACAGTTTCTTTCTTACATGAACGAGACGCATACGCTGAAGGAACTTTGCGACATGGTTGCGAAAGGAACGCGCGAAATTACAGGTTATGACCGCGTGATGGTTTACCGTTTTGATAAAGATTATAACGGAGAAGTTTTTGCAGAAAGCGTTCGCGATGATTTAGAGCCGTTTTTTGGCTTGCATTATCCGCACACCGATATTCCGCCACAGGCAAGGGAATTGTATATGCAAAACCTTTTGCGCTTGATTGTGGATATCAATTATGAACCGGTTCCAATTTACACGGTTGATGACGGAAATGATGCGAAAAACTTAAATCTGAGTCTTTCCATCTTGCGAAGCACTTCGCCTATGCACGTTCAATATTTGAGCAACATGGGCGTAGCTGCGACTTTGACAATTTCTTTGATCCACAAGAAAAAATTGTGGGGATTAATTGCGTGCCACCACTATTCCCAAAAAAATCTTACGCCAGAAATTCGTTTAGCAGCACAATTGCAAGGCCATTTTATTACTTCACAGATTGACATACGCCAGTCAAATGAAGAATATGATGTTGCCCGAAAATCAAACCTGGCTTTAGAAAAAATAAATGCTTTTCAGCTTCCGGCTAAAGAAGAATCTTTTGAAATTTTAGTCAAGAGGCCTGAACTTTTAGAGCTTTGCAATGCCTCTGGAGTTGTGATAATTATCAATGGCAATATTTACAAAAACGGATTGGTAATTGAAGATAGCGACAGCTTGATTTTATCAAAATGGCTTTCTGAATATACCGGAAACTCTCAATTTTCTACTGATAAAATTATTGATACGATTCCTGAATTTTTAGTTGATAATTGCGACAATGCTTCCGGGATAATCTATCATTCTCTTGGAGTGAATAATAATTGCATTATGTGGTATCGCCCAGAAACACTAACAGAAGTAAATTGGGCCGGAGATCCGAAAAAAGCCATTGTGAAAGACAAAGACGGACTTTCTCCAAGAAATTCTTTTAAACTTTGGAGGGAAATTATCAAGTGCCAGAGCAATACCTGGCTTGATCCAGAATTAAATGCCGCGGCAAATTATGCGCATTCGCTTCAAAAACAGCTGAATTTGATTCTGATGTCTAAAGAAGAAGAAAAATATCGAAAATTGAGCGAGGTTTTGAAAGAGACGAATTCTGAACTCGAAAATATAAATTGGATCAGCACGCACGATTTGCAAGAGCCTTTGCGTAAAATTCAAATGATTTCATCTAGAATTTTAGGCAAGGAAGACGAACAGATTTCTGAAAACGTGGCAAATTCTTTGCAAAGAATGAACAATTCGGCAAATCGAATGCAGACGCTCTTGATTGATATTTTGAAATACACAAAGATTCAGCACATTGACGAATCTTTTATCCAAGTAAATCCGAAAGACGTTTTAAAAGAAGTTTTAGCCGATTTGCAAGAAATGATTCTTGAGAAAAATGCGATTGTTGCTATTGAAGAATTGCCTGCTATTTATGGAATGACATTCTTGTTAAAACAGCTTTTTTCAAATTTAGTTCAAAATTCCTTAAAATATTCTATTGCAGGCAAAGCGCCAAAAGTCACTATTTCAGCATTGGGAAGACAGAAAATAAACTTAGGTAACAATCCGGGAGAATTATTTGAAGTGATTCAATTTTCTGACAACGGGATTGGCTTTGAGCAAAAATTTGCCGAAAATATCTTCAATATTTTTAGCCGATTGCACGGACAAGACGAATACAAAGGGTCGGGTGTCGGGTTGGCCTTATGCAAAAAAATCATGCAGGTACACAAAGGCTATATTGTTGCAGAAGGAATTCCTGACGAGGGCGCCATTTTCAAGTTGTATTTTCCTTTGGAAATTGAGAACGCAAATTAATACAAAAGGCTGACTTCCTTTATGTCAAAAGATTTCACAGTATCATTTTCTAAGATTACATTCAGTTTTCCAGCCTGGTCTACGCCTTGAATTATACCCATGAACTTTTTTCCATCTTTGCCTTCAAAAGGCATCGGAACTCCTTTTTTATATAATTTTGAATGGTATTTTTTCCAAATTTCCGTAGTATTTTTATTCTTAATCAGCGAAATATTGCGATTTAAGTTTTTTGCGATAGAAATTAAGATTTCTTCTTTGTCAAAATCGCAGTTTTTCAATAAGCAAAGCGAAGAAGCTTTTGGCAGATTTTCAAAATTCTTTTGGTTGATATTCAAACCAATACCGATAATTGAAAAAATTTCTCCATCGCTTTTGATACTGTTTTCAATTAATACTCCGCCAACTTTTTTTCCCTCTGCCAAAATGTCGTTTGGCCATTTTATAGCACAATCTTTAATTTCTAATTCAGAAAGAGTCTCGATAATACTCACAGCTACTGCAACATTAAGATGAAAAATGTGATTGATTTCAAGAAGTAAATCTTTTATCAACACACTAAAAGTCAAGTTTTTACCTGATTCTATTTTCCATTCAGAGCCCATCTGTCCGCGTCCGCTAGTTTGATTTTCGGCTGTGACAATGGTGAAATTTTCTACGAATTGGCGTTGCAATAATCCTTTCAGATAATCGTTAGTTGAGTTAATGGCATCGAGTTTGATGATGTTCATGTGAATAATTGAAGTTTATCTTTTTAATCTTATGTTAAGGTTCAAAAATAAAGACAAAAAATGATAACTTTGCGAAAACATATAAAATTTAAATGGCGAAAAAAAATATAAGCAATGATGATTTGTTGGCAAACATCATCAAGGGGATTGAAGAAGTTAAAGGTAATGATATTGACATACTAGATTTAAGAGCAATCGAAAACACTGTTTGCGACTATTTTGTAATTTGCAACGGTACTTCAAATACACAAGTTAACTCTATCGTTAACTCGGTTCAAAAAATTGTTTCCAAAGAATTAAAAGACAAGCCTTGGCACGTTGAAGGTGCTGAAAATGGCGAGTGGGTTTTGATGGATTATGTAAACATTGTTGTTCACGTTTTCCAAAAACACATCCGTGAATACTACAATATTGAGAGTTTGTGGGGTGATGCGAAAATTACAACCATACAAAACAAATACTAAAAAGAACAAATAGCAATGGCTAAAGATAAAAACTCAAACCCAACACCTAATAAATTTAGGTTCAGTCCTTGGTGGATTTACGGCGGACTTATTGCTTTTTTTATAATTTGGAACTTTGCTGCTGGCGGCGGTGCTAAATTAGAAGAAGCTGGCAAAATAAAATCATCAGCATTCAATGCTCTTTTAGAGAAAAATCAAGTCGACAAAGTTATTATCTATAACCGAAGCGAAGCCGAAATTTTCTTGAATAAGACTGGTTTGGCCGCTCCTGAAAATAAAGGAGTAACCAAAGACATGTTTGATAACGAAAACAAAGGACCGCATTACGTTATTGAAGATGTTGGAGACACGAAATCTTTCCAAGAAAAACTGGAAAAAGCGCAAGCTGAAGGGAAATTAAAAGATTTTGACTACAAACCAAAGAATGATTGGGGAGGAATTTTCTTAACTCTTTTACCAATAATCATTATCGTTGGAATCTGGCTTTTCATCATGAGAAGAATGTCTGCTGGCGGTGGTGCTGGCGGTGGCGGTCAGATTTTCAATATCGGAAAATCAAAAGCGAAACTTTTTGACGAAAAAACAGATGTAAAAATTACATTTAAAGACGTTGCTGGTTTAGAAGGAGCAAAAGAAGAAGTTCAAGAAATCGTTGAATTTTTGAAAAATCCTGAAAAATATACAAATCTTGGAGGTAAAATTCCAAAAGGAGCTCTTTTAGTAGGGCCTCCAGGAACAGGAAAAACATTGCTTGCAAAAGCAGTTGCAGGTGAAGCAAAAGTTCCTTTCTTTTCGCTTTCAGGTTCTGATTTCGTTGAAATGTTTGTGGGTGTTGGAGCTTCTCGTGTAAGAGATTTGTTCAAACAAGCAAAAGAGAAATCTCCTGCAATTATCTTCATTGACGAGATAGACGCTGTTGGACGCGCAAGAGGAAAAAACAATATGTCAGGTTCTAACGATGAGCGTGAAAACACTTTGAACCAATTACTTACAGAAATGGACGGTTTTGGAACAAATACAAACGTAATCGTTTTGGCCGCAACAAACAGAGCTGATGTTTTAGACAAAGCATTGATGCGTGCAGGTCGTTTTGACAGACAGATTTATGTTGACCTTCCGGACATCAGAGAAAGAAAAGAAATTTTTGAAGTGCATTTGGCTCCATTGAAAAAAGCTGAAGGACTTGATACTGACTTTTTAGCAAAACAAACTCCAGGTTTTTCTGGTGCTGACATTGCAAATGTTTGTAATGAAGCTGCATTGATTGCTGCTCGTTATGACAAGAAAGCAGTTGACAAACAAGATTTTTTAGATGCTGTTGATAGAATTATCGGAGGTCTTGAAAAGAAAAATAAAATCATTACTCCGGAAGAGAAAAGAGCAATTGCAATTCACGAAGCCGGACACGCCACAATAAGCTGGATGCTGGAACACGCTGCTCCGCTTATCAAAGTTACAATTGTTCCAAGAGGACAAAGTTTAGGTGCAGCTTGGTATCTTCCTGAAGAAAGACAAATTGTAAGAACTGATCAAATGCTTGATGAAATGTGCGCTACAATGGGCGGACGTGCTGCTGAAAAAGTAACATTTGACCGAATTTCAACTGGAGCTTTAAGCGATTTGGAAAAAGTCACAAAGCAAGCAAGAGCAATGGTAACTATCTATGGACTGAATGAAAAATTAGGAAATATCACTTACTATGATTCTTCAGGACAAAGCGAATATAGCTTTGGAAAACCATATTCTGAGGACACTGCAAAGGTTATTGACAAAGAAATTTCAGACTTAATCGAAGGCCAATACCAACGCGCCATACGCATTCTAGAAGAAAATAAAGACAAATTGAATCAATTGGCTAACATCTTAATTGAAAAAGAAGTTATTTTCAAAGATGATTTAGAGACTATTTTCGGGAAACGTGCTTTTGGTGAAGCAGTTGAAGAAGTATTCGAAGAGTAAAATACACATTTAAGAAATTTTAAAAAATCTTAATTCAAAAGCAGTTTTGAATTAAGATTTTTTTATCTTTGGTTGTTATCAAATCACAAACAAAGAATTTGACTAATTTATGAGTCTTTTTAGAAAACTTTTTGGAAACGAATCTTCCGACGAAGATAAAGATAGAGACCAAAGTCCATTTAATCCTGAAGCTATTATTCCGGCTGACGAATTGTTTACTCTCAATTTTAAAAAAAATGGAGGTAAATTCTTGTATTGTGAAAATCTTGAAGAAGCTAAAGAGCATTTTGAGCATATCTTAGAAGAGAATGACTGGTTTGAATCTGAAGCTTTATGTTTTGAACCAAAATTATACAGTTTACTTGAAGAAAATAAATTAGATTACATCAAGCCTACGAAACCAAAATTTCTTTTGGCAAGTTGTGAAAACTTGATTGCCGATGAAGGTTCTGTATTATTTTCTTCGAACCAAATCAAGCAGAATAAGCCCAATGAACTTCCTGCAAATATTGTCATTCTTGCCACCACGAGCCAAATTCTTTTAAGCAAAAGCGATGGCCTTCGTGAAATCAAGAAAAAATATGACCGAGATTATCCCACAAATATTACCACCATTAAATATTTCGAAAAAGCCAAAGAAGAGGATTTTCTGCAATATGGAAGTGTTGCAAAAAATTTATACCTTTTGCTTTTAGAAGATCTTTAAAATGAATGAAACGCTGACGAGAACATTATCAGGCCTGGTTTATATCATTTTATTAGTTGGGGCAACATTAATTTCACCTGAAAGTTTTCTACTGCTTTTCGGTACTTTTTTGGTTATTTGCACAGCCGAATTTTGTGATTTAGTAAATCTAAAGAAAACACAACCGATTCTTATTGCACTTATTGGCTTTATCCTTTTTGCTTATTTTAAGACTTATAGCAAAACCAACGATTTACTTTTATCAGGCGCTACCCTATTCATTTCCATCCGACTAATTTTCTTTTTATTTAGCGACAAAAGACAACATATTGATAAACAATCGAAATATGTCTATTTGATTGGATATATTATACTTCCGATTATTATCTTGACGAAAATTCCTTACGTTGGAAATATTTTCAAGCCCGAAATTCTTATCAGTATTTTCATAATCATCTGGACAAATGATACTTTTGCCTATTTGGTTGGAAAATCTATAGGAAAAACTAAACTTTACGAAAAAATATCTCCAAAAAAAACCATAGAAGGATTCATTGGAGGCCTTATTTTTGCCGTTATCGCTGGAATTTTAATTGCAATATATTATACTAAACAGCCTTTATACATCTGGATTTCACTGGCTTTGATCACCGGAATTTTCGGAACTCTTGGCGATTTGATCGAGTCTAAATTCAAGAGAATTGCTGGCGTAAAAGACAGCGGAAAAATAATGCCAGGCCATGGAGGCATCTTAGATCGACTAGATAGTATTATATTTGCATCACCATTTATATTTTTGTTTTACCAAATCTTAAACTATGCTTAAATTTCATAAAGAAGGAGCGAAAATCATTTTAATTACCTGCGCAGTAGTCGTTGGAATTGTTTTGCTATCAGATGTTTACATCAAGAACAATTTTTGGCTCTTAAAGATTGTGCAGATTGTTTCACTATTTTTTCTTATATTAGTGTTGCAGTTTTTTAGAAACCCAAGAAGATTCACTGATATTAATGACGGTAAAATAATTGCTCCAGTGGATGGAAAAGTTGTTGTAATTGAAGAAGTTTTCGAACCAGAATATTTTAAGGATAAAAGATTGATGGTTTCAATCTTTATGTCGCCAATCAATGTTCACGTTACTCGCTATGCAATGAATGGAGTTGTAAAATACAGCAAATACCATCCAGGAAAATATCTTGTAGCTTGGCACCCAAAAGCGAGCGAGGAAAACGAAAGAACTTCTGTAGTATTAGAAAACAATACTTTCGGAGCTATTTTATACCGCCAAATCGCTGGAGCTTTAGCGAGAAGAATCGTAAATTATGCTGAAGAAGGAATGCAGGTAATTCAAGGAGAAGATGCGGGCTTCATCAAATTTGGATCAAGAGTAGATTTATATCTTCCTCTGGGGACTGAAGTAAACGTAAAACTGAACCAAAAAGCAGTCGGAGGCATAACAGTAATTGCAGCAAAAAATTAATGTCTGAAAAAGATCTAGATACCCGATTTGAAGAAGCATTTGAATTGGCTTCAAACATGACCGAAGCATTGCCTCAGGATGTAATGTTGCGCATTTATGCCTATTACAAACAGGCAACTCAAGGTACTGCGCAAGCTAACAGAATGGGCCGCCATGATTTGAGAGATGCTTTTAAAACCAATGCTTGGATGCAAATCAGCCATTTATCAAGCGATGAGGCAAAACAGCTTTATATCGAAACTATTAATTCACTGATTAAAAAATAATTACTATGAAAAAGACCAAATTATTACTTTCTAGCTTAGTATTAGTTCTTGCATTGCAATCTTGCAACAAAGAAAAAAAATTAGACGAAGTACAAGTACCTCTTCCTGAAAATACTGAAGAAAAAGCAGCGGCCGTTGGAAATCCGGATGATGTAGCTGCAGATCCTGGAACTTTCAAAATGATGAAACTTCCTTATGCTTACAATGCTTTAGAGCCTTATATTGACGCTAAAACTGTTGAGATTCACTATTCAAAACACCATGTTGGCTATGTGAATAATCTGAATAAAGCAATCGCTGGAACAGCTTTAGAAAAACAAACTATCGAAGAAATTCTTGGTAAATTAGATCTGGAAAATAAAACGGTAAGAAATAATGCCGGCGGTTATTTCAACCACAATCTTTATTGGGAAATCATGGGCGCTAACAAAGGTGGCGAACCAACAGGAGCTTTAGCTGAAGCTATCAAAAAAGATTTCGGTTCTTTTGATGCTTTCAAAACACAATTGACCGAAGCAGCTACAAAACAATTTGGTTCAGGATGGGCTTGGTTGGTTGTAGACAAATCTGGAAAACTGGTTGTGGGAAGTACTGCAAATCAAGATAATCCGTTGATGCCAAATATGTCAGTTTCTGGAACTCCAATCTTAGGTTTGGATGTTTGGGAGCATGCTTATTATTTGAAATACCAAAACAAACGTCCAGATTATATTACAGCTTTCTTTAATCTGATCAATTGGGATGTTGTTGCTAAGAAATATGAAGCTGCAAAAGCTCCGGTTGCGAAAGTATAATCTTCAGAATTCAGTTATAAAAAAAGTCCCGAATTATCGGGACTTTTTTGTTTCTATACTCTTCTGAATTTTATTTCAAACTAGCCAAACTTTGCTCAATCGTTGCGATTTTCGACAAAGCATCTGCTTCCTTTTTTCTTTCAATTTCCAATACTTTTTCTGGAGCATTGTTCACAAATTTCTCGTTAGATAATTTTGCCTGAACTGATTTCAAGAAACCTTGGTTGTATTTCAATTCTTCTGAAAGTTTAGCAATTTCTTCCTCAATATTGATAGCACCGCTTATTGGCACAAAATATTCATTAGATTTTGCACGGAAAGTCAACGCACCGTTTACAGCTTCAGAAACATATTCTAGTGAACTGATGTTTCCTAATTTTGTAATAATCGAGTCAAAATGTGTCGAAACATTATCATTATTAATCGCTTTCAATTCAATCGCATCTTTGAACGGAATATTTTTATCTTTTCTAATCGTTCTGATTCCAGAAATTACTTCAGAAGTAAAATCAAAATCAGCAATCAATTTTGCATCAAAGGATTTTAATTCTGGCCAAGTAGAAACGATTAAAGCTTCTCCAGAAGTTCTCTCTGCTATAATCTGCCAAATTTCTTCTGTCAAGAAAGGCATAAACGGATGCAACAATTTCAAGTTGCTTTCCAGCATTTCAATCGCCTTGTCAAACGTTTTTCTATCGATTGGCGCTTGGTAAGCTGGCTTGATCATTTCAAGAAACCAAGAACAGAAATCGTCCCAAACCAATTTGTAAATCGCCATCAAAGCATCAGAAATTCTGTATTTTTCAAAGTTGTCTTCGATTTCGGCTAACGTTTGCTGCAGTTTTGCTTCATACCATTCGATTGCTACTTTTGAAGATTCTGGTTGTTCAATTGAGTCGCTTACCTCCCAGCCTTTTATCAATCTAAAAGCATTCCAGATTTTATTTGTAAATGCTTTTCCTTGGTTGCAAAGTTCTTCGTCAAACATAATGTCATTTCCTGCAGAAGCGCTCAAAAGCAATCCTACACGAACGCCGTCAGCACTGAATTTCTCAATCAAATCCAACGGATCTGGAGAATTTCCTAATGATTTTGACATTTTTCTTCTCTGCTTGTCACGAACCAATCCAGTTAAATATACATTTGTAAATGGTTTTTCTCCCGCATATTCATAACCTGCAATAATCATTCTCGCCACCCAGAAAAACAAAATATCCGGACCAGTAACCAAGTCATTTGTAGGATAATAATATTTGAAATCTTGATTTTCAGGTTGCATAATGCCACCGAAAACCGCCATTGGCCAGAGCCAAGACGAAAACCAAGTATCTAATGCATCAGCATCTTGACGTAAATCTTCAAATTTCAAATCTGCTTTTCCTGTCACTTTTTGAGCAAGGATTACTGCTTCTTCTTTAGTTTCAGCAACTACGAAATCTTCTTTTCCGTCGCCATAGAAATAAGCCGGAATTTGTTGTCCCCACCAAAGCTGGCGCGAAATATTCCAGTCGCGGATGTTTTCCAACCAATGACGGTAGGTATTATCGAAACGTTTTGGATATAATTTAATTTCTTCTGTTTCTAAAACCGCTTTGATGGCCGGTTTTACCAATTCTTCCATCCTCAGGAACCATTGGTCCGATAAACGTGGCTCGATTACGGCTTTTGTTCTTTCAGAAGTTCCAACTTTATTAAGATGCGTTTCGGTTTTTGCCAAGCTTCCGTTTTGCTCTAATTCTTTTGCAATTTCTTCACGAACCACAAAACGGTCTTTTCCTTGATAATGCAATCCGAAAGAATTCAAGCTGGCATCTTCGTTGAAAATATCGATTACTTCAAGATTATGTTTGTCTCCCAAAGTTTTATCGTTCATGTCGTGCGCCGGAGTTACTTTTAAGCAACCCGTTCCGAATTCGATATCAACATATTCGTCCTCAATAATAGGAATCACTCTTCCTGCAATTGGCACGATAGCTTTTTTGCCTTTCAAATGTGTGAAACGTTCGTCATTTGGGTTGATACAAATCGCAGTATCACCAAAAATAGTTTCAGGACGCGTTGTTGCAACCGTCAAGAAATCAGAACTTCCTTCGATTTGGTATTTTAAAAAGTATAGTTTTCCTTGTCTTTCTTCAAAAATTACTTCTTCGTCAGACAATGTAGTTTTTGCTTCCGGATCCCAGTTGACCATTCTGTAACCGCGGTAAATCATTCCTTTGTTGTATAAATCAACGAAAGATTTGATTACCGAAGCCGACATATCTGGATCCATTGTGAATTTTGTTCTTTCCCAGTCGCAAGAAGCTCCTAGTTTTTTTAACTGGTCAAGGATAACGCCGCCGTATTTGTCAGTCCAATCCCAAGCGTGTTTCAAAAATTCTTCGCGAGACAAATCGTTTTTGTTGATTCCTTCGGATTTTAGTTTTGCAACCACTTTTGCTTCTGTCGCAATGGATGCGTGGTCTGTTCCAGGAACCCAGCAAGCGTTAAACCCTTTTAATCGCGCACGACGGATTAATACATCTTGAATGGTATTGTTCAACATGTGGCCCATGTGCAAGACTCCGGTCACGTTTGGTGGCGGAATGGTGATTGTATAAGGTGTTCTGTGGTCAGGTTCTGAATGAAAATAATTGTTTTTCATCCAGTAGTCATACCATTTTTGCTCTACTGATTTGGCATCGAATTGTGCTGGAATTGTCATATTTCTTTGGTGTTCGTTTTTTCTTAGATTGCTATTGCGTCACTGATTCAGGTGTTTACAAAAATTCAAATGATTTCTCCCTAGCCCTGATGGTGCCATTGTTTGAGCTCGTTCTTCTGCTAACAGGCAGAAGAACAGCGAGTGGCTCCAGCAGGAACATGGATGGCAGAAAATTACCGACCATTCGCTCCAAAACCTTGAAATAATCTTGGCAAGGATTTTGTAACTATTGAAGCACAAAAGTAATTAAGTCTGTGCAGTATAAAAAATTAAGGTTTAATAATTTGCACTTTGGCTAAAACTATTTATTTTTACGGTAATAATTAAAATTTTTTATGATGAAAAAACTACTGGGTTTATTTGCAATAGTGATGATGGGCGCTTCTGGAATGGCTCAAACTGGACCAAAAATTGAATTCAAAGCCGAGACTATTGATTATGGAACTGTATCGAAAGGAGATGATTCGGGCTTGAGAGTTTTTGAATTTACAAATACAGGCGATGCAGAATTGGTAATCAATGACGTGAAATCGTCGTGCGGCTGCACGGTTCCATCAAAGCCGACAGAGCCGATTTTGCCTGGGAAAACTGGAAAAATCGAGGTTCAATATAACATGAATCCTGGGCCGATAAGCAAAACTATCACGGTAACTTCAAATGCCACTAACAAACAAGAAGGGATTATTCTTTTGAAAATCAGCGGAAATGTCGTCGTAAAAGAGGAAGTCAATCCGCTTGAAAAGAAGAAAACATTGCCAAATTCATAACTTTAATGTCCGCTAAATGCGGACATTTTTTTAGAGGATTTTCTTTAACTGGAACTTGAAGGCGATTCTTTTTCCATTTCTTTCGACATCCATGTAAATCCATTTTCCTTCTTCAGATTGCATGAGATCATTGATATTTTGTAGCGTATAATCGTGCGCTTTTCTTCTATTAATTCTGATAATTTTATCTTGCGGAAGTATTCCTGCCAATCCGGCGGGCGAATTTTCATTGACAGTTGCGACTTCAAACAGCGGTTTCAGCACGAAATTATATTTGAAATTTCCGCCGGTGTTATAAGAATAGGTTGTATTCGATGTGGACAATCTCACCAATTCTGGAACATATTCTATCCCGTGATGCTCGACTGTAAGGCCGCTCATATTATAATTGAATTCTTCAGAAAATTTTGAGTTTTTCTTTAGCAAAATCTGCTTTCCGGGATTGTCAAAAATTAAATTAAATCTGTGCAAGACTTCGTTTCCTATGGAACCATTTCGCTTGTCATGAAAATTTAGTTTTTCCAAATAAACCGAATATGGATAAGCAACTAATGGCTTTTTTAAGGAAAAACCTGCAAACTCGATAGCATCGACACGAGATTTTTTTCCTTTGATTTCGCCACTGAAACCAATTCCGAGCGTAGCGTCGAAAAAAGCATCTTGGCATTTTATCTTGTCATTCTCGAAAAGCCAAAGCCCGTCGCTCAAACCTACATCTACCAATAAATCTAAATCGAGCGTATCTTTTCCGATTTGGGTTTCGACGTCAATGTAAGGACGGTTTCCAATTACTTTTAGAGGAATTTTTTCATACGATTTTATTCTTTTCTTATTCAGAATTTTTCTGTCGCGATAGACGATTACTTTTTTCTTTTCGTAATTGATTTCTATGATATTATTTAGGAAAAACGAATAGCCTAAAATTCCGTGAACAGGAATTCCTAATTTGGAAGAGAAATTTATATCTTGATTAAGAATAATCAACAGCTTGAAATTGGAATTTATATATCCGTCAATTTTTGCTTTGTTATTGTTAGAAACCAAGCCTTCGATAGAATCATCAAGTCCCAATCCTCTGGCAAAAATCCTTTTTGTTTCTTTAAATTGTATGGTATCATTTTCTGGAAGGCTAAAAATAATCGATTGCTCAGATCCAGAATCTAACAACAAATTCAGCTTTACATTGTTGATTTCAACAGGAATAATTATCAGATTAAAAACATATTGAAAAGGAATCTCAATTTTACTTTTATTAGAACTCCATAAAAATCCGTCTTGCGCAAAAACCGAAAGCGGAAATATAAGGGATAAAAACAGCGTAATTATGATTTTCATATTCTGCTTATTTATACAATAAATATAACAACTTTTAACGAACATTTGCTATCATGTCACGAATTTCAATGCGGATATTTTATGAATTTCTTAAAAAAAAGTCGCAAATTTGCAATCAAATTCAATCTCATGCCTAAAATATCGAACAAGGGCCAGCAAATGCCGGAGTCCCCAATAAGAAAGTTAGTTCCTTATTCAGAAATCGCTAAGAAAAAAGGACACAAAGTGTATCATTTAAATATCGGCCAGCCTGATATCAAAACGCCTGAAGTAGCTTTAAATGCTGTTAAAAATGCAGATATTACCGTTTTGGAATACAGCCATTCCGCAGGATTTGAAAGCTATAGAAATAAGCTTTCCCAATATTATAAAAATCAAGGTTTGCCGATTGACGTAGCTGATATTATCATTACAACTGGTGGTTCTGAAGCGTTGCTTTTTGCCATGGGAACGACTATGGACCAAGGAGACGAAATCATCATTCCTGAGCCTTTTTATGCAAATTACAATGGATTTTCGACTGCTTCTGGCGTAAATGTTGTTCCTGTAATTTCTACTATCGATGAAGGTTTTGCACTTCCTCCTATTTCGGCTTTTGAAAAATTGATTACGCCAAAAACAAAGGCGATTTTGATTTGCAATCCTGGAAATCCAACTGGTTATTTATATTCTAAAGAAGAAATTCTGCAGTTGGCTGAAATCGTAAAAAAGCATGATTTGTTTTTAATTGCGGATGAAGTTTATAGAGAATTTATTTATGATGGAGAAGAACATTTCTCAATTATGAATGTTCCTGGCTTGGAAGAAAATGCTATTATGATTGATTCGGTTTCAAAACGTTATAGCATGTGTGGTGCTAGAATTGGATGTATTGTTTCAAAAAACAAACAAGTAATGGCAGCCTCGATGAAATTTGCTCAGGCAAGATTGAGTCCGCCGACTTTTGCACAAATTGCCAGTGAAGCTGCGCTTGAAACGCCACAAAGTTATTTTGACGAAGTTATTACAGAATACAAAGATCGCCGTGATACTTTAATTAGTGAATTGCAGAAAATTGAAGGCGTGAAAGTAGCGACTCCAAAAGGTGCTTTTTACTGCATTGCAAAGCTTCCTGTGAAAAGTGCTGATGATTTTGCACAATGGCTATTAGAATCATATGATTTCAACGGAGAAACGGTTATGGTTGCTCCTGCCGCAGGATTTTATTCTACGCCAGGTGTTGGTCTTGATGAAGTGAGGATTGCTTATGTTTTGAAAAAAGAAGACTTGATTAAATCTGTAGAAATTCTTGGTGAAGCATTGAAAGTTTACAATAAATAAGAAAGATTTATAAAATTAAAAGCCTCTTAATTGAGGCTTTTTTTGTACTTATATTTAATTCATTTCTATACATAATCAAATACTATAAAAGAAAAAGGCTTCCAAATTGGAAGCCTTTTTATAATCAAATTCTATTATCGTTTCAGAGAGAAATGCGCTTTGAATTCTTTCATTACGTTATTCTCAAGATATTCTACTTTGAACCAGTAATCAGTAGATGGCAGCATCTGACCGTTCATTGTTCCATCCCAGCCTCCATTTTCATCAGAGCTGATTTGTTTTACTAATTTACCATAACGGTCAAAGATATAAATTCTTGCTTCGTCACCTAGTCCTAGAATTGTCCATTTGTCGTGGATTCCATCACCATTTGGCGTGAAGAATTTAGGATAGTTGATTACTGTAACAGTCAACGGAATAAATTCGTCACAGCCTCCGCTATTTTTATCGCGAATTTGTACTAAGTGATCTCCGGTAGCAACAGGCGAGAATACATTGCTATCTTGCCATTGACCTTCGTCAAGTCTGAATTCATAATCTCCTAAACTTGCTGCATCAACATTTACAGTAATTGTTGCATTATCTGTAAAGTATCCAGTCACGCTAGCAGTTGCAATAGCAGTTGAAGTTGGAGAAACTGTAACATCATCAGATTTTACTGAAATACAACCAGTGTCAACATTTGTAACAACTACACTATAAATACCCGCTTGGTCAACATTAATAACATTTGTAGTGTTATCAGTTACTGGATAAGGTGAACCGTCTTTTGTCCATTCAAAAGTATAGTTTCCTACAGCAGGATCAACAGTTGCTGTTAATGCGAAAGTATTTAACGGCAAATTAGTGATAGGATCAAAACAGAAGAAACCGTCTTCTAATTTTACTTCAGGCAATTTGTTAACTGTCAATGTAAAATCTACTCTTGCAGGACAACCTGTTGTAGATGTTCTATTAATCACTAAAGCAATAATATCTTTTGTACTAGTAATATAGTTTGTGATATCAGGAATTGCTCTTGTATTAGCTGTTGTAACTCCTTCTGCCAAATCTAATAAATAATCTGGCTCATTATCATAGTAATGAATTGTAAAGTTAGCAGGCGCTGGAGTACCTAAAATGATATCATTTAAAGGTGTCAAATTAAATGTAGTTGAACCGTCATTTCTAACATCATTATCACAAGTTGTCAATAATGGCTCTGTTGGAGAAACTGGATTGGCAACTGCTGCTTCGTCCACAACTAAATTAAACGTTCCAACATTCACACAAGTTGTTGCATTGTTTACAACTCTTACCCAAATTTGTTCTGGATTAAGAGTGTTTGTATATGAATTTGGAAGAAGACCTGTAGCTGTACCGCCTTCAGCGTTAATTTCAGAATCATAATAAGTAAATGTATAATCACTTGGAGTTAATCCGCTAGCGATAACATTGATGTTATGATCGCTTAAAGTAAAAGTATGTACTCCTGTGCTACCGACAACACAAGCAACAAAATCTTTGATTACACCATTGACACCTAAAGCAGGAGCTGGATTCACGATAAGTTCAAATTCAACCATCGCTGAACATTTCACTGCTAGAGGACTCGAAGCTGAAGGATTTGTCGTCATCAATACATATATCGTTCCTGAAACACCTGAGTAATTTGTTGGTGTAGCAATTGCATTTACAAAACCAACATTCGAAATTGCATTTGCAGCAGCATCTGTATTTGCCAAATTCAGGTCATTATAATAGTAGAATGCTACTGTAGTTGGATTTGCACCATTTCTGATGTAAGTCTCGTTTACTGTCAAATCTACATTTTCAGCAATTCCATCTGTTCTGCTAATTCCATTATCACAAACCTCAATATCAGTTGGATCTGTTTTTGGATTTGGAAGCGGCTGTACACGCAATGTCAATCTTGAGATACTTACACATCCCGTAACTTGATCAATTAATGTAACTTGAATATTTTGGAAAGGAATACTCTCGTTTTCATAAGGAACCGTTTTATCTATAGGATTATTCTGCACGTTTTGATCTGCTACATTTCTATAATAAATTACATCATATCCTGAAAGACCGCCTGTCATCAGGCTGTCCAAGTCACCAAATACTCCTGCTGGACTTGGGAAAAGCGCTTTACCGTCATTTGGAAGCGATTGATCACAAATTGTAAATTCTTTCGGTACGAAATATTTTGCAGGATTAATAACAACTTCAAAACTAGCTATGCTATAACATCCTGTAACGGTATTTTCAATTCTAACCCAAACAATCTGTCCATTAGTAGAAGGATAATTTGTATCAGGAATCAAAGCTGCTGATGGTGTTTCTGCATCTATCAAAGAACTATGCAATGTGATAGCATAAGTACCAGCAACTGGCTGAGGCAAAAGATAAGCTTCAGCATGCGCTCGTAAATCTAATCGCATTTGTCCATCATCATTTACATCACATCTTACCAATTGAGGTAGAATTCCACCTGCCGGAACTGTTGGCACCGGATTAACAATCAATTGCAATGGTGCAACTGAGAAACAACCTGTTATATTATCTGTAGATCTTATCCAAATATTTCCATTGAATAAGCTAGGGTAAGGAATTGGAATAGGGTTTCCTGAACCATCTAGAACTGGATTTCCGCTTCCATCAACTTGCTGTCCATAAACATAAAGATTGTCTATAGCATTTTGTCTAGTTTCATGGAAAGTAATCGTATAATTTCCTCCAGCTCTGATTTCAGCTTTAAGAGCATCTAAATCAAATACAGCCGAACCGTTTCCATCATCATCACATTCTGTTGGAATTTGTGCTGGCATTGTGATAAATGGTCTTGGTAGTACTCTCAAAGTAATCGTTGTTCTTATAGAACATTTAGTATCTTGAGATTCATTAGTTACAATAACTACGATAGTTTGAAATACCGGAACTTGATTAATATATTGCAGTCTTCCGTCAACCATTGTCATTGGAAGTTCCGTTCCGCTTGTAACCGCAGCATTGTCAAAATAATATTTAACAGACATTCCTGGCTGCGTAGTAATTTGTGTTTTATAATCCTCAAGATCGAATGCCGTGATACCATCTTCAGTATCATCATCACAAAGAGAATATTCTCCTGCAGGAATTGCTACATTTGGAAGTTCTCTTACAATCAATTGCATTGGCACTACTTTATAACAAAGCGTTGAATTGCTTGTATTGATAACTCTAACCCAAATTGTTTGATTATAAGCAACGATATTATTATAATTTACAGTAGGAGTAATTCTTCCTGCTGCCAAACCTGCTTGTGCTTGCGGTTCTGATAAATAATATTCAAAAGCATAAGCATCCGAGTATAATGCAGCCCTAGGATCTGCTGCATAAAGCGCCGCAGTCATTTCGGCTTCTCTTATCTTAAGATCTGGAAAAACTGAGAATCCATCTGCTGAGGCATCATCACACACTGCAATAGGTGCTGGAGAAACTGCCTGAGGAGTACGATTAACAATAACTCTAAATCTTGTCAAAGATGGACAAGTACTTCCGCCTGGTTCTTCAACTCTTACATAAACATAGTAAGGCGCTGCTTCTGGTGAAGCATCAAATGCTATAGGATAAATTGGACCATAAGGATAAACACCATCTTGTGCATTTTCAGGAGTTTCATGATAAGTAACTACTAAGCTAGTATTCCCTAGAGTTATATCATTCTTCTTTAAATCAAAATTAACTTCTGCTAAGCCATCAGTATTATCGTCACAAACCTCTAAAGGCGTAACTGCATAATTAATTAATGGCGCTGCAACTGGAGTAATAGTTAATGTTCCCGTAATATTAGCTGTACAAGAAGGAATACTTCCGCTAGCAGCAGAAACAACAGATACTAAATTAAACGTTGTTGTTGCTGTAATTGGAATTGTTGTATAAATAGAACCTCCTGACGAATTTAAAATTACATTATCAGAGGTTGCAACTGCACCAACTGTATAAGTAAAATTAACTTGTGCATTTGGCGTACCTGTAAAAGTAATTTCAGCTGTTCTATTGGAACAAATATTTGGCAAAGCCGTAAAACTAGCTGTTGGCAAAGCCACAACTCTAACTACAGAAGTCGCATTTAACGTACTTTGGCAAGTAATTCCATCAAGCAGACTAACGCTTACTAATCTGTAAGTAGCATCTGCGGTTAATGTACCTGTATTGATAGTTCCAGTTCCTGATCCGTTTATTGGTAAATTAATAGTAGCAGGACCTCCATTTAAAGTATAAGTAACAGTACTGTTTGGAGTACCGGTAACTGTAACAGTTGTACTAGAACCTGTACAAATATTTTGATTTGCTTGAATAGTTGCTGTTGGCAAAGGCTTAACATCTACTAAAACTGAACCAGTAAGCAAGGTCTCACAAGATAGTGTTCCGGTTGTTACAACTTTTACTAATTGATAAGTAGTATCGGCAGTTAAAGCTGGTGATGTATAAGTTCCTTCTCCAATAGCTGGATTAGCTGTAGACGGCAAAAGCGGAACCTGTTGATCAGGACCTCCATTTATTTTAAAATATACTGTCGTATTTGGTGTTCCTGAGAAATCAATTACTGTATTACCTCCAGAACAAATTGTAGGAATAGCAGTAGAAATTGTTGCCGTTGGCAAACCAACAACTGTAATAGCAACAGTTCCTGTAAGAGTTTGTGAACAAGTAGATGGAGCTGGCATTGCCACGCTTACCAATTCATATGTAAAAACTCCTGTCGCAGGCAAAGTTTCAGAAAACGTAATCTCTCCTGATGCTGGGATCGTAATTGTAGGTTGCAGATTAGTATTCAATCTATAAGTCACAATTGAGTTTGGCGTACCTGAAAACTTAACACTTGAAGCATTCCCTAAACAAACTTGAGAATCAATCTGTGTAATTGTAGCTATTGGATTTGGCGATACAGTAATAGTAACAACGTCTGTAAGCGTTTGCTCACATGGAGGCGTTGAAGTTGTACTTACCTTAGTCAATGTGTAGGTGTAAGTAGTATTCGGCGTTAAGACTGCAGGCATGCTAATTGTCCCTTGCCCTACAGCATCCAGAAGTAATGATTGAGCAGTACCTAAATTATCAGTATAACTTACAGTTGTACCAGCCGTACCTGATACATCAATTGTAATCACATCATTTTCACAAATTGTAGTGCTTGTGGTTGTAAATGCTGCCGTTGGAAGAGTACCAACAGTTACTATCGCACTTTGAGGCACTGGGCTTGAACAAATATATCCATCAGTGTCTGTATATGTTGCACCAGTAACCGTATAAGTGTAGGTATTTCCAGAAACTACAGGAGGTGTTGTTAAAGTAATAGTCCTACTTGCCGGAATAGTTACAGAAGGCTGTGCGGTACTATTAAAAGTATAATTTACAACTGAACCTGGTTGACCAGTAATAGTAATCGGAGCCGTAGCTCCTGCACAAATTTCAGTAGTCCCTGTAATTGTAACATCTGGATTTGGTCTAAGTTTTACTTTAAGATATTTGACAATATAGCTTGATGGATCCGCAATTTTTTGCACACGCACATAGACGTCCTGACCATTTACTACGGTAAAAGGATTCAATACAGTTATTTGGGTTGCTATGTTGTCAGCATCAGTGGCAGAATTGTGAAAAGTAATCGAATAATCAGCTGGATTTAAACCATCAGCTGTATTTGAAGCATTAATATCTGGCCTAAAATCATTAAGATCTACAACCTGTGTATTATCATTATCAATGTCACAAGCATTTACATCTATTTTGCAATCAGTCAAGCCTACTTCAAAAGAAAGAACGCTACTGCATCCCGCACTATTATCAGTTACGTTTACATATATTGTATGGCTTCTTTCTCCTCCAACTAAAGTATAGGTTGCAGCTGCATCATTTGGAAAAAGAGAACATATATTCATAAAAGTATTTCCTTGAGCATCAGCTAGCGTTGTATAAAAATAAGCTTCAACAAAAGCCGGATTTAATCCTGTACCAGCAAAAAGTGTGGCAACATTATCACCAACAGGAAATACATCTGGATTAGATGAAGAATCACAATGCCTAATATCAACTGGCGGATTAACAGGAACTTCTCCTATTTTTATTGTTGTAAAATCTGATGCAGGCAAAAGCGGCATTGCCGGATCACAAACACCAAAAAGAGCGTCAACTCTATATCTAGTCTCTACAGATGGCGAAACAGTTTTTGTTTGACCAACTCCAAGATCATTAATAATCGTATTAGCAGCGTCAACTTCATACCAATGGTAATTTACTGAAACATTTGCTCCACTTGGTGTAAATCTCCAAGCTTCAGAAGGAGCTGCAGGCACACTTCCTGTACCAACTTCCCAAGTATCATTGCCTCTTGTAGCAGGAGCATAACCAAGAGAACCGTCAGCATTTTGTATTCCTATCAAGGCTCTACCATCCAACCAGCTTGCACAAGAATTTCTTCTCCTAACATGAATTTCGATAATATTTGTAGATTCAAACAAAACAATTTGATAAGACTGTAATCCAGCACTTGAACAACTGCCAAAAAGTGGCACATTTTGCCAGTTTGCCACAAACGTTCTACAAGGATAAGCACCTGTTGTAAAATAATTAATTTGTGAAGTAGTTGGATCACCCGCATTTCCTGGAATAGCGCCAGTATTATTTATCTGTAAATCCTGGAGCATCATAATTGCATTAACATACGGAGGAGTGGTACGGCTATTTCCTGGATTAAAAGGAATACCAGAAGTTGCCGCAAAATTAAAACCACTTCCACTTTCTGCTGGATTTAAAACACTTGCAACATATTGCAAAAAAGGCGGTGCTGGTGAGTCTGGTTCTCCTTGAATGCTAAAAGTAACAGCACCATTATCCCCAATCAAACATTTCGCATATTTTTCTCCAAAAAAACAAAAATTGAAAGGCCTCTTCGGAGGTTGTGTTGAAGATGGTTCCTTTCCATATAAGTTAATCTTACCTGACCATTTATCATCTGAAGTAATGCTGACCAAGTCATTAACATTATCTGGACTTCTCCAAGAAAACGTTGTTGGAGCAACAGTATAACTAGTCGTTTCTTTTGGCACGCTTCCAATTGGAGGTGAGGCAGTAAGCGTTCTGGTTTCCCCAGGAAGACAAATTGGCCTCTGAGTTTCAGCAACGATACGGAAACAACCTACATCTTGGGCATGTGCACCGACAAAAAACAAAGCAAATAATAATGATAGAAAGTAACTCTTTTTCATTTTTAAGAATATTTTGAGGAGCGAAATTTACATAAATTTAAGAAACAATTATCTTAAATTTTCATTTTTTTTAAAATTAACATGTATACAAATTCTTTGCTTTTAATTATTTATCTTTGCTCACTTTATAATCATATTACAATAACATTCTATTTTCAATGATAAATAACGAGGAATTTCAAGACGAAATTGGAGATAATCATATTGCAACTAACGCAAAAAATCCCATCAGAAGTGATGCTTTTGACATTACTGACGAACAAAAAATTGAGCTGATAAAAAAAGATGTTGAAAACATTCTAAGTACTTTGGGAATGGATTTAACAGACGACAGCCTAAAAGGCACTCCAAATCGTGTGGCCAAAATGTTTGTGAAAGAGATTTTTGGAGGCTTAAACCCAGATAAAAAACCAAAAGCTTCTACTTTTGACAATAATTATAAGTACGGAGAAATGCTGGTTGAAAAAAACATCACTTTATATTCTACTTGCGAGCACCATCTGCTTCCGATTATTGGCAGAGCTCACGTGGCGTACATCTCAAACGGAACTGTAGTTGGTCTTTCAAAAATGAACCGAATTGTAGAATATTTTGCAAAACGCCCACAGGTTCAAGAGCGCCTGACAATGCAGATTGTTCAAGAATTGCAAAAAGTTTTGAATACTGAAGATGTTGCCTGCGTAATTGACGCGAAACATCTTTGCGTAAATTCAAGAGGAATCAAGGATATCGAAAGCAGTACGGTTACTTCTGAATTTGGAGGTAAATTTAAAGACGAAGCAACTCGCCGCGAATTCCTGGATTATATTAAATTTGACACTAAATTTTAGTTAGTTTAATTGATAAATCGTTTATTTGTTTAATCGCTGTGAACAGTCAAGCAATTGGCAATTAAACGATTTCCGTATTAACGATCAAACAAAATAGATGTATATTTTTTCTTTTGAAAAACTGGAAGTTTGGCAAAATTCCCGAATGCTAATTTTAGATATTTATAAAATTGCAAATAATTTTCCAAGTAGCGAAAACTTTGGGTTAACTTCTCAAATAAAAAGAAGTACCGCATCAATAGCTACGAATATTGCCGAAGGAACTTCTAGAAATACAAATAAAGACAAAGCTCATTTTTTAAACATATCCTATTCGTCAGCAATGGAAACCTTGAATCACTTGATAATTTGCAATGATTTAAATTATATTTCTAATGAAGACTATATTCTTTGCAGAGAAAAGCTTTCCAAAATTTGCAATCAAATCAATAGCTTAAAAAAATATTATATAGAAAAAGGTTAATCGTAAAATCGTAACTTTCCTCCGATTAAACAATTAAACAAAAAACCGATTAAACATAAAAAGCATGCCTTTATACCAGAATCAAAATCTAAAAATATACAATTCTCTTTCGGGAGAAAAAGAAGTTTTCAAGCCTTTGCACGAAGGAAATGTTGGAATGTATGTTTGCGGACCGACGGTTTACAGCAATGTGCATTTGGGAAATGTGAGAACTTTTATGTCTTTCGACGTAGTTTTCAGATACCTGCAACATATTGGTTATAAGGTTCGCTATGTTCGAAATATAACCGATGTCGGGCACGTGGTGGATGATGAAGATGAAGGAGAAGACAAAATTGCGAAGAAAGCGCGTGTTGAAAAATTAGAACCGATGGAAATCGTACAGCGTTATACTGTTGATTTTCACGAAATTTTGAAGGAATTTAATTTCTTGCCGCCAAGTATTGAGCCAACGGCAACGGGACATATCATTGAGCAGATTGAAATTATCAAAAAAATTATTGAAAACGGAATTGGATATGAATCAAACGGTTCAATTTATTTTGACGTTGTAAAATTCAATAAAACACATAATTACGGAAAATTGAGCGGTCGAAATATTGAAGATATGATCGCCAATACTCGCGAATTAGACGGACAATCTGACAAGAGAAATCCGCAAGATTTTGCTTTGTGGAAACGTGCAGAACCAGAACATATCATGCGCTGGCCTTCGCCTTGGAGCGACGGTTTTCCAGGCTGGCATTTGGAATGCACAGCAATGAGCACAAAATATTTGGGTAATCATTTTGATATTCACGGTGGCGGGATGGATTTAAAATTTCCGCATCACGAATGTGAAATTGCACAAAACGAAGCTTGTACTGGCGAATCTCCTGTAAATTACTGGATGCACGCCAACATGCTAACTTTGAACGGCAAGAAAATGGCAAAATCTACTGGAAATAATATCTTGCCAAGAGAAATTTATACCGGCGGAAGTTCGTTTTTAAGCAAGGCTTATTCTCCTTCGGTTGCTAGATTTTTTATGCTTCAGGCGCATTACAGAAGCAATTTAGATTTTACGGATGATGCGATTGCTGCTTCTGAAAAAGGCTTTGTGCGTTTGATGGAAGCTTTTGATACGATTAATGAAATTACGCCTTCAGGAAATTCTTCTATAGATATTCAAGCTTGGATTTCGTTATGTTATGACGCTATGAATGACGATTTCAATACGCCTATTTTGATTGCACAGCTTTTCGAAGCCGTTCGTTATATCAACTTATTGAAAGAAAACAAAGAGACAATTACTGCGGAAGATTTGCACTTGCTGACCAAAACTATGGAAGGTTTCTTGTTTGATGTTTTAGGCTTGACAACAGAAAAAGCTGTTGGAAATACCGAAAAATTAGACAGCGTTGTAAACATGCTGATTGGAATGCGAAACGAAGCAAGAGCCAACAAAGATTTTGCCCTTTCAGATAAAATTCGCGACCAGCTAACGGCACTTGGAATCAATTTGAAAGACGGAAAAGAAGGTACAACTTTTACAATAAATTAAAACAAAAATGATGAAGCTAAACGGTTTCATCATTTTTTTTAAAATACAATTGCATTGGAATTCAAAAAAATCATAATATTTCCTTTTGTTGCATTGGTGCGTTTTTACCAAGTGGCAATCTCCCCTATTTTGCCTTCCGCTTGCCGGTATGAACCCACTTGTTCTCAATATACAATTGAAGCTTTGCAAAAAAGAGGATTATTCATAGGAAGTTATTTGGCTATAAAAAGAATTTTGAGTTGCAATCCTTGGGGCGGAAAAGGTTATGATCCAGTTCCAGAAAAAGGATGCAATCATAAACATTAACGGCATTTTTTGTATTTGGTTAAATGCAAATCTTTATTTTTACGCATAAATTAGAATTAAAAAGTATGACTACACCACTAAGTATTGTCTGGAATCCCGCTGAAGGAATTGATTTAGGTTTTTTTGTTATTCGTTTTTACAGCTTGATGTTTGTAATTGCCTTCGTTTTAGGATGGTATCTTATGAAAAGTATTTTCGTTCGTGAAAACGAATCGATTGAAAAACTAGATTCCCTATTTATTTATACATTCTTGGCAACATTGATCGGAGCGCGTTTAGGCCATGTTATTTTCTATCAGCCAGAACTTTTCAAGGAAGATTTTTGGAGCGTATTTTTGCCGATAAGAACAAAACCGCAATTCGAATTCACAGGTTTTACAGGATTAGCAAGTCATGGCGCTGCAATCGCAATTATCATCATGATGTATTTTTACAGCAAAAACATCATCAAAAGACCAATTTTATGGGTTTTGGATAGAATCGTAATTCCGGTTTCAAGCGGTGCAATTTTCGTCAGGCTAGGAAATTTTTTCAATTCTGAAATCTTCGGACACCCAGTTTCTGGAGACAAGTTTTATGCTATAAAATTTATTAGAGATGATGAATATTGGTTGAGAAAAAGCGATGTCTTGAGAATCACCGGAGCCAAAGACATCAATGAAGGATTTAAATTGATTCAGACAGATCCGAAATACGCACAAATATTAGCTGAAATTCCTTATAGACATCCAGCACAGCTTTACGAAGCATTTGGCTATGTATTTGTATTCCTAATCTTATTCTACGCCTATTGGAAAACAGATGCAAGAGAAAAATCAGGCTATTTATTGGGCCTATTTTTAATCCTTTTATGGACAGTGAGATTCTTTGTGGAATTTGTAAAAGAATCGCAAGGAGGCTTTGAAAGCAGCCTAGGAATTCTTTCAACCGGACAATGGCTGAGCATTCCTTTTATCATTGCCGGTTTTTACTTAATGATTAGAGCTAAGAAAAAAGTACATTCTTTATAAAATTATAATCAAATTAAAAGGAGAGCAATTGCTCTCCTTTTTTAATTTAAAGCATTATTATTGCGCCAAATTATTTTGGAAATCTTACAAGCGCAATTTTAATACGATTAAAACCTTTTTTTGGGTACCTTCTTCACGACTTGCACGAAGTTATTCAAACAGCTTAAATGCTTGCAATAACATTCGTTTAAGCAATCAAATCTGTTGGTTTCCTTCTCGCAACTTGCCAGAAGCCGTCGAACTGGTATGACAGCTTCTAGAAAACTTACTTGAGCCAATTCTACATGTTTGTTTCCTTCTCGCAACTTGCAAGAAGCCGTCGAACTGGTATGACAGCTTCTAGAAAACTTACTTGAGCCAATTCTACATGTTTGACGACATTATATTTTTATATTATTTGAAAATTTTATACATTTCAATTATAGTCAAAAAAAAAGGCCTCAATTTCTTGAGGCCTTTTAATTTATATTGAAGAAGATTAAACTGTTTCTTCTTTTGCATTGTTGTGCAAGTCTTCAATTCTTTTGTGCTCAGCATCTGAGATAGAATCTACAAGTACCGGAGTTGCAATGAATAATGAAGAGTAAGTTCCTACGATGATACCAACCAACATTGCGAAGATAAATCCTCTGATTGATTCTCCACCGAAGATAAACATGATCAATAACACCAAAACCATTGTCAAAGAAGTATTGATTGTTCTAGACATTGTAGTATTTACAGATTTGTTTACGATTTCATTGAAGCTACCTTTAGTTTTACCAGCAAGGTATTCACGAATTCTATCAAATACAATTACGGTATCATTCATCGAGTATCCAATTACGGTCAAGATCGCAGCAATGAAGTGCTGATCCATTTCCATGTGGAATGGCATGAATTTATAGCATAAAGAATAGATTCCTAAAACGAAGATAACGTCATGCGCAACCGCAGCGATCGCACCTAAGCTATATTGCCATTTTCTGAAACTTATCATCAAGTAAAGGAATACAACTGTCATAGCTCCCAAAACCGCCCAGATTGAGTTAGTTTTGATGTCTTTTGCTACTGCTGGACCAACTTTTGAAGAAGACATGATACCAACTTGTTTTCCGTCATATGCATTTACAAATTTTTCATAAGTCAAATCTGCATTGTAATACTTTTTAAGGTTATCAAAAAGCATTTTATTTACTTCGATATCTGCTTCCGTTGCAGGATCGTCAATTTTATATTTAGTAACGATTTTCAATTGCTCTTTGTCTCCAAGAACTTTCGCTTGAACACCGCTTCCGAAAACATCTGACAATTCATCAGCAACAACAGAAGCTTCAACTGGTTTTTCAAACCTTACTTGCAAAGTACGACCTCCAACAAAATCTACACCTTCATCTAATCCGTTTATTGACAATGAAATAATACTGATGATTACAACACAGCTAGAGAAAATATAAGTGATTTTCTTTTTACCTAAGAAGTCATAATGGAAGTTTGTAAACCAGTTTTTAGACATAGAAGTTACAAACGTCAAGTTATTTTTTCTAGACATACTCCACTCCAACAAGATTCTTGTAATGAAGATAGAAGTAAACAATGAAGTAAAAATACCAATCAACAATGTAGTTGCGAAACCTTTAATTGGTCCTGTACCAAAAATAAACAATACGGCTCCAGTTAAAATGTGCGTTACGTTAGCATCAGTAATAGATGACATCGCACCTCTCCAGCTGAATGAAACTTTTATCGCTTCATCAAGAGATTTGCCCAGTCGCAGTTCTTCCTTCGCTCTTTCATAGATAATAATATTCGCATCGACCGCCGTACCCATTGTCAATACGATACCTGCAATACCTGGCAATGTCAAAATCGCACCGATACTTGCAAGAATACCGAATAAGAAAAGTAAGTTGACAATCAAAGCGATATTTGCATACCAACCAGATTTACCATAATAAACAATCATCCAAAGAGAAACCAATAACAATCCAACCAAAGCAGAATTGATACCATTGTCAATAGCTTCTTGACCCAAAGATGGACCAACCGCGTCAAATTGAACAATATCAGCAGAAGCAGGCAATTTACCAGCTCTCAAGATGTTCGCTAAATCTTTAGTTTCAGCAATATCAAAGTTTCCTGTAATTTGAGAAATTCCTCCAGAGATAGCACCGCTAGTAACTCCAGGAGCAGAATAAACTACATCATCAAGAACAATCGCGATGAAACTTTTTTCAGTATAAGCTTTACCAGTAAGTTCTTCCCAATCTTTTGCACCTTTGCTGTTCATGACCATTTCAACCGATGGTTTACCCATTTGGTCAAATTTATCGCTAGCATCAGTAACAACAGCACCGCTCATTGCTGGCTGGTTTTGTCTGTTTCCTTTTAAAGCATACAATTCAAGAACTGCAACTTTTTTAGAACCTTGTGTTTTAATCGGATCAACGATTTGTTGATTTAAAACATTAATATTTTGTGGCTTGCTCCAAACAAATTTAGCATAACGCTGTTCACCTGCAAGTAAAGACTTAACTTCTGGCATTCTCAAAAAGCGACCGATTGTAGCAGTATCTTTTGGAGCAAAATAACCAAGAACTGGTCCGCTTCCGTAAGCTGTCATTTTATCAATGAAAGGATTATTTCCTTTTGCAGTAGCTGCAGAATCTGTTGCTTTATCAGTCAATAAGTTTCCGATAGTATCGGTAGCACTTTTTGGAGTTTCTTCTTTAGTTACTGTTTTTTCAGTTTTTTTCAAAACTTCATTGGCAGCCATAATAAAGTTACCCATTTCTTCAATTTTGTAAGTTTCCCAAAATTCAAGTTGTGCAGTACTTTGCAATAATTTTTTAATACGATCAACATCTTTCGCACCCGGAAGCTCAACTAAGATTCTTCCTGACTCACCCAATTTCTGGATGTTTGGCTGAACAACTCCAAATTTATCGATACGCTCAGTCAATACTCTAAAAGCACTTTCTACTGATTCGCTAACTTTTCTTTTGATAACAGCTTTCACTTGAGAATCTGTCATGTTAAAAGTAACTTCTTCTAAATTTCTGTGTGCAAAAATTTCAGGATCAGCTAATTTTACAGTTCCTTTAGACTCTTGATCAAAAGCAACAAAAAAGGCATCAAGGTAATCTTGATTTCCTTCTTGGTTTTTAGTTGCATTTTCTAAGGCTTTGTTGAAAACGGCATTTTTTGAATTGTTAGCCAAAGTTTTCAAAACGTCTTTCACAGAAATTTGCAAAATCACGTTGATACCTCCTTCAAGATCCAGACCTTTATTAATCTGTTTGTCTGAAACTTCTTTGTAGGTAAACTTTGTGAAACCTAAATTGTAAACGGTTTCTTTTTCAATCGAATCAAGATATTTTACTTCTCTTTTCTCATCTCCGTTAGCAAAAGCTTTTGCATCACTCTTAATGCCATCGGCAACGAATGTGAATGAAAGTTGGTAAATACTTACCAATGCAAATAAAATTGCAAAAAATTTAACGAGTCCTCTATTCTGCATTATTACTAAAAATTAATTAAATTTCTTATTTATGGTGTGTTTATACAAATAAAACAGGCTAAATCAAGTAGTTACCCTTAAATGAATACTACAACTTGAGTTATCCCATTTTTTTAAAACGAGCAAATATATAATTAACCAAAAGATTAACCAATTAATTTACTAATTATATCATAAAAAAAAGACTGCAAGAAGCAGTCTCTTAATTTATAAGGTAGAAATTACGCCAAAACCGACTTTAAATCGGCGTTCATATTTCTTACTGCATCGGCACTTTTTGCAAGCAATGCTTTTTCATTTTCATCTAAATTGATCGTAAGAATTTCTTCAATACCGTTCTTTCCGATGATGCAAGGAACACCCAGACAGATATCATTCTGCCCATATTCTCCTTCTAAAAACACTGAACAAGCAATCATTTTCTTTTGGTCATTCAAGATACTGTCAACTAAATAAGCTACAGAAGCTCCTGGCGCGTACCAAGCTGAAGTTCCTAACAATCCAGTTAAAGTTGCACCACCGACCATTGTGTCAGCAGCTACTTTTTCTAATTCTTCTTTAGAAAGAAATTCAGAAACCGGAATACCATTATAAGAAGCCAATCTTGTCAAAGGAATCATAGTCGTGTCTCCGTGACCTCCGATTACCATTGCTGAAACGTCATTTGACGGTTTATCTAAAGCTTTTGACAAATAATATCTGAAACGAGAACTATCCAAGGCACCACCCATTCCGATGATTCTATTTTTTGGAAGTCCGGTCGCTTTTAAAGTCAAGTAGGTCATTGTATCCATTGGATTTGAAACTACGACAACAATTGTATTTGGAGAATATTTCAAAACGTTTTCTGCAACTGATTTCACAATCCCAGCGTTGATTCCGATTAATTCTTCTCTAGTCATCCCAGGTTTTCTTGGAATTCCAGAAGTAATAACTACAACATCGCTGTCTGCAGTTTTAGAATAATCATTAGTAACACCTGAAACTTTTGTATTAAATCCAGTGTTTGTAGCACATTGCATAATATCCATAGCTTTACCTTCAGCAAAACCTTCTTTAATATCCAATAAAACTACTTCGCTAGCAATTCCTCTGTAAGAAATCACATCTGCACAAGTTGCACCGACGTTTCCGGCACCTACTATTGTAACTTTCATATTATATGTTTGTTTATTTGTTTAATCGTTTAACTGTTTAATCGGCAAAATCGGATAAACATTTAAACGATTAACCGATTAAACATTTTAAGCATCAATCTTAGCATAAACTGCATTCTTCTCGATAAACTCACGACGAGGCGGTACCTCATCACCCATCAACATTGAGAAAACACGATCCGCTTCTGCAAGACTATCGATAGTAACTTGACGCAAAGTTCTGAAACCTGGATTCAACGTAGTTTCCCACAATTGTTCCGCATTCATCTCTCCAAGACCTTTATATCGTTGGATATTTGAACCGCCGCCCATTTTTTCAGTAATTTCATCACGTTGAGCATCCGTCCAAGCGTATTCTTTTTTATTTCCTTTCTTCACTAAGTATAATGGCGGAGTTGCAATATAAACGTGGCCGTTTTCAATCAACTCTTTCATAAATCGGAAGAAGAAGGTTAATATTAAGGTAGAAATGTGAGAACCATCGACATCGGCATCACACATAATCACTACTTTATGGTATCTTAATTTTTCTAAGTTCAACGCTTTTGAATCTTCCGCAGTACCGATTGTTACTCCAAGAGCGGTGAAAATATTTCTAATCTCTTCGTTCTCGAAAACCTTGTGGTGCATTGCTTTTTCAACATTCAAAATCTTACCACGCAAAGGCAAAATAGCCTGAAACATTCTATCACGGCCTTGCTTTGCAGTACCGCCCGCAGAATCTCCCTCAACAAGGAAAACTTCACATTTTGCAGGATCTTGTTCAGAACAGTCAGATAATTTTCCTGGCAATCCGCCGCCTCCCATTACGGTTTTTCTCTGAACCATCTCACGCGCTTTTTTTGCAGCGTGACGAGCCTGAGCAGCCAAGATTACTTTTTGAACGATAATTCTAGCATCATTTGGGTTTTCTTCCAAATAAGCTTCAATCATTTCAGCTACAGCCTGGCTTACCGGAGAAACGACTTCTCTGTTTCCCAGCTTTGTTTTTGTCTGGCCTTCAAATTGAGGCTCTGAAACTTTTACCGAAATAATAGCCGTCAAACCTTCACGGAAGTCATCTCCCGTAATCTCAAATTTCAATTTATCCAACAACCCAGATGCATCTGCATATTTCTTCAAAGAACGAGTCAAACCAGTTCTAAAACCTTGCAAGTGCGTTCCTCCTTCGTGCGTATTGATATTATTTACGTAAGAGAAAATATTTTCAGAGTAGCTTGTGTTATAAATCAAAGCCACCTCAACAGGAATATCGCCAGTTTCTCTTTCCATGCTGATAACGTGCGAAATAATCGGCTCGCGGTTACCATCTAAGAAACGGATATATTCTTTCAAACCTTCATCTGAATGAAAAACTTCGCTGATAAATTCTCCTTTATCGTCTTTTTCTCTTTTGTCTGTAAAAGTAATCGTGATTCCTTTGTTCAAAAACGAAAGCTCACGCATACGCGCTGACAAAGTATCGTATGAAAACTCAACAGTCTGCGTAAAAATCGTGTCATCTGGATAAAAAGTCTGTCTGGTACCGCGTTTTTCCGTTTCGCCAACTTGCTTAACCGGATACATCGCTTTTCCTTTTTCATACTCTTGCTCATAGATTTTTCCATCACGGAAAACCGTAGACTTCATGTGGTTTGACAACGCATTTACCACCGAAACCCCAACCCCGTGAAGACCTCCTGAAACTTTGTATGAATCTTTATCGAATTTACCTCCGGCACCAATTTTGGTCATTACAACCTCAAGTGCAGAAACGCCTTCTTTTTTATGTATGTCAACCGGAATACCACGGCCGTTATCTTCAACAGTAATTGAATTATCTTCATTAATGGCAACTGAAATAGTGTCGCAATGGCCACCCATCGCCTCATCGATTGAGTTATCGACAACTTCATAAACTAAATGGTGCAAACCTCTTACACCTACATCTCCAATATACATCGACGGACGCATTCTCACGTGCTCCATCCCTTCTAATGCTTGAATACTATCGGCTGAATAATTGTTCTTCTTGATTTCTTCGCTCATATATAAATTTGTCTAAAAAGGTATTTTAATGTTTAACGAACAAATATATAAAAACGGGAGTGATTATCAGCCATAAAAGCCAATTTTAGCACTTAAGTTATCAACATTTTGTTAAGTATAAGTTATGAATTAGGAGTTATAAATTATACGATTTCCATGTTATTAGATTTAAAATAATTAGCGGATTTCTATAAAATATATTGCCATTATCGGGCTATTTGAGAAGCTTTAGGCTTTCTTGGCAACTTTTAAGACATCATGACGAAATCTGAGTGCTTAAAAACAGTTTATATACGAAAAAAGCGCTACTAAAAAAGTAACGCTTTTTAACAAACAAACTAAACTCCCAATTGAATTTAAACACTAATATTATTTTTTGCGATTGCCGTATCTGCCTGCACGTGAGCTGCATTTGCGCGACCGCTCGGATCTTGGTTTTCTTGCCATTTCGGGATCCATTTTCTCACGGTTTGCGCCGCACTCACTTGCGGGAAATGTTTATGAAATATATCTCTATAAAAATACGCTTCCTTCGTTGTCGGCGTGTTGTATGTAAATCTTTCGCCTGCGTGTTCCAATTGATAATCGGTAATTTGCGAGGCGCAATATTCAATTAAAGTATCAATCCAGTTGTAACCAACTCCATCAGAAAACTGCTCTTTTTGCCTCCACAAAACTTCTTGTGGCAAATAAGGATCTTCTGGCGTATCGAAAGCTTTTCTCAAAATATATTTTTCAACGCCATCGTATGTTTTTGGCTGTTTTTCTTTTGGTTCAATTTTAATAGTCAGATCTAAAAATGCTTTGTCTAAAAACGGAACTCTGGCTTCTAAACCATGCGCCATTGTTGACTTATCAGCACGAAGCAAATCGGCAGTGAATAATTTTTGAACTCTTTCTATGGTTTCTTTTTGGAAATCTTCTGTCGACGGCGCATTTCTGAAATACAAATAGCCTCCGAAGATTTCGTCTGCTCCTTCCCCGGAAAGCACTACTTTCACGCCCATGTCAGTAATGGCTTTTGAAAGGAAATACATTGGCGTACTTGCTCTCACTGAAGTCACGTCATACGTCTCTAAATGCCAAATCAATTTATCTAAAATCTCGATTCCTTGCTCGATGGTGAAGTGGATTTCGTGGTGTTCTGTTCCTAAGAATTCTGCTACTTTTCTTGCCGCTTTTGCATCTGGAGCTTCCGCATCCAAACCGATTGAAAACGAATGCAATGTTTTCCCTTTTTCTTTTAATAAGCGTGCTGCGATTGCTGAAGTCAATGAAGAATCTAAACCTCCAGAAAGCAAAACTCCTATTGGCACGTCGCTCATTAATCTTTTGCGTGTTGCTTCTGTCAAAGATTCGCGGATTGCAGTCAAATCTAAAGCTTCTGTCGCTTTTGTATAATCTTCATATTCTGGCTTGTAATATTTCACAAAGCCCGTTTTTGGCGTGTAATAATGTCCCGGAGGGAAAGTTGCGAACGTTTTGCACTGGTCAGCAATCGGCTTCATTTCTGAAGAGAAATAAATTCTGCCTCTGTCGTCCAATCCGTAATATAGAGGCTTTACTCCGATTGCATCTCTTCCTGCAATAAAATCGTCCCCGTCAATTACTACAAAAGCGAAATCTCCGTCAAGCCTATTTAAAAATTCATAACCAAATTCTTCGTATAAATGAACAATTACTTCTGAATCAGATTTTGTTCGGAAAGTGTGCAATTTCAAAACGGTTTCTCTCAATTCTTGGTGATTGTAGATTTCTCCGTTGTGAACCATATAGGCAGTTTTTGTTCCTTTTATCGGCTGTTTTCCTGAGTGCAAATCGATAATTGACAAACGCTCGTGGCTCAAGATGTGGCCATTTTCAGTAACGTGCAGATCGCTTTCGTCTGGTCCGCGATGTGACATTCTTTTAGAAAGTTGTTTTACTAATTCTTCGTCTTTGCCTTTTCCTATAATTGCTAAAATTCCGCACATAAATATATCTTTTCTGTAATTTCACTTATTTTGATAAAGCAAATTTGAAGTATTTGTTTTATTTAATAAAGCTTATTTTTATTTTCAGTTACATATTTAAACTTTTTTAAAGCTTTTTAGTCATTTATTAAAGAAGCTAGGGTGTAAAACATCTGTTTTAGTTTTATATTTTAAATAATATAAGCATTGGATGGCATTGCAGTTGCTCTAAAGTTAATTGCGCATCGAAGAAAGTTGATTGCGGGTGTCTTAAAGTTAATTGCGCATCGAAGAAAGTTGATTGCGGGTATCTTAAAGTTAATTGCGCATCGAAGAAAGTTGATTGCAGATTTGGGAAGGCGATTTAAAGTAATTATAATTAAAGGGAACGCGGATTTGGGCAGATGACACAGATTTTGCGGATTTTTTTGTTTGTGCTTGTGATCTATTGTTTATTGCTTTTCTTCTTTTGCCTTTTGCCTTTTGCCTTTTGCCCATTTACATTGCCTACTCTTTCACTCCACCGTTTCTATCAAATATTTGGTCCCGTTGATTTCGAAAGTGTAATCGACTTGCTGTCCCATTAATTTATTCCCTAGTGGTGATTGCGGAGAAAGCGCAATGATATATTTTTCTTCTATTTTGATTTTTGGAAGTGCGGCAGACATGAATAATAAAATTCCATTGGCTTTAATCAAACTGCCAACTGCTATTATTTTGTTTTGTTTTGAAGCGTTAATTTTATCTAAAATATCTTTTTGCTCTAAATATTCTTTTATTTTATGATTCAGTTTTTCTTGTTCTAAATGCATCATTGACAGGGCAGTTTCATGTTTGTCTCCTGCCGAACCTTTGGCGTCGTTTTTAGCGTCTTCTGTCAGGTTTGCAATCATGTCTTGGAAGGCATCGATTTTATCTTGAACTAATTGCTTGTAATATTCGAGTGTTTTTTCTTTTAGAGTCATTTTGTTCTTTTGGAAAGCTTGATTAGATTTTTTTTTAGAACGCGGATTGAAACGGATTATACGGATTTGCGCAGATTTTTTCTTTATAAAAAAACCGCAGATTCATTGATTTAAAAAATCTCTGAATCTGCGGTAAAAGTATTAATTAAAAAATTTAAAAATCAAACTTATAATTTGCTCCTATCAAAAACTGGAATCCTTGTACCGGATAGTTTATCCATTTTTGGTAGTCTTGGTTGGCGATGTTGTTCAGTTTTAAAAATCCGGTCAATCTCTCGCTATATTTGTAGCCAACGTGCGCATTTAAGTCAAAATAACTGTCTAATGTTGTGTTTTCTAAATCATTTCTCAAAGCTGACGTATAGCTGAATTGGTCTTTTCTTTCGCCTACAAAAAATACACTTGTTCCTGCATACCATTTTTCAGTGATGTTGAAATCTAGGTTTGCGGCAACTTCAAGCGTTGGCAGATTCCAAGCTTCTGACTCTACATCTGTAGTGAAACTGTTAAAAGTTCCAGAGATTCCGAAGGAAACATTTTTTGAAAAATCAGCTTTCAATTCTCCGAAGAAACTGATTGTTTTTACATTATCATAAACTACGTCAAACGAATTTCCGAAAGCATAACCTTCGGTATTTGAGTTTGTAGAAAAATAAGGATTGTTCTTGAACATCGCCTTTTGGTCTTCGTTTTTATACGAACCTCTTACGTTGAAACCTACATTATTGGCGATTTTTCCTTTTAAACCTACGTAGATATCATATTTTTGGTCTGTTGGAGCAATTCCCAAAGTTGGCGATACGAAGAAATTTTCCTGCGTAAAATCTCGGTAAGAGTTTTGCTTCAGGCTTCCTTCCGCGCCAGCGTAAGCGATCATCACGTCGCCGACAATTCTGTAAGTGGCCGTAACTTGCGGATAAACGAAGAATTTATTGTCACTGTTTTCATTGTCAACGCTATAGAAAAGTCCGGCACCTAAATTCACCGTCAAATCATCTTGCTGATAGGTAAAACTTGGCTGTACTCCGAAATTTGCGTAGCCGTATTTTATTTCATCACCACCGAAATACGTTTTTTCAAACGAACCCCCGATATAATCTACCACAAAACTCGCATTCACTTTTTGTCCGGAAACTTCAAAACCAACGGTCGGTTTTACGAAAAATCTATTTTCTCCTGAACCAAAATCATCTGAAAAACGGCTGAATTTTAAAGTTGCGTCTTTGAAAATGCCATCCTTAACACTCAATCTTCCGCCAAGATAAATATTTTGATAAGTATGCTGCGGATCAATTCCTCTCACTAAATTATTTCTATCTTCTTCTAAAAGATCGCTTCCGAAGTTATTTCTCAAGCCATACCAATTGTAAATTTGGTGCTGGTAACCCGCATCAACATTCCAAGAATAGTCTTTTTGCTGGTTTCCGTAAGTCAAATCTAAAGACGTATTGTAGAACTTATCGTCTAGCAAAATATCGTTAATGCCGCCTTGCGAAGAAATATGGCGAAGCATTCCTCCTACATATTCATTTTTGTTTAGGTTTTCAGTTACGAACAATTCTGCATTTACCGTTCCGTAGTTTCCTACGCCTAAAGTTGCATAATTTTTATACAGTTTTTCTTGTTTGGCTTTATCAACCGTCGCCGCTCTACCTTTTGAAGGCGTAAACGTCGAAGCTACCGGAAAAGAGAAAATATTGTACTTAATTTCTTCTTTTTTCGTATTGTCATCGTCTTCTAAAGTCGGCGTTTCTTTTACTTTGAAAGCATCAGAAATTGTCGGCGTGTAAGGTTTTACTACGTTCACGACTTCCGTCCCGATATTCTCGTCTTTTTTCTGTGCAAAAGTGGTTTGGAGTCCTGCAAAAAGAAACAGAGCTGCCATTTTATATTGAATTTTATTTGTCATAATGCAAGTATTGAAATTTAGAATAAGATGAAATTAGTTTTGAATTGAGGAGTTGCGTTTTGCCTCTTCTCCCTTAATAATATCCAATTCTTTTTGTGCTTCTTCTATAACATCTGGGTAATCTTTGAAATTTTTCAGAACGCTTTCCAAGATGTAATTTGCCTGGAAACTGTCTTTTAATCCGTAGAAATTTTTGGCCATCACGACCAGTCCTTTCGCTCCGAAATATTTATATCCTGAATAATCTTTTGCCAGTTTTTGAACCGCTGTGTTTGAAGCGTCAAACTTTCCGTCTTTGTTTTTGAAATAAGCGTCATAGTACAACGCTTCTGCCGCCAATTCTCCTTTTGCAATCGTTAATAATTTTGCGTAAGCTGTTTTTGCCTTTGCTTCGTCATTGATTTTTATAGCTGAACGTGCCACGATTACTTGCGCATCACTTTTCACAGCGTTATCCGTTTTCGGATTGTTCAAGACTTTTTCTGCGTAAACTGCTGCGTTTTCATAATCTTTTTGATCGTAATACGACTTCATCAGATTTGACTGCGCGAACGTAATATTCTGCGGATAATCTGCTTCTGTTTCCAATCTTTTCAATACCGGAACCGCTTTTGCGTAATCTGCTTTTTTCAAATGGATTTGAGAAAGGCGCGCCAACGACTGCTCTGTAAATTCGTTTCTTGGCTTAGAAATTACGAATTCATAATTTGGAATTGCGTTGTTTGGCAAGCCGTCAGCAAAGTAAGATTGTGCCAAATAGAAATTCGCTTTTAAGGCATTCACTCCATTCGGAAATTTCGCTACATAACCGCTCAATGCCGTAATTGCCGGTTTCGTATTGTTTTGCAGGTATTGTTTTTCTGCTGCTTCGTAAGTATCATTATCTAATTCCGCATCTGAAACTTCTACGAAATCTAAAGTTTTAACCCAAGTTGCGTATTCGTCCACTTTGCCACTGTCTAAATAAATCAATCTTGCCGTTGAAACTGCTTCTAAAGCTTCTGGCGTATTTGGATATTCCGCCACGACTTTTTTCAATTTTGCCAAAGCCAATTGGTCTTTTTCTCCGTTATAATACACCAAGCCTTGGCGTAAAATTGCTTTTGCAGAATAAGAACCACCTTTATATTCAGCGATTAATTTGTCATATGTCTGAACCGCCAGATCGATTTTCTTTTCAGCAACGTAAGTATTTCCTAGCTCATACAAAGCATCATCACGCAATTGCGATTTCGGGAAATTCTTCACGAAGCTGTTTAAGTCTTCAATTTTTTTATCGTTTCTAGAAACAAATCCGTAGCTGATTGCTTTTTGGTAAGCTGCGTAATCTGCGTCGATTCCTTTGATTTCAATCGCTTTGTTGTAAGCATCCATCGCCGGCCAGTATTTTGCAGACACATAATAACTGTCGCCCAAACGAAGGTAAGCATCATTCAAACGAACTTTGTCATCCTTTGCACCAGTTGCAATAAAACTTTGGAAATTTGTCGCCGCCTGATCGTATTCCTTCAGCTTGAAATAAGTGTAGCCTACATTATAATAGATATTTTTATTTTCAGGCGTATTCTTTGCTTCAGCACTTCCGATAAATTGTTTATAAGTCAATAAAGCTTCATTGAAATTATCTAAAACATATTCCGTTTCTGCTTTCCAAAACGTGGCTCTTGCTGTAAATTTTGCGTTATTTCTTTCAGCTAAAGATTTCTTGAACATGGCCAAAGCCTCTGGATAACTTCCGTCAGTATATAATTCTAAACCTCTGTAAAAAGTCACTTTTTGGTAGGCTTCTCTGTTTGAAGATTTATTTTTTTCTAATAAAACCAGCGCTTCTTTGTAGTTTTTAGACGTAATATAAGAGTTGATCAAAAGCGTTTCGATTTCAGCTCTGCTAGGATTATTCGGATATTTCTCCACAAATCCGCTTAAAACTGCAGGAATACTTTGATAGGAATTCCCGATTTCGTAGCTTAATTTGGCATAGTTCAAATACGCATCTTCTTGGATTTTTGCATCAAATTCCATTTCAGAAGCATTTTTAAAAGCGTTTAAAGCTTGCTGTTTTTTGTCGGTTTTCAAGTAGCTTTCTCCTAAATGGTAATACGCATTTTGAGCCACAGCATCTTTTCCGTCAATGATTTTATTGAACTGTGCGATGGCATTTTCAAAATCGCCTTGCTTGTAATAAGCGTAACCTAATTGATAAAAATCGGTGTTGTTCCACTTGCCTTTTTTTCCTCTGTATTCATTCAAATACGGAATCGCTTTATCATACTGCTTCAAATTAAAATAGCTTTCGCCAATAATTTTATTCAATTCAGACTTCTCTTGGGCATTCGATTTTGCCATTGCCGCTTTCCCCAATTCGATGGCTTTGTCGAATTTTCCTAGCTTAAAATTCATGTCTGCTTGGAAATAAGACATTTTATCTTGGTATTTTTCTTCGCCAGAAACTTCGTCGAATAATTTCGTAGCTTTTGTATAATCATCAGATTCATAAGCCATAAATCCTAAATAATATTTGGCCTGGGAACCATATTCTTTAGAATTTAAAACTTGGTTGAAATAATTCGAAGCTTCTTTTTTATTTCCTGCCGTAAAAAATGTATATCCTTTTTGGAAATTATATTTGTCGCGATCGTCTTGACTCAGCGTGCTTTCGTCCACTTTGTCAAACCATTTCATTGACTGCGGATATTTTCCCTGCTCAAAATAATAATGCGCCACTTCAATGTAGGCTTGGTTTTGCTTTGTGCTAGTCGGATAATTTTCAACGAAACTTTCCATCTTTTGATCTGCATCAGACTGGTTCAAACGGATGGCGCAATTGGCGATATAGTAAGCGCAATCGGCTTCAACATCAGAATTTTTATTTACGTTTTCAGCTTTCACTTTTTCGAAAATAATCTGCGCTGCTTGATATTGCTTGTCTTTATAAAGCGCTAAAGCCTTGTTGTATTCCCTTAAATCGTTGGTGTAAATTGCCGACTGCTGCGCAAAAACCGGAGCGGTTCCCACAAATGAAAACAGCAGAAATAACCTTGAAAGTTTGTGCATTTTTATTGTTTTTGTTTAAAATTCAAATATATCAAATTCCTATGTTTATAACGGCAGGGGTTTTGGGTTTATTGTGAAAAAGTTTTAACATTTTTGTGTTAAGAGCTTAAGGTTTTGGGTTTAAGGCGTTAGGATGCCTCAAAATTTAAAAAATGCAATGAACTGCAATTAAATTTTGATAAAGCACGTTAACTTAGTACTTTTACGTCATAAACCCAATTACCATGTCGCAACCTGTGCTTTTTTTGAGAAATGCAAATATCTATCAAGAGAAAAATCTTATTCTATCCAACGTAAATATTGATGTCAATCATGGTGAATTCCTTTATTTGATTGGAAAAACAGGAAGCGGAAAAAGTAGTTTCATGAAAACTTTATATGCCGATTTGCCTCTGACTGAAGGGCAAGGAAGCATTGCGGATTATGATTTGGCAGCTTTGAAAGAAAAAAACATTCCTTATTTGAGAAGAAAAATCGGGATTGTTTTTCAGGATTTTAAATTGCTTCCAGATCGAAACGTACATGAAAATATGGTTTTTGTTTTGAGAGCGACAGGCTGGACAGACAAAAATGAAATGGAAGACAAAATTGGCGAAGTTTTAGACAAAGTGGGGATGAAAAACTTTGCCAATAAAATGCCACACCAGCTTTCGGGCGGTGAACAGCAAAGAATTGCCATTGCAAGAGCGCTTTTAAACGATCCTGAAATTATCTTGGCTGATGAACCGACAGGAAATCTTGATCCGCAAACCAGCGTTGAAGTCATGGAAGTGCTGCGTAAAATCAATGCGAACGGAAAGACAATTATCATGGCAACGCACGATTATGCTTTGCTTTTGAAATATCCTGCGAAGACTTTAAAATGTGAAGGTGGCTCTGTTTTTGAAGTAGTTCAAAGAACAGTTTAAGACTTTAGGTTTTCTAGAATTTCAGCTATTTTTTGCGCATTGACTTTATCATTTAGATATTTTTCAAGCACTACTTTTTTATTTTTACTTTCAGTATAAGATTGTGTTTTCAAGAAATTAATTTTTGAAATCAATTCTTCTTTGGAAGCTATTTTTATGCAGAAATTTGAAACAATTTCATCATCCATAATATTTTCGTTGATGATGCAAAAACGGCTTCTGAATAGCGAATTTACAAGCTTTAATTTGGTTCCAGATTTTTGGAAGGAGAGAATTACGTTGATGTGTGCGTCTTTTAAGAGCTGTTTTAGTTTCTCGAAATTCTCTAAATAGACAAACTCAATATTTGTCGCATTTCCAATATTTTTTCGGATAAAATTTTCATTTGAGCCTGAAGCAATTACGAGCTTATACTCTTTGATTTCCTTAAAAACTTCAATAAGATATTTCGCCACTTTTCGATTGTCGGAAGTTTTCAAATCGCCGTGGTAAAAAGCATATTTCCCGAATCCTTCCGCAATTTCAACCGTTTCATTTCCATGAAAAACAGGAACATAGGACGAATTTCCAAACTTTCGATTGACATAATCATTTTCAAATTTTGAAAGCGCAAGAATCTGATTGAACGTTTGCAGTTTCTTTTCGTGAATCTGGTATTTTTTACTTTCAATATAATACAAAAACTTCTTAATCCAATTGTTTTCACTTTTAGAAATTCCGAGGAAATAATCTTGTTCTAGATTGTGAAGACGCAGAATTTTTACTCTATCATTCAAGCTTTTATCTTCAGAAAGATAAGCTGTTTTCAAACCTTCGAATAAAATCGGAGCATCATTTTTCTGTAAATTCTTTAAGAGATTTCCATCATTTCTAGAAATCACAGAAAAAGGAATTTTCGAAAAAAGATACAGTGAATTATAAGTATTTTTATAGAAATATAATTCTGAAACTAAGCTTTCCAACTCTGAATTTCCCACTGGAATCGAGTTCACAAAACAATGCAGATAAATCTTGTAACCAATGTCATGCAAGGCTTTTATTTTATAGAAAACTTCAATTGCACCGCCATATTTTGGAGGAAACGGAGTATCGAAACTGACAATGTGAAGGCTTTTTTCTTGCATAACTAAAAGCAAAAATACTGTTTTTAAAAAAGCATATTGAGATAAATAAAGTATTTTTGAAAAAAAAACCATGCTGAAGCAAGCCGTCAAAAATTTTTTAAAGAAACATTTTTATATTCTCAAGGTTCGAGAAAAATTTACGCCTGCAGTGCAAATTGGCCAAGTACAGCTTTTTCATTATTATCAAGATTGCAAGAGAAACAACACGCTTCCGGCGCTTAAAGATACTGGTTTCAAGGTTTTTTCACAATTTGAAGAAGATGGAAAACTCCTTTTTATTTTTTCAGTTATTGGAATGCAAAGCAAGATTTTTGTCGATATTGGTTCTAATGACGGCGTAAACAGCAATTGCGCCAATTTCTTGATTAATTTCGGCTGGCACGGACTTTTTATCGACAGCGATGCTTCAGTTTTGGAAATAGGTAAAAAATTCTATTCAAAATATCCAGATCCTTGGGGATTTCCTCCAAAATTTCTTTGCAAAAAAGTGACGCGTGAAAACTTAAATGAATCCATTCAAAATGCTGGTTTTGAAGGAGAAATTGATTTGCTTTCTATCGATTTAGATGGTTATGATTATTGGATTTGGGACGCACTAGAAATCGTGAAACCGAGAGTTGTGATTGTGGAAACACAGGTTGAATTTGGGTTGAAAGAACTAGTTTCTCCTTATGAAAAAAACTTTTCAGAAGAAATAAAGTATCAAGGAGCTTCACCCTTGGCCTACGTCAAACTTGCTGAAAAGAAAGGCTATCGTTTGGTTGGCGCTAATGATTATGGCCACAATATGATTTTCATTAAAAATGGCGTCGGAGAAGAATTTATTCCGGAAGTTTCAGTCGAATCGATATTGAATCATCCTTTTGCAAAAGAAAAAATTAAAGAATTTGAATCTGTAATGAAGTAATCTTATGCCTTTAATTTCTGTTATCATTCCGCTTTACAATAAGGAAAAGTTTATTGCCAATACGCTAAAAAGTGTTTTGTCTCAGACTTTTCCTGACTTTGAAGTGATTGTAATTGATGACGGATCGACAGACAAAAGTGCCAAAATTGTCAATGAATTTAATGACGAAAGGATTCAATTTATTTCCAAAGAAAATGAAGGCGTTTCAGCCACAAGAAATCTTGGAATTGAAAAAGCTACTGGAAAATATATCGCTTTTTTGGATGCTGACGATATTTGGAAAATTGATTTTCTAGAAGAAATGAATTCGCTTATTGCTTCTTTTCCTGAAGAAAAAGTTTTTTCTGCAGCGATAGAAATTGAAATTGGCAAGCGAGTCTTTCCAGCGGAATATTCAATTTCAAAAGATAAAAATCCTCAGATTACTAATTATTTTGAAGGAAGTTTGCTACATACGGCAATTTGTACTTGCAGTGCCATTTTTGAAAAATCTGTTTTTGAAACAGCCGGAAACTTTGATATTTCTTTAAAAACGGAAGAAGATATTGACTTGTGGATTCGAATCGGATTGCAATATCCAGTTGTTTTTACATGGAAAATCGGGGTTCGCTATGTTCATGATGACAAAGGATTGTCTAGCTTGAAAAATACTGTTTTGAAAACTGATTTTTCAAAATATTCTGAATTAGCAAAAACCAATCTTGAGCTTGAAAAATTTTTAGATATGAATCGTTATTCGTTTGCTTTAAAAAGCAAACTTGCTGGAGAGATTAATGGTTTTGAAAAATTTAAAAGCAAAATTAACTTGAAGAATTTGAATTCAAAACAACGATTTTTGCTGTCGCTTCCTTCATTTGCTTTGCGTAAATTATTTGCTTTTAAATTATTTCTTCAGAAAAAAAACATAAGATTGTCGGCTTTTAAATAACTAATCGTATTTATTTTCTAACTTTGATTTAAGCAATTTTTTATAGTCTTGAATTCCTTTTAAGCCAGTTTTGAATTTAGGAGTAACTTCTTTGGAAGAAATATAGCCTTTCCTTATTAGAAAAAAGATGAATTTTATTAGAAAAAAATAAGCTCCAGAACTGTATCTTTTATAAAATCCAGCCATTTTTGCATAAATCAAACGATCGGAAGCAACATCATCGCTAGACGAAAAAGCTTCATGAATCACTATATTTTCTGGACAAAACAGCACTTTCAATTGATTGTAATTTGCCCTGCGAAGAAAAAAAAGAGATTCCGCATCTTGAAACTTTGCTCCGAGTCCAAAATATTCATTGAAAATTATATTTTTCTTTTGAAGATCTTCAGGTTTGAATGTCAATTCTATCGATAAAACATCTCTAAAATCTTTTTCTTTCATCCAAAATTGTTCTTTTCTATAGCTAATATAAGGTCGGTTTTCACTCGTCAAAGTCTGGAAACAAATGATCGAATAATCTGCATTTCGCTGATGCGCTTCTAAAATTTTAGAGTCAAAACAGGAAAGAAAAACAACATCGTCGTCCGCAATCAAAGCTACTTTTCCCGCTGTATTTTTAAGTGCCAAATTCCTGCTTTTGGACAAGCCTTTTTCATAAGAATTAATCACTCTGACATTTTCATAGTCGGAAACAATCAAATTTTCAGCAGTAGTTTGGTTGATTACAAGGATAGAAAACTGAGAAAAATGGGCGAAAGGAAACATTGGAATCAAGAAATCAAGACTGCTCCTATTCATGGTTGCTACCAAAATTTCTAAATCTGATTTTTTAAACTCGTCTGCCAATTTGTTGCTATATTTACACAAATATAAAAATTTCTATCCCGTTAATGAAAATACTTTTAGTTGGCGAATATAGCAGATTGCACAATTCTTTGAAAGAAGGACTTGAACTCATTGGGCATCAGGTAAAAATTGTGGGAACTGGCGATGATTTTAAGAAGTATAACGTAGATTTTTCTATCCATCCAAAATTTTGCAGAGAAATTTGGCTTGCCAAAAAGTTCAAAAATTTAGTTTACAGACTTACAAATATTGATTTAGAAAAAACTGAAAAAGGACTTCGCTTTTATTTTTTGCTCTCCAAATTAAAAGGATTTGACCACATTCAGCTTATCAATTCTGACGCTCTTGAAACGCATCCAAATTTTGAAATTTCTCTTTATAAAAAACTTTTCAAAAACAATTTTACGGCCACAAAAAGTCTTTTGGTTTGTGGTGATGAAACTCCAGTTGTAGATTATCTTTTGAAAGAAGAACTTGAATATTCAATTTTGACGCCTTTCTTAAGAGACAAGTCATTACAGAAAAGCTTCAAATTTACATTAAAATATACACAGAAAAATTACCGAAAATTATTTCATTGGGTTCATAAAAACACACAATCTCTGATAGTTTCTGATTTGGATTATAAAATTCCGATGGAAAAAATGGGTTATGCTTTTGATTTTATTCCAAATCCAATTAATTCTGAAAAGATTGAATTTCATAATTTAGAAATTTCAGATAAAATTGTAATCTTTTTAGGAATAAATCGGATGAATTATGTCAAAAAAGGAATTTCTTATTTTGAGGAAGCCTTGGCAATAATTCAAGAGAAATATGCAGAAAAAATAGAATTGATTGTCTGTGAAAATCTTCCTTATGCTGAATATATAAAATCTTACAATAAAGCACATATTTTACTTGACATGACGTATGCTTTTGACCAAGGTTATAATGCACTTGAAGCAATGGCAAAGGGCAAATTAGTTTTTACCGGAGCTTCGCCTGAATTTGAAAAGCAGTTTAATTTAAGTGAAAAAGTAGCGATAAATGCAGTTCCTGATGCTTTAGAAATCGCAAAAGAGCTTTCTTATTTGATTGAAAATCCGCAGGAAATTATTGCTATTGGGAAAAGAGCAAGAAAGTTTATTGAACGCGAACATGGATTGAATCTTATCGCAGAAAAATATTTAAAAATTTGGAAAAATAAAAAAAATGCGATTGCTTAAAACTACTAATCTGCTTTTTTTCTGCATAATTTTCATCACTCTAATCAAGCTGAATTTGATCGGAAATGGCTTCCTCGCTTTTCCGGATGAATGGCGGCATATTGCGTCCGGACATGTTTTAAAAGATTTGCAAGCTGGCGAATTTAAGAGTGCGCTTTCTACCGTTTTCAGTACGCAAGGACGTCCGGTTGACACGATTATAAAAACAATTCCTAACGGATTTCAATATATTTCTGCACAGCTTTTGGGCTTGGAATATTATGAAAGCGCCAATTCTTTTCCTCTTTTCCTCTTTAATTTTATTGTTTACTGCCTGATTTTAGCAGTGCATTATAAATTTTCGAAATTAATTTTGAAAGATAAAACTTGGAGTCTTTTCAGCGTTTTAGTTTTGGGGTGTTTAGCCAATTCATATATTTATCTTCGCCACGGACTTCCTTATGACACAAGCCTTTTGCTTTTATATTTTGCTTTTTATAAAGTTTTAAAAACTTCTGAAAATAAAAATTTCAATACCTTAAAAGCTTTATTTTTTGGCTTTTTTACCTTTTTTGGATACCTCGCCTACCCAGGTTATTTTCTTTTGTATATCATCATCGGATTGGTTTTCTTCTTCAATAATTTAGAGAAAAACGAGCTAAATAAAAGGATAAAACTGAGTCTGGTTTATGGCATTGGAAGCATCTTTTGTCTTGCTGTTTTTGAAGGATTATCAAGAATTGCCGGTACTTCTTATCTTGCTTCTTCACAAGAATTATCAGCAACTCTAAATCAAGGATCTTTCGAAGAATGCTTTAGTTTTCTAATCAAATATTTATTTCAAGTTGAAAAATTAACTGGAATTTTTATCCTTTTGGGAATTCTATTTTTTGCATTTCTGGTCATTAAAAACAGAAAAAAACTAGAAACTATTCATTTGATTTTCATCATCACGGCATTTGTTTTTATTGTATTTTGTGGTGCGGGCTATTTTTTCCAAAAAGTAATTTTAAGCGGTCGCGTTTTGCATCAATTTTTCCCGCTTTTAGTTCTGTTTATCGTATTTGCTTGCAGAGAATTTATACAAAAAGAAAATACGAAAACTATTGCCATTGCAATATTCTCAATCATATTCATTACTAATTTTGGAATACAATTTTGGGAATATAAAGACTATTCTTATCCGAGAGATGTGAGTTGGGAATTTTACAAAAAATACCATCCAAAAGAAATTATTTCGGTTTGTGAAATCAATAAAAATTCATGGGATATTCTTCCGATAGAAACTGATATATTAGAGAAATTTGCATCCAAAAAGACAAATCACACAATTAAAATTGTAAATTCTTGCAGCGTTTATCCTTTCCCTGGTTTGGAAAATTATTCAGAATACCAGCCTGCTAGAAAAGAAAAGCTTCTTTTTTCAAAATCCTCTTATTTAAATTTTGTAGGATATAAATTTGAAGGATATTCTATTCAAGATCGAGAAAATGTTGGTTTGGCAAACCTTAAAACGAAAGTGTATATCGCAGAATAACTATGGAAATCTTCAAAAAAACAAATATTTACCGTCTATTATTTTTTATAACAATCAGCATTTATTGTATTTTCATAGCTCCTTTGGGTTTTGAAAATTGGGATACTGGTTTTATTCCTGGTTTTTCTTGGAGATTATTGAATGGCGAAAGAATTTACGAAGATTTTTTATACATAAGACCGCCTGTTTCTGCTTATTTTCATTCGATTTATTTGAGAATTCTTCCCGAAGAAGGCCAATATTTTTACATGAGAATAATTGGCTATCTTTTATTTGCATTACAGACTTTTTGTGCCGTTTTAGGTTTTGATAAATTATTTGATTTGAAAAAATTAGGATTGGACAAATGGGCTTTGATGACCGTTGGATTTATCCTTTCCATACATAACTTTTTTGCGAATCCGTGGTTTACAACAGATGGAATTTTATTCGCCTCAATTGCTTTCTACTTGATGGCAATTCTAAAAAAGAAAAACTTTTTTACGCTATTTATCGTTGCTTTTTTCTGCTTTTTATCGGCATTGACGAAGCAATCTTTTTATTCGATTCCGATTATGTTTTTTCTTTGGATTTTGATTGAAAGCGGATTTAAGAAGAGCTTATATTTTCTTATTTCTACTGCTATTTTGATCACTTTTTTTAGATTCTGGATAAGTTCTTTCACTTCAATGGAAATTTATTCGAGCCAAGTAAGTGAAAACACAAAACTCGAAAGCTTATTTTTCACAGGATTTGAAAATTACATCCGCTGTTTTCATAATATTTATGTGCTGGTTTTGGTTGTAATTCTTCCTGCTTTGATTGCTTTTTATGACGCAGGAAAGAAAATTCCAAGCCTCTTTTTATATTTAAAATGGTTATCCATTACATTATTTATTTCTGGATTGATTGCTTTTTTCATAATCGATTTCAAGCAAATAACTGTGATATTTTTCAACGCAACAGCCGTAGCTTTCATCTATAAATCGGGCTTAAATTTCAACAAAATCAAGGAAAATTTTCCGATTGGCGTTTTGCTTTGCATCGCTTGGTGTTCGGGATTGAGCCTAGGCTATTCTTATCCCGTTTTATTTACGACAGGATTAATTTTGGGCTATTTTTATCTGATGCACGATGATTATAAAGCTTATAAATTGAATAGATTCTATGTCTGGATTGCGATTCCAGTATGTTTATTCGTCTTTTTAATGAATCAGCGTCCTTATCGTGAGAAGAATTTCAGTGAATTAAACTATTCGATGGAAGCTGTTTCTCCAAAATTGAAACACATTTATTCAAGCAAAGAGAATCTTGAAAAGTTTCTTGAATTAAAGAATTTAGTGCAGAAATATCCAAATTATGTGACCGCACCGAGTATGCCGCAGTCGCATTATCTTTTTAATCAAAAAAATCCGATTTCGGCAGATTGGCTTACGAATTTTGAAATCAATAATAAAACAGACGAATTTTTCAAATTGATTTCTGAAAAAAGCGATTATCTTTTTATTGAAAAATCTTTTATTCAGAATGAAGAATTTATTGAAAGTGACGAAAACAGAAAAGAATTTAGCCTTTTGACTTGGGAAATTTATAAGAATTCAAAGCCTATTTCTGAAACTAACCATTTCTTCATTTACAAATCCTCTGAAATATCAAAATAATTTTTTACGAAGATAAATAACCAAAACGACCAAATAAATCCCATACGTAAAAGCGTGCGCCATCACGATTCCTTCGATTTGGAAATGGTTTATGAAATAAAAACTGGAAAAATAGAGAATTCCTAGAGACATCAATTCGGTAACAATAAATGCTTTTGTCATTTTTTTTGCAAAAAATTCATAGCCCAAAATAATGGAAGCTGCTTTTAAAATATCTCCTAAAAGCTGCCAGAAAAATAATGTTGCAACTGGCTCGAAATCTTCTGTAAAAAGAAGTTGTATTATGAAAAAACGCAGAAAATAAATCGCAACCAAGCCAATTATAAATAAGGGAAGAATGGTTTTGTAATAGCTCCAAAATACTTTTTTAGTTTCTTGATTTGTCTTTGCCAGAACTAATTTTGGAAGGAAATAAACGGTCAATAATGTAGAAATAAAAAGCAAATAATTTGCTGAAATTCTTTCCATTGCAGACCAATATCCGGCTTGTTCTAGTCCTAATTTATCAATAACATTATTCCGTATTGCAAGATAAATTAACGGCCCGATGAAGCCATAAACAATGGCCATCATCGAATAAGAAAGCAGTTTTTTTATAATCGAAAAGTCAAAAAAAGCAAGGCTGACATTCTCTCTTAAATTAATCTCCTTTCCAATAAAATAGAAAGAAATGAAGAAAAGCAACGCAGGAGAAATGGCGACAGAAACCAATGCTCCGGCGACATTAAATTGATAAATTAAAGCAATCGACACAATCAATCCGAGGATATTTCCAATAATATTAATGTAAATGACAGCCTTAAATTTGCCGAAACCATTGATTATTCCCAACAAAAAAACGTTGATTATGTACCAAGGCAAGGCAATTGCTAAAATTCTAAAGACATAATCATATCGATTTTCAGCACCAAAAACTTGGTCGTTCCAATAACTGGAAAGAAAAAATAAAGCAAGTCCGAAAACCAAAGAAGCCGTCAAAAGACTTATGAAAATTGTGGAAATTACTTTTTTTAATTCCTGCTTATTTTCTTGATTTTCTGCGGCATATTTTACAATTCCGTTTTGAAAACCTAATGTTGAAATGGTCTCTACGGAAGTAAAAAAATTACGCATATTTCCGACCAAAGCCATTCCCGAAGCGCCTAAAAAGATAGCGACAACTTTAGAAGAAATCAATCCTGTAAAAATCTTCAGAATAACGCTGAGGCTATTCAAAGATGTGATTTTGAACAAGGAAGTTTTTAGTATTTCTTTTTTGAAGATCAATGCATTATAATTTAAGAATCTAATCTCGTAGACACTGGAAAAGTAGTGATTTTTTTAAATATAACTGTTAAAATGTTTTGCCCCTATTTCAAGCATTAACAAATTCTGAACCAAATATATACTATCTTTATTCCTTAAAATTTCACAAAAAGCTGAAGTGAAACGAAAACTACAAGTCATAATTTCTGCCGTTTTCTTACTATTTTCACCTGCATTTTTTGCGCAGGATGTTTCGCTATTGGAACAATTTAACGGTCGCTATGACTTTCTTTTCATAGGAAATACGCTGAATACTTCTGAAAATAACTTGAATGAAGATTGCACAATTACCAACACTTCTTCGGCAACTTTAAACTTAAATTCGGATGATGAAATCACAAAAGCATATTTGTATTGGGCAGGTTCTGGAACTGGTGATTTTGAAGTAAAATTAAACGGAAATACGATAAATGCACAAAGAAGATTTGCACTTTTTCAGAATAATTTTGACTACTTCTGCGCTTTTACAGATATTACTTCCCAAATTCAGAGTACGGGAAACGGAAATTATACGCTTACTGATTTAGACCTTCAATCCTTCATAAATTCGACGGCCTATTGCAATAATCGAACGAATTTTGGAGGCTGGGCAATCGTAATTATTTATAAAAACGAAAATCTTCCGCTAAATCAGCTTAATGTTTATGACGGATTGCAAGGTGTTTCTGCTGATCGCCAAAATTTAAATCTGACTTTGAACAGCTTGAATGTGATTGATAATGACGGAGCGAAAATTGGTTTTGTAGCTTGGGAAGGCGATAAAAATCTGGACTTAAATGAAACCCTAAAAATTAATGGAAATACGCTCAGCAATGCCCTGAATCCGGCAAATAATGCTTTTAACGGAACCAATACTTTTACCAATTCTACTACTTTGTATAATATGGATTTGGATGTTTATGATATTGAAAATCATATCCAAATCGGAAACCAATCTGCTCAAATCCAGCTGACTTCAGGACAAGATTTTGTAATGATCAGCACGATTGTGACGAAATTAAACAGCCAGCTTCCCGATGCCACAGTTTCGATTGACCAAGTTGATTTGCAATGCAAATCGAGGATTATAAATGTGGATTATACGGTTTATAATAGTAATAGCACGAGCTTTTTGCCTTCGCGAGTTCCGATCTCAATTTATGCGGATGGAATTTTTATACGAACCATTTTTACAGACCGACAGCTTCCGATTGGAGGAAGTTACAGCAGTTCGATTTCGCTTACGATTCCAGACTCGATTCCGAATGATTTTACGCTTAAATTTGTAATTGATGATTCAGGAAATGGCACAGGAATTATTACTGAAACCAATGAAAACAACAACGTTTTTTCTCAAAATGTTTCCTTTTATATTCCACCGAAATTTAATAATTTGGAACCCGTTTTTGCTTGCAATCAAGGCTTGACAAAAGGCACTTTTGATTTTTCTAGCTATGAAAATTTGGTCAAAGTAGATCCTGATCATGAAGCTTATTTTTTTGAATCGTATGAAAATGCAGAAGACAACCTGTATCCAATTTTGAATTCGCATGATTATACTTCAAATACAACTCCAAAGGAAATTTTTATACGAATTGAAGATGAAAACTGCTTTTCAATTACTTCTTTTTTGTTAGAAACTCGAAACTGCAAGCCTTTGGTGCACAATGCTTTTTCTCCAAATAACGATAATCTGAACGAACATTTTCAAATTGACGGATTGCGCGATATCTTTATGAATTTCAAGCTTTTCATATACAACCGCTGGGGAACCATGATTTGGAAAGGAAGCCAAAATACTGAAAATTGGCTTGGAGAAACTACGGAAGGCATGACGATAAACGGAAACCAAGCGCCAGACGGAACTTATTTCTATGTTTTGGAACTTCATGATCCAGATTTTCCAGAACCGATGACTGGCTGGGTTTATTTGACGCGATAATTATTTTCTTTCTAGCGCAGGCAGATACCATTTGAATTTCACGGCCATCAATCGAATCGCAATCATGACCGACGATGTGATTAAATAAAGTATGTCGTTGTCTAAATTCCAATGTTTTAAAATGAAGAATAATATGCCACCGAAAATGCAGATTGTCGCATAAATTTCTCTTCGAAAAATCACGGGAATTTCATTGCATAAAATATCTCTGGTTACGCCTCCAAAACAAGCGGTCATGGTTCCCAAAGCAATACAAATTACGGGATGCAGATTCGTTGCCAAGCCTTTTTCTAAACCAATTAAAGTGAAAACGCCAAGACCAATCGTATCAAATAAAAACAGGGAAGTTCTTAATCGGTCTAGTTTTTTCCTAAAAATAACCGCTAAAAAATAGCCTGCAATAATCAAATATACATAGTTTAAATCGCGCATCCAGCCGACCGGAGTTCTTCCGATTAAAATATCGCGCAAAGTTCCGCCACCGACAGCAGTTACGAAAGCAATAATAAAAACGCCAAACGGATCGAGCTTTTTATTCATTGCCGTTAATGCTCCGGAAACCGCAAAAGCCATGGTTCCGATGATATCGAGTAGATAGAACAGTTTCAATTTGAAATATTTTTAGGTAAATTATTAAAAATCTACATTTTTTGAGTGTAGAAATTATAGTCTTTCAGGATGGTTTTTATAAAATCTTCGTCGTTTCCAGACTGATTTTTGATTCCGGTAACTTGCTCCACTTTGCTTCTCAGCTTATAAATAACCTGATAATCTCGATTGTGGCGCGCAGTGTGAAAAGTTTCCTTTATAATTCGGGCATCGTTGTCGCTCAATTTTATTACTAGCGGATAAGTCGGCACATAATCGGTATCAATTTCCTCTAAAATCGTATGGTTGATATTGATATTATTTTTCAGCGTAATTACTGAAGTTCCAGCAGTCATGTCGCCTAATCTTTGCGACTTATCGCTGACGATTATTGAAATCAAGCCGACAACGCCGACGCTGAAATTCACATCCACAATTCTGAAAATCCAGCGCATCAGATAATCTCCAAAAGAAGCTTGATAACCGTCAATTTTCACGACTTTAATTTTCAGTAATTTCTTTCCTAAAGTTTGTCCTTCCAAAAGGCTTTCGAGTATAAGCGTGTAAAAAATTACAGGAAAATAGAACAAAACGATGATTGCCATTCGTGACCAATAGTCCATTCCGTCCATAAAATTATTAAGTCCCAAAAGATAGAAAAATAAATAAAAAACTACGATTACATACGCCGCTTTAACCACTAAATCAAGCAGATAAGCTAAAATCCTATGCCCTACGGAAGCAACTGTAAAATTTATATTAACATTTTGCGTAGTATTTATCGATAATTCTGACATATTTTATATTTTAGCTTTTCATGAGAGAAGTTGCATTCATAAAACAAAATAAAGAAAAATGGCTCGATTTCGAGCAGGCAATTTTTGGTAAAGCTAAAAAAAATCCTGATGAAATGGCCAGTTTATATATACATTTGGTTAATGATTTGTCATATGCACAAACTTATTACCCTAGAAGTAAGACAGTTGTATACTTAAATTATTTAGCCTCACAGATTTACCAAAAAATTTACAAGACCAAAAGAACTGAAACCAATCGCATTGTTTATTTTTTTTCAATTGAAGCGCCGCTTTTGATTTATCAATACCGAAGATATGTTTTGTACTCTTTTGTGCTGTTTTTTCTCTTCGTAGGCATTGGCGCGATCTCTGCAAGATACGACCAAGATTTCGTACGGCTGATTTTAGGAGACGATTATGTCAACATGACTTTGGAAAATATCAAAGACGGAAATCCTGTTGCGGTTTATAAAAAAGGAGGCAATTTCGGAATGGCTTTCGGCATCACATTGAACAATTTATACGTCGGATTGCGCTGTTTTCTCTATGGAATTTTTGGAGGCCTTGGCACTTTTTACATTTATATGCAAAACTGCATTATGCTGGGCGCTTTTCAATATTTTTTCTATGACCAAAAAGTTTTCTGGGAAAGCGTTCGAGGTATTTGGATTCACGGTTCGATGGAAATTTTCGCCATCGTAATTGAAGCTGCAGCTGGATTTATTTTAGGCGCTTCCATCCTATTTCCAAAAACATATTCTAGATTTAATTCTTTTAAAATAGGCTTTAAAGACAGTTTCAAAATTTTACTGGCTACAATGCCGTTCACAATCGCAGCTGGAATTCTAGAAGGTTTTGTGACCCGATATTCCTTAGAAATGCCAAACTGGCTGAATGTTTTTATCATTCTTTCCACGCTTTCGCTGATTTCTTTTTACTTTTTAATATTTCCATTCATCGTACATAAAAAAATGCAGAAAGCAGTATGATAACTTTATTTAAAAAACGCACTTTCAGCGACTTGCTTAGCGATTCTTTCAACTTTTTCAAATTGGAAGGCAAGCATTTTTTCAAGAATTATTTCATCGTAAATGGAATTTTTCTCTTGCTTTTGATCGTGCTTTCCTATTTTCTCTTCCAAGTATATTTTGAAGCGCTGACTTCCGGAATGGCTTCAAACGGAAATTCTGGTTATAATTTTGCTGAAAAGCTTTTCAATAATAATTTCGGATTAATTGTCGGGGGCGCTATATTTTTTGGAGTTTTGATGCTTTTCATAACGCTTTTGAATTTTGCCTATCCTGTAATTTATTTAAAATTATACGAAAAAAATAACGGTAATAATTTTCAAATCAGCGACATCGTAAAAGAATTAAAATCTAAAATCGGGAAAATGTTTTTATTTTTCCTAATTTCTTTAGTGACAGTACTTCCGCTGATTGTAATTTTGTTTTTAGTCTTAATATTGCTTTCATTTGTGCTAATCGGAATTCCGCTGTTGATTATTTCATTTCCGCTGCTTTTCAGTTTGATGAGCCTGAGTCTCTACGAATATATCAACAATGACAAAGGTTTTTTCAGTGCGATAAGAAAAGCTTTTGAATACATTTTTAAGGAATTTTGGCCCATCGTCGGCTCCACTTTAATCATGTATGTTATCATCCAAACTGTCATGACGATTATTTCGATGATTCCTTATTTTATAGGCATGATTTCTATTTTTTCTACGATAGAAGACAATCCAAATTCACAAGAAACATTTTCTGCCCTTGGAATTTTGATGATCGTCATTTTCATAATATCGATTTTATCAAATTACATTCTTCATAACTTGCTGATGATCAACCAGGGAATGATTTATTACAGCATCAGGGAAAAAATAGAGCACAAAACTTCATTTACAGATATCGATAGCATCGGAACCCATTTTGAATAAATTCTTCTACATATTTTTCCTTTTTTTCTGCCTAAATGTTGCGGCCCAAGATTCTTTGGCCATAGCTGAAAATGATTCGGTTGAAAAAATAATTTTCAAAGAAAGCGATATCTTGATTGATTCAAGTGCTGTAGAAAAACGCTCTTTTTCGCCAAATTTGAAGCAGAAATACAATGATGACGAATTTATCTACGAAGAAGTAATAAAAGAGAAAAGCTCGTGGACACGTTTCATGGAATGGCTCAGCTATTGGCTTGGAAGAATTTTCAGCTTCGGAAGCGATGGGCAATCGATGTCAGTCATAGAAATCCTGTTGAAAATTATTGCTGTCGGAATTGTCATTTTTGTAATTTATCTTATCGTAAAAGCAATCATGAACGACGAAGGCCAGTGGATTTTCGGAAAATCATCTGATAAAAAAATCATCAATTATGATGAAATCGAGAAGAATTTACAGCTTGTAGATTTTGAGAAACTAATCAAGGAGGCCTTAAAATCAGGAGAAAACCGCTTGGCGATTCGCTATCATTATTTGTGGCTCTTGAAAAAAATGGCGGCGAAAGAAATCATCGAGTGGGATGTCGAAAAAACCAATTCTGATTATCTCTATGAAATAAAAAACGTCAAGCTGAAAGAGGATTTTGCCTATCTCTCCTATTTGTACAATAATATTTGGTATGGTGAATTCAACCTTGAGGAAAAAACTTCTGAAAAGGCCATAAAAGCTTTCCAAAAAACAATCCAAACACTTTAAGATGAACAAAACCATCAAAATATATATCGTGTTTTTGGTACTGCTTTTAGTGGGAATTATTTTTGTGGATGCCAATCGCCCAAAGCCTATAAATTGGTCGCCAACTTATGCAATCAATGACAAAATTCCGTTTGGAATGTATGTTTTCAAGCAAGAATCAGACAAGCTTTTTAAAAATCAAAAGGTAAATGCGATTTTTGAAACGGCTTATGAATATTTTGAACCTTTGTATGATTATGATACTTTGGTCAATACGTATAAAAAAACCGGAACAATCCTCTCCATTTCAGAAAATTACTTGATTGATGAAGAATCAACACAAGAGATTTTATATTTTGTGCAGCACGGAAACAAGGCTTTTATAAGCTCTAAAAACTTTCCGCAGAAATTGATGGACAGCCTAAAATTCACCTATTCTGCTAAATATATTGGTAATGACAGCCTAGACTCTTGGGTTGCAAATCCAAAATTAGGAAGCAAAAAATACAATATTGCCATTGGCGCTGGAAATACTTATTTTGAAAAAATTGATACGCTTACAACTACTGTTTTAGGCTATCAAGGCAATAAAGAAAAGTTAGTAAATTTCATAAAAGTGCCTTACGGAAATGGAGAAATTTATCTTCACACACAGCCTGCCGCTTTTACAAATTACCATCTTTTAAAAGAAAACCATGCTGAATATGCTTCAAAAGTTTTATCTTATGTTGGCAAAGGCGAAGTTTTCTGGCTCTTAAAAAATCAATCCGGAATTGTGGTTTCAAACTCGCCATTGCGCTATATTTTAAGCCAGCCAGCGTTAAAATGGGCAATGTATATTTCGTTAATCGGGATGCTGATTTTCATCATTTTCACAGCAAAGAGAAGACAGCGAATTATTCCGATTATAAAGCCTTTGACCAATACAACGGTCGATTTTACAAAAACAATTGGCAATTTATATTTTCAAGAAGGAAATCACGATAACATTATTGAAAAGAAAATCATATATTTCCTAGAAAAAATAAGGCATGAATATCTTCTCGACACCACAGTTTTAGATGAAGTTTTCATAAAAAGATTGCAGCAAAAAACGGGTCGAAAAATAGAAGATATCGAAAGAGCGGTGTATTTGATCAATCAGCACAGAAAAAATTATCATCAAGCCGTCGAAAGCGATTTGATTGCATTAAATGCGGCGATTGAAAAAATTACGGCAGAAAACAAATCAGAAAAGAACACTTAATCCAAATAAAAATGGAAGAAAATATAGAGAATAACAATATCGAAAACACAAGCGAAAATGTAAATTTTCAGTCTCGATTGGATTTAAGTCCGTTGCAGGAAAGCATTGAAAAAATCAAAGCTGAAATCGGTACGGTTATCGTCGGTCAGCACAAAATGATTGATCAGCTTTTGGTTGCCATTCTTTCCAACGGCCACGTTTTATTAGAAGGAGTTCCGGGAGTTGCCAAAACAATTACGGCAAAATTGCTTTCAAAAACATTGAATATTGGTTTCAGCAGAATTCAGTTTACGCCAGATTTAATGCCTTCGGATATTTTAGGAACTTCCGTTTATGACTTGAAAAAATCTGAATTCGAATTCAAAAAAGGTCCGATTTTCTCGAACTTAATTTTGATTGATGAGATTAACCGAGCTCCGGCAAAAACGCAGGCGGCATTGTTTGAAGTCATGGAAGAGCGCCAAATCACGATGGACGGAACTACATATTTATTAGAAGCGCCGTTTTTGGTAATCGCCACGCAAAACCCAATCGAGCAGGAAGGAACTTATCGTTTGCCAGAAGCTCAATTAGACCGTTTCTTGTTCAAAATTAATATCGATTATCCAAAATTAGACGAAGAAATTTTAATTATCCAAAAAGAACATCTGCTTCAAAATCAAGGAAAATTAGACAATATCAAAACGGTTTTGACTTCAGCAGAAATTCAGAAATACCAAGCTTTGGTAAAACAAATTATTGTTGAACCGCAATTGTTGGAGTATATCGCCAAATTGGTGGTGAACACTAGAGAAAATGCCTTTTTATATTTAGGAGCTTCTCCTCGCGCTTCTATTGCAATTTTAAATGCGGCGAAGGGTTATGCAGCAATCCGCGGACGTGATTTCGTGACTCCGGAAGACATTAAGGAAGCCGCAATTCCTGTTTTGCAGCATAGAGTTATCGTAACTCCAGAACGTGAAATGGAAGGGATTACTAGCGTAGAAATCATCAAGCAAATCATTGAAGCGATTGAAATTCCGAGATAATTTTAATTGATTTTTCATCTTTAGAACTATAGCAATTTGAGCTTTTTTAAAAAATTATACCTAAACAGTTTCTTTTATTTCGCATTATTTTGCGTCGTGTTCGTGTTTTGCTTGGCTTTTATTTTTCCAGCATTATATAATGCTTCGTGGTATTTGCTATTAGTTTTGGTATCTTTTTTATTTCTAGATGTCTTGATTTTATTTCTTGCGAAAACAGGAATAGAAGCTTCAAGAATTGCTCCAGAAAAATTGTCCAACGGCGATGAAAATCCGATTGGAATTGATATTAAAAATTATTACACTTTTCCGATTGGCGTTAAAATAATTGATGAAATTCCGGAACAGTTTCAAGTTCGAAATTTCGAGATTTCCAGAAAAGTCAAGGCTTCTTCACAAGACGACATTCAATATTATCTGCGTCCGACAGAACGTGGCGAGTATATTTTTGGAAATTTAAATGTATATGCAAGCTCTCCTTTGCGCTTGATTTCTAGAAGATTTACGTTCAATAAAAACCAAATGGTTCCGACTTATCCTTCTTATATTCAATTAAGAAAATATGATTTGATGGCTTTTTCGAACAATTTATTTCAATATGGCGTAAAGAAAATTAGAAGAATCGGCCACACCATGGAATTTGAGCAAATCAAGGAATATGTGCAAGGCGACGACATCAGAACGCTGAATTGGAAAGCGACGGCAAAGAAAAATTCGTTGATGGTAAATCAATTCCAAGACGAAAAATCACAGTCGATTTATATGGCAATTGACAAAGGCCGTGTCATGAAAATGCCTTTCAACGGCTTGAGTTTATTGGATTATGCCATAAATGCAACTTTAGTTTTGTCAAACGTAATTCTGAAAAAGCAAGACAAAGCCGGAATGTTTGCTTTCTCTAAAAAAGTAGAAAATCGCGTTGTTGCTGAAAAGCGCTCTTCACAAATGCAACAGATTTTAGAAAGTCTTTACAACATCAAAACTGACTTTTTTGAAAGCGATTATAGCAGATTATATGCAGATATCAAGAAAAATATCAACCAGCGAAGCCTGATTATTTTATATACAAATTTTGAAACTCTAGATGGTTTGCATCGCCAATTGCCTTATTTAAAAGGAATTGCAAAAAGTCATTTATTAGTTGTAGTCTTTTTTCAAAATACAGAATTAAATGAAATTATCAATTCAAAAGCGGTCACGATTCAAGAAGTTTATGATAAAGCAATAGCCGAAAAATTTGCTTTTGAAAAAAGATTAATCGTCAACGAATTAAAGAAATACGGAATTTATTCTGTCTTGACACAGCCAGAAAATCTTACTTTAGACACAATTAATAAGTATTTGGAAATTAAAGCGAGGGGAATCCTTTAAGACAATTTTGTCTTTCCGACAAAGGAGGAATCTCATCTTTCACAGAAACTAAAATCTTAGTACCTTAGCAACTTAGAAACTCAGATCTTAAAATTTTGAAACAAATCACTTCTGTCCAAAATCCTTTCATAAAATCATTGGTTTTACTTCAGGAAAAATCGAAAGCCAGAAAGCAATCTGGTACTTTTTTAATCGAAGGCCAAAGGGAAATTGAGCTGGCGCAAAAAGGCGGTTATGAAATTGAAACCATTTTATTTTTGCCAGAAATCAGTTCTGAATCAGAAGCGAAAAAACTTTCCCGTTCGGCAGAATTGATTGAAATCAGCAAAGAAGTCTATCAAAAATTGGCTTATCGAGATACTACTGAAGGAATTTTAGCTATTGCAAAATCTAAAAATCTTTCTTTATCAGAATTAAATTTAGGAGAAAATCCACTAATTCTTGTAGCGGAAGCTCCTGAAAAACCTGGGAATATCGGAGCTATTTTGAGAACTGCTGACGCTGCAAATCTCGACGCAGTTATTATTGCCAATCCAAAAAGCGATTTATACAATCCAAATATTGTGCGTTCAAGCGTGGGTTGCCTATTTACAAATAACATTGCGACAGGAACTACTGAAGAAATTATTTCCTTTCTAAAAGCGAAAAATATAAATATTTATTGCGCAACTTTACAGAATTCAACTGGTTACCATACGCAAGATTACACAACTCCAACGGCGTTAGTTGTGGGAACGGAAGCGACTGGATTGACTAAAGAATGGCGCGATAATGCTACTCAAAATATAATTATTCCAATGCAAGGGGCGATTGATTCAATGAATGTTTCTGTTGCGGCGGCGATTTTAATTTTTGAGGCAAAAAGACAACGAGGATTTTAATTTTTTTTACCGCAGATTCACAGATTAAAAGAGGAAAATCTTCGAATCAGCAGTCATTATATTGTTACATTATGAAATACAAGATACTATTATTTGGACTTTTATTTACTGCAAATACTTTTGCTCAAATTACTTCTGCTCAAATCGACGAAGTTGTTGAAAAAACTTTAAAAACTTTTGACGTTCCAGGAATTGCAGTTGCTGTAATAAAAGACGGGAAAGTCATCCACGCAAAAGGTTATGGCGTAAAATCTATCACTACAAAAGAAAAAGTAAACGAAAATACTTTATTCGGAATTGCTTCTAACAGCAAGGCTTTCACAAGTGCTTCTTTGGCCATTTTAGTCGACGAAGGCAAAATAAAATGGGACGATAAAGTCACTAAATATTTGCCTGAATTTAAAATGTACAATGACTATGTAACCAATGAATTTACGATCAGAGATTTACTTACTCACAGAAGCGGTCTTGGACTCGGTGCCGGAGATTTGATGATTTGGCCTGACGGATCAGATTTTAAAGCGAGCGATATCATTCAAAACATCCAATATTTAAAGCCCGTTTCTGGATTTAGAACTAAATACGATTATGACAATCTCTTGTATATTATTGCTGGAGAAGTCGTTCACAAAGCAAGTGGCTTGACTTGGAATGAATTTGTAGAAACTAGAATTTTCAAGCCTTTGGAAATGAAAAACACTGGCTCTACTTGGAACCGCTTGAAAGACACTTCGAATGTAATTATTCCTCACGTGCCGATTGATGGAAGATTAAAAGAAATTGTTCGCTATAAAAACCAAACGTTTGACGCGGCAGCCGGAATTTATTCTAGCGTAAATGACATGAGCAAATGGGCAATTATGCAGCTCAACAAAGGAAAATATGGCAACCAAAAATTATTTTCTGAAAAAGAACATGCCGAAATGTGGACACCGCAGACTTTGATGCCGAATAAAACAATTGTTCCTTATAATTCATTGTTTAAAGCATATGGTTTAGGCTGGCAATTGAATGATGTCAAAGGAAAACTGCAGGTTTCGCACACTGGAGGTTTGGAAGGAATTGTGACGCAAGTTACTTTGATTCCAGAATTGCAATTGGGTATAATCGTGTTTACAAATCAGCAATCTGGCGCCGCTTTTAGTGCGATTACAAATACGATTAAAGACAGTTATTTGGGAATTGCTCCAATCGACCATGTCGCTGAATTCAGTAAAAAAGCAAAAGATTCTGAAGAAAAAGCAGACAAAGTTACTGATGAAGTTTGGAAAACCGTGGCTGACAATAAAAAGGATAAAAACCTGAAAATAGATTTAAAAAAATACGCTGGAAATTACAAAGACAACTGGCTTGGAGAAATCGTAATTACAGAGAAAAAAGGAAAATTGTATTTCGCTTCAAAACGTTCTCCGCAACTTTCAGGAGAGATTTTTTACTACAAAGAAAACAATTTAGTCGTAAAATGGAACAATCGTTATTTCCATGCCGATGCACATTTGCTGTTTGAAAATAATAATGAAACTCTAAAAATGCAACCAATTTCGCCATCAACAGATTTCAGCTATGATTTTCAAGATTTAGAGTTTCATAAATTAAAATAATTATTCTTTGGTAAGAAAATCTTCTAATGATTCTTCTCTGGTTTCTTGCTCTTTTTTATAAAAATTCTTTAGATATTTTTCCAGTCCAAAATACATAATTATGAGCAAGAATAAGATGGTTGCGAAATAATAAGCGCCTCCTAATCCTATGGAAATCATGCCCGAGCCAACGCCGTCAGCCATGGAAGAAATTGAATTTAATTCGTCTGAATTTTTAATAATTATTCCAAAAGCAAGCATGACTAAAAATCCTATGACAGAGATAATGATATGAAAAAGTGCTTTTCTTCTTATTTTTACAAAGCTGATAATTAGGCCAATTATTGCCATTAAAAAGGGAGTTCCCATCATGATCATCATTGTGATTCTGCTTTGTTTTTCTTGTTGAGTTTCTTCAGGAAGCATTGAATCTTTAGCTTTAATCGGATTGCCACTTTCATCAACAGAATCTGGATTTTCAGCCTCGGTTTCAAACAAATCTTTGCCCATTTTTTTCTGCATTCCCTTTACCATTTCGTTATCTTTCATCTTCTCTTTCATATCAGTTCCTGAAACATAATCGAATCCTGTTATCGAAGCAAGTTCCGTTGAGCCGCATTTTATCGTAATAAATGGAAAGAAAAAACAGATAAGAATCACCGTATAACTCGGAATTGGAAGTAAATCAGAAATAATCTTGAGTAGTTTCATCGTATAAAAATTTGGTTAATTTCATCTCAAACATACTATTTATATCTTAATATTCTAGAATTATTTTCTTTATACTAAAAAAGACTGCCAAAATTTTGACAGTCTTTTCTTTAAAAATCATTTTGATTTCTTTTTTGAATCTTTCTTAAATTTTTTCGGCTTCTTTTTCTTTTTAACCAAATCCATTTTGCCTTTAATTCGCTTTTCGGCTTCACTAATTTCTGACTCTGAAGTATAATTTATCGAATGAAGTTTGGCACTTTTAATTTCTTTCAAAGCTTTTTTGAATTCCATTTGAACTTCCAAAAGAATCGCTTTCTTTACAAAAATTTCAGCTTTATTAATTCCTTTTATAGTCAAGGCAAAATCAATCAGCTTTTGCGCTTCCTCAAAATCTTCGTTTAAAATCAAGGTCTGAAGATAAAACGGATACACTTCTAAGGCATGAATATTTATAGCCAAAGCTTCCTGAAAGTAATTCTTTGCTTCTTCATAATTCAATAATTGTTCTGCCTGAATTCTTCCGTAAAGACACAAAACCATTGTGTTTTTACCATCATAAGAAAAAGCATAATCTAAAGATTCAATCGTTTCTTCAAGCGAATATGGATAATTATCCAATGCCTGAAAAACGTATTTATCAATTGTTTTCATGTCTCAAATCTGTTTTTAATTTCTGGCGAATTCCTTTGTAGCTCTTTTCGATTTTATTCTTTTTGAAATCCGTTCCAGTAAACGTTCTTGTTGGATTTCCACGCTGTATATTCAGTTGGTTTTCCCATTGTTTCCCGACGTGATTTTTGAGCTGTTGCAAAGTTTCACCTTCTAATTTTTTTAATAATCTTTCTGTTGCCAGTTTCTTGTTTTGGTGTTGCGAACGGCTGTCCATAGCAACTACGGCAATTCCTGTTGGAATATGTGTCGCCCTTATCGCAGAACTCACTTTGTTAATATGCTGTCCTCCTGCTCCTGAACTTCGCATCGCTTGATATTGAATATCGTTTTCTGAAATCTCCGTATTTTTCTGCTTTTCAATTTCAAAGATTCCGATGAACCAATTCTTGCGTTTGTGCATTTTCCTGAATTGGCTTTGACCGATCCATTGAATTGTCCCCAACCAAGAATTCACAAATTCAGTCACATTTTTTCCTTTGACAGAAAGCGTTGCCGTTTCCACGGTTCCATTTTCAGAACCTGTTTCTCTTTGCAATAAAACGGTTTCTAAGCTTTGTTCTTGTGCTTCTTCCAAAACTTTTTTAAGCACTTGGGCGACAACCCAAGTGCATTCTGCAGGTCCGCGACCCGCTGTTATTTGAATTATTTTTTCCATTTTTCTTTACTTTTAACGGTCCATTCTCACGATTTTCGGCGTGAATGTTCCAAGTATTTCCACCAATTCTGTTTGGTTTGCCATCACTTTAGTAATGTCTTTGTAGGCCATCGGCGCTTCGTCGATATTTCCTCCAATCAAAGTCACATCATTGGCTTGCAATACTTTTTTAATTTCGCTTTGCGTAAAAGTACTTTTGCACTTTGCTCTCGAAAACAATCTTCCGGCTCCATGCGAAGCAGAATTCAAGCTTTCAGCATTTCCTTTGCCTCGAACTATGTAGCCTGGCGCGGTCATCGAACCTGGAATGATTCCCAATTGTCCTTTTCCAGCTGGCGTTGCGCCTTTTCTATGAACGATACATTCCTTGCCGTTGACCATTTCTTTCCATGCAAAATTGTGGTGGTTTTCAATGTTCACGACGATTCTTTTTCCAAGTGCTTTTGCAATTCTTCGGTGAATATCGTCGTGGCAAGCCTTTGCATATTCTCCGGCTAAATTCATCGCCAGCCAATATTCTTGGCCGTCGTGCGTATTCAAATCGAGCCAAGCCAGATGCTGTACATTCTTTGGCAACGGACATTGTTTGGTGGCCAAATACGTGTAATGTTTTGCAATATTGGCTCCCAAACCACGTGAACCGCTATGTGAAAGAACTGCAAAATATTCGCCTTTTTCCAATTTCCATTCATTCAACGGACTGTCGATTTTTACAACTCCAAATTCTACGAAATGGTTTCCGCCACCAGAACTCCCTAATTGTTTGTACGCTTTTGGCAAAAGACTTTTCAGCAACGGAATGTCTTGGAATTCACTTTTGTAAAAAACTTCATGATCTGCTTTTGTGGCGTGCGTTTCTTTCATCCCAAATTTGGTATGGTCTTTTAAAATCGCTTGCAACTGATGGTCTTTTCCTTTCAGAAATGACGCTGGCAAATCAAAAATCGAAAGGCTCATTCGGCAACCGATGTCAACGCCAACTCCATAAGGAATCACGGCATTGTCTGTCGCTAAAACTCCTCCGATTGGCAATCCATAACCTGAATGTGCGTCTGGCATTAAAGCTCCGGCCACGGAAATTGGCAGTTTTAGCGAATCATACAATTGAAATTTGGCTTGTTCGTCGATTTCATTTTCTCCAAAAATCGTGAACGGAACTCTTGTCGTTTTCAATTGGTGCATTCTCACTTGAACTGGCTTTATCAAACCTTCCGCTACTTTGCCCCACGTTCCGTGACCTTCAAATTTTTCGGGAGAAAGCAAAACCTCTTTGGCTTCCGACAGAATTGATTCTTTTTTCTCTCTTTTTCTATATCTATTTATTTGCCCAAGGGCGATATTTATTGAATTGTTTTTTGGAAAACCCAATTTAATCAGGTCTTTTCCGGATAATTTATTTCCCATAAATTTTGTTGATTCTTATTTTTTTGGTGCAGATTTATGCCAATATTCAAATCGAAATTGATTTAAAAATGGAACACAACGTGCAAAGTCTTTTATCCAATTCGGATAAATAATGGAACTGACTTTCGGGAAAATTTTTGAAGTGTCTAGAATAAAAAAAAAGCCCGAAACTAAATGTCTTCGGGCTTTTTCATATATCTAAAATTGTTTTTTCTAAGATTGAAATAAACCACGAAGAAGCGTTGCACCAAATCCTGTTGGTGTGAAGCTTTGAAATGATGATGCAAGTACAAACATTTTTCTTCGTTTTAAAGTGTTATTAATTTTTCGTCTGCAAAGATTTAGAATACTTTTTGGATATTCCTAATTTATTTTTTAAAAAGTCGAAAATTTTTAAAGTCGAAAGTATAAAGTTCCAGTGTTACGTATAAAAAAGCAGTTGAACTTTTTCATTTTTGATTTTCCTCTTTATGACTTTTTTGACTTTCGACTTTATGACTTATTTATAAATTTATGCCTTAATTTTCTTTATTTTTACAGAAAATTTCAAACTATGCCAACCGACTGTATCAGTTATCAAGAATCTGGTTATTTCACTTCATTGATCAATGATTATTTAAACCAAAAACCAGACTTACAGTCGCTTTACCATCGATTTCCTACTTTAGAAAATTTTGAAAAACAGCTAATTGAAAAAGGTGAAAATTTCAATTCTCAAGACAATTCAAATCGAAAAATATTAGTTTCTGTTTTAGAAAAACAATATGCCAATCTGAATGTTTCTGATTTGACGAGTGTGAATATCAAATCACTTTCTAGTTCAAAAACTTTTACAATTACAACCGGACATCAGTTGAATTTATTTACCGGTCCGCTGTATTTTTTATATAAAATTGTTTCTACAATCAACTTGACAAAACAATTAAAAGCAGCATATCCTGAGTATAATTTTGTTCCAATTTATTGGATGGCGACAGAAGATCATGACTTCGAGGAAATCAATTATTTCAATTTGCACGGAAAAAAAGTGCGTTGGAATACTGAAAATGGCGGTCCCGTCGGAAGACTTTCTACCAAAGGTTTGGATGAAGTTTTTGACGTTTTTTCATTGGAATTAGGCTTGGGGAAAAATGCCGAACATCTAAAAAAATTGTTTCAAGAGGCATATGTAAAACATTCCAATTTGGCCGAAGCTACTCGTTTTTTAGCCAATGAAATTTTTGGAAAAACAGGTTTGGTCATTATCGATGCGGATGATTCTGAATTGAAAAAAGAATTTATTCCGTATGCCAAGGAAGAACTTTTAAAACAGACTTCGCACCAGAAAGTTTTGGAGACTTCTGAGAAACTAAAGGACTATAATATACAAGTAAATCCGAGGGAAATCAACCTTTTTTACATTGAAGATTCTTTGCGCGAGCGAATCATTTTTCAAGATGATTTTTACTACGTAAATAATACTAAACTGAAATTTTCGGAAGCTGAAATCTTGAAATTATTGCAAAATAATCCAGAGAAATTTAGCCCGAATGTGATTATGCGGCCTTTATATCAGGAAGTTATTCTGCCGAATCTTTGCTATATTGGAGGTGGTGGCGAATTGGCTTATTGGCTAGAATTGAAATCTTATTTTGAAGCTTCCAATGTGACTTTCCCGATTTTGCTTTTACGCAATTCAGTGCTTTTGGCAACTGAAAAACAAGCTAAAAAAGCAGATAAATTAGGTCTTTCTTGGAAAGATTTATTTTTAAAACAAGATGCTTTGATGAATGATAAAGTGAAAACATTCTCACAATTTTCTATTGATTTTACTTCTCAAAAAGAATTTTTAAGAAAGCAATTTGAGGATTTGAACGTAATGGCAAACGCGACTGACAAATCGTTTACTGGAGCTGTAAAAGCGCAAGAAGCAAAACAAATCAAAGGTTTAGAAAATCTTGAAAAACGTTTGCTGAAAGCAGAAAAGAAAAAACACAGCGACGAATTAGAACGAATTGCTGATTTGCAAAATGAATTATTTCCAAACAAAAATTTACAAGAAAGAATCGTCAATTTCTCTGAGTTTTATCTTGAAAATGGAAACGTTTTAATCAAGAAACTCTTCGAAGAATTACATCCTTTGGAACACGAATTTAAAATAATTGTACTGTAATAAAATTTACATATAAAAAAACCTCAGACGAAATCTGAGGTTTTTTTTATGGATTTTATCAATCTTAATGTCCGCCTTCTGCTTCAATTGCGTCGACGTCAATATTCTGTTTTTTCAAGATTCCTTTCACGGCAAAACCATAGAAAGCCAGGTATGCAAAACAAAGTACCGGAATAAAATAAGATTCGTGGATTCCGATGATATCAGAGATTTTCCCTTGCAATGGCGGGATAATTCCGCCACCTAAAATCATCATTACCAAAAAAGCTGAACCTTGGGAAGTATATTTCCCCAAACCTGTAATTCCTAAAGCGAAAATTGCCGGCCACATGATACTGCAGAATAATCCACCGCTCATAAAGGCATAAATTGCAATTGTTCCTGTAGAAAACAAGCCTATAATCATTGCAAACATTCCGAAAAGACCAAAAATCATTAACGTTTTTGCAGGCTTGTCTTGACCTAAAAAGAAACCAGCAATTTGTACTGCTACAACTGCTGCGTAAGCGTATAAAGGCTTAATATCTTGCCCTGAAATATAATTTACAGAAAGTACCACTCCAAAAGCAACATAAGGAACGATGATCAATAAAATTTTTCTCAAGCTATTTGAAGGATTGAAAACTGAAATCGCACCCGCCCAACGGCCGATCATCATACTTCCCCAATACATTGAAATATATGGAGCGATTGCGGCGCCTGTAATTCCTCCAAAAGCTGGAGTTCCTAATAATTCAGCTAAATTACTTTGAATTGTAACTTCCACTCCTACGTATGTAAAAAGTGCCAACATTCCCAAAACCAATTGCGGATAACGCATGGCACCCCAACCTTCTGGATTTTTTTGTGCGGCTGTATTTGCATAAAGCAATCCGATTACTAAAACCAATAAAGAGGAAACCGTCAATGAAAGTCCCAAATAATCTACTTCTTTATTTTCAAGGAATCTTGTAATAAACTCTGGATCTTCATAACGCGAAAAAATGTATGCAAAAATTGCAATCATTGCAACCGTAATCGTAATCAATACATTTCTTGCTTTGTTTGCAGGTTCAAAAACAGAATCGCTTTTTCCTGCTGGTAATTTTTTAGAAAAGAAAAATAATGCTGCAGCAACCAAAAAAAGTGCGCCAACAGCCATATAAAGAATTTCCATCTTGTCTAATGAATCTGCTTTTTTAGCAAAATCTTCCAAGTTTACGCCTGCAACAACTCCAAATAGCGCGATAGAAACCACGATTGGTCCGATTGTAGTTCCAAATGAATTTACACCACCAGCTAAATTCAATCGGTTAGAAGCAGTCTGAGGCGAACCTAAAGATGCTGCAAAAGGTTGTGCTGAAGTTTGCTGTAAAGAAAATCCTAAAGCAACGACAAACAAAGCTGCCAAAATCAAAGCATAACTTCCTTGTGTGACTGCAAAAATCATAAAAGCGGCGCCAAAAGCACTGACAATTAATCCATTAATGATACCTTTTTTAAATCCCCAAGAATTCAGGATGTCTTTTTTTGCAAGACCGCTAAAAATAAAAAGCAACAAAGCTCCTAAATAATACGCGCCATAAAATGCGAAATCAATCAGCTGGCTTTGAAACTGGTCAAGACCGAATTTAATTTTGCAAAAAGGAATGAAAACACCGTTCGATGCTCCGATAAATCCCCAAAAGAAAAAAACTGTAATCAGCGTATAAAGCGCCGAATTATTAGATTTTGTTTGTTCTGAATTCATAAAATGAGGGTTGTTAATTAAAAGTATTATAGTTTTGATTATGAATACTTCATTAAATTATTCTAAAAATTATAGATTAACTAAAAAAATATTTGATAAATATACATTTATATAAAATTAGTAAACAATAGATGGCCAATTTAGTTATTAACGAAAACGATTTCTTAAATGCAAATAATTTATTTTAAATCAATATTACAACGTTTGCGACCTTGATTTTCATCGAATTTGATTATTCTGACTTTTTCACTTCTGATTTTGGACCGATTCCGTTATTGTTGAACGCTTCGATTTGGAAATAATAGGCATCTGAACGATCCAATCCGTTAAAATAATATTCATTTTTGCCATAAATCATTATCGAACCGTAAAGTTTGTCTGCTGATTTTCCGAAATAAATTACGTAACCGTCAGCATTTTCTTCTTGTTGCCACTTGAACCAAACGCTTCTGCGCTCGCCTTTTTTCTTGGCTTCTGCTCTTAACGGAACGAAATTTTGAACCGCATTTGGCTTTTGTCCAGCACCTTTTCCGAAAACTCTGAAACCGCTGATGGCAAATTTTCCGGTTGGCATTTGGATGTTTTCTAATTTCAAAAAACGTGCTGAAGCCGGTTTTTCCAATTCAATATAATCGTGCGGCACGTCTTTGGTGTTCTTGCTTTTATCAACCAAAATCTTCCAGTTTTTATTGTCATTTGAAGAATAGATAATGTATTTATGTCCGGTTGTAGTTTCTGGTTTTCCCATCAAATCTACATCTTGGTCAGCATAATTTATTTGTATCGCATTGATTGTAGATTTTTCTCCTAAATCAGAAATCAGATATTCTCCTTTTTTGGAAGTTTTTGCTGACCAATAAGTTTTTATATCTTCATCCGTACTAAAATTCGGTTGGAAACCTCCCAAAGTTGACGAAACTTGAACTGGTTTGTTGTAATTCAAAAGCATCCATCCGGAGAAATTTTCATTCAAGTGATTTTTCTTTTCCGAAGGCAAAAACGTTGGATAATCGCCATAAGCCGTGTTAGAATACATCACGCCATCGGAATCAAAACCAGCCGGCCAAATTCCGATTCTTCTCTCGAAATTATTTTTTGTAGAAAGTACGATTGTCGAAACGTGCCAATACTCATTGTTGTTATCCTGATACGTTGCTCCGTGGCCCGCGCCTCTTGCAAAGCCTCCAGGTTTATAAGAAAACGGATTGTGAGATTGGTATTCAAATGGTCCAAGCGGATTGTTTCCTACATAAACTCCGTCAGCATAACCGCTGAATTCTGTTCCTGGCGCGCCATATTGCAGGTAATATTTATTGTTGTGTTTGGTCATAAATGCGCCTTCGGTAAACGGCTGTAAAAACGTATTGTCGTTGTGCTCCCCGAATCTTTCCCAACCGTGTTCGTCGTCATTTAAAGCCAAAACCGGAATTCTTTCGCCTTCTGGCTGAAACGTTTTTCGGTTCAATTTCATTCCGTATAGCGGATACAAATTGCTTGAACCATAATACATATAGACTTCGTCTTTTTCTTTGTCCCAAAAAATTTGAGGATCCCAAGCGCCTGCTTCTGATTTGTGAACCAGTTCTTTCCAATCGTCAGTTTTTGGATTTTTGCTCATCCATAACGGAAAATCTTTGGTGTGCGTAGAACCGATTACCAGCAACGTATCGTTTACGAATGAAACCGACGGCGCGCAAAGTTCATCATACACTTTATGTTCTGGACGAAGGAATTTCCTTGGAATAAATTTCCAGTCGAGCATGTTTGCACTGTGCCAATATCCCCATTGATTTGTGGAAAACAGGTAATATTCTCCTTTAAAATTTGTGATTACCGGATCTGCCGTTGCGCGGTGTTTTCCTTGCGTGACAAAATTTGGAATCGGGCAATATCCATAATCCACATTGATTGGATTGCAATATGTTTTTTGTTGGGCTTTGATTTCAGTGGTTGCAGATAGCATTAAAATTGCAATCAGAAAACTAGAAAAATTATATATCTTTTTTGAAACTGTCATATTTAAATTTTAGAAAAATTGGATTAATTGTTTTGAAAAAAACCCTTTAGCGCAAACTAAAGGGTCTCTCAAAATCACAAAAAAAATTATTTAACTAACTCAAACTCCTTATTTAATACCTCATCAGAATTAGTTCCTACGAACACCTGGAATTTTCCTGGTTCTGCTACGAATTCTAAATCTGAATTATAAAATTTTAGTTCTTCAATTGAAATTTCGAATGTAATTGTTTTGGTTTCTCCTTTTTTGATTAGGACTTTTTCAAAACCTTTCAACTCTTTAACTGGTCTTGTAACTGAACCCACTAAATCTCTGATGTATAACTGAACAACTTCTTTTCCGTCATAATTTCCGCTGTTTTTCACATCCACAGAAACTGTTATTTTTTGACTTGCATTGATTTTATCTGTAGAAAGTTTCAAATTGCTGTAATCAAATTTTGTGTAGCTTAATCCAAATCCGAATGGAAATAAAGGTTCGTTTCTTTCGTCAATATAATTAGAACGAAATTTCTCGAACTTCCCTTCTTTGTTAGAAAGCGGTCTTCCTGTATTTTTGTGGTTGTAGAAAATTGGCACTTGACCCAGACTTCTTGGGAAAGTTGCAGACAATTTCGCCGAAGGATTTACATCTCCAAACAAAACATCTGTAATTGCGTAACCTGCTTCACTTCCTGGGAACCAAACGTTTAACAATGCATTTGCTTTTCCTATATCATCAGTCAAAACCATGGGACGTCCGGCGAACAAAACTACCACAACTGGCTTTCCTGTTTTGACTAAAGCTTCCAACAAATCTTTTTGAGACTGCGGAATTTCAAGGTTTGTTCTGCTGCTGCTTTCACCGCTCATTTCTGCTGATTCACCGATTGCAGCAATAATTACGTCAGCTTTTTGAGCTACTGCAACTGCTTCAGCAATGATTTCTTTTGGAGATCTATTGTCTCTGTTCATATCTTTTCCAAACATTGTCGCATGCTTTTGGAATTCAGCATCATAATCTAAATTTGAACCTTGTGCATAAAGCAAATTCACTTTATTACCCAAAACTTCCTTCATCGCATCTTTCAAAGATTTTGTTCTGGTTTGGTTTGTTGCAACGCTCCAAGTTCCTGCCATGTTGTTTCCTGCATCAGCTAAAGGCCCGATTAAGGCAACTGTTCCTGATTTTTTCAGAGGCAAAACTTGGTTGTCATTTTTCATCAAAACCATTGATTCAGAAGCAATTTTTCTAGCTTCTGCTCTGAAACCGCTTGTATAAATTTCAGACTTTGCTCTTTTTTCATCACAATATCTGTATGGATCATGGAAAAGTCCCAAATCATATTTTGCATTTAAAATCAGGCGAACTGCGTTGTCAATTTCTGCGATTGTAACTTTTCCTTCTTCAAGCGATTTTTTTAATGTCGTAAGAAATCCATCTCCAACCATGTCCATTTCAACTCCGGCTTTCAATGCCAAAGCAGAAACTGTTTGCAAGTCGCCCATTCCGTGGTCAATCATTTCAGGAATTCCTGTATAATCTGTCACTACGAAACCTTTAAATTTCCATTCTTTTCTAAGAACATCTGTCAAAAGCCATTTGTTTCCTGTTGCTGGAATTCCATCAATTTCGTTGAAAGATGCCATTACGCTTCCTGCACCGGCTTCGATTGCCGCTTTATATGGAGGAAAATATTCGTTATACATTCTTATATGGCTCATGTCCACCGTGTTGTAATCTCTTCCTGCTTCTGGCGCGCCATAAAGTGCGAAGTGTTTTACGCAAGATAAAATCGTATTGTTTTTTGACAAATCATCGCCTTGGTAACCTCTTACCATTGCGGCTCCGATTTTTCCTGCCAAATAAGGATCTTCACCGTTTCCTTCAGAAACTCTTCCCCATCTTGGCTCGCGCGAAATATCTAACATTGGAGAAAATGTCCAGTTGATTCCGTCTGCGCTGGCTTCTATTGCGGCGATTCTTGCACTTCTTTCGATTGCTGGAATATCCCAAGAAGTTGACAAACCTAACGGAATTGGGAATGTTGTTTCATAACCGTGGATTACATCCATTCCGAAAATTAGGGGAATTCCTAAACGGCTTTTTTCTACTGCAATTTTTTGAACGTCTTTAATTTTTGCTACCGATTTGATGTTGAATAATCCACCAACTTGGCCGTCTTCAATTTTTTTGGCAATGTTTGAGCTTTTTGCTTGGCCAGTCGTGATATCGCCAGAGCTTGGCAAATTCAACTGTCCTATTTTTTCTTCAAGAGTCATTTTTGAGATTAATTCTGTAACGAACTCTTGTTTTGGTTTAATCGTGTTTTTTTTCTTGTCCTTCTGGGCGTGAACCGAGAAAGATGCTGCTAATACTAGTAATGCGACTGCTTTTAACTTCATTATAGTTGTGTTTATTAAGGGGTAATTTATATTCTGGGATTGTATTTTTTATACGTTGATTGATTGATTGATTGATTGATTGATTGATTGATTGATTGATGTTTTTGGTATGCGTAATATTGGCGAACTGGCGTTTAATTTGTGTAATTCGATTGTTCAATAGCCCCGACTGCAGGGAAGAACCTTTTTATTTTTTTCTTTAAAAAATAAAAAGTTCTGGAATAAAGCGGGAAAATGGAAACCATAAAATGCCCGAGCCTTTCGCTTCTAAAAAATATAATTAAAAATTCCGATTCTTTTTTCAAAAAACCGGAATTGATAGTAATTTTAAATTCCGTGTTTTCCTGAATGAAAACCCAGTTTTACCAAACCTTGGCGTACTTCTGGAGCGTTCATGAATAAGTTCCAAAGCAAGCCAGAGCGGTAATTTTCGATCATAACAACCATCGGGCCTTGATCAATGGCCAGATATCTTTTTGCAGACCAACCAAAATGCTGGCTGTGTGCATCATAAAATCCTGCTGGTCCCCAAAGCAAATTGCTGTGGTTTTCATAAAAATTGCGCATTGCTGCCAACGATTCTGCAGGCGTGTAAACAATTGAACTGATCGCAGCCGTTGGCGAAATCACGCCTTTATCGTTTGACGGCATGTGTGCGTCATATCCGATAGAACCGTCTGTATTTCTGCTGTAAGAAGCGGTCAATCCCCAATAATTTGCACCATAACCACCAAAATTTTTTGGATTTTCTATACAGTATTTATAGTTAATTTTTGTCTGATTTACATTTACGTCCCAATAATTTGCGTATTGGTCAGTGAGTTGCGTAGGATCTAAACCAACGTAAGAATAGTGCGCCCAAAATAGTGGCCCACCAGTTTGTTCAGCCCCGTTATGTTTTAAAATCAGCGGAATTCCGTATTTTGTATTTGAGGAAACTATGCCTCCGTTTCTTGCCCAGCCTTGATGATAAGCTTCAGCTGGAATAGTGTGTGTTGGCGAAGCGCTTGCCAAGATGTAAGTTATCAAGCATTCGTTGTAGCCTTCCAAAGGAAAATTCATTTCCCATGCATAATTTGGCGACCAATGCCAATAAAGAACGTTTTGACCGTTTCTGTACCAGTTCCAATCTACACCTTTCCAAAGCGCATCAAATTTTTGAGCCAATGCTTGTTCCTCTGGAGAACCATTTTTAAAAAATTCGCGAACGCAGATAATTCCTTCACATAAAAAAGCTGTTTCTACTAAATCTCCACCGTTGTCTTTTGTTCCGAATGGCTTAACACGCCCTGTGTTTCCGTCCATCCAATGTGGCCAAGCTCCGTGAAAACGATCTGCATTTTCAAGGAAATTTGCTATTGTATTTAATCTGGAAACTGCTTCGTTCCTTGGAACATAATTTCTAGAAACTGCTGCAACGATTGACATTAAACCGAAACCAGAACCTCCAGTTGTCACGATATTGGAATCGTTATCTGGGTAATTTCCGTCAGGATGGTAGCGTTCTCTTGCTAGTTTAGAATTTGGTTCGGCAAAATCCCAAAAATATTTAAAGGTTTGTTTTTCCACAACATCCATTAATTGTTCGTCAGTTAAAGGTGTTTGTGGTGTAACAGGTGTGGCAGAACCATCTCCCGAAGGAGACGGTTCACTTGATCCACAACTTGTTGTAAATGCTATTAATAGTATGAAAAGTAGGTTTTTCATTAAGAAATTTTAATTATTTAGTAACCAGGGTTTGGAACCATAGTTGGTGTTTGGATTAACTGATTATTTGGTATAGGAAACAGTTCATGTTTATTAACCATAAAAGTTTTTCCGTCTGCAGTCATAGCTTGTTGCGCTTCACCAGTTCTAATCAAATCAAACCATCTGTCATGTTCGAAAGCCAATTCTAGTCTTCTTTCTTTCCAGATCGCTTTTCTCAATAAAGCTTGGTCTGTAAGCGTCACAAAACCTAAATTAACTCTGTCTCTAACCTCATTAAGAGCGTCACGAGCAGTCGTTTGATCGTTTAATTCATTTGCAGCCTCTGCTTTGATCAAATAAATTTCAGCTAATCTTAAAACTCTGATGTTTTTATCTCCATCTCCTGCACCTAGATTTGCACTTGAATATGCTTTTTCATTATACATTGCATTTTCTACTGCATCACTTACAATACGACCATCGTACAAAGTTTCTCCTCTGAAAATAATTGTAGCGTCTCTTCTGATATTATCTCCTTCTGCATTAAATGCATTTAGAAGATTTTGTGTAGGCGTATTGAATCCCCATCCCCAACCGCTTGGTCCACGAGCACCTTGCGTTTCAGAATATTGATTTACACCGTGAGCAATAGACTCTCCACGAGCTTGAACTTCAAAGATTGACTCTCTTCCATTTTCAGTTTCTGCTCTCCAAATTTTTGCATAGTCTGGCTCAAGACCATATTCACCTGAATTTAAAACTTCATTTGAATATTTTAAAGCATTTGTCCAGTCTTTTTGATATAAGTAAACTTTTGCAAGCAATGCTTTTGCAGCACCTTTTGTAGCTCTACCTAAATCTGCTTGAGCATATTCACTTTTCTCTGGCAATACTGCTATCGCTTCTAAAAGATCTTGCTTGATAAAATCATAAACTTGTGCTTTTGGAGCTCTTTCAATTAAGTTTATATGCTGCAAAGGCACATCTCCCCAACCTCTTACTAAAAAGAAATAATGATAAGCTCTTAAAAATTTAGCTTCTCCGATTAATCTGTTTTTATAAGCTTCATCAGTCAATCCGTAATTTTCGGTATATTGAATTGAGTAAGTAGCTCTACCAATTGTTTTATACCAATTTGTCCACATTGCTTCAAATGATCCAGAAGATGCTGTATGAGCAAGTAAATCCAACTGTCCTTTATCGCCACCTGGATCTCCAGGTGAGCTACCTTTGTCAGCATTATCAGAAAGAATTTCAGTAATTCCTAAGTAAGAAAAGGCATAATCCCATTCTGTCATCATTCCATAGATCCCATTTACAAAAGCAACAGGTTCTAAATTTGCCGGGCTATCTTCCTCTGAGAAATTTTCTCTTTGATCAACATCAATAAAATCATCGCACCCAATCATTACGCCTAAGGCGAATGTGAAGCAAGCTATTTTTATATAATTAATTTTCATATTTTTTTTCTTAAAATTCAATATTAACACCAAAAATAAAAGTCTTGATATTTGGATAAGCATCTACCTCAATACCAGCTGTTTGACTTGGATCACCATTACCATTCAATTCTGGAGTAAATCCTGAATATTTAGTAATCAAGAATGGATTTTGTGCTGTTCCATAAAGTCTTAAACGAGACATCCCAAACATTTCTTTAAATGTATATCCTAAGGTAATGTTGTTCATTCTAAAGTAATCTCCTTTTTCTAAGAAATAACTTGAAGAAAGAGCATCTCTACTAGCTCCAGGATTAGTATTGCTTGTTCCTGGTCCAGTCCAACGTGTATTAAAAGTTTCTGTGGCAATATTTTCTCCTGCATCAACACGTTTTCCTTTTAGCCCATTGTATATTTTATTTCCACCTGCTCCAAATCCATCGACTGATAGATCGAAGTTTTTATAAGCAACACTCAAGTTAATTCCGTAAGAGAATTTAGGAATATAAGATCCGAAATTTTTCTTATCCCTATCATCAATAACACCATCGCCGTTTTGATCAACATAACGTAAGTGTCCGGGCGCCGCACCTCCTACGTGAGGATTAGCATCGATTTCAGCCTGAGTTTGCCACACACCTTCTGTCTCTAACAACCACCAAGAATATATTGGCTGTCCAGCAGTTAACCTTTTAGTTATTTGCCCATCACCTAAACTACCACCTGTGTAACCATCATAAGCAGGCTTAACATTTTCTACAGTGTTTTTATTTCGAGAAAAATTCCCACCAATACTATATGTAAAATCTTCGCCAATTCTATCTTTCCAATTCAAAGATATCTCAAAACCTTGATTTCTGATTTCAGCACCATGATCTAAAATATCCGTAGAATTTGGAGAAGTCAATAATGGTTTTACTTTTAAAATAGCATTTGTATTTAATCTATTATAGTAGTCAAAAGTACCTGATAATCTTCTATCTAATAATTCAAAATCTGCACCAATATTGTATTCTTTTGTAACTTCCCAACTTAAATCAGCAACAGTTGAGCCAACAGCTCCTCCAAATACCAAATCTTGATTAGGACCAAAAACATAATTTGTATTTGCACTTCCTGCCGCTGTACGGATAGATGTTTGATTGAATGGAATATTTGCGTTTCCGATTTCACCATAACTTGCTCTCAATTTCAAGAAATCAAGATTTTTAATTTCGCTTAAAAAACTTTCATTAGATAATACCCAACCTACACTAACCGAAGGAAATGTTCCCCAATAATCAGCATTTTTTTTGAAACTACTATTTCCGTCTCTTCTTACAGTTCCAGAAACATAATATTTTTCATCAAAGTTATATTGCAATCTTCCAAAATAAGAAAGCACATTTACTGGTGTTGAAAAATATTGTTCAACAACTTTAGCTGGATTTGTTGAACCCATGTTGATATTCCAATAATTTTCTTGTGTTGGAACATTATATCCTGTAATCGTAGAATTATAAACATCGTTTCTTCTTTCTTGTGTAACACCTGCAACAGCATTAAAATTGTGTTTACCAAATGATTTATTAAGAGTTAAATAAGTATCCCAGTTGTATCTAAAACTTTCTACATCAGCGTAAGCAAGTGAATTATTAACGAATTCCGTAGAATTTGGAGCGCCTACTTGTGCAGCATCAAACTGTGCAGAAGTTCTATTTGGATCTGCTGTCAACCATCTTCCTCTAACATTGTTATAGGTTCTTGTTTTAGAATATGATTTAGTTCCACCAAATCTTGTCGTAGCTGTTAACCAATCAGAAATGGTGTAATCTGCTTGAACCAATCCTTGCAACTCTACCATTTTGTTTTTTTCATTTTGGTAATTAACTGTTGCGAGTGGATTTCCAATTGCATTTAATTTACCACCTGATTCTCCTGCACCGATTACATAATCTGCTAATCCAGTTGTTTTATTCCAAAATGGCATACCATATCTTCCATCTGGATAATAAGCGGGAATTACAGGAGCTTGCTTGTAAGCTTCAGTAAATGCACCATAAGGTTTTGGTGTTGATTTTGTAAAAGCTGCACTGAAATTTTGCGTGATTTTCAATTTTCCTTCTAAAGCTTTTAATGTATTGCTTGATCGAATAGTATTTCTATCCACATCATGTCCTTCTAACAAACCATCTTCACTATAGTTATTGAAACTAAAATAATAAGTTGAATTTTCATTACCTCCTGAAAACGAAATATCATTGCCTTGAGAAAAACTTGTACCAACCAAAGCATCATACCAATCAGTATCATAAGGTTGATTTGAAGACAATCTATCTGGTTTTCCTGTCGCAGCCATTGCTTCATTATAGTAAGTAACGAATTGGCTAGAATTTGCCATTTTAACTGGGTTCAGCATAGATTTTGCTCCATAAAAAGAATTAATCTTAATTTGAGTTTTTCCTTGCTTTCCTTTTTTAGTAGTAATAAAAACAACGCCGTTTGCTGCATTTGACCCGTAGATTGCAGCAGAAGCTGCATCTTTCATAATATCAAATGACTCAATATCATTTGGATTCAAGTTAGCAATGCTTCCTGTAATAATTCCATCAACAACATACATTGGAGATCTTCCTGCTTCAGCAGTTCCAAGACCACGAATGATAATTGTTGGTGTAGCACCTGGCGCATCGTTTGCAATAATATTTACACCTGCTGCCTTGCCTTGTAAAGATTGCAGTGCATTAAATGCTGGTTGTTTTGTGATTTGGTCAGATTTGATTGTAGAAATTGCGCTTGTCAAATCTGATCTTTTTTGAGTTCCGTATCCAACTACTACAACTTCAGATAAGTCAGTGCTGGAAGGTGTTAGAGAAATGCTCATTCCTTGAGATGCTGCGACAGTCTGTACAACATACCCAATATAAGAAAATTTTAATTGTTCGCCGTCTTTGGCGCTGATGGCAAAATTTCCATCAAAATCTGAAATGGAATTTGAACCTGAAGTTACATTGTTAATTGTAACTCCTGGCAAAGCAAGTCCACTTTCATCAAGTACTTTTCCCTTAATCTCCTGAGCCGAGAGCTGGCCTTGAAAAAAAAGGAATACGAATACCCCGAAAATAAAGTTTTTCATTTGTTTTTATCTGTTAAAGTTAGTGGTACCAAATTAACGAATTACAACGTTGTAGTAAATCATGGCTCATCACTACACAAACACATCATTCTTAAACAAAATCAAATTATAATGCTGAAAATCAAATTTTTAAAAAATAAAACACTACAGTTAAAACTATCCTAAAATGAACATATGATGTAGTCTTGATGTGTTGTGAAATAACAAAAAACAGGTATATTTATTTTATTATTCCTAAAAACAGCCTATAAATTATATATTAATCATAAACTTTGAAAGGCTTTCGTCTGGATTTAGGTCTAATTTCTTTCTTAATCTATAACGATGTAGTTCAACACCACGAAATGAAATGTTCATTAAAGGAGCTATTTCCTTAGAAGAAAGATTCATTTTTAAGTAGATGCAAAGTTTAATATCCTTAGAAGTCAGAATCGGATATTTATTAGAAAGCTTGTATACAAATTCTTCATTGCTTTGCATTAAGTTGTGCTCAAAACTTTCCCATTCATTTTTGTTTAAAGCGTTAATTTTGATTGATTTTTTGATTTTAGTTTTAATCTGATTGACTTCAGTTTCTGTTTCTAAAATTTGTTGAATGCTGTCAATCATCTCGCTTTGTTTTGCAATTGAAAGTGATTTTCCTGCAACTTCATAAGCCTTATTCTGAATTTCAATTTCAAGAATATGTTTTTCATATTCCTGAAGCTTCAATTTGTTTTCAGCTTTTAGTTCCAATTGAAGAATTTCTTTTTGGTGCTTCAATTCTTCTTCGTTAAGTTTAATTTTTTCTTTGTAGCGAATTTTATTCCAGCGATAATAAAGGAAAAAACTTCCAGAAATGACGAGAATGTAAACCAAAACCATCCAAATTGAAAAATACCAAGGTTTTGCTATGTTAAACTCATAACTGGCTGCTTTGACATAACTTTTCCCGTCATTATAATAAAATTCTAGATCTTGGCTTCCGCTGCTTAAATTATTTAAAATTAATTGCCCGTTTTTTACTGGAATAAATTGCTTTGAATCATTTATCTTATAAAACAAATCAGGACGGCTGTATCCATAATATTGTGTAATCACATTTATTTCAACCGGATGATTGTATTTTATTTTCGAATCTTCAGTGATTAGATTTCCTTCATAAAAACCTTCAGCATAGACGCCTTCGATTTTTCTTTTTTTCTTATTAAGCTCAAAAGAAATAAATCCGTCATCAAGATTCATCAATAAATAATTTCCGTTTTTATAGACTTTAATATTTTCAATGATAAGTCTTCCTGCATAATATTTTTCTGGAATCAATTCCCAAATAAATTCATTATTTACCTGTGAAATCGCGTATAAAAGTCCGTTTTTAAGAACTAAGAAATTGTCATCATCGATTGGAATTATATCAGAAATATTTTTAAATGAAGAATTGAAAATTTTGTCTTTTTCAAGTTTTCCTGAAATTGAATTGTAGACGTACCAAGAATTGTCAATCAAAAAGAGAATTTCATTCTTATAGCTGAAAAGTTTTACGCCAAAATCATTTGTGATTCCGTTTGCCTGTGAAATATTTTCCACTTTTGTGGCATTGAAATTCTTATCATATTGAATTTTGTATAAACTTCTATAATTGTCTGCGGCCCACAATTCGCCCCTTTTATTCTGAGCAAGATTACGAATTGGATTCGCCAAGCCCTTTAAAATCTTCCATTTTGTCAAATCATTCGGATCTTCATAAACTGCGATTCCTGAATAATTTCCTTGAAAATAAACGTTTTCAAATTCTCCTTTAAGAAATTTCCAGCCACCATTTACCGGATTTGCTCTTTGCAATTTAGACATTCCGTCATATATAAACGTTCCGTCATTGTGCCCAATTACGAATTGTTTGTCTCTTTTGTAAATATCCCAAACTTGGCCCTGCGAATTCGGAATAACCTGAAGTTTTTTGTCGCGACACGTGAAAATTCCGTGATTTGTAACAAAAAGATAACCATTATCAATTGTGGAAAGTGAATAAACAGAACCTAAAATTCCTGAATTATCTGAGAATACATTTATAGGCGAATTAATTTCGATGTGGCAAATTCCGTTATCCAAACCAAGCCACAAATCGTTTTCCTTATCGAGGCCAATCGATAAAATGCAGTTGTTTTTCAGCGCATTTTGTCGGTTTATATTTTTGTAAGAACCATCTTGTAAATTGATAATGTAAATTCCCTGAAGACCGCTTCCGATAACCAAGGTATTTTTATCAACAAACTTGGCCGTTACAAGAACTTCATATTTTAAGATAGAATTCAAAGGATGATTCCAAGGAACTAATTGATCATTTACAGTTATAAAAACGCCTTTATTTTTAGTAAAAACAAACAATTGTCCGTTATGCTTTTCTACATGATGAATTACATTGGAACCTAAAACTGAAGTCCAATTTTCTTTTTGAACAAATTTATTGCCTTTCATCAAATAAATTCCGTTTCGAACGGTTGCAACATATATCTCATTATCAATCAAATAACAATAAGAAATCTGCGAAGGAAACTTTATGGATTCAATGTTATTCTTTTGGTCTTGGATATAAACTTCATTAAAAGTCTGGAAATAAATTTTATTTTGGTGCTTGAATATTTTCCAAACCTCTTCATTCGAATCTCCTGTAAATATTTTCTTGTTTTTTGATAGCGAAAAATATTTCATTTTGCCATCAAGCCTTTTCCAATAGCCAAATTCTTTATAAGAACCGCAATAAATTCTATCGCCATCAATAAATATGGAACGGATAATCGTTTTATTTGGAAGCGTATATTTTTCCCACCTCACGCCGTTGTAGCGTAGAAAATAGTGGTTATTGGCAAAATACATCGCATTGTCATTTCCTTGAACCACATTCCAAACCTGATTATCACCATTATAGTCAGATTTAGTAAAATTTTCGACAAAAGGAAGCAATTCCTGACTTTGGGAAGCCAGCGAAAATAAGCACAAGAATAAAAGCTGAAAAAAATTAAGTCTCACAATCTAAAATTTACTTCTCAAATATAGATATTTCCTTTATTGCAGGGAGGCAAAGGCTAAATAAAAATTAATGTTCGAGCAAAAAATAATAAAAAAAACTATTTTTGCTAAAATTCTATAGAAATGAAAAAATATTTCGGTTTACTATTTTGCTTGGTTGCTTTAAATTCTTGTGATGATGGCGACATGGTATTTGAATCATTTAATTTCGATGATGTCGATGCAGCAGATTGCGGTACAACGAGCATAATTAATACTGTTTTCAAAATTAATAAAAATGAGGCGCTAATATTAAAATTAGATGGAGCCGAAACTTTTGTGAATAGTGAAGGTCAGGAATATACTGCTACTGTTTTTCCTTTCAGAAATCAAATTACGCTAGAAAACACTCCAAGAATCTATAAAATAAGTACTACAAACAGAGTAATATACCGTGTTTTCAGCGGAGATGTGCCAAGCACTTACTTTTGCCAAGATATTCCTCCAGTTTCTCCTTCAGTTGTAAGCGAATCTTCCACATTAGTAAATGGAAACGGAACAGTCGAAATCAAAACTACTATCATTGAAAATGAATATTCATCAATATCTGAAGTACAGTACAGGCATTCAATTGTTTTAAAAAATATTACATTTTCAGATGCAAATGGTTCCACGACCTATGAGACTTTTCCCTATGGAAGCTATGACAAAAAATCAAATGTCTCCTTTTCTTTCCCATCTACCAGTACAATACAGAAATGTGCTGACGGAAGGCTTTTTAGAATTGCCGACAAAAACCTTGGAAATGATCCAAAAAAGGAAAATTTAAACGAAGTCTTAGAGTTTACAATATCTGATGCAGAATTAGCTGCCTTGCCAAATGGCGAAACTGTTCCGTTAAAAATAGATGCCGCACACCAATTGACATACAGAATTTTCAATAGCGATGTCAATACGAATTTCTTATGCACAGGCGACGCTACAGGATTATCTCCATATCCAGAAACTTATGCAACCTATAAAGCTTTAAATGGAACTGACGGCGACGGCGAAATTGTGCTTCCGACGGGTTTCTATACAATTCGAAAAACACCAATAGAAACTGGCGGATTTAACTACCTCTTTAATTTTAGCAGACTGACATTTAAAGATGTAAATAGCACAACAACTTTCAAGCAAGAAAATTATAATTTTGTTTATATCCTAAACTAAAAAAACTCCGGCAATTGCCGGAGTTTTTTTTATCTATTTGGGTTTTGCTTGATATAAACCTCAGTCGCACCTAAACCATATTTCTGATAATCAGCATCTTGAAACGCAATTTCATCATATCTTCCTAAAAGAAAATCTAATTCAGATTTTAAAATGCCCTCTCCAACGCCGTGAATAAAAACGATTTTTGGAATTCGGTTTCTTATCGCGAACTCAATATGCCTTTTGGCGGTTTCTGTCTGCAAAGTCAGAATATCATAATTTGACATCCCTCGTTTATTCGGAACTAATTTTTCAATGTGCAAGTCAAATTCTGGCGCTGCTCTTTCGTCTTTATTCTTTTTCTCTTTGACAAAACTTCTCGGTTTCGGAATTTCTTTTTCTTTTAAAACTTCATTGAAATTGTGATTTCCTATGCCAAAATTTATGTCATTGCTTATCTTAAGCAGCTCATTTACTGCATAAGTCAGCACAAATCCGTCTTCACTTTCAATAGTAGCTTCGTTATTTTTTACTGACAAAACAGTTCCATTGACTGCTTCATCGAGCACTGTGACTTTATCTCCTTTAGCTATCATTTTCTTCAGAATTATCTTGATTTTTACTCGGAACTTTTGCCGTCACGCGCATCATTCCATACATGAAAATAATTATTGCGCCGACCATTATATAAACATTTGGTTTTGCCTTGCTTTGCTCATATAAAGCAGAAATTCCGGCAATTGCCATAATTGGTATGTATATTTTTTTCATTTATTTTTTATAATATCTTTCAAAAGTAGTAACTTTAAAATAATAATGCGACTAACAGCTTTATAGTTTACTCATTTTTTTGTAAAATTGTATAACAATACAAATAGCCATGGAAGAATACATGTTGCCTTGCCTCAGTAAAAAATATTTAGGAATTGAATGCTTCGGATGCGGATCGCAAAGAGCAATCGTATTGCTTTTTCAAGGAGAATTCAAAGCCGCTTTCTTCATGTTTCCTGCCGTTTACACTTTAGTGATGCTGTTTGGATTAGTGGCTTTAAATTTTATTGACAAAACTAGAAATTATCACAGATTGATCGTGTCAACTGCAATTATAACCGCAACGACCATGGTCATTTCTTATTTTATAAAACATTTTTAAACCAAAACCCAAAACCAATTCAAAATCAATTTTATGGAAGAATCTAATTTTTCAAATTTCGAGACACAACAAAAACTACCAAACGCTTCAGCCGTATTGGTGTTAGGAATTTTATCAATCATAACTTGCTGTTGTTATGGAATCTTAAGTATCATTCTAGGTGCTGTAGGTATTTATTTGGCAAACAAAGACACTGCTTTGTACAACCTAAATCCATCTCTTTACACTAATTTTAACAATGTAAGAACTGGAAAAATTTTATCAATTATCGGAATCGTTTTAGGCGTATTATTCTTAGCCTACATGATCTGGATTATTTCAGTTTTCGGATTCGAAGCTTTGCAAGACCAACAATTATTAGAGCAAAGAATGCGTGAAATGATGGGACAATAATCATTTTCTGAATATAGAAAAGGCTGCTAAATTTAGCAGCCTTTTCTTTTTTGTATAGTTTTACATTTTATTTCTCAAACTCTTTTAAAGTCTTGATTATAATTGAAACGCAATCTAAAAGCTGTTCTTCATTCATTACCAAAGGCGGTGCAAAACGAATAATATTTCCGTGAGTTGGCTTCGCTAGAAGTCCGTTATCACGCAAAGACATGCAGATATTCCAAGCGGTGTCGCTTTCTTCAGTGTCGTTGATTACAACAGCATTCAAAAGTCCTTTTCCTCTTACAAGCGTTGCAATAGTACTTGTCTGGATATAATTATCTAATTTTTCTCTGAATATATTTCCTAAATAAGTTGCATTTTCAGCCAATTTTTCATCCTGCACAACTTCCAAAGCCGCAATTGCAACTGCCGCCGCAATTGGATTTCCACCAAAAGTAGAACCATGCTGTCCTGGCTTTATTACATTCATAATAGAATCATTTGCCAAAACTGCCGAAACTGGATAAGCCCCACCAGACAAAGCTTTACCTAAAATTAAAATATCTGGCTGTACATTTTCATGGTGGACTGCCAATAATTTTCCTGTTCTTGCGATTCCGGTTTGCACTTCGTCGGCAATAAAAAGAACGTCATGTTTTTCGCATAATTCTTTCGCTTTAGCTAAATATCCTTCTGAAGGAACATAAACTCCTGCTTCTCCCTGAATGGGTTCTACTAAAAATCCAGCAATATTCTTTTGAGTTTTCAAGACATTTTCTAAAGCTTCTAAATCATCATAAGCAATGCTGATAAAACCAGCCGTGTAAGGACCAAAGTTCTTGCGAGCGTTTTCATCATTTGAAAAAGAAATGATCGTTGTCGTTCTTCCGTGGAAATTTCCGTCGCAAACAATAATTTGTGCTTCATTTTCTGGGATTCCGTTTTTTTCGTAAGCCCATTTTCTGCAAAGCTTGATTGCAGTTTCAACAGCTTCAGCTCCGGTATTCATCGGAAGCACTTTGTCAAAACCAAAATATTTAGTTACGAATTCTTCGTATTTTCCTAATTTATCATTGTAAAAAGCCCTTGAAGTAAGCGTCAAAGTCTGCGCTTGTTCAATCATTGCTCCAATAATTTTTGGATGGCAGTGCCCTTGATTTACAGCAGAATAAGCAGAAAGAAAATCGTAGTATTTTTTTCCGTCGGTATCCCAAACATAAACGCCTTCGCCTTTACTCAAGACTACAGGAAGCGGATGGTAATTGTGTGCGCCAAATTTATCTTCTAAAGAAATGGCTTCAGAAGCATTGTTTTTTTCTAAAACTGACATTGTGAAAGTATTTTAATTCTTCAAAAATCAATTCCTTCTTGTGGAGAGAAATCATCCATATCGCTTTTGCAAAATTAAGGAATCTTATTTGATTTTCAATCGTTATCGTAAATGTTATGAAACACAGATTTCACAGATTATCACAGATTATTTTACTTGAAAAATTAAAATTTGATTGTTAGAATTCGTGGCTTATAAAATCGTAAATCCCATTTCTCCAACTGACTTTTCAGATGCAAAAATGGGATTCTTGTATTTTAAAAACGCTTAGTTTATGCTAAAACCAAAGTTGCGCTTGAAGTGATTCTTGTGTTCAATAATCTTGAAATCGGACAAGTCGTTTCTGCTTTTGTAACTAATTCTTGAAATTTGTCTGTCGTAATATCATCGACTCTTGCCACAACTGAAAGGTGCGAACCGACAACGCTTCCGTCTTGAAAATCGACATCACATTTTGTTTCGATTGAGGCAACTGTAAAACCGTTTTCGTTTAAGTAAGCCGTCAATTGCATTGTGAAACATCCTGCGTGTGCTGCAGCGATTAATTCCTCTGGATTGGTTCCGTTTCCTTGCTCAAATCTTGTTTTAAACGAATATTGGGTGTTGCTTAAAACGTTGCTGTCTGTTGATATTTTTCCGTTTCCTTCTTTTAGTGAGCCTTCCCAGACTGCTTTTGCGCCTCTTTTCATAATATTTTTTTATTGGTTGTTTGTTTTATAAATTTACGAAAAGGAATTTCTTGTTGGAATGCTTTTGGAAAAACTTTAACAGAAATGCGGTTTGTCATTTCGACGAAGGAGGAATCTGTGTGACGTGAGCAAATTATGGAGATTCCTCCTTCGTCGGAATGACAAGATTATGATAGATTTACGCCCAAAAAATTGAAAAGAAAAAATTTCTTAATTTCAATTCAAAAAACCGAACAATCGCTTATTTTTGCCGTATGGGAAGAAAGATTACAGATAAAGTTATTTTTGAGAATGTAAAAGTGCTTGATGCAGGCGCTAAAGGGGTTTCAGTGGCAAAAGCGCCAGACGGAAAAGTGATTTTTATTCCGAATGTTGTGCCTGGAGATGTGGTTGATGTGCAGACTTTTAAGAAGAGAAAAGCCTATTATGAAGGAAAAGCGATCAATTTTCATGAATTTTCTGAAGATAGAATTGAGCCGGTCTGTCAGCATTTTGGTGCTTGCGGCGGTTGCAAATGGCAAAATATGACCTATGAAAAGCAGTTGTTTTATAAAAATAACGAGGTTTTCAATCACTTAAAACGTATTGGAAAAATTGAATTGCCTGAATTCGAGCCGATTTTAGGCTCTGAAAAGAAATTTTTCTATAGAAATAAAATGGAATTTTCATTTTCAAATGCGCGTTGGCTGACTGAAAAAGAATTGGCGAGCGACGAAGAATTTGAAAATAAAAATGCGCTTGGTTTCCATATTCCTAAAATGTGGGACAAGATTCTTAATATCGAGAAATGTTTCTTGCAGGAAGATCCTTCGAATGCTATCAGAAACTCGATTCGCGATTATGCAAACGAACATAATCTGCCGTTTTTTAATCCGAGAAATCACGAAGGTTTGTTGCGAACGTTTATGATTCGTACAGCTTCGACCGGTGAAATTATGGTTTTGATTCAGTTTTTTGAAGAAAATAAAGAACAAAGAGAAGGTTTGCTTGATTTTCTATATCAGAAATTTCCAAATATTATTTCTTTGCAATATGTGATAAATGGGAAGCAGAATGACACGATTTATGACCAAGATGTGATTCTATACAAAGGCAGGGATTATATTTTGGAAGAAATGGAAGGCTTGAAATTTAGCATCAACGCAAAATCTTTTTACCAGACAAATTCAGATCAAGCCTACGAATTATACAAAATCACTAGAGAATTTGCTGGTTTGACAGGAAATGAACTGGTTTATGATTTATATACAGGAACTGGAACAATTGCTCAATTCGTATCCAAACAAGCTCGAAAAGTGATTGGTGTGGAAGCCGTTCCTGAAGCGATTGCAGATGCTAAAGAAAATGCAAAACGTAATAACATTACCAATTGCGAGTTCTTTGTTGGAGATATGAAAGTAGTTTTCAACGAAGCATTTATTGCACAACATGGCAAGCCAGATGTGATTATTACCGATCCTCCGAGAGACGGAATGCATAAAGATGTGATTCAGCAGATTTTAAATATTGCTCCTGAAAGAATTGTTTATGTGAGCTGCAGTTCTGCAACCCAGGCGCGCGACTTGGCTTTGATGGATGAATTTTATAAAGTTTCAAGAGTTCGCCCGGTTGATATGTTTCCGCAGACGCATCACGTTGAAAATGTTGTACTTTTGGAAAAAAGATAATTGATGAAGAAACTTCTGAATATATTAATTGTTGCAATTGCTTTCAGCTTTTCGGGTTGCGAAAAAGACGACATCTGCGCCAGCACTACTGCCACTACTCCAAGGCTTGTGATAGATTTTTATGACAAAGACAATCCTGATGCGCGCAAAAGCTTAAGCAATTTAAAAGCTGTTGCAACTGGCGAAACTGAAGGGGTTATTTTTAACGAATCAGCTTTACCAACTTCAGTTACAAAATATTATGCGACCGGAAACAGCATTTCATTGCCTTTGCGATTGAATGCTGAAACCACAGAATATGCATTGACTTTATATGCGGATGATACACAATTGACCAATACTGATACTATTTCATTTAATTACACGACACGCCAAATTTATGTTTCCAGAGCCTGTGGCTACAAAACAAATTTCCGCTTAAATGTAGAAGATGCCATTTCACGTCCAAATGACGGAAGCGAATGGATCAATAATGTAACCATCCAAACCACTAACATCGAATCTGAAAATGAAACACACATTAAAATTTATTTTTAATTTAGCTTTAGTACTGGTTTCATTAGCTGCTGGCGCGCAAGACAAAAAAAAGGACAGTATTATTCCGAGAACAGAGAGATACGGACTTAGAGTTGGTACTGATTTGTATAAAATTGCCAGATCATTTTATGACGATGATTACAAAGGCTTTGAAATTACTGCAGATTATCGCTATTCAAAGAAAATCTATATCGCTGGAGAAATCGGAAATGAAAATAAAACTACTGACGAACCGCAATTAAATTTCACCACAAAGGGAACTTATTTCCGAATTGGAGCCGATTACAACCTGTATGAAAATTGGCTCGATATGGAAAATATGATTACGATTGGAGCACGATATGGTGTCAGCTCTTTTTCTCAAGAATTGAATAACTATAGCATTTACAATCCAAATCCTTATTTCACTGACTACAATACTCTGGTTACTGACTCTAGAAAATTCGACGGACTTTCAGCGCATTGGCTTGAAATTGTCGCCGGCGTAAAAGCAGAACTTTTCAATAATTTATTTTTAGGATTTACGCTTCGCCTAAATTATTTGGTTGCCAATAAAGAGCCCAATGACTTTGAAAACCTATATATTCCAGGTTTTAACAGAACTTATGATGGAAAATTTGGCGTAGGATTTAATTATACGCTGAGTTATTTTATTCCGCTTTACAAGAAAAAGAATTTGCCTGTAGTTGAGGAAAAAGCAAAAGCAAAACAGTAATTATAAAAAAAACGCAAAGAAATATCTTTGCGTTTTTTTTATTTAATCTGCTTGATCCCTTTCATGAAAATCCAGCTCATAAAAAGCTTTTCTCCATCGTTGGTTTTTACAGCTTGAAATTTTGGGGAAAGAATTGTCCCGATAATAAAAGCGGTCAATGGAATCCAGAATCCTGTCAAATTTGTATAAGCATCAATCACAAATCGAAATCCGATAAATAATACGGCAAAACTTAATAATTGGTATATAAATGCTTGTGTTTTCAAACTCATAATTTAATTTTTATATATTTAATTACTCTTCTGTTCTATCTTGAAATTTAGTTCTTTTGCTTCCTTCATACATTTCATATTTTACTAACCTGGCTTCCAAACTTCCATTAAAAAGCTTGATTTTTCTGGAAGGTTTTAGTCCGACGAATTTCAAAGCTTCCAGATTTGCAGTAATAAACCAAGCATTTGTTCCTGGATAGCTTTGCTTTAAAGTATCACCAATATCTTTGTAAAAACGTTCCATTTCAATATCTAAACGCTCACCATAAGGCGGATTGAAAACCATGTGCAACGGACCTTGAGTCATTTTCTCCGTATCAAAGAAATTCTTTTCGGCAATAGTCACATATTCATCAAGATTCGCATTCTTGATATTGTCCTTGGCTTTTAAAACCGCAGAAGGCGCTTTGTCATACCCTTGAATCGTATAATGAAATTCCTTAATTTTCTTCATCAGAGAATCTACAATTTGGTCAAACAACTCATTGTCCCAATCGTTCCATTTTTCAAAAGCAAATTCTTTTCTGTTCAAATTTGCTGGAATATTGCATGCAATCATCGCTGCTTCTGCCAAAATTGTTCCCGAACCGCACATCGGATCTATAAAATGTCCTTGGCCTTCCCAACCCGAAAGCAAAAGCATTCCGGCAGCCAAAACCTCATTTATCGGAGCAATATTCGTCGCCGTTCTATATCCTCTTTGGTGCAAAGAATTCCCCGAAGTATCCAAAGCAACCGAAACTTGGTCTTTATCAATGTGAATATTAATTCTCACATCTGGATAATCTTTGTCAACGCTCGGCCTTGCTCCTGTTCTATTTCTAAATTGATCTACAATCGCATCTTTTGATTTTTGGGAAACAAACTGCGAGTGCTTGAAATAATCAGAATGAACTGTCGTATCAATCACAAAAGTCATATTTGCATTCAAATATTTTGACCAATCGATTCCTGAAATACCTTTGTACAATCCCAATTCATTATTAGCTCGGAAATAATAAATCGGTTTTAAGATTTTCAAAGCTGTACGAAGCGAAAGATTTGCCTTGTACATAAATCCTTTATCTCCCGCAAAACTTACCATTCTAACGCCTTGCTCAACATCTTGGGCACCTAAAATTTGCAATTCTTTTGCTAATATTTCTTCAAAGCCAAAGAAAGTCTTGGCTATCATTTTAAAATTTTCCATAAAATCGGTATGATTCGCAATGATGCAACATAATTGCGTTTTAAATTCTGGCTATTGCCTACTTTTCTGCAAAAATACACTAAATTTGTGGCTTAAATAAATACGATGCAAAAAGAAAAAAATACTTGGTTCGCCTCTTGGTTCGATACTCCTTATTACCACATTCTTTACAAAGACCGGGATTATGCCGAAGCACAAGTGTTTATGGACAACATAACGCAATATCTGAACCTTCCAGATGAAGCAAAAATACTTGATTTGGCATGTGGAAAAGGCCGTCATTCTGTATATTTAAACCAATTGGGGTATGATGTAACCGGAGCAGATTTGTCAGAAAACAGCATTGCTGAAGCCTCAAAATTTGCCAATGAAAAATTGCATTTTGAAGTACATGACATGCGAATTCCGTTTGAGCAGAAATTTGACGCGATTTTCAACCTTTTTACAAGTTTTGGCTATTTTGAAAATGACGAAGATAATTCGCTTACGCTAAAAGCAATTCAAGAAAGCCTTTCTGAATATGGTTTTGCCGTAATTGACTTCATGAACGTCCAACATGTGATTGAGAATCTAGTTCCAGAAGAAGTAAAAACAGTTGATAATATCGATTTTCATATAAAAAGATACCATAAAGGCAACCATATCTACAAAGAAATTGACTTTGAAGATAAAGGAGAAAAGTTTCATTTTGTAGAAAAAGTACAAGCTTTGACCTTGCAAAATTTCGAAGAAATGATGGAAGAAGCTGGAATTTATCTTTTAGATACTTTCGGAGATTACAAGCTAAAAAAGTTCTTCAAAAACGAAAGCGAAAGGCTGATAATGGTTTTCAAATAATCAAATAGTGCTACTAAAATGGACAACATTTTAACTTATATTCTTCCCTTAATTTCGGTTTTGATTGGCTATGCCGTGGCTTTATTTTTAAAACCTACGAAGAAAAACAACCTGAAACTTTTGATGGCTTTCAGTGGTTCTTTTTTGCTTTCAATAACTGTAATGCACCTTTTGCCCGAAGTTTATGAAGCCGAAATGCATCACGGTCATGAACATGAACACGCACATTCAAACGCAGTCGGAATTTTTATCATGCTCGGAATTTTATTCCAAATCATACTAGAATTTTTCTCAAAAGGCGCTGAACACGGTCACGTTCATGGTCACGATGAAATGCATAAAATGCCTTGGCTTTTATTCATAAGCCTTTGTATTCACGCACTCTTAGAAGGATTTCCGGTAAGCCACCACAATGATTTGGCTTTGGGAATTGCAATTCATCACTTGCCGATTGCCATTATTTTGACTTCCTTTTTTGTCAATGCGAAATTGAATAAAACTGCGATATTTTTGTTTATGGTTGCCTTTGCATTTATGACGCCTCTTGGAACAATTACTTCGGAATATTTACCGTTTTTATCAGAATATTATACGCAAATTACTGCTGTTGTTATCGGGATTTTGTTCCATATTTCTTCAACGATTATCTTTGAAAGCAGTGAAGGACACAAATTTAATTTGGCAAAATTATCAATGATTGCTATCGGAATTGTTGCGGCTTACTTCATTTAGCATTTGTGCGTGAACCCAGAAAAAAGCCTATCGGAATTTTTCTGGGGTCGGGCTTTTCACTCCCAATCTTTTATTTTTTAAAGAAAAAAAATAAAAGGATTTCCGTTGCAAATGAAATTCACTGAACTCCGAGCAAATATTAAAAATGTGAAGTAATCCCTCACGCGAACGACCGAAACTTTGTAACTTTGAAAAATCACTTTCAATTTTAAAAATGAGCTTCACAAAAACCACAGAACAGTCTTCAAAATACGAACATTTAGAAAAAATGTCTGTTGCTGATTTATTGCAAAACATTAACAATGAAGACAAAACTGTTCCTCTTGCCGTAAAAAAAGCGTTGCTACAAATCGAAAAATTGGTGGAAAAAGTAGTCGAAAAGATGAAAAGTGGCGGACGATTATTTTACATCGGTGCCGGAACTTCAGGAAGATTGGGAATTGTGGACGCTTCAGAATGTCCGCCCACTTTTGGCGTTCCGTTTGACTTAGTGATCGGAATTATTGCTGGAGGCGACACTGCAATTCGCAAAGCCGTGGAATTTGCAGAAGACGATAAAGATCAAGCTTGGAAAGATTTGCAAGAATGGAATATTACTGAAAATGACGTCGTTATCGGAATCGCTGCTTCAGGAACAACTCCGTATGTAATCGGAGGTTTGCAGAAATGCAACGAAAATAATATTACGACCGGAAGCATTTCCTGCAATGCCGAAAGTCCGTTGTCAAAGACTGCGAATTTCCCCATTGACGTAGTTGTCGGACCAGAATTTGTGACCGGAAGTTCAAGAATGAAAGCCGGAACTGCACAAAAATTAGTTTTGAATATGATTTCAACTTCCACGATGATTCAGCTCGGAAAAGTGAAAGGAAACAAAATGGTTGATATGCAATTAAGCAATCACAAGCTTGTGGACAGAGCCGTGAGAATGATTATGGACGAACTTTCGATTTCTGAAAATGAGGCAAAATCTTTATTGGAAAAACATAAAAACGTTAGAAATTCCATCGAAAATTATAAACATTAATTATGAAATCAATAAAAAAAACAATTTTAATATCGATTATCCCTTTACTCGGATTTATCGTTTATTTTTCGTTTCCAACATTGTTTCATAAAAACAATATTATTCTGGAAAATTATCCAAAAACTCTTGATACGATTGAATCTATACGAAAAAATATAAAAAATAAAAGCACCGAAGAAAAAGGAAAAGAATTTACCAATTTAATGGTAAACAAAATTTTTCCTTACTGGTATGGAACGCCGTGGAATTTCAACGGAACAACAAAAAAGCCAAACGAAGGAAAAATTGCCTGCGGCTACTTTGTTACGACGACCATTGAAGATATGGGATTTCCTATAAATAGAATTAAATTAGCACAATGCGCTTCTGAAGAAATGATTAAAGATTTAGTTTCGAAGGAAAATATTTTTAGGTTTTCAGGAATTTCAATGGAAGAATTTGAGAAAAAAATCATCAAAAAAGGGAACGGGCTTTACATTATCGGGTTAGACAATCACACCGGTTTTGTTTTAGTTTCAGAGCAAGGAAACTATTTCATTCACTCGAATGGCTATTTTCCGCAAGAAGTGATGAAAGAGAAATTATCTGAATCAAAAATTATTGCAAAATCAAAATATAGAGTGATTGGAAAAATATCTGCCGATAAAAAATTTCTTACTAATTGGACAAAATAAATATGAGCACCGATAGAAAAATACTCCAAAAAGGGATTTTATACTTGTCAATCGCAATGCCGTTGCTATTTCTAGGGCCAGTCGTAATCCACAGCGCTTTTAAAAATCAAGAACATCCTTATTACTTTCTAGTTTTAGGATTCGGAATTTTAGCTTGTTTAAGTGCTATGTTGATGCTATTTTTAGGAATAAAAAAAATAATGAACAGCCTTTTCAAAAAGCGATGAAAGAATCAATTCACATAAACAAGACTTTTTCAAAAGTGATTTACACCGAAGAATCAGTCAAAAATCGGGAATTTGAAAACTGTACTTTTATCGATTGCGATTTATATGGAAGTGATTTTTCGCAGTCGCAATTTTTAGATTGTACCTTTAAAGGCTGTAATCTTTCGATGGTAAAATTAAATTCGACGAGCTTGAAAAATGTTGAATTTGAAGAATGCAAATTAATGGGAATTGCCTTTGAATACTGCGATGATTTTCTTTTTGAAGTAAAATTTAAAGATTGCGTGTTAGATTTTTGTTCTTTTGCCAACAAGAAAATGATCAAGACAAAATTCATAAAAAGCTCAATGCAAGATGTGAATTTTTCTGGTACAAATTTGACAAAAGCAATTTTTGATGATATAAATTTAAACGGCGCTTTGTTTGACAAGACCAATTTATCTGAAGCCGACTTGTCAAAAGCCTATAATTTTTCAATTGATCCAGAATTAAATTCGGTTAAAAAAGCCAAGTTTTCTCTGAAAGATGCTGGTGGTTTATTAGAAAAATACAATCTAAAATTAGTTTAATATGGAAGCAAATTCTCAATTTTTAGAAAGTGCTAAAAAGCAATTCCTTTATTATAAAACGCTTGGCGAAAAAGCAATTGATCAACTTGAAATCGATCAGCTGTTTATTGCCGCAAATGAAGACACAAACAGCGTTGCCCAAATCGTAAAACATTTGTCGGGAAATATGCTGTCGCGATGGACAGATTTTTTGACTTCGGATGGAGAAAAAGAATGGCGCAATCGAGATGATGAATTTGTGAACACTTATCAATCAAAAGAAGAATTGCTGGAAAGCTGGAACAAAGGTTGGGATTGTCTTTTTGATGCTATAAATCCATTAAAGCCAGAACAACTTTCTGATATTATTTATATTAGAAACGAGGGCCATTCAGTTGTGGAAGCGATTAACAGGCAGTTGGCGCATTATCCTTATCATATTGGGCAGCTAGTTTTTTATGCAAAATTGCTGAAGAAAACAGAATGGGAAAGCCTTTCGATTCCGAAGAATAAGTCGGGAGATTATAATTTTGGGAAATTTTCTAGGGAAAAAAGCATTCGGAATTTTACGGAAGATGAATTGGATAAATTAAAATAATTGGGAAAGCGTGAAATAGCTTCAAAATAAATTATGAAAAAAATAATACTTATCGCAGTTTTAGCACTGACAGCAACGTCTTGCTATAATGTAGAACGAAATTGCAAGGATTTTAAAACAGGTGAATTTCAGTTTGAATATGAAGTTGATGGCGTAAAAAAAACATCTAATTTTGTAAGAAATGACACTTTGGAAGTTGGCACATTTGAAGGGAAAGAATACAGTTCGACAGTGCGCTGGGTGAATGATTGCGAGTATATTTTACAGCGAATTAACCCAAAAAAAATGGCAGAAAGCAAAGCGATTCAGATGAATATTCTTTCTACAACTGACAATTCTTACACTTTTGAGTTTTCAAATATTGGAGAATCTAAGAAGCAAAAGGGAACTGTTATAAAAATTAAATAATAGATTTATAGATTAAAAAGAAAGGCTTTCCAAATCGGAAAGCCTTTCTTTTTAATCTAAACTTAAAGTTATTTGACCATCATCGTCTAATTGGACATCACCAGAAATCTCTTCATCGTTCACTTCAATTTCCTCCGGAATTTCTTCAACTGGAGGTTCGTAAGGCAACGGTTCTAAAAGATTCACTTGTTTTAATTTGTCACCTGTCAATTGATTTCCGATAGCTTTTATACCTTTTACAGCAATAAAACTCTCTAAATCAACGGTTTGGTTTTCTTTTTGTATTCCTTTTACTTTGGCAAAAATTACTTCAGCAACCGGACGGTAATCTGTAGAAACAATTTCGAGTTGTGATTTTGGATGTTCGGTTATGAAAATTTCTTCTTTATTTTCGTTTTCAATCAAGAAACGCTTGATAAAATATTTTTCTTTTTCTCCGTCATAATAAATCGCAGAAACTGGTTTTTTCGGAATCCATTTTTCTAAAACCACCATATCTTCATCAAAATGCGTTGTCAATTCAGGAATAATCGTCTTTAATTTTCCAGATTGATTGATGATTAAAAGTCGGTCATTTGGACGGAATTCACCAAGCAACTCGCCTCTTCCATCGACATTTAATTTTTGAACGGTATCGTCAAACCAAATTCTTCTTGGTTTTAATGTCGAGATTCCTTTTTCCTTTAATTCGATTTTCTTGATTGGATATTTGGTAACCAGATTTCCTTTGGAAGCCCTTCCTTTGATGGCCAAATCCGCAAAATCAATATCGAATTTCAGTTTTTTCACAGAACCGACTTGACGCAATAATATCGTGATAACTTCCGCCTCACCATTCGGATTATGCGAAAAATAGAGCACTTGGGAACCTGGCTTTTCTTGAGAAAGCGCATACGCTTTGTCTCTGGTAATTCCAGAAACATTAAAACGCTTGATATACGAAGGTCCCGATTTTCCATCGCGGTAAATCATATTGTAAATCGTGCGCTTGTCGTTTTTATCAAAAATCGCAATATGGATAATGTCCTTACCTACAAATTTCTTTTCATCGACTTTGGAAACCATCATCGTTCCGTCGCGGAGAAATACGATAACATCATCGATATCAGAACAATCCGTCACATATTCATCTTTTTTCAAACCCGTTCCAACAAAACCTTCTTCTCTATTTACGTATAATTTCGTATTTCTCAAAATTACTTTTGTAGCTTCAATATCATCGAAAATTCTGAGTTCGGTTTGGCGTTCTCGACCTTTTCCGTATTTCTCTTTTAATTTTGTAAAAAAGGCAATCGCAAAGTCGATAATATGTTCTAAATCATATTTCACTTGTTCGATATCGCCTTCCAAAGATTCTATTTTTTCTTGCGCTTTATCAATATCAAATTTAGAAATTCTCTTGATTCGAATTTCTGTCAAACGTGTAATATCTTCTTCAGTTACGGCGCGTTTTAAATGCTGGGTATACGGTTTTAAGCCTTCGTCAATCGCACGAATTACACCTTCCCAAGTCGATTCTTCCTCAATGTCACGATAGATTCTCTTCTCGATAAAAATACGTTCTAAAGAAAGGAAATGCCATTGTTCCTCTAATTCATCAAGTTGAATTTCAAGCTCTCGTTTCAATAAATCAACCGTTCTTACTGTCGAAATTTTCAGCATTTCAGAAACACCCAGAAATCGAGGTTTGTGGTTTTCAATGATACAGCCCAAAGGTGCCACCGAAGTCTCGCAAGCCGTAAACGCAAAAAGCGCATCAATCGTTTTATCTGGAGAAACGCCAGGAAAAAGATGGATTAGAATCTCCACTTCCGCTGCGGTATTGTCTTCAATTTTTTTGACCTTGATTTTCCCTTTTTCATTCGCTTTCAAGATACTTTCAATCAAAGTTCCTGTGTTTGTAGAAAACGGAATTTGGGTAATCACCAACGTCTGCTTGTCGAGTTGCGAAATCTTTGCACGAACTCTTACACGGCCGCCACGCATTCCGTCATTGTAATTGGAAACGTCAGCGATACCAGCAGTTGGAAAATCTGGATATATTGTAAAAGGTTTTCCTTTTAATATTTTTATAGAACTATCAATCAGCTCGTTAAAGTTGTGCGGCAAAACCTTCATTGAAAGCCCGACGGCAATTCCTTCGGCACCTTGCGCTAACAAAAGCGGAAATTTTACCGGAAGGTTTATCGGCTCATTACGTCTTCCGTCATAAGAAGCCTGCCAAGCCGTAATCTTTGGTGAAAATAAAATATCGTGGCCCAATTTACTAATTCGCGCTTCGATGTAACGCGAAGCTGCAGCGCCATCTCCCGTGAGGATATTTCCCCAGTTTCCTTGCATATCGATGATCAAATCTTTCTGCCCGATTTGTACCATAGCATCACCAATACTCGCATCTCCGTGTGGATGATACTGCATGGTGTGGCCGACAATGTTCGCTACCTTATTGTAACGTCCATCGTCCAATTCTTTCATCGAGTGCATAATCCTACGCTGCACCGGCTTGAAACCGTCTTCAATCGCAGGTACGGCGCGCTCCAGAATTACGTAAGACGCATAATCCAAAAACCAATCTTTGTACATTCCGGTTACCTTGGTGATGGTATCCTGGCTGTCGTCGTCTTGGTTTTCGTAAAATTGTCCCGTAGATTCAGTGGATTCTTGACCTTCGTGTATTGGCTCTAAATTCTCTTCTTCGTCCATTTATATTCTTGTGATAATCTATTAATTCCCTAAACTTGCTGCTGTAGTGTCGCTTGTTGCAGCTTCACTTTCTTCGTCATAATCTTCTGGATTATAACTTTCTTCCTCTTTCATACTTTTAAGATCTTCATTCGAATATTGTTGGTACTCCTCAAAAGATTTGGACTTTGAATTGTAAAGCAATGCGATTTTTCTGTATTTAAAATGAACCAAAATTCCGTCAGACGGTGCTGGAACCAGTACTAAATCATCCATAAAAATTTTGGCTCCTTTTTTAAAGCTAGAAATAGTCGGCAATTCATCTTCAAAATCCTTTTGAAACAAAAGAAATCCTGTTTCTGACATTAGAAAAATACTGCTGCTCTTAAAATCATTTTTTTCTAGAATAAAAGCGATATCTGAATCTTCATTTGCCTCAGGGTCATCAGAAAAATTTCCATAAGCAATTACTTTTTTAGCACGATCTGGAATTTTAGTCAAAAAATATTCGCCAGATTCAAAATAGCCATTTGATTTAAAAACATTGTAAATGGCAGCCTTAAAGCTGTCATTTATTTTATTATATTCTGGAATTGGAAAAGCAATAGCCATCTCGGACTCATAATATTCAGAATCTTTTTCAGCGGCATCCACTCTGAATTTTTCCACGAGCAGAAATAAAATTAGTCCCACCAAAATTATACTTCCAAGTATTATGTATATTTTTTTACTTTTTTTCTTAGTAGTGTTTTCTTCCATGTTGTTTGTATCGCTTAAAATTATTTTCCTTATTTACTTATTTCTCCACAACATCCAATTCAACCTTCAAATTATTGATGATAAATTTCTGTCTATCAGGCGTATTTTTTCCCATATAAAATGACAAAAGCTGTTCAATGGAAGTTAATTTGTCTAACATAACTGGCTCCAAACGAATGTCTTCTCCGATAAAATGCTTGAACTCATCTGGAGAAATTTCTCCCAAACCTTTAAATCGCGTGATTTCTGGTTTTGGTTTTAATTTTTCAATCGCATTGACACGTTCTTCCTCTGAATAGCAGTAAATCGTTTCCTTCCTGTTTCTTATCCTAAACAACGGAGTTTGAAGAATGTACAAATGTCCTTCCTTTATTAATTCAGGGAAAAATTGCAAGAAGAATGTGATTAATAACAATCGAATGTGCATTCCATCGACATCGGCATCGGTTGCAATCACGATGTTGTTGTAACGCAAATCGCCCATATCTTCCTCAATATTCAAAGCTGCTTGAAGCAAATTGAATTCTTCGTTTTCATAAACAATTTTCTTGCTCATTCCATAAGAATTCAAAGGTTTTCCACGTAAACTGAATACTCCTTGTGTATTCACATCGCGTGATTTGGTAATAGAACCCGAAGCAGAATCTCCCTCGGTAATAAAAAGCGTGCTTTCTAAATATCTTGGATTTTTAATATCCGTCAGATGCACTCGGCAATCACGTAATTTCTTGTTGTGAAGATTGGCTTTCTTCGCTCTGTCTTTTGCTAATTTTCGAATTCCAGAAAGCTCTTTTCGTTCTCTTTCGGCTTGCAAAATCTTACGCAAAAGCAAATCTGCCGTTTCCGGATTTTTATGTAGAAAATTATCTAATTTGTTTTTTACGAAGTCGTTGACAAAAGTTCGAACCGAAGGCAAATCCGGACCCATATCGGTTGAACCCAATTTGGTTTTGGTTTGCGATTCAAAAACCGGTTCCATCACTTTCACAGAAACTGCACTCACAATGGATTTACGGATATCCGAAGGTTCAAAACCTTTGTTGTAAAACTCCCGAATCGTTTTCACAACTGCTTCACGGAAAGCCACCAAATGCGTTCCTCCTTGCGTTGTGTTTTGACCATTCACAAACGAGTGATATTCCTCAGAATATTGCGATTTGCTGTGTGTCAATGCCACTTCAATATCCTCGCCAAGAAGATGAATGATTGGGTAAACCATATCGTCTTCTGCAATGTTTTCCTCTAACAAATCTTTCAATCCGTTTTCAGAAAAATATTTTTCGCCGTTATAAATTATGGTCAAACCGGTGTTCAGGTAGCAATAATTTTTCAGCATTTTAACCACATATTCATTCCTGAATTTGTAGTTTTTAAAAATCGCTTCGTCTGGAATGAACGTCACTTTCGTTCCTTTTCGCTTCGTAGTATCAATTACATCTTCCTCTAAAACCAAATTTCCTGCAGAAAATTCCGCCGCTTTTTGCTTGTCTTCTCGAACAGATTCGACCCTGAAATAGTTTGACAAAGCGTTAACAGCCTTGGTTCCGACACCATTCAGACCTACAGATTTCTTAAACGCAAGCGAGTCATATTTTCCACCCGTATTCATTTTTGAAACCACATCAACTACTTTTCCAAGCGGAATTCCACGTCCATAATCCCTCACCGCAACCGTCTTGTCCTTGATGCTCACCTCAATAGTTTTTCCGGCACCCATAACGAACTCATCGATACAGTTGTCCAAAACCTCTTTTAATAAAATATAAATACCATCATCTGGCGAAGAACCGTCGCCCAATTTCCCGATATACATCCCAGGACGCATCCTGATGTGCTCTTTCCAGTCGAGGGAACGGATATTGTCTTCGGTATATTGATTTTGTTCTGACATTTGAAAATTATGGATTTGGTGCTAATATACAGCATCCGCATCAAAAATGAAAGGCTTGGAAAGCAAAGTTATCAATACAATATTGACAAAAAAATTGATGATTTTTGAGTTATGGATTTGAGTTTTTCTATCCCTATTGGCTAAATTGAAACAGATTTTGCACGCGTGATTTTGTACATCGAAATTGCTTTTTGATTTACAAAAATAGTCAAATAATAATCTGAATTTGAGGTAAGATTCACATTGAATTCCGTGATATTTCCACTGCGTTTTAAAGTCGCTGCTTTGGGTTTATTGTCAGAACTCAACACATAAAAAACGGTATCATCCTGACTTAAATCTGCAATCTTAAACGGAATGATGCTCGATTCCTTAGAAGAAATAATCCCACTTTGAGGCGACAAAAATCGAAAATCAGATTTCACATAATCACCATAATAAAACGGAAAACCAGCATAATCCTGCTCTGTAAAATCCCCTAAAATCCACTTTTTATCATCAGGAAAATGATTCAAGACAAAAACTTCAGGCTCCGTAAAAAAATAGCCCGCATTAAACTTTGGAACAAAAATTCGCTTCTGCGGATTAACCACTCCAGCGCCCCAAGTCACGTCGACTAATTTCCACTTACCATCAACTTTTACAGCGTTCCAAGCGTGCAGGCTTTGCGTTGGCAATTTCCCAATATCACTGGCACTTGCTTTTGCATTTCCGGTTATGAAAACACTTTCCAATCCAGATAAATTGGCCAGATGCTCAAAAAGCAGCCCATAGCCTTGACAGACCGCCAATTTGCTTTTGAATGTCTTATTGATCAAATCCATTTTGATCTGATTTTGCTTCTCAATTTTCTCAGCTTCAGTTCGATAACGGTACGAAATCGGGCGCACAGTAGCATTCGAAAAATAACTTTTCACGTCATATTTCACATTAAAAGCAATCCAAGAATAAATCGCACGCACTTTCTCTTCTTCCTTAGAAAAATCAGTATTTATTTTTGAAGCTAAATCTTCAGCTTTAGAAAATGATTTCGGATAATTGGAAACAGTTTCATCAACTTTTGAAAAATCCTGCGCAAAAGTCGGCAGGGAGAAAAAAAACATTAACAGAAATGCCTTTTTCAAAACACGAACACATATCTCTTTCATGTTGTGAAGATTACCAAGAATCTTGCCAAAAATTAAAACACAGATTTCGCAGATTTACACAGACCTAATTTGTGCAAATTTGTGAAATCTGTGTTCTTATTTATCTATAATGACAAAAAATTCCGGTATCAGTCGGAGTCCAAACTGCAGCTTTTTGATCGGCACTTTTTAAAGCATTATTTGCCCAAGTATTGCAGGTGTAAAACAAACTATACCTTCGATTAGCCTCATAAAAACTATCATTCTGACCATAAGTTGTCGCATGAATCAATATCGGATTTCCTTCTGAATCAACTTGAAAACTATCTTCAATATATTTTATCAGATTTGCATATTCTTCTTTGCTGATATTAATTTTTATGCAATTTTCATTCTCTTTGATTTGCTTGTAAAAAGTCGCGTGCATTGCTGAAGTTCCCAAATAAAATGCCGCATTAAAAGCCGTGCTGAATTTTAAATCTGACCATTCTGGCGTGTTCAGATAAAATCCTTTATCGCCCCAGCCGATGCCAATAAATTGCATTGTAGCATCTTTTGAAGGAATATGCTCGAACTTAATTTTCTCGCTCCAGTCTTTATATTCTGTCTTAATGGGAACTACAATATCGGTGTGAACGCCATTGCTTTTGATATAAATTGCAACGTCTTCCTTTGGATTTTCATCTTTTGAATTCACTGAAAATCTAGGCAAAACCAAAGCAATAATTATATACAAAACAAAGAAAGCTAAAATCCCCAAAAGAAATTTCAGCAATATCCGAAGTATTCGTCTTAATGGTTTCAAGCAGAAAAATTATTCACGATTTCCTTCAATTGAGTATCGTATTCTTTGTTTGAAATCTTGTTATTTTCTACATCAAAGTTTTCATTGAAAGAAGGCAGAAAAAAAGTTTCTTTTATGTTTCCTCCATATTTTGGAAGACTGATTTTTGCCGCTTCGATGGCGTTTTTGCCACCGCCTCTTCCTGGTGAAGTTGCAGTCAGAAGCATCGGTTTTTCTTTGAAAACATTTTTATCTTGTCGTGAAGCCCAGTCATAAATATTTTTAAAAGCTACTGTTAATCCAGCATTGTGTTCGGCTAAAGAAAGTACTAAAATATCTGCGGAAGCCAACTTATCTAGAAATTTCTTCGCTAATTCTGGCTTGCCTAATACAGCTTCTTTATCTACGCTGAAAAGTGGCAATTCATAATCATTAAGATCCAAAACCTCAACGGTAGCATTTTTAAAAAGACTTGATGTGTAAACAGCCAATTTTTTATTGATAGAATTCTTGCTAGAACTTCCTGCAAAGGCGATTATTTTCATATTTATAGATTTTGTGTTGGTTGTTTTTTCTCTGGTTCTACAATTTCAAAAACTTCTTTCTGGATTTCAACTGAATATTCATTCGGCTTGATATTTCCGCCGAAAGCTCTGGCATATACCTTGGTATATTCTGCACCAAAGTAAAGAATTATTGCCGAATAATACACCCAAAGTAAAATTATAATGATTGAACCCGCAGCGCCATAAACTGTTGCCACCGTAGAACTTCCTAAATAAAAACCGATGCCAAATTTACCGATCATAAACAAAACTGAAGTACTTGAAGCGCCAATCAAAGCATCTTTCCACTTGATATTTCCGTCAGGTAAGGTTTTAAAAATTATAGCAAAAAGCAATGTAATAATCAGGAAAACAATCAGAATATTTAATACATAAAATAAATAAACCGTGCTTTCAGGAAAATATAATTTGAGCCTGTCGCTCATCAAATCCATAACAGAGTTCACTAATAAGCTGACCAGCAAAAGAAAACCGACTGAAGCAATCATAGAAAATGACATCAGCCTGTTTTGGATAAATTTTTTGATTCCTTTGTTTGGTTTTGCACGCAATCCCCAAATGAAGTTGATAGAACTTTGTATTTCCGCAAAGACTCCAGAAGCTCCGATTAAAAGCATCACGCCTCCAAAAATTGTTGCAAAAACATTGCTATTTGAAAGCTCTACATTTTTGATTGCGTTTTGTATTTGAATTGCGGCATCGTTTCCGACAAGACCATTTATCTGTCCATATAATTGTCCGGTTACTGCATCTTTTCCAAAGAAAAAACCGCAAATTGTGATAATAATAATCATCAATGGCGGTAAGGCAAAAATGGTATAATAAGACAATGATGCACTTAATTTTATAGCATTGTCATCGTTGAATTCATTAAATGTGGTTTTGAGCAGGTACCAAGTTTTTGATAAGATTCCTTTAGTTTTCAAAGCTAATTTGGTTTTGGTTTACTCAAATATAACCTATTTCAAGAAATTTAAAAATGGGTTTATGTGATTTTTAACGTTGATTAAGTCTGCAGATTAAAATCTTTACTGATTTCTTTCACTGCTTTTTCAACTTGTTCGGCAATATTTTTATAGGTTTCCTTAATTTCCTTCTTTTTGCCTTCCCGCCTTGTCCAGTCTTCAACTAAAAGAATTTCTTCGTATGCAATTTTCATTCCAAGCATATCAAGCGTTGGCTTGATTTTATGGGCATAAGCATACGCTTGCTTAAAATCTTTTTCCTTAATTCCATGCTTCAGATTTTTCATGTCAGCAGGAATTTCTGTTACGAAAAGATTGATAATATCCAGCACAAATTCGCTATCATTATCTGAAATATCGTACACTTTTGCTAAATTATAATGTAAAGCCATTTATTTTACTTGAATTCTAAATAGTTTTTGCCCTTCAATATAGCCTTCCAAAATATCTTCTGGATTGACTTTTTCGACGCCCTCGGGAGTTCCTGTAAAAATGATGTCGCCAATTTTTAGCGTGAAATACTGAGAAACATATGAAATCAACTCGTCGATTTTCCAAAGCATGTGGCTTGTATTTCCAATTTGAACCTGTTTTCCGTTGCTGGTCAATTCAAATGTAATATTTTCAAGCGAATTAAACTGTGATTTCGGCAAAAATTCGCCAATTACTGCTGAACCGTCGAAAGCTTTTGCTTTTTCCCAAGGAAGTCCCTTGTCTTTCAGGCGAGCTTGAACGTCGCGAGCGGTAAAGTCAATTCCAAGTCCGATTTCGTCATAATATTTGTGCGCGAATTTCGGATCAATATGTTTCCCTACTCTATTAATTTTCACCAAAATCTCCACTTCGTGATGAATATCACTGCTGAACTCTGGAATAAAAAAAGGAAAGTTTTTTGGAAGAATTGCTGTGTCCGGCTTCAAGAAAATAATCGGCTCTGCCGGCTTTTCATTTTGTAATTCTTCTATATGTTTGGTATAATTTCTACCGATGCAAATGATTTTCATCTTTTTTGGGTTTTAGATTTTGGGTTCTGGGTCTTGGGTTGCCTTGAACCCTAAACCCAATACCGATAACCTATTTCGTGTTTAGCTTTCTCAATTTTATAGCTGTTAAAACTTTTTTGGTGTATAAAGGAAAATCTGCGTTTTGAATCCATCCAAAATAACCTGGCTCAGTTTCAAGAATTTTTTCGACTTTGGCACCTTTGTGTTTTCCAAATGTAAAAATTTCTTCGTTGTCTTTATCAACACCGATAAAACCTGCGAAATCAAGTGATTTTTTTCTTGTCGTATATTCTGAAAGCGATTTCATGTCGTGTGGCAAATCTTCATAACGGTCTAATTGCGACTTCAAAATTTCATAAGTTGCCAAGGTGTCAGCTTCTGCAGAATGCGCATTTTCAAGGCTTTGTCCGCAATAAAATTTATAAGCGGCACTCAACGTTCTTTCTTCTTTTTTATGGAAAATTGTCTGAATGTCAACCGCAACTCTGTTTTTCATATCAAAATCTAGCCCAACCCTCAAAAGTTCTTCTGCCAATAACGGAATATCAAATCGGTCAGAATTAAATCCGGCCAAATCTGAGTCTTTTACCATTGCATGAATCGTCGAGGCAAGTTCTTTAAATGTAGGTTCATTCGCCACTTTTTCATTGGTGATTCCGTGGACTGCTGTGGTTTCTGGCGGAATTGGCATTTCTGGATTTACCAGCCAAGTTCTGCTTTCTTTATTTCCGTTTGGAAAAACTTTTAATATTGATATTTCTACAATTCTGTCTTTGCAGATGTCGATTCCTGTGGTTTCAAGATCGAAAAAACAGATTGGTTTTGTTAATTTGAGTTCCATTTTTTGGTTTTTATATGGATTGCAAAGATAACAAGGTTTTGGAGTTGAATTTTAAAATAAAGGGATAAGTTTTGAACTTTTGAGGGATTTTTAAGTTTATTTTAAGCGCAAGCGCACTAAGTTTCTTGTAAAATTTTCACAAAGTTTTTAGAGGATGTTTTTCGACAATATTGGTCGGGAAGTTAAAAGAAGGCCTGAAGTTTTTATTCTAGCCCCCGATGCGCGCGAATATCCTTTTGTTCTTGTCCCGAAGCTTCGGGAAGAACAAAAGATATCGCGAAGCAGCGGGAACATGGATTAAAAAATGCTTAAAGTGATGCTTCAAAAAAAAGAAAACCCTTTCAATTGCTCTGAAAGGGTTTTTATGATTGTTTATTTGACTAGTAATCTCTGTTTACGTCGAATGCTTCAAGGTAATCAGCGACGCGTTTCACGAAGCTGCCGCCTAGTGCGCCATCGACAACTCTGTGGTCATACGAATGTGAAAGGAACATTTTTTGGCGGATTCCGATGAAGTCGCCTTCAGGAGTTTCAATAACCGCTGGCACTTTTCTGATCGCGCCTAAGGCGAGAATTCCTACTTGTGGCTGGTTGATGATTGGCGTTCCGAAAACGCTACCGAAAGTTCCAACATTTGTAACTGTATAAGTTCCACCTTGTGTATCGTCTGGTTTTAGTTTTCCTGCTTTTGCACGGTTTCCTAAATCGTTTACTGCTTTCGCCATTCCTACGATATTCAATTGGTCAGCGTTTTTGATAACTGGCACAATTAAGTTTCCGTTTGGCAAGGCTGCCGCCATTCCAAGGTTGATATTTTTTCTTTTGATGATATAATCTCCGTCTACAGAAATGTTCATTCCCGGGAAATCTTTCAAAGCTTTTGCAACGGCTTCCATCATAATTGGAGTGAATGTTAGTTTTTCTCCTTCACGTTTTTCAAAAGCGTCTTTAACTTTATTTCTCCATTTCACGATGTTTGTCACGTCAACTTCAATAAAAGACTGAACGTGAGCGGAGGTTTGAACTGAAGCGACCATATAGCCAGAAATCAGCTTTCTCATTCTGTCCATTTCCACGATTTCATCACCGCCATTTACTGAGACTGGCGCTGGGCTTTGGGTTTTAGGTGCTGATTTTTGCACCTCGACTGCGCTTGGGGTGACAGATGCAGAAGCTTTCGGACTTTCAGACTTTCGACTTTCCACATATCCCAAAATATCATCTTTTGTAACTCTTCCGTCTTTTCCTGAACCGTTTATCGCTTCTAATTCTGAAACTGAAACACCTTCTTCTTTGGCAATATTTTTTACTAAAGGAGAAAAGAATTTTTCTGATCCCGAATAGTCGGGAGAGAAATCTTGTGGAGTTGAAACGGCATCTTTAGCTGTTTCTACTGTCTTTTCAACTTGTGCAACTGCTTGCGATTCCTCTTTTGGAGCTTCCACAACAACACCGCCCGTAACTTCGATGTAAGCAATCGTCTGTCCTACTTTTACAACGTCATCGACATTGAAAAGAATTTCAGACAAAACGCCTGAAACTTCTGAAGGCACTTCTGAATCTACTTTATCTGTAGCGATTTCAAGCACGGCTTCATCGGCTTCGATTGGATCGCCTACTTTTTTTAACCAGTTGGTAATTGTTGCTTCTGCAACGCTCTCTCCCATTTTTGGAAGTTTCAATTCAAATTTTGCCATATTGTTAACCTAATGGTGAATTTTTATTTTCTTGATGCGAAATTAGTGATATTTTTCAATCTAAACTATGAATTGTATAATTTTACAGGAATATTTTTTAAATTACTGTTGGACAAATTTACATTAAATTTAATCTATTAAGAAATTAAGATTCATTAAGTTTTTGCTGAAAATCTTTAATCTTTTAGCTTAATTACTTCACCTCTATCATTACTGCTATTGCTTCCTATCAAAAAATTTGCGCCTTTTAATAACATTTTAAAGGTATATTGTTGATTTTTATTCGCTTCGATGAAGGCAATTGCTTTTTTAAATCCTAAAGAATTTACATCGAGAATAAACTCAGTACTTCTTGAATTATCAGTTTTTTTATTAATCAAGATTTTTGTATTCAGATTTTTCTCTAGTGACTTTACAAGCGCAGAATCTAGATCTTCTGAAACCAAAATATAGTTTGCAGGCTTTAATTTTGGATTGGCTTTTCCTTGAAACATTTTTATAAAAGAAAAGAAAATCATTCCGAGTTTCATGAAAACGGAGAAGAAAACGGAGGATTTCATGTTTTTTTGATAAAATAAATCCATTCCCTGTTGAAAGCGCTTCATATAAGTTGCGTCTTTCACGGTGCTTTCTCCTTTATAATGTATTACTGTAGTTTCATGAAAATAATAATTCGATTTTCCTTTTTTTAAGGCACTGAAAGAAAGATCGATATCTTCGCCATACATGAAATATCTCTCGTCGAAACCACCGATTTCAAGATATAACTCTTTTTTCATGACCATAAAAGCGCCTACCAAAATCTCAACCTTTCCTGTTTGGTTTTCGGTTATATGTGAAGCATAATAGTTGCAGAAAGATTTTATGCCTGGGAAGATTTTATAGAGGCTGAAAATTTTTGTCAAAGCCACAAATGGTGTCGGAATGCCGCGTTTTGATTCAGGAAGGAAATTTCCGGTGCCGTCGATTAATTTGCATCCTACAATTCCTAAATCGGCTTTGGTTTTTGCGAAGGCCAGGATTTTTTCAAAAGTATCTTCAGCAACGACAGTGTCGGGATTTAAGATGCAGATATATTCACCCTTGGCAATGCTTACGCCAATATTATTTCCCTTAGGGAAGCCTGAATTTTCTTTGTTTTCGATAAGAATTACGTCTCGAAAATACTCTTTCATCATCTGGCAGCTGTCATCTGGAGAATTATTATCGACAACAATTATCTCTGCGTCTAAGTTTTGAATAGCACTTTGGACGCTCAAAACACATTGTTCGAGAAAATAACGGACGTTGTAATTGAGGATTATGATTGATAGCTGCATTGGGCAAATATAATTAGTTTTTTTTATGGTTGGTTTTTTTTACTGCTTTCGTTGTTTTGTTTTTTAGAATTTGAAAAAGTTTGGGAAGCGCCTATTTCCGAGCATCTGTAAGCGCGAAAAGTTTAACTGCAAGGACGTAACTTATAACTTTAAGCAAGAAATTTATTGCTTAAAGCGCGAAACTAAGTTCTGGAAGAAAGAAACTTATTGCTGGATGGAAGAAATTAGTTTCTGCGGGAGCGAAATGGATAACTTTAAATGAGGAAATAATTACTGGAGGAGAGAAACTGGCTTCTTTAAGAACGAAACTTTCTACTATTTGCGCGACAGTGATTTCTATTGGATGGAAATTAATTGCTGGAGGTTTTAAATGGATTTTATTTGATACAACGGTTTTTGTGGATTTCTTCTTTTGTTGTAAAGAGCAGGGTTTGTGATATTAAATTTATTGGATTGCGGATTTTAACGCAAAGAGGTGCAAAGGGTTTTCGCAAAGGTTTTGTGGTTTTTTTATATTTTTTTTCTTTCCCGAATTGCCTTTTTTCTATTCTTTTATATAAAATCGTTCCTTTATTTCTTTGCCGGTTTCTATATCTGACCCATGGAAATCAATGAACTCAATTTTTGGCTTGATGGAAACGCCTTTTTGCATATGGAGAAACATTTTATGGAGAATCAATTTCTTTCCGTTGACCGAAGTTCTTACTTGTGGCTTGCCATTGTCATTTAGCTCAAGCGAAAGTTTTTTTTCTGGATAGGAAACAAGCGAGAATTGATAATGATTGTCTTTGATCTTTTTGAATTCAATTCCGTAGGCTAAATTGCGCTGCATTTTTGTGAGCTCTTCTTTTGCGCCGCCTTTTGTGTAGGCAATTCTGTGAATTTTTATCGGCTCAATTGCATTGAATTTTTTGTTCGTGAAATTGGCTTCGTAAACGAAAGTATTGTGATTTTGGGAATGCTGGATGTAAAAAAGATGATTGTCTGCTTTTTCAGGATTTGGATATCCTTTCTGGGCTTGGGCAGTTATTGAAATTAAAAGTAGCAGGTAGATATTTTTCATTTTCAACTATTTAGCTTTTTACGAATTTAGCAAATAATTGGATTTGTAGGTTTTTATATATGTTAAAGGTTTGGATTGGCAGATTAACGCAAAGATTTGCAGCGCCATTGCGGAATTTGATCGTTTTGGAACTCGTATTTTGGCTGATGGCTGAAAACTGCAATTAAAAAGCTTACTTTTGCAAAAAAGTTCTGTTTTAAGACACTCATAACTTATAATTTATAACTCATAATTGCTTTACGTGAATTACTTATCTGTAGAAAATATATCAAAATCCTTTGGCGAAAGAACGCTTTTCAAGGACATTTCTTTTGGAATCAATAAAGACCAGAAAATTGCTTTTATTGCGAAAAATGGTTCGGGGAAGACTTCGATCATGAAGATTATCAATGGCGAGGACGAATCTGACACAGGTCAGGTCGTGGTTCGCAAGGATATCAAGATGTCGTTTTTATCTCAGGACAATAATCTGCAAGAGGAATTGACGATTGAGGAGAGTATTTTTGCTTCAGATAATGAGACTTTGAAAGTGATTCAGGAGTATGAAAAAGCTTTGGAAAATCCGGAAGATGAGGAAGCTTACCAAAGGGCTTTTGATCGAATGGACCAGCACAATGCTTGGGATTTTGAGACGCAGTTCAAGCAGATTTTGTTTAAATTGAAGCTGGAAGATTTTAAATTAAAGGTAAAAAATCTTTCGGGCGGCCAGAAGAAAAGACTGTCTTTGGCGATTATTTTGATCAACCGTCCGGACCTTTTGATTTTGGATGAGCCTACGAATCACTTGGATTTGGAGATGATCGAGTGGTTGGAAAGTTATTTTGCGAAAGAGAATATTACGTTGTTTATGGTAACGCACGACCGTTTCTTTTTGGAGCGCGTTTGCAACGAAATCATTGAATTGGACAACGGAAAATTATACCAATATAAAGGAAACTATTCTTATTATTTGGAGAAAAAGGAAGAGCGGATTGCTTCGGAAAATTCTAGCGTGGACAAAGCGCAGAATCTTTTCAAAAAAGAGCTTGAATGGATGCGAAGACAGCCGAAAGCGAGAACGACAAAGTCAAAATCCCGTCAGGATGACTTTTATGTAATTAAGGAAAAAGCGGAAAGCCGACGCAAGGAAAACAAGGTGGAACTGGAGATTAACATGGAGCGAATGGGAAGCAAAATCATTGAGCTTCACAAGATTTCAAAGAAATTTGACGAGAAAGTAATCTTGGATAATTTCAGTTTTGATTTTCAGCGCGGGGAAAGAATTGGGATTATCGGCAAAAATGGAACCGGGAAATCTTCGTTCTTGAATTTGCTGACCGGAACGATTCCGCTGGATGGCGGAAAAGTGGTTGTTGGTGAGACAATTAAGATTGGATATTATACGCAAAGCGGGATTAATCCTAAGCCGGGACAGCGCGTTATTGATATTATTAAGGAATATGGAGAATATATTCCGCTGACGAAAGGGAAGATTATTTCGGCTTCGCAATTGCTGGAGCGTTTTCTTTTTGATGCCAAAAAACAGTATGATTACGTAGAAAAATTGAGTGGCGGTGAATTGAAACGTTTATATTTATGTACGGTTTTGATTCAGAATCCGAATTTCTTGATTCTGGATGAGCCGACGAATGATTTAGATATCGTGACGTTGAATGTTTTGGAAAGCTTTTTATTGGATTATCCTGGATGTTTGCTTGTGGTTTCGCATGACCGATATTTTATGGATAAGATTGTGGATTTGCTTTTTGTGTTCAGAGGCGATGGCGTGATTGAGAATTTTCCTGGGAATTATTCTGACTTTAGAGCCTATGAAGACAGTGCTGACGTGCAACAAAAGGAGGATAATAAAACGGAGAAAAAAGCTTGGAAACAAAATAATCCGACGGGGAATTTGACTTTTAATGAGCAGAAGGAATTTCAGAAAATTGAAAGAGAAATTAAGGATTTAGAAATTGAAAAATCTAAAATCGAGCTTTTGTTTTCTGAAGGAAATGTTGCTGATGGGGATATTGAAAAAAAGGCAAATGAGCTGCAGGTAATTATTAAAAAGATGGAGGATAAAGAGGAGCGATGGTTTGAGCTTTCCGCAAAAATGGAGGGATAGTTTAAACGCAGATTATCACAGATTTTTTTGAACCATTAAGGGATTAAGGTTTATTTAAAAATATATAAAACCACAACATTTATTTTGTTGTGGTTTTTTTTTGGTTATGTTTTTAAAGTTGGATGTCGATTTCCTTGATTTGATTTTTATATTCTGATGGAAGCAGAAGATTCTTTATGGCAGCATCCATCTTTACTAATTTACTTATTTTATAAACTTTAATTATAGGTTTTAGTATAGAAAAATTATTTTTGAAAAGTTTATCTTTTGCTATTTTTGGTACGATTAATTTTTGAACTCCTAATAATAAATTGAATCGGAATATTCCCAGATGCTTTTTATATTGCTTGAATAAATCGACGGTGAATTTGCTTTTTTCTAGGTTTTCTATTAAATGTTGATTTCTTATCGGCAACCATTCAATATAGTTATTTGGCAACTCTTTCAATCCCATTCTTAGTCCGAGGCGATAAAAAACAGTGTAAACTTCTTCTTTTTCTGAGTCGTTGAGTTTTGTTTCTAGCAATTCATAAGAAGCGATTGAATAATGGATGAGCATAAAAAGTACATCGCGGTAAGCCCAATCTGGAATTGCCGTTCCCCTACTTTTTTCTACCGAAATATGAATATCTCGTATAAAATCTATGGATTGATTCGCTTGGTCTGTTGATGAAAAGACAATTTTTCTGGCATATCCGACTGTGGAAAAAAGTCTTCCCAATGGATCTTTTGGCAATTTCCCTGTATAATATAGCCAATCGACAGCTTTGTTTAATGCAAATTCTGCTGAAGCGCCCGCAAAAATAAAAAGCACGGTGTCGCTCTTTCCCCAAATTTTTCGAACAATTGAATTTCGTTCTACAAACATTTCCATACCGATTTATTTTTTTCAAAAGTATGAAATTTTTTTATTTAAAAGTACTTTGTATTTCAAAGTTTATTATATTTGTAAAAGAATTTAAACTCAAAACATTATGAAAAACAGACGTTTTAGAGTCATTTTGGTAGCTATAGCAGTGCTTTTGTGTATTCCTTTAATCGCAATGCAATTTTTTGAAGAAGTGACTTGGACATTATCAGACTTTGTAATTGCAGGTATTCTTTTATTAGGAACTGGAATTGTAATTGAAGTTGTAGCCAGAAAAGTAAAAAACAGAAAAACTAGAATTGGAATTGTAGTAGGAACTTTGATTGCTTTTTTCTTAGTCTGGGCAGAATTGGCAGTAGGCCTTTTCGGAACTCCTTTTGCAGGTTCATGAAATTTATTAAACCAAAAAACCACAACATTATGAATTATGTTGTGGTTTTTATTTTTATAAAGAAATGTTTTACCAAGCAATTGGATTATAATCTTTCAAGAATTTTCCGCACCAGTGTTTTCCAGTATTAATGCCGTCGAACAACGGATCCATAACCCTTGCGGCGCCATCAACAATGTCTAAAGGAGGTTGGAAATCTTTTTCCTCTTGTTTTCTTTTTGCCAATTCTGCCGGATCTTCGTCGGTTACCCAGCCTGTGTCAACAGCATTCATGAAAATTCCGTCTTTTGCTAAAGTTCCTGCAGCAGTGTGCGTCAACATGTTTAAGGCGGCTTTCGCCATATTGGTATGCGGATGGCGGTCTTCCTTGAAATCGCGGTAGAATTTGCCTTCCATTGCGGAAACATTGATGATGTGTTTTTTTCCTGTGTTGTCTTTTTTCATCACTTCTGAAAGTCGGTTGCACAACACAAATGGCGCCACAGAATTCACCAATTGCACTTCAATCATTTCCGTAGTTTCGATTTGGCCTAATTTCAATCGCCAGCTATTGGTTTTCCTTAAATCTACTTGTTGCAAATCGGCATCTAATTCACCTTCTGGAAAAACTTCTTGAGCCACCAAAGTATTGTCGAACGAATAAGGAATCTGCGATAATTTTGCCGAAGCTCTCAAACCAATTCCAGGTTCTGGACCGTGCCAAGTTACCGGCATATTTTGATTGGAAGAAGCGCCAATTGTCAGCACTTTTAATTCTTCCAAACAATTTAAATGATCATTTAATAAGCTTTGAACATCTGGATGAAACGATGAAATCGGAAGTTCTTCGTTTTCCATCATGTGAGCGTAAAATCCGGAAGGACGTCTCACAGTTTGCGCAGCATTATTAATCAAAATATCCAATCGACCGTATTTTTGTTCGATGAAATTGCAGAAAATCTCCACGCTCGGAATGTGTCTCAAATCTAATCCGTGGATTTTTAAGCGGTGTCCCCAAGCTGCAAAATCTTCTTCTTTCGCAAAGCGTATAGCGGAATCTACTGGAAAGCGCGTGGTTGCAATAACTGTCGCGCCTCCTCGCAATAACATCAATGTAATGTGATAGCCAATTTTCAAACGAGAACCTGTTATTACAGCAATTTGTCCGTTTACATCAGCGGTTTGAAAACGTTTGGCGTAATTAAAATCCCCACAATCCGTACACATTGTATCATAAAAATGATGCATTTTAGTGAATTTCGTTTTGCAGACGTAGCAGGTTTTCGGAATTTTTAATTCTAATTGTTCCTTATTTAAAAGATCTTGCGAAGCCAATAATTTCGGAGCCACAAAAATGCTTGCTTCTCTGGCAGAACGAATTCCAGTTTCTTTTCGTGCAGTTCTGTCTTTAGTTTCTTCTTTGCGTTTGGCTAGATTTTTTGCGTCTTTTTTTCTACGGGAAAATTCCTCACGATCTGGTCTTGACAATTTTCCCGCCGCTCTAATTAAAGCGGTTCTTTGCTCTTTTGGAATTTCAAATATCTGAGCTGTTTCTGAATTTAATTGTTCTAAAACTGCTATGCAACGGTCAATTTCTTCTGCAGAAAATATATTTTTTATTTCTATCTCTTCGTTCATTATCATACAATTGGAATTGATTTTGGTGGCAATTCCGAGGTTGCAAATATAGTGTTTAAAGTTTCAAAGTGACAAGATTTGAAAGTGGCAAAGTTTGTAGCTGTTGGCTATTCACTTTTGGCTTTTGCCATTCTATTTGTATCTTCGCGCAATGCAGCACATCATCAAATCGTATCTAAAATTTCTTTGGAAATCCACAAATGCTCACGGAGTTCATTCCCCTTTTGTATTTGATTTGGTGCGAAAATGTTTTTATGACAAAACTGATTATAAAGAATACGAAGTTTTAAAAGCCTACAGAAATTCCCTTTTACAAGACAAAAATACTATTGAAGTTACTGATTTTGGAGCTGGTTCAAGAGTTTTTAAATCGAATACTCGAGCAATAAATAAGATTGCTCAAAATGCTGGAATTTCTAGAAAAGATGCAAAGCTTTTATTTAGAACTGTAAATTATTTCAAGCCAGAAAACATCTTAGAAATCGGAACTTCTTTAGGACTAGCTACGTCTGCCCTAACATTGGAAAATTCTAGCAGCATAACAACTTTAGAAGGCTGTCCAGAAACCGCAAAAGTAGCACAATCACAATTTCAAAAATTTAATTTTACTATAAATTCGAAAGTTACCGAATTTGAAAGCCATCTAAAAAACTATCAACTGTCAACTATAAATTATCAACTCATTTATTTCGACGGAAACCACTCTAAAGAAGCTACTTTAAATTATTTTGAATTATTATTACCAACTATTTCCAATGAAACCGTCTGGATTTTTGATGACATCCATTGGTCTGCCGGAATGGAAGAAGCTTGGGAAACTATAAAAAAACACCCCAAAGTCACGGTCACAATCGACACATTTCAGTGGGGTTTTGTGTTTTTCAGAAAAGAACAAGAGAAAGAACATTTCATAATTCGAACGTCAAAGTCTTTCTTTTGGGATAATATTTTGGGAATCAAAAACCTTTGGGGGTTGTTACATTAAACAAAAATGACCGCCATTTCTGGCAGCCATTTTCTAACTTAACTCAAATAGAATAAGAACGCTTATTCTTTAGCTTTTTGATTTTCTTCTGCTTTTGCACCAATTCTTTCCCATTTGAATTTAGGAGCGAATTTCAATTTGATTCCAGCAATTTTTCTGTTGTTTTCTCCAGTCAAACCTTCTTTCTCAACTGTGTTTTTGTGTGCATCTAAAGCTTCATACATTGCTTTAATTTCGTCAAAATCTTCTCTTGAATAAGAATCTTTGTTTTTATCGAAAGTATCATAGAAATTTTGGTAAACTTCCACAATATTATCTTTATTTACCCAAGAAAAATTCATGTCTTCACCAATTTTTCCTGCTCCAAAATAAGCATCTCTCAACACTTGTTTTCCATTCGATGCTGGAGCAGCTTCTGGTTTTGGTGCCGAAGCCGCAGCTTCTGCTTCAAGTTTAGCTTTCAACTCAGCATATTTTGCTTTTGATTTGTCAAGTCTTTCTTGCGCTGCAGCTTGGTCTTTCATATTTGCCAATGCAGCTTCAGCTTCAGCTGTTTTAGCATTATAATCAGTTTCAATTGCCTGCCAGTTTGTTTTGGCATCAGCAACTGTCACATTGCTCACAGAATCTACATATTTTTCATAACTGTCAAATGACTTTTCTGCCATTTTTTCATTTTCATCTTTACAAGAAGAAAACCCTAATGCGATAACTGTCGCGAATGCAAATAAATTAATCTTTTTCATAACGGTTGGTTTTAATTAAAATTGTTATTTAAAATTACTTCAAAAAAAAATATTCTTGAAATTTAACTTAATACTTTATGAATACTTTAATACGAAAGTCAAATATTCCTAATTTTATCTTAAATCCGTATTTTTTCCTATTAGCAAAAATTATTACTTTTAGGCTTTACAAAATGACTAGCAAAAGCACCAAAGAATGGATAAGATGAATTTATTAAGTGTTGTAACAATAATCTCCTTGTTCATTTCCTTCTTTCTGGCGTTTTTTCTGCTGACGGTAAAGACTGAGCACAAAACCAGCAACCGGATTTTTGCTTTTTTCCTGATAATTACTGCGATTGACACGAGCGAACCGTTGATCAGTCAATTTTCAGATGGTCCATCAAATCTTGGAATATTGAGGACTACGATTGCTTTTTTGCAAATTCCGGCTTTTTATCTTTATGTTTTGTCGGTTTGTTATTCTGATTTTAAGTGGAAGCCGAAATATCTCCTTCATCTGCTTCCGTTTTTGATTGTGAACCTTGCTTTTGTGCCTCGGTTTTATGCGGTCGACTTGGATTCTAAGATTAATTTCATTGTTAATCGTCAGAATATGATTGAGTTAAAATTCAATCATTGGCTTCTTCATTTTCAAATTTTAATTTATTTTACGGCAGTTTTTCTATTGTTGAGAAAGGCAAAAAAGCTTTATCTCGAAAATAATTCGGGAGGCAGTCTTAATTCCTACAACTGGCTTTTTCAGCTTACGAGCGTTCTCGCGGTACTTTATTTGATTGTTATTTTGAAGAATATTTTCAAATTTTCCGATTATTCGTACGTTTCAGATTGGATTAAAATTGGGATTCTAGTCTTGCAACTTTTCATCATTTGCTGGTATTTGTACAAAGCGTTGAATGATCCCGGACTTTTCAGAAATATTGATTCCAAATTAAAACTCGTTTCTCAAATCATTTTAGAAGAGAAAAAAATTGAGCCGGAAATTCTGAACGAAGATCTTTTGAAGTTGAAAAAATACATGATCGATGAAAAGCCATTTCTAAATCCAGCCTTGACGATTCAGGATATTTCGAAGGAAATGAATGTTCCGGTTCGGGAATTATCGGTTTTAATTAATCATCAATTGGGACAGCACTTTTATGATTTTGTGAATACGTATCGGATTGAAAATGCGATGGAAATTCTGAAAGATGCAACAAAATCGAAAGTCACAGTTCTAGAAATCCTGTATGAAGTAGGTTTTAATTCAAAATCATCCTTCAATACAGCCTTTAAAAAACACACCGGAAACACGCCAACCGAATATCGCAAAACACTGTAAAACAAATATTTGTAATTACTCGTACTTTCAGTTTAATTATTCCTACCAATTATTTTTCCAAAATCCGATCGAATACATTCACTCGGTCGCATAGGATTTCGCACTTCCACATCTTTGTATCGAAATATTTATTAACCCTAAAATAACGATACAATGAAAACATCATTAAATTTTTTAGCACTCGTATTATTTATCAGCAACTCTTCTTTTGGACAAGATTTTTCTAAAAAAATTGATTCCATCATAAAAGCCAATTATGAAAAAAATCCGGACGTAGGAATCAGTGTTGGTTTTATCAGTAATAATAAAGAATTCTACACTTCTTATGGTAAATTGAGTAAGGAAAGCAAGGTTGATATTGACAAAAATTCAATCTTCGAGATTGCTTCTATCACTAAAATCTTAACTTCAAATTTAATAGCGCAAGCCGTTATTGAGAAGAAATTTAAAATTGATGATTACATCGATGGCTACCTTCCGAAACAATATATTTTACAAAAAAATCTTCAGAATAAAATTAAAATATCAGATTTGGCATCACATCAATCTGGCTTGCCCGATATAGATTTTGCAAAGTTGATAGAACTGAATCCGCAACAACCGGTAAGCAACGTGACAGAACAATCGCTGGCTACAATGATTAATAATTGTACAGACCTCATCGACTATGCAAAATATAGATATTCTACGATTAGTTACACACTTCTTGGGCAGATTTTAGAAAAAGCGTATGGTAAAAGTTATGACGAAATCATCAGAGAAAAAATATTGAAGCCTGCAAAAATGAATCAAACTTTTACCAAAGATTTCGATGTAAAAAACAAGACGACAGGTTATAATCCAGATGGTGGTGCGCAGGAATTTTTCACTTGGAATGTAACTGCACCAGCAGGTTTGATAAAGTCTAATACTTCTGATATGGTCAAATATTTAAAAGTGATTCTAAGCAAAGGAAATCCAATATCTGAAGCAGGATTACTTACCGAAAAGATCTATTATAAGGATGAAAAACGCGAAATGGGATTAGGAATCAACATTGATACCGATGAAAAAAACACCATTTATTTAAAGTCAGGAGATTCTATGGGACAATCTTCAATTATATGCTATAACAGAACTAAAAACTGGGGCATCATAATACTTCTAAACCAAAGAAACTCAAAAATGAGACAAAACTTATTGAATGATATTTATGAAACGGTCTTAAAATAACACCATGCTCAAATTTGATTACGCCAACAGAACAAAATATACAAAAAATGACTGGCAAGTATCTAATTGAATGATTTTTTCATACATTTAGGGTTCGTTTTAAACCGAAAATTAGCGCTTATTTACACGCAACTTTTCACATACTTAACCACATGTCATTAATCAATATTACCGATATTAAAAGGGACTTTGTTCTTGGAAACGAAATTATCAACGTCTTAAAAGGCATTAATTTAAATATAAACAAAGGAGAATATGTTGCCTTAATGGGACCTTCAGGTTCAGGAAAATCAACATTGATGAATCTTTTGGGCTGTCTCGACACGCCAACTTCCGGACAATATATCTTGAACGGAAACGATGTCAGCCAAATGACCGACGACAGTTTAGCTGAAATCCGCAATAAAGAAATCGGTTTCGTCTTTCAAACTTTTAACCTTTTGCCAAGAACAACTGCATTAGATAATGTCGCGCTTCCGATGATTTATGCCGGATATTCAAAATCTGAAAGAACTGCCAGAGCCATCGAAGTCTTAAAACAAGTCGGACTCGGCGACAGAATGGATCACGAGCCAAACCAGCTTTCTGGAGGACAAAGACAGCGTGTTGCCGTAGCCAGAGCTTTGGTTAACAAGCCGTCAATTATTCTTGCAGATGAACCGACAGGAAATCTAGACAGCAAGACATCCATAGAAATCATGAATCTTTTCAACGAAATCCACGCCAACGGAAACACCGTGATTTTGGTAACCCACGAAGAAGATATTGCCGCTTACGCCCACAGAATTATCCGCCTGAGAGACGGTTTGGTGGAAAGCGACAATATAAATAAGGAGATAACTTTGCATAAATAATTTAAGATTTTTGATTTAAGATTGCTGATTTATCAGCTTCATGAAACTTAATTTCTTAATGGTTTAATTTTCAGAAGCCAAACACAAGGCATCCTTTAAATCAAATTCCCGCTTTCTGCAGTAGTTTTCCTGCTGAACCCCAGCAGAAAAAGCTACTGCCGCCAATCGGGGGCTGGAACTCAAACTTTCTGGCTTCTTTTAAACTTTTGGACCAATATTGTCGACATAAATTGCGAATTCAGATTTTAGACAATAAATGAAACCTTAGCACCTTAGTATCTCAAAAACTTAGCAACTTAAAAAAAAATGAAAGTATACACAAAAACTGGCGATAAAGGAACCACCGCACTTTTCGGAGGCGACCGGGTTTCAAAACACCACATAAGAATCGAAAGCTACGGAACCGTAGACGAACTCAATTCCCACATCGGATTAATCCGCGATCAAGAAATAAACACAAATTATAAAGAAATTTTGATCCAAATTCAAGACAGGCTTTTTACAGTCGGTGCCATTTTGGCTACACCACCCGAAAAAGAAACCTTGAAAAACGGAAAACCAAGATTAAATATTCCAAAAATAATCGAAGGCGACATTCAATTGCTTGAAAATGAAATCGATGAAATGGAAAGCACTTTGCCACCGATGACACATTTCGTGCTTCCAGGAGGTCACACAACCGTGTCATATTGTCACATTGCCCGCTGTGTTTGCCGTCGTGCTGAACGTCTTTCGGTACATTTAAACGAGCTCGAACCGACAGATGAGTTTGTCATCAAGTACTTAAACCGACTTTCTGACTACCTTTTTGTACTGGCACGAAAGTTGTCCTTTGACTTGAAGGCTGACGAAGTGAAATGGATTCCGAAAAAGGAATAATTTCAAATTATAAATTATGAATTAATTGCAGTATTTACAGTACTTTCAACTCATAATTCATAATTTATAACTCATCACTAAAAAAGACGTTCTTACATTTTTTTTAAAATAAATACAATTTTACTTGACTTATTCAGTAAAAAAATTATTTTTGCATAAATTATAAAATCGATATCAGATGTATTGGACATTAGAATTAGCATCTTATTTAAGTGATGCGCCGTGGCCTGCTACCAAAGACGAGCTTATCGACTACGCTATTAGAGCTGGAGCACCATTAGAAGTGGTGGAAAATCTTCAATCTATAGAAGACGAAGGTGAAATCTACGAATCAATGGAAGAAATTTGGCCAGATTATCCAACTGACGAAGATTATCTTTGGAACGAGGATGAATATTAAAAAATAATATCACAATGAAAAGTCTCTCGCGAGGCTTTTTTTTTGTTTAAATTTGCACATTTATAAATAGAAATATATAATTAACATGAGTTTCATCAATAGCATATTAAAAGCTTTAGTGGGTGACAAATCGGAGAAAGACGTAAAGTCCATCATGCCGATTATCAACAAGATAAAAGCATACGAAGAAACATTGGCAAAGCTGTCTCACGACGAGCTGAGAGCAAAGACCATTGTCTTCAAAGAAAGAATTAAAGAAGCAAGAGCAGATAAAGATGCCAAGATCGCTTCTTATAAATTGGAAGTTGAAAAAATCCAAGACATTGATGCTAGAGAAGATATTTACGCTTCAATCGATGCTTTGGAAAAAGAAGCTTACGATATTTCTGAAAAAACATTGTTAGAAATCCTTCCTGAGGCTTTTGCAGTTGTAAAAGAAACAGCAAAAAGGTTTAAGGACAATACTGAAATTACGGTAAAAGCGACTCAAAAAGATTTAGAACTTTCTGCTACAAAACCTTACATCCAAATTCAAGGCGACAATGCTATTTGGGCAAATACTTGGAATGCTGCAGGTAAACAGATTACTTGGGACATGATTCACTATGACGTGCAGCTGATTGGCGGAATCGTTTTGCACCAAGGAAAAATTGCTGAGATGCAAACTGGAGAAGGTAAAACTTTGGTAGCAACGCTTCCTTTATATCTTAATGCTTTGACAGGAAACGGAGTGCATTTGGTAACTGTGAATGACTATTTGGCAAAACGTGACAGCACGTGGAAAGCGCCACTTTTTGAATTCCACGGATTGACTGTTGAATGTATCGACAATTACCAGCCAAATACGGAAGGAAGAAGAAAAGCTTACAATGCCGACATTACTTATGGAACAAATAACGAATTTGGTTTCGATTATTTGAGAGATAACATGGCACATACGCCGGAAGAATTGGTTCAAAGAAAACACAATTATGCAATTGTCGATGAGGTCGATTCAGTTTTGGTTGATGATGCAAGAACGCCTTTGATTATTTCTGGTCCGGTACCGCAAGGTGATCGTCATGAGTTTAACGAATTGAAACCTAAAGTAGACAATTTAGTAAGCTTGCAAAGACAATTGGCAAACGGTTTCTTGGCTGAATCTAAAAAACAATTAAAAGAAGGAAATACTAAAGAAGCCGGAGTTTTATTGCTTAGAGCTTACAGAAGTTTACCTAAAAATAAAGCATTGATCAAGTTTTTGAGCGAAGAAGGCGTTAAGCAATTGCTTCAAAAAACGGAAAATCAATACATGCAGGACAACAACCGTGAAATGCATAAAATTGACGAAAAATTATATTTCGTTATTGAAGAGAAAAACAATCAAGTGGAATTGACAGACAACGGAATCCAATTCCTTTCTGGAGATACTGACAGTGATTTCTTCGTATTGCCAGACATCGGAACTGAGATTGCAAGAATAGAAAAACTAGGTCTTGACAAAGATTCTGAAGCGGAAGAAAAAGAAAAATTATTCCAAGATTTTAGTATTAAAAGCGAGCGTATCCATACGTTGACGCAATTATTGAAAGCATATACTTTGTTTGAAAAAGACACAGAATATGTAATCATGGACAACAAAGTCATGATTGTTGACGAGCAAACTGGTCGTATCATGGACGGACGTCGTTATTCTGACGGTTTGCACCAAGCGATTGAAGCTAAAGAAAACGTAAAAATCGAGGCGGCTACTCAAACATTTGCAACGGTTACACTTCAGAATTATTTCAGAATGTACAGCAAATTGGGCGGTATGACAGGAACTGCGGTTACTGAAGCTGGCGAATTATGGGAAATCTATAAATTGGATGTTGTTGAAATTCCAACAAACAGACCAATGGCTAGAAAAGATAAAGAAGATTTGATCTACAGAAGTACGCGTGAAAAATTCAACGCCGTTATTGAAGATGTAACGAAATTGGCTGAAGAAGGAAGACCAGTTTTGATCGGAACAACTTCGGTTGATATTTCTGAATTATTGAGCCGTATGCTTAAGATGAGAAATATTCCGCATAACGTTTTGAATGCAAAAATGCACAAGCAAGAAGCACAAATCGTTGAAGAAGCTGGAAAACCAGGCGTTGTAACTATTGCAACAAACATGGCAGGTCGTGGAACAGATATCAAGCTTTCTCCAGAAGTTAAAGCGGCAGGAGGTTTGGCAATTATCGGTACAGAACGTCACGATTCACGTCGTGTTGACCGTCAGTTGAGAGGTCGTGCTGGTCGTCAAGGAGACGTTGGTAGCTCTCAGTTTTATGTTTCTCTTGAAGATAACTTGATGCGTTTGTTCGGTTCAGAAAGAGTAGCGAAAGTAATGGACAGATTAGGTCTGAAAGAAGGCGAAGTAATTCAGCATTCAATGATGACAAAATCAATCGAGCGTGCTCAGAAAAAAGTAGAAGAAAATAACTTTGGAGTTCGTAAGCGTTTATTGGAATACGATGACGTTATGAATGCGCAACGTGAAGTAGTTTACAAACGCCGTCGCCACGCATTGCACGGTGAGCGTTTGAAAGTCGATATCGCCAATATGATGTATGACACTTGCGAAGTTATCGTAGATGAAAATAAAGGAACTAATGATTTCAAAAACTTTGAATTCGAATTGATCCGTTATTTCTCAATCACTTCTCCTGTAACACAAGAAGAATTTTCAAGACTTTCTGCACAAGAATTGACTGGAAAAGTATACAAAGCTACATTGGATTTCTATACAGAAAAAACAGCTAGAAGCGCCAGAGAAGCTTTCCCGATTATCAGCAATGTATATGAAAATGAAAACAACCAATTCGAGAGAATCGTGGTTCCGTTTACAGATGGAATCAAGACTTTGAATGTGGTAACTGACTTGAAAAAAGCATACGAAACACAAGGAACGCAATTGATTGGTGATTTTGAAAAAAACATCACTTTGGCAATCGTTGATGAAGCTTGGAAAAAACACCTGCGCAAAATGGACGAATTGAAACAATCAGTTCAGTTAGCCGTTCACGAGCAAAAAGATCCGTTGCTTATCTACAAATTTGAAGCGTTCAACTTGTTCAGAGCAATGCTTGACAACGTAAATAAAGAAGTAATTTCTTTCTTGTTTAAAGGTGATTTGCCACAACAAAATACGGCTAATATTCAAGAAGCAAAAGAAGCGGTTCGTCCGAAAGAAAAATTGACGATTTCAAAAGATGAAATCCCAAATACAGATGAAGCTGCAGCAGTAAATCGCGAAGCCGGTCAAACGCAAAAACCTCAGGTTACTGAAACTATTGTTCGCGATCAGCCGAAAATTAACCGTAACGACAATGTTACCGTTAAGCATGTTTTAAGTGGCAAAACAGAAACTATGAAGTTCAAGAAAGCAGAAAGCTTATTGGCTTCTGGCGAATATGTTTTGACAAATGAATAACTAAGTATTGAGAATTAAGATTCTAGAATTGAAATTCTTTGATTAAATAAAATCCCCAATTGCATTTTTGTGATTGGGGATTTTTTATATTTGATAAACCAATAATTCATTAAAATGAAAGCAAAATCACTTCGCGCATTTATCGGAGCTAAAAACTTTGAAGTCTCCAGAAATTTCTACAAAGATCTAGGTTTCGAAGAAATCGTGTTATTTCATAATATGTCGCTTTTCAAAAAAGACGAATTTGGTTTTTATTTGCAAGATGCATACGTCAAAGATTGGATTGACAACACGATGCTATTTTTAGAAGTTGAAGATGTAAAAGAATGCTATAATGAACTTTTAGCATTAAATCTTCCTGCAAAATATGAAGGCGCGAGACTGATTCCAATTCAGCATAATGATTGGGGAAGTGAATGTTTTGTGCACGATCCCTCTGGAATTTTATGGCATTTTGGAGAATTTGCAAATAAATAACTTATGAAAAAAGCCGCTTCTCTTCTACTCTGTCTGCTATTTTTTACTTCAGCAGTTAACGCTCAAGAAATAAAGCTTTTCGGCATATCAGATTCTGATAAAAAAACGGTTTTTATTTCGCTTTCAGATATTTACCTTGTTAGCGAACACGAAGATTCATTGGCAATTCCTGAAGACAAAAGAGATTCTGAACATTTTATATTGGGTCCAGAATATAGAAAACGATTTTTAGCAAAGACAAAAATTGATGAAACTGACAAAGTATTTCTTTACGACTATGCCAAAAACAAACTAGTTTCGTTATCCGTAAAAAATTTAGAGGCAGTAGCAAATTTAAGTCCTTATGAAATAGGAGGTGAAATTCCTCATTCGCAATACGATTATTGTATCGGTTTTAAAATCGATAAAAAGTTAGCAAAAGATTTCGGCGATTTTTCTAATGAAATTTTAGTGTATATCGGAAAAGAAAATCCTTTTGCAGAAAAACAACTGACTGCGATTGTCTGGAAAAAAATCAGTTCAAAAGAGTTTCCATTAAAAAAAATAAAAGATGAATTTGTAGCACTCCAGCAAAAATATACTATTGGAGATTCTTACAGTTACAAACATGAAAATTTAGAATATTTTATACAAGATTTCTTGCGCGACAAATCCATTTTTGCTATAAGATTATTAGTGGTAGATTCAAAAACAAAAGCAATTATTTATGAAGAATTATTTAGCGAAGGCGAAAGCGATTCTCTTGCTCCACTAAATTTCATGAATAAAGAAGAATCAAATAACATCAGTCAATGGACAGGAAAGCTCTTCAAAAACAAAGAAACCGTGATTTTCGGTTTTGAATATCATTCTTTCGGATGCCCTTATATTACAGTTCTAAGCAAAAAACCAACTTTGATTGAAATTTATTGTGACAATAGACATTAAATCACATCGAACAAATCCTTAAAAGAGTATTTAGGATGTTTTATCTATTTCATCCAAGCACAAAAGACCATCCAAAAAAAGCTCTCGCTTTGCATTTTGGAAGAACAAAAGGTGCAATTAGTTCGAGAATGAAGAAATTGAAATTGTTTAATTGATAATTATATAAATCTTGCAGTTGCATAATTAATACCTTTACAAAAAACAAAAACTATGGACAAAATAAAAGAATTAATACACCTTCTGCTGGCTGATTTTGAATTAGAAGAAGAGGAAGAACAAGAAATATTGATCAATCTGGGCAGTTTTTTAAACGATCAAAAAGCTTATCTGGTAGAAAATGATGCCGAGTGGATTTTAGATGTAGCTTCAGAAAGTACGCTTCAATTTGCAATTGCGAATGAAATCAATGAATTCATAATCACGGGTGACAAGATTGATGAAATCCACGAAGTGATTGTGGAAGAATTTGAAGGCGATTTTCCTGAATTCCCTTATGAGAAAAAATTCAATGCCGCAGAATATATCGAGTGGGTTTCTAAGGAACTTTCTGAAAATTATCCTGACTTAGAATTGATCGAATTTGGAGATAGTTTTGGCGACAACATCCAGCTGATGTTTGTTCTTGGAAAAGACGTAAATCGCATTAAAGAGTTGTGTGAAGAATTAAATATTCGTTGCAACAGAGCAGATGAAATTTTGAAATTATGATGTAAATTCTTAAATATCTAAAATATTTTCTTATATTCAGCGTTGTAAACTATAATTAACCAATAAAACCTCCAAATTATGAAGTACGCATTTAGAATTTTAGGGATTGCAATGTTAGTTTTCACGATGTCTTTCACCGCATTCAACGACAAAAAAATTATTGTAATTGATGCCGGACATGGCGGACACGATTTTGGTGCTACAATGGACGAACATACTGAAAAAGCAATTGCAGAATCAATTTCTAAAAAGATCAAAGCGCTAGATAATAATGAAAATATTGAAATCGTCTTGCTTCGTGAAGCTGATGAATTTAAGTCGTTGCAAGATCGAGTTGATGCGATTAACAAGCTAAATGCTGACTTGGTGATTTCGCTTCATGTAAATAGAAATCCTAATGTTTTGGCAAGCGGTGTGGAAGTTTTTGTAAACGAAGACAATAAAAATTATGAAAGTTCAAAAAAACATGCTGAAGAACTTATCAATATTCTTTCTACTGAAACGTTGAAAAGCAGAGGCGTAAAAATAGCTCCATTTTACATTCTAAAAAAATCAAATAGTCCGGCTGTGACTATTGAGCTTGGCTTTTTGTCTAATGAAAATGATAGAAAATATATCACAAGTGATGAAGGACAAAACGAAATCGCTTCAAAAATTTATAATTACGTGAACAAATAATTCACAAAAATTTGTTATAAATCCTCGATTGCCTAAAAACAATCGGGGATTTTTTATATTTGGGAAGATTTGAAAACACTATGAAAAAAACGCTTTTATTTTTACTTACAATTTTCACTATTTCTGCCTTTTCCCAAGACATTACTGGCGAATGGAACGGACTTTTGAAAACGCCCGGAAAACAACTTGCAATTATTTTGAAAATAAGCAAATTAGATACAGGATACAGCGCCACGCTTGACAGTCCGGATCAAGGCGCAACTGGAATTCAAGTCACAACGACCACTTTTGTAACTCCGGTTTTGAATTTTTCTATTGCCGGAGCAAAAATTGATTATGAAGGAATTTTAGGCGAAGACAAAATCATCCGAGGGAATTTCAAGCAAGGAATTTATACTTTCCCATTAGATCTTTCTCGGGAAAAAGTGGAAAAAGAAAAGCTAAAAAGACCGCAAGAACCCGTAAAACCTTATCCTTATATTTCTGAAGATATTACTTTTGAAAATAAGAAAGAAGCCGTGACTTTGGCGGGAACATTGACTCTTCCAAAGAAAACGGGCACTTTTCCTGCAGTAGTTTTAATTAGTGGAAGCGGTCCTCAAAATCGCGATGAAGAACTTTTGGGACACAAGCCCTTTTTAGTACTATCTGATTTTTTAACTCGAAACGGAATCGCAGTTTTGCGTTTCGATGACAGAGGAACTGGAGCTTCCAAAGGAGATTTTAAAAAAGCGACAACGCAAAATTTTGCTACGGATGTTGAAGCCGCAGTGAATTATTTAAAAACTAGAAAAGAAATAAACAAAGCAAAAATCGGATTAATCGGGCATAGCGAAGGCGGCGTTATCGCCCCAATCGTTGCCACAACTTCAAAAGACATTCGATTTATTATTTTGCTCGCAGGAATGGGAATTCCGGGCGACCAACTGCTTTTATTACAGCAGGGATTGATCAAAAAAGCATCTGGAATAAATGAAGACGAAATCAAACTCTCGCAAATTTTCAATGAAGGATTATTTGAAATTGTGAAAAAAGCGCCAAATGATAAAGCTTTAAAAACCGATTTAGAAAATTATCTAAAAGAGAAACTAAGTTCTATGCCAGAAGCTGAAAAGGCGGGAATGACTGATGCAGATTTCGTCAAATCTATAGAAAGCCAATTGCTATCGCCTTGGATGCAAAATTTTATAAAATATGATCCAAAATCTGTTTTAGAAAAAGTACAATGTCCTGTATTGGCGCTTAATGGCGAAAAAGATTTGCAAGTTCCTCCAAAAGAAAATCTAGAAGCAATTGAAACTGCTTTGGCAAAAGGAGGCAATACGAAAGTGAGAATAAAAGAACTTCCTGGATTAAATCATTTATTTCAAGAAGCCAATACCGGATCTCCATCAGAATATGCTACAATCGAGCAAACCTTCTCTCCCATTGCTTTGGAAGAAATCATAAAATGGATTGGCTTGCAAACAAAAGGAAAATAATTTGAGCAAATTAATTTGAAAATAAAATATTTATATTGATTGCTATAATAGTATTCACTACATTTATTTAAAAATTACTAATATTTAATTCATAGAGCCATGGCAAAGAGTCAAGACGCAAAGAAAACCGTAAAAAAAGAACCTCTTAAAACGGCAAAAGAGAAAAAAGAGGAAAAACGCGAAAAGAAGAATACTCCAAAAAGAGACTAATTTTAATCCCCGATTTATATTGGGGATTTTTTTTGCTAAACTTTTCCAAAAAGGACATCGCAGGTTTTCATTCTAGCTCTCGTTTTTTATATTTGTAAAAAGCCAAAATTATTTATATCTATGGAGTTATACTACTCGTTTTCTGTTCTTATCGTTTTAGCCTCGTTTTTTGCTTACCTGAACATTCGCTTCCTGAAATTGCCTTCCACCATCGGCATCATGATTATTGCGATGATAAGTTCAATGCTGCTGGTTATTACCGGAAATATCTTTCCCAAAACATTCCTTAACTTTTCGAAATTGATCGCTGAATTTGACTTTACAGAAGTCTTGATGGGTGCGATGCTAAACTTTCTTCTTTTTGCGGGAGCAGTTCATATTAACTTGAAAGATTTGCGTGAACAACGAGGGCCGATAATGGTTTTCTCGACCGTCAGCGTACTTATTTCAACGCTTGCCATAGGCATCATTTTAGATTTTGTAACTGATTTAGCCCATATCGATATTCCTTTTATTTATTGCTTATTATTTGGAGCTTTGATTTCTCCGACTGATCCAATTGCGGTTTTGAGTATTTTGAAAGATGCCAAAGTTCCAAAATCATTAGAAACAAAAATTGCTGGAGAATCACTTTTTAATGACGGCGTTGCCGTAGTAATTTTTGCCGTAATTCTGCAATTGGCACAAGATCCCGCTAGCGATTTCTCTATGGCGCACGTCTCGTGGCTATTGATAAAAGAAGCTTTGGGCGGATTTATTTTAGGAACTGTTTTAGGAATTCAAGCGAGTAAAGCCATGCGAAAAGTGGATGATTACAAAGTCTCGGTTTTGATTACTTTATCAGTTGTAATGGGCGGTTATCTGATTGCACATGCGGCGCATATTTCGGGACCGTTGACGATGGTTGCTGCGGGAATTATCATCGGGAATTATGGCAAAAAAACAGCAATGTCACCTACTACAAAAGATTATCTGAATAAATTCTGGGAATTGATTGATGAAATTCTGAACGCAATTTTGTTCCTTTTTATAGGATTTGAATTACTGCTAATTCCAGATATTTTGAGCTACTGGCCAATAGGAATTGCCTGCATCGGAATCGTTTTATTCTCCAGATTTATATCTATCTGGATTCCGACAAAAATTATTCCTTTCAGGAAAAAATTTGAGCCTTCTACTATAAAGATATTAGTTTGGGGCGGACTTCGAGGCGGTGTTTCCATTGCTTTGGCACTGTCTATTGCCGAAGGCCCAAATAAGCAGATTATCTTGGCAATAACTTATTTTGTAGTTGTGTTTTCAATTATCGTACAAGGATTGACGATTGGCAAACTGGCTAACAAAATCTTGCCGAAAGCCAGAACCGCAACTTTATAGAGAAATAGAAATCTGTGAATCTGTGGTAAAAAAAACACCGCAGATTCACAGATTCTCTATCTTGAAATCACAAAGAATCTGGTAAAACTTTCCCGGGATTCATAATATTTTTAGGATCAAAAACAGACTTTATTCCTTTCATCAAAAGCAACTGCGTTTGGCTGAAAGCAATATCCATATAGTTTTTTTGGACATAGCCGATACCGTGTTCGCCTGACAAAGTTCCTTTTAAAGACACTGTCAATTCAAAGATTTCGCGAATTCCTTTTGGGATTTCGGTGTTCCAATCTTCGTCTGACATTTCGCCTTTTACGATATTGACGTGAAGATTTCCGTCGCCCGCGTGACCGTAACAGACTGATTTGAATCCGTATTTATTTCCTATAGATTTGATTCCTTCCAATAATTTTGGCAGTTCATATCTCGGTACGACCGTGTCTTCTTCCTTATAAATTGAATTTGATTTCACCGCTTCCCCTACTGCTCTTCTCAATTTCCAAAGGGCATTTTTCTGGTCTTCAGAATCGGCAAAAAGAATTTCGTCGATCTCAAATTGCTCTAAAACTTCGGTAATTTTTTCTGCTTCAGAAAACAAAACATCTGGATAATTTCCGTCTACTTCAATTAATAAATGTGCTTTTACTTCGTCTTTTATATTCAAGCTAACGCCGTCAACAAAACGCAAAGTCCAATCAATCGCATCACGTTCCATAAATTCCAAAGCACTTGGCGTAATTCCGGCTTTAAAAATTTTTGCAACAGCTTCACAAGCCTGGCTCGAATTGAAAAAAGGAACCAGCATCAAAATATTATGAGAATTTTTCGGAAGCAGTTTCATTACGATTTTGGTAATAATTCCTAGCGTTCCTTCACTTCCAACCATCAACTGTGTCAGATTATATCCAGTGGAATTTTTTAAGGTATTTGCTCCTGTCCAAATAATTTCTCCATTAGGCAAAACTACTTCCAGATTTAAGACATAATCTTTTGTAACGCCATATTTCACGGCTCTTGCACCGCCAGCATTTTCGGCCACATTTCCGCCAATAAAACAACTGCCGCGACTGCTTGGATCTGGCGGATAGAAAAGGCTTTTTTCAAGAACAGCTTCCTGTAAAGTCTGGGTCACGACGCCGGGTTCAACAGTTACTTGAAGATTTTGCTCGTCAATGTGAAGAATTTTATTGAAACGATCCATTGAAAGTCCGATTCCTCCAAAAATGGACAAAGCACCGCCGCTCAAACCCGTTCTTCCGCCAATTGGCGTTACTGGAATTTCATATTGAAAAGCCAGTTTCATGATCTCAGAAATCTCTTCGACAGTTCCAGGTTTTAAAACTACGCTTGGCGGAAAAACATAATCTTCCGTTTCATCATGGCCGTAATTATTGCGAGTTTCTTGATCTAAAAAAAGAAATGACTGGCCGACAATCGCTTGAAGCTGGCCAATCATTTCTGGAGATAAAATATCAGTTTTCATAGTAGTAATTTCAATCGGTAATCGATTTTCAAAAATACTATTTTAATAATTTGTAGGCTTTGTTTTCTTATAAATAAAATGGTCAATCGAATATTTTCCGCTTCCAGTAACTAATAAAACTAAGTAAATCAACAGATACAAAGCCGCCAATTCGCGTTCTTGGAAACCTTGTTCGCCATGCACTACAAAAACGGCCATGACCATGGTTACAATCAACGGAATTACCACCAAACGTGTAGCAAAACCTACGAAAAGCAATCCTGAGCAAATAACTTCTGCAAAAACAGCCAAACTTAAAGAAGCAGAGTGACCGACACCAAGCGGATCTGGAAACTGGCTGGTATCAGCGCCTGACATCAGCATTTGCCACTTTCCGATTCCGTGAACAAGCATAAAGCAACTCACCGTCGCCCTGAGAATGAACAGCATCATATTGGTAAAACCCTTGTTTTGCGCTGTACTAAAAATTTTCATCATGATTTCTGTGGTTTTTAGGTTGTATTCTAGAACCCTAAAATTACAGAAATTAACAGGATTAAAACCGCAACTGACGTTAAATTTTCTTTTTCAAATTTGGAAGGAATAGCGCTATGATTCCGATTAGCGGTAAAAAAGCACAGATTTGGTAGACTCTTTCGATTCCGATATGATCGGCTGTGTAGCCTAATAATGCCGAACCGAGTCCGCCCATTCCGAAAGCAAATCCGTAGAAAAGGCCTGAAACCATTCCGAGTTTTTTTGGAAGCAATTCTTGTGCATAAACTAAAATTGCAGGAAAGGCTGAAGATATTATTAATCCGATAACTACCGATAAAACGCCTGTCCAAAATAAATCAACATAAGGCAATAGCAAGGCAAAAGGTGCGGCTCCTAAAACTGAAAACCAAATGACATATTTTCTTCCAAATTTATCTCCCATCGGCCCTCCCATCAAAGTTCCGACAGCACAAGACGCTAAAAATAAAAACAAATGAAACTGCGCATCTTGAACTGAAAGATTGAATTTTTCTATCAAATAAAAAGTAAAATAACTCGACATGCTTGCCATATAAAAAAACTTCGAAAAGATCAAAACAAGCAAGATTACTACTGAAATAATGATTTTATTTTTGGACAAATCAGGAAGAATAATTTCCACTTTTTTCTTCGAGCGCAAAGTCAAATGATTGTCATACCAAATGGCAATATGTCGCAACACAAACAGCGCAATCGTTGCCACAATGACAAAAATAAGGATATATCTTTGGTCATTTGGAACTACTAAAAGGGCCACCAATAAAGGGCCGATTGCGGTTCCTGCATTTCCTCCTAATTGAAAAACAGATTGTGCCAGACCACGTTTTCCGCCGGAAGCCAAGAACGAAATTCGGGAAGCTTCGGGGTGAAATATAGAAGAACCGATTCCGACTAAAATCACGGAGAGAATTATTATATAAAAATGATGCGCAAAAGACAATAAAACAATACCGCAAAGCGTGAAGAGCATTCCGTAGATCTGCGAATAAGGCTGTGGTCTTTTATCGGTATAAAATCCGACGAAAGGCTGTAAAATCGAAGCGGCCATTTGATAGGCAAAAGTGATCAATCCGATTTGGGTAAATGACAATTGATAGCTTTCTTTCAAAATTGGATATACCGACGGAATCACCGCCTGCAGCATATCGTTTAGCAGATGTGCAAAAGCGATTGAAAATAAAATGGGGTAAACCGTTTTTTGTACGTTATCAGTGCTGACTGGGGAAGCAGTGTTTAAAGTATCTTTCATAGGATTTCAAATTCTGGTGCAAAAGTACGCTTCAAAAGCTAAATTAAATCTTAAAAAGAGATAATTTATAGTTTGGTTTTTTTACAAAACACTCAAAATATAATACCAAAAAGCAAGAGAAATAAAAGAAATAGGGATTCCGAAACCAATCATCATGCTGCTTAATTTTGGTTTTAAGCCATAACTGGAAGCTAAAATTGCAGCCGTAATCATTGGTGCCATTGCCGATTCTAAAATAGAAACATCGACTTCGATTCCGTCTCCTTTCAAAATAAATTTATAGCCGATTAAGAAGAATAAAGGCGTAATTATTAATTTGAAAAGCAATCCTAAAGTTAAAAAATTCCAATGCTGGCTTCGTCTGTCAATTTTTAATTGCAAACCGACGGCGACTAAGGCGATTGGCGTAACCGTGTTTCCTAAACACTGAAAAACAGATTGCAAGTCTTCCACAAAATCAAACTTTAAAACATTCATCATTACAGCCAAGAAAAATGCAATAAATGGCGGAAACAATAAAATTTTTGAAGCAATTGCTTTTGGATTCGGAGTTCCTTTGGAATACATTGATGCCACGATAATTCCCAAAGTTGCCATCACGACGAAGGTTCCGGGTTGGTCAACGATGATTGCGGTTTCTAATCCTTTTTTGCCGTAAAGTGCTTCGATTACTGGAAAACCTACGAAGGAAGTGTTACCCAAACCACCTGTCAAAACCAAACATCCTATGAGTCTTTTTGACCAACCGAAATATTTTCCGAGCGAAGTAAAAAATAGAAAAGCTAATAAAAATCCGATCCAAGCAATTCCGAGTGGAAATAAAAGCTTGGTGCTGATTTCAATTTTTGGAATGTAGAATAAGGCTAAAGCTGGCAGAGAAACGTAGATAACAAATTGGTTCAAAACCTGATGTGAATTCGCTGGAAACGCTTTTACTCTTTGCAAAGCGATTCCTAAAATCATACATAGAAATAGTAAAATTATGCTATCCATTTTTTGTTTTTTGGCCACGAATTACACAAATTAGCACAAATCTATTCGTGTAAATCGTGGCAAATAATTAGGCTATTTCCGTCTTCCACTTTTTCACTTTAAAATTCAAAAGCAAGATAATCAAAAAGCAAACGGTACCGCAGAAAAACATTCCGAAAACCATTGGAAAAGTGGTTCCGTTATGCAAAAGACTTACCAAAGCGGAAATTCCTGCACCGGTAATCATTTGGATAAATCCGATTAATGCCGAAGCGCTTCCTGCATTGTAAGTGAATGGCGCCAATGCCAAAGCCGTACAATTTGGAACTAATAATCCGAGTGAAAATAAAAATGTAAAAATCATTGCGATTAAAAGTGCTGGCGACAATAAATCCAATCCGAATAAAACGAACATCAGAATTGAGATAAAAAGCAAAATTACGCTTGAAATTGTAATCACTTGAAGCGAAGTATATTTATTCAAAAGCACACGATTTATCTGGCTCCCGATAATGAAACCCATTGCATTTCCACCAAAAACCCAGCCGTATTGCTGTTCTGTAAATCCGTGAAATTTCATAAAAACAAAAGGCGATCCGCTGATGTAAGCAAACATTCCCGCCATCGCAATGCTGCTCGCCAAAGCATAATATAAAAATGTTTTTTCTTGCAAGACATCTCGGTAATCTTTCAAAACATCTTTGGCTTTCAGCGATTTTGCACGATTTGGATTCTTGCTTTCAGGTAAATATAAAAACACCGAAACGATCAAGATAAAACTAAATGCTGTCAGGAAATAAAAAATTGTTCTCCATGTGGAAACCGTCAAAACCCAGCCACCAATAGTTGGTGCTAAAATGGGCGCAACTCCCACAATCAGCATCAAAATCGAGAATATTTTTGCGATTTCAGAAACCGGAAATAAGTCGCGAACTACTGCCCTGCTTACCACCATCCCAACGCAACCGCCTAAAGCTAAAACTACCCGCATGGCAATCAGCCAATTAATCGAAGGCGACAAAGCACAACCAATGGATGCCAAAAGAAATACCGAAAGTCCAAAAATCAATGGTTTTTTTCTTCCAAATTTATCGGTAATTGGTCCATAAAATAATTGCCCGATGCTGATTCCGATGAAGTAGCTTGTTAATGAAAGTGCCACTTGAGAAATATCGGTATTCAATGATTTTGCAATCGAAGGAAATGCGGGAAGATACATATCGATGCTGAATGGCGCCAATGCAGATAAGCCTCCAAGTATGAAAAGCAGGGAGTATTTTTGTTTTGTGGTCATAGAATTTAGGGAATAATTTGAAGGCGCAAAATTAAGGCTTGGATATTTGTTTGAGTCGCTTTAAATCTTAAATAATTCTTAATAAAATTTTCATTTAAAATAAACTAACTAAATTTGTAATATAATTTATTACAGTATGATTTCAGGTAAATTTGCCATAACGCTTCACATTCTTACGTTGCTTTCAAAGTTTCCAGACGAATATTTGTCTTCTGAATTTATTGCAGGAAGCATGAATCTGCATCCGGTTTTGGTTCGGAAGGAAATTGCAAATCTGAAGAAAAATAATATCGTGGAAAGCAAAGAAGGAAAAAATGGCGGTACAAAATTGCTGAAACCCGCTTCTCAAATCAATCTTGATGCCATTTTTAAGATGACTTTTGAAACCGTTTCTTTGGGTTATTCAAAAAATAATCCGAATCCGGATTGCCCTGTTGGGAAACAGATTAACCAAAAACTTGATGAATTATACTTAGATATCAATCAAAAAATCAGCACACAATTGAGCGGGATTTCCTTGACGGAATTCTCAGATAAATTCTAGCTTTTTTTTAATTTAAACTGTAACTTTTTTTATTACTTATAAATATATCTCTTATGAAAATCGCACTTATCGGAGCCACAGGCTTCCTTGGCACCAGCCTTACAAATGAATTGGTAACCCGCAAATATGACGTTACCGCAATTTCTAGAACTGCAAAAGAATCTGACAAAGACAACTTAAAATATGTTGCCGCTGACGTTTACAATGTGGAAGAATTAGCTCAAATCTTGAAAGGACATGACGCAGTTATCAGCGCCTTTAATCCGGGTTGGACGAATCCTAACATTTATGCAGACTTTTTAAAGGGAGCTAAAGCAATTCAGGAAGCTGTAAAACTTTCTGGCGTGAAAAGATTGATTACCGTTGGCGGTGCTGGCAGTTTATACATCGACGGAAAGCAATTAGTTGACGGTCCAGATTTCCCAAAAGAATATTATGATGGCGCCTCTGCTGCTCGTGATTATTTGAATTTTATCAAAGAAGAAAAAGATTTGGATTGGGCGTTTTTCAGTCCGGCGATTGAAATGCATCCTGGCATCACGACTGGAAGAACTGGAAAATATCGTCTAGGTTCTGACAATCCTGTTTTTAATGAAGAAGGAAGAAGCATTCTTTCGGGCGAAGATGTGGCGGTTGTTTTGGCTGATGAAGTGGAAAATCCTAAGCATCATCAGGTTCGTTTTACGGCGGCTTATTAATTGGTCAAAGGTTTTGGGTTTTAGGTTCAGGGCTTTTGTATTGAGCTTAGACTTTTTCTCGCAAAGGCACAAGGTCACAAAGTTTAGAATTTAAAAAGCTTTGCAACCTTGTGCCTTTGTGAGATTTTATTTTTCCGCTTTCAAAACTTAGCAACTTTACACCTCAGCAACTTTGCAACTTACTCCCTTTTCCCTACTTTTACTTTTCTAAATCTAGAAAGTGTCCAAACCAGTTCCACATAAATCGGCTTTGCAAGAAAAAGACGGAATTCCGCAACCCGAAAGCATCGGCGCGGCATCTGTTGCGCAAATTATTGAATCCAGAAAACGCCAGCCTTCAGCCGAAGAATTAATTTCTGGAATCTTAAAAGGCGACAAAACAGCCTTATCTCGAGCGATTACTTTAGTTGAAAGCACGAATCCAAAGCATTTGGAGAAAGCCAATCTGGTAATCCAAGCGTGTTTGCCTTATGCTAATAATTCCATACGGCTTGGAATTACAGGTGTTCCCGGTGTTGGAAAAAGTACTTTTATTGAAGCTTTTGGAAAATTCTTGACTTCTAATGGAAAGAAAGTGGCTGTTCTTGCAGTTGATCCCAGCAGCACGATTTCCCACGGAAGCATTCTTGGCGACAAAACCCGAATGGAGGAATTGGTCAAAGATGAAAACGCTTACATCCGGCCTTCTGCTTCTGGCGAAACTTTAGGCGGCGTTGCCCGAAAAACTAGAGAGACGATTATTTTATGCGAAGCTTGCGGTTTTGATACGATTGTCATTGAAACTGTCGGCGTTGGCCAAAGCGAAACTGCCGTTCACAGCATGGTGGATTTCTTTTTGCTTTTGAAAATTTCTGGCGCTGGCGATGAATTGCAAGGAATCAAACGCGGCATTATGGAAATGGCGGATGCCATCGTAATCAACAAAGCCGACGGAGACAATATCAAAAAAGCAAATCTTGCGAAGACCGAATTCAATCGCGCCCTGCATTTATTTCCTGCAAAAAATTCAGGCTGGCAACCCAAAGTGGTAACGGCAAGTGCAATTACTCATGACGGAATTGCAAATGTCTGGGAGATGATTTCGGAGTATCTACGACTTACGAAAGAAAACAATTATTTCAGCGAAAGACGGCAAGACCAAAACCAGCATTGGCTTTTGGAAACCATAAACGAGCAATTGAAAACCAATTTCTTCAACCATCCGGAGATTAAAAATCTATTGGAAGAAAATAAAAAAGCGGTGCAAAACAATGAAATTTCACCGTTTGCCGCCGCTTCTGTTTTGCTTCAGAAGTATTTTAAGTAAGAAGCTATCGCAACTTATCTGATTTCTTCTTAATCAACTTAAATTTATAAGACTATTGCTGTACTTCCAGCAAATTTATGCTTATTGCTTTCTCTTTTCCGAATTCATTTTGATAGGCTTCCAAAACTTCATCGCGCTTGTCTGAAACCTTGATGGGCAGTTTCTTTTCTTTTAAATCTTTGGCCTGCACGTCGCGAACAATACCGCTGAATTTCTTCTGCAACAAGCCGCTTCCGTCAATTTCTATGTTTCCTATATAATAGGCTTTGCCACTCTCAGGCACTGAAATGCTTGCATATCCGTCAGGGAGGTTTGCAGAACCGTAAGGCGTGTAAACCAGCTTCAAAAAATGATTTCCTTTTGGCAATTTCATGACCATCATCCCGCTTTCGTCTAAACGATAAGCCAAAACGCCCTTGCTGTTTTCGTCAAAATAAATTTTAGAATTCTTCGTCACGTCTTTTCCGCTGTTCAAGATCGAAAACTTTGCGATGATTACAGTTTCTGCTTCTGAAATCGTGTCTGTTTTAGAAAGCCTGTTTGAACCGCAGGAAGCTATTACGAATAAAACCAGACACATTGCTCCTATCTTTTTCATTGCACTCTATTTGATAGGCTAATTTACCATTTTTATTTCACTGCGCCCCTATCTTCTTGTTTTACAGAAGCAATTCTTTTTTTATTGCTTCTCAAAATCACAAAGTGTATACCCCAGCTTCTGCGCTTCTTCCATCGTGACGTGGCTTACTTCATGCTTGCAGTTGTTTAAGCCGTCGCACGTTTCAGAATAATGATATTTAGCCGCAATCTGGCTTTTGCAGATGTAGACCCGGTTTTCTTTTACCGACGCACAGGAAACAAAAAGGGCAAGCAAAATGTATTTTTTAATCATAAGCTGTTTTTAAATCAATCTTCCCAACCGCAAAGTCCCAAGCCTAATTCTCTGGCTTCTCTTAGTGAGGTTTTAACTATTTCGTGCTTGCAATTCGAAAGCCCACGACAGGTTTCAGAATAATGGTATTTCTTTGCGCCTTTGTTGCCACAGATGTAGACTTTGCTTTCTGTAAAGGAGGTTAGGGAAATTAGGAGGAGCAATAGGAAGTATTTCATGGGGGAAATTGATAATCTCTATTTATTTCATTAAAAAACCGTAAGGTTTCGGCTTACGGTTTTCTATATTATTTAAAGAGAATTTTTATTATTCTTTAATGACTTAATCTCATCGCGAAGCAACGCATTTTCTTCCTTCAGTGATTTTATATATTCGTTTAAATTTTCTAACGTTTGTGCGTCAGCACCAACAATTGTATTGTTGTCTCCAATTTGTGCTCCATTTTTGTTTTCTGAGTTCACTTGATAGAACAATGATTCTTCAGATTCATATATTTCTGGAAGTGCTACACCAAGTATCTGTGCGATTTTCTCCCACTCTGTGATTTTAATGTTGGTCTCTCCATTCTCCCTGCGGCTATAATTTGAAGTATCAAGCCCAAGCAGATCTGCCATCTTTTCTTGAGAAAAACCTCTTTCTTTTCTCTTTTCTATAAGTTTCTCTTTCTGCATCTTTAAATTTTTTTTAACAAATATATGGATTTTGCACAAAATCGCAAGACTATGTAATTCAATTTATTGTAGATTTGAATCACTACCACCACGAAAACTGAATTATTAATTATGAACGAATGCAATTATGAAACAAAAACTACTAAGACTCGGAAAATTCTTTTTCTTGAGCACAGCAATGCTCTTGATGAGCTGCCAAAATGACGAGCCAGCATTATCAACCCATGAAGGACATGCCCATGCAGACCGAAATAAAATTTCGATGGCGCAGTTCAGAAACGAAACTCTCATTAAACATTTCAAGGCTCTTGCACAGGTGCCTGTTGCGCAAAACTCGATTACAGGAAAAAATACTGCTCCCGAAGATTTTGCCATTGATACTCTAGCAATCAAAAAGCACATTGATGAAACCGGATCAATTACGTATTCTTTCCGAATCTATCCTTTGGAAGCCGATGCCGATCCTAGCAAAAAGTTCAATCTTGTCTACATGAAAGAAGACAATGTCTGGCAGACCTCCATACTCTCTTTCAAAGCCAATGAAAACCCTTCCGATCAAAATCAGGCGCTGTATTCAGACTTAGAAAATCTTTATGACAGCCGAATCGGTGGCGGTTCAAACATTTGCGTTACCGAAACATGGTCAGTGCAGTGCGACGGCTCCTGCCACGGCAGCTGTGACGGCTTTAATTGCCCTACGGGACAATGCCTGCAGCGTTCTGTATCTGTATTTTCTTGTCCTAGCGGAGGCGGAGGAGATACTGGCGGCGGCGGTAGTCCAAATCCAGGCAGTCCTGTTACGCCTGGCGGAGGAGGAAATGTACCCGTAAATCCTTACCAGTTCACGCCAAACATCTTAGAGAATCCTATTTTTGACAGCCCAGAATATCTGAGAGCCTATAGAGCCCAAAGCTTTTGGGAGATAATGGTATTGATGAATGCGCAGGGATGGGCAAGTCAAAACAGCAGTATTTATTTAGATATTTTGAATTCGCTTTTAGATAATTATAATATCGAAAATATAGAATTTGCAAAATGGTCGATTAATTATTTGAGACTCCACCCAAATGCAACTATTGAACAATTTCAAAATTGGTTTATGGTTCCAAGAGAGGGTAAAGATTTTGATTATGATGCTAGTTTCTGGGAAAATCCAAATTTAACGTTTGAGCACCAAGATTTGCCTAGTTGGAGTGATTTTGATGGAGCATATCCTAGAAGTCAAGGTGCTGCTTTAGTACAATTGATAGGAGGCCCTGTACAGAATGCTTATAATCAATATCCAGCACTGACTAGAGGATATTGTGCCTTAAAATTGTCAAGAGGGTTAAATTATGCAGGTATTACTATTCCTCAAATCACAACAACAGCTGGTAACCCTGGCACCGTATTAGGAGGTGATGGCAAATATTATTTTTTAAATGCAAAGGCTCTGAATAAATGGATGAGAGAAACTTTTGGTACATTTCCAGATAATTCGAGTCATTATAATTTTCTAGGATCTGATGGTGGCACTAATGGAGAAAATTTCCCTACTTTAGTTTCAGGATTAAAAGGAATATACTCAATGGTTTCAACTGATTCTAATTGGGCATCTGGACATGCTGATTTAATAAATGAAGGAGAATGTGTATTTGGATGTCATTTCTATGATACCCCACCTGCTCCAATAGATTACATTGATATATGGATATTAGAATAAAAATATGATGAAAAACACAATTTTAATTGTTTTCATGACAATAATATTTATGTCATGCACAGTACAAAAAAGAGAAAAATTTAGCTATAACCTTGATAAAAAACAGTCTTGGATAAGTGGATATAAATATGAAGTATTTTATGGTTGTATAAAAGAAGGAATAGGCAATGATAGCCTACGTATTATTTTAGAAAAGAAAGATTTATTCAATCAAAATTCTGATATAGATTTTCCAACCATTGATAAAGCAAGAGCATTAGGTAGCGAAGTTATTAAAAAGATGCCCAAAGCTTATATTAAAATTGATAAAGGAGAGGAATATTTAAAACAAAAAAACTTTATTTCTCATAATTGTTTAGTTTATTATGCGAGTAAAGAACTTGACTCAATAGCAAATGTTGAATATGAAGAATCATTGAGTAAAAATTAATCAATTAAATTTTTAATCAATGTATTATTCTTTAAAGCATAGTATGAATGCTAAAATTGTTGGGAAATTTTTTCAATCTGAAAACATTACCAATAATATGGGAGACAACCCTCTTCACTTAAATAATATTTATTTTGAGAGGGTTAATTTTACACCAATAACGCCTATTTTAATATTGCATAAAAAAGCAAAAATAACTGACTTAATAAGCAATGTAAATGGCGGGTCAGGTACTCACTTAGTAATAAGTGAAAAATTAAAAAATATCATAGAAAAATACAGACAGGCAGGATTGCAATTTTTCAGAACCTCAATTATTAAAGATAATATAGAGTTTGATAATTATTTTTCTTTAAACATGTATATAGGTAACAACGAGTTTGTTGATTTTTCAAAGACAACAATAAAATTTAGGAAATATGATGCTGAAATTATCAACCCTCCTGAAATTATAAAAGTTAGCTCATTGATAGAGTTCAATGCTTTGTTGGAAAATAGAAATATGTTTGATGAAATTTCTTTTGAGAACATTTTTATAAAGGAAAACGTTGATCAAGATTTTTTTATGATTAAACATCCTTTAAATTTTGTTGTTTCTGAAAAGCTAAAAAAGGAAATTGATGATGCCGGTTGTACCGGCATCGAATTTCAACCTGTTGAACTAAGTTATCAAGAATGGACTGCCCCAGGAGGCGAAAGAGAAAGAATTTATGGAAAACTTTAAATAAAATAAATGAAACTATTATATATCATCACAGCCATACTAATCCCTACAATACTATTTTCTCAAAATAAAACAATCGTTCCTAAAAGCGGGACGATTGTTTTTACTTCAAGAGAGATAATAATTGATGAAGCATTACACCAAAATTCTATGAAAGAATTTAAGAAAAAAATGCTTGCTGAAATAAAAGAGGTAGCAGAATTAGAAAGATCATCTACTGGCATGAAAACAGATTCAACCCAAATAAAAGAAGCCTTGCAGATGATCGATGAAAATTTATCAAGCATTTTTGAAATGAAGAACAATCTTCAATACCGTCATGAGTTTCAAGGTAACACTATCCATAGCATTCAAAGCTTCAATGGAGAAATTTTAGAAGAGAAAACCATCGATACAAAAATGGCAATGAAAGACAACACTGAATATTATTCTTTCAATAAAGTTGTTGACTTGCGCGAATTTAAAAATGAAAGAAAAAAAATAAATGGTTATGACTGCTTCAAAATTACTTATTCTTATAAAGAAGAATCTAGTTCTGGTCTTAATGATTTTTTAAGCGGTTATTTAAATCATAGAGAACTTTGGGTAACAGAAAAAATTAAATATGCCTTTCATCCTGTTATCAATGATCGCTTGATTTTAGAAAAATACTATCCTTTGGAAATAACTGAACATTCAGATGCGATAAAAGGATCTGAAACAAAATATGAGTTGATAAAATTAGAAATACAATAACTATATGAAATATTTTGCATTTATTATCTCAGCCATATTAATTTCAATAATATTATTCTTCTTTAGCATTGACTTAATTTCTTTCGGAGATGATATGGAATTAGTTTCAATCTGTATACATGATACTTATTTTGTAACTAGTATCTATATATTTTTACTGTTTTTATTTCCAATCTTATGTGTTTTCGTCATGGCAAGCTATAAGATATATAATGATAGAAATAAACAAACACGATAAAATTAAAATACTATTTCAAAGCAGTATCTCTCAAATAAAAAAGACCTCTCACGAGGTCTTTTTTTATTTTAAATCATTATCCTTACACCTTCTCCGGCTTCAAGGCAATAGCAAAAACATTAATCTTTCCCTGTTTTATCAAAACGCTGGCTTGAGGGGCCTGTTCAAATCCATCAGCCATGACTTCCAGATTATATGTCCCAAGGCGCATGTTGCCGATTTGAAATTTTCCGTTGGCATCGGTCATTGCGGTGAAAGTGTCAATGGCAACGGTTGCCCCTTCGATGGGCATTTTGTCCATGATGTTGACGATTTTGCCCTTCAGCTGTGTCTGTCCTTTTGGCGGATCGATTATCACACGGTTCGCCAGGTAAGTGCTCACAAAGTCTGGGTTGGTTGCTTTTAAAATGACGATGCTTTTGTCCATCTGGTTTTTTAAGATGGCGTTGGTATCTTTCATCATCACCTTGATATTTTCGCGGATGGTTTTTTTGACCGCCGCCGCATTTTTAGGGTTCGGCACTTTAAGGCTGTAGGCTTCAATTTTTCCTAAAAAATGGTCGAGCATTTCGCTGGTGATGCCATAGCCTGCCAGGCTGGCTAAATTTTCTACGCCCGAAGCGTGGATGTTTCTTACCCTTGGCGCCAGCCCGTCGTCCTTGGTCTGCACCAGTTTTGAATAAGAGAAATTGACTTCGTTTTTCAGCTGGCTGTTGCCTGTCATTTCTGCATAGGCAAAAATGGGCGACGCAATTTGTGAGGCAAATTGGCAAAGATCTTTTTTAGCTTCGCTTTTGCCCACCGTGATTCCCTTGGTGACCAAATCTTCTTTCTGCATCGCTTCGATGAGGTTGGTGATTTGAGTTTTGAAAAGAACAAATGAGGCTTGAAATGCGGGAACGAGTGCCACAATTTGTGGGTTGGCATCTCCGTGGCTTTCAACTGCTCTAAACATACTTAATTGAGCTTCTTGCATGGCATTCATACTGTTTGGTTTTTAATGATTTCTACTATTTTTTGACCAAACATATACTTTAAAGAAATACATTGTTAGAAATTTTGGCAGAAATATGCCCCAATACATCAAAATTAATGTATTATCGGCCTATTTTTTGAGGAAATAACTTACGTTTTCAATTTCTGTTTTTATCTTTTTCTTCGAAGTTTTCCTTTTTCAATCCCAACTTTTTATTTGGCAATTTGAAGTGCTTATTTATAAAAATGAAAAATCAATTCAGGCATCCGAAATGTCAATTAATTGACCCGAAATTTTCATTTAGGCTATCGAAAAATCAATTTAGAGGGTCGGAATTTTCATTTAGGGGGTCAGAAATTTCATTTAGGCCATCGAAAAATCGATTTAGGGGGTCGAAAAATCAATTTAGGGGGTCGAAATATCGATTTAGGCACCCGAAATTTTCATTTAGGGCATCGAAAAATCGATTTATAGGGTCTGAAATTTCATTTATAGGGTCGAAATTTTCATACATACTTGATTTACAGCAATTAATGAAAATAAAATAATTTTAGCTAAAAAAAACAATGGCAACAATGGTAGCACTTCGCATAAAAAAACAATCAAAAAATGAAGTGTTTTATACTCCAAGCAGGGTATTATTTTTGAATACTTAAAAATGCGCCACATGCCAGCGAAAGCATTTATCTTTGCTTTTCTAAAATGTCGCATCATGAAATTTTTCTTCCTGCTTATCTCCTTTCTTAGTTTTACCTATGCCGATGCACAGCAGACTTATCCGCTGTATGAAAATATAATCCCAAACAGCAAGCCGACAGTTGATAAAGAAAAGTCAGTGAATAACGGAATCCTTATCATCAGCGAAGTTTCTGTTCCGACAATCACAGTCTACCAGCCTAAAAAGCAAAACAAGTCGAAGAGTGCCGTGATTATCTGCCCAGGTGGCGGTTATGGCATTTTGGCTTCAGGACATGAGGGTTCAGATGTTGCTTTGGCTTTGAATAAGATGGGCATAACAGCTTTCGTCTTGAAATACAGGCTTCCGAACGATGAAATAATGCAAGACAAAACCATAGGACCGCTTCAAGATGCACAGCGTGCGCTTCAAATGGTTCGGGAAAGAGCTAAAGAATGGAAAATTGACGCGGCAAAAGTCGGAATAATGGGCTTTTCAGCAGGAGGCCATTTGGCGACATCTGCTTCTACGCTGTTCGACCATGCGTTAATCGACAACAAATCACAGACTTCGCTTCGCCCCGATTTCTCTATCCTGATCTATCCCGTGATCAGCTTTTCTGACAGCCTTACCCACTTGGGAAGCAGGGAAAATCTGGCTGGCAAAAATCCTTCTGAAGAAATCAAAAAACGCTATTCTTGTGAATTGCAGGTCACTTCGAATACGCCAAAAGCATTTATAGTCCACGCGTCTGATGATGCCGATGTTTCTGTCAAAAATAGTCTTGCCTATTATGAAGCCTTGCTGTCAAATAAGATTTATGGCGAAATGCTGCTCTATCCGCACGGCGGGCATGGCTTTGGCATGAACAACAAAACGACTTCAGACAAATGGATGGACAATCTTAAAAGCTGGATGGATGCAAATGGCTGGCTCTAATTTGATAACTGTATTCAAAGTCTCAAAAAAGACAGCAGAACTTTAAATACAACAAGGCAACTGCCTTGCAAAACAGTTTGAAATCTTCTTTTAGAAGCAATAACTCTTTGCAAAACAATTGAAAGTCATAAAATGCAGGCTGTAAATTCTTTTTTTGAAGAAGCGCTACCCTCTTATCGGCGTATCAGCAATCTGCCAATATTCGATAATTTTCTGAAGTGCTTCCTTAAACATCTTGTAGTCGTTTATCTTTTGGAAAAAGCCATGAACAGAAAGCTTGTAAGCCGATGAAACCGTTTCAGGACTTCCAGAAGTTGTAAAAAAGAGATAAGGAATACATTTTTCGGCAAGCTCAGGGTCTTCAAGCACCTTGTCTCGAAGCTGATAGCCGTCCATTTTTGGCATGTTGATATCTGAAATCACCATAAATGGTTTCACATTTGCGTTTTTGAGATAATCAAGCGCCGTTTCACTGTCAGAAAGAAGTACAATCTTGTTGGTATAGCCAAGACTGCCCAGCAATTCGCCCATTATCTCTCTGTCATCTGCGTCATCGTCGATGACAATAATCTCCCCGTTCCTATTCATATACATAAGTGCCTTGTACTCTTGCAAAACTATTAATAGCGCCAGGAAGGGGGTGGCATAGAATTCTCACATGAACAGAAGCTAGACCAAATATACGCCTTTTTTTTGAATCAGCCTATTCTGTTGATTATGAAACAGATAAAAGTCTGGCCTTTATATGTTGTTACTAACAAGAAAGGACTGCCAAAGTTAAATTTAGGCAGCCCCGGCATGCATCTGGCTAAAGCCGCTGCTGTTCTTCTGTCTTTACTTCCTGCCTATTGTTTTTCAAAGTCTGGTTTCCAAAATTATAGCGGAAGCCTATTCGAAAGCTCTGGCTGTCGCCATAAGAATCAAAATAATTATACTGGTTGGCATAGTCGGTTTTGACTGTTTCTTTCTGTCCGCGATAAATGTCTGAGAAGATGGCATAGACTTCGCCTTTGTCTTTCAATACTTTCTTGCGGATGGAGGCAGACAGGTTCGAGGTCTGCGTAAAGACAAAAGTACCCTGCACTGACGAAGAATTGTATTGGAAGTTCAACTCTGCATTCAGGTCTTTCTTTTTGTTCAATGCAAACCGGTTGCTAACGCTTGCATTGTAGGTAGGCTTTCCGTTTTTATAGAAATTGCCGTCAATGCCTTGGAAGCGGTCTTCTACATAACTCATTGTTGCCTGCAGGCCTGTTTCCCAAAAATCAAAGAAGGTAAGATTCGTATTAAAGTCTAAGCCGAAAGCAAAATCTTTCTTGATGTTCGTAAAATGGTAAACGAGCATATTGGTTTCATAATCTTGATAAGAGATTTCCATCGACGGATTTTTCTCGAGGCGGTAGAAAAGATCAAAATTATATTTGCTTTTCAAGGTATACAGCAGGCTGATGTTGTGCGTGATGGTCGGAAGCAGTTTTGGGTCTCCCATAAAATAAGAATAGGAATTGTAATAAGAACGAAACGGATTCAATCGGCTGTACTGCGGTCTTGTAATTCTCTTTCCGTAAGAAAAGCCAATTTCATGGTTGTCAGCTGGCTTGTAGAGCGCGTAAAATGTGGGAAACACCTTGAAATAATTCTGTTCATTGATTTCAGAAGTCGTTACCGAGTTTCCTGTAAGCGCTGTATATTCGCCTCGGAATCCTGCCTTCAGGCTCCATTTTCCTAATTCTTTTCCATAGCTTACATAACCTGCCCAGATGGACTCGTCATATAAAAAACGGCTTGTTCTGTCTGCATTATTGACCGGGATGCCTTCGATTACATCTTTATAATCTAGATTGCTGTCGGCTTTCACGTTCCCAAATTTCATTCCGGCTTCCAGCGTTCCGTTGCTTTCATTAGTATAATCGGCTTGTGCTGAGAAAAGCTCGATATCTTGGGTATTGTCGCTGATAAATCGCCCTGTCCGGTACAAATTTTCATTAGGAAGCGAGAATTCCGAAGCTATATCTTGGCGTTCTTGCTGTTTGTAATCAGTGTAATCTGCCGCCAAAGCCAATTTTGATTTGTCTTTAAAGAGATGTTCGAAAGAAGCATTGTAAGCGCTGTTTCTAACCGGATTTTTTCGGCTATTTCTGGTCACATATAAGGAATCAATAACGCCGTCGCTTCCATAAATAAGCGTTGGGACTGCAAAATTACCGCTCTGCTTCGGCGCTAGAAATCCGGTACCGCCTACTGCTACCGTATTTAAGGAATCAATTTCATAGGAAGCTTCCAGACGGTAAGAATGCTGTGCCGGCGATTCTGATTTTCGCCTCATAATGCTCTCCCATCGGGAATCAATCGAGCCATCTTCTTTTAAATAATGCGCTACATCCCTGCCTTCATTGACATACACGCCCGAACCAAAGCTGTATCGGCCTGCCAGAGACAGTTTTTTGCCTTTATAATAGTGGCTGGTGGAAGTTACTCCCTTTGGGTACATCGACTGTACGTAAGCGGCATTGAAACTGCCCTTGTATCCTAATGAAAAATTCTTTTTCAGCTTGATATTCAAGACGGCGCTTCCCTGGGCTTCATATTTTGCCGGCGGATTGGTAATTACCTCAACCGATTTCACGTCTTCGCCATTTGTATTTTCTAAAAACTGCTTCAATTCGTCGCCAGTAAGGTAGATTTTCTTGTCATTGATCGTCACGAGAATACTTTGGCTTCCGCGGATGGTTATTCCTCCTGAAGCACTTGTGATTACGCCCGGCGTCTTGCTCAAAATGTCCCAGGCATTGCTTGACGACAGGGATGAATTTTCTACTGAAAATTCCAGCCTGTCGATTAATCTTTTGACAATAGGTCTTTTTGAAGTAATAGTTACACTATCTAGTTTGTTTTCTATTTCATGCAAGGCTATCGGTGCCATTACTGAATCTTTTTGGACGTTTAGCGCCTTATAAAAATCTCCAAAGCCTACGGCTGAGACCTTAAGAATGTAGTTTCCTTTTTCTATTTCCTTAAAAATAAAAGTTCCAGATTCGTCGGTCTGCGAATTTTTATATTTTAAAGAATCTTTTGCTTGCAAGAGCAGCGCATCTGCGAAAGGTACGGCTTGATGAGAGCCGTCGATTACCTTTCCAGATAAGGAAATCTCTTGCGAGTAAGACGCAAAATTTCCTAACAACAGTAACATGATTAATTTTTTCATTGGTGATTTATTTGATGCAAATCTCTGTAAAGCTTTTTCAGAAAATGGTTAACAGAGGGTTAACGAAGGGTTAAACACGGATAGTGCTTTCCTTTCTAACTACTAGAAAACAAGGGCTTTTCAATGCAATGTTCGATAAAGAAAGGGCATTAACTGTTGGAGAGAAACTGCATTTGGTTAAAGAAGGGTTAACGGTCATTTTTCTAAACTAACGAACCTAAGAATCGAGTAGATTTGCCTTAGAAACGAATGCCTTTCTTATGAAAAGAAAAATAAGACTCTTGATTGGTGCCTGCATATTTACCGTAGTGGCTTTGGCTACTATCCAAGGCTATTTTATATACAATACCTACCAGCTGATTGAAAAAGAAGTTCATGCCGGAATCAAAAAACAGGTTACTGATTTGGAAGACACCGAAGAATGGTTCAGCATTTATAATGTGTGGATGGATAACGTTCAGGATTTTGTAGACGATCATGTGGATGGAAAAGCAAAAAGCGATGATCTGCAGCAATATCTTGGACGAAATAGCGATTCGCTCACCAGTGCCATGAAAAAATACATGCACAAGATGAAAAAGCCTGGCGATTATGACATTGACTATTCTATTTATATTTCTTCGATCACGCTGACAAACGATAAAGTGATTGACAGCATCTTTAAAGGCAACGCACTGGCGCTTGCAAACGGCATGGAAGAGAAAACGAAGATAAAATCTGCCGACGGGCGCTGGGAACATGAGCAGGAACACGACGGAATAAAGTCGTCAATCGTTGTAAAAAGCCAGCGGTATTATGGCTTCGGCGATTGGAAGCGCACCATTATCAAAAAGATGGGCGGACTGCTCGTTTTTTCAGTATTGCTGATGGCTTTTGTGGTCTATTTGTATTATCTGTCGCTAAAAAACCTCGTTACCCAAAAGCGGATCGCCGATATGAAGACTGATTTTGTCAATAATATCACGCATGAATTTCAAACGCCATTAGCCACGATGGATATTGCCGTAAAAACGCTAAAGCGGAAGGAAGAACAGATGTCTCCTGAACATTACCAGCACACTATTTCAATGATCGAGCGCCAAAATGAAAGGCTTCAGAAATTATTCAGGCAAGTAACGGAAGCTTCTGTAACGCCAGTGCCGAGTGATGATTCGATTTCTATCACCTGTGCTGAAATAAAGGAGATGATTGACGATTTCAAGCTGTCAAAACCTGACGTAAGTATTACCTGCCATCAAGAACAGCCCGCTTTGACCGTGAAAATGGATCCTTTTCACTTGAATACTATCGTTGTGAACTTGCTGGACAATGCGGTAAAATATGGAGGCAATACAATTGATGTTGATCTCAAGATTGATGGCGGCAACTTTCTCCTTTCGGTAAAAGACAATGGCAAAGGGATACCGATTCAAGAGCAGGATTCAATTTTTGACAAGTTTTATAGAGCTGAAAAAGGAAATATCCACAACACAAAAGGCTTGGGGCTGGGACTATTTTACATCAAGCAACTGGTGGAAAGCTATAAAGGAAAAATAAAAGTGGAAAGTGAAGAAGGCAAAGGCGCCTTGTTTTTAATAACAATTCCGGTATGAAACAGCATATTTTATTAGCAGAAGACGATTTTGATTATGCTTCTATATTAAAGCAATATCTCGAATTTTCAGGCTTCAAGGTGACTTGGGCAAAGGACGGCAAGGAAGCGCTGAAGATTTTTTCAGACACTAATCCGGATATCTGCGTATTGGATGTGATGATGCCCCACATGGATGGGTTTACGCTGGCTGAAAATATTATCGGCAACTATCCTGAAATGCCTTTTATCTTTTTGACAGCAAAAAGCTTGAAGGAAGATAAAATTAAAGGCTTGCGATTGGGCGCTGACGACTATGTGGTAAAGCCTTTTGAAGTGGAAGAATTGATTTTAAGAATTCAAAATATCTTAAAACGGACTCAAAAAGCGGTTGTGAGAAATAGCACCGAAGCAAACACCTTCCCGATTGGCGCTTATTTATTTGATGGAGAAAATTATACGCTTTCGCATGAAAAAACTACGCATCGAATTACGGAAAAAGAAGCGCAGCTGATTCGTTTTTTATATGCCAATAAAAACAAGCTGGTCAAAAGAGAAGATATTTTAAAAGAAATCTGGGGCAACGACGATTTCTTTTCCGGAAGAAGCATGGATGTTTTTATCAGCCGGCTTCGAAAATATTTTAGCGAAGACCAAAACATTTCAATTCCGAGCGTGAGAGGGCTTGGTTTTGAATTCAACCTCAAGGATTAATAACTTTAAAATTTATACTTATGAAATTTATCATCTTTTTAGCCTTATTGGCTTGCAGTTCTTTAGCAAAAGCCCAAACCGCAATTGCAGTGGCGGGAAATGTCACTGCAACGGCGACAGTTCAAAATCCAAACACGAAAACAAAAACCCAGACAAAGACGACAAAGACATCCGTTTCTGTTTCGATTTCAGACAATTCTTATTCGCTTCATGCCGTTTATGATTCTTTTAGAAGAGCAAAGCTTCAAAAATTGCTGATGGATAATTTAGACCGAAATCTGCTTTCGACTGACGATGGCAAGATGATCTGGAAAAAAGAAAACGATAACGAAACTGCATATATTTTTACCTTAACAGATGAAAAGCTAAAAGTAAGCCTGGATAGAGAATTGGTTTCTGCTAGTACTTTTGAAAAATTCAAAGCCTTGGGCGAAAATATTTCCAGATTGCTGAATGACAATTAGTTTTGTGTTATTTGAGTTAGTGCAAAATAAAAAACGGCTTGGATAAAACCAAGCCGTTTCTTTTAATAACATAATTCTTCAAATCAACTTGTCGCGTTTGAAGCTTTGTCGTTTAGTCCAGAAGCAGTATCTAATGCTTTTTCTGCTAAATTTTTGCCTTCACTGACTGCTGTTTCTGCATGCGACAGTGCTTGGTCTTTGATTTTTCCGATAGAATCTTTGACATTTCCAGCGATATCGCCTGCTTTGTCTAAGATGTTACCAAAATTGATATATCCTTTTTTGTTGCAAATAATTCCTACCACTGCCAGGGCTGCAACTCCGGCTGCAATCCCTAAAATTAAATTCTTGTTTTTCATAGCGTTATATTAATTTGGTTTTGATTCGTTATATAAATAGAGGAAATCCGTATTCTTCTTCGTGTCCGTCAAGTTCGCGGTCTTCTTCCTCTTCGTCAAAGATTTCCATTCTGTTAATGACCGTTTTGATGATCACTGACAATCCAAGGCTGATGATTCCGATTAGTAAAAGGCTTTTTGTATTCATTTCTATGCGGTTTTTGATGATTTTAATTATTAATTCGATATGAAATTACGACTTAAAAACCAGCAATTGAAAGCCTTTAATATAACTTTAATAGTATTTGTAATGAGACGGGAATATGTTGTAATGAGTTCGTTTTAAGTGAAGAGAAATTAGGCAAAAGGCAAAAGTCTGCCGATTAAATATATCTCTTTTATAAGCTATTTTTTTTGCCTTTTGCCTATTGGCTCAAAAAAACAAAAATAAATCTTGCAGAATTGATAAATAAGCGTACTTTTGCAACAAGAGACCTGGAAACAGGGTTACGCTCTTACCGCTTAAGCCGATCGCTCCAGATCGGCTTTTGCACTTTTTAGGGGTTATGGTTTTTATTCAAAAACTTTCACATTGATTCCTTACCAAAATTTCTCCTTTGGCTTTTTTGTAACAGACTTTCAATTTTTAAATCGTATTTTAGTGTAGGCAAACTCAAAACCAAACTATCATGAACGATAATTTCAAAAACATAGTAGACTCCTTAATTAAAAACGGATTTATTGAATCAGAAGAAAATGTAAAAGACCTTGGCAAAAAACTAGATTTCAAAATCACGCAATATTCTTTGAATACCGATTTGAGTTTTAAATTTATAAACAGTGAAGATTTTTTAAACTTCCTAAATTATTCAAGTGCTGAAGAAATTACTGAGGAAAAAATCGGTTTGCTAAACGCCGCCATCTTAGAACAAGGCTTAAATCCGGATGACTTTTTTTATGTGAATTTTTATAAGAAAGAAGTAAATGAATTATAGCAATAAGCTTTCGGCTATATTTGTAATTCATAACTTATAATTAATAACCCATGAAACTTGTCTTCGCTTCCAATAACAAAAATAAAATCAAGGAAATTCAAAGTCTTTTGCCAGACGATATTCAAATTTTAAGTTTGGAAGATATCGGATGTTTTGAAGATATTGCCGAAACTGCCGAAACTATTGAGGGAAATGCGATTTTGAAAGCAGATTATGTTACTAAAAATTATGGTTATGACTGTTTTGCAGATGATTCTGGATTGGAAGTAAATGCTTTGAATGGCGCGCCTGGCGTAATTTCTGCAAGATATGCGGGCGAACAGAAAAACGATCAGGACAATATTAATAAATTGCTTTCTGAATTAGAAGCGCATTCTGATAGAAGCGCCAATTTCAAAACCGTTATCGCACTCAACCTTAACGGAAAGCAAGAATTATTTACAGGAAAAATCTACGGAGAAATTACTTTTGAGAAGAAAGGAACGAATGGTTTTGGCTATGATCCTATCTTTCAAGCGGATGGGTTTTCTGAAACTTTTGCGCAGCTTTCTTTCGAAGAAAAAGGCAAGATCAGCCATCGGGCGAAAGCTGCTGAACAACTGATCGCTTACTTAAAAAAGTAACTTTCTGATTTTCAATTATTCATAAAAAAATAAACTTCAAATTTGCATTAGTTTTAATGATATATTAAACGTACATTTGCAGCCTATTTTAAATACATATATGAATAAATTTGAACAATTAGGATTGAGTGAGTCGCTACTGAGGGCGATTTTAGATCTAGGATTTGAGAATCCGACCGAAGTACAGGAAAAAGCGATTCCCCTATTATTGGCACAAGACACAGACATGGTTGCGTTGGCTCAGACAGGGACAGGGAAAACGGCAGCGTTTGGTTTTCCGCTTATCCAAAAGATTGACGCTGACAACAGAAATACTCAGGCGTTGATTTTATCACCGACACGCGAACTTTGTTTGCAGATTACGAATGAAATTAAAAACTACTCAAAATACGAAAAAGGTATTAATGTAGTGGCGATTTACGGCGGTGCCAGTATTACAGAACAGGCAAGGGAAATCAAAAGAGGCGCTCAAATTATTGTGGCAACTCCAGGAAGAATGCAAGACATGATCAACAGAGGCTTGGTAAACATCAAAAATATTGATTTTTGCGTGCTAGACGAGGCTGACGAAATGTTGAACATGGGCTTTTATGAAGACATCGTATCTATTTTATCTGATACTCCAGACGAAAAAAGCACATGGTTATTCTCGGCTACAATGCCGCAAGAAGTTGCTAGAATTGCAAAACAATTCATGAGCGAACCATTAGAAATTACTGTTGGAACTAAAAATTCAGGTTCTGCTACTGTTTCTCACGAATTTTACTTAGTAAATGCTCGTGACCGTTATGAAGCTTTGAAAAGATTGGCGGATGCAAATCCAGACATTTTCTCTGTAGTTTTCTGTCGTACAAAAAGAGACACGCAGGCAGTTGCTGAAAAATTAATCGAAGACGGTTATAGCGCTGCTGCTTTGCACGGAGATTTATCTCAAGCGCAAAGAGACGGCGTAATGAAATCTTTTAGAGGAAGACAAATCCAAATGCTTGTAGCGACTGACGTTGCAGCGCGTGGAATTGACGTTGATAATATTACACACGTTGTAAATTACCAACTTCCTGATGAAATTGAAACCTACAATCACCGTTCTGGAAGAACTGGTCGTGCTGGAAAACTAGGAACTTCTATCGTAATCGTGACTAAAAGCGAATTGCGCAAGATTTCTTCTATCGAAAGAATCATCAAGCAAAAATTTGAAGAGAAAACAATCCCATCTGGAATTGAAATCTGTGAAATCCAATTATTGCACTTAGCGACTAAGATTAAGGATACTGAAGTTGATCATGAAATTGACAGCTACTTACCGGCAATCACAAACGTTCTTGAAGATTTGACTAAAGAAGAATTGATCAAGAAAATGGTTTCTGTAGAATTCAACAGATTCATCAACTATTACAAGAAAAATAGAGATATTTCTTCTCAATCTTCTGGAAACGAAAGACGCGACAGCGACAGCGCTCCAAGAGAAAACAATAGTGGTGCGACTCGTTATTTCGTGAACATCGGTTCAAGAGATAATTTCGACTGGATGTCTTTGAAAGATTTCTTGAAAGAAACATTAGACCTTGGCCGGGATGACGTTTTCAAAGTTGACGTGAAAGAAGGATTCTCATTCTTCAACACTGATCCTGAGCATACTGACAAAGTTATGGATATCCTTAACGGAGTTGAATTAGAAGGAAGAAAAATCAACGTTGAAATTTCTAAAAATGACGGTGGCGGAAGAAGCAACTCAAGAAGAGACCACAACGGAAGAAGTGGTGGCGGATTTGGCGGTGGAAGACCTGGTGGCGAAAGAAGCGGTGGTTTCAGAAGCGACAGAGGTGTTGCTCCAAGAAGAGAAGGCGGATTCAGAAGCGATCGCGGAAGCGCTGCTCCATCTGACAGACCTGCAAGAAGAGAAGGTGGTTTTTCATCTGATCGTCCAAAAAGAGAAGGCGGATTTTCTGAAAGAGCACCAAGACGTTCTGATTCACCAAGATCTGAAGCTCCAAGAGCCAGAAGACCAAGAAAAGACTAAATTATTTAGTTAATTTTCTTATAATTATACTGAGACTGCAAAATATCTTAAAGAGTTTTATTACTTTTAACGCCATTCAACAAGGCTATGAGATATTTTGCAGTTTTCTTTTTTTTCCTCCTCTCCAGCGCAGCAATTGCACAGGATTCAAAAATTTCAGCAACCGTAATTAACGACCTTACTTTACTGCCAATGGCCGACGTAAGCATCATTAATATCAATAAGGTAAAAGGTACGACAAGTAACGCAAGCGGTTATTTTGAAATCCCTGCAGAAGTCAATGACACGTTGCACATTTCTACTTTGGGATACAAATCCATCAAGGTAAGGGTGACTAATGACTGGGTTAAGACAAAAAGTACCAAAATCAGAATGACTGAAAAAGCGTATGCGCTTGAAGAAGTCGTTATCAATCAATATAATTTGACTGGTTATTTGGAAATCGACTACAAAATCATTCCTATAAAAGAAAATTACCGCTATAGTATTTCCGGACTTACTTCTGGATATGAAGCTGGCGAATATTCTCCAAACGCTTTCTCAAGAGTCATGGGCTCTATTTTCAATCCGGCAGATATGCTTTATAATTTCTTTGGAAAAAAACCTACGGAATTAAAGCGCTTGAAGGAAATGAAAAAAGACGATGCCGTAAAAAATCTTTTGGCTTCAAAATTTGACCGAGAAACTTTAGGTGCACTTTTAGGAGTTACTTCTACTGAAATTTCTGAGATTCTAGAACGTTGCAATTATTCTGAATCTTTCATTAAAACTGCAAACGACCTTCAGATTATGGATGCTATTAATGACTGTTATGAAGAATATAAAATCTTAAAAGGAAAAAAATAATTACACCAAATTATTGATTTCTTTATAGCGCTGTTCGATTCGCTTGATATCTTTTATTGAGTTTTTCGTCCAGTCTAATCGTATGGAAATCATTTCTTCATCGGAAAGTTTCCAGTCTAAATCTGACTTTCTCAATCGACTCATGATATTTTGGATTATAATTGCCGCTGAAACAGAAATATTCAGGCTTTCGGTAAAACCAGCCATTGGAATTTTTAAAAAACCGTCGGCTTCCTTCATGATTTCTTCAGACAACCCGTCTCTTTCTGTTCCAAAAAAGATAGCTGAAGGTTTTGAAATATCAAAGTCATCCAACAAGCAATCATTTTCATGAGGCGTTGTTGCTATAATTTGGTAACCTTTTTCTTTTAAAGCTTTAACGCATTCTAGATTAGAACCATACCGATTGACGTCAACCCATTTTTGAGCGCCCATTGCAATTTCCTTATCAATGCTTTTTCCGTATTTTTCTTCTACAACATGCAGATTCTGGATTCCAAAAACTTCGCAACTTCGCATTACGGCACTTGTATTGTGCAACTGAAAAACATCTTCAATGGCAATCGTAAAATGATTTGTTCGCTGATCGAGTACTTTTAAAAACTTTTCTTTTCTGTTTTCGGTAATAAATTCCTCTAAATAAGCAAGATATTCTCTTTTTGCGATATTTTCTTTCATATAATTATTGATATTGTAAAATAGAATTCTTAAATTGGCTACACCAAAAAACTGTTATGACACAAGAAGAATTGCTACCACAAATTTACAAAAAAGACGACAGAGCATTCACCCTTTTATATGATATGTACTCAAAAAGTCTTTTTAGCGTCATTCACAACCTCATTCGCGATACTGAAGAAGCCGAAGATGTGCTTCAGGAAACGTTTGTGAAAATATGGAAAAACATCGACAGCTATAATGAAAGCAAGGGAAGATTTTATACTTGGATATTGAATATCGCCCGAAATACATCTATCGACAAACTTCGTTCAAAAGGATATAACAACAGCCAAAAAAACCTTTCGTCTGATAATTTCGTACATCTGCTAGATGACAGCAACAAATTGACAAATCGAATTGACACGATCGGCATTCGAGAATTTGTGAAGAAATTAAAACCAAAATGCATCCAAATCATTGACTTATTATTTTTCAAAGGCTACACGCAACAGGAAGCATCAGAAGAATTAGGAATTCCGCTAGGAACCGTAAAAACGCAAAATAGAAATTGCATTAACGACTTAAGAAACTTTTTAAAAGTATAATGGACAAGCAAGAATATATAGACTCAGGAATTTTAGAACTTTATGTTTTCGGGCGTTTAGACGAAGCCGAATTCAATGAAGTCACTAAAATGGCCGAAAATGACGAAGACATCAAAAACGAAATTATTTCAATAGAAAAAGCGGTTATCAATTTTTCAGAAAGCGTTTCGCCATTTTTATCTTCAGAAAATTATGAAAAGATAAGACAGGCCTTGATGCTGAAGCATGGGGTTGTCGAGATGAAACCAAAATCAAATATTTTCCTATATTTGGGCTGGGCGGCTTCCATTTTATTATTGATCGGAATCGGATACCAATACAAGCAATTGGATGATAAAGAAACACAAATTGGCAACGTTCAAGCTGAAAAAAGCAAATTGCAGGAATCAGTGGTTGACTTGCAATTGAAAAATAAAGAAAGTGAAGAAGCACTTGCACTAGTTCGCGATAATAACAATACCGTGATTGCTTTGGCGGGACAAGAAGTTTCACCAGAATCTTTTGCAAAAGCGTATTGGAATAAAAACACGAAAACCGTTCACATCGATGCTTCAGGCTTGCCAGAACCTCCTGAAGGAATGGTTTATCAAGTTTGGGCTTTGAAATTAAATCCGTTGACGCCGACAAGCATTGGTCTTTTGGAAAATTTCAAAGGAAATGCTAAGAAAATTTTTGCAGTTGAAAATGCTAATGAAGCTGAGGCATTCGGGATTACTTTAGAACCTGCCGGAGGAAGTCAATCGCCAACTTTGGAACAACTTTATACTTTAGGAAAAGCGTAAAACAGCATATCGAATTTACTTATATGTCTTATATGGTTCCATTTACCATATAAGGCATTTAAGTTTAATATAATAAACATGAAAAAGAAACTGGTTATTTTATCAGGAGCCGGAATCAGCGCAGAAAGCGGCATCAAAACATTCAGAGATTCTGACGGACTTTGGGAAGGCCACGATGTCATGGAAGTAGCTTCACCAGAAGGCTGGCATAAAAACAGAGAACTGGTTTTAGATTTTTATAATAAAAGAAGACAGCAACTAAAAGATGTAAAACCAAACAGAGCACACGAAATTTTAGCAGAATTAGAAGCAGATTTCGATGTTCATGTCATAACTCAAAATGTAGACGATTTGCACGAACGCGCCGGAAGCACAAAAGTACTTCATCTTCACGGCGAATTATTGAAAGTAAGAAGCACGAAAAACGAAAACTATGTTTTAGATTGGACAGATGACTTAAATCTTGGTCATTTTGATGATAATGAAAACCAACTTCGACCGCATATTGTTTGGTTTGGCGAAGCTGTTCCTGCTTTAGAAGAATCAGTCGCAATCACAATGCAAGCTGATTATTTAGTCGTCATTGGAACTTCCTTGCAAGTGTATCCAGCTGCGGGATTGATTGATTTTGCAAAACCGGAAGCCGAAATTTTCTATATTGACTTGAATCCGGCGAAAATTTCAAACCTAAAAAATCCATTGGAAATTATTCCAAAAACTGCTTCTGAAGGAATGGAAATTTTGAGAGAAAAATTAGTAAGAAAATAATCAAACGAAAATAGCATTATTTCTAAATCCAATTTGCAAAAATCTTTTATACTTCACTCATATAAAGTATATTTGCGCTTACTTGAACAACAACACAAAATGACAACTTTAACTGAATTAAACGCTATATCGCCAATCGACGGAAGATATAGAAGCAAAACACAATCACTTTCAAATTATTTTTCGGAAGAAGCACTGATCAAATATCGTGTTTTGGTAGAAATTGAATATTTTATTTCGTTGTGCGAAATTCCTTTGCCACAACTGAAAAATGTAGATTCTTCGCTATTTGAAAGCTTGAGAAATATTTACAAAAATTTCTCAACTGCTGATGCACAAGCTATTAAAGACATTGAAAAAACGACAAACCACGATGTAAAAGCAGTAGAATATTTCATCAAAACTGCTTTTGATAATTTAGGCTTATCAGAATATAAAGAGTTCATCCACTTCGGATTAACTTCTCAGGATATCAATAATACAGCCATTCCTTTATCGACAAAAGAAGCTTTTCAGGAAGTATATTTGAAGTCGTTAATCGAATTGACTTCAAAATTAAAAGAATTAAGCGTGGAATGGAATGACATCCCGATGTTGGCAAGAACGCACGGACAGCCGGCCTCTCCTACTCGCTTAGGAAAAGAAATTGCTGTTTTTGTGGAACGTTTGGAAGAACAAATGCGGTTGCTTTTCAATATTCCTTTTGCAGCTAAATTTGGCGGTGCGACTGGAAATTTCAACGCGCATCACGTAGCTTACAAAAATATCGACTGGAAAGAATTCGGGAAGAATTTTGTGGAAGGAAATTTAGGTTTGCAGCATTCTTTTCCAACAACGCAAATTGAACATTATGATCATTTCGCAGCATTTTTTGATGCTTTGAAAAGAATAAATACGATTATAATTGACTTGGACAGAGATATTTGGACGTATGTTTCCATGGATTATTTCAAGCAAAAGATTAAAGAAGGAGAAGTTGGTTCTTCTGCAATGCCACACAAAGTAAACCCAATTGATTTTGAAAATTCTGAAGGAAACTTGGGGATTGCAAATGCTATTTTTGAGCATCTTTCAGCAAAATTACCTTTGTCAAGATTGCAAAGAGATTTGACAGATTCAACTGTTTTGAGAAATGTTGGCGTGCCGATTGGCCACACGATTATTGGTTTTGAAGCAACGCTTAAAGGTTTGAATAAATTACTTTTAAATGCTCCAAAATTTGCTGAAGATTTAGAGAAAAACTGGGCAGTCGTTGCCGAAGCGATCCAAACAATATTGAGAAGAGAAGGTTATCCAAATCCGTATGAAGCCTTGAAAGGCTTGACGCGTACGAATTCTGTGATGAACAAAGAATCGATTCATGAGTTTATTGGAACTTTAGATGTTTCTGAAGAAATCAAAAATGAATTGTTGGTGATTACGCCGAGCAATTATTTGGGAGTTTAAGACTTCAAAAAATATAGTATCAAATCCCGAGATTGGAATGTTTCATTTCATCTCGGGATTTTTTTTTTGAAATTGTTAATTTTTTTTCGGATATTTAGCTACCGTGTTGCCACAAACGGAATCGACAAAGTGCGTCAATAGCCCCGATTGTAGCGGAAATCCTTTTTAATAAAGCGTTATTTTTTTCAAATTTAAAACAGCGACCAACGGAAGCTCGTTTTAAATTTAGAAAAAAAAGCGGTTTTGAAAAAAGATTGAAGCGGAAAGCGGGAAATAGCTTCAAAAAAATAAAAAAATGTCAAACAAAATCCTGATCATATTTGCGCATCCATTGTATGAAAAGTCATCGGCTAACAAGGCTTTGGTGGAAAATATTCCTGATTCAGAGAATATTACATTTCATGATTTGTATGAGACTTATCCTGAATTTGACATTGACGTAAAGAAAGAGCAGCAATTATTGAACTTGCATGATGTGGTAATTTGGCATCATCCGATGTACTGGTACAGCTGTCCGCCGTTGCTGAAGCAGTGGATTGACATGGTTTTGGAGTATGGCTGGGCGTATGGAAAATATGGTTTGGCGTTGCAAGACAAGTTGATATTTCAGGCAATTACGACAGGTGGAAATCAGGAAAATTATTGTGAAACCGGGCGGGAAACGCATACGATTGTTGAACTTTTAGAACCTTTCAAACTGACTGCAAAAGTTTGCCGGATGGAATATTTGCCTCCGTTTGTGGTTCATGGAACGCATAATATGGATGATAAAACTTATGAAGAAAAAGGAATTGAGTATGGAAAACTCTTGAACTATTTGGAAAATAATGAAGTGAATATCCATAAAATTCGCGAGTTTAACTACTTGAATGACTGGATGAAAAACTTGGAAAACAATGGAAAATAACTTTTTTCTTCAGGCGATAATTTATCTTTTGGCAGCCGTGGTTTGCGTTCCGATTGCGAAGAAAATTGGCTTGAGTTCTATTTTGGGCTATTTATTTTCAGGGATAATTATAGGACCATTTGTCTTGGGTTTAATTGGATCTGAAGGGGAAGATTTGATGCATTTTGCAGAATTTGGAGTGGTAATGATGCTATTTTTGATTGGCTTGGAGCTTGATCCTTATAAATTTTGGAAAATGCGCCGGTTCATTTTAGGAATGGGTTCGCTTCAAGTTTTGATTACTTCGCTTGTCATTTTTATCTGCTGTTCGATAATTTTTGATTGGAATTGGCAGACGGCTTTGACCATTTCACTGGCTTTGGCGTTGTCTTCTACAGCAATTGTTTTGCAGACTTTGAAGGAAAAAGGATTGTCTCAAACTTCTGTTGGACGTTCATCTTTTGCGGTTTTGCTGTTTCAGGATATTGCTGTGATACCAATTTTGGCGATAATTCCGTTACTGGTTTCTGGTTCAAATGTAATTCCTGATGATGATTTGCACCATTCTTTGATTTCAAATTTAGACGGCTGGCTGCAGACCTTGATTGTGATTGGGACGATTGTTGCGATTTACTTTGGCGGCAGATTTTTAATTGTTCCGTTGCTTCATGTGATTGCGAAAACTAGGCTGCAGGAATTGTTTACGGCTTCAGCTTTATTGCTGGTTTTATCGGTTTCATATTTGATGCAATTGGTAGGTTTGAGTCCGGCTTTGGGCGCTTTTATGGCTGGAGTCGTTTTGGCTAATTCAGAGTTTCGACACGAATTGGAAGGCGATATTGCTCCGTTTAAAGGTTTGCTTTTGGGTTTGTTTTTCATCGGTGTTGGCGCTTCGATCAACTTCCAATTGATTATTGACAATCCTGTATTTATATTGGTTTTTGGATTTATTCTGACAATGATCAAGTTTTTCGTTTTCCTTGGAATTGGAAAATTATACAAAAAACGAATTGATCAAAATTTTCTTTTTGCGATTGGATTGAGCCAAGCCGGAGAATTTGGATTTGTCATCATGAGCTTTTCGATGGAATTGAATATTATTCCGAATATGCTGGCAAATCAGATTATGGCGATTATTGCAATAAGCATGATTTCAACTCCTTTTTTACTTTTGATAAATGAACGCCTAATCGATCCTTATTTTGGCGTGAAAGAAAAACAGTCAAAATCATACGACGAAATTAACGAACACAATGATGTGATTATGGCGGGTTTTGGAAACTTTGGAAGCACGATTGGACGACTTTTAAAAAACAACGGAATTCCTGCCACAATTCTTGATATGGATTCTGACCGAGTAGATTTATTGCGAAAAATGGGCTTCAAAGTGTATTACGGTGACGCAACCCGATTGGAATTATTAAAAGCAGCTGGCTGTGAAAATGCGAAATTATTCATTGCGGCGATTGATAATCCGACGGCGAATTTAATCGTAATTGAATTGTTGAAAAAGCATTTTCCGCATTTGAAAATTTTAGCGAGAGCCAGAAATAGAAACGATGCTTTTGAATTGGTGGATATGGGATTGGAAAGTATTTACCGAGAAAATTTATACAGTGCCGTTCACCTTGGCGTTGACGCTTTAGTTTTTATGGGACATCGCAGGTATTCCGCAACCCGACAAGGACAGCATTTTATAAAACATGACGAGGAAGCGATTTTCAGATTGGCAAAAAAACGCCATGATAAAAAAGCGTTTATGATTTCAGCTATGGAAGAAATTGAAATGCAGGAACAATTGTTCAAAACCGATTTGTTCAATCCAGTCGGGCCAGGTGATCACGCGTGGGAAAGTGATAATTTGAGAAAAGACAATTTGGAATAAAAAAAGCCGAAATCTAAAATTAGACTTCGGCTTTTTATATAAATTGAAAAATATTATCTCGAATAATTCGGAGCTTCTTTTGTAATCGTCACATTATGAGGATGGCTTTCACCGATGCCGCTTGCGGTGATTCTCACGAAACGTCCTGTTTCTTGCAACGTTTCGATGTTTTTTGAACCGCAATAGCCCATTCCTGCTCTTAAGCCACCGATAAATTGAAGCATACTTTCGAAAAGTTCTCCTTTATATGGAACTCTTCCCACGATTCCTTCTGGAACTAATTTCTTAATATCATCTTCCACATCTTGAAAATAACGGTCTTTAGAACCTTCTTGCATCGCTTCAACAGAACCCATTCCTCTGTAAGATTTGAATTTTCTTCCTTCGAAAATGATTGTTTCGCCTGGAGATTCTTTAGTTCCTGCTAAAAGCGAGCCTAACATTACGCAGTCAGCACCAGCAGCAATCGCCTTTGGAATATCTCCTGTGTAACGAATTCCACCATCAGCGATAACCGGAACGCCCGATCCTTTGATTGCTGCAGCAACTTCAAGAACAGCTGAAAACTGAGGAAAACCAACACCTGCCACAACTCTCGTCGTACAGATGGAACCTGGTCCGATTCCTACTTTTACACCGTCAGCCCCGTTTTCAACTAAGTATTTAGCCGCTTCTGGAGTAGCGATATTTCCAACAATTACATCTAAATCTGGAAAACTTTTCTTTACCAATTTTAAAACATCAACCACGCCTTTCGTATGTCCGTGAGCGGTGTCTATAATTACAGCATCAACTCCTGCGGCAACCAAAGCGGCAGCACGATCAACGGCATCAGCGGTTACTCCCAAAGCAGCGGCAACACGAAGACGGCCAAATCTGTCTTTGTTTGCAATTGGTTTTTGAGTCAATTTTGTAATATCTCTGAAAGTAATCAATCCGACCAATTTATAGTCAGCATTTACCACAGGCAATTTTTCGATTTTATTTTTTTGAAGAATTCCTTCGGCTACTTCAAGCGTGGTTCCTTCTCCGGCAGTAACCAGATTTTCGGTAGTCATCACTTCTAAAATTGAACGGGAATTGTTTTTTTCGAAGCGCAAATCGCGGTTTGTAACGATTCCTTTTAAAGTCTGATTTTCATCAACCACAGGAATTCCACCAATGCTATATTCTCTCATCACTTGTTTTGCATCGCCAACCGTTGCTGTCAAAGGCAAAGTCACAGGATCGATGATCATTCCTGATTCTGCTCTTTTTACTTTTCTGACTTCAGCAGCTTGCTGTTCGATAGTCATATTTTTATGCAAAACGCCAATACCACCTTCTTGAGCCATAGCAATTGCCATTGCACTTTCAGTAACGGTGTCCATTGCAGCGGAAACAATTGGAACGTTTAAGGTAATATTTCGAGAAAATTTAGATTGGATGCTTACTTCGCGAGGTAGAATTTCAGAATAGTTGGGGATTAGCAGAACGTCATCGTAAGTAAGACCTTCTCCGATAACTTTAGTTGAGTGTGCTTTCATGTTGCAATTTGTAGTTAAATTGCGTGCAAATATAGTCATTTCTTAACAGAAAAGAAAATGTTAAGATTTATTTAGCTTTCTCAAATGAAACTATAAATTCTGTACCGCCTTCTGGATGATTTATCACTTGGAGTTTTCCCTTATTTTCTGAAAGAAATTGCTTTACTAAAAGCAGTCCCAAGCCAGTGCCTTCTTCTAATACAGTCCCTTTTTCAGAATCCATTCTTTTTTCAAAATTTAGAATTTCGTCAATTTTAGCCTGCGAAATTTTTGAGCCTGAATTGGTTATATGAAGATTATAAAAAGGAGCGTCTTCAGAATATTTAATCTCAATTTTTCCTCTTTTTGGCGTAAACTTAATCGCATTTGACAATAAATTATTCAAAATCACATGAACATGACCTTTATCTGCCCTAATTTTTTCATCATTTTTGGAATATAGGCGAACAATTTCAATTTCCTTATTTTCGATCATTAAAAGCATTGCCCCCATTGAATCTTGAAGAATATCTTCTAAAACTAAATCTTCCCTATTTGTCCTTGCGCCGTCAAGCTGTGTCATTGACCAATGCAAAAGATTGTTCAGCAACCTTGACGTGCCCTCTACCTGAATCATAAGATGTTCAGTGATAATTTTCATCTCTTCATTTGTAATATTTCCAAATTCTAAAAGTTCTAAAACCTGGCGAATCGACGCAATTGGCGATTTCAAATCATGAGAAAGTATTGAGAAAAGTCTATTTTTTGTATGGTTTAAATCACTTAAAGTTCGATTTTGGCTTGTAATTAAAGCTTTCCTATTTTTAATATCAATATTTTTTCGTTCTAATTCTTCGTATAATTTCTGCTTAAATTTTGTATTTCTATAATATTGATATAGGATTATAAGCAGAAATAAAAGCAGTAAGACCATTGAAATGACGGCGATCCTTCCATATTTCAGCTTTTGTTCTGAGACTTCATTTAGGGTAGATAATTTTTCATTTTGCGACTCTGTAGTTTTTAATTGCAGAAGATTAATCTGCTGGAGTTTGGTTTCATCAAAAAGAGAATCATTATAAATCTTGTTGATTTTCAAATACTTGTATGCTTCCTCAAATTTTCCTTCTGCGTTTAGAACTTCTGCCAAAACTCCCGAAGCTTTGGCAATATCCCACTTGGCCTCCACTTTTTCAGCCATATTAAATCCTTGAAATCCATATTTTTCAGCCGATTTATAATCTCCTTTTTTCAAAAAAGCTTCTGAAAGCCCTGTATAAGAAAACGATAATTCCCAATTATTCGGTTTATTTATATCCGAAATTAGTTTTTTATAATAGTAAATAGAAGAGTCTAAATTATTTCTGAGGTAATGAATACTTCCCAATTTATTCAAAGCAAAATGTTGCATTTCAAAATCTTTATTGGAAATCGCCATCTTATAAGAAAGCATAAAATTTTTATAAGCACTTTCCTTCTTATTAAGTTCTATTTCAGAAATGCCAATATTTAGCAGGTTTTTGCTTAATAAAACTTGATTTCTAGTTTCTTTGTTCAAAACTATTGCGCGCTTGAAGAGCTTAATGGCTTCCTCATTTCGATCAATTCCTTGCTGTACCAATCCTTGCCCCATGAGACATTTTGAAATTCCAAGCTTATTATTTGTCGATTCATAAATTGATAAGGCCTGCATAAATTTTTTCATGGCAATATCATATGAGCCTAAATTATAATAAGTGCCTCCATAATTATGGGCGACATCAGCAATCAGGTCTTTATTTTTAGATTGGTGGGCAAAAAAATCTGCCTTTTCCAAGTATAATTTTGCCTTTGGAAAATCTGTGTAGATATTCTTTTTTGATTCCTCGAGATAGTATTTTACAGAATCATTTGCAGGCGAAGAATAGCCTTTGGAAATAACCAAGAGGGATAAAAACAGTAAAAAGCGTGTTGCAGAAAATTGAAACAAACTGAAAAATTTAAAATGCTAAAATAGAAAATTAATGGTAAACCGTAAAAATTTTAGTGGCTTCATTATAAGCGCTTTCGAAACTCATGGGGCTGGTTTCAGTAGGCGCTTTTTGGGCTGTAAAATAAGACAGCATTTTCTCTGTAGGCATATTGCCCGTCAAATCATCTTTTGCCATCGGACAGCCTCCAAAACCTTGGATAGCGCCGTCAAATCTGCGGCATCCTGATTTGTAAGCCGCATCCACTTTTTCAAACCACTTATCTGGAGTCGTATGTAGGTGCGCTCCAAATTCAATATGCTGGTATTTCGGAATCAAATTAGAAAACAAATATTCAATAACTTCTGGAGTTGAGGAACCGACAGTATCTGAAAGTGATAATATTTTCACTCCCATGTTTGATAATTTTTCGGTCCATTCGCCCACTATTTCCACATTCCACGGATCTCCGTATGGATTTCCAAAACCCATGGAAAGATAAGCAACTACTTCTTTATCAGTCGCATTGGCAATATCTAGAATCTCTTGCAAAGTCACCAAAGATTCTGCAATAGTTTTGTGCGTATTTCGCATCTGAAAGTTTTCAGAAATTGAAAATGGATAGCCCAAGTATTGAATTTCTTTATGTTTTGAAGCAGTTTCAGCGCCTTGCGTATTTGCAATAATCGCCAAAAGCTTGCTTTTTGTCTGTGATAAATCTAATCTCGAAAGCACTTCAGCCGTGTCAATCATCTGCGGAATCGCTTTTGGCGACACAAAACTTCCAAAATCTATGGTATCAAAACCCACACGCAAAAGCGATTGGATATAGTCCACTTTTTTTTCAGTCGGGATAAATGCCTTGATTCCTTGCATTGCATCCCTCGGACATTCGATGATTTTCACTTTTTCCATAGAACTTCAAAGATATGGAAAGTAATATGTTTTACGAAATCGATTTTTTTATTTTGGGAAAATATTTTTTTCTAAAATTTTTCTATTGATTTGCTTGATTAAATTAGGACCTTCATAAATAAATCCGGTATATAATTGAATCAGGCTTGCACCAGCTTCCAATTTCTCAATTGCATCCTCAGCAGAATGAATTCCTCCTACTCCAACAATCGGAAATGATTTATTGCTTTTTTCTGATAAAAATCGAATCACTTCAGTCGAACGTTTTGTCAAGGGTTTTCCTGATAATCCGCCCATTTCAATCTTATTTACAGATTGCAAACCTTCTCTTGAAATTGTCGTATTTGTAGCAATTACGCCCGCAATTTTAGTTTCATTTACAATATCAATAATATCTAAAAGCTGTTCGTCAGTCAAATCAGGAGCGATTTTCAGCAAGATTGGTTTTTGCTTAGGCTTTGCTAAATTTTTGTTTTGCAAAGTCTGAAGCAATTGCGTCAAAGGCTCTTTATCCTGCAAAGCGCGAAGATTTGGCGTATTCGGAGAACTTACATTCACTACAAAATAATCTACATAATCATACAAAGCATCAAAACAAATTTCATAATCTGACGTCGCTTCTTCGTTGGAAGTCAGCTTATTTTTGCCAATATTTCCTCCAATTAAAATGCCATTGTTTTTCTTTAATCTTTCAACAGCTTCCAAAACGCCGCCGTTGTTGAAACCCATTCTGTTTATAATTCCAGAATCTTCTTTTAAGCGAAAAAGTCTTTTTTTCGGATTTCCTTCCTGTCCTTTTGGTGTAAGTGTTCCGATTTCAATAAAACCAAAACCAAGATTAGAAAGTTCTTTATAAAGTTTTGCATCTTTGTCAAAACCTGCGGCCAAACCAACAGGATTTTTGAATTTAAGACCAAAAACTTCTGTTTCTAATCTAGCATCTTTTACTTCATAAAGCGATCTGAAAATTGCAGGAAATCCTGGAATTTTATTTAAAAATCGAAGCGCTGAAAAAGTAAAATAGTGGATTTTCTCTGGATCATACCAAAAAAGAATGGGACGAATAATTGATTTATACATTGCAGTTTAGTTGTGTTTTGCAAAAATAGAAATTTGGTTTGATAAATCTTGAAATTATTATTTACAAAAAAAATCCTTAATTGCTTAAGGATTTTTTGTTTCTGCTTTTGGCGTACTTTCATTTTCTATCGGATTATATTTTTGCGTTTTCCAATCTGGAGAAAGCAACTCTACATAATAATAATGAACCAAATCATTTTTATCGAAAGCACCGTTTTTATTGATATCTTCAATTGTTCTGTAATACAGTCTGTTTTGTGCTTCAACGATATTCCAGTCAATCAATTCTTGAAAATCCTGCGAAATCTTAGTGAATTTTGTTCCGTTAAATTCACTTATGTATAACGATTTTATGTCATTCGCATCTAACTTTCCGTCTTTGTTTGTGTCCATGTCCACGAGCGTATAAACCAGAATTTGCTTCTTAGATTTATCTGCAATCGTATTCAAGAAAGTCGCCGTTTGGATCTGAACTTTTTTATCTGTCAAAGGTCTCAAGGCAGTCGAATCAATATGCTGGAATTTCAGATTTTCAAAATAGCCAGTCAATTCAAAACGGTTGTAATTTGAAATAGCGTAGCTTACTGAATTGGTTTTGCTCGTGCCATAACTTTTGCTATTTCCTTCATAAATACGAACGTCTCCAATCGCATGAATCAGATATTTTGTGCCTTCCATGTGAATTGGAAGATCGGCAATTTTAATTTGTGAAGAATCAGATTTTACTGGAGCTTTGACCGTTTTTGTATCTTCATAGATGACTTTCGGAGTTTCCGTTTTTTCTTTGCACGAAGCCAAAAGCGCCAATGCAATCAGTAAGGAATATTTTGAAAAATTTTTCATTTTTTGCTCTTATAAATAGTAATTCAAATATAAAGATAAAATTGCGAAAGTTTAAATTTATAATCTTGCCGTCAGCTTAACATTGAAAACACGCGTCGTCATATAATTCGGAATTCCGTATTGTGCTTTTGAGTAGACGTCTCTTACCCAAGTATTTGTTATCGCATTTTGGTTGTTGAAAAGGTTGAAAATTTCAAGTCCCAATGACAAATCTTTGAAACGTTTTAACCAATGTCCGTCAGGTCTTGAAGCATTTTTTTCTGTAAAAACATAAGAAAAACCAACATCTGCACGGCGATAATCGCGAAGCCTGCTTTGGTACACATAAGGATCTGCGTAAGAAGGCGAACCTCCTGGAAGTCCCGTATTGTAAACCAAATTCAAATATAATTTCAAGTTAGGGATTTTTTCGATATAATCTTGAAACAAAATTCCGAATTTCAATCTTTGGTCTGTTGGTCTTGCAATATAACCGCGATCATTGATATTTTCCTCGGTTTTCATGTAGCCAAAACTAAACCAAGATTCTGTTCCTGGCACAAATTCTCCGTTCAAACGCGCGTCAAAACCAGTCGCATAAGCTTTCGCATCATTGTTTGCGCTGTAGCGAATTCTGACATTATCTAAAGTATAAGTATTTACGTCAGACATTGATTTATAGTAAGCTTCCGTAACCAATTTGAACGGCCTTGTCCACATCTGGAAACTATAATCATTGCTTAAAACCACATGAATCGACTGCTGTGCTTTTACATTTGGCCTCACAGTTCCCGAAGAATCTCGGAGTTCTCGATAAAATGGCGGTTGGTGATATAAACCTCCTGAAAGCCTAAAAACCATATCCTTATCCCAATCTGGCTTGATTGCAAATTGCGCTCTTGGGCTAAAAGTGGTTTGGCTTTTTCCGCTTTCGCCGTCAGCTTCCACTTGCCAATTGTGTGCTCTGACTCCGGCATTATACCAAACGTCATGTCGCCCGATTGTACTTTTTTTGCTCCATTGAACATATCCTGAAAGCCTGTCAATTTTAGTATAATTCATAGCTCTGACATTCTTAAACGGCACCAACGGGCCAACATAAGGATTGTAAGGCTGGTCATTTTTAGGAAGATTTATTATTGGCGGATTTAAAGAAAACCCGGCAGAATCGATTACTTCCCATTCTACAATTCTATCACGAATATCTTCTCTTGTATATTTAAAGCCCCATTCGATTTTATTATCTTTTATATCATGGAAACCTTTCACTTCAGCATTGAAAATTAAGGCATCCAAATCATTTCTGGCGTGGCTCAATTGCGATCCGATTTCTTCAGAATAGACAATATCGCCAAGACTTCCTGAACCAATATTAGTATCTAATTCACCAAAACTATAATTCGCCAAAATATCAAAATGCTCTTGCTCTAAAGTATGATAAGCGGAAGTAATGAACTTCAAAGTAAATTTTTCATTCACTTTATAAGAAGATTTTATCGCTCCGAAATAAGTTTCATATTTGTCTTTTTCTTGACCTTGATAGAAAACTAAAAGTGCTTTTGGATCATCAATTGTTCCAAAATTTGTCTGGCGACTTAAAGGCTGGTAATTGTATTTATTTTGGGAAATATTGCCTAAGAAGCTCCACTCCCATTTATTCGACGGATTGTAAGTAATGTAAGTCTGTATGTCGGCGAAAGTTGGCTTGAAGTTCGTTTCTGTCTCCTGGCTATTTACCAAAAGGCTGTTATCGCGGTAACGAGCTCCGACGATTGCGGCCCATTTTTGGTTTTTTGAAGCCGATTCAACAGTCAAGCTTCCTCCCAAAAGACTCGCATCAAGTGCAGCAGCAAAATCTTTCGGACGACGGTAAGTAATATCTAAAACGGAAGATAATTTGTCACCATATTTTGCTTGGAAACCTCCGGCTGAAAAATCCACATTTTGGATCATTTCACTATTTGTAAAACTCAAACCTTCCTGCTGGCCAGAACGAATCAAAAACGGACGATAAACTTCAATTTCGTTTACATAAACTAAATTTTCGTCATAATTTCCTCCTCTTACGTTATAACCGCTGCTCAATTCACTGTTGGAATTTACGCCAGGAAGCGTTTTTATAATATTTTCAACTCCCGCATTTGCACCAGGAATTCTCCTGATAGTTGAGGGTTCTAAATTTACAATTCCTTCAACTCTTTTGCGATTATCAACGATGACAACTGTTCCGATCTGCTCGATTTTTTGGCTCAAAACCGGATTAAATTCATAATCTTCGTTAGGCTTCAATTCTATATCGACAGAAGAACTTTTGTTTGACAAATGCGCAAAAACCACAGTGATTTTTCTATTTGCAGGAACTGACAAAATATAAAATCCGGTTTTGTCAGAAGTCGTCGCATTTTTGCCTTGGCTGACTTCAACATCTTCAATAGGTTGATTTTTTTCGTCTAAGATTACACCTTTGATTCTTGCCGTTTGGGCAGATAATGAAAATCCTAAAAAGAGGAAAAGTATTGCAAAAAAAGTATATTTTGTTTTCAAATGCTGTTTATTTATTGTTGCTGACTTCTAAAAAAATGCGACTCAAAGGTAGTGGAATTTCCTATATTATCTGAAACAACTATTTTTAAATCGTTTCTTCCTTCCACAGAAATATTATCATTAAAATCGTAAGAGAGTTTTTTTGTCTTGTAATCATATTCCATCAAAATCCATTTTCCGTTCAAGAAAGCGTTGTAAGCGCCAATTCCAGAAATGCTATCTGAAATATCAACTTCTAAACTACGCTGTTTGCTGAGCCATTTTCCCTGCACAAAATTTGGATTCGTAATTCTTGGCGCTGTCGTATCTTTTGCAAGCTTAAATTCACCTAGATCTTTAGTATAGATTGTAAATGTATTTCCTTTTTTATATGTTTTGTTATATCGAATTCTGTTTCCTTCAACCGAAGCGATGAACGTTTTTTCACGATCAGCTTCTGGAATTTTCACATTATCAAATGCAATCGTAATGTTATTATGAACCGGAACGCTTTCATTATGAAGATAAAGCACGCTGTCTTTTACGTCAAAATCAATATAAAAATTATCATAAAAAGTACCTGCCGGAATAAATACCGACACATCATTTTTTGCATAACTGTTATCTTTTCTAGCCTTCAAGAAAAAATCTGTTTTTTTAACTGATGTCACAGCGGTTGCATTTTCTGGCGAATATTGAATCGGAATATTGATAACACTCTTATTATTATGAAAATCAGAGACTTCAATGCGGAAATTTTCAGTAAGATTTGCAGGCACTTCTACCATTCCATAAGTGTTATTTGAATTTATAATGCTTAAAAGATATGGCTCAGTCATGAAAAGTCGCTGCACTCGCTGTCCTGTTCTCTTGAATCTTCCATAATCAATCAATGCGTTTACATAACGGCCTTCGTCGAAACCAAATGTATTGAAGCTGTAGCCAAAAAATGATTTCCCGTTGCAAAAAGCTTCTACCTTGAAAACGCCATTTTTGTTATAACTATTGTCAAAGAGGTCATAAGTATTTACGCCAAAGGCAATTTTTCCTTTTGCCGTAATTTTTCCAGTGATATAACTGCCGTCTTTTTGCTGGGAAAGGCTTACTTCAATCGGACTATTGCTTTGATTTACAGCTGAACTGTCGCCAATCGGATAAACTACGACATTATTTATAATTGGTGTCCTGGTATCTTTTATCTGCACGTCAAAACCAAAAAACATCGGATTGATTATTTTTTCAGTTTTAGTATCTCTAAATTCAAAATGCAAGTGCGGCCCGCCAGAACCGCCAGTATTTCCTGACAAGGCTAGAATATCTCCTTTTTTAACTACAAGCTCATTTTCACCTGGAAACATCTCAACTTCGTAAGATTGCTGCGCATATTGGATTTTTTTGATGTAAGCTTCAATTACTGGAGAAGCCTTTTGGAGATGGCCATAAACAGTAGTAAATCCGTTTGGATGCGTAATATAAATTGCTTTGCCATATCCCCAAGTCGAAATTTTAATTCGGGAAATATAGCCGTCGGCTGCAGCATAAACATTCAAGCCTTCTTTTTGTTGTGTCTTGAAATCCAGACCGGTATGAAAATGATTTCCCCTTAATTCGCCAAATGTTCCTGACAGATATAAAGGAATATCAAGCGGTGACCTGAAATAATCTTTTGGATAATCATTTTGAGCAATGGAAGCAATTGAAATCAGCAAGAAAAAAAGGCGCAATATCATCGTTTTGGTTTTTTTGCTAATATAAAAAAAACATAGATTGAATTGAACCAAAACGCAATTAAAATGTGCTTATTGCCAAACTATTTATTTGGATTTTTAATTTCATACCAAACTTCTTCAGTTCCTTCGTATTCAAAAGAATTCACAAATTGCATTCCGACTTTTTCGAGAACTTTTCGAGAGCCTAAGTTGTCAAAATCGGCATACGCATTAATTACTCGAAGATTCATTTCATTGAAACCAAAATCGACAAAAGCTTTTGCCGTTTCAAAAGCATAGCCTTTTCCCCAATGTTTCTGGATAAATCGATAGCCTAAATCATAGAAAGTTTCATGCCCGTTGACATTTTTTTCTAATTTCAATCCAGACCAACCGATGAATTCGCCAGTTTCTTTTAAGATTACAGCCCAGCGCCCGATTCCGTTTTCAAGATATTGCTGGCGAATATTGGCAATTGCTTCACGACTTTCTTCAATAGATTTCACAGGATTATTTCCCAAATAAATGTGCACTTCAGGATTTGAATCAAGCTCAAACATTCCGGCATCGTCTGTCGGAAGCAATTCTCTCAGCAATAATCTTTCTGTTTCTATTGAAGTTTTCATCGTTTTATTTTTATTGGATACTCACTTTAAAATCGGTAATCACGTTGTCGGCTTTGCCATATTTTGATTCATCAATAAATAGTTCAACCGCCAAGCTTGTCGCCGAACCCAAAACAATATTTGATTGGTTATTGTTTTTCATAATCACGTCAATTCCCGCTTCTTCTAATTTTGTTTTCAACGCCGTGGCTAAAATCTCGCTTCCAGAAAACACTTTCATTAATCCCATTGTAATTTTATTTTTAGTTATTTAGTTTTCATTTTCTTCGTCTTCCTCCTCAATATCCTCATCATCCATTTCAAAAAACACCGGCTCAATCATAATTCTGTCGGCAAAACTGTCAATTCTTTCCGTAATATTTTCAGAAAATAAAATACGTTGGGTTTTCCCCATTGCTTCTGACATTCTTGCTAATTTGGTGTCAAAACGAAGACGCAAAAGTTCATCTGCATCTTCAATAATGTACATTTTCAAGCGATTTACGTCAAAACCAGCCGAAGCAAACATTTCGCTGATTCGATTCGGAGTTCCGATTAAAACGTCGATTCCCAGGGAAATATGGTTTTTGTCAAAGTCAATATCTCCTTTGTCGTGAACACCATAAACTCTTAAATCAGTATAATTTCCAAGTTCTTCAAAGAGAATTTTCATCTCAATCAACTTCTCTTTATTTGGAACTATAATCAACGCTCTCGGCGATTCTTCAAATTCTTTTTCCAATCTTTGGATAACATTCAGCACCAAAGTCGTCGTTTTTCCTGATTTTGCAGGAGCGATAATTACGCAATCTGCGCCACTTTTAATGGTTGAAAAAGTTTCTCGTTGCATTTCATTGGCTTCGGTCAAACCTTTTTCAATTAATGCTTTTTGAAGATTTTCGTTTATTTTTTTTAGTATCATTTTTTTAATTAATTAGGAAAAAGCCAATAGCTAATAGTTCTCTCACTTTTGCCTCTTGGCTAATTTCTCTTGGCTTACTTTATTTACTTGCAAAAAGCTTCACATCCGTTTCAGATATTTCGCTTCCGCCCAGGATTATCAGTCTTTCGATCACGTTTCTTAATTCACGGATATTTCCCGTCCAGTCATATTCTTTTAGCAAGGCAATGGCATCATCAGAAAACTTCTTTTGCGTATTTCCTTGTTCCGAAGCGATTTTTTCAGTAAAATGATTTATCAACAACGGAATGTCATCACGCCTGTCATTCAAGGCCGGAACTTTGATTAAAATTACTGCCAATCTGTGGTATAAATCTTCTCTGAAACGCCCTTCTTCGATTTCTTTTTTCAAGTCTTTATTGGTTGCCGCGACAACTCGAACATTCACTTTTATATCTTTGTCAGCACCAACTCTTGTAATCATACTTTCTTGCAAAGCACGCAAAACCTTGGCTTGAGCAGACAGGCTCATATCTCCAATTTCATCTAAGAAAATAGTACCGCCGTCTGCTGCTTCAAATTTTCCAGCTCTGTCTTTTACTGCGGAAGTAAAGGCTCCTTTTACGTGCCCAAACAATTCGCTTTCAATCAATTCTGACGGAATTGCCGCACAATTTACTTCAATTAAAGGCGCATTTGAACGTTCGCTTTTTTCATGCAATTGATGCGCAACCAATTCTTTTCCAGTTCCGTTTGGACCTGTGATTAAAACTCTGGCGTCAGTTTGAGCTACTTTTTCGATGATTTCTTTGATGTGGTTTATCGCATCGCTTTGGCCAATCATTTCGTAGTTTTTGCTGACTTTTTTCTTCAGAATTTTATTTTCTACGACCAATTGTTTTCTGTCCAATGCATTTCTTACCGTGTTTAAAAGTCGGTTCAAATCTGGCGGTTTTGAGATGTAATCAAAAGCTCCGAGACGCATTGTGTTGATGGCAGTTTCCAAATCTCCGTGTCCGGAAATCATCACCATCGGGATTTCTGGTTTTATTTTTTTAACGGCTTCGAGCACTTCTACTCCGTCCATTTTTGGCATTTTTATGTCGCAAAGTACCAAGTCATAATCGTCGTTCTTTATTTTTTCGAGTCCTTGCTGGCCGTCTTCTGCTTCTTCAACTTTATAGGTATCATTTTCTTCAGAAAGGATTTTTGTCAAAACTCTTCTGATGGCTGCTTCGTCTTCTATGATTAATATTTTGGGCATTCTTTTTTGGGTTTAAGATTTTTGGTTAGGGTTTTAAGCTTCTCAAAGTTACTTAAAATCAGTTGAAATTTGGTTAACTTTTTCCTAAGTCTGCACGGTTTAGACAACGTTTATCGACAAAGATTGGTCCAGAAGTTTACAAAAATTCAAATGGTTTCTCAACTAGCCCCGATTGGCGGCAGTAGCTTTTTTCTTCCGATTCGGAGAAAAACTACTGCAGAAAGCGGGAATTGCCTTTCCTGAAAATTTACTGGCGATTCGCTCTCCGAACTTCTTCAGGACAAGACTGAAAAAACTTAGTATTTAAGCCATTTGTATAATTCTTTCCATGTTGGTTTTTTACCATACATCAAGATTCCGATTCGGTAAATTTTTGAGGCAAACCATACAACTAAAAAGAAGGTTCCGAACAAAATAGCCAATGAAATCAATATTTGCCACCAAGGCACGCCAAACGGAATTCGCATCAGCATGACGATTGGAGACGTTAATGGAATCATTGAAAATGTGGTGGCTACGGTTCCGTGCGGGTCGTTTAATACGCTGAAAAATCCAACATAAACGCCTAACATTAATGGTAAAATTATCGGCAATAAAAATTGCTGTGAATCGGTTTCATTGTCTACCGCGGCACCGATTGCAGCGTAAATGGAACTGTATAAAAAGTAGCCTCCGACAAAATAAACTAAGAATGAAATGACCAAAGTGATTAATGGAAGTTTGGTAATTTCATTGACGTAGAGCTGTAAATTGCCCAATGAACCTTCAGCTGCGGTTGTCGCCATTCCTGCTGCTGGCGGTGTGATATTGATGCCTAATAATAAGGATGCGACGAAAAATAACGTGCCTGCCAGGATTGCCCAAATGACGAATTGCAAGACTCCGGCCATTGATGTACCGATGATTTTTCCCATCATTAATTGGAACGGTTTCACTGAAGAAATGATGATTTCGATAATTCGATTCGTTTTTTCTTCGATGACGCTTCGCATAACCATATTGCCATAAATGATGATGAACATCATAATTAAATATCCGAAACCTGCGCCAATAAAGACTTTTATGTAATTCAATCCTTTGACATTTTCTTCTCCAGAAGCTTTTGAAAGCGAAATGCTGACTTTTGCTTCGGCATTTTTAATGGCTAAAGTATCTAGTTTTGCAATTTCAAAGTTTGATTTTGTAAGGCGTTTTGCAATGATTTCTTCTAACTCGGCAACAAAATCTGGATCTGGGCTTTCATTTGAAATGTATTTGATTTCATTTGCCAGTTTCTTATTGTCCAAATCTTTTGGAATTACAAGCAAAGCTTCAAACTTTTCTGCGTTGATGCTGTCTTTCAGCGAAGCCAGACTTTCTTTGCTTCTGTCAACGTAATTGTAATCTTCAGAATTTTTGAAATCGTTACGAAAAAGACCAGATTCGTCATGGATGGCGATTGCTTTTACGTCTGATTTCATCGTACTCAAATATCCGACAAATGCGGCCAAACCTACCATCAATAACGGACTCAAAAAGGTCATTACGATGAAAGATTTATTGCGGACTTTGGCAATGAATTCTCTTTTTATGATTAATGTTAATATGCTCATTTTTTTGGATTTTTAGACTGTTAGATTTTTAGATTCTTCGAATTAGATTAAAATCTATTTTGAAACAGTTTGGATAAAAATATCGTTTACGCTTGGAATTTTTTCTACGAAATGCGTTACTTGTCCGTTTTGTGTCAAGATATTCAGCAATTCGTTTGGCGTTGAATTCCCAATTTGGATTTCGAGTTTTAAATCATCGTTTAAGGATTTAAAATTAGCTTGACCTACGGTAAATTTCTGAGTCAATTGATACATCAAACCTTCGACATTTGAAGACATGATTCCGATTTCAAATGTATTTGAACGATATTCTTTCTTTACGTCGATTAATTTTCCCTCGATTAATTTGTTTGATTTGTGGATCAGGGCGATATCGTCGCAAAGTTCTTCCACGCTTTCCATTCTGTGGGTTGAGAAGATAATTGTAGCACCTTGTTTTTTAAGTTCTAAGATTTCGTCTTTGATCAGATTTGCATTTACAGGGTCAAATCCGCTGAAAGGCTCGTCAAAAATCAGCAATTTTGGTTTGTGCAAAACCGTAACCACAAATTGAATTTTCTGCGCCATTCCTTTTGAAAGCTCTTGGATTTTTTTATTCCACCAACCTTGAATTTCCAAACGGTCGAACCAATAATCCAACTGTTTTTTGGCCTCAGCTTTTGAAAGTCCTTTTAATTGGGCAAGATAAAGTGCCTGTTCGCCGACTTTCATGGTTTTATATAAGCCGCGTTCTTCTGGCATGTAGCCGATATCTTTTACGTGCGCTAAATTTAAAGGTTCGCCATCAAGCAAAACTTCGCCTTTGTCTGGCATCGTAATTTGGTTGATAATTCTGATTAATGAGGTTTTCCCGGCGCCATTTGGGCCAAGAAGTCCGTATATGCTTCCTTTTGGAACCTGCAGTGAAACATTGTTTAAAGCAGTATAATCGCCATATTGCTTGACTACATTTTTAACTTCAAGTATGTTATTCATTATGCTTTTTGATTTGTGTAAAAGTAAGGAATTGGAGAATGAAATTTGGTAAAATTTCAAAAAAAACCCACCCTTATTTGCACAAGGATGGGAAAAATTGCTATGAAAAAGAAAATTACTAGCTAACTAGTAATTTTCAAATATATAAAAAATTTGAATCACTATGAAAACATATCCTTAACTTTTTCAAAAAAAGATTTTTCGCTCTTTTCAGGATTTGGGATAAAATTTTCGTCTGTAAGTGATTTCTCAAAGAATTGTTTTTGCTCTTTGTTGAGCGTTTTTGGCGTCCAAACATTCACATGAACTAGCAAATCGCCGTTTCCATAACCGTTTATGCTCGGAATTCCTTTGCCTTTCAAGCGAAGAATTTTACCAGATTGGATTCCTTCTTCTAACTTGATTCTTACTTTTCCATTAACCGCTTCGATGTCTTTTGAAATACCTAAAACTGCTTCCGGATAACTGATATACAAATCTAAATGTAAGTTTTCTCCTTCTCTTTTTAAGAATTCATGCTCAATTTCTTCAATGGCAACTATCAAATCACCTGGAATACTATTGTTTCCTGGTGCGTCATTTCCTTTATTTGAAACTTTCAATTGCATTCCGTCAGTTACACCAGCTGGAATTTTGATTGAAACCGTTTCATCCTCCAAAAGCATTCCTTGCGCATCGGCATCTTTTGGTTTTGCGTCTAAAATTTGACCTGAACCACCGCAAGTTGGGCATGTTGAAGCCGATTGCATTCTGCCCAAAATCGTATTGGTAACGCGCATCACCTGACCTTGACCATTACAAGTCGAGCACGTTTTATAAGAAACGCCTTTCGCTTGAATTTTCCTCTTAACTTTTACTTTTTTCTCAACGCCATTTGCAATTTCTTCCAAAGTCAATTTCACTTTGATGCGAAGATTGCTTCCTTTTACCCTGCGTGGTCCAGAATTGCCGCCACCGCCGAATCCGCCACCAAAACCGCCGAAAATATCACCGAATTGGCTGAAAATGTCGTCCATGTTCATGCCGCCACCGTGGAATCCGCCACCTCCAGCACCACCGTCAAAAGCTTGGTGACCAAATTGATCATACTTCGCTTTCTTCTGAGGATCGCTTAAGACTTCATAAGCTTCAGCCGCTTTTTTGAAATTCTCTTCCGCTTCTTTATTTCCTGGATTTTTGTCAGGATGGAATTCAATCGCTTTTTTTCTGTAAGCTTTTTTAATTTCAGAAGCATCCGCAGATTTTGAAATGCCTAATATTTCGTAAAAATCTTTCTTCATTTGTATACTTATTACGGAATTATTGTCCGATAACTACTTTTGGAAAACGGATGATTTTGTCTCCCAATTTGTATCCTTTTTCTAATACATCAACAATCTTGCCTTTCATTTTGTCAGACGGAGCTGGAATTTGCGTGATTGCTTCAGCAAAATCAGCATTGAAAGTATCGCCGGCTCTTACCTCAACTTCCTCAAGGCCTTTTGATGTCAGCGTGTTTTTTAATTTTTCATGAATTAATGTCACTCCTTTCAAGAGATTTTCGTCTTCTGATTTAGAAATTTCGATCAAAGCTCTGTCAAAATCGTCTAAAACTGGCAAAATTGCCTGCAACACTTCTTGGTTTGCCGTTTTGAAAAGCTCCATGCGTTCTTTTGAAGTTCTTCTTTTATAATTTTCGAATTCTGCAAAAAGACGAAGATGTTTGTCTTTTTCGGATGCCAAATCTTGAGTCAATTGTTCTTCAACGCTTAATTCTTCTACTACAATTTGTTCTGCATTTGCATTTGCTTCAATTGTTGCGTCATCGATTTCCTGCTCTTTTTCTGGGTTTTCAGCATTCATAGTGTTCTTATTTTTAAAAATATTCTTAAATTTCATTTTCTGCTTTTCGAGGGATTGCAAAAGTACTGCCATTTGTGTATAAATGTCAAATTGTCACATTTTTTTTTACAGCCGCAATGTTAAGCACAATTTATGGAGAAGTTGAAAAAGGGAAATGGCGATTGATTATAGCCCCGATTGCAGTGGAAATCTTTTTGTGCCGGGGTTTGGCAAAAAAATTGGAACGGAAAGCGGGACGAAATTTAAAAAACGCCTAAAGCTTGTGCTTCAAAAATTTCTTTTAATAAAACTTTATGACGTTTATTAAATTGCTTTTGATATGTTTGCGTTGATTACAATTCGTTTTAAGTAAAATAATTACTGATTTATAACATAAAAAATAAGGACAGAAGGTTAGCGAAACGCTACGAAATAATTGTTAATTCACCCCAAAAAAGAGCTCCATTTGAAGAAAGTGGAGCTCTTTTTATTTTTGAAGAATTGCTTTGAGCGCTTTTTCTAGAGTTCTATATTTAAAGACAAATCCGTTGTCTTGGGCTTTTTGCGAGCTCACATTTTGACTTGCAATCAAAAGAATGTGCATTTCGCCAAGCATTAATTTTAGTAGAAATTCAGGAATATTTGGCATGAAATAAGGCTTTTCTAAAATTTTAGCTACGGTTTTTGTAAGCTCTTCATTGTCTACCGGATTTGGTGCCGTGGCATTGTAAACTCCTTCCCAATTATTTTGGATTGCAAAGTAGTAAAGGTGCGTCAAATCGTCAATATGAATCCAAGATTGCCATTGTTTTCCTGAACCGTAAGCGGAACCGGCGCCCAATTTTATAGGTTTCAATAGCTCTTTGAGCATTCCTCCTTTTTTTGCCAAAACCAAGCCGGTTCTGATTTTGCATACTTTTATGTCTAATCTTTTAAATTGATCTGCGGCTTGTTCCCATTTCACGACAACTTGCCCTAAAAAAGAATCGTCTATTGATTTGTTGTCTTCTGTATAAACGTTTTCTAAACTATCTGGATAAATACCGATTGCCGATGCTGAAACCAGCTGTTTCACTTGATTTGGATGTGATTTTAAAGTGCGGTAAAGCAAATTTGTGGAAAGAATTCTGCTTTCAATAATTTCTTGCTTATTTTTTTGTGTCCACCGCATAGAAATAGGCGCTCCGGCGAGATGAACTATCGCATCGACTCCCAAAAGGCAGTTTTCATCGATTTTTCCTTGTTCTGGATTCCATATAAACCCTTGATAATTGGGCTCGTTTTTAACTTCCTTCTTGCTTCTTGCTAAATAATGAATCGAAACTCCGTTTTGCAAAAGCAGTGAAACTAGTTCGCTCCCAATTAAACCTGTCGCTCCTGTAATTAGTATTTTCATGGCATATTTCTTTCTTTCAAATTTACGTTTGAAAGACTGTAATTAAATGTTAATTAACCCGAAGTTAAGAGGTGTTTGCAGTTGTGAAATTACAAAGTTGCTAAGTTTTGTATTGCATATAATTGTTTTGAAGCAAAACTACTTCACGCGAATACTCCATTCAAAATCCATTTCAGAAACCTGCTCCCCTTTTTCATTCACTCCGATCGATTTCATCCAAAAAGTCTGGCCTTCGCCAGTCGCAATGGTTTGCTTGATGGCTTCTTCAATGAGATGTCCGTCTTTGCAGGTGAAAAAGATTCTTCCCGTAGCTTTTTTAGTAAAATTGCCTTTATTATTAGCAACAAGCATGGAAATTTTGCGTCCGCTCTTCTTTATATGGTACATAACCAAAGCTCCTGTAGCCAATTCTGCCGCCATTGCTTGCACTGCAAAATACATTGAATTAAACGGATTTTGGTTAATCCAGCGGTGTTTTACTGAAACCAAACAAGTAACTGCGTCGATTTCCTTGACTCTAACACCACTGATAAATGCGGAAGGAAGTTTAAAAAATAGAAAAGAATTTAGTTTTCCTGCTGTGAATTCCATGTGTTTATATTTTATGGAAATATAGTAAATAAGATCTAATCATTAAAATTTAGAAGATTTAATTGTGAAAGTTAATTTTTCATAAATTATAAAAAAGCAAAATAGACACTGACAAACAAAGGATTACACAAAATAAAACTAAACACATTTGTTAATTTTATGTTAAATATAGGTACTATGCAAAACAAGATACTGTTTTTTAGCCATATATTTGCATAGGATATTATTATATACTTTTAATCATGGAAACAACAAATCAAAAAACCACCGCCGCATTATTACACTTTAGTGCAATGACGCAATACTTTTTCCCTTTAGGAAATTTTATTTTTCCAATCATCATTTGGGCAATTGCAAAAAAAGATGCCGCTTATGTTGATCATCACGGAAGACAAGCCGTAAATTTTCAATTGAGCCTTCTTTTATACACTTTAATATTATGTTTTATCTCAATTCCGATTTTCATTTTTACAATTTTTAAAAATGTTCCGGTAAATGCAATTATTAACGACGAGAATTTTGTTTTCAACGGACATAATTTCAATATCGAAAATATTACAGGAATTGTAGTCGTAGGATTGACCGCCGTTTTTATTTTCATAATGCTGAAAGCCGCAGAATTCTTCCTAGTTATATATGCTACAATTAAGGCCGCAAACGGAGAGCTTTATAAATATCCGCTGACAATCAATTTTATCAAAGCCGAAAACAAAAACACCTTAAAAAATGAAATGCCAGAACCGTCGCAAGCTTAAAACCCGAGTTTCAATCATCATCAAAAATCAAACAGTTAAAAATTAAACAGGAGTAATCAACCTGAAATCATCATCAATCATCAATCATCAATCAAAAAAACGAACATTATGACAAAAATTATCATCACAGCAGTAATGGCACTGGTCTCATTTTTGGCCCAGGCCCAAGTTTCAGAGTTCAGAAAAACAGGAAGTTTTTCAAAAATTGAAGTAGAATCTGGAATCGAGTTAATTTATTCTGAGAACAGCAATGTCTCTATAAAAGCAGAAGCGGAAAATGAAAAAGATTTGAGAAACTTAGTTACAGAAGTAAAAGGAAAAACATTGAGAATTTATTATGTAACTGAAAATAAAACCACGATATCAAATCCGTTGAAAATTTATGTAAATGCCAATACCGTAGATTCTTTCAAGGCAGTTGCAAATGCAAAAATTATTTTTAAGAATTCAGTAAAATCCGAAGAAATTCAAATCGATGTCGCATCAGGCGCAAGTTTTACCGGAATTCTTGCACAAAATGCAAAAGTCACAGTAAATGCAAGCACGGGAGCCCTATTTTGCGGGCAAGTTGAAACAGACTATTTAAGTGGCAATTTTAAAACCGGCGCGACAGTCAGCCTTTCTGGAAAAGCAAAAAAAGCAGTTTTAAATACAAGTTCAGGTTCTTTTTGCACTGCTAAAAATTTAGCTTTAGAAAATGCAACGATTAATGCAAAAGAACTTTCGTCGGTGCTGATAAATGGAAGGGGAAAGATAAATGCAAATGCCGAATCAGGTTCTTCTATTACCTATTTTGGCAAACCAAAAGCGGTAAATATAGCAGAAAATTCTATCGCAATAAATAATAGAAAACACAGCCAATTGCTAATAGCAATGGATTGATCAAGGCATCAACAACAAAACATAAAGTTTAAAAAAATTTAAAAGCACATTATGAATATTGAAAACACAAAAGCCCAGATGCGCAAAGGAGTGCTGGAGTTTTGTATCTTATCAGTCTTAAAAGAAAAAGATGCATATACTTCTGAAATATTAGACACCTTGAAAAACGCAAAATTACTCGTGGTTGAGGGAACAGTTTACCCTCTTCTAACAAGATTAAAAAACGACGGTTTGCTCGGCTATCGCTGGGAAGAATCTACTTCAGGACCACCAAGAAAATATTATGGACTCACTGAATTAGGAAAACAATTTTTAAAAGAATTAAATGGCACTTGGACTGAATTATCTGATGCCGTAAACATAATAACCAGCCAAAAATAAAAGTCATGAACAAAACAGTAAATATCAACTTAGGAGGAATGTTTTTTCACATCGATGAAGATGCGTTTCAAAAATTAAACCGCTACTTTGAAGCTGTAAAACGCTCTCTTTCAAATTCTACCGGAAAGGATGAGATTATGAAAGATATCGAAATGCGTATCGCTGAATTGCTTACAGAAAAAAACAAAGGCGAAAAACAAGTCGTTGGCATCAGAGATGTGGAAGAGCTGATTACCGTAATGGGACAGCCTGAAGATTACAGAATTGACGATGAAGATGCCGATGCAATTTATCCAACAAATTCTTCTAAAAAAATAAAGAAAAAACTGTATCGCGATAAAGATAAAGGAATGCTTGGTGGTGTTGCTGCTGGTTTTGGGCATTACTTTGGCATCAATCCGCTTTGGATTAGAATTCTTTTTATCATTTCTCCATTCATGACTTTTGGAACAAGCCTTGTTATCTATATTTTACTTTGGGTTTTAATGCCATCAGCTGAAACTACAACTGAAAAGCTTGAAATGACGGGAGAACCGGTAACAATTTCTAATATCGAGAAAAAAGTAAGAGAAGAATTCGAAAATATTTCAGACAAATTCAAAAGCGTAGATTATGACAAATTCGGAAAACATGCCAAAACCGGAGCTGAAAAGTTCGGAAATAATTTAAGCGAAATAATCCTGAGAATTTTTTCGATCCTCGGCAAAGTCATAGGAGCTTTTCTTGTTGTCACTGCGGCTTCTACTCTGGTTTCGCTTATTTTATTCGTAATTACTACAGGATCAATTTCTTTTACAGATTTTCCTTGGCAGAATTATGTAGAAAATTATGTGGAATTTCCACTTTGGGCTGTTGGATTATTGGCACTTGGCGCTGTTGGAATTCCGTTTTTCTTCTTATTGATCTTAGGCTTGAAATTGCTGATTGCCAATATGAAATCAATCGGGAATATGGCAAAATATACGCTGCTTGCCCTTTGGGTAATTTCTGTTGGAGCCTTGATTGCCCTTGGATTAAAACAGGCTACGCAAATTGCTTTTGATGCAAAAACAGTTCAAAAACAAAAAATCGAATTAGCTGCAAACGACACGCTTTACATCAAGTTCAGGCACAATGATTATTATGCAAAAAACATCGATGACAACCATGCTTTCTTGATCGCTCAAGATTCTACCGGAAAAGAAATTATCTATTCAAATAATATCAGGTTCCAAGTAGTTAGAACAGATGCTAAAACGCCTTACATACAAATTGAAAAAGAAGCACAAGGAAGATCATTTCAGGAAGCAAAACAGCGCGCTGAGCAAATTAAGTATGACTTTAAGATTGAAGGGAACCAATTGATTTTAGACAATTATTTGACAACAGAGGTGAAAAACAAATTCCGCGACCAAGAAGTGGAGATCTTCTTGTATCTTCCGGATGGTATTTTCTTCAAGCCAGATACTAAAACTGTTAGAAATTATGACAATACAGATAATTCTTTCTTCGATTTATGGTATGATTCTGATGATCACATTTATAAAATGGAAAGTTCTCAAGTAAAATGTTTAAATTGCCCTGCCGGAAATGTAGATAAATATGGCAATGAATATCCTGACGGATACGGCTATGATTCTGAAGAAGGAAAAACGCAAACCATTATCACAACAGATAGCACGCAGACTACGATTACGGTAGACGAAAAAGGCGTAAAAATTAAAAATGAAGTCCCTTTAAAAGAATCTAACCAAAAACCAAAAGGGCTTCACAGAGATATAAACGGTGTAATTATTAAAAACAATTAGTCATGGTAAAATTTATAATCTACTTAATGAAACTTTTGATCGCAATTTTGGTTTCTATTTTCTTTACTTCTTGTCACTTTAACGGCAATTTTGACGGAATCAAAGGCAGTGGCAATGTGATCACAGAAACTAGAACTATCAAAGAAAATTTCAGAAAAATAGAAGTAAATTCAGGAATCAACTTGGTTGTTGAACAGTCTGAAAATAAATCAGTGACTATTGAAGCAGACGATAATATTGTTTCGCACGTGACTACAAGAGTCGAAAACGGAACCCTGATTATTGATACAGATTCTGGTTTTAATACTGAAAAAAGCCCAACAGTTGTTGTAAAACTTCCAATCATTTCTGGATTGACAGCTTCTAGTGGTTCAAATATCAAGACTAACAATAAGCTTGTCACTGAAAATATCGCAATCAAATTTGACAGCGGAAGCTCGGGAGAAGTGGAAGTCGAAGCTGATTTCATCAAGATAGAATCTGAAAGCGGCAGTTCTGTTGACGTTTCAGGAATCGCATTAAAAGCCGAAGCCAATTCATCAAGCGGCAGTGAAATCGATGCCGACAGTCTCAACGCAAACGAAATTTTTGCAGATGCCAGCAGCGGAAGTTCCATTTCTGTTGATCCGATAGTAAAACTTGATGCCCATGCTTCAAGCGGCGCATCGGTAACTTACAAAACCTTGCCAAAAACATTGACCAAAGAAGAAAGCTCAGGCGGCAGCGTTTCTGCACAGAATTAAAAAAACACAAATCCCGATAAGCAATTGTCGGGATTTTTTTTTAAACTTATAGAGAAATATCTAGCATCGGCTATCGTTCACATTTTTGTTTATATTTGTCAGACAATACAAACAGATATGAAAAAATTTATACTCTTAGCCTTTATCATCAGTTCTGCAATTTCTTTTGCGCAAAGCAAAGAAAAAATTAAAGGCACAAAAACCGTTACAATCGCTCCAAGAGAAGTGAAAAGCTTTGAAAATCTGGAAGTTGAAGATAATATAGAAATATTTTTAGTAAAAGGCGAAACCAATGCCTTAGAAATTGAAGCCGACGAAAACCTTCACGAAGTAATCGCTTCTGATTTAAACGGAGGAACGCTTCGCCTGACGACGACAAAAAACGTAACCAGCTATAAAAAATTAAGCGTCAAAGTGACTTACACTGACGATTTGAAAATGGTTACTGCCAAGCACGAATCGACTATCAATGCGCTTTCTGACATTGAACTTGACAATATTACTTTTAAAACTTATGATTATACAAAATTGTTTTTGAACGTAAAATCAAGGCTGTTCACGATTTTCGCCAATGACAAATCAAAATTAGAATTAAACGTAAAATCAGAAACTGCCGCAGTCGAATTAAGCAAAAATGCAACGATGAAAGCATTGATTTCTTCAGAATATTTGAAGTTCGACATGTACCAAAAATCAACGGCCGTAATCGAAGGCGATATCGTAGACTTAAAGCTAAGACTAGACAACAACTCAAATTTCACAGGAAAAAACCTTACCTCAAAAGTGGCTGAAATTACTACAGAAGCTTATGCAACAGGAAGCATCTTGGTAACTACAGAAGCAAAAATCAGCGCCTCGGGCAAGTCAGAATTGCAATTGTTTGGCGAACAGAAAATTGAAATCATCAAATTTTCTGACAGCGCAATCTTAATGAAAAAGCCTACCAAATAAGCATTTTATTGACTTACATCAATCTTTCTTCTTTTTAGTTCGAGCATCTTTGCCACTATTAATTACAAATAGTCTAAAAATGAAAAAGAAGTATTTTAAGTATGTCAATACTTTATTTGTTGTAGTGCCAATGACCTTGATCATGGCTTTTGTGGGACTTGTCAGAAATTATGGCTTTGGCGAAGATTGGTTTTTTAAATTCTTAAATGCCTGGAGCGTCATGCTTCCCGTTGCCTATTTAGCCGCTTTCCTGATTATTCCAAGGGCTAGAAAACTGGCAGAAAAAGTAACTGCCGAAGACAAGAATGCACAAACAATCCGATTTTAAATTGATCGGATTTTTTTGTTTTACGAAGAACTGAATATTCTAAATTTGTAAAAAACCTACAGCGAATGCCTGAACAGCTGACTAAATTTATCAAAGACAAAATTGCTATTTCTGAAAAAGATCTAGAAACAATATTGCCTTATTTCAAGCCGGCATCCGTTAAGAAAAATGAATTTTTAGTAGCCCAAGGAGAATTTGGGCAACAGCTTTTCTTTGTCAAAAAAGGCTGCATCCGAATTTTCTTTATCAATGAAGAAGGCCAAGAATCCACGCGATTTTTAGCTTTCGAAAATCATTTTGCTTCGGCATTGGTTTCCTTTATTACTGAATCTTCTTCGATGGAATATGTGCAGGCGCTTGAAAACTCTGAACTGCTTTACATCAACAGAAGCGATTTCTTCGCCTTGCTGGAAACACATCCCATTTGGGAAAAATTCTACCGCCACTATTTGGAATTTGCTTATGTAACCAACACCAACCGCCTGATGTCTTTTATCACGATGGACGCCAAGACGCGTTATGAAAACCTGCTGAAAGAAAGACCGATTGTGGTAAAAAGGCTTCCAAATAAAGTCGTGGCTTCTTTTTTAAATATTTCTCAGGAAACTTTAAGCCGGCTGAAATCTAAAAAATAGAATAAATCAAGCGCATTTTAAAAGAGTGATTTTTTTGGGATAAACTGATAGCCTGTAAAAAATAAAATTTGAATTCCAGTAAGTCAGAAATATATGATTTTAAAACATATTGGCTGTATTTCTTTTCCTACTTCCATTGTTTTGTAAAAAAAGTGAACTAGAGAAACTACTTATTAATCCAAAAAAAGATGGGTGTATAGATAGTAATAATTTTAAGAAAAAATTGTTGCTTATTTTATGAAAATGGTAAATTTGAAAATCTATTTTTTCTTGATGTAAATCAAAAAGATACAAGACGGAAGTATTCACAAAAAAATAGCATTTTAAATCTTTTTGATTATTACTCTTTAAAGTTTTGGTGATTGAAAAAGTTACTATTCGATTTTACAAAAAAAGATAATGTTTATAAATTATAATAACATCGCTAAATAATTAGACCAAAAAATATGAAATTAAATCTAATAATTGCTTTTTTACTTCTACATCAAGTGCTATTTAGCCAAAATCTAAGACCACAACGTGAAGGTTTCACTTTAGAATTAGCAATTGATGAAGAAACATTCTATAAAGATGATATTCCTAAATCTCCTTATTTTGTTAAAGGTACAATGCTACAAATTTTTCCTACCGAGCTATTAAATATTGAAGTTGAAATAAAGAACGATTCGATATATTCTATGAAAGTTGTAGAGAAAAACCTTCATCCTAAAAAAACAATTACTATTGATTTTAAGCAAAATACAAAAGGTAAGATAAGTGAAGGTATGACTCTAGCTGTAACAAATCCTTTCGATAAAAAATTGCGTTATGAAGCGTCGATGTATATTTATGGAAATAATAATTGGATTGAAACAAGTATAATTCCTATATATCCAAAAATTGTAGGCTATGAAATGTGGTCAGATGTAATTCTCAGCTTGGTTCTAAAAAATTGGAAATTAGAATAACTATGCCAAAACAAAAACCCACAAACCAAGAACAAGTCACTGCTTACATCCAAAAGCTAGAACGGCCGCTTGCGGAAACCATCACTCTCTTGCGACAAATCATTTTAGAAACTGATGAAGAAATTGCCGAACACATCAAGTGGAATTCGCCCAGCTTTTATTATTCAGGGGAAATGAAACCCTTTGACCCCAAGGAATACAAGCGGGATCTGCTGGTTTTAAACATCCATAGAAAGGAAAGTATTTTGTTGGTTTTTCCAACGGGAGAGAAAATTGAAGACGCTTCAGGTTTGCTGGAAGGAAATTATACTGACGGAAGAAGGCTTGCCAAAATAAAAAATCTGGAAGATGCCAAAGCGAAACAGCATGATTTGCAAAACGCAATTAAAGATTGGATTTCTAAAATTGAAAAATAAGCTTCCGTCATTTCGGCTACATTTATGCTCACTATGGCGAACTTGAAAGAGCAGTATCTCAAGACCTTTGCTTTGTAATCTTAAACAAAGTAAAAATGAAAACAATCTTCATCACAGGCGCGTCAACAGGACTAGGAAAAGCTACTGCAAAATTATTTCAATCAAAAGGCTGGAACGTCATCGCAACAATGCGAAATCCTGAAAAAGACACCGAATTAGGCAATCTGCCGAATGTTACCTTGCTTCCTTTTGACGTAACCAATTTGGATCAAATCAATGAGACGATTAAAGAAATTACTTCCAAACAAAACATCGATGTGGTTTTTAATAACGCTGGCTATGGTTTGGTCGGTGCTTTAGAATCGTATTCTGACGACCAAATCACGAAACAAATCGACACTAACCTGACAGGCGTTTTGCGCGTCATCAAAGCCTTTATTCCCTACTTTAAAGAAAAAAGAAACGGATTGTTTATTACGACGACTTCTGTCTGCGGGTTCTCTTCAAATCCGCTTTCGCCGGTTTACAATGCTACAAAATGGGCTTTGGAAGGATTTAGCGAAAGCATTTCTTATGACTTGGCGTTGTTCAATATCGGAATCAAAACCGTAGCTCCAGGCGGTATCAAGAGTGATTTCATGAAAGGAATGGTGGCTGCAGTTGACCGCGATTATGACATTTTAAATGAAAGACTGGGACAGCTTTTCTCTGACGGAACTTTGATAGAATTTACCGAACCAGAGAAAATTGCAGCTGTAGTTTTTGAAGCAGCGACTGACGAAAAAGACCAGCTTCGTTATCTAGCCGGAAATGATGCCGTCAAAATCAGCAATGAACGCGACAATAAAGGCAGGGAAAACTTCAGGAGAGACTTGACGGCGCTTTTCAATTTAGAATCGCCTTATAAAAACAAGCTTTAATTGCGCATCAATTTGTAAATTCGTAAAATGAATAAGATGGAAAAACTACCGCAGAAATTTACGTCGATATCTGATTTGCAACGCGCTTTGGGATTGTCAAAACCGATGCATCCGCTGGTGAGTTTGGTGAATTATGCCGATATAAAAACTGCGGAAGAAGATCTGCCAAAGGCGATGATGCTTGACTTTTATAAAATTTCTTATAAATTTAATTTGCAAGGAAAAGTAAAATATGGCCAGCATCATTATGATTTTGACGAAGGCGGGATTTCATTTATTGCGCCAAATCAAATCATTGCTTCCAAAGAAGAGGAAAAAGATTATTCGGGCTACACGCTTCTCTTCCACGCTGATTTTCTTCACGGTTATTGCATGGCAAAAAATATTAAAAAGTATGGTTTTTTCTCTTATTCAGCGAATGAAGCTTTGTATTTATCGGAAAAGGAAAGGCAAACGATTTCTGAAGTTTTTGAGCATATTGCCCAAGAATTAAACGGAACGATTGATGATTTCAGCCAAGATGTGATTCTGTCGCACATTGAAGTTCTGCTGAATTATAGCAATAGATTTTACAAAAGACAGTTCATTACCAGAAAAGCGGTCAATCATGATATCTTGGAAAAATTGGAAGAAATGCTTGAAAATTATTTCAATGATGAAAATGCTTTGCTTCAAGGTTTGCCAACGGTGAATTATTTGGCCGAAAAACTGCATCTTTCTCCGAGATATTTGAGCGATTTATTGCGTTCGCATACGGGTCAAAATACGCAGCAGCATATTCACGAAAAAGTCATTGAAAAAGCTAAAGAATATCTTTCTTCGGATAATTTGAATGTTGCTGAAGTCGCTTACCAACTAGGATTTGAACATCCGCAATCTTTTACGAAGATTTTCAAGAAGAAAACAAAACTGACTCCGATAGAATTTAAACAAAACTTTCATAAAAACTAATTATGTCTTACTGCAACGCGATTGAAAACATGCAACCTGAAGAACGAAAGGCTTTGCATAAAAATTACCACGACAATCATTATGGTTTTCCGATTCATGACGACAATGAATTATTTGGAAGATTGGTTATGGAAATAAATCAGGCGGGCTTGAGCTGGGAAACAATCTTGAAAAAGGAAGTTTCTTTCCGCAAAGCTTATGACAATTTTGACATCAAAAAAGTAGCTAATTATTCTGAAAAAGATAGAGAACGACTTTTAAGCGATGCCGGAATTATCAGGAACAAATTAAAAGTAAATGCGACGATCGAGAATGCAAAAACTATCATTGAACTCCAAAAAGAATTTGGCTCTTTTGAAAAATGGCTGGAACACCATCATCCAAAAACCAAGGAAGAATGGGTGAAAATTTTCAAGAAAACTTTCAAATTTACTGGTGGAGAAATCGTAAATGAATTCTTGATGAGCATTGGTTATTTAAATGGAGCGCATTCTCAAAATTGTTCAGTTCAAGAAAAAATAATGGAACAAAAGCCAATGTGGCTTACTAAAAAATAAACTATGGATTTTAAAGAAATAGAAGAACGCTCGCTAAAAATAAGGACAAAATATCACGAATTAGAGAAGCAATACCACGGAAGCGAATGGTCAGTGGAAGAAGATGCTTTGGCATTTTTAACAGATGCAGGTTTGGTAGGAAGATATACAATGTCGCAACAAGGACGCTGGCCTAAATCAGATGAAAACAATGCGGAACTGAAACATAAATTAGGCGAAAGCATTTGGTGGCTGATTGTTTTGGCAAACCGAATGGATATTGATATTGAAGATGCTTTGGATGGATTTTTAAGCAGAACTGAAGCATTATTAGAAAAATAGAAACAAAAAAACTCCCGACTTTCATCGGGAGTTTTTTATATAAAGAGGAAATCAATTATGCGTTTCCTGCTGCCGCAATCAAGTTCAATGCTGAACCAGCCACGAACCAGCCAATTTGTCCTTCATTGTAAGTGTGGTTTGCCATAATGATATCTTTAGTTCCGTCTGCGTGAACAAATTCTAAAGTCAAAGGTTTTCCAACTGCAAATTCTGTCAAATCTGTGAAGTTGATTGTATCATCTTCTTGGATCAAATCATAATCAGCTTCGTTAGCGAAAGTCAAACCTAGCAATCCTTGTTTTTTCAAGTTCGTTTCGTGGATACGAGCGAAAGATTTTACTAGAACTGCTTTCACACCCAAGTGACGTGGCTCCATTGCCGCATGCTCACGAGAAGAACCTTCTCCATAGTTATGGTCACCCACAACCACAGTTGGAACTCCTGCTGCTTTGTATTCTCTTTGAACCGCCGGAACTGCATCATATTTTCCAGTCAATTGGTTTTTCACAGAGTTTGCTTTTTGGTTGAATGCGTTGATCGCACCAATTAGCATATTGTTAGAAATATTATCTAAATGGCCGCGGAAACGCAACCATGGTCCAGCCATAGAAATGTGATCGGTTGTACATTTCCCGAAAGCTTTGATCAATAATTTTGCACCAGTAATATTTTTTCCATCCCAAGGTTGGAAAGGAGCCAATAATTGAAGTCTTTCAGATGTTGGGCTTACGACAACCTGAACTCCTGAACCGTCAGCAGATGGCGCTTGGAAACCTGGGTCTTCAGCATCAAATCCTTTTGGAGGCAATTCATTTCCTGTTGGTTCGTCTAGCATCACTTCTTCTCCATCCTCGTTGATCAATTTATCAGTCAATGGATTGAAGCTCAAGTCTCCAGCGATTGCCAAAGCAGTCACCAATTCAGGAGAACCTACGAATGCTAAAGTATTTGGATTACCGTCAGCACGTTTTGAGAAGTTTCTGTTGAACGAGTGAACGATTGTATTTCTTTCTTCTTTTTCAGCACCTTCTCTGTCCCACATACCGATACATGGTCCGCAAGCATTTGCGAAAACTGTCGCTCCAATTTTATCAAAAGTATCGATAAAACCATCACGCTCAATAGTATAACGAACTACTTCAGAACCTGGAGTAATTGTAAATTGTGCTTTAGTTTTTAATTTTTTATCAGAAACTTGTTTTGCTAAAGAAGCGGCACGAGCGATATCTTCGTAAGATGAATTCGTACATGATCCGATCAAACCAACTTGAATTTGTAATGGCCAGTTATTTTTGATAGCTTCTTCTTTCATTTTAGAAATTGGAGTAGCTAAATCTGGAGTAAAAGGACCATTCAAATGCGGTTCTAATTCAGAAAGATTGATTTCAATAACTTGGTCAAAATATTGTTCTGGATTTGCGTAAACTTCATCATCACCAGTCAAATAAGGAGCAATTGCATCAGCCGCATCAGCAACATCAGCTCTATTTGTAGATTTTAAATAACGACGCATTGAATCGTCATAACCGAAAGTTGAAGTCGTTGCTCCAATTTCAGCACCCATATTACAGATAGTTCCTTTTCCTGTACAAGACATTGAAGTAGCGCCTTCGCCAAAATATTCAACGATTGCACCAGTTCCTCCTTTTACAGTAAGGATTCCTGCTACTTTCAAGATAACGTCTTTTGGAGCTGTCCATCCTGATAATTTTCCTGTCAATTTAATTCCGATCAGTTTTGGAAATTTCAATTCCCAAGCCATTCCAGACATTACGTCAACAGCATCAGCACCACCAACACCAATTGCAAGCATTCCTAAACCACCAGCATTTACAGTATGAGAGTCAGTACCAATCATCATTCCGCCTGGGAAAGCGTAGTTTTCAAGAACCACTTGGTGGATAATTCCAGCGCCTGGTCCCCAGAAACCGATTCCGTATTTGTCAGAAACTGAAGAAAGGAAATCGAAAACCTCGTTGCTTTGTGTTTTTGCTCTTGCCAAATCGGTTGCAGCATCAACTTTTGCTTGAATCAAGTGGTCACAGTGAACCGTTGTCGGCACTGCCACTTTTGGTTTTCCGGCGTGCATAAATTGCAATAACGCCATTTGAGCCGTTGCATCTTGGCAGGCAACTCTATCTGGAGCGAAATCAACATAATCCTTTCCTCTAGTGAAAGCTTGCGTCGGATTTCCTTCCCAAAGGTGAGCGTATAAAATCTTTTCAGAAAGCGTAAGCGGACGACCTACTAACTCGCGTGCTTTGTCAACACGTTCTGCCATAGTACCGTATGCTTTTTTAATCATTTCAATATCAAAAGCCATAATCGTAAGTCTATTTGTTTATTATTTTAGTTTGTTTATTTTGCTTTGCAAATTTACGCAATTCCATTCGTACTTGAAATATTTTTAATAAAAGCCTTCTTTCAAAAGATTATTATTCCCAAAATCTTAATTTTAATGATTATTATTAAATTATAATCGAAAATAAATTAAATTTTTCCGTTTTTGTTAATTTAAAAAACTTTTTTTGTCAAATTCGGAATTTAGAAGGCACAAAAAAAGGCTCTTTGAATTAAGAACCTTTCTAAATTAGAATATGTGGGCGATTAGAACAATTTTTCGATAATTTTTTCTTCTGTAATTCCTTCGGCATCGGCTTTGTAATTCTTGATAATTCTGTGACGAAGAATTCCAATTGCCACTGCTTTTACGTCTTCAATATCTGGAGAAAATTTACCTTTGAAAGCAGCATGGGCTTTGGCTGCCAAAATCAAATTTTGTGAAGCTCTGGGACCTGCTCCCCAATCTAAATAATTCTTTACGAATTCGTTTGAAAGCGGATTGTCAGGACGTGTTTTGCTTACCAAGGTAACGGCATATTCCACTACATTATCAGCCACTGGAATACGGCGGATCAAATGTTGGAAATCAATAATTTCTTGTGCCGTAAACAACGGATTTATTTTTTCTGTAGTGTCAGAAGTCGTGCTCTTTACCACTTGCACTTCCTCTGCAAAAGAAGGATAATCTAATTTTATGGCAAACATAAAACGGTCTAATTGCGCTTCAGGCAAAGGATAAGTTCCTTCTTGCTCAATTGGGTTTTGTGTTGCCAGAACAAAATAAGGCAACGATAATTTATAGTGCTGTCCGGCAATTGTAACCGCTCTTTCTTGCATGGCTTCCAAAAGTGCCGCTTGTGTTTTTGGCGGTGTTCGGTTGATCTCGTCAGCAAGAATTATGTTAGAGAAAATCGGTCCTTTTATGAATTTGAACTGTCTGTTTTCATCTAGAATTTCGCTTCCTAAAATGTCTGACGGCATCAAGTCTGGCGTAAACTGGATTCTTTTAAAATCCAATCCTAAAGCTTGCGCGATTGTGTTTACCATCAAGGTCTTTGCCAATCCGGGAACGCCTACCAAAAGTGCGTGCCCGCCTGAAAAAATACTCAGCAAGATTTGGTCAACGACTACTTCTTGGCCAATGATTATTTTTGAAATTTCTTTTTTCAGTTCGATTCTTTTCTGAACCAAATTTTGTATTGCTGCAACGTCTGACATTCGATGAAATTTATTTATTCTGGTTTATAGACATTTGTTCTCAACTTGCCAAGTATTCTGATAGTTTCTCTCCTAGCCCCGGACTGGAGGGAAGAGCATTTTTACGCCGCTTTTTCAGCGGATAAAAATCTCTGGAAGGAAAGGCGGGAAAATGGATGGCTGAAAAAGCCTGGCCATTCGCTTCAAAAATTATTTCTTGATCCAATTGTTCGCAAAAGCACAGTCTCTGTATTCGCCGTTGACTTTAACGTAAGTTTCCTTAATTTTTTCATTCGTCCAGTCACCGATAGTTTTGATCTGTTTTTCAGTCTCGGCTAATTTTTTAATTTTCAAGTAATCTTGCGCATAATCAGCCGTGTGGGCGTCATAACGTTTTGTTACTGTAATAATTTTATACGTTTTTCTGCCCAAACGATCTTCGTCAACAACCGGCTGCGTCACTTGTCCTTCTTTCAACTCTGAAACCTGAACATATAAATTCGGGTCCATTTTTGTCAATTCAAAGCGGGGATCTAGTGTTTTTGGGTTCATCAACGTTCCTCCGTTTGCACGAGTTTCTTTTTCATCAGAAGAGTTTCTTGCAGCATCTGCAAAAGAAATATCTCCGTTTATAATTTTATTTCTAATCCCAACAATCTCATCTTTAGCTTCTTGCAACGAAGCATCAGAAATTTTAGGAATCAAAAGTATGTGTCTCAAATCTACATCTTGACCGCGAATTTTTTCAACTTGAATAATATGGTAGCCATATTCAGTTTCAAAAGGCTCTGAAATCTGTCCTTCTTCAAGACTGAAAGCTCTGTCTTTAAACTCTTTTACAAGCGGTGATTTTCTGTTCACGCGCATGAAGCCTCCGTTTGATTTTGTTCCTTCATCTTTTGAATAAAGTACGGCTTTACTGAAAAAACTTCCGTTTCCGGCGAGAACATCGGTTCTGAATTCGTTGAGCCTGTCAATGACTTTTTGCTTTTCTTCTTTAGTAACTTCTGGATTTATTACGATTTGAGCGACTTCAATTTCAGCTCCGAATTGCGGCAATTCTTCTTTAGGAAATTTTCTAAAAAAAGTTCTTACTTCTTCAGGCGTAACTTCCACTTCATCAATAATTTTGTTACGCATTTCTGTCGTAAGCTTATTCATTTTAAGGATGTCAGAAAAATAAGTTCTGAATTCTTCTTCAGACGATTTATTGTAGTATTTCAATAATTTTTCCATCGAACCAATTTGTTCTACCATCGCATCGATTCTTTCTTGCATCATCGAATTGATTTCTGCGTCTTTAACCACGATACTATCTTGAACGGCTTGGTGCGCAAACAATTTGTCTTCCATAAGTTTCCCCAGCAACTGGCATCTTGTGATGTCTTTTACCGAATTTCCTTGGCTTGACAGCTCAATTAGAGAAATATCAATATCAGAATCTAAAACTACATAGTCACCTACAACCGCAATCACGCCATCAATTTTCAGCCTGTTGCTGACCGGTTTTGGAGTAGCAGTTTTAACGCTGTCTTCCTGAATTGCTTGCTGGGCATTTGCTGTTGTAAAAGCGGCAAATCCTAAAATCAGGAAGGCGTTTTTAATTATAGATTTCATATTTCTTACTTTTAATGGCATCATCTGTAATGTCTTTTTCAAATTTTTTGATTAACTCTAATTTTCTTTTGTTCAAAATTACTTGCCTTAACGTAGGCTTCACGTATTGAAATGGGCTGACTTGCTTATCATCAAGCACATTTGTCACTTTCACTAAATAGACATCGGTCGAATCCTTTTTTTCAATAGCTTTCCCTGAGGAAATAAATTCTGTTCTATTTTCTGGATTTATAAACGGCAATTTTCTATAAATCTGATTCATTTCTACCCAAACAGAATCATTGAGCACGAAACTCTTGAACTGCATGCTGTAAGTTTCCCAGAATTTTTTATCTGATTTTCTGTAATCAAAAAATTTGCTTCTGATAGTCTGAAATTTAGGATGGTCGTTTGGCAAATGTATGTAACGTAATTTAACCAAAGTTCCATTTGTCCTAAAATTCTCTTTATTCTCTTTATAATAAGCGCTGAGTTCTTCCTCAGAAACTGCGGTATCAACAGTTGTTCTGACAATTTCTTCAATATAGCCTTTTGTATATAATTCGATTTTATACTGCTTAATCAAATTATCATATTCCAACTGCTTTTCGGCACTCAGATTTATTTCGGCAGCGCTTGTTAATAATTTCTGCGAAGCCCATCGGTCAATAAAATTTCTTATGATGACCAAACTATCTTCTTTTGGAGTTCCCGGAGGCACTAGATCTTTGACATCTTCACGAAAAAGATAAGAATCGTTAACCCTCGCGATTGCTTGCGGTTTTGCTTCAGGCGTAAAAAAATTGCACGAAGAAACCAAAAACGGCAAAAGAAGTAAGACTGCGCTTTTTGTCATTAGGGCTTAATCTGCTTTTTCACTTTTTCAAAAACAGGCTGATTTACGCTGATTTTGAATTCTTGCTTCAAATCACTAACCCATTTTTCTTCTAAATATTGCTGATAATCATTAATTACTTTTCCTTTTGCTTCGTCCAATGTTTTTGGAGCCGTTTCCATGTGCTTGTTGATTTTCATTACGAAATAGTAATCTCCTTCTTTAACAACATCAGAAATTCCGTTTTCTTTTTTACCTTTTGGCAAAGCATCACTGTTTTCATCAAAGATTCCTTCATTTGCAATAATATCTACCGCCCCTTTTACATTTAATTTTTCTTTAATGTAGTCTGCAGATTTTCCTTGTTTCAAAAATTTCTGCGCTTTTTTAGCAACATCTTGTTTTGTAGAAGAAAAAACTTGAGCATCTACTCTATTTCCCCATTTGTAATTTGCCTTGTGCGCTTCATAGAAATTCTGAAGTCCGATCGTATCTGTTTTCGCTTTCTCCCAGATTTCTTTTTCCATAAGATCGAAAAGCAAAAGTCCATCACGGTATTCGTCCATTACAGCTGCAAATTCTGGAAATTCATTTTCCAAATTATCATTGTAATATTCGTTTAATTTTTCATCAGCAAAATCTTCATATTTTTTGTCAACCAATTTTTTAATTGGCTTGATTTTATTTTCTGATTTTTGCTGTACGTTCAAGTAATTTAAGAAATCAGTTCCTGTAATTGCTTTTTTGCCGTTGATTGTAAATAAAGTCCCGTCAAATGGTTTTGTGTTTTGTGGCAATGCCCATTCGCTTGTATAAAATTTATCTGTAACTGTTTTTGCAGCAGCTGCATATAATTTTTCATTTCTTTTTAATGGATATTTTTTTCTAAGTTTTTCAGTAACAGAATTCGTAATAAGTCTTGAACGCTCGTCACGGCTTACTTTATTCTCTAATTCTGACTGCATTTCTTCTAAAGTTTTTACAGGATATTTCTCAACTAGCTTGATAATATGCCATCCAAAACTGCTTTCAACTGGCGCTGAATAATCATTCGGATTTTTCAAGTCAAACGCAGCATTTTCAAATTCTTCAGAACTTAATTGGCCTGCGCCAAAACGATTCATCACACCGCCTTTTGTTGCAGAAGATTTATCTTGTGAAAATTGCTTAGCAAGGCTTTCGAAATTCTCACCCTGTTGCAATTTTGTATAAATATCTTGGATTGTTTTTTTAGCTTTTTCAGACTCTTCTGGATTTTGATTTTGAGGTTTTAAAATCATGATGTGGGCCACGCTAAGTTCGCCACGATTTTCTCTCACATCTTCTACCTTAATTATATGGTATCCAAAACGTGTTCTTGTAATTTTTGAGACTTGCCCTTTTGGAGTATTGTAAGCAGCCGTCTCAAATGGATAAACCATACGGAAAGCTGAAAAATAACCAAGTTCACCTTTATTTTCTTTTGCAGAAGGATCTTCAGAATATTTAACCGCCAGATCAGCAAAATTTTCACCATTTGCTGCTTTAGCTCTAACTTCTTCTGCTTTTTTGTAAGCTTTTAAAGTATCAGCCGGCGAAGCATTTTCATCAACTAAAAATAAAATATGTGATGCCTTGATTTCTTTCAAATAGCGCTCATAGCCTTCCTGAACAAGTTCTTTGGTTACTTTAGAATCGGTAAGATAATTTTTTGAAAGCTGGCCTCTGTATGATTTTAATTCGGCCTGATAATTTTTTCCTTCTTGAAGTCCAAGCTTGTTCGCCTTATTGATTTTCAACTTATAGCCAACAAATAAATCAAGATATTGATTCAAATCTTTTTGAGATTCGTCTTTAACCAAATCAATATTCTTATTATAAACCCTTGTAAATTCGTCAGTATAATAGGGTTTGTCATCAATGGTAAATAAAACTTCCTTGTTTGCATTTTGTGCCATTCCGGCAAAATTTACTGAAAGCAGTATTCCGAAGAACAATTGTTTTAATTTCATTATTTAAAAAATATAAAGTGAAAAAATTTTAGGGTATAAAATGCAATCAACAAAAATAGCAATTCAATTGCATTATACAACTATACGCCTTACTATTAACAAAAATTTATTTAAAAAGAAACGGCTCCAAGATCTGGAGCCGTTATAATAAAAATGCATATAGCATTTTATACTGGGAGGGGGTTTTAAGTGTATCATAGTATTTCCCCAAATCTAAAAACATCAAAAAGAGTTCCCTCCCAAAAAGAGAAATTGCCTAGCATCAATCTACCACCAATATAACGCAATAAAACAGAACAAGCGTTCTTCTATTTACATTCAGCAATTTCAATAATTTCTGTTTTTCAACAGTGTACTAATTTAACATTCTAATTTTCTTTTTTTTTGCAAAACGGTCGCCATACCTTGAATGGCTTTAATTTCCCTAATTTCAGGATACAAATATGTCAGAGTGTTTACTATCGGCTTTTATTTATTCTTGTTGGCTTAAAAATCTGGCATGGCGACTTTTTGCATTCTATTTTGAATTGGCTTTTCCAAACCGCATTCAAAAGCATAGAATATTTAAATCTTCAATTCAGGCTTGTATTATTTTTTGGCTTTTATATTCTCTATCTGTTTGTAATTTTTGGCTTGTATTTTTCTTTGTCGGATTTGTGCTTGTAACTTTTGGCTTTTAACTTGTCTTTCGTGTGTGTATTTTTTAGGCTTCTAATTTTTTTTTATGGCTTGTAATTTTGGCTTGTACTTATCTTTTGGCTTGTAATTTTTTCGTTTTTATTAATGACTTTAAAAATGTGCATGTAATCTTGTTGTTTGTGCTTGTAATTTCTTTTACAATATTAATCGATTAATACTTCACAGACACTACCAACCAATACACAAAAAACCCAATGCCGATACATTAATTTTAATGTATTGGCATTGGGTAAAAGTTTAGCTGGCTTAACAGCGAAATTTTAAGTTAAATCTTACTTTTTTTGAAACAACCCAAGACTTACCGCCTTGATTATCAGATCTTGAGTTCGATTTACTTCCATTTTACTCAAGAGTCTTTTTGTGTAAAAATAGATTGTGTTTACGCTTAAATCTAAATCATGCGCAATTTCTTTTGCAGTTTTTGCTTCACAAATAAACTTCAAAAGTTCCTTTTCACGTGGTGAAAGTTGTATTCCGTTGTATTTATCTGTCTTGTCAAATAATAAAATATCTGTAGCATTTTTGCTGATATAAGCTTTCCCAGGATTCAAATATATGTATTGGAAAGCTGCAGTCAATTCACTCGAAAAATCTTCTTTTGTCAAATAAGCATCAACTCCATTATCTAAAGCCGTAGAAATAATTTCAGGATCAACCGATGAGGAAAGTACAATTATCTTAAGTTTATCAGAGCTATATTTCTTCCTGCATTTTTTTAAAACCTGGATTCCGTCAACGCCAGGCATAAAGACGTCAAGCAAAAGCACGTGAGTTTTGTTCTTTTTTATATGTTCAAAAAAAAGATCTGCTTCAGAAAAAATCTCAGTAGAACGCACAAACGAGAATTTCTTCAAAACATGCTTAAGCATTTCTGCTATCATTTTGTGATCATCAAGTATGGCCAAGTTAAGGCTCATATCTTGCATTACATTTTTTTCTTCAGTCATAATTTACGAAAAACAACTTTGCTTTAGTAGCAATTTTGTGGATGCTTAAATGTATAAAAAATACCGTAACAAAAATTTTATTTAAGTGCTAATATACCTTCATACCGTATAGTGCAAATCTATTCATTTTTCAGATGAATTTCTAAATAATAAATAAGATGTTATCAAAATCCATGAATTAACTGACAATTAATTAGGCTTAATTATTTTATCATTTCTTCTTAATAAAATGTAATTTTGCGGTCTGAATATAAAAAAATGAGTTTCAAAAAAGAAATAGAAAGAAGAAGGACCTTTGGGATTATTTCTCACCCAGATGCCGGAAAGACCACACTGACTGAAAAATTGCTTCTTTTTGGAGGTGCGATTCAAGAAGCTGGAGCCGTTAAAAACAATAAGATTAAAAAAGGAGCTACCTCTGATTTCATGGAAATTGAGCGCCAAAGAGGAATCTCGGTTTCCACATCGGTTTTGGCTTTTAATTATAAGGACAAAAAAATCAACATCCTTGACACACCAGGTCACAAGGATTTTGCCGAAGATACCTACAGAACATTAACTGCAGTTGACAGTGTAATTGTCGTGATCGACGTTGCTAAAGGTGTTGAGGAACAAACTGAAAAGTTGGTTTCGGTTTGCCGAATGAGAAATATTCCGATGATCGTTTTCATCAATAAGTTAGATAGAGAAGGAAAAGATGCCTTTGATTTGATGGATGAAGTGGAACAAAAACTCGGGCTGACTGTAACTCCTTTGAGTTTTCCTATCGGGATGGGTTATGACTTTCAAGGAATTTACAATCTTTGGGAGAAAAACATCAACCTTTTCAGCGGTGACAGCCGTAAAAATATTGAAGAAACCATTGCTTTTTCAGATGTTCAAAGTCCTGAATTAGAAAAAATCGTAGGTCAAAAACCTGCTGACAGGCTTCGTGAAGAATTAGAATTGATCGATGAAGTATATCCAAAATTTGACAGAGAACAATATTTGGAAGGAAATCTACAGCCAGTATTTTTTGGTTCTGCCTTAAACAATTTCGGTGTTCGCGAGCTTTTGGATTGTTTCGTAGACATTGCGCCTTCGCCTCGACCGAAAGAATCTGAAACACGTTTGGTAGATCCTTACGAAGAAAAACTTTCTGGTTTTGTGTTTAAAATCCACGCCAATATGGATCCAAAACATCGCGACAGATTGGCTTTCGTAAAAATTGTTTCTGGAACTTTTGAAAGAAACAAACCTTACATGCACGTCCGCCAGAAGAAAAATCTAAAATTTTCTAGCCCGAATGCTTTTTTTGCTGAGAAGAAAGAAATTGTTGATATTTCTTATCCGGGAGATATCGTCGGACTTCATGATACTGGAAATTTCAAAATCGGGGACACTTTGACTGAAGGCGAAATGATGAGTTTTAAAGGAATTCCGAGTTTTTCTCCAGAACATTTCCGTTATATCAACAATGCTGATCCTTTGAAATCAAAACAGCTTGAAAAAGGAATTGACCAATTGATGGACGAAGGTGTCGCACAACTTTTTGTACTTGAAATGAACAATAGAAAAGTCATTGGAACCGTTGGAGCACTGCAATATGAAGTTATCCAATATCGATTGGAACATGAATATGGTGCAAAATGTTCTTATGAGAATTTCCCTGTCCACAAGGCTTGCTGGGTAAAACCGAATGACCCGAAAAGCGATGAATTCAAAGAATTTAAAAGAATCAAACAAAAATTCTTGGCTCATGACAAATATGGCCAGTTGGTATTTTTGGCCGATTCTGATTTTACGATTCAAATGACGCAGACAAAATATCCAAATGTGAAGCTATTTTTTACTTCTGAATTTGAATAAGAATTATAAAAAAAGAAACCCGACAGAATTTAATTTGTCGGGTTTCTTTTTTTATATTTAATCTAATTTATGCGATAACGCCAGAACCGATAAGTTCTTCGCCTTGATGCCAAGAAACGAACTGTCCTTCTGTGATTGCAGATTGCGGTTCTTCAAAAGCAACATACATTCCGTTTTCAAATTGGTGCAATTTTGCTTTTTGCAGAGGCTGGCGATAGCGAATTCTTGCCATTACATCCATAGTTTCACCTGCTTTTAATTTCAAATCAGGGCGAATCCAATGCACTTCTGATTTTTCTATGAAAAGGGCTTTCTTGAATAATCCAGGATGCTGGTCGCCTTGGCCGGTATAAATTATATTGCTTTCAACATCAGTTTCAATAATATAAAGTGGCTCTAAAGTACCGCCGACATTCAATCCTTTTCGTTGTCCTTTTGTGAAATAATGAGCCCCTTGGTGTTTCCCTACCACTTTTCCCATTTCTGGAACGTAAGGAATTGGCGCTGCCTTGAAAGCCAATTCTTCTTCCAAAGAATCAAATTCTCTTTCTTCTTTATTGTAAATAGCTGTTTTAGAATCAATTTCAAAAATCAATCCGTCTTTAGGCTGTAATTTTTGCTGTAAAAATTCCGGAAGACGCACTTTTCCAATAAAGCATAATCCTTGAGAATCTTTCTTTTCAGCTGTAACCAATTCCATTTGAGCAGCGATTTCACGAACTTCTGGTTTTGTCAATTCTCCAATCGGGAATAATGATTTTGCCAATTGTTCTTGTGAAAGCTGGCAAAGAAAATAAGACTGGTCTTTGTTTCCGTCAACTCCAGCTAATAATTGGTATACTGGTTTTCCGTCAACTTCAATTTCTCCTTTTCGGCAATAATGTCCTGTCGCGACATAATCTGCTCCAAGACTTAATGCAATTTTCATGAAAACGTCAAACTTGATTTCGCGGTTGCACAACACATCTGGATTTGGCGTTCGTCCTTTTTCATATTCACGGAACATATAATCCACGATTTTTTCTTGGTATTGCTCGCTTAAATCCACAGTCTGAAACGGAATCCCGAGTTTTTCTGCCACCAAAAGTGCATCATTGCTATCTTCTAACCACGGACATTCATTGGAAATCGTAACTGAATCATCGTGCCAGTTTTTCATAAAAAGCCCGATGACTTCATAGCCCTGCTCCTTTAAAAGATAAGCAGCAACACTAGAATCAACACCTCCGGAAAGTCCAACAACGACACGTTTCATTTTATTTATTTTGCGATTCTGGGAATCAGTTTGAAGATGCAAAAGTACGCCAAATTAAAACATAATTTAAAACGGATTGCATTTGATTAATCGATGAATGTATTTGTTAAATTTATTTACTGCTTCGGTTGGTTTTGAGGCAGTTTTCTAGCTCCTTTGTTTTTACTGTTGATTTCAACTTTTACTTTCTTCGCTTTGTTCGGATTTTCTTCTTTTATGAATTTTCCATTTTCATAATATTTCCACATGCCAGCCTTTTTGCCGTCTTTATATTGGCCTGCGGAAACGATCTGCCCTAATCCGTTTTTGTAAGTTGCTTTGCCTTCAAGCTGGCCATTTTTATAAATTGCTTCTTCAAGAACATCTCCTTTTTCAGAATATTTTTTATAAGTACCATTTTTAATTCCGTCTGAGTAAGTTGTTTCTTCTGCAATTTTTCCGTTTTTGTAGAACACTTTTCTAGCTCCGTTCAGTTTTCCTTTTGCGTAAGATTCTGTAGACATAATTTCTTTTGAAGCTTCATGGTAATATTTCCATTCGCCTTCAAAAAGCTTGTTTACTTCTTTTCCTTCGCTCACTTTATTTCCTTTTTGGTCGAAAAAAGTAGTATATGCAGAACCGTCTTTCACAGAAAAATCTCTAGTTGCAATTACTTTTAATTCTTTTGTATCGTCGAAGAATTGGAATTTTCCTGTTTCTTTTCCGTGGTCGAAAGTTCCTTCATACCGCGGTCTTTTTGATTCTTCGTAAGTTCCTTTCCAGATTCCGTGGCGCTGGCCTTTTTCGTCCAATTTATTTATTTCTTGGGCGAAAGCTTGAAAAGATAGAAATGTTAGTAATGTGAATAAGATTGATTTCATATTTGTGTTTATGCAATGATTGTACCGAAGTTTAGCTCAGATTAACTGATTTTTTATTTTACCACATAAGGCATTTAAGTTCATTAAGCTTTAGTCTGTTTCCTTTTGGTTAGATTCTATTAACTAAAAATAATAACTTTTATTGCCGCTTTATTCTGAAGTTTAAAAGGAATCGGAAACATTCTCAAAATAGCCCCGATTGCAGAGGAAATCCTTTTATGGCGATTTTTCTTCGCCATAAAAGATTGGAACGGAAAGCGGGAATTGCCTTTCCTGAAAATGCCCGACGATTCGCTTTAAATTTAAAAAGCACCCGTTTTATTGAGTGCTTTTTGTTTTATTTTTTTCTGCTTGATTTCTTTTCTTCAAGAGATGCTTTCTTTTCTTTTTGCTGCTCTTGCGCTTGTTCCATCATATCTTGCATTTTTTGCTGAAACTTGCTTTTTGGCTTTTCTTTAGTTTTGTTCTCTTGAATTTTCGCATGGATTTTTTCATCGTTTACGATATAATTCTTGATTACAAGCATGATTCCGATGGTAATCGTATTTGAAATAAAGTAATACAAACTCAATCCAGAAGCATTATTATTAAAGAAAATCATCATCATTAATGGCGAAATATAAATCATCATTTTCATGATTTTGCTCATATCTGGCATTCCTTCTTGCTGAGGCGCTGCCATTTGCTGATCTCCTGTTGTCATTTTCATGTAGAAGAAAATTGCAATTGCTGCCAAAATCGGGAACAAACTCACGTGATTTCCATAGAAAGAAGAAACTACCGGAATGTGCTGTTTCCAAGAAAGCACGGCGTCAAATGATGACAGGTCTTCTGCCCAAAGGAAGTTTTTCTGTCTTAGTTCGATTGCAGACGGAAAGAACTGGAACAATGCATAAAAGACTGGAATCTGCATCACGGCCGGAAGACATCCCGCCATTGGATTCACGCCAGCTTTGTTGTAAAGCTTCATTGTTTCTTGTTGCTTTTTCATCGGATCTTTCTTGAATTTTTCGTTCAATTCATTAATTTCCGGACGAAGAACTTTCATTTTTGCCTGAGACAAATAAGATTTGTAAGTCACTGGCGACATTGCCAAACGAACTAAAATCGTGAAGACAATAATTGCGATTCCGTGTGCCATAAATTGGCTCAAGAATCCGTAAACTGGAATAAAAATCCAACGGTTGATCCAACCAAAGATTCCCCAACCTAACGGAATTACTTCATCAAGATTTTTTTCATATTTAGTCAGAATCTTATAATCGGCAGGACCATAATACCAATTCATGTTGTAATTTACTTCGCCACCTTTAAAAGCCAACGGCAAAGTCGCTTTGTAAGATTTTGTAAAAATGGTATCTTTTTCTACGTCGTGAACCAAATTATCAGATTTCAATTCAGCTGTTTTGAAAGGCGTATCAGTTAAAAGAATTGAAGTGAAGAAATGCTGCTTGAAAGCCACATAAGTAACTTCTTTAACTTCTTCTGTTTTAGAAGACTGTCCTAAATCATTGTCTTTTCCTCCTTCATATTCATAAATAAGTTCAGCATATCTATTTTCATAAGAGATACTTTTCTCATTTCTGTAGGTTTTCATATTCCATTCTAAAGGCAATGCCTGTGAAGTCTGAATTACTTTGCTCAAGCCTTGCGAACGAACAGAAAAGTCCATCATATAATCGCTTGGTTTTAGAACATAACGATATTCTAAAAATTCCGTCGGACTCGCTTTTAATCGCATTGCCAAAACTTGGTTCTCGCCTTCTTTTGTTAGCGTCGGCTCAAAATATAAATCTTTAGTATTCAACACTAGATTTCCTTGTGTTTTCAACTCGATATTCAAGCTTGCATTATTATCTTTGATCAATTTCACCAACTGACCTGAACCTTTTTTAAACGCTTCAAAATTCTTTAAAGTCGCATCAACAATATAACCACCTTTGTTAGAAAAAGTAAGTTTTACTAGTTCATTTTCAATTGTAGTCGTTGTATTTTTCGCAGATGGAAGCGTTGCCGAATAAGCAAAACCGCCCAAAGAGTTTTTCAATTTAGCGAGTTGCAATGAATCTTTTGCAATTGTATCAGAAACTGCAGGCTGCGCTTCAGTAATTTTTTGATTTACCTCTTTTTCTGACTGCTCTTTTTTCGCCTTGCTTTGAATTTCTCCTGAAGGTTTGTTGACATACATGATGCCCAGCAAGATCAAAAAGATCAATACAAAACCAATAATTGAATTACGGTCAAACTTTTTTTCTTCCATTCTATTCTAAAAATTTAATTTAATTGCACTTGATTTCTCATTGAAACCAAATGTTATCCTTCGTTTTGAATTTAAAATTCAAAAATTATTTATTCTTATAATCAACCGCAGCTTTCACAAAACTCACGAAAATCGGATGCGGGTTTGCGACAGTACTCTTATATTCTGGATGGTATTGAACACCGATGAAAAACGGATGCTTTTCGATTTCGATGATTTCTACCAATTTCGTATCCGGATTTACTCCAGATGCTGTCAATCCAGCTTTTTCAAGTGCTTCTAAATATTCGCCATTGAACTCATATCTGTGACGATGGCGTTCTTCAATTTGGCTTTTGCCATAAATTTTTGACGCTAAAGAATTGGCTTCAATATCACATTTCCAAGATCCCAAACGCATTGTGCCGCCTTTATCAGTAATGGTTTTCTGTTCTTCCATCAAGTTGATTACCGGATGGGCTGTTCCAGAATTCATTTCTGTTGAGTTGGCATCTTTGTGACCCAAAACATTTCTTGAATATTCAATAACCGCCATTTGCATACCAAGACAGATTCCGAAAAACGGAATATTTTTCTCTCTTGCATAACGAACGGTTTCGATTTTTCCTTCAATTCCTCTTTCTCCAAAACCTGGCGCAACAAGAATTCCGTCTAAATCTCTTAATTTTTCTTCAGCATTTTTCTCATCTAAATATTCTGAATGAATGCTTACTACGTTGACTTTAGTTTCATTCGCCGCACCTGCGTGGATGAATGCTTCTAAAATCGATTTATATGAATCTTGCAATTCTACGTATTTTCCAACCAAACCGATGTTTACGATGTGCTTTGGGTTTTTCAATTTTTGCAAGAACGTATTCCATTGTTTTAAATCTGGAGTTGCTTTTTCTGGCAAGTCTAATTTCTTCAAAGCCACTTTATCCAAACCTTCTTCCAGCATTAAATTCGGAACGTCATAAATAGTTGAAGCATCAATAGATTCGATTACCGCTTCTCTTTTTACATTGCAAAACAATGCTAATTTTTGACGTAACTCATCTGACAAGTGGTGTTCTGTTCTGCAAACTAGAATATCAGCTTTGATACCGCTTTCCATCAAAGTTTTCACAGAATGCTGTGTTGGTTTTGTTTTCAATTCTCCAGCGGCAGCCAAAAATGGAACCAATGTCAAATGGATAACAATTCCGTTATTTTCACCTAATTCCCAAACTAATTGACGAACAGACTCTATGTAAGGAAGCGATTCGATATCTCCGACAGTTCCTCCAATTTCAGTAATTACGATGTCAAAATTACCAGATTTTCCAAGCAATTGCATTCTTTCCTTAATCTCATTCGTGATATGTGGAACGACTTGCACGGTTTTTCCTAAAAATTCTCCTCTTCTTTCCTTCTCAATAACAGAAAGATAGACTCTTCCGGTAGTTACGTTATTGGCTTGCGAAGTAGGGACATTTAAGAAACGTTCGTAGTGACCTAAATCCAAATCAGTTTCAGCTCCATCATCTGTCACATAACATTCTCCGTGTTCATAAGGGTTTAGCGTCCCTGGATCCACATTGATATAAGGGTCAAATTTCTGGATTGTCGTTCGATATCCTCTGGCTTGCAATAATTTTGCTAGCGAAGCTGCGATAATTCCTTTCCCTAAGGAAGAAGTCACACCGCCTGTAACAAAAATATATTTCGTCTGATTCATTATGTTGTTGTTTGTAGTTGTGTTGTGTAAAAAAACGTGGCAAAAGTACGAATTAATTAGTCAATTAGCGAATTAGATAATTAGATAATTTGCGAATGTAATAATTAGCGGATTAGCGAATGAGGCTATTAGCAAAATCAGGCAATTCGATTTATCTTAAATTCTATTAATCTGCACACAATATTGGAATTATCTAATTGACGAATTATCTAATTAAATCGGTTTTGGGTATTGTTTTTTGATGTTCTTAATCAATTCTTCCAAGCCGTTTAGTTTTAGCTCATAAACCAATTGCATCTGCTGTCCTAATTCTCCTTTCGGAAAACCTTTATTGCTGTACCAAACTATGTAATATTCAGGCAAGTCGATCAAATGCCAGCCTTCGTATTTTCCGAAAGGCATTTTTGTGTGCGCTAATTTGATCAGCTGTTTTTTGTCTTGGTCCAAAATTATGGGAGAATTAAATTATAAAAGGAAAAGAGAAAAAAGATAATGCTCAAGAAAATATCCAGCAACAGAATCATTTTAAAGTTTTGCAAATTTACTTTTATATTTATAAAGATCCGCGTGAAGAATTGAATTAAAAAGAATAAAAATATTTTCAAGCTATACGAATTGTAGGCAACCGCTTCTTGAAAATTTAGATGTAAAATCTGAGAAAAGGCACGTGTCAAACCACGGCTCTTGCAGTAAATCAATGGTTTTCCTGCACAGGAAGATGGTATTCCAATAGAAAAATAGGACGCTATAAAACAATAAAAAAAGATAAACGCAATTATTAAAATAAAAATTGCGTTTATCTTTTTATAAGAATCGATCTCGTAAGAAGGATTTATGTTCACTCAAAAATTAGTTTGCTGGAGCGACAGTATCAACTGCTTCTGCGTTAATTTCTTGAATATCTTTATTGATTGAATCTTCCGCTCTGCTCGTTTCTACTTTGATAGAATCCATTGCTTTGCTGATTTCGTCAGCATTTGAAACCGCAGCGGCTCCAAGAGTTCCAACAACTACCAGAATCCAGATAATCACAAAAGCCGTTGCCACGATTCCCAAAATCAAACCCGACTTTGGCATTGTAGTCGGCGCATTGGCTTTCTTAGCCTGAGACAATCCGATAGCTCCAAAAATAATGGCCAGCACTCCAAAAAGAATTGCGATTAGTCCAAAGCAAGGTATAAATGCAGCTATTACAGCAATAATTCCCAGCACTAAGGCCGCAATTCCCATTCCCTGCCCTGCAGTTGACGGCGGTGTATAATTTTCCATTTATTATTCTTTTTTTGTTATTAAAGTCTTACAAAAATAGAAAAATACTTTTGCTTGAGTTATCCCTGCTTTTAAAGTTATTAACAATTCTTTAAGATTTTACTTCCAGTTAAAGACGATATCCTTTTCAATATCAGGATTTAGGCTTAATAAAACCGGACAGTTCATGGCGACTCTTTCTAAAATCGTCTTATTTTTTTCATCCGTAGAAATCGACATATTCATTACGATTTCAATTTTTGAAATTTTGCGAGGTTCAGATTGCATAATTTTTGTCACGTCGACTGTAGAACCGGTCAAATCTAGATCCAAATCTTTTGATTTTATCGCCATGATGGAAACCATGCAACTTCCCAAAGCATTTGCCAATAAATCTGTTGGAGAAAAAGCTTCGCCTTTTCCATGATTGTCTTTTGGCGCGTCAGAAAGAATTTCTGTTCCCGATTGAAGATGAACCGAAGAGGTTCTTAAATCGCCTAAATAAGTTACTTTCGATGTCATTATTGTGCTACTTTTACGCTCAAGTCTTCATCATAATAAAGAATATAAACTCCTTTATTTGTGTAACCTCCAGCTGGATTTTTATTATAATTGAATTTATTTTCAACGCCTTCTGTCGCATCGTCATAAATTGTTTCCTCAAAACTTTTCTCTTGTGACAAACGCAACAACGCATCAAAAGTCACGTCGAAACCTCTTGTCGCATATTGATTTGGAAAAATATTGTTTTTCTTTTTGTACACTTTTGCAAAAATGGCACCTTCAGGAGTTTCATTTTCACGCGTCACAGAAGCATACAGCATATTCAATTTTGCCAAACTGCTGATTAAAATTTCGTCAGAATCTAATTTGTCATTCGGTTCTAAAATCACCAATTGAATTTGATAATCTGCTTTCGCAGCCAACAAAGCCGTGATTGTACTTTTAATCATCCAAGTGTTTGCCGTTTCCATAATCACATAATTCATCTGCGTTTTAGAAAGCAAATTCTTCAAACTTTCAACATTCAAACCGCCAGTTTCAGTGAATCCAGCGAATCTTACTTTTGGATGATTTTCAGAAATATATTTTTTAGAAGTTCCTTTTTTCGGATCAACAACCGCTATAATATTTGCTATTTTTTGCTCCAAATAATCAAACATCGCCTTTTTCAAATAGTCTGTCGTCGGCATGGATTGATACAAATTGCTGTAAAGCGAACTAGCATCTTTTGACAAAGGAGAAATTACAGGAATATTATCTTTAGCCAGCAATTCAGCCGTTTTCTCAGCATTATTTTGATAAAACGGACCAACAACTACATCCGCTTTTGTCAAATTTGACTGCGCAAAAGCACTTGAAATACTAGTTGAATTTTTAGTTTCTTGGGAGTCAAAAATCTTCACATCAAGATTCAATCCTAAAGTTTTCGCAGAATCAATCGCAATCAAAGCTCCTGAATAAAAATCAAGCGTCATGTTCAAGAAATTGTCTTTTTTCAAACGAGATTGCACCGTTCCTGTGGTGTCGCCAGTTACTTTTGAAACATTGAAAGGCAACAGCAAAACCAATTCTTTTCTATCTTTTTTCGAAATGGATTTTGTCAAATCTTTGAAGTTTTTAGGCAAAACTCCAGCTTGCTCGACATTTGCAGGAACTTTCAAAACCATTCCTTCGCGAACACCTTTTTCTAATTCTGGATTCAATTCCACCAACCCATTTTGGCTCAATCCGAATTGTCTCGACAAGCTATAAAGCGTCTCTTTTGGTTTCACTTGATAAGAAGCATAATCACCTTTTGGAGTTTCTTGCTTTGGCGTTTCTTGAACCGTTTCAGTTTTAGCAACCGTTTCTATTTTTTCAGTATTTGCCTTGATCACAAGCTTTTGCCCAATCTTTAAACTGTCTTTTTTAATCGAAGGATTTGTTTTTTCAAGTTCTTCAACCGTTATTCCGTATCTTCTAGAAATCGAATATTTTGTGTCTTTTGGAACTACTTCATAAACGACATTTCCATCAGCTTTATTTTCTTTTTTAATCTCTTTTTTAGCTTCTTTTTCAGCTTTTTTCTCTTCTCGCCTTTCTTCTTTTTCAGCTTTTCTTTCCTCTTTTTTCGTAAGTTCTTTTGGCGCTACTTTTGTTCCATTTTTAGAACCAGGAATCGTCAGAGTCTGTCCGATTTGCAGTCCGTTTTTGATATCCGGATTTGCATTTTCTAAATCAGCAAGCGTGATTCCGTATTGTTTTGCCAAACCATAAGGTGTTTCTTTTGCAACAACCACGTGCGTTGTAGCCGATTTTGGCGCGGGCTTTTCAACTTTTGCAGTTTCCTTAGCAGGCACTTTTACCTCGCCTTTTCCTGGAATCAGCAAAATTGTATTTTCCTTCACGCCATTTCTGGCATCCGGGTTTAAAGTGTAAATATCCAAAGGAGTTACTTTATATTTTTGTGCGATCTGCGTCACAGTTTCGCCTTTCCCGACCGTATGCTTCGTAGTTTTTACTTGGGCGGAAGCCGAAATTGAAAGTAAAATTATCGATACAAATATTATAAAAAACTGCTTCATTTTGTTTGCTTTTTTAGTTTAGGCTGTTAGTATTTTAAGCTATTAAGTCGTTGCTAATTTACAAAAAGCAACGACTTAATTATTGATTTATTTCTAAAGATTTTATTCCCACTCAATAGTTGCAGGCGGTTTTGAGCTGATGTCATAAACCACTCTGTTTACGCCTTTTACTTTATTGATAATCTCGTTTGAAATCGCCATCAAGAATTCATACGGAAGGTGAACCCAGTCCGCCGTCATTCCATCAGTAGATTCCACAGCTCTCAAGGCAACCACTTTTTCATACGTTCTTTCATCACCCATAACTCCAACGCTGTTTACCGGAAGCAAAATCGCCCCAGCTTGCCAAACTTTGTCGTATAATCCGTGTGATTTCAAGCCTTCGATGAAAATATAATCTACTTCTTGAAGAATTCTCACTTTCTCTGGAGTAATATCGCCCAAAATTCGGATTGATAACCCTGGTCCTGGAAACGGATGTCTTCCTAATAATGCTGCTGAAATTCCTAAAGTTGCTCCTACTCTTCTTACTTCGTCTTTGAAAAGCATACGCAAAGGTTCTACAATTTTTAACTTCATAAAATCTGGCAATCCGCCCACATTATGATGTGATTTGATTGTTGCAGAAGGTCCTTTTACTGAAACAGATTCAATTACGTCAGGATAAATTGTTCCTTGAGCCAAGAATTTTACACCTTCTAAAAGATGAGATTCTGCGTCAAAAACTTCAATGAACACGCGACCGATTGTTTTTCTTTTTGTTTCTGGATCATCGATTCCTGCAAGCTCATCCAAAAAACGTGCCGAAGCATCGACACCTTTTACGTTCAAGCCCATTCCTTTATATTGTTCCAAAACACTTTCGAATTCATTCTTGCGAAGCAATCCGTTGTTTACGAAAATACAGTATAAATTTTTTCCAATCGCTTTATGAAGCAAAACCGCAGCAACCGTTGAGTCCACACCGCCAGAAAGTCCAAGAACAACTTTATCATCCCCGATTTTTTCTTGCATTTCTGCCACGATTTCTTCCACAAAAGCATTAGGAGTAAAAGTTTGAGGAACTTCAGCAATTTTTACTAAAAAGTTCTCCAAAATCTGTTTTCCATCTGTTGAATGATATACTTCTGGGTGAAATTGAATGGCATAAGTTGCTTCGCCATCAATTCTATACGCTGCATTTTCTACATCTTTTGTACTCGCCAAACGCACACCATTTGAAGGCATGGTTTTGATGGTATCACTGTGGCTCATCCAAACTTGGCTGTTCAAATGCACATCGTCAAAAAACGCTTCGTCTTCTTTGATAAAAGAAAGATTTGCCCTACCATATTCACGGATGTTTGACGGAGCAACTTCTCCACCAGAAAAATGTGCCAAATATTGCGCGCCATAACAAACGGCTAACATCGGCAGTTTTCCTCTAATTTGAGACAAATCAGGATGTGGCGCATCTTTAGCGCGAACTGAAAAAGGGCTACCAGATAAAATTACAGCTTTATAGCTTGATAAATCACTCGGAAAATGATTGTAAGGGAAAATTTCGCAGAAGATATTTAGTTCGCGAACCCTTCTCGCAATTAGTTGTGTGTATTGCGATCCGAAATCTAAAATAAGTACGTTGTGTTGCATGCGCAAAAATACTATTACTATTTGAAATTAAAAATTGGTTTAGAAAAAAAAGCAGAAAGTTTTTTGTAGTATTGTATTTCAAATTTACTGCACGATTTATCAACAGTTGCAAACCCAATCATTTCGGCACTTTTTAGACTAATTTTGCACGAATTGAATTTTTATTATGGAAGAAAATCTTAAGAAAAACTTTCTCAAAAATAGTTTGAAATGGACAATAATTTGTCTGCTTGTGGGAATATTTTCTGGGGTTTCTTCTGCGATTTTCCTTTTGTCTTTAGAATTTGCAACTAAAACTCGAGAAAATAATTTTTGGATTATCGCTTTGTTGCCAATTGGCGGCTTACTGATCGGATTGCTTTATCATTATTATGGAAAGGAAGTCGTAAAAGGAAATAATTTAATTTTGGAAGAATATGAAAATCCGAAGAAAATTATTCCTTTCAAAATGGCGCCCTTGGTATTAATCGGCACTTTGCTGACGCATTTATTTGGCGGTTCTGCAGGCCGTGAAGGAACGGCTGTTCAAATGGGAGGCGCGATTTCTGACCAATTTACTAGAATTTTTAAACTAAATACTTCCGAACGAAAAACCATCCTAATCATTGGAATCAGTGCCGGTTTCGCTTCGATTTTCGGAACTCCTTTGACAGGCGCCATTTTCGCTTTGGAGGTTTTATATTTTAGCAAAATCAATTTCAAAAACGTCATTCCTTCTTTCGCAACAGCTTATATCGCTTATTATACCGTCGAATTTCTTCCTGTAAAACATACACATTATCACATTCCCTTTGTCCCTGAAATCGACTTGATGCATTTTCTTTGGATAATTCCATGTGGCATTTTATTTGGATTTGCGGCTTTGGCATTTTCTCGAACGACACATTTTTGGGGAAAATTATTTTCTAAATATATTTCATTTCCGCCACTGCGACCTTTTATAGGAGGAATTGTTTTAGCTGCAATCATTTTTAGTTTTGACGTAACAAAATATATCGGCCTCGGAGTTCCGACAATTGTCGGCGCATTTGAAAATCCTAGCGGGAATTTAGATTTCTTGCTAAAAATTTTATTTACCGGATTTACGCTCGGCACAGGTTTTAAGGGCGGTGAAGTAACACCTTTATTTTTTGTAGGAGCTACCTTGGGAAGCGCTTTATCAGCGTTTGTCCCCTTACCAATAGCGCTTTTGGCTGGAATGGGTTTTGTCGCAGTATTTTCTGGAGCAACGCACACGCCAATCGCTTGCACGATCATGGGAATCGAACTTTTTGGAATTGACTGTGGCATTTACGTAGGAATTGCTTGCCTTGTCGCCTATTTTTGTTCCGGTTCACTTGGAATTTACCATTCTCAAATTGTGAAAGGTCCAAAATATATGCTCTATGAAAGATTCCGAACAAAAAACTTAAAGAATCTATAAATGATAGGCTTCAATTCCATAAAATTATCAATTATTAGGTAAAAAAATGTAATTTCGCAACCTATGAAAGAAGAAGAAATAAAAGGAATACTGGAATTATTGGCAACTCCAAAAAAGATTGCCATCATTCCGCACAGAAGTCCGGATGGCGATGCAATGGGCTCAACATTAGGATTGTATCATTTTTTAAAGAAATTAAATCACGAAGCAATTGTTGTTGCTCCAAATGAATTTCCAGAATTTTTGGCTTGGCTTCCGGGTTCAGAAAAAGTCTTAATTTTTGAAAAAGACAAAGAGAATGTGGAGAAAGTTCTTCAAGATGCCGAAATAATTTTTACGTTAGATTTCAATGCTTTGCACCGAACTGGCGAAATGGAAAACGTTTTGAATAAATTAAGAGCGCCTTTCATCATGATTGATCATCACCAAAAACCTGATGATTACGCTGCTTTCATGTATTCAAATACAAAATTTGGTTCTACTTGCGAGATGATTTATAATTTCATATCTTATTTAGGAAAAAAAGAACTGCTTGACGAAACGATTGCAAGCTGTTTGTATACCGGAATTGTCACTGATTCAGGCTCTTTCCGATTTCCAACAACAACTAGCGAAACGCATCGAGTTGCAGCAGCTTTATTAGATTTAGGAGCTAGAAATGGAGAAATTCACAACTCACTTTTTGACAATAATTCTTATCACAGACTTCAATTATTAGGAAGAGCATTGCAAAATCTGAAAGTTTATCCTGAATATAAAACGTCTTACATTCGACTTTCTCAGCAAGAACTGGACGAATTTAAATATGTAAAAGGCGACACGGAAGGCATCGTAAATTACGGACTTACCATCAAAGGCATTGTTTTTGCAGCCATTTTTATTGAAAACAAAGAAGAAGGAATCGTGAAAATATCTTTCCGTTCGCAAGGAAATTTTGATGTCAACCAATTTGCACGCCAATATTTCAACGGAGGCGGTCATATCAACGCTGCCGGAGGAAAGTCAAACAAATCATTAGACGAAACAATCAAAGATTTCGAATCTACTTTATCACAACAAAATTTTAATGTATAAGCTATGAAAGTTACCCAATTATTGGCCTGTGTTTTTGCCGGAGCAATTTTGCTTTCAAGCTGCAACAATCAGCAGGCCAGAAAACCACTTTCTTATTCTTCTGGAAGTTTCATGAAGGAATCTGTGGCCAGAAACAAGAAATTAATTGCCGGGGAAGAATCGAAAATTGAGGCAATTATGAAAAGTGATTCTGCCTCAAAATACATCGCTTCACCAAAAGGCTATTGGTATAAATACGAAATAAAAAGCACTTCAAAAGATTCTATCATGCCTAAAAAAGGCGACGTGGCTTACTTCGATTATGAAGTAAAAGATTTGCAAGGAAATGTAATTTATACAGAACTAGAACTTCGTCCGCAGACCTATTTGGTCGACAAGCAAAACATCATGATGGGCATGCGCGACGGAATCAAATTGATGAAAAAAGGCGAAAAAGTTACTTTTCTTTTTCCATCACACATGGGCTATGGCTATCACGGCGACAACAGAAGAATTGGCCACAATGAACCTTTGATGACTACAATATTTTTGAGAGACATCAAGCCTGAAACTGAAGTTCGCACAACAGAAAAGCCGAAGCAAGCGGCACAAACACCATTAGTAACACCAGAAACTAAAGAATAACAATTAAAAAATAATGAAAAAAATAAGCTTACTCTTATGTGCAATCGCACTTTTCTTTTCTTGCAATGACGAACACAGCAAATTGGCTGACGGAATTTATGCAGAAATAAAAACAAACAAAGGAACGATCTTAGTAGAATTAGAATATAAAAAAGCACCAATCACAGTTGCCAATTTCGTTTCTCTTGCCGAAGGAAAAAACACAATGGTAAGTGAAAAATATAAAGGAAAACCATTTTATGACGGATTGACTTTTCACAGGGTTTTGCCGAATTTCATGATTCAAGGAGGAGATCCGGACGGAACTGGAATGGGCGGACCTGGTTATAGATTTAAAGACGAAATCGACCCAAGCCTAAAACACGATAAAGGTGGCGTAATGTCAATGGCAAACGGTGGAAAAGCTACAAACGGAAGCCAATTTTTCATCACGCACGTTGAAACCCCTTGGCTAGACGGAATCCATACCATTTTTGGCCACGTGATTGAAAACGGAATGGAAGTCGTAAATAAAATTGCGCAAGGCGATAAAATTGAAAAAGTAACGATAATATATAAAGGAGAAGAAGCGAAAAAATTTGATGCTGCAAAAATTTTCAAGGATAATTTTGCCAATGAAGACGAATTGCAGGCACAGCAAAAAGCAGAACACGATAAAATGAGAGCGCAATATGCTGAAGTAATCAAAGCAAAAGAAGCTTATTTTACAAAAACAAAAACTGAAGCGACAAAAACACAATCTGGACTTCAGTATAAAATCATACAAAAAGGATCAGGAAAAAAACCAGTTGCCGGAACTGAAGTTTACATCAACTATGGCGGCTTTTTTGAAAATGGAGACTTATTTGACTCAAATATTGAAAGCGTTGCGACAGCTTTCGGGCAATTGAACGCACAAAGAGCTGCAGCAAAAGCGTATACTGCCATTCCTTTTAAAATAGGAACAAAAGAAGGCATGATTCCTGGATTTATTGAAGGAATTGAGCAGTTATCGATTGGCGACAAAGCCGTAGTTTTCATTCCGTCTTACTTGGCTTATGGCGAAAGAGGTGCTGGAGACGTGATTCCGCCAAATACAAATATTGTTTTTGAAATTGAACTTTTAGATAAAATGCCTGCTAATCAATAGGCTTAAATTAATTCCAACTTTAAACCATTTACAATGAAATCAAAATTAATATGCCTGCTATTCTTAGCAATGACTGCAGGAATGTATGGTCAAGTCAAAAAGACCGCGACTACGAAGAAAGCTACAACTACGAAAAAAACCGTAAAAAAAGCTCCTGTAAAAGCACAAGCTCCTGATGGAATTTTTGCCACTTTCGAGACTACAAAAGGTAGAATCGTAGTACAATTAGAATACAAGAAAACACCAATCACAGTTGCCAATTTCGTCTCTCTTGCTGAAGGAACAAATACTGCTGTAAATCCAAAATATGCTGGGAAGCCTTTTTATAACGGATTAAAATTTCACAGAGTTATTGCAGATTTCATGATTCAAGGTGGAGATCCTCTTGGAAATGGTTCTGGAGATCCTGGCTATAAATTTAAGGATGAATTTGATCCAAGCTTGAAACATAGTTCTGGCGGAATTTTGTCTATGGCAAATTCTGGGCCTGCTACAAACGGAAGCCAATTCTTTATTACACACAAAGAAACGCCTTGGTTAGACGGAAAACATACTGTCTTCGGCCACGTGACTAGCGGTATGGATGTTGTAAATGCAATCGCTCAAGACGACGTCATCATGGAAGTAAAAATTTCTAGAAAAGGTGAAGAAGCCAAGAAATTTGACGCTGCAAAAATTTTCGCAGATTATTATGGAAATAAAGCAGAAGACGATAAAAAAATAATCGCTGCTGAAGCGGAAAGAAAGCAAAAACAATTAGAAGAACAAGCTGAGGCAAAAAAAGTTTATGCTGCAAAATATGGTCCTGAAATGGCTAAAAAAGTAGCCGAATTTGCAAAAGTAAGAGCACAATCTACTAAAACAGAATCTGGTCTTGAATACAAATTAACTAAAGGAAAAGGAACAAAACCTGCTGATGGAACGACGGTTTATGTTCACTACGCTGGTTATTTTGAAGACGGAAGCCTTTTTGACAGCAGCTATGAAGAACTAAATAAAACTTACGGGAAATTTGATGAAATTAGAGCTTCTCAAAATGGATATCAGCCATTTCCTTTTGAAATTGGAAATAAAGGCGGCTTGATTCCTGGATTTTTAGAAGGAATTAATTTAATGTCTTTTGGTGACAAAGCAACACTTTTTATTCCTGCAAAACTTGGATATGGAGAAAGAGGCGCTGGAAATATAATTCCGCCGAATTCAAATATTATCTTTGAAGTAGAGCTTTTAGAAACTATGCCAGAAAATAAAAAATAAAAAATCAATAAAAAATCGGGTTTCTCAATTGAGAAACCCGATTTTTTTTATTTCTTAAATTTCCATTCAAATTCATCTTTTTCATTGATGATAGCGCCAATTTCAACTTTTACTACATCATCAAATTCTGTTTGGAGAATCATCCAGTTTGGCTCGTTGAAGTAATTTTCAAGCGTATCAAATTCTTCTTTTTCCCACTTTGCAAAATCTTTAGCATTAAGCTCTTTTTGGATTTCAGCCACTGGTCTTCCGATCACTTTTTTATCTAAAAGAACTAATTGTTGACTTGAACCGACAACATATCCTAACTTGAAATTTTCATCTTTATAAAATGTCAAGCGTAATTTTTGTTCATTATATTGATAGATTGTATTGTCATCTTCATCTTTAAAACTCTTGGTTGGCTTGCCATAAATAGCTTCAACGTCTTTTTGAAGCATTCCGAAAACTAACTTGTCTATCCCGATTTTTGGATTGATTTTCATACTGTATTTTTATTATTAATTTTATTTATCAATTCTTGCTTGACGCTTTCCTCCCACTCTTCTCTTAAAATGCTTAAAATCACGCTGTCTCTTCTATAGCCTGACGGACTCAAGCTTTCCTTTCGCAACACGCCTTCAACCGTACAGCCTATGCTTTTCATGGCAGCTATACTTTTTTGGTTTTTATTATCTGCACGAAATTCGACACGGGCGATTCCCATCTTTTCAAATGCAAAACTAAGCAATAATAGCTTGCAATTTTTATTCAATCCTGTTCCTTGAAAATCTTTTCCATACCAAGTATAACCGATGTGCAACGATTGATTTGGCAAATCAATCATGTGAAAACGCGTGCAACCGGCATAACGCTTTTTGATTTTATCATATACAATAAAAGGATAATTCGTTTTATTGCTTCTTCCTTCAAGCGCCAATTCAATATAGCGCTTCAAGCTGTCTTCGCCCGCCGCGTGTACAAAAGAATAAGTCCAGATTTCTGGTTCATTCAAAGAAAATTCTAGCAGATTTTCAAAATCAGAAGTTTCTAGCGGACGAAGCAACACGGCATCATTTTCAAGAATAATATCTTTGGTAAAATCGAAGTTTTCGATCATGGTTTTAAATGTATGTTTTGGTGGCATGAAGGTAAAGATTTTTATTTTTAATCAAAACATTATATAGATTTTCAATATCAAATTAGGCCGGATTAATTTTATAATTAGAAAAGCGAAAAGTGATTATATTTGGAAACAGAAAAATTCAACAATTTAAGTGGAAAAATTAATCATACACACAGAAAGATTAACTATCAGAACGCTAAAAGCTAGTGATCTTGAAAGCTTTTTTATTTATCGCTCAAATCCGGAAGTCACAAAATACCAAGGCTTTGACGTAATGACAAAAGAGAACGCTTCGTCTTTTATTGATAACCAAAAAGACAAATATTTCGGAAATCCTGGAGAATGGGTCCAATATGGCATAGAAAATAAATTGACTCAAAAAATCATCGGTGATTGTGCAATTAAGCTTGATAAAAATGATCCGAGAATTGCCGAAGTTGGAATGACTATTTCACATCTTGAACAGAAAAAAGGATTTGCAAAAGAAACTTTTCTGGCCATTTTAGAATTTCTCTTTGACATAAAAAAGCTTCATCGCGTTGTAGAAACTGCAGATGCAGAAAATATAGCCTCAATAAACCTATTGAAAAGTATTGGTTTTAGACAAGAAGGCCATTTCATTGAAAATATATTTTTTAAAGGAAAATGGGGCAGCGAATTTCAATTTGCAATGCTCGAGAAAGATTGGGATTCAATAAAATCAAGGAAAAAATAAATTACAGAAAAAACAATATTTCACTGATAAACAATCACTTAATTTTTATTATAAAATTCAAAGGAAGTAAGTATCTTTGAAAATAAGTTCTCTTGCAAAAAATCAGCAATACAAACTTTTATTAGACTAATCATGAAAAAAACAACTTTACTTTTCAGTTTTTTTGCATTCCTATTTTTATCCTGTGCAAATGATGATAATTCACAGCAAATTGATGACATATCAAATGTTTTGCTGCAGAAAATAGTGACGCAAAGTGAGGAAGGAAATTATGAAACGATTTTCAAGTATGACGGTAAAAAATTAATAGAGGCAAAAAGTGCTTTGCAAAACAAACAATTTAATTATACTGGAGATAAAATCACTAAAATCAGCTGGTATACAAACCCTAACACAGACAATCAATTAATGCAATATGTTGATTTTGAATACCTGCCAGACGGAAAATTGAAAAGCTTTAAAAAATATATTAATGCTCCAATAAATGTAGAATTTACTTATGTCGGCGAAGATACTGTAAATTTTGTAGCCACCGCAGAGCGAGGATCCTACAGTTTTTATGGTTATTTTAAAGTTAAAAACAATGAAATTTCACAATATGTATATTTAGATGGAGGCAGGCCGAGGCCGTCTGTAAACTATCAATATGACGAAAAAAATCATCCTTTGAGAAATGTGACCGGCTATGGAAATCTATTTTTATTTCACTATTTCTGCAGTTCTTTCCATGTTGATGGCTTTACGACAAATATTGGAAGCAGTAAAAATTGTATAAGCAACAGCCTGATTGACAATCCAAGTGTTATTGAGATTACGAATACATACGAATATAACAGCGACGGATTTCCAAAAACGATTAACCAAAGTGATGATTCTACCTCAGATTCTTTATTTTATTAGAAATTGAATTTTATAAAAAAAAGCTCGAGAAATATCTTCTCGAGCTTTTTTATTTATTTCTATAACTGAATTTAGTACTCGAAAATTCCGAATTCACTATTTATTGTTAGTTTTTTACCTTCAGAAGCTTCTACTCTGCCGACAATCTGCGCATCAACATTGAAAGATTTTGAAATAGCAATAATGTCTTCAGCCAATTCTTGAGGAACATAAATTTCCATTCTGTGGCCGCAGTTGAAAACTTGGTACATTTCTTTCCAATCTGTTTTTGACTGCTCTTGAATCAGTTTGAAAAGTGGCGGTACCGGAAATAAATTATCTTTAATTACATGAACATTGTCTACAAAATGCAACACTTTTGTTTGTGCGCCGCCGCTGCAGTGCACCATTCCGTGGATTTCTTTTGGAGAATAGTTGTCTAGAATTTTCTTGATAATCGGAGCATAAGTTCGCGTTGGGGAAAGCACTAATTTTCCAGCATCGATCGGTGAATTTTCAACAGCATCTGTCAATTTTACTTTTCCAGAATACACCAAATCAGCAGGAACCGAAGCGTCAAAACTTTCCGGATATTTTTGGGCTAGATAATTATCAAAAACATCGTGTCGCGCCGAAGTCAATCCGTTGCTTCCCATGCCTCCGTTATATGATTTTTCGTAAGAAGCTTGCCCGAAAGAAGCCAAGCCTACAATAACATCGCCTGCTTTTATATTCGCATTATCAACAACTTTATCTCTTTTAATTCTTGCAGTAACCGTAGAGTCTACAATGATTGTACGAACCAAATCGCCAACATCAGCCGTTTCTCCGCCCGTAGAATGAATCGTCACGCCAAAAGATTTCAGTTCTTCAATCAATTCTTCTGTTCCATTAATAATTGCAGAAATTACTTCTGCCGGAATCAAGTTTTTATTTCTTCCGATTGTAGACGAAAGCAAAATATTGTCAGTTGCTCCGACACACAATAAATCGTCAATATTCATGATCAGGGCATCTTGAGAAATGCCTTTCCATACTGACAAATCACCCGTTTCTTTCCAATATAAATAAGCCAAAGACGATTTTGTCCCCGCGCCGTCAGCGTGCATGATCAAGCAGTAATCTTCATCATTTGTCAAATAATCTGGAACAATTTTGCAGAAAGCTTGCGGAAATAAACCTTTGTCGATGTTTTTAATAGCGTTGTGGACATCTTCTTTTGAAGCGGAAACACCGCGAAGATTATAGCGTTTGCTGGTATCAGAACTCATAAAAATTGGTTGTGTTGTTGTGGCGCAAAGATAATCAGATTTTTAGACTTTTAGACTTCTTGGATTATTAGATTTTTAGAAAATTCGACTCCTTAGATTTTTATTTGAAAGGCTTGAAAAGTCCCTCGACTGCGCTCGGCATGGCAAATAGTTTGTGGAATAAGAAAAGTTATAATTTACCGCAACCTCAGCACCTTTGAAGCTTAATAACTTTGAAACTCAAAAAACTAATTCTCCACAATCTCAATCTCCACTCTTCTGTTTGCGGCGCGCTCCTGTTCTGATTTTTCAGGAATGGCATGAATGGGCTGTGTTACTCCGAAACCTTTAAAGGTTACGCGTTCGTCTTCAATGCCATTAATTTCTAAAAACTTTGTAATCGCTTTGGCACGTTTCGTAGAAAGATCTTGTTTGTCGTTTGTCATACAGCAGATATGCCCTTGAATTTGGATTTTCATCTGTGGATTTTTACGCATGATTTCCAAAAGCTCATATAATTTTGGACGAGATTCATTCGTAATTGCAAAAGTATTCAGCTGGAAATTTAAGTTTTCCAAGACAATTTTCTCGCCCGGTTTTGCTTCGGAAACCCGTTCCATGAAAGCTATGTCTAAAACCAATTCTGACTTTGTTCCGTTTGGATTTGAAAGTGTAATTTTATCTGTAAAAACTGGCTTTACTTTAGGTTTCTTTACAGGAATTTCTTTTTTTATTCCCAAAATTTCATCTTCTCTTGCCAAGTCTTTTGCTTCAATATAATAAATATCAACTTTTCTATTCTCCGCTTTATTTTTAGAATGGACGTGCTTTTCCCCAAAACTTCTCGTCTTGAAATCATCACGAATTTTAAGTTTTGACTTTACGATATTATGAACAAAATTGACACGTCTCTGGGCTAAAGAATCATTAAAACCTGTTGTTCCGTCTTCGTCAGTATAACCGTTTATTGCTACGATTTTTACGTCTTTATGCGAAGCTATAAAATTTTCCAATCGCTCTGACTGCGCTTTTTTCAAGTCATGTTTGTTACTTTCGAAGTAAACCGAAAATGCTTCCTGCGAATGAAGTTTATTAGAAAAAGCAAAAATTACGATAAGAAGAAAAATATTTTTCATGACACAGCTTTGATTAAAAAACGAAGTAACACCTTTTTTATTACATAAAAAAGCCTGTTGCTAATTGACAGGCTCTGACTATTTTAATTTTCTAGAATAAGAATTTCAACACGGCGATTTTGATCTTTTTCCCACTCATTTTTTTCAGGAATTGGATATAATGGAAGACTGCTTCCAAAGCTCTTATATTTCAACCTATTTTTCTCAATGCCATTTTCAACCAAAAAATCATAAACGGCTTTAGAACGAAGCATTGCAATATCCTCTAAATCAGTCCCGATTTGGCAACAGATATGACCTTGAATTTCAATCTTCAATTTTGGATTTTCTTGCATGATTTTTAATAATTCCTCCACAATCGGAATGGAACTTTTCACCATTCTGCCAGATCGATTGTAAAAATTTAGATTTTTCAGGCGAAGCTTATCGCCTATTTTTGTAGTCTTGATATCTTCCGTTAAAGTTTCAGGCTTTTTTTCTGCACTAATTATTTTCTTTGGAATTGTATAAAAAACAATTGCTTTTCTATTTTCTGAATCAATTTTAGATTTGTTGAATTGTTCACCAAAACCTTTTACTTCAATATTTTCTTTTATCGAAATTGAATTACTTTTTAAAATTTTCAACATATAATTTGCTCGTTTTAGAGAAAGCGTGTCATTATATTCTAAAGAACCAACAGCATCGCAATAGCCATAAATTTTGGAAACTTTGGCGGAAGGATTTTGTTTTATCCAATCATTTAATTTTTGTGCAGATGTTTGATTTGCTTCTGAAATATCGAAATCAAAAAAGACTTGAAATTGTTTTTCTTGGGAATAAGTCAAAAAAGGAAACAGCAGCAAAAGAAAGAAAGTAATTTTTTTAGTCATCGGAAAGATTTTAGAAATAACGTTTTAAAGTTATTTTTAGTACATAAAAAAAGCCTCAATTTCTTGAGGCTGTTTTTGTTGTGTGGTAGTTTAGTAGATTTATTATTTAGTAAACAATAATTCTCGGTATTTAGTCAATGTCCAGATTTCGTCATCAACCAAAAGCTCAAGCTTGTCGCAATGCTCTCTGATTACTTCAAAATAAGGTTTCACATTGTCGCAATAAGCAGCAGCCATTTCTTCTGAATTAGAAAGATTGTTTGCTTTTTTGCGCTCTTCGGTCATTTCTTCCACTTTGGTATTGATACCTTCAATGTGTCCAGAAATTTCTCTGATCAATGAAATTTGCTCTTTTGCAATCGTTTCATATTCGCTTCCGAAGATGTCTTTCAAACCTTTTACGTTTTCAATCAAAAGGTTTTGGTAACGAATTGCTGTCGGAACAACGTGGTTTCTCGCAATATCACCAAGAACTCTTCCTTCAATTTGGATTTTCTTAGTGTATTCTTCCAATTCAATTTCATAACGAGCTTCCACCTCAACGTGGTTCATCACTCCTAATTCTTTGAAAAGTGCGATTGCTTTTTCAGAAACTTTTGCTTTCAAAGCTGTTGGAGTTGTTTTGTGGTTGCTTAAGCCTCTTTTTCCAGCCTCGATTTCCCAAGCTTCGCTATATCCGTCGCCTTCAAAAAGGATATTTTTTGTTCCTTTAATATATTCTCTCAAAACATTGAAGATTGCATCGTCTTTCTTCATGTCTTTTTCTTCGATCAAAGCGTCCACTTCTCTCTTGAAATCAATCAATTGTTTTGCAACGATTGAGTTTAAGGTAGTCATTGCGTTCGCACAGTTTGCAGAAGAACCAACGGCTCTGAACTCAAATTTGTTTCCTGTGAAAGCAAATGGTGAAGTTCTGTTTCTGTCTGTATTATCCAATAAAACGTCTGGAATTTTTCCAACAACGTTCAATTTAAGATCTGTTTTTTCTTCTGGAGACAATTTTCCAGCAGAAACACCTTCCAATTCAGCCAAGACTTTCGTCAATTGCTGCCCGATAAAAACCGAAATAATTGCAGGCGGTGCTTCGTTTGCTCCAAGACGGTGGTCATTGCTTGCTGTTGCAATCGCCGCTCTCAATAATTCTTCATATGTATCAACCGCTTTGATTGTGTTGATGAAGAAAGTCAAGAATTGCAAGTTGCTCATTGGCGTTTTGCCTGGTCCAAGTAAGTTTACGCCCGTGTCAGTTGCTAAAGACCAGTTGTTATGTTTTCCAGAACCGTTTACACCTTTGAATGGTTTTTCATGGAATAATACTTTGAAATCATGACGTTCAGCCACTTTTTGCATTACATCCATCAATAAAGAGTTATGATCCACCGCTAAATTTGTCTCTTCAAAAATTGGAGCCAGCTCAAATTGGTTTGGAGCCACTTCATTGTGACGCGTCTTAACCGGAATACCTAAAAGCATGCACTCATATTCCAGTTCTCTCATATAAGTAAGAACACGTGTTGGAATTGAACCAAAATAATGGTCATCCAATTGTTGTCCTTTTGCAGAAGTATGTCCTAATAATGTTCTTCCTGTCATTAAAATGTCAGGTCTTGAATTAGCCAAAGCCGTGTCAATCAAGAAATATTCTTGTTCCCAACCTAAAGTTGCAGTTACTTTCTTTACGTTTTTGTCAAAATAGCGGCAAACAGAAGCTGCAGCATCGTCAACAGCAGAAAGCGCTCTCAACAAAGGTGTTTTGTAATCTAAAGCTTCACCTGTATAAGAGATGAAAACCGTTGGAATGCATAAAGTTGTTCCAAAAATAAATGCTGGAGATGTTGGATCCCAAGCTGTGTAACCTCTTGCTTCAAAGGTATTTCTGATTCCACCATTTGGGAAAGAAGAAGCATCTGGCTCTTGCTGCACCAATTGGCCTCCACCAAATTTCTCCACAGGATCGCTTCCGTCATAAGACGTTTCAAAAAACGCATCATGCTTTTCTGCAGTTGTTCCTGTCAAAGGCTGAAACCAGTGCGTATAATGTGTAACTCCTTTTGACAAAGCCCATTCTTTCATTCCAAGAGCAATATAATCGGCTAGTTTTCTATCAATTTTTTTACCGTGCTGAATGGCATCCTTTACACCTTGATAAGCATCTTGAGTCAAAAACTGACGCATTGCTTTGTCATTAAATACATTGCTGCCAAAAATTGCAGATTTTCTCTCCAATTCTTCAAATTTTACAGGCTTTCTACCTGCAGTTTGTGCTAACGCTTGAAAACGAAATGTTGACATATGAAAGATTTTAGAATAAAATTCAAATTATTTTGATGCAAAGATATAATTTTTATTATTTCAAAATCATTATACCCTGTGTTTTTTAGGGGTATATTTTAATAATAATTCATTTTACTGTTTTAAACCCTTTCAAATTTAGATAAATTCACATTTTGAGAGCTAATTATGGCTTACATAATTAAAATGATGTCAAAATTAATCCTATAAATAAATATTCAAATTGTATAATGCGCATCATACATTGGATAAGTAATTTTATTTTTATTAAAAAATCAATGATTTGTTAATTGTGTTAAACATACTATAAGGCAAAAATACAATTGTTGTTTAATGCGTAATTTTAGATAAATAAATTAATAACCAAAAATAAACGATCATGAGTAACAAAAAATTAATCTTAGGAGTCGCAGCTGGAGTTGCAGCCTTGGCAGTTGTAGGAGTTTTAATCGCTAAGAAAAAATCGAAAAAAAACCAGCTTTCGTCAAAAGCAACTGAAGCTAAAGACAATTTCAGAAGCAAATTGCAAGAACTAAAGAAAAAAGCAACAAAAGAGTTCAACAATACCTTACAAGACAGCGAAAACCTTGCAAACAAAGCAAAAGACAGAGCCAACGAATGGGTTTCTAAAGTTGCTAATTAAGATAAGTTTAGGTCACGAAGAATATGTTGAAAGATTGCCAATAATAAAATGAATCCCAATGAAAATGAAACCGCTACAATCGAACACAAAAACTGAACAAAACAATTCAGCAAGTATTTTGCCTTCAAGAATCAATTTTTCTGACGACGACCAATTGCCAGAAGTTTTGTTTATTACTTCTTTTCCGCCGAGAGAATGCGGTATTGCTACCTATTCTCAAGACTTGATGAAAGCGTTGAACAACCAATATGTGAGTTCTTTTTCATTGACGGTCTGCGCTTTAGAAAATAATAACGAGAAACATTTGTATGAAGATGAAGAAGTAAAATATACTTTAAACACTTCTGATTCAAAATCTTATGACGCGTTGCTGAAGTCAATTAATGCTGACGACAATATCAAAGTCGTGGTTTTGCAGCATGAGTTTGGTTTATTTGCGGAAGATGTGCCGAGTTTCAATAAATTCATTACCGATCTCCAAAAACCTTTGTGTGTTGTTTTCCACACGGTTTTGCCACGACCTGACGAAGCTTTCAAGAAAAACGTGCAGCATATTTTAGACCGTGCCGATTCCATTATCGTCATGACTAAAAATTCTTCTGACATGCTGATTGAAGATTATCGCGTGGACGAACCGGCAAAAATCAGCGTGATTCCTCACGGAACGCACTTGGTTCCTCACAAAGATAAAAACGCTCTTAAAATAAAATACGGCGTAAAAGGCAGAAAAATCCTTTCGACTTTCGGATTATTGAGTTCTGGAAAAAGCATCGAGACTACTTTAGAGGCTTTGCCTACAATTGTAAACAAGAACCCAGATGTTCTCTTCCTTATTATTGGAAAAACGCATCCTGGTGTTGTGCTTCATGAAGGCGAAGTTTATAGAGAATCGCTTGAAGCCAAAATCAAAGAGCTTAAATTAGAGAAAAATGTCCAATTCGTAAATAAATACCTTCCGTTAGAGGAATTGCTAGATTATTTGCAACTGACTGACATTTATCTTTTCACTTCAAAAGACCCGAACCAAGCCGTAAGCGGTACTTTTTCTTACGCCATGAGCTGTGGCTGTGCGATTATTTCCACACCAATTCCTCATGCCAAAGAAATGCTGGCCGACGGTTCTGGACTAACTTTTGACTTCGGAAATTCAAAACAATTGTCTGATGCCGTGAATCTTTTGATTTATGATATCGGCCTTCGCAAAAGTATCGTCATGAACGGCTTGCACAAAATCATCCATACGGCTTGGGAAAATTCAGCTGTAGCGCATGCGGTTTTGTTCCAAAAAGTGTCTGACAATGCGATTGAATTGCACTACAGGAATCCGGCTTTAAATTTAGACCATACTAAAAAGATGACGACCGATTTCGGAATCTTGCAGTTTTCAAAATTGAATCGTCCTGACCCGAATTCAGGCTATACAATTGATGACAATGCGAGAGCGATGATTGCGATGTGCCAAGATTATAAATTGACGCGCGACATTGAAGACTTGAAATACATCAAAATTTATTTAGATTTCATCGCTTTCTGTTTGCAGGATGATGGAAAATTCTTGAATTACGTAGACATACAGCACAATTTTACAGCACAAAACAACGCCGTAAATCTTGAAGACAGTTCTGGAAGAGCGCTTTGGGCTTTGGGTTATTTAATTTCCCTTGCGCCAATTCTTCCTTCCAATTTAAGCAAGAAAGCAGAGGCCGTTTTCAGAAAAGCTTTAGTTCCTGCAGCTGATTTCCATTCGCCTCGTGCAATGGCTTTTATCATCAAAGGATTGTACTATTTTAACAGACAGATCAAGGAAGTTGAAAATGAACAACAAATCAAAGTTTATGCAAATCGCTTGATGCACATGTATCAAAATGTAGCAACTGAGGACTGGAAATGGTATGAAACCTACCTGACTTATGCTAACAGCGTTTTGCCAGAAGCCATGCTTTGTGCTTATGCGGTCACTCATGAGGAAGAATACAAAGAAATTGCCAAAGAATCGTTTGATTTTTTGCTTGCAAACACCTTTACAGAAAACAGCATTAAGGTAATTTCAAACCGTTCTTGGCATGTAAAAGGACAAGAAAAAAGCGAATTTGGCGAACAGCCGATTGATGTAGCTTATACTGTTTTGGCCTTGAGAAAATTCCATGATATTTTTAAAGAAGAGAAATATTTGAACAAGATGGAAATTGCCTTCAATTGGTTTTTAGGCAACAACCATTTACAACAAATCATTTATAACCCTTGTACTGGCGGTTGTTTCGACGGATTAGAAGAAACACACGTCAACTTAAACCAAGGATCAGAATCTACAGTAAGTTATTTAATGGCGCGTTTGACAATTGCAAAATACTTCGGAAATCCAAACACGATTTACTTTAGAAACAAGCTGAAAGCAGCGAAGCTATTATTATTGAAAGCATAATTATTAATTCATTTTCAGAGAAGAAAGCTTCGCTAATTTAGCGAGGCTTTTTTTTAAGCAAACTTTTAAAAATTAAGCATAAAAAAAGAGACCCGAAAGTCTCTTATTTTTTTTTAAATATAAATTGAATTATCTAGTTTCAATAGTTTTGATATTGCTATCATTTAAACCGTAGGCTTTGATCACTGCATTGTAATCTGAAAGATCTACTGAAGAAACAGCTTTATTAGATAAATAACCAGGAATAATGACTACTCTGAAAACTTGATTGTTAGTAAGGTCTGAAGTCAAAGTAGCACTATTTGTAAATCCAAGATAAATATAAATCTTACTCACTGAGAAATCATATGAATAATCAACTTCATCTAATCCTCCATTGACATAATAGGTTTTTGGCAATGGAACCCAAACATCTTCTTGTCCATCCTGACCATCTAATCTGTAAATCAAGACCATGTCAGAGCTATAAATTTGAGGATTTAAGGTATAATCAATTTTATATCCATTCCCCGCATTAAAAGTAGTATTTTGATTAATTTCAAAAACCTCTGCAATTGTATCATTATCTGTTACAACGACATCATCATCACTGCTACAACTTTGGAAAGCCGTTATTCCGACGATAGCTAAAAGTAAAAATATTCTTTTCATAATTTAAATTTTTTATTGTTTATAAAGGTATTCCAAAAATAAAGCCAAAAAAATATTTTAAGAGAAAATTCGGAAAATTATTTCAATTATCTTTGTACTTATGACAGACAAAAAACTCAAACTTTACATGATAATGCTGGGCGCTACGCCAAATGGAAGAGTCACAGAACAGCATGATATTTTTTTCGGAATTGGTTATTCTTTAACAGAATTAGTTCCTGATATGATTAATTTCTGGCCGGAAGCTTTGGGTAAAATCCACATTGACTGCTGGCGCGAAGTAACTTCTGTGGACGGATATTCTATTGAAATTGTTCCAAAAGAAATGATGGTTGAATCTCCTGAAAAGTTATTTTTCCTCAATCTAGGCGGTTATAAGGAAAATGAATTTGAAGAATATCATTATAAAATGCTGGCTGTTTCAGAGACGCTTTCGTTAGCTACAAAGTCATCGAAACAGACCGCTTTTTACAAACATTACAGCTTTAAAAACGAAACGACAAAAGGAGCAATTTCGCACATTGATGAAAAATATGGAGTCGATGTTGACGATGCTTACAATGTGCAAGATATTTTATCTCCAGCTTACAAAGAAAAATACCGGTTAAAAATTACGCCTTCGCCAGAAATTGCAGAAGATGCGCTTCATATTGGCTATGTAAAAATCAGCAGTTTGAAATAAGCAAGTCAAAAGTTTGAAAGTCGTAAAGCTAAAAGAAAAACTTAAAAATCAACTTGCTAAATTATTCCTCTAATTTTAAAACCCGACACTATAAATACGTTTTTTACTTATTCTTTAAATAATTTTCTAAAAAAGGTTTCAGGTCAATTTTATGCAGCTTCGGACGATGTTTTAAAATCGGCCATTGCGCAAATTTTTCATTTGTAAGATAAAATTCTAGATTGGTTTTGCATGCAATTCCTTCCACTTGGCGAAAAGGCAATTTGAGTTTTATCTTTCGCTTGTTTCCAGAGAAGAAATCTGTGTTTTTAAAATCATACAGCAAATAGACAAAAGGCATCTGCAACTTGCTGTAACCGCACAAAACAACGATTTTCTTGTCTTCCAGATAAGTCGCTCCGGTCACTAATCCATGTATATCAAAAGTCGTTTTCAGTTTTGCAGTATACTTCCCTGGAACTTTAGGAAATCCGTACAAGCTGGTTTTCTTGGCTTTCCATTGTTTTGTAAATATGAAAATACTGTCTTTTGAGACTATAAAAGCTTCGCCGTCAAAATTTGTCTTATTGCTTTTCATCTCGCTAAAATCAACTTGATCTTCATATGAAAAATAAATAGTATCAATAACCGGATTATTCAAAAGCGATTTCTTTTCGACCCGTAAAATGTGAAGATCTTTGCTGTTGGCATTCACATTATTGCCAATGTTTCCGACATAGATGTGATTTTCATCTTGCGAAATCTCTTCCCAATCTCTGTTGACCGTTTTATTTAGATTATACGACTCCAGAATTTTTCCAGAAAGTGTATCCAAAGCATGAATTGCAGTATCAGTATCATCGTTGATTGTCCAAAATCTGTTTCTCCAATAAATAAGTCCTGAAGTTTCTTGAATTGTATCTTGCAGGACTTTTGAAAAAATCGGTTTTATTTTTTTGTTTTTATAAGCACAGCTTCCGTCGTTCACTATCGCTTTTGGATTATAATTTTTTGAAAGCGGATCAGTGCAACCAGCTATTTGCGCATTGGCAGCAAAAGAAATTAGCAAAAAGCAGAGAAAGCCGAATTTCATAAGATTATTTTACCACAAATCTACTAAAAATAAGCATTGGCAATGTTTCACATGCCATCATGAACTTAAAATTTATAGTTCCTTTAACAAGTGTTAATGTTTAAAAGTTATTGATAATGCGTAATTTAGATAAAGAAAAAATATACGAGACTGCAAAAACAATACTTATGAACAAACTGGGACCAATCATTGTAATCGAAGACGACATAGATGACCAGGAAATTTTAGCCGAAATTTTCAAAAAACTTGATTATCCAAATAAAATCGTCTTTTTTCAAGACGGATTTAAAGCGCTTGACCATCTTGTTAACGCAACAGAACAGCCATTTTTAATACTTTCAGACATAAGCATGCCTTTAATCTCAGGATTTGAACTGCGTGACAAAGTATACCAAAATAACGACTTGCGAATGCGGTGCATTCCCTATTTATTTTTCACGACGGCAACTTCGCAAAAAGCAATAATCGAAGCATATTCAAGGTCAATTCAAGGCTTTTTTGTAAAACCGACCAGCTTTAAGGAATTAGAAAATACGATGCGAAAAATAGTTGAATATTGGCAGGAATGCGTTTCACCTGATGCCGTTTATTAAAAAATCCATCTCCTTTTCAGAAGATGGATTTCGATAAGTTAAAATTCAAAATAATTATTTTTTGATAACATTCATTGTCTGGTGATTATTTCCAGAAGCAACTTCTAATAAATAAGCGCCTGCAGAAAGCGATTCTAAATTTACCTGAACTTCATTGCTGTTAAAGTTTTGTGCCAATACTTTTTGTCCTAATAAATTATAAACTGCAACACCGTCAATTACCTCATTTTGAGAGACTGTCACAGTATTCGTTACCGGATTTGGATACAAACTTACTTTAGAAGCATCAAAACCATCTCTTGACAAAACCACTTGAGAAACCTCAAAAGTGAAAGATGTTTCAAAGAAATACCAATAATCATCCCAAGCAAAATAATAAGTCGTTCCTACTGTTGGCGTAAAGGTAACTTCAGAAGTATAATTATCATTTTCGCCATCAACATCATCGCTAAAACTAAGACAAGTCAAAGCGCCACAAGATCCTGTGTAAACATGAAGTCTTGTATCAACAATATCATCAATATTTGCTTGATTATTTGACGAAATCGTCACAGCTCCTGCAGAAGTTGCAGTAAATGAATACCAATCTGCAGTAAAAGGCGAATCTTCTTCATCTGAACAATCTGGCGTTGGCAATTCTGTACCTGTCAATCCATTATTAGTGTAAGTACCTACTGTCACAGGCAAAGCAGTAGCGCATGTACCTTGTGCGAAATTTAAAAATGGAAGAAACAATAATAAGGAAGTAGTAATTTTTTTCATAAGCTTTTTATATTTTATATCGAAAATAAACAATTTCAATGAATTACAACAGTATCTATATGAATTTTATATTTTAAAGCATAAAAACATTTATTATGATGAAAAAATAAATATCCAAAATCCATCTTTTTACTATCTTTATCAAAAAACAAAAACAATGGATTTTACAAAAAAAATGCTTCGCGATGATGCTCTGAAAGGAAAAGTAATCGTAGTAACAGGTGGCGGAAGCGGACTGGGAAAGGCAATGACAAAATATTTCCTTGAACTTGGAGCCAAAGTCGCCATCACTTCCCGTGATTTAGAAAAGCTAAGAAATACGGCGGAAGAACTGGAAAAAGAAACTGGCGGAGAATGCCTTCCAATTTCCTGTGATGTCCGTTTTTATGAGCAAGTTGAAATCATGCTTGAAGAAGTTTTGAAAAAATTCGGAAAAGTTGATGTGCTTTTGAATAATGCTGCCGGAAATTTTATTTCTCCTACCGAAAGACTTTCCGCAAATGCTTTCGATACGATTATAGATATCGTTCTTAAAGGCTCAAAAAACTGTACGCTTGCCTTTGGAAAACATTGGATCGATACAAAACAAGAATCTTCTACAATTTTAAATATCGTAACTACTTATGCTTGGACAGGTTCTGCGTATGTAGTTCCGTCAGCGACTGCAAAAGCAGGTGTTTTAGCCATGACACGAAGCCTTGCGGTAGAATGGGCTAAATACGGAATTCGCTCTAATGCCATTGCTCCGGGACCGTTTCCAACAAAAGGCGCTTGGGACAGATTATTGCCTGGCGATCTTGCGGAAAAATTTGATATGGCTAAAAAAGTACCTTTGAAAAGAGTCGGCGACCATCAAGAATTGGCCAATTTGGCAGCCTATCTAGTTTCTGATTTTTCAGCTTATGTAAATGGTGAAGTTGTAACAATTGATGGAGGCGAATGGCTTAAAGGCGCTGGACAATTTAATCTTTTGGAAGCAATTCCGGAGGAAATGTGGGATCAGTTAGAAGCCATGATTAAGGCAAAAAAGAACAAATAAGAAAATTTCTAAACAATTTTGCCCTGTAACTTATTATCATAAAAAGGATTATGCGCTGGTAAAGTTTTATTAACGTATAATCCTTTCGTTTTTATTTAGACTTAATATAAATTGACTTATATTTGCAGCCAATTATTTAAATCTAAACACAGCGAATATGAAAAAAATTCTACTTTCCGCAGGAATATTCTGCATTTCTTTAATGGCAAATGCCCAATGTGAAGCCATCCAAACTTTCAGCCAAGATTTTGAAAATTTTACAGATGGCGGTTTTGCACAAAATTGCTGGACGACAAATGAAACTGCCACTAGCCCAAAGGCAACAATTACTACGGTTTCGGGAACTAAAGTGATACAACTTTATAGCTTTTTCACACCTGCGGTTGCTTGGTATATAGTTTCTCCAGAAGTTTCAACAATTGACGGAAATCACCAGCTTTCTTTTGATTTGAAACCAATTGCAGGAACAATGACTGTTCAAGTGGGAACAATGGCCAATCCTACCGACTATGCTAATTTTCAAAATGTAGGTACTGCAATAACTGTTTCAGCTGCACAAACAAATTTCAGCAACATCGTGATTCCAGCATCTGCAACTCAAAAACACATCGCTTTTAAAGTTGTCGCGTCAGCACAGCACATGGCTAGCTCACTAGACAATGTTTCTTGGCAGCCAACATTAGGACTTGATGAATCAAAATTATCTTCTTTCAATGTTTATCCAAATCCATCTGTTGATAGAAATGTTACGATTTCTTATAACAATACTTTAACTGCAAACGAAAAAAACTCAGTAATGGTTTACAGCTTGGCTGGAGCAAAAGTTTTTGAAACTCAAATGCAAGAAAACACTCAAACATTCAATTTTTCAGAATTGGCTTCAGGAATTTATATCATGAAATTACAATCTGGAAGCAATGTTGCAACTAAAAAACTTGTTTTGAAATAATATCAATTCGGCCAAAAGCCTAAAAACATAGTTCAAAGCCGGAAGAATTCTTCCGGCTTTTTTATTATTAATCTATTTCAGATTGTTAACAAAATAGATTTTCAAAACTCATAAATAATCGTATTTTTACGGTTCAAAATTTTAGAAATTAAATGGGCAAAATCATTGCTATTGCAAATCAAAAAGGCGGTGTTGGAAAAACAACTACGTCAGTAAATCTAGCAGCTTCTTTGGGAGTTTTAGAAAAAAAAGTTTTATTGATAGATGCTGACCCACAGGCTAATGCAAGCTCTGGATTGGGCATAGATATAGAAAATATAGAAATTGGAACTTACCAAATTGTCGAGCACAGCCATACGCCACAAGAAGCGATTATTCAATGCACGGCTCCAAATGTGGATGTAATTCCTGCTCATATTGACTTGGTGGCCATTGAAATCGAATTGGTTGATAAAGAAAATCGCGAGTATATGCTAAAACAGGCATTAGAAAGCGTGAAAGACAAATATGATTATATTTTGATTGACTGCGCGCCATCGCTGGGACTTTTGACCTTGAATGCGCTAACTGCAGCTGATTCTGTAATTATCCCGATTCAGTGCGAATATTTTGCATTAGAAGGTTTGGGTAAATTGCTAAATACTATAAAAAGCGTACAAAAAATCCACAATCCAGATTTGGATATTGAAGGATTGTTATTAACGATGTATGATTCTCGTCTTCGCCTTTCAAACCAAGTAGTTGAAGAAGTTCAGAAGCATTTCCATGATATGGTTTTTGAGACAATTATCCAAAGAAATGTGAAGTTGAGCGAAGCGCCAAGTTTTGGCGAAAGCATCATAAATTATGACGCGACAAGCAAAGGTGCAACAAATTATATTCACCTTGCAGAAGAAATCATTAAGAAAAATACGAAATAGATCAATGACAAAAGCGATTAAAAAACAAGCATTGGGAAGAGGATTATCTGCCTTATTGAAAGATCCTGAAAACGATATCAAGTCGGTTGAGGATAAAAATGCAGATAAGGTTGTAGGCAATATTATAGAGCTTGAACTTGATGCTATTGAAATAAATCCGTTTCAGCCTAGAACCAATTTTAACGAAGAATCACTTCAAGAATTAGCTACTTCCATTAAGGAATTAGGTGTAATCCAACCTATTACAGTAAGAAAATTAGAATTCAACAAATTCCAATTAATTTCTGGGGAAAGAAGACTTCGTGCTTCAAAATTAGCAGGATTGACTTCGGTTCCAGCCTATATCAGAATTGCGAATGACAATGAATCTTTGGTTATGGCTTTGGTGGAAAATATCCAGCGCCACGATTTAGATCCGATCGAGATTGCTTTGTCCTACCAAAGATTGATGGACGAAATTCAATTGACGCAAGAGCAAATGAGCGACCGCGTTGGAAAAAAACGTTCAACAATCGCCAACTATTTACGTCTATTAAAACTTGATCCAATCATTCAAACCGGAATTCGTGATGGTTTTATCAGCATGGGCCACGGTCGCGCGATAATCACGATTGAAGATTTAGATGTCCAGACAGATATTTACCAAAAAATTGTAAGCCAGAATCTTTCTGTGCGCGATACAGAAACTTTGGTGAAAAACTACCAGGAAAGCTTGAAACCTGCACCTCCAAAACCTGCAAAAGGAACAGCTTTCAATATTGATGAGACTGAAAAAAAAGCCATCGGATCTTACTTTGGCACCAAAGTGGATGTAAAAGTTGCTGGAAATGGAAAAGGAAAAATTACAATTCCGTTTCATTCTGAAGAAGATTTTAACCGAATAATCAAATTAATCAAAGGTTAGTGAGGAAGCTTTTATTTATATTTTCAGTATTCTTTTTTATGGGAAATCATTGCGCATTTGCCCAAGACGAACTGAATATTGTTGTGCAAGACAGCATCAAGGGAGAAGAAATTAATCCGATTGCCCCGGCAAAAGCAGCTTTTTATTCTGCCATACTTCCAGGTTTAGGGCAGGCTTATAATAAAAAATATTGGAAAATTCCAATTGTTTATGCTGCCTTGGGAACCGGTGTCGGAATTTATGCTTATAACAATAAAAATTACCACAATTACCGAGACGAATACAAGAGAAGACTTGCAGGCGGGGTTGTAGATGGCAACGGAAAATATGATTATTTATCAGAAGCGCAACTGATTTCTGCACAAAAACAGTTTCAAAAAAACCGAGATTTATCCTTGATGATTACCATCGGAATTTATATCTTAAATATAGTCGAAGCCAACGTAAATGCGCATCTCATGCAATTTAACGTAAATGAAAATCTTTCGCTTCGACCAGATCTCCAACAAAATGACTTGAATTACAAGCAAAATGTCGGCCTTACTTTAAACTACAATTTTTAAGAATTTATAATGAAGATAGCGCTATTAGGATATGGCAAAATGGGAAAAGTAATCGAAAGAATTGCTTTAGAAAGAGGCCATGAAATTGTCATGAGAAAAGCTGGAAAAGATAGTTTCGAAGGATTAGAAAATGCTGATGTAGCTATTGATTTCAGTGTTCCAGATGCCGCAATCAGCAATATTTCAACTTGCCTGAATTCAAATATGCCTGTCATTTCTGGCACAACCGGATGGCTTGACAATTATGACAAGATGGTTTCTTTGTGTGAAGAAAAAAAAGGTGCATTTATTTATGGCTCCAATTTTAGTCTCGGCGTAAATATTTTCTTTGAGCTTAATGATCATCTGGCAAAAATCATGGCGAAATTCGACCAATATAAAGTAGCCATGGAAGAAGTGCACCACACCCAAAAATTGGATGCTCCAAGCGGTACTGCGATAACTCTTGCAAAAGGAATTATCGACAATTCTGACTATTCAAGCTGGGCGCTAGAAAACGCAAAAGAAGATGAGATTTTGATTGACGCAAAAAGAATTGAAAATGTTCCTGGAACACACAGCGTTTTTTACAATTCAGAAGTCGATACTATAGAAATTAAGCATACTGCCCACAGCCGTGATGGTTTTGCATTGGGCGCCGTAATCGCTGCCGAATGGATTCAAGACAAAAAAGGGGTTTTCACAATGAAAGATGTTCTTGATTTAAAGTAACAAATTTCAAAAAAAATAGACATATACTAAAAAATTACAGAGATGACACTAATACAATGGTTCTTATTTTTCCTAATTATGCAAGTCGTGCACTTTGCCGGAACTTGGAAATTATACCAAAAAGCAGGCAGAAAATCATGGGAAGCAGGTATTCCGATTTACAACGCTATCATTTTGATGAAGATTATCAACCGTCCGAAATGGTGGGTAATTTTGCTTTTTGTACCAATTGTAAACCTAATTATGTTTCCGGTAGTTTGGGTAGAAACCCTGAGAAGTTTTGGCAAAAACTCAACTGTAGATACTATTTTAGGAATTGCCACTCTTGGACTTTATATCTATTACATAAATTATACGCAAGACATAAAACATATTGAAAACAGAAGCCTGCACCCTGCAAATAAAGGCGCTGACACAGTTAGCTCTTTGTTATTTGCAATTGTAGTGGCAACTTTGGTTCACACTTATGTAATGCAACCTTTTACGATTCCGACCGGATCTTTGGAAAAAACGCTTCTTGTTGGCGATTTCTTATTCGTAAGCAAAAACCATTATGGCGCAAGAACTCCAATGACTACGGTGGCGATGCCGATGGTTCATGATACAATTCCTGTACTGAAAACCAAGTCTTATTTAAACAAGCCACAGCTTCCATATTTCAGATTTCCAGCTTTTGAACAAGTAGAAAAGAACGATATTGTAGTTTTTAACTGGCCAACCGACACCGTTGTTGATTTCAAAGGAACTTACGCTACTGGAATCAGAAAACCAATCGACAAGAAAACAAATTATGTAAAAAGATGCGTTGGAACTCCTGGTGACAATTTATCTTTTGTAGACGGAGTTGCTTTCATCAATGGCAAAGAATTAAAATTGTCTGATCGCGCAAGAGTGCAATATTCTTATGAAGTTGCAACTGTTGGCGGCAGCATGCTTGACCCAAATTATTTGACAAAAGACTTGAAAATATATCCGACAGATATCGGTTTCAACAGACAAAATAATACTTATTTCTTTATTTCACTTACTGCTGAAAACGCAGAAATTTTAAAGAAAAACCCAAGCGTTCAAAGTGTTACAAAATTAATTACTAAAAAAGGAGAAAATCCAGATGATAGAATTTTTCCTTACACTAAAAACTGGAACCAAGATAATTTAGGTCCGATTTACATTCCTGAAGCTGGAAAAACAGTTAAACTAGACAAAGAATCATTGCCTTTCTATGAAATGATCATCAAAGATTATGAAGGAAACAACTTAAAAGTAAACGGTGACGAAATCAGAATTAATGATAAAGTTGTTGATTCATACACTTTCAAACAAGACTATTATTACATGGTCGGTGACAATCGACACAACTCTTTAGACAGCCGTTATTGGGGGTTTGTACCTGCAGATCACATTGTCGGAAAACCCGTTTTTATCTGGATGAGTCTTGATCCTTACACGCCTTGGTCGAAAGCTTTTGATAAAATCAGATGGGAAAGATTGTTCACGACAGTCGGCGGTGATGGAGAACCGGTTTCTTATTTCTTAATCTTTGTAATTCTTTTGGCGGGTTATATCATTGCTGATTTTGTAATCAAAAGAAGAAAGAAAAGAGCTGAAAAAATTGATTATTAAGCAATGAACGTTTTACTTCATCCTACCTATTTTCCATCGATAAGCCAATTTGCATCGATGGTTCAGGCCGATTCGATTACGTTTGAGATGGAAGATAATTTCCAGAAACAGACAAATCGCAACCGAATGTATATTTACAGCCCAAATGGCGTGCAGTTGCTCAATATTCCTGTGAAGCATTCAAAAGAAAGGCATCAAAAGACAAAAGATATTCGAATTGAAGATGCTTTTGACTGGCAGAAACAGCATTTCAAATCACTGGAAGCCGCTTATCGAACTTCGCCTTTCTTTGAATATTTTGAAGATGATTTAGCACCTATTTTCCAAAAGAAACATACTTTTTTGATGGACTTAAATTTTGAAGCGATGGAAATTGTTTCAAATTGCCTAGGTTTCAGTTTCTCATATAAAAAAACTACAGAATATTTCCATGAAGCAACTGATTTTTCTGATTTCAGAGCTTTAGCCAATGGAAAAAAAGACACTTACCAATTTGATCCTTACACCCAAGTTTTTGAAGAGAAACATGGCTATTTGAATAATTTAAGCATTTTAGATTTGCTTTTTAACGAAGGAAGATATGCAATGGATTATTTGAAAAAGCAATATCTTTAGGCTATTTTTCAATCGCTAATCTGGTCATAATTGGAAAATGATCTGAATTCACAAATTCAGGGAAATTTTCAAAACTCTTGACTTTCATTTTTTTATCTGCAAAAATGTAGTCAATTCGTGCCGGATAATAATTGAAATTGTAAGTTTTTCCAAAACCGCTTCCGGCTTCTTCAAAAGTATCATTTAAATTTCCACGGATACTTCTATAAACAAAAGAAAACGCACTGTTATTCATGTCTCCGCAGATAATTTCTGGAAGATTGCTATTCTTTTTATGGTTCATAATAATCTCAGCCTGCTCCTGCTGTGCCTTAAAAGCGTGGCTCATGCGTCGGATCATTTTCTTCGATTTCTGCTCGTTGATTCCGTTGATATCTTCGTTTAATTCGTGTACATCTGGCGTGATTTTTATAGACTGAAGATGCATATTATAAACTCGAATTGTATCCGTTCCTCTTTTTATATCAGCATAAATTGCATTATTATTAGAATCAGGAAACACAATATCGCCTTTGCCAACAATTGGGAATTTTGAAAAAATAGCTTGACCAGTCAAAGTATTTTCTCCTTTCATCAGAATATATTTGTGCTTGTAAGCCCTCAAATTTATTTTCCCTTCAGAATATTCTTGAATGCAGAGAATATCTGGATTTTTATCATTTATAAATTCCGCGATCACTTCAGGAACATCTTCTCGCGGAATCCATTTGTATAAATTCAGCAAGCGGACGTTGTAACTCATGACCGTAAAATCATTACCGGTCTCCGGAAGATCGGTTTGTGAAAATTTATAAAATTTATTTATAAAAGTAATTCCCATCAGCAAAACCAAAGAAGAAAGCAGAATCTGGCGCTTCAGCTGAATTCCCCAATAAATAAAAAATAGTAGGTTAAAAATCAGCATCAACGGCAAAACAAGCGTAAGAACTGAAAGAAAAGGAAAAAGTTTTGGCGCTAAAAATGGTAAAATATAAGCAAGAAAAGTCAATACAGTCAAAACTATATTAAAGAAAAACATTACTTTATTAAACCATGAAAGTTTCTTCATTTTCAGATAAAAGGATTTTGCTATTGGCTAAAGATCGAAAAAACTTTAATTATTTCCCTGCTTTAAAGAGAAATTCTTTTTCTTCTTTCGTAAGGCTGTCATAGCCTGATTGGCTGATCTTATCTAAAATTTCGTCGATTTGCTGTTGCGTTTTATCTTTGGTTATGATTTTGCTAGTCGTTTTTTGCTGTGGCTTGACCGGATTTCTATGTACTTTTTTAAACGGCGTACTTTTCTTCGGATTGAAAAGATTGGCAAAAAAGTCTACTATTCTTGTTACTATCAAGCTTAAATCAGTTCCGTTTTGCAATAATTTAATATAGATGAATCCGAAAAAAGCACCTCCCAAATGCGCAACGTGACCGCCCATATTTGTCGTCGGCAATTGTACCAAGTCTAAAATCAAGAAAACTGCGGCGATATGCCAAAGTTTCACATTTCCAATCAACAAAAGGCGTAGCTGGTACATCGGCGAATACGTAGCAGAAGCGAATACGATTGCCATAATTGCTGCGGAAGCACCAACTAAAGGCGCTGGAATTCCTAATAAGAAAAAAGCTCCGACAAAAACCAGCCCAGCAAAAATTGCTGATAAAATATACAATCCAAAGAATTGCTTCTGCGTAAAAAAAGTCAAAAACAATCGAGATGCAAAGTTTAAAATCAGAAGATTAAAAAGCAGATGCAGAAAATTAGCATGTACAAAAGCATAGGTAACCAGCGTCCAAGGCTTGTAAATCAAATCTGTCGGCAACGAAGAAAGTTGCAACCAATAGATAATTTGAGCATACAATGCTGGCAAAAAAGCTTGGAAAACAAACAGAATTACCGCAATTCCAATATTCCAAAAAATAAGCTGCATGGCAATGCCGCCAGTCTTATATTGCAGTTTTAAATCGTCAATAATTCCCATAAATTAAAAAGATTAATTCCAGCGATTGCCGTGCGTTTGGTTTTTTTTCCAGTACCACATCATTAAGAAACCTATAAGCGCACCGCCCACATGGGCAAAATGAGCAATATTTCCGCCCCCGAAAAGAGAAATTCCAGTAACACCTGAGAACAAATCAAGCAGCAATACTCCTGGAACAAAATATTTAGCTTTTATTGGAATAGGAACAAAAAGCATCATCAATTCAGCATTTGGAAACATAAAAGCAAAAGCAACCAATAAGCCATAAATTGCTCCTGAAGCGCCAACTGCAGTACCAAAATAAGCGCCAGTAAAATTTTCAAAGCCCGATTTTCCTAAAACTTCTGGCCAATTATTACTAAACATTCCCTTATGAAGCAATTCCATAATTTCAGGCTTTGAAATTCCAGAATTGACCAATGTATTTATTCCATCTTGAAAGAAATAATAGTTAACACCGCTGTGAATTAAAGCAGCTCCGAGTCCGCAGGAAATATAAAAGAATAAAAATTTCTTTCCGCCCCAAAAATGTTCTAATGCCGAACCAAAAGAATACAAAGCAAACATATTAAATACGATGTGCATAAGATTCGGCATCGGCGCGTGCATAAACATGTGCGTCAATAATTGCCAAGTCTGAAAATTTGGATTTTCAATAAAATAAAGCGACAAATAGCGATAAGCCTCCTCGTGGGGAATTAACTGCGACCCTATAAAAAATATAACATTTATAATCAATAACTGCTTGACTACGGGGGTGATGTTCATCATACTGCAAATTTTTTGTCAAGATCTTCAACACGCATGGTGATGAAAGTCGGTTTATGAAAGGGCGAAACATTTGGCTCTTTGCAGGCAAAAAGTCCGTTTAATAGATTTTCTTGTTCCTTTTCGGTTAAATAGGTTCCGGTTTTCACGGCAAGGCTTTTCGCCATCGATTTTGCAATCGAATCATTTTGGCTGAAACTGCTTTCAGGAATTCCGTCTTGCAAATCACTCAATAATTGTTCCAACAAAATCGAAACCTCACTTTCTGTCACATTGACCGGAAGTCCTGAAATCACTACACTATCCTCATTAATTTCTTCAAAAACAAATCCTGTATTGACTAATGAAAGCTGTAATTCTACGATCAAATCAATTTCCGTAGAAGAAAAATAAAGATTTAAAGGAAATAACAATTGCTGGCTCGACGCTTGATTAACGGTCATATTCGTTAAAAATTGCTCATACAAAACACGCTGGTGTGCGCGTTGCTGGTCAATAATTACCATTCCTGATTTTATTGGGCTTACTATATATTTTTTGTGAATTTGGTAAGTTCTGTGAACTGCTTCTTCAATTTCTTTGTCGTTGAAAAGCGATCCGGTTACTTCTTCCGATTCAAATTCGATGTCTTCAATTGGCGTTAAAGTTTCCACTTCCTGCTTTAAACCTACATACAAGCCTTCCCAACTTGAAGTGTCTTGTTTTTTGCTATAATTATAACTCGAAGCATTAGATGTATAACTTGAACTTCTGTCACTATACGATTTTGCAGGCGCAGGATCTCCAAACGGATTAAAATTCGCATTAACCTGAATCAAAGGCATCGAAGCTTCTTTTCCTTCATAATCATAAGGCGTATCTAAATTGGCATCTCGGTCAAAATCCAAAACCGGCGCCACATTAAATTGTCCCAAACTATGCTTTACAGAAGATCTCAAAATCGCATACAAAGCATGCTCATCATCAAATTTTATTTCCGTTTTTGTCGGATGGATATTGATATCTATCGTATTTGGAGGCACATTCAAATAAATAAAGTAGCTCGGCTGCGAACCGTCTTTCAGCAATCCTTCGTAAGCCGCCATAATCGCATGGTGCAAATAACCGCTTTTGATGAAACGATCATTTACGAAGAAAAACTGCTCTCCCCTATTCTTTTTGGCAAATTCTGGCTTGCTGACAAATCCTTGAATTCCGACAATTTCAGTATTTTCTTGAATCGGAACTAATTTCTCATTGGTTTTACCAGAAAAAATATTGACAATCCGCTGGCGGTAATTAGAAGCTGGCAGATTGAACATTTCGCTTCCGTTATGAAACATCGTAAAATGAATATTCGGATGCGCCAAAGCTACACGCTGAAATTCATCTAAAATATGGCGGTGTTCCACAGTATCAGATTTCAGGAAATTTCTCCTTGCCGGAATATTAAAGAAAAGATTTTTTACCGAAAAAGAAGTTCCTTTTGGCAAAACCGCCACTTCTTGAGAAATAAATTTACTGCCTTCAATCACAATATGCGTTCCCAATTCATCTTGGTCTTGCTTGGTTTTCATTTCCACATGCGCAATCGCCGCAATGGAAGCCAAAGCCTCTCCACGGAAACCTTTTGTGTTCAGTGAAAACAAATCTTCTGCCAAGCGAATTTTTGAAGTTGCGTGGCGCTCAAAACACAAGCGCGCATCGGTTACGCTCATTCCCAAGCCGTTGTCAATGACCTGAACCAGCGATTTTCCGGCGTCTTTAATGATTAATTTTATATCTGTGGCTTTCGCATCAACAGCGTTTTCAAGAAGTTCTTTCACCACCGAAGCAGGTCTTTGAACCACTTCTCCAGCGGCAATCTGGTTGGCAACGTGATCAGGAAGCAATTGAATTATACTCGACATTCTATGAATTTGATTAGCTCCGCTCCGTTCGGCTACGCCTCGGGCAGGACTTTCAAAGTTAAGCAATTAATGCTAAATTCAGAAAGTTTGGTTTTATGAAAATCAGAAAGTTTTACACATAAAAAAACCTATTTCTTCTAACGGAAATAGGTTTTAAATATTTTAGAAATTTATTTTTTACAAGGAAGATTGCTGTCTTAAATAACCCATTTTAATTGCTGCAATCGCCGCTTCGGTTCCTTTATTTCCATGGATTCCGCCGCTTCTGTCGATTGATTGCTGTTCGTTATTGTCTGTCAATAAGCAAAAAATCACCGGAACATCAGTCTGGATATTCAAATCTTTAATTCCTTGCGTCACGCCTTCGCATACGAAATCAAAGTGTTTTGTTTCGCCTTGAATTACGCATCCGATAACGATAACGACATCCACTTTTTGGGTATCGATCATTCTTTTTGCTCCATAAATAAGCTCAAAGCTTCCAGGAACATTCCATCTTACAATATTTTCAGGAAGTACGTCGCAATCCAAAAGCGCTTTTTCTGCACCAGAAAAAAGGCCTTCCGTTATTTTGTCATTCCATTCAGAAACAACAATCCCAAACCGAAAATCTTTCGCGCTTGGGATCGTATTTTTATCGTATTCTGATAAATTTTTATTTGCTGTCGCCATAATTATTGTGCCAAACCAATCATTGCATCAATGTTTTGAGACTCTGGAGCCATTTCATACTTCTCTTTAATTTCAGTGAAATATTTCAAAGCATCTGCATTTTGTTTCAAAACCAATGCCGTTTGGCCAGCTTTCATTAAGAAACGTGGCGTTGTTACATCATTTTTATTTAATTCAGACGCTTTTACATAAAAGTCTAAAGCTTCTTTTGGCTGGTTCAATTGAGAATACGCATCTCCGATTGCACCTTTTGAAATTGCAGCAAGAATCAAGTCGTCAGATTTGAATTTCTCTAAATAGTCAATTGCTTCTTTATATTTTTTCGTATTCAACAAAGCGATACCAGCATTGTAGTTTGCAATGTTTCCAGCATCAGTTCCTGAATAATCTTCAGCAATTTTGATAAAACCAAGTTTTCCTTCAGCTCCCTTTAAAGACAAGGCATAAAGTGAATCGCTAACTTTTGCATCAGTTGCATCAGCCGCTTGTTGGAAATGCTGTTGCGCTTGGAACATATCTTCTGCAGCTGTATTTTCTTTTGGCTCAGCAACAAATTTGTTATATCCTAAATATCCCAAAGCAGCTACCGCGATAACTCCGATGAAGATGAAAATTCCTTTTTGGTTTTTAGCAACCCATTCTTCGGTTCTAGAAGCGCCTTCATCCAAAGAATTGAAAACTCCAGCAGTTGTACTATCTTTTTCTGAGATCGCATCAATTGGGTCTTGTTCGAATTCATTTTCTTCTTCTGGTTTTGGAGCTTTATATCCTCTTTTATTATACGTTGCCATTAATATTTAATTTAGTGAGGTGCAAAAATAAAATTTTTATTCAAATGTAAAAGATGTTTTTGTCGTTATTTTTCAATAATTTGCACGCTCTTTAAAAAATGGCGGTAATTTTTACAAAGTTCTCACTATCAGTTGGGGTTTGCAGATGTATTTAAAAAAAATTTCCTTATTCAATTATAAAAACTTTTCGGAAGCAAATTTCGAATTCGACAGCAAAATCAATTGTTTTGTCGGCAAAAACGGCATTGGAAAAACCAATGTGCTTGATGCAATCTATCATTTAGCCTACGGAAAAAGCTATTTCAATCCGTTGGCGGTTCAAAACATCAAACACAATGAGGAGTTTTTTGTAATTGACGGCGAATTTGAAAAAGACGACCGAAATGAGCAGATTGTCTGCAGCTTGAAAAAAGGCCAAAAGAAAATCTTGAAGCGAAACAGCAAGCAATATGACAAATTTTCTGACCATATCGGATTTATTCCTCTGGTCATAATTTCTCCTGCCGATCGCGATTTGATTGTGGAAGGAAGTGAAACTAGGCGAAAATTTATCGATTCCGTCATTTCCCAATTGGATTCAAATTATCTTCAAAAATTAATTCAGTACCAAAAAATCATAAGCCAGCGCAATGCGCTTTTGAAGTATTTTGCCATCAATCATGTTTTTGAAAAAGATACCTTAATTATATATAATGAACAATTGCATGAATTAGGACATTCTATTTTTAATTCACGAAAACAATTTTTAGAAGATTTTCTCCCGATTTTCAACAAGCACCATCAGTCAATTACTGGCAATGCCGAAACTGTTCAAGTAGTTTATGAAAGCCAACTGCATGAAAAGGATTTGATGACTTTGCTGGGTGAAAATTTGGCTAAAGATCGAATTTTGCAATACACAAGCTCGGGAACCCATAAAGATGATTTGTCTTTTGAGATCGACCATCATCCGATAAAAAAGTTTGGCTCTCAAGGACAGCAGAAATCTTTTTTGATTGCACTGAAGTTGGCTCAATTTGAATTTGTAAAACAGCAAAGCAAACAGAATCCGATCTTATTGTTTGATGATATTTTCGATAAATTAGACGAAATGCGAGTTGGAAAAATCATTGAAATGGTCAATAATGATGATTTCGGACAATTATTCATTTCAGATACACATCCTGAAAGAACAGAGGCAATTATAAAATCTACACACCAAAGTTATAAGATTTTCAATTTATAAGGCACTTGTTATTTATTCAAAAACACTCTTCATTCACGGCTCATAAAAAGCAATTTGTTAAATTTTTTAATTTTAACGAATGTTTATTCTTTTTTCTTACATTTGAAAAAGATTTAAAACAAATCTACCATAAAATTACCACCAAGCAGAATATGCAACATCTACGCCAAATGTTTTAACCCAGATGAATTTTTTGGCTTGATTACGCATTTTAATTTAAATTTAAACAAATGCTAGCAACTTTAAAACACAGGAAAACAATTCATCTTTCCCTATTCCTATTCGTTTTGCTCATTCAAATTGTGATTTTCGTGCTGTGGTTTCGACAAAACAGCAACGAAAATGAGCTTACAGAATCTTTTGAAAAAACCAGCAAACAGAATTTAATTTTCAGCTATTCAAACGAAGTCACCAAAAATTATTTTGATGCCGAAAACTCCTTCATGGAATATCTTCATGATTATAGTCCTAGTTCTTTGGTAGATTACCGAAATTCATTAGAGAAAATGACTTTTTACCTAGACAGCTTAAATAGCCTGGTTACAATCGACAAAGAATTTTCAAACAATATTTCTATTAAAAAAAATAAGGAAAAAGAAATTATCAAACTTCGAAAAGAGCTGGATTCTTTGATAAAGGATAGAATTTCGCCACTTTCTGAAAGAGGTGCTGATATTTTTAATCTCAAAAATTATGACTATAAAAGTGTCTTGAATTCCATTGAATATGACACGATTCAATCAGCAGATTCAATAGCTAAAAAAGGTTTTTTTACTCGAATAGGAGATGCGATGGCTGGAAAATATGATATTCAAAAACAGAAAATGCAGATTTCAATGAAGATGTCTTACGGCAGTACGAAAAAAATCGGAACTCCTGAAGAACAAATGTTTAACATCTTCAACAGTACTAAAACCTATTACCAAAAAGAGTTTGGAAATTTAAGAAACACCTATTCGAACTTAAGAGAAATTGACCGCGAATTGATGATTATCAATAAGAAGATCTTGAGGAACAGCCAGGACATCATTTTGCTTTACAACGAATCTGTCCAGCAATCAAATCGAGCTCAATTTGAAGGCGCTCTGGTCAATTTGAAAAATAAAAGAAGCCTGATTGTCATCCTTATTACTTCCATGGCCGTCTGCACGATTCTGCTTTTGCTTTATTCGATTTACGCTTACATCTATGAAAAAGATTTGGCTTCCTCAAAAATAGAAGCTGAAAAAAACCTGGAATTTAAGAACAGGATTATCGGGATGCTGAGCCATGAAATGCGTTCTCCTTTGAATATTATTTCAAATATTACCAACAAACTGAAGACTTCCAAAAAAGAAGATTCGCAATCTGACGAAGTGAATTTATTACATTTCACATCCAACTCGCTTCAAATTACGGTAAATCAAATTCTGGATTTCTTTAAAAATGAGAATGGAAAATTAGTTGCTTATAATTCAAAAGTAAATCTTCAAAATGAGATTATTTCAATTTTAGGCACTTTAAAATCTCTGGCAGATATCAAAAAAATCGCCTTGATTTCGCATGTTGACAATTCTCTAAGTACAGAAGTTTGGGCCGATAAGGGAAAAATCCATCAGCTTTTCTATAATATAATAGGAAATGCGTTGAAATTCACAAACCAAGGAAATATAACCGCTACGTGCAAATTTACAGAAATTGAAGGCAAATATAGATTTGACGTAAAAATCAAGGACACGGGCGTCGGAATTCCAAAAGATGATCTGGAAAAAGTCTTTGACAAATATTACCAAAGCAAGCATTCTAAAGAACAAATCAGCTTTGGCGCCGGTTTAGGATTAAATTTATGCAAGGAAATCGTAGAGCTTTATGATGGAAAAATTTCTGTAGACAGCGAATTAAACCAAGGAACGGAAATTGATTTCTACTTGCTTTTAAACAAAAGTGAAGAAGATCAGCAATCTGACAAAGAAAAATTGGTTGCACTGTCTGAAAGCCGAGAAATAAAAGCAGTTGTTGTTGATGATGATTTAATGGTGACTACGATTATGAAAAAAATGCTTTCTGAAGTAAAGTTTAAAGTAGCCGCTTTTCAATCGGATATTACGGCTAAAGAATACCTTCAAAAAGAAAATATCGATATCATTCTAACCGATTTGCAAATTGCAAATGTTTCTGGAATTGATTTTATAAAGGAAATCAAGGCCATGAACAATAAAAATGCGTCAAAACCGATTATTGCAATAACGGGAGACGCATCGATAAATGAGGGTGATTTGCAAAATATTCAAGCTCAAGAAATTATTATCAAACCTGTCAATAAAGAAGAATTGTTTTCAAAACTGCTGAAAATTTTACAGGAGAATAAATAATTTCATACCTTAGTTATGCGCAAAAGCGACTCCTAATTTACAATTTTACGACTAATGGTTTCACAAAAAATACTGCAGTTCCTTGAAGATTTAAAACAAAATAACAACCGCGAGTGGTTTCATGAGAATAAAGAACGCTACGAAATTTATAAGAAAGAATATACGAAATTAATTGAAGAATTTTTAGCAGAAATGATTCCGCTTGATGATTCGCTTCGCCATTTGGAACCTAAAAATTGCTCTTTCAGAATTGCGCGCGACATTCGGTTTTCAAAAGACAAAACACCTTACAAAACCCACATGGGAATTTGGCTTTCCAGCGGTACAAAAAACACAAATCTTCCCGGATATTACATTCACATTGAAGAAGGGAAAAGTTTTATCGGCGGTGGCGTTTGGTGGCCAGATGCCACAGATTTGAAAAAAATCCGTAAAGAAATTGCTTATTTCCATGAAGATTTAGAAGAAATTTTAGCTGACAAAAACTTTAAGAAAGAGTTCGGAGATTTTGAAAGAAACGATTCTGTTTCCTTAAAAAATGCTCCAAAAGATTATGAAAAAGAGCATCCAGCAATTGAATTTCTGAAGCTTAAAAGTTTTACGGCTGGACAAAATTTGGATGACAGCCTTTTAAAAGATAAAGATTTCGTGAAAAAAGTTTCCAAAAAACTAATCGCGCTCAAACCCATGAATGAATTTTTAGAACGTGCGCTGACAACCGAAGAATAATTATGATTTCCGAAAGGTTTGGCTTACTTTTACAGCTTTAAAACGCTAGCACATTTATGGAAATTCAGTCAAATTTTTCTCTAAAAAAATACAATACTTTTGGAATTGAAGCAAAGGCAAAACACTTTGTTTCTGTAAATTCTATCGAGGAATTAAAAACGGTTTTGGAAGAAAATCCAGATAAGAAAAAATTTATTCTCGGTGGCGGAAGCAATATGCTTTTGACGCAAGATGTAGACGCGCTGGTGATTCACGTTGATTTAAAAGGAAAATTCATTTTAGAGCAAACTGAAGATTTTGTATTTGTTCAAGCAAACGCTGGCGAAAACTGGCACGAATTTGTGCTTTGGACGATTGGCCAAGATTTTGGAGGAATTGAAAACATGTCGCTGATTCCTGGAAATGTCGGCACTACTCCAATTCAAAATATTGGCGCTTATGGAACAGAAATAAAAGACACTTTTTTTTCTTGCCAAGCAATCAATATCAACACTTTAGAAACCAGACATTTTACCAAGGAAGAATGCAAATTCGGCTATCGCGAAAGCATTTTCAAAAACGAGGTAAAAGACCAATATATCATTACTTCTGTAGTTTTCAAGCTGACGAAACACAGCCACAAAATCAATATTTCTTACGGAGATATTGCCGCAGAACTTACCAAGAAAGATATTATTGTTCCGACTTTAATTGATGTGAGCAATGCAATTATTGCCATTCGACAAAGCAAACTTCCTGATCCTAAAGAATTGGGAAACAGCGGCAGCTTCTTTAAAAATCCGATTATTCCTAAAAGCGATTTCGAAAAAATTCATCTTTTAAATCCAGAAATGCCGAGTTATCCTGTTTCTGAAACTGAGGTCAAAGTTCCGGCTGGCTGGCTGATTGAAAAAGCCGGCTTTAAAGGAAAACGCTTTGGTGATGCGGGAATTCATAAAAACCAAGCTTTGGTTTTGGTGAATTATGGCAACGCAACCGGACAGGATATTTTAAATGTTTCAAAAGAGATTCAGCAGACTGTAAAAGAAATGTTTGGAATTGAAATTGAAGCGGAAGTTAATGTGATTTAAAATAAAATCTGCGAATCTGCCATTCAAGTTTTTACTTCAAAACAATAGCGAATAGCATTGATTTTTTTCTTAATTTTAGTTGGAATAACAATTGCAAATCTACTTTTCAGTCGTACCTTTGCACACATTTTTAAAAAAGGATAAGCTTATATGTTGACCATTATTTTCTATGCATTTATTGCAGTTGTAGCCGTTCAGCTATTTTATTATCTTATTGTTTTTGGAAAGTTTTCCTTTGCAAAACCGCAAACCAGCACGCCGAAAAGAATTCCTATTTCGGTGATTGTTTGTGCTAAAAATGAGCAGGAAAACGTAAAGAAATTCATTCCGCTTTTGGCAGAACAGAATTATCCAGATTATGAAATTATCTTGATTGATGATGCTTCGAGCGATGATACTTTAGACGTTTTTGAAGAATTTGAAAAGCAATATTCCAATATCAGATTAGTAAAAGTTCAGAATAACGAAGCCTTTTGGGGAAACAAAAAATTCGCACTTACCTTAGGAATCAAAGCGGCAAAAAACGAATATCTTTTATTCACAGATGCTGACTGCTACCCGACTTCAAAGGATTGGATCAAAGAAATGAGCTCGCAATTTACCATGAGCAAAACCATTGTTTTGGGTTATGGCGCTTATGAAAAAATCCAAAAATCATTCTTGAATAAAATCATCCGTTTTGAAACTATGCTGACTGCTGTTCAATATTTTTCTTGGGCAAAAATGGGCAGGCCTTACATGGGCGTCGGCAGAAATTTAGCTTATAAAAAAGAAGAATTTTTCAATGTAAATGGCTTTATCGACCACATGAAAATACGTTCTGGAGATGATGATCTTTTCATCAACCAAGCTTCACACGCAAAAAACACTACGATTTGTTTTACGCCAGAAAGCTTTACTTTTTCAGAACCTAAAAAAACGTTCAAGTCTTGGTTTGACCAAAAAAGACGCCACGTTTCAACGGCTAATTTTTACAAACCTTTTGACAGAATGCAATTGGCAGTTTTCTATGTGTCGCAATTTTTATTTTTGCTTTTTGCTGTAATCCTGCTCGCTTTTCAATTTAATTGGATGATTATCGTGCCGATTATTGTGGGAAGATATATTTTCACATGGATTTCTTTAGGCTATTCTGCAAATAAGCTGAAAGAAAAAGACGTTATGTATTGGTATCCAGTGATCGAAATCTTGCTTATTTTCACGCAATTGAATATCTTTATAACAAATAGCATCTCAAAACCAGTACATTGGAAATAAAAATTCAGATAGAAAAAGCAAAAATTGGCGACCAAGTTGCCTTCACTTCTCTTTTGGATTATTATTGGAATGAAGTCTACGGATTCATGCTCAAACGCACTGAAAATGAAACTGATGCTGAAGATATCACGATAGAAACTTTTGCAAAAGCATTTGACAAAATCGCTACTTACAATCCTGAATTTCAGTTCAATACATGGCTAATTGCGATTGCTAAAAATGTGCATATCGATATGCTTCGCAAGAAGAAATCTACGCTTTTTATTGACATTACCGACGAAGAAGACAACCAAGCTTACAATGTTGCCGACAGTTCTCCTTCTGCAGAAGATCAATTAATTACACAGCAAAATCTTTCGCAATTATTGCAATTTATTAAGCAATTAAAACCTCATTATCAAGAAGTTATCCAGCTTCGCTATTTTCAAGAATTAAGCTATCAAGAAATTTCAGATCAGCTTGCAGAACCTTTGGCAAACGTCAAAGTAAAACTGCTCCGTGCTAAAAAATTACTAGCAGAAATCATTAAGAGCAAAAGATAGCGTTCTGATTTTAACTTCTCTTTAACAGCACCAAATCTTATATTTTGTAACTTTTCGGTTCATTCCTAATTCTAAAACCAAAAAGTTATGATCAAAAAATTACCTTTGATTCTTATTGCGCTTCTCTGTTTTCAAGCGAATGCGCAATTTACCACACCAAACACAGGCGTCACTTGGGGACTTGACGACTTGTTGACTAATGCGCCTTCAGCCTTGAGTTTTAGCAATGGCATTTACACTTTATCGCAAAATCTTACGATCGCCGAAAATGATACTTTTGTGATTGATGAAAATGCTGAAATCCACATTAATGCTGATATTTCCTTTACCGTTGCAGGAAATTTTACTGCAGATGCCGCAGCAATTACGATCACTGCGACTAACACAGCTACGCCTTACAACACGATTACTTTCCAAGAATTTTCGAATGTTTTTCTGAGAAATGTAAAAATTGATTATGGAAAAGGAATTCGTGCTTCCTCTGGAAATTTTGAAATGCAATCTTGCTCCATGTCTTACCACAAGCAAGGAAGCACGGCATCATCAGCAATTGCTTTTTCACAAGGGAGTCCGATTGTGAATAATTCTAGATTTACTTTTAATGATTATCCAGCGCTTAGTTCGGGAGCAAATCAGCTTGTTTCGGCAATTATTACTAATAATTATCTGGAAGGAAATAATATTTCAAACGGAAACCGTCCGCAGATAAATATGGGTCCAAGTGGTCCAGAAACGCTTCAAATCATCGGAAATACTATTAAAGGAAATCGTGCATTGACCAAAACTGGAGGAATTTCGGCGGCGAGTTTATTAGGAATAACAAATCGAGTGATTATTGACAATAATACTATTACTGACAATCGTTATGGAATCAACGTGCAAGGCGCCACTTCTTCAGGATATATCAGAGGAAATATTATTGAAAACAATAACACTGAAAATCTTCCGAACTTAGGAGGAAGCGGTATTTCTTTAAGCGCGTCAGCGACGAGCCCGATCATGAATGTTATTGCGAGCAGAAACCAGATTCGTGGCAACCTGTGGGGAATTACAGTAATCGGGCAAGCAAGAATCAACCTCGGAAATACTGACCCTGCGAATCTTAATGAAGGCAAAAACGTTTTTTCAAACAACGGAAACGGTGGGGCAATTTATGCTTTGTATAACAACACCGCCTTTCCAATTATAGCAATGAATAACTGCTGGATTGAAGAAAATAATTCACCAACGCCACAGCAAGTTGAAGATGTAATTGGCCATCAAGTAGATATAGCAACTTTAGGCCTTGTGACTTTCACACCTTATGGATGCGAAGCGCTCTCAGTTCCTGAGAAAAATATTTCTAAGCTTTCTATTTACCCAAATCCTAGTTCGGGAAAATTCACGCTTACGCTGGAAGAAAATGGCACTGCGGAAGTTTACAACATTAACGGACAGCTTCTTGTCGCAAAAAAATTAATGGCTGGAGAAAATACAATTCAAATCGACTTGCCTTCAGGAATGTATATTTTACAAACCAAAACAGAAACTAAAAATTTCACTAACAAGCTAATAATGAAATAGTTTCAAAATCAGAAATAACTTTAAAAAGGAACATTTGTCAGGTGTTCCTTTTTTTATTTGGATTTGCTACTAAAAGACAAAACCAATAAACCAAAGCTTAAAATAGAAATAAATTAAAAAAATAACTTTTTAAACAATATTAATACTACACTTTACGTTAATTTATAAAATAATCGTCAGCCAATGAGATGAGCTCTACTTTAACCTTAACACTATGCAACCATGTCAAAATTGAGTATTTATGAAAACAGCTGGCTAGACCTAGTTTTCGAAGGCAGAAACAAAGAGTACGGAGCTTATCAATTGCGTCAGCAAAACCCTCAAACCACGCTGAAGGCGCTATTTTTTGGAACATTAATTTGCGGTTTAGCTATTAGCATTCCTGTAATTTCAAATTTTTTAAAGGATGAAGAAGTAGCTGTTTCACCTCCAACATTACCTCCCAGCACTATAATTTATGTAGAAAAAATACATCCATTACTACCTGAGAAAAAAGTGCAACCTGCCGCTGAACCAGAAAAATCTTCTGCCCCACAAAAGAAGTTTGTAACTCCAACAGTTACAAATAACCAAACGACAACTACAGAATTGCCTACTCTTGATCCGCAAATTCCAATTAAAACAGGAAAAACAGACAATGCTGGAGATAATGATGGAAATGTTGCTTTGGGATCAAATATCTCAACTGACGGAACTGGATCAAAACCTTCAGAACCTGCAGTAAACCCAGGCAGCACTGAGATCTTACCAAATGTTGGTTTAGAAAAAAGTCCTGAATTTCCGGGAGGAATTAAAAAATTTTTGGAATTAGTGGGAAATAAATTCAGAACGCCAGAAGACATTGAAGCCGGCGGAACAATGAAAGTCTTTGTATACTTTGTTATCGAAAAAGACGGTAGCTTGAGCAATATCAAGGTCATGAGAGATCCAGGATATGGTTTAGGAAACGAAGCTATCAGGGTTTTGAAATCTATCAAAACCAAGTGGGAAGCAGGAATGCAGAATGGCAAAGCTGTGCGAGTAGCGTATAATCTTCCGATTAGCGTGAATATTAAAAATTAGAGTTATTTCGAGTAGTTATATTTATTTAAAAGTCCTGCGAGAGTTTATCTTGCAGGACTTTTTTTTGCTTTAAACTTTTTAAGACTAATGTGTTGAATAAGCGAGCATTTGTATCTTCTCTAGAACCTTTGTCTCATCTGTAGAATATTTAAAAGCCTATTTCTTCTATTGCACATTAATAATTGTCGAAAAAGATTGGTCTGCGCAATATTGGTCCCGAAGTTTCCAAAAATTAAAATGGTTTCTCCCCTAGCCCCGACTGGAGGGAAAAGCGCCCGCTTTTTCAGCGGGCCTTTGGAAGGAAGGCGGGAAAATGGATGGCTGTAACGGACTGCCGGTTCGCTTCCAAAAAAAGCACAAAATTCTGTAAAATTGAATGATTTTCGCTAACACGACATTAACGTATTAAATAAAAACATTCGTTATCTTTGTGCTTTGAAATTGAAACTATGGAAACTGTTTTAGATACACCTGTTTTACCTTCTGGAAAGCCGAAATGGCTGAAGGTAAAATTGCCGATTGGACAAAAATATACTGAGCTTCGCGGTTTGGTTGACAAATATAAATTAAACACGATTTGCACTTCAGGAAGTTGCCCAAACATGGGTGAATGCTGGGGCGAAGGAACGGCGACGTTCATGATTTTAGGGAATGTTTGTACGCGTTCTTGCGGTTTTTGCGGTGTAAAAACGGGACGCCCAGAAACGGTGGATTGGGACGAACCTGAAAAAGTAGCGCGCTCAATCAAGATCATGAATATCAAGCATGCGGTGGTGACGAGCGTCGACAGAGACGACTTGAAAGATGGCGGTTCGATTATTTGGATTGAGACTGTAAAGGCGATCAGAAGAATGAATCCGAATACGACTTTAGAAACTTTGATTCCTGATTTTCAAGGAATTGAAAGAAATATTGATAGAATCGTAGAAGCAAATCCAGAAGTGGTTTCTCATAATATGGAAACGGTTCGCAGATTGACTCGCGAAGTTAGAATCCAGGCGAAATATGACAGAAGCCTTGCTGTTTTGAAATACTTGAAAGAAAAAGGCATCAACAGAACTAAATCTGGAATTATGCTTGGATTGGGCGAAACTGAAGAAGAAGTGATTCAGACTTTGCACGATTTGCGTGATGCGAATGTTGATGTTGTGACAATTGGGCAATATTTGCAGCCTAGCAAAAAACACCTTCCGGTAAAGGAATTTATCACGCCTGACCAGTTTGCTAAATATGAAAAAATTGGACTGGAATTAGGTTTCCGCCATGTTGAAAGCGGTGCTTTGGTAAGATCTTCTTATAAAGCGCAGAAACATATTTTATAAAAAAGTTTAACTGTCAAATCGTTTAATCGTGAACGCGGTTAAACGATTTGACGGTTATACAAATAAACAGAAAATTTGAAAACTAGAATTGCCATAAATGGTTTTGGAAGAATCGGGAGAAATTTATTCCGTCTTTTGCTAAACCATCCAACCATTGAAGTTATTGCTGTCAATGATATTGCGGATAACAGAACGATGTCGCATTTGATTAAATATGATAGTATTCACGGTGTTTTGCCGTTTGAATGTTCCTATGATTCCGACGGAATTATTGTTGATGGAAAACGCTACATTTTTTTTCACGAAAGAAGCATTTCGAATTTAGATTGGAAATCGCTTGATATTGATGTTGTGATAGAATCGACTGGCAAATACAAGACTTTTGAAGATATTAATTTTCATATTTTAGTCGGAGCAAAAAAGGTAATTCTTTCGGCTCCATCGGAAACAGAGCGGATTAAAACGGTGGTTTTGGGCGTTAATGAAAACATTCTTGACGGCACTGAAAAAATAATTTCGAATGCGAGCTGTACTACCAATAATGCGGCGCCGATGATCAAAGTTATTAATGATTTGTGCGGTATTGAACAGGCTTATATCACAACGGTTCACTCTTACACGACCGACCAAAGCCTTCACGATCAGCCTCATAAAGATTTAAGAAGATCTCGCGGTGCGGCACAATCTATTGTTCCGACGACAACAGGTGCGGCGAAAGCTTTAAATAAAATATTTCCTGAATTGGATGGAAAAATTGGAGGAAGCGGGATTCGCGTTCCCGTTCCCGACGGTTCTTTGACAGATATTACCTGCTATGTAAAACGTGAGGTTTCGATTGAAGAAATCAACACTGCTTTTAAGAAAGCCTGCGAAAATCACTTTAAGGGAATCATGGCTTATACTGAAGATCCAATTGTTTCAGTAGATATTATCGGTAATAAAAATTCCTGCCTTTTTGACTCAGATCTGACTTCTGTAATTGATAAAATGGTAAAAGTTGTCGGCTGGTATGATAACGAAATTGGCTATTCTTCAAGATTGATCGACTTGATTAATTTGATATCAAAAAAATAGCCAGATTAATTTCTGGCTATTAGTTCTTTAATAAGATTTCTTACTTTTGGTTCTGCCTTTTCGGCGGCTTCTAAAACTTCTTGGTGAGAAATGGTTTCAATGCTGTGTTCATCGCCGATATCAGTAATTACTGAAATTCCAAAACACTCAACGCCCATGTGTCTTGCCACGATCACTTCTGGAACAGTTGACATTCCGACGCAATCTGCTCCTACGATTTTTACCATTCTGTATTCAGAAAGCGTTTCAAAAGTCGGCCCTTGCAATCCATAATAAATGCCGTCTTTCACTTCTATATTTAAATCAATGGCAATGTTTTTTACTTTATTAATCAGTTCTCTCGAATAAGGCTCGCTCATATTTACAAATCTTGGCCCGAATCTTTCATCGTTTTTTCCACGTAAAGGATGTTCGGGCATCATGTTGATGTGGTCGTAAATAATCACGATATCACCGACTTTATAAAACGGATTCACGCCACCAGAAGCATTTGAAACCACTAATTTTTCTACGCCTAAAAATTTCATCACACGAACCGGGAAAGTAACTTCCTTCATGTCATAGCCTTCATAATAATGAAAACGGCCTTGCATGGCAACCACTTTTTTATTTCCGATCGCTCCAAAAACCAAAGCGCCTTTGTGACCTTCCACCGTTGAAACTGGAAAATTCGGAATTTCATTGTAAGGCAAGGTATGTTCTATATTGATATCTTTAGTAAAACCCCCCAAACCTGAACCAAGTATGACTCCAAATTCTGGAGAAAAATTAGTTTTTGATTTTATATAATTGACTGTTTCTTGAACTTTTTCCCACATTATGTTTTTGATTTTGTATGATTAACGCGCTGAAATAATTTTTGCAAAACTGAACGGCGCAACCTTGTAAAAATAGGAAAATTGAAGCATATAAAACCCAAATTAGCACAAAATAAAAAAGCTGTCAAAATTGACAGCTTTTGAAAGCTAAATTCTAAAAAGTACGAATTCAACTAGCCACTATTTTCGAGCCATTCCATTACTTTTTTATGGCTATTTAAGTCAGGAGGAAGATGGTCTTTGATTAGTCTTTCAATTATACTTCCTGTAATTTTATTTACAAAACGGTGCTTTTCGGCAAAACCATTTATAAAATAAAGCACTTCATAACCCTCATTTGGGTTTAAAGGTTTCTTTTCTAAATCAATTTCAGAATTTTCTGTCCAATTATAATCATATCTTAAATCTGATTTATCATAAAATGCCATGTTAATTGGAGTTTTACAATGCAATCCAAATTTTGATTTTAAATCATGGTTTGCTAAAGCTGTTATCATAAGTAATTTTCTCATTCAAAAATCCCTATAAAATCTGTAGGAAACAATACGTAAAAATACCTAATTTTCAATTTTGACCTGCCAACCAGATTTTGAAGAAATTAGCTGAAAGGCAAACTCTTACAGAATTTCACAATTCTTCAACAGCGATAAGCCCTTGCTTTAGGATAAACAAAACAACACCAATAAAGTTTTTGGACTGCGTTTTTTCCATAATTCTTTTGCGGTGCGTTTCGACAGTTCGCACGCTTATAAATAATTTTTCAGCAATTTCACTACTGCTATGTTCACGGCAGGCAAGCTTAATAACATCTAATTCTCTAGCAGAAATTTGTACAGTAGATAAAACATGGTCATCGATTTTATAATTCTTCTGCCACAAAATTGCTTCCTTTAAAACGGCACCCAATTCTTGCCCGAAATAAAAATCTTTCTCATAAATGTTTTTAATCGCCAATTCAAGCTGTTCAGGATTCGAGTTTTTAGAGAAAAATCCGTGTGCACCAAGTTCCATTACTTTATGAATGCTTTCTCTTGTCGCAAGCTGTGAAACAATCAAAACTTTAATATCGGGATATTTTTTACGCAAAATCAGGCACGTTTCATAACCATCCATTTGTGGCATCTGAATGTCCAACAAAAGCAAGTCTACAGAAACAACTTCAAGCATATCAAACAATTGCAATCCGTTTTCGGCCTCTAGCACAACTTTTGTCTCTTCAAATGAATCTACTAAAAGTGACAGGCTTTTTCTAAAAAGCTGATGGTCATCAACAATTCCTATTCTGAGCATGCGGTTATTTTAAAATTGATACTTATCTAAATATAAATAAAATAACGCAAAAATTGCTACTTTATTCTTACATATTTTAATATTGTAGCATCAAATTTTTCTCTTGAAGAAATAAAGCTTGACTTAATCGGAAGATAAAAAAGCTGTTCTTTAGGAAGATTCCCTTTCAATCGAACAAAATCTTTTTCTGTTGTAATAATTATCTTCCCTTGCGCTTTATTTTTTATTTCTAAAATATCTTTTTCCGAAAAATGATGATGGTCTGGAAAAGTCAAAATTATATCGCTTTGATTTTTTAAGTGTTCGAAAAACGGTTCAGGCTTTGCAATTCCAGCCAAAACAACTTTCTCCGAATCTTTTATTTCAGAAACAGGAAATTGTTTTTCTTCTGAAAAGATAAATTCATCATAGGCAATTGAAGTGAAAAATAATTTTTGGCTTGATTCTAATTGCAGTTTTCTTTCAATGGAATTTTGCTCTTTTTCAGAAAGATTTGTAGGGCATTTTGTAACGATAACAATATTTGCTCTTTCGGCTCCACTCCTGCTTTCGCGAAGATTCCCGGTTGGCAAAATAAAATCATCTGCATATAAATCATTGTAAGCTGTCAATAAAATATAAAATCCGGCCCTGACTTTTCTATGCTGGAATGCGTCGTCCAATAAAACAATATCGGGCTTTGAAATTTTAATCAATTGTTCAATTCCGTTCTTGCGATTGGCATCCACCGCAACCAATATATTTGGAAATTTTTGATAGAATTGAAAAGGTTCGTCCCCTAAAATTTCAGCATTTGAAGTGGTATCCGCTAAAATAAAACCTTCTGATTTTCTTTTATAACCGCGACTCAAAGTGGCAATTTTATTGGTTGGAGAAAGCAATCGAATTAAATATTCAATCTGAGGCGTCTTTCCGGTGCCGCCAACACTTAAATTTCCCACAGCAATTATTGGAAGATCAAAAGAATGTGATTTTAAAATTCCTTTGTCAAAAAGAAAATTGCGAAACGAAGTTATAAAACCATATAAAATAGCGAATGGAAAAAGTATTTTTCGGAGAATATTCATAGTACGAAAATATAATATTTTATCTTTGAAACATAAATGATAACACGAATTTCACGAATTCACACTAATTATGATTTCGTTTCAATTTAAAATTCGTGTCAATTCGTGAAATTCGTGTTTGTATTATGAAAATTAAAGAAATAATTTCTGTCCTAGAAAAAATGGCGCCGTTGGCGTATGCCGAGGATTTTGACAACGTCGGATTGCTTGTTGGGAATCATGATAACGATTGTACAGGCGTTTTGGTTTGCCACGATGCTTTGGAAAATGTAATCGAGGAAGCTATTGCCAAAAAATGCAATTTTATCGTTTGTTTTCATCCGATTTTATTTTCTGGCTTGAAGAAAATTACGGGCAAAAATTACGTAGAACGTTCTATCTTAAAAGCCATTAAAAATGACATTGCCATTTATGCGGTCCACACGGCATTGGACAATCACCAAAATGGCGTAAACAAGATTTTCTGCGATGCTTTGGGATTAATAAACACAAAAGTTTTGATTCCGAAGGAAAGTTTTATCCAAAAATTAGTGACTTATACTGTTCCTGAAAACGCTGATTTGGTTCGAAATGCTTTGTTTGAAGTTGGCGCTGGCTCTATCGGGAATTATGATAACTGTAGTTTTAATTCTGAAGGGACTTTTACGTTTCAAGGAAATGAAAACAGCAATCCTGTAATTGGCGAGCGCGGAAAATTACATACGGGAACCGAAATCAAGATCGAAGTGACTTTCGAAAAACACTTGCAAGGAAAAATTTTAAAAGCTTTATTTTCAAGCCATATTTATGAAGAAGTGGCTTACGAAATTTACAATTTAGAAAATTCGCACCAAAATATCGGCCTGGGAATGATTGGCGAATTGGAAACCGAAATGCAAGAAAAAGACTTCCTCATATTTGTAAAAGAAAAGATGAAAGCAGAAGGAATTCGCCATTCTGAATTTCTTGGAAGACCTATAAAAAAGGTCGCAGTCCTCGGAGGCTCTGGAAGTTTTGCCATAAAAAAGGCAATTCAGGCTGGAGCGGACGCTTTTTTGACCGCAGATTTGAAATACCACCAGTTTTATGAAGCTGAAAATCAGCTACTTTTAGCAGATATTGGACATTATGAAAGTGAGCGCTATACAAAAAATTATATAGTTGAGTATCTTACGAAAAAAATCCCTAATTTTGCAATCATTTTATCAGAAGAAAATACAAATCCAGTTAAGTACTTATAGAATATGGCGACTACAAAAGAATTGAGTGTTGAAGACAAGTTAAGAGCGATTTATGATTTACAATTAATCGACTCAAGAATTGACGAAATCAGAAATGTTAGAGGTGAATTGCCTTTAGAAGTAGAAGATTTGGAAGATGAAGTAGCGGGTTTAAGCACACGTCTTGACAAATTGAAAAGTGATTTGGAATCTATTGAAGAGCAAATTAAGAATAAAAGAAGTGCTATCGTAGAACACCAAGAGGGCATTAAAAAGTACACCAAACAACAAGAAACTGTTCGAAACAATAGAGAATTCAACTCTTTAACTAAAGAAGTTGAGTTTCAAGAGCTAGAAATTCAATTGGCTGAAAAGCAAATTAAAGAAATGAAAGCTTCTATGGAACACAAAAGACAAGTGATTGCTGATTCTAAAGAAAGATTAGAGGCAAAATCAAATCACTTGAAACACAAAAAATCAGAATTAGACGCAATTATGTCTGAAACTGAAAAAGAAGAAACTTTCTTATCTGAAAAATCTGCTGAATATGAAGCATTGATCGAAGAAAGATTGTTGCAAGCTTATAAAAGAATCAGAGGAAGCGTTCGTAACGGATTGGCTGTAGTTTCTATCGAAAGAGGAGCTTCTGCAGGTTCATTCTTCACGATTCCGCCACAAACTCAAATGGAAATTGCTTCTCGCAAGAAAGTAATTACAGATGAGCATTCGGGAAGAATTTTAGTAGATTCTGCCCTTGCAGATGAAGAAAAAGAGAAAATGGAACAGTTGTTTTCAAAATTCTAAATATATTTAAGCCCCGATAATTATCGGGGCTTTTTTTTATGAAAAAATTTTTAAACTTTTTGCTTGCCAAATCCATCGGATTATACATCAATCTGCTGAGCTATGTTTTTCCAAGGAAAGCATCGCAATTAGCATACGGATTTTTCAGCGAGCCAAGAACCGGAAAACTTTTTTCAGATAAATTGCCTGAAGTTTTAAAATCGGCTAAAACCGAAATTCTTCAAAAAGACGAACACCAATTTCCCGTTTATATTTGGGAAGGAAATGAAACAATCGTCTTGCTAGTTCATGGCTGGGAAAGCAATGCTTCACGCTGGGAAAATTTTCTTCCTTATTTAAAAAATTCTGGAAGCACGATTATCGCTTTGGACGGTCCGGGTCACGGCTTGTCATCTGGAAAAGAATTTAGCGTTCCAAGATATGCTGAATTCGTAAATGTTGTGGTTGAAAAATACAAACCAAGATTTTTAATCGGGCATTCCATGGGTGGCGCGACTTCTTTATATTATCAGCATTTATATCAAAATGAATGCATTGAAAAATTAGTTTTACTAGGATCTCCATCCGATTTGAAGACTTTGATTTTTAATTATGCGAAAATGCTGAGCCTGAATATGAAAACTGTCAGCATGATCGAAAATCATTTCTTAGAACATTTTAAAATCAAGATGGAAGAATTTTCTGGAAGAATCTTTGGTTCAAAAATCAAGATTAAAGGTTTGATTGCGCATGATATCGACGACGATGTAGTTTCCTTCGAAGAAGGAAAAAAAATCGTCAGCTCTTGGAAAGATGCCACTTTTATAGAAACTCGGGGTTTAGGACACAGCATGCACGACGATATTTTGTATAAAAAAATCTACAGTTTTTTATTTGAGGAAGAAACTGCTTCTGAAAAAATAAAAAGTTTTTCTGCATAATCCTTCCTTACATATAATTACACCTATATTTTTTCAAATTGCGAATTAAAGCTACCTTTGCACTATGGAAGAAAATGGCAAACGACTCAATAAATTCATAGGAGAAACTGGATATTGCTCGCGTCGAGAAGCTGATAAGCTGATTGAAGAAGGACGTGTGACCTTAAACGGCATTGTCCCGGAAATGGGAACGAAAGTTTTTCCTACCGATGAAATTCGCATTGACGGAAAATTGATTGTAGAACAGCATGAAAAACCTGTGTATTTAGCTTTCAACAAACCCGTTGGGATTGAATGCACGACCAATTTAGAAGTAAGAAACAACATCGTCGATTACATCAATTATCCAAAGCGAATTTTCCCGATCGGGAGATTGGACAAAGCTTCGGAAGGATTGATTTTTATGACAAATGACGGTGATATTGTCAATAAAATTCTTCGCGCCAGAAATAATCACGAAAAAGAATATATAGTAACTGTAAACCGACCGATTACCGACCGTTTTATCGAAAGAATGGGCAACGGCGTGCCGATTTTAGATACTATTACTAGAAAATGTAAAGTCGAACAAGTCAGCAAATACATCTTTAAAATTATCTTGACACAAGGATTGAATCGCCAAATCCGTAGGATGTGCGAGTATTTAGGTTATGATGTTACGGCTTTGAAAAGAACTCGAATCATTAATATTTCGCTGGATGTTCAAGTTGGAAGATACCGTGATTTAACCGATGCGGAAATTAAAGAACTAAATCAATTAATCGAACCTTCAAGCAAAACGGAAGAAGCCAGTTTCCCAAAAGTAGAAACGCAACGCCCGACACAAAGAGTTATTAGAAGAATCCCGCCGAGGAATAAATAAAAGTCAGCGATAGTTTTGTCATTCCGACGAAGGAGGAATCTCCATTAGCTTTTCACTTTGCTAAGATTCCTCCTTCGTCGGAATGACAATATTGAGGATTATTTTGAATTCAAAACCACCTCCTTTTCATAAATAAAAATACTCCAAGAGAAGAAAGTAATATTGAAACCATAATTATTATTGGCAACCCAAACGGATTTTCCTGCAAAGAATTTGGCACATTCATTCCGTAAAAACTTGCAATCACTGTGGGAATCATCAAAATAATAGAAATCGAAGTCATCTTTTTCATAATATCATTCATATTATTTGAAATTACAGAAGCATACGCATCCATCGTTCCTGTTAAGATATCGCTGTAAATATTGGTCATTTCTTGGGCTTGGCGTAATTCAATATCCACATCTTCTAATAATTCTGGATCAAGATTTACCGTTTTCATATTTTTTATACGATGCAAAACGATGCTATTTCCTTTCAAGGAAGTCATGAAGAAAACTAGGCATTTTTCAATTTGCAACAAAGCTTGAAGCTCTTCATTTTTGATGGATTTCTCTAAATTATCTTCTGCGAGCTTGATCTTTTGGTTTACTTGTTTTAGATATTTCAAGTACCAAATGCTTGATGAAAGCAGTAATTTCAAAGTCAAATCGAAATTGTCTCTTACATCAGTTTTTTTTCTTTGAGTATAATTTACAAAGTCAGAAAGCACCTGGTTTTTATGAAAGCTTATCGTCACGCAAATTTCATCCTTAAACACAATCCCAACAGGAATCGTATAAAAAGGAATCTTCACATCTTCACTAATCACTGGAATTCTAAAAATAATCAAATGCCAACCGTTCTCGATTTCAATACGCGGTCTTTCGTCAATATCGTTGATGTCGTTGTAAAAAGCCTGAGGAATCTGAAGTTCATTGAGAAGATAGCTTTTCTCGTCTTCAGTAGGTTTTTCGATATTAATCCAGCAGTTTGGCTGCCAGTCTTTGATGGAAATTAATCCGTTGTTATTTTTGTAAAATGCTTTCATACAAATCTCTAAACTATTATGAATAGAGGATTCGCTAGAAGTTGCCTCTATTCCAAATTAAACTTTTTCGAATAATAATCGTCCATTGTGAATTTTTAAATCGGTGCAAAAGTACGTTTTTAAGTTGCATTTAAAAGTTTCTTTAAGTTTAATTTAATAGCAAGAAAAAACCTCCGATTTTCATCGGAGGCTTCCCTATTTTTATAAATTTCTTTCTTTTCTTTGCTCTCTTGCCAAAAGCGTATTTTTCAGCAACATCGCAATTGTCATTGGTCCAACTCCACCAGGAACTGGCGTTATAAAAGATGTTTTTTTGCTTACCAAATCAAAATCAACATCGCCCGTAATTCTGTATCCTTTTTCGCTATCGTCAGCCACACGCGTGATGCCAACGTCAATTACGACTGCTCCATCTTTTACCATTTCTGCTTTCAGATAATTTGGAACTCCCAAAGCTGTAATGATGATATCTGCTTGCGTTGTGATTTGAGCAATATTTTTTGTGTAACTGTGCGTTAAAGTAACTGTTGAATTTCCAGGAAAGCCTTTTCTTCCCATCAAAATACTCATCGGACGGCCAACAATATGGCTTCTTCCGATTACAACGGTGTGTTTTCCTTGTGTTTCAACGCCGTATCTTTCTAACAATTCTAAAATCCCGAAAGGTGTTGCAGGAATAAAAGTAGTCATATCCAAAGCCATTCTTCCGAAATTCTCAGGATGAAAACCGTCAACATCTTTACTTGGATCAACCGCCATTAAAACTTTTTGAGTATCAATTTGTTCTGGCAAAGGCAATTGCACGATAAAACCATCGATATTATCGTCTTGATTTAATTCTTTAATTTTCTTAAGCAATTCTGTTTCAGAAGTTGTGCTTGGCATTTTTACCAAAGTCGATTCAAAACCTACTTTTTCGCAAGCTTTCACTTTGCTTCCAACATACGTCAAACTTGCTCCGTCGTTACCCACAATAATTGCGGCAAGATGTGGCACTTTTTCGTTGTTGTCTTTCATCTTCTGCACTTCTGCAGTGATTTCGTTTTTGATGTCTTCAGAAATCTTTTTTCCGTCTAGTAGTTGCATTGTTTGTTGTTTAATGTTTAAGCTTGAGGCTGTGAATCAAACTTAATTTAGTTGTAGTAGTTATTGTTTATTTGTTTAAAAGTTTAATCGGTGAATCGTTTCTGTGTTGGTCAAATATTTTCCGACTTAACAATTAAACAATTCACCGATTAAACTTTTTGTATTATCTCATTCCTTTCATGCCGCCCATCATTCGCATCAGATTTTTGCCTCCGCCACCTTGCATCATCTTCATCATCTTGCTCATTTGGTCGAATTGCTTCATCAGCTGATTGACTTGCTGCACATCGGTTCCTGAACCTTTTGCAATTCTGTTTTTTCTTTTCACATCGATGATTGCCGGTTTGCTTCTTTCCGTTGGCGTCATCGAGTGGATGATGGCTTCGATGTGTTTGAAAGCATCATCTTCAATTTCAACATCTTTCAAAGCTTTTCCAGCACCAGGAATCATGCCGACAAGGTCTTTCATGTTACCCATCTTTTTCACCTGCTGGATTTGCGTCAAGAAATCGTCAAAACCGAACTCGTTTTTAGCAATTTTCTTTTGTAATTTTCTAGCTTCTTCTTCGTCAAATTGCTCCTGAGCTCTTTCTACTAAAGACACAACGTCTCCCATGCCCAAAATTCTCTCTGCCATACGAACTGGATAGAAAACGTCAATCGCTTCCATTTTTTCTCCTGTTCCGATGAATTTGATCGGCTTGTTTACTACAGATTTAATTGAAATTGCAGCTCCTCCACGAGTATCACCATCTAATTTGGTAAGGATGACTCCGTCGAAGTTCAATCTGTCGTTGAAGGCTTTTGCAGTATTCACGGCATCTTGACCTGTCATCGAATCCACTACAAAAAGTGTTTCTTGAGGTTGAATGGCAGCGTGAACGTTTGCGATTTCGTTCATCATTTCTTCATCCACGGCCAAACGACCAGCGGTATCGACAATGACTACGTTGAAACCATTTGCTTTTGCGTGTTTGATTGCGTTTTGTGCAATTTCCACGGGATTTTTATTTTCTGGCTCAGAGTAAACCTCTACTCCAATTTGATCTCCAACAACGTGGAGCTGATTGATCGCCGCCGGACGGTAAATGTCGCAGGCAACCAACAAAGGTTTTTTGTTCTTTTTAGTTTTAAGGAAGTTGGCCAATTTTCCGGAGAAAGTTGTTTTTCCAGAACCTTGAAGACCTGACATCAAGATAATCGACGGATTTCCAGAAAGGTTGATTCCGGCAGCGTCGCCACCCATCAATTCTGTCAATTCATCTTTTACCAATTTTACTAAAAGCTGTCCTGGCTGTAACGTCGTCAAAACGTCTTGGCCGATGGCTTTTTCTTTTACTTTTGTGGTAAAATCTTTAGCAATCTTGAAGTTGACATCGGCATCAAGCAAGGCACGTCGAACTTCTTTTAAAGTATCTGCAACATTGACTTCGGTGATTTTCCCGTGTCCTTTCAGTATGTGGAATGCTTTGTCTAACTTATCACTTAAATTATCGAACATAGTATCTTTCTTTATTAGAAGTGCAAATATAAGTTTTAAAGTCGAAAGTTGAAAGTCATAAAGTTGCAAAGTTTTTGGCGTGCAAAATCGACAAACTGCATCACTAGCCCCGATTGCAACGGAAATCCTTTCATCAAAAAAATCTATTTTTTCTTGGTGCGAAAAAGCGACCAGCGGAAGCTCTTTTCTCACCTTTGAAAAAAAGATTTTTTGATGAAAGATTGGAGGGAAAAGCGGGAATAGCTTCAAAAAAAATGCCTTTTCAAAGGAAAAGACATTTTTAGAAAATTTTTATATTTTTAAAATTGAAAATAAATAAATGGTTGCGGACCCGCAGTTGCCGTTGCATAGACTATCCAATATACAAAACCAAGCACGATTGCTTTTCCGATTAAAGGCGTTTTGTCAAATGCCAATTTCATGTTTTTAGTAATTACTTCTGGAAGGAAATGCCAGATATAGCCCGCTAACATTAGCAAGAATACGTTTTTATAACCTGAAATAATGATTTCCCATTGTTTTGGATCGAAAGTCAATTGCCCAATATTATTGATGATCTGCAATGCCGTATCAAAGTCTTTTGCACGGAAAAACAGCCAGCAGAAAACGACGAAATGAAACGTCAGCAAGACTGAGAAAAATCTCCAAATGTGGTCAAGAGCATTCTTTTCTCTATCTTTTGTCGGGAAGATTTCAATGAAGATTTTATGAACTGCCAAAGCTAATCCGTGTAAAGCGCCCCAAATGATGAAACGAAGGCTGGCTCCGTGCCATAATCCGCCTAAAAGCATTGTGGTCATTAAGTTTACGTTGGTAAACATAGTCCTTTCTCGTTCTTTTGAAAAGATAAAACTGCAAAGAAAAACAACTAGCGATGAAACTGCGATAATTAAAGGTATGTGGCTTACAGACGAATACGTGATTCCCCAAACGATCAATCCGAAGAAGAAAAGTGCCGGGAATAAAAATCCTGCGAACGAGCCTTTTCGGTTTCCTCCGATAGAAATATACAAGAAATCTTTCAGCCAAGTTGACAATGAAATGTGCCATCTTCTCCAGAATTCTGTGATGGAAGCTGATTTATAAGGCGTTCTAAAGTTGGTCGGCAACTTGAAGCCTAACAACAAAGCGACACCGATTGCCATGTCTGAATATCCTGAAAAGTCGCAATAGATCTGAATCGCATAGCCGTACGAAGCCATTAAATTTTCAAACGCCGTATAACTCATCGGCGCGTCAAAAACCCGGTCGACAAAGTTGATTGAAATATAATCAGATATGACAGTTTTCTTCAATAATCCTCCTATAATCAAGAACAAAGCATTGTTCACATCTTCTTTCGTCAGGTTTAATTTTTGATAAATCTGAGGCAGGAAATCTTTGGCGCGAACAATCGGACCGGCGACTAATTGCGGGAAAAAGGATACGAAGAATAAATATTCAACGTAGTTATTTGTAGGAACAATTTCTTTTCTGTAAATCTCTATAATGTAGCTGATTGACTGGAAAGTATAGAATGAAATTCCGACCGGAAGCAAGATCTTATGCAATTCGAAATTGCCTTGAAACAAGTCATTGTAAGTGCCAATCATGAAATTGGTATACTTGAAATAGCCTAATAAGCCAAGATTCAAAATAACACTGATGATGATATAAAACTTGCGCCAGCCTTCCCTGCTTTCCTTATAAATCACGCTGCTCAAATTATAATCGACAACCGAAGAAAGTATCAAAAGCAAGAAATATATGCCACTTGATTTGTAATAAAAGAAAAGCGAAAACAGGATCACATAGGTCAAGCGAAGGTAAAATGTCTTGCGCAAAAAAGCATATACGAGATAAAAAACTAAGAATAAACCGAGAAATAATCCCGTGTTAAACAACAGCGGTTCTTTTGGATTATAAATAAACCAATTTTGCACCTGTTCTAAAGTGATTGTCCCGAAAGTTTGCGTGAACCAGTCTTGTATGCTATTAATTGCCATTAATTCTCGTTGCCAGATTTAAAATTGCTGTATGCTTTTAGAATTGCTTCTGCTAATAAATTTCCTTGTTTTTCATAACCTGCCTTAGAATAATGCACTTTATCTGAAGCCATAAATCCTTTAGCGGCCAATCGGTTTACGCCATATAATCCTCCTAATTGAGAATATAAATCCCACACGGCGAAACCTTTTTCTTCTGCAGCTTTTATAATATTTTCTGCGTAATCGGCTGCAAATGTATTTGGAAATTTTCGTTTAAACAAGGATGGCGGCGGCGTGGAAACAATTATCGGAATTACAATTCCTTGCGATTTCATATTTTCTATGAATAGCTGCAACTGCACCATATATTCCGAGGAAATCATCTTGTCAAAAGTCTCATTCGTACCTAAAGATAAAACAATCATATCAGGTTGCAAAGCTTTTAACTGCTCAAAAAACAACGGATATTTGCTGTAATCTGAGAATTTCGCACCGTTTACGCCAATACTGCTGTAGATAATTCCAGGGTTGTTATTTTCTAAAATCAATCCGTTTAAAGCAAATTCTGAAACGCCTTCATTTGGAATGAGGTAAATTTTATTCAGAGGAGTTTCTGACGTATAAAAATGGCTGAACGAATCAGATTGCATTTCCAGAGGCATAAATTCAGAGCGAGAAACCGATCTTGCCTGCATTTCACCAGTCGGAATTTTTAAAGTTTTTCCTGCTTGGATGTTATTTGAGCGTAAATTATTAGCTTTCTTTAATTGAGTGACAGAAATATTATATTTATCAGCAATGATTGAAATCGCTTCTCCTCTTTTGATTTTATGGGTAATCTTTTTCGGAACCGTAGATTCCATCACAATCGTTCTTGAAGTAGTTGCAAAGTCAAAAAGATTTTGATTTTTTGGCGTAATGACTTTTATCCTATTAAAATCATACGAACTGTCTTTGACGTTGATTTCCAAAGCAAAATCCTTGCTTTTTGTCCACAAGCCAATCCCGCTTAATCCGACAGGATTTCCCTTGTCAGCATAAATATTGCGATAGCTTTCCCAGCTTCTGTTGGATGAAAATCGCTCGTTATAAGAACCATTTGTCTTGGCCAAACTATATGGAAAAATAAAACCGCGACCCGCGTTTCCGAATTCTTCCTGCAACCTTTTACGAACAGGATTCGTCATCAAATCAGCCTGAATATGCGAATCTCCGATGTGAACAATATTGATTTTTCCAGATTTTGTTGTTTGCAGCTTTTCTAATTTACTAAAAAACGGCTTCAATATTTTAGCATTATACAAATGATTATCTGGAATTACCTCAACGTCAGTCGTATCAACGCTCACAGAATCTACTTCAACAAACAAAGAATCAGGCGTCTGACCTTGACAATTGAAGCAAAGAAGCACGAATGCAAGCAAGAAAAAAAGTTTATTCTGCATCTACACTGTCGTTTTCTATGGCCGTTGAATCTGCTTTTTTAGGAGCCGAAGGTTTTCTTTTTTGTCTTAAAACTTTGTATTTTTCGTAGCCTGTATTTAATTGGTAGTATAATAATTCTGCAATTTTTTTAGCCCCGCGGTGATTGAAATGCGTGTAATCTTTGTTTGCTTTTGCTGGATCTTCTTCCACCCATTTTACCATCGAACCGTCGCCTCCCATTAAAGTATAAAGGTTTACGAAACCAGATTCTGTTTTTAAAGCATAACGTTTTTGGGCAATTGTCAAAGGAACGACTGCCGAATCTGTTTTCATTTCTAAGTCATATTTCGTGGATTTGTCTGCCGTTGAAATAATCAAGATGGCAACGCCCGGAAAACATTCTTTCAGGTGATTGATGGTTTTGGTCATGCTTCTGTCATACCAAGTATAATCTTTTGTTCCGTAGTTTAATACATTTGTTCCGTAGTGCAGAATAATCAGATTGTAACCCAATTTTGCATTAAAAGACTGCATCACCGACGGATTGAAAGTAGAAATCGGCAAGCCAGAATTTCCTCTTTGCGAGAAATTATCCACGTGTACGCCTTTTCCATTGTCGAAATTAAATCCAAAAATCGGAATAGAATCGGCTTGGATAAAATCGGCTTTGAAAGCTTTCAAACTAGATGATGAAATATTCAATGTGTTTACCAAACCTGTCGGTGATAATTTTTTGTGGATGGTATCTTTTCCAACAATCACATTTACTTTTCCTGACATATTTCCAGATCTTCCGTAGAAAAGCGTTGGATTATCTAAGGAAGTTGCGAATCTTACGTTATTGGCTTTAAATCGAATCCATTCAATGTGAGCGGTGTCATTTGCGAAAAATACGTGGCCGTTTACGCCAAACGGGCTTCTTGGTCGTTTTACATTCAAGTAAGACTGGGTTTTCCAGTTTCCTGAATATTGGTGTGTGATCGAACTTCTCGAAGCAGCAGATTCTGAAGTAATTGAGACAAAACCTACTCCGTTTCCTCCATATTTTTCTTGAAAGTCAGTACGCAGATCTTTCACAATCATGTCGCCGTCAGTCATAGAATCTCCAAAATAAGCGATTCTCACTTTCTTTTCTGGATTATTTTCCAACTGGTAAAGGCTTTCATAAAAAGGAATAAGGTATTGATATCCTTTATAATCTTCAAAATTTTCAGATGGGAAAGTGATTCCCTGCGTCGGATCAAAGACAATCTTTTCGTTGACCAAAGTGTCTTTAGAAATCGCGGAACTGTCAGTTGCCACAGCTTCTAAAAGCATGCTGTCAATCAAAACGTTCTTTGAATTTGGACCACTTTCTGAAAAAATCTTCTTTGGAAGAAATTGCTTGAAACCAATGAAAGCCACCGTTGCCAAAAGCACGATTGCGAAAGATTGGAAAAAATAAGACTTTGTGTTCACTTTTTTAATTATGAGTTATGAATTATGAGTTATGAGTTGCTTTTGCTTGTCATAAAATCAAAATTCAGATCATTGATATAATTTATTTCTTGCGCTAATTAATTTCTACTCTTAAATTACATACGTTCAGGAACATCAATTCCTAAAAGCTTGAACGAAGAAGCGATTACTTCTGAAACTTTTTTAGACAATTGCACTCTGAAAATCTTTTCTTCTAAATTATCAGAACCTAAAATTGGAACCGCTTGATAGAAAGAATTGTATTTTCGAACCAATTCATAAATGTAATTGGCAAGCAAAGCCGGACTGAAATTCTTCGCTGCATCTTGAATCACTTCAGGAAACAATTCTAGCTCTTTGAGCAATTCTTTTTCTTTTTCGTGCAATGCGATTTCAATATTCTTAGAAAAATCAAAATCTGCTTTTCTGATAATCGATTGAATTCTGGCGTAAGTATATTGAATAAACGGACCTGTATTTCCGGCAAAATCAACAGATTCTTCAGGATTAAACAAAATTCGCTTTTTCGGATCTACTTTTAATATGTAATATTTTAAAGCGCCAAGACCTATTGTTTTGTACAGTTTCGCTTTTTCTTCGTCTGAGAAATAATCTAATTTGCCTAATTCTTCTGAAATTTCTTTAGCCGTTTGTGACATTTCATTCATCAAATCATCAGCATCTACAACGGTTCCTTCACGGCTTTTCATTTTTCCGGAAGGCAAATCTACCATTCCGTAAGAAAGATGGAAAAGATTTTGCGCCCAGTCGAATCCTAATTTTTTCAAGATTAAAAACAAAACCTTAAAGTGGTAATCCTGCTCATTTCCAACAGTATAAACCATTCCGCCGACATCTGGAAAATCTTTCACGCGCTGAATTGCGGTCCCGATGTCTTGCGTCATGTACACGGAAGTTCCGTCAGAACGAAGCACTAATTTTTCGTCCAAACCGTCTTCTGTCAAGTCAATCCAAACCGAACCGTCTTCTTTTTTATAGAAAACGCCACTTGAAAGTCCTTGTTCTACAACGTCTTTTCCTAATAAATAAGTATTGCTTTCATAATAATAAGCATCGAAATCAACACCTAAATTTTTATAGGTTTCAGCAAAACCAGCATAAACCCATTCGTTCATTTTGCTCCAAAGGGCTTTTACTTCTTTGTCTCCAGCTTCCCATTTTAATAGCATTTCTTGTGCTTCTAGAATAATCGGAGCTTGCTTTTTTGCTTCTTCTTCTGATTTTCCTTGGGTAATTAATTCGTTTATTTGAATTTTATAGGCTTTATCAAACTCTACATAATATTTTCCAACCAATTTATCTCCTTTTAGACCTGAAGATTCTGGAGTTTCGTTATTTCCAAATTTTTCCCAAGCCAACATTGACTTACAAATATGGATTCCTCTGTCGTTGATAATTTGGGTTTTGTAGACTTTTTTACCTGAAGCTTTGATGATTTCGGCTACAGAATATCCTAATAAATTGTTTCTGACGTGACCTAAATGTAGCGGTTTATTTGTATTTGGAGAAGAATATTCCACCAAAATTGCTTTTTCTTCTGCATTCGGAGCCACAAAACCAAAGTTTTTTTGGTCTTTTATTTCGTGAAAAAAGTCCAAATAATATTGATCAGAAATTACAATATTCAAAAATCCAGAAACCACGTTGAACTTTTCAACAGCTTCCACGTTTTCAACTAGATAGCCTCCAATTTTATTCCCTAATTCCACTGGATTACTTTTAATAAGTTTCAAAAGCGGAAAAATAACCATGGTAATATCACCCTCAAATTCCCTGCGTGTTGCCTGAAATTCTATTTTATCAATAGCAATATCAAACAAAACTTTAATTGCTTTTTCAATCTGCGGAGTGAGAATTTGCGTAAGTGTCATGGTATAATTTTTTTTAAGCGTGCAAAGATAATCATTCTGCGCGAATTGATTAAAATTAAAAATTGAAAAGCTTTTTGGATTTCTCCTACAAAATAGTTCATAAATTTAAAAATTGTAGAATATTTTCTTAAAAAGTTATAAAAATTAATTAAAGTTAAATTTGTGTTACACTATTATATGTCGGATATTTGTAATACATATTTATCATTTTTTAGTTATTATCTAAAAATTATTAATATAGCATAAATTACCTCTAGCCCCAAATACATACAACATGAGAAAACTGCCACTTTTCTTTATGTTACTTTTAACTTCTGTAGCTTATACCCAAGCTATCCAAGTTGATGTAACCACCTATTCGGTTCCCGAATTAGTCAACAACGTTTTGATCAACTCACCTTGTACCAGTGTTTCTGGCATAAGCTGGAGAACTGGTACAAATTTTGGATCAGAAAATGGCATCGGCTATTTTGAAAACACCAACCCCAATTTCCCAATGCAAAAGGGAATTATTCTTACTACGGGAAATGTGTTAAATGCGCCAGGCCCAAATACTACAGAACTAAGCGATGGAAATGACGCCTGGATTGGAGATACTGATTTAGAAAATGTTTTGCGCAATGCAGGAATCACGATGAATTCGGCAAATGCGACTGTTTTAGAATTTGATTTTACGCCTATTTCGCCCAAATTTAGTTTTGACTTTTTATTTGCTTCAGAAGAATATGGCAATTTCCAATGCCTTTTCTCAGATGCTTTTGCTTTTTTGCTGACAAACCAAAATACGGGAGTCACTACAAATCTAGCCGTCGTGCCAAATACAAATACGCCCATTTCAGTATTGACAATTCGTGACTTTTTATACAATTCAATTTGCGAATCTGTCAATGAGGAATATTTCGGAACGTTCAACGGCGGTGCTTCTTCGGCAAACTCAGCAACGAATTATAACGGACAAACGGTTGTCCTGAAAGCAGAATCGATTTTAGTGCCGAATACGCCTTATCACATGAAATTGGTTATAGCCGACAGAACTGATTTCAGGTATGATTCTGCCATTTTTATTTCTTCAAGCAGTCTGAATTTAGGGCAAGACGTTTTAGGCGATGACTTGACAGTTGCCCGCAAAACTGCAATTTGTTTTGGCCAGCAAACTACTTTGAGAACAGGATTAGATCCGAATGAATATACATTTTCATGGACTAGAAACGGAGGAGCTCCTATACCAGGACAAAACAATCCTGATTTGCCAATTTCTTTGCCCGGGACATATGCAGTTACTTACACCAGCACGGCTTTGCCTTGCAATGCTCCTGTCACCGATTCTATAATTGTGGAATATTATCCTCAATTAGTAGCACCGACTCCTAGCGATTTATACAAATGCAATACCGGAGCTGCGACTTATGATTTCAATTTGGCTTACAATACTCCGATTTTAATGACAGGAATGCCGAGCGATACTAGAATTTCATACCACTCTACTCCTCAAGATGCAGACAATAATGCAGGCGCGCTTGCAAATACAATTCAAGGAAACGGAACCGAAACTATTTATGTAAGGATAGAAAACAATATCGGCTGTTATACAGTTAAGTCTTTTCAGCTTCGCTCAATTTTGCCACCAGTTGCCGGACAGCCGGCAGATTTGACGCAATGTGCTTCTTCATTTAACAGCACAAATGCTTCTTTTGCTTTTGGTTCACAAGACAATGCGATTTTGAATGGCGCTCCTCAAAGCATTTACAACATAAGCTATTATACGACTCCAGGAAATGCCGCAGGCGGAATTTCTCCGCTTCCTTTGACCGGATATTCAGGCACGCACGGGCAGACAATTTATGCAAGAATAGAAAACAAAACCGACATTAATTGTTTTGATACGACTAGTTTTCAGCTTGCAGTAAAAGATTTACCGCCAGTTGACAATCTTCAAAATGTGACTTTATGTGATCCTTACACTTTACCTCCTTTGGTAAACGGTAATTATTTTACGCTTTCTGGGGGAAATGGAACGCCGCTTTTTGCAGGAAATATAATTAGAGAATCACAGACAATTTACATTTATAATACAAGCGGAGGCACTCCAAATTGTCCAAACGAAAGCAGTTTTAAAGTAACAATAATAAATCCCGCCGAAATTACGCCGAAAGATACCGTACAATGCAGTACTATTGGCTATAGACTTCCTGCACTTGCCTATGGAAATTACTATACGCTTCCTGGCGGGCCTGATGGCGGCGGTACCATAATTCCGGTTGGAACTGTGATTACTGCAACCCAAACGGTCTATGTTTATTATAAGTATCCTGACTCGCCATTTTGCGTTGTAGATACAAATTTCAGCGTGAGAATAATTCCTTTCGGAAACCTGCCTACTTTTCCAAATGTCTTTGACTGTAGCGAATATATACTTCCTGCCCTAACTTTTGGAAACTATTTCACGGGACCTGCCGGAACCGGAACGCAACTTCCTGCTGGAACTCCAATTACTACAAGCAAAACTATCTTTGTATATGCCGAAAATGAAAAATGCAAGGACGAAAGGTCTTTCAATGTTTATATTGGGCTTGTGCCGCCGCGAAATGCTGATAGCTGCTCCAGTTATACCTTGCCAATTCTTCCGATAGGAAATTATTTTACCGCACCTGCTGGAGGCGGACAAATGATTGCACCTGGAACAATCATCTTGCAATCTAAGCGAATTTACATTTATGTTGCCACGGCTGATGTCCCAAATTGTACTGACAATGTTTATTTTGATGTAACAATTTCAGATCCTTTCGATACTATACCAAGCCAAATCACAAGATGCGGTGGCTATCTGCTTCCTGCTTTAACTGTTGGAAATTATTTTGATGGCCCTGGAGGAACAGGAAATGCTTTATCTGCAGGAAGTTTAATCACTAGATCTAAAAAAATCTACATTTATAAACCACCATTGGCTGGACAAAATTGCACGAATGAGATTTCTTTTGATGTAACTATAAATCCTTACCCGAATATTGATTCAAGAGGAAATATTGGCCCAATTTGTAAAAATGTAGGCTATCAGCTTACTCCCTTGGCTGTTGGAAATTATTATTCAGATCCCCAGGGCGTTGGCTTAATTGCTCAAGATGCAATAATTACTGAAACCAAGACAATTTATATTTATGCCGTATCGCCTGAAGGCTGCGTGGCTGAAAGTTCTTTCACGATTGAAATCGTAGGAATTGAAGTTGATGAGCCAGCGCCGGTGACAACCTGTGATTTATATATTTTGCCTCCGCTAAATGTTGGTGATTATTATACAGAACCAAACGGACCAAATGGTACTGGAATTATTTTGCCACCTGGAACGCCGATTACAACGACAACGACACTTTATATTTATGATGAAATTGTAACTCGCGGTTTAGTTTGTCCTGACGAATATACATTTCCGATTACTATTGCGCGAACGCCTGTGATTCAACCGCTTTCAAATGCAGACAGAACTATTTGCGACAATGATTCAGTTAATGACGGTTTTACAGCTATCGATATTGCTGCACTTTCTGCATCAGCTTTAGGAAGCTCACAATCTTTAACTGATTATAATGTAGCTTTTTATGCTTCACAACCTGATGCGCAAGCACAAAGAAATCCGATTACCTCAACAGGAACACGAACAATCTGGATTAGAATTTCTAGCGTAATTTCAAATAGCTGTTTCGACATAAAACCAGTTGCAATAACGGTTTTAAAAGTTCCACAACCCACGCCAAAAGATGGAATTGTCTGTATCAACAGCGCAACGGGTGCGATATTAAAATCATACACTATTCAATCAGGATTGAGCCCGGCAACGCACACTTTTCAATGGTCGAATGCTGCAGGAATAATTCCTGGAGCGACACAGGCAAATTATACAGCGACAGTTCCAGGAGCCTATACTTTGATTGCGACAAGCAGAACGACAGGCTGTTCTTCAAATCCTGTGACGGTTCAAGTCGCACAGTCTGAACAAGCAATTGCAAGTGTTGCCGTAAGCGATGCCTTTAACAGCAATCAAACGGTAACGGTAACAGCAACCGGCGTCGGCGGTGATTATATATACCAGATGGATGATGGCGCATTTCAAACGAGCAATGTTTTCTATAATGTTTCTTCCGGAAATCATATCATAACGATTCGCGATAAAAATGGGTGCCAAGACACTATCGTGGAAGCTTTTGTTGTGAATTATCCAAAATTCTTTACGCCAAATGGTGACGGAATCAATGAAACTTGGAATATTACTGACTTGTCTTTCCAAAGAGAATCGGTTATCAATATTTTTGACCGCTATGGAAAATTTATCAAGCAGATCAAACCTTCAGGACCAGGCTGGGACGGAACTTACAACGGACATCCGCATTTTTCAACAGATTATTGGTTCATCGTTACTTACATTGAAAGAGATGAGACAAAAACTTTTAGGGCGCATTTTGCTTTAAAAAGATAAATAAACAATTGAGTATCAAAAGGCTTCCGGAATTAACGGGAGCCTTTTTTGTTTGGAATCATTTTAAATACTCAAATTAGTGTAACATTTTTCAATATATATAGTCTATTAAGAAAATTATAAACACCTCAATCATCAATCAAAAAAAGAACAATGAAATTTAAATTATTATTCTTGAGTTTTATTTTGCCTTTGCTTTCGATGCAGGCGCAAAACAATTTATCAATTACTGGAACAGTTACCGACAAATCTAATGCTCCGATTTCTTATGCAACAGTAACAATCAAGGAAGGCGAAAAAGTTATCACAGGAAGCATTACTGATGACAGCGGGAATTTTGAAGTAAAAAGCTTAGCTCCAAAAAACTATATAATTGAAATTCAATTTATCGGCTACAAACCTTATGTAAGCAAAGCTGATTTGACTTCTGGAAAGGGAATTGCCTTAAACAGAATCACTCTAGCTGACGAAGCTACACAATTAGAAGGTGTTGAAGTTGTTCAAGAACGTTCGACAATCGAGCAAAAAATTGACAGAAAAGTCATCAATGTTGGTCGTGATTTGACTACTGCCGGCGCAACAGCTTCTGAAATCATGAACAATATTCCGTCTGTGAATGTTGATCAAGATGGCAAGATATCTTTGAGAGGAAATCAAAACGTAAGAGTTTTAATTGACGGAAGACCTACAAGCATTGATCCTGCTCAGTTATTGAAACAAATTCCTTCAAGCTCTATCAAGAAAATTGAATTGATCACCAATCCAAGTGCGAAATACAATCCAGAAGGAATGTCTGGAATCATCAATATCGTCTTGCATAAAAATTCAAATGACGGTTTCAACGGAAGCTTAAATGCAGGAATTACATTCGCAAAAGAGCCAAAATTCAACAATTCTCTAGACCTGAATTACAGAACAGGAAAAGTAAATTTCTTTGGAAATGCAGGTAAAAATTTCGGTAAATACCTAAACGACGGTTTCATAGAAAGATTTGACAATAATTCACAGCAAATCTTAGATATCGTGAATGACAATGATTCTTACTTATATAAAATTGGTATGGATTATTACATCAACGACAACAATACGCTGTCTTTTTACACCAACCAAAATGGTACAGACGGAACTGGAAATGTAAACACGGATATCAGATATTTAAACGGAGACCAGCCAAATGTCTTGCAATTTGGAGAATATTTGACTGACAACAACAGCGGTGCTTACAACTTGGCTTTCAAGCATAAATTCAAAAAAGAAGGACATACTTTAGATTTCGAAGGAAACTACAATGATTACAAGCAGACGCAGGATGCCAATTTTGACACGACTACGTTTACTGCGCCAATCCAATCTTCAATCTATTCTGACAAAATCGTTGACAAGAGAGAAAATACGACTTTGAATTTGGATTATGTAAATCCATTGAATGAAAAATCAACTTTAGAATTGGGTGCTGAAGCTAGGCTTATCAGAACTACAAACGATTACAACACTCAAAATCCTGTCTCTCCATTTACGATCAGCCATTATGATTATGACGTAGATATTTATTCTGCTTATGCCACTTTCGGCCAAAAATTCGATAAATTCAGCTACCAAGTCGGAGCTCGTTTTGAAAGCTATAAAGTAAAAGCGAACCTAGAAAGCAATCATGTGGAACCTGACCAAAGATTGAAAAAATTTGATGACGATTACATGACGGTTTATCCTTCAGCATATCTTACTTATAATCTAGACGAGAAAAATATGTTCCAATTAAGCTACAGCCGTCGTGTTGACAGGCCAAGTTTAGAGCAGACAAAACCAATCAGAGAATTTTCTACGCCATTGGTTACAGGTTTAGGAAACCAAGAATTACAGCCACAGTTTACTAATTCAGTTGAATTGAATTATACTAAAACTTTCACGAAAGGTTCTTGGACAGGAGGCGTTTATTACAGACTTATCAATGACGAAATCAGCCGTGTTTTGTACAGTGATGAAACAACTGACAACCAGAATGACTTGATCATGAGCTGGGCAAACTTTGACAACAATTCAGCTTACGGATTTGAATTGTCTGCTAATTATAAAATTACAAAATGGTGGGATGTGCAACCGTCAATCGACTATTCAAACATCAACCAAAAAGGTATCGTTTCTGTTTTAAGAGCTGGAACTACAGATGAATTTGATTTCCTGAACAAAGAAATTTCTGCTTCAGCTTTCAATGCCAGAATCAACAGTAATTTCAAGGCTACAAAAAGATTAAGCTTCCTTTTGTTCGGATTTTACAGAGGCGGCGTTGACGGAATCCAAAATGACAGCAAGGAAATGTACAAAATGGACATGGGCAGCCGTTACACGATGCTAGACAACAAATTGACTTTCAGCTTGCGTTTCAATGACGTTTTCAACACAATGGAATATGGCTTCTCAGGCGTAAATCCTTATCCGAGCCAAGGTGTTTTTGGATGGGAAAGCCAAAGTCTTTATTTAGGAATCAACTATATTTTTGGTGGAGGAAAAAATAGAGCAATGCAAAGAAAATACCGTGAAGACAACACCAAGCAAGGCGGTGGCGGTATGTTCTAAAAACCTGAATTTTTGGTTAGTATTTATATATTTGAGTTAGAGAAAAGAACTCGGAGAGTGATGCCTCCGAGTTTTTTGTTTTTTAGGTACTGAGGAAAAAAGATTCTAAGGCGCTAAGGCTGCTTGGTTTTAGCTCAAAGCCTTAGAACCTATTTTGCTTAGCGCCTTTTTCTACTCCTTAATAATTATTTTTGCACCAATTTTCACACTTTCATACAATTCATCAACTTCTTCATCAGTCACAGCAATACAACCCGCTGTCCAATCTTTCCAACGCTGGAACTTTGAAATAAATCCGCTTCCGTTTCTGATGCCGTGAATTTTTATATGCCCTCCGGGAGATTTTCCCAAGGATTTTGCGTGTTCTATATCTTTTTCATTCGGATAAGAAACACCCAAATTTTTGTGATAGCCGCTATTCGGGTTCTTGGCATTGATTTCATAAATTCCTTCTGGAGTTTTAAAATCGCCTTCCACTTCCTTATGACCGATTGGTTTTTTCCCAAGAGAAATTTTGTAGGTTTTCAAAAGCTTTCCTTCGGAATAAACCAGCATCTTTCGCTTGGATTTATAGACTTCAATCTTGTCAATTATTTTTCCTTTCGGAAGTTTTTCCTCTGGATAAAAATAATAAACCGCAATTACCAAAAGGATTGTTAGAACTATGTAAATCATTTTTTTCATAAACTAAAAAAGGCACTAAGTTTCTAAGACACTGAGTACTTTGCGCCTTAGAAACATAGCGCCTCAGCACCTTTTTCCTACCATTTAATCACTGCGCTTCCCCAAGTAAATCCACTTCCGAAGGCTGCCAAAACAACAGTATCCCCTGATTTGATTTTGCCTTTTTCCCAAGCTTCTGTCAAAGCAATCGGAATCGATGCTGCAGTCGTATTTCCATATTTCTGGATATTATTATAAACTTGGTCGTCCGTCAGCTTAAATTTCTGCTGGATGAACTGTGAAATCCTCAAATTCGCTTGGTGTGGAATCAGCATATCAATATCTGAAACCTCTAAATTGCTTGCTTTCAAGCCTTCCATAATCACTTCGCTGAAACGAACTACCGCATTTTTAAATACAAACTGTCCGTTCATGTAAGGAAAATAACTTTCGTCGTTCGGGTCATTGTCTGCAATGATGTCAGTTACCCAACGGCCTCCCATTCCTGGCGCTTTCACGATCAATTCTTCGGCATGCTGTCCTTCTGAATGCAAATGCGTAGACAGAATTCCTTTTGCAGTATCTTCTTCTCTCGACAAAACTGCCGCTCCTGCTCCATCACCAAAAATCACAGAAACACCGCGCCCGCGAGTGGTCATATCCAATCCTGTGGAATGTACTTCTGACCCGATGATTAGGATGTTTTTATACATTCCGGTCTTAATATATTGGTCGGCAATCGACAAGGCATAAATAAATCCGGAGCATTGATTTCTAACATCTAACGCACCGACTGTTCTTAATCCCAAGTCTCGCTGCACTAAAACTCCTGGTCCAGGAAAATAATAATCAGGACTCAAAGTGGCAAAAACTACGAAGTCAATATCTTCTTTGGCAACGCCAGAACGCTCAATGGCAATTTCAGCGGCCTTCACGCCCATCGTTGTCGTTGTATTTCCGTCACCTTTTTTAATGTGGCGTCTTTCTTGAATGCCGGTTCTTTCTTGGATCCACTCGTCATTAGTCTCGATAATTTTTGACAAATCATCATTGGTAACTATATTTTCAGGAACATAATATCCTAAACCTGCAATTTTGGAATGATACATATTTTTATTATTTCGTTAAAAATCAGGATGCAAATTTAAGCATCTTCTAAATTGTATAGTACAATATAGCAAAATTATATTTAATTGCTATTCTACTGAAAAGTAATTTTTCAGGCTCTACTTATTTTGAGCAGGACATTGCTTATTCGAATTGGGACATTATTTGTTTGGATTCGGACATTATTTGTTTGGATTCGGACATAGCTTATTCGGGTTGAGACATTGCTTGTTTGGGTTTGGACTAAGCTTGTTTTAGTATGGACAATGCCTATTCGGATTGAGACATAGCTTATTTGGGTTTGGACAATGCTCATTCGGGTCGCGACAATGCTTATTCGCCAAACTTGTCATTCCGACGAAGGAGGAATCTCTGCGACTAGAGCTACTAGCTAAGATTCCTCCTTCGTCGGAATGACAAAAAAGTGTCTTATAGCAATGATTTTAGTTAAAAGAAAAATTTCTATTACTAGAGCTACTAACTGAGATTCCTCCTTCGTCGGAATGACAAAAAATACGCCAACAGCTTCTTAATATCTGGCATAATCTGTTTTAACAAAAAAATTTAGCACATGTAACAACCTTGCCTTATTTTAGACCAATAAATCATCAACCCTAAATAGATACTTATGAAATTAAAATTTTCGTTGCTATTCTTGCTTGTCGGCTTTGCCGGATTTGCGCAGGAAGAGCTTACTTATCAAAAGCCTTCCAAGGAGATTCTGGACTTGGCTGACTACGAAAGAGCGCCGTCCGTTTCCATGGACACCAAAAAAGAATACATGCTTCTTTCTTACCGAAATACGTACAAGACGCTTGACGAATTAAACCAAGAAGAGTTGCGTTTGGGCGGTTTGAGAATCAACCCGATTACGAATATCTCAAGCACGGTAACCTACATCAACAATATCAAGGTGCGCAAGATTAAAGACAAGAACGAAATTCAAGTAACCGGCTTGCCTCAAAACCCAAAAATCAGCAATATCGCCTGGTCGCCAGACGAAAAGAAGATTGCTTTCACACACACGACTGCAACAGGCGTTGAATTGTATGTTTTGGATATTGCTTCCGCGAAAGCGACGAAATTGACAGAAGCCAACTTGAATGCCAACATGGGAAGCCCGTTCAGCTGGTACCGCGACAACCAAAGCTTGCTGATAAAAGTGCTTCCAAAAAACCGTCCGGCATTGATCGATGCTAAAAAAGACCTTCCAAAGGGACCGACGGTTTCTTCAAGCGACGGAACGAAATCTTCCAACAGAACTTTCCAAGATTTATTAAAGAATAAAACAGACGAAACCAACTTCGAAACGCTCGTCATGTCTGAATTATACAAATTAGACCTCAGCGGAAAAGCTACCTTATATAAAGGAGCTGATTTGTATGCCGGAGAAGGTTTTTCTCCTGACGGAAATTACATCTTGATCACGACAATCAAAAGACCGTTTTCTTACATCGTGCCTCTGAGCCGTTTCCCGATGACTGCCATTGTGTATGATTTAGCGGGCAAAGAAGTAAAAGTAGTCAATGAGGTGGCACTTTCAGAAGTGATGCCAAAAGGTTTCATGGCAACACGAACAGGAAAAAGAAGCATGAGCTGGAGAAGTGATTTGCCTGCGACTTTATCTTATGTAGAAGCTTTAGACGGCGGCGATCCTGCAAACAAAGTAGCTTTCAGAGACGAAATCTTCTTGTGGAATGCTCCTTTTACAGCTAATCCGACTTCTTTAGCTAAGACCGTGCAACGTTATGCAGGTGTGGTTTGGGGAAATAATACAACTGCCATTTTATATGACCAATGGTATGATACCCGAAATGAAAAGACGTATTTAATCAATCCGTCAAATCCTGCACAAGCGCCAAAAGTGATTTTTGACAGAAATTCTCAAGATATTTATTCTGATCCGGGAAGCTTTGAAACGGTAAAAAACCAATACGGAAGACAAGTTTTGGCTTTAGAAAACGACAACGCATTTCTTATCGGAGAAGGACATACAAAAGAAGGACAGTTTCCTTTCATAGACGAATTCAACATGAAGACTTTAAAACCGAAACGCTTGTACCAATCGGCTTACAAAGACAAAAAAGAGTCTATTTTCTCTATCGAAGATTTCAAGAAAGGCGACGTTTTGGTTCAAATTCAATCCAAAAGCGATTACCCTAATTATTACTTCAGAAACATCAAGAAAAAGAACCAGCTGACACAAATTACCGACTTCAAAAATCCTTTTGAAAGCATCAAGAATGTGCATAAAGAAGTGATCAAATACAAAAGAAAAGACGGCGTAGAACTTTCTGGAACTTTATATCTTCCAGCAGGTTATGACATGAAAAAGAAAGAAAAATTGCCTTTGCTGATTTGGGCTTATCCAGAAGAATACAAAGACAAAAACAGTGCGGGACAAAGTTCTCAAAATCCAAATGACTTCACGTTTCCTTACTACGGATCGTTTGTGTATTGGGTGACAAAAGGCTATGTTGTCTTGGATGATGCGTCTTTCCCAATCATCGGGGAAGGAACTACGGAACCAAACGATACTTTTATTCCGCAATTGGTTTCAAATGCAGAAGCGGCGATTGATGCTGTAGATAAATTGGGCTATATCAATCGCAAGAAAGTAGCTGTTGGAGGCCATTCATATGGCGCTTTCATGACGGCAAACTTGTTGACGCATTCGAATTTATTTGCCTGCGGTATAGCGAGAAGCGGTGCTTACAATAGAACTTTGACGCCTTTCGGATTCCAAAGCGAACAAAGAAACTACTGGGAAGCAACTGACGTTTACAACACCATGTCGCCGTTCATGAATGCAGAAAAAATGAAAACACCGATGCTGTTGGTTCACGGTGATGCCGACAACAATCCGGGAACTTTTACTTTGCAGACAGAAAGATATTTCCAAGCCTTGAAAGGATTGGGAGCTCCGGTTCGTATGGTTTTATTGCCAAAAGAAAGCCATGGATATGCCGCTAAAGAGAATATCTTGCACCTGCTTTGGGAACAAGATAAGTTCTTGGAGAAGTATTTGAAGAATTAATTTTAGGCAAAAGTGAATAGCCAAAAGGCAAAAGTAAATCCCCGAAGTCAGATGATTTCGGGGATTTTTATTTTGGCGTTCCTCGCAATGACTTTAAAGCACTTTATTATTTACTTCTAGATAAACTAAAGTTTCATTTTCTAGCGCCGTATTATGCTCAAAGAAAATCACTTGTTTTTCAAGAACACCTTTGATCAAATATCGGTTTCCTTTAAAGAAAGATTGCTTTACCAAAACCTGAATAAATCCAGAAGAGTTCACTTTGAGCTGATGCGGATAAAGTAGCAGATTTGTAGTTTCTCCGTTTTCATCATCAACCGCAATTTCGTTTACTTCCCCAAAAAGTGAAGCGACATATTTGTTCGCCGGATTGAAATATAATTCTTTTGAAGGTGCTTTTTCAATGAGTTTTCCTTTCTGCATTACGATAGTTTCGTCGGCAAAAGAAAGGGCGTCGGCGCTGTCATGAGTAGCAACGATTACGGTAATTCCTTTTCTTTTTAGGTAGGCAAAAAGATTTCTTCGCAAGGCATTCTTTCTGAAATTATCAATATGGCTGAACGGTTCGTCTAATAATAAAACTTGCGGTTCTACCGCCAAAACTCTTGCCAAGGCGACTCTTTGCATTTGGCCGCCGCTTAAATATTTTGCTTTCACATCTGCAAATTCTGACATTTCAACCATTCCCAATAAATCGGCTACGCGCTGGTCTTTGTCTTCCTTATACATATTTGAAAGATACTTCCCTACGTTTTCAGCTACTGTAATATAAGGCATCAAGTCAAAATCCTGAGCCAGATATTTGATATACTCTTCTCCCGGAACTAAATTAAATTTTGGGCCAAGGATTTGATTCCCGTCAAAGAAAATTTCGCCTTCGTTTAAGTCATACAAGCCATAAATCAATTTCAAGAGCGTGCTTTTTCCGCAACCGCTTTCACCGATTACGGCTATATTTTGTCCTTTTTCAACATTGAAACTTATATTTTGGATAACGGTTTTCTCTGAATATCCGAAAGAAATATTTTGAACTGATAGCATTTTTTATTCTTAATTGAGGATCGCAAAGTTACAACGTTTACCTCCTAAGAAAAGTTTAAATTTTAACTAAAAGCATAAAAAAATGCCCTTCTCAGTTTTTAGAAAAGGGCATTTTAAATCAAAGTAACTATTCTCTAGTAAATTATTTTTTTAGCAATTTTAGCACCTTCTGCATTTTGAACTTGAACAATAAAAATCTGCTCAGATGAAGGAAGACTGTTAATTACAGTTTGTGTATTATTGACCTTTTTATTTTCATAAACAATTCTTCCTTGCAAATCAATGACTCTCACTTGGTCGATTGTTTCTTTCCCTGCGTTTATAAAAATGGATTTATCTTTTTTGTAAACAATTACTGTTTCTGCATTCCAAGATGGATTTTCTACGCCAAGCGGTTCTAATTTATATACGATTTCGAATCTGTCATTAAACGTTCCGATACTTGAAGCAAAAGAATATCCAGACGATTTCAAGTCATGAACTACACTCAAAAGATTATCTTTCAAATAAATGTTTTGGCTGTCAAACAAACCATCAAAGTGATCAATCGAGATTGATAAATTTCCGGCTGCTGTAGCAATATAACCTAATTGCACGGCATCATTTTCTTGAAAAGGCATAGAACGACCTTGGATTGCTAGTTTTTCATCTGCTACAATTGAATATAAAATAGCCGTATTTTCTCCATAAATCTTTCCGTCAAAATCTCTGTCCAAATCATTTGTTGCAGGTTTTAAATAACCAATAAGCGCTTGATTAAAAATTCCATCTGTGCTTTGAAGATTTAACCAGAAGCGATGTCTCTCTAAAGGCGTATTTTCAGATGAATTTCCCTGTCTGTAAAATTGATTATTTCCAGAACCAGCACGCATGTAATTCTTGAAAACTGCATTTGCATTACCTATACCTGAAGCTCCTTCTACAAAAAAAGATTGCCCTGAAGCGATTATTCCTGTCGGCATCATTGCATTAGGACTCGTTGCTTTTACCGGTCCTGTTAAGTTCCATTTTGCATAATCACCTTCTGCATAAGAACCCGTTGTGGCATTTGGCAAAGTAGCGTGCGTCCACAAATAAACCGTTCCCCCGATTGCCGCTTTATTTGTAGGATTTCCCAAGAATAAATTAACATCTAAGCCAGAAGGGTAAGGATTTCCGATAAGATTTGATTTACCAGCTCCTTTTGCAACTTGAATCGTGATTTCGCCTGTATTTGGCGTTCCTGACATAGTTGCCGTGTAAGTCGCAGGAACAGTCAGCGAATAAGTTTGCGGCGCTCTCACGATATATCCTTTTGCCTTGACCATTTCTGTTGAATTTGGAACGCTCACCCAGTTATTTATTGCAGGATCAAACTTATAATATTTGTCTGCTAATGTTGCAGGAGACAAATCGTGCAATGTTAGTGGCGCAACCGGCGAAGACCAATAGGTGTAATCATAGCGCCTGATGGGCTGTGTTGTTCTGACAACTGAAATTTTTCCGGTGTTTACAGCAGCATTATTTATTTGAACCAAACTTGCTGAGTTATTGAATATCAAGCTTGCAGCGGGCGCTACTGCTACCTGATTTTGAATTGTCATTGTGTGATTTGAAAGCATAGTTACGGTGCCACTATTAACAGTACAGCTGCATCCAGATATATTTCCTGTTGAAGTATAATTTCCACTGAAAACTATGTTTTTATCCGCGCTTGGCGCTCCTCCAATCCATGTTAAGCCATCCCATTCTGATGTTCCTGTCCCAACTGTTAATGTTGCTGGAATAGATATTACAGAACCGTGAATATTGCTAACCACGACAGAATAAGAAGCCAGATCAGATGGATTCGAAGGATTTATAATTGTATAGGAAGAAGAAGTTGCTCCTGTGATATTGATATTATTTTTTTTCCATTGGTAAGTAAGATCAGGACCAGTAGCCGTAACGCTAAAAGTTATAGAAGAAGTACTGCCTGAACAAATTACTGCGGAAACTGGATTTTCAATAATTTCTGGAACGCTGATTAAAAATGAATTAGCATTGTAAGCAATAAATGCAGGATCGCTATTCCCGCCCGGCATCAATTTAAATTTGTCAATAGACGCATAATTTGCAGCCGTGATTCCAAATTCTGAGAATTTAAAAGCAATTAAACGAATTTCCCTTGTTGTATTTGAATCTGCATTTCCACTCGGAACTGCATTTTCATAAGGAATATTGTTTGGCAAAGTGAAAAGGTCCAAACTATATGTTCCGACATGAGAAATCGCACTTAAGTCAGCACTGATAGGATTTCCTACGATATTTCCATTGACATCTACGAAAGAATATACATCAGTAACACTAGTCGGAGCTGCTGTTTGTGTGATCAAAACATCCGGCTCGTTATCATTAATTGTTGAAGGCACGATATTGCTGACTTTATAAGCCATTACCATACTGCTGGTTACGTTGGTTACACCAGTTCCTAAATCAAGACCGTTAATTCCGTCGATTAAGACATCTCTTACCGTCAAGCCTGCAACTGCTGGCGAAAGATAATTAGCTGCTGTGCTATTTCCATCAGCTTTTGAAGCTAAAGCAATATAATTTGATGAAGATGTTCCTGTATTTCCTGTAATTCCATCTGTTGAAAAAGCCTTGAAAACACGAGGTGTGAAAACATCAGAATGAGATGTAAGCGATGCGTCGTTTACACCAGTAGAATAAAGGGTACCGTTGTAAGTCAAAGCAACTAAATTATGTCGATTATCAGGCAAGGTTGTGTTTCTGGCACTTGATGCCGAAGACCAATAGCCTTGAAAATCAGTCACAACTCTTGTAATTGCTGCTGCTGATGAAGTGTTTGAAGGCGAAACATAAACAATTGAACCTGTAGCAGTTGCAACAACCGAACCGTTTGTAACCGTTACACTTCCGCTTGAACCGGTAGCTACAAAAACTTTAAGCTGCGTGGCCGACCAACTGCTTACCGAAACTGTTGTTCCTCCTAATTTCACTACTGAAGATGCTGTAAAGCCAGTTCCGTTAATAATAACTGCTGTACCTTTTGTAACCACGGATGGCGAAAAGGAAGAGATCGTTTGAGCGAAAGAAGCTACTGTAAAAAACATTGAAACGAAAAGAGCAATCAGGCTTGCAATTTTCCTATTCTGTAATGGGGGTTTAGAAGATTTCATAGTCAGATGTATTGTAGTTGTGATTGAAAATGCTTGTTAAATGGTGGTAAATTATTAGTAAAATAAATTAAAAAATTTCGCAATCGCTTTACAAGTATCCTTATAATCGTTGAATGGTATGATTTCATCGATGAACTACATGTCTGAATTTTCAAAAGTGTCTTTTTCTTTTTCATAGCGCCAATTTTCCTTCTAAAAAACCAATAGCTAATTCCAAAAAAAAATCCCCTTTCAAATAAATGAAAGAGGATTTTTTTTATAGATTTAGTTTATCAGTAAACCACTTTTTTAGAAACTGTATTTCCGTCAAGCAAAACAACTTGAACAATTAATACTTGTTCCGCCGGTGGCAGATTTTTAATAACTGCATCTGTTTTGTTGATATTTTTATTTTCATAAATCATTCTTCCTTGAATATCAAAAACCCTCAATTGGCTTATTGATGCAAGTCCGGCGTTTATAAAAATTTCTTTCTCCTTTTTATAAATCACAATACTGTTTGGATCAAATTTTGGATTATTAACTCCAAGTGTTTCCTGTCTGTATACGATTTCAAACCTATTGTCAAAAGTTCCAACAGCCGAAGTAAAACTATAAGGAGCATTTTTAATATCGTGAATTGTGTTCAGCAACTTGTCTTTTAAGTAAACTGCTTGAGTATCAAAAAGTCCGTCAAAATGGTCTAATGTAATTTTATAATTTCCTGCAACCGTTGTTTTGTATCCCATTGGCACTACATCATTCAAATCAAAAGGAAGACTTTTTCCTTGAATTGTCAATGTTTTATCTGGAATTATAGAATAAAAAGTCGCCGTATTTCCTCCAAATAATTCTCCATCATAGCCTCTGTCATAATCATTTGTCGCACCTTGAACATATGCTATCAAAGCTTGATTAAACCCGCCTTGAGAATTTTCAAGATTTAGCCAAAAGCGGTGCCTTTCTATTTGTGAATTTCTGAAAAATTGATTGTTGTTGGCACCAATTCTCATCGTATTATTAAAAGTAGCTGTTCCGCTTCCGTTTGAGATTCCTTTTACAAAGAAGGACTGTCCAGCCGCAACATAGCCTGTTGGCTCAACTGAACTTCCGGTTGCCGGTGCGGTAGCAGTTCCCCCAGAGAAATTGTAAGTTGCATAATCACTATCTGTATAAGAATAATTTCCTCCTGCATTTGGCACCGAACTGACTCCTGTAAAATTAGTCCACAAATAAATAGTTCCTTCCAAATCTGGATTTATACTGCTTGCTAGAAATAAATTTGCATCTAGAGCAGAAGGATAAGGATTTCCTATCAAATTGAACTTTTCAGCCGTAGTGCTTCCTTGGGTTGCGATTGTTATCAGTCCATTATTCGGAACACCATTAAATGTTGCATTATAAGACGCTGCCGTTCCTGTTATTGGATAAGTTTGTGGCGCTCTCACGATATAACCTTTTGCTTTTTCCATCGTCACGGTTCCGTTATTATGTAAAGTCCAGCTTTGGCCTGCACTATCCCAGCTGTAATATTTATCATGCAAAGTTGCTGGCGAGAGTGCGCTTAAAGTTTGGGCCGTTGCAAAAACTGGCGATGCCCAATAAGTGTAGCTGTAGCGCAACATATTTCCAGAATTTCTTTTGTAAATAATATTCCCTGAATTTATGCTTGGATTTTCATTTACCTGAACTAAACTTGCATTATTTTCAAAAGTAATCTTCCCTCCTGCATTTACATCTACAGCATCTTGTACGGTTAGGACTTTATCAGAATTTACTAAAAGTTCTCCCAAAGATTTTATCGCTAGATTTTTACCCTGTGCCACATCAGAAATTACTGGTTTCACAGTAGTACTTGGAATAATTATACAGTCGTCTGTTGATGGAACTCCAACTGGCGACCAGTTATTTGCATTTTCCCAAGCTGTGTTTGCGCTACCGTTCCAAACTTTTGATTTGTTAGTAACATTTATAGTTTTTGTAATTGTACAGCCATTTGTTAGCTGGGTAGTAACATCTATATTGAAGGATGGTGTTGCCAACAAAGCTATGTTTGGCTGTATGTAAACAATATCTTCTGCACTTCCAGGAACATATGGTATGGTACCTAATGCATCTGTATAAACTGAAATATCAGTTGAACCTGACCAAGTAAATGATGCTACTAATGGCTTTGTTCCATATAACTGTATATCATCTACAGCAACACCATCATACCAAGATGAGGCATAATACCTGATTCTAAATTGCAGGGTTGCTATGTTTATGAAAGAATTCATATTGACAGTAATTTGCTGGAAGTTTCCAGGAGTACCTAAATCAGTACTATAATTAGCATTTGCCACGGGTGTCCATGTTGTACCGTTAGTTGAAGTTTCAACTGCTAAATATTCTGAAGCTGGTGCCACAGTATTTATATTGTACCTTGAAAAATAAACTCTGAACTTTAATGTCAAGTCAGTGTAGTTTTGTGTATTTACAGCTGAAGTTAACGCCAAGCCATGATCAATGACATAATATGTTGCGGGCGGTCCTACTGTTTTAGGTCCTACATCAGAAGTTGAAAATGCAAATTTATTTACTCCATATCCGGATGATATTGATGGAGTCCATACGTCAGCACCATCTGTTGGGATAAAAGGACTAGATTTTCTCTCCCATCTTGAAATTTGATTAATAGTTCCCCCATTTCCAACAATATTCTGATTACCAAAAAGCCCTAGTCCACTACCCTCAAAATTTTCGTTTACTAAATAAACAGTTTCATTATCACTTGCCGCACTCAACATAATTGGATTTTTATCTCCACAAGTAATGGGAGTCGCTGGTGAAAAATTCACATCAGGAACTTCCTTCATATTTGCGACAACAGGCTTACGAACTAAAGATTCACAAGTTCCATTTGATGCTGTAACATAGAATGTTGTGGTCGCAGAAATTGTTGGGCTGTAAGTATTGCTAGCTGAATTTTGCAGTGGAGCGCCACCAGTCTGGGCTGCATACCATAAATATGTTGTAGTACCAGTAGAACCTGTTGCCGTAAGAGATACATTTCCTGGCCCGCATCGGGTTCCATCATTAACTGCGTCAATAGTGGCAAAACAATTTGCTATTACTGTAAACAAATAATCTTCTGCCTCGCCATAATACAAATCATCATCTCCAAAATAAGTTGTTTCCTCAAAATCTACACAGCTATCAAAAGATGGATAAAAAATTTCATCATCTAAATCAATAATGCCATTGCCATTATCGTCATAATAATTTACGCCATTTCTAATCCTTATTCTGTAATTACCTGGTGGAGTTGCAGCTGGAATTATAAAGCCAAAAGTAGTATCTGAAGTACCAGCAGCTGAATCATAAATCTGCTCGCCAGAGTCGCTAAAATCTCCATCATTATTCCAGTCGACCCATGCATAAATTCTTGTATGTGTGTTTCCATTTACATATACGTTTACTCCTTCGCCTTGAGCTTGTATACTTTTCGGAAGCGCAGTAAAATCTTGGTAGCCACTTGGAGAATTAGAATATGATGAGTTTAAATTAGACACGTCATTTAACGTACCAATAAATTGTACGTCATCAATATATGCTTCAGGAGCATGATCTGTGTGCGCCGTACAGTAAGTCGGGATCACATTACAAGTTCTTGAAATTGTAAATGTTCCTGTGTTTGCAACTGTACCGCTTGATCCATAATAAGATATATAAACATAGTAGACTGTTCCCAATACTGGTGTAAAGCTAAAGGTTTCGGTTTCTCCGCCAATACCGTCATCAACAGTTGTCACATTGGTCAAAGTACCACATGTACCGCTTGCTATGGACAGCTTATGGTCAAATCCTGAACCTGCAGTTGTTGAGATTAAATTTAGAGTTCCATCACCAACAAAAGTATACCACACTCCATAAGTACTGGCATTCCATGCTGTCACTGATAAAACTTCTGATACTGAACCTACAGTTGTGCCTGTAAGATTTACTGTACCACAAGGCAATGAAGTAGCATTAGCACAGGCATCATTTGCCGGAGGAGGTGATAAAGTTGTAAAACTTGTGTAAGCACTCCAAGCGCTTCTGTCAGATCCACAGCCCACTGTGCGGACATAAATATAATAAGTTGTAGCATTTGACAATCCAGAAATGGCAACTGGGCTTGAAGTTGCAGCCACTACCGGCGTCACTCCTGCGCCTGGAGTTGTTGCCGACGTTGAAACATAATATTCATATCCTTTGTTGGTTCCTTTTAAAGGAGCTGTAAAAGTTACATTCGCACTTGTCAGTGTAACAGTATTGTTGGCAACTGCCGTAGGCGGATTAACCGCTACAGTTGCATTTGTAAGATCAAGGTATAAATTACATGTTTTGTCGTTATTTCCAAAAGTTCCATCACAGTTTCCACCGGTAAAATATTGATTTCTGAAAATCATATTCACTCCATCAACATTTACGCCTGCCGGAATACAGAAGTAATCTGCAAGTTTTATTGTCGAACTATAGATTCCTCCGCTTAAAGTAAATGGAATCAGCGATGAAATAGTGTTTATATTTCCTTGGGCATAATTAAAATCAGTACCGCTTACAATACGTATTCCTGCATAGGCATAAATAGTTGTTTCAGTACCTGTATAGAAAATATTTGAGGCATCAAAATCCTTGAAATTGATAGTAATGACATCATTAATTGTCTTTGGTGTAGAATTAGTGTAAACTTCATAGTTCACGCTTAATTTTCCATTCTTTTGAGAGGTACCGTTCCAAAATCCGCTGGGATAGCCTCCATATCTATATGGCCCGCCGTTAAGCTGGTAACGGAAAGAGTAGTAAGTATCAGCTTGCCCGATTATTGGATTGATGGTTCCTTTCCATTCATCATTATTCCCAACGTTTGTATTAAAAGTCGCTGCAGTCCAAGTACCCGTCCAGCCAGCAGATGAAGGGTCAACATCAGTTGCATTAGTTGAATACCAAACTAGCAAACCTGTAGCCGCTCCCGCAGGATCGGTAACACCCGGCTCATAAGCCTGTCCATAAATGTCTACAGGTGTTCCTGTTGTCGTAGTCGAAACTCCTGGAGATTGAATATTGGCGTAATCAACTGCATCTGTTGGCACAGCAATTACTGTAAATTTATAGTCTTCAGATTCTGTCCTCGTTGATGAAGTTGTACATGGATCTGGGCTTCCTGAAAGGTAATCAGTTTTAATCCTCATTCTATAATTCCCAAGTGCCTGCCCCGAAGGAACTGTAATAGACCCGGTATAAGTACCATTTGCTATTGTTGCTGCTGAATTATAAACCCGTTCTGATGTCTCAAAGACAAGGTTATCATTCCAATCTACCCATATTGCAACGCCAGCAGTTCCGCCAGCTAAAGTAAATGAATAAGTAATACTATTGGTTGCATATTGGCTAACAGTCATCGATGCATAATTGTTTTGGTAAGCGCCTGCAGTAAAACCAGAAGCATTATTAGTAACATTAGCAGTACCCCCAGTTGTGGAGAAGTTATTTATATAGGTTGCAGTACCAGTAGTTGGCGTTGGTATACAATGTCCTGTATATACCGTTTGAGTCGCACTGCTCGCACTTGTACAAGAAGTTGCATTTGTGGCTCGAACTCTATAATAATAAGTGGTGTTTGCACTCAAACCTGTTACCGCTTGAGAAACAGTACTTCCGCCTGAAACAACAAGGCCGTTGTATCCTGCAACAAACGAAGCAAAAGTATTTACTGTAGATACATCAAGCAGATATCCTGTCGCTCCAGAAACTGTTGCCCAATTTGCTGTAAATCCGCCACTTGTTACTGATGTGCCAGCACTTGAAGTTGGTGCTGTCAAACAGGTATAAGTATTGGCTGTTAATGGCGAAGTAGTCAAATAGTAGGGCGCACCCGTACAGCTGTCATTATAAGAAAAAATATAATAATAATATTGCGTATTGGCAGGCAAAGTTGCGTCTGAAAAAGTTGTAGCGGTACCGTTAGCCACCACATAAGTTCCTGCACCTAAAGCTGTAGATGCAACTGCATAATTTGTACCGTTAACAGGTGATGGCGGTGTTGCGCTTGTACTTCTTACTACCAAATATTTACTTGGTGCAGGCGAAGCTGCTGTGAATGAACCTCCGATAGAATTTACCGTTGGCGTTAATGTTAATAATGTTGGTTGTGCTGTTGGAGTTGTACACACAGAAACAGTCACACAAGTAACAGATGCAGTCCATCCAGCTAAATTTGTTGAGCTGTCACTTCTAAATCGAATTGTTATAGCGCCAGACGCATCGGTAGATGTAACTATTCCTGGGCTTGTAGTTCCATAAAAAGAACCAGCTGGCGTTAGAGTACCTGAACCTACGCCTAAACCAGATGAAATAATCGGTGAAGCTGTTGTAGGTCCATTATAAATAATCATTCCATCATAAGCTTCTGTTGAAAAAGCAGAAAAATTTAACTGAATCTTATTCGTTCCTATTGATGGTGTAAATGTTATGGTGTAATCTTCCGAGGCATTGTATGTATCATTATTGGCACCAGAATCAGAAAAGCTATATGAAGTTCCGCATGTTATTGTCTGAGAACAATTTGCCAATGAAGGAATTACAATATTATTTAAAGCAACAGTAGAAGTCCAAGAAATGTCATCAACATATCTTGCCGCTGTTCCACTTGCTCTTGTGTCACGTATTCTTACATAAACATTTGTCAAACTTAAAGCGCCTAAATTTACAGAAAACTGGGTATAAGTTTCACTAAAAGTTCCCGTTGTCCCCCTAGATGTCCAAGTAGAATTATCGGGAGAAGTTTCAACCGTAAATTGAGGAGTGTTAGCGGAATTGCTGCTTCGGGCATACCAAAATGAAAAAACTCCTGGATTTGCAATTTGAGGAGTTCTGATTATATCCCCTAAAGCGTTAAAAAGCAATCTGTTGCTTCCTGTTCTGCCGCCTCCATTGTCATAACCCATAGACGTTGCCGTCCATGTTCCTCCTGAAGTTGGCAACACTGTTCCGATACTTTCATATACTTGATAATTGGCACATTGCCCATAAGAATTTAAACTGCTCGATACTATTAAAAGCAAAAGAAATAACAATTGCAGTCCTTTTATCCGATTAATATTCCCTGCAAAAAATTTAAGAAAATGACTCGAATCGCATTTTGTTAATGATAGGTAATCTTTAAGCATAACGTTAAATTTATATTAAAAATCAAATATAAATTAATATCAATATGATGAATTTTGATTTTATAAAATATTATGGTTTTATATAAATTATTCTAAAAAATAGAAACAATTAAACACATATATATGATATAAAATATTAATAAACCCAATAAAAACAATACATAAGCTAATTAAGAAAAAGTATAGTTTCTCTTTCTTTTTTAATTCAACATATTTTCATTTTTGTGATAGAACTTACATTTTATGCAGTAAAAACTTTCATCTGCCTTTAACCACTATTATTATTTGCAATACTTGGACTACACAAAAATTTTAATAGCGTCGTGAAAAGAATAAAAACATGGCTTTCGAACATAATTAGTTATAAAATTCCATATATTTAAAAAACCATCTCGTATTATCACAACAAAAATATTTCAGAATAACGATATACATCTATTAATCAACATCTTATACTAATAGAAAATTAGCTATTTGCATAAAAAACCTATCCTCCTTACATTAAACACCTAATTAGATTATGTCAAGAACCTAACCTGCTTATATTAAATATCTAACTAGGTTACGTCAAGAACCTAACCCGCTTACGTTAAACACCTAACTAGGTTGCATTAAGAACCTAACCTGCTTAGGCTAACTGCTTAACTAGGTTACGTTTTGAACCTGCCTGCTTACGTCAAGCACCCATCCAGGTTAGGTATTGAGCATAAGCAGGTTACATCTAAGCGTAGAAAAGCCCCATATTACTTAAAACATGAGGCTTTTCCGGGGTTTAATCTAATTAACTAACTTTAATACAGTATTTTCCTGAAAATTTGTGCTCCATTTTGAGTTGTAACCTGAACTATCAAAACTTGATCTACCGAAGGCAGACCGTTAATTATGGCTTTGTCATTCTCAACTTTATCATTGCTGTAAAGCAATCTTCCTTGCAGATCCACTACTCTTAATTTGTGAATCACTTCGTCTGTTGCTTCCACGACTATGGATTCTGATTTTTTATAAACCAAAACAGTCCCCAGTTTCAGCAAAGGATTGTCTACACCTAGCGTTTCTAGGCTATATACAATTTCCAGCCTGTCATCAAAAGTACCCATTTGCGTTGTGAATGAATAAGCAGATTCATTTAGGTCGTGAACTGTTCCTAATAAATTATCCTTGATATATATGCTTTTATTCTTAAAGAATTCATCCACATGATCAATGCTTATAAATAAAGGGCCGGCGACATCAGACTGATAGCCGATTTTGACTACATCAGCATCATCAAAAGGAAAATCTCTGGCTTGAATCGTCATTTTTTTATCTGATTCAACAGTATAGAAAGACAGGGTATTGTGGCTAAAAAGCTCTCCGTCATACCCTCTGTCCCATCCATTTGTAGCGCCTTGTACATAACCCACGAGCATTTGGTTAAAAGCACCTTGATGGTCGCTTAAGTTCAGCCACAGCCTGTTTTTTTCAGTGTTTTCAGAAGTTCTGAAAAACTCATTATTAAATCCTTTGACGCGCATTGAATTTAAAAACTGTACGGAAAGATTAGCCAAACCGCGTACAAAAAAAGCTTGCCCTGAAGCAATATGCCCTGTTGGCACCGTGCTGTTTATATTATTGCTCGGCGTTGGATCATTTGGGTCATCAATAGCCGCTACGCCAACGCCTCCGGTAAGATTGTAAGTAGCATAATCGTAGGTAGAATAGTTAATTGCACCGGTTCCGACAACAAATCTACTCGGAGACGTATTGTGCGTCCAAAGATAAATAGTTCCGTCAATAGCGCTGGTATTGCTTACATTTGACAAAAATGAATTGGCGCTGATTGCTGAAGGATAAGGGTTACCGATAAGATTCCACTGATAATTCGCCACTACGGGGCTTGAATTTCCCAAAACATTAATAGCTACTGTTCCATTATTTGGAACACCGCTAAATTCAGCAGAATAAACACTTGGCGCAGTTATTGAAAATGTCTGCGGTGCCCTTACTATATATCCTTTGGCATTTGCCATCGACACATTTCCGGAGGCATGCAGAAGCCAAGATTGCGTTGTGGGATTCCAACTGTAATATTTGTCAGCCAAAGTCAGTGGCGATAATGTGCTTAGCATTTGCGATGCGACCGGCGTTGACCAATAAGTGTAGTCATAGCGCCTCATTGGCTTAGCATTTACTCGCGCCTTGATATTTCCTGTGTTCGTGGTATTATTCACTTGAACAAGCGAACCTGTACTTTCCAAAATTAAATTACCGCCCGTGTCTACTTTGACTGCTTCTGTGATTGTAAGCGTATTTGTCGGATTTACTGTTAGATTTCCTGTAGATTTTACATTTAGATTTCTACCGTAAGCTTCAAAAGAAGTTCCTGAAATAATTGAATTATCTACAACAATTATGCAATTGGAAGCAGTTGGAACCCCGGATGGTTTCCAGCTTGCGGCCGTATTCCAGTTTGTGGAGGCGCCTGACCAAATTCTGGTATTGTTAGTTACAACAACATTTTTTGTAGCAATGCAGCCACTAGATAAAGTTGCGTTGGCCGTAATGGTAAAGCTTGCATTTTCTAATTGTGCCAATGTAGGCTTTATATAAACTGTCGTCGCTGCCATTGTAACAGGATTATAAGAAATTGTCGCCAAGGCATCGGTGAAAACCGCAAGCGGGGTGCCACTTGTGAATTTAAAAGACGTACTTAAAGGCTTATTTCCATACAACCTAACATTGTCAATTGCAACGCCGTCTCGAAATATGCCGTAGTACCTTATTCTTATACGTAAATTTGCTCTGTTGATGTAAGCAGTCAAATTTATAGACATATTTTGAAATCGGGTTCCAATTCCAACATCAGAAGTATATTTTATATTTTCAGTCCAATTTGTCCCTCCATCAGTTGAGACATCGACAGCTACATAATCATTTGCGGTATCAGTGCCGTCTGCCAGATAATGCGAATAATACATTTTAAAGGTCAGCGTAAGATCGAGATAGCCTGTACTATTTACTATTGGCGAAACCAAGCCGTTATTTACAGTATAATTTCCTACGTCAGAAGTCGCCATTACAAATTTATTGCTCCCAAAAGCCGAAGAAACGGCTGGAAACCAAACCTGTCCAGCAGGAATATAAGTGCTTGTTCGGGTCTGCCAGGAAGTCGCGGCATCGACAGCAGGATTGCTGGTATAGATTTGATTTGCAAACACGCCCAATCCGCTTTCAAAATGTTCATTAATTAGATTTATTTCATCAATATCACCTGCAATAGACAAAGAAATTATATTGTCTTCACCGCAAACCACGGGAGCCGCTGGCGTAAAAACCATATCTGGAACAGGACTTCTTACCGCCGTTATCGGTGTCCTCACTAAAGATTCGCACCCATTATAAGCGGTTACATAATAAATTGTGGTCGTGGAAATTGTTGGGGTTGTCCATGATCCCGTTGTGGTAGTTGCCACTGGCGCTCCTCCAGTTGAGGCAGTATACCATCTATATTCTGTCACTCCGCCAGAACCTGTAACTGATAAAGCGACTGGCCCGTTTCCACACGTTTCTCCATCGGTTACGCCTGTTATAAGTGCGGAACAACTTGCTACCACTGTAAAAACATAATCTTCAGCTTCTCCATATCGGTTCGAAACTAAAATTACGCCCCCAAAAGCTTCACAAGAGTTAAAATCATGGTCATAATTATCACCTGACAAAATTACATTTTCTTTATAATTTCTAACTCTAATTCGATAATCGCCTGGCGAAATAGTTGCCGGAACGATAAATCCAAAGGTAGTTGAGGTAATCCCAATTCCAGAATTATAGACCGTTTCACCTGCATCATCAAAATCGCCATCCTTGTTCCAATCTACCCAGGCTTTTACTTTTGAAAGTCCGTTGGTTTCGACATATAGGTTCATCCCTTCTCCTTTCGCCTGGATGCTTTTGGTGTTAGCGGTAAAGTTTTGGTAACCCGTAGCTCCGTAAGAAGTACTCAGATTGCTTACATCGTTTAAAGTTCCTAAAAATCTAAAATTATTTATAAATAGCGTACTCGGAGTTGTAGTAGTCGAGGGCGTACAATAAGTGATCGCCGGAGTCGTGAGGCAGACTGTAAAAGCGCCTTGGTTTTCACCCGATCCTGCGCTGTGAATTCTTACATAATATGTTGCTCCGTTTGTGAGCCCTGTGAATGTCCCCGCTTCTGCCGCGCTTCCTGTTGTTGCATTGACACATCCCATAGAAACCAAGCTTGCGCAAGTGCCGCTATATCCCTGAAACACCACGTCAACCATTGTTGTAGGCGTAACTGTAATAACATGTGAAGCTTGAGTAGCCACAAAACTATACCAAACATCGTCGTCAGCACTGCCGGCACAAGCTGTTGCTCCTGCTGTTGCTCCCACACTCGTTCCATTAGTTGATGCTGTACAAGTTGTTCCCGAGTTTACCGTCAAAGCCGTAGCTCCTGAACAGGTATCATTTGAAGGAGCTGCAAATGCCGAATGCACCAAAGAAATATTATCAATGGCTATCGGTGGCGCAGTTCCTGCACTTGCATTATTAGTCCATTCAAAAATCAATCGTATGCTGGAACCCGCATAACCTTCTGGAATTGAAACAGTGGCTGTCGTCCAAGTTGCTTGCGCGCTGTAATTTGTACTCCCAACCTGTCGTGTTCCTCCCGGCAGGGCTGTCGTGTTTGCCGCAACTGCAGTTCCATAAACCGGAACAGCTGCTGATGATGGCGCCACAAATATTCGCATTTTATCATTTGCTGCTTCTCCAACGCCAATCCAGCTAAAACTCAAGACAATATTATTTTGCCCTGCCGGAATCGCAACCGTTCTATAAAGATGCGTTGCTCGCGCAGTCGTCAAAGTATACGAATGGGGCGGTGGCGTTCCTGCTGTATTATTTGTAATGTAAGCTGCGCGGGTTCCTGTAAAACCTGCTGTCGCCCCTGCTCCCACAATCCATTGATTCTGAGTAGCCGTTCCAACTGAGGCTGACCAATTGTTAGCTGCTAATGTAGTTCCTGTTTCAAAACCACCATCACCAGTCGGCGAAATCAGGACAGTTTGAGAATAACTATCAAATGTGAATAGCAGGAAAACTAGAATAATAAGTTTTACTTCTAAAACTCCCGATAAAAGGGCATTAATAATAGATTTTACAAGTATTTTTTTTTTGCATATCAATAGATTCTCACTACTATTTGATAAAGACTTGGAATTTTTTATCATAAGAAAAACATTTATATTCGCATAAAGTTAATTATTTAAATATAAATATTCTCATAATGAGATTATAAAATTAATAAACTACTAAATTTTAACTATTTTAAAAATAAAAATCTCAATTTATCCACTTTTAAAAAAATAAGAGCGATACTCAAAATAGAGAATCGCTCTTACCAACCTTAACCAACCAATTAAATCACTATTATTTCATGTAAATCTTATAGTTTTCTGTATCAATTCTAGCTTTTAAGTCATGCAACAAACTGTATAATCCGAAGAAAGTTCTATTTATATATAAAAAATGCTTCGAGCCTCTATTGCCGTTCATCTTTCTCAATTGCGAATCTTTGCTGAAATCTTCACTCAGCTTAGCCATTTCCAAGAAAAATTTCTCATCTGAAAAATCGAAAAAGTCAGTCTGGAAAGGCTTTGTAAACAATTTCAATACTTGTGAAAACAATTCAGAAAAATATTCAATTTCTTTTTCGCTGTCGTCAAGACGCAAGATTTCAAGCTCATATAATTTTTCTTTAAAAATCACCGGATTGTCAATGATTTCAGGCCTTGCCAATTCAAAATATGGAACATAAAAATCTTCAGGAACGTGTTTTATACAGCCAAAATCAATCGCAATCAAATTACCTTCCTTATCAATTAAAAAATTCCCAGGATGCGGATCAGCGTGGACTTGCTTCAATTGGTGCATTTGAAACATATAAAAATCCCAAAGCGCCTGCCCGATTTTATCGCCTAATTCCTTGTCTTGGTTGTGAGCCGTGAATTCTGATAAATGTTCGCCTTCCATCCAATCCATTGAAATAATTTTCTTTGAAGAAAGTTCAGGATAATATTTTGGGAATCTCAAATTTGTAATCGAAGCACAAGCTTTTGCAATTGAAACGCCTTGCCTCAATTCTAATTCATAATCTGTTTCTTCCAGCAATTTATTCTCCACTTCCTTAAAATAACGCTCAGAATCTTTTCCTTGAAGATTGAACATTTTTGTTGCAAACGGTTTTACAATTGCCAAATCAGAACTAATGCTTTCAGCAACTCCAGGATATTGAATTTTTACAGCCAAACTTTTTCCGTCTTTTGAAGCTCTGTGAACCTGGCCGATGCTTGCGGCATGCATAGAATCTGGCGTGAAAGTGTCATATAATTCTTCTGGAAACATTCCCAGATATTTCTTGAAAGTCTTTCTTACCAAAGGCGCTGACAATGGCGGTACAGAAAATTGTGCCAGAGAAAATTTTTCTACATAAGCCCTTGGCATAATATTTTTGTCCATACTGAGCATTTGTGCCACTTTCAAGGCGCTTCCTTTCAGGTTTTTCAGTCCGTCATAAATATCTTCTGCATTATTTTCGTTCAGTTTTTCTTTTGTCAATGACGGATTTACCATCTTTTCACCATAATAGGCAATATAATTTCCGCCGACTTTAAATCCGGTTTTAACTAATTGTCCGGCGCGTTCAATTTTATTTACTGGTATTTTATCTAAAGTTTTCATTCTTCTGTTTTAAATTATTTGGCATGCAATTTTTGGATTAGGTTCTTTCTTTCCAGATAAATTTCCCTAGATCGAATAAGCTTTCCAAAGGAGTTGTGTCTAAAATATCAAACGTCGCTTTGACCGCTTTTTCAATCATAATATCTGTTTTTTCAAAACCTTTTGACGTGTCGTCAACCCAAAATTTCAATATGAACAAGAACTGAAGCCAAGCACCTTCTGAAAAAACAGGCCTCGTAATTTTTGTGACCTTGCTGATTTTTTCTGGTTCATTCGACTTAATCATATTTACGATATAATCTTTGAACTGGTTGCGCAATTCTTTTAGCTGCTGCAGATTTTTCAAGCCTTCTTTATTGTCTTTCAAGGCATAATAAACATAAGTTCTATTCAAGTTCAGAATTTCGAAAAACGTAAAATATAAGGACAGTAATTTATTTCTATTTTCATAGCCTACATAATTCACATCAGCATGAAGCGTGTTAATTGTATTTTCAAAAAATTTCACCCAAATTGCTTGTTTTACCGCATCTAACGAACTAAAAAAAGAATAAAAATCGGCTTCTTCAAAATTGTTTTCCTTACAGAAAAGATAAACATTTTTTGGCGCTTCATTCTTTTCTAAAACGCTATTCATATAAATACTAACTATTTGATTATCATCAATAAGCTGTTGTTTTGACTTTGGATTTTTTGCAGTTGCCATAATTGGAATATTTTAAAATTCTTACTGTAAAGGTACGTTTCAAATATTTCTGAAACATATAAACCAATGTTAAATATCTTTCAAAAAAAATGAATCAAAAGACTAACGATTAAATTGTTGCATAAAAAAAGGCCGTCTTTTCAGACAGCCTTTTTTATATTTATAAAAGAAACAAATTATTTTTTGTTCGCTTCTTTTTGAGCATCTTGAACCATTTTCTCATTTGCAGTAATCGCAAATTCTACACGACGGTTTTGAGATCTGCCTTCTACTGTTTCATTTGAAGCAATCGGATCAGCAATTCCTAAACCTGTAGTTTTAAATCTTGAAGAAGAAAGACCTTTGCTAGCCAAATACGTTTTTACAGCATCAGCTCTTTGTCCTGACAGAGTCAAGTTATATTCAGGTTTTCCAGTGTTATCTGTGTAACCATAAATTTGAATATCGGTATCTGGATATTGGTTGAAAACAGTAACCAATTTATCAAGATTTGCTTTTGCAGCAGCAGTCAAAGTTGATTTGTTTGTATCAAAACGCACTGCATTTTCATTCAAAGTCAATTTGATTCCTTCTCCAACTCTTTCTACTTCAGCACCTGGAATCGCGTTATCGATTTCTCTTGCTTGCTTGTCCATTTTGTTACCAATTACACCACCGGCAACTCCACCAACAACACCTCCGATAACAGCTCCAAGGGCAGTATTTCCGCCTTTTCCAATGTTATTTCCAAGAATTCCGCCGATTACAGCTCCTGCTGCAACACCAATTCCTGCCCCTTTTTGTGTGTTATTTGTATTTTTTACAGATTCACAACTTGTGAAAATTGAACCTAATGCGAACATTGCCGCTATTGAATATATTCCTAATTTTTTCATCTTGATTATTATTTGGTTAGTTTACTCTTGTGAATTGATATATAACGTCAGTCATTTTTCCGCCAACGTCGATTTTGTCAACTAATTGAAAAGAACTTTCCGTTGCGTTTGCTACATTTAAGATGTAACCGTCTCTAACTTTTTTTGCTTTTTCTCCAGCATCTAATACTTTAAGCACAAATTGCCCGTCTTTGTTTACAAACCAAGTGATTGCTGAACTGAATGCAGGACATCCTGATTTTGTCAGAGCCATTTCTCCCTTGTTGTTGTTAGACACAAATTTCCATGTACTTCCTACGAAACATTGAGAATCTGCCAATTGAAAAGCATTTACTTTGATGTATTCAGAGCCTGGATAATCTACAGAGCTTACGACATAATTTCCTTTGATCAAACGCTCGGTTTTGTTGTCAAGTTTTGTGTTTGTTACCGACGTAGATTTGCAGGAAAACAACAGTACTGCAAACATACTTAATAAGATTAATTTTTTCATAGTTGGTATTTTTTAATATTTATTACATACAAATATACAACGCCAATGTTTTCATATGTTAAAATTAATAGCTTTATTATCTTAAAATTAACAATTCAGCCAATTTGTCATTTTCATATTCTTTGGTATTCTATTTGAAAACACTAATCTCGAAAATAATTAACATTAATACTATCAATAGATTATGACAACAGGAAAGATCAATGTATCCGTAGAGAACATTTTCCCGCTTATCAAGAAATTTTTATACAGCGACCATGAAATTTTCTTGCGTGAATTAGTTTCAAATGCCACAGATGCAACACTGAAATTGAAGCATTTAGCAAACATTGGCGAAGCAAAAGTAGAATATGGAAATCCGATTATCGAAGTAAAAATCGATAAAGAAGGAAAGAAATTACACATTATCGACCAAGGCTTGGGTATGACGGCAGACGAAGTTGAAAAATATATCAACCAAGTTGCTTTTTCTGGAGCTGAAGAATTTCTTGAAAAGTATAAAGATTCTGCCAAAGATTCAGGAATTATCGGACATTTTGGTTTAGGATTTTATTCTGCATTTATGGTGGCAGAAAAAGTAGAAATCATTACAAAATCATTTAAAGACGAACCTGCAGCGCATTGGACTTGCGACGGAAGCCCAGAATTTACATTAGAAGCTTCTGACAAAACTTCCCGCGGAACAGAAATCATCCTTCATGTTGCTGAAGATTCTCTAGAATTTTTAGAAGAAGGAAAAATTGCTGGATTGCTTCAGAAATACAATAAATTCATGCCGGTGCCAATTAAATTTGGAACCAGAACTGAAAAAATCGAGCAGAAAAAAGGAGAATTTGTTGAATCGGAAGATAAAGATGAAACTTTCAAATCGGTGGAAGTTGACAATATCATCAACAATCCAAATCCGGCTTGGACAAAACAGCCGACAGAATTATCTGAGGAAGATTATAAAGATTTCTACAGAGAATTGTATCCGATGCAATTTGAAGAACCGCTTTTCAACATCCATTTGAATGTAGATTATCCGTTCAACTTGACTGGAATTTTGTATTTCCCAAAAATGACTGGCGATTTGCAAATCCAGAAAGATAAAATTCAATTGTATCAAAACCAAGTTTATGTAACTGACAATGTGGAAGGAATTGTTCCTGAATTTTTGACAATGCTGAAAGGGGTTATCGATTCTCCAGATATTCCGCTGAACGTTTCCCGTTCTTATCTGCAAGCTGACGGCGCGGTGAAAAAAATCTCGAATTATATCACGCGTAAAGTTGCCGACAAACTAAAATCTTTGTTTTCTGAAAACCGTGAAGATTTTGAGAAAAAATGGAACGACATTAAAATTGTTTTGGAATATGGAATGCTTTCTGAGCCTAAGTTTTATGAAAAAGCAGGCGCATTTACTTTATATCCAACAGTTGACGACCAATATTTTACGCTGGACGAACTGAAAGAAAAAATTAAAGACAACCAAACTGACAAAGACGGAAAATTGGTGGTTTTATATGCTTCAAACAAAGACGCACAGCACAGTTATATTGAAGAAGCAAAAACAAAAGGGTATGAAGTCTTGATTTTAGATTCGCCGATTATCTCGCATTTGATTCAAAAATTAGAAGCTGATAACGAGAATTTGACTTTCACTCGCGTGGATTCTGACCACATCAACAACTTGATCAAAAAAGACGAAGAAACGATTTCTAAGCTTTCAGAGGAAGAAAAAGAAAAGCTTAAAACCGAATTGGAAACTATTATTTCTGATAAAAAATATGCTGTACAATTGGAAGCTTTAGACAGCCAATCGGCTCCGTTTTCAATCACACAGCCAGAGTTTTTGCGCCGCATGAAAGAAATGAGCCAAACTGGCGGCGGCGGGATGTTTGGGATGGGAAATATGCCTGAAATGTATAATTTAGTCGTAAACACCAACCACGAATTGGCTTCAAACATCTTAAATTCATCGGATAAATCACACCAAGAAGCTTTGGTAAAACAAGCTTTAGACTTGGCAAAATTATCTCAAAATTTATTGAAAGGCGAAGAATTGACAGCTTTTGTAAAAAGAAGCTATGAATTGATTAAATAGTTTAATCGGTTATTTGCTTAACCGTTTGATTGTAAAAACCTGTGAGTTCTACTTGCAGGTTTTTTTATGGAAATTAAATTCGTGGCTTAAAAACTTGCATATTAAATCTGTTTGTCGAAATTTGGTTTAAAAAAATATTCCAAATGACTTTAAGTATCGAAACTCCGGCATTATTATTTTCTGCAACTTCGTTGATATTATTGGCTTACACCAATCGATTTTTGACCATTGCAACCATTATCCGTGGCTTGAAAAATACTTATGATGAAAAAGAAAATATTTCTATTCTAGACCAAATCAAAAACCTGAACCTTCGGTTGACGCTTATTCGATACATGCAACTTTTTGGAGTCTTGAGCTTGTTTTTATCTGTTTTTGCGATGTTCTTATTGTTTCTAGAGCACCAGCTTTTCAGCATCTACTTATTCGGATTAAGCCTTTTGTGCTTATTGATTTCCTTAGGAATTTCTTTTTGGGAAATCAGCATCTCTGTCCAAGCACTTCGAATGCACTTGAAAGATTTGATTGATAAAAAATAATTAGAAATTTGGCATAAAAAAAGCCCCTTCGTTTGAAGAGGCTTTTTTGTTATCTGAAAATTATGCATTCTCAGATTTTCTCAATTTGCGTATACCTAATAAAGATCCTGCAACCAGTCCGGTGATGACAAATCCGTCAATCGGCACAGTTGGTTCATCGTTCACATCGTCTGGAGCCTCATCAATTTGTGCCGAAGCAAAAGTGGTTGATAAGATGAGGAAAAGAGATGCGAGAAACAGTTTGCTTTTTAGGCTATGGGAAATACTATTCATTGATTTTTATTTTACTATTAATTTTTTAGTAGCCGTGCTAGTTCCGTTTGAAATGTTAACAAGATATACACCGCTTTGAAGTTGTGTTTCAGGTTGGATTTTTGCAACTCCTTCTGAAATATCTAAAGATTTAGAATATACTTCTTGGCCTAAAAGATTAACTAATTTCACATTCAAGGATGCTCCTAGTTGTGTTGGCAATTGGATAAAGAATTGATTTTCTGTCACTGGATTTGGATAAACCTTAACTGAATTTGAAAATGCCGATTCTTCGTTTCCTAGTGTTGTGCTGAAAACCACATCAAAACGATCAGTTGCAGCGCTTGCGTCTGTTGCATTTACTGTAAAAGCAATACTTGTTTCTGCACCATTTTCTAATAATGTTCTTGAATTTGTGTATTTGTCAAACAAATAAGCATTTACATTATCAATTCCGTCAACTTTTACTTTATAAGTATAGTTTGTGTTTCTATATTGGTTATGTGAAAGCGGAATTACATCTGAAACCGTTGGAAGATTTCTGCTTTCAAAACTCAATACTTTTCCTGAATTCAATGCTCCGATATTTTCATCTTGGTTGGTGATTTTCACCGCATCCATTTCGTCAAGATCATTTGAGTAAGATTCGTCAAAAAGAACTACAAATCCATCGGCAGCAGATTCTGATTGGCTCAAGGCGCTATTTTCATATAATGTAAATCTCATTTGAGCAGGATTTTCTGCAGCAGTTCTGAAAACTTTAGTTGTTGTAGTTTCCAATAGTTTGTGAGCTTCCTTGAAATTTAATGTCTGTGTTGTAGCAGCAGTTTGTATGAAAAATGCTTGTCCTGGCTGAACCAAGCGACTAGCTACAGAACCAGTTACGTTATTTGTATTTGAGGCAATATTTACAGTTACATAAGCTCCTCTTACATTTCTAGTCGGATCCCAAATTTGGTAGAAGGTTTTCTTAAATCCAGTAGAAGCATCTAATACTGATTGCAAATCGATTGGTGCTTGGTAAGGATTTCCTACGAATACATAACGATTTGGATTAGCAGTAAGATTTGTAAGGACAACATCGCCTGTTTTGATAGTTCCATGCGCTCTCAAAGTCGTTACCGAAGATGGAGAAGCATTTAAAAATTGGTCAACCGTACGGTCACCACGAACTAAAATACGATAAGGAACACCCGCCAATAAAGGAATATTTGTGCTTGTTCCGGCAATCCAGCTGCTTGCAGTTCCTGTATTGTTATTCAAATAAGTAAACAAAGAAGGACTGTTGCTTCCTGAAGGATCAAAACCGTTAGTTGCCGCGCCCGCACCTGTAATATCAGTTCCCCAACCTGGAGCATCTGAACCATTTTCTTGCCAGTTGCTTCTGATTGTCCCAGTTCCTGTCGCGTCTACTGAAGAAGTAATATAACGGAAAGCTCTTTTTGAAGGAATGTAGCGTTCCACTGTCATTTCTCCTGAAATTGTTCCAGTAACTGGCCCAACCATTGCTGTTGTAATTGCATTGCTTTTTAATGTAAGCTGGTTTCCTGTTGTGAAAGTTCCTGCTGTTGAAGTAAGAATTCCCGTAAGGCTTAATTCACCTGACAAAGTTACTCCAGCCGTATTATTGATGGTTAGATTCTTGATGAAATTAGTAGAAAAAGTATTCGCCGGAATTGTTTGCGCGCCAGTAGTACCGATCAGTCTCACAGTTCCGTCAGCTGCATTTAAGATTCCTAATTTGCTGATATTTCCTGCAATCTGCAAAACACCAGTTTGCTGAATCGTAACGCTTGCACCTGTGCCGATAGTTAAATTGTTACAAGTTCCTACGCTAGTTCCTAAAACCGGATAGTTTGGTCTTCCTGTAGGAATGTTTGCATGAATTACGTTATTTGGTATAATATTACAAGTCCAATTGGCTGCATTATTCCAATCACTGCTTACATTTCCATTCCAAGTTGTTGAAGCAGCAACGCTAAGGTAAACCGTATTACTAGTTACTGAACCGCCAAGGTTTGTAATAATTACCGCATAAGCGCCAGCATCTGCAGCCACTGGGCTAGAAATTGTATAAGATGAAGCCGTAGCGCCAGAAATTGGTGCTCCATTTTTTGTCCATTGGTATTTAATATCCATTCCTGAAGCCGCAACGCTAAACGTCGCAGAGCTGCCGCTTGAACATGAACCCACAGAAACCGGTTGAGTTGTGATTATTGGAGATTCGATTGTAAACGCATTAGCATTGTAGGCAATAAATGCAGGATCGCTTGATCCAGAAGGCAATATTTTAAATCCGGTAATTGTTGCAGCCTGCGCAGCATTTGCAATTCCGAAATCAGAAATCTTAAAGGCAATAATTCTAATATCTTTAGTGTCATTAGTCGTGTTCACGCCATTCGGAACCGCAGTCGCATACGAAGTATTTGTCAATTTAAAAAGATCGACTCTGTTCGTTCCAATCGCTCCGATATTGCTAAATCCAACTTGAACTGGGCTTCCGACAATATTTCCATCGTTATCAATGAAAGAGAAAATATCATAATCAGTAGCATTTCCTGGCTGCGCAATTTGAGTCACCAAAATATCTGGCTCAGCATCATTAATTCTAGAAGAAGCAATATTTATGATAGGAAATACAAGCGCCACATCTGCAGCAATATTTGTAACTCCAGTTCCGATATCTAAACCTTTGATTCCGTCCACAAGAACGTCTCTAATTTTCAAGTTAGCAATATCTGGTGAAGTATAAACAGCATTATCTGCATCATTGTCAACCATACTTCCAATAGACAAGAAAGTGCTAGAGCTATTTGAAACAGTGTTTCCTGTAATTTCATTCAATGGAAGTGCTCTAAAGTCACCCGGAATGTAAGTATATTCTGCACTATGGCTGTTTAAAACCGCATCGTCAACTCCTGTAGAATACATCTGCGAGTTGTAACGAAAAGCAGTCAGATTATGGCGGCTGTTAGTCATATTGCCTACTACAGTTGTAGCTGCAGTCGTACTTTTATAACCACCGAAATCGGTAACCATCCTGTCAATTCTTGCCGTTGAAGGAGTAGCAAGTGGCGAAATTTTCAGTAAGGTTCCTGAAGCCGCAGTGTTAGAACCCAAATAAATATTTAGTGTTCCGTCTGCTGTAGTTGCGCCTGCAACAATGTGAATTTCAGAACTGCTTACATAGCTAACTGTGGCCGCAACTGCTGTTCCAGCCGTTGTACCAAGCTTTACCGTCAAACCGCTACTAGGAAATCCTGATCCTGTTAGCTTAACTTTCGTACGATTTGTGATCGTTGATGGGGAAACTGTTGTGATGGTTTGCGCGAAGGCTCCAACAGTGAAGAAAAAAAATGCAATCAGGCTAAAAGCCAATGAATTTGCAAGCTTGCCCCTCAAGCTGAGTAAATTTGTAGTCATATCAAAAAATTTCTAGTTTATATCCAGTTTTAAAACAAGTATTATTTAAAAATACTTGTTGCTAAAAATCGAAAAAGCGGGGCTAGCTTTTTATCTCATTAACACATGACAAATAAAAAAATTATTAAAAGACAATCCTAAATTATACCGATATTCCCGATGAAATACCAATTTTATCGATGAACTACACATTTTTTCAAATATGTTAAAACATTTTATCGACGAACGGCAGATTTCATCGACGAACTACACTATCTAAAAAATTTCCTACACAAAAAAACGCCTAATTTTTTCATTTTTTTGCCAATTTTAGCGAGGCCGGCACTATTTTTAAAAAAAATTGAAAATTTTAATTGTCAAAAAACTTTGTCATTTGACTGCTTTTAATTGCCTTTCCAATTTAAAATTGCTGTTGAAATGATATCTTAGGAATTAATGCAGCCAAATTTTTTATATGTCCTTTAATTTTATTAAATTTAGGCAGCAACTTGATTAAACCTTCCCTTCTTTTCTAAGTCAAATTAGTATCACCAAATCTAAAAAGATGGACAATTCAACACTTTGGTCGCTCCGCTTGGGCTTTTCAAGAAAACAGTCAGCTCTTATAAAAAAGAATCTGAACCATTTTCTCAAAAAGTCATTTGACTCAAAAATCAATACTTCGCTTCCTGAAGCCTTGACAGACAGCCCAAAAACCACAGAAGATTTAAAGGCGAAAAGAGACTATTTAAAAAATGCTGATCCTGCAGAAAAAAAGAAATATATCACTGAAGAAAACCAAACAAACGCCAATTTAAAAGCATGGTGGCTCGAGAAAATAGCAACTGAAGAATTGCCATTAAGAGAGAAAATGACTTGCTTTTGGCACAATCATTATGTTGCGACCTTTCAAAAAGTAAAAGTCAATTATTGGGTTTATCAGCACAACCAGCTCCTTCGTGAAAATGCTTTTGGAAATTTCAGGGAGCTTACCAAAAAAGTGCTCCGCACAAACGCCATGGTTCGCTATCTTGATAATACGGATAACAAAAAAGGCAAAACTAATGAAAATTTGAGCCGTGAATTGCTTGAATTGTTTACGCTTGGCGTTGGAAATTATACTGAAGAAGATATTAAAAATGGTGCAAAAGCCTTGGCTGGCCTAGGAAATGGAGACGGGCAGGCCGTTTATAGAGAAAAATTTAAAGACGATGCCACAATAACTTACCTTGGAAAAACAGGAAAATTCAACTCAGATGATTTGGTAGATATTATTTTTGAGCAGAAAAACATTCCTTATTTGATTACCCGAAAAATATTGAAATGGTTTATTTATGACCATCCCGCAGAAGAATTGGTTGCTTATTATGGTGATTATTTTAGGAAGAAAGATTTTGAAATAGAACCGCTCCTGACTAAAATATTTACTGAAGAATTCGAAAAAGACAATTCAGGAAATAAGATAAAAGATCCTTTGGTATATATTTTTCAGCTGTTTCACGAATTGAACATTACCAATCCAAACATGAAGATGGTGGCTTTCTTTTTAAAAGAGCAAGGCATGGATTTGTTTAACCAGCCGAATGTCAAGGGCTGGGATGGTGGCAACAACTGGCTCACTTCGCAAATTTTTCTGCAGCGCAACAATGTTTCCGATATGCTTTGCAACGGCCGAATTATCAACAAGCGAGGCACTGACGCCGCAATGTTGAAAAGCAATCCGGAATTAGAAAAAATAGACGTAAAGCTAAATTGGGACAGCACCGGAAATAACAAAACCATAATCGCCGAACTGAAAAGCAGGCTTTTATTTACCTCTGATGAAAACCTTCAGAAAGATTTTGAAAACATACTGAAATATGATTTTAACCCGCAAGATCCGGGCGCTGACAATGCTGTTTTGCGATTGTTCAACGCCATGACAAAAGCGCCAGAATTTCAACTTATCTAATGCAAATCCTCCCAAGTAAAACCTAAATATAAAAAGATGAACAGAAGAAATTTCTTATCGCTAACGGGAACTTTTACCGGAGGGATGTTACTGCTTCCTGATTTCCTGCATGCCTTTGGCGCTTCAAATTCAAGTTTGGCCATCGGTGAACAATGCTTGGTTTTCATCCAATTAAATGGCGGAAACGATGGTTTGAACACATTTATTCCTTTTGATGATCCTTTATATTATGAGCATCGAACAAACATTGCCTTGAACAAAAACGAAGTTGTCGGCAAAAATCAAGGCATGGCTTTTCATCCGTCGCTTAAAAATTTTGCTGACATCCAGCAGAATGGCGATCTGACCGTAATTCAAAATGTGGGCTATCCTGAACCAAACCGCTCTCACTTCAGAAGCCAGGAAATTTGGCAGACAGCATCTGATTCCCGTGACTATAAATCTGAAGGATGGCTTGGCCGTTATTTAGACCTTCAATGCAAAAATCACCAGCCGACTGCGGGGATTAATATTGATTCCATTGACAATTTGGCTTTGAAAGGAATCGAACCAAACTCGATTACCGTGAAAGACCCAAATCGTTTTAAGGTAAAAAACAGCTCTGATTTAGTAAAATTATCTGAAAATCCGCATTTGGATTTTGTTCGCAAAATTGCAAATTCTGCTTCCGAAGGTTCTGGCGAAATCCAAAAAGCCTTGGCCAAATCAACTACGCAAAACAGTTATCCAAAGACAGAATTAGCCAAAAATCTAGAATGGATTGCCCGACTTATTAAAGGAAACCTCAACTCAAAAGTATATTATTCGTCTTTAGGCGGTTTTGACACGCACGACAACCAGCTAAACATCCATAAAAATAAGCTTGCCGATTTAAATGATGCCGTTTATGCTTTTTATACTGACTTGAAAGAAGCATCACTATTGCAAAACGTTACGCTTGTCATATTTTCAGAATTCGGCAGAAGAGTTAAAGACAACGGCCGAGGAACTGATCACGGAACCGCGGCGCCGATGTTCATAATCGGAGGCCAAAACAAAGGAAAAATCATAGGTAGCAATCCAAATCTTGCCGATCTTGACAATGGCGATTTAAAATATGAAGTTGATTTCAGAAGTGTTTATGCAAGTCTTCTACAGCAAAAATTAAGCTTTGATTATTCTAAAATCGGAATCCAGAACAAGCCTTTGCCTGGCTTATTTTAAAGATTAATCCACGATCCAAAGAAGAACGGGCTTGTCACTTTTTTGTAATTTTTCGTCTAAAATTTGCATAAAATCGTCTGAAACCGCTGGACATCCCCAACTTAAGGGTGAATATTTTGGATACACTTCTTTGTTTGAAACCGCGCTCCATGAATGCAAGACCACTACTCTATTGACCGCATTGTCATTTGACTTTTCGAGTCCGTGGAGCCAATATTTGACTTTAATTCCCCACGAACTATAATCGCGCTTGCCGACCTTATATTTTCCTTTGGCGGAACAATGGCTGTCGTTGCTGTTGCTCATTTTCGCCTTTTCCCACTTGGTGTCATTTTCAGATAAAGCATCACAGCTTCCATGTGTGACCAAGTTTTGTGCGACAATCTTATTGGCCTTGAAATCATAAATAAAAAACCTGTTTTTCCCTGAATGAATGCTCAGATCAACTAAAAAATAATAAGATTCATTGAACTTTTCTTTTTTGCAGAAAGCCTTGGCTTCAGAATGTATTGAGGAATAATTTGTTTTTTTGGAAGCAGGCGCCGTAGCAATATTGCAACATAGAAATTGAATCACTGAAAATACGACAATCTTAAAAAGCATAGGCAGGGGATTTTAAGAAATAAGACAACTGATTACCTTATAACTAAAATCCTGTTAAAAAAGTATTTAGATTGGCTTAAATAATTTTCTGCGCTTGTTTTACCGGAAGCAATATTGTGAAGCTGGCACTTTCGCCCTTGACTCCCGTAGCTTGAATCGTACCATGATGGCGCTGCACAATTTTCTTGCACAAGGCCAATCCCAAGCCAGTTCCTTCATATTCATCTTTGGCATTCAGCCTTGAAAATACGTCAAAAATCTTGTGCACATAATCCGGATCGAGGCCGATTCCGTTATCAGTAACCACAATTTTTGCCATCTGCTTTTCATAAGCTCCGACAAGTGCAGATTCGATCGTGATCAGCGGTTTCACATCCGTTTTTGAGAACTTAAGCGCATTATTGATCAAATTATAAAACAATTGGTAAATCAAAACAGAAGCGCCTTCAATCACAGGAAGCTTGTCTTTTTGCAACGAAGCCTGTTTCTTCTGGATTAAGATTTCCAAGTCTGACTCAATATTTTCCATCACCTCATTTAAGTCGATTACGTCAACAGCCCTTTCAGAAGACGTGATTGTCGAATAAGCCAAAACACCTTCAATCATAGAAAACATCCTGTCGGTAGAATTTTGGACCTTGCCTAAATACCCCTGCGCTTTTTCAGGAAGCAGTTTCTTGAATTCATGTTCCAGCATATTGCTAAAAATTTTAATCTTTCTGACAGGCTCTTTCAAGTCATGGCTCGCCACATGCGCAAATTGCAACAAATCATCATTCGAGCGTTGCAGTTCAAGCGTTCGCTGTTTTACTTGTTTGGTCAATTCTTCCGCAAATTGTTTTTGCTCTGTAATATCCTGAACTACGCCAATTAAAGAAACCGGCGCGTGATTTTCATCATAAATTACTTTTCCTTTTACCCTTACCCAGCGCTCTGACCCTTCTTGGCCGACAAGTCGGGCTTCATAATCAAGGTAGCCTGATTTTATAGACTCTTCATGCGCTTTCATCCTTATTTCCATATCATCAGGATGGATAAAACTGGCCAGTTCTGAACGCGTCACTGATTTCTCTATGCCCCAGATTTTATTGAAACGGTCAGAGGTTTTCATTTCATCGGTAAGCAGGTTTGTCTCATAAGGCCCCAAATCAGCCGATTCAATGGCAAGCCTTGCCTTTTCTTCAGCCTCTTCTACCCTTTTCATTGACAGCACATTTTCAGTAACATCAATGGCAATATCTAAGATGGCATAAACTTGTCCGTTAGAATCAAATATCGGCGTATAAGTAAAGTCATAATAGTTTTGGGTAAGCACGCCATTTTGCACAATCTTGACCTGGGTTCCAAAAGTCTGGAACATTTTTCCAGTAGTGAAAACATCATCTAGAATCTTCAAAAATGGCTGGCCTTCTGTTGTTAGTTCTGGCATGGCTTCTCTTAATGTCATCCCTGTTACATCGCCTTTTCCAACAATATCTATAAAAGTTTGGTTTGGCATATCGATAACTAAATCACGGCCAACAAAAAGTCCGATTGCTACAGGCGCTGCAGCGATAAGGCTTTTGAAACGGCTTTCGCTTTCTTCAAGCCTCTTCTTGTCGTGCATCTTTTCGGTTACATCCACGGCACTGTCCATGATGCCGAAAATTTCTCCATTTGAATCAAAAAGAGGCTTATAGGTAAAATCAAAATAATAGGTGCTCAGCTTTCCGTCTATAAAAAGATCTGCAGGCTGGTCAATCGCCGTGTAGGGAATTCCTGTTTTTAAAACCTCATCTAAAATCCCCAGGAAAGGTTGTCCGACCAATTCTGGAACGGCTTCCCGAAGTGGCTTTCCGATTACTGAATTTCCTTTCCCCCACATCTTAATCATCATGTCATTGGCAATCTCAATAACCATGTCTTTACCTGTAAACAGGCAGGTGGCAATAGATGATTCCTCAATCAGTTTTCTGAAGCGGAGTTCATTATCATTGCTTTTCCTCTCAGCAATTACTTTATCACTAACATCAACAGCCGTGGCAATAATAGCATATACTTTTCCATTGTGGTCAAGCATTGGATTGTACCAGACATCAAAATAATAGCTGCTTAATTTGCCGTCTATATTATACCAGACTTCTGCTTCTTTTGCCGAATAAGGAATTCCCGTTTCATATACTTCTTTCAAAATTTGCGGGAAACGCTGGTTTTCTAATTCCGGAAGGGCATCTATCAAAGTCTTTCCGATAATATTTCTATTTTTTCCCCAGCTCTGCAAAATTTTTTCATTGGCAAGCTCAATAACAAAATCAGGTCCTGTCAAGAAAGTGATTCGCATTGGCGATTCGTCAATCAAGAGTTTTAAGCGCTGTTCATTTAACTTTACAAGCTTTTCGGCTTCAATTTGCTCGTGCACATCTATGACAGTACCTACCAAACCTTGGTATTCTCCTTCGCTGCCGCATCGGGGATTGGCATTATTCATGACCCAGCGGTAGTCGCCTTTGAAATTTCTGAGCCTGTAAAGCAGTTCGATAGGCTTTTGTGCCAAATTAGCCTCTCGAAATGTTCTTTCTGCAATTTCATAGTCATCAGGATGCACGGCATTCAGCCAGCCAAAACCTTCAGCTTCCTCAGGAGCCTGGCCGGTATAATCATACCAGTTTTTATTGAGATAGCTGCAGTACAGATCAGGTTCGATGATCCATATAATAACAGGAACGGCATCTGTCAGCTGTCTGAAATATTTTTCGCTCTCTACAATTTTCTGCCTTGCGATGACTTGCTCAGTCACATCCTGCACTATTCCGTTGAGGCGTGTAGCTTTTTTATTTTCATTGAAGGTGGCCTTGCCTTTTGCCCTTAAGATTCTTTCTTTTTTAGTTTCGGGATTCACGATCGTGTATTCAATGTCATATTGCCCACCAGACGAATATTCCATGGCGTCTTGAATGGCTGCAGTAACACGAGATCTGTCTTTTTCTGCAATTGTATTTATGGCATCTGCCAGGTTAATTTCAGCATCATGAGAAAGTCCGAACCATGATTTCAGCCTTTCGTTTCCGGTAAATTTGCTTGTTTCTGGGTTTAGATCCCAGGTGCCAAATTCGGCTGCTTCAATTGCGAAGTGCAGCATATCTTGGTTTTCCTCTAATTTTTTAAGCCGTAAATTTTCTGATGCGTCCATTTATATAATTCAATTAGGAAAAGTAATAATTTTCTGCAACAACTGTTTTATAAAATTACTGAAAAATGTTAACGAAACAAAAAATGCCTTATTGTTCAGCAAACATCCCGCATCCTAATGCTATTTCAAAAAACAGAAGCAACTATTTTAACTCCTATTTGTAATGAATTTAATAGGTGTACAACCATAGCAAATCCGTGATGAGTCCATAGTGAGTCCATTAAAACATAAGAATTAACGGACTTATTATAAAAAAGCCATAAATTAAAATTTCTTTTGGCACTACTAACCAAAAATCATACTTGGTCTATTGCTAAATTATTTTGATTTGGGCTATATTTTTTACTCCGAAAATTTTTAAACAAAAAAAAGCGTTAGACATAAGTTAATTTATTTCGACTTCATTCATTTAAAAAAAGAAAAAGTGTTAAATTTGGAGAACCCACCATAAAATAAGATCACGTGCGAAAATCTAAAGCTTTACAACCAGAGGCCAATTTTAAATTTCCAAAAACCCCGACAGGAGTTGAAGGGCTGGATGAAATAACCGAGGGCGGTTTCCCAAAAGGACGTCCTACATTGATTTGTGGGGGCGCCGGATGCGGCAAGACGCTGCTTTCAATGCAATTTCTAATTAAAGGAATTACAGAATTTGACGAACCTGGCGTTTTCATGTCTTTTGAAGAGCCGTCAGATGATTTGTCGCTAAACGTAAAATCATTAGGTTTTGACCTTGAAAAATTAAAATCAGAAAAAAAATTGGTCGTGGATCATGTTCGCGTTGAACGTTCAGAAATTGAAGAAGCTGGAGAATATGATCTTGACGGATTATTTGTCAGGTTAGGCTATGCGATCGATACGGTAAAAGCCAAGCGCATTGTTCTTGACACATTAGAATCTCTTTTTTCTGGATTAGACAACCAAGCGATTCTTCGTGCTGAACTTCGAAGATTGTTTCATTGGCTGAAAGATCGCGACGTGACTGCAGTAATTACAGGAGAGCGCGGCGAGGCAACGTTGACAAGACAGGGACTTGAAGAATATGTTTCTGATTGTGTCATCATGCTTGATCATCGCGTCATTGAGCAGGTTTCTACCAGAAGATTGCGCATTATCAAATATAGAGGCTCGACGCACGGAACTAATGAATATCCCTTTTTAATTGATGAAGACGGAATTTCTGTATTGCCCATTACCTCTTTAAAATTAGACAACGAAGTTTCTTCTGATATTGTTGAGACTGGCGTTCCGGGCTTAAATGAGATGTTTGAAAAAGGCGGCATTTATCGCGGCAGCAATATTTTAATTTCAGGAACTGCGGGAACCGCAAAGACTACGATTGCCGCTTATTTTGCCAATGAGCAGTGCCTGAGAAAAGAAAAAACACTCTATTTTGCTTTTGAGGAATCGCCACAGCAACTGGTGCGAAACATGAAATCGATCGGAATTGACCTAGAAAAACACATTAAAAACGGCCATCTTGAAATTCTGTCCTCGCGACCATCTTTGAACGGACTGGAGCTGCACCTGCTTACGCTAAGAAAAATGATCAAGGAGTTCAAACCGACGACAGTCATTATTGATCCGATCAGCAATCTTATCAGCGTGGGAAGCATGCACGAAGTGCAGTCGATGCTCATAAGGCTGATTGACATGTTAAAGCTGAACAACATCACGGCACTTTTTACCTCCTTGAACAAGCATACTGACAAAATAAGACCCGATTTGGCTGAAGAATCTGTTTCTTCTTTAGTAGACACCTGGATTACTGTTCGCGACATGGAAGGAATCGGAGAACGAAACCGAGGCATTTTTATCATCAAGTCAAGAGGGATGGGCCACTCTAATCAAGTGCGCGAGTTTTTGATTACAAAACAGGGCATCAAGCTTTTAAATGTCGAACTCGGGCCAAATGGAATCTTGACCGGCACAGCCAGAAAATCGCACGAATTGAAAAAGACAGTTTCAAAATTGAAGCTTCAAGACGAGCTTGACAGAAAAGACCGTGAAATTGCCCGCAGGCGAAAAGTGCTGCAAGCCAATATCGATGCGCTGAAGAACGAATTTGAATCAGCAGTGGAAGAACTGAACATATTAAAGAAGACTGAAGAGCTTCAAACAATAGCGGCATCAAATAAAGATCCAAGACATAGTTAGAAAGAGATGAAAAAGCAACCTGCGGAGTGGCAATTATTATTGTATATAGCCGGACAGACTCCAAAATCCATCAAAGCTTTAAGCAACATTAAAAAATATGCAGAAGAACATCTGACAGGCAAATATTCTATTGAAATCATAGACCTGCTGGTAAATCCGCAATTGGCCGCAGGAGATCAAATTTTAGCAGTGCCGACATTAGTTCGAAGATTTCCAGAACCCATCCGAAAAATTATTGGAGACCTTTCTAACGAAGAAAGAGTGCTCGTGGGACTCAACATCAAACCTTTAAAATAAAACCCAACGTGGAAAATAGCCAAATAAGTGCTTCCGAGACAGAACATTATAAATTTATTTTGTTTATTTCTGGCATGTCCACAAAATCCAGCCATGCAATTGAAAACTTGAGAAAGATCAGCGAAAGCTACCTTCCAAAATTTGAGCTGCAGATTATTGATATCCGAACGGAACAGCAGAAGGCTGTAGAATACCAGATTTTGGCGGTTCCTACATTAATAAAAACACACCCAAATCCCAATAGAGTTATTGTTGGAGATTTGTCAGACACTGAAAAAGTACTAAAGATTTTAGATATCAGATAAGCTTTGAAAGAAGAAGGAAAAAATATTGAATCATTGCTTTCAGAAATCGCTGACTTAAAAAGCCAGCTTTTTGAAGCCAACAGCATTATGGATGCTATTAGAGAAGGCGCCGTCGATGCGCTGGTATTGAATGTTGACGGAAAAGCACAAGTCTATTCGATGGAAAGTGCCGATTATACGTATAGAATTCTAATCGAGAAATTTGGAGAAGGCGCATTGAGCATTTCTGAAGACGGACTCATTTTATATTGCAATGAATATTTTGCCAATATGATCGGCCTGCCCCCAACCTCCATCATTGGAACTTACTTTCAAAAATATGTCGAATCTCCTGAAGCCTTTATTCATCTAAAACAGAGCTTAAGAAAAGGGCCGAGCAAGAAAGAATTGCTGTTAAGCTTTAAAGAAAAAAAGATACCTGCTTATATTTCGCTTACCGATCTGCATCCTACAGTTGATGCCATTGGAGTTGTAGTTACTGACCTTACTGAAAAAAGAGCACACGAGGAAGTTTTGGTATCCAACCAAAAAGAACTGGAATCAAAAGTATCAGAACTGAACCAGACCAATAAAAACCTAGAGCAATTTATACATGTAATTTCTCATGATTTAAAAGAACCGCTTCGAAAGATCTTGACGTATACCTCGCATTTAAACGCAACCAAAGCGCATCTTTTTGCTGAAGGAGAATTAAAAAGCTTAAATGTCATCAATTCTTCGGCATTGCGACTCAACTCATTAGTAGATGATTTGGTAAAATATGCTTTTAGCGCAGCCAAAGACGAAGAAGGAGAAGTTGATTTAGACATAGTTCTTGAAGAAGTTTTGGATGATTTAGAATTGAGCATCAAGGAAAATACGGCCTTCATAGATAGTATGCCAATGCCCAAAATTCAGGGCTCAAAAATTCAGATGCGACAGCTGTTCTCAAATTTGATTTCAAATGCCATAAAATACAGCAAGCCCGAAGTCAAGCCTGAAATTAAAATTACACATGAAATTATTGATGGTTCTGAGATTCAAGCAGCTGGAAGAAAATACTACAAAATCGCTATCAGCGATAACGGAATTGGGATTGATTCTATGCATTTGAATAAAATTTTTACTATCTTTCAACGGTTGCATATGCGTGATGAATATTCTGGAAACGGAATCGGATTGGCAATATGCAGAAAAATAATGGACAACCACCAAGGTAAAATTGATGCCGAAAGCAAAATAGCTCAAGGCAGTATTTTCAACCTTTATTTTCCGATCAAATAAAAATGAAGCAACAAAAACTGCATATTCTTATCGCTGAAGATGACATTGATGATGGAGAAATCATTCAGGAAAGTTTTGCCAGGCATCCCGCATTCTTAAATGTCGACATGGTAAAAAATGGGCAGGAACTGCTTAATTTTTTAAAAAGTTCTAAAGACATTCCTGATATCATCTTGACAGATATCAATATGCCCATCTTAAATGGAATCGAAGCTTTGGCTGAAATTCACGAAGATTCAATCTTGAGAAATATTCCTGCATTTGTGTATTCTACTGCTATAAATCCGTCTTATGAAGCCAAATGCAAAGAACTGGGCACAAAAGGTTTTTTAATCAAGCCGTTTCAGCTGGAAGAATTTTATGAAATTCCGAATCGCATTCTTTATATGCTGGGACTGAAAGGCTAGCAGTATTTTTTAGCTTAAATTCTTCTTCAGGATAGCTTTTCAACTTTCAATCCGTATCTTTGTCGGCTTTTTAAATTTTAAAAAATGACTAAAAATAACGTACTGAAGGGAGTTTTTCTTGTAGGATTAGGCGCAACAAGTTATGGCATGCTGGCCACTTTTGTGAAAATGGCTTATGGCGAAGGATATACCACAGCTGAAGTTACCTGTTCTCAATTTCTTTTCGGAATCATCGGAATATTACTTATAAATGCTTTCCAGAGAAAACGCAACAGCAACACCGCGGTAAAGGCGACTAAAAAAAATATCACGCAGTTAATGACCGCCGGAACTTCAACAGGCCTGACCAGTATTTTTTATTATTTGGCTGTCAAGTTTGATATTCCGGTATCGATTGCCATCGTACTCTTAATGCAGACCGTTTGGATCGGCGTTTTATTAGAGATGTTTTTAGAAAAAAAACTACCTTCGACAATCAAAATCATAGCCGTAGTTATTGTCTTGATCGGAACAATCTTAGCAACAAATCTTATTAATTCTAGCGTAAAATTAAATCCGTTAGGTTTATTTTTCGGAATGCTGGCGGCAGTGTCATTTACGACCACAATGTTCACCGCAAACCGCATCGCCACAGAAATTTCTTCAGCACAAAGAAGCCTTTATATGCTTTTGGGCGGCGGAATCATGGTATTGCTTTTTGCTTTGATTACTCAGATAATCCCAAATCAGTCTGAAGCTTTCAATGAAACTTTGGGCGTATTTTCAACGGCAAAAGATTTCAATTTCAATATCTTCTTGAAATGGGGAATCGTGCTTTCTTTGTTTGGAACAATTATTCCGCCGATGCTTTTGAATGCTGGTTTTCCGCTTACCGGAATCGGTCTTGGAAGCATTGTTTCTTCTTTAGAATTACCTGTTTCTGTATTAATGGCCTATTTTCTTTTGCACGAGCAGGTACTTTTAGTGCAGTGGATCGGAATCCTTTTAATCATCATGGCAATCGTAATCATGAATGTAAATTTCAAAAAGAAGGCCATTTAATTTTATTTCCTTAAATTAGTAAAAACAATTTATGGAATTATCTTGGCATTTATATGTGATGGCCGGAATCTATATTCTGGCGGGCCTGAACCATTTCAGGAATCCGCGGATGTATGTCAAGATAATTCCTGATTATTTGCCAGCACCTAAACAATTGAATATTTTGAGCGGTTTGGCAGAAATTCTATTCGGAATTCTTCTTTGCATTCCTTCTCTTTCTTCTTATGGAGCTTGGGGAATTATTGCTTTGCTGCTTGCAGTTTTCCCCGCAAATTTATATATGCTAACCCATAAAAAAGCTAGTTTTGGATTGCCTAAATGGCTATTGATTGCAAGGCTTCCTTTGCAATTACTGCTTATTTTCTGGGCTTACCTTTATACATAATTATCTTGATATTGAGGCTTATATCTTAAAAATATTGGTTTAATTTGCAGTATATTATTTCTGAAATCATTTTACCAGAACTCGCAACAGTACAACTACTTACATGAATAAACTTTCGTTAAAAAACAAAATCGACTTGGCTTTTTCAGTCTTGTTGATCATCTTTATATTTCTTGCCTATTTCACTTACAACCGGGCACAATCTGTACAACAAAATCGTGCGATTGTAAGCCATACGAGCAATGTAAATGGCGTGCTCGAAAAGATACTTTCAAGCACGATCGACATTGAAAGCGGAACGCGAGGCTACACCATTACGGGCGATGAAAATTACCTTCACGTCTATAATGAAGGGCAGCGCAATTTGCAGATTTGGCTTGATTCTTTAAACTCGATGAATGCAAACAATGAGGCGCTGATTATTAATTTAGATACGCTGCACCGACTTATAGAATCGAAGAAAAAAGTAAGCGCGCATACTATTTTGCTGAGAAAAGAAGAAGGAATGGAAAGCGCCTCTGAAAACATCAAGAAAGGCCGTGGCAAAGAAATCATGGATTCTATCAGAAATTCGATTCAGCAGTATCAAAACCTGTCGGTAAAAATATTGTCTGAAAACTTAGCTGAAACAGAGAAAAACATTAAAGCAAGAAATCTGAATTTTTTGTTTTTCACTATTATTACCTTCATCATCGTAATTTTTGCATACGTTAAAATCAGGCAAAACACAAAAGTCCTGCTTCTTGACAAATTAATACAGGCCAATCTTTTGAACGAACTCGCCATTCAAAATACGCAACTGAATGATTTTGCCAATATTACTTCGCATAATTTGAGATCGCCAGCAGGAAACATCACAGCTTTGATTGCAACGATTGATGAAGCGAGCACGATTGAAGAATACAAGACTGTTTTTGACATGCTGAAAAAAGTGGCTCAAAACTTACAAGATTCTTTAAATCAATTAATTGAAGTGCTTCACATCAAAAAAAATAAAATAATTGAAAAAGAATCCTTAAATTTTCAGGATATTTATGTAAAGACCGTAGAATCGCTTCAAGGAGAAATTTTGAATTCAAAAGCGATAATCACTGCGAGTTTCGAAAACGCGCCAAAAATTGAATATTCAAGAATTTATCTAGAAAGCATTTTTCATAATCTGATCAGCAATGCTATAAAATATAAGGACGGAACTAGAATTCCAGACATAAAAATTTATACAGAAACAAGAAACAACAGCATCTTTCTTTATGTTAAAGATAACGGATTGGGAATTGACTTAGCAAGACACGGCGACAAGATATTTGGAATGCACCAAGTTTTTCACCAGCATCCAAGCGCAAAAGGAATCGGACTTTTCATGACCAAAACGCAAATTGAGAGCATGAACGGAAAAATTTCTGTCACAAGCGAAGTCAATGTAGGCACGACCTTCACGGTTCAGTTCTCTATTGGAAAGTAAATATTACGACTTATGAATGATATTGTAAATTATTTTGCGACCATTCCATCATTACACAGAAGCCTCATTTTAGCAGGAGGAATTACTATTTTCTGGCTGCTAGAGAATGCCTTTCCGCTGTTTCGCCTTGACTATAAAAAGTGGAACCATGCCGGAATCAACTTCTTTTTTACGCTGACAACAATTATTGTCAATTTTGTCTTGGCTTTCCTGCTTTTGACGGCTTCAGAATGGACGGTTAAGAATCATTTTGGCGTTTTAGAATGGCTTCCTCAAATTCCGCTTTGGCTTTATACTTTGATTGGCCTGCTTCTATTAGATTTGGTCGGAGCTTATCTTGCGCATTTGGTACAGCACAAAACTAAATGGATGTGGCGCTTTCACTTGATTCACCACACTGACACATGGATTGATACCACGACTGCAAATCGCCACCATCCTGGGGAAAGCGTTATTCGGTTTGTGTTTACAGTTTTTGCAGTTTTAATTTCGGGTTCGCCGATGTGGCTGGTGTTTTTATATCAATCGCTTTCGGTTGTTTTTTCCCAATTTAACCATGCCAATATTTCCTTGCCAGAAAAATTAGACCATTTGATCAGCTATTTTATTGTTTCGCCGAACATGCACAAAGTACACCATCATTATGTTCTGCCTTACACCGATTCAAATTATGGCAATATATTTTCAATTTGGGACCGCCTTTTCGGAACATTTACCAAACTTCCAAAAAGCGAAATCATCTACGGCGTCGACACCCACATGCAATCTTCAGAGAATAATAAGCTTTCAAATTTAATTCAGATACCTTTTCAGAAACCTAAAACACAGGCTGATAAAAATATTTAACACTACTTGAAAAAGTGATTATTATTTTTCTTAATATTGATTAACTATTTATAAACTTAAAAACAATTTATCTGAATTAATTTTCAAGTAATGAAAAAAGGGAAAAACATTGAATTGAATTGGGAACAGACAGAAAAACTGGTTACCCTTGCTTTGGAGGAAAGAAATCCTTTCGAGATTATCAAAAAAGAGCTGGGTCTGGCAGAAAAAGAGGTAATCGAAATTATGAAGAAAAAGCTCACGGCAGATAAATTTGAGCTTTGGAAGAAAAAAGCTGCCGCAAGCAAGCCAAAACCGAAACCACCAAGAATTGATGATTTCGACGACGACTTAGACGGCAAATACTATATCAAAAATAAACTCGACTAATAATACAACTCCTTCTATAGGAGTTTTTTTATGGCTTGTTTAGAAATTATTTTAAATAAAAAATAAACATTATTTATCTCTTTGCTTCAAAAATTAAATCCCGGAAATCCGTCTGAAATGCCAAATATTGATCTGGGAACCTTAGCAGTAATTTTACCTTTTGCCTTGATATCAATAGCCTTTTTAATCTGGTTCATCGTTTTGCTTTATTACGGATTCAAGACGGCAACGAATAGCAAAACTCCAGGCACAAAATGTATTTTATCGGAGCTATTATTTTGGCCGAAATACTTTCTTCTGTTCTAATCTCAACTATAAACTCCTAAAAACAACACCATGACTAAAATAATTGCCTACCTGACACTTCTATTTGTAACTTCAGTTTTTTGCACAAGATAAAAAATTTACGACAGAAGAAATTTCCATAAATTCACTTTTAAACGGAACGCTTTATAAGACAGAAAACCTTTCAAAAAAGACAAATTTGGTGATCATCATTGCTGGTTCCGGGATTCCGGATCGAAATGGAAACATGCCGAACATGACCACAAATGCATATAAATTTTTAGCAGAAAGCTTTGTGAAAAACGGCAACTAGAAATTCCTGTTTTGATTATCAACGGAACGAAAGACCTCCAAATTCCGGAATCAGATGCAAAATTATTGCACGAAGCGAATCCAAAATCAGAATTGGTGATTATTGAAAACATGAATCATATATTCAAAGAAATCAAGGGAGACAGCACTGAAAATATGGAAAGTTACAACAATCCCGAATTGCCGATTATGCCTGAACTTTCTCAAAAAATAAATTCTTTCTTAACAAAATTATAAATTAAGCATAGAGAGCCAGATCTTCACAAAAATTTATATCTTTATTTTGTAACAAATGGCCGTTTCAAAACACCAATCAGGCCTAAACAAAAAGTATAATGAAGAAAATATTTTATTCGCTGGCTCTTGCAACGCTTATCTTAAGCTGTAAGCCATCAGCGAGCGTAGTATCAAAAACTGCAAAAAGTGAGGTTCAAGTCAGCATTGATTTGAATTCTGTAAAAGACGATAAAGTCATGGTAACGCTGACTCCGCCGGCTATTTCTACAGAAAAAATCACATATCATATTCCTAAAATCGTTCCTGGAACTTATTCTGAAGATGATTATGGAAAATATATTGAAAACTTAAAGGCTTACGATTCAAAAGGAAATTCTCTTGTAGTTGCGAAAATTGACGATAATTCTTGGACAATCAGCGATGCTAAAAAATTAGCAAAACTGACTTATTTGGTCAACGACACTTATGATATCGAAGAAAAGCACGATATTTTTTCTCCGGCAGGAACAAACATATACGCTGGAAAAAATTTCATGCTGAACACGCATGGTTTCATTGGTTATTTTAGCGAATTCAGTGAAATTCCCTATACTGTAAATATCTCGCATCCGGCAACGCTTTGGGGCGCGACTTCTATGACTGATACCGATGCGAGCGATTCTAAAGATACTTTTACCGTTTCAAGATATTCTGAATTGGTAGAAAATCCGATTATGTATTCAAAGCCAGATTACACTACTTTTAATGTAAACGGCATGGATATTTTGATTGCTGTCTATTCTCCAAATGGCTTGATTAGCGCGGAAAGCATTACGCCAGAAATGAAAACGATGATGACAGCGCAGAAAAATTTCTTAGGAAAATTTAATGCTACGAAAAAATACTCAGTTCTTATTTATCTTTCTGACATAACTAAAAAAGACGCTGAAGGTTTTGGCGCTTTGGAACATCCAACAGCAACAACGGTTGTTATGCCAGAAGCAATGCCAAAAGATCAATTGGCCGAACAGTTAAAAGACATCGTTTCTCACGAGTTTTTCCACATTGTGACGCCTTTGACAATACACTCAAAAGAAATTCAGTATTTTGATTACAACAAGCCAAAAATGTCTGAGCATTTGTGGATGTATGAAGGCGTGACAGAATATTTCGCCAATCTTTTTCAAGTAAACCAACGCTTGATTACCGAGGAAGATTTCTTTAACAGGATGGCAACGAAAATTGCAAACGCTTCCACAATGGACGACACGATGCCGTTTACTAAAATGAGTGCTGAGGTTTTGAGAAAACCATATAAAGAGCAATATTTAAATGTATATGAAAAAGGAGCGCTGATTGCCATGTGCCTGGATATTGAAATTCGCGAAGAAAGCAACGGTGAAAGAGGAATTCTTGACCTTATGCAAAAATTATCCAACGAATATGGAACCAAAAAAGCATTTGACGACAAAGAACTTTTCGATAAAATCACAACTCTGACTTCTTCAAAAGTTAGAGAATTCTTGGACACTTATGTTTCTGGCCCGACTCCGATTCCTTATGAGAAGTATTTTTCAAAAATGGGCGTTGAGAAAACTAAGATTAAGATTACTGGAAATCCGTTTATCAAAGGCGAAGAACCAAATATCAATATTGACCAAGCTACAAAAGAAATTTTCATCTTGCCTGGAAACGAAAATAATCCTTTTTATAAAACACTTGGAACAAAAGCCAACGATATTATCCAAGAAATAAACGGCAAAAAATATAATCTTGACAATATTTATGACTTGATTACCGAAAGCCAAAACTGGAAAGAGAATGATGCTATCACTCTTAAAATAAAACGTGCCGGAAAAGAAATAACTTTAAAAGGAAGCATAAAACTTCCGTTTGAAGAAATTGACGGCTGGAAAGCGACCGATAACACCAAAGCTAAACTGAGAGAAGCTTGGCTTAAAGGATAATTTGAAACTATCCCAGAATTAATCCCCAATTTAAAATTTAGATTGGGGATTTTTTTATTATTTTGCCACAAATTAAAAAACATGAAAAAAATACTACTTGCGGTTGCCGCACTGGCAATAATCTCGTGCGCAGACGAAAAGAAGGAAGAAGGAAATCTTCACATTACCGGAAACGTAAAAGGCCTTAAACAAGGAAAACTATATATTCAAAAAATTTCAGATACTGCTCTAGTAGCCCTAGATTCTATAATTATCGATGGCGATTCTAATTTCAAAAGCACGCTGCAATTGGATTCTCCAGAAATGCTTTATTTGTATCTTGACCGCGGTGAAACAAACAGCATTGACAATAATCTAATGTTTTTTGCCGAGCCTGGAAATATGACAATCAATACAACGCTCGACAAGTTCTTTGCTGACGCAAAAATTACCGGATCGAAAAACCAGAAAGCTTTTGAAGATTACCGCAAAATCATGTCTCGTTTTTCAGACAGCCAGCTTGCCTTGACCGAAGAAAAGCTTCGTGCTTTTCAATTTAACCGAGCAGCGAATATTGATGTTGATTCTGAAAACGCCAAACTTTTAAAACGTAAGTACCTTTTTGCGATTAATTTCGCCATAAACAACAAAGACAAAGAAATTGCGCCTTATATCGCCTTATCTGAAGTTTATGACGCCAATATAAAATACCTGGATACTATCAACAATTCATTGACGCCAAAGGTTGCAAAATCTAAATATGGAAAAATGCTTTCTGAATTTATAGAAAAAAGGAAAGAAGCTGAACAGAAAAAATAAAACCAAAAAAACCGCTTGAAATTAATCAAGCGGTTTTTTTATGCCTTGCCAAAACAAGAAATAATATTAAACCAAAAAACCACCACATTGCTGTGATGGTTTCTTTTTAAATGAGCCGATAGAGGGACTCGAACCCACGACCTGCTGATTACAAATCAGCTGCTCTAGCCAACTGAGCTACACCGGCGTCTCATTCATTACGGGTGCAAATATAAGTCTGATTTTTAATTTTCCAAAAAAAATCTGCACTTTTTTTTATCTTTTTTTGACTACAAAGAATTGATTTTAGCAACCAATTGAGTAGCAGCTTGTTCTAATTCTGAATGAATTTGTTTGAAGTGAGATTTTTTGTTCTCAACGTTCTTAGCGTTCACTTTTGCGATCAAAGAATCGAAAGTAACGATTGCTTCGTCGATCAAAGCTTCAGAAGCTTCAGTTGGTTTTCCTGCAGTTGACATTTCCCAAATGTATACTGCTTCAATAATATCTCCTAAAACGTAGTTGATGTCTTTCTTTAAATTCTTAACGTTTGCCATTTTACTTTAAATTTTAATTTGCGATTGCAAAATTAAGCATAATCTTTCTATTTGAGGCTATTAAATGTGAATTTCTAAAAGAACTGCCTCGCCTTTCAGATTATAGTTTTTCAATGCTGCAGGAATTAGAATCGTATCTCCTTTTTTATATGACCACTTTTCTGAATTGTATTCCAATTCAACATTTCCTTCCATACACATATAAACAGTGAAAGAATCATGCGCATTTTCCACTTTTGCTTCCCCTTGAATGGGCAAATAACTTGTGATAAAATAAGGACAATTGACCATTTCATTGCTAACATTTACCTTTTCAGAATATTCTTTTTTAGTTTCTGTCGTATTATAATTTATCGCGTCAAGTGCCAAATCAATGTGCAATTCTCTCGATTTTCCTTCTGCGTCAACCCTGTCCCAATCATAAACCCTATAGGTAATATCGGAAGTCTGCTGGATTTCAGCAATTACAATTCCTGCTCCGATGGCGTGAATCGTACCCGTTTCCAAAAAGAAAACATCACCTTTTTTCACAGGAACTTCCTTTAAAATCGAAAGCAGTGATTTTTCCTCTAGCTTTTCAAGATATTCTTCCTTGCTCGATTTTTCTTTGAAACCCACAATGATTCTGGCATTTTCATCGGCTTGCATAACATACCACATTTCAGTCTTGCCTAAAGAATTATGGCGCTTTTTAGCCAATTCATCATTTGGATGCACTTGAATCGACAAGTCATCTCTAGCGTCTAGGAATTTAAAAAGAAGCGGGAATTCAGTTCCGTATTTTTTGTAAGCTTCTGCACCAAGAATTTCTTCAGGAAAAGATCTAATCAATTCCGCAAGCGATTTTCCTTTGTATTCTCCATTAGAAATTACGCTGACATCCCCAGAAACAGTAGATAATTCCCAGCTTTCGCCAGTCGTATCCGATTCAATCGGCTTATGAAAAACCGTTTTTAGTTTGGTTCCGCCCCAAATTCTGTCTTTTAAAATTGGATCAAATTGTAAAGGATATATTTTTGCTTGCATGATTTTATTTTTTGAAATACAAATTTCGTGATTTAGCCGTGGCTTCTGTAGTATTATTTTATGAATTGTTTATAGAATTTATACTTATACATTCAAGTAAAAACTATTCTCCTTTATAAGTAACAAAATTTCGAGGCGTTTCATATAAAACAACTTCCAAATCCATATCAGGATCAATTCTTTTTCGGATTTTATTCCAAATCACAACGACAATATTTTCAGCTGTAGGATTCAAATCTCTAAATTCAGGAACATCCAGATTTAAGTTTTTGTGGTCAAAAGGCTTTTCAACCTCATCGAGAATAATATCTGCCAAATCTTTAATATCAATTACATAACCTGTGTCAGGATTGATTTTTCCCGTCACGCTTACGGTCAATTCATAATTATGCCCGTGGAAATTCGGATTATTGCATTTGCCAAAAACCGAATCATTCTTTTCATCTGACCAATCTTTTCTGTAAAGGCGATGTGCGGCATTAAAATGTGCTTTTCTGCTAATAGTGACTCTCATTGGATTTTGGATTTATGATTTTGGATTTATGAATCTCGATAACTTTTGCCTATTGCCTAATTCTTATGTTCTTCTAAAAAATGATAAAATTCATCAAAGATAATCTTGAACCAAACTGTATAAATCGCTGGATTTCGCTGCATATCTTCTTTAATTTCATCAATATTCATCCACTTCCAGCTTTCTACTTCTTCAGGATTTATGACCGGCTCGCCATCAAAATAGCCAATCATCACATGGTCTAATTCATGTTCGGTCAATCCGTTATCAAAAGGCGCCTTGTAGATAAAATGAAAAAGTTCTTTTAATTCTGTAGAAAAACCCATTTCTTCACGCAATCTACGGTTTCCGGCTTGGATATTTGTCTCGCCCTCGCGCTGGTGACTGCAACACGTGTTCGTCCACAACAACGGCGAATGGTATTTCTCTGAAGCGCGCTGCTGCAGCATCACTTCGTTTTTTGAATTTAAGATAAATATCGAAAAAGCTCGGTGAAGCTGCGCTTTTTCATGAGCTTCCAATTTAGGCATCAAGCCAATCTGCTCGTCTTTTTCGTTAACCAATATTACTTTTTCTTCTGTCATAACTTTTTATAGCTTGTCAAAAATACGAAAAAGAAATTGGTTGTAGAAATTGGAGTTGTTTGTAAGGAAATTACGTTTATAATTTTGTGTATATTTGAATAAGCATCATAAATTTTGTAATTAAAAATTGTAGGTGTTTTATATAATATTAAGCTTAAAAAGTAAAAAATGGCAAATAATAGAGATGATTTCAAAAAAGTTACTATTGAAGTTTTACCTAAAAGAGTTGGATATTTATGTTCTAATCCAGATTGCAGAAAGCTGACAGTTGGCGCAAATGAAGTTGCAGATAAAGCTACTTCGATAGGTATTGCAGCTCATATAACTGCCGCTTCAGGTGGCGGACCTAGATTTGATGAAAATTTGACAACTGAACAGAGAACACATATTGATAATGCTATTTGGCTATGTAGTAATTGTGCAACATTAATTGACAAAGATGAAAAAAAATATACTGTTGAAATTTTAAGTAACTGGAAAAATTCTGCTGAAGAAGAAAGTTCAAAAAAATTAAATGGAGAAGTTCAAAATAAAAAAGTTGAAACTCCTTTCATTGAGGCAGACTTAATTTGGAAAAATGGAGGTCGCTATAACCAAGGTTACAGTACAAGAAATCCAATCGAAGTAATTGATGGAAGAACAGTTTACGATGTAAGCAACCATCCAATAATTCATTGGGAGATTGAATGGAGATTTAATTTCACAATTTATAATAATTCAAGTTTTCCTGCTTATAATGTGAGTGTAGAAAGTATCGGAAAAGAACATTTTACACATATTGACAAACTCAATAAAATAAACAATATACCTCCGTTTCAAAATATAGATTTGACAGCAAAGTATTCTCTATATCATGAAGGAATAAGCACAGAAGCTGATAAAATAATGAAGCATAGAATTCCCGAAAAGTTTAATGATTTAGTATTGAGAATAAAATATTTTGATGAAGCTAGAAACGAACATGTTACTCTTTTAAAGATTGTAAATGGAGAATTAGTTAACGAAAAAGAAAATAGCTTATAGCCATTTAGCGAATTCCAAAAACTCAATGCGAAAAACCCAACCAAACACTAACCCCAATTATCAAAACCACGATTAAAGTAATCCCCACATACAAATAATCTTTCTCCAATAAAAAAGAAAACAGCGATAAAATCATGCGTAAAACGGGCGTGCGAACCAATAAGATAATTCCTAAGAAGAGAATATTAGAGATTCGCCTTGAAAACACCCAAACTCTCCCCTATTTTCAACGCACATTTCTCCCCATCAATCGCAGCAGAAATAATACCTCCTGCATAACCTGCCCCTTCTCCGCAAGGATACAATCCCTTTATCTGAACGTGTTCCAAAGAAAAATTATCTCTCGGAATTCTTACCGGTGAAGAAGTTCGTGATTCTGGCGCATGAAGTATTGCGTCATTGGTAAGGTAGCCTCGCATGGATTTCCCGAATTCAGTAAAACCTTCACGCAATATCTGTGTAAGAAAGCCTGGGAAAACTTGTCCTAATTCTACTGAAGTCGTTCCAGGAACATAAGACGTTTTTGGTATGTCTGCGGAAACTTGGCTTTTGGTAAAATCAACCATTCTTTGTGCCGGAACTTTTTGCGTTTCACCTGCCAAATGCCAAGCTTTCTGTTCGATGCTTTTTTGGAATTCCATTCCGGCAAGCGCTCCGAATTTTGCATAAGGCTTGAAATCTTCCAACTTTAATTCGATTACGATTCCTGAATTTGCAGTTTCCTGATCACGTTTTGAAGGCGACCAACCATTTGTCACAACTTCGCCCGGACTTGTGGCACAAGGCGCAATCACGCCACCCGGACACATGCAAAACGAATACATTCCACGGCCGTTTACCTGTTTTACAATCGAATAAGGCGCCGGTGGCAAATGCTCGCCACGGAAATCACAGCTGTATTGAATGCTGTCGATCAACGTCTGCGGATGTTCAGCGCGAACGCCCAAAGCAAAAGGTTTTGCTTCTATAAATATTTTTTTTCTGTCTAATAATTCAAAGATATCACGGGCCGAATGACCTGTTGCCAAGATGATTTTCTGGGCATTGATTATATCTCCTTTTTGAGTTTGAACACCTTCCACTTCATTATTTTTCACAATAATATCGGTAACTCTGGTTTCAAATAAAACTTGTCCGCCGAATTCGATGATTTTCTCACGGATGGATTTGATAATTTTCGGAAGCTTGTTCGTTCCGATATGCGGATGTGCTTCGACCAGAATTTCATCCGAAGCGCCGAAGGCTACGAAAAGTTCGAGAATTCGGTCAACATCACCACGTTTTTTAGAACGGGTGTATAATTTTCCGTCAGAATAAGTTCCGGCACCACCTTCTCCATAACAATAATTAGAATCTTCATTGACGATGTGGTCGCGGTTGATGGCTTTTAAGTCACGCCTTCTTTCCTGCACGTCTTTCCCTCTTTCAAGAACTATTGGTTTTAATCCGAGCTCGATTAATTGCAATGCTGCGAACAGTCCCGCCGGTCCGGCGCCGATAATGATCACTTCCTGCTTGCCTGAAACGTCTTTATAATGTGGCAATTCCAGCTTTGTTTCTTGAAAAGCCTCTTTGTAATAAACGGCAAGTTTCAGGTTTATTTTTACTGATTTTTGGCGCGCGTCAATGGACCGTTTCAGAATTTCGATGTGGTTGATTTCTGAAGGTTTTACCTGCATTAATTTGGCAACCTGTTCTTTTAATAATTGCGGATTTGCAGCGACATCTGGTGCAGACTGTATTTGGAGTTCTCTTGGCATGGTGCAAAGGTAGAAAAATTTAGAATGCTTTTTCTTTTGATTTTTTTGTGAGAGATTTACAATTTAATTTTTTCTTTTGAATCATTTATTTTTGTGTTTTGAACCATTAAGATATGAAGGAAAATTAAGTTTATTGCAACGTTTGTTCATTGCCTTTTGCCACAAAAAAAAGGCTCAACTTGCACTGAACCATTTTTAAGAGAAAAATATATTATTATTTTTTGATAATCTTATTGTTTATCACTTGATTTCCGACTTGCATTTTAACGAAATACATGCCGTTTTGCAATTCTGAAATTGAGATTGCCTTGATTTCTTGAGCGTTATTTATTTGTTTAACCAAAGCACCAGTTATTGAGTAAATCGAAACCGATTTAATTTCTTCATTGCTTTTGTTTTCAATGTTTATAATCGTTGGCGCAGGATTTGGATATAATGAAACTAAATTTCTGAAATCATTATTTTTTACTCCCAAAGCTACTGCAGAGTCAAGATAATCTGGAATTCCGTTATTATTTGTATCATCATCAGCAGGATTATTATTGTGGTTATAATCTTCATTGATGGTCAAAATGCCGTCGCCGTCATCGTCATTATCTAGGTAATTTGGAATTCCATCACCGTCAGTATCTAAAAGTACATTTGTATTTCTGCCGGTATTAGTAAAAACATATTCTGCCGAAGTAAGAATCATATCGCCATCGTCATCATTGTCTAAGAAATTCGGGATTCCGTCAACGTCAGTATCGTCATTTTCTAAATTTCCGTCACCATTCAAGTCTTCTAAAGCAGTTGGTATTCCGTCTAAATCATAATCCACATTGTCATTACAATTAATTGTTTTCAGGATGACTTCAATAATTGACCCATCACTTTTTCTGCCATATATTACTTGACGATCAGCAAGAATATTTGTATAAGTTGTTGGAATTGGAAATATTTCAGCATAAGCATTCGCTAATGTTTCATAAAAATTCATGGTTGGAGCACTAAGATCATTTCTAACAATTTGGAGATTAAAAGTTTCAGCACCGCTTAAATCTGCATCACATTTAGTGTATTTGTAAATTGGAAACGTATTTTGTAAAGTTGGATTAAATCTCCATCCTTCTTGTACAGCATTCCAAGCAACAGCATTTCTTCCTGGAGGAGTTATTGCGATTGTTCCTGCTTCATTTACTATTCCGATTACTGCTTTTCCACTATTCCAATTGGTACAAACTGGTTTGTTTACAATTTGGACATCTATAATATTCAGCGTTTCATAAAGTACAACTTGAAAAGTACTTCTTAAAGCCAGACATTGAAACTGTGGCTGGTTATCAAAAAGTAATACGAATTTTCTGTAAGGCGCGTTTCCAACAATGGAATAGCTAATTGCCCCTGCAGCAGGAACAGTAACCACATATTTCATATCGTGATAACACGCCATGATGGAATTTTTTATATCTATATTAATATTCGGAAATTGCACATTTACTTGGTATGGACCTATCTGACCTGCACGATTTGTTCTAAAATCTATATACCCATTTGTACTTACGACCATTTGATTATAAGTGTTTCCGAAATATGTAAAATCAAAACCTATATTCACGACTCCAGAATATTTATCGTCGTCAGTGGGCAACGACATTTGATTTGGCAAAGTATATACTTGATGCGGAATTGGAGTCACAGCATAGTTGGTTTGTGCAAAGCTATTTATGGATGTCAATAAAAAACTAAAAACCAGCACTAAATTATTTAAGTAATTATGTTTCATATATTTAAATTTTACCAAAAGTACAAAAAATCCTATGTTTTCCTAATTTTGTATTGTAAAGCGTATCTTAACTTTTATCTTTCGTAATTTTACAGCTTATTATTAAACCAATGTCTAGAAAAATAAAATTGATTTGGGATTTTCGCGGGCCAGCTTCAGCAAAAACGGCTGAACATCATGAAATCCACTTAAAGGAATTTATTCAGATGGAAAAGTTTCCATTGAATATTACCGGTTTTGAAATTATAAACGAAATGTTCGCCATTGCTTTTATGGTCGTGACAGATGAAAACATGATTGCTGTGAGAGATGCTCTGAAACCGCACCGCGGGGAAGTTTATGAGGAATAATAAGGATGCCTTTCGACATCCTTTTTCTATTTTAATTTGCTACTTCGCTTATAAATTTAATTCGCATCAGTCTTAATTCTTCGATATCATAATCTCCGTCGAATTCTTTCAGTGCGTCCTTAATACTGTCAGATTCAGATTCCATGAAATATTCTTGGATTTCTTCTTGCTGGTCTTCATCGAGGATATCGTCGATCCAGTATTTGATATTCAGTTTGGTTCCTGAATAAACGATCTGTTCCATTTCTTTTAAAAGCGCTTCCATGTCAAGACCTTTTGCTTTTGCAATATCGTTTAGCGAAAGTTTTCTATCGACATTTTGAATGATGTATAATTTCAATGCAGAGTTTGCTCCTGTTGACTTTACAACCAAATCATCCGGACGGATGATGTCGTTTTCATCAACATATTTTGCAATAAATTCTACGAAATCTTTACCATACTTCTTGGCTTTTCCTTCACCGACTCCGTGGATATTTCCTAATTCAGTAATTGAAATTGGATATTTCAACGCCATGTCCTCCAATGAAGGATCTTGAAAAACCACGAAAGGCGGCACGTTTAATTTCTTGGCCACTTTTTTACGCAGATCGCGCAACATTCCCATTAAAACTTCATCAGCAGTTCCTGTAGATTTTGCTGCGGTTACGATTGCCGTATCTTCGGTTTCATTGTATTCATGATCTTCAGACATTGCAAAAGATTGCGGTGTTTGTATGAAATCAGCTCCTTTATTTGTCAATTTTAGAATTCCGTAAGTTTCGATATCTTTTGACAGATAGCCTTCCACTAAAACCTGGCGGATTAAAGCCATCCAATATTTTTCTTCAAAATCAGATCCTATACCAAAGAATTTCTGGGCATCTGTTTTGTGTGCTTTTATGGTCGCATTTACCTTTCCTGTCAAGGTAAAAATAATTTCTTTTGATTTGTATAGATGCTTTGTATCGCGAACAACTTTCAGCAATTTGACCACTTGATCTTTCGCTTCCACTTTTTTCTTCGGATTGCGAACATTGTCATCCATGTCAGCACCTTCACCAGTTTCACTGCTGAATTCTTCTCCAAAATAATGCAATAGAAATTTCCTTCTAGACATAGAAGTTTCTGCATAAGCCACGACTTCCTGCAAAAGTGCAAAACCAATTTCTTGTTCTGCAACTGGCTTTCCAGACATAAATTTTTCTAGCTTTTCTACGTCTTTATACGAATAATAAGCAAGGCAATGCCCTTCGCCGCCGTCTCTTCCTGCTCTTCCCGTTTCTTGGTAATAGCTTTCTAGAGATTTTGGGATATCGTGGTGAATCACAAAACGAACGTCTGGCTTGTCAATTCCCATCCCAAAAGCAATGGTTGCAACAACGACTTCTACGTCTTCCATCAAAAACATATCTTGATGCCTGGCTCTTGTTTTTGCATCTAAACCAGCATGATAAGGCACGGCACTGATTCCGTTTACTTGCAAAACATTGGCTATTTCCTCTACTTTTTTACGGCTTAAGCAATAGATAATTCCTGATTTCCCTTTGTGCTGTTTTATAAATCGAATAATATCCGACTCAATGTTTTTGGTTTTCGTTCGTACTTCATAGAATAAATTTGGCCGGTTAAACGACGCCTTGAAAGTATTGGCCGTCACCATATCCAAATTTTTCAAGATATCTTCCTGAACTTTTGGAGTAGCAGTTGCTGTCAAGCCAATCACCGGAATATCACCCAATTGCTTGATGATAGACCTCAGATTTCTATATTCTGGACGGAAGTCATGTCCCCATTCTGAAATGCAATGCGCTTCATCAATGGCAACAAAAGAAAGCGGAACGCTTTTCAAAAAAGTGGTATATTCTTCTTTCGTAAGCGATTCTGGAGCAACATATAGTAATTTTGTAATCCCTGAAACAATGTCTTTTTTGACTTGGGCAATTTCTGTTTTGGTAAGCGATGAATTTAAAACATGAGCGATTCCATTTTCAGAAGAAACACTTCTAATGGCATCGACTTGGTTTTTCATTAAAGCAATCAGGGGGGAAACTACGATGGCAGTTCCTTCTTGAATTAACGCAGGCAATTGATAACAAAGCGATTTTCCGCCTCCTGTGGGCATGATTACGAATGTATTATTTCCTGTTATGATACTCTTGACAACTTGCTCCTGCAATCCTTTAAATTGGCTGAAGCCAAAATATTTTTTTAATTCTTTATGGATGTCAATTTCGTTTGAATTCATTCTTTTTTAATGGTATTTTACATAAATTTGCACCACATAAAGATACAACTTTCTTTTATACCCGCAAATTTTATAAAAAATCTGTTTTGACAAGAAAAGAATCCATATTGGCTACTGCCAAAAATACAATTATAGCTGAGAGTAAGGCCATTGCGAATCTTTCAGAACTGCTCACCGAAGATTTTGCCAAAGCCGTTGAAATCATTTTCCAGTCAAAAGGAAGATTGGTCGTGACTGGCATCGGGAAAAGCGCCATCATCGCCCAAAAAATAGTCGCAACAATGAATTCTACAGGAACTCCCTCGATGTTTCTGCACGCTTCTGAAGCCATTCACGGCGACTTGGGAATGCTACAAGACGGCGATGTAGCAATCTGTATTTCAAAAAGTGGCAACAGCCCTGAAATCAAAGCCTTGGTGCCGCTATTGAAACGTTTCGGAAATCCTTTGATTGGAATTACCGGAAATCTCACTTCTTTTTTAGGAAAAGAATCCGACTACGTCTTGAATGCGTATGTTGAATCAGAGTGCGATCCGATAAATCTTGCTCCGACGAACAGCACGACAGCACAATTGGTAATCGGTGATGCGCTTGCTGTTTGTTTAATGGAATTGCGTAATTTTAAGGCTGAAGATTTTGCGAAATATCACCCGGGCGGTGCTTTGGGCAAGAAACTTTTGCTTCGCGTAAAAGACATGCTCGAGCCAAATCGCAAGCCTCAGGTTTCGCCAGATTCTAGCATTAAAACCGTAATTGTTGAAATTTCTGAAAAACGTCTTGGCGTAACTGCGGTTGTCGAAAATGAAAAAGTAATCGGAATTGTGACTGACGGAGATATTCGAAGAATGCTAAACGACCGCGATTCTTTTAGTGATTTGACTGCAAAAGATATCATGACCAAAAATCCGAAGATAGTAAAATCATCAGATATGGTTGTGGATGCGCTGAATATTTTAGAAGATTTTTCTATAACACAGCTGATTGTTGCTGACAATGACGAATATTTGGGCGTAATTCATCTTCATGATATTTTAAAAGAAGGAATCGTATAATGGCAAAAAAGAACACTAACGAAATGTCGTTTTTAGACCATCTCGAAGAACTGAGATGGCTTTTGATCAGAAGCACGCTGGCTATTCTAATATTGGCAGTAGTTGCTTTTTTCTTCAGCGACTTTATTTTCGACGAAATTATTTTCGGACCTAAGGACCCTAATTTTATAACGTATCACTGGTTTTGCGAAGCAAGCAAGCTTTTTGGAGCCGGAGATGAAGGATTTTGCAATCAAAAAATAACTTTTGACGTGCAAAGCCGTGTCATGTCTGGGCAATTTAATGCGCACATGTGGACATCGATTACGGCTGGATTCATTCTTGCCTTTCCTGTTATTTTATGGGAATTATGGAAATTCATCCGACCTGCTTTATATGACAAGGAAAGAAAAAATGCCAAATTATTCTTAGCCATTTCTTCCTTTTTATTTTTCTTGGGAGTTTTATTCGGCTATTTTATTATTACGCCACTTTCCATCAACTTTTTAGCCGGATATCAGGTCAGCGCGCAGATTCACAATGACATCGATTTAGATTCTTATATTTCACTGATCAGAAGCACGACATTATCTTGCGGACTGGTTTTTGAATTGCCAATCGTGATGTTTTTCCTTTCGAAATTAGGAATTGTAACGCCTACTTTCTTGAGAAAATACCGAAAACATTCTATCGTGGTCATCTTGATTATCGCAGCAATCGTAACACCTCCAGATATTGTGAGCCAAGTAATTGTGACTATTCCATTATTAATTTTATATGAACTCAGCATCTTTATTTCTGCCGGAGTTTTAAAAGCAAAACAAAAAAATGAGCAACTTAGTTAAAGAATTCAACGATTATCGTCAGGTAATGAACGAAAAATTGCTAAACGATAACAATAAAGTCATCAAGAGAATTTTCAATCTCGACACCAACGCTTACATGGAAGGCGCTTTGGATGTAAAAACAAAAGAACTTCTAGGTCTTGTGGCTTCAGCGGTTTTGCGTTGCGACGACTGCGTAAAATACCACTTGGAAACCAGCTTCAAAGAAGGAATTACAAAAGAAGAAATGATGGAAGCGATGTCAATTGCAACTTTAGTTGGCGGCACGATCGTAATTCCGCATCTTCGAAGAGCTTATGAATTCTGGGAAGCGCTAGAAGAAAATAAATAATTGTTAATTGCCGGATTTTTTAATCGATTATTTGTTTATTTGTCCAATCGATTAAACAACATACCGATTAAACGATTAAACAACAAAAAAATGGTTTTAAGAGCTGATAATTTAGTCAAGACATATAAAGGAAGAAGTGTCGTAAAAGGTATTTCTGTAGAAGTAAATCAAGGCGAAATCGTCGGGCTTTTGGGTCCGAATGGTGCTGGAAAAACGACTTCTTTTTACATGATTGTAGGTTTGGTAAAACCAAATAGCGGAAAGATTTTTTTAGACAATCAAGAAATTACTGATTTCCCGATGTACAAAAGAGCACAGAACGGAATCGGTTATCTGGCCCAAGAAGCTTCAGTTTTTAGAAAACTAAGCATTGAAGACAATATTTTGAGTGTACTTCAACTAACAAATCTTTCAAAAGCAGAACAAGAAGCCAAGATGGAAAGCCTGATTGACGAATTCAGCTTGGGACACATTCGCACGAACCGTGGCGACCTGCTTTCTGGTGGAGAAAGAAGGCGTACAGAAATTGCGCGTGCTTTGGCAACCGACCCAAAATTTATTCTTTTGGACGAACCTTTTGCTGGAGTTGACCCTGTTGCCGTGGAAGACATTCAAAGAATTGTAGCGCAATTAAAGAATAAAAATATCGGAATTTTGATTACAGATCACAACGTTCAAGAAACTTTGGCAATTACCGACAAAACGTATTTGATGTTTGAAGGAGGAATCCTGAAAGCTGGAGTTCCGGAAGAATTAGTTGAGGATGAAATGGTCAGAAGAGTTTATCTTGGACAGAATTTCGAGCTTCGCAAGAAGAAATTAGACTTTTAGACAAAAGAAGAAAGAGAAAAGAGTATATAAAAACCCCGAAAGTTGAATTACTTTTCGGGGTTTCTTTTTAGCTTTTGCCTCTTGGCTAATTACCATTGCCTATAACAAAATACCCTAATTGCTTCGGAGTTCCATTGTAAACATTGATATCGACAGTTCCTTTGATTCCTGGAACCGTGGCTTTTTCTGTAAATTGCCAGAACGTCCATTCGTCTTTTATGTTTTCTACGAAGAAATTATAATTCGCAATCCAAAACGTATATTCGCTAAATTCGTCTTCTAGAAAATCTGAATAATAACTTTCTCCTGAATAAATTATCGGTTTTACTTTGTAATGCTTTTCCACCCTATTCAGCCAGCGTCTCAAACCCACTTTCAAACTGTCAATGGATTGTTCTTCCGGCAACTTTTCAATATCTAAAACTGGAGGCAAATCCCCTGATTTCAGCTTTACATTTTTTATAAAGTTTTCTGCTTGCTCGATAGAATTTTCATTTGGCCTGTAATAATGATAGGCGCCACGAATAAATTTATGCTTTTTCGCTGCCTGCCAATTTTCTTTGTATTTGGCATCGACTTTATTTTTTCCAGCTGTTGCGCGAATAAAAACGAATCCGAGTGGAAAAGTTTCGTCGATGGTGTTCGCTTTTTTCCAATCGATTTTTCCTTGATATTCTGAAACATCAAAGCCGTAGACTTTGTTTTCGTGCTTGCTCAAAACTTGGTAAATTCTAAGGTCTGCAATTCTTCTTTCGTCTTCAGAGAGTTTTTTATCGGTTTTGAAACTGAAATAATAAGCTAAAGCTTCACGGTAATGATAAGCAGTTCCTAAGATTAAGAGGATGAAAAAGGCTCCAATGGAAAACTTTAAGACATTGCCTGAAAAGAAAGATTTTTTCTTTTTGGACTTTCGTCTTGTGGTTGGTTTTCTTTTTGGAATCGGTTTTTTCATTTCGTAAAAATAGATTTTTTTTGGATGTATTTATTTTTTGGAACGCAGATTTTATGCGGATGACAAAGATTCTTGCGGATTTTTTTCTTTCTTTATTTGGAACGTAATATTTATTCGCGAGGATTGTCGACAAAGATTGATCCTGACGTTTACAAAAAAGCGGAAAGTTTCTCAAATAGCCCCGATGGCGCCATTGTTTGAGCTCTTTCACGGCTTAACAAGGCCGTGAAAAGCGAGTGGCGCCAGCGGGAATTGCCTTTACTGATAATTTACTGTTGATTCGCTTCAAAAAAGAGATTGCTTCGTTCCTCGCAATAATTGACTTAGAGTGAATTTTTCTTGTTTGTAAAAACTGATAATAAGATGTAAAATAAGATCAGCAAAGGGATTCCTAAGATTTTGAAGAATATCAGAAGCAATAGTGAAATTGTTAAAAAGATAATCTGCAACTTGTTTTTAGCGAAGCTGAAGTTTTTTATTTTCAGGGAGAAAAGCGGAATTTCAGCATTTAAAATATAAGCGCTCAATAAGGAAATTGCTAATAAAACATATTCATTGCCCAAGGCTTTTGTGATGAATTCATATTGATTATCGAATAAAATCAACGGCAGACTCAATATAAAAAGAGCGTTTGCTGGCGTTGGCAAGCCGATAAAAGAATCAGTTTGGCGCACGTCTACGTTGAAATTTGCGAGGCGATAACAAGAACCTAATGTGATAATGAATCCTAAAAAAGGGAATAATAAAGTCGGCCATCCAAAAGATGGAAAACCTAAAGCGTGGTTCATCAATTGGTACATTACGACTCCCGGAACGACGCCGCTTGTGACCATGTCGGCCAAAGAATCGAGTTGCAAACCTAGCGGACTTGAAACTTTGAACATTCTGGCAAAAAAACCGTCGAAAAAGTCAAAGAAAATTCCGAGAGAAACGAAGAAAAAAGCGAATTTAAAGTCTTGGTGAAAGGCAAAAATCAGGGCAAAACATCCTGAAAGCAAGTTCAATAAGGTAATTAGGTTTGGAATTTGAGCTTTAATCCGCATATCTTTGGTTTTTGGTTGCAAGTCTGCAAATTTAGCACAATAAGTTTACAGTGCGTTGCGTTTCCTATTACAGATTTTATTTCAAGCGCGCTTTTGATGATTTTATTGTGAAAGAGAACGGAATAACTTCGATAAAATTTATATTTTTGAACAATAATACAGACATCGATCTGTAAAAACAATTTGCTTTGAAAAAACCTTTTTTAGTTGCTTTTCTTTTTGCCAGTTATTTCGCTAATAGCCAATCTGCTAGGAAATATTCCAATGAATTTATGAATATCGGTGTCGATGCGGCGGCTTTGGGGATGTCAAATGCGAAGGTTGCAAGCACAGATGACGTAAATTCAGGTTATTGGAATCCGGCGGGACTGATTCATCTTGAAGACAAGCAGGTTTCTTTGATGCACGCGAGTTATTTTGCGAATATTGCGCAATATGATTATGCGGGTTTTGCCATGCCGATTGACAACGAAAGTGCTTGGGGAATTTCTTTGATTCGTTTTGGCGTTGACGATATTTTAAATACTACTCAATTAATTGACAATCAAGGAAATATTGATTACAACAGAATCAGTTTGTTTTCTACGGCAGATTATGGTTTTACTTTTTCATATGCTAGAAAATTAAAAATTCCTGGGTTCCAGTATGGCGTAAATGCAAAAGTAATTCGAAGAATTATCGGAGATTTTGCTAATTCTTGGGGATTTGGTTTTGATGTCGGAATTCAGTTTGAGCGTGACGATTGGCAATTTGGATTGATGGTTCGCGATGTGACAACGACTTATAATATTTGGAATATTGACCAAAAGGAATACGAAAAAATCAAAGATGCGATTCCTGGAGAAAATCAAGAAATTCCTGAAGATTCTGAGATTACCATGCCGACTGCGCAGCTTGGAATGGCGAAAAAATTCATCATCCGATACGATTACAGCATTTTGGCAGCCGCAAATTTAAATATGCGTTTTTCAAGGACCAGTGACATTATTTCTACAGAGGCTGTGAGCATTGATCCTGCTTTGGGCTTTGAATTTGGATATACGGATTTGGTTTTCTTGAGAGCCGGTGTTGGAAATTTTCAAAAAACAATACAATTAGACGGAGGCGAAAGGGTCGGATTTCAGCCAAATATCGGCGTCGGATTCAAATATAAAGGAATTCAAGTGGATTATGCCTTGACTGATATCGGCGACCAAAGTGCGGCTTTATATTCTAATATTTTTTCTGTAAAAGTGGATTTGGGAATTTTCAGAAGATAATCTTTAATAGTTTACTAAACTTTTGCTGCTTGCATCGCAAACTCAAATCTTTTAAAGATATTTGTGCTTTAATTTCTTAAGCGATGTCAAGAATCAAATTCCTCCTATTTTTCTTTTTTCTAGTAGCAAATCCTGTCTTTAAAAGTTTTGGGCAAGGCGGTATTTTGTCTGAAGATTCTAAAATCAGCATTCTGACAATTGGAACTGCAAATGAATCCCACACGCTTTACGGCCATACCGGAATTCGCATTTTAGATGAAAAGCGAGGCATCGACATTGTTTACAATTTTGGTTATTTTGACTTTGAAACTCCTTATTTTCTAGCAAAATTTGTCAAAGGCGATCTCCAATATTTTGTGGCTACCAATCAATATTCCGATTTTGAGTATAATTACAGGATGGAAAACCGTTCGATTTATGAACAGACTTTGAATCTTTCTTTAGAGAAAAAACAACAGCTTTCAGATAAATTGCACCAAAATCTTTTCTCGCAAGAACGATATTACACTTATAAATTTATCGATAAAAACTGCACGACAATGGTTATCGATAAAGTGAATGAAGTTTTGGGAAGTAAAATTATAACCACAAAAAAACCCGTAGAAATAACTTATCGTGAGCTTTTAAATACCTATTTGGGGAATACTTTTTTCCAGAAACTGGGGATCAATATTATTTTTGGAGCTAAAACAGACAAAAAAGCAGAAGTCTTATTTCTTCCCTTAGAATTAATGCATGTTTTAAAAACTACTCAATTTGAGGGAAAGCCTTTAGTTTCAGAAACAAAAACCATTTTTGAAGCTGATGTTACGAAAAGGCCGACATCGCTTTGGGACAATTATTATGTCTTCTCTGCAGTAATCTTATTGGTTTTAGTATTCCGAAAAAACAGAATTTATTGCTTCTATTTTGCAATTCTGGCGCTTGTAGGAACCTTTCTTTCGCTTGTAGGATTCTATTCTTTCCACGAAGAAGTCAATTGGAATTACAATATTTTGCTTTTCAATCCTACGCTTTTGGCATGGCTTTACTTCTACCAAAAAAATAATACAAAATGGATTTATAACCTTTCCGTTTTTAATCTTGCTTGTATTTTGATTTATATCGTGATCGTGATCAATAAGGCGCAGTTGCTTTTATTGGTTCCGATTTTGATTACCTCCACTTTTATTTTGGTGAAATTTGCCAGAGCAAGTCGAAAAACAAACTCAAAAATAACTATTGCCCGCGGTAGAAAAGAATCGTGCTGATGGTTTTTATGGTAATATTTATATCGAGAGAAACGCTTCTGTGCTTGATATAATACAAATCATATTGCAGCTTGATCAGGCTGTCTTTGATGGAATCTCCATACGAATAATTCACCTGTGCCCAACCTGTAAGTCCGGGTTTGATAACGTGGCGGGTTTGGTAAAAAGGCATTTCTTTAGCAATTTGGTCTACAAAAAATGGTCTTTCTGGCCTTGGTCCAATTACAGCCATGTCGCCTTTCAGAATATTTATAAACTGCGGAAATTCATCCAGTCTTGCTTTTCTAAGAAATTTTCCGAAGCGCGTAATTCTCGCATCATTTTGAGTAGCAAAAACAGCTTTTCCTGATTCTGCATTTTTCACCATCGTTCTGAATTTCAGAATTTTGAACGGAATTCCGTTTTTCCCAACGCGTTCTTGAGTGTAAAATAAAGGACCGCGGTTTCCTAATAAATTTCCTAACAACACAAAAGGAAGAAAGCATAATCCTAAGGCAATTCCGAATAGCGATATCGCAACTTCAATAATTCTAACCAAAAGCATGTACAATTTATTGTGGTTGCTTCGGCTGAAAGGAAAATAGCGATAAAAATCCTTATCGACATATTGCACAGGAATTCGTTGCGTAATTGCCTCATAAACCTGCGTATATTCTCTGATAACAAAGCCTTGTTCTAGCAATCTTAAAAGTGCGTTATAAACTTCGACAGTAATTCCGTCTTTTTTTCGGGATGCGATTACAACTTCTGAAATACCATTTTCTCTTACAAAATCCTCTAATTCTAAAGCCGTAATATCGATAATACCGCGAACCGGATCTAAGTTGCATTTTGAATCAGAATTCACATATGCCAAAATTTTATAGTGCGGATCTGCCTTTTCAAGTGTTTTTGACAGCTCTTTTAACTGGCTTCGGTCGCAAACCATAATCACTTTTTTCACAAATCGATTCGAAGCTAAAAAACGCTGGTAGAATAATCTCCAAGCAAAAAGCGAAAGTGTTATGGCCAAAAAGAAATATACAATTTGAAGCCTGTTCGAAGGTAAAACCGGCGTCAAAATTGGCGTCAAAAGAAAAAAGAGTACCGTTGTCGAAGACGTAAGAAGTATGCTTTTTATAATATGGTATTGATGGCTAGCCGTTTGAAGATTATACATTTCGAAAACAGTGCCTAAAATATTGATATAGGTCGCCAGAACCAATGTCCACATGAAATTGGCTTTTGAGATGTGGAAATAATTGAATTTGAAAATCAATCCGATTATGTAAAGAGCAAATACGACAGTAAGGACATCAAAAATCCTTAAAAGAATTTTTCTCTCAGAAACTTCAAAATGGATTTTTTTAGACGAAGACATCTTCTTTCATGAATTTATTAAAAGCGGTGCAATTTAACTTTTTTTTATATCAAATTATTGTATTTAATTCAAAATTTTCGCCCAAGATGACTTAATATCTTGCCAGTCAAATTTCTCAGCTAACTCTCTGGAATTGTGAGATAAAGAATTCGCAAATTGAGAATTTTTTATTAAAAAATTTATTTCTTCTGTCATCTTTTTTTCGTCACCATCATTAACCAAAATTGCCGTTTTTTTATCTTCTACTAAAAAAGGAATACCGCCCACATTTGTACTTATAATGGGCAACCCCAAAGCCATGGCTTCAATGACACTTACCGGAGTATTGTCAAAGTGCGTGGTATTCAAGAATATATCATAATTTTCAGATAATTTCACCCAATCTTTTTTAGAAAGCCTTCCGGGAAAATTTACAGCAAGCCCCAGCTCTTCAGCATATTTTTTCGCTTCTGCCAAGCTTCCATCCTTTTCTGGACCGACCATGCATAAGGTAGCTTCCGGATATTCTTTTTTTATAGCATCAAATACATTAATCGCCATTTTTGGGTTGTAAATCTTAGCAAAAGAACGCACCCAAAGCAATTTTGGCGCTGCATTTTCACGAACTTTAAAAGGATAATTCTTAATTCCGATCGTATTTGGAATATAAATCAAGTTCTTAATATTTGCCAGTTCGAAATAGTGCATCAGGTATTTTGAAGGCGCCACATTCTTATATGAATTATTAAAAATCATGGCGCAAAGCTTAGGATTTTTCTTTAACCGTTTGGGAAGATCGCCGCCATGCAAAATAGGAATATATTTCAAGCCTAAAAATCTTGACAATTGGCTTACGGCAAAAGCATACCAAAAATTTGAAGTGCTGTAAGTATCAATAATCACATAATCCACTTTATTTCTAAATTGGAATGTTTTCAAAAGCATGTCTAAAAAACGAATCATCTTATTCTTTTTTGAAGAAGCATAGTAAAGTTTATAACCTTCTTCTTCAAATGACTGCCCTAAAGTTTCAATTGTAGTTGGAGTAAAACCGTGGATGGAGAGTTTATTTCCTATGTAAAGCAGGCTTTTCAAATGATTCAATTTTTAAGAGTGATAATGCATAAATAAAAGCAGGCGCCGCCAAACGCATGGCGGCGTGATTTATAGTCAGGAGCCAAAATGCGACAAAAGGAAATAAATAAAGATGTTGCTTATTTATTGATGACAATATTGTTGGCGTGAGCAATAATATCAAGAGTGCAAAAATGCCAAGAGTGCCATGCTCTGCAAGCATTCTGGTTATTTCATTATGCGAAGCAGCATTAATACCAGTTAATTCTTCTCGATATTCTCTGTTCTTCCCTACTCCAATCCCTAATATAGGATTTTCAAGAAACATCTGAAGTTCAGTTTCAATAAGTACTTCACGTCCTGAAAATTTACTTGCTTTTTGTCTTCCTCTCTGGTCTTCATTAGCATATCTTTTATCAATCAGACCGCTAGTTTGATAAGAACTATAGGCCCAAACGCCAATAAATGCAACTGCAGCAAAACCAGTAATTAATAAAAGTTTGCTTTTTCCTCTTGCTGTGCTAACCATTGACAATTTAATGATTAAAAGCAAAATCATTATGCCCCCAGTCAGTACGCCTCCACGTGAAAAAGTAACAATTCCTCTGAAAGTAACAATGCAAAGAAAAAGAGCATTTATTAAGAGTAAAAATTTATTTCGAGAATAAAATATTGTTCTTACAAAAAATAAAAAAATTCCAAGTCCTAATATGGTAGAAACTTGATTTGGCCCATATCCTCCTGATGTTTCAAAATTTGAGCTCGTTCCGGTAACTACTTCCTTGACACTTGGCGTGTATAAATACATGTAAGTGATAGTGGTAATAATCGGAAAACCCATTGCCAACAAAACATTATCCATTTGGGATTGAGTCATTTTTCTTTGGTAGCAATAAATAGAGCAAACAGCAAGACAAATTGGTCCGATTATATTAAATATGATTGCTTTTCTAACGTTTGTCCCTATATCTAAAGTAAACGTTGACATGATAATCCCAGGAACCAATAACAATAAATAAATCCAAATAGGAGCTGCATTTTTCGAAAAACCCCTATAAAACATGCCTAAAAACATAAATAACATTACAGCATATTTTACGAATTCACTTAGTATATTACCTTCGTTCATCCTTAGCAAAACTTCTGCACTAACTAAATAAGCACTAACTATAATAGCTTCGTTATTCTTATTTTTATTTTTTACAAGATATAGAAGACCGATAATGACTATCGATATATTGTAAACCTTGGCCATAAAAGGTACAGCAAAAATAACTAATCCAATAAAGACATGTATTAGTATTAGTCCAAAATAGCCTAAAGTTTTACTCTTCATAATTGTTTATTTCCTAAGAAATTGAATATACGATTTTATAACTGCCTTGTCAGTATAATTTTCTAAAACCGTTTTACGCAGGTTTTCAGCAAAAGTACTTATAATATTTGCACTATTTTGGATTAGCAAATTTAGCTTGCTTACAATCTGCTCTTCATCATTCGGAGAAAAAAGCAAACCGTTTTCTTCTTCCTTAATTATTGTAGAGCAAAAGCCTACGTCAGTACTTAAAACTGCTAATTTAGCATAACCATATTCCAATAAAGTAACCGGAAAACCTTCATAAGTCGAGCATAAAGTTCCAATTGTTGCTTGATTTAAAATGGCAAAAGTATCAATGCAACTTCCATATAAAAACACATTATCGTGAAGCTTATTTTGATCTATAAATCTTTTAATAGCATCAGAATACCCATCTTCATAATCTTTTCCTACCAAATGCAACGACCATTTTTTTGAAACTGCTTCTGATTTTTGAAATGATTTTAAGAACTGAAGATGATTCTTAGGATTTTTCAAATTAGCCAAAAAAACAATTCGTTTTCCTGATTCGCCTTTAAGTTTTGTAAAACTTGTGCTATCATTTTCAAAAGCAATAAAATTAGGAAAATATTCAATTTCCTTGGTAAGAAGCACATCTTCCAACCATTTTTTATTTTCAAAATTAATGGTCAACACTTTTGAAAAAAATAAGGAAGCCAATTTTAAAGACAAATTCTTGTTTTTTGGCTGAAGATACCTCGCTCCAAAATGATCGTGCCAAACAATTTTAATCTTCGGATAGCTAAATTTGAGCAAAACTGCTGTAAAAAAAGAACTGCTGTGTGCGTGCACAAATTCAATTCGATTCTTTTTCACATAAGAACGTAACTTGAAAATCGCCTTGAAATCTAAAGTTTTCTTTTTATCTAAAAAAATATATCCGACTTCTGGATACAATAATTCTTTCAATTGCCCTTCTTTTCTTGTCGTGCACAAAGCAGAAAAAGAAATTTCCTTTTGCAACGCATTGGCATAATTGACAGCCATTCTTTCAGCCCCACCGGCATCTAATGAATCTATGAGTTGTAAAATTCTCATGATTGCAAAAGTCTTTTAATTTCAGATTCAAAAGTATCCAGCGTATAATTTCTTGACCAGTTTTCAGCCTTCAGAGACTTTTCAAAATAAGCTGCTTCATTATTTAGCAATTTGTAAACTTCTTCAGCATCCTTATCTATTTCCATGGAAAGAAGGATGCCTCGATTTCCAGAATCAAGCATATTTGGAACACAAGAAACTGCTGAAGAAATAGGAACACATCCCCAAAACATTGCTTCAGCAACTACTTTCGGCCAGCCTTCACTTTGAGAAGGAAGCATTAAAAAATGGGCTTTTTGATAGGCATTTCGCACAGTCAATTCATTTTGATTTCCGTGCAAAGTAATAATTTTCGAAAGATTATTTTCTGATATATATTCTTCTAATTTCTTTCTTTCAATGCCTTCACCGTATAAATCGAAATGTACATTGCAACCTCTTTTATGCAAGATTTCTACTAATTTCAAGGCATACATCGGCCTTTTTCCTGGCGATAGCGTTCCTGCGAAGACAAATTTTATTTCATCTTGCAAATTTCTTTTTGCAACTGGAGCTTTATCTGTTTCTCGATAAGTTGCCGTAAAAAAAGGCTTTATATTTTTGGTTTGACCTGCCCATTCGCCATAAACCAGAACCTGCATATTTTTTGTCAAAAAAGTATTTGAAAGTATCTTTTTCTGAAGTCGGTAGCTAAATGGCTGTTTGCTTTTAGAATCCCAATTCCCTGCATATTTAGCCGTTTTGGTCTTGCTCGGAAAAAAAATCTGGGCAATACATCCAAGCAAAGCCATGTTTCCAGGACATCTTAAATGAATATGATCTGCAGATTTCATTGCTTTTATTAAAACAAAAATATTGAGAATCGAATTGTAAATTGCCTTAAAAAGATTCTTTTTAGATTTGATATTAAAATCTGACAAAGCATAAAATTTCTCAATTTTGAAAGGAATTTCAGAAACTAAAAGTCCATTTGCCTCTTTCCATTCTACGCAAGCAAAAGAAATCTGTGCATATTTTTGCCAAATTGCCATCTCATTTACATAGGGAGAATAAGCATAAGTTTTGCCATCACGAAAAATTAAGGGAGCTGAAGAAACGACTAATAATTTCATTTATATATATCCAATTGAGCCTTTGTCAGAAATAATTTTTGCAGGAACGCCTCCAGCAATTGAAAAATCAGGAAGACTTTTATTTACAAGCGAGCAAGCACCCACAAGCACATTATTGCCAATGGTAATTTTGCCTGCAAGAACCGAATTCACGCCAATGTAAACATTATCTCCAATGATGGGAACACCTCTATTTTCGTCAATTCCTGAAACGCCAATCGTAACCCCTTGCGATATATTGCAATTGTCACCAATTATTGTTCTTGCGTTCAAGATTATTCCTCCAAAATGTCCGATATAAAAGGATTTTCCGATTTGTGCAGAAGCTGGAATTGAAATTCCGGTAACAATTTCTATCGTTTTCTGCCAAGGCAGAAAAAACAGCTGCATCAAAATTTTAAAAGGCTGTATTTTAATTTTTTTATAAAAAAAAGAAGCAATCCTATATTGAAAAATAGCCCAAAAACCTTGCGTAAAAAATACAATTATAAAGAAGTTGCCTCCGTATTTTTTATATTTTTTATAGTCAGATTTTATGTAGGCAAATAATGTCATTGCTTATTATTTTTGCTTTGGTTTGTTAAAAAAAAGGCTCATCCATCCAGCAGTTCTGCCAATGGCTTCTGTAAGCGCTTCCTTTTTCTCTCCGCTGGTAAATGTATTGCTAAATCGGATAAGCGTCAATAAAAAACTGATAGAATTCCATTTCAGCCTGTCTTTAAAATTTGGATTTGGATTTTTTACTCTCCAAACATACCAGCCGTTTCTGACTACCATTTTGCCATACTGATATTTGTTTGGTCTTCCGGCTGGATTATGATAGTGATTTAATTTAACCTTAGTGTTAATCACATTTTTTCCGAATTGCAAAGCCCTGACACTAAAATCTGCATCTTCATATAAGCCATAGCCCTCAAAATAAGGTGAAAATCTAAGTTGCTCAAAAACCTTTTTACGAAAAGAAAATGACATACCGATGAGCAGATCAACTTCATAGATTTTATCATTCATAGGGAATCCGCAAGTTCTTCCATGAGAATAATTTGGCATTTTACCTGGCCCTAAATGCGACTGCAATCCTAAATAATTTCTTGCCACATTGCGCTGTCCTTCTTTAATCACAAAATTTTCAAATTTAAAATATTTATGATTATTATATTTTATGTTTGGATCTGCCTGCTTCCACCTGTTCTCATTCACTGCGATCCCACCAACTCCAAAAATATCAGGATGGTCATCATAGGTTTTTATTAATTCCTCAAAATAATCAGGAAACAATTCTGTATCATCATCTAAAAAGCATACGATCTCTGAATCAGAGGCAACTCTTTCAATTCCAAAATTTCTTTGTCTTGTCAAACCTCTATCCTCAAGCGGGACTCTAAAATAAGATAGATTCTGAAAATTTTCAGCTTGAAGAGCTTTTTCGCTTAAATCATCGGGGCTTCCGTCAATAATTAATATTTCTGAAGGATACAGCGTTTGATTTTTAATTGAATTGAGCAACGTCACCAATGGTTTCGCCCGCTTATAAGTACAAATGATTAATGTAAATTTCATATAATAAATTACTTTAAAAGTAAATCTTTAAAGATATCTCAGTTTAATTTATTTGACCAATTATCACTTTGTTCCCATTGTTTTTGAAACATCTTATAATAAGAAAATGGATTTTTTATTTTCTGGAGCTTATAATACTTAAAGAATAGAATTGTTTTGAAACATGCTAATTGTTCTTTACTGAGATATGATTTTTTAAAATGCATTACTGTTGGCGAAGGCTTTGGCTGTATTTTTTCATTTTCCCAAGCAAATTTGAATTTAGTTCTAAAACCGCCAATTGGTGCTTTTAAATGCAATATTTTAGGCTCAGGAAGAAATAAAATATCATATCCTTTATTCCTCAATTGCATTCCGTAGTCAGCATCTTCACCAAAACCAAATTCATAAGCCATGTCAAATTTTACATTTTCAAGAGCTTCTTTTTTTACAAAACTACAGCCAGAGCCGAAAGTTTGCCATTGAAAAATAATATCTGAAGATGATTTCTCATTCGCTTGCAAACAATTAAAAGTAAAAGCTTCATTGCCCGATTTGGAGATGTTTTCAAAAGCTGCTTCAAAAAAATTTGGTTCAATTCTGATATCATCATCAGCAAAGAAAATCCAATCGCTCTGTAATTTTTCCAAAGCAATATTTCTAGCATTGCAAACGCCCGATCTATTCGTAAAAACATGAATAATTTTAAATGGCCATTGCTCGCTATCAATATAATATAAAGAAGAAACACTGCCTTCTTCAGGATTTTGTTCTACAATAATAACATTTTCTGGAAGCAAAGTTTGACTCGACAAATCTTTTAAAAAGTTAAACAACGGATCTTTCCTTCCTATTGTTGGAATTAGCACGTCAATCGTTTTATTTGATAAAATATTTTTTGTGCTGTTCATAGAAATTGCACTGAAATTATTCTCATCTAATTTTATTTGCCTCTTTCTAATACTTTTAATTGCAGAAAATAATAGAATTTGTCGTTCATATAAAAAGAGATTCAATAGCAGTAAAAATATCCAGCGTGAACGATAATGTTCTTTTACAAAGCAAAAAACCTGAGATATATCTGCTGTTTTGGTTTTTACATTTTCTATTTTATACCTTAAAAAATTAGGGTTAGAATAACAAAGTACGCCTAAGTTCAAAGCTGTTTTTGAAATAGAATTAAGGAAATAATCAAAATTTTTATTTGGTTTTATCTTTCCTTTAACAGCATTTAAAACTGATGCATGAATACCTCCAACCAAAGATGACATTTGCCAAGTTGGAAATGAAACACTTTTATTAGGTTTTACAAATAATGACTCATCAATATAGCCGATACTATCAGTCAAGTAATTTTCTTTACTCGGAGAAAAAGATGCCATAACTTTATTATGATGAAAAATAGCAGGAATTATTTCTATATCCAAAGCTCCTCTTACAGATTCTTCACACCAAATGATCAACTCATTGGGATTATTTTCAGCAATTTGAAATAGCAAATCTGAAATTCCAGCAGTACGTTTTTCTTCAGAATTTAAAATTTCTGTTACTTTATAATTATCATGATAAACTATAATCATAGCTTTATTAAGTTTGTATAGAATTCAATATTTTTATCGGCAACCTTTTGAATATCAAAAATTTCTGCAGCTCTTTTTTGTGCTTTTTCACCAATATTTTTCGTTAATTCATGGCTTTCAAGCAAATTAATTATCTTTTCGCCAAATTTAGAATGATCTTTTGGATCTGCTAAAAAGCCGCTTTCATTGTCAACCATCAATTCTTTTGTCCATCCAAAATTACTGCTTACAATAGCCTTGTGCATAGCCATTGCTTCAATTGTAACCATTCCTAACGTTTCTGCAAATGTTGGAAATACGCATACGTTTGCCTTTTTGATATAATCTTGAACAGTGGAATAAGGTACTTTACCAATATAATTTACATTCTGTTTTGTGTTTTCACTCAAAGAATTTTTCAACAGTTCCCAAGTTGATGCACTTTGGGTTTGAATATCAAAAGAGTCGCTTCCTATCAATAATAAAGTTGCTTTTGGAAATTTAGAAATCACTTTTTCCATAATTCCAGAAAATTCCAAAACGCCTTTTTTTCTAATAATTGTTCCTATATAAACGAGCAAACCTTCTTCAAAAACCTCAGGTTGAGGGTTATGAAAATCTTGAACGCTGATTCCATTTGGAATTGTAACTATCTCTTTTTTAATATTAAAAATCTCTTTTGTCAAAATCCCTGCAAAAGTAGTCGGTGCAACAATGGCATCGGCTTTTGAAATTCCAAGCTTCTCAAACCAAAAATTCTTGAATTTCTGTTTTCTTTTTTCAAGATTGCAGAAATAAGCATCGCTTCCATGCAAGCGGACAACCAATGGCGCTTTTAAGTTCATGAAAGCTGTTATTCCTGTCCAATCCGGTGCTTCTATTAATTCAATTTTATCTTCAGAAGTATAACGATTTATATATTTTTCGATGTGTTTTCTATAAAAATACCAAGTAGCAAAAGTGCTCCTTCTTGATTTTATAAGATGTATTTTGATTTTATTATCGAAAAAAATCGCATCTTTCCTTTGCCCATACACAAAAACTGAAACTGTTATTTGCTTCTCTGTCAGTGCTACCGCTAAATTTTTAATGCTCGTGCCAATTCCAGCAGCGTGAATTACTTGATCATGCGGATATTCGGGCGTAAGAAAAGCGATGTGCATTATTTTATTATTTATGAGAAGTTACTTGACGTTAATTATGTAGCCTTCAGAACCTTTATTTGAAATAACAGAACTCAACGGCGAGCCTACCACGCTATTATCTGGAACATCGAATGTGACAATTGCATTTGATCCAATCAGCACGTCATTTCCTATATTTATTCCCCCTAATATTACTGATCCCGGACCGATAAAGACTTTATTCCCTATTTTTGGTGTTCCTGCAGTATTTCCCCGGCTTAAAACTCCGATTGTGATTCCTTGTGATAAATTGCAATAATCACCAATTTCTGCATCGCCGTGTATGACTACGCCCCCAAAATGCCCGATGTAAAGTCCTTTACCAATTTTCGTTCTGTAAGAGATATCAAAGCCATATTTGAATTTCAAATTCCTAAGCCATAGAAAGAAAAAGTAAAAAAGCAGTCTATTTCTTCTTCTATAATATTGGCAATATCTTAAAATAATCGTGAATTTTAAGCCTGGCGTAATTCTCACATAGAAATAATTAATGAACATAAAAAAAGTAAGTTTCTTTTTTATGCCATATCTATATAAATCCTCTTCAATAATTTTGCTTAATTCCGACATATTATTTAGTTTCTATTACTCTCAATAATTTTACCCAAAGAAGCAATTATTCTAGAAGAAGCATTATTTATCGGATGAAGATTGATTTTTTCAAACCATTCTTTTGTGTATTTGCGATTGTCTTCCACCTCCATATCACGAATTATCGTCTGCAACATTTCTTTCGAATCTATCCAAAACACTGCTTTTTTAGCTGGCATGCTTTGAAAATGAACATATTTATAAACTTTTTCTACTGACCAATCTTCTTTTTCTTTATTTGCAACATCATAATTAATGTAAGCACAAGGTTTATTAAAAGCGATGTAGTCAAAAACCATGGAAGATCCAAGATTAATAACCATCTCAGTATTTGCAATTATGTTTAATAGCAGATCTCCGTCTTCTTTTGTTGGAATAATGGTACTCCAAGCTTCCCCGATTTTTTTCCAAAGCGGAGCAATTGCAACAATTACGTCACTATATTCTGAAAGAATTGCATCATACCGATCAGAAAAATCAACCGGACAACGCCTGAAAATAAGTCCCAAGTTTTGTCCTTCTTTATTGATTTCTCGAACGGCTTTGGCTGTGTCTTCTAGATATTTTGAATCATCTGGAGAAGTCGTCACGTCATCGCCTGAATAACAAATATACTTTCTTTTAGTTTCTAACTTATATTTAGCAAAAAAAGATTCTTTTGACATGATTTTAGCCTCGTCAGAATGTGCCTCAAATTGAGGAGTTCCTGTTACGAAAATCTGATTTTCTTTTATATAAGGATAATAAAACAGTAGTTCTTTTTTCATGTGATCGCTCCAGACAAAATAATAATCTGTTTCAACAACCATCATTGCTTTTGGCAAATTATCCCATGAAAATATAAAGGTTACAGTTGGTATTCCTAAATCTTGCGCTGCTAAAATTGGAGAAACTACAGAAAGATGCCTTTGATTTGTACAAAAAATCACATCTGGTTTTTCCTTTTTTAGTGTTTCTAGACTTTGCTGGTAAAAGGCCGTTTTGCGTTCTGTCTGCTTGATTTTATTCCTGACTTTTTCTAGACCGCTTTCAGAATTGTGAGTTTTAATTATTGCTTCTGTAAAAATATTTTTTAAAGCAATTTTAAAATTTTTATAAGAAAAAGGAAAACGATAGCTGTCATAAACGTTATCTTTTGTCTTCCTTATATTCAGATTCAGCTCAATGTGTTTTCTGGCATTTTTGTAAACATCAGTCAAAGGATGTGTTTTTGCATTTTTGATTTTTACCTCTGGAAAACCTAAATCATTAATTTCAAAGGGAGTATTGTTCCAAAAAACAACTTCAAAATTTTGCTTGATACCTAAATCATAAAAATTAGAATACGCAAAATTGCGCAGTCCTACTCCGTCGGGCAACAACACAAAAATCTTTTTTTTCTCCATAAATTCTATAAATAATTTCTTTTTATTTTGTCATACAACGAATGTTGCACAAAAAACGCAAATATAGAAATTTGAAAAGTAAAACTGGAATGTTACAAATTTATTATTGACAATATAAAGTAGCAGAATAGTATTGATCGCATCTATCAACTGAAATTATTTTTGATAGCTTATAAATTGATTAGAACAGCAGCTACTTTTTTTGAACAAAATTCCCTGCCATTTTTATTAACATGAATATTATCATAAAACATATCAGGAGATTGAATCAAATCTGAGTGATTTATAATTGTTCCTTCAGTATTTTTTGTCATTACAGAAGTAGCATAAATCGGAGATTGATAAAGAACTAATTTTATATTTTTCGCTTCGCAAAACTTCTTTATTTTTTGAAAATATGGATTTTTAAATTCCATATTTAGTGTTTCATGTTTTTTTTCATTTGGCTTTCCTAAATTTGGATAGCAGTAATTCCCTTTGTCATCAAACTGATTTCTTTTTTTTGGGCTGGCAATAGAAACTAATGAGGGATAAAATAATTCTGTATTATAATAACTTACTCCGATAAGCGGAAAATATTTTGAGAGCGATAATTTTTTAAAAATTCCTGTTTCAATGTTTCTATAATAATTTGCAACGCATTCTTCTTGCACATATGGCAAAAATCGATAATCATTATTATTTAATTCAGGATTCTCGTTTACCAAATCCCAAGGCGTAACAGCCAAAATCAAGCAATCTGTTTTTTTTCCAATAGCATAAAAATACTCAAGCATTAAATAATGCGAACTTAAAGAAGAATCATCCATGCTGATATTCAGCCCATTTTTATTAGTTAAAGAATCAATTAGTTTTGTATCAAGAGTTGTCAATCCTGTGCTAGAGCCTAAAACAGTATAATCAAAACTAGTTTCTTTGACACCATTTTTTACAAATTGGGGCTTATAGAAATAGGATTTGCCTAAGAAAAACAAACTAAGAAAAGCGATTGAGTTTAGTATTAAAAATAATACAACTGCATATAAACCTATTTTGAATAAAAATCTTTTCATAGTTTAAAATTGAAAATAGATGAAACTTAATTGATTTTTATAAGCTCCCATAAAAAACAACATAAGCAGCAACACAAATACGATCTTTTTAGAAAGCAAAACTTCAGAATTACCTCGTTTTAAATTACTCCATTCGATAGAAATTAAAAATAAAACGGAAACAAAACTGATTATTGTCAACAGTAAATATTTTGCATTCTTGAAGAAAAAGTGAAAAGAAATATCTTTAGGATTGAACATTCCGGCAATATATTGAACAGCTTCATGAAGATTATCTGCTCTAAAAAATACCCACGCTAAACTTACTAATATAAAAGTAAATAGAATTTTCGGGATATCTTTATACTTGTATCCTTCGTCAGCTAAGCTATTGCGATTTTTATTTGCCAATAATAAAGGCAAGAACAGAAAAGCGTGTATTGCTCCCCAAACGATGAAAGTCCAATTTGCGCCATGCCAAAAACCGCTCACTAAAAAGATGATGAAAGTGTTTCTTACTTTAAGCAGCATACTTCCATGGCTTCCTCCTAGCGGAACATATAAATAATCTCGAAACCAAGTAGACAAAGATATATGCCATCTTCTCCAAAAATCAGCAATGTCTTTTGCAAAATATGGGAACTTAAAATTTCTCAAAAGATCGATACCAAAAAGCTTTGAAGTACCTAAGGCAATATCAGAATAACCACTGAAATCACCATAAATTTGGAAAGCAAATAATAGGGCTCCGATCCATAATTCTCCAGCCGAATAATTTTGCGTATTATCAAAGAGCTGATTTACAAAAAAAGCGCAATTATCAGCAACAACTATTTTTTTAAACAATCCCCAGATTATCTGAAAAATACCTTCAACAGCTTTATCATAATCAAAAACTCTTCTTTTCTTTAGTTGTGGCAATAAATGTGTTGCTCTTTCAATTGGCCCGGCAACTAAAAGTGGAAAGTAACTTACGAACAGGGAATAATCGACTACATTTCTCTCAGGTTCGATTCGGCCTTTATAAATATCGATAACATAAGAAAGTCCGTGAAAGGTATAAAACGAGATTCCGACAGGAAGAATTACTTTAAGCGTCCAAAAGTTAGCTTGAAAACCAAAATTTGATAAAACATCAGCAAACGAATCAGCAAAGAAATTATAATACTTGAATATGCCTAGAAAGCCTAAATTCACAATAATACTGAGCCAGAACCAGAATTTTTTGCCTCCTGTATTTTTGGCTTCGTGCATTTTTATTCCTGTAAAATAGTCTAATGCTGTTGAAAACATTAATAAAAACAAAAAACGCCAATCCCAGCAAGCATAAAAAAAATAGCTTGAGGCCAAAAGCAATAGATTTTGAAGTTTCAGACTTTTTTTGTTCGTAATCCAATAAAGTGCGAATACTATCGGCAGAAACAATAAATATTCAATAGAGTTAAATAGCATTTATAATATATTTATTGCACTTGTTTTTCAATATCCCTAAACTGCTTCTGATGATTGATTTCCCATACATTTTCATTTTGTAAAAATTCTAAAAACAAAGATGCGCTGTTTCCATTTCCAAAATCTTGGTCAGTCTGGCTTATTTTGTGAGAGTCGATTATTTTTAAAGCTTCAATTATGCTTTCAGTCTTATAATCTACATTGACAATATCGGCATGGACAGCACGATTTTGCTGGCGAGTTCCAATATTTATAATCGGAATTCCATAATAAGGTGCTTCTCGAATTCCAGCGCTGCTGTTGCCTATTATAAATTGCGCATTTTTGAGCAATGCCAAAAAATATTCAAACCGCAGTGATGGAAATATTTTAAATCTCGGATTATTTTCTATTTTTTTATAGGACTCAAGGATGAATTTGCTACCCAAGTCATTGTTTGGATAAATTACGACATAATTGTGGTTGTCATGAAGCAACGCTTCTACAAAATCCTTTGCATATTGCTCCATATGTTTTGATTCAGTCGTCACCGGATGAAACATCGCAATAGCGAAATCAGAAAATTCTAAATCATAATGTTTTTTGGCTTCCTCCAAAGCTGGCAATTCTTCTGAAAACATAATATCGACATCTGGCGAACCGAGCGCAAAGACAGATTCAGACATTTCGCCCATCTGCAAAAGCCTTCTTCCCGCCTCCTCATTAGAAACAAAATGAATATGGCTTAATTTGCTTACGCTGTGGCGAATCAGTTCATCAACAGTTCCAGAAACTTCGCCTCCTTCAATGTGTGCCACGAGAATATTATTTAACGACCCAACAATCGCGCCCGCTAGAGTTTCTACGCGATCGCCGTGAACGATGATCATATCTGGCTCAACGCTTTTTGCAAATGCAGACAGGCCTTCGATGGTTTTCGCCAACGTAAGATCCATCGTGGTTTCATGCGTATGATTTGAAAATGTATGGATATTTTTAAAACCGCAACGCTCGATTTCGATTAAGGTATAGCCATATTCCTTTTGCAGGTGCATTCCGGTTACGGCAATAAAAACTTCGAAATCAGATGATTTTTCTAAAATTTGTATCAGTGATTTTATCTTTCCGAAATCAGCGCGAGTACCCGTTAAAAATAGAATTTTCTTCATAATTGCTTCTTATGACCAAAAGTCATTTGCATTTTTTATGGTAACAATCTTATCATTTTCTATATTTTGAAAAACCAAAACATTGCCACCAATTACCACATTATTTCCAATTGCAAGTTCTCCGATAATTGAAGAATTGGAATACATCGTGACATTATCCCCAATCTGATTTCCCTTGCCTTGTCCGTTTTTCTTATGTCCGATTGTACAACCTTGGTGGATTTTGAATCCCTTACCGATTTTATTTCGGCTTCCAATCACGGTTCCTTCGCCGTGGACAACGCAGAAACCTTTGTCAATTTCATTATTGAAATAAATTTCACAAGAACATAATTCTTTCAAAAGCCAATGAATCTGAAATTTTAAATCATCTAATTTACTCACATGCAATTCATTACCAAGCCGAAATAAAAAAACGGCAAGTTCATTATTATTCGTTTCGATTCTTATCTTGATTTCTTCAGCAGTAATTTCCGGAAAATGATATTGCACATCTTCCACCGTTTTCTGAAAGGCATTTTCAATCAGCATATCAGAAATCGGCTTGCTGTTGTAAACTTTAGTCAATAAAAATGCAACGAAATTTTTCATCTATTGAATGTCTTCCCAAGTTAATTGTTCATCATTTTCAATATCGTGTGCAGCCGTTTTTCCTAAAATAGAATTAAAATCTTCAGCTAATATTTTTCCAGTTCCAGGACGCTTTACCCAGATATTTTCTTTGGTAAAAACTTCTCCTTTTTTGATTGGATTGATAGTGCAGACCGTTGCAAAAGCAAAATCAATAGTCACTTGTTCTTCTTTTGCAGGTTCTTTTATTCCGCCACGCATCTGCCAAATTTCATTGCTAGAAAGAATTAATTCTTGGCATGCTTTTTCGTCCATACTGCAAACGATATCTGGACCAGTGCGGTTCATGTGATCGGTAAAATGACGCTCTAAAATCGAAGCTCCTAAAGCCACAGCTCCTAGGCACGCATTATTATTTAAAGTATGGTCGCTCAATCCAAAAACCTTGTCAGGAAAAGCTTCATGCAATTGTGTCATTGCGCCAAAACGCACCAAATGGATTGGCGTTGGATATAAATTAGTCGTATGCAATAAAGCCACAGGGACATTATACTTGTCAAAAACGGCAACTGCTTTGCGCACGCTTTCAATCGTATTCATGCCCGTGCTCATGATCACAGGTTTTCCAAAGGAAGCAATATGCTCTAAAAGCGGATAATTATTGCATTCTCCTGAGCCGATTTTATAACCCGAAATATCAAACTTTTTCAATCTTTCTGCAGCAGCGCGAGAAAAAGGCGTAGAAATAAAAATCATTCCTTTGCTTTCTACATAATTTTTAAGCTCTAATTCATCAGCTTCATTTAAAGCACAGCGCTCCATGATATCATAAATCGAAACATCGGCATTTCCTGGAATCACTTTTTTGGCAGCACCGCTCATTTCATCTTCAACAATATGCGTTTGGTGTTTTACCATTTCTGCTCCGGCTCTTTGTGCAGCGTCAACCATTTCTTTGGCTACTTGAAGCGAACCTTCGTGATTAATTCCGATTTCTGCAATAACTAAAGGTGGAAAATCTGGACCAATTTTTCTGCCAGCGATTTCGATATATGGTTTCATTTTTTAAATTATGAGTTATGAATTATTAAGTTATGAGTTATGAAATTGCCTTTTTACTTATTGCTTATTAAAAAAGAGGCGTATTCAAAGTCTTCTTTTGTATCAATATCTGCGTTTGCAAATGGGTGATCAACAATCAAAGGATATGCTTTTTCTCCTAAAATTTCATTCTGTAAAATTAAACTGCTTTTTGAAATATACAAGAGTCCGTTTTCAAAATAAAGCGGTTCTAAATCTTGACTCCGCTGTCCGATTTCATAATTGAATGGAATAAATTTTTGGTCAACTATTTTTCCGAATTTTTGATGATTTCTAGTAACTGTAAATAAACTATCGTAATTATTTTCATAAATCTCAAAAGCTTCTTTCAATAGCATTTTTGGCCGCAAAGGATTAGTCGCTTGAAGCAAAACCACACTTTCAACGCTATCTATATTTTCTAAAACGTGTTTCAAGGCAGAAACTGTAGGTTCTGAATCGCCACACAAATGCTCTGGACGATCAATTACTTTTGCGCCATATTCAATTGCAATTTCTTTGATTTTAGAATCATCCGTAGAAACATACACTTCGCTTATAATTTCTGAATTGGCCTTGGCATATAAAATGCTATGCGCCAGCAACGGAATTCCGTTCAAAAGCATGATGTTTTTTCCAGGCAATCTTTTCGAACCGCCACGCGCAGGAATTATGGCAATAGTCTTATTCATAAATGCTGTTTGCGGTTTCAAAATTCTTAAAAAACAACGGTTTTATTTTTTCTAATTCAGCATCAGAAAGATTCCACCACTGCAATGCTTCAATTTCTTGAATTATATGATCTGGGAAACGTTTTCTTATAATTTTAGCAGGAACGCCACCAACAATTGTATAAGGTGGAACATCTTTGGTAACCACACAGCCTGCAGCCAAAATAGCTCCATTTCCAATCGTTACATTTCCGACAATTATTACGTTATGGCCAATCCAAACATCGTTTCCTATACTAACTTTACTTGTTTCTTTTAAAACTTTTAATTCACCTTTGAAAAGATTATTATTAATATAAGTTGACATGTAATTCATTGGATGGTTTGTAGTATGAACAGCAACTCCTATCCCTAATTGGCAGTATTTACCGATCGTCACATCACCTGCAAAAAGATTTTCATGCCCTAAAGTCGTTGCATATCCAATCTTTATGTTCCCTACAAAATTGCATAAATCAGGAACAAGATTCTTTCCTTCAAAACTGGCATGCAAATAGCCTTTAGACTTATCTGAAATTATGGTTCCATTTTTCTTTTGGTCAGAAATATATTGCTTCCTTTTAAATCGAATGTAATATTTATATAAAAATTGCTTTATCATAATAATCCTTACTTAAATTACTTTCAATTTTTAATTAATTATTGGACAAATCTTGTATGCTTACCATGGTTTTAAATTTATCAGAACCTTCCAGCAAATCATTAAAATTACCTTTATCCATGATTTTGCCTTTATTCATCAAGACAATTACATCGGCATTTTTCACTGTGGAAAGTCTGTGTGCAATAATCAATATGGTGAAATTTCCTTGCAAAGCATCAATATTTTGCTGTATTGTTTTCTCGCTTTCTGAATCTAAAGCGGAAGTTGCCTCATCTAAAATCAAAATATCAATATTCTTGAATAATTCTCTTGCAATGGAAATTCTTTGTTTTTGACCGCCACTCAAATTTATTCCATTATTCCCTAAAACAGTATCTGCCTTTTCTGGAAGTTCTTCTATGAAATCAGACAGGCAGGCTTGTTGCAGCGATTTTTCGAAAAACATTCTGTTTTCAACTGTATCCTCTGCCCAAAAAGTAACATTATTAAAAATTGTATCATTAAAAATAACTGGATCTTGTGATATATAGCCAATTCGTTGCTGAAAAGTATTTACATTTAGATCTACAATATCATTGCCATCAATTGTTATTTGACCGCCAGATGGCTTCATCAAACCGCTTATAAGATTTACCAAGGTAGTTTTCCCGCTTCCGCTTTCCCCTACAAAAGCGATAGTTTGATTTTTCTTAATCGTCAAATTGACTTTGTTAAGAATCATGTTATTTTGATTGTACCAGAAATCAACATCGACCAGCTGAATATCTGATTTTAAAGAATCAAAATTCTTGGTTCCAGTTTCTTCAAGACCTTCTTTTAGTTCAATTTCGAATTTCGTCATGTTTTCCAATGAACCATAAACACTCAAAAAAGTATTATAGTTAGATTGAATTCCCAAAAGCGATGTCATAGCGCGGTAAAAAAACAAAAGACTTACCAAAACAGAACTTAGCGATCCTCCCATTACATAAATCTGCATAAGAATTACAATACACAAAATCGTAATTAGCAAAGGTTCTCTTGAAGCTGAAATTTTTGAGTCTAGTATTCCTAATTTGGTATTGTTTTCTTCTAATTCATTTATGCCGGCTTCCATTTTATGGACATATTTTTTCAGTGAACCAGTTGCTTTCAAGTATTTAAAATTGGCGATAAATTGTATAATAAGTCCTTGAAAATCACTGTTATTTTTTGTCAGCTGAGAAGATTCATGCTTGGTTTGCTTGTATAATTTCTTATAAATTAAATTAGACAGAACGCCTCCAAATGAAGCCAATAGTGCAAATTTCCAATCGACCATCAATGCAAAAAGCAGGTAAACCATTACAAGAATTATATTCTGGAAGCAGTTGAAATAACTTACATAAGCAATAGAAACTCTAGAAACTTCACCTGTAAGCGTATTTTGAATTCTACCAATATCAGAGCCTATAAAAGATTTATAGGAATATTTCGTAAAAAAAGTAATCAGTTTTAATCGCAACATTTTAGTAAAAAACTGCCTAACTTTTACTTTATAATAACTATTAGTATATACTGCTATTCCTTTCAATACAAAGAAAAACAGAAGAAAAATCAAGGAATTTATAATATTGAGCTTAATTCCTAAATTATTTATTGCTTCAACTAAAAAGCTCAAATTTCCTAAACTCTCAGAACCAACAGATCTGTCGCCATCAGCCATTTGCAGCAATGGGAGAAACATTGTAAGCCCAATTCCGTCTAAAAAACCGACCAATATGCTAAATACTACAACCAAAAACACTCGATAGCCTAAATACCTATAGAAATAAGAAAAGTTTTGAAAATATTTTTTGATGAACTGCTTTAAAAGTTTCACTTTATAAGGATTTAACTTAATGGTTATAAAATCAACTCCAAAGATAGTCCTTTTTCAAAACGGAGCAAATCATGGCCTATATTATTATTTTTTTACTAAAATGTAAGGAAGAGAAATCTAATTCATTTAAAAATGAGTAATTTTGCGGTAAATTAAATTTTAAGAAATTGTTTTCCTTTCTCAAAAATAAAAAAACACTAAGAGACCTTATTCCAGATAATTTTGTAGACATCCATTCTCATATTCTCCCAGGAATCGATGATGGCTCCAAATCTTTAGAAGATACTTTTTCTTTGGTAAATTCTCTCAAGGAAATCGGTTTTTCGCAATTTACCGGAACCCCGCATGTGATAAAACATGTTTGGGAAAATACCAGGACAACTATTGAAAATGCTCAAAAAGTTGTTCTCGATGGTTTTAACGAAAATAGTCAAAACATAAATCTGAGCATTGCCGCTGAATACATGATGGAGGAAACTTTTGTCAAGCTATTCCAGTCTGAAAAATTATTGACATTGAAAGACAATTATGTTTTAGTAGAAATGTCTTATCTCAATGCTCCAATCCAGCTTTATGATATAATCTTTGAACTTCAAGTAGCCGGGTACAAGCCTGTTTTGGCACATCCAGAACGTTATGTCTTTTACCATCACAACTTTGAAGAATATCAAAAATTGAAAAAAGCGGGATGCTTATTCCAGCTCAATCTTTTATCTGCCGTAGGCTATTATGGCAAAAATGAAACAGAAACCGCTCAAAAGCTATTAGACAAAGGCTTCATCGATTTTGTAGGCTCTGATGTACACCACGAAAAACATATTGACAATTTCAATAAAAAGATAATGCTAAAAAACTCGCTGCCTTTAATAGAAGCTATTAAAAACAACGAGTTTTTCAGAAGATAATCAATTATTATTTTTTCATTATTTTTTTATACCATGGCAACTGTTCTTCTTCCCTGCCATAACCGTAGCCGTAGCCATAACCGTAGCCATAGCTATAGTCTCTCGTGGTAAATGTATCATTTAAAAGAATAGCCATATTCGGCAGTTTCTTTTCATTGTATAAAGTTTGCGGAATTGAAAGCATGCGCTTGTCGAGATAATTTGCACGCGCAACATAAATAAATGTGTCCGCATTTTTTGCAATCAGCAAGGTATCTGTAACAAGGCTTACAGGCGCAGTATCTACGACGATATAGTCATATTCTTTTTTCAATGTCTCGAACATTTCATCTACTTTTTTTCCCATCAGCAATTCTGCCGGATTTGGCGGAATTAATCCCGCAGGAAGTATATAAAAATGTTCATAGTCTGGCTGTTTTACAATAAGATCTTCCAGCTTTTCACTTCCAGAAAGATAAGTTGTGATACCTTTTGCTGGAAGCGAAAGATATTCATCAAATTTTGGATTTCTAATATCCATACCAATCAGCAATACTTTTTTGCCTGATAAAGCAAATGTAGCTGCCAGGTTGATCGCAATAAATGTTTTTCCTTCCTTCGGAAAAGTCGAAGTCACAAAAATGGTTTTTGCCCTTCCTTCCGGAACAAGATTAAGCATGAACTCCAGATTCGTACGCACAATCCTCAATGCTTCTGCCGAACTTGAACGGCTATTTGACTGAATTAATTCTGAATGAGAGGCAGATCTTGGAACGTCACCAAGAAAAGGAACCGTCAATCTTTCTTCAATATCTTTACGGCTTTTTAACTTATTGTCAAGCAATCCCCTAAGATAAATTATTCCAATTGGAACTACGAGTCCGATTACAAAAGCAATCAGCAATACAATATTTCTTTGCGGCGAAACAGGAGTATGAGATGCCAAAGCACTGTCAATCACTTTTGCATTTTCAACTGTTGCGGCTAATGAGAGCGCTGTTTCTTCTCTTTTCTGCAAAAGATACAAATACAAAGCTTCCTTTACTTTTTGCTGGCGGTCAATGATTCTGAATTTTCTTTCCAATTCAGGAACTTGAGATTTTTTACCGCTTACAACCGAACCCTGTCTGTCAAGATCACGTTTTTTTATCGCCAATGAAGATTTAAAGCGAAGAAGGCTTTGCGTTACATTTTCTTTTAAAGCCTGAAGCTTATTATCTAAATTGATAACAACCGGATTGCTTGCTGTAGCGCCGGAAGCAATTCTCTCGCGCTCAATAATCAAGGAATTGTACTGCTCAATAGCACCCGAAGCACCTGATTCTCCAGAAAGCACATTCACAGGAACCGTTTCACCCGGACGAATATTTTTAAGATATTCAATCATCGAATTGACTATATTCTGCTGTGTTTCAGTTTCTATAATGCTTTTTTCATATTCAGTAGCACTTGCCATAAATTGCCCAGACTCTAAAGGAATATCGGTAAGATTATGTTGGCGTTTGAAACCTTCTACATTTTTTTCAACATCAGTAAGCTCTTCAGTTATCAATTCCAATCTTTGAGAAATGAAAATAGATGTTTTTTCAGAGACTAAATTTTTATCCTCAATCGCATCAGCATTGTAAATCCTCACAAGCGTATTCAAAAAATCTTCGGCTCTTGAGCTAATAGGATCAATTAAAGCAAGTTCAATTATGCTTGTATTTTTTCCTAAAACCGCAATCACCAAACGTGCTTTATAATTTTGAGCAACTGCTTCAACCGGATAAACGACGCAATCTACTGATGACAGCCTATCTTTAGATGACGAATAAAAACTACTTTTAGTCACCACGATCGATCCCGATTCAACATTAATTGTTTTATTATATTGAAAATCGCCGATTTCTTTTTCGCCATCAAATAATTTATATGAAGAATTTGAAACCGGCTCAATCTTAAAAAAGTGATTTTTTGCTTTTTCTGCTTCTGAATTTGCTGAGAAAACTACCGACACTGGTGAATTTTTATACATTTCTGCATCCTTCACACGACCTTGATTAATGTAGGTTACGTTTAATTTTAAGTCTGCTACAGTTTTTTCGACCAAAGTTCTTGATCTTAATATCTCAATTTCATTATCAATATTATTTTTCCCGGTTCCAAGAAGCCCTTTATCTGAAAAAGCCGCCAATTCTGAAGAAGCGCCGCCTTTTTTATCATCCTTTAAGACAATTGAAGTACTCGCTTTATATTGCGGTGTTGAATATCTCAGATATAAAAAAGCAATTCCTAAAGCAATAAGTATGGTAACAATAAACCATTTCCAATGAATGATATACATTTCCAATTGCTCTTGGATATTCATATCCTTTTCTATTATTTTCTCTGTGTGGCTCTCCATAATCTATTTGGTGATAAGTACAATAATTGTTACAAGAAATGAAGCTACCGAAAGAATCAACCCAATATTTGGGCCTATTACCGACGCATTTATCCTAGCTGAATTTGGCTCAACATAAACAAGATCATTTTGGGACAAATAATAATAAGGAGAATTTACAAAATCAGCTTTTGTAATATCAACCCTTTCTACTGACTTTTTGCCTGCTTTTTCCCTAATAACCATGATGTTATTTCGTTTTCCATAAATGGTAAGATCTCCAGCCATGCTTAACGCTTCAGGAAGCGTCAATCTTTCAGACTGAATATTAAATACGCCTGGTCGGGCAACTTCTCCTTGAACGGTGACTTTGTAATTTAATATAGTAATATTTACGGATGGTTTTTTAAGATATTCCCTCAAAACAGAATTAAGCTCTGTAGTTGCCTGACTCTTAGTCAAACCGCCCAATTTAATTTTTCCAATTATCGGAAACTGTATAAAACCTTCGCTGTCAATTAGGTATGTATTTGTTTCTTGTCCTGCAGCTGCAATTCCAGATCCTGGATCAAGGTGATTCATATTAAAAGGCGCGGCAATTTCAGGGTTTTCTGCCAAAACAATAATACGAAGCAAATCATCTACTTCTAGTGCCGGATCAAAATTTCCTTTAGATTCTCCATTTATAACGGAATCTATATTTTGATAATAAGCCATATCTTTTCTTGAAGCACAAGAAAAAATAAGCATTGAAAATATAATTAAAAATGGAAATCTAAAATAAATGAATTGTTTCATGTTTTTGTTTTGGATGGTCTAAATATACTGTTTATGATTTAAGTTTTGAAAAAACCTATTCAACTGGATTTGTATTTTTTCTGTCCAGCGTTTCAAAAATAGAATTCAAGCTTTTAAATTCTGGCACAATATGCTTCATTTTTGAAACAATTTCGTTATTAGAGGTCAGCTCAGAAGTATCAATCAGATCATGAATTGCCAAGCTTACGTTCTCGAAATCGTCAAAATAATCTTCCGCAATCATAATTTTTTCGTGATGCGTAGGTAATGTTTTTGCAGAGTCATTAAGCAATTCTTCATATAATTTCTCACCAGGACGCAATCCTACAATCTTGATCTTAATATGATTATCAGGCACAAAGCCTGCAAGCTTGATCATTTTTCTAGCCAAATCAATAATTTTCACTGGTTTGCCCATATCAAAAATATAAATTTCGCCACCATTACCCATTGCTCCTGCTTCAAGAACCAGCTGGCAAGCTTCAGGAATGGTCATAAAATAGCGTATAATATCAGGATGCGTGATCGTTATCGGCCCGCCTTCTTCAATTTGTTTCTTAAACAATGGAACTACAGAACCATTAGAACCCAAGACATTTCCAAAACGCGTTGTGATGAATTTTGTCCCGCCAGAATTGCCATCAGCTCTATATTTATAATGAAGCGACTGCACATATTTTTCTGCAATCCTTTTGCTGGCTCCCATTACGCTGCTCGGATTTACCGCTTTATCAGTCGAAACCATTACAAAACGTTCAACGCCATATTTTTGTGATAAATCGGCAAGATTTTTAGTTCCCAAAACATTTGTAAATATAGCCTGGGAAGGGTTTTCCTCCATCAATGGAACATGCTTGTAAGCCGCGGCATGATAAACAACCTGTGGCTTATAAAATTTAAAAACCTGTTTCAACACATATTTGCTTCTCACGTCAGCCAGAACATTTTTAATCTGAATGTTCGGGTTGCAATTCGCAATTTCAAGCGAAAGGCTGTGCAATGGCGTTTCTGCCTGATCAAGAATGATGATTGTTTTTGGATTAAATCCGATGATTTGGCGCACGATTTCACTTCCGATAGAACCAGCGGCACCTGTTACCAAAATTGTCTTCCCGTATAATTTTGAAGAAATCGATTTCATGTCCAGCACGATCGGCTTTCTTTCCAATAAATCTTGGATCTCAAAACTTTTAATGTTTTTAGAAATTTCTTCCTGGTTTTCCCAATCCGTTATAAGCGGAATAGTATAAACTTTGTAGTTGTATTCAAGGCATTCTTCAACAATTGCTGACCTTTCGTCTTTCGTTAGTCCTTTATCTGCAATAATCAAAGCCTCAGCACCAAGAGATCGCATGATGACAGGAACCTTCTTTTTCAACTGCAATATCGGAAGATCCAATATCCTCTTTGATGTATTTTGGCTTAACTTATCAATAAATCCGATTAATTTAAATCGACCCGGATTTTCAGATCGCAAGGCATTGGCAACAGCAATGGCATTATTGTCAAAACCATAAATCAGTGCCTTTGTGCGCCCTTCTTCTTTAGAAATATTGATGTATTTTTCAAATGTCTGCTTTACGACAATTCTGTAAAAAAACAGCAACGTGAAAGAAAGCACTACATTGATAAAAATTCCTGTACTGAGAAAAATCTTGAAATTGTGATCAAGCAAGAATACAAAATTTACAGAAATCAAGGTGATCAGCGTACAGACTTGTGCGAAGAATATTTTTACAGCATCAATAAATGAAGAGTGCCTAATAATTCCCGAATAAGTTCGGAATATCCAGAAGAAAAAGATATTTATTACAAAGTACAAAAGCAGGCCATGCAAGATATAATCGCTTGGAATATAAGTAAGTTTGATGCCTTTTAGCAAGAAATAAGTCGTAATTCCAGAGAACAAGACAATTCCTAAATCCATTAACAGCACAAGCCACCTAGGAAGAAAACCCAGATTATTGAAACTAAACCTTTCTTTAAGCCCTGATATAAATTGATCCATATCAGGCCTAAAATTCTTTTTATCGAATTTTTTCAAATTTCAAATTTTGTCGGGGAATTAAAACTAATGTTAATTGTCAGCAAAGTTACACAAAAAAACACAATCGCTAATTAAATATTAAAATTTTACGCTTTCTATAAAAACTTTTGCATTACAAATAAACTTTGTAACTTTTTCTTAATTGAAAGCCATATAAAATTACAAAAAACTATTATTATGCAATTTATTTTTCAAAGAAATCTTGCAAAACTTTTTTAATCCTTTTCTTATCAATATCTGATAGATTTGATCCGGAAGGAAGGCAAAGCCCATTGTCAAAAATAGTTTCTGAAATTGAACCGCCATAATACGTATAATTTTGAAAAACAGGCTGTAAATGCATGGGTTTCCAAATCGGACGACTTTCAATATTTTCAGCTTCTAATGCCAATCGCAAATCTTCTCTAGATTTTCCGCCAGTTTTAGAAGAATCAATCAGAATCGCCGTAAGCCAATGGTTTGAAAAAAAATCTTCATTTGGTTCTGAAAAAACTATTACGCCATCAATTCCACCAAAACAATCTTTATAAAATTGATTCATATTTCTCCTCTGCAGAATCCTTTCTTCCAAAACCTGCATTTGTCCGCGACCAATTCCTGCAGAAATATTGCTCATCCTGTAATTGAAGCCAATTTCAGAATGCTGATAATGAGGCGCCGCGTCTCTTGCTTGAGTCGAAAGAAATATTGCCTTATCCTTTATTTCCTTATTATTAGAGACAATAGCACCGCCTCCCGAAGTAGTGATAATTTTATTTCCATTGAAAGAAAGAATGCTGATATCGCCCAATGTGCCGCATTTTTGATTTTTGTAAGTACTCCCTAAAGCCTCTGCGCTGTCTTCTAAAATCGGGATCTGGTATTTTTCAGAAATCGCTTTTATTTCATCATATTTATATGGCATTCCATAAAGTTCAACCGCTATGATTGCCTTTGGTTTTTTTCCCTTTTCAATACGGTCTTGAATGGCGGTTTCTAAAGTTTCCGGACAAATATTCCAAGTATCTTCTTCACTGTCGATAAAAATCGGCGTTGCTCCCAAATATAAAACAGGATTTACCGATGCAATGTGCGTATGCGTTTGAACCAAAACCTCATCACCTGATTTTATCCCCAATAAAATCAAGCCCAGATGAAGCGCGGCGCTTCCCGAATTCAACACACCGACATGATACTCTTTAAAATAATTTTCTAAATCTTGCTCAAATCCTAAGATATTGCTTCCGACTGGAGCAATCCAATTGGTCTCAAAAGCTTCGTTGATATAAATCATTTCTTTCCCGCCCATGTGCGGAGAAGACAGCCATATTTTAGAATTTTCATTTTTCATTTTTTGTAACAGCTATCTAAATATTGTCTTTAAAATAATTTTTATATCGCCAAAGAAACTGCGATTGTAATAATAGTCCAAGTTCATTTTTACCTTGTCAGGAAACAGAACGGCATCATTATATTCCAAAGGATTTTCTTTTTTTGACAAAATTTCTTCTTCGTTTTTATATTTTATGGAAGCCAAGCTTGTAATTCCTGGTTTCAACTCAAGAATTTTTCGTTCTTCGCCTTGCAATTTATCATAATATCCCGAAATATCAGGCCTTGGTCCAACAAAACTCATTTGCCCTATAAAAACATTCCAAAGCTGTGGCAATTCGTCAATTTTATATTTTCTGAACAGCTTTCCTAAATTTGATATTTTTCGCGTTTTTGGATGAATCGTTTTCAGCTTAAAAATGGTAAATAATTTTCCGTATTGCCCTACTCTCTTTTGACAAAAAATTCCGCTGGAACCAGTATCGATGCTTGCTAAAATAAATCCGATAAAAATCAATTCGCAAAGCAATACCAATAGCAAAAAGGAAAAAATAATATCAAAAATTCTCTTAATCATAAATCTATATCGATTCCGTTATCCAGCTTTCCGAAGGAATTTCAACCGGTTTTGAAATTACGCAATTCGGACTCACATAAGAATCTTTTCCTAAATTAGCGCCACACGTAATTCGAACTCCTGGCATCAAAACACAATTCTCGCCAACAATTGCATCATGGTTTATCGTCACTCCAATATTTAAAAAACAAAAATCCCCAATCGAAATATCTGTTGTTAAAATGCAGCCTTGCGCAATAAAGCTTCCTTTTCCAACCGCAATTTTCGAGCGATCGTGAAATGAAACCTCTGGATGAATTATCGTTGGAAAACTAAATTTATTACTTGAAAATTGATCAATTATATTCCTTCTGACCTTCGGATTTCCTAAAGCAATGATTATGCTTGCTTTTTCAAGTGCCAACAAATACTCGATTCCGCCTAAAATTTTTATTCCATTTATAAGAGTTCCAGCTTCAATTCCGTCGTCAATAAACCCTGAAACGGCATATTTTTCATTTAGCGAAGTATGCTGAAGTACGGCAAGAATTTCTCTCCCCACACCTCCAGCGCCAATTATGAAAACCGATTCTTTCATGCTGTAATTTTCTTTTTTACGCTATTTCTAATTACAAAATAAATAGCTGACAGAAATACTAAAATTACTCCAGTTCCAAGCCAAGACATTTGGTGTTTTTCAATTAAATAAATTGCTATCGCACTGATAAATAGCTGTACGAAAGCATATAAAAAAGATACTTTCAAATGCGACCAGCCCATTTCATTGGCTAAATATTGGTACAAATGGCTTCTATGCGGTTTCAAGATATTTTCTTTGTTCTTCAATCTGTATAAAATCGTAATGGCAGCGTCGATTCCGTAAACGGAAAATATTAGAATGTAAGCCACATTTTCGAATTCAAAAATCGCTTTCAGCATCATATATCCAAGGAAAACTGCCATTGCAACACTTCCGACATCGCCGGCGAAAGTCTTTGCTTTTTTTCGGATATTAAAAAATCCGAAGACCAAGCAAGCCAATCCCATGATAGTTAAAAGTTCAAAAACTGCGTCATTTTTAAACAGGTAAGCAAAAGCCAGAATTGAGACGAAAGCGTATAAAACAGTAATTCCGTTAATTCCATCCATGAAATTAAAGGCGTTTATCCAGCCAATCATTCCTATGAAAATTAACGGCAAAAACCATAAATTTCCTTCAAAAAGGCCAAGTTCATAAGACACTAAAATAGTGGCTAAAATATGCGCTCCAAATCTTGGAAAAGTTGGCAGAGGCCGAATATCATCTATAAAACTTACAATTCCAACTACCAAAACTGCCGCCGTGAACAACAGCGAAGCATCGCCTAAAACACAGGCAATCAGCATAGCTATTGGAAAAATGACGCCGCCACCGCGCAAAGTAATATCAGTATGCGACGATCTGTGATTTGGCTTGTCGATAATATTGAAGCGGTCTGCGATTTTAAAATAAACCAGCTCCAAAACCAACAGAAGCAATAAAATTATGAAATAGTGCATGTTTATTTATTTACGAAACGATTCAAATGTTTTCAATAATCCTTCTCGGGAAGAAACAGGAAATGGTTTTCCCATCGCTTTTACGATTTTGTCATTGCTGACCACATAGTTCTCAGTCAGTTTTTGCAAACGTTCTGAATTCAGGGGCAATTTCAGGCTGTCTCCAGCTTTTGCCATGGCGTCAATCAATCCTTTTGAAATCTTCCACATTTTTGTTTTTTTGCCAAGGCTTTTTCCTGCCAATTCGATCACTTCGTTTGTCGATAACGATTCATCATCAGCAAATTGGTAAATTCCGGAAGCGATATCTTGAACCAAAAGCGCTTCCACTGCAAAACAAAGGTTTTCAATGCTCAAAAAAGAGCGCTTGTTTTCAAAAGCCGCCAGCGGATAAGGCAATCCTTTTTTTGCAAAACCGTACAAAAGATTCAGATTTCCCTTATTTCCTGGCCCGTGAATCATGCAAGGCCTGATAATGAAAACTCTTTTTCCCTGTGGCAATTCTTTTGATAAAATATATTCTTCGGCTTTCAGCTTTGAAATCCCGTAAGGCGTTTTTGGATTTGGCGAAATACTTTCCTCTAAAATGCCGCTCACTTCATCGGCTGCCGCTTTTACGCTGCTGAAATACATAAAATCTTTTGCTTCGCTTTGCAAAAAGACGTCAAATAATTCTTTTGTAAGGTCTGTGTTTATCTTGAAATAATCAGAAGCTTCGCTTGTGTTTTTTGTATCGTGGGCTTTTCCTGCCAGATGAACTATCGCATCGGCTTTGGCATCAAAATTAGTTTTCCAATCTTCTTTTCGAAGAGAAAGCGATGCTGTTGCAAAATTGCGAACCTCTAAATAATTTAAAAGATTCTGTCCAACAAATCCTGTAGCGCCTGTAATTTGGATTTTCATTTTTAATATTTTAAATTTTCGGAAATATGGTTCCAAATTTTAGATTCTTCAAAATTAGCCCTTACAAACTTTCTGCCGTTAGCGCCGTGTTCTTTTGCAATTTCATCATTATTCAAGTAGAACAATATTTTTTCTGCAATATCTTTTGGTTCGTGCGTTATGAAAACGCCTGTACTGTTTTCTTGGATAGACTCAGTGCAACCTGTCGCTTTGGTTATAATCACAGGAATTTCCATCGAAGAAGCCTCAAGAGAAACAGTTGGAAAGCCTTCGCGATAAGTTGGCAGTATAAATATATCCATTAAACTGAAATAAGGCGCGGAATCGAGCACAAAATCAGTAAAAAGTATCGATTCATCTGAAAATATCGTTGTTTTTGTGGCTTCAGAAATAGAATCTTTTTCCTCAATCGGACCTACTAAAAGAAGCTTTACGTTTGGATATTTTACTTTTATAAATTTCCAAGCTTCAATTAATTCTTCGATTCCTTTGTCTTTTACCAAACGCCCGACATAGCCAATAACTTTGTCGGATTTCTCAATTTTCAATTGCTGTCTAAGTAATTCTACTTTATTTGTATCTGCAAATTCTGGATTGAATTTAGATTCTGTGTCGATTCCGTTGCAAGTCCCCAAGCCCAAAATAACATTCTTTTTAGGATCATTCAGCCGGTCTTTTTCACTTCTTTCTCTAACCGATGTGCTTACGCAGACTACATTTGTAGCAAATCCTCCAGTAATCGCATCAATATTTTTCAGCAGAAATCTTTTAAAACCTTTGCTGGTTTCATAGATAATTCCGTGTCGGAAATAAATTCGCTTTGAGATATTTGCAAAAAAGGAAGCAATCATTGCCACCATGCCGCCTTTAGGCGTATGTCCGACAACGACATCTATATTGTTCGCTTTTATGTATTTGTAAATCTTAATTATCGCTTTTAAATCTTTTATCGGACTTATATTTCGAGTGATTTCTACTTCAAAAGGAATGTATCCTAATGGTTCAGACAATGCTAAAAATTCTTTTGAAGGAGAACATCCTAGATGATATTCATTTCCTGTTTTGGCGTGTAGATATAAAAACTGCTTGCCAAAAAAATGGTTGATGACAAATGATACCGTAATTATATGAAGTACTTTTTCTTTTTTCATTACTCTTAAGGAGTTTGCTTTTTAACTCTAGATGAACTTCTTTTATTTCTGAAATTCTTTTTTTATCGACTTAATATTCTGTTGTACAAATCAATATGCTTGCTGACCATTGCCTGGATATTAAATTCCTCTGCTCTTTTTTGGCATCTATCGACAATTGATGAATAATATTCTTTATCAGATAAAAGTTTTGTAATATTTTCTGCCAAATCTTTCTCATTTCCAACTTCAAAAAGCAATCCATGGCCACCCACAATTTCTGACAGTCCTGGAACATATGAAGCAACAAAAGGTTTTCCAGAAGCCATTCCTTCTATGCTTGAAAGCGAAAGGCCTTCATATCTGGAAGACAAAACAACAATATCAACATTTTTCAAAAGATTAGGAATATCCATTCGAAGTCCTAAGAAAAATACTCTTTTTTCAAGTTTCAGCGAAGCTACCAACTGCTCGCAATCTTTTCTAGTCACCCCGTCTCCCGCTAAAAGCAATTTTATATTTTCGGGCAAAAGGCTTATGGCACGTATGAGCGTTTGCTGGTCTTTTGGCCCGTGATAAGAAGAAACTTGTATTATAAATTTTTCGTTTTCATTAAATTGTGGAAAAAAATCTGCCTTGTGCAACGGACTGGCATTTTTATATTTGCCCACATTGACTCCGTTTAAAATAATCTCAAGCTTTTCATCCGGGAGTTTTGTATGTTTTTTGACGACCTCTAAAACCTTTGGAGTTATGCAGACAATCTTGTGGTATTTTTCATAAATAAAACGGTCAATATACTTCAGCCAAGAACTCTGGATTCTTTTATTTGAAGTGCTGTGTTCTGTGAAAATCAATTTCGTTTTAGAAAAGGAAATTAATTTTGCAATTACAGCCCAATATTGTGAAGGAAATAGATGCACGTGCACGATTTCATACTTTTTCAAGTAAGGTATAATCTGAAAAATATGCAACGGATTGTATACCGATTTTTGTCCTAAAGAATAAATCGTACAGCAATTCAACGCTTTTAATTCTTTCATGAATGGTGAGTTTCCTTCATTTAAGACTAAAATATCCATTTGAATTCCGAGCTGATTGTATAATGGCAGGCTTTCTAAAAGTAATTTTTCAGCACCACCGGTTTCTAGGTTATTTATAATTTGTAATACTTTCATGAGTTATTTTTTTTGTCTCTAAGAAACATTGCAAAACCAATCGGCAATCCGAAAAGAGTCAGTAAAAAAGACACACTGCTGATTTTTTTTAAAAATCCAAGTTTGCTGTTGAATGAAAACCTCCAAAAATTAATATTGGCTCTCAGCTTATGGCTGAGTGAAATATTCTTTTTTTCTAATTCTGCATAAGTATCCATGGTTGCCAATGGCGAATTCATTCTTATTTTGACAATTTTTGCCGTGAGCCCGTCTTCCAAATATTCGCATAAATATATGGGCTCGTCAAAATACAAAAGCTTATATTTTGATGAAATCCTATTCCATATTAAAACTTCAGGACAAAATTTTTCATTTTCATATTCTGGAAAAGGAAATTCCCGCAACGCTTGCGTTTTAAAAACTTCTGCCAAATCTCCTTGGATTTTGTGCTCATATCTAATTTCTACAGCATCAGCAATAACCGGACTGAATGCCTTGTTATTTCCAACTAGTTTTCCATCATAATAAGCTTTTCTTCCAGAAACACCACCAATCTGCGGATTTCCTTTTACGGTTTCATAATAAGCCGCAACTTTTTCAAGCGCATTTTCAGGCAGAATATCATCACTATCGGCAATAAAGAACAATTCTCCTTCGGCTTCTCTTGCCCCTTTGTTTATGGCTACATGCTTTCCTCCATTTTTTTGGATGAAATAGCGAATAGGAATTCGGTTTTCATTTTTGAAGCCTGCAATCAGTTCTTCTGTATTATCCGTGCTTCCGTCATCGACAACAAGCCATTCAAAATTGGCATAAGATTGTTTCCACAGTGAATCATAAAGTTCTGTGAGGCGATAAGCTCGGTTAAAAGTCGGCGTAAATACTGTTATTTTTATCATGAATAATTATTATCTATATTCCATTAGTTCCCATTGTCCATTTCTTCTGAAGTCTTGAAATATTGATTTGTAAAGCATGAAATCGCCATCATCAAAAGCAAACAATAACCTGAAAAAGACAAAACCGTAATATATAAAGATGAGCAATTTAAAATTGGCCTTGAATTTAGCGTCTTCGATAAATTTGTAGATATAAGGAAGCGCCATGACCAAGAAGACGAAATAATACCATCCGAACCTCAAGAAGGAAGCATTTGTAAGGGCCATTATATTTACGATAATATATCCGAATAAGCCATTTAAGACCAGCGTGCCGAATTTTGTTTTATAAAAATGGCTTCTGTATTTCAGCATCAGGTAAATTAAAACTGCCGATTCAATAAGGTAGAAAACATTTATTCCGCCCGATTTTTCTACGTAGACACCAACTTTTGCGTCTGCATTTTCAGCTAAAATTCCTAAGATAAAAGCAGAAAGCGGAGAGACAGAAACGATAAGCGCCACGACCGAAATCACAAACATATTTAAGTTTTTAAATTTAATGTTCGCAATAAAATACATCGGAAAAAAGATCAGCGAGCTCTTGTGAAACAAATAGGCCAAACCTGCCAAGAGAAAGAATTTCAAATATTTTCTATCTAAAATCAACGGCAAAGAAAGCCATATTATTCCCATTGCGATACCTTGCCTCAAATAAACAAATGACATCAAGAAGAACTTGCAAAAAAGAATAAAAACAGAAAAATAAACTATCGGACTGTGTTTTTTTATTGTATAAAACTGCAAGGAAAGCATCAAGGCCGCACTAAAAAAAAACATAAAATAGCGATCGTTGCTTATGTTTTTCAAAAGAAGGAAATACGTTTTGAAACCAACTTCAAAAGCCATGTAAAGCTTGATAAAATCTGGCGACGACTCATAAACTTCTCCATAAATATATACGTCAAAACCGCCAATCATATCTCTAAAACCAGAGAATGCGATCAGCAACGCCAGCACAGCATAGAATCCGAATGAGACTTTAGTTTCATTTTTTTGAAAATAAAGTACTGCTACGAATAAAAAAACTATAAGGTATGGAATCATTTAAACTTTTATATAATGTGCGCCTTTATGACAATACTTTATTAGAATTATAACATATTGCATCAATTTGTTTTTTGAGATCAATTGCAACCTCTTCTACACTCAGCCTTTTTCTAATTTTCATCAGATTTAAGACCTGAATTTTATATTGCTTTATTATTTCTTCATCTTTAGCTATTATTTTTTTAATCAAATCATGCATTTCATCTAAATCTTTGCATTGAAAGCCCACGTTTCCAGCTTCCTGAAAAATATAATCAAATATCGGATGCTTCAAAACAACAAACGGAATGCAGGCCGCAATCGCGTCAATTATCGCACCGCTGGTTCTGAATATATATTGATTGGTATCATAAAAAAATAATGAATAATCTAATTTTTGCAATTTTGATTCATATTGTTCTCTGCTCAAATAATCAGGCTTGTTTTCTTTTAAATTGCCCGTCATTTCTTCAACCCATTTATTTTTATAAGGAATCACGCTTGAAGTTATCAATCCGATTACTTGAAAAGAAACTTTTTTTTGTGTTATTTCTGCACTGAATTTCTCAGCCAGCTCATAAATATAATGTGAGTTTTTTCGTTCTACTTCCATGCTTCCGATATGGCCAAATGAAAAAACAGTATTGCCGGCTATTTCTTTTTCAGTCACATCAACGGCCAGCATATTGTGCGGATGATCAATTTCTAATATTTCTTCTCTTTTCAAAAATCCGTCTTGCATCAAATATTCCTTTGAAATCTTGTTCAAAAGCAGGTAATGAAAATTTGGAGCGAAAGTATTAAAAACTTTTTTATAAGTCGCCCCGATTAATTTTTCGACCTTGTCATTTGCATTGTAAACAAAATCTAAATCGCCATGCAATACGGCAATTGTCGGAACATTAGATTTCGCCTTCAATCTTTTAAAGACAAAGAAGGAGGAAAAAGTGGTGATTGAAAGAAATACCAAATCATTTGCGCTTGCATTTGAAAGTATTTCCTTGAAAACCAATCTTCTTCTGTTTTCCTTTACGATATAATTCAACCCTTTCACCACTTTGGCTTCTGAGATGCTTTTGGTGTAGAGAATTGGCTTGAAAGTTATATTTCTTACCTCATCATCACTCAGAAGCTCTTTGATGCTTTTGTGATTTGATGCGTTTCCGTGAGAAATTATCTTCTCTGACGGATACATTTTTAATAGTATTTTTAAAATTGACGAGTTAAAAACCATATGGTGATCTCGTTCTGAGGTTTGATCGATAAAATGAATCATAAATTTATTTTTTTCCAAAAATCTTTTTAAAAAAAAATTTTCGCATTAATAATATTGTAGGTTAATTTTATGATTTGAGATCGAAAATTTATAAATACTATTTATTCTGCTTAATTTTTTATCATATACTTGTTAATTAAAAAAAGTGACAGCACTAATGCTTTTCCTACTAACTGAGAAATTTTATTTTTCTCATCCATAAAATTATAATACACGTTATTAATCAAACGTCTGATATTTATAGTCTTATGATATTTATTATTAAAATGGCTGTCTATCTGATTTAAAAAATAAGCCGTTTTTTCATTTGATTTTTTAGCCTTCTTATTACTCGAATAATTATTCTTGCGAACTCTATAAACACTAAATTCGTCTTTAAAATATTTTATCTTGCCAGTGTTTGTGGCAAGAATAAAAATTGTTGCGTCGTTTGACTGCAAATTGTTAAACCATTCTGGAAACGTAAAATTATTTCTATACACATAACTGCTTGTTTGAGAAAATGGCCCAACCAAATAGTCGCGAAGCATATATTCATCCTTTTTTTCATGGTTCCAGCCATCTCTAAATATTTTTATTTCCCCTGTCTCTTCAATTAATTTTTTTACGATTCCTGCTGAAGAATTAAATTCAGGATTGTTTTCTAAGAAACCAATCTGTTTTTGCAACTTCAAGTTGTCTATCCAATAATCATCGCCGTCAATCATCGCTACATAGGGCGCTTTAGCCAAACTGAGTATTTTTCTAGAGTTTTTTACTACTCCCAGATTAACACTATTTTGATGCAATTCAATCAGGTTTCCTTTTGGATGAGAACTCATACTATTTTCTATAATTGCAATTGTTCCATCTGTAGAACAGTCGTCAACTATAATCAGATTGAAAGCATACTCAGTTTCCTGATCTAATACGCTTTTAATCGATTTTTCAACATATTTTTCAATGTTGAAGGTTGTCATTATTACATTTACTTTTATCATTATATATGTGGTGGTATATATATACTAACAAAACTATTTTTTTGAAGCTTTAATAATCTTCAATAGCCAGTTTATATTGGTTCGTTTTTAATTTATAAAGTGATCTTAGCGATTTTATATAGTAAAACACTAAGAGATAGGCGTTTTTAAATCGAAGCGTAAAAATACTGCTCAAGAAATAAAAAACAAAACGAACGAAAATGCTAAAATAGCTGAAGCCTCCGAAGCCCAAGAAACTCATCAAAAACATTCTGTAAATGGTGAGATAAGGGTTAAAGAAACTTACTTTCCCGCTGTCTGTGCGATCATGAATTACAGACAAATAAGGAGAAATGTAAATTTCAAAATTATTTTCCTGCATTCTGTATACATATTCTACATCTTCAGAATAGTGATCAAATATCGGGTGGAAAAGGCCGATTTTTTCATATACGCTTCTTTTGACAATCCACGCGGCCGCATTTACAAACTCCGTTTTATAGAGTTCCTTGTATTCGTTTTGAAGCAGGTCTCCCATTAATTCAGGAGTTTTGGCCTGCTTTGCATATTCATAAAATGAAATGTCTAAATTTTTGCCATTTCCGGTGTAATGAATTGGCGAAATGATTCCGATCTTCTCGTCTTTAGCGAACATCTCGATAACTTTCTTAACCGAACCCTTGTAAAGATAAGCATCTTGGTTTAGCAGAAAAAGATATTCTGCTCCTTCCCTGATCGCTTTCGCAATTCCGATGTTGTTGGCTTTTCCAAAACCTAAATTTTCTTCCGACTGAATAAAAATTACGTCTGGAAATTGGCTGATAACTTTTTGCGTACCGTCAGTTGAGCCATTGTCAATAACAATTGCTTTAAAATCAGTATCGCAAAATTGAAGGCTGCTCAAGCATTTTTCAATCCAAGCAATGCCATTGTAGGTTACAATAATAAAATATACCATGTCTTTTTTCTTAATGATTTTAAAATTTATTTAAAATCGTAATTCCCTAAAATAAAATCTTCTACTCTTTTTTGATATTTTTCATAGCTGTATTCTCGCTCGATTATCTCTTTTTGCACCGCATTATAAGCTTTAAAAGCATCTGGATTGGTATTAAAATCTTGAATATCGATATTTATTCTTTCAAAAAGCTGGTCAATATTTTTGTATACAGTTTGCAAGTTATCATATTCTGGCGTAAAAAAATCAGTGTTGTAAACCGCAAACGAAACCCCGCCACACATCACATTTTCAGTATAATATCCATCAAGGCCTTCGCCTAATGTTATCATGAATTTCGCGTCTGAAACCAGTGCCTTATAATCATCATATTTTAATTTCTTGATAATCTTGATTTCAAAATCAGGAAATTTTTTCTGTATGCCATTTATTAAATCTTGCTTCGAATTTTTAGTCTGAATATTCGTTCTTGATAGTTCATCGGGTGAAAAAAGAATCAGATTTTTCTTGTTCTTAAATTCCTTCACATCATAGGGAACCGGATTAAACCAGGAAGACAAATAATGAACCGGAATATCATATTTATCTTTCACTTCTTGATTTGCATATTGTTTATGTGCCATTGTCATCGTAATGTCATCTCCAAAAATATTTTTCAGCTTTTGGATTGAGCTAACTTCGGGCATCAGAACAATATTCTGATTCAAGATATTCATGCTAACCTTATCTGCATTCAGAAAAACTTCCTTGTGATTGAGCGACCATTTGTTCTCAAAATCATTTAAAAAACCATCTATAAATAATTCTGGCAAATGAAAATGCAATTCTTTTATGTTCGGCACTTCATCAAAAATGGTTTTTAAGTCAAAGACTTCCATTTGATTTTTGAAATTTGTGAAATTCAAGAAATACGTTTCGCAATCATAATTGTTTGTCGCGGCAAGCACTTCACATCCATGAATGTTTTTAAGTCTTGTGAATTCTTTGTGAATCGACACTAGTGAAAGAACGCCGCCGTTGATTATATCGCCATCAGGAACTAACATGATTATCAGTTTTTCGGCTTTTTTATACTTTGCAATCAGCTTTTTTCTTTCATCAAGAACACGAGCTCTTTCAAATGGTGTTTTTATTAAATATTTAATCTTCCTGATTATCTTGGCAAGTAAATTCATGAATGGAATATTGTTTTTTTGAGATTAAGATCCCCAATAATTGTTTTCTTTAATAAGGGCGAAATAATCTTCTTTGGTAATTCCTACTAAAATTCTGTCCCAATATTCATTTTTTCTAAAATACCATTTTCTCTGTCTTCCTTCTTCTTTCCAGCCGCATTTTTTAACCATGTTAAAAGAGACGTTATTGTATTCGATAATAGTTCCATCAAGACGGTTAAGCCCTAATTCTTCAAAAGCATATTTTGTGATAGCCATGATCGTATCAATGCCGTAGCCTTTACCCCTGATGTCTTTATCCCCCAAAAGAAGCCCGTGGAAAGCATTTTTGTTTTTCCAATCAATATCGACTAAGTTTGCTGTTCCGATTACGCCCAGATCTTTAGTTTCAACTGCAAACCTTTGGTTATTTGACCCAACAGAAAGACTAGAAAACCATTTTTTTTGATCGTTCATGTTTGTTGGAAAATGCCATCCGCCGAGCCAATATTGTATTTCTGGGTTGTTTGCCCATTTTTGCAATATTTCTAAATCTTCTTCTTCAATTGCGCGCAAAGTAACGTGTCGTCCTTCGATATTCATTGTATTTGGTTTTTAAATTATTTCTAAAATTCTCTCTAAATCTTTTTCAGCATAGCGCTGGTCAATAGGCAAATAAACAATTTCCTTTGCCATTTTATATTCTAAATCGCCTTCGTTGCACCATTCAAAAACATTTGGCCAATAGGTAGCCGTATAAATTTTGTGCTGCAGCAATTTTGATTTCAAAGTCTCGTCTTCTTGCCAAAATGGATAAACCATCGGAACATTTTCGTCGGCACTTTCAATTTGCAACTTATTTTTATCTTTTAACAGGTGATGAAGATAGTTAAAATTATTTTTTCTTTGAGCCATAATAGCTTTATAATCACAAGAAGCCAAAAGAGATTTGGTCAAATCTGACATTATCTTTATAGGCTCGTTGTTTAAATTCTGATCATTTGCAACAAATGAAGCATAACCTTCTTCAGCCGAAATGTCTATTCTTTTCAGCAGATGTTCGCATCTTTCAAATGAAATATCCTTCTGCAATTCGCTTTCTAATTTCAATTTGCAGTAGGCATAACCGCCATCCGGAACGCCTAAAAATTTTCTTGGCGAATAAAATGTATCTATTCCAGAAATCGGCATTGAAAAAAAAGATTGCGATGAATCAATAATCAAGTTTTTGCAATGGCTTGCGATTTCTTTTGCATGATTTTCCTTCAGCCCAAAATAGTTTATATATAAAAAAGCTTCGTTTTCCTGAATATTTTTATAATCAAATAATGGCTCAAAATTTTCATCTATTCTATAAAATTCGTGCGCAATATTGTTGCGATTCAAAGGCTCTAAAAGGACATCACAGGAATAAAATGGCAAGTATAATTTCTTATATTTATTTGCCAGCAAGATATATTCTAAAGCATTTCTGCCGGTATTTAACCGAATCGCTTCTGGATGATATTCTTGCTTTTCCTGTAATTCTAATCCGAAATAACCCCCGATCGCCTTCATATTAATTCATATTTCATTAATAATGCGTTTGTTTCTTCTACAGAATTAAACATAAGAACATCAATGATCGAAAGCCAAGGCACAAACTCGTTCTTAAATTGAGTGTACTGAACCGGAAGCGATTTTATAAAATGCAGCTCCAGATTTCGTTCTTTAAAATAATCTTTGTCATACAATTCTTGCCCGCCAACCGGATTGATATAATGCAAAGCTTTTTCTTTATTGCAAATGTCAATTACCCTTTCTTTTCCGTTCAGATCGTGATTATTATAGGAAGAAGAAGTCAGCACAAACTCGGTTTTAAACTCCAAATAGTCAGACACGGCGATTATGCTTTTTACAGCAAGATCTGAAACCGATTTGTCGTCATAATTTTCATTTAAGACTTGCTCAATTAAAGTATAAACGCTTTTAAAATAAGGCGCATTTTTATAAGATTGTTCTAAAGTTCGAAGAAATTTTAATTTCCAGGTTTCATAGAATTTTTCATTTATGAGACTTTCGTTAATCTTTAAAAAAGAACTTTGATTCTTTAAAGGTACCGTAAACAGTAGCGGTTTTCCTTGTACCAAAATGTTATTTCTGTTAATCCAACCTTGCTTGATGAAATTGACATCATCATATACCACAAATCTGTCAACGGCTTTTATTAATTGAAAATATCCTATGTAAGGAAAAAGATAAGGTTGCATTATGGCCAGCTTCATCACTAATTATTTTGTATTCTTAATAAAAGTCGGCAGATAAGATCTACTTCTTCGATTGTCAAATCAGAAAATAGAGGAAGGCACATCACTCTTCTTGAAACATCTTCGGTAATTGGCATAGAAACGGATTCCAAATAAGGCAGAACATTCGAAAGCGAAGGATAAAAATAGCGTCTTACAAAGATTTCGTTGGCTTTCAAATCGTGAATACATTTGTGCAACAATTCTTCATTTTCCACAACCACAGGATAATAGGCATAGTTTTTCGTACTGTTTTTATTCCATAAAGGCTTTATCGCTTTGAATGTTTTTAGGCGTTCGTCATAGCGCTCGCTTATTTTTTGCCTGTTCATATGAATTTCTTCAATATAATCTAGATTTACCAAACCCATTGCCGCATGGAATTCTGAATTTTTTCCGTTGATTCCTAATTCTGCGAAAGCTTCCGGGCCGTTAAATCCGAAGTTTCTCATGTAAGCAAGTTTCTTAAGCAAATTGGCATCTTTCGTAATTACCAATCCGCCTTCGATAGAATGATAAAGCTTCGTCGCATGCAAGCTGCAGATAGAAATATCGCCGTATTCAAAAACTGATTTTCCGTTTATTTTTACTCCGAATGCGTGCGCGCCGTCGTAGATTACCTTTAAATTATGCTTTTTGGCAATCTGCTCGATTTTTTCCACATTACAAGGATTTCCGTATACGTGCGTAGCCAAAATAGCAGAAGTATTTTCTGTAATCGCCGCTTCGATTTTATTAGCATCAATATTCAAAGAATCTTTGTCGATGTCCACAAATACAGGATGACAGCCTTCCCAGACAATCGAACTTGTCGTGGCCACAAAAGAAAAAGGCGTCGTTATTATTTCTCCTTTTAAATCCAAGGCTTTGATTGCCATTTGAAGGGCAACAGTTCCGTTGGTTACAAACAATAAATGATTTACAGATAAAAAATCTTTCAGTTTCATTTCTAGTTCACTAGCCAAAGGCCCCATGTTTGTCAGCCATTGGCGCTTCCATATGCCTGCTAAATATTTTTCATAACTTTCTTGGGGCGGCAGAAAAGGTCTAGTTACTGGAATCATTTTTTTAAATTTTATATTGAATTATTTTCGTTTTATTATGGCAATTACCTCACCTAAAGAATCTTCTTTGATAATTTTAGCTAAGCCTAGATACAAGACAGTTCCGATGCTACTGCATATAAAAATACGCAAAAAATCGGAAAGGTGAGAAATTACGAAGTAATCTAATAGCAACATCAAAGCGCCAGAAAAGAAAGCGATTCCGATTGTTGGGATTAAATCTAGCGCTTGTTCCCAAGAAGTATAATTTAAATATTTACCTGTGAAATAGGTATTTATAAAAAATGCGGCGATAGAAAGGAATATCTGTCCCCATAAAAGTCCGTAAATTCCGAACTGAATCGTAATTAAAATTACCAAAAGCACTATTGCTTTTTTCACCATTTCTAACTTCAAATACAAGTCGCTTCGACCTTTAACTTGAAGAATATTAAGATTGTAGGCATGAACTGGGTATAAAATTCCGGCAACACAAAGAATCTGAAAATAAGGAACCGCCGGAAGCCATTTTTCGGTCAGCAAAAATCGAAATAATGGTTCTGCAACGACAGCCATAAAAACAAGAATCGGTGCTACAAGAAAAATCACCATCTTGATAATTCTCTTGTAAACCGCTTTTAGGCGCACATCGTCATCTTGTATTTTAGCAAACAAAGGATAGGCCACGGTATTTAAAATGGTTGAAATATTTCCAACAGGAAATTGCTTCAAAGTATCAGCTCTTGTGTAATATCCAACTTGCGAAGGTGAGAAAAATCTACCAATTACAATGATATAAACGTTGTCGAAAACGGTACTTAAAAGTCCGGACAAGGTCATATTATAGCCGAATTTGAAATGCGTCCTGAATTTTTCTTTATGAAATCTAAAAGAAGGCCTCCAGCCAGAAACAACCCAGAATAATATGGAAGAACAGCAAGCTCCTGCGATATTATTGAAAACCAGGCTCCAAACACCATAGCCCTTGTAAGCCATATAAATTCCGGTCAAACCCGTTACTATTGTTGATGGAAGACTGATTTTTAAGTGCGCTTTGAAGTCAAATGATTTGGTAAGCCTCGTGCTTTGAACCGCAGAGAAAGCGTTGATTATAAAACTCAAGCTATAAACCCGGATGATATCTTTCAGGATATCTTTTTTGTAAAAATCTGCAATCAATGGCGCCACGCAAAACATGATCAGAAATAGCAAGATACTTCCTGCCATGTTGAACCAAAAAACAGTAGAATAATCATCTTGGTCGGGATCTTTCGTACGGATCAGAGATTGCGTAAGACCCGAATTGTACAGCATCGACCCTATTGCAATAAAAACCGCGATCATGCCGATGAGTCCAAATTCATCAGGCAATAAAATTCTAGCCAGAATGATGGAAACTATAAAGTTTACACCCTGCGTGCTAAATTGTTGTGCGGCAGTCCAAACCATTCCGGACAGAGCAATTTTCTTTAAAGACATTTATTTTGTTTTACTGGCATTATCATAATTTATCGTGTGTGTTTTATACTTATCTTAAAAAGAATTAACAGCTTTAATTATTTCTGTTACTTCTTCTTGTGTCAGAATATTGCTAATCGGCAAGCTCAAAACCTCGTCGTGAATTGCTTCAGTAATTGGAAAAGACAGCCCATTTAATTCTTTGTAAGCTTCTTGTTTGTGCGGCGGAATTGGATAATGAATCTGCGTCTGAATACCTTTTTCCATCAAATTTTTTTGGAGATTTTGCCTATCCTTGCTTCGAACTACAAACAAATGCCACACGTGTTGTTCTTCATTTTCAGGAATATTTGGAAGCAAAATCTTCGGATTTACAATTTCATTGCAATATCTTTTGGCAACTTCTCTCCTTTGCTGGTTTTCACCATCCAGATATTTTAATTTCACATCCAAAACTGCAGCTTGAATTTCATCTAATCGACTGTTCAAACCTTTATAAGTATTTATATATTTTTCGCTTGAGCCATAATTTGCTAATGCCCTGATAGTTATCGCCAATTCATCATCATTGCAAGTCACCGCGCCACCATCTCCCAAAGCGCCAAGATTTTTCGCTGGATAAAAACTGAATCCTGAAGCATCTCCCAAATTTCCTGACTTGCTATTTTTCCAAGAAGCACCGATAGCCTGAGCATTATCTTCTACAATTTTCAGATTGTGTTTATTTGCTAAAACCTTCAATTCTTCAGAGAAAATAATCCTTCCATAAAGATGCACAATTAGAATCGCTTTTGTCTTTGAAGATATTTTTTCTTCAATTTTTGAAACGTCAATATTATACGTTTCAACATCTGGCTCTACTAAAACCGGAACCAGTTCATTGTCTGTCAAAGCCAGCAATGATGCAATATATGTGTTTGCAGGCACGATTATTTCGTCCCCTTTTTGCATGATTCCTAATTCGATGTAAGATTTGAAAATCAATCTCAAAGCATCCAAGCCGTTGGCAACACCGATAGCGTGTTTGGAACCAATATATTTTTTTAGATTATTTTCAAAATCAAGCGTTGCATTGCCCAAAAGATACCAGCCACTTCTGAAAGTACTTAATAACTTTTCTTCAATCTCATTCTGATGCAAGAGATTTACTTTCTGTAAGTCTAAAAATTTTATCATCCCTTAAAATTGAATTTCATAAAAATCTATTGCAATTCCTCGGCCTCCCATCATTTCTTTCTGCTGCATTAATCCTTCATTTAATTCTCGGCCTTGGTTTGTTGTCGAAATTCCGAAACTGTAATATTCGCGATCTGAAAAAATATTTTGGATAAGATTGTGGTTCAAAAAATCTAAAGCGCCAATTTTTCTTCCTTCTAGGGAATTTGCCATGTATTGTGTGTGCACGACTTTTCCAAAATCATAAATTATGATTCCGGCAAGAAGATTATTATTTTCCCTTGCCTCAAAAAGCCTTATATTTTCAGGAAAAAATGATTTCAATCTGGTAATTTCTTCTAATGAATGAACGGGCTTTGTTTCAAATTTAGCTAAAACTTCGTCAAGAAGAGCCCAATATTCCTCAAAATTTTCATTTTCAGAAAATATAATTCCAGCTTTCTCACATTTTGAAATTGATTGCTTTTTTGTTTCCGAGAATCGTATTTTATCCTTAAGTGAAATTACCGAAGAAATATCCCTCCTAGTCAATTTGGCATCCATCCTAAAAAGAGCATATAAATCTTCTTCGGCAGGATATTTATGAAAAATAGAAGGTATTGCTTTATAAATTAGCTTCTTAAAGCCTAATTCTGAATAATATTTTTTTATAAGCTCGAAAATCTCCAGCGTTTCTGTCGCCTTAATTTCATATCCCACAATGAGCGAACCAAAAGTCAGACCGCCGTGAGAATGAATTTCAGATCCGTTTTCATTTGCAGGAAAAATAGCTATGACTTTCTGATTTTTTAAAACTATCAGTGAATGATCTGAATAGCGATCTTTGTGGTACTCTAAATAATTGCGATTAAAAAGAAAGATTCCATTTTTGCTTTTCGATATAAAATCGTTCCAAGCGCCAGCTTCGGCATTTGTATATTTCACAATTTCCATCTAACTGCGAAATTTAATAAAATCATCATATTCTCTGATATAATCAGACTCGAGATAAACTTCTGAAGCCAGAACAAGGCAAATACTGCCACTAGAAAAATTTTCTATTTCTCTCCAGATTCCTTTTTTAAGATACAATGCCTTTGAAGGATTATTTAAGAAAACATTTTTCTTTTGCTTTCCATCATCTAAAACTACGGTAAACGAACCACTTGCGGCAACAAGATATTGCTCTAATTCGTGATGCGCATGCCCGCCCCTTTCAGCGCCCATCGGAACATCATATAAATAATAGACGCGTTTTATATCAAAAGGAATATTTTTATTGTTGTCTAAAAATGTAAGATTACCCGCATCGCTGTGGATTTTCGGCAAGTCTACTAGTATGCAATCCTCGACACTATACATTTTTGAAACTTTTAAATTCGTGAAAATCTCTGATGTAGTCAGACTCATCAAAAGTTTTGTCAGTCACAATTAATGCTAGAGAATTTGTAGAGAAATTCTCTAAAGTTCTCCAATATTTATTAGGCACATATAATCCATAATAAGAGCGATTGAGTGAGAATTTGGTTTCATTTTGACCGTCATTTAAAACTACGTCAAAACTTCCTGACAACGCAATTATAAATTCTTGCTGTTCTTTAAAAGCATGGCTACCTCTTATTTCGCCACCCGGAACATCGTAAATCCAGTAGGTTCGCTTTATTTCAAACGGAAGCTGGCTTGGATATTCCAAAAAGGAAAGATTTCCTCTTTTTTCCAATATTTGTGGAAGGTGTAAAATTTCAGGCTTTTTTTCTTTCATACTTATTTTTTGGCAATTAATTGGTAATCTTAGGTAGATTTTTTACAGCTTTCCGTCGACCTTTCCTTTTAAAACACCTTTCACATCATAAAGAATACTATTCTCCTTGCGCAGGGCATCAAATTCAATATCTAAGAATTCTTTATGGGAAACGCCTAAAACAATGGCGTCAAATTTCTGCGAAGGTAAGCTTTTTGTTGTAGAAAGTTCATACTCATGCTTAACTTCCTGAACATCAGCCCAAGGATCATATATTTTAACAACAATTCCGTAATCTTTTAGCGCCGCAATTACGTCAACGATTTTAGTATTGCGAACGTCAGGGCAATTTTCTTTAAAAGTAATTCCCAACATCAGCAATTCAGCACCGCTAACCGGAATTTCTTTTTTGATCATAAGCTTTACAATCTGTGAAGCCACATATTCGCCCATGCTGTCATTCAAGCGTCTTCCCGCCAAAATTATTTCAGGATGATAGCCAAATTCTTGAGCTCTTTGCGCCAAATAATAAGGATCAACGCCAATGCAGTGACCGCCTACCAAACCTGGCTTGAACGGAAGGAAATTCCATTTTGTACCCGCGGCTTCTAAAACATCTTGGGTATCGATTTCCATGCAGTTGAAGATTTTCGCCAGTTCGTTTACAAAAGCAATATTGATATCGCGCTGTGAATTCTCAATCACTTTTGCCGCTTCGGCAACCTTAATTGTCGGTGCCAAATGTGTTCCTGCAGTAATTACAGATTTATATAATTCGTTTACTTTCTGTCCAATTTCTGGAGTTGAACCAGCAGTAACTTTTAGTATTTTTTCTACTGTATGTTCTTTATCCCCCGGATTTATTCTTTCTGGAGAATATCCTGCAAAGAAATCTACGTTAAATTTAAGTCCGCTTATTTTTTCTAAAACGGGCACGCATTCTTCTTCGGTAGCACCAGGAAAAACGGTAGATTCATAAATAACAATATCTCCTTTTTTCAATACTTTTCCAACTGTTTCACTCGCTTTGTAAAGCGGCGTCAAGTCTGGACGATTATTTTTATCAACTGGAGTTGGAACTGTCACAATATAATAATTGCAATCTTTTATATCTGATAAATCTGATGAGCAATAAAGGCCTTTTTCCATTGAAACAGATTCTGACAATACCGCTTGCAGGATATCGTCTTCAATTTCAAGCGTGCTGTCCGTTCCTGAACGCAGGCCTTCAATTCTGCTTTTATTAATGTCAAAACCAATTACAGGATATTTTGTGGCGAAAAGTCTTGCCAAGGGCAATCCTACATATCCTAATCCTATTATAGCAATTTTCAAGCTCATCTTTTATTTATATAATACTAATTATATTGTTTTTCGTAGTATTTGCTGTATTCGCCCGAAGTGACATTTTTAAGCCATTCTTCATTGCTCAAATACCAATTTACCGTTTTTTCCAAACCTTGCTCAAAAGTCACAGAAGGTTTCCAGCCTAGTTCTGTATTGATTTTTGAAGCATCGATAGCATAACGCAAATCATGGCCCGGACGGTCTTTTACGTAAGTAATTAATTTTTCAGAAGTACCTTTTTCTCTTCCTAATTTGTCGTCCATAATTTGGCAAAGCAATTTTACCAAATCAATATTTTTCCATTCGTTGAAACCGCCGATATTATAAGTATCATGATTTTTTCCTTCGTGGAAAACCAAATCAATAGCCACGGCATGATCTTCTACAAAAAGCCAATCGCGCGTGTAATTTCCATCACCATAAACTGGCAAAGCCTTATTGTTGATGATATTATTTATAAAAAGCGGAATTAATTTTTCAGGAAAGTGGTTCGGACCGTAATTATTTGAGCAATTTGTCAAAACATAAGGCATGCCGTAAGTTTCGCCATAAGCTCTCACGAAATGGTCGGAACTTGCTTTTGAAGCTGAATAGGGCGAATTCGGATCATAAGCAGTTGTTTCCGTAAAAAGTCCGGTTTCACCTAAACTTCCATAAACTTCATCCGTACTGATATGATAGAAGCGTTTTCCTTCGAAATCGCCTTTCCAAGTTTCTTTAAAAGCATTCAAAAGATTCATAGTTCCAATTACATTTGTTTTCACAAACGCCAACGGATCAGTGATAGAGCGGTCAACGTGAGATTCTGCTGCTAAATGCAAAACGCCGTCAAATTGGTGTTCTTTAAAAAGAGAATCGATAAATGCCGCATCAACGATATCGCCTTTTATAAAAGTGTAATTTGCTTCTTTTTCAATATCCGCGATATTTTCTAAATTTCCCGCATAAGTCAATGCGTCTAAATTGAAAATTTGACACTCTGGATATTTTTTAACAAATCTTCTCACCACGTGAGAACCAATAAATCCAGCTCCTCCTGTAATTAATATTTTTTTCATACTTCTTATATTATGATCCTATTGCTTGGTATATAAATCCTATTTCTTTTAATTTTTTGCCGTCTAGCAAATTTCTTCCATCAAAGATAAATGCTGGCTTTTGCATATTATCATAAATTTTTTGCCAGTCATATTCTTTAAATTCGTCCCACTCTGTCAAAATTGCGATTGCGTGCGCGTCATTACAAACTTCGTAAGGATCGCTGGCTGTCACAATATATTCTCTATTTTTATCTTCACTTCTAGATTCTAAATAATTAAGATCCGAAAGTATTTGCTTTTCAGAAACTTTAGGGTCAAAAATCGCTAGTGAAGCCTGTTCGTTTATCAAATCATCAGCTACATAAATCGCAGCCGATTCTCTCGTATCATTGGTGTCTTTCTTGAAAGCCCAGCCTAAAAAAGCTATTTTTTTTCCAGAAACCGTATTATATAAAGTGTTCACAATTTTATTTGCAAATCTTCTTTTTTGGTGGTCATTCATAATGATGACCTGTTCCCAATAATCTGCAACTTCATTCAAGCCGTAAGCCTTTGCAATATAAACTAAATTTAGGATATCTTTTTGAAAGCAAGAACCGCCAAAACCAACAGACGCTTTTAAGAATTTCGAACCGATTCGGCTATCCATTCCAATTGCCTTTGCTACTTCATTTACATCTGCTCCTGTTTTTTCACATAATTCAGAAATTGCATTTACTGAAGAAACTCTTTGCGCCAAGAAAGCATTTGCAGTAAGTTTTGACAATTCAGATGACCATAAATTAGTCGTCAAAATTCTGTCTTTATTTACCCAATTTCCATAAATAGCAGCTAAAGCTTGAACTGCTTTTTGCCCACTTTCTGTAGGATCTCCACCGATTAAAACTCTATCAGGATTCATTAGATCTTGAACCGCAGTTCCTTCCGCAAGAAATTCCGGATTGGAAAGAATTTGGAATTGCACACCATTTCCAGTATTATCTAAAATGCTTTTTATAGCTTCAGCCGTTCTTACCGGAAGCGTTGATTTTTCAACAACAATTTTATCTGATTTAGAAACGCTTGCAATTTGTCTGGCGCAAAGTTCTATATATTTTAAATCTGCCGCCATTCCTTTTCCAGAACCATACGTTTTTGTTGGCGTATTTACCGAAATAAAAATCATTTGGGCTTCTTCGATCGCTTTTTCAACTTCTGTAGAAAAAAACAAATTTCTTCCTCTAGCCTCAGCTACAACTTCAGAAAGTCCCGGCTCATATATTGGTATATTATTAGTATCTGCATCATTCCATGCGGCAATTCGTGCTTCGTTAAGATCAACGACCGTCACCTGAATATGAGGACATTTTTGGGCAATAACCGCCATAGTTGGTCCGCCGACATATCCTGCACCGATGCAACAGATTTTTGTAATATTTGTATTCATATTGGGGATTCTATATTTTTTTACTTTTCAATATTTATTTTAAATGCTGCCAATACCATTTTACGGCTTCCTTTAATCCTTGCTCAATTGAAAACTTCGGATCATAATTCAATAATTTCTTAGCTTTTTCAATACTTGCCAAAGAGTGCGGAATATCTCCTGCTCTGTTTGGTCCATAAATGATTGGTATTTCAGCTATGGAAGCATCAAATTCAGACAAATATTTCTTCAAATAGCCAACCAAATCATTAAGCGTATTTCTATCTCCAAAAGCAGTATTGTAAACTGTGTTTACAGCTTCTGGATTTTCAACTTTCATCGCCAATTCATTCATCTGTATGACATTGTCAATGTAGGTGAAATCACGAGAAAAATTACCGTCGCCGTTAATCACAGGGCTTTCATGTTTCATCAATTGCATCACAAATTTTGGAATAACTGCGGCATAAGCTCCATTTGGGTCTTGCTTTCTTCCAAAAACATTGAAATAGCGAAGTCCGATTGTTTCTAATCCGTAAGTTCTTGCAAAAATTTCTGCATACAATTCATTGACATATTTTGTAATTGCATAGGGCGATAATGGCTTGCCGATCACGTCCTCTACCTTTGGCAGAGATTCTGAATCGCCATAAGTCGAAGAACTAGCCGCATAAATAAAACGCTTTACGCCAGCATCTCTTGAAGCAACTAGCATATTCAAAAACCCGCTGACATTCACATCATTTGTCGTAATTGGATCATTTATTGACCTTGGAACTGAACCTAATGCAGCTTGATGCAGCACATAATCCATTCCTTTCACTGCATTTTCACAGTCAGAAAGATTTCTAATATCTCCTTCAATAAGCCTAAAATTCGGATTATCTAAAAAACTGCTTAAGTTATGGCGATGACCCGTAGCAAAATTATCCAAACAAACTACCGCATGTCCTTCTGAAAGGAAATACTCGCAGAGATTTGATCCTATAAATCCGGCTCCTCCGGTTATTAAAATTTTGCTTTTGCCCATTTAGTGCGTCTTCTAATTAAATCTTTGCAAAAGTAAGGTTTTTAACATTACCTCCATTACATCAATTTTAATATAGTGCGTGGTAAAAAATATAAGAGTAAAAAACAGTTTAACCTGCGCTTAATTTCCTTTTCTGATTCTTTTTGAAATTCTTTTTAAACGGCTCTCAGGCTCATCTTCTTCATGATATCCATTGCTGTAATCACCATATCCATAAGTGTAGCCATACTTCGCTTTATTTTCAAAACTGTTGATGATAATACTGATATTAGTCAATTCTCCAGCTTTGTGTTTGCTGTTTACCAAAGCAAGCATTGATTTTTTTGTCAAGTTTTGGCGAACTACATATAAAGTGGCATCACAATATTGCACTAATTCAAGAGCATCCGAAACAAGACCTATTGGAGGCGTATCTAAAATAATATAGTCATACCTCTTTTTCAAATCTTCTAATAATTCGCCCATGCTTTCTCCGATAATCAATTCTGCAGGATTTGGAGGAATTGGTCCAGAAGTAATTACATCTAAAAATGGCATTTCGGTTTTTTGTATGATTTCGTCCGTATTTTTTTGCCCGATCAAATAGTTCACGACTCCAAAGCTATTGTCTAAATTGAAATCGCCAAAAATCTTTGGTTTTCTCAAATCAAGCCCGACAATAACGGTTTTCTTATCACTCAAAGCAAAAACAGTCGCTATGTTTATCGAGCAAAAAGTTTTTCCTTCTCCACTAATTGAAGAAGTAATCATAAGGGTTTTGGCACCCGCAATATTTTGCTTTTTATACAAAAACTGCAACGAGGAACGAATCGCCCTGAAAGCTTCTGCCAAAGCAGATTTTGGCTTTTCGAAAACAGCGAGATTGCTCAGTCCTTTGTTTTTGCCGACAACGCCAAGTACGGGGATCTGCGTAAGCTTGGCAACATCTTCTGTCGTGTGAATCGTATTGTCTAAGAGCGTGATAATAAAAACCACAATCAAAGGCAACAAAAGCCCCAGAAAAAGTGCCAATACATAATTAACGCTAGTTTTCGGGCCAATTAATCCGCCGCCGGTATCTTTTGCCGAATCAATAAAATGTATATCTGAAAGATTGGCTGCTTTTACAATATTCGCTTCATTTCGCTTTTCAAGAAAAGTACTTATTATGGTATTTGTCAAATTGAATTTGCGAGAAATCTTGAGCAAATCTTGCTGGTCTTCCGGAAGCTTTTTGATGCTTTGGTCAGCCGTCGCAATGCGGCCATTAATTCTGGAAAGATCATTTTGAATCAATGCTTTTGCAGAGGATATATTTTCAAGAAGCACTTTTTTAACCGCTTCCATTTCATTGTCGAAATCTTTGAAAAATTTTGTGTTTTTTACGGCATATGCTTTTTCTGAACGCTCCACAGAAAGCGCAATTAGCCTTGAAACATTATTAACAATATTCGGATCTTCAATTCCTGCAACTGCTGGAGCAGGAAGTTTGGAATAATCGACACTGTTAGTCAGATAAGATCGAAGCGAATTATAATAAGAAATCTTCCTGTTTATGGCATCACGCTCTACATCAAGATCAGCCAATTGTTCAGATATTTTTTCTCCTCCCGATTCAAGATTAAATACGTTTTTATCTTTTCTGAACTCACGAAGCTCGCTTTCAACACCATCCATTTCGGCTCCCATAGCGACAAGCGTACTGTCAATAAAAGTAATTGTGTTGATGGCAAATTGATTCTTGCTGTCAAGCTGGTTTTTTTGCAATACTTGAACAGTTGTATTAAGATAGTCAACCATTTTTGCCTTGTTTGTTCCTTGCATCGTAAGCTTTAAGATAGAACCTCCTTTGGCATCACTTTCGACATTTACATCTCTATATAGATCAACAATTGCATTAAAATCATTAAATCTTACGAAATATTCAGCTCCTTTATAAGAAGAAGCGTCAGGTTTCATTTCAAGTTTCCAATTTACGAAAGGAAGCGAAACCTCTTGTCCTACTTTAAATGTTTTTTTAAATTCTTCTTGTCCGACAGCAATTTTACTCGTACTGTCGTCATAGTAATTTATAAGCGAAGCCGATTCGCTTTCAAAAACAACAGAAAGTTCATAAACTGACTCTGACAGGAATCTGATTTTGATAGGAATTCCGGCAAGCTGTCCTTTAGATTTGTCGATGTTAATCTTAAATGGCGCTTCTCCATAAGCGTCTATTAAATTATATTCTCCTTGTTTTAAATAATCGATATAATATTGAAGTTTTGCAACTGCAATTTCATTATGCGAACGCGATTTCAATGTGGTAATGACGGTCTGAACTTTATCAGAAGTGCCACCCCAGTTAAAAACCAAGCTGGTATTTGAAGTAAAAAAAGGATTACTTTCCTCACGGACAGCAATTAAGCTTTCCATGCCATAAATTTTCTCTTTTCTGATATTTACCTGATATGCAATAAACATACAGATAATCAAGCTGCCTAAAAACCATTTCCAATAACTTAATATCTTGATTATAAAACCCTTAAAATCAAAATTATTTTGGTTTTCAAAAAAGGAAAAATCTTTTGTATCAAGCATAATTAACGGTTTATAAGCACTATTGTAGTTGCAACTACAGAAATCAAAGCAATAACTGAACTAACAGACTGAATACCAGTCATTCCAGTTCCCCAAGATTTCTGTTTCAAAGGTTTTACATAAATGTAATCGTTCGGCTGGATATAATAATAAGGAGAATTCATCACATTTATATCTGTCAAATCAAGCGAATGTATCTCAGTTCCGTGCGGATATTGACGAATAATCGTAACATCTCTTCTATTGCCAACCATTGTTATATCTCCAGAATTTGCAATTGCTTCGAGAACATTTACTTTTTCTTGAAAAAGCGTTCGCGTTCCTGGATTCGTAATTTCTCCATTTATAGTATATCGCAATCCTGCTAATTTTACAGTAACAAAAATATTGGCTTCCTTATTAAAGTACTCGTCTAGAAGTTGTTTTTCGATCTTAATCCTAATTTCCTCAAGAGTAAATCCAATGACATTTACCTCGCCCAAAACCGGAACTCTAATATTTCCGTGATCATCAACACTATATCCGTCAAAATACAAAGTCTGATCACTCACCGTTTTTCCTTCTCCTGCATCAGAAGCATTAAACATTGCAACCAATTTTGCATCAAGCGCTTTAATTTTTATGCTCAAGATATCATTGGTCTGAACTCGATAAGGCTTTGAAACGACAGGATTTACAAGTGATGAATTTTCAGTGTTTTCATTTTTTTGCAAATAAATAAGGTCTTTCGTTGGCACGCATGATGTAAAAAACAAGCCTATAAAGAGCAAAAAAAGTAAAAAAGCCTTATTCATTGTCAATTTTTTAGTGAACAAATATAGTTTTTCCATTAGAATATGGTAAATAAATCTAGTTATTTTTAAATGAATTTTCAAACGGAACCCTGTGCAAAATGCTTCGCCCAAGCGTAACCTCATCTGCATATTCAAGCTCGTCTCCTACAGAAATTCCTCTGGCAATCGTGGAAGTTATAATATCGACATCCTTAATCTGCCTGTAAATATAAAAATTTGTGGTGTCGCCTTCCATTGTGGAACTTAACGCAAAAATCAGTTCGCGGATTGTTCCTGATTTTACCTTTTCAACCAAAGTCGGAATATTCAGCTGGCTTGGCCCAACACCGTCAATCGGAGAAATTTTTCCGCCTAAAACGTGGTAAATTCCTTTAAATTGACCTGTATTTTCAATTGCCATGACGTCTCTGATATCTTCGACGACGCAAATAATCTGCTGATTTCTGCTCATATTAGAACATATTTCGCAAATCTCTACATCTGAAATATTATGGCAGCTTTTACAAAACTTGATGTCTTCCCTCATATTTAAAAGCGCCTGAGACAAAAATCCAGTTTGTTCTTTTGGCTGTTTAAGTAAATGTAAAACCAGTCGCAATGCCGTTCTTTTGCCGATTCCAGGCAATTGAGACATTTCGTAAACCGCTTTTTCTAAAAGTTTTGATGAAAATTCCATAAGCTGCAAATATAATAAAGAGAAACCTGATTTTTAGCCTTATGGAGAAGTGTTTTAATAAAATCAAAAGGATTGTCGTCGAAAAAAAATCCTGAAATTTGAAACTAAATATTCTAGATTTAGAATAATTTTTATTTTTTTCTATTTTCTGCCTAAATTTTATTTGCTTTGCAACAAACTCAACCAACATGCAGCCATTAACTATCCTTTTAATAATTGTAATTTATTTCGGAATCCTGATTTTGATTTCGAATGTCGTCAGCAAAAAAGATTCTGGAAACGATGCTTTTTTCAAGGCCAACAAAAATTCAAAATGGTATCTTGTTGCTTTTGGAATGATCGGAACGGCGCTTTCCGGCGTAACTTTTATTTCTGTTCCAGGTCAAGTCGGTTCGCCCGACATTCAGTTTAAATATTTTCAATTTGTTTTAGGAAACGCCATCGGATTCATCCTTATCGCCAAAGTTTTGCTTCCGCTTTATTACCGAATGAATCTGACTTCGATTTATGGTTATATCGAACAACGATTGGGTTATGTCTCTTATAAAACTGCCGCTTCGATTTTCTTAATCAGCCGAACAATTGGTTCTGCTGCGCGTCTGTATTTGGTTGTAATTGTTTTGCAACGCTATGTTTTTGACGCTTTCGGAGTTCCATTTTGGGCAACCGTTTTAGGTTCTTTGGCTTTGATTTTTGCTTACACTTATCGGGGCGGCTTGAAAACGATCATTATTACAGATACTTTGCAGACTTTATTTTTAGTTTCTTCCGTAATTTTTACGATTTATTTTATTTGCAACAGTCTGAATTACAATATTCCGCAAGCTTTTGAAGCCGTAAAAAACAGCAATTATTCTAAAATATTTTTCTTTGAAGATTGGATGAAAAGCAATTTCTTCTGGAAACAAATTCTCGGCGGTATTTTCGTAACAATTGCCATGGTTGGTTTAGACCAAGATTTAATGCAGAAAAATTTGAGCTGTAAAAACATCGGCGAAGCACAAAAAAACATGTTTACGTTTACCGGAATTTTTGTTATTATCAATATTTTCTTCTTGAGCGTAGGCGCGCTTCTTTACATTTATGCAGAAAAAAACGGAATCAGCGTTCCGTTGGATGCAATTACAGGAAAACCTAGAACCGATTTGCTTTTCCCAGAAATTGCTTTTAATTACCTGACTTTGATTCCGTCGATTGTATTTTTATTAGGATTGACAGCTGCAACTTTTGCGACAACAGATTCTGCTTTGACGGCATTGACAACTTCTTTCTGCGTAGATTTCTTAGGAATGGACAAAGCCGAAAATGCACTAAAACCAAACATGGTCAGAACAAGGCATTTCGTGCACATCGGATTTTCGCTGTTGATGTTTTTCGTAATCCTCGCAATTTATCTTTTAAATGACGATTCAGTCGTAAGCCTTATTTTCAAAATTGCAGCCTACACTTACGGGCCGCTTTTAGGGCTTTACACTTTCGGATTGTTTATGAAAAAGAAAACCGTAAAAGACAGATTCGTTCCTTTCATCTGCATTTTAGCCCCAGCAATAACTTTTGTGATAAGTTCTTATTCGACAGAACTATTTGGAAACTATCAATTTGCAGAAGAACTGATTATTTTAAACGGAGGCTTGACGTTTTTAGGATTGCTTCTGATTAGTAAAAAAGCTACCGAACAAACCCGATTTTAAGCGATAAAAAAGCCTTCTAAAAAAAACCAGAAGGCTTTTTTATTTTTTATAAATTGAAATTTAATATTGCTTTGTAGACAACAATACTAAAGTGCAAGCTACTTCTACTTTGATATTATTCAATTTCAAAAGCTGGTAAAATTCAGGATTTTCAGTTCCAGGATTAAAAATGACCCTTTTTGGCGCAAGCGAAACCACATAATTGTAATAATCGCGCTGGCGTTGCGGATTCAAATATAACGTCACCGTATCAATATTTGTAAACGGAATCTGCTTGGTTTGAATTTTTACTCCAAGAACTTCTTCTTCTTTCAAGCCAATGGCCACAACGGAATGTTCTTTATCCGTAAGGCTTTTGATAGCCATATATGAATAACGCATAGGATTTGAGGAAGCGCCCAGAACTAATGTTTTTTTATTTCTCATAACAGATTTATATGCTGTAAAATTAGGCAAATTTCGTTGGAAAGTTTTTTGATTTATAAAAATAATAACAATTAATATTTGCCTTTTATGGTTTGGTAATAATCTGAAGGAAGCATGTCGCCCAATTTTTGAGTGCCCAAATAGCCCCCGAAAAAGGCCAAATAAACCGGACTGTAATTTCCGTTTTCGTCAACAATGAATTCTTTTTCAAGAAAATCGGCTACAGATTGCTTTTTGCCGTCGTAAAGGATATTGAAATTCACTTTTTTGTCTTCATATCCAATAATTTCAGGTTGTATCGGATTTTTAAAATCAATTTCTCCAACATGCATTTTATAAATCGGAGTGTTTTTCACAGGCTCTTTTACAAGCGTAACTTTTTTTACACCAAGCGTATCTTTTACCTTAAAATACTCTTTTGGATCAACAGGAAATCTATCTACATACAAGCCGAATTTTTCTTTTTGCCAGCTTTCATTAGCAATTGTCATCATCAAATGTGTTGCCGAACCAAGAAAAGATTCTTGTCTTTTTTTAGCTGCTTTTTTAGATTTTGAAATATCCTTATAAAAAGAAGTTCCGGCAAAACTACTTTTTCGAACATAAAACGGACTTAGTTTTGCTTCATTATATTCTACACTAAAATCTACTAAATCAAAAAATACTTCATAGCCCAAATTCTTATTTATAACTTTTAAAGGCGTTCTTGAAGTTGCAGAAAGTGTTTTTGTTTCTTCATCAAAAAACAAATTAATATCGTCTTCATTTTCAATTTTACAAGAAAGTCCAGCTTCAGAAGTTCCTAAAAAATTCTCTCGGAACGCTTTCAGCATGCTTTTTCTAGTAAAAATACTTTTACCGATTACTACTTCAGCCATCGTAATTAGGTCTTCATCCAAGAAAGTTTTAATCTTTTTATATTGAAACGGATTTTCAATTCGGCTCGTTATGTATCCGACAAAGCTTACAACCAAAACGCTATTTTTATTTCCAGAACCGTTGATTTTGAAATAACCGTCTTCATTTGTTGAACTAGAAATTGTTGTTCCGTCAATGTAAACTGTCGCACCCGAAAGAGGTTTCTCCGATAATTTATCATAAATATACCCTTCAAGTGTTTGTGAATATATTGAAGAAATACAAAAAAGCGACAAGAACAAAATTAGGGAGCGGAATTTCATGGGGCTATTTTTAAATCGATTCTTACAAATATATGCAATTCCGTTATTTATTCAATAATTAACAAATTGCGTAAAAACAGCATTAGATAATGATTATTTATTCTTAATTTTACTACAAGCAACACTCCTCAAACTAATTTTACACAAAAACTATGGAGATTTTTATTTATGTTTTCGCAGCACTTTTCTCGGTAATCAATCCTCTCGGAGCCGTTCCGATTTTTGTTGGATTGACGCAAGACGACAGCAAGGAAGAGCGTTCCAGAATTTCGCTTTGGACGGCGATAAACGTATTTATCATTCTGATAATTTCTTTTTTCATAGGCCAATATGTCTTGAATTTCTTCGGAATCAGCATCGATGCCTTGAGAATTGCCGGAGGATTAATTATCTTAAATTCAGGATTTGCCTTGCTTTCAGGAAGATTCAATAAAACTCGCGGTGTAAATAAACAAGTCGAAAATGATGCTCAAAAAAGAAATGACATCGCCTTGACACCGCTCGCAATTCCAATGCTTGCCGGGCCAGGATCGATTTCACTTTTAATCGCCTTATACCAAGATTATAAAGAATTAAACGAGCAAATTTTGGTATGTATCGCGATTGTAGCTGTTGCAATTGTCATCTTTTTGGTAATGCGAAGCGCACATTATCTTTCAAGAATTTTAGGAGCTTCAGGAATTGTTGCCATTTCAAGAATTATCGGTTTTATCGTAATTGCAATTGGAGTTCAATACATCAGCAGTTCCGTCGTGAATATCTTAAAAGCTACATTTCCAAATATACAGTAAACAAAAAAGGCCTTCGAATTGAAAGCCTTTTTTGTACTAAATTATTTTTATTATGCTTTTGGAAGAAATATTTCTGCCATCATGCATCTTGCGCTTCCGCCTCCGCAAGCTTCAATCGTATCAAGGCTTGAGCTGATGATTTCACAGTGGTATTGTAGCTTTTCGATTTGGTTTGGCTTCAAGCTTTTGTAAGCTGCGTCGCTCATGATCAAAAATCGCTTATCGTCTTTTCCTCTTACTTCAAGCATATTTCCAGCAAAATTATTCACTTGATCTTCTGTGATCAGGATAATTTCTTTATCGTCGGCTTTCAGGTTATCCAAAACCATTTTGCGCTCTTTTTTGTCATCAATGCAATCGGCACAGATTACCGCAAAAGTTTCGCCCAGACACATCATTACATTAGTGTGGTAAATCAATTTTCTTTCGCCGTTTACCGTTTGGAAAGCTTCAAAAATCACAGGAGCATAATCAAAATCCTCACAGAATTCAATAACCAGTTCTTCGTCAGCACGCGGCGACAAAGCGCAATAAACTTTACCATTTGGGCGATCAATCAAAAGACTTCCAGTTCCTTCTAGATATATTTTATCGTCTTCAGCCGAAGTATAATCTACGATATTTTCAATCTTAAATCCATCTTCTTCCAATAGATCTAAAATATCCTCACGGCGCTCTTCACGGCGATTTTCAGCAAACATCGGATACAAAGCTACGTCTCCGTTTTCATGAAAAGAAATCCAATTGTTTGGAAAAATAGAATCTGGTGTGTCAGGTGTTTTCGTGTCATCCACAACGGTCACGTTGATTCCGGCAGCTCGCAATTTTATTACGAATTCATCAAACTCCAACTGTGCTTTTAAGTTTACTGTTTCCGGAAGCAATCCGTCTAAAATTTTCTGGTAATAATTGTTAACCGCGGTTTGCTCATTCATTCTGAAACCCACCGGACGAATCATTAAAATCGAATTTGTTGTCTGTTTCATGTTATTGGGTTTTGGGTTTAAGGTTTTGGGTTCAGGCTATTGCCTTTTGCCTATTTAATTTTGGCTAAAATTAATCTCTGATCAATGGCAAAGTCGAACATCTTAAAAGTCCTTCTTGTTTGGCAATTTCGGCATAAGGAATTTCTTCAACTGTAAATCCTTGAGCGCGAAGCCAATTATTCAATCTGGTAAAATTTCTTTCAGAAACAACGACATCTTCAGCAATTGAAAATACGTTAGAATTCATATTATACATTTCGTCTCTGTCAATATGGAAAAGATTTTCTTTGCCAAATAAATTTATTAAAAATAAATAATCTGATTCTTGGCGGAAACCGCTTTTGTAAATAATTCCCATATTTTTTCCTACTGGCTGAAAACAGCAATCCAAATGCAAAGCATTGTCTCGAGCTTCTAACTTTGATTTCACCAAGTCAAATTCCTTGACAATTTTATTAGGAAATAATTCTTTTATATAATTCACGCCTTCAATATTTGTTCGGGCCGTGATGTAATCTTTGTAGTCAGAACCTTTGTAAGTTCCGATAAAAATATAGTCGTTCCAAAGCATTACGTCACCACCTTCAATATGAACTTCTTCTGGCGGACGAACCACTTTTGCAGGATTTATTTGGTCAATTACAAATTGAATCGCTTCCAATTCTCTTTCACGATCTGGAAGAATATTCGCTTTCACAAAAATATCATCAATTACAAAACCAATATCTCGCGTAAAAATCTGGTTGTAATTTTCAATCATTTCCGGACGGAAAACCTTCACGTCATATTTCTGAAAAACGGCATTGAAAGCTTCCATTTCATTGACCATATCTTTTTCAACCGGATAAGTTCCTGCTAAAATATGCTCTAGCGATTTTGGATCATAAGCTTCATCCGCAGTTGGAGTTGGTCCGTTATTTACTGCTGAACCAAGCACAACGGCTCTTAATCTTGAGGTTTCATTTTTTACATTTAACTGCAACATAGAATTTTGGCTTTTGGCAAATATAGAAAATAGGTTGCTGAAACTTGCTGTATTCCTATATTTTAACCTCGTAAATTACTAATTAGATAATTATTTTTCTTCGTGGTATTCTTGTTCTGTATTGATTTCCCAGATATTTTCTTTGCTTAAAACATTGTTTTTAATATTTTGAACCGCTTGAATTGCCGTCAGCATCGAATGATCTTGGTTGTTGTATTTGTGCATTCCGTTTCTTCCAATCAAGAATAAATTCTCAAATTGGCTGGTGTAATCAATGATTTTATCAAATTTTTCATAAGTCCCAAAATAAGCTGGATAGGTTTTCGGCATTTTAATTACCACGCTGTCCAAAACATCTTCACGGTTGATCATGCCGATTTCAATCATTTCTTGGATGGCTAATTCTTTCATGTCTGCTTCCGATTTATTCCAAAGATCATCACCTTCATAACAGAAATATTCTAATCCGACCCATTTTGTATTTGGATCTTTTACCAAAAACGGACTCCAGTTATTAAAAATCTGCAATCTTCCGACTTTCACATAAGGCTCTTGAATGTAAATCCAGTTATCGGTAATTTCTTCTTTTTTCATCTTTTTCAGAAGCAACCCAACCGTTATAAAATCACGGTAAATCAAGCCTTCCGCAATTTCACTAACTTCTTTTGGAACGTCACAATTCAAAGACGCAATCAATTCTTTAACCGGCATTGTGGAAATAAAATAATCGCCTTCAAAAAGAATTTCTTCTTTCGTAATTTGGTTTTCAGCAACGACAGAAAGAATTTTATTCCCTTCCACATTGATATTTTTAACTTTCAGATGTTGTGTTAATTCGCCACCTTTTGCAGTAACCTTTTCAGCCACTTCTTCCCACATCTGACCCGGACCGAATTTTGGATACAAGAAATATTCAATCAGCGAAGTTTCCACATCTTTCTGGCTGATATTCTTATCTGATTTTTTAGAAAATTTTTGGTTTAAAAAGTGCGCAATTGACTTTCTGATCGATAAGCCTTTGATTCTTTGCGCTCCCCATTCAGAACTGATTTCCGTGCATTTAATTCCCCAGACTTTCTCGGTATAATCTTTAAAAAACGTTTTGTATAGTTTTTCTCCGAATCTATTTATAAAGAAATCTTCTAAGTTTTTTTCGTTTTTTATAGGAAATGCCACACTTTTCATGTAGCTCATTCCGATTAAGAAAGTATTGAAAAGCCCTAGTTTCAAAACCGTTTCTGGCGTCAAAGAAATTGGATAATCAAAGAATTTTTTCTGATAGTAAATCCTAGATTTTCGACTTCTCACCAACATCACGCTATCCTGATTCTTAGCATCCGAAGGAAAATCAATAGTATTTAATTCCTTTGATTTGTTTTGGTAAGAGATTTTGATAGCTTTTTCTTCCGAAAGAATTGGCAAGATTTTGCACCACCATTCCATAATAACATCTGATTTCGAGAAAAAACGATGTCCGCCAATATCGATGCGGTTTCCTTTGTAATTTACTGTTCGAGAAATTCCTCCCCAAAACTCACTTTGCTCTAAAACAACTGGCTGAATATCCGTTTTTTCAATAAATTCATATGCAGCCGTAAGCCCTGCAGGTCCGCCACCGATAATGATTGCTTTTTTATCTTTCATATAAATGCTATGGTTGACAAATCTACATTTCCTAAACTTAGTTTCCAATAATTTAGAGAAATTTGTTTGGAGGAATATGGTTAAAAAGGAGAGAAAAAAATGTTTCCAAAAAATATTTAGCAAAAAAAGCTCCACTTAAAGTGGAGCTTTTTAAAATTAGTTTTTGATTAGTTTTACTGTATATAATTTTCCATCATCTGAAACAACACTCACTATATACAATCCATTAGCAAAGTTGCTGATATCAAGCTGAAATGTATTTTTGTTTTCAAAACGATTTTCATATACTTTCTTTCCTTCAATCGAAATCACGCTAATTCTATTAAATTTTGCATCTTTCATAAGAAATTCAACTGAACTACTAGAAGGATTTGGATAAATTGTAAGGCTTTTTGAAACTTTTACCAAATTTACAGTATCCTCTTTTTTATCAGAAGAAACTACATTATTTCCACTATTCCTGTAAACGTAGTTACTCGGTATCGTACAACCTTGCGGATAAGCCGCAAACTGCGATCCTAAAACAGCTTCAAATCCAGGATTTAGCTCTACAAAATTTGCCGCATGATACACGACTCCATTTCCTGTTATTCCATCTCCAAAAGTTACAAAATCTGTTGATTTAATCCAATCAGATCTTTCTTCTCTGACCATTGTGGCTAATGGATTTATTGATGATGCCAATGTTGGCTGACAACAGTTTGCGAAAGACATAACTTCAGAGGTACTAGTTAATATTTGCGAATTTCTACATCCCAATGTATTATTTAATGTAGCATTAACTTCGAATACAAAATTACCATTTGGATTTAGTCCAAAAATGCTAGGATTGATTGTAAAACAAAAATTTTGCCCTATAATTACAGGATTTGAAAGAATTGATACCACTTGATTGTTTGATTGGTTTATCACTTTTAATGTGATTTGTCCAATAGTAGTATTCAAGTCTGGTAGTTCAAAATTCCCACAAACTTGAAAAGGAAGAGTAGGACAATTAACATTAATTGGATTTATATTTATTGATCCCCATGTAGAATTACATGCAATACCGCATAAATTATCGATATAAACCGTAGCAAAATGCCCCCTTCTCTCACAATCAGAAACTTGAAAAACTAAACGTACATTTTTATTAATCAAATCTGCAGTATGAATTTCTTGGCACACCCATTGAGGTGTATAATTTATGACTCCATAGCTAGGATTAGTCCATCCAGGTCGAGTATCATTTGTTGTAGAAAAACGACAATCATTTGCATTCATATCTATACAAACATTCCTTAAAATAGTATTTGTACCAACCTCTACCAACATATATCTAAATATTGGTTGATGATGAACGTTATTAGGTACAACCTTGCCTATTAAAAGAAAATTGAATGCTATTGTATTTTCTGTAATTAAAAAAGGGCTTGATTCAGAAGCAGTAATATTACCTATTTCACCATCTTGTGTAATGTTACCCGGAGCATTAACTGGGGTTGGGTTTATTTTTAATGAAAAATTACCACCCCCATTTGGATTTACTCTGCTAATGAAAATTGGCGGCGTCAAACTTGCTAATAGTGGTTCATTTCCCTGATTAATAATTGAAGCTCTTAAATTGAAATTATTAATCCCCGTTGGCACAAAAGGAGATGCATTTGCTCTAAATTCACATCCGTTATCTAAAGCCAGAGAAGGATTTACAATTTTACTATAAAAAGTATAGCTTGAAACGTTACCAGTTTCAAAACCTCCATTAATACATACAAGTTGCAAAGTTTGTTGAGGTATTTGTGCATAAAAAGACGATTGATCTTGAGAATTTTGAATAAAATATAATTTTCTTAATTCTTCTTTCTTATATTCAGACAATAGTTGTTGTAACTCATTTTCTGTCACAACATGATTAGTTTCTTCGTGATTATCCTCTGAAATAGATTTTATAATGTCATCAATGTACGTTTGAGGCAAATTATAAGAATTGAAATTATTACTTATAAATTCAATTACTTTAGCTTCAATCGAATCTGATTTTTTTATTCTTAATTGTTCATCATTCAAATATTCATTTACAGTAGATTGTCCAAAACTAAAAAAAGAATTAAAAAACAAAATACTAAATAGTATTAGCCTAATTATGTTTTTCATCTTATTTATCTTTTTGTACTAATACTAATACCATTCTTTTCAATTCCTTAATTTCTTGACCTTGCTTTTCAAGCTCATTATTTTGCTTCTCAATTAATTTGTTTTGCTCAATAGCATACAATGTTAGCTCTTCAATTTTACCCATTTGCTTAGCTTGCATTTCCGCTAAATCCAAACCAGTTTCAACTAATTTTTCTGCTGACTCAATTCCTGGTAAATGTTTATTTTTAACAATATAAGATTCAACATCGCTCAAATTCATCAATTTATAGTCATTTGAAAAAATATAATCTGCCCAATTTGCTGAATTTCTTAGTGCAACTTTTACTTTTTCAGTTAAGACACCTCCTTCAACATATAATTTATACTGACCAGTACTAACAGGATAATTAGGCGTGTTACCAATATAAATTTTTCCATTTGCAGAACTATTAGAAGTATCGAACCAAATATTTTGGTTGTTCATATGAACTTCTCTATTGTTATTTATTGTAGTAGTAGAATTTATTGTGCCATTATTCTCAAATATACTTGTGTCAGCATTAAGTGGAAAATTAACCGAACCTCCATTATGTGACAATGTTATTGTATTTCCAGATTGAGATAATGTTTGCAATTCATTGGTAATATCTCCATCAACCTCAATAAAATTTTGTGAAGGCAATATAATTGGCAAACTAGCAACGCCATTTACTAAAGTAGTTAACTGACCGTTTTCAATATTATTTACAACTGTATTTACTGATGGAGCAGTAGCCATAACTCCGTTTACAGTACTTGTTATTGTATTTTCTGAATTTGTTATCATGTTTGTTGTTGTTCCAATAGTATTTGCATTAATCACATATGGATCACCAACTACTCCAGCGCCAGTAACAGTAACATTTGTTCCTCCAACTATTTGAGTGCTTCCACCAGAACCTTGATCAGTTGTAAGAACAACATCTCCTGTACTATTAACAGTCAAAACTCGTCCATTTGAAGCAACTGGAGTACTTGTACTTAATAGATTGGTAAATCGCAAACCTGAGTTGCCTGTTGAACCATGTCTAATTTCTAGCCTATTATTAGGTATAACATTATTTCCTAAGCCAATACCTGTATATCCATTTTCATGAACATAAATTCTTTGATTTGATGCACCATCTGCTATTATAACTGTATTATTTTTGGCAGGAAGATTCAACAAACTACCAATAAAAACATTATTTGAACCTCCAGCAAAATTTGAACCGCTGTTTGAGCCTAACATAATATTGTTTGTACCATTAGACCCATTTCCACTATTTAGTCCTAAAAAAACATTATTATTACCTCCTGTGAAATTAGATCCGCTAGATCTTCCTAACATAATATTATTTTCACCAGACGTAAAAGTTCCATATCCACTGTTGCTTCCTAGTACTATATTATGATTTCCTGTTATATTTTGTCCAGCTTGATATCCTGATATAATATTATTTTTTGCTCCATTTAAATTATTTCCTGCATTGCGACCTAATACAATATTATCTTCACCACCAATCATATACCTACCGGCATAAGTTCCCGCAACAATATTGTTAGTTCCATCTGCAGAACTCGATCCTGCCGAATAACCAATAAAGGTGTTGCTTTGTCCATTTGAATTATTTTGTCCCGAACCCATTCCTAAATATACATTACTATTACCTTGGTCATTAAATTGTCCTGATCCTGTACCTAAAAAAGTATTACTATTCCCCCCTATTCCTCCAGAACTTTTCCCAATCGCGACATTCCATATTCCGCTAATTCGCCCAGCAGCAGCATCGTATCCTATTATTGTATTATAATCTCCTGTTTGAAAATTCTTCATTGAATTTACACCAAAGGCAACATTTCCTTTAGCAAAAGAAGTTGTACTTTGTAATGAATTACTTCCAAAAGAGACATTTTCTGTTCCTAAATTTGCACTAAAAGCATTATATCCGAATGCAGTGTTAGATGCACTAATTATTCCTGAAAAAGAATTATTCATTTTAAAAACAACATTAACACCATTTGCTGTACCCAGATAACTATCCGAAGTTACAGTATTACTTGAAGTCGTGACCTGAGCTGTTAAATTAACCACTCCAAAAAGCAATAAAAACGATACACATAACAAATTCTTTGTTTTCATAAATTTAATTTTAAATTACTCTTCAAAATTAACAAAATTATAATACGAATTATCTTTTTAATTGTAATATTTTTGTAAAAAAAAAGCTTCACATAAAGTGAAGCTTTTTTAATTATTCAAAAAAGAATTATCTTTTCTCAAAAGGAACAAAATCTCTCAATGGTGCTCCCATATAAATTTGTCTTGGGCGACCAATTGGTTCTTTGTTCACACGCATTTCTTTCCATTGTGCGATCCATCCTGGAAGACGGCCGATTGCAAAAAGAACCGTAAACATGTCTGTCGGGATTCCTAAAGCACGGTAGATAATTCCTGAATAGAAATCTACGTTTGGATATAATTTTTTAGAAACGAAATAGTCATCAACCAAAGCCGATTCTTCTAATTTTTTAGCAATATTCAAAATCGGATCATCAACACCTAAAGTTGATAAAACCTCATCAGCAGCTTTTTTAATGATTTTTGCTCTCGGGTCAAAGTTTTTGTAAACTCTGTGGCCAAAGCCCATCAAACGGAAAGGATCATTTTTGTCTTTTGCTTTTGCCAAATATTTGTCAGCATCACCGCCATTTTTTTGGATTTCTTCAAGCATTTCTAAAACAGCTTGGTTTGCACCACCGTGAAGTGGTCCCCAAAGTGCTGAAACTCCTGCAGAAATTGAAGCAAATAATCCAGCGTGAGAAGAACCAACCATTCTTACTGTTGAAGTTGAACAGTTTTGTTCGTGATCAGCGTGAAGAATGAATAATTTATCTAAAGCGGCAACAATTGTTGGGTTTGCAGCATAAGGTCCGGTTGGAAGCGAGAACATCAATTGCATGAAGTTTTCTACATAACCTTTAGTGTTGTCATAGTAATTCAATGGGTAGCCCATGCTTTTTCTATAGGTCCAAGTTGCAATAACTAGGAATTTACCCATTGTTTTGCAAACCGCCTCATACATTTCTTTTTCATTTTCAACGTTAACCGATTTTGGGTTAAAAGCAGTCAAAGCGCTTGTCAAGCATGACAAAACACCCATTGGATGTGCATTTTTCGGAAAACCGTCGATAATATTTTTCATCTCTTCGTTTACCAAAGTATATTTTCTGATATCGGTTTCAAACTGCTCTAATTGTTTTGCAGTTGGAAGTTCTCCGAAAATCAAAAGGTAAGAAACTTCTAAAAAGTTAGCTTTTTCAGCTAGATCTTCGATTGAATAACCTCTGTAACGCAAAATTCCTTCTTCTCCGTCAAGGAAAGTAATTTCACTTTTGCATGATCCTGAATTTTTATAACCTGGATCCATAGTTATTGCGCCAGTAGCGCCACGTAGTTTATCGATATCAATAGCAACTTCATTTTCTGTTCCAACGATTAGTGGAAATTCGTGTCTGTTACCATCAATTTCTAATATTGCTGTTTTTGACATAATATTATTGGGAATTTTTTAAAATTGAGTAAATATAATTTAACAAAAATAGGAAATTCAGGAGTAACTAAAAAGTAATACGGTAACGATTTCGTTAATATTTCTTTAAATTTTGCAAAGTTAGTATACATTAATATAACAAAAAGCCCGCAGAATAAATCTGCAGGCCTTTTTTTACTTAACTACCAACTTAATTATTTTTTGATTAACTTCTCAACCTTATAACCCTTATCTGTTTTAATTTTCAAGTAATAAATTCCTGTTGAATATTTAGACAAATCCAGCATTGCGGAATTTTCATTAATCAAGCCAGTCATCAAAATCCTTCCTTGAACATCATAAAATTCTATCGAATTAATAATGCCTGATGATTTGATATTCACGTTTTCACTTGCCGGATTTGGATACATTTTTACTGAATTATCTAGGTTGTGCTCGCCTAAGCTTAAAGTTTGAAAAACAGTATTTGCATTATTTGTATTAATCGGCGCATTATAGTCAAAGAAAATAGACACTTTTTTAGACACTTCGTCGCCTGTTGTCAAGCTTTCTTTTGATTTTAATTTCAAGAGTACATTTCCGTGGCCTCCAGAATCAAGATTTACGCTTTTAAAGATAAATTCAGCGATATTTCCTTTCACTCTTGCGTCTACCGGATGTGAAGTTCCCAAAACTTGCAAGGATGAAATATCATATTTTGTGGTATCGATAATATCTTTTACTACAATATTCTCAGCCTGGTAATTCCCCGTATTTTCAAAACGAATCATATAATGAAGATATTTTCCAATTTCCGATGGCGGAACGATTTCACCTTGAAGACACTCAATATCATTTGGATCAAAAGAACCAACGACTGTTTGATTAAATATAAATTCATTATCAGACCAATTTTCATCGGTTGTCACATCTACAAAAACGCTGAATGTTAAGATATCGTCAATGTTTACCGCTGGCGTTTCTGTTGGAGAATTTACGTTAAAAACTACGTCAATAAAGCCGTTTTCAAAAGGTTTTATATTAGGAATTGTCCAATTTATTCGGCCAGGTCCGGTTGACGCGCCACTTGGCACAGCTGATGTCGAAATCAGGTCTAAAAGATCTGAATTGTACCAAAAATTCACATGTCCTTGAACCGTCTGGTTTCCTTTATTTTTATAGACAATTCTATAAACAGCATCAAAACCTGGTCTTGCGGGAACAACTGGCGTAATTACTATTTCTAAATCACGACGAATTCCATTGGCAGAAATACAGAAATTATTAGTCGAAACAGAATTATTTACGAATGGAAAATTAACTACTGCATTTGCTGGATTTATATTAAAGAACGTTGGATTTTCAATTTCTGGCGTAACTGTATAATTTCCTGATTGCGTGTAAAAAGTATAATCTGCTTGTTGATTGGTAAAAACTGATCCGGTAGTAGTCCCGTCATTGATTTTCATTTTCACAAAAGGCCTTGGAGAATCAAGCGCATCACAACCGTTATTAGTCAAATCGAAGGTTGCTTTTCCTGTAATCGTATTAAAATTTCCTCCTGGAACAAAAGTACAATAAGTAGAAAGTTGTACATTAGGATATCCCCATAAAGTCCAATCTGCACCCTCTCCCTCGTCAACACATATGTATCGCAATGATGGACAACCTAAAAGTCCTGCGCAAGCATAGTCAGAACCTTCTGCCAGAAAGACAGTACACTGCTCAAATTGCCCATTTTTTAAATTAAGATATTCTAAATAAGTATTATTCGAAAAATCAAATTGACCGCGAATGTGGCTTACATCAATTTTTCTCACGCTAGTAGTATTACAATTAAAGCCGGTAAGATTTGTGAAAGCCTCCAATCCTGTGAGATCAAAGATATCTAATCCTGAAACCGTTGCAATTTCTGTAACAGCTGTAGCTTCTGTAAATTGTATTTTTCCGTCGCTATTGGTATCATATCCACGAGCAATTAAACTTGCCTTGAAAGCAGTATCGGGAATATACACCACATTTGAATCCTCTTCAATTACCCTCAGCTGATAGCTTGAAATTGTGGGTTCACAGCCTACAGCTCCGTCAGTCACATTTGTTGCGCTAATGTATATTGTCTGCGGATTAGAAATATTTGTATAATTTGTCAAGTCATAATTATCATTCATTGCGTTTGTCTGCATAATTGCATCCGCTTGCGTCAAGAAAAATTTTACATTCAGCGCATGTGCCCCGACAGTGCCTCCATCTTCAACTACAATTTGCTCATTATTTACAGTTTGAAACTGGTTCGTGATATTGAAAGAAGCCGTTCCTGAAAAAGGCCTTTGAGAAACCACATGATCCTGCAAAGGACGAATCGTCGGCTTGATTTTTACGCTCATTAAAAAAGTTGCCGTACTAAATTCAAGAGTCGTATTTTTTGTTACACGAACAAAAAGGTAATCTAAAAATGGCGTATCAAGCGTATAGTTCATGTTTGTCAAAGCACCTGTTCCTGCAATTGCATCGGCTTCTGTATTGAAAAAACTTACGGAATATTCAGCCGGATTTAATCCTCCGAAAATTTGAGGAAGTGAATTTTGCAGGTCATAAGTAATAATTCCGTCTGTATCATTGTCACACAAGTAAGCAGTAATGATTGGTGGAATTGGCAATAATCCGTTTGTCACATTTAAATTAAAACTTTTAGTCGCATTTCTGCATCCGTTAGCATTAAGAGCGCTTACCCAAATTTTTTCTGTTTGCGCCAATGATTCCATCACATAAGCATTTGAAGATAAAATTGCATTTTCGCCTGTCGCCGCATCAGCCTGATTTTTATGGTAAGTGACTGTTAGCCCAGAATCACCATTGGTAATCAAGGAATCATTTTGGGTCAGGTCAAAAACATTTGCCGGTTTTGGCAAGAATAAGTCGCTTGGATTTCCGACAGCTGACGGATAATTTGTAATCAAATCAAAATAATAATAACTGTAAAACTGCGTAGCACTGTGCCTAACTCTAATATAAACTCTTTCAGGATTTGATGTCGCCTGATAATTTGCAACAGACACATTAAAAATTGGATTGCTGTTATTTTGTGCATCTTCCAGAGAATGATGAAAAGAACGAATTTGCAGTCTAGTATCAATCGCAATAAGATCCACATATTTCATATTCAAGTTGAAAGCCCCCAGTTCTGGCGAATTTCTGCAAGCCGAAAGCGGAGGCAACTCTTGCTGTGCAGAAACGGTTTGCAGGGAAAAACCATACACAGCCAAAATTAATAGTAGTAATTTTTTCATAATATTTAAGTTTGTCGTATTTATTTTTTTGTAAAAGTATACTGCAAAAAACAATAAATTTTCAGCCATTGAGTATTCGATTACTTTGAATTAGAATTCGCTAAATCGTCTTCAAAAGTTCCTGCAATCTTTCCTTTTTTCGTTGTGAAATCGGCAAATTGCTATTGTCTGCCATGACTACATAGCCACCGTCTTTTTTGATATAGGATTTCAGATAAGAAAGATTGATCAAATGCGACTGGTGGATTCTTTCAAAACCGTGTTCGGTCAGCAGTTCTTCATATTCCTTCAAAGTCTTTGAAATTAAAATCGGCTTATTGTTCTTGATATAAAACTTCGTGTAATTATCTTCGCTTTCGCATCTTATAATATCGCTGATCTCAAAAAGATGAATTCCATCGGAAGTGGACAGCGCAATCCGCTTGAAATTATCTACTTTCTTTCGGATATTTTCCAAAAGCAAATCGATGTGGGCATAACTATCGTTTTTCTCCAAAACACCTTTTATCTTGTCGATTACTTTTTCCAATTCTTCTGGATCGACTGGTTTAAGCAGAAAATCCAATGCACTGAATCGGAAAGCTTTGATGGCATATTGCTCGTGAGCGGTAATAAAAACAATATGCGAAGAAGATTTTCCTTGGTTTTTTGCCACTTGTTCTAAAATATCAAAACCAGTTCCGTCTGTCAATTGAATGTCTAGAAAAACAACTTCTGGTTTTAAATTTTGAATAGCTTCCACGCCTGTCTCTACAGAATCTGCCTCTCCCAAAATTTTAATTTCTGGCGCATATCTTGCCAGAAGGCTTTTCATTCCGTTTCTTAAATTGGCGTCGTCGTCGATCAGTAATGCTGTAATCATATTTTTCTTTTATTTTACTAAAGTTGAAAGTCTTAAAGTCAAAAGTATAATGGCTTTAAGGCTTGCAACTTTACAACTTTGGACTGTTATATTGCACCGGCAGATTCAAAATCACTTTTGTTCCGATAGCTTTTCCGCTTTCGTCGGTAATTTCTTTGATATCGACTTGCGAGGTTTTGTTGGTCACGGTTTCCATCATTTCCAATCGCTTTTTGGTAATATCCAAAGCCATTGATTTATGAATAGAAACCGACTGTTCTTTTAATTCTTTTGATTTGTCAAAACCGATTCCGTTGTCGGTAATGGTGCAGATCAGGCTTTGCCCGTTTATGGCAAAATCAATAGCAATCTGGCCTAATTCTTTCTTCGGAATCAAGCCGTGGATGATTGCATTTTCCACGAATGGCTGTAACAAAAGCGGCGGCAAAGCCATATCGTCTTCTATTTCTGCACTTTTTGTAATGGAAAAATTAAAGACTTGGTTGAAGCGCAATTGTTCCAACTCTAAATAATTCTGCAAGCTCTCGATTTCCTTGTCAATCGGAATTAAAGATTCCTTAGAATATTCTAAAGTAAGGCGCATTAGTTTTGAGAATTTCGAAAGGTATTTTATCGCAGAATCAGTTCCGTTTTGAACTATAAAACTAGAAATCGAACCCAGACAGTTAAATACAAAATGCGGATTCATCTGCAAATGCAACGCTTTCTGTTCATATTCTGCCAATTCTTTTTGAAGCGTCAATGATTTTTTCAACTGTTTTCTATTATAAAACAAAAATCCGATTCCGAATAATAACAGAATAAATAAGGCACTGAAAATCGTAATCAAAGTCGTGCGTTTCGCCTTTTCAGAAAACAGCAATTCCTTCTTTTCATGTGCTTCTTTTTGCAGGGCTTCTCTTTTTTCAAAATCAAAATTCATCTCTGCCTGAACGCTCTGGCGAATGTTTTCGTGATTCGTCAAGCTGTCTTTTGCAGTGCTGAAAAGCTGGTAATGTTTTAAAGCTTCTGCGGGATTGTTCAGTTTTTGGTAGATTTCGCTCAGCATTTTTTCACACGCCATCATCTGCTCTAAAACCTGCAATTCTTTGGCCAGACTTAAAGATTTATTGGTATTCAAAAGTGCTTCGTGGTAATCTGCTTTGGAAAGATAGAAGTCGCCCAAATTAAAATAAGTATCTGAAATTCCGAATTTATCTTCGATGGAAGCAAATTCTGAAATCGCTTTTTTCCAACTTTCTAAAGCTTGGGGAGATTTCCCTGTTTCTTTATAATAAGTCCCTAAATTATTATAAAGCTCCCCCAAACCGCGAGCGTCAGGCTTTTTCTCAAAAACAGCTTTAGCTTTGGCATAATATTCAAATGCTTTTGGGAAATTTTTCTGCTTCAAGTAAATATTCCCAATATTCGTCGTCATGATTCCCAGTGCGTTATCCCCTATTTTCTCTTGGATTTTCTGCGCTTTTAGGAAATATTCCAGCGCTTTGAATTCTTCATTTTGCGATTTATAAACGACACCAATATTATTGTAGATTCGCGCCACCTTGGTTTCGTCTTTAATTTCTTCGTAGATTTTTACTGCTTTCAGATAATATTGCAGTGCTTTTGAGTAATTGCTTTGCTCTGAAAACACAATCCCGATGCTTCCGTAAGCTCTCGCCAAGCCATTTTTTACCGCATCCTCTTTTTTAGAATCCGAATTTATTTCAGACTCAAAAACGTGCTGTGCATTCGAAAAATTCTCTAGCGCTGCAGGATAATTTCCGAGGATGATATTTGCATTTCCTAAATTTAAGAAAGCATTTCCTTCTTCAACTTTATGCTTGATTTTTTTAGACAATTCCAAAGCTTTTTTAGCATAATCCTGCATCTTCTTTGGATCGCTTGACATATATTCAGTGGCAATTGCATTCAGCAAAACCGTTTTATCGATATCATTTTTAGATTTTTGGAGCGCATCCACAAGACTGTCCGCCGTTTTATTCTGTGACAAAACCGGAAGCGACACCAGAAGAAAGAGAAACAGCACTCGTAATTTTTCTTTCATAAGAAACTAATTATTCGTTGAAAAGCACCTGTTTTCAAAACATTGATTCAAGCAAAAGTAATATTTACTTTTAATCCAATAGTGACAAATTAGAATTTGAGGGTTTTGAGTGAGAATTTGAAACAAAAAAAGCCGATACAAATTGCATCGGCTTCTTTTTCAGCATACCTACTTATGGCCTACTGAAATATTATTCGTAAAAATAGCGTACTGTCAAAGTTTCCTCACTACTTGCAGAATCGAAAATAGCTTTAGAAACTACTGACGTTGGATAATCATTTGAATTGTACTGAAAAGTATTTACTATATAATTGGAATTTTCTGTTTCATTTCTGATCAAGGCGATGTTATGGCTTCTGCCTTCTAATTCAAAATCGCCCGCAAAAGCATACGCTATTTTTGAATAACCAGCCACATTCTTAAACGGACTATTTTTTGTATCGTAAGAATACTTATAGGTTGCACCTACAGCTCCATTATAAACCACTTTTGAAATCTCATCATTTTCAATAGTTAGGGTTTTGGTATAAGATGCAGATCCAACAAAATAAGTTTCAGTAATCGTGTTGTCAGCATTGTAAGAAAACAAGAATCGATCCTCATCGTCATCTACTAGATCTTGATCTTTGTATTCGATCAGTCTTCCAGTCGCGTCATACATAAACAAATCTTGGCCTTCAACTTCTCCATCAATAATGTACTCGATTTTTGTGATTAAATCTCCAGTATAATAATATTTCTCTTTATCTCCACTAACATGATTTCCTTCCACTAATTTATTGCCATTGTAAGTATAGGTGATGTCATAATTGAAACCCTCTGGATCTTCTTGGCTGTATACCATCCTTTTTACTAAAGGGCCAGAATCTGACGATCCGCTGTCATCGCTAGAACATGAAGCCACGGCAACTAAAGAAATTGTGCTTAAAAAAAAGAATGCTTTTTTCATTAAAATGTGTTTTTTTGGTTAGTTATAAAATAATTAATTTCCTACAATAATAAAGCATTAATTGCAGTTTGCAAAATTTATTGAAGATAAAACAGTATTATACAAAAAAAGCACCCCATTACGGATGCTTTTTCATAAATATATTTAAAATATTAGTTCTTCTGCTCTGGAGTGCTGTGACCGTGACCGCCTTGTTCTCCTGTATTTTGCTCAATGACTTCAAGATTTGAATCTACGAAATAAGCGCTGCCGAAACCATTTACATAAGCGCCTCTTTGAGGTTTTAGTTCAAAAAGAACGAAATCTGTCATTTCAGCAAGCACGTCCACTACTTTTCCATGGCGTTCTTTCAAGCCATCTATCGCTTGTGCAAAAAGAGGATTTTCTTTCTCGATAAGATTTGCCTCGCTGTTCACGGTCAAGCGTGTTCTTGCATAAATCTGTTTTCCTGCAGCTTCATCCTCGATAAACATGATTGACGCTTTTTTGCGGTCTTGAAGATTCTTAGTATGTTTTGCCATGTAAGAAACATAAATATAGAAGCTTCCGTCAATTAAAACGAATGGCGCATAGCTTGAAACCGGATTTCCTTCTGCATCAACTGTTGCCAAGATCAATGATTTTGTGCTTTCCACTAATTCTTTAACTTTTGGTGCTTTTGGCTTTACTTGTGACTGGTCAGTATGTGTAGTACTCATAATAGGGACTTTTGATTATATAAAAATTTGATGGGCGAAAGTTACGACAGTCAATTAAAAAAAGCTATGATAAAAGTCAGTTTTTAAGAATAATTCTAAATAAGAAACCCTGACATCATTAAAAAATGCTGTCAGGGTACTTATTATAAAACTAAAATTACTTATTTAATCTTAAAAGCGTTCTCTCCAGGAAAGTAAGCTGTTGTTCCCAATTCTTCTTCGATGCGAAGCAATTGGTTGTATTTTGCCATACGGTCAGAACGCGAAGCAGAACCCGTTTTGATTTGTCCGCAGTTTAAAGCTACCGCCAAATCAGCAATCGTGTTGTCCTCAGTTTCTCCTGAACGGTGTGACATTACAGAAGTGTAACCAGCGTTGTGCGCCATATTTACTGCTGCGATAGTTTCCGTCAAAGTTCCGATTTGGTTTACTTTTACCAAGATTGAGTTTGCAATTCCTAAATCGATTCCTTTTTTAAGACGCTCTACATTTGTTACGAATAAATCATCTCCAACCAATTGTACTTTGTCTCCAACTAATTCCGTAAGGTATTTCCAACCGTCCCAGTCGTTTTCTTGCATACCGTCTTCGATCGAGATGATTGGGTATTTTGAAGCCAGTTCGGCCAAATATTCAGCCTGTTCTTTTGAAGAACGGATTTTTCCTGTTTCTCCTTCGAATTTTGTGTAGTCGTATTTTCCGTCTACGAAAAACTCAGAAGCCGCACAATCCAAAGCCACTTTCACGTCACCACCAAAAGTATATCCAGCGTTTTCAACTGCCAATTTGATAGAATCTAAAGCATCTTCAGTACCGCCAGCCAAGTTTGGTGCAAAACCACCTTCGTCACCTACAGCAGTACTTAAACCTCTGTCGTGCAAAACTTTTTTAAGGTTATGGAAAATTTCCGTTCCCATTTGCATGGCATGGGAAAACGTTTTTGCTTTCACTGGCATGATCATGAATTCTTGAAACGCGATCGGCGCATCAGAGTGCGAACCACCGTTGATGATATTCATCATCGGCACCGGAAGCGTGTTTCCAGAAACACCGCCCACATAACGGTACAATGGCATATTTAGTTCGTTCGCCGCCGCTTTAGCTACTGCCAAAGAAACACCAAGAATTGCGTTAGCTCCAAGGTTCGATTTGTTTGGAGTTCCGTCTAATTCAATCATTTTTTGGTCGATCAAGTTTTGTTCAAAAACTGATGTTCCCAATAATTCTTCAGCAATCCTGATATTTACATTTTCAACTGCTTTCAAGACACCTTTACCCATGAATGCTTTGCCGCCGTCTCTTAATTCCACCGCTTCGTGCTCGCCAGTTGAAGCTCCAGAAGGTACCGCCGCTCTTCCAAGAACGCCGTGTTCTGTAACTACATCAACTTCAATTGTTGGGTTTCCTCTTGAATCAAGAATCTGTCTTGCGTGAACTTTAATAATTATGCTCATTTTGATTTGTTTATTTAATACTATTTGTTTGCTTTTTTTGAACGAAAAACAAATTTAAGGATTTTAAAAAGCAGATGCGTTATTTTTTTAAAAACTTATAAACGCAAACGATTTAGGGAGAGCTTTTCTTTTAATATAATTTAAATTAGGGAATCGTGCAAATTTTTGACCAGGTAGTTTTACCTGTTTTTTGTTGTTTGGGATTTTTGTTAGGAAAGGGTTTATTTTTTTGATTATTATTGTAATCACATATGATACATTCTACTGTTGTATAAAGTTTCAGTTATACATTTTGATATTTAACCACATTAATAAAAGTTGTCAAATGAAATAAAAGATACTCTTGAACTCTCATAAAATAATCATTAGTATTAGCTAAACTTTTTTAGATAATTTGAGAATAAAATAGAGCCTCAAATATCTTACATTATAAAAGATAAAGTACTAAATCTATTAATTTTTAAAAATGAAAAATTATGGCAAAAAAGAAAAGTATTCCAGAAGATAATATTGAAAATGTTCAAGCAACTGAGGCGGTAGAAGAAACTACAACCATAGAAATTCCTAAAGAAGAAAAAAAGCCTACAACACTAACTGATGTAATTAGTGTTATGTTTAAAGCTTATGGAGAGAATGGCACTGAAGCTGGAAAACAAAATAGCCACATAAAAATAGCAGAATATTTAAATAACGAAGCTTCAAAAATCAGTTGCTACAACAAATATAACATTTTAATACTTTATGATGATTCTACTTTAGTAAAAGGCGATGCCGATAATATATACAATGCAGTTACAAAATTCACTGAGAATAAACCACTAATTCTTATTCTGTATTCTAGCGGTGGATCTGCAGCATCAGCATATTTAATTGGAAAACTATGCAGAGAATATTCGAATGGAAATTTCATCGCATCAATTCCTCGTTATGCAAAATCAGCCGCGACTCTTGTCACATGTGCAGCTAATGAAATACATATGGGAAGCCTCTCAGAATTAGGACCTATTGATCCACAAATAAACAGTATGCCGGCACTAGGTCTAAAAAATTCAATAGAACATATAGCAGAATTAGTAAAATCTTATCCTGAATCGTCGGAAATGTTTGCAAAATATTTACAAAGTAATCTTAACTTAATTAGCTTAGGACATTATGAAAGGGTGGCAGAATCTGCAGCTCAATATGCTGAAAGATTACTTGAAACACATCAGAATAACTTACCTAAAAGTCCAAAAGAAATTGCATATGAATTAGTATATAAATATAAGGATCATGGATTTGTAATTGATCGCTCAGAGGCAACTAATATTTTTGGAAATCAAGTAATAAAAAGCAATACAGAAGAATATGAGCTTGGAAATGTTATTTACAAAGCTCTAGATAATCTAAATACTTTATTTGGCTATCTAGATTATACCTTCTACTTTATTGGGTCACTAAATACGCCACCAATTCTTAGAAAGAAGAGTAAGAACTAGTACAATTTTTTAAATTTTATTTAAATTTAAAAACAACATGTAACAACCAAAAATTTTCCCCCCGCTAGCGCGAGCGTCCCGCTCGTGCCCATAATCTAATTCAAGCCTAACAAATGCGACTTTCGTTATCGGCACGAGCTAGAAGCTCGCGCCAGCGCATTAAAAAACAAAATCAAAAAAAACCATTTACTCTCGTAAATGGTTTTTCAATTAATTATTTAGCTTTCGGTGTCGGTTTCTTTCGTTCGCTTTTTTTCTTTCCGCCAGCCATTTCATATTGTGAGCTATTTTTGCCATACTTTGTGGCAACGCCCGTCAAGATTCTTTCATTCCAATCTTTTAAAACATCGATCTGCACGATGCACTCGTTATACAAATCGTCAATCGTACTTAATGCCGTGTTGTACTTGTTTAGTTTTGTTGACAATAAATTAATTTCTGCTTCATAATTGGGCACTGTGATCTCGTTTCCTAAATCAAGTTCCGCACTGATACTTTTAACTGCTGCTAATCGAGTTCTTCCTTTTTCAAGGTCTAAAACTCTTGCTAATTTTCTTCTGGCCATTACTATTAATTTTAAGATTATAAATCAAATCTAAAAAATATTTTAACACAAAAACAATCTATTGTTAATTTATAGCCTATTTTTTACTATTATTTCTTATATTATTAAACCTGATTTAATTATGCTTACTCCTAATCAAATATGTATTAAGCAAAACTTATTACTGATTAAACATTTATTGATTTTGCTTAAACCGTATCAATAATTGTTTAAGCAAAATTGAATTTGCAATAAGCAAAACTTGATTAATAGAAAGCAAAATCTAATTTGGTTTAAACAAAATTAATTATTGCTTACTCCGATAAGTTTATTTAATTCTCCTAAACCATTTATCATCCAAATTCTTTACTTTTAGCTATCGATAATGCAAAGAATGAAACCTGATTTTAGCTCCGCCCCCGACTAAACTAAAACATACAAGTTTTCGAATTTCAAACAGTCCATCATGGAAGAATTTATCCAAAATATAAAATACAGAAAACGAACGGGTTCGCTTTTAATCTTCGGATTCGTTTTTGCGATTGCGGCAGGCTTTTTTTTCCTTACCGCCAGCGAAACCTGGGCTTTAGGAAAAGAAAAGCTTGGCGAAGAACGTTATTGTGCGCGAATGAAAGACAGCTACCAGTATGCCGCCTTCCTGCTTTTGATGGCGGTGCCGATGGTTTTGGCCATGAATCCGTTTTTCAACAGTTATGTAAAAGTGGTCAAAACGCTTTCAAAAACAGCTATGGAACGCCTGCAGCTGCAAAATGAAACGGCTCCATTTTTCAACCGCTACCTGCCGGGCTACATTGCCAAAGACAAATCTGTAGTTTTCTTTAAATTTTTAAGAACCACCGAAATTCATTTTGCCGACATCACAAACATTAATCTTACCAGAGGATCACGAGGCGGTTATTTTTTACATATCAAGACAAAATCTTCTTTTTTTATCGGACTGATGGGAGAAAAACTGCCTAACCTTTTGCTTTTGATCGATCAAATTAAGGAAGCCAATGCTTCTGTCAGCGTGAATTTGCCCTAAACTGTAACTAAATTGAATTATGATGCCAACCGATAACCTCCTGAAACAAGTCGCCTTCATCAAAGAAATTGACAAGCTGAAATACATCCAGCGTAAGACCAAGCTTTTCAACAGCAACCGCCACGAAAACGACGCCGAACACAGCTGGCATCTGGCTATGATGACTATTATTTTGGCCGAACATTCAGACAAGCCTATTGACGTGCTGAAAGTCGTAAAGATGGTCTTGATCCACGACATTGTGGAGATTGATGCGGGCGATATTTTTATTTACGACACGGTAAAAAACCATTCCAATACCGACGAAGAGCTTCTCGCCGCTAAAAGAATTTTTGGGCTCTTGCCTGATGCACAAGCTGAAGAATTTATCGCCATCTGGCAGGAATTTGAAGACGGCAAAACTGACGAAGCGAAGTTCGCCAAAACAATGGACCGATTCGAACCCCTGCTCCAAAACACTTCAAACAACGGCGGAACTTGGGCAGAATTTGACGTGCCTTATCAAAAAGTATATGATAAAAAAGTAGCCATCAAAGACGGTTCAGCGACAATTTGGAATTACGCCGAAAATTTGATCAATGAAAGCGTGGAAAAAGGAATTTTAAAGAAGTAATTCCAATCAGCTGAATCTTAGCCTGACATAAACATGTTTTATTCCCTTTTTATCGGATTCCCTTTCGTCGATTTCTAAAATATCGGTAAGCGATTTCAGCATAGGCGTAAGCTTTGCAAAACCATAATTTCTAGAATCAAATTCAGGCTTTTTCCTGACCACAAGATTTCCAACATCGCCCAAAAATGCCCATCCGTCGTCGTCGGCAATATCTTCAATGGTAGATTCGATGAGTTGTATAATATCTTCATCGATTTTATTAAGCGGTTTTTGAGTAGCTTTTTCAGCAATTTTAGCGACTTCTTTTTCAACCACTTTTTTAATTTCTGAAGCCGCAACGGTGCTTTTAATTGTCTTTTTCTTGATGGCTCCTTCCAAAACTTCGATAAATATAAACCGGTCGCAAGCGCTTATGAAGGGTTTAGGCGTTTTCTGTTCCCCGATTCCGATGACTTTCATGCCTGATTCCCGCAGTCGAATTGCCAAGCGCGTAAAATCACTGTCGCTTGAAACAATACAGAAACCATCTAATTTGCCTGAATACAACAAATCCATCGCATCAATAATCAAGGCAGAATCAGAAGAATTCTTTCCAGAAGTGTAGCTGTACTGCTGAATCGGCGTGATGGCGTGTTCCAGCAAAACGCTTTTCCATCCGTTGGCATTTGGACGCGTCCAGTCGGCATAAATTCGTTTGGTTGTCGGCGTCCCGAATTTGGTAATTTCTTCCATCATGCCTTTCACATTGCTGTAAGGCACATTGTCGGCATCAATCAATACCGCAAGTTTTAATTCTTTTACGTTTTGAGACATTTTAGAAATTTAAGTTCTTTAAAAGTAGTAAAAATATCGCCACTAGAAAATTTCGTTTTTAAAAACTAATCACAAACAAAAAAGACGCTTGTTACAGCGCCTTTTCAATTAAGCCTTCACAGCTTTATTTATATTCTCTATAAAAATATCAAACAGGTAAGAAGAGTCATGCGGACCAGGACTCGCTTCTGGATGGTATTGCACTGAGAAACAGTTTTTGTTTTTCATTCGCATTCCGGCAACCGTTCCGTCATTGATGTGCGTGTGCGTGATTTCTAAATCAGGATGTTTTTCTAATTCTTCGCGGTTAACTGCAAATCCGTGGTTTTGGGATGTGATTTCGCCTTTTCCAGTGATTTCATTTTTCACGGGATGGTTGATTCCTCTGTGTCCGTTGAACATTTTGTAAGTAGAAATTCCGTTTGCCAAAGCCAAGACTTGATGGCCCAAACATATTCCGAAAACAGGTTCGTCATTCTCCAAGATTTTCTTCGCAATTTCGATAGCTCCAAAAAGAGGATCAGGATCTCCAGGACCATTTGAAAGGAAAAATCCATCCGGATTAAAAGCTTTCATTTCTTCGTAAGTCGTATCAAAAGGAAAAACTTTGATGTAGCAGTCTCTCTTTGCCAGGTTTCTCAAGATATTTTTCTTGATCCCTAAATCCAAAGCTGCTATTTTATATTTGGCTGTTTCTTCTCCAATGAAATAAGGTTCTTTTGTAGAGACTTTGGAAGCCAGTTCCAAACCTTTCATATCTGGAACATCTGCAAGCAATGCTTTTAATTCTCCTACCGATTTTCCGTCTGTAGAAATTACCGCGTTCATCGCTCCGTTATCGCGGATATAGCTTACCAAAGCTCTTGTATCGACATCTGAAATGCAGATCAGGTTTTGTTTCTTGAAATAATCTTCCAAGCTTTCAGAAGAATTGACACGAGAATGATTGAAAGAGAAGTTTTTGCAGACCAATCCCGAAATCATGATTTTGTCTGCTTCAATGTCTTCTTCATTTACGCCGTAGTTACCGATGTGGGCGTTTGTTGCCACCATGATCTGGCCGAAATAAGAAGGATCTGTGAAGATTTCTTGGTAGCCGGTCATTCCTGTATTAAAACATACTTCTCCAAAAGTAGTGCCGCTGATTCCCATTGATTTTCCGTGGAAAATGGTTCCGTCGCTTAAGAGCAGGATGGCTTTTTGTCGTGTTGTGTATTTCATTCGTCGTAGTTATTTTTTTTTTATTTGACTCATGGAACTCGCTAAGCTTCGTTTCATTTGTAGTTGTTGTGTGTAGTTGCGGGTGCAAATTTAATTCAATTTCTGGGTATTTGAAAATTTATTTGTTCTGCTTGTATGTTTTGGAACGCGGATTTTGGCGGATGGCGCTGATTAACGCGGATTTTTCAAAAATTGTGCTTATAATATTCTAGTGGTCATCAGAACGAAGGAGAATCTGCGATGTCTTTAGCTTTTAAAAACGTTCCCTCGACTGTGCTTGACAAACTTTATGTGATTGCTTCGTTCCTCGCAATGACGCAAAAAAAAAGGATAAACTATAATAGCTTATCCTTGATTTTTTTATGAAATGAATTTCTTCATTATTCTGCAACGTCTGTAGAAGTTTCTTCAGTAGATTTTGCTGGTGCTTCTGCTTTTGGAGCTTCTTCAACAACTGTTTCTTCTTTTTTAGCTTTTCCACCACGACGGCTTTTTGCTTTTTTAACTTCTTTTTTACCACCGTTGTAAAGTTCGTTGAAATCTACTAGTTCGATCATCGCCATGTCAGCGTTATCTCCTAGACGATTTCCAAGCTTGATGATACGTGTGTATCCACCTGGACGATCTCCTACTTTAGCAGCTACGTCTCTGAACAAGTCAGTTACCGCATATTTGCTTCTTAGGTAAGCGAAAACAATACGTCTGTTGTGAGTTGTATCATCCTTTGATTTTGTGATCAATGGCTCAACGAATTGTTTAAGCGCTTTTGCTTTAGCGACAGTTGTGTTAATACGTTTGTGCTCGATAAGAGAACAAGCCATATTAGCTAACATTGCCTTTCTGTGCGATGTTTGTCTGCTTAAGTGATTGAATTTTTTTCCGTGTCTCATGACGTGTTTTTTTTAACTTCATCTTGCTACAATCCTCTTTGGAGAGCAAAATATGAAGTAATTTATTCTTTATCTAATTTGTATTTTGCTAAGTCCATACCGAAATGCAGGTTTTTCACAGCCACAAGCTCATCAAGCTCAGTCAATGATTTTTTACCGAAATTACGGAATTTCATTAAGTCATTTTTGTTGAAAGATACTAGATCTCCGAGTGTATCCACTTCAGCCGCTTTTAAGCAATTTAATGCTCTCACTGACAGATCCATATCAACAAGCTTAGTTTTAAGCAATTGTCTCATGTGCAATGACTCTTCGTCATACGATTCTGTCTGAGCGATTTCATCAGCTTCTAGTGTTATTCTTTCATCAGAGAACAGCATGAAATGGTGAATCAAAACTTTTGCAGCTTCAGTAAGGGCATCTTTTGGATTGATTGATCCGTCAGTTTTGATTTCAAAAACTAATTTCTCGTAATCTGTTTTTTGCTCTACACGGAAGTTTTCGATTGCATATTTTACGTTCTTTACCGGAGTAAAGATTGAATCTGTAAAAATAGTACCGATTGCAGCATTTTGTTTTTTGTTCTCTTCTGCAGGAACGTATCCTCTACCTTTTTCAATAGTCAACTCCATGTTCAAGTTAACTTTGCTATCTAAATTGCAGATAACCAATTCTGGGTTCAATACTTGAAATCCAGAAATGAATTTTTGAAAATCTCCAGCAGTGATCTGGTCTTTGCCAGAAATTGAGATGGAAACAGATTCGTTATCGATATCTTCAATCTGACGTTTGAAACGTACTTGTTTAAGATTAAGGATAATTTCTGTAACGTCTTCAACTACTCCTGAAATTGTAGAAAACTCGTGATCTACACCTTCGATACGAACAGATGTAATTGCATATCCTTCTAAAGCGGAAAGCAAGACTCTTCTAAGTGCATTACCAACAGTCAATCCATAGCCAGGTTCTAAAGGTCTGAATTCAAACTTACCTTCAAAATCGGTTGAATCGATCATGATAACTTTATCGGGCTTCTGAAAATTAAATATTGCCATATGTTCGACTAGTGTCTATTATTTGTTATACAACTCTACGATTAGCTGCTCTTTAATGTTTTCTGGAATTTGAAGTCTTGCTGGAACTGAAACGAAAACACCTTCTTTAAGGTCGTTGTTCCAAGTGATCCATTCGTAAACATGACTTGAATTAGATAATGAACGGTCGATCGCTTCTAATGATTTAGATTTTTCACGAACTGCTACTTTATCTCCAGGTTTTAGGTGGTAAGAAGGAATGTTTACAAGTTCACCGTTAACAGTGATGTGTCTGTGAGAAACGATTTGACGTGCAGCTCTTCTTGAAGGAGCGATACCCATTCTGAATACTACGTTGTCTAATCTTGCTTCACATAATTGTAAAAGAACTTCACCTGTTACACCTTTAGTTGCAGATGCTTTTTCGAATAAGTTTCTGAATTGTTTTTCTAAGATACCGTAAGAGTATTTAGCTTTTTGCTTTTCCATCAACTGGACAGCATATTCAGATTTTTTTCCTCTTTTTTTAGCCTGCCCGTGTTGTCCGGGTGGATAATTTCTTCTTTCGAAAGATTTGTCATCTCCGAAAATTGCCTCGCCAAATTTACGAGCGATTCTTGTACTTGGACCAGTATATCTTGCCATTTCTAAAAATTAAATTAAGGTAGAGATTATGAATTCAGGTCATATCCTCCGATAATCTATTATCTACCTAGTTATACTTAAATATATATTAAACTCTACGTCTTTTTGGAGGACGACATCCATTGTGAGGCATTGGAGTAACATCAATGATTTCAGTTACTTCGATTCCACCGTTATGAAGAGAACGGATAGCAGACTCACGTCCGTTTCCTGGTCCTTTTACATAAACTTTCACTTTTTTAAGTCCAGCCTCTAACGCTACTTTACTACAATCTTCTGCTGCCATTTGAGCTGCATATGGAGTGTTCTTTTTAGAACCTCTAAAGCCCATTTTACCAGCTGAAGACCAAGAAATAACTTCACCTTTTTTGTTTGTCAAAGAAATGATGATATTATTGAAGGTAGCAGAAATATGAGCTTCTCCCGTTGATTCAACGATAACTTTACGTTTTTTTGCAGTTGCTTTAGCCATATTACTTATTATTTAGTTGCTTTTTTCTTGTTAGCAACAGTTTTTCTTTTACCTTTTCTTGTTCTAGAGTTGTTCTTAGTTCTTTGTCCTCTTAATGGAAGACCAGATCTGTGACGAATTCCTCTGTAGCATCCGATATCCATTAAACGTTTGATGTTTAATGAAATTTCTGAACGTAACTCACCTTCGATTTTAAAAAATGATACAGCTTCACGAATTGCTCCGATCTCGTCATCATTCCAATCTTGAACTTTAGTATCTTGGCTAACTTGAGCTTTTTCTAAAATCTCGATAGCTCTGCTTGATCCTATTCCGAAGATATAAGTCAAAGCGATAACTCCTCTTTTGTTTTTTGGGATATCTACCCCTGCTATTCTTGCCATAACTATCCTTGTCTTTGTTTAAATCTAGGATTCTTTTTGTTAATCACGTATAATCTGCCTTTTCTTCGCACAATCTTGCACTCGGCACTTCTCTTTTTTACTGAAGCTCTAACTTTCATATCCTTAATATCTATAAGTAATTCTTGCTTTTGACAAATCGTAAGGGCTCATTTCTAGTTTCACTTTATCGCCAGGCAATAATTTGATGTAGTGCATACGCATTTTACCAGAAATGTGAGCGATCACAATATGTCCATTTTCTAACTCTACACGGAACATCGCATTTGATAATGCTTCAATGATTGATCCGTCTTGTTCTATTGCTGATTGTTTTGCCATAAATTAAGCTACTGCTTTTCTGTTTTTACCGCTCTTCATCAGACCGTCGTAATGCTTGTTCAACAAATATGAATTAATTTGCTGGATAGTATCACTTGCAACACCCACCATAATCAATAACGATGTACCACCATAAAACAAAGCCCAAGATGGTTGAACATCTAAAACACTTACAACAATTGCTGGGAACACAGCTATTAAAGCAAGAAATAATGAGCCTGGAAACGTTACTAATGACATAATTCTATCTAAGAATTCAGAAGTTTCAGCTCCAGGTCTAATTCCCGGGATGAAACCGCCGCTTCTTTTCAAGTCATCTGCCATCTTATTTGTAGGTACCGTAATTGCGGTGTAAAAGTAAGTAAAAACTACGATTAACAACGCAAAAACTAAATTATACTGCCATCCAAAGATATTTTGGAATGCAGTACTCACAGAAGTCGCTGTTTCTGAACTAGATAGACCAGCCAAAGCCGCAGGAATAAACATGATTGCTTGCGCAAAAATGATAGGCATAACTCCAGAAGCATTAAGCTTTAATGGAATCCATTGTCTATTTCCGGCTTGTTCGAACTCTCCAGAAGCAGTACGACGAGCGTATTGTACTGGAATTTTTCTAACGGCCATCACTAATAAGATACAAGCTACGATTACCAAAAGCCAAATTATTACTTCGAAAACTAATAACATCGGCCCACCATTATTGTTTGTTACCCTAGTTGAAAACTCTTGGATGAATGCTTGTGGCATTCTAGAGATGATTCCAACCATGATCAATAATGAGATTCCGTTTCCAATTCCTTTATCAGTAATTTTTTCACCCAACCACATTGCGAAGATAGTACCTGAAACAAGTATTACCACAGATAAAAACTGGAACGCAAAAGGTGAGATCAATCCTGGATTAACATTAGAAAGGAAAGCTTCTCCTGGCAAAGTTCTGTATAGATTGAAAATATAACCCGGAGCCTGAACTAAAGTAATAACAATAGTCAACCAACGTGTGATTTGATTCATTTTCTTTCTGCCACTTTCTCCATCTTTTTGAAGTTTTTGAAGGTAAGGCACAGCGATACCCATCAATTGAACAACGATAGATGCAGAAATATATGGCATAATACCTAATGCAAATACAGATGCTTGCGAAAACGCACCACCTGTAAATACATCGATTAGCCATCCAATCCCTTCTTTAGTTTGATCAGTAAGTCCATTTAACTTAGTCGCATCAATACCTGGAAGTGTTACTTGTGCACCAAAACGGTATACTAATAACAGACCAAGAGTCACTAAAATTCTATTTTTTAGTTCTTCAATTTTCCAAGCATTGCTTAGCGATTCTATAAATTTCTTCATCTTAACTATAAGAATTATAAAGTTACAGCTTCTCCACCAGCAGCTTCAATAGCAGCTTTTGCAGTAGCAGTAAATTTATGAGCGGTTACCTTTAATTTAGTTGTTAATTCGCCTCTACCCAAAATCTTAACGATTTCGTTTTTAGTTGCCAAACGGTTTGCTACAAAAACTGCCATATCAACAGTTCCGTCAGTAATAATTCCGTTGTCAACTAAAGCTTGAAGCGTGTCAAGGTTTACACCTTCGTATTCTTTACGATTGATGTTTGTAAAACCAAACTTAGGCACACGTCTTTGAAGTGGCATTTGACCACCTTCAAAACCAATCTTTTTAGAATAACCAGAACGAGATTTTGCTCCTTTGTGACCTCTTGCAGAAGTACCACCTTTACCAGAACCTTCTCCTCTACCTAATCTTTTATTTTGATTGTGCGTAGAACCTTCAGCAGGTTGTAAGTTACTTAAATTCATAACTATAATTTGTTATTTAGCTTCTTCAACAGAAACTAAGTGTTTTACTTTGTTTATCATCCCAAGGATAGCAGGGTTTGAATCATGCTCCACAACTTGTCCCATTTTACGAAGACCTAAAGCCTCAAGACCTCTTTTTTGAGTAAGAGGGCAATTGATTTTGCTTCTAACTTGTTTTACTAATAATTTTGCCATAATTTCCTTGAATTAACCTTTAAAAACTTTCTCTAAAGAAACACCTCTTTGTTTTGCAACAGTGTGAGCGCTTCTCATTTGCAATAAAGCATCAAAAGTTGCTTTAACTACGTTATGAGGATTAGAAGAACCTTGAGATTTTGATAATACGTCGTGAATACCTACTGATTCAAGAACTGAACGAACAGCTCCACCAGCGATAACTCCTGTACCGTGAGAGGCAGGAATCAAGAATACGCGCGCACCACCAAATTTACCTTTTTGCTCGTGAGGAACAGACTGACCGTTCAAAGGAATTTTTACTAAATTTTTCTTAGCATCTTCTACTGCTTTCGCAATTGCTTCAGAAACGTCTTTAGATTTTCCTAATCCGTGACCAACTACTCCATTTTCATCACCTACCACTACAATTGCAGAAAAACCGAAAGCTCTACCACCTTTTGTAACTTTAGTAACACGATTAACACTTACCAAACGATCTTTTAATTCAAGACCACTAGGTTTTACTAACTCTACATTTTTGTATTTACTATTAGACATACTATATTAGAATTTAAGTCCAGCTGCTCTCGCACCTTCCGCTAATGATTGAATACGTCCGTGGTATAAATAACCTCCTCTATCGAAAGTCACTGTATCAATACCAGCTTTTAAAGCTTTTTCACCAACCAGTTTTCCAACTGATGCAGCTACTTCAACGTTTGTACCTTTACTTACTTCTTTTTCTCTTGAAGATGCAGCTAATAAAGTTACTCCGTTCACATCATCAATTAGTTGTGCGTAGATTTCTTTATTACTTCTAAATACAGATAATCTTGGTTTAGCAGCAGTACCGCTTACAATTTTTCTGATTCTGAATTTAATTCTCTGTCTTCTTTCAGATTTTGTTAATGACATAATCTTTCTATTTTTAAGCTGATTTACCTGCTTTTCTTCTTAATACTTCACCAACAAACTTAACTCCTTTTCCTTTGTAAGGTTCTGGCTTACGGAAAGCTCTAATCTTAGCCGCTACCTGTCCTACAAGTTGTTTATCAAAAGATGTTAATTTCACAATTGGGTTCTTACCTTTTTCAGAAATCGTTTCCAAAGTTACTTCTGGAGCGATATCTAAAACGATATTGTGTGAGAATCCTAGAGCTAAATCTAATTTATTTCCTTGATTTGAAGCTCTATAACCAACTCCAACCAATTCTAATGATTTAGTAAAACCTTCAGACACACCAATAATCATATTGTTTACAAGTGATCTGTATAATCCGTGTTTTGCTCTTTGGTCTTTATGATCAGATGATCTTTCAACTAGAACTTGACCATCTTCAACTTTTACAGTTACATCAGAAAATTCCTGAGTAAGTTGACCTAATTTTCCTTTTACTGTAATCAAACCTTCAGCAACTTCAACAGTTACTCCAGCAGGGATTACAACGGGATTTTTTCCTATTCTTGACATCGTTAAGTCGTTTTAAATTAGTATACGTAACAGATTACTTCACCACCAATATTCAATTGCTTAGCTTGTTTTCCTGTCATCAAGCCTTTTGATGTAGAAACAATAGCAATTCCTAATCCGTTAAGGATTCTTGGAAGGTTAGCAGCACCTGCATATTTACGCAAACCTGGTTTACTAATTCTTTGGATATCTTTGATAACTGGCTCTTTAGTATCTTTATCATACTTCAAAGCGATTTTGATTGAACCCTGAACAGAGTTGTCTTCAAATTTGTAACTTAAGATATAACCTTGATCAAATAAGATCTTTGTTATTTCTTTTTTTAGATTAGATGCAGGGATCTCAACAACTTTGTGGTTTGCAGCCACGGCGTTTCTTACCCTTGTCAAATAATCCGCAATAGGATCTGTATACATATGTATAAAATTGCGGTTTTGGTTTTCTTTTCGGACCATCCGAAAGAACCTGAAACCATTAAACTTAGTTAATTAATCAACAGATAGTTGTCAATTTACCGACAAAAATCCGGCAAACTTACAACTATCTGTTGACATATCAAAATTGCAAATAATATTTTTACCAGCTTGCTTTTTTAACACCTGGAATTAGTCCATTATTAGCCATTTCACGGAAAGTTACACGTGAAATTCCGAATTGACGCATATACCCTCTAGGTCTTCCTGTTAATTTGCAACGGTTGTGCAAACGAACTGGAGAAGCATTTTTCGGTAATTTTTGCAGACCTTCGAAATCTCCAGCTTCTTTCAAAGCTTTTCTTTTCTCAGCATACTTTGCTACCGTTTTTTCTCTTTTCACCTCACGGGCTTTCATTGATTCTTTAGCCATGTCTTAATTCTTTTTAAAAGGTAAACCTAATTCTGCCAATAATGATTTTGCTTCTTTATCTGTTTTTGCAGATGTAACGAAGGTAATATCCATTCCTGAGATTTTGTTAACTTTATCGATATCAATTTCTGGGAAAATGATTTGTTCCAAAACTCCAAGGTTGTAATTTCCTCTTCCGTCAAAACCAGTAGCCTTAATTCCGCTAAAGTCTCTTACACGTGGTAAAGAAGAAGTGATAAGTCTGTCTAAAAACTCATACATTCTTTCTCCACGCAAAGTTACTTTTGCACCAATTGGCATTCCTTTTCTCAATTTGAATGACGCAACGTCTTTCTTAGAGATAGTAGATACTGCTTTTTGACCTGTAATTTTTGTCAACTCATCAACCGCATAGTCGATAAGTTTTTTATCAGATACAGCAGCACCAACTCCTTTACTTAAAACGATTTTTTCAAGTTTTGGAACTTGCATTACGTTTTTGTAACCGAATTCTTCTTTAAGAGCAGAGATAACTCTGTCTTTATATTCCTGTTTTAGTCTAGGTGTATACTCCATTACTATAGTACTTGATTAGATTTTTTTGCAAATCTTACTTTCTTATCTCCTTCTATTTTTGAACCTGTCTTAGTAGCTTCCTTAGTTTTAGGATCTATAAGAGATAGGTTAGAAATGTGAATTGGAGCTTCTTTCTTAACGATTCCGCCTTGAGGGTTTTTCGCACTTGGTTTCGTGTGTTTTGAAACCATGTTAGCACCTTCAACGATCGCTTTATTTTTCTCACGGTCTACTCGCAAAACTTTACCTTCAGTACCTTTGTGGTCTCCAGCAATTACTCTTACGATATCTCCTGATTTGATTTTTAGCTTTATCATCTCGTAAATAATTAAAGCACTTCTGGTGCCAATGATACAATTTTCATGAATTGTCTTTCACGAAGTTCTCTTGCTACCGGACCAAAAACACGAGTTCCTCTCATTTCTCCTGCAGCATTCAAAAGAACACATGCATTGTCATCGAAACGGATATAAGAACCGTCGGCTCTTCTCACTTCTTTTTTGGTACGTACAACAACTGCAGTTGAAACAGCTCCTTTTTTAACGCTTCCGTTAGGAGATGTATCTTTGATAGAAACTACAATCTTGTCACCAACAGAGGCATACCTTCTTTTGGTACCTCCTAAAACACGGATAGTTAAAACTTCTTTAGCTCCTGTGTTATCTGCTACTTTTAGTCTTGATTCTTGTTGTACCATAATTATTTAGCTCTTTCAATGATTTCAACTAATCTCCAACATTTTGATTTACTTAAAGGACGCGTTTCGCTAATTCTTACAGTATCTCCAATGTTACAGTCGTTTGTTTCGTCGTGTGCAACGTATTTCTTTGTTTTCAACACGAACTTACCGTATAGTGGGTGTTTTACTTTTCTTGTTTCAGAAACAACAATAGATTTCTCCATTCTGTTGCTAGTAACAACCCCAACTCTTTCTTTTCTTAAATTTCTTTTATCTTCCATCTTTGAGCAGAATACAATTATTGTAAATCTCTTTTGCTTATCTCAGTAGCTACTCTAGCAACCGATCTTCTTACGCCTCTTAATTGAAGCGGGTTTTCGATTGGCGAGATAGTATGAGCGGTTTTTAAGTCGGCATATGTCTTCTTAAGCTGAGATAATTTCTCTTGTAATTCAGCAATAGACAGATCTTTAATTTCTGATTGTTTCATAATAAATATTAATTATGCTTCGAAATCTCTAGCAACGACGAATTTAGTTTTTACGGGAAGCTTTTGAGCTGCAAGACGTAACGCCTCTTTTGCAACTGACAAAGGAACTCCACCAACTTCAAACATAATTCTTCCTGGTTTAACAACGGCAGCCCAATATTCTACGGCACCCTTACCTTTACCCATACGTACCTCTAGAGGTTTCTTTGTGATTGGTTTGTCTGGAAATATTTTGATCCATAATTGTCCTTCTCTTTTCATGAAACGAGTTGCAGCAATACGCGCTGCTTCTATTTGACGAGAAGTTAAGAACATTCCATCTTCATGTACAGATTTAATACCAAACATTCCATTAGAAAGTTCATGCCCTCTTTGAGAGTTTCCTTTCATTTTACCCTTCTGTACCTTGCGGTATTTTGTTCTTTTAGGCTGTAACATTTTTCTTTAATTTAAAAATTACTTTCTTTTACGATCTGCACCTGGTTTTCTGTCTTTGTTGAAAGGCTTGCGATCTCCTCTTGGAGAATCTCCACCTTTTCCACCAGCACCGGCTTGTTTCTTATCCATTCCAACTAGTGGAGATAGATCTCTTTTACCGTAAACTTCACCTTTCATGATCCACACTTTGATTCCCATTCTACCATAAGTAGTATGTGCTTCAGCCAAAGCATAATCGATGTCGGCTCTGAAAGTAGATAAAGGAACACGTCCTTCTTTAAAACCTTCTGAACGTGCCATTTCAGCACCATTCAAACGACCTGAAATTAAAACTTTGATACCTTCTGCGTTCATACGCATTGCGGCAGCAATAGCCATTTTAATTGCTCTTCTGTATGAAATACGACTTTCAATTTGACGAGCAATACTAGTTCCTACTAAGTAAGCATCTAGTTCTGGTCTCTTGATCTCAAAGATGTTGATTTGAACCTCTTTGTCAGTAACTTTCTTAAGTTCTTCTTTCAACTTGTCTACCTCTTGGCCACCTTTTCCGATAATGATACCAGGTCTAGCAGTAGTGATAGTAACGGTTACAAGTTTCAAAGTTCTCTCGATGATTACTTTTGATACACTAGCTTTTGATAAACGAGCATGGATATACTTTCTGATTTTATAGTCTTCGGCAAGTTTATCGCCGTAGTCATTTCCACCATACCAGTTTGAATCCCATCCTCTGATGATACCAAGTCTGTTTCCAATTGGATTTGTCTTTTGTCCCATCTTAATTATTTGCTTGTGTGTTATCTAATTGCCCTAATACGATTGTTACGTGGTTAGAACGTTTTCTAATTCTGTGTGCGCGACCTTGTGGAGCTGGACGAAGTCTTTTCAACATCATTCCACCATCTACTCTGATCTCTTTAACGATTAAGCCTGCTTCAGCTACGTTACCTTCTGCATTTTTCTGCTCCCAATTGTTGATTGCAGATAACAAAAGTTTCTCTAACTTTCTTGAAGCTTCTTTAGAACTGAATCTTAATATATTCAAAGCTCTTTCCACTTTCTGACCTCTTACTAGATCTGCTACTAAGCGCATTTTTCTAGGTGAAGTAGGGCAGTTATTCAATTTTGCGAAGGCAATCTGCTTGTTAGCTTCTTTGATGCCTTCAGCTCTTTCTCTTTTACGAACTCCCATTGCTTCTTATTTTTTACCTTTGTTTTTTGCTCCAGCGTGACCTCTAAAAGATCTTGTTGGTGAAAATTCTCCTAATTTGTGACCTACCATGTTTTCTGTTACGTAAACTGGTACAAACTGACGACCGTTGTGAACTGCGATAGTTTGTCCAACAAAATCTGGAGTAATCATAGAAGCTCTAGACCATGTCTTTACAACTCCTTTGTTACCTTTTTCAATATTTTCTTGAACTTTTTTATCTAACTTGTAGTGAACAAAAGGTCCTTTTTTTAATGAACGTGCCATATCTTATTATTTCTTTCTACGTTCTACGATATACTTGTTACTCGGGTTTTTCTTAGAACGGGTTCTATAACCTTTAGCAGGTATTCCGTTTCTAGAACGTGGGTGTCCTCCAGAAGAACGTCCTTCACCACCACCCATTGGGTGATCGACAGGGTTCATTGCAACTGGTCTTGTTCTTGGTCTTCTACCTAACCATCTAGATCTACCTGCTTTTCCAGATACCACTAATTGATGATCAGAATTAGATACTGCTCCAATTGTAGCTGAACAAGTAAGCAAGATTAATCTTGTTTCACCTGAAGGCATTTTGATTGTAGCATATTTTCCATCTCTTGCCATTAATTGAGCGAAAGTTCCAGCAGAACGAGCGATTACAGCTCCTTGACCTGGACGCAACTCAATACAAGAGATAACAGTTCCCAAAGGAATTTTACTCAAAGGCAATGTATTACCGATTTCTGGAGCTGCTTCTGAACCAGAAACTACTTTCTGACCCACTTGCAATCCGTTTTGTGCGATAATGTAAGTTTTCTCTCCATCAGCGTAAGCTAATAAAGCGATAAACGCAGTACGATTCGGATCATATTCAATAGATTTTACTGAAGCTGGAATTCCATCTTTAGTTCTTTTGAAATCGATGATACGATATCTCTGCTTGTGACCACCACCCGTATAACGCATGGTCATCTTTCCTTGACTATTTCTACCGCCTGAGTTTTTTATCGGTGCGATCAATGAACGCTCCGGCTTATCAGTTGTAATGGCGTCAAAACCATTAACAACTCTAAAACGCTGACCCGGGGTAATAGGTTTTAATTTTCTAACTGACATGTTTCTGCCTTATTTTAGATATTATTATAAAAATCGATGGTTTCTCCTTCTTGTACTTGAACGATTGCTTTTTTGTAAGCATTTGTCTTTCCATTGATGATACCACTCTTAGTGTACTTCGTTGATCTATCAGCTCTGTAGTTCATTGTATTTACTTCAACAACTGAAATTCCATAAGCAGCCTCTACAGCATTCTTAATTTGAATTTTGTTTGCTTTTTTATCTACAATAAATCCAAAACGATTGAAAACCTCACCATCTTTAGTGATTTTTTCTGTGATAATTGGTTTAATTATAATACTCATAGCTTATTATTTGCTTAAATTTTCTTCAATTCCTTCTAAAGACCCTTCTAAAAGCACTAAATTATTTGCATTTAAAATAGCATAAGTACTTAATTCTGAACTACTTACAACGCTAGATGTCTTCAAATTACGTGATGACAAATATACATTTTTATTTGACTCTCCCAACACGAATAAAGATTTTTTATTCTCTAACCCTAAAGCTTTCAAAACGTTAATGAAATTTTTAGTGTTTGGAGTATCAAATGTGAAGTCTTCTAGAACTGTAATATTTGATTCTTTTGCTTTGATTGAGAAAGCAGATTTTCTTGCCAATCTTTTCAAGCTTTTATTCAATTTGAATGAATAACTTCTTGGTCTTGGTCCGAAAACTGTACCTCCACCTTTAAACAAAGGGTTTTTTGCACTACCAGCACGAGCTGTACCAGTTCCTTTTTGCTTTTTAATCTTACGAGTAGATCCCGCAACTTCAGCTCTTTCTTTAGCTTTGTGCGTTCCTTGTCTTTGATTAGCAAGATATTGCTTCACATCAAGGTATACTGCGTGATTATTTGGCTCAATTGCGAATACTGAATCAGAAAGAGTGATCGTTCTGCCAGTTTCTTTTCCGTTGAAATTTAAAACTTTTACTTCCATTACTTCTGAATGATTACATAAGAGTTAGTGTGTCCTGGAACACATCCTTTAACTAAAAGTAGGTTCTTGTCAGCAACAACTTTCAAAACTCTCAAGTTTTGAACCGTTACATTATCAGTTCCCATTCTTCCTGCCATACGCATTCCTTTGAATACTCTAGAAGGATAAGAAGAAGCTCCTACAGATCCTGGCGCTCTTAAACGATTGTGTTGACCGTGAGTTGCTTGTCCAACACCACCAAAACCGTGACGTTTAACAACCCCTTGAAAACCTTTACCTTTTGATACTCCTTGAACATCTACGAATTCGCCTTCTGTAAAAACATCTACTGTTAATACATCACCTAAATTGTACTCGTTTTCAAACTTGAATTCAACGACTTTTTTCTTCGCAACAGTTCCAGCTTTTTTAAAGTGACCTACAGCCGCTTTAGTGGAGTGCTTCTCGTTTTTGTCATCGAAACCAAGTTGCAACGCTTCATACCCGTCAACACCTTTGGTTCTGACTTGGGTAACAACGCATGGTCCAGCTTCGATTACTGTACAAGGAATATTTTTCCCGTTTTCGTCGAAAATACTAGTCATGCCGATTTTTCTACCAATTAACCCAGACATAAAAATTAATTTTGATTATTAAAAATTCCCTTCAATTTAAAAACCACATAAGTTTCCAAACAGGGAGTGCAAAAGTAGCTATTAAAATCGAATATACCAAACAGTTACAAAAATTAAATAGCTGATTATTACAATCTAAGAAAAAATTAAAATAGCAGTAATTGAAATTTTATCTGATACTTTTTAAAAACACCATTAAATGATTCCTAAAAAAACTCCAGAAAACCCCGCCATAAGAGACATTACCAGAATATTATTTAAAAATAAATCTTTTCCAAAATCCAACTATAAAATAGAAAAAACAAAAAAGCGAAACATTTCTGTCTCGCTTTTTTTTATAAAATATAATAGAAAATTATACTTTGATCTCTACTTCTACTCCACTTGGCAACTCTAATTTCATTAGAGCGTCAATTGTTTTTGATGAAGAAGAATAAATGTCAATCAATCTTTTGTATGACATTACTTCAAATTGCTCTCTCGCTTTTTTGTTAACGTGCGGAGAACGCAACACTGTGAAAAGTTTTTTGTGAGTTGGCAATGGAATTGGACCCGTTACAACCGCACCCGTACTTTTTACGGTTTTTACGATCTTTTCAGCAGACTTGTCTACCAACATGTGATCGTAAGATTTTAATTTTATTCTGATTTTTTGACTCATTTTCTTTAGAATTAAGCGTTACCTTTTGCTTTTTTGATTACCGCTTCAGATATGTTAGAAGGCGTTTCAGCATAGTGAGAAAACTCCATTGTTGAAGTAGCTCTACCTGATGACAATGTTCTTAATGTTGTAACATAACCGAACATTTCAGATAAAGGCACATCAGCTTTGATCGTTTTAGCGCCATTTCTGTCACCCATATCATTAACTTGACCTCTACGACGGTTGATATCACCAACGATATCTCCCATGTTTTCTTCTGGAGTAATAACTTCCATTTTCATGATTGGCTCAAGAATTACAGCACCAGCAGCTTTAGCTACTTCTCTATAACCCATTCTTGCTGCTAATTCAAAAGAAAGAGCATCAGAATCCACAGGGTGGAAAGATCCATCTAACAAAGTTACTTTCAAGCTATCTACTTGGTATCCTGCTAAAGGACCAGTTTTCATTGCTTCTCTAAAACCTTTTTCTACAGAAGGGATATATTCTTTAGGAACGTTACCACCTTTTACAGAATTCACGAACTGCAATCCTACAGGAACTTTACCGTCAACCTCATCTGCTGGCTCAAGTACAAATACGATATCACCGAATTTACCACGACCACCTGATTGTTTTTTGTATGTTTCTCTGTGTTGAGCAGATTTTGTAAAAGCTTCTTTGTATTCAACTTGAGGCTCACCTTGGTTTACTTCAACTTTGAATTCACGTTTCATTCTATCAACCAAGATATCTAAGTGAAGCTCACCCATACCAGAGATAATAGTTTGACCAGAAGCCTCATCAGTTCTAACAGTAAATGTTGGATCTTCTTCAGCTAATTTTGCCAAAGCCATACCCATCTTATCAACGTCAGCTTTAGTTTTAGGCTCAATTGCAATACCAATTACCGGTGCTGGGAATTTCATAGACTCAAGAATAATTGGGTGTTTTTCATCACACAATGTATCTCCAGTTTTGATATCCTTAAATCCAACAGCAGCTCCAATATCTCCAGCTTCGATATAATCGATTGGATTTTGTTTGTTAGCGTGCATTTGATAGATACGAGAAATTCTTTCTTTGTTCCCAGAACGTGTGTTCAAAACATAAGAACCTGCATCTAAACGACCTGAATAAGCACGGAAGAAAGCCAAACGACCTACGAATGGGTCAGTTGCAATCTTAAACGCTAGAGCAGCGAACGGCTCTTTAACGTCTGGCTTACGCAAGATTTTTGTTTGATCTTCTTCTAACAAATCAACATCATCAGGATCAATCCCAACAATACCTTCTTTATCCATTGGAGATGGCAAATATTTGCATACAGCATCCAACATAAACTGAACTCCTTTGTTTTTGAAAGAAGATCCTGCAATCATTGGGATGATAGCCATATCCATAGTAGCAGCTCTAAGCGCTACGTTGATTTCTTCCTCTGTGATAGAATCTGGATCTTCCATGTATTTATCAAGGAGGTTCTCATCGTAATCAGCAACTGCTTCAATAAGGATATCTCTGTATTCTTTCACTTCAGCAAGCATGTCTTCTGGGATTGGCACAATATCAAAAGTTGCCCCTTGAGTTGCGTCATGCCAGATGATAGCTTGGTTTTTTACTAAATCTACAACACCTTTGAAATCATTTTCTTCACCGATCGGCAAAGTGATTGCAACTGCGTTTGATTTTAGCATATCTCTTACTTGTTGACAAACTGCCAAAAAGTTAGATCCTTGACGGTCCATTTTGTTTACGAATCCCATACGCGGAACTCTGTATTGGTCAGCAAGTCTCCAGTTAGTCTCAGACTGAGGCTCAACACCATCAACTGCACTAAACAAGAAAACCAATCCATCCAATACTCTCAAAGAACGGTTTACCTCTACGGTAAAATCAACGTGTCCAGGAGTATCAATGATGTTAAAGTGATAAGGCAATGTTTCAGGAAGCACTTTTCCTTGCTCAGTTGGAAAATTCCATTCGCAAGTTGTAGCAGCAGAAGTAATTGTAATACCTCTTTCTTGCTCTTGTGCCATCCAGTCCATTGTTGCAGCACCATCGTGCACCTCACCAATTTTGTGTGATTTTCCAGTATAAAAAAGGATACGCTCTGTTGTTGTTGTTTTACCAGCATCAATGTGAGCAGCAATCCCAATATTTCTTGTGTATTTTAAATCTCTAGCCATTTCTTAATGATTAAAATCTAAAGTGTGAGAATGCTTTGTTTGCTTCAGCCATTTTGTGAGTATCCATTCTCTTTTTAACAGCAGCACCTTCTTCTTTAGCAGCAGCTAAAACTTCAGAAGCTAGTTTTTGAGCCATAGATTTCTCATTTCTTCTACGTGCATAAAGTATCATCCACTTCATTGCCATAGAGATTTTTCTGTCTGGTCTGATTTGCATTGGGATTTGGAATGTAGCTCCACCAACTCTACGGCTACGTACTTCTACGTGAGGCATAACGTTTGTCAAGGCATCTTTCCAGATTTCCAATGAAGATTTTTCTGCGTCTTGTTTCTTGTTTTCTACGATTTCTAATGCATCATAGAATACTTTGAAAGCAGTTGATTTTTTACCATCCCACATCAAGTTGTTCACGAAACGTGTTACTAACTGATCGTTAAATTTTGGATCTGGCAAAAGAGGTCTTTTTTTGGCCTGTCTTTTTCTCATTTCTTCGTTTTTTTGTTATTCGTTAATGTTCATCGTATAAAAACGTGCACTTTTAACTTATAACGTGTTTAAGATTACTTTTTTGCTTCTTTTGGGCGTTTAGCACCATACTTAGATCTTCTTTGCGTTCTTCCTGCAACACCTGATGTATCAAGCGCTCCACGAACGATGTGGTATCTAACTCCTGGTAAATCTTTTACCCTTCCACCCCTAACTAATACTATCGAGTGCTCTTGTAGATTGTGTCCTTCTCCAGGGATGTAAGCATTCACTTCATTACCATTTGTCAAACGTACACGCGCAACTTTACGCATTGCAGAGTTTGGTTTTTTTGGTGTAGTAGTGTAAACACGCGTACAAACCCCTCTTCTTTGAGGACAAGAATCTAAAGCAACCGATTTACTCTTCTTAGTCATCTGAGTTCTTCCAGTTCTTACTAATTGTTGAATTGTTGGCATAATTAATACTAAAATATATTATGATTTAATTTTCCCGCTTTTTACGGGGTTGCAAATGTATGAATATTTTTTTTTTAAACAAACCTTAATTCATTAATTTTCAATCCTATTAACCAATAATATTTTTCGAATATATTATTCCTTCATTTTTTGCGTTACTTTTACAAACATAATCCGCTTGCTTTTAAATAATTTAATTCTCTTTTGAAAAAACTCATTCCTCTTATTCTCTTCTTTTTCAGCCTTCAAAGTTTTGGACAAAATCTGTATTTAAAAATTTCTGGAGAAACTGAAAAAGCTACTAAATTTATCGACTCCGTCGGATATTCAAAAAAACATAGTAATGCAAAATCAATTTTAGAAGAAACGAATAGTATTTCGGACAAATTAAAGCGTTTGGGTTTTTTAGAAAATGAAATTCTTGAGAATAAAAAGGAAAACGACAGCACTTTTCACACAAATTTAAAACTCGGCGAAAAAACAAAATTTATACATATATATATAGGTAGAAATTCTGAATTGCAAAAACTCGGAATTCTAGAAGAAAAAGACACTTTAATCATGCCTTTGTCCGAAACGGAAATATTCATGAATGCTACTTTGCAGAAATTAGAAAAAAAAGGATATTCGCTAGCCAAACTCCAACTAACAAATTTAAAAAGAGAAAAAGATTTTTTGAAAGCAGATTTGTTTTTTGAAAACGAAAAGCTACGAGAGGTAAATGACATCGTCATCAACGGTTATGACAAATTTCCGGAAGGCCATAAAAAAGAAATAAAGCGCCGTTATAAAAACAAAGTTTTCAACCAAGAAACGCTAAAAAAGATTCATGATGATTTTGAAAAATTTCAATTTGTAAACCAGACAAAATATCCAGAAATCCTATTCACAAAAGACACTACAAAAGTTTATGTCTACGTAGAAAAATCAAAACCGAATCGTTTCGATGGATTTATTGGATTTGGAAATAACGACAACGGTGATTTAAAAATAAATGGCTACTTAGACTTGCTTTTGGTAAATTCTCTCAATGTCGGCGAAAGATTTAATTTGTACTGGAAAAGCGACGGAAACAAGCAAACCACCTTCAATGCTTCGCTAGAACTTCCTTATATTTTCAAAAGCCCTTTGGGAATCAAAGGCCAATTAAATATTTTTAAGCAAGATAGCACATTTCAGAATACACAAACCGCAATTGATCTGGGCTATTATTTCAACTTCAACACGAGAGTCTATTTAGGATACCAATCCACAGAATCGAACGACATCCAAAATTTAATCGGATCAATAATTACCGATTTCGACAATTCATTTATTACGGGAAATTTTGAATTCACGCAATTTAAAAACGACGATTACTTTTTTCCGGAAAAAACTATTATCAATATAAAAGCCGGAACCGGAAAAAGAAACTCAGAAGCCTCCGTAAACAATCAATTTTTCATCAATGGCGATTTGCGGCATAATTTATACTTAAATGACAAGAATATAATCAATATAAAAAGCCAGAACTATTATTTACAAAGTGAAGATTACATCACAAATGAACTATTTCGCTTTGGAGGCATAAATTCCATCCGAGGTTTTAACGAAAACAGCCTACAGGCAAATTTATTTTCTTCCATTTTGACAGAATATAGATATATCCTTGCCCCCACTATTTACGCACACTCTATAATCGACTTTGGCTACTTTCAAGACAAAACCACCAATAACGAAGGCCAATTATTAGGATTGGGTTTTGGTTTTGGACTCCTGACGAAGAATGGATTATTCAATCTCATTTACGCCAACGGAAGCACAGGCGATCAGGAAATCAAACTCTCAAATTCAATCGTACACATCAGCTTCAAGGCAAAATTTTAACAAAAAACAACCAAAAGCCTTTAATCTACAAAAAAAATATTAAAAAAAACTCTTGTTTTGTTAATGTTTTATTAAGAAATTTGAACTAACTAATTCAAACCTTAATATAATGAGAACAAAAATTAATTGGTGCTTGACGTGCTTTATGGCGTTAATTATGCAGATTACGTTTGCTCAACAAAGAACCGTCTCTGGTACTGTGAGTGATGAAAGTGGATTGCCTCTTCCTGGAGTAAGCGTAGTTATTAAAGGAACCTCTTCTGGAACTCAAACCGATCTTGATGGTAAATTTAAAATTCAAGCCTCAACAGCAGACGTGCTAATTTTCAGTTATATCGGAATGAAAGATCAAGAAGTAGCAACCACGTCAAATAATTTATCTGTAAGAATGACTTCTAATGCAGAAGAGCTAGAAATAGTAGTTGTAACAGCTTTAGGTATAAAACGTAAACCTGACGAAATCACCACCGCTAGCCAAGTCGTAAGAAACGAAGAACTAAATCAGGCTAAAGCAGCTAACGCCGCTGTAGGACTGGTAGGAAAAGTTTCTGGATTGCAAATTAACACTAGCAATAATGGCGTAAATCCTAATACTAGAATTCAATTAAGAGGCTTTAGATCTATAACTGGAAACAATGAAGCGTTGATCGTAATTAATGGCGTGATTTCTACAGCCGGCGCATTTACAGAACTTAACCCTGAAATTATTGAATCTGTAAACGTACTTAAAGGATCCAATGGAGCCGCTCTTTATGGCTCACAAGGATCTAATGGTGTAATTATTGTTACAACAAAAAAAGGGACTAAAAATGCTGAGAAATTCACAATTGCATTAAACTCTTCATACACTATAGAAGAAGTTTCCTTGATGCCTAAATTGCAATCAAGATACGGACAAGGCTACCAAGGAGCACAAGATTTTACTGAAAACACAAGCTGGGGTGCCGAACTAGATGGATCTCTTCAACCAACTGGACTCCAACAAACAATGCTTCCTTATTCATTCATAAAAGACAATTATAAGAAATTCTTCACGAAAGGAAATACAGCACTTAACTCAATCGCTATTTCTTCTGGAGACAGAGATGAATTTATAAACTTGTCTATTGGAAACCAAGAAACAAACGGAATTATACCTACTGATAAATTCAAGAAAAATAATTTCTACTTTGGCGCTGGGAAAACTGCAGGAAAATGGAGTTTAGAAGGAAGTATGAGATATACATCTAGCACTGAAAATACAGCTGGTGGCGTAGAAGGTTCAATCTATAACTCTTTATACCAGGTTCCTGTAAACGTTCCTGTTGAACAATTTAGCAATCCTGACAATGGAACACATTGGACATATTGGGAGCAAAGCCCTTACTGGAGGCTTCAAAACGAAAGACAAGTTTCTAAAGGTCAGACATTTGAAGGCGTAGGAGAAGCTGGATATAAATTCAACAGCAACATTAGTGCTACATACAGAGCAAGTTTTAGAAGTACATCATTCAATGACTATTCATTTTACAATGGGTATACTCCCGAAGTAGTATATTGGGACAACCCTCTTAATTATGTTTCTTCTTATTCTGTTTCAAACCAAAACACAAGAAGAATTTACTCTGACTTCTTGTTAAATTTTGATTACATGCTTACCGACAATATTTCATTTAAAGCCAATATCGGAAATAATATTACCAATATTGAATCAAATTTTGTTGAGATGACTGGAAACAACTTAGTAGTTCCTGGACTTTATAATATAAGAAATATTACTGGAAATACAATTAACACTGATACGAAATCACAAGAAAGAGGATATGCCTTTTTTGCAAATGTTGATTTAGGATACAAAGATTTTCTATTCTTAAACATGTCTATAAGAAAAGAATGGACATCGGTTCTTAATCCAGATAACAGAACTTTCGAATATCCAAGTGCAGGTATCTCATTTATCCCTACAAAAGCATTTAAGGACTTTGGCGGCAACATTTTAACTCACGCTAAATTATCTGCGAGTATTGTTAAAGTAGGCAACAAGGTAATTGGACCATATGCAATTAATGATCGATTCGTAAGTGCTTCAACTGCTGGATTTCCTTATGCTGGAGGTGGATCTTATGTACAATCAACTTCAATTACTGCAGCAGATCTAAGCCCTGAATTTAATCTTTCAAAAGAGATTAATATGAACTTAGAATTCCTAAATAGAAGAATTACCTTTGATGCCAGCTATTATTATTCTGATAATACCGACCAAATTCTTGCAACATCTCCATCGACAACTTCAGGAGCAACTTCAGCAACTGTAAATATCGGAGAAACAAAATCACAAGGTCTTGAACTTGACCTTGGGTTAACTCCATTTAAATCAAAAGATTTTTCGTGGGATTTAAGACTAAGCTATAGCGCTCCAAAAACAGAAGTTACAAAAGTAACAGAGAATGCAAATCAAGTATCTGTCGGTGGCTTTGCAGGAGCAAATGAAACAGCTGTTGTTGCCGCTATAGTAGGAGAAGAATTCCCTATGTTGGTTGGAATTGGGTACGAAAGAGATGATCAAGGACGTATTGTTATTGATGCAACTACTGGGGATCCTATAAAAGCAACCAATGTTAAACTCGGAAAAACAACTCCAGATTACATTTTAGGCCTTAGCACTTCTGTAAATTACAAAGGCTTTAGGCTAAGTGGTGTATTTGATTATAGAACAGGACATGTTTTCTATGCTCCAATAAAAGATGGTTTGGTTCAAAATGGAACGGATATCGTTACTGCTGAAAACGGAAGACAGCCATTTATCATGCCCAATTCTGTAATCAGTAACGGAGCTGGAGGCTATGTAGCAAACAATAGCGTAGCTACTTCTGGAGGACAAGATTATTACACCGGAATTTACCGCGAAATTGATGAAAACTTTGTAATTGATGCAACTGCGTTTAAATGTAGAGAGCTTGCGCTATCTTATTCTTTTAATGAAAAAGCCTTAAAAAACACATTCATCAACAGCCTTACTGTAGGACTAAATGCAAGAAACGTATTCATGATTCTTCCTAAAGAAAATAGAAATTATACGGACCCAGAATTTACAGCCGTAACCGCAGCTAGTGTTGGATCAGGAAACAATGTAGGTTTGAGTTCAGGCAATGTACCTCCTCCAACAAGATCTTATGGATTTAACATCAATATTACATTCTAAAAAAAAATGAAAATGAAAAAACTTAGCAAATATTTAATGATAGGGATCGCTTCACTTGCGGCTTTTAGCTCTTGCGATGACTACCTTGATGTTAACGAGGATCCGAACAATCCTTCTTCCGAAATTGTCAAACCTGAAATTGTACTAGGAGCAACACAGGTATATACATATAGCCAGCTTGCCAGAAACATGAACCAACTTGGAAACTTGATGATGAACAATTGGACAAGGGACGTTGGTGCTTCAAATTCAAGTTACTATTTTAATGAACAGACTTACAATGTTACCAGTGAATTTTATTCTGGAATTTGGGAAAATCTATTCATAAGAACTTCGAACTATACTTTTATCCAGAACACTACAGATTCAGGATACGATAATTATAAAGCAATTGCTAAAATCTTAAAATCTTATTACTTCCAATACTTAGTAGATTTATATGGTGACATACCATATAGCGAAGCACACAAGAGAGGCGCTAACCTTACGCCTGCTTACGATGACGATTTAGCAATTTATAGAGATTTGGTCGTGCAATTAGACCAAGCAATTGACCTAATCAACAATGCTCCACCTGAAAGCCTAAACCCAGGCTCAAATGATGTAATGCTTAATGGAGACATGGACATGTGGATAAAATTTGCAAACTCAACTAAATTAAGAATCCTTCTTAGAGAATCTCAAAGAACAGCTTCTGCTAGCTATGTTTCAGGCAAAATTAATGAAATGCAACAAAATGGCGCTGAGTTTTTGGGACCAAATGATAACGTAAAAATCAATCCAGGCTTCGCAGCATCTGAAAATCAGCAAAATGCCTTTGCATCTCTTTTCTTAAATTTTAGCGATGGATATGTTAACAACTATGCTTCTACCGCAGCTACTAAATACACGATTACATATTTAACAAACACAAATGACACAAGAAGAAATCGTATTTACTCGGCTGCATCAAACGGAACTTATGCCGGCCATCAACAAGGAGATATCCTTAGTCCTTCTACAAATTACCCCGTTTCACATGTTGGACCAGGACTTTTAGTAAACTCAGCACAAGATGGAATTGTTTTTACTGCGGCAGAAAGTCTGCTACTTCAAGCTGAGGCCGTACAAAGAGGCTACCTTTCTGGTTCTGCAAAAGATTTATACGAAAGTGCCATTACAGAATCATACAAGCTTTTAGGATTAACAGCTGCTGATGCAAGTACATATTACTCTCAAACATTACCTCTAGTTGGTTGGGCAGCATCTGCAGGAAATGAAATTCAAGCGATCATTAACCAAAAATGGATTGCCTTAAATGGAATTAATGGAGTTGAAACTTGGATTGAAAACACAAGAACTGGCTTTCCAGCACATGTCCCTTTATCAAATGTAGCACCTGGAAGTTCAAGACCAATACGCCTACTATACCCTAGTTCTGAAATTACTGGAAATACTGCAAATACTCCTCAACAATCTGAATCACAAGCATTCACAAGCAAAATTTTCTGGAACGAATAAAAACATAATATTATGAAGAAAATAAATATATATTTAATAATTGCTATCTCTATTTTCACGATAGCATCTTGTATGGTCGACGATGATACAGATACCGTATCTGAAGGCCCTTACGTTGTAGGTTTCAAAAATGCTTTACCATCTTATATATATACTGATGCTGATACTGACCCAGTAACCATAAATGAACCTATTGATTTAATTGGCGGAAACAATGGAACACCTTCTGATGAGAACATTGTCATTCAGTATGAAATAGATCCTTCTAGTACTGCTATCGCTGGTACGCATTATTCTATTGCAGGAACCGGAAACACATTAACATTAAATTCTGGAGCCAGCTTTGTTAATTTACCTATAATTGTAAATCCTGACAACTTGCCTGGCAATTTGCCTCAAACAATTGTTGTAAATTTAAAAGAAGTAAGTTCCTCAAATGGAGTAATATTGCAAACCAGAAAAAGTACTACTATTACAATTGCAAAATGTGAATCAAATCTAGCAGGAACTTATAGTCTTGCAGTAACTAGACTTGACAACAACACAAACTTCAGCTTCCCAAATGAAGTTATAACAGAACTTTCAATCGGAAGGTATGTTACTTCAACGACAGGAAGTTTTGGAATAGGCGGATTAACAGGACAAGGGGCTCCAAGAGATGGTTTTATTTTCAACGATGTTTGTCAATCCATTGTTATTGAAGAACAAAATCTTGGAGATTATTTCACAAATATGGTATATGGAAATGAAACTGACGGCACACAAGGATTTGTAACACTTGATCCAGATACAGGAGAAGTAGAATCAATTACAATGTATTATATCATTACTTTTTCAAACCCTACTTCACTGCGTACATATAAAGCAGTATACACGAAACTTTAAAAATTAGTTATGAAAAAAATATCAAACTTAAAATATATCGCATCAATCTTGCTCGCAGGATTAGCTATATATTCTTGCCAAGACGATGATTCAACAAACATAGAAAGTTCGGTTAAGCCAAATTTGACTTCAACAACTACATCTATTACTGTCACTGAAGGAGAAGTTGCTAAATTAAATTTTAAACTGGATAAAGCCGTCAATAAACCTGTACAATACAGACTAGTAATGCTTGATGAAAGTACAGCTGTTGATCAAGAAGATTATACCATACCTGGATGCCGTAGCAATGACCCAGATTGTGTTGCTATTGAAGAAAACGGTGGACCAGTAGGATATATTTTTGAAATACCTGCTTACACTACAGATTATAGTGTAGATATACAAACAATTGCCGATGATCTCCCTGAAGACACTAAACACTTAAAGTTAAAAGTAATTTCAAACAGAACCTTAATTGGAACCGTTGGAGATTTAATTATCGACATCAATATTCAAAATTTCATTTCAAGCGATCTTAACATTAGACTTAACTGGGATGGAACTTTTTTATCGAATGGAGAAGAAACTGATTTTTGTGATATTGATATGGATTTAGAACTTTATGGACCTGACGGAGAAATTTACGATTACAGTTATGATAATTGTCCTGAACAGTTACTTGTTCCTACTGCAGATGCTCCAGACGGTTTATATTTATTAGATGTTAGCTTATGGACAACCAGTGGGTATAATGAAGCTATTGATGTTCCGGCAAGAATCACTTTCTACAAATCTGGAACTTCACTTAATAGAACTACAGATATTTCTTCTTTCTTCCCAATGGCAGATGGAGGGCTAGATGATGGTAATAATAATGCTTTAATTACGTTTGAAATTACCAAAACGGGGCAGACCTACACAATCAAAGATCCTTCTGGAACAACTGTTTTCCAAGGCCGAATGAGCAAAAATTTCGTAAATAAGAAAGGTTTAAAAGCTAAAAAAGAAATTAAAAAAAGAAATTAATTCAAAGCCTATTAAAATTTCCTAAAAACCATCCGCTAAAACGGATGGTTTTTTTTTATATCTTTGCGCCATGGAAAAAGAACACCAAATCTTCGGAATCAGAGCAATAATAGAAGCTATTCAAGCAGGAAAAGAAGTTGACAAAGTCTTCATTCAAAAAGACATTTCAGGCGAATTGATGAAAGACCTAATGAAGGTCATGAAACGCGCCGGCGTTAATTTCTCTTATGTACCGGTTGAAAAACTAAACAGATTGACGCCAAATAACCATCAAGGCGCCGTGGCTACAATAGCTCCCATATCTTTTCAAGATCTGGAAACTTTAATTGAATCTGTCATCGAAAGTGGCAAGACTCCCCTATTTTTAATCTTAGACCAAATCTCTGATGCGAGAAATTTCGGTGCAATCATAAGAACGGCTGAATGTACAGGCGTTAACGGAATCATTGTTCAAAAGGCAGGTTCCGCTCCAGTAAACGGAGATACTGTAAAAACTTCTGCAGGAGCCGTTTTCAATGTGCCGATTTGCAAAGTAGAACATATAAAAGATGCTATTTTTCAACTTCAAGGTTCAGGAATCAAGACTGTTGCCGCCACTGAAAAAACTGACCAAAACATTTACGACATCGCTTTAAACGAACCTGTTGCAATAATCATGGGCTCTGAAGACCGCGGCGTAAACCCATCCGTTTTGAAAATCGTAGACGAAAAAGCAAAACTCCCAATGTTTGGAACTATTGCTTCTCTGAATGTTTCCGTGGCTTGCGGTGCATTTCTTTATGAAGCTGTTCGCCAAAGAAGCTAAATCTCTTCCAGCCATTGGTTTATCAATAAAAAACCGCAGCTTCGTGATTTCAAAATCAGCGAATCTGCGGTTTTCTTTTAACATGAATCTTCTGAAATATTATTCCTCTTTGCGAAACTCAGTATTTTCTTTATGAATTTCTGTAGTATCATCAAAAGGAATAACGGTATAAACAACATTAAAATTAGAACGGAAATACTCCGCATCAACAACCTCAATTTCCTCTAATTTTGGCAAATTCTGAAAGTTTCCATTTTCGTCAAAATGTTTCATAAACTGATCTTCTTCAGAATTGTAATCCGGCTTTTCCCATTCATAAAAAACAGGCTTCTGATATTCTGGAGTTTTTATCGCAATTGAAAAAACATAACCCGTAATCAATCCTGCCAAATGCCCTTCCCAAGAAATTCCTTCTTTTACACCTGGAAAAATATACCAAATCATTCCTCCATATAGAAGAATAATCGTAAACGAAAGCGCAACCAATCGATAATATTTTGTCTGAATTCCTTTGAAGAAAATGAAACTCACTAGAACATATATCAAGCCGCTGGCGCCAATATGATAAGATTCACGGCCAATAACCCAAGTAAGAAAACCAGAAAGCAATATTCCAAAGCCGATGACTTTCAAGGCTTGATTTCTATAGAAAAAGCGCAATGCCATAATTAAAAGAAACAACGGAATCGAGTTGTTATAAAGATGCTCGATATCGCCATGTAAAAACGGACTGAAAAGAATTCCTCGCATTCCCTCAAAAGTTCTAGGATAGATTCCGAATTCCGTCAAGTTTAATCTGAATCGGATTTCTGCCCAAAAAACCAGCCAGAGAAGCACAACAGAAAATAATGGCCAAGCCAAAACTGAGGGTGAGAATTTTAAATTTTTGTCTTCCATTATTTCTTAAGCTAGTTTGTTGGGGAAAATTACTCAAAAATATATCCAAAAATATTTTCGTGCTATTTTGTCAGCGTTCCGATTTTCGACAAACTGAGCGCTACTCTTTCGAGCTAGCCCCGATTGCAGCGGAAATCCTTTTGCCTCATCCCGAAACTTCGGGATCGAGGCAAAAGATTGGAGCGGAAAGCGGGACTAAAGCCTCGGAAATTTCACAAAAGTTTATGCTTCAAAATATAAAAAAAACACCTCCAAAATCCGTAATTTTACAAAATGGAAGCACCTTTAGCAGAACGAATCAGACCACAATCGCTTGAAGATTATTTGGGACAACCACAGTTGGTGGGACCTTCGGGCTCATTGACCCAGCAAATCACGAAAGGATTAATTCCATCGCTGATTTTGTGGGGACCGCCTGGAACGGGGAAAACGACCTTGGCGCAAATTATCGCACAGGAATCAAAACGCCCATTTTATATCTTGAGCGCCATTAATTCTGGCGTAAAAGATGTTCGGGACGTGATTGAAAAAGCCAAGCAGAGCGGTGGCCTTTTCACTGCTAAAAATCCGATTTTATTCATCGACGAGATTCACCGTTTCAGCAAATCGCAACAAGATTCTTTGTTGGCGGCTGTTGAAAAAGGCTGGGTTACATTGATTGGCGCGACTACTGAAAACCCGAGTTTTGAGGTAATTCCCGCTTTACTGTCGCGTTGTCAGGTTTACATTTTGAATGCTTTTTCAAAATCTGACTTGGAGGCGTTGCTGGAAAGAGCAATGCGAACCGACATTTATTTGAAACAAAAAAATATTGAACTAAAAGAAACTGAGGCTTTGCTAAGACTTTCAGGTGGCGACGGACGAAAATTGCTGAATATTTTTGATTTAGTTGTTAATGCTTCGAACGATGATAATATCATAATTACGAATGATTCTGTTTTGAAATTGGTACAGCAGAATACCGTTTTATATGATAAAACTGGTGAACAGCATTATGATATTGTTTCTGCTTTTATAAAATCTATCCGGGGAAGCGATCCGAACGGTGCCGTTTATTGGCTGGCGCGAATGATTGAAGGCGGTGAAGATGTGAAATTTATTGCACGGAGAATGCTGATTTTGTCAAGTGAAGATATTGGAAATGCAAATCCTACGGCTTTTATTATGGCTAATAATACTTTCCAGGCAGTTTCCACGATCGGTTACCCAGAAAGCAGAATTATTTTGAGTCAATGTGCGGTTTATCTGGCTACTTCCCCAAAAAGCAATGCTTCTTACATGGCAATCGGGAAAGCGCAACAAATAGTAAAACAGACTGGCGATTTGGCGGTTCCAATACATTTGAGAAATGCGCCGACGAAATTAATGAAGGAATTGGGGTATGGCGAAGACTATAAATATGCCCATGATTATCAAAATAATTTCGCCGAGCAAGAATTTTTACCCGACGAAATTAAAAGTACTGCTTTTTATGTTCCGGGAAATAATTCAAGAGAAGCTTCTACGAGAGAGTTCTTGAAAAACCGCTGGAAAGACAAATATGGCTATTAAAATTTGATTAAAAGCTTTTCTGAAACTGGTTTGTCATCTTTGTAATATTCAAGAATCCATTCGCCGTTTTTCTTAATTACAGCGCCATTTATTGTTTCCGATTGTGCTGTAAAATAATCTGGTTGCGAAGTTTTGTAAATCTTCAAAACCACTTTTGGCGTTTTATCTACTAATTGATAGCCATTTGCAATTGGCTGCGCAAAAAGATAATCTTTAGTTTCATCAATTTGCGATGATGATTTTGGTGTTTCCATTTTTTGCACACTAGCAACAGTTGATACGTTTTTCCCGTTGTATTTGTATCCATAATTAAAAATTGATTCAAAAGCAAAATCTAAAGCTTCGGGATAGGCAGTTTTATATTCTTTTTCTCTACTTTTCCCCGGTTCACCTTTAAATACAATTCTATTTTGACAATCTCTAAAAACTACAGCAAGTTTAGTTATCAAAAAACCACTTTCATCTTCAACAGATGCAAACAGCAAATTGCAACGATCATTTGCATCTTGTGGCAGATTTTCATTTTCATAAAAAGCCTCAAATCCCATTTTCTGCAAATTGAATTTGGTAATCGTATTCAACCTATATTTATTTTCTTCTTTCAAAAAAGAATATTTTAAAGGAACAATTACATACTTGTAATCATTCAAGCTTTTTTGCGCTGATGCAAAAAATGAGATTGACAAAAACAGAATTAGGAAATATTTTTTCATTTTTATTTTTGGTTTAAAGATATTCTTTTATAGCTAATAAATTATTGACTTGCTTGATGTTTTCAGTAATTTCAATATTATGTTCGTTAAACATTATGGCATCAATTCCAACATTTAAAGCACCTTGAATATCTGCTTCAAAGTTGTCACCAATCATAATGCTTGTTTCTTTTTTAGATCGTGCCAAATCTAAAGCATAATGAAAAATATGCGGACTAGGCTTTTTAAAACCTGCATTTTCAGAATTAGTTACTGTCTCAAAATAATGGGCAATATTGGAATTCTTCAGCTTATTATATTGAATTTCATTGAAACCATTTGTAATAATATGAAGTTTGTACTTTGGTTTTAGATAATTTAAAAGCTCTATTGTTCCTTCAAAAAGATGGTTGTATTGTGGCAAAAAATGTATATATTCTTCAGAAAGCAACTGAATTAAATCATCGCTAATAGCATAATTTACAGCATTAAAAGCATCTTTTAGCCTTCCATAACGCAATTCTTCCTGTGTAACTTCATCATCTTGGTATAATTTCCAATATTTTGTATTTATTGGAACATAAAGCGCTACAAATTCTTCAACATTCACATTGATATCGTGTTTTTTAAGAATTGCTTCGAACGCCAAAGCCGAATTTTTTTCAAAATCCCACAACGTGTGGTCTAAATCAAAAAATATATCTGAAATTTTTGTATCCAATTTATTTTCCTTTTACGATTACGGCATCTTCAATGTGATAAATCCAATCTTCAATGTCGTTTTCATTAATTCTAAAATTTCCTTCCAAAGTAACATATTGGTCGGTTTTTAATTTTGGTGTTGAACCTTTAAATTTGATTCCCATGATGGTTTCCGGACCGGCTTGACCACAAAAAAAACAAGAAGCAAATACATTTTTGCTTAAAGCATAAGTCGTATTGTCAATCGGAACAATAAATCCTGACATGGCAACTCGCTTTTTATTTTTTGCTTTCAGCGTAGAATTTACCAATGGAAACATCACGCCATCTGGATAATCCTTATGCTTTTTTTTCAAGAATTTTATAGCGCCCAGTTGTTTCCAGCTTAAAGTATCCACAACCGCAAATGTTTTATTTTCAAAAACAGAAAAATTTGCAGAAGGCAAAAATCCAGCTTCTTGGTAAGGTTCTGAATTGTTTCTTTCTAAATTTTCTTTCGAAGAAAAAGCCATTTCTAAACCTAAAATCAATAAAAAAAAGCCAATAAAAAAATAATATATCTTACGCATTTGCCAAAGTTTTTGAAATGTTTAATCGGTATGCTTTTACAGCCGGAATCAATGCTGCCACTATTCCCACAAAGATAGTAACAATAAATAAAATTCCCTCCTTCTCCCACACAAAAGCAAAAGGATCAAAAGTCATTTTATATTGTTCATCAGTTGTGGAAGAAATCAATACCAGCGCAATTCTTCCAACAATAGTGCCAAGAATAAAACCTGTGAAGCAAAGCAAAATACTTTCAAAAAGAACTAAACTTAAAAGCTGTAAACGGCTTGCTCCAGAAACTCTGAGTAGCGCGAATTCATATTTTCTTTCTTTTAAAGTATTGTATAAAGCAATAAAAATGCTGATTCCTGAGATTAGCATTATTCCATAAGCCAAGTATTGCAAGGCTTCAAGACCAATTCCGAATAAAGAAAATAGTCTGTTGATTTCAACTGCTGGCGAAGCGGCTTGCATTTTTGTATTTTGCGCAACTAATCTAGGCCAAGTCACAAAGCCCATTTTATTTCTGAATTTTATCAAAACAGCCGTAATTTCTTTTCCATTTTCTGAAACTGGAGCAGTATTTTCATGATGAGCTTCATGATCATGGTGTTCGTGTTCATCTCCTTCAAAATGAACATGGCCTTCTTCTCCATGATCTGGATTTTCTTCAGCTTCAGAATGTTCGTGATTTTCGTGCATCTGCCAAACACTTTGAATATTTGACAGAATTAAATTATCCACTACTTTTCCGGTTTCGCTTGCAATTCCTGAAACTACATATTCAAATTCTTCGTGAACTTCGCCTTCCAAAGCATCGCCATGGGAACCAAAAAACTTGTCTCCTACTTTTATATTCAGCTTCTTTGCAATTTCACTTCCAACAACAACTTCAAGATTTTTATCGAATATTTTTCCAGAAATCACTTTTCCACCAAATTTCTCCAAATACTCCGGAGTCGTTCCAACGATTTTAAAACCGCGGTAATTATCTCCAAAAGCCAAAGGAATCGCCGATTTCACAAACGGATGTTTCATCCAGACTTTTGCGTCGTCATAACTGATATTCCCAGTTGGCGCATCGACTTGATAAACCGACGAAAGTATCAATTGCAACGGACTTCCCTGCGCTCCCAAAACCACGTCAACGCCGTCAATATTGCTAGAAAATTGTTTTTCAAATTGTTCCTGCAATAAAATCAAAAGCGAAATAATGGCTACGCTTGCCGTCAATAAAATAACGCTTAAAACAGTATTCAAAGGCTTAAACCAAATGTTTTTCCAAGCTAATTTTGTAATCATTATAAAGAAATTTGGTTAGAAAATCGGTCTTTCAGTCTTTGGTCGTGCGTCACAATTATAAGCGAAGCTTTATATTCTTTGGATAAATTCGACAATAAATCGGCTACTTTAAAGGCATTTTCATCATCCAAACTTGAAGTCGGTTCGTCAGCCAAAAGCAATTTCGGTTCGTTGATCAAAGCTCTAGCAATCGAAACTCTTTGCTGTTGCCCAATGCTTAATTGCGAAGTCAATTTGTGCATCTGGTCTTCTAAATCCAGTTGTTTCAAAAGTGATTTTGCTTTTTCTTCAGATTTTTTTCCGGTGGCAAGCCAAGAAGCAATTGAAATATTTTCTAAAACAGAAAAAGCTTCCACAAAATAAGATTGCTGCAAAACCAAACCGATACTTTTTCCTCTAAATTGGTCTAGTTTTTTATCAGAAAGTGTGGAAATTGAAGTTTCATCAATTAAAATCATGCCGTTTTTTGGTCGCAATAATCCTCCCAATAAATGCAGTAAAGTAGTTTTCCCTTTTCCCGAACCGCCCGTAATCAAAAGCGTTTCCCCGTTTTCAATCTGAATATCTGGAAAATTAAAATTCACTTTTCCTTGGTATGAAAAAGCGAGATCTTTAGTTTTTATCATGCCGATTCTTGCTGTAAATTATAACCCGCAATTTAATCAAAGATTTAGTGAAGTGGCTTAAAGATTACTTAAAAATACGCTTATCGAAAGGAAAATCTTCTTGGTGGATGATTTTTATGCGGTGAAAATCTTTGTGATAAGGATTTATCAAAAAATTATGTTCGCCTTTTACCACAGCAGAAGGCACTTTTATAAGGCAAAATTTATTTTCTCGAATAATCTTATCCCCTATTTTCTGGGTTTCAATATTTTCAGGAAAAGTATTCCATGCTTTTGAAAGTTCCTTATTATCCAAAGTATAAATTTCTAAATCATCTGGAATTTCAATCGTTATCATTGCAAAACCTTTGGGCATTGTAGCCAAAGTCAGGTGAACTGCGACTTCCGCCATCGCAAGTGCGCGATTTTGTGCCGTATAAATGACTTCCGTTCCTTTAGAATTCCAGCGCGCGCCAATCATTGCGGCGCCGATTCCGGATAATGCTATCGGATATTTTTTATTTTGGAGCCTGAAAACTTCCATTACACAAAAATTCCCTGGTCGATTTTATGAAGCTCGCTCATGACCATTTCTTTCCCGTAAGAATCTTTCATCAATTCAAAAGGCTTCAGATTTCCCAAAGCAAAATTTGGCGTATTCAACCAAAGATAAAATTGCTCTTCTGAGTCAAAAACATCTCTTCCAAGCGAAGTTACTTCGGCCAATTCTAAGATTTTTTCTGAAGGAATAGATTCAAATACATAATTGTCTTTGGTTTTATTTCGAAGCAAAGTTCTAGTGGAAACACCCAAAAATTCTGCCCAATCTTCTTGCTTAAAAGGCGTTCTGTCTTTGATCATTTCATACAAATCATACGGAATTCCTCTTCGAATCGAATGCACGATTAGCAATTTGCTAGACAAGAATTTTTTATACGTAAGATCTTTATCAACCACAGAAAGATTGGACTCCTTCTCTACTTTGGTGACAAAAGAACGAACTGCTTTGTCTATCTGGACATCTGAATTGGCTACTAACTTTGACATAATTATGACATTTGTCTTCAAATTTACGACATTTGGCACTTAAAAACAAATTGCATTACAAAATATTGTCATCCGCAAAACTATAATAGCCTTTTTCAGTGACAATTATATGGTCTAAAACTTTTATATCTAAATTATCGCCAGCCAATTTCAGCTTTCTTGTGATTTGTTTATCAGCTTCGCTCGCAATCAAAACACCCGACGGATGATTGTGGCTCAAAATAATTCCAGTTGCATTTTGTTCCAAAGCAACTTTGAAAACCAGTCGAATATCTACAACAGTTCCCGTAATGCCACCTTTGCTCAACTGCCATTTATAAACTACTTTGTTCGAATTATTAAGGTATAAAATCCAGAATTCTTCATGAGCCAATTCGCCGATAATCGGCTGCATAATTTCAAAAGCGATTCTGCTGGAAGTAATTTTTGTAAGTTCGACAGTTTCTTCACAACGCCTTCTACGACCTAATTCCATCGCAGCAATAATCGAGATCGCTTTGGCTTCACCGATTCCTTTGAAAGTTGTTAATTGCTGCAGCGACATTTTTCCTAAAGCGTTCAAGTTTTCAACGCTGGCAAGGATTCTTTTGCTGAGATCGACAGCGCTTTCGTCCCGATTTCCTGAACCAATTAAGATGGCGATCAGCTCGGCATCGCTCAAAACGGACTTTCCTTTGAGCATTAATTTTTCACGAGGCTTGTCGTCTTCAGCCCAATATTTTATTGAGAATGGCGTATTTTCTTCCATTTGGCAACTATTTTTTTTGAATGGTTTATAATTTTCTTACAATACTATCCGTTTGAATAGCAAAGCCTAAGATATGAAATCAATTTGCATGCTGTTATTTTTAGTTGGAATTTCTACAATAAAAGTTGAAAAAACATTTTATGAGAAACTTTCTGACGCCGCAATTACATTGACAAAAGACAAAGTCGAATACGATCCAAAATATTTCTCTATAAAATATCCGAATGGCGATGTGCCAAAAGATAAAGGAGTTTGCACGGATGTCGTAATTCGAGCGTACAGAAAACTTGGAATTGATCTCCAAAAAGAAGTCCACGAAGACATGAAAAATAATTTTTCAAAATACCCAAAAACATGGGGATTAAAGAAGCCTGATACAAACATCGATCACAGAAGAGTTCCGAATTTACAAGTATATTTTACTCGTTTCGGAGAAAGTTTAGGTATTTCAGAAAAAGCTTCTGATTATAAAACAGGCGATCTGGTTACGTGGAAAATCAATGGAAAATTGCCACACATCGGCATTGTAACTAACAGAAAAACTTCGGACGGAAAAAGAAATCTAATCGTTCACAATGTAGGCGCCGGACAGGTTTTAGAAGACTGCCTTTTTAAGTATGATATCATCGGACATTATCGCTTTAAAAAATAAGCGAATGATTCGATTAGCGAATTAGCGGAATTCACAGGTCGCTAATTCGCTAATCGAATCATTCGCTAATTGAACAATGTTTTTACTTCATCAAAATTCAATCCGCCATAATTGCCAGAGCTCATTAAAAGCAAGGCGATTTTTTCAGTATCAAATTTCAAGTGGTATAAATATTCTTTAAAAGCTGCCGGATTGGTGTAAATAATCAAATCTTCACGATTGAACGCTTTTGCAATTTGCTCATAGCTCACTTCTTCCAATTGCTTAATTTTAACCGCATCAGGAGAATAAAACACAACGGCAACATCTGCAGCGTCAAGCGCTCCTTCATATTCATTCAGAAATTCTGCATTCAGACTGCTATAAGTATGCAATTCTAAACAAGCAATCAGTTGGCGATCTGGATATTGTTCTTTTACCGCTTTTGTGGTCGCCGCAACTTTGCTTGGCGAATGCGCGAAATCTTTATACGCTACATTATTTTTATTTTCAGCAATTTTTTCTAAACGTTTTGAAGCGCCTTTGAAGCTTGCAATAGCTTCATAAAAATCAGCTTCGTCAACGCCCATGTTTTGGCAAATCCATTTGGCACCCGCCAGATTATTTAAATTGTGCGCTCCAAAAACCTCAATCGGCATCGCTCCTTCTGGAGTTTCTAATAAAGTCACGCCATTTTCAACTGAGTATTTTGGAGTAGAATATGGAATTCTTCTGATCGGATTTGTCGAAGCTTCTGCTACTCTTTTCACTTCAGAATCATCTTCGTTGTAAACCAAAATCCCTCCGTTTGTGATTTTTTGGATAAAGATTTCAAATTGCTCCACATAATTTTCATACGTTGGAAAAACATTGATATGATCCCAAGCGATTCCTGAAATCAAGGCAATATTTGGCTGGTATAAGTGAAATTTCGGACGGCGATCCATCGGAGAAGACAAATATTCGTCACCTTCTAAAACTATAAAATCATTTTCTTCTGTCAAGTGAACCATCGTGTCAAAACCTTCCAATTGTGCGCCGACCATGTAATCCACATTGATATTATGGTAATGCATCACGTGCAAAATCATTGACGTAATCGTAGTTTTTCCGTGAGAACCGCCGATGACAACGCGGGTTTTATTTTTCGACTGCTCGTATAAAAATTCAGGATAAGAATAAATTTTCAAGCCCAATTCCTGCGCTTTCAGCAACTCTGGATTATCCGCTTTGGCGTGCATTCCCAAAATTACCGATTCAATGTCAGCAGTGATCTTCTCAGGAAACCAGCCCAATTCATCAGGCAAAAGCCCCTTTTTCTCCAAGCGTGTTTTTGATGGCTCAAAGATTGCGTCGTCGCTTCCGGTAACCTGATATCCTTTGTTATGTAAAGCCAGCGCCAAATTGTGCATCGCGCTGCCGCCAATCGCTATGAAATGTGTTCTCATTTTATATTTGTGATTTGTGATTCATGATTTATGAATTCGGTTGAGCCGAATCTTATCAAAAATACACTTCATTATGTTTTGCTTTTTTCTGTAAATTCTTCCAGAATTGCTTTTGCCTTTTCTGGCTGTTTCATTTTATTTTTATACAAATCGGCCAGTTTCTGGTAGGTTGTTTTTGAGCCTCCGACTTCCACTGCTTTTTTATAATTTTTTTCGGCTTCTGGATATCTTTTGAAATATTCTGCAATATGGCCTTTGGAAAGATAGCCGTCAACAGCAGAAATTTTGGACAATTCAGAGGCATATTTTTGTGCTTTTTTCTCGCTTCCGCCAACAATTCCTGGCAATTGCAAATATAATTCCACCAAGGCCCAACGCGCTCCAATATGTTTTGGATTTAATTTTATAGCTTTTTCAAAAGATTCTTCCACTTCATCAATCATTCCTAAAGCTTTGAATTTGTTGCTTTCTTTAGCCTTCATTCCATAAGCGCCACCATATTTATAAAAATAATCTGCTTCTGAAGGATATTGCTTTTTTAGCTTTTCATAATAGCTTATCGCTTTATCCCAATTTTTAGAATGACTTTCAATATCGCCTAAATATTCCATGATTTGAGCATCAGAAGGTTTCTTTTTAAGCAATTCTAAGAAAATTTCTTTTGCGTCGGCATAATTCCCTTTTTGGAAAAACTGTTCCGCTTTCTTGAAATCAGACTGGGCTGCAATTGAAATTGAGAAAAGAAAAATCAAAACTTGGAAAAATCTCATGCAAAATAGTTTTTGTTGCTTTTAGCTTCGTCAAAAGTACTAAATTCATATAAAAATAATATGCCAATTTACGAGGATTACTTTATAAAAACACAATATTCTAAAATAAGCACCTAATTTATATCTATATTAGATTCTATCAGATTATTAACTCTCATCATATATGTCAAGATGTGTTATTGCTTATTTAATTTAGCAATGCTTATTTTCGATTAAGACATTGCCTGTTTCGATTGAGAGATTGCTTGTTTCGATTGAGACATTGCTTGTTTCGATGCGGACGGAGGTTGTTTCGATCGGGACAGAGGTTATTTCGATTGAGCCGATGGTTGTTTCGATCGGGACAGTGATTGTTTCGATGCGGACAATGCTTGTTTCGATCGGGACAGAGGTTATTTCGATTGGGACAGTGCTTGTTTCGATTGGGACACTGCTTGTTTTAAAAGCGACAGCGCCTTATTTTTTTTAGAACAAGGCGCTGTTTATATGAAACTTTTGACTATTGGATTATCTTTTTTTGAACTTGATTTTTGCTATAGCTTTATATTGTACAGAATCTACATCAAGGATCGTAAAAATATAATCTTTTGCCCTGTTGGCAATATCTACCAAATTATCTTCGCCATTATAAACCGTTGCATTCCTTAAACTTCTTGCGCTATTGAGAGGAATATAAGCAGCTGCTACAGCGCTGGTTGCCGCAAGCATACTTGCTTTTTTATTTTGATAAGTTGCTACTTTGTATTCTTCTTCATTTGGATTAAAATTTGGGGTGTTTTGAAGCAACGCAATCAGCAATTCTAGATTATCTGTTCGCTGGTCAAAGCTCATCTGTGAAATCGAATGGCTGGCCTGCTCTTCTTCAGGATTTGTGGAAGGCTTATTTTTAGACTTCCTGATTCCTTTTAATTTTCTGATAATGGTCATCAAATCTTCGAGCTGTGTCAATGTAACTCCTTCTGTTGCTTTGTATGCTTTTCTAAGTTTAGTTAGCTCTCTACTTAAAGGCTTAAAAATCACTTCTCGATCATCCACCGCCAAGCTATAAGGAGAAAGCAGGGTATTGACTGCTGTTTGCTGCTGGTAAGCACTGTCATAAATAGTGCGCAGGTTAGACAAGGCAATTTTAGGGTTTGAAGGCCTGTAAATATTTTCTATTTCACGAATGTGAGTAATTAACAAATCTAGGTTTGCGATAGTTTTTGCAAAACCTACTTCAGAGTTTGATGCCATGATTTTAAAATTATTAAGGTTAAATTTATAATTATTGTTAGTTAAAAATAATTTTTTATAATTTTTTAAAATCAAAAGTATATATATTTATTAAAAAAGCACTATTTATTTTAAAATTTTTAATAAATATGCGTTTTATCGACTTTAATTGTGTTTCGTCGAATAAATTTAAAGTTTTTGTGAAATATGTTTACTTTAACAGAAAAATTAAAAACAACTAAAAGCCAATTCTTATGCTAGTTAACGATATAGATCCGATTCGCAAGAAAATTATTATCAAGATTTCTAATTATGAAAAGACGGTCAACTTCAGCGGCTTAAAAATCAGGCAGGAATTATTGGCTCATGCAAAGTTTGAATTTTTCTGGAGAATTTCTGATAAGATTGCAACAGAGCCTTCTGAAGATTTTGATTCTTTCAAAAAATTCTTTGGCATGGAAGTCATGTTTTCCTTTTTCAATTTCGTAACCCAGAAAGAAATGCTCTTCAAGGGACTTATTGACGGCATGGAAATTCAAAATAGAGATGGCGCCAGTGCTGGATTTCTTGTGAAAGGACACAGCCACACGATTGCGATGGAAGATTTAAAGCACAGCCGACAGCATCTTGACAAAAGCCTGAAAGACATTTTTACAGACAGCTTGAAAGGGCATACTTTGGGCATGTGGGAACCTGAAGACATCGCTCCGGCATATAAAGAAAGGATTCAATCGAGCCTGCAAAGCAATGAGCACAGCTGGAAATATCTGGCAAGGCTTGCGAAAAATTATGGCGAATGGCTTTATTGGGACGGCACAAGATTACAGCTTGGACGACTTAAAGATTCTAAAATGACGCTCATAAACGGCATCCACCTGAAAAGTTTTGGAATGGGAAGCAAGCTTTTGAGCAACAAATCTTCCTTTTCAGGATATGATTACAATGCTGGTTCGCAAATTCAAGGGCAGCTGGAAAAAACAGAAGACAGTTTCAATGACAGCCTGATGAACACTTCCTTGAATGCACAAAAACTGCATTATATCAGGAAAATGGATAGTGATATTCCATTTCACAGCTATAGCCTGAATGCTCAAAATCAAGGAGATATTGATCGAATGAATAAGCTGGAAACGGCTGGAAAGGCAATCAGAATGATAACATATACCGTTGAAAGCCATGTTCCTGTTCATGTCGGACATCTTTTAGTCATAAAAAACAAGACTGTTGACCATCCTGTTATCGTGACAAAATCAGAAATAACAAGCATTGGCGTTGGGAATTTGGTTTGCAAGTTTGAAGCAATTCCTGCTGATGCAAAACATCCTCCCTATACCAATCCTGAAAAGCTGGGCAAGGCAAAATCACAGCCTGCTATCGTTTCTGACAATAATGATCCTGCAGGAATGGGACGCGTGAAAGTGAAATATTTCTGGGGAAAATCTGACAATGAAAGCGACTGGATTCGTTTTCCGCAGGCGCATGCGGGTTCTGGGAAAGGATTTTATTTTGTTCCTGAGATTGGCGAGGAAGTCTTGGTGGGTTTTGAGGGCGAAAATCCGGACAGGGCTTTTGTGAGCGGGACGAATTATAATGGCGGAGCGGTCAGCGGCTATGCCGATGCTGGGAATAACGTGAAGGCGATCCATACGCGGAGCGGGACTAAGATTTTATTGAATGACGGCGAGGGAAGCGTTTTTATTGAAGATGCGAGCGGGAATACCTGGCTGATGGACGGGAAGGGAAATATCAGCGTGAATGCGCCGAATACATTTTCTGTAACCGCTACTGATATTAATTTATCTGCAAGTAAAAACATTAGCACAACTGCGGGAATGAATATTGTGGAAAGTGCTGGCGTGAATAAAATGGAAAGTGTTGGAGCTCTTAAAAATCTTTTAGTGGGTACAGACTTTATCACTAACGTTGACGGAAAAATGGTCGAGTTTATCAAGGGGAATAAGGAAAGCCAAGTTGAAAAAGACCGAATAAAAAACAGTGCGGGAAAAATTGTTTCTCAATCAACAGGAATGCATGAGCAGCATTCTGAAAAGGAGATACAGAATAATTCTGGAGAAAAATCTAAAATGCATTAAAATGAGCAAAGAAACTTATGTTGAAGGCGATATATTAGAGTTCACGGGAGGTAACAATCTTTCTTATGCTAAAGAAGGCATAATAAATTCAGGAAGTCAAGTTATTCAAAATGGCAAGGAAAACGGAGTCACATATGGAACGAATAAACCTGCGCCTAAACTTTTAAATAGTGTTTTATTAAAAAAATTTTTAATTCATTTTCGCCATTCGTCAACATATAATGGGGAATTTGGATTTGACTGGATGAGGGATGAATATATCTATCCTATTACTCTTGTAAATGGTACAATGAAAGAATTGTGCGTTGATATTGCTAAATTAAAAACTGAATACAAAACTACGGACGTAGTTGATGATGTTTCTTCCTATGATAAAGATTATTACTGTAGTTTTTTGAATTTAATGTTAAATCAAGAAGCGACTTTAGATTTAGAAGTAGAAGAATTAGAAGTATTATCTTCAGATTCAACGGGAATTATTTTTGAAAGCAGTAACCCTGATCTCACAATAACTCCTGCAACAGTTCCCCTAAACACTTTAATTGCCGCAGGCAAAAAGAATAAACCTTTGGGAGGAATTGCATCCAGAGATTATTACCTAGCAACAAATCAAATAAAAGTAAAATGCAACAAAGCTTTTACAAAAAATGAGCAAATAAAGGTTTTTGCAAAACTGAAAGACACAACAACAGGCAGCGAGGATAAACTGGAAGTAGGCAAAATGATGGTAATGAAGAACGATCAAATTTACAAATTGAAAGCTCGTTTTGTAGAAGTAAGGCTTAGAGGAAAAATAACTGCTAATAATTTAAGTTTAGGTACAGAAAATGCTTTAGATTTTTCAGCAGGAACCTCTGTGGCTTCAATACCAAGTGCTGGTATTTCTAACTCTATACCATTGACTTTATCAACTACAATTAGTAATTGGAAATCACATATTGAAAATAATGAAAATGACTTCAAAAACAAATTTAATCAAGCTTTAATAAAATATGAACGTCTTCCCGACTATAAAACTTTGAGGGTTGATTTTAGAAACTTTACAGTTGGAACTAGTTCTGGAGGAACGGGAATTGATAAAATTAAGAAATCAATTACTTCTATTGATATTGATGCAATTGCCTGTGATATGGAAGAATTTTTAAATGGTTTACATGAAATGTATGCAACAGAAAACACTCCTGAAACAGGAATCATCGTTTTTTTATTACCTATAATTATTAGATATTCAAATCCTCCTGCAGGTGTGAGAGTAGATTATTTAGACGGATTTTCTGATGATATATTTAGCTCAGGAAAGTATATTATGATGACTAAATATTCTTCATCATTGAGAAAGGAAACTTTAGTACATGAAGCGGCACATACACTGGGATTATTTCATTCATTTCAAACAGCAACAAAAGACCATGGACGTGATGTGACACCAGACTATACTTTTGAATATGCAACAACTGATAATATAATGGATTATAGTGTAAACGTTAACACTTTCTGGAAATGGCAATGGAAAAAAATGAAACTTGACACAACAGATTTAGAACTTATTCCATGAAAAAAATAATAGTTACTTTGTTTATATTAATGTATAATTTAATAAAGGTCCAAGCGCAAAAAGATACTATAGTACTTAATCAGATTCATCTTATAGATAGGACTGATACTGTTTTTAATTTAAAAAAAGAACCAGTTATAACAAAATTAAATATTAATAATCTAAATAAAGAACCATTAAATGGATTTTATAAAATATTCACTGATAAGAATAATTACTTTATAACTAATTATAAAAATGGATTAGAAGATAATAGCATCTTTAATTATAAAATAACATATAAAAATGGAAAGTTAATTCAGTTTGACATTAAGGGAAATCAGATAATAGGATCAAAATATATTTCAATTATCAATTACAATTGTAAAGAAAAAAATTTTAAAGCATATTATGTAGATACTGAAAGCGACGCTGTGATAGAGCAAATAACAATTAAGCAAAAAGTTGAATTGAAAAGAATTAAACTAATAATTAGAGGAAAGAATAATAAATCTAAAATATTTTTAAGCAGAAACATTTTGAAGGATTGTAAAGATGTTAATTAAAATAATAATTTAAAAAATAACGTGAAGGCGATTCATACGCGGAGCGGGACTAAGATTTTATTGAATGACGGCGAGGGAAGCGTTTTTATTGAAGACCCGAGCGGGAATACCGTTCACTTAGACGGAAAAGGAAATGTAAAAGTTAACGCTCCAAAAACCATGACGCTGAATGCGACAGACTTGAACATCAATGTTTCAGACAGTTTTAATATTGCCGTAGGAAATCAGATGACGACAACTGTAATGCAGAAGATTTTGCTGAACACGCCTTTCATGCAACAGCTGATTGCCGATTATTACCATGTCCAATCAGGCAAAGCGCTACTTAATTCTATGCAGGAGATGAAATTGGAAAGTCCGGAAATGTATGTGGCGGGACAACAGAAATTAATGATGCATAGTGATGAGAGTGCTGTTTTGAATTCTCAAAAAATAATCGAGGTTAAAGGCAAAAGCGGCAATAAATTGAGTAATACGCCAGATATGTATGAGGTTTCAATTGCAGCACTTGAAGCAAAATGTGTTGTCAATTTTAGACCTCTGAACGGGTGGGCAGGCAGTTTTGGATTTGACTGGATAAGACAAAAAGATACTCATCCAACTTTGATGGAAGGTGATTTTATGTATAAAAATTTCACAGGTAACTATGGTGCCGTTTATGCTAGCAATGCAGGTGCCGTTTTTACTTCCAATGCTGTGAAATTTAATATTCTCAAATCATTATATGAGCCTTTTACAATTCCATGGAAAGTTGATGCTGCTGGCAATCCAATTGAATATTATACTCCTTGGCTAGCTTTATTCCCTGAAAATGAATTAGAAATAATACTAGAAAAATCTACTAATCCTTGGGAATCACCAAAAGTCACCACAGTTGACAGACCTACAAATTATGCAAATACTAAAGCCAAATTACATTTGTTAATTGAAATAGACGAAGAGCCTGAAAAAATAGAACTTAAATACGACAAAGATTTTATAAAAATAGATAAGGTTGAAATTACACCAAAAACGATTACCGGAGGAATAATTCGTTCAATGGATATTGAAGTAACTTCGCTATATCCTACGAAAAAAGATCTGGAAATAAAAGCAATTGCGAGCGTCAAAGATGCAACAGGAAAGATTGAAGAAAAACTTGTTGGGAAGTTAAAAATGCTTAAGAACGATGATATTAAAAAAGGAAATGTGGTATTTGTGGATATATCAACCAATATAGGAAATGGTCAACTATATGGATTTTCAAGATCTAATCTTACATTTTTTGATGATCAAAAAAAATATCTTGAAAAATTTTTAAGACAGGCGTTAGTGGTTCCCAATATTGAACAGGTAGCTTTTGATATGTCTGTAGATACACCTCTGAACGGTAATTTAAAAACTGCTCTATTGACTGATTATACCATTGCGCCTTCTGTAAGCGGGCTATCACAAAGAGTGTTGAATAAGAATAATAACTCAAGTGGCGGAACTGCACTAGCAAATTTTTTAGAAGCCAGATTCATAGCAGATCCGGCCAATAGTAAATATGCAGATTACTATAAAATTTTCTTTTTTGGAGAAAGAGGAGGCAGAATGAGTCCCAGCGGCTATGTGGGTCTTGGAGGTCATGCCACAGGAATACCTTCTAAATCTGCGATCATGTATTCCAATCCCATGGCGTTTTTTGTAACCCACGAATTGCTACACGCTATAGGACTGCACCATAGTTTTGATAATAATTCACAATATACTTTCCCTATCGGCTATACTGAAAACATTATGGATTATTCACATGTTGTTCAGAATGATCCAGCAGGGGGCAGTACTGCGCTTAAAACCCAAGTAGCGACATGGAAATGGCAATGGGAAACAATTCAAAAACTATAACCTTATGAATAAAATAATATATATATTATTGATATTACTATTCAACAATTGTAAATCACAAAATCATTTAAAAATAAATAACATTATGGAAAAATTTGATATAGAAACATTTAATAAAAATAAAACTCAAGCGGGACAGTATTCAGTTAAAACAGCTAATGGTATGATAATTTCACAATCTCAGTATGGAGAAGGATTTGTTGAAGATATATATCCTCAAGATTCATTCTTCATGATACAGAAATTATACTACAAAAACGGCATGATAAAAGAAAAAGTTGAAAGATGTATCAAAGGACATTTTCAAAAAGGGATAGGCTATTTCTATGATGAAAATGGAGTCTTATCAAAAGAAATTGATTATGACAAACCCTACAGAAAATTTTCTTGGGAAAAATTATTGGAACTTTTAAAACAAAAAGATATTTCTATGGAAAATGTCGACAGTGTTGGCAGAAGGGAGACTACACTTGGTGCAAGATGGTATGTGGCCTATATTAAAGATCCTGTAACAGAAATGGGCGAAATATTAACTATTGATGCTGAAAATGAACCGGGAAAAATTCTTAATGTAAAACCGCAAGATTTCAGAAAACACTTAGAATAAAAGAAATTGGTGGAATGAAATCATTTGAGCAAAAAACACTGGGAACACATCAGAAAAAAATAGAAGGTAATCTTATGAAAAAGATACTATTATTACTATTTACTTTATCATTCGGTAGTTGCAAAACTGAAATGATAACTGACAAAAAAGAAGAAAATATGTTTGAAAAATTTGATATTGAAACATATAAGAAAAATGAAAATCAATCGGGACAATATTTTAAAACCTTGCCTGATGGAACTGAAATTATGCAGTCCCAGCATGGGGATGGATTTCTTGAAAATGTATACCCGAAAAATTCGTGGTTTATGACACAGAAATTGTATTATAAAAATGGTGTTCTAAAAGAAAAAATTGAAAGATGTATCAAAGGGTCTTTTCAAAAAGGGATAGGCTATTTCTATGATGAAAATGGTGTCTTGTTAAAAGAAATTGATTATGACAAACCCTACAGGAAATTTTCTTGGGAAAAATTATTGGAACTTTTAAAACAAAAAGATATTTCTATGGAAAATGTGGACAGTATTGGCAGAAGGGAGACTACACTTGGTGCAAGATGGTATGTGGAATATATTAAAGATCCTATAACAGAAATGGGCGAAATATTAACTATTGACGCTGAAAATGAACCGGGAAAAATTCTTAATGTAAAACCGCAAGATTTCAGAAAACATCTCGAATAACAAATATTTATTCTAAGTAGTATGCCACACAAAATCACACAAGCAAAACTGATCTGCAACCAAGGCACGAAACCGAGCGACTTAAAAGTTACCTCGCAAGATTTTGCCACGATTGACGGCAAGGCCATCGCCACAGAAAATGACAAAAAAGCCAATGAAAACATCCTGCCTTTTGGGCAGTGCTAATTAAAACCTTCATCGTCGGGTTACCTTCCCTGTGTTCCTGTTCCTGTAGTTTGGCAGGAAACTGCAAAACTTGATGAAATTAACGGATATAAGATTTTGCTCGATACTTCCACCTGCCAATGTTCTGTAGGAGGTAAAATTACTGTTGAAGATAAAGGATATAGCGAAACGCATGAGATTGATTAATTTTATTTTAGCACACTTATAAAACCTACGAAAACTCAAAAATAGTTTCGCAAAAAAAATCCGTTTTGATTGCTCAAAACGGATTTTATTATTTTAAAACTTATGACAAATTATTATTTCACAATAGTCATTTCATCGACAATGTGTTTCGCGCCCGCATATTTATCGATGATAAACAATACATAGCGAATATCGACATTGATAGTTCTTTGCAACTTCGGATCAAAGATTACGTCTCCAGCCATCGCCTCGATGTTTCCATCAAAAGCAACTCCGATCAATTCTCCTTTTCCGTTTAATACTGGCGAACCTGAGTTACCGCCCGTGATATCATTGTCAGTCAAGAAGTTTACCGGCATGTAGCCAGCTTTGTCAGCATATTGGCCAAAATCTTTTTTCTCGTTCAATTCAGCCAATCTTTTTGGCAAGTCAAATTCTTGATCATTTGGCTTGTATTTTTTGATTGTTCCTTGAAGCGTAGTATAGTTGTTGATTTTCGCATCATTTCTTTTGTCAGCAGGCAAAGCTCTTACTTTTCCATAAGTCAGGCGCAAAGTAGAATTCGCATCTGGATATTGAATTTTGTTCAATTTAGACTCTCTCAAGCCTTCCACCAAAAGACGGAAAGATTTTTGGTAATCATTATCCAATTGCGTTTGCTCAGGAGTTTTAGCTCTGTATTTCGTCAACAAAGCAGAAGAAAGAAGATATAATTTATCGTTTTTCAAAGCTTCTGGCTGTGGATTTTTTAAATAAGCTTCTAATTTTTCTTTAGAAGTAAAGATGCTCGTTTCAAAAGCTTCGTTTACATATTTTGTAAAGTCGCCATTGTTCGTTTTTGCAAGTTCAGCTACAAAAGGAGCGATTTCATATCCTGTAGATTTTGAAGCATACAAAGCCAATTGCGCTGCCAAAACATCTTTTTCAATAGGAACATAAATTTCTTTGTAAGTCTCTTCAATTTGAGCTTGCAATTCTGGCAAAAGTTCTGCTTTTTTAGCCTCATTTTGCTGTCCATAATATTCAAAGCTTTTTCCTAAAGAATAAGGAAGCGCTGCAAAAGCACTTGTTCTCAACATTCCAACCAAATAATTATCATGGCGCGATTTCTCGTTTGTTTTTGCATAGAAATTATTTAAAGTCGCAATTACGTTGCCATATTTCGCTTTATTTTCTGCTTTATTAGCCCAAGTATTGAACTCAGCTTCTGATTTTGCTTTTGTTGCAGCAGTCTTGAATTTCGTCAAAGCGTCAATCATTCCTTGACGGTTTTTCCAATAATTTGCTACAGATGCATATTTTGAAGCATATTGCAAATTCACTTTTTCGTCTTTATTCATATGAACTTTCATTTTGTCCATACCCACTTTAGAAGACTCCACCCAAGCAGGATAAGCAAACTTCACGTTTTGCTCGATGCCGCCAGCCGGCATCCAACGGTTTGTTCTGCCTGGATAACCCAAAATCATTGCGAAATCATTTTCTTTCACACCTTTCAAGCTTACAGTCAAGTGCTTTTTAGGCTTCATAGGAATATTATCTTCTGAAAACGCTGCAGGATTTCCGTTTTTATCAGTATAAACTCTGAACATTGAGAAATCTCCTGTGTGACGAGGCCATTCCCAGTTGTCAGTGTCGCCACCAAATTTTCCGATGCTTTCTGGAGGAGTTCCCACCAAACGAACATCAGTAAAATCTTGGTAGACAAAATAGTAATATTCATTTCCTTGGAAGAAAGAACGCACAGAAACCGTATATTTTCCGCCTTCGTTATTTTCTTTTTCGATCAACGCAATTTCTTGGTTTACGGCTTTTTCTCTTTCTGCTTCGGTCATCTTATCGTTTAATTTCGACAAGATTCTTTTAGAAACATCGTCCATTCTCACGAAGAAACGCACCGACATATTGCTCGGGCGCAATTCTGATTTTTTGTCTTTTGCCCAAAATCCGTTTTTTAAATAGTTGGCTTCCGGAGTCGAAACTTCAGCGATTCCGTCATAACCACAGTGGTGATTTGTCAAAACCAAACCTTGGTCAGAAATAATTTCAGCCGTACAGCCTCCATTAAACTGAACAATCGCGTCTTTGATGCTTGAATGGTTGATGCTGTAGATTTCTTCAGAAGTCAACTGCAGTCCCATTTTCTGCATGTCTCTATGGTTCAAGCGCTCGATAAACATCAAGAACCACATTCCTTCATCAGCCTTTACGCTCGCAGGAACAAGCATGATCGCCATGATCAAGGATAAAATAACTTTTTTCATACAAATAATTTAAAGTAGTTAATTAATACGTTTGATAAGACGGTCAAATTGCGGATAAGTTACAATAAACCTCTTTTTTTCGTATATTTTTCAATTATGCGAAGATAAATCTTTTTCAGATTTCATATTCTATATTAATCTTAAAAGTAGCATTTCATTCAAATTTAAATTTCAAAATATCACAACACATTTTAAAAATCTAGCATAAAAAATATTTTATACAACCAAAATACGCTAAATACATCAAAAAAAATATTTTAAAGACACTTTAGGCTTTTAAATTAATATTTATTATAAATAAAACAAAAAACTTAATTTTTAAGAAATAAAAATATACTTTTGCTCAAAATTTTAAAACCCATACAATGAAAAAATTACTTGCAGTAGCGGCTTTGTCTTTCTTCGGAATGGCAAATGCACAGAAAACACACTTCTTTTAGGTGGAAACATCGGATTCTCTTCTGAAAAAACCGAATTTGCCGGAGGCTTGGAATCAAAAACAAACAGTTTTGAATTTGCTCCAACAATCGGCTACCAATTCACAGATCATTGGACGCTGGGCGTAAATTCCTTGATTGGAACAGGAAAAGTGGAAACTCCAGGTGTTGCAGAAGCAAAAACCAATGAGTTTAAAATTGGTCCTTTTGTTCGTTATGCGCAGTCTCTTGGCGGTGCTTTCGCAGTCTATGGAGATCTTGGCGCAGGCTACCAAAAATTGAAAACAGAATCAGGAAGCGTTACAACTTCTGACGCAAACGGATTTTACATCGGTTTCACTCCTGCTCTTTTTATCAATTTTAAAAACAGCTTTGGTTTGAATTTTTCTATCGGAGGCGTTGGTTACAGCTCTTTGAAAGACAGCGATGCTGACATCAAACAAAACAATTTTGATTTCAACTTTGGAAAAACGGTAAACATCGGTATTTCTAAAAACTTTAATTTATAACAAGATTTCCTTATTATATAAAAAAACCATCTACTTCGGCAGATGGTTTTTTGTTTGGATTAATTCGAATGTTTTTTCTAAAGCATCTTCTTTGTCATTAATATAAATGTCTGGCAAAATGCTTTCAGTATCTAAAATTCCGTTTGGCCGAACCTCCAAACTTGTAGAAACTTGAAATGTAATTTTCGAGTTCGGCAATTGGTACCACAGGAATGGATCGGCATAAAAGGAAGAAAGATTTCCGGTCGGCTGTCCGATTATAGTTCCGAGTTTATAATCTTTCACCATTCCTGCGAACATCGAGCCCGCAGAAAAAGTGTAATTGTCAGTCAGCACATAAATATTCCTTTTATATTTTAACGCGCTTCGTTTTGGCTTGATCAATTTGTTATTTACAACTGCCAATTCATTATCTTTTGTATTCCAAATCGCTTTCGTGTGTTTGTTGATTCCATATAAAAACTTCGCCCAGCGCAACACTTTCGGAATATACATCTGCATAAATCCTTTCTTGAATTCAGGCGTCACTTTCCACAATGTTTTAGAAGAAATTCGAAAAGGCTTGTCAGCAAAATATTTAGCAAAATCTTCTCCATAACGACTGTCGCCTCCGTCATGGTTTCGAACGTCGATAATTATGTTTTTGATTTTAAGCTTGTTTATCTTTCTAAAACTTTTTCTATAAAACTTCTTGAAATAACTTCTTTTTTCACTGTCAAAATCTTTGATTGCAAGCAATGCTATTGAATCCTTTACAATTGAAAACGAACAGATTTCTTCTTTTTTATCCTCATTTTCCTTTGGAAAATCTTTAGCTAAAAGTCCGTTGATTTCAACAGTTCTGTTTCTATTGTTTACATTCGACAAATCAATTTTATAAGGAGATTTCAAATCAAAAGCTCTCCACAAATAATAGCTGAAAGAAGAAGTGACATACTTTTCATCCAAATAATCGAGTTCTTTTGACGAATGCAATTTCAGTTTTGCAATAATTTCTCGAATCGGAATTTCATTGATTGCTATAATTTTTTCGTCCGGATCAATCACTTCTTTCGAATAATTTTTATTTACAAAGTAATTGCCATCACGATTTTCAATTGAAAAAGGAAAGAACAAGCCGTCATTTTTCACATATTCATTATAAAATTTCGTCGGATAACTTCTCGTGTGCGCATCGTTCATGAAGATCAAAATCTGGTCAATTTTTCTCCAAAAATCAAATTCTGAAAGTGTTTCTGGCAAATTATTTTGAACCGAATCTAAATATCTTTTCCAATCATTTTCACTTCGATAATAATACGGATTCGGATGCGTGTATTTAATTTTTTCTACCAAACCCGCAACATCTTGTTTCATTTGAACCTTCGTCAAAATCACCTTTTCTTGACCAAAAGCTTTCAACTGACCAATAAAAAAAAGAACAAATAACACAATCAGCCGAATCATTTCAGTACATTTTTAAGTTCAACAATTTCAAAATTAGAATCCATTTTTACAAATTCTCTGAACATTGCAATATGCCCCGCACCAAGCAAAACCATTACTTTTTCATCTTTGCTTTCCGTCAGTTTTTGCACTAAAGAATACATGTATAAATTTCTTCTGTACCATTCTGAAACCAAATAAGCGCCAACGAAATTGTCTAATTTCCCCGCCGGATTCATTAATGAAACATACAAGCTATTTGAATGTTCCAGCGTTTCTGATGTATTTTCATATAGCAATATTTCTGTCAGCGTTTTTGTTTTTACCATTTGGTTAAAGTCCGTTTCAAATCCTTTAATTGCTTTTTCATTTTCTTTCAAAAGCTCAGATTGTTTGGCCTCATTCATCCCTTTTACCAAGCTGTCATAAGGAAAATCAGCATGATGATAATCAATAGCAAAGAGTTTCTTGTGATTTAATTTCTTGGCAGAACGCAAAGCAATCTGAACAATTTCATCCGCTTTGATTTTAATAAGGCTATCTGAATTTCTATTGTAAAATCTGTCTAGCGTATTTTGCTTTTCATAATTCCATTCAACAAAAATTTTGTCTGGCCCAAACTTTTTAATTTTGTCAGAAATTGTTTCCAATTCCTTTTGACTTCTGTCCGTCATCACATTAAAACTTTCAAATTTAGCAACATCCAATCCCGGATTTTCGAAATGAAATGTTCCTACTAAAAGAATCTGTTTCTTTTTTGATTGTGAAAAAACGTTGATTGAAAGAATTAGCAATACGATTAAAGTGATTTTTTTCATGATGATTGTTTTTTAATTTGATCCAAAAGTAATGCAGCCATCAACGCTATTTTTCTAATTTTGACGAACGCTACTTTTCAAAACACAAACACCCAAATGGGCTTCACAAATAATTTCGTCACTGAATTATTGCAGTTCATACTTAAAAAATAAGCGTTTGCATAAATTATTATAAGTTCCAAATTCATAATTGTACTTTTGAAAATATAAACTGCTTTATGAAACCAAAAATTCCTTTTTATTACCACATTTTATTCTTCAGTTGCATTTATGCCATCTTCAACATTTGGGATATTGCTATTAATGGAACCGATTTCGAACCTTTCCTTGATTTAACGACGCTTTTATTTTCCATAAGCTTATTGCTCGCATTATTTTTAACCTATTTATTAAACTTTTATACGTTTTGCGCTTGGTTCTTGAACAGAAAAAGATTTCCCTTTTATATTTTATCGTTACCCATAACTTTAATTTTATTCGGATTTACAAGATATTTTCTACAGGAAGTCATTGTTTATGAAATAACCGGAAACCATAATTATTTTGAACAATCCAGACAACTCGGATACTATCTTAAAGACAATTTTTTCTTCGGATTGCCCGCAGTAATCTTGAGTACGATTGCGTATTTGACTTGGCAATTTCAGTTGTTCCAAAAGCAGAATCAGCAATTGATTTTGGAGAATAAAAAAGCGGAATTCCAATTATTGAAATCACAAGTGAGTCCGCATTTTTTATTCAATACTTTGAATTCTTTTTATGGAGATTGGATTGAAAAAGATGCCGAAACAGCAGCTGATTTATTGAAATTATCGGATTTGCTTCGCTACGTAATTACCGAAACCGATAAAGAACAGGTTTCGCTTTCAAAGGAAATTCAATTCATAGAAAATTATATCCACTTGCAACAAAAACGCTTTGAAAACCAATTGTATTTAGATTTTTCAACTGAAGGAAATTATACGAATGAAACTATTTTACCGACCGTTTTAATTCATTTTGTAGAGAATGTTTTCAAGCACGGAAAACTGAATGAAGCCTCAAAAAAAGCTTCGATTACTATAAAAATCGAAAAAGAGTATTTAGAAATTTCCACAGCAAATCACATTCAGCCTGGCGAAAATTATTCGTCCACCGGAATTGGCTTTGAAAATATTACGAAACGCTTAAATTATGCTTACAATGAAAATTTCCAGCTTGAAAAGACAGAAGAAAATAATATCTTTAAGACAAAATTAAAAATGCCTCTTAAAAGATAACCATGAAATTTAAATGTATCATTGTCGACGACGAACCGCCAGCAACACGAATCTTAGAAAAATATGTAGAAAAGGTATCTTTTCTAGAAAAAGTTGGCGTTTTTAATGACTCCTTAAAAGCTTTAGAATTCTTAAATTCGCAAAGTGTAGATGTTATTTTCTTGGATATCCAGATGCCGCAATTAACCGGATTGCAACTTTCAAAAATCATTTCAAAAGACATAAAAGTGATTTTTACAACTGCTTATCCAGATTTTGCTTTGGAAGGTTTTGAGCTGAATGCGATTGATTATTTATTAAAGCCAATTGCTTTTGAACGATTTTACCAAGCCGTTTCAAAGGTAAATCCCAGTACGAAATCAGAAGTTCAGAATAACAGCCAGCCTGATTTTATTTTTATAAAAACAGATGGCAAAAATAAATTTTCAAAGATATTTTTAAAGGATATTTTATATGTAGAAAGTTTGCAGAATTATGTTTGCGTTCACACTTCAAGCGATCAATTTATTACGCATTCTTCCTTAAAAAATGTACTTGAATCGTTGCCTAAGAATGATTTCATACAAATTCATAAGTCATATGTAATTTCTTTGAAGCAAATTCAGTCAACAGATAGTTTTTCGGTATTCATAAACAACAAAGAATTGCCGATTGGCGCGACTTACAAAGACACTTTCTTTGCAAGGATTGAAGAGAATAAGATATAAAAAAAGCTGCCCGAAAGCAGCTTTTAATTTTATAATTGGTTTTCTTCTGAATTCAGCATTTCCCAAAGTTTGTCTTTCAATTCGACCAAACCTTGATTGGCAATTGAAGAAATAAAGTGATACTTCAAACCTTTAAATTCGCTGTCCAATTGCGCTTTCATTTCTTTTTGCAATTCTTCGTCTAACATGTCCGACTTAGAAATCACAATGAAACGTTCCTTGTCCAAAATCTCTGGATTGTAACGGCGCAATTCATCAAGCAAAATTTCATATTCTTTTTTGATATCGTCAGCATCTGCAGGAATCAGGAACAATAAAACCGAATTTCTTTCAATATGTCTCAAGAAATAATGTCCTAAACCTTTTCCTTCCGCAGCACCTTCAATAATTCCAGGAATATCAGCCATTACAAAAGATTGGAAATCTCTGTAAGCCACAATTCCAAGATTTGGCTTTAAAGTCGTAAACGGATAATCGGCAATTTTTGGCTTCGCGGAAGTCAAGACAGAAAGCAAAGTTGATTTTCCAGCATTTGGAAAACCTACCAAACCTACGTCTGCCAAAACTTTAAGTTCCAAGATTACGTCAATCTCATTGGCCGGCATTCCAGGTTGCGAATATCTTGGCGTTTGGTTTGTAGAACTTCTAAAGTGCCAGTTTCCTAAACCGCCTTTTCCGCCTCTTGCAACGATTCTTTTCTCGCCTTCTTCGGTGATTTCGAATAAAATTTCATTCGTTTCTTTATCTCGAACCACAGTTCCCAACGGAACTTCAATGTATTTGTCTTCTCCGTCAGCACCTGTGCTTCTTGCGCTTCCGCCGTCGCCACCGTGTCCGGCTTTAACGTGCTTTGCAAATTTCAAGTGGAATAAGGTCCAAAGTCCTTTGTTTCCAACTAAATAAACGTGTCCGCCACGTCCGCCATCTCCACCGTCTGGACCACCTTTTTCAATAAATTTCTCTCTATGTAAATGCGTTGAGCCTTTTCCTCCTTTTCCGGAAGAAACATAAATCTTAACGTAGTCTACAAAATTTCCTTCTGTCATTTTTTCTTTGTTTCTCTTATTTTGTTTTAAAGTTTAAGGTTTAAAGTTATCAGAACTGACAACTTTAAACCTTAAACTTTAAACTTTTATTCTGTTTTATTCTTTTAAAGAACGCACCATCACCTTGTCGATTTTGACGCCATCCATATCTATCACTTCTAGTTCAAATAAGTTCCAAATCAGCTTTTCGCCTTGTTTTGGAATATAGGACAATTCGGTCATAATCAAACCGCTTACCGTTGTAACTTCATAGTCATTAATCAACTCATCCAAGTCGAAATACGTCAAGAAATCGTGCAATGAATAATGCCCGTCAACTAGCCAAGTTCCGTCTTCTCTCGCTACCAATTGGAATTCTTCGTGATAAAAATCGGAAGCGTCTCCAACCAAAGCTTCCAAAATATCGTTCAAGGTAATCATTCCTTGCGTGATTCCGTATTCATCAGTAACGATGGCGTAATGCACCTTTGTTTTCTTGAAAATATCGAGCGCTTTGTAAGCAGAAGTATGTTCAATTAAATAAACCGGTTCTTTGATTATATCTCTTAAATTAAAGTTTCCTGTTTCAAATTTTGCAAAAAGATCCTTAAGCAAAACAACTCCAACAACTTCATCCAGACTTTCTTCACAAACAGGATAAACCGAGTGAATTTCGTCTAGAACTTTTTGTTTTAAAGTAGTAAAATCATCTTGCAAAGAAAGATAATCTACTGATTTTCTGTGTGTCATCAGCGAATTTACTTTTCTATCGCCAATGTGAAAAACACGTTCCACGATGTCTTGCTCGATTTCTTGAACTTCACCGACTTCGGTTCCTTCTTTGATAATTGCTTTAATCTCTTCTTCGGTAACTTTTCCGTCAGCCGTAGGGCGAATTCTGAAAAGTTTTAGCAATGAATCGGTAGAAATTGTCAACAACCAAATGAATGGAGCGGTAATGATTGAAACGACTTTCATTGGGTAAGCAACCGCTTTTGCAATGGCTTCCGGATAATTTAATCCGATTCTTTTTGGAAGCAATTCTCCTAAAACTAAAGAGAAAAATGTCAAGATTACAACTACAATTCCTACGGATAAATTCGCAGAATAAGGCTGTAAAGCAACATATTGATCTAAAAATAATCGAACGTCATCAGTAACTTTATCACCTGAATAAATACCCGTTAAGATTCCGATTAATGTGATTCCGATTTGAACTGTGGATAGAAATTTGTTTGGGGAATTTGCCAAATCCAAAGCCGTTTTGGCACTAGGATTACCTTTCTTAGCGGAAGTCTCCAAACGGCTTTTTCGCGCAGAAATCAATGCAATTTCCGACATCGAAAAAACACCATTCAAAAGGATTAAAAAGAAAATTATAGCTATTTCCAAGGTTTGTTAATTAAGTTAAAGGCTATCGATTACTGAACTTAATCGATGTGTAATTTCAGCAATAGAACCGATTCCGTCTACTGCAAAAAATTTATCTTGCGCTTTGTAATATTGCATCAAAGGCGCAGTTTTTTCATTGTATTCTTGGTAACGATTTCTGATTTTTTCTTCATCTTGATCGTCTGGCCTTCCAGAAGTTTTCCCTCTTTCTAAAAGCCTTTTTACCAAAATTTCATCGTCAGCTTCCAAAGCAACTGTGGCTGTAATTTTATCGTTTTTACTCTCTAAAAAAGCATCTAAAGCTTCTGCCTGAGACAACGTTCTTGGAAATCCGTCGAAAAGAAAACCTTTTGAATCTGGATTTCTATCGACTTCGCTTTGCAACATTTGAATCGTCACTTCATCTGGAACCAAGTCGCCTTTGTCCATATAAGTCTTTGCTAACTTTCCTAATTCAGTCTCATTTTTAATATTAAATCTAAAAATATCTCCTGTTGAAAGGTGTGTCAAATTGTATTTTTCTTTCAAGAATTCAGCTTGTGTTCCTTTTCCAGCGCCTGGCTTTCCAAATAATACGATGTTAATCATTGTTGTGTGTTTATTCGTGTAATCTTAACGTTTAATCGTTTTTTGTTTGATTGTGTAATTGTTGCATTGTCGGCAAAACAATCTTTAAATCTTTGAATTTGAAATCTTTTAATCTGCTAGTTGGTAAATTTCCGGAATATTTCTGCCTAAACCGTCATAATCCAAACCAAATCCAACAATGAATTTGTTCGGAATTTCAATACCAATATAATCAATTTTTATGTCTTTTTTGTATGCTTCCGGCTTTAAAAATAACGTTGCTATTTTCAATTCCTTCACATTTTGGGCTTCGAACATCGCTTTCAGTTCGACCAAAGTATTCCCTGTATCAACAATATCTTCGATGATGACAACAGTTCTTCCCGTTAAATCTTGGTTGATTCCAATGAGTTTTTTGACTTCGTGTGTAGTTGACATGCCTTCATAAGAAGCCATTTTCACGAAGCTGACCTCGCAGTTTTTTGGATAATGTTTCATGAAATCTGAAACAACCATAAAGGCGCCGTTCAAAACGCCCACAAACAGGGGTATCTCTTCGTCAAGGTCTTCTGCAACTTCTTGCGCCATTTTGGCAATCGCAGAATCAATTTCCTTTGCACTGATGAAAGGAACAAATTTTTTGTCGTGAAGCTGTATCACAATATAAATGTTAAAGTATAAGTTGCAAATATAGTAAATAAGATTTCAGCTATTTTATAAATTAAATGAGTTTTATTATAATTTTATTAATGTTAAATAATATTTAATATTCAGCAGTTTAAAAGGATAAAATTTTTAAAATCAGTAAATTCAAGCTACGAAAAATTAACCACCAAAATTTTACCAGCTATGAATACTAGAACTTTATCTTTACTATTAATAAGTACATTTTCACTATTTTCTTGCAACGGACAAGTCACCACAGAAGAGAAAAAAGTGGCTTCGCAACAAGGAAGCACAACCGTAAAAACTGCCGTCGGCGACTTGACGCTTCCCGCTCCTTATTCTACAAAATCGGTTACCAAAAGAAGCGGCATGAAAGATTGGCCGGAAGGAACGACTCCAAAAGCGCCAGCGGGTTTCACAGTAACCAAATTTGCAGGGAATTTAAAAAATCCGCGTTGGACTTACATTGCGCCAAACAACGATATTTTTGTGGTGGAAAGCAACACGTTTATGAGCGCCAACAGAATCACAATTTTCAGGGATAAAGACAAAGACGGAAAATTCGAAACCAGAGAAGTTTTCAAGGAAGGATTAAACATGCCTTTCGGGATGCTGATTTTAAAAAATTATTTTTACATCGCAAATACTGACGGATTGTACCGTTTTCCTTATAAAGAAGGTGATTTGAAACTGACGGGGAAAGGCGAGAAAATCTTAGAACTTCCTGCTGGAGGCTATAATAATCACTGGACAAGGAATCTTTTGGCAAATGCCGATGGTTCAAAAATCTATATTTCTGTAGGTTCAGGAAGCAATAATGGCGAAAACGGAATGGAAAACGAGGTCAGAAGAGCGAATATTTTAGAAATTAATCCAGATGGAAGCGGCGAAAAAATCTACGCTAGCGGACTAAGAAATCCTGTCGGGATGGATTGGAATCCAGCAAACAATGAACTTTGGACAGCCGTTAACGAACGCGATGAATTGGGCGACGGATTGGTTCCTGATTATATCACAAGCGTAAAAAGAGGCGGATTTTATGGCTGGCCGTATTCTTATTTCGGACAAATCGAAGATCCGAGAATGAAAGGCCAAGCTAAAGATTTGGTTGCCAAAGCGATTGTTCCAGATGTTCCGGTGGAAGCGCACACAGCTTCTTTGGGATTGGCTTTTTATGACAAAGAGGCATTTCCTGCGGAATATAAAGACGGAGCTTTTGTCGGACAACATGGTTCTTGGAATCGCTCGCAATTAAGCGGTTATAAAGTACTTTTTGTTCCTTTCAAAAACGGAAAACCATCCGGAAAACCACAAGATTTCTTAACCGGGTTTATCGGCGATGAGAAAAAAGCAGAAGTTTACGGAAGGCCGGTTGCGGTAACCGTGATGAACGATGGATCGCTTTTGGTAAATGACGATAGCGGCAACACGATTTGGCAAGTTAAGGCAAACAAATAAAAACTTATATTTTCTTATATGTCTTATATGGTTTTATTATTACCATAAAAGACATATAAGTTCATAGAAGAATCTGAGAAAATCCGCGTACAATTAATTTCAAAAATGAAAAAATTCTACTTATTATTTATAATTCTATCCGCCTTAAAAGTTACCGCACAAACCGATTCCATCCAAAAAATAAAAAACCTCGAAGAAGTTGTAATCAGTTCTTTCCATATAAACGACAGCCTGCAAAACGCTCCGGCTTCCATCGGAATTTTATCCAAAAAAGACCTTCAAGCCAACAATTCCACAGACATTTCCATAGCGATGAACCGAATTGCCGGCGTCTACATGCAATCGGCAAACCTCACCACAAACCGAATTTCCATCAGAGGAATCGGAGCCAGAACACCTTACGGAACAAATAAAATCAGAGCTTTTTACGGAAGCATTCCGCTGACTTCGGGAAATAGCGAAACCACAATTGAAGACATTGATTTAGAAAATATCAACCAAGTGGAAATCATCAAAGGCCCGCTTTCCAGCATTTACGGCGCCGGTCTTGGCGGCGCGATTTTAATTTCTCCAAAAACTTCCGGTAATTCCGCTTCCATCAGCACGACTCACGGTTCTTTTGGATTGATGAAAAATACAATCTCATACGGTTTAGATACCAAAAACGGAAGCCTGAATTTAAGCTACCACAAACTAGAAACCGACGGCTGGCGGGAAAATGCAGCTTATAATCGCGAAGGAATTATGTTCGCCGGAGAATTATTTAGAAAAAAAAACAGCAAACTGACCTATTTCAGCAATTATACTTACCTAAAAGCTTACATTCCGAGTTCTATCAATAAGGCCACTTTTGAAAATAATCCTCAGGCTGGCGCTCCGACTTGGGTGGCTTCCAAAGGTTTTAAAGAATACAAATCGGTTTTGGGAGGCTTGGCCTACGACTTTAAAATTTCAGACAATATTTCAAATTCCACATCCGTTTTTGTAAATTATAAAGACAATAATGAACCGCGACCTTTTGATATTTTACAGCAATATACTTTTGCTTCCGGTGCCAGAACGCAGTTTTCAGGAAATTTCTCTATCGGAAAAATGAAAATGTTATGGAATGCAGGATTGGAATATTTCAGAGATGATTTCGTTGGAAGAACCATTGAAAATTTATACGAAGAAAATAACGGCAACGGAAGTTTAGAAGGAAACAAACTCACAGAAACCAACCAAGACCGAGATTTCTACAACGCATTTGCCCAACTCAGAATTTTGCTTTCTAAGAAATTTGAGTTCCAAGCCGGATTGAATTTTAATAAAACGAAATTTCAATTGGAAAATATTTTTCCGAGTGAAAATGCTTCGTCAGAAAGTTATAGTTATGACCCAATTTGGTCACCACAAGTTTCTTTTTTGTTCAAGCCTGATAATTTGCAGACGATTTACATTTCCGCAAGCCGAGGTTTTTCGCTTCCGAGCATTGAAGAAACGCTGACCCAAAACGGAACAATCAATTCCAATATAAAACCGGAAAGCGGTTACAACTTTGAAATCGGAGGAAAATTTTATTTCCTGAACCGAAATCTTTACACTGAAATTGCAGCTTACAGCATGCAGATTAATGATTTGTTGGTTGCCCAAAGAGTTGGTGATGATCAATATGTAGGCATAAATGCAGGCGAAACGCTACACCAGGGAATTGAACTTTCAGCCAATTACAATTTGATTATAAGCAAAACTTTTTCCTTAAATCCATTCGCGACAGCTTCAATCGGGAAATATGAATTCAAGGAATTTATCGATCGAGACACTAATTTTTCAGGAAATAAATTAACGGGAGTACCCGCCAATAAAGCGAATGCCGGAATTTCTCTAAACACTGATTTCGGGTTTTATTTTTCAGCAGATTATCAATTCGTAGATAAAATTCCGTTGAATGATGCAAATTCAGTTTACTCAAATGCTTACCGATTATTGAATTTAAAAACTGGCTACCGTTTCAAAATCTTTGAAAATTTCACTTCTCACATTGCTGCGGGAATCAATAATGTGACCGATGAAAATTATGCTTCGATGGTTTTGGTCAATGCGACTGGCGTGGGAACTGCGGCGCCAAGATTTTATTATCCAGGGCTTCCCGTGAATTATTATGGAAATCTCTCTTTCAATTATTCGTTTTAATTTGTAATTTCCGTTCCGATACTTATGGACGAAACATTATATAAAAACATTCAGAACAGCACGGCACACCGTCCGAGCAGGGATTTCAATTCCAATTTTATCATAGAAAATCCCGAACTGCTTCCTGATTTGATGGAATTTTTTTTAGATGTAAAAGATAAAAACCACCACAAAGCCTGCTGGATTTCCGAACTTATTTTTGAAAAACATATTGATTGGCTTTCGCCTTATTTAGATGTTTTTTGCAATGCGCTTTCCTCCTATTCTAATGAAAGCGCGCTTCGGTCTATTTCAAAAATCTGCTTGTTTTCTGCAAATTATCATATCAAGAAATTAAAATCTAAAGAAACTTTCTTGACCGAAAACCATTTGGAACTAATGACTGAAGCTTGTTTTGATTGGCTGATTTCTGATAAAAAGGTCGCTACAAAAGCTTATGCGATGCGAGCCCTTTTCCTATTTGGGAAATTACAAGACTGGATTTATCCTGAGCTTCAGGTGATTTTACAACAGCAATATCCTTCTGGTTCGGCTGGATTTCAATTTGCTTCGAAAGAAATCTTGGACAAAATAAAATAGTTCACCGCAGATTCGCAGATTTATTTTTTTTGCCACAGATTAAAAGGATTTTTTTCTGCGCTAGTTTGGAAAATCATTCTAATCCTTTTAATCTGTGGCAAAAATTAAATCAACCAGATAAAATCTGCGAATCTGCGGTTAAAAAATTAATCCACAAATCTGCGGTAAAAAACATTAAATTGTACTCCTAAAATTTACCACCTTGGAAACTGCTGAAAACAAATCCCTGAATAATTCTATTTTTCTTAAAATTGTCACCAATCTTACTTTTTGGGTATTGATTGCCATAATTTCTGGCGTGTTCCTCGGAAATTATTATCCGGAAACAGGCGTAAAAATGAAAATTGTCGGCGATTCTTTTATACAATTGGTCAAGATTTTCATCGGTCCGATTATTTTTCTGACCATCGTTTTGGGCATCAGCGGCATGGGCGATTTGAAAAAAGTAGGACGAATCGGAATCAAAGCTTTGATTTATTTTGAAATTGTAACCACTTTCGCCTTGGCCATCGGAGTCATCGCCGCCTACATCATCCAGCCTGGAAAAATCGACAAATCAGGACTTCAGATTCAAGACGCCAGCAAATTCATTTCAGGCGATGCGCCCCAATTCAGCTGGGTGAGTTTTTTCTTGAGCAATTTCACGCTTCAGGTTTTGCTAGTCGCCATTATTACTGGAATCTTGCTGAATTATTACAGCAAAAGAGAAGCCGTTGTTGCCACTTTATACAAAGTTTCAAAAATGGTCTTCAAAGCTTTAAAATTCGTCATGTATTTAGCGCCATTGGGAGCTTTTGGAGGCATGGCTTACACCGTCGGAAAATTCGGTTTGCACACTTTAATTCCGCTTGGAAAACTGATGGTGACCGTTTATGTGACGATGGCTGTTTTCATCTTTTTGATATTGGGAAGCATCCTGCGCTACTATAAAATCAGCATCTGGAAATTCATAAAATACATGAAAGCTGAGCTATTGATCGTACTCGGAACCTCATCATCTGAACCTGCACTGCCCAATTTAATGGACAAATTAGAACGCATGGGTTGCAGTAAATCAGTAGTAGGTTTGGTAGTACCGACAGGCTATTCGTTCAATCTTGACGGCACGTCGATTTACCTTTCCATGGCGATAATTTTCCTCGCACAATTGTATGACGTGCATCTTACCTTTGGCGAAATCCTGACAGTCATCGGCTTATTGATGATCACTTCAAAGGGCGCTGCGGGCGTTACCGGAAGCGGTTTTATCGTCTTGGCTTCCACATTGACGGCCATCCACAAAATTCCTTTGGAAGGATTGGCTTTTCTCTTAGGCGTAGATAAATTCATGAGCGAAGCCCGGGCAATTACCAATTTCATAGGAAATGGAGTCGCCACAATCGTGATTTCTAAGAATGAAAACGAATTTATAGACGTTGAAAACCCTATGGAGCTTGATTAATGCTTTTTCTAGCATTGACAAGGCTTTAAAAGAAATAATGATCGCTTCAACAAGGCTTTAAACCCCTTCAAATGGTCTGCGTAATGCTTCAAAAGGTCATCGTAATAGTACATTGAACCATCGAAATGCAACAACAGCTTATTGAAATACTTCATGAAATCATCGGAATTCTTCTTGAAGCCATTGCAATGATTCTCTTAGGCTTTGAAAGGCTTCAAAGCTGTTTTAACTATTCTGAAGCAGTTTTATAAACAAAAAACTCCGAAAAGTATCGGAGTTTTTTATGCTTAATAATATTCTGGACAGCCTAGACATTTTACGTCCAAATCAAACTGATAGGTTATTGAAAATTCATGAACGCCTCCGGTTCTTCCTATTTTTGAGGTATTGAAATCATACGAATAGCCAAACTTGAAATGGTCATAATAAAGTCCTCCATACGGATTTAGCGAAGTCAAAAAGTGGCTGTTCGGACTATTTCCCACAGGATCGGTCGCTGCAGTAACGCCTACGAAGAACTTCTTAAAAACAAGTCCTGTTCCCAAATCAAGGCGGTTGTATTCTGCCTGTTTCATATAATTTGCCGTCAATAAAAGCTTGGTTTCAAAAGGAAAAATCACGGTGTTCATGTAATCCTTAAGCTCTAGCTCGATTCCCGCATTGGCAGAAAAAAACATTTCCAGCGGAAGATTTCCTTGCTGCGTAAAAGTAATATTGGGCTTGTTCAAATGCTTCATCGAAAGCCCAAACCAAGTGTTTTCATTGTTGAAAAGAAATCCGGCAGAGAAATCAAAAAAGTTCACTTTCTCTTTTAAAAGCGTAGGATCCATGCTGACAGAACTGATCGTTCCGTTACCGATATTGATCTGGTCTTCAAGAATTAAGTTTTGAAAACCATACGACTTGTTTCCAAAGCCAATTTCAATTGCCGGACGGAAATACCATTCGTCGGTAAGTTCCACACGGTAGGCATAATTCACGTTCACCTGCGTAAAATTGTAATTCGTAAATTTTTCTCGATGGCTTAAAACGCTCACGCCGACACCACTGTTCATGTTTTCGATCCAAGTATTTATGAAACCGAAATCAGTGTCGATTTTAAATTCTAAATCCGTCCACTGCGACCTGTGGATGATTCCGGCATTGGTGGTTTCCAAGAAGCCTGTGAATCCTGGATTCAAGGTTTCTGGTACCATAAAATATTGCGTAAAAATGGGGTCTTGTGCTTTTGCATTCCACGAAAAGCACATCACGATCAGGAAGGAGATATATCTTAGTTTCATTTTGGCTTATTTAATTAGTGTGAAAGCTCCGTCTTCAGTAACTGTGGCGCTATAAAAAGTGGTTCCGGTTACTTTGAAATAGTAATTTCCGTTTTCGGCATCCTTGTTTTTCAGCTTGCCGTTCCAGCCTTTGAGCGATGCTCCTTTTTCATAATAAATCATTTCTCCCCAAGAATCATAAACTGACATTTCAACATTATCCAGGCCAGAAAACAATGGCGCGAAATAATCATTGATTCCGTCATCATTTGGCGTAAATCCGGTTGGCGGAATCAAGCGATAGCCTTTGGTAATTTCAAGAGTCATTTTGTGAACAATCGTACATCCGAAAGGATAAACAATAGTCTGGGTCACCAAATAAGTTCCCGGCCTTGTATAAACATGTATCGGATTTTCTTCTGAAGAAACCGCGCCATCGCCAAAATTCCATGTGATGCTGGTGTAATTTCCTGTTGAATTATTGGTAAACAAAATAGGATCTTCAATAGAAAAAGCTCCGTGAATCGTAAACTGTTCTGACTCGACATCAAATTCAGGAGATTCAAATTCAGGCACGACTACATTAAAAGAATAATTTGTGGTACAGCCGACGCTGTCGGTCACGAGCAACAAAATTGCTCCGTTTTGGCTGGTTTCCATGAATTGGTTGTTGGGACCGCTGACGGTACCGCTTGACCAATGCATCAGATAAGGCGGAACGCCGCCTGTAACCTGCGCCTCGAATTTCTGCTTCACTTCTTGAATATCGCAATCAGCAATGGTTTCCGTTTTAACGGTAACATTCAGCGCCTGCTGTCTGATGATTGAAAATTGCTTGTTTTGGCTACAGCCTTTTGCATCGGTAACAGTCACAGAATAATTTCCTGGCGGCAAATTATTTAGATTTTGCGATATGCTTCCGTTAGACCAGGAATATCGGTAAGGCGTTGTTCCTCCTGTTACCTGAAGATTAATGCTGCCGCTATTTATCGTGTTGCAGTTGAAGGCATTCGTCACATTTCCAGTCACAATCAAAGGCTGCGGCTCAAGAACGATAAAGCTTTTGTAAATCTGGCAATTTTGAGCATCGGTAATCAGCACGTTGTAAGTTCCCGGAGATAGATTGTTTCGAATCGAATTGGATGTCGTACTGTCTTCCCAAACAACAGTCACCGGCGCAACACCTCCGACAAAATTCAAATTGATGCTTCCGTTATTTGCGCCTTGGCAAGAAACATGCGTCAATACCGGATTGACGGTAAAAAGCGGTGGCTGTGTTATCACAACGCTTAATGATTTTTGGCAATTGTTTGCATCAGTAACTGTTACGCGATACGTTCCTGGAGCTAAGTTTTGGATGGTTGCATTTGTTGAAAGATTGCTCCATTGTATTTGGTAAGGACCGACTCCTCCTGTCATGCTCACGCTGATTGAACCATTATTAGCTCCATAGCATGAAATCTGGTGCGTGACATTAGAAATCTGAAGTTCTGTAGGTTGCGTTAACGTTACTGAAAGCGGCGTTGTACAGCCCAGGCGATCTGTCACGTTCAAATTATAAGTACCCGCAACAAGTGCTGTCAAGTTTTGGCTTGAGCTGCTAAAAGCATTTGGTCCTGTCCAAGCGAATGTGTAATTGGCAGTACCGCCTACAACATCTATATTGATGCTTCCTGTTCTTCCTCCAAAACATAAAATATCAGTCTTGCTAAGCAAATTTGCTTCTAGTTGCAATGGCTGTGTAATGGTGAAAGAAGCTGTTTTCGGACCGCAAGTATTGCTGTCAAAAACAGTCACTGTATAATTCCCCGGACTTAAATTCGACAAATCTTCGGAAGTAGAAAAAGGAGCTGTGTCTTTTGTCCAAGAATAAGTGTAAGGCGCTGTTCCGCCAGAAACAGTGATTGAAATTACTCCGTTGGCGATACCAAAACAGCTTATGTCTTTTTCATTGTCAGTTCGAATTGCAATATCCGAAGGCTCAGAAACCACATAACTTTGCGTGAAAGGACAGCCTCCAGATTCTGTAATAGAGAGATTATAAGTTCCCGGAGCTAAGTTTGAAATGTTAGCTGCTGCCGAAGTGAATCCGCTTGGCCCCGTCCAAGAAATTTGATATGGATTTCCTGTCGTAAAAGGAACGCCTCCTGTAGTATTCGTTTGGATGGAACCATTATTTCCTCCAAAACAAGTACTATTTACTACAGTAACATTTGGATTTATAAACGGATTTACGGTAACCGTCAAAGTGAAAGGAGCACCAATACAGCTTCCTGAAATTGGTATCAAAGTGTAAGTTACCGTTGCTGGCGCATTGGTGTTATTCGTCAAAATCTGGCTGATAAAAGCCTGAGGTACTGATTGTCCGAAACCGCCACTCACACTTCCAGCTGGATTTACAATTGGATTTGTCCAAGTATATAAAGTTCCCGCTGGCACTAAATCACCGCCTGAATTAGTTGGCGCTAGATTAAATGACGCCCCGCTACAAATCAATTGTGTTTTGGCACTGATTACAGGATTTGGTTTTACCTCAACCGTTGCTACTGCTGAAGTCAGATCAGAACAGCTTGCTGATAGAAACGAAATAACGCTGTAATAATAAAATGTTCCAGCCACGTTTACTGGCGCTACAAAAGAACTATTTGTGGCTCCTGAAATTGGCGTACCGCCAGTATTTGAATTCGCTGTATTTGAATACCATTGGTAAGATGGCGTTCCTGCTCCGTTCATGTAGCTTACCGACAAAACATTTGCAGTTTGCCCTTGGCAGACACTGCTTGATGCAGGATTTGCAGTAATCACAGGTATCGGATTCACAATAACTTTCGCCGTAGCGCTAACCGTGCTGCAACCTGAACCAGTCTGGGTAATTACTACATAATAATATAGAGTCCCAATTATATTTGTCGGAGGCGTATAACTGCTGTTTGTGGCGCCAGTTATTGCTGTTCCTGAAATTGTATTATCAACTGTATTGCTATACCATTGGTAAGAATAAGTTCCGATACCGCCACTAACTGTAACTCCTAAATTTACTGAAGTCATTCCCTCGCATAAATTTTGAGAAGCCAAAGGTTGTGCAGTGACCACTGGATCATTCACCACGATAATTTGCGCAATATCGCTGACCGCAGGATCGCATCCGTTTCCGGAAAGAGAAATAGTTACGTAGTAATAATAATTTCCTACCGTAATAAAAGCTGGAGGCGTATAATTTGAATTGGTCGCTCCCGTAATTAATATTCCTCCGACAGTAGAATTTGTCGTATTGCTGTACCATTGGTAAGTCGGAGTTCCCGTTCCTCCTGTATAAGAAACCAACAATGGCGCAGAAACGCTTCCGCCAGCACAGAAAGTCTGCGTCGGAATCGGCTGAACTGTAATCGTGGTTTCTGGAGCGATTGTAACTGTTGCAATATCTGAAGTCAGATTGCCACATCCGCTTGCAGAAGTAAAAGTAATCGTTGCAAAATAATAGTAAATCCCTGCAGTCGCTGATGGCGGACTGTAAGTACTGCTTGTAGCTCCAGTTATTGGTGAAGCTCCAACCGTGCTGTTTGTGGTATTTACAAACCATTGATAAGTCGGAGTTCCTACACCGTTTACATAAGCTACAGAAAGAAGCGTCGGACTTCCGCCCTGACAGACCGTGCTTGAAACCGGCTGTGTCGTCATCACTGGAATTGTGTTGATTATAACCTGCGACGTATTGCTTTTTGTGCTACACCCTGATCCAGTTTGGTTAATCAAAACATAATAGTACATTGTTCCAACAGTATTTGTCGGTGGCGTGTAAGTGCTGTTTGTGGCGCCAGTTATTGCTGTTCCAGTAGTATTATTGTTTATTGAATTGCTGTACCATTGGTAAGAATAGGTCCCAACTCCTCCGATTGCGGTAACTGATAAATCTGCTGGGATTGCATTCTGACAAACGGTTTGTGTTGACATTGGCTGAACAGTCACGACTGGATCATTTACAACAACAATTTCTGCTGTATTGCTGACCGCCGGGTCGCAGCCGTTTCCAGAAAGAGAAATAGTTACATAATAATAGTAATTTCCTGCTGTGGCAAAAGCTGGAGGCATGTAGTTTGAATTGGTCGCTCCAGTAATTAATATTCCTCCGACAGTAGAATTTGTCGTATTTGAATACCATTGGTAGGTCGCTGTTCCTGTTCCCCCTGTGTAAGAAACCGACAATGGCGCAGAAACGCTTCCGCCAGCACAGAAAGTCTGCGTAGGAATCGGCTGCACGGTAATCGTAGTTTCTGGCGCGATCGTTACTGTTGCAATATCAGATGTCAGATTGCCACATCCGCTTGAAGAAGTAAAAGTAACCGTTACAAAATAATAGAAAACTCCCGCAGTCGCTGACGGCGGACTGTAAGTATTGCTTGTAGCTCCTGTAATTGGCGAAGCTCCAACCGTGCTGTTTGTGGTATTTATAAACCATTGGTAAGAAGGCGTTCCTACCCCGTCCACATACCCTACAGATAGAAGAGTTGGCGTTCCGCCTTGGCAGACCGTGCTTGAAGCTGGCTGCGCCGTCATCACTGGAATTGTGTTGATTATAACCTGCGCCGTGTTGCTGACCGTGCTGCAGCCGGAACCAGTCTGTGTAATCATTACATAATAGTACATCGTGCCTACAGTATTTGTCTGCGGCGTGTAAGTATTATTTATGGCTCCCGTGATTGCCGTTCCGGTAGTATTATTGTTTATTGAATTGCTGTACCATTGGTAAGAAAAGGTCCCAACTCCTCCGCTTGCGGTAACTGATAAATCTGCCGGGATTGCATTTTGGCAAACGGTTTGTGTCGGCATTGGCTGTACGCTTACAATTGGATCATTTACAACAACAATTTCTGCTGTATTGCTGATCGCCGGGTCGCATCCGTTTCCAGAAAGAGAAACCGTTACATAGTAATAGTAATTTCCTGCCGTAATAAAAGCTGGAGGTGTATAATTGGCATTTGTAGCTCCTGGAATTGCAACGCCACCCAAAGTTGAATTTGTAGTATTGCTGTACCATTGGTAAGTCGGAGTTCCTGTTCCGCCTGTGTAAGATGCTGTTAGTGGCGCAGAAACACTTCCGCCCACGCAGAAAGTCTGCGTCGGAATCGGCTGTACTGTTATCGTAGTTTCTGGCGCGATTACAACTGTTGCAATATTCGAAGTCAAATCAGCACAGTTTCCAGACAAGAAAGAAATTGTAGCAAAATAATATAATGTTCCGGCCAAAACTGAAGGCGGACTGAAAGTGCTATTTGTTGCTCCAAAAACTGGAGTTGCTCCAACAGTACTGTTTACAGTATTAGAATACCATTGATATGTCGGCGTTCCAACTCCGTTTATATATCCTACAGAAAGCAAAGTCGGTGTTCCGCCTTGGCAAACTGTGCTTGAAGCTGGCTGTGTTGTCATTGTTGGCGCAACATTTACCTTAACTTCCGCCGTGTTGCTTTTTGTGCTGCAGCCAATTCCTGACTGGGTGACTACGCAATAATAGTAGAGAGTTCCTACCGTATTTGTCGGTGGCGTGTAACTGCTGTTTGTGGCTCCTGCAATTAAAGTTCCTGTCGTAGTATTATTTGCTGTATTTCTATACCATTGGTAAGAATAGGCTCCAACGCCGCCAGTTGCCGTAATTGATAAATCCGTAGGAATTGAATTTCGGCAAAGCGTTTGCGTAGTCAGAGGCTGTGAAGTAATTACAGGATCTGCAACAACATCAATAACCGCCACATTACTGACAAGATTTCCACATCCGTTTCCGGAAATAGTAATTGTTGCATAATAGTAATAAGTTCCTGCCGTATTAAAAACACCTGGCAGATAACTGCTGGAATTCGCTCCTGAAATTGGCGCTCCACCAGAATTATTATTTGTTGTATTTAAATACCATTGGTAAGTTACAATTCCCGTTCCGCCAGAATGTCCAACTGTTAATGCCGCCGGAATTGCGCCGCCGACACAAAGACTTTGCGAAGGCGTTGGTTGCTGCGTCATTGCAGGAGTTGCGCGAACATTTACTCCAACAGCATTGCTTACCAAGGGCGGACAATCTCCTGAAGTAAAAGTAATTCTTACATAGTAATAAATTCCTCCAACTGCATTTGTCGGCGGATTGTAAATCGCATTCGTAGCGCCAGGAATTAGTGTTCCTCCAGAATTTGAATTTACCGTATTCGAATACCATTGGTAAGTCGGCGCTCCCGATGCCGTATTTAATGTAAAAGTCAATGGCGTTGCCGGCGTATTTTGGCAAACCGTACTTGCTGCCGGCTGGCTTGTAAAAAATGGCGAAGGATTTACTGTCACTATATAATTTACAGGCAGGCTCGTACATCCGTTAAGGGAAGTTCTGATGGCATAAGTAACTGTTCCTGCTACAGAACCGGTTGTTGTAATTGTTTGTACCGGAATTGTATTTCCCGTACCGGAAGCCATATATCCTGAAACGCCAGCAGTTGCAGTCGCTGTCCAAGCATAAGTTACGCCAGGCAAATTTCCTGTCAAGCTTACTAAAGTAGTTTGAGAACCCGAACAGATAACTTGTGAAAGCGGCGTTGTCGTTAATGCTGGCAATGGTTTTACCCTGAAAGTTCGAGTTGCTGGCGTTGAAGAACCGCATTCATTCGTTACCACCAAAGAAACCGTATAAGTTCCCGCAGTTGCGTAAGAAATAGGTCCCGGATTTGCATTTGTTGATGAAGCCGGCGTTCCTCCAGGAAAACTCCAAGCATAAGTCAATGTGCTTGATGCCGGAGCACAACCTCTTATTGTCGCCGCAGGATTTACTGTTCCTGGTCCGCAAATGTCAGCGATTGTGTTAACCGTAGCTTGCGGTGGCTGTTTTACAATTACAGTTCGCACGAAGGCTTGGCTTGGTCCGCAAGAATTTGTCATACGAAGCGATACCGTATAAGTTCCCGGCGTTGTGAAGCTAAAAGAAGGACTAGGCGAAGTTGCATTTGTTCCGTTTGTGAAAGCCCAAACAGCTGGTGCGGTGCCACAATTTCCTGCAGCATAATTTACCGTCCAAAGATAAGTCGGCGCCGCGCAAAGCCCGGCAAGAGGCGTAGTATTTGTAGTAGTCACGGCAACTGGCGAACATCCTTCCACATTGTTAAAAGTAACTTGCGGCATAATTGGCTCTTCAATACAAATTTGCTTCACAAAAGTATCCTGTCCGCAAAAACCTGCAGCAGTCAAAGTAACAGTGTATATTCCCGCATGGGCATAAGTGTGCGTAATATTTTGCGCTGCTTGCAATGGCGTAGTAATAATTGGCGTTCCATCACCGAAATCCCAAGTAAAAATAAGCTCTTGCTGGCAGTTTTGGTTATAACCTCCCGTCGTTGTATTTTGGAACAAAACAGTCGTATCCGAACAAGAAATTGCAGATGCTACAAAACTTGCAATTGGTTTTTTTAAGATCGTAATATTGGCCACCGAACCTTTTGTCTCCCCGCAATTATTGCGAATTGTTAAAACCGCTTCAAGCTGATTCCCCGGACAGCTGGTATTTTCATAAGAATGCGGTACTGGAAAATTCAACGAAGCTCCAGGATTCGTAGGATTATAATAGGAAGAAGCGATAAGTTGCTCTTGGGTCAAAAGAACTAATGCTGTTCCGTCACCATAATTCAATTCGTAAGTTGTTCCCGGAGAGTTTAATCCCCAGCCCGAAATGGCAAATTGAAGTGCGGCCGTCGGTGCGCAAAGATTGTGAGTCGTTCCCGGACTGGTAATTCCTCCCGACGGATTTGATACATTTTTTACTACGTAAGTCCTTGTTGATTCACAGCCATTAGCCCCTAAAGCATTAATTACCATGAAATAAGTTCCCAATGCGGCGTAAGTGTGCGTTGCCGGAAATGTAGCATTCGATTGAACATTTCCATCTCCCCAATTTATAGAATAATTCGTGATACAAGGCGAAACAGAACTATTTCCAACCCGAATCGTATAGCTTGGTGCTGAAGCTGAAGCGTTTCGGCAGTTGTCAAAAGGCGTAAAAGAGTTGTCTAAATCTCTGAAATTGATATCAGGACGCTGTTTTACGGTAATTGGTTTCGTAATCGAATTTGAACCAGTGTTATCCGTTACCGTAAGTGTTACATTGAACGTTTGGGAAAAACATCCTAATGCTACGAAAGCATGGCTTGGATTTGCTACAGTTGAAAGGGGTGATCCGTCCCCAAAATCCCAGCTATAGGTCAATGTTCCTGTTCCAGAAACTACAGCCGTAAAATTAACTGCTGTCGCTGAACAGGTATTGCTGTTGGCATCTGAAGTAAAATTAACGGTTGGCGCCAAAAAGCTTTTTGAGCTAAAAAGAGAAGGCGCCGAACCGTCAGAATCCATTGGGATTGCTGGTGGTGTCGGCGCATTAAAGCGGGCAACTTTTTCGCTGGTTTTGACTTTCGCTTGGGGAGGCGGAAGATCATCCTTGCGTTTTGCGGGGTTATCAAATTTTGGGTCAAAACCAGAATAATTTGCGGCGGTAATGACGTTGCTAAAAAGCAATAGAAAGCCTAGGAAAACAAACTTGTAAAGTTTTTTCATATTTGGGGGAATTACTTTTACAAACCACAATAGCTATTGCCATTGCTGCTTTTCCAGGAGTAGAAATTATCAAGTTGCCATACCGTAGGTAATATGACAACGAGTTAGGTTATAATCTGCTTCCCCTGTTGGCGGCTAATATATTATTTAATTGAATATTCTGGCTATGAAAAATGATAAATTATTATGATTTTTTTATACAAAAAAACCTCTAAATTCAGGCCAAAATAGCCGATTTACATGGAAATAAAACCTAAAATAAATTTTTATTGAATTTTTGATTAAAATATAACAAAGAAACTCTCTGCCGAATACGAACCAGCAGAGAGTCTTTACCTCAAAATGAAGAACATTTGATTCAGTACTGCCCAAATTTGCACTGATCAAATGCCTTAACCTAACTTTTATTAAATTAAAAACCAATGCCCTGAAGAATTCTTACAGGGGAGAAAGAAATCATTCAGGTGCCGGCATTGGATCATAAAATTACCTGAGACAAACATAGACATCTCCAACGAGAAAAAAATACGTAAAAATACCTAATTTTCAATTTTTATCTTTATGCTTTTTCATCTGTATTTTCAGTATCATTGCCACTTGAATGCTTGAATTTAGAAACCGTTTCAACAAAATCATCTTTGCTGCTGTCAGAATAAGCCTTGTCATTGATGTTATATTTAGCAACTAATTCCTGGCTTCCGCTGTGTTGCTTATCAATGGGATAGTCTGGCGGAATCTTATTTCGCAGCACGCGTTCTTTCTCAGTTAATCGGTCAAGTTTCTTTTGATCTTCGCTATTTTGATTGTGTTTTGATTCCATGATTTCTAAGTTTTATTTTCTACTAAAGATATTGGTTTCAGCCTAAAATATTTTTACATCTTTAATCACAAACATTCTATCATTCTTAGAATCAGAAAATTAACATCACTCAAAAATAAAACTATTTCATTTAAAAGGATTTTTTCTTAAATTAGTAATCAAAACCACAAAAAAAATGGACATTAATTCTCAGTTGCTTTGGCTTTTTATCCTTGCCATTCCGATTGCCTGCATTGCATGGACAGTGACTCACGAAGAAGTATTTAAGGAACCGCGAGAATACTGCATAGGCCGAAGCCGATATGCCAAAAGAATATGGAAAAGAAAATTCTTCTATCTTTTTACCTGTGAATACTGTTTCAGCCATTATGTGACTGTGGTTTTTATCATTCTTACAGACTACCATTTATTGCTTGACAACTGGAAAGGATATATCATTGCCGGTTTTGCATTGGTATTTGTGGCGAATCTTTACATGAGCCTTTTCGGATTGCTGAGACAATCAATTAAAAAGGAAAAAACAGAGATTGAGGTGTTGGAAAAAAAGGTGGAGAAGTAGTTTCAAAATAAAAAAAGTAGTACAAATAAATTGCTCTCAATAAATTTGGAATAGTTTTGCAAATCCTACCAAAATAAAAAGCAATGACACAAGAATTCTCCACCGAAGAAAAATTGATCGAGCGCATCAAGGAACTCAGCTGTCTTTATGATATTTCACTGGCCATCATCAAGTCAGAATCAGTGGAAGAAACTTTGCGCGAAATTGCTTTCATCTTAAAAAAAGCTTGGCGGTTTTCAGAAGATTCTATTGTGGAATTAGACTATTTGGGAAATAAAATTTTCACAGAAGCTTTGCCAGAAAAAACGGTTTCTCAGCAAAATAATTTAGTTGCTTTCAACGAAGCTTTAGGTTTTATAAAAGTACATTACGCTTCAGAAAAACATTCGGAAGAACAGTTTCTGGAAGATGAACAGCGTCTTTTGGACATGGCCTGCATGGAAATCGGAGTCTTTCTGGAAAAAAATATTGCCGCCGCAAAAGAAGCAAAATTAAAACGCAGCATGGAACGCGTCGACAGGTTTTCCATCCTGGGAGAAATCACTGCCGGAATTGCGCATGAATTGAATACGCCACTAGGCAATATTTTAGGTTTTGCAGAATTGATCAACGAACAGGAAATCGACAAACAGACGGCAAATGATGTCTCTAAAATTATAAACGCCGCCATTTATTCGAGAGAAATCGTAAAGAAATTGATGTTTTTTTCTTGTGAAATGCCTCAGGATATGAAATTGGTCAAGATGAAACCTATTTTTGAGGAAGCACTTTCTTTATTAGGTCCGAATTTTAAAAAAGCAGGGATTGCGTATGAACTGCATTTTGAAAACAAAGACCTGCAGGCGCAGATTGACACGATTCAGATGACTCAGGTTTTGTTTAATATTTTGATCAATTCGGTTTATGCTTCGCCAAAAAACAGCAAGATTACGATAGCCGTGAATAGTGACGAGGATAATTTCTACATAAAAATTACGGACGAAGGAACAGGAATTCCTGAAGCGATCAAACCTAAAATTTTCGAACCCTTTTTCACTACAAAACCAATCGGAGACGGTTCAGGACTTGGATTGAGCGTTGTGCATGGAATCATAAAAAGCCACAAAGGTGATATTATTGCTGTTGACAACATTCCTGCTGGAACTATTTTTCAGATAAGATTGCCCTTAAATTCTAAATAATGCTACTAAAGAAAGAAAACATACTGATTGTCGATGATAATTATGACATGCTCGAATTGCTGCAGCGCAACTTGAAGGCACAGAATTTTCATACTTATAAAGCTTCATCGGTCACGGAAGCCATCGAGATTTTAAAATATACCGAAATCGATCTTCTCATAACCGACTTGCAAATGCCGGGAATTAATGGGATGGAATTGATAAAATATGCGGACGAACATTTTCCATCAGTTCCAAAATTGGTCATTACCGGATTTCCTTCGGTGGATAGTGCTTTGGATGCTGTAAAATCAGGCGCCTTGGAATATTTGGTAAAACCATTTACGAGTGAAGAATTGAAAAAAGCGGTTCAGAATTCTTTCCAAAAAGAATTAAATACCAAGAAAAAAACTTCAACTTCCTCTCCTGTTCCTGAAAAAGCGATTGAGAATTATGCAGGAATTGTAGGCAGTTCCAAGCAATTCGAACATCTTGTGGAAGTCATCGAAAGAGTAAAAAATAACAAAGCCACCATTTTAATCCAAGGCGAAAGCGGTACGGGAAAAGAGCTGATCGCAAGGGCAATCCACTACAAAGGGGCTTTTGCCTCCAATCCTTTTGTGACTGTAAATTGTGGTGGAATTCCAGAAAACCTGATGGAATCAGAGCTTTTCGGCTACGTAAAAGGTGCTTTTACAGGAGCCAATGAAACCAAAAAAGGCTTGTTTCAGGAAGCTTCAGGAGGCACTATCTTTTTAGATGAAATTGGTACGGCGCCAGCTTCTGTACAAACGAGATTATTGCGGGTTTTGCAGGAAAAAGAAGTCAGCATGATTGGTGCTGCAAAAGCGGAAAAAATCGACATCAGAATCATTGCTGCAACTAACAGCGACCTTTATGAAATGGCACAGAAAGGTGATTTCCGCGAAGATTTATATTATCGATTGAATGTCGTGAATATTGAAACCGTGCCGCTTCGAGAACGCAAGAAAGATATTGCCCCGATAATCAATACTTTCCTTAAAAAATATGGAAATGAATATGGCAAAACAGGCATTGCAATTTCTGAAAAAGCTACTGAAATATTATTGCGCCATTCTTGGCCAGGCAACGTGCGCGAATTAGAAAACATCATACAAAGAATGATTATCATGAGCGACGGACTGATCGACGTTTCTGATATTCCTGACTATTTGAAATACCGCGAGCCTTTGGAAGGCGAAAGCTTGAAATCGCTTAAAGAAATTGAAAAGTCGCATATCTTGAAAGTATTGGCTGCCGTGGATAACAATAAAACCAAGGCTGCAGAAATCCTTCAGATTGACCGAAAAACGTTGCGCCAGAAATTATTATAAAATCGGGTAAATTTTATCCGGCTGGTACTTTTCTCCTCGGCAAAACATTCCCGTCAATTATTTTTATTTTGGTATAGCACTGATTACCAAATGAATTCCCCTATTCTATTTTTACTGGCACGCACTTTGCCTAATGCGTTATGACTTACTATAAATAAAAAAAGTAGCAATGGACATTACGGCAAAGCCAGAAGGCACAATCTCTTTTCCTGTGTGTTCGACAGAAAAGATTGTCTTCAATGGCATAATTTACTGCAGTTCCGATTCTTTAAAAGAGAATTCGGAAAAAACGCTGTGCTTTGACTGTGGCAACAACAGTTTTTGCACGTGGCAGGACAACAGAAAAACATTTTGTGAACATTATCTATAAATTGTATGATAGCTATAAAAGAATCTGAAAAGAAAAGCATGTATGAAAATGTGATGGAACAGTTTGGAAAAACTGCTGACACTATCAATTTAAATCCCGACATAAGAAAAATATTGTCGATCACGAATAATGAAATCATTGTACACTTTCCTGTAAAAATGGACAGTGGAAAAGTAGAAGTTTTCACGGGCTACCGAGTACAGCACAACAATGCGCTTGGGCCATACAAAGGCGGCTTGCGCTACCATCCGACGGTTGATGTTGACGATGCGAAGGCTTTGGCCATGTGGATGACGTGGAAAACTTCCTTGGCAGGATTGCCTTACGGGGGCGCAAAAGGCGGCATTCAGCTTGATCCAAGAAATTATTCTTTGGGAGAATTGGAGCGAATTACCAGAAGATTTACTTACGCTTTAGGCGATAATATCGGGCCAGATCTTGATATTCCTGCGCCAGACGTAAACACGAACGAGCAGACAATGGCTTGGATTTCAGATACGTATATGTCTACGAAATCACCTGCGGAAAGATCTAACAAAAAACACGTAGTTACCGGTAAGCCTGTTGGTTCTGGAGGTTTGGAAGGAAGAGATCGCGCCACTGGTTTTGGCGTTTTCCTGACATTGAAACTTTTATATGCCGATAGAAACGAATCTTTGCAAGGAAAGAAATTTATTGTTCAGGGATTTGGAAATGTAGGCTATTGGGCTTCCCTATTTTTAGTTGGCGAAGGTGCTGAATTGCTTGCAGTTCAAGATGCGCATGCAACAATTATTAATGAGAAAGGAATTTCAGTTGCCGATTTGTTTGAGCATTCTAAGCCAAGAAAAGGTTCTATTAAAGGATTTGACGGAGCTGAAGAAATGGAACCGAAAGATTTCTTCGGATTGGATTGTGATTTCATAATTCCGGCAGCTTTGGGCAATCAGATTACCGCAGCAAATGCTTATGAAATAAAAGCTAAAGTAATTGCTGAAGGTGCAAACGGACCTACAGATAACGAAGGCGAAAGAATTTTATTGGAAAACGGCGTTACGATTATTCCAGATATCTTGTGCAATTCAGGAGGCGTGATCGGAAGTTATTTCGAATGGCTCCAAAACAGAAACGGAGAGCTTTGGCCTTTGGAGGAAGTCATGGAAAAAATCGAAAAGAAACTGTCTGAGAATTTCAAGAAAGTAGAAAATACGGCAAGAGAACACCAAACAGACAGACGAACCGCAGCTTACATTTTAGCCATACGAAGAATTGAGACTGCTTATTTACAGCGAGGCATTTTCCCTTAAACCGCTGCAATTTAAAGACGAAAGTGATTATGAAATACGGAGAAATAATTATTGAAAAGAAAGAATATGAACTGTTGCGGCAATTGCTTACGAATACACACCAAAAGGACAAGACGTACAGGGCTTCGATTGAAAAACTGGCAGACGAATTAAAGCGTGCCAAAATCATGGACAGCGACCATATTCCGGAAGATATCGTGCGGTTTAATTCGATCGTGACCATTGAAACGCCTTTCAGCGAAGCAAAAAGCTACCAATTAGTAGCTCCTGAAAAAAGCGATATTTCACAAAATAAGCTTTCAGTGCTTGCCCCGATGGGATTGGCGCTCTTTGGATATGCGATTGGCGACGAGGTTTTGTGGCAGTTTCCGTCAGGAATGAACAGCATCAAGATTTTGAAAGTAGAACAGCCAGACGCTTTAAAAATGCACGAATGATGGCAGTACAAATTGAAAAGCACCACGATGACGATGACATCCAAAAGCTGTCGATCAGCTGGGATATCAGCAATTGGAAAGAAAAGCTGGAAACGATTGCCGAAGAAATTACGCTGTTTGCAAACCTGATTTCAGCTTATACCAATTCGAAAGAAGGAAAGTCAGGATATGAAAATCTGCTTAAAAAATTAGAGACTTTGAAAGCAACAAATGGCAACTTTCATAAAAACCTCATCGCCTACAACCTGAAATTAGAAGGTTTAAAGGAATGCGAAGATTTGCAGTGCGAGACTTATTTTTTAAATGGCCATGCGCAATTCAAGGAAAGTATTGAAGCTTTTTTTTCGAAATACAGAAAGACAAAAAAGTCGCTGTTTGCAAAATTGAATAATAGTATCTACACCAAACAAGCATAAAGTAATTGAGAATTTATACTATATTGTCAGATTTTTTTAGAACATTAAGGAACTTTCGTTTGAGACAATTACTTTTAAAAACACCAGTTTCGGCTGGTGTTTTTTTATATAAATATTTAGATCAAGCCCATGTCTTTAGCAATGCTGACTAGGTGCGCCAAGTTGTTTGCTTTAAAAAAAATCTTCAGCTTGTTAATTCTTTTTTCCACGCTGCTGAGGCTCGAAGAAGCTCTTCCAAGTTCTTGAAGTTTTTTGGCAATCTCTTCTTGGCTGAAACCTTTTGAAAGATAGTTGATTACTTCAATATCATTTTCGTCAATTTCAAGAACCGACGAATCGGCAAGCAGATGTGCGAGATGCGGCGAAATATATCTTTTGTCAGAATCTTGGATCAGCTTTATGGCATTCGACAATTCTACAGAACCTTGCCTTCCTTTTGACACAAAACCGTTAATATCTAGCTTTTCAAACAGGCTCTTTATTCGATAGCTGCGTTCATCGACAGAATAAGCGATGACTTTGATATCAGATTGTAATTTTCTTACGGCAGCAATCAAATCTTCACCGGTTTCTAAAACTGCAGGGCGATGGTCAGGTTTAAAAGAAAGGTCGCTGATAAGCAAATCATATGGAGCATTATACTTCAATCCATTTTTAATTTTTAAGATTGCATCGTCGCAATATCTCACATGATCAATTACAGCGTCATTTCCTTTTTCTAGCAAGGATAAAATTCCGAGGTTGATGATATCGATATCATCCGCAATTAATATTTTTTTAAACATCGCATTCTTTTTTAGGCTGGAAAAACAATAGTCATTTTCAATCCCTTTTCTGGGTTGGAGTCAAAAGTAAGGCTTCCTCCAATCCCTTTGATACGGTTTTCCGCATTCGCTAGTCCATTTTTGAAAATTATTTTATCGCTGCCGATTCCCACGCCGGTATCCGAGTAAGAAATGACAATATTTTTTCCTTTGGATTTAAAAGCAACCATGCAAACAGACGCTTGGCTGTGTTTTGCCATATTGACCATCAATTCTTGAAGAATTCGGTAAACTGCAATTTTCTTTATCTCTTCTACTTTTTCCCAAGCGATTTCTTTGATTCCAGAATTTAGCACATTTACCTTTTCATTCTGGTATTCAGAGAGCATTCCCATCAATTGCAACGGATAGTTTTCACCTGTTTCGATAGTTGCGTTTTCTTTAGAAATATCGCGTGTCCGCTTATAGACAGAGTCTAAATCACCCAGCAATCTCTCTTTTTTTTCTTCAGAAACAAGATCTTGAGTTCCTGAATACATCATAATGTTGTAAATATCATTGGCCAGTTCATCATGCACCTTCTTTGAAATTCTTAATTCTGTAGCATAGGAAGCTTTTACTTGATCAATGGCACTTTTTCTTTTCATAAAGAAATAAATCACTATAATCAGAAGCGCTAAAAACACGATAATGACTGCCAATAATTTATTATTTGCTTCTGATCTTTCTGCTACAAGCTTTGATTGCAGTGCATTTTTTTCTGCTTCGCTGTAATCATATTTGATTTTGGCAAATCCATTTTTTTTAGTTTTGAGCGCAGTGTTGATGCTGTCATTGAGCGTGACATATTCAGAGAATATTTTGTCTGATTGTAGTTTATTGTCAGTGGCTTTTGACATAAGTTCTAAAGACTTCAATTTCTCTTCACCATTATTAAGCTGTTTAGCCAAATTATAAGCTTTCACAGCATAAACTTTTGAAATTGTCTTGTCTTTTTTTCCATACGCTTCAGCAGAAATAAGATAATTAGCCAATCTTCCAAAAGAATCATCAATAGTATCTTGAATTGCTTCGGCCTGTTTCAAATAGGAAAGTCCATCCCCTTTTTTAGAAAGAAAAATAGAATAGCCTAAGTTAGAAAGTACTTTTGCTTTCATTATAGGATCTGTATTTAAACTTGGAAGAGAATTTAGGGAATCGAGTATTGAGGTCGATTTTTCATAATCTTTTTGATCTCTATAAATAAGAGCTATATTATTTTGGATAATATTTCTTGCTTGCGAGCCATTAGTAATTTCAAGTGCTTTAAGATAATATTCTAATGCTTTGTCATAATTTTTTTGGCTCATATAAAGCAGTCCAAAAGAATTATAAATAGTTAAATCATATTTCTTCAAATCTTTGAGATATTGATAGGCTTTTGTAAGACTGCCCTCCGCTTCTACATAATCACCAGCAAATCTCTGAATTTCAAATATCATAATCAAACTGTATCCTGCTTTAGGCTTTTCCTTTACTGATAAATACTGTACTTCAGACTTTAAATAGTTAGCAAAACTGCTGTCAATATTTTTTCCTTGAAAATAATAGCCTTTGAGATAATGGTAACCTGCCTGCTGAAAAGTAGTTTTAGAGATGCTTTTTAATTTTTCAAGATTATACTTCAGCTTATTTTCTTGCTGTAATGTTATATCTGTCCAAATTTTATTATATAATGCCTTATAAATAAGCGAATCTTCTTTAGACGATATAGCAATTGAAAAAGCTTTTTCACTTTCCAGCAAACGATCTTTTTCTGTTATTAGCTGTTGCGATTTTTCAATATGAGAATTCACAGTGTCTGAAATAACGCTCTCTTTGCTAAACATAGAGGTATTTTCATTGCAGGAATAAAATAGTAAAATAAAAAAAAGTACAATCGGGGAGTATTGCTTCATACAAAGAATATTTCCCCGAAAATACTAAAAGTGTTTAATATAATTCTGCTAAGTTGTTTTTATCTTCCGATAGAAGAATTTCTTCCAGTCCATGCATTTGGATCTTTTGGAGGTGGAGGTGGAGGTATCGTTCCGCCAGATCCGCCTGGCCCGCCAGTATCATCAGCATTCATAATTGATAAACCATCATCCACGCTGTCAGCGTCACAAGAAACAAAGGTGCAGGCAAAAGTTACAATTGCCACTGCAAAAAGTATTTTTTTCATTTTAATATTCTTAAAAGTTTAGAAATGGCGCTGCCCTTACGGAAGGTTTTCCGATCTCAAATGGGCAATGCTGCTGTTTTGGACAATAGTCCGCTTTGGGAAGTACAGCAGACCGTCAGAAGAGAAGTTTTATACTTCCCGAATAATCATCACTCCTGAAAATCATGCTGTTATTAAAATCAGTTTTGTACATTTGCTCTTGATGCATCAAGAATCCGGCAACTGATTTCTGAGGCAAAGTAACAGCAGGTTTCCCCCGACATTGCTAGTGATTTCGGATGTTTCTGATATTTCGGCCCATTACGGAGGATTACTGATAATTCTGATTTTTACAGCGATGAACAAAAACTTTGAAGACTACCTAAAGGCAATTCTGGAACACTATGAAGTAGTGAAAAACGGAAAAAACGCCGACCTTTTAGAAAACCCGACGCCTGGCAATTTGAAGAAATTGTGCCTCCAGCTTTTAGAAAAAGGCTTGAGCAATGCAGACGAAAAAGCATTCCTTAACTTCTTCCATCCAAAAGAAGAACGGGCACTCTATGCGCATATAAGAAACATGAGTACAGACGGATTGAGAACTCCTAGTGATTTCTTAAGACTGAAACAAGGATTGACCAATAACCGCCAACATGCTAATCTTGTCGCAGTAGTAGTTGATTTTGAACCAAGACCTTTCACAACGTTTCAAAATATAATACAGGAGGAAAAAGAAAAGGAAGAGCTATCAAAAGATATCATAAAGGAAAAAGAAGAAAACACGCCACCTAGTACAGAAGCGCAGAAAGAAGAATTTCAGGCAGTTGAAGAAACTATTGGGAAAGAAAAAATTGCAGAAGAGGAAAAACAGAAAGAAGATTTTGCAGAGGCAGAAACAGTAGTAGAATCTCAGGTAGAAGAAAGGGTGACGCATTTTGCAAATCGAGTTGATGATCCTAAACCTACTGACACACAAAGAAAGCCTTATCTAATTGCTTTAGCCGTAATTCTTTTCGTAAGCCTGACAGGTTTTTTCATCCACAAAACCACCGAACCAAAATGCATGATCTGGAAAGAAGACCACTATGAGATGATTGACTGCGAGCAAGAGGCCGCTATGGGATTGTTTTCCAATGATAAAATTCGTCCTTACAACGAAGCATTATTTGAAGGCATGCGAAAAATTATTCCGACTGATACGACTACTTTTTTTAAAGACAATGAACCTGTACTTTTTTACTATGGAAGGAATAACTATGATTTTTTTACTATGGACGGAGTACACCCGGTAAATGGCAAAGAGTTGCATCCTGTCAGCAGAAGGATTGTGCAGAGACATGTATTGGGATGGAAAGACAAAGAATAAACTATAGCTCAATAAATCAAATAATTTTATGACAAAGTTTTGATATAAAAAACTAGAACTTTTTCTGCAATACATCTTCAAAAATACTTCAAAACAAAAAAAAGAACAGGAACCTACTCCAAAAAGCTGTTTCCAATTCCTTACCACAAATTTTCCTTGTCACCCCGAGCGCAGTCGAGGGGCCACAATCAAAATCATCAGCAAACAACAACTATTTTGCATATCTTTGCTAAACTACAACAGACTAAGAATGCATTGCATGGAAAATCTACTCCATCAAGCACCTGCCTCCTAAGCAGGCGGTCGAAGAAACGCACATAAAGGTTACTGATTTGAATCCAGTAGAGGTTAGATTATCAATCGGCGGTCGAAGGTTCGAATCCTTCTGCGATTATCTAAATCAAGATTATTTATTTCACTTATCAGACATCTAAATTCACTAGTATACGCGATTATTTAATAATCGCTAAATAGTAACGGAGTACAATATTTTAAGAATCCCAAGTCAATAATCCAAAAGAAGAAATACCTCCTAAAACCACAATACTTAATAAAACCCGTCTCAGATTCCTCATTGCGAGGAACGAAGCAATCTCATTAGTAGCATTTCCAATACTAAGTCGATAAAAGAAATACTGAATAAACACAACATTCAAATCACTCCCGCAGTTCGTTAAGACAAAACAATCTAGGGAATAAAACTGAAAATAGTTAAGCAACAAAACCAATAGTCACCATCAAACGCTGTCACCCCGAGCGCAGTCGAGGGGTCGCATTCAAATAATCTCCCTTCAGCCCCCAATAGCTTCCCATTCATCTTCGCTATACCTTAATCCTTATTCCCTCTCCCAAAAGCCTCACTCCCCCAGCACCCCCCCTTCAACAAACACCTCATGCAATTCCTCCATCAAATCCTAACAACAACCAGCATCTGCTAAACCTTTGCCTCATCAAGTCCCGAAAGCTTCGAATGCACCACGGTAATGCCATCTACATAAGAAAACAAATCATTCTCAGCAGTAAATTATAGTTGTACATTTAATTCGTTAGACAAAGTTGTCGCTCTATTTGAAGAGAAAGAAAAGGTAGAATATTTAGAGAAACTTTTTAATAAAATAGAGAACCGGTCTTTTAGTAATTTGTCTTTTTAGTGAAGGTTACTGGTTTATCCAGTCGACACTCACATGTCGTCATTGCGAGGTACGAAGCAATCACAACGAAAAGATTAGACTTTTTACTCTGGCTAATTTTTGGAAAGTTAAACCAAATCCACTTATCCACAATATAATACCAAATTTCAAAGTTCTCCAGCCATTCCGCAAACTGCACTTTGAATTTGTTAATAGTACTGTACCAAATTCTCATAATATGCGGTTGATTGCTGAGATGCATTAAGTAAGAAGCCAGGTAGCAAGGCTTGGGAAACGCGTAGAATTTCTTGAGCTTTATTCTTGAATAATATTTTTTCCTTTACTCTAATTTATTCCATTGATCATTTGCATAAAGCCAGCCATCCCAAGTAACATTATTTTCTCCTTTATATCCAAAAATCACTAAAAATGACTCATTCGCATCTAATGTCTTGTTAGCTCGAATTATTTGATCATAAGAGTCTAAAAATTTATTTTCATCGTCATTCGGATAGGTTACCAATACCCTTAATTGGCAGTTGGTAATAGACAAATGACTTATTTCTTGATAAGTATTTTTAATATAATGCTCGTGTTCAAAAGCAATTTGAATATTTTGTAGCCAAACCCAATTAGGATTTAGATTTGGAACTTTATCATCATCATTATAAAAAACAGCATCTAACGAATAATATTCTCTAAAATATTTTAGCTTAAAATCTTCTGCTATATTGTGTAAAATGCATTCTTTGTTATTTTGTATTAAGGAAGTATATGACGTTAAATTATTCCAATTTGAACATAAGTCTAACTTGATCTTATTTGCATTTCGTATCCACGCTTTAAAAAAACGCAACGGGAGTATTTTATCAGCCATCATTGCGCTCAATTAGTCCGTTAATAACCTTATCGAATTCACACAATTCGCCAAAATCCAATTTAAACCATTCGCCTCGTTGCCTTTTACTCTTGTAAACTGCATGTAATTCTTTCTCAATTTTTTTGTCACATTCCCAAACTTTCAAAAGCACGACTTGAGGCTCTTTAGATTGCAATGTTCTTTCTCTATAACCAGGCTTTTTGCTTTGCCCTATTTTAAATGTCATATCGTCTTTGTTCATCATGATATAGACGTATTCTTTGCCTTCTGTAAAATTATAGTAGTTATAGTCTCCTAATGCATCTCTGTAAAACTTCACTCTATCAACAGATTTTAAGACTTCATAATCGGAAGCAATAATCAAATTACCACCTCTTGGTAATTTGTCTAAATCTGCACTAAATAAAGGTTCAATATCATGAGCTCCCAAAAAAGTCATTAAAGAGTGCAAATAAGTGTTGTAAACATTAATGATTTCTAAATCTGAATTATCTCGAACTATATGTGTAGAAAATAACAGTAAAAATTCGTAGAAATTCTGCTCTCTAAAACGTAAAATAAGAGCAATCGCCGCTTCATCATTCGAAACATAGATGTAAGCGAAAATAATTTCGTTGATTTCTTCAAGATCTCCCATTACCGCAAAACATCTTTTGGTATATCCTCTCAAGACATTGCTAATATCAGGTCTTGTTCTTGCCAACTCTCTTACTGTTTCATAAGACCAATAAGAAACTTTTTTATCATAACTATCCAAATCCATTCTATCTATTTCAAACTCCCCAACACCCTTCTAAAACTCTCCAACCCACTTTCAATATTCTCAATAATATCCAAAGCCAGAACATCCGGATCAGGCAAATTATCCAAATCTGCCAAAGACTTATCTTTTAGCCAAGTAATATCCAAACTCGTTTTATCTCTGGCAATAATTTCATCATAAGAAAACTTTCGCCACCTGCCTTCTGGATTAGTTTCAGCATTATATGTTTCGGAACGTTTGTGTCGGTTCTCAGGATTATATAATGCAATAAAATCTTTAAGGTCGCTTAATTTTAAAGGATTCTTTTTTAACGTATGATGGATGTTGGTTCTATAATCATAAACCCAAGTTTCCTTTGTCCACGGATCTTTGCTTGAAGGCTTCCCATCAAAAAACAAAACATTCGCTTTCACGCCATTGGCATAAAATATGCCTGTTGGCAAACGTAAAATCGTATGCAAGTCAGTAGTTTCTAAAAGTTTCTTGCGAACCGTTTCCCCCACACCGCCTTCAAACAAAACATTATCAGGCAAAACCACTGCTGCCTGTCCTGTCGTTTTTAGCATCGTGCGGATGTGCTGCACAAAGTTCAACTGCTTGTTGCTCGTAGTTACCCAAAAATCTTGGCGGTTATACGTCAAATCTTCTTTTTCCTGTTCACCCTCTTCATTGGTAAACGTCATACTGCTTTTCTTCCCGAAAGGCGGATTTGCCAAAATATAGTCATAACGTGTTCCCGAATCGGTAATCAACGAATCATTAGACGAGATAAAATTATCCGAATCAATATCCCCAATGTTATGCAGGAACAAGTTCATTAAAGCAAGCCTTCTCGTACTCGCTACAATCTCATTGCCAAAAAACGTTTCATACTTTAAAAACTTGTTCGCTTCCTTGTCCAGTTTTCTATTATCAACAATCCAGTCGTAAGCCGCTAAAAAGAAACCGCCTGTTCCACAAGCAGGATCAGCAATAGTTTTTAAAGGCTCTAGACGAAGGCACTCTACCATTGCTTTAATCAAAGGTCTTGGCGTAAAATAGTGGAGTACCTGAACCCCATCTACAACCCAATTTCCATAAATTCATACTACCTATGCTTCTTAAAATTCTCAGCCTGTTCCAAAACATTCTTATAAACCTCATCCTGAGTAATTGGTGGATAACCAAACTGATGCAGCTTAACAATGATATCCATCTTAAGTTGCGCTTTGATATCGTCTCTGTCGCTCCAGTCGGGATATTTTGCAGCATCATCTACAATCTTTTTTATTTCTCTGGCAAGTTCCAGCATTTTGTCTTTGTCGAACTCAAAGCCATACTGCCTGCAGATCATATCTAAAATATCATAGAACGCTTTCTCTTCATAGTCGATACCCAAATCTTGAAACGATGCCATTTCGGTACGCAGTTTTAAGATGAGGTCAAGTATCTGTTCTGAAGTATCTGTCTGTATGCCGTCATAATCTAGCAGATCAACTTCACTTCGTTCATTATAACTATTAATGATCTTTTGAAGGCGTTCTGCAAACTCCATTCCCTTAACTTTATTTACCTTTTTGAAATCCGAAATTGCTTGCTTTAATAAGCGTTCCAGAATCTTTATTTTTGTATTTGGTAATTCCAGCGCATCTATTTTTTCTAAAAACTTATCGTTGAACAAGTCAATGGCATTTGCTTTATTATCGTCGAGCTTAAAGATTTCTTCCACGCCTTCAGAGATGATGGCATCTTCCACCATCTTGCTTACTTTGTCGTTCATCTGTGCAGTATCTGGGGCTTCGCCTTTGGTCAGTTTGACCACGATTGATTTGATGGCAAAATAAAAATGAATCTCGTCGGTTTCCGTTGTTGTAAATATCTCTGAACCACAAGTTAGGTTGTACGCTGCTTTTAGCTTCTTGGTAACATCCACAAAAAACTTTTCTGATTTCTCAGTCAACAATACTAACTCCGAAGCACGGTTCAAGCAATGCAGTTGTTCCACAGGCGAACCCTTGAAATAATCGGTGGTATCGAATCGATAGAAGAACTGACGCAGCAAATCCAACTGATCTCTGACGATGATAACGGCTTTGTCAAGATCTTCAAAGTCATCGGCTGCCGTAGTATTGTTGAATAATCCCAAAGCATGGTTCAAGTTTTTCTTGATGCCGATATAATCGACAACCAACCCTTTGTCCTTGCCCTCATACTTTCTGTTTACACGAGAAATGGTTTGTATCAGGTTGTGCGTTTGTAACGGCTTGTCAATATAAATGGTGTCTAAAAAAGGAACATCAAAGCCAGTGAGCCACATATCAACTACAATCGCAATCTTAAAATTAGAATGAAACTGTTTAAACTGTCGGTCTAGTTCTTTTCGATCTTCTTTATTTCCAAGCAGATTCCACAAGCTTTCTTCATCATCTTTATTTCTAGTCATTACCATTTTGATGCGTTCGATCGGCTTGATTTCTTTTTTCTCCTTTTCAGTAAGATGTCCTGCAATGCCTTTTTCATTCCAATCCGGACGCAACTTGATAATCTCCTTAAAAAGCTTATAGGCAATCTCACGGGAGGCACAAACAAACATGGCTTTTCCCGCCACGGTCGCTTTTTCTTCCATACGCTTTTCATAATGGCTTATGAAATCTTGTGCAATCGCCTCAATGCGCCCCGGATCGCCTAAAATCACTTCCATTTTAGCAATTGACTTTTGACTGGCTTCCACGTGATATTCTGAAGCACCTTCAGCAACCGCATTTTCATAATACCGTTCGATTTCTATCACCTTCGAATGGTTCAGGTTTACTTTGGCAGCGCGTCCTTCATAGACCAAGCGCACCGTGATTTCATCGACCACCGATTCAAACATCGTGTACGAATCTATCACAGAGCCAAATACATCCAGCGTCTTGTCGATAGGCGTTCCTGTAAAACCTACATAGGTGGCATTCGGAAGCGAGTCGTGAAGGTATTTTGCAAAACCGTATGACTTTTTTACACCATCATCATCGATGCGCACTTTCAAATCCAGGTTTACTTGTGAACGATGCGCTTCATCAGAAATACAGATGATATTGGTACGATCCGACAAAATTTGAGCATCTTCTGCAAATTTCTGAACGGTGGTCAAAAACACACCGCCACTTTCCCTGCCACGCAGTCTTGATCTAAGATCGGCTCTGCTTTCTATGTTGATAATATTTTCATCACCAATAAAATCCTTTGCATTCGTGAAATCTCTCGAAAGCTGGTCGTCGAGGTCGGTACGGTCAGAGATAATAATAATGGTTGGGCTTGCGAATAGGGTAGAGCGCATTAGCAATCGCGAAAGGTAAAGCATCGTAAAGCTTTTTCCACAGCCTGTCGCTCCGAAGTAGGTACCGCCTTTTCCGTCGCCTTCCGGTTTGCGGTGCTTCTGGATATTGTCAAACAATTTGTTGGCTGCATAATACTGCGGATAGCGACAAAGGATTTTTTCTTCTTTTTTAGACGTATCGGGAAACAGGATAAAGTGATGCAATATATCACATAGCCTTTGCTTGTTCAGCATTCCGTGGACAATGGACGTGGCGGTATGAATGCCTGTCAGTGCTTTCTTTTCTTCGCCTGTTATTTTATGCCAACCATAGAAAAAATCGTAAGGTGCAAACAGAGAACCTGCTTTGTTGTTCACGCCGTCGCTGATGATGCAGAATGCATTGTATTTCATCAGTTCCGGAATATCTCTTCGGTAGCGGATGCTCAGTTGTTTGTAAGCATCATAAATCGTAATCTCTTCTTCTATCGTTGTTTTAAACTCAAAAACCACCACCGGAATCCCGTTGATATACAGAATCAAATCGGGAATGCGCAGCTCTTTTCCCTGAATCTCCAACTGGTTTACAATTGTGAAGCAATTGGTTGTCAAAAGACTGGTTGAATCTATATCAATATAGCGGATATGCAAATCTTTTTTAGAAGGATTATTTCTCTTAAAAATCAGACCATCTGCCAAAAGTTTCCCAATGTATTTATTGCTGTCATAGAGATTGGAAGCAGATTGATACGCTATTTCATTGATAAGGGTTTCTAATTCTATAGTTTCCAAATCGGGATAACGCGACAGCAGAAAATCACTAAGATCTTCCCGAATCAAAACCTCCTGATGCGATGCTCGAACTACGTCTTTGCCATTTACGTAGGCATAACCTTCTTCTTTCAGAAGATGAATGAATGATTTTTCTAATTGGGATTCGGTGTATTTCATAACGTATTACTCAAAATAAACTTTTAAATCATTCATACCCTCATTTTCAAATATAATTTTTTTAATATCATGTATAGAAAATTTATCCGGTAGATTACTAGCAATAATTTCTAAAAATGGATTAGCTCTTTGATAAGGAATCCCATATTCAAATAGTTTATTCATGATTACTAACGTTTCATGGGTAGGATTATCTATACCTATAAATTTAGCGTAAAACTGAGCTTTTTTTCTTTTTGCTTCAACGATTACTTCAGCCGGAAGTAAGTTTTCATTAGCATGTTTTTGGTATAACTCATCAACATCTATGATAAAATTAATTAATGGTATTATTTTGAAAGGTAAAAAGTTATAAATCATATCAATTAAGGTAGATATGATTTGAGATTTATCTTTTTGTTTATTTTTTGAATGCAGTTCGTCGACCATTAAACTAAATGAGTTAAATCTGGAATTCAAAATTACTTTCAAACTGTTTAAATCTGTTCTTCCAACAAGTTTTCCTATTATACCTAAAAGCATTACATTTTTAGTAGAGGAAATGTACTCAAGTAAAACTGTAAATTTATTAACTGTAAATCCATGATTATTAAGGAGACTTATAATTTCTGTTGAAGGGACATTAGAATAGCTTGAATTTTCTAAATGCTTTTGTAATTTATCTTCATGTGAAGAGTTACCTTCGGATACTATTTTCTTATCAAAGTTTTCATCTCGATTTATTTCAATAATTTCAGTTTTATTTTCTAATTGAAATTGAATATTAATATCTTTATACGAAACGTTTGCATTTTCGAATTGCAATTGATGCTTGTCAAAATAATATATATTACCAACCTTATGCTCTCCCAACCTACCTGCACGCCCAATTAAATTTTTATATTTAACTAAATTTTTATCTCCTAAAATATCTCTTGAACTATATATATAGATATTTTTTGTAGGTGTGTTAACTCCTTCAATTATAGAATTTGTAGCTAAAACATTTTTTATTTTATTTGATTTAAAAAGATCAATTATTTTTTTTTGAATAAATTTTGGCATAGGACCATAATGTATTCCAATACCTGATTTTAAAGCTTGAATTGGTAACCATTCTGAATGAAAATCTTCTTCAACCCTTTGTATCCAATTATCATTTAACTCAATTGAATTTTTAATTGATTTTAACTTTTTAAGATAAATTCTTTCTAGTTCTTTTGGAGAATTAAAATATATAAGGTTTGTAATTTCGTTTTTCGATATTGCTTGATTTATTGCTTGGTCTAATTTTTTTATACTACTAAAGTTTTTAGCTACAGGAGCATAATCTGACTTAAGGACTTGAAAATTAAAATTTTCTAACCCCATAATAGAGTTTACTAAGGGCATTAGTAATACCATTTTATTTGAATTTTCTAATGTATCTATAAATGAGCGATTTAAGATAACTTCTCTACTGCCTTTAATTGAATCGGTAAGTTTATAGGCCTCATCAATTACAAATAAATCAATCTTATCTTTATACAATACTTTTAAATTATAATATTTTTCCTGAGTTCCAATAAAAATACTTTTTTCTGAAATCACCTCTAAGTTTTTAATCGAATCAAAAATAACATATCCTAAATCTGTAAAATGCAATTTAAAATCATCAAGTAATTCGTCTGCTAATGAATTTGTCGGAACAATAAAAACAATTTTATCTGGTTGATTATTAAAAATATACTCTTTGACTAACATTGTTTTACCAAAGCTAGTTGGGGCTGATACAATACTGCGGTTATTTTCTACAATCCCATCGTAAATTCTAAGTTGCTCTGAAGTAAATGATATTTCTTTGTTATGGCTTAGTTGATTCTGTTCCTGAATAAATTCAAGTTGCTTAGAAAAAAAAGAATTGTCTAAATTTTCTTTATAGTATGGTGATAAATCATAGAGAAATAAATCTTCTAACTCTACTTTAACTTTTTTTTCATCAAGAATTTTTATAACAACTTCTCGATTATCCTGATTAAGTATACTTTCTTGAGAGTTTGTCATAATCCTAGTTCTTTAATTATTAAATCCAACGCTTTTCTTTGCGCTTTAAAAATCATTTCTTTTTTAGATTCTATAGGGAGATGGTATAGATGAATTTTATAATGAGTTGGAAAATTTGCAATAGCAACCTTATCAATTAAATTATAGGATGTATCATATTTTTTCACATCACTTTCAGTTGTATGTAGTACAAATCCGGATAATACAAGGGGCATCTTTTTAATCTCATCTGAGGTTTTTTCAGATATTTCTCCCGTTATACCTTTTAATATTACCACGCTATCAGAATTTAATATATTCTTTATATAATCTTCTAATTTACTCTTAAATGAAACATCCTTTATTATTTTGCCTATACCTCCATATAATGCACTATAAAACTTTGCCTCGCCTATAACTAAACTATTATCGGAAAACATACAAACATCTGCCCCTGTTGAAACTTTAGTTAAATTTTCATTTACAGCAATCACACCAGTAATCAAATCTTTATCAATATAATCTATATTCAATCTAGCTAATAACGCCTCAGCAAAAAAAGAATAATATGTTTCATTATTGTTGTCTGCAATAAATTTGTTTATTTCATCATCATCGACCTCCTGTTCTCTATTTTCAAATGAGGTTTCTATAAACCTTCGTAATTGCCTAAGCCTATCTTTTCCAGATAATGGTCTATCTTTTTGAAACAGATAATTTAGATTAGTTTCATCATATAGAATATCAAGAATATAGCTATCTAGATCTGCAAATGTTAAAGAATGTTCATAAATAGAAAAACTATAATTTCCACAACTACTTTTTTTCTTCTCTGTAATTTTAAAACTCATAATCTATTTTTATTAATTCTCCGTTGCCAACCGTGACAACAGCAAACTTTGCAGTTGTGTGAGTTTTTGGATTTGGTCTTTATATATTTTTGTTAGCTTATAATTCTTATCAATTAATAAATTAAACCTTTTATGAATAATTTCTGTACCGATAAGAATTGAAATGCTATTCATATTTTGCTGATTAATCTTTGGTTGTGCTGCACCTGTGACTAAATCAGAGACATTTGTTTTTAAAAGAGCATTATATAAAAATTGTATTGTAATAAAATCTTTTCCCTCAATTATATGCGAATGATTATTTAACCAAAATTTGCCCCAAACATATTGAATTGCAGGGTATCCATTTTCATCAATAATATTGGCGCCATCTTCTGATAATAGTAGAAAATCACCATCATATAAATACTCATCAACAAAACCAACTATAGACATTGCCCCATAATATGGAATATCCCCAATTTTTTCTGCTCTTTCTTCCTGAGACAATGGTCTTCTTTTAAAATCTAAACAAGTAGAAAGTTCTCCCAAACAATTTACTTCCCACCCCTCCGGAATCTCCTTCCCAAGCTCTTCATTCCAAACCATTTTACCGCCGGAAGATTTGTAACCTTCGACAAGCTCAGGGTTCGAAGTTGATGGAATGGGAAACTCAAAATGCACAAACCAATGTTTATACAAAGCCTGCGCAGTAGCTTCCAACTTTTCGCAAATCTGCTGGTTCACTTTTATTTTGTTGGCTATGCTCTGGTATTGCGCAACAATTTGTCGCTGTTCTTCGATTGTTGGGATAGGTAATTCAACTTCACACATATCTGCCCAATCAAAAGTTTCTCTCGTACTGCCGTGAGAATGGAATCTAACATATCTGTCAAACTCAGGTCTGGAAAACCACATCATTAAATATTCAGGAAGTAATTGTTCAGTATCAATCACTTCAAAAACAACATAGATTTGGGAGACTAACGCTTTATCATACTGATCTGATAAAGCAATGGAAATCTTTTCGCCATTTCTTGAAGTCACAGTTCCATAGGCAAATTGTCTTTTAGCAATGATTTTATAGACAGACATATCCGTACCTATTACATTGGCAATTGAAGGTATCAGCTTTTTAGTAATGCTTACCCCTAAAAGAACTTCTGTTTCCGAATCTCTGTTCCGAACATTAACCTGTCGAATATAATTCCCTAACCTCTTATAATTCATAGCCCAAAGTTTTAAAAACATTGGAAACCTCCTCTTTCAAATGGCTTTCCTGCTGAAACAAATCTTTCAAATCACTCTGTAAATTTTGCATCTGCTCAGCATAATCCAGACTTTCATCACGGTTTACAAATTCAATATATTTACTCGGCACCAAAGAATAGTCTTTTTTACGGATGTCCTCCAGACTTGCACTGTACGAATATTCAGGAATATCCTGATAACTTTCTTTCCAGTTGTTTTGTTGCCAATTGTGATAATGAATCGCTATCGAACTAATTTCTTCTTCGCCAAACTGAATAAATTTCTTTTCAAACGGCTCGCCTTTCTGACGAAGATCCATAAACAGAACTTCGCCTTTTCGGTTACGGTAATTTTTAATGCCGTCGTTCACTTCAAAAGTTCTTTCGTTTTTATTGCGGTTCAAAATCCAAAGTGTCACTGAAATATCAGTAGAATAAAACATTGCTCGTGGCAAAATCACCACTGCTTCCACCAAATCATTTTCAATAATCTGCTTCCGGATTTTATATTCTTCGCCACCACCGCTCAAAGCACCGTTCGCCAAGATAAAACCGGCAACGCCATTCTGAGAAAGCTTGGAGATCATATTCAGAATCCATGCATAATTGGCATTCGATTTCGGTGGCACTTCATAACCTGCCCATCTTGGGTCGGTGGTCAGTTCGTTTTCCGCACGCCAGTCTTTTAAATTAAAAGGTGGGTTCGCCATAATGTAATCGGCTTTCAAATCTTTGTGCTGGTCGTCGCCAAAAGTATCTGCCGCTTTGTTACCCAGATTAGAAGAAATCCCACGGATGGCGAGATTCATCTTGGCAAGTTTATAGGTCGTATTGGTCAGCTCCTGACCGTAGATAGAAACGTCTTTTTTGTTTCCTTTATGCTTTTCAATAAACTTCAGTGACTGCACAAACATACCACCAGAACCACAGGAAGGATCATAGATTTTCCCTTTGTAAGGCTCTATCATTTCAGCGATGAGGTTGACGATAGACTTTGGCGTGTAGAATTCTCCTTTTCCTTTCCCTTCAGCAATGGCAAATTTGCTCAGGAAATATTCATACACACGCCCCACAATATCGTGGGCTTCATCTTTCAGCGTATCGATATTGTTGATGGTATCCAGCAAAGCCGAGAACTTAGACTGATCCAGCCCAAGACGCGTGAAGTAATTGTCAGGCAAGGCACCTTCCAGCGATTTGTTGGTACGCTCAATGGTCTTTAAAGCAGCATCTATCTTTAACGTAATATCTTCTTGCTTTGCGTTTTGCATAATATGCGTCCAGCGTGATTCTTCTGGCAGGTAAAAGATATTTTCTGCCTGATAAAATTCTGGAATTTCTAAGAAAGCTTCCTTGTGTTCATTGATCAGTTCCTGTCTGCGTCTGATAAATTTGTCATTCGCAAACTTTAAAAATATCAAACTCAGTACTACGTGCTTGTATTCTGAAGGTTCCACAGAGCCTCTTAACTTGTTGGCAGAATCCCACAGGATTTCTTCGGTATTTTTTGTTTTTGCAGTTGTTTTTGTTGCCATTTAATTTTATGAATTTTTAAAATGCAGATATAGTTTTATACAATCTGTATTTGATAATTTGTACAGTGTTGCTTTCAACCCTCCATTTGCAAAACTATGCGGTGGAGTTTTCTATTGTTATCTGCAAAAATAGTGAAGATTTTATCCATTTATTGATTAACTTAAATGATAATAAATCTATACTAATCCAACAACAAAAGGCATTCAGGCGAATCCCAAATGTATGCTTTTTTGTACGAAATCGTTTTCAAACATAAGAAATAATTTCAAGCATGATTTACGGTTTCCCTCATTCTCACATTTAAACATCAATTCCCTCCAATCTTAAATTTAGCCCGTTGTGTTTGCGTAAGATTATAAGAGATAGAGAAGAAAATACCTATTTTAAATTGTTTTGAAGTCAGGTCTGTTCCCGCAGCCAGCTCAGTAGCCGTATAATCTTCATTTATCGAGTAGTTCTTTTTTAAAATATTCATCTGTTTAAACGCCGGACCCGCTGTGAAAATAAATTTCTGCTTCTTGCCAATGAGCAAGCTAAGTCCCGGAAAGAGCGAATTAAGTTGGAAAGTTTCCACATTCAGTGAAGCGCCTAAAGTCAGTCCGAATGCCCAGATACCGCTTCTTCGAAAACTGGTATGAAACATACCTGCCAAGGTAGGCGTAAAAACGCTTCTGCTAGTGCCGACAATTCTTTTGACAGGATTTCCATTGACATCAAAATCATCAACGATTGAATAAGCATCATAATAGTCATCATCATCTTTGTCTTGCTTGTCTAAAGGAAAATCAAAAGCCACGCCGGTACTGAAATCAAAACGAACACCGCCTTTGGTATATTCCATATAAGTAAATTCCCTGTCATCAGTGTATTCAGATTGCTTTTTATCATCACGATGTTTAATCTTAATATCAAAAGTGACGTAATCTTCCAAAGGCTGAATAGGTGACGAAGCCATTTCATAGCCCTTAGGATCGCTTAAAATTTTGTCCATGGCCATTACTTTCCTAAACTTCGCTTCCAAGTCCAGGCTTTTCACTTGAGTCTGTAATTTATCGACCTCATTTTTCACGAGCTTATATTTTAAGAGGGTATTTTCTCGCGCCACTGGTGTTAGGAGTGTCAAGACGTCATAATTGTTTATGGCTTGATTATAATTGCTATAAAAAAAACTCAGTTCTCTCTCGAAATCAGCAAGCAACTTTGTATTGGCACTTTGGGCGCCTCCAAAAAAATCAGCTAGTAGGGGCGTTTTTAGGGCATGATAAGAATTGATATCAAGCAAGGGATTCATGGCTTGACATCTGAAATCTTGATATTTGCTTTCCAACTGATAGAGGCTTAAATTAAGTTCAAAAAGTTTGGTATAGCTATTTTGCAATTTTTCAAAAGTGACGTTAATCATCTTGATCACCCCTTGCTGTGTCGCTATTTTCTCCAGTTCTTTCTGCAAATCATTCTTCTGCTGTAGCAATTTATCCTTTTCTTCTTTAAGAGCAGCTAAACTGGCATCGATCATTACCATGAGGGTATCGACAACAGTAGTTTCATCTGTTTTTTCTTTGGTGAATTGGGTAATGAATTCCTCACGTTTTTTGGCTATCGAAGACTCTTTGCTATTTATTGCCTCTACGACTGCAGATAGCTCTCCTTTCTTTTTTTCTTCTTCCTTTTTTAAATCCTTCTCTTTTTGTGCACTTAAAGCTTCCTGCTTCACAACGCCAGTGGTATCAATATTTGGCGAAGTGATTTCATTAATTGCGGTAGCAGAGGGTAACACGCCCGCATTTCCGTTCTGGTTAGAAATTATTTTCTTTTCCTCGGCAAAATTTTCATCTGCTATGGCAACATCAGTAGATTTGATTTCAATTTCATAAGACAGCCTGTTAATATTGATGATTTTAAAAACCAATGGTTCTCCCACAATAGGCTTCAGGTTTGCTTTTTCATACTTTTTAGTCTTAAAGTCATAAATGACCATCTGAGTAGTGGAAGAATCGATTGCCGCCGCCTGTGCAGCATACTTCTTTAAATCATCCTTGATTTTTTTGCTGTCAGCCTTATTTTTTGCTGTCGAAGATTTCAAATCATCAAGCTGTTTCTTAAAATCGATTTCTTGGCAATAAACTGTCACGCTTCCAAAGAATAACAGTAAAATAAATAATTTTTTCATAAGTTTAAATTTAAAGTTGGGGGACTAATTGTAGTAATTAAGCTCTAAATTTCAAAAATGCCAATGATGTCGCAATCAACCCATTTAACAAACACTTAACATTTTTGGGATAAATATAAACAACGTATCTAGAATAAGAATACGTATAATTACCTGTTTTTCAACAACATAAGCAACAAAAAAATCCCCACTTAAAAAGCAGGGATTCCAAATTAAAAATTAAAAAATCAATCAGCAACCTCCAATAAATTCAAGACATTATAAATCCCGTTATTCAAGGCATACTGCACGCCATTCACTTCTTGAAAAAACTCAATCAGGAAAAAATAAAACTTAAAACCATCCCCGCTTGGCACATCGTTCGGCCTCATGATAGGAGAACTTATCGCCATATCCAGTTTTAAATTAACAGAATCGCTATACGTCATTTCATAAATTCCTGTAGCCAAGTCAAGGCACAAAAAACCAGTTGCCAAGGTAACATGCGTAGAATTTGTAGGATGTTGCACCATGTCCACAGGCATAAAATCAGTAAGAGAAACACTTCCTGTGGCAGTATCTAACACATAAGGACAGCGCAGCACAGCACCCAAAACCGATTTGCTGTTAAAATCATAGCCTTTCAAAAAGGCTTTCCCTTCAGCAGTAGCCAACCCGATAGCCACTTGTCGCGAACCGCGGATCGAAACAACATCCAGATTTTTCACTTTTGTCAGAATCTGAACCAATCGGTTATTAAGCGTTGGTTCCTTCGCCTTGTTGATCAGCACGCTCGATCCCAGGCGAATTAGTTTCCCAGAATGTGCAACGCTCCCAAACTCCGAGCCATTTTCGCGGGTTCGGGCAAACGCAGGATCTTTCTCGATCCGCTTTTTCGAAACCCCGCTTTTCGTTTTGGCCACATAGTCGCCATCTTTCCCCTTGTAGAAGGTAATATCGCCCAGCGTACCTTCAATTTTCAGAATGCCTTTTAATTTTGCCATCGTTATTTATTTTAAAGATTAGGAGTCAAATGTATGACACCAGGCAACCCGTCCGACAAGCCACAGTCCTGAAGTACAGCAACTTTCCGTTCCTTTCCGAAATTGTCCGTTTTATTCCCTCGTAAAATAAATCAGACTCCAATTGCTCAGATTTTTTTTATTAAAATCAGCAACTTCAGCACAATATAAACGCAATACGTCAGTTATCATAAAAAAAGCCTGAAAGCGAAGTGGCAACTTATGTGACAGCTACTTCAAGTAAGGCTTAAGTATAGCTTAAGCGTAGTTAATGCGTGTTAGTGCGTGTTTTTATAAAGCAAAGCAGAACCTCCAGAAGCTGGAAAAGGAATAGCCAAAAGGAATTAAAAGTAAGAGCCATGAGAATAGCAGTGTATCCCTCAGATGTTGTCGAGCTGACCCACAGATGTGCAAAATATGCGCAGAAACTAATCAAGACCATCAAAGAGAAGAACAACATTCCCAAAGATGGCTTTGTAGGCATAAAGGTTTTCTGTGAGCACACTGGCTTTGATGCTCAGGAAGTAGAAAGGGTACTCAACAAAAGGAATCGTCAATAGCACGAGAAACTACTGTAACTAGAAAATCCCAGTCGAACTAACCACTGGGATTTTATAAAAATAATAAGTCAGTAAAGAATAGCAATTACTCCAATTCTTCAACACTTTCTGATTCCGAATCATAATCCAATTCCAAGGCGCGCACGGTCTGAACAGCATTTCCTGCAATCCCGCGTATCGAGCCATACATCCCGATGGTATTGCTGATCACCTTGTCAATCTGTTTTTCACGGGCAGTCCAAATCTTTTTCATCGCATTTTTTTCTTTCAATAAATCACTCTGCATCTGCGAAAATCCTTCCACGATGCCTTCAATCTGCAGTCGGAACTCAGTGCTTGTCAAAAAATCATAAAGCATCGTCATCTTGTCGCCCTTGTTTTCCTGCGACTGCACCGCCTGGCTCACTTGAATGAGCGACTGTCGCAAAACAGCGCTCAATCCCTTGAATTCCTCATAAGTACAGATCCAGATGCCGTCTTTCATGCCCATTCGCTGCATGTCGCTGGGCAATACTTCCGTAACCAGAACGCCCAGGCTGGCTTTTTTATCCCTGATATCGTTCTTGAACTTCTCGATCCACAACGGCTGGAAAGTCTTGGTGCGCTTGCTTTCATAATAAATCGTTCCGCAGTTCTGCGTCTCAAAAGTATTCACGGTCTGCAGGCAGTCGGCTCCGTTAGCGCCTTTTTTCACCTCATCGATAGTGTCCAGCGGAAAGTTTGTTGCCAGCCATTCTTCCATCGCAAGTTCCAATACCTCGCCTTGCAACTGCATCGAACCCTGCTCCTGCTTGCGCTTCATCTCCTCGATCAGCTTTTTTTGGTCGTCGGCCTGCTTCTGGTATTCCTTGATTTTCAGCTCGTTTTTCTCCTCTTCCTGCTTGCGGATTTTCTCTTTTTCCAAGGCAAGCGTTTCGTTCAGTTGTTGCTGTGCTTGCGCTTCAATCGAATCTTTCATCTCCAATTTCTCCCTTTGGAGCTTCGCAATCTCGCCCTGCATTTTATTAAGCTCGCGCAGTTTTTCTGATTTCTCCGAAAGTTCTTTCTCCATTAAGAGTATGCGGTCCTTATTTTCTTCCTCAAGTTTCAGTTTTAGGCTGGCAGAGAAATGCTTCTCGGCTTCCTTTTTCTCAAGCTCAAGGCGTTCCTGAAATTCCTGCTTTTCCTTCTTGCCCTTGGCTTCATACTCTTCCTTGGCCTTTTCCAGCCGCTCTTGAAACAGCTCGTTTTCCTTTTTCTTTTTGGCTTCAAATTCATCGCGGGCTTTCTCTAGAGCTTCATTTTTAGCCTGCCATTCTGCATTCTGTTCCGTCAGCTTTTGCTGGAATTCCTTGCGGAGCGCATCCTCAATCTGGTGTTTGAGAATATCGTTTACGTCAATTGAAGTCCCGCAGTTTGGGCATTGTATAGAAGATTGTTGTGCCATTTTTTATTTTGGGCTAATAAGTTTATAATGTAAAATGCAATCTCACAAATATATTGTTTATTTCTTCAATTTTAAATAAGGGCGGGTATCAAAAAACGCACGAATCACAACTCATAACTTATAATTCATAACTTATAATTCATAACTCCTGCTTATCTTTGCAAAACACAACTTTAAAAAAATGAATTACTTCTCTTCCGATTTCAAGCTCGGCATTTTAGGCGGAGGCCAGTTGGGCAAAATGCTTTTGGCAGACACCCGCAAATTTGACATCCAGACTTATGTTTTAGATCCGAGCGAAGAAGCGCCAAGCCGAATTGCCTGCAATAAATTCTTCCAAGGAAATTTGATGGATTTTGACACCGTTTATAATTTTGGAAAAAACGTAGATGTCCTGACTTTCGAAATTGAATTGGTCAACATCGAAGCTTTAGAGAAATTAGAAAGCGAAGGTGTAAAAGTATATCCGTCTCCAGCTACTTTGCGAGGCATCCAGAACAAAGGAAAACAGAAAGATTTCTATGTAGAAAATAATATCCCAACAGCGCCGCACAAACGTTTTAATTCGATTGAAGATTTAAAATCGTCAGTCAAATCGAGCGCAGTCGAGATGCCATTCGTATGGAAAAGCGCTGAATTCGGTTATGATGGAAACGGTGTAAAAGTGGTTCGCTCAATTTCAGATTTAGACAATCTTCCCAATGTAGAATGTATTGCCGAAGAAATGATTCCGTTTAAAAATGAACTGGCGGTGATCGTGGTCAGAAATCCAAAAGGCGAAATCAAAACCTATCCAGTCGTGGAAATGGAATTTCATCCCGAAGCCAACCAAGTGGAATATGTAATTTGCCCTGCAAGAATTGACGAAAAAGTAGCAGAAAAAGCGCGAGCAATTGCTTTAAATGTTTCTGAAAAATTCAATCATGTCGGGCTTTTGGCTGTAGAAATGTTTCAAACCCAAGACGATGAGATTTTGGTAAACGAAGTCGCTCCAAGGCCGCACAATTCAGGACATTATTCTATCGAAGCCAGTTATACTTCGCAATTTGAAAATCATTTAAGAGCCATTTTAGATTTACCTTTAGGAAATACAGACAGCAAAGTTGCCGGAATCATGGTCAATTTAGTCGGCGAAGAAGGTTTTTCTGGACAAGTGGTTTATGAAAATATTGAAGAAATTTTAGCGATTGATGGCGTGACACCGCATATTTACGGAAAACGTGAAACGCGTCCGTTTAGAAAAATGGGACATGTGACGATTGTCAATGAAGATATTGCTGAAGCTAGAAAAGTCGCAGAAGAAGTGAAGACATTAATTAGGGTGATTAGTAAATAGATTTTTTAGATAGTTGGACTTCTTAGATTTTTAGACTTTCGACTTTTGACATTCAGACTTTAAGACTTAAATAAACAAAAATGAAAGTAGCAATCATAATGGGCTCCATTTCAGACATGCCGGTCATGCAGGAAGCCATCGACATATTAAAAGACTTCAATATCGAAACAGAAGTGGATATCGTTTCGGCACACAGAACGCCGGAAAAATTATTTGATTTCAGTAAAAATGCACACAAAAGAGGAATTTCTGTCATCATTGCCGGAGCTGGCGGTGCCGCACATTTACCAGGAATGGTGGCTTCCATGTCGCCTCTTCCTGTGATTGGAGTTCCGGTAAAATCTAGCAATTCCATCGATGGCTGGGATAGCGTTTTGTCGATTCTTCAAATGCCGGGCGGTGTTCCCGTAGCAACTGTAGCTTTGAATGGAGCAAAAAATGCTGGGATTTTGGCAACTCAGATTATCGGAAGCTCTGATGCTTCAGTTTTGGATCGAATTATTGCTTACAAAGAAAATCTGAAACAAGCTGTTATCAAAGCTTCAGAAGGATTGAAACAGTAATTTTTTATTACACAAAGAAACACAAAGGGTTTTCACAGAGATTCACAAAGTTTTTAAATTCTTTGCGTGACTTTGCGAAAACCCTTTGCCTTCTTTGCGGTAAAATTCTCTTTTATTCCGCTTCCACTTCCTCAAAAACGGCTTCATATTCAGAAGCCACAATATCTTCACGACTGATCCAATATTCTGAAGTAATCAACTTGAAGTTGACATTATCGTCGGTTTTCAAATACCATAAGATAGAATCAGCTTCTGGAAAAGGAACTGTTTGGCTCATTTGAGCATCAAAAAGCCTCTTGATTAAATTCCCTCCAGAAAGTCCTTCGTTTAATAAAACCAAAGCCATTTCTTTTGTAATTTTTGTTTCTTCTTTGGCATCAATCGCTGTAAAAGAACAGTCAATTATCGAAGCTTTTGCGTTTGGAAAAGTGCCGTTATAGGCTTTAAAAAGCAATTGGTTGATATGAAATAATTTGGCGTGAAGATGAATTTCCGGATATTCTTCACATACTTTATCTAACAACATATCGTTAGAAATTTGATGTAATTGTCCTTCATTTAAATCTTCTGATAATTTATATTCCAATAGAATTAAAGCAGCATCTTTTCCTTCAAAATCAGAAATTGCCATGAATAATAATTCTTTCAGGCTTTCTTTTTCCGCACTTGCCGCGTCTGGATAATCGAATTTTTCTAGCAGTTTTATATAATCTTCAGTCGTCCAATAATTTTCTATTTCGTCTACAATTTCTATATTCTTGATCTCAACTTTGTATTTCATGATTTTCTTTTTTTACAAGTTAGGGGAAATAAAAGCGGGAAGCGATTAAATAACATTTCTATAACAAGCCACAAGTTTTAAAGGAGCCTTTTCTTTTTTAATATTTGCGAAACCTTTGCGTATAATTTTTTTTAACGCAAAGTGCGCAAAGATTTTTCGCAAAGGTTGCAACCTCGTTTGACAATGTTTTTCTTAATCCTCAACATTTTCACAACACTCTTTTAAATCATTTCTCAATTTCATACTTTTGAAAAAAAGCCCCTCGACTGCGCTCGGGGTGACAAAACACTAATTTACTTTTAAAAATATATGTCAATACTCACACAAAAATTCGCAACACAGCACGATACCGCACCTTTTTCGCAAATTAAAAACGAAGATTTTCTTCCTGCTTTTAAAGATGCAATTGCAACAGCAAAACAAGAAATCGACGAAATAATAGCCAATCCGGAAGCGCCTACTTTTGAAAACACAATTGAGGCAATGGATTTCAGCGGTTCAACTTTGGATCGAATTTCAAGCATTTTCTTCAATTTGCATTCTGCGGAAACCAATGATGAAATCCAAAAAATTGCTCAGGAAGTTTCGCCTTTGTTATCAGAATTTGGCAATGATATTCGATTAAATGCCGATTTATTTCAAAGAGTAAAAACGGTTTATGACAATAAAGAAAACTTGAATCTCAATGCAGAACAGACGACTTTATTAGACAAAAAATACAAAAGCTTTTCAAGAAACGGAGCCAATTTATCCGAAGAAAAGAAAAATCAGCTTCGTGAAATCGACAAAGAATTATCAAAATTAAGCTTGGAATTTGGAGAAAATGTTTTGTCCGAAACGCAGAATTTCCAACTTCATATCACAGATGAAAAAGATTTGTCAGGTTTGCCAGAAGGAACAATCGAAGCTGCAAAAGAATTAGCGAATAGCCAAGAAAAAGAAGGTTGGATTTTCACTTTAGATTATCCAAGTTATGTTCCGTTTTTGACGTATGCTGATAATCGCGAATTGCGTAAAAAGATGGCGATTGCTTTTGGATCGAAAGGTTTTCAGAAGAATGAATTTGACAACGAAGAAATTGTTTTGAAGATTGCCAGACTGCGTTTTGAAAGAGCCAAACTTTTAGGTTATGCTTCACACGCACATTTTGTTTTGGAAGAAAGAATGGCGGAAAGTCCAGAGAAAGTAACGACTTTCTTAAATGAATTGTTGGAAAAAGCGAAACCTGCAGCCGAAAAAGAATTTGAGCAATTGAAGAAATTTGCTAAAGATTTAGACGGAATTGAAGAGTTAGAAAAATGGGACGGCGCTTATTATTCAGAGAAATTGAAACAGCAGTTATTCAATTTAGATGATGAAAAACTCAAGCCTTATTTTAAATTAGAAAATGTTTTGGAAGGTGCTTTCACCGTTGCCCGCCGATTATACGGATTGACTTTTGTTGAGGTAAATACGATTGAAAAATATCATCAAGATGTAAAAACTTACGAAGTAAAAAATATTTCAGGAGATTTAGTTTCTATATTTTACGCCGATTTCTTCCCAAGAAAAGGAAAGCGAAACGGTGCTTGGATGACTTCTTTCAAATCGCAATATGTTTTGGGAGGAATTAATGAAAGACCGCATATTTCTATTGTTTGCAACTTTACAAAACCTACAGAAACGAAGCCTTCCTTATTGACTTTTAATGAAGTAACGACTTTATTCCATGAATTTGGCCACGCCTTGCACGGAATGTTGGCTGACACCGTTTATCCAAGTTTATCAGGAACAAGCGTTTTCTGGGATTTTGTGGAATTGCCGAGCCAGATTTTCGAAAACTGGTGCTATGAGCCGGAAGCTTTGGCTTTGTTTGCGCACCATTACCAAACGGGAGAATTAATTCCGACAGAATATATCCAAAAAATTAAAGAAAGCGCAAGTTTTCAAGAAGGTTTGGCGACGATGCGCCAATTGAGTTTTGGATTGTTAGACATGGGCTGGCACGGACAAGATCCTACAGAAATTAAATCGGTTAAAGATTTTGAAACTGCGCAGTTTGAATCTACGAAATTATATCCCGATGTGAAGGAAAATGCGATGAGCACGTCATTTTCACATATTTTTCAAGGTGGGTATTCGTCAGGATATTACAGTTATAAATGGGCAGAAGTTTTAGATGCCGATGCTTTTGAATTCTTCCAAGAAAAAGGAATTTTTGATCCGGAAGTTGCGAAAAAATTTCAAGAAAATGTACTTTCAAAAGGCGGAACTGAACATCCGATGATTTTATACAAAAGATTTAGAGGAAGCGAGCCGAAACCTGATGCTTTGCTGAAAAGAGCGGGATTGCTATAAATGCAAAAAGCCAGTACAAAATTGTACTGGCTTTTTTAATTACAAATTAGACAATTTCCATGTGGAAATTTACCTGCTGTTTTGCATTGCCTTTCAGCAAGCCACCATTATTGTTTTGTCCAAGCATATTTTCTCTTCCATGGATTTCTATTTCGACGCTGTTTTCTAACGGAACTGTAAATCCTTTTCTTGCCGTTTGCTCTGTAATTGGTAATTTAAAAAAGGCTTTAACTTCAAGATGCGTCTGGCAATTGGCACAATATTGAGAATTCCAGCGACTCAAAACGGCTTCTGTCCCCAGATGTTCTTTTTTACCATCAATAATTGCATACGCAGAAATCATGAATGAGCCTCTGATCGGTGCTTTATTGATTCTAGACACTTTGATAACTTTCGCAGACTCTTCTAACGCAGATGATTTAGTAGTAGGCAATTCTTCCAAAGAACCGACACTGTAAGTCTGTCCCAATTGTTTTTCGATATTGATACAATCTAAAGAATTATACGTTTTTCCGTCTTTTTTCTTGAAAGGATTCAGAGGTGTTTCTAAATCAAGCCATGAATTAGGTGGCATTCCTGGAGTCGGACCTTGATTGTCAACGGTATTTGTTCCTGGATATTCTGGAAAAATTTCAAGATGGTCAGTAAATCCATGTTTTTTCTGCCAAAGCCAAAATACGCGATCGACATTGCAGTGGTGGAAATAAAAAATCGGATCTAGTCCTGCAGTATCATTTTCGCCCATATCTCCATTTGCGCCTTGAATTGGCGAACGGTCATAAGTCGGCAAATCGCAACCTCCTACTGCCAAGTGAATGCTGTTGTGTGGCGATTCGAGCGAAACCACCGGAACTTTACCTTCTTCAAGATTTGCATTCCATTCTGCGGCTGAAGTTGTATTTGAGAAAACCGTAAAATTAGGAGCATTTAAGCAATCTTTAAATTTTTGATTAACATTGGTTGGAATTGTTTTGCCATTCACGACAATTGCGGAATTTAACCAATTTAATACATTGCTATTCAATATCTCCACATTCGTATTGTAATCTGGATATTGTGCATTATGAGCGTCTGTTGCTGCTTTGGCTTCATCGCTTCCAACAAGTCCAGACAACGGATAACGCACTGTTTCATAACCTAGAGGCTTGCTGTAAAGATTGTCATCTCCCTGAACGTTGTCAACAATATTTTTAGGGAATACAAAAGAACGCAGTGGATTTGGAATTTGCTTTCCGTCAAGTTCAAAAAACTCATCAGTCAGACAAGTCGGAATCCCTTTTTTTAATGATTCTTCATCCGTTTCATCCCAATAAGGCAACATCACGTCCTCGCAGCCTTTTATGCTCTGCAAAGCCTCTTCTAATTTCAAAAGATAAACGCGGTGCCAAGTTGGAAACAATACGTTTCCGTGGTTGCAATAACCGCCCCAGTAAGCACTGCTTCCCCATCCTGCACCTCTAAAAGGTTCTCCGTGGAATCCTCCTAGCTTGAAAAATGAATTTTCATCTTCGGCAGGAAGTTCTTTGATGCCTTTCCAAGCGCGCATTAAGTTTTCTAATTCTTTTTTATTTCCATTATCGTAATCTCTCTGTAATTCAATTACTGATTTTCTGATTTTTAATTTTTTAGACATAATTTTTTTATTAAATATTAATTTTGTTTAGATGTAAATAAATGAATGCGGAGTGCCGGAAATTGCATCAGGAATGAGCCAGAAATCATGAAGAGCATGCCCGTTATCAAGATCCATTTCTCATTGCCAAAAGAAAATCTTCCAGTTAAAATAATCAGCACTCCTGCAAGGCTTAGCAAGAATGGCAAGTAATTGTTGCGCGACGATTTTTTATAAATCATAAATAAATGGATTGCTAAAAAACCGATTAAAACGGGCAACAACCAGCCCATATAAGGCAATTGCGCCAAGCCGAGGCTTCCGAACATGCTCATGTAAACGGCCCAGCAAATGGGACATTTTGGAAAAAAAGCAATCAGAATGCTCAACAATACCGAAGGGACCGCTTTTAGTGTTTTGTTGCTTTTGGGTATCGGTTTTTCCAAGCTAGGCTTTTCTTCCACTTTGGCATTATTAGTACAGCAACAGCTTTTTGTGCCTGAATTAGAATTATTCATATGCTATAGTTTATAGTTAGCTATTCAGATTGCAGTACAGCATAAAAAGAACAAACCACTCCAGCCGGACTTGTGCCGCCACTTCCATCAGGATGAGGAATTGCTCTTGTCACGGTACCAACCAAAGCGGGCACTTGTTTAACGCCATTTGGTATTTGTGGCACTACATAGCATAAATAATCATAAACCCAAAGCGAGCCACTGACTATTCCAGAGCCTTGAAACCAAAGCGTTGCGGGATTTCCATATTGAAAAGATCCTTTCAGATCGAGTTCCCATCCGGTGTCATAAATTTTTCCGGATAAAGAACCGTCTAATGAGGTTTTAATTTCTAGATTCCCTCTTCCGAATTCGAGAGAATCAAAAGTTGCAGTTAAGTCTGGATTGTTGAGCAGACTTCGATAGGTCCATAAGCCAGAACCTAAGATTTGGGGGGAATTTGACATAATTTATTTATTTTGGGGTTATTAATTAAGCAGTTTTTCTACAGCTGCAGTAAGTGCTTTTGTATATCCAACACCTGCTGCTTCAAGTTCTTGAGTAACTGCAGTAGGTGCAACACTCGGATCACCTGAATCTATAGGCGGTTTGGGTTCATATTGTATAAAAAGTTGTGTTTTCTGGGCAATTTCCAATCCCTTAATTCTGAGTACTAATTCTAAAGCCAGATCTAGAGAAGAAGAAATTCCGCCGCCTGTAAAAATTTTATTTTCATCGTCAATCAAATATCGCGGATAACCTGGAGCAATTTTCAAGTTCATTTTTTCTGCTAACAAACCAAGTGTCGGTATCTGCGACCAATAGGTCGTCGCGTCACAATTTTGGAGAACGCCTGCAGCGGCAAGTAAAAAAGCACCTGTGCAAACCGAACCTCGCCAAATAGCTGTTTCCGAAACTTTTTTGATGAACTCGAGATATGATTTATCGTGCATCGTTTCAGGAACACCTTTTGGCCCTCCACCCGGAACAAATAGGATATCAATAGGAGGATGATTTTCAAAATTATAATTTGGAACAACACTCACATTTTCAGAAGTTTTAATCTTTTCCTTGTTGGAAAGCCAAATAACTTCAAAACCAAATGGAGCCGAAAAAACTTGGGTTGCTCCTGCAAAATCCATTAAAGTACAGTCATCATATAATGGAATACCTACCCGTATTACCTTATCATTACTCATAATTTGTATCTTTTTGCTTATTAAATTCTACTACCCTTTTTTTGAAATAATAAAGTAACAATAAATGCAAATAACCAAAACACGTACAAATACCTGATTTTCAGCGATATTTAAATTTTACACGAAAATAACTTTCAAATATTATTGAAAGTTTGAAAATATATACTAAATTTGAACTATGGAATTCAAAGAAGCAAAAAATAAATTCATTCAAACTTGGGGAGCTTTAGGTTCTCAATGGGGAATCAACAAGACGATGGCACAAATCCATGCACTTTTGATGGTTTCAGCTGAACCGCTTTCTATGGAAGATATTATGGAAGAATTATTGATTTCAAGAGGAAACGCCAGCATGAATTTGCGCGCTTTGATGGATTGGGGAATTGTTTACAAAGAATACAAATCTGGCGAAAGAAAAGAGTTTTTTACTGCCGAAAAAGACTTAGACGAATTGGCTGTAAAAATTGCAAAAGAAAGAAGCAAAAGAGAAATAAAACCCGCTTTAAAAGTTTTAAAAGACGTTTCTTCAATCGACGCAAGCAAATCTGCCGAGACTAAACATTTTGTAGAACAAACCAATCAATTGTATGATTTTGTTTTAAAAGCTGACAATATGATTGACAAGGTTACTGAATTAAAAGACAATTGGATTGGCCGTTTGGTTATGAAAATCATGAAGTAAAAAAATTTGTCTAAAAGTTTCATTTTTTTCTGAAAGTTTAAAAATTTATAGATATGAAAGTCATTAGAAAAATTAATAAAATCGCATTAGCAACAACATTGATATTTTATTTAACCTACTATTTTGGCTTGCTTTCACAGATTTTACTAGGTCTTTTACAAATCATATTTTCTATAATTCTAGCAAATAAGTTTTACCGAAATTCAAAATATGCAAAAAAACACTTGCTGCTTTATTGGAGTTCTGTGATAATTGAATTCATGTTACTCTATTTTCATGTAAACTATGGAGAAACTTCTAATGATTTTCCTCAAATTATATTGTTCTCCATTTTCCCAATGCTAATTGCAATTTACTTCACGTTGATTTTAAATAAAATAACAAAAAATCATGAAAACTCTTGAAAACCAAACCCTACTTTTTGACGAAGATTGTCCGCTTTGCCAAGTGTACACAACCGGTTTTATCAAAGCTGGAATGTTAGATGAAAACGGAAAGAAACCGTTCTCAAGTTTGACATCTGAAGAGCATAATTTCATTGATATTAAAAGAGCTTCCAACGAAATCGCTTTGGTGGATAATAAAAATAACACCGTGATTTATGGCATTGACAGCTTATTAAAAGTCATTGGAAATTCATTTCCTTGGATGGAGAAAGTCGGAAATATTTCTCTTGTAAAATTCTTCCTCAAAAAGCTCTATTCTTTTATCTCTTACAATCGTAAAGTGATTATTCCGAATAAAAAAAGCAATGATAAAGTTCTTCAATGTGTTCCAAGTTTTAATTATAAATATAGAGTTTTATACATCGGTTTTGCAATATTAATGACCGCTTTGACGCTTTTTAATTATTCAGAATTAATTCCTGATTTACCAAAAGGAAATTTTAATAGAGAATTGATTTTAGCTTTCGGACAAATTGTTTTTCAAAGTTTGTTTCTTATAAAATTCGACAGACAAATAATTTTCAATTACGCCGGAAACTTGATGACGGTTTCTTTATTTGGCTCTTTGATTCTGACTCCGATTTTAATTTTGAATCAATTTATAAACTTGCCAGAAATATTAGTTTTAGTTTGGTTCGGAATCACCGTTTTCATAATGTTTATCGAGCATTTCAGAAGAATTAAACTTTTAGAACTTCCTTCTAGTTTATGTTACACTTGGGTGATTTATAGAGTAATTGCCTTGATACTAATTTTAAACTTATAAAATAAATTAGCCCGTAAATTAAAAGGATTTAGAAAATTGGTAAAAATCATTTTAATCTGTGGCAAAAAAAAGAAAACCATGAAAAAGCTAATTATCGCATCAGGAACAGGATTTTTAGGTCAAGTTTTAGCAAATCATTTCAAAGATAAATCTGAAGAAATCATAATCTTGACGAGAGGAAAATCTGAAATAAAAGACGAAAACAAGTATGTAAATTGGAATGCCAAGACATTTTCTGGTTGGGAAAAAGAACTCGAAAACGCCGATTTGCTAATCAATCTTGCCGGAAAATCTGTCGATTGCCGTTACACCGAAGAAAACAAAAAAGAAATTTTAGATTCTAGAATTGAAAGTACTAAAATTTTAAATCTCGCGGTCATAAATTGCAAAAACCCACCAAAACATTGGATGAATTCATCAACATCAACGATTTACCGACATTCTTTAGACAAACAAATGGACGAAGTTAATGGCGAAATTGGCGATGACTTTTCAATGAATGTGGCAAAATATTGGGAGAAAGCCTTCTTTGAAACCGAAACTCCAAAAACAATAAAAACAGCTTTGCGAACTTCAATTGTTTTAGGCAAAAATGGAGGCGCTTTTCTTCCCTTAAAAAATTTGACAAAGCTAGGTTTCGGAGGAAAGCAAGGAAAAGGAAATCAATTTATAAGCTGGATTCACGAGAAAGATTTTGCCAGAGCAATTGAATTTATATTTGAAAAAGAAATGACCGGAAGTATAAATATAGTTTCTCCAAAACCAATTCAGAATGTTACTTTTATGAAAGTTTTGCGCAAAAGTTTAGGCATGCCAACAGGAATTCCGATTGGTGAAAAATTATTAAAATTTGGAGCAAAAATCATCGGAACAGAAACTGAATTGGTTTTAAAAAGCAGAAATGTGATTCCAAAAAGATTAATAGAAAATGGCTTTGAATTTGAATTTGGGGAATTGGAAAAAGCAATTGAAAATATAAAATAAAAATGACGAGAATAGAAATAAAAACTAAAATAAAAGCGCCAATCGAAACCGTTTTTAATTTATCACGAAATATCGATATTCACTTACTTTCAACAAGTCAAACCAATGAAAAAGCAATTGCTGGAAAAACTTCTGGATTAATTGAATTGAACGAAACTGTAACTTGGAAAGCAAAACATTTGGGTTTTTATTTAAAGCATTCAAGTAAAATTACAGAAATGGAATTGCCAAATTATTTTGTTGATATTATGGAGAAAGGACATTTTAAATCGTTTCGTCACGAGCATTGTTTTGAAGAAGAAAATGGTTCTACAACGATGAAAGATATATTGATTTATGAAACGCCTTTTTGGATTTTTGGACGATTTTTCGATTCTATTTTACTAAAAAATCACATGAAGAAATTTCTTTTGGAACGAAATGCAGTTTTAAAAAATAGTGCAGAAAATCAAACCAAATAAACCATCGCCAGCCAAAACATCGGAATACTTTCCACCCAAAAAGAAGTGTAATATTTCGAACGATTTTCATTAGCAAAAATCATAAAAAGCGAAGTAGTTACAATCAAAATTGCATTTACAAAAAGCTGATTCCTATCAATTTCACTCTTCAAAAATTCCAAGAAATAAAGCGGCATCAGCAAAAGTATTCCAAGAATTTTGGTCTTCTTTACTCCTATTCTTTGCGGAACGGTTTTTAAAGCCGGATCATCTGTTTTTAGATCAATTATTTCGAAAATTAAAATCAAGCTGATTACCAATAAAAATCGCTGGCAACATTTTAAAATTACATCCGAGAAAACTTCAGTTCCCGCATTGATCAACGGCAACAAAGTCGTAACTCCAGACCAACAAATCGCAACGATATAAATTTTGACACCGCTCCAATTCCTGATATTTTTCTTCTTTGAAAAAACTGGAACCGTGTATAAAAATGTCAATCCAAAGAAAATTATAGCCGTAATCTGCGTAATTCTTTCCAAACAAAAAAAGAAATACGCGGACGCCAAAAAAGAAATTACGCTTAAAACCAAAATCGCTTTTAATTCCAATCGCAATGGTTTTTTATTCCGAAAAAAGTCTTCGTATTTGATAAAATTATAACCAAAAACAGTTCCGAAAAAAGCAAATCCCGCCATCGCCAAATCAAACGGATTTTGGAACATGTGATTGGTCATCAAAACCAGCGACAAAACCGCAACGGCAACATGAATGCTTCCGTTTATGTAAAAATTAAATAGTCGTCTGATAGCGTGCATACTGCAAAAATAGCGAAAGTGCTAACAACATAGCATTTTCGTTGAAAAATTCCTAAAAAAACCGTGTTAAAAAACGATTAAATTTTCAGATTAATAAGTACTTTTGTGCCACAAAAAACAACCCACTACACATATTATGAAAACAGATGCTTTTGCTTTAAGACATATTGGTCCGAGAGAAAACGATTTGCAGCACATGCTGAAAACTATTGGTGTTGAGTCAATAGACCAATTAATTTATGAAACGCTTCCGGATGATATTCGTCTAAAAGCGCCATTAAATTTGGAACCAGCAATGACTGAATATGAATATTTGAACCACATTCAGAAATTAGGAAATAAAAATAAAGTATTCAAATCATATATTGGTTTGGGTTATCATCCGGCGATTGTGCCTGCGGTTGTTCAAAGAAATGTTTTTGAAAACCCAGGATGGTACACGGCTTACACGCCTTACCAAGCTGAAATTGCACAAGGTCGTTTGGAAGCTTTGTTGAATTACCAAACTACTGTTATTGAATTGACAGGAATGGAAATCGCAAATGCTTCGTTATTAGATGAAGGAACTTCTGCCGCAGAAGCAATGGCGTTGCTTTTCGACGTTAGAACACGTGACCAAAAGAAAAATAACGTAAACAAATTCTTCGTTTCTGAAGAAATTTTGCCTCAAACTTTATCGGTTTTAGAAACACGTTCGACTCCAATTGGCGTTGAATTAGTGATCGGAAACCACGAAGAATTTACTTTCGGAAATGATTTCTTCGGAGCAATTCTTCAATATCCAGGGAAATTTGGACAAGTTCACGATTACGCTCAATTTATTTCTAAAGCAAAATCAAGCGATATTAAAGTAGCAGTTGCTGCAGATATTTTAAGCTTGGTAAAATTAACTTCTCCGGGAGAAATGGGCGCTGACGTGGTTGTTGGAACAACGCAACGTTTCGGAATTCCGATGGGTTATGGCGGACCTCACGCAGCTTACTTTGCTACGAAAGAAGAATATAAAAGAAGTATGCCAGGAAGAATCATCGGTGTGACTGTTGATACCAACGGAAACCGTGCGCTTCGTATGGCTTTGCAAACACGCGAGCAACATATCAAACGTGAAAAAGCAACTTCAAATATTTGTACGGCTCAAGTACTTTTGGCTGTTATGGCCGGAATGTATGCGGTTTACCATGGTCCAAAAGGATTGGAATATATTGCTGACAAAGTACACGCTTCAGCAGTAACTACGGCAGAAGCTTTGAATAAAATCGGAGTTTACCAAACGAATACTTCTTTTTTCGACACAATTGTCGTGAAAGCGGATGCACAAAAAGTAAAAGCGATTGCCGAGAAAAACGAATTCAACTTCTATTACATTGACAATGAAACCGTTTCAATTTCTTTTAATGAAACGACAAGTTTGGCAGACATCAACACAATTGTAGCGATTTTTGCAGAAGCTGTTGGAAAAGAAACTGTGGTAATTAGCGAATTAGCTAATGTGTCAATGATTTCAGAAAGTCTAAACAGAACTTCAACTTTCTTGACGCACGACGTTTTCAACAAACACCATTCAGAAACGGCTTTGATGCGTTACATCAAAATGTTGGAAAGAAAAGATTTGGCGTTGAATCATTCGATGATATCGTTAGGATCTTGTACGATGAAATTGAACGCAGCTGCAGAAATGTTACCTTTAAGCATGGCAAATTGGAATAATATTCACCCGTTTGCTCCAGTGGAACAAGCGGAAGGCTACCAAATTATGCTTAAGAAATTAGAAGCGCAATTGAACGTCATAACTGGTTTTGCGGGAACAACTTTACAGCCAAATTCTGGTGCTCAAGGCGAATATGCCGGTTTGATGGTTATTCGTGCTTATCACCAATCAAGAGGCGATTCTCATAGAAATATAGCTTTGATTCCGGCTTCGGCACACGGAACAAATCCAGCAACGGCAACAATGGCAGGAATGCAAGTTGTGGTTACAAAAACATCGGAAAATGGAAACATCGACGTTGAAGATTTAAGAGCAAAAGCAATTCAATATAAAGATAACTTGGCGTGTTTGATGGTGACTTATCCATCGACTCACGGAGTTTTTGAAAGTGCTATTAGAGAAATTACACAAATTATCCATGAAAATGGAGGCCAAGTGTATATGGACGGTGCCAATATGAATGCACAAGTTGGGTTGACAAATCCTGCGACAATTGGTGCTGACGTTTGCCACTTGAACCTACACAAAACATTTGCGATTCCTCACGGTGGCGGTGGACCTGGTGTTGGACCAATTTGTGTTGCAAAACACTTGGTTGAATTCTTACCGACAAATCCGGTAATTCCAACGGGTGGCGATAACGCAATCACGGCAATTTCTGCAGCGCCTTGGGGTTCTGCTTTGGTTTGCTTAATTTCTTACGGATACATCACGATGCTTGGAGCTGACGGGTTGACCGACTCGACTAAATATGCCATATTAAATGCAAATTACATCAAAGAAAGATTAAGCGGTCATTATGCGACTTTATATTCTGGAGAAATGGGACGCGCGGCACACGAAATGATTATCGAATGTCGTCCGTTTAAAGAAAAAGGAATAGAAGTTACAGATATTGCAAAACGTTTAATGGATTATGGCTTCCATGCACCAACAGTTTCTTTCCCAGTGGCTGGAACGTTGATGATTGAACCAACAGAAAGTGAAAACTTGGAAGAATTAGACCGTTTCTGCGATGCGATGATTTCTATCAGAAAAGAAATTGAAAGTGCTTCTGCAGAAGATAAAAACAATGTCTTGAAAAATTCGCCACACACTTTGGCAATGCTGACTGCTGATACTTGGGATTTCCCATATACAAGAGAAGACGCTGCTTTCCCATTAGAATATATTGCTGAAAATAAATTCTGGCCATCAGTTCGAAGAGTTGATGACGCTTATGGAGACAGAAACTTGGTTTGTTCTTGTGCTCCGATTGAAGCGTATATGGAAAGCTAAGAATTTATGAATAATTTTATAGAAAACCCGATGGATTATCTTCATCGGGTTTTTATTTACTATAAATAAGTGTACTTTTAAGATATAAATTACTGCAATGAATGACATTGAAAACAGACAAGATTTAGAGATTTTACTTTCTAAATTTTATTCCAAATTACTTTCCGACGAAACTATAAGTTATATTTTTACCAATATTGCCAAAATCGACCTCGAATTACATTTACCAAAAATCATTGATTTCTGGAATTTAAGCTTATTCGGAAATGGTGATTATTCAAACAACGTGATGAAAATTCATTTGGATTTAAATGCAGAAGAAAAATTAAACGAAAGTCACTTCAAAACTTGGCTAAATCACTTCTACATTACCGTTGACGAGAACTTTTTAGGCAAAAATGCAGAAATTATAAAAACCAAAGCTTTGTCAATTGCTACGGTTATGCAAATTAAAATGTACAAAACAACCTAATTATCTCTTTATCAGCAACAGAAAATTAAAATATTGAATATTTCATAATTATATGCGCGCATAGCATTTTATTATGTAAGAATATATATTTTTAATACATTAGCATAATATAAAATTTCCAAAATGAATATTAAAATAATTGGTTCTGGCAGTTATATTCCAGAAATTACAGTAACTAATCAAGACTTTGACAAGCACGTTTTTTTAAATGAGGACGGAACGCCTCTTGCCCATTCTACTGAAGTAATTATTGGAAAATTCAAAAGCATTACCGGAATTGAAGAACGTCGTTATGTTGACGAAACACTATTGACTTCTGATATTGCGGCAATCGCTGCAGAAAATGCGATTATTGACGCAAATATTGACCGCGAATCCATCGATTACATTATTCTTGCGCACAACTTTGGAGATGTAAAATTCGGAAAAATTCAAGCCGATACGGTTCCGAGTTTGGCAACAAGAGTTAAAAACAAATTGCGAATCAAAAATCCTAAATGCGTTGCTTATGATATCCTTTTCGGCTGTCCGGGCTGGATTGAAGGAACTTTGCAGGCAAATGCTTTCATTAAATCAGGAATGGCAAAGCGCTGTCTGGTTATTGGTGCCGAAACGCTTTCGAGAGTTATCGATCCGCACGATCGCGATTCGATGATTTATGCTGACGGAGCTGGCGCAACAATTGTGGAAGAATCTCCTGATGACTCTGGACTTATATCTTATGAAAGTGCCACTTTTGCTTATGACGAGGCTGATTTTCTTTACTTCGGAAACTCATACAATAAAGATTTAGATCCGGATGTTCGCTACATAAAAATGTATGGCAGAAAAATTTATGAATTTGCATTAAGCCAAGTGCCTTGCGCTATGAAAAGCTGTCTTGAAAAAAGCGGTATAGATATCTCTGAAGTCAAAAAAATATTGATTCACCAAGCCAATGAAAAAATGGACGAAGCGATCATCAATCGTTTTTACAAGCTTTATGACCGCCCTGCGCCAGAAAACATTATGCCAATGAGCATTCACGAGCACGGAAACAGCAGTGTTGCCACGGTTCCGACGTTATATGATTTATTGATGAAAGGAAAAATCAAAAATCAAGAAATTCATAAAGGAGATGTTGTTATCTTTGCATCTGTTGGCGCTGGGATGAACATCAACGCCTTCACTTATAGATTATAAAAGTTTTTGATGTTTAAAGTTTAATGTTTTGACTTTAAAACATTAAACTTTAAACTGAAACTAAAATGTACGAAAAAACTTTTCCAAATAAACGATTCGGGCACACGCTTGAATTCCTTAAAAAACACATCAATACTTCTGAAACCATTTTGGATTTGGGAGTAGAAAATCCTTTTTCAAAAATAATGAAACAGGAAGGATTTTCAGTTTCAAATACTAAAGGAGAGGATTTGGATCTTGACCAATCTACATTGCAAAACGAAAATTATTCGGTAACAACTGCTTTTGAAATCTTCGAACATTTACTGAATCCTTACACGGTTTTACAGAATATAAAATCTGATAAATTATTTATTTCAATACCAATGCGCTTGTGGTTTTCACCAGCTTATCGCAGCAAAACCGATATGTGGGACAGACATTACCATGAATTTGAAGATTGGCAATTGGATTGGCTTTTGGAAAAAACAGGGTGGAAAATAATTGACAGAAATAAATGGACGAATCCAGTGAAAAAGTTTGGAATCCGCCCTTTATTGCGAAGATTTACAAATCGATATTATATAGTTTACGCAGAGAAAATTCATAATTCTTAGTTTGAAATTATGAAGTATTATATTGTAATTCCGGCTCACAACGAGGAAGCGTTTATATCTTTGACTTTGCAATCTTTAGCAGAGCAAACATTTCTTCCTGCTAAAATTGTTGTAGTCGATGATAATTCAACTGATAGAACTTCAGAAATTGTTCAAGAATTTGCAGTAAAATTTCCTTTTATTTCTCTTATAAAAAAAACTTCTGAAGCGATTCATCTGCCGGGAAGCAAAGTGATTCAAGCTTTCCATAAAGGTTTTGAAACTTTAGATGATAATTATGATTTCATCGTAAAATTAGATGCCGATTTAATTCTTCCTCCAAATTATTTTGAAACTATAATAAATATTTTCAAGTCAGATCCTAAGATTGGAATGGCCGGAGGATTTGCCTACATAGAAAAAAATAATGATTGGATTTTAGAAAATCTTACCGACAAAGATCACATCCGAGGCGCTTTTAAAGCTTACAGAAAAGAATGTTTTTTGCAAATCGGGAATTTAAAACCTGCGATGGGCTGGGACACAGTTGATGAATTGCTTAGCAAATTTTATGGCTGGAAAGTTGTTACAGATCAATCTTTAAAAGTAAAACATTTAAAACCAACAGGTGCAAATTACAACAAAACAGCACGTTACAAACAAGGCGAAGCTTTTTACAGTCTAGGCTATGGGTTTTTAATTACTTCGATTGCTTCCGCAAAATTGGCGATGCTGAAGAAAAAACCTTTATTGTTTTTTGATTACATAAAAGGATTTCTGAAAGCAAAATGGGCCAAAAAACCGCTTTTGGTTACAGAAGAGCAAGCCAAATTCATTCGAAATTATCGCTTGCAGAAAATGAAGGAAAAGTTAATTTAATAGCTTGTTACTACTTTGATTCTTATCTTTATTTGATTGGCGCTTTTAGTTCATTAGCATTTCAAAAAAACGCACAATCATAACTTATAACTCATAACTAATTTCGTATTTTAGCCATTATTTAGAAAAATATAAATGATTCGATATTTAACCCAGATAGGCCGTTATTTTATAATGTTGAAGGAAATCTTCAACAAGCCAACAAAATGGTCATACATGAAACAGCTAATCTTAAAGGAAATTGACGATTTGATCATCGGATCACTCGGAATCGTCGCTTTTATTTCCTTTTTTATTGGAGGTGTTGTCGCCATTCAAACAGCATTGAACTTGACAAACCCATTGATTCCAAAAACTTTGATTGCATTTGCAACAAGACAATCGGTAATTTTGGAATTTGCGCCTACATTTATTTCTATCATTATGGCGGGAAAAGTAGGATCTTTTATTACATCAAGCATTGGAACAATGCGAGTTACAGAACAAATCGATGCCTTGGAAGTTATGGGAGTAAATTCCTTAAACTATCTAGTTTTTCCTAAAATTGCCGCGCTTATGCTTTATCCTTTCGTAATTGCATTGAGTATGTTTTTAGGAATTTTCGGCGGTTATATGGCTGCCGTTTTTGGAAACCTAACTTCAAGTTCTGATTTTATTACGGGATTGCAAACCGATTTTATTCCGTTTCATATTGTTTATGCCTTCATCAAAACTATGGTTTATGCCTTTATTTTGGCAACTATTCCATCATTTCACGGCTATTACATGAAAGGTGGCGCACTGGAAGTTGGTAAAGCCAGTACGGTTTCCTTCGTATGGACGAGCGTCGTGGTCATTTTGACGAACTTTATTTTAACACAATTACTTTTAAGCTCATGATTGAAGTAAAAGACATAAAAAAATCGTTTGGAGAATCTCAAATTTTAAAGGGAATTTCTACGACTTTCGAAACTGGAAAAACCAACTTGATTATCGGGCGAAGTGGTTCTGGTAAAACGGTGATGCTTAAAACTTTGCTTGGAATTCATACGCCTGACGAAGGAACTATTTCTTTTGATGGAAGAATTTATGCAGATTTATCCAAAGATGAAAAACGCGAACTGAGAACAGAAATTGGAATGGTTTTTCAAGGAAGTGCTCTTTTTGACTCCATGACCGTGGAAGAAAATGTAGCTTTTCCATTAAAAATGTTCTCCAATAAAAGAAGAGCGGAAATCAAAGAAAGAGTTGACCAGGTTTTAGAAAGAGTAAATTTGGTGGATGCCAATAAAAAAATGCCTTCTGAAATTTCTGGAGGAATGCAAAAACGTGTGGCGATTGCAAGAGCGATCGTGAACAATCCTAAATATTTATTTTGTGACGAGCCAAACTCTGGTCTTGATCCTGAAACATCGATTTTGATCGACGTTTTGATTCAAGAAATTACAAAAGAATATGGAATGACAACCGTAATTAATACGCACGACATGAACTCTGTGCTGCAAATTGGCGAAAAAATTGTCTTCCTAAAAAATGGATTGAAAGAATGGGAAGGCGATAATGAGCAAATTTTAGAAACAAAAAACAAATCAATTGTGGAATTTGTTTACTCTTCTGATTTATTCAAAAAAGTTAGAGAAAATCTTTTAGCGGAAGAAGAAGAAAACCACCATCATCACGACAAAAAATAGGGCTACAGTCCAAAATAAAAAAAGCATGCAAATTATAATTTTGCAGGCTTTTTTTATCTTAATATTTTAAAGAGCATCAATTTCTCCTTGCACTTTTTCCCATTCCTCTAGAAGATTATCTAGATCTTTTTTCTTTTTGTTGTAAGCCATAAAAAACGAAGCGTCTTCAATATGCTTGTCATAATTGGAAGCTAAAAGCTTATCATCTTTTTGGATATCAATTTCCAATTGTTTGATTTGGCTTTCTACTTTGCTCAATTTGTTCTGAAGTGCTTTTCCTTTTTTCTGATCTTCATATGACTGCGATTTATCTTTCGGAGCCTCTTTTTTAGCAATATCTTTCTTTTCGACTTCACGCATATTCTCCAAATTGCGCTGTTCCAAGAAGAAATTAATATCGCCCAAATATTCTTTTATCTTTTGGTCTTTGAATTCATAGACAATATTCGACATTCCTTGCAAGAAATCCCTGTCGTGTGAAACTAAAAGCAACGTTCCTTCATATTGTTTCAGAGCTTCTTTCAATACGTTTTTAGATTTTATATCCAAGTGATTCGTCGGCTCATCCATCACAAGAACGTTTATCGGCTGTAAAAGCAATTTACAAAGCGCCAGACGGTTTCTTTCCCCTCCAGAAAGCACTTTTACCTTTTTCTCCACATCGTCGCCTCTAAACAAGAAAGAACCTAGCATATCGCGAACTTTAGCACGATTTGTATCTGTTGCCGCATCTTGCATAGTCTGCAAAAGCGTAATTTCTCCGTCTAAATATTCCGCTTGATTCTGGGCAAAATAGCCTAATTGAACATTATGACCTAATTTTATCGTTCCTGTATAATCAATATCTTTTACGATAGCTTTCATAAAAGTTGACTTTCCCTGTCCATTTTGTCCAACAAAAGCGATTTTGCTTCCTCTTTCAACCAACAAAGAAATATCTTTTAAAATCTGTTTTTCTCCGTAGCTTTTGCTTACATCTTCCGCTTCTACAACTACTCTTCCAGGCGTAATGGAAACCGGAAACGAAATGTTCATCACGGAATTATCATCTTCATCTACTTCAATTCTTTCAACCTTGTCAAGCTTTTTGATAAGCGATTGCGCCATAGAAGCCTTAGAAGCTTTTGCCCTAAATTTTTCAATAAGCTTTTCGGTCTCTTCAATTTTCTTTGCTTGATTTTTTTGAGTCGCCAATTGCTTCTCACGAATTTCACTGCGCAACTCTAAATATTGCGAATAAGGCTTATTGAAATCATAAGCTTTTCCGAGAGAGATTTCTATTGTTCTGTTGGTCACGTTATCTAAAAACATTTTATCATGCGAAACAATTACGACAACGCCAGGATAATTGCGAAGGAAACTTTCCAGCCAGATAATCGATTCGATATCCAAGTGATTCGTCGGCTCATCCAGAAGCAAAATATCATTTGCCTGCAAAAGTAATTTTGCTAATTCGATACGCATTCTCCAGCCTCCAGAAAAAGTTTCCGTCTGGTTATTGAAATCTTCCCTTTTAAAACCAAGTCCTAACAAGATTTTTTCAGTATCGCCTACATAATTATAACCTCCCAACAAATCAAAACGATGTGTATAATCAGAAAGATCTTCTATAATCTGGCTATATTCTTCACTTTCATAATCCGTTCTTGTAACCAATTGATGATTGATTTCTTCCAGCTTTTTCTCTACGATTTTGATATCAGTAAAAGCTTCGTAGGCTTCTTCCAAAACAGTTCTTCCCTGTTCAAAATCAATATCTTGACGTAGAAAACCAATTCTGACTTCTTTTTCTGTAGCAATGCTTCCTGAATCAGGAGCAAAATCTTTAGCCAAAATCTTGAGCATTGTCGATTTTCCGGCACCATTTTTCCCGACAAGTCCAACTCGGTCACCGGCCCCCATTCTAAAGGTTACTTCTTCAAAAAGATAAGTTCCTCCGAAGGAAACAGATAAATTATGTATATTAAGCATTGTAGTGTTTTTGTGAAATTGTATTCGTAATTTTACGGTTGCATATCAACCAATAGAAAATTTTTGCAAATGTTAAAAAAAGGATCCAAATTATATAGCATTTTAACAGGAACTTGTCCTAAATGCCAGAATGAAAGCATGTACATGGACAAAAACCCTTATAATTTGTCGAAAGTTTTTGAAATGCACGAAAGATGCAGCCATTGCCACACAAAATATAAAATTGAGCCTTCGTTTTTCTTTGGGGCAATGTATGTGAGTTATGGCGTCGGAATTGCATTTGGCGTTGCCGCTTTTATCATTTCCTTTTTCTTTTTCGGCAGTTCGCTTAAGACTTCATTTGTTGCTATAATTGCCGCACTCGTTATTTTTATGCCTTACATCATGCGGATTTCCAGGAACATTTGGATTAACATGTTTATTAATTACGACAAAAACGCAGATAAAAAGCAATAATTACCATTGCACTTTTCGGAAACGTTTTATATCAATCGTTTTATCAAGAGGTTTTTCAAACTCCAAGTTTTCAAATAAAGCTTTTGCCATTGCCGGCGCGAGCATAACGCCTCGCGTTCCCAAACCGTTTAAAAGGTGAATTCTTTTATGTTTTGGATGTGTCCCAATCATTGGCCTTCTGTCTTTAACCGTTGGGCGAACTCCAGCCAAATGTTCTATAATTTCGAAATCGCGGTTCAAAATTTCTTTTAGATTTTCTAAAAGTTCTTGTTTTCCCTCTTCAGTTGGCAAGTTTGTTTTGTCTTTCCAATTATAAGTTGCACCGACTTTATACAAATCATTTCCCAAAGGAAGAATAAAAACTGATGTTTTGATGACAACGTCTAAATTCAAATTGGGAACTTTTATAATAAGTAATTCTCCTTTTGTACCATCCAAAGGCAGTTTTGAAAAATAAGGATTTGCCATCATTCCAAAACCTTCCGCAAAAATTATATTTTTTGCTTTTATATTTTTGTATTGAACAGAATCAGAATTTACTTCCAATAAAGAATAATCAAATTCCTCTTTAAAAAGCAAATTTTCATTTTCTAAAAATTGATGGTAATTCATCAAAAGCTTTTCAGTGTCGACATAACCTGTTTGCAAAACTTCACCATAATTAAATGGAGAATCGATTCCATTATACTTTTTGGCAATCAATTTAAAAGAAAGAAAAGGAGCCAAACCAATTTTATCTGTAGCAATAAACCAATTGTTTTGTTCTTCAACAGAAAATAATTTGCGATAGATTGGAATTTTGAAATCAAATTTAGCATCAAGTTTCCTTTCTAATTTGCCATAGAAAGAATTCAATAAATCGATCTGTTCTTGGGCTTCCCAAACCTCGCTAAATCTTTTCAAGATCACAGGATTGTAAAGACCTCCGGCAACTTTAGAAGACTGCTGTGAATTATTATCAAAAACCAAAATTGATTTGTTGTTTTCTAAAGCAGTTTCAGCAAAAGCAATTCCCGCCAAACCAGAACCAACAATTAAATAATCTATCATAAGGCAAAAATAAAAAACTCTTGCCAATTAAGGCAAGAGTTTGATTTGTATTGGAGAAATTTTGATTAATAATTCCACATATCTTGTTCAAAGTTGCGGATCTTATCTTTTACTCTTTCTGATTCTAATAATTGCATCTGAGCATTGTCTTTCATGTATTGATCAATCTGTCTATCTCCCATAACATTTTCTTCTTTGTAGATCACGGCATTAAAACGACGTGAATTTAAAAGATGATCAAATGTAATTGGCATAGCAGAGTTTCTATCATTAAAAGCTTTAGACTCATGAAGAACATCACGAATTGCAGGGAAGTAAACCCAGAATAATTCAATTACGTCTGGATTCTCATTACCAATTTCTCTAGCTTCTGGAGCAACAGGACAAATTCCAAGCATTCTGTATTTTAATTCACCTTGACGTTTATCAAAATACCACAAGCCTTTAATCTTAAATCCTGATATATCCTGAGCAGTTAATTCTCTTTTATCAATATACTGAGGATCTAATACTTTTTTACCAGACATGTAGTCATCGTAATAAGTATTAATCTCATCACGTCCAGCTTGAATGGTATCAATATAGGTAAAAGTTGATCCCATATCCTTCAGGCTTTTTTTAGTATTGAAATAATCATCACCGTAAACTTCAGTTATCTTACCTTCTTTAATACCTTTAATCAATACATTAAATAAAGAACGTCTGTCTTTCCCGATATTTGCAGTATCAACAGGAAAATATAGAGGAAAATTAATTCTCTCATCTAAATCGATAATTTCCCATACTGTTTTTCCCATTAAAACATCACGATCATGAACATAACCGTAAGGCAATGGCTTATCGTTATCAGCTTTTAATTCAGCTTCTGTCTTTTTACCTATTTGGTCAGGAGTTTTTGCATTCAACAAATTTGATTGAGCGAAAGAGCTAGTGCTAAATCCCGCAACAAAAACAGCAAATAAAATGTTTCTCAATTTCATGTTATAATTTATAAGTATTTAAGTAGAATAACGTCTAACTTAAAATGGTTATTGTATTTCGTAAACTACAGGAGCAGTTTTTCCAGGAATAACGCCTGCATCAACTCCAATAATTCTAGTTTTAATGTCAGAAATAACAACCTGATCTCCTCTTCCAGCTTTAGCTAAAGCAGCTTTACATTGAGCATTAACTCTATCTCCATTTACAATTACGACAGGTTGCCCTTGTACTTTAAATGCAAACTGAGTAACTTGAAATTGCAAATCATATAAAAAGTCTGGCAGTACAGCAGAAATCTGAGAAACTTCAAGACGTGATTTTTGACCTTTAACATTTCCAGTTGTTCCTGCAATTGCACCCATTGGAGCAGGAATATTTTTAATTCTGAAAGTTTTCTTATCAGTTACAGATTTACCATCCGCCATTTTACCTGTTACACTCACTGTAACTTCATTTCCTGAACCTGGCTTCAAGTTATATTTTCCATTACCAGCTTTAGTCAAACCTGGAGCTGAAGCATTTACATTGTTATCACCTATTCCAGCAAATGAAATACTGATTGGGTTAGGTAAACCTCTATAAACAACATTCATCTTATCAGCCGAAATAGTAGCTTGATTAGGACGAGGAACTACAACATAGTTTCCAGCAAATTTCAAAGGAATAGTCTTACCGTCTTCCAAGAAAGTAAATTCACCGTTGATTGATTGCTCACCAACACCTCCAGCAGTTAAAGAGATAACAGCTTGGCCATTTTCTAATTTACCAGGACCTTTGAATGAACTTGGTTTTGTGTTTTCATCATAACGACCTAAAACTACTTTACCTTTTACATTTTCACCTTGGAAATAAGCATTTTTCTCTAAAACTACAATTGCTTGATAGTTGCTATAAGAAGCCGCTTGAACTGCCGCTTTTCCTAGAGCTGCGCTGATTACATCAGATTCTGCTTTTTTAGCATCATTTTGCCAAGCAGAAATTTTAGCTACAGAAGCAATCTGTGGGAATCCTTTAAAATGGTAATCCAAAAATTTAATTTTGATACCTTCTTTGTTTGCAACATCTGCAGTATTAAATGCAGCATTTACTTGATTCAAGATAGCACTGTATTTTTTCTCAGTACCTAAAGCAGCTTTCATTTCTGTCTTGTATGTTTCAATTGCAGCAATAACAGCATTTCCTCTTGGAGTATAACCTTCACCAACAAATAAGCTGTTATCTAGGTTATCAGCCTTATCCATAGTTTCATAGTTGGTAGCTTCTTCAGGTTTTGTTCCTTTAGAAGCATCAGCTTTCAAGCCTCCCATAAAATCATAAAACTTTTTTGTCGCAGCCTCTACTTTATGTGCTGTTGAAGCAGCCGCAGCAAATTCACCACCAGCTTCAGAAGCTTTAGCATCAAGTGCCTGCATCATTCCTTGGTTAGTTTCAGTTGCAGATTTGTTTGCTGTCTCAAATTTTTCATTCATCAATCCAAAAGCAGATAATACTTCTTTGGACATATTCATTGCCAACATTGCGATGAAAACCAGATACATCAGGTTAATCATCTTCTGTCTAGGGGTTAATTTTCCTCCTGCCATTTTTTCTAATTAGTTTAGTTTTATTTTGTTAATGAAAATATAGTGTTAAACTAATTATCCTTTGTTACTCATTGCAGAAAGCATACCACCATAAACATTGTTTAATGAAGCAATGTTTGCAGTCATAGATTGCATTTGTTCTTTTAGTTTAGTAGCGTTATCAGCGATTTCTTTGTTAGCTTCAGCATTTCTAGAAGCGCTTTCTAATTGTACTTTGTATAAGCTGTTCAATGTTTCAAGTGAAGTTGCTGCACTTGTCATTTCGTCAGCATATTTTCTTTGAGAAGCGATAGCATCAACAGTTGGCGCCATGTTTTTAGCAGCTCCTTCAAAGTTTTTGATTGAATTCCCTAAGCTTGCCATTAATTCTCCGTCAATTTTAGCATCTTTTAATAAGTTGTCTAATTTTTGAGATAATAAACCTTGAGCTTCAGTTGGGTTTTCTTTTTTAGCTTCTTTCTTTTTAGCTTCCCCACCTGCTAATTCTGGGTAAACAAGTGTCCAGTCAATTTCATTGTCAACTGGTTCGAAAGCAGATAATGCAAAGATAAGTGCTTCAGTAACCAAACCAATAGAAAGCATTAACGTTCCAGTCAATGGCCCTATTTCGAAGTGAGTAATTTTGAATAATGCCCCAATGATTACAACCGCTGCTCCCATACCGTAAGCGAAATTCATTGCTTTTTTGCTTAAAATTGCCATAATAATAAATAGTTTTTAGATAGTTAAGTAATATAAAATAATATAAAGTTGGTTAATTTTTTATTTAGGAGTGTTTCCTGTATTTTGAACTCCCATGTAATCTTGAACTGTTCTGAAACCGATAAAGCTTCTTGCAGAATCTGCATATTCAAAATCTCTCGTACCTACTTGCAAGAAGTAAGATACATCTTTCCAAGAACCTCCACGAATTACCTTGCGCTCATTTTTAGCATCTGGCACGTTTGGATTCATTGTAGAAACATATTCGTAAGAAGCTGCGTCATAAGAAGAATTTGTCCACTCAGCAACGTTTCCTGACATGTTATACAAATTATAATCATTTGGATCGTAAGATTTAGCCTCAACGGTATACAAAGCACCATCAGCAGCATAATCTCCTCTGTTTGGCTTAAAGTTTGCCAAGAAACAACCTCTGTCATTTTTAGCATAAGGACCTCCCCATGGGTAAGTTCCTGATTCTAGACCGCCTCTTGCAGCATACTCCCATTCAGCTTCTGTAGGAAGACGGAAAGAGTTTACTTGATTTCTACCTTTTTTCTTTTTCAAGAAAGCATTTTTATAAAGAGTTCTCCAAGCACAGAATGCTTTAGCTTGTTTCCAACTAACACCTACAACTGGATAATCGTCATAAGCTTGGTGCCAGAAATAATCATTGTGCATTGGCTCATTATAAGAATATGCGAAATCTTTAATCCAAGTTGTCGTATCAGGATAGATTGCAACTGGCTCAGTTTTCTTGTAGAAATCTTTTCTTCCTTTTTTCTTAACAGCCTCATTAAGGTTTGCTTCAGAATAACGGAATTTTAATTTTGAAACATCAATAGTTCTCAATCCATTGTATGATTCAGCAGCAGGAAGATACATAGAATCCATTACCTCTACATAATATTCATCAGGATATTTCTGTGGATCAGTAATCAATTTTACTTTCTTATTTAATTTTCTTCCAGCATATGGATCATCATCTGTACCAAGACTGTAATAGTTTTCATACATATATTTGTCGTATGGAGACATTGTAGCCGGATCAGTATCATCGAACGCAAATTCACCGATACCGCCAGTTCCTTTTGCCTGACCAACGTCTTCAGCCAAAATAGCCAAACGCATCCTGATTGTCGAGTCTTTCACCCAATTCACAAACTGCTTGTATTCGCCGTTTGTAATTTCCGTTTCATCCATATAAAAAGAACGAACGGTAACTGTTTTGGTTGGAGCATCTTGGACATTAGCCAAATCATCATCTGATTTACCCATAATAAAAGCACCACCTGGAACCAGAGTCATACCGTATGGTTTTTCTGGATGCCATTTCTTGCCTTTAACACCTACTAATTCCCCTTTGTCGCTCGAACCGCAGCTAGATAAAACTGATACTAATGCTGCAAATGCAATGAACTTCTTCATATAAAATTGGGTTATGATATATTCTTATTTTTGAGGGCGTAAACCTATTTATTATTTTTTGAAAAAACAATTTTTTTATTAAAAAAACCCAAAACAAATATAAACTTTATTTAAGATTTTGTTAATAAATTCAGGCATACTCTTTTTATACTACATTTTTTCTTTGTGCTTTCCACCACCTTTCAGGGATTTCACTGGCACAGGCACCTAAATAATCTTCATGGGTGCAAGGTAATAACGTATTTCTTTTTAATTTATTATTAACATTTGAAATAAATGGAATTTCTATCCACCAGCGCTCCGTTTTGTGGCTTTTAAAGAAAATGAGTTCTTCATCTTCTAGCGGAACAATGTATTTTAAGTAATTCTCTCTGCTTCCAAATGGATATTCATGGGATCTATAATGAAATCCTTCAATAAAATACCAAATGATTTGCGCTATCAAAACGGCTTCCTGCTTTGAATTATTGTGATTAAAAATGCCAAATATCGAAACTTTATCGCTAATTCCTGCATATCTTGATAAAGAACATATCTCTTTACCGTTAAATCCGTTGGGCGTAAAAGTAATAAAATTACCCGAATCACAAGATTTTACAGATGTTAAATCTACGCTCACAATATCAGCATCTCGAAAAACTGGCTCCGCAATCGATATATTATTGGATACTTCTCCCAAACGATAAGCGTCAAAAAATAATTTTTCTACTAAATCTATCTCTTCTTGCGAATTATAATAGGTCTGATAACCTAAATTACTATAATTAAAAAGATTATTTGGCTCCTCAATAATCATTTTTGTGAGATAAGAACCAGCCGAAAGCGGTTTGCCCGCATCCCCAAAATCAAACTTATTGTCAATCGAAACCAAATTTACCATCTGTTCTAATTCATCATAAGCGCGATACAATGGATAAGTCAAATCTTGAGAACCGCCAATCACGATCGGAATGATTTTCATTTTCAACAAAGAAGCCACAACCTTGCGCAAAGCAAAATAAGTATCCTCAATATCGTTTCCTGCTAAAATATTCCCTAAATCAGCTATAGAAGCCTCCCAGTTGCCTGGAAACAATCCGTACAGCTCTTTTCGAATATGTGACAGCTTTGTATTTTCCATTTCAACATGCGCACCGCGATTTTCCTTTACGCCGATAATAGCGAGCTTGATTTTATTCAAATCCGGAAAATCTTTTTTCGTATGCAAAACAACCTTGCTTCCCAAATTTTGAGAAGAAAGGCCGTTTATAAATTCTAAGATTTCATCATCTAAGGGCGACAGGAAATCAAACTCCATATATTATTTCTTTTTGGCAACTGCTTTTTTTGCAGCTGGTTTTTTAGTTGCTGTAGTTTTTTTCGCCACGGTCTTTTTAGCAGGCGATTTTTTCTCGATCATTTCTTGCACTTCAGCCAAGGTCAACTTCGTTGCATCAACATCCTTGCTCAATTCAATCTTGACTTTTCCTTTGGTAATAACTGAACGTCCCCAGCGTGCTTTTTCCACCTTGATTCCTTCATCTTCCCAATGGTGAAGCACTTTATCAATTTCTTTCTGGATTTTATCTTCAATCAATTCCACGATATCCGACTGCGAAAGATTATCAAAATTATATTTCTTGCTGACATTGATAAAAATTCCGTTCCATTTCAGGAAAGGCCCAAAACGACCAACTCCTTTTTGAACTGCTTCGTTTTTATAGGTTGCAATCGGAGCATCAGCCTCCTCTTTCTCAGCAATCAATTCTTTAGCTCTTTCAAAAGTCACATCCAGCGGATCTTCCCCCTTCGGAAGCGAAATAAACATTTTTCCAAAACGAACATACGGACCAAAACGGCCATTGTTTACTTCGACTTCTTCTTCTTTGTAAGTTCCAAGATTTTTAGGAAGCAAGAACAATTTCAAAGCTTCTTCCAAGGTAATATTTCCGATATTCTGATCGTTCATCAAGCTTGCAAACTGCTTTTCTTCATCATCAGGCTCTCCAATTTGAGCCATCGGACCAAATTTTCCTAAACGAACGCTCACAGGTTTTCCTGTTTTTGGATCTTTTCCAAGAATTCTTTCTCCAGATTCTCTTTCGGCATTCGCTTCTACATCTTTCACATTTGGATGAAACTGATCGTAGAATTCCTGCATCATTTTTGCCCAATTGACATTTCCTTCAGCAATTTCATCAAAATCTTGTTCCACTTTTGCCGTGAAATTGTAATCTAAAATTCTTTCAAAATTCTTCACCAAGAAATCCGTAACAATTGTTCCAATGTCTGTCGGAACCAATTTTCCTTTATCAGAACCCGTATTTTCTTTCAGCAATTTCTCTCCAAGCTTTCCAGATTGCAAAGTCAACTGCGTATAATTTCTTTCGTTTCCTTCTAGATTTCCTTTCTCAACATAATTTCTGTTGATAATCGTAGAAATCGTCGGAGCATAAGTTGACGGACGGCCTATTCCAAGTTCCTCTAATTTCTTCACCAAAGAAGCTTCTGTATATCTTGCTGGCGGTCTTGAATATCTTTCTGTAGCTGTGATATAATTGTTTTGCAATTTTTCATTCACTTTCATCGCAGGCAACATTCCTTCCTGCTCTTCGTCTTCGTCATCATGACCTTCCAAATACACTTTCAAGAACCCTTCAAAAAGCAGAACTTCTCCAGTCGCTGCAAATAATTCGCTATGATTATTTGCCTCGATTTTCACATTTGTTCTTTCTAACTGAGCATCGCTCATTTGAGAAGCCAATGTTCTTTTCCAAATCAAATCATACAAACGCGCTTGGTCTCTGTCAATATTCACAGTGTGACGCGACATATCCGTCGGACGAATCGCCTCGTGAGCCTCTTGAGCTCCTTTACTTTTCGTCGTAAAATTTCTAGGTTTTGAGAATTCTTTGCCATACGATTTGATAATTTCAGCTTCCGCAGCATTCATCGCATCGTTCGAAAGATTCACGCTATCCGTTCTCATGTAAGTAATTAATCCCGCTTCGTATAATCTTTGTGCCAACTGCATCGTGATTCCAACCGGAAGATACAATTTACGCGCCGCTTCCTGTTGCAAAGTCGAAGTCGTAAATGGCGCTGCAGGTGATTTTTTGGTAGGCTTTGTTTCCAAATCTGCTACCTTATATATAGATCCGATATTTTTATTTAAAAAATCTTCGGCTTCTTTTTTCGTAGTAAAATTCTTTGGCAATTTCGCCTTGAACGTTTTTCCAGCTTCATTAGCAAATTCCGCCACAACCGAATAACTTGCAACAGCATTAAAATTCTGGATTTCTCTTTCTCTTTCCACGATCAATCGAACAGAAACTGACTGAACTCTTCCCGCCGATAAACCGCCTTTGATTTTTCTCCACAAAACCGGAGAAAGTTCATAACCCACCAATCTATCCAAAACTCTTCTCGCCTGTTGCGCGTTTACCAAGTCATAATTAATTCCCCTCGGATTATCAATCGCCTTTAAAATTGCCGTTTTGGTAATCTCATGAAAAACAATTCTTTTTGTCTTCTCAGGCTTCAAATTCAATTCTTCCGCCAAGTGCCACGAAATGGCCTCTCCCTCGCGGTCCTCATCACTCGCCAACCAAACCATTTCGGCTTTTTTTGCTAGTCCTTTTAGTTTCGTAACCAATGCTTTTTTATCAGGGGAAACTTCATATTTTGGCGTAAAACCATTCAACACATCCACCCCAATTTCCTTGGAAGGCAAATCCGCAATGTGTCCATAACTGGACTCCACTTGGTAATCGCTTCCCAAAAATTTTTCTATGGTTTTTGCCTTCGCAGGCGACTCAACTATCACTAAATTCTTTGCCATAATGCTTCTATTTCTGTCGCAAAAGTATATGAATTTTTTAAATATTGCGTTTTAAGATTTTTTTTAATTGAAATTAGCTGATTTTCAAGACTCTAAAATCGAAACATTTTTTATTTTTATTAGAAGCGAATCGACAGTGATTATCAGCCATCCATTTTCCCGCTGTATGCCACTATCTTTTATGGCGAACCCCGCCAAAAAAGGATAATGGCAACCATCGGGGCTATTTGAAAATCAGTTTTAGTTTTTGGAATCTTCTGGACCAATATTGCTGATAATTGTAGCGCAGAAAAAATTTTAAAATTATATTTTTGAAATTATATATTAAGGTATAAATAATTTCGGTAAATAATTGAACCCTGTTTTTGTCATTCCGACGAAGGAGGAATCTCCATTAGTAACACTCGTTGCGAAGATTCCTCCTTCGTCGGAATGACAAGTTTGAGTACTGACTACTTTTCGAAAAAAGTAGCATCTCAAATACTTAACAACTCTTAAAATTTTCCTGCCAACTTGTCATATTCCTTAAATTTATTCTATCTTTGCCAATCGAATAAATTCCGCTGAAGGAAGACTATGGAAAAGATTATTGAAGAAAACAAACAAGGCGAAAGCTTGATTTTAGAACATAAAACAGGAAATACCAAAAAACTTTTTATCGAGAGTTACGGCTGTGCGATGAATTTTTCGGACAGCGAAGTCGTGGCTTCCATCCTATCTGAAAACGGTTTTAATACGACCCAAATCCTTGAAGAAGCTGATTTGGTTTTGGTAAACACCTGTTCCATTAGAGACAAGGCCGAACAAACGATAAGAAAACGTCTGGAAAAATACAACGCCGTAAAACGCATCAATCCAAAGATGAAGGTTGGGGTTTTAGGTTGTATGGCAGAACGTTTGAAAAGCCAGTTTTTGGAAGAAGAAAAAATCGTGGATTTGGTTGTAGGCCCTGATGCCTATAAAGATTTGCCAAATCTACTTGCCGAAGTAGAATCTGGAAATGATGCCATCAACGTTATCCTTTCTAAAGATGAAACCTATGGTGATATTTCACCTGTTCGATTAAACAGCAATGGGATTACGGCTTTGGTTTCCATTACAAGAGGTTGTGATAATATGTGTACGTTTTGTGTGGTTCCATTCACTCGAGGTCGTGAAAGAAGCCGTGAACCGCAGAGCATTATGACCGAAATTACCAATCTTTGGAATCAAGGTTATAAAGAAATTACACTTTTAGGGCAAAATGTCGACAGTTATTTATGGTACGGCGGTGGCTTGAAAAAAGATTTTGAAAAAGCGTCGGATATGCAAAAAGCAACCGCCGTAAATTTCGATAATTTATTGGAGATGGTGGCGACAACATTCCCGAAAATGCGGGTTCGTTTTTCGACTTCAAATCCGCAAGACATGCACGAAAGCGTTTTACATATTATTGCAAAATATCCAAATATCTGCAAACATATTCACCTTCCGGTACAATCAGGAAGCGACAGAATTTTGAAAGAAATGAACCGTCTGCACACGCGAGCTGAATATTTCGACTTGATTACAAAAATAAGAACTATAATTCCGGAATGCAGTATTTCACAAGATATGATTGCTGGTTTTCCAACAGAAACCGAACAAGATCATCAAGATACATTGAGCTTGATGGAATTTGTAAAGTATAATTTCGGTTACATGTATTCGTATTCTGAACGACCGGGAACTTTGGCAGGAAGAAAAATGGAAGACGATGTTTTGGAAGAAACAAAAGCTCGAAGATTACAAGAAATTGTGGATTTGCAACAAAAACACAGCTGGTTCAGAAGCGAGGAATTCATCGGAAAAACAGTTGAAGTTCTAATCGAAAAGACTTCTAAAAAATCTATAGAACAATTTTCAGGAAGAAATTCTCAAAGTATTACAGTTGTTTTCCCAAGAGAAAATTACAAGATTGGAGAATTTGTGAATGTAAAAATCAACAGCTGCACAAGCGGCACTTTGATTGGAGAAGTTGTGGGTTACAGTGAAATGAATTAAAAATAAATTTCAACACAGATTTCACAGATTAGCACAAATTAAATCTGTGAAAATTCGTGAAATCTGTGTTTAAAAAATAAATTATGGAATCAGTTCAGGCCATAAAACAGCGATTTGAAATCATCGGGAACGACCCGAAATTAAATCGTGCGATTGAAAAAGCAATCCAGGTTGCTCCAACGGATATTTCGGTTTTGGTTGTAGGAGAAAGTGGTGTCGGAAAAGAAAGTATTCCGAAGATTATCCATTCTCTTTCACACAGAAAACACGGGAAATATATTGCCGTAAACTGTGGCGCCATTCCAGAAGGAACTATTGACAGTGAGCTTTTTGGCCATGAAAAAGGTGCTTTTACAGGAGCAACTTCCACGCGTGAAGGTTATTTTGAAGTAGCCGATGGCGGGACAATATTCTTGGATGAAGTTGGAGAATTGCCTTTGACCACACAAGTTCGTTTGCTTCGTGTTTTGGAAAATGGTGAATTTATCAAAGTAGGTTCTTCCCAAGTTCAAAAAACGGATGTTCGTATTGTTGCCGCAACAAACGTAAATATGTTTGATGCTATCGAAAAAGGAAAATTCCGTGAAGATTTGTATTATCGTTTGAGCACGGTTGACATTCCATTGCCTCCGTTAAGAGATCGAAAAGACGACATTCACTTGCTTTTCAGAAAATTCGCTTCTGATTTTGCTCACAAATATAAAATGCCTCCGATAAAACTAGACGATAATGCGGTTCAATTTTTATTGCAATTTCGTTGGAGCGGCAACATCCGCCAATTGCGAAATGTGGCGGAACAAATTTCGGTTTTGGAAACTAACAGAGACATTTCTGTAGCAACATTGCAATCTTATTTGCCTGCTGAAGGAAGCAATTTGCCTTCTGTAATTAAGGATAAGAAAAGCGAAAGTGATTTCAGTACCGAAAGAGAAATTCTTTACAAAGTGCTTTTTGACATGAAAAGTGACTTGAACGATTTGAAAAAATTGACGATGGAATTAATGCAAAACGGAAGTTCCAAAGTGCAAGAAACCAATAAAAATCTGATTCAAAAAATCTACGGAAGCAATCCGCCGGACAGTGAAATTGATTTTGAAGAACAGCCGAGAGTTTCTTATATTTCAAATCAGAAAAAAGAAGAAGACGATTTTGAAGAACATGATGACAATTTTACTTTTGCAGAAACCGTTGAAGAAGAAGAAATTCTGAAATTAGAAGAAAAAGAAATTGAGCTGATCAAAAAATCCTTAGAAAAAAACAAAGGAAAAAGAAAAGCTGCTGCAGACGAATTAGGGATTTCTGAAAGAACTTTATATCGAAAAATCAAGCAGTTTGATCTGTAATAAATTATACAATATTTATATATGAATATTTTAAAAAAATTAGCCTTAGTATTTGTAATTATTGCAATTTTCAATAGTTGTTCTGTTTATAATTTTACTGGAACTGGAAAAATTGACGCAAAGACTTTTCAAGTAAATTATTTCCAAAACAGTGCAGAACTTATTGAACCAGGGATTGAGCGTACTTTCACGCAAGCTTTACAAAACTTAATCCAAAACCAGACAAATCTTAGCTTGACAAATTCTGGAGGCGATTTAATTTATGAAGGTGAAATCACCGATTATAGAATTTCGCCAATGGCGGCAACTGCTGACCAAAGAGCGGGACAAAATAGACTAACAATTTCTGTGAACGTACGATTTGTAAATACAAAAAAAGAAGATGATAATTTTGAAAAAAGATATTCATTTTTCTATGATTTCCCAGGAACAGAGCAATTAGTTGGCGGAAGACTGACTACAGCGATAGAAGAAATTTATGCCCGAATTACGCAGGACGTTTTCAATGATTCTTTGGCAAAATGGTAATTAAAAGCTTTAAATTTTGAATTCAAATTTATATACATCCTTAATTAATCGCCCGAATGCTGTCAATGACAAGCATACACTTTCTTTGGAAAAAATCATGGAAGAATTTCCGTATTTTCAAAGTGCTCGTGCCTTGTATTTAAAAGGGTTATATAACCAAAACAGCTTTAAATACAATAGCGAACTGAAAGTAACGGCAGCTCACACAACAGACAGAAGCGTTTTATTTGAATTTATCACGTCTCAGAATTTCATGGCAATCCAAAAAGCTTTTTTCGATGAAAAAGAAGCTAAAATCAACGACATAAAAGTTCATGGAATGGAAATTATCCGTCCAGAACCAGAAGTTGTTGCTGAAAAGCCAAAAGTTGATTCGTTAGAACAATCGATTCTGACTTCTATTAAGGAAGCAACTCCTACGGAAGAAAAAATTACACCAGAAATAAAAGAAGAAACCGCTTCAGAAGCTGCAATTCAAAAATTAGAGATCGGGAAACCGCTTGATTTTTCATCTGGTGAGAAACATTCTTTCCAAGAATGGCTGCAATTGGCAAGTTTTAAACCAATTACTAGAGATGAAAATCCTTCCGAAGAAAGAAAAAGTGAAGAAATTTCAGAAAATGATTTAGAAAAAAAGAAAAAAATTGAGATCATTGATAAATTCATCGAGGCTAATCCAAAAATTTCTCCAGTCAAAAACACCCCGATTTCAGTGATTCCAGAGCGAAGTTCTTCTGATACTTCTTATTTAATGACAGAAACTTTAGCTAAAGTTTACTTGGAACAGAAAAAATATCATAAGGCAATTCAAGCTTATGAAATATTAATTTTGAAATATCCAGAAAAAAATCATTTCTTTGCAGACCGAATTTTAGATATAAAGATATTACAACAAAGTAACAATAATTAAGCAATGAGCACATTTACAATTTTTTTAGTTTTAATCACGATAGTTTGTTTTCTATTGGTAGTAGTTATTATGGTACAAAACCCTAAAGGAGGCGGTTTGTCATCTACACTTGGTGGTGGCGGTCAAATGGGCGGTGTTCAAAAAACTACAGACTTTCTTGATAAAAGCACTTGGACATTGGCTACATTATTAATCGTCTTGATTTTATTGTCTAGCTTAAGCTTCACAGGAACTTTTGGAGACAGCGGATCAAAAATCATTGATCGTACAGCTGCAGCTCCTGCGCCAAAAACAGAAACAGCAGCTCCTGCAACACAAAAGCCAGCAACTGAAGCTCCAGCAGCCACAACTGCTGCAGATACTACAAAATAGTCATTCCAACATATTTTACAAAAATGCCAACACGTCAGATGTTGGCATTTTTTTTTGCCTAAAATGTCATAAATTTCAATTGGCATAATTTCTGACTAATTCAAGCAACAAATAAATATACATATAACCTAAATTTATAATTATGGCTTTAAACATTAAACCTCTTTCAGACCGCGTTTTGGTTGAACCGGTTGCTGCAGAAACAAAAACGGCATCTGGAATTTTCATTCCTGACACTGCCAAAGAAAAACCTCAAAAAGGAACCGTTGTAGCTGTAGGAAACGGAACAAAAGACCACGAAATGACCGTTAAAGTTGGAGATTCAGTGCTTTATGGGAAATATGCTGGAACAGAATTAAAATTGGAAGGAAAAGATTACTTGATCATGAGAGAAGACGATATTCTTGCGATTATCTAAAAGTTAAACTTTAAAATTCTTTCAAACAAAATAAATAAAATATAAAATGGCAAAAGAGATAAAATTCGATATTGAGGCACGTGACGGTTTAAAACGTGGTGTTGACGCATTGGCAAATGCAGTAAAAGTAACTTTAGGACCAAAAGGTCGTAACGTAATTATTGGAAAATCTTTCGGCGGACCAACAGTTACCAAAGATGGTGTTTCTGTGGCAAAAGAAATTGAGTTGCAAGATACGCTTGAAAATATGGGTGCCCAAATGGTAAAAGAAGTAGCTTCAAAAACCAACGATTTAGCTGGTGACGGAACTACAACTGCCACAGTTTTGGCGCAAGCAATCGTAAAAGAAGGCTTGAAAAACGTTGCTGCCGGAGCAAATCCGATGGACTTGAAAAGAGGTATCGACAAAGCTGTTGAGGCGATTGTTGCTGACTTGGCAAGACAGGCGACAGAAGTTGGAACAAACATTGACAAAATCAAACAAGTTGCTTCTATTTCAGCAAACAATGATGATGTAATTGGTGAATTGATTGCTACAGCTTTTGGAAAAGTTGGAAAAGAAGGTGTAATCACCGTTGAAGAAGCAAAAGGAACTGACACGTACGTTGACGTTGTGGAAGGAATGCAATTTGACAGAGGATATCTTTCTCCTTATTTCGTTACAAATTCAGAGAAAATGGAAGCGGAATTAGAGAATCCTTATATCTTATTATATGACAAAAAAGTTTCTTCATTGAAAGAATTGCTTCCAATTTTGGAACCAGTTGCACAATCAGGAAAACCTTTGTTGATCATCGCTGAAGATGTAGACGGAGAAGCTCTTTCAACTTTAGTAGTAAACAAATTAAGAGGAGCTTTAAAAATTGCTGCTGTAAAAGCGCCAGGCTTTGGAGACAGAAGAAAAGCTTTACTAGAAGATATCGCCATCTTGACTGGCGGAACTGTAATTGCTGAAGAACAAGGATATACTTTAGAAAATGCGACTCTTGAAATGCTTGGAACAGCAAAAAGAGTGACTATAAATAAAGATAATACAACATTGGTTAGTGGTGCTGGCGAAGTCGATTTGATCAAAAATCGCGTAAACCAAATCAAAGGCCAAATGGAAACTACTACTTCTGACTATGACAGAGAAAAACTGCAAGAGCGTTTGGCTAAATTAGCTGGAGGCGTTGCTGTTCTTTATGTAGGAGCTGCTTCTGAAGTAGAGATGAAAGAGAAAAAAGACAGAGTTGACGATGCTTTACATGCAACTCGCGCTGCTGTTGAAGAAGGAATTGTTGCTGGTGGCGGTGTTGCCTTGTTAAGAGCTAAAAACGCTCTAAAAGACATTAAAGCTGACAATGCTGATGAAGCTACAGGAATTCAAATCGTAGCTCGTGCTGTAGAATCTCCTTTGAGAACTATTGTTGAAAACGCAGGTCTTGAAGGTTCTGTAGTTGTGGCAAAAGTGGCTGAAGGTTCAGGTGATTTTGGTTACAATGCTAAAACTGACGAATATGTTGACATGCTAAAAGCAGGAATCATCGATCCTAAAAAAGTAACTCGTGTAGCTCTTGAAAACGCGGCTTCAGTGGCAGGAATGATTTTGACTACAGAATGTGCTTTGGTTGAAATCAAAGAAGAAAATGGCGGTGGCAACCCAATGGGTGGCGGTATGCCAGGAATGATGTAATATCATCTTCAATTATATATATATTAAAAAGGGAGCGAATATTCGCTCCCTTTTTTTGTAAAAGAAAAATCCGGAGCCTCACACTCCGGATCTTTCAATCATCAACCAAAAAAAAACCAAAAAAATCTAATTGAAGGAAACCTGATACTGTGCAACTATCGCACCTTTGTGATCAGTTAAATCTCCTGCAGTATTATATATCGGGCGGTTTTGGTAAGAAACCGTCAATTTTGAAGTTTGTCCGGCCAATAGCCAGTTGACACCCACATCATAAAAATTCATGTCTTCTTTCAATCTTTCATAATGCGCGTGCTGGATTGCTGCATAAGGCATCAGGGTAGTTTTTCCAATCAAATTTTCCTTGAATTTATAACCTACTTGAGCATACAAAACATTTCCTGTTCCATAAGCTGGATAACCGTTTCCGCCTCCATTTAAAACCGCCGCGTCATTATTTCCATTCGCAGGATTCATCGGTGCCGTGTTTCTGATATAATTATGTCCGAAGTCATAATGCGTGAAATTTCCATAGAAGCTTACCGCCTCGCCTTTCGTTCCGATTGGCGCATCATAGAAAACATCCGCCGCCAAGTGAAGCATGTCAGAAGTAATCGTGTCATTCGCAACATTTTTATGCCACATCGCATCTTTTTGGTAAATAATTCCAACACCTACATTAAAAACTGTCTTTTTTCCCAAGTAAGTTCCCGCTGCATATGGAATCAAGTTTGACTCTTGATCCTTAAATTGGTATTGGAAATAGCCATTATATTGCGCTTCCGGAGGTCTTGTTGAAAAACTAGAATTGCTTCCAACCGCCAAAGTTGCTGTACTTTTTTGAATCGCCATTGGCTGTGCGACTGCAATACGGTAATCGAATTTGCCCAATTTTCCTTTGGCATAAACCGATAATTTTCTGACAAATTGATCTGAAACGTCGTTCGTGGTTTCTAAAAACAGAGGACCGTCAATTCCCATCAATGATCCTACGCCAGAAGAAGAAAAACGCGACAATCCCGTCCAACCAGAAAGTCCTGCTCCAAGAGATAATTTTTCTTTATCTAAAGCATATTCCCCGGTCGCATCATGGATGAAAAATCCTTGTTTTCTATCGGAAATATTATTGTAATTATTCTCCCCTATTTGGCTATAAATAAAAACCTCATTTGTCAATTGCCCATACATTTGGATTCTAAATCTGCGGATTCCAATGTCAGTGCCGTTGCTTTTTGGCGTATCAAAAATTGTCGTTCCCGGATTGTATTCTTGGTTTCTGACCCAAACTTGCGACAGCATTGTAAATTTCAGATAGTTTGAACCATCTTCCTTTAAATATACTTTCCTGTCTTTCCAAAATTCGTGTTTTGCTGGCGTTTGATCCGCAGGTTTTGCTGCCAAATCAGTCGCAGGTTTCTCTTGCGCTTGCGAATTTTGAGGCACAAGAAATAGTCCTAGCCCAAATAAGGCTACTATAAATTTTAATGATTTCATCGGATATTGTTTTAGATTGCAAGTACTACATCAAAAGCCGAACTCGCAACTTTTATATTTTTTTTATATTTATATGTAAATTATTCAGAAGATAATTATTAAAAAGGAATCAAATCATATAAGATAAACTGAAAAGATTCCTTTTTTTAAAATATTAAGCTCCCTGAACTGATTTTCTTCCTGCGAATTCGTGCCCTGAAAGCGGTTTATGTTTTTCAAGTCCGATGATTTTTACCGTTCCGTTATCTACATTTTCATAATCGTGCTGAAAATGGTGCAAACTTTCCATCACTGAGTGATCGACTAATTTGGTTTTCTTCAAATCGATTGTGATATGAAATCCAGATGGAATTTCTTCTAATTTTCTCTTGATCCCAAGAAAATTAGTGAAGATTGCCGCCTTATTAATCTCTACTAAATATTGGTCTCCTTCAAAAGAAACTACTGTCGGCGCTTTAAAGAAAGAGCTGATCGGCGTTCCGTTAATTAAGTGGATGGCCATTTTCAAGACGATTCCGGCAGCGATACCTACCAATAAATCTTCATACATAGTAAAGAAAATGGTTACTATAAAAATTGCCAACTGCTCTTTTCCGATTTTGAAAGTATGGACAAATTCTCTTGGATGCGCTAATTTTACGCCTACAGAAATCAGCATCGCTGCCAATGCCGCATTCGGAATCAATTCGATCAAATGAGAAGCCAGCAGCACAAATCCTAAGATGAAAACACCGTGGAAAAAGTTTGCCCAGCGTGTTTTTGCACCGTTGTTTACATTTGAAGAACTACGCGCCACTTCAGAAATCATTGGCAATCCGCCTAAAATAGCAGAAATTGTATTTCCAACTCCCACAGCAATCAAGTCTTTATTTGTATTCGATTTTCTTTTAAAAGGATCTAACAAATCAATTGCTTTTACGGTCAAAAGTGATTCTAAAGTTCCGACCAAAGCAAACATTACTACATATTTAATAAAAATTCCGGTTTGTGAAATTCCGTCAAAACTTACATTTACTTTGATGTTTTCCATCAAATTTCCGATGTGAACCAAGGCATAAGCAGGTTCAGTTTCTTGAAAATTCATCAACAATTCCGCAGGAACTGCAATCAACAAAACCACCAACGCCGCCGGAATTTTTTTGATATATTTATTCGTAATGTAAGGCCATCCTAACATAATTGCCAAACTCACAATTCCAATGGCAGTCGCTCTTGGGTCAAGATTTGCGATAAAAGTTGGAATATGACCAAGCAAAGCAATCGGTCCCAAACCTTTTGCCAATGTAGGATCAACATCCAATAAAACCGGAATCTGCTTTGCGATAATGATCAAGCCAATCGCTGCCAACATACCGTGAATTGCAGAAAGCGGAAAGAAATCGGCAAGCTTACCCATCTTTAAAACTCCGAATAAAATCTGCACCAAACCGGCAACAACCATTGCTCCAAGAGCCAAATGCCATCCTTGTTCGCCACCGCCAAAATCTGCAACAGATCCAGCAACAATAACGATCAAACCTGCAGCAGGTCCTTTAATTGTCAAACGTGAACCCATCATGAAGCTCACCACGATTCCTCCGATAATGGCAGCAACTAATCCCATCAAAGGCGGGAAATCTGATGCTTTTGCAATTCCTAAACTTAGTGGCAATGCCAATAAAAACACGATAAATCCAGATACTGCATCTGAAGAAAAATTCTCTTTTAATCCTGCGAAGCCATCTTTTGGCAGTGGCAATTTTATATTTTGTTTCATTGTTATTCTATATTTTAATATTTTGTTTTTGATTTAATTTAAGCTGATTTATAAGGTATTTCGTGATAAGATTTCAGGTGAGGCCCAAGGAAAAGTCGAGCATACATTCGCACTACAGAAAGTCCCGAAAAGATGAAACTTGAAGCGGTGAAATAAGCCAAGATAAATTGGTCATGGTGAATGTGGCTGAAGATCAAATCCTCACCGATAAAGGTTGTCGTGATTGGGAATCCCATCAATGCCAAGCATACCAGTAAGAAAAGCAAAGCCAGTTTTGGGTGCTCATAAGACAAGCCATAGAACCGATTCAAGCTTATATTTTTCTCGTATTTTCGAAGTTTTGCCAGACAGAGAATACCAATAAAACCTGCAACTGACACGCCGCTTAAGTAGAAAATGGCTTCCTGAAAAGAAAAATATTCATTGAAAGAAATCGCCAAGGCTACGCAGAAATGATTCGCAATCAAAAGCATCCAGCTCAACAGCGGGCTTTTTCTTTCAGAGAAGGATTTCAAAACCAGCACGAAACCGATAATCGAAAACAATCCCGGAAGATATTGCGTGACAGAAGGCGCCCCATTTTTTACTATAAAAAGAAAATACAGTCCGATTAAATAAGTCGGGACAAATAATAGGTACAATCTTTTTACGGTCAAAAAGCTCAATCTTTTTCCAATGAATTTTGAAGGCCTGCGGATTAGATTATCCATGAATGACTCTAAATTCCATTCTTTCAAGCTCAATAAATAGATAGAATATTCCACTCTTTTTGGAAAAGAATCTTCAATTGTATGGTGCTTTGGAACAAAACTATAAAGCTGTTCGCGAATTTTATAGCTTACCACAGAAGGCGAAACTAAAAGCTGGTAGGTTCTCAAGAAAGCATTTCCGGCAAAGTGAATCAACGCCAAATCTTCCCAGCCTAAAGCGACTTCGATAAAGATAATCCCTATTTGCGCAACCGAAGAATAGGCAATCTGGCTTTTGATAGAAGATTGGACTCTGGCGATCAACGAAGCGATTATGCTTGTGGTCAGGCCTAAAATTCCGATCAAGATTCGAACCGCAACTTGGTGTTCCCAAAAAGGAAAAGTTCGCAATAAAAGGAAAACACCCAAATGCACAGAAAGCGAACCATAGAAAATCGCGCTTGATGGTGTCGGACCTTCCATCGCTCTTGGCAACCAAGATGAAAAGGGCAATTGCGCCGATTTTGCAGCTGCCGCGACTAGAATCATTATCGAAATAAAAAATCCGATGATACTGTGATCTAAAAGATGTTCGTGAACCAACTCATAGTTATGCAGTTTCATAAAAGAAATGTTCTCGTGCCACAAATGATGGCTCGCCCACATTGCCAAAATCAATCCGATATCGCCGATTCTATAAACCGAAAACACTTTCAAAGCATTTTTTACAGGAAGATATCGGTCTCTATAAAAGGCAATTAAAAGGAAAGAAGAGATTCCCAGAATTTCCCAGCCCATAAATAAAGTTTCAAAATTTCCTGAAAGAACTGCAATATTATAACCTATATAAAAGAACAGAATAGTGTTGAAAAAACGCTTGTATCCTGATTCCCTGTGTAAATAATAACGGCTGTAAATAGTTACCAAAAAGGTCAAAAAAGCTCCGACCAAAAGATAAACCGCAGTGATTTTGTCAAAATAAAAATCGATATAAAACTCATAACCAATAGTTTTGATAATCGGAATTTCTTTCAAATTCAAATACGGATGACCGTTTAGTAGCCAGAAAACCAAGAAAGCGACAAGTCCCAACATGTGGGTTCCTACCGTAAAAAAAGCAGTCCAAGAAATGACAGTTTCCTTTTTTGAAGGAACAAACAGGCTTATAACAAACCCTATCAAAGGAATGATTATAAAAAATTGAAGTATAAAATCCATCGGTTAGTCTTGTTTAATTAAGTGAACATCAATATTTCCTAGAGTTTTCTCGATAATCGGACTGATGTCAGAAATCGTCTTCACTTTTGCCAACGGATTGTATCTTTCAAATGCGCCATTTTTCATCACAAAAATCTCCTGAGTTTCAGGATTGACAACCGCTAATCTTACCCATTCGTTTTCAAACCATTCAAAAGTCGCCGGATTCTTTTTCACCGCTTCCAAAACTACTTCTGGAAAATGCTCGACAATTCCCATCAAGCGAATCGGATCGTGAACTTCAATCATCTGGCTCGGGAGCCCAGGTCTTAAATCACCGTCAATACCGTTTGCCACGCCAAAAAGTCCCATGACATTGTGGGCCAATTTTGTTCCGGCTCCTAGTTTTTGATTGTCCACTCTTGAAAAGAAATATTCTAGATTTATACCGCCACAAACTCCTGCTACTGCTGCTAAAATGCCGACTAGGTATTTCCCATCAGGATCTACTTTATAGTCATAAGAATTTAAAAAAGCCCTTCTATCAAGGTATAAATCCTTGGAAAGATTTCGCCGCCCTACAAAACAAAGCGTTGTCGTAGCGTGGTTTAGCTCAGGACGAGGCTCAAATAAGGAAACTGATCTTGTCTTGATTTTCTCATGGATTTTCTTAGCGCTTAAAGTCGTGTCAATCGATTCAAATCGTCTTGAACGCTCTTTTGCGTTTAAATCCAAAGCGGTTTCAAAAGTAATTTTGTTCTTTTTATGCGCTAAAGCATTCGCTGCATTCATCAGCTTTTCATCATAAAAAGTAATGTCATCACGAGTCGTATCGTGCAAAGTGCCAAAGAATTGCGTGCCTTCTGGAATATGGATTCCATTGGTTGCTAAAATTTCACGAACTTTCGGATGATTCGCCATGTACGCCAAAACCCTGGCATTCACAGAACCTGGCCTTCCAGAACAAGCACCGCAATCATAGCCTGCATAATGCGTGTTATTTACGCTCGTTGCTCCATGCCCGACGATGTAAACTATTGGTGCAAAATTGTCCACAAGGCCGATGCTTCGCAAAAGATTTTCTGCACGCAAAGCCATTTCTGGAACTGTAAAACCAATCTGTAATCCGTTTTCAATGTCTTCCGGATTTTTATTTTCAATCGTTAAATTGGAAAACTGATCCATGTGGCGGAAAGAAGAAGCCGTCGTGGAACTCATTGATGGCTTGAAAATATTCATCGCCAAACGAAGTCCAGAAAAGAAGCCAACCGTCTGCGACATTGCATAACCAGTGACTGGCGTGTGCGTGTGTTTTGCAAAATGGATGTTGGATTCTTGCTTTGCAGAACTTCCGATTTCTTTGATTAAATGCTTTGGAAAAACAGGCGCTGGACAAACTTTTGTGTAGGTTTTTCCATGTTCAGGCTGATAGTAAAATTCAACCCCAAAGAATCCTGCTGTCCCGTAAGTCTCGCTTTTTGGATCTGTTTTTTCTATGTAGCGACGAATGGAACATTCTCTGTCGTCGATGCAAAACATCGCTTGAAAGCTTTTTTCAGAAATGCTATTTTCTACTTTTCCAATGCTGTTGACGCTTGATAAAACCTGATCATAAAAAGTCCATTCGTAAGCATCTTGCCAAATCATCATGATTTCATTCTGCTCAGTTTTCTTGATTTCGGCAAAAATATTCGACGGACGATTTTTTAAATTGATAGCTAATGGCGCCCAAGTTTCACCAAATCTTTGGTCTAAAGCATCAATTTCAAGAAGCAATTCAAAAATAATCAATTGTTGCAACGTGATATTTCTGTGTTCCAAAAGCGTTCCTGGATTGTCTTCTACGGAAGAAACAATTCCTGACCAGCCTTGGTGCAAGAACTGCTGATCATATAAATATTGCTTGTAAAGCGTTTCGTCGCCCACAATTATTTTTAGTAAATCGGCAATGTGGATGTCTTGCTTCAGCAATAATTTTTTAGCTCTTTTTGACTTGAAAAAACTGGTGAAAGTATTGCGTTCCATTTCTCTCATTGAAGAAAGAAAGCCTTTATTTTCTATCGGAAAACTCCAGATTGAGATGCCTTGGTCTAAATAACTGCAAAGAATTCTGAAGAGAATTGGGTGCACATCAAGGTCTAAATCGATGTGGAATTGCTTTCTCCAGTTTTCTCTCAAAAGACCAATTCTTGGTAAAATTGAGGAATTATATTTTCCTTCAATTGCTTTTTCTTTCCATTCTAAAACAGAGAATACACCTTTTCTTTCGGCAATTACACGTTCTAGAATTTGGTCGCTTATTTTTCCTGAAGCGTATAGATTTCTATATTCTTCTAGCGAAAGAGAAACTTTATAGCCGAAAATCTTTGACGCTTTTTGAATCGCATCGTAGAATTTCATATTTTGGAAAGCATGCAAAGTATTGTGATGCACAAAGTCTTTTAAAGGTGCTTGTGCTGGTAAAAAATGCTTTATTTCATGAAGCACTTCGTGTTCATCAAATAAAAAATGGTTTGGTTTCATTACTATTTCATGGCTGTTAAAACCTGAAATTTTGTTCGAAAAGGGATGCCCTGCCCCCGATTACCTCACATTACTCTTATTTTCATAGGAGTTCAGTGAACACTTCGTGTTTGCAGTGTAAAGCCTTTTTGTTTTAACAACATTTTTTCTTGGGCTGACACAGCGACCAAAGGATCCCGAAGCGTCGGGACGTGGCAAGACTTAGAAAAAAGTTTTTAAATAAAAAGCTTGGAACGGAAAGCGGGATTAGGCCCAAATAATTAGGAACAAAAAGCCAGATGTATTAATAATCGTTGTTGGCTTGCAGTCATAAAAAAACTGCAAAATGCTGATTATTAATTTACAAAAGATGAAATTTCCAATTACAAAACAAGTCGTAAAGGGGTAATTTTGAGACAGCTTGAAAGGTTTCAAAGCTAAAAAAGTCGTGATTTTGAAAAAGCGCTACAGCATTTCTAAATGAAAAATCATCATTTAGAATGGCTTCAACATCGTCAAGATCATTGTCTACTTTTTTATATTGCGCCGGTAAATTTTGTGAATCATCGTTGTCGTCAGACTGTGTAAATTCTGCAGCAAATGTCGCCGCAGATTTTTTGTAAGCGACTTCACTTTTTGTGCCTAAAGAAAGATTTATGACACTTGTTCTAAAAAGTCCAGCGTATAAAAAGAAAAATAAAAGCGTCACGGAAACGAGGCCGCGATTTGCTTGAATTATACTTTTTATGGTTTTCATGGCTGAAAAATTTTGGGCAAACATAAACCATTTTTTCAATTCATTGGAATTTTTTATATTATTTTTTTAACAAAAAAATGCCTCAAATTTTAGTTTGAGGCACTATTACGTTTTAGTTGCGATCGTAAGAACAACATGAATGAAGATTTTTGTAAGCGTCGTCTGTGGCTTTGACTTCTTTTGTGTCGTGACCTGCTTTTGCAACTGCTCTTTGAACCTCTAAATCAGAAGTTTTTTCCTCATTTACAATCAGACGCAAGACTTTTTCATCAGGATTCCATGTTGCAGATTTCACTCCTGGAACTGAGAAAGCGGCTTTCTCGATTCGCTTTTTGCAGAGTTCGCAGTTGCCTTTTACTTCAATATTGTGCTTTGCATTTTTGCTCTTTTTTTCTTGTGCGTTTGAAGAGAAACTTACTAAAGCTATGAAGAATATTAGAATTAATTTTTTCATTTTTTATATTTTAGATTAAATTATTTTATTTTAAATCGCAGTCCGGCGTAATACATCTGTCCGAAAATTGGCGCATAGATCATTGAACTATCAAAATTTGGTCCAAAGGGATTATCGGCGCCGACAATTGCTTTTTCTTGCTTGTAATTTCCGATGTTTTCTCCGCCGACATAAACTTCAAATGTAGAAGAAAATGTTCTGGTAATTTGCGCATTAATCAAAGAAAATGACGGCGAATATTCAGGAAGTCGGTCTGATGGCGGATTTGAAGCTGTATTGGGCAACTGCTGTTTTCCTAGCCAATTGTAAGTAAAATCAAATTTCCACTGTTTTCCTTTTTCTGCGATATGCGTTTCATAGGCTAAATTTCCGAAAAAACGATGCTTCGCCTGAAGCGGTCTTTGCTCGCTTCCGCTAAGGTAATCTGTTTGTATTTCATAGAATTTATAAGCCGTTCTTAAGTTAAAATGCTTCATGATTTCGTAGTTGAAATCAACCTGAAGGCTGTTTGCAAATGATTTTCCATTCAAGTTATAAAATAAAGCTTGCTGTGGCGAAGCATATAAATCTACAACCGCTTGGTTTTGGAAATCAGTTCTGTAAAAATCTACGCTGACATCTGCGGAACGATTGAAAAGTGTAAAACCTTGCATAAAACTTAGACCATAATTCCAAGCGATTTCTGCATCTAATCCGTAGATTTTTCCACCTGTATTTAAAATATCAAAAGCTCTTGAACTTGCAAAAAGCTGTTGGTTTTCGGCAAAAATATTGGCAGAACGCTTTCCTCTTCCGGCCGAAGCTCTCAAAACACCTTTTTCCCAAGGATTGTATCTGACGTGCAATCTGGGCGTGATGAAAGTTCCCAATCTGTTGTGATTATCGATTCTTCCACCCGCAACCAAACTGAAATTTGTGGTATTGTCATAAGTATATTCAAAAAATGCGCCCACAGAATTATCGATCCTGTCAAAATTTCTGTAGATGTTCGGAACACCTACGAATTCATCATATTGATCATACGTAAAATTCAAGCCCGTTGCAAATTTATTCAGGGTATTGTTGATTATCGAGTTGAAAATCAAGTTCGAATAAAAACTTTTCTGGTTGATATCGTATTGATTCAGACCAAAATAGGATTCTTGATTGTGGCCGTTGAAAGCAGTTTGCAAACCAATACTCTGATAGGGCATGTCTGGAAAAACGTAACCTAATTTTCCTGAAATATCATAACGCTCGGTTTTGATTTCTGAGCCCCAATAATTGGTCGTCAGCTTATCGCGGTCTTTGTCAAAATCCATTTCACCAGTTTGTTTCGCGTCATTCATGTATCTGAAATTCAAGAAACTGACCCAGCCTTTTTCCAAATCTGTATATTGCCAACGGTTCAAGACATTGATTTGCTTTGCCAACGGATTGTCCAAAAATCCGTCGTCATTCATGTCGTTTTTGGCCACGCGCGTATTTCCGTGGAGAAACAAACTTGTGCTCCATTTATCAGAAACTTTTTTGTTGAAATGCGTATTTAGCTCAAAACGACTATCCGTTGAACCATAAAAATTTAAGAAAAACGGAATGTCGTTTACAGGTTTAATCAGCTCTGTATTTATCTGTCCGGAAATGCTTTCAAATCCGTTTACGACAGAACCGGCACCTTTTGTAATTTGGATACTTTCCACCCAAGTTCCAGGCGTGAAAGACAAACCATAAGCTTGCGAAGCCCCACGAACTGAGGGAATGTTTTCTTCGGTAATCATTAAATACGGGCTCGTCAAACCAAGCATTTTGATCTGTTTTGTTCCAGTCAAAGCATCTGAAAAATTGACATCGATGGAAGGATTTGTTTCAAAACTTTCTGCCAAATTACAGCAGGCTGCTTTCAGCAATTCTTTGCTTGACATGGTCGAAACATTTGCAGTTTTGACGTAAGATTTCTGAAGACTTTTTCTTTCGGAATCAATTGTAACGACTTCCAGATTATTGTTTTGGGAAAGCGAGTGATTGATAAAATCTGGAGAATTAACGGAAATTGTATCCGTAGAAAAACCTACATAACTTATAACCAGCTTTGTATATTCTGGTTTATACGGAATTGAAAATTCACCGTTTTCATTAGATGTAGTTCCGATTTGAGTGTTGAGCCATTGAATATTGGCTCCGATTATGGGCTGGCTTGCATTGGAAGCTTCCGTTATTTTACCTTTTAATTCTTGCGAAAAAGAAGTGGTGGAAACTAAAAATAATACAAGCAGCAGTAATTGCTTTTGCATAAAAAAAGATTTAATAGATCATGAAAAATTTGGCCACAAAAAATGGCATTTGTTCAATGAAACATCAAATCAGGCGTAAAAAATGTATTGAGAATAGAGCTTGAACAGCGGTGGCGCATTGGCATCACAGCAATATTCAATTGTATTTTGTTTTGCAACAATTGGCTGGTTTTCGAATAGTATCGGGTTCCAGTCATTGATTACAAACGGAAGTTCTGCATTGAAAGAAAAAGTTTTAACAACAACAGGTTCTGATTTTTTCTTCTGCTCTACTTTTTTGTCAGAACAGCATTTCTTGTTTTCTTTTGCTTTTTCAGCACAGCATTTCTTTATTGGATTTGCTTTTTTTGGCATTGCACAAGATGCGTCAACCTTATAATTTATAGAAATTGAAGAAATGGTACCGCTGCAGAAATGCACGTTGAAAGCCATTCCCATATTGGAAACCAACAGGAAGAAGGCAATAATCAAACTTGTGCTCTTTTTAAAACGCATTGAATGTGAAGTTATTCTCTGCAAAAATATCGAATTTGAGGACAAAAACTCTTTAAGAATTGTTATTTTTTCTAGAAATCTGGTTTTGGTAATAAAAGGCCGGAACAAATAAAAGTACAAAAAGTGGCTGAATCAAGAATCTTCTTACGTAGAAAAGCAGAAAATTATTGCTTTTATCTGAAAGTCCGATAATCGAGAAAAAGGCAATAATCAGGATTACAAAGAGGAAAAGATATAAAACTGAAGCAAATTTGGTCAGCATAAAATCTTTGAATAAAATCTGGATTATAGCAAGAGAAATAATTGAATTCAGCAAGTATCTCAGGAACAAACTGAAAAATAATTTAATCGAATTGTATTCGGGAAACGGCAATCTCATGTAATCTCCCTTGAAATAAATCAAAAACGGATCATAGAAAAAAGACTCCAAAGTTCTTACCAATGCCAGCAAAAACACTAGAAAAATACAAAATGCGATTTGTCTTTTATGACTAAGAATCTTTTCCATATGTAGAAAATTTTTGAACCCAAATTACCCACAAACCAAAAACGACACCGTAAATAAACAGCGGAAAAATTACGCCGTGCAAAATATGCTCGTATTCAGGATAATTATAAAGAGCTACGCCAAGTAGCGCAATTCGGATTACATTTAATATATGAATAATTACGATTCCTGCTAAAATGAATAAAAAAGTATGCTTGATTTTCCCTTTGAAAGCGATTACAAAAGCCATGAAAAGAATCATCACGCTCATTGCATTGCAACCTTCCACTACTCTGGCGATAAATTTTTGATTGTAATAAAGCTTCATCGAGGCCTCATGTTGATGCGGTAAAACATAAGCGTCTTGACCAAAGACCTTCAATACGCTTTCGACCTGGCCTGCTACAAATTTTGTAAATCCGTCGGGCTCAAAAGTTAGCACATCAAAACTGCCCAAATAATATTGGTAGCAGATCGATAACAAGCCATAAACGGCGAAGAATTTCAAGAGGAATATAAAAAAGGCGCGGTATTGTAAAAAATATTTTTTCAAACGGTATTTTTTTTAACAAAAATATACAATTTCGGCTTTGCGCAAATAAATACTTTTGTATAAAAATAATATCATGACTTTTGAAGAATTAAAACCTAAGGTTGAAGACATATTACAGCATAAAAATACGTTGAGAGAAGACAAGTTATTACAGCTTTGCCATCTTTTAAAAGATAATATTGACTATTATGACTGGGTTGGATTTTACTTTCGCAATGGCGATAAGGAAGAATTATTGCTCGGGCCTTATGCTGGAGAACCGACAGACCATACTGTAATTCCGTTTGGAAAAGGAATCTGCGGACAGGTTGCGGTTTCAAACCAAAACTTTGTAGTTCCAGATGTTCAGGCTCAAGACAATTATATTGCTTGCAGTTTTACTGTAAAATCTGAAATCGTTGTTCCTTTATTTGTAGATGGAAAAAATATTGGGCAGATTGATATTGATTCTAATGTATTAGATCCGTTTTCTGACTTAGATGAAAGATTTTTAGAATTTGTAAATGCTGAAGTAGCGAAGTTGTTTTAATTTAATAATTGACAAATTGCGGATTCACTTCAAACATTTTTTTCAATTTTTCATTCTTTAAATTTTTCAATCTAAAAATAAAAGCTACCTTTGCACTCGAATAGGAAAAACTTATTCATACATAAAAATCATTAAATAATATTTGCATGTACTTAACTAATGAAGTTAAAGCGGAAATTTTCGCTAAACACGGAGGAAAAGCTGAAAACACTGGTTCAGCAGAAGGTCAAATCGCATTGTTCACATTCAGAATCAGCCACTTGACAGAGCACTTGAAAAAAAATCGTCACGATTATAACACTGAGCGTTCGCTTGTACTTTTGGTAGGTAAAAGAAGAAGTTTGCTTGATTATCTTAAAAAGAAAGATATCAACAGATACCGTGAGATTATCAAAGAATTGAATATTAGAAAATAATTCAATAAAAAAGAGGTGCTGACGCGCCTCTTTTTGTTTTTACGCATATTAGAATAAAAAGTTTGGTTTTTCATTGGGTTTTAGAACAATAACTACACACAACAACTACAACACAACTAAAACCCATTGTTTAATCAATTAGAGAATTAATTTATGATTCCACAATTATTTGTAGAAAGCATCGATTTAGGTGATGGCAGAAGCATCACAATCGAGACAGGTCGTTTAGCAAAACAAGCTGACGGTTCTGTAGTAGTAAGAATTGGAAAAACTGTAATTTTAGGTACAGTTGTTTCCGCAAGAAAAGCAAGTCCGGGTATCGACTTTTTACCATTGACGGTAGATTACAGAGAAAAATTTGCTGCAGCAGGTCGTTTTCCTGGAGGTTTCTTCAAAAGAGAAGCACGTCCGAGCGACAGCGAAGTATTAACAATGAGATTAGTTGACCGTGTTTTGCGTCCGCTTTTCCCATCAGATTACCATGCAGAAGTTCAAGTTATGATTCAGTTAATGTCTCATGATGAAGAAGTTATGCCAGATGCTTTGGCAGGTTTGGCCGCTTCGGCAGCACTTGCATTGTCTGACATTCCTTTTGAAACTTTGATTTCTGAAGCTAGAGTTGGAAGAATTGATGGAAAATTCATCATCAACCCATCTCGTGCACAATTAGAATTGTCTGATATTGACATGATGATTGGAGCTTCAACAGATTCTATCGCAATGGTAGAAGGTGAAATGAAAGAAATTTCAGAAGCTGAAATGGTTGAAGCCATTAAATTTGCTCACGAACATATTAAAGTACAAATTGCAGCTCAAGAAAGATTGGCTGCTGCTTTTGGAAAAAAAGAAGTTCGTACCTATGAAAAAGAAAAATCGGATGACGCTATTTACGCAAAAGTAAAAGAAGCGGCTTATGATAAAATTTATGCAATTGCAAGCAAAGGTTCTGCAAAACACGAACGTTCTGCTGCTTTTGACGCTGTAAAAGAAGAAGTAAAAGCATTATTTACTGACGAAGAATTGTTGGAAAACGGAGATTTAGTTTCTAAATATTTCTACAAAACTAACAAAGAAGCAGTTCGTAATGTAACTTTAGATTTAGGAACACGTCTTGACGGAAGAAAAACTACTGAAATTCGTCCAATTTGGTCTGAAGTAGATTATTTGCCTTCAGTTCACGGTTCTGCATTGTTTACCCGTGGAGAAACGCAAGCTTTGGCAACGGCAACTTTAGGAACTTCTAGAGAAGCTAACCAAATTGATTCACCATCAGAACAAGGAGAAGAAAAATTCTATTTGCACTATAATTTCCCACCATTTTCAACAGGAGAAGCACGTCCGTTAAGAGGAACTTCAAGAAGAGAAGTTGGTCACGGAAACTTGGCACAAAGAGCCTTGAAAAACATGATTCCTGCTGAAAATCCATACACAATCAGAGTTGTTTCTGAAGTTTTAGAATCTAACGGTTCGTCTTCAATGGCAACAGTTTGTGCTGGAACATTGGCCTTGATGGATGCCGGAATTCAAATGATTCGCCCAGTTTCTGGAATTGCGATGGGATTAATTACTGACGGAGATCGTTTTGCAGTTTTATCTGATATCTTGGGTGACGAAGATCACTTGGGAGATATGGATTTCAAGGTAACTGGAACTTCTGAAGGTATTACAGCTTGCCAAATGGACATCAAAATCGACGGATTGAAATATGAAATCATGGAGCAGGCTTTGGCTCAAGCTCGTGATGGACGTTTGCATATCTTAGGAAAATTGATGGAAACGCTAGAACAGCCTAGAACTGACGTTAAAGTTCACGCTCCAAAAATCATCATGCGTACCATTCCTGGTGCTTTCATCGGTGCATTGATCGGACCTGGAGGAAAAGTAATTCAAGAATTGCAAAAAGCTACAGGAACAACAATCGTGATCAACGAAGTTGACGAGCAAGGTGTTGTTGAAATCCTTGGAACTGATCCTGACGGAATCGCAGCTGTATTGGCAAAAATCGATTCTATCATCTTCAAACCACAAATGGGAGAAGCTTATGAAGTGAAAGTAATTAAAATGCTTGACTTTGGTGCGGTTGTAGAATATACAGAAGCTCCTGGAAACGAGGTTTTATTGCACGTATCTGAATTGGCTTGGGAAAGAACTGAAAACGTAACTGATGTTGTAAATATGGGCGATGTTTTCCAAGTGAAATACCTTGGATTAGACCCAAAAACAAGAAAAGAAAAAGTTTCAAGAAAAGCTTTATTGCCAAGGCCTCCAAGAGATGAAAATGCTCCAAGAGAAGAAAGAGCGCCTCGTCCAGAAAGACGCGACGATCGTAGAGACGACAGAAAATAATAATTATTCTTTTATAAGGTTAATTCAATTAAAACCCCATTTCATTTTTGAGATGGGGTTTTTAAGTTTTTATAGTTTTATAAGTATATTTTTTTATATTTGACAAGTATAATTATAAGCCATGAAAATAACTATTTTAACAGCCGTGACCCTTATTGGGTTCTATGCCCAAGCGCAAGAAGCTACCGTTTTACTTCAAGATTCCATATCTGATTCCTATAAAGAAACGATGGAAAATTACATTCAGGTCAGGTTTGACGCCAATACTGATATTACCGAGTTTAAGTTCAATAACCGTGCTCCTGTCAAAGATTTCAATGTCTTGCCCAATGAAAGTTATCAGGCACGTATTTCTCTGGGATATAAATGGCTCAATCTTGCCTACAGTTTTTCTCCAAAAATTGGCGGACTGAATGACGACGAAGCACTAAAAGGCAAGTCGACCGTTTTTGGTCTTGGCCTAAATTTAAGTTTCAACAAACTTCAGCAGCATATTTTTTACAAAAAAACCGAAGGCTATTACCTGTCCAATTCAAATGAATACCGAACAGAATTGTCTGAAAGTGGCATTTTTGGGAAATATGCGTTGCTGCCCGACTTCAAATCTGTTGAAGCTGGATTAGTAAGTTATTATTATTTCAACGGAAAGAAATTCTCATCGCAATTTGCACGCACTCAAAGCGAAATCCAATTGAAAAGTGCCGGATCAGTTGTTGCCGTTTTGGGATTATATTATTCAGATATTGACGGAAGCAAACAGCAATTTCCATTTCTGCAGTCAAATATCGACCAAAACTTGATTTATCCATTTCGCAACCAGACCTATTATGCGGTTGCAGGTGCGGGATATGCCTACAATTATATTTTTCTGAAAAAATTCTACGCCACAGCCTTTGTTTATCCGACAATTGGCGCACAATCTACCCGATTAGAGTTTCCAGCAGGAAAATCTTCTGAAAAGAATACAGAAATGACCATTTCAGGATATGGCGAATTTTCTCTCGGATATAATTCCCGAAGCTGGTTTGGCGGCGCTTATGCCAGCATTAACCGATATACAAGCCCGACCGCCGATATTAAGCCTTCTGGAGAACAAACTTATGTCATGGCTTTCATAGGCTACAGGTTCAAGGCACCAAAAGCAGTGGAAAGGAGTTTTGAATGGATGGGATCAAAAATAAAGAAGAAAAATTAGCACATCATCAATTCAGCAATACAATGACAGCCAGCGGAATAAATAAATTATCTGTTCCTTTTCTGCTAAATGCTTCAGCTAAAGTTGCAATTGTTGAGATAAAAAAACTCTTTAGAAATAATTCTGGAAAAATAATTCCGTTAAAGTAGAAAACCGCAAATACAATTAAAAAACTCGCAACAAAAAAAACTGACGAACCCATAATTGTTTTATAATCGCTGCCATTTTTATATTTCCAAAAAGGATATTTTTTCCCGATTAACGAGGCTAAAGGATCACAAATCGCCAAAATCAAAATAGGCAAATAGAAATAGATTTTTTCATCGTTGTGACATTGGAAATTTAAAAAACAGCAATACACAGAAATTGGAAATAGCAAACTTCCATACGATTTTCTAGGTATGTTATTTATTGACTTTAACACTTTAAACCTTTGACTTCCAAACAACAGCAATAGAAATCCTGCACAAAGAGCCAAGACTATCCAATGATTATTTATGTAGAAAGGAAAAGACAGGCAAATAATTCCGGATGTGAAATGCACGAATTTTCGACTTATTTCAACCTTAAATTCTAAGGAATGATGAATTATTTCCGAAGTCAAGAAAAGCAACAGAAACAGCAAAATGTAAATTGCAAAAATCAAAACTACAGGATTCGAAAAATCAATCTTCAGCAAAAAGGTAGCTCCAAATCCGGCAAAAATGAGGCTGTCGAAACGATCTAGAAATCCGCCATGATTTGGAATTAATTGGCTGTAATCTTTTGCGTTGTTTATTCTTTTGTAAAAAGAAGCAAGAAAGTCACCAATTACTGCCAAAATTGCAATTGCCAAGCCAAAAACTATTGCTCTATAAATTTCAATCTTTAAAGAATTGCTTAAAATTATTGCAGTTATTATGACTGAAGTTACTCCACCAAACAATCCTTCTAAAGTTTTATTCGGGCTAATTTTTGGAAATAGTTTTGTTTTCCCGAAAAGCTGTCCGAAAAGTTGCAAATATCCGTCGAATGAAATTACAATCACAAATAAAAACTGCTGCCAAATCAAAGCTTCAGAAGTAAAAAAAGTAAAGAAAAACCATCCGAAAAAGGAATAGAGAAGAAGGCTCAGAATTGCAGATTTCTTTATTTTTCCAATCTTAATTATTTCATAGAAACCAAACAGCAAAATCAATATCATAAACCAATTGTACCCTTTATTTTGGATTAAAAACAATTGTCCGAAAACCAAAAAAAGGTAAACTAAATACTTTTTCCATCGGTTTTTATTGGCCAAAACTGCCTTTGATTTTTTATTTATCAAAAAGATTCCGATTCCTCCAATCAGGAAGAAAATCGCTAAAATATTATAAAGTCCCATTTTGCTTTCTTTTTAAGACAGAGAAAATACTTTTGGCATTTGAAATGATTTTCGGCAATAAAAGAACCAATAAAAACACTTCAAAATCGCCCAAACAACTGGCAGCAACCATGAAATAAAAGTAGAATTCATTGTATCCGAAGACGAAAAAAGTGAAGATAAAAATGCCTTGAATATAACCTACAATTTTATTTGAATACAGATGAAAACTAGTCGGTCGCTTAAATTTAAGCAACGAAACCAATTGCGGAATGGCATAAAAACTAAAAAGCGTGATAAAGGCAAATTGATGTTCTAGCACAAAGAGTTTTTCAAAAACCCAAAAGCAAGAAATTGACAATAAAAAAGTGCCGATATCAGCTAAGGAATCTAATCTTGCGCCAAATTCTGTACACAAATTGAAAGTTCTGGCGATTAATCCGTCCAAAATATCGGTGATTAAATTAATACAAATCAAAGCGACAAAAAGCGTTTTGTTTTCTTCAAACAGACTCCAAACAATAAATGGAATCGCCAATAATCTATAGAATGACAAGAAATTGGGCACGTTTAAAATATTTTCTTGAGTTTTCATAAGTTACTTTTTAGTTATTTTCTTCCAAATTTCTTATGCGCGCTTGAAAAATGTCCAGCAGAAATAGCCGCCGCAATTGATAGTTCTCCTGCCAACAAAACAGCTCCGATTATTTCAGCAAATTTTTTGGCTTTTCCTTCACCATAGCAATCCATCATTTGCAGGCATTCTTTTTGAGTTGGAAGCGAAGTCCCGCCTCCGACGGTTCCTACAATTAAATTAGGCAACGTAATTGCGGCGTAAAGCGATCCGTTTTCTGTGATTTCCATCCGTGTAATTCCGACAGAAGCTTCAGAAACACAGGCAATGTCTTGGCCTGTGGCGATAAAAATTGCAGCCAAACCATTAGCATAATGCCCTTGAGCGCCGATTGCGCCACTTTGAATCACACCTATTGTGGAACTCAGCCAATAATTGAACATTGCCGCTGGAGTTGTAAGCAATGTTTTTTCTACAATTTCTTTTGGTAAAATTATTTCTGCAGTTACTTTTTTTCCTCTGGTTTGAGAAAATGAAAGCGAAGTAGCTTTTTTATCGCCTGAAAAATTTCCTTCGATAAACCATAATTTGGGTTGGATCGGAGCATTTTCTATAATATAATTGCAAATGTTTTCCGTACAAAAAGTTACCATATTTTGACCAGAAGCATCGGCAGTAGAATAATCAAAAGTTAAAGTCAGATGATTTCCTTCCACATTAACTTTCATTTCTTTTAATTGTGCGAATCGACTGCTGTCATTGGTAATCTGCTTAAAAATAGTTTCCTGATTTAAGACCCAATTTAAAAACAAACCTAAATCGTTTAAATTTTCAAATTTAAAAACAGGACTTCTTTGAACGCCTTCCTCCAAGCAAATTGACGTAACGCCGCCAGCTTCATGGCAAGCTTTTGCGCCGCGATTGTAAGAAGCGACCAAAGCACCTTCTGAAGTGGATAACGGAACTATAAATTCTCCTTTCGCCGAATTGCCATTTACTTTTACAGGGCCAATAATTCCTGTCGGAATCATTGACATTCCGATGTAATTCTCGATATTTCCTTTCAGGATTTCCGGAGAATCAAATATTTTTTCTTGAAATAAATAATTGCATTCGCCAGCAATTGCCTCTCTCCTATTTTTAATTCCATCCGTTGAATTGCTTGAATCTATTGAAAATCTTGTCTGTTTATTCTCTGATATTGTTTTCATGATAGTTTACTTTTTATAATATCTAATTAGATTTATGGCCACTTCTTTAATAATTTTCCATCTTGCCGTTTCGGACTTGTCTCTTTCGATCGCTTTTTTATAGAGATAGAAATACATTTTTGCAATTATCATTTTCATTGCGATTGATTTATAATTACAAGCCAAACTTATTGTGATTAACACATATTTAATTGCTCTAAATAATAATTTAAAATCCTACATTTGTGATAATCGCAAAAATTATGGACAACCAAACGATTTTACTAGGAAATATCAGGAAGCATTTAAGCAAGAATTCTTCTTTAATTGAAGAAATTGCTTCTGTTTTGCAAATAAGTTATGACGCTTCCCACCGGAGAGTTTCGTCAAAAAGCAAATTTTCAATTGAGGAAACGGTAAAACTTTGCCAGCATTATTCAATTTCTATGGACAAGATTTTTGGCGGAAAAGAAAATCAAGTCATTGCAGAAAAGACCAAAGAAATTCATTCTTTAGGAGACTTGGCTACGTATTTCAGGCAATCTGCTTCGAATTTAAAACCTTATAGCATGAATTCGAAAATGTATTATTCTGCTAAAGACATTCCTTTATTTTATACAATTGGAGGAACCTTGCTTTCAAAATTCAAATTATATGTCTGGCTGAATCTTTTGATTGGAAGCGAAAACCAGGAAAGTTTCGAAAAATTTACTTTAGACCAGTCGCTTTTGGAATATAGTTCGCAATTGCAAAGTGTTTATGATAATTCTGAAGTGCATGAAATCTGGAATGACACTACGATAAACAGTACTTTGCAACAGATTTTATATTTCTTTGAATCGGGTTTGTTATCGCACCAAAATGCGACTTTGCTTTATGAAGATTTGAAAAAATTATTACTCAAAGCAGAAGAAAAATCGAGTAAGAATTCTTCCAATTACCATTTATACTATAATGAGCTTTTGATTTTGAACAATAATGTTCTGATGTCTAATTTAGAAAAGAAATCGTTGTTTATACCTTATACTATGCTCGGATATTTTATTACGGAAGATATTTCTACCTGCAACAATGCTTCTGAATATTTTATCCATCAAATCAAGAATTCTAAGTCATTAAACCTTTCGGGAACAAGAGATCGAAAATTATTTTTCAATAAAGGACATCAAAAAATAGATTTTTACATGCAGAAAATCAACAAGTTAGACTATGAATTATAAATAATTTGAAACAAATGGAGATTTTTTCTAAACTTTTGTAACTTTTTTAGCGTTCATTACGTATAACAATCTGAATACTTAAAATTTAAGGAAAACCTAGATGAGACAACTCAAAATTACCAAGCAGGTAACGAATCGTGAAACTGCTTCTTTAGACAAATACCTACAAGAAATTGGAAAAGTTGACTTAATTACCGCTGATGAAGAGGTAGAATTGGCACAAAAGATTAAGGCTGGAGACCAGAGAGCGTTGGAGAAATTGACAAAAGCCAATCTTCGTTTCGTGGTTTCCGTAGCAAAACAATATCAAAATCAAGGACTTACACTTCCCGATTTAATTAATGAAGGAAATTTAGGTCTTATAAAAGCCGCACAACGTTTTGATGAAACGCGTGGTTTTAAATTTATCTCTTATGCTGTTTGGTGGATTCGTCAATCTATCTTGCAGGCTTTGGCTGAACAATCTCGTATTGTTCGTTTGCCATTGAACAAAATTGGTTCTATCAATAAAATCAACAAGATGTATGCTTTGCTTGAGCAATCAAACGAGCGTCCGCCATCTGCTGAAGAAATTGCAAAAGAACTTGACATGACTGTGAATGACGTAAAAGAATCTATGAAAAATTCTGGCCGTCACCTTTCAATGGATGCGCCTCTTGTAGAAGGAGAAGATTCAAATCTTTATGACGTTTTGCGTTCAGGAGAATCTCCAAACCCAGACAGAGAATTGATCCACGAATCTTTGCGTACAGAAATTGAGCGTTCTTTGGAAACTTTGACGCCAAGAGAAGCTGACGTAGTTCGTTTGTATTTTGGTTTGGGCGACCAACATCCGATGACTTTGGAAGAAATTGGAGAAACTTTTGACTTGACTCGTGAACGTGTTCGCCAGATCAAAGAAAAAGCGATCCGCAGATTGAAACATACTTCAAGAAGCAAGATCTTAAAAACATATTTAGGATAATCATTTGTAATGTTTTCTGAAATCCATTTTGTTTGTAAAAATTTATTTGTAATTTGGCTTCAGAAACTAAACACATACACAATATTTAACGCAACAACAGTGTAAACTGTTCGTTTTTTGATTGATGATTGAAACTCCGGCTGATTACCGGAGTTTTGTTTTTTGTATCAATCTTATTCTCTGACTAATAATTTATTTTTTCTAAACGAAGTTCTTTTGATTTGCCACTACTTTCAAAAATCATAAGATATCCTTTTTTCGCATTATAAATACTTTTTGTATTGTCAGACTCTTTAAGTTCTAGCGTCTGTCTTTTGAATTTGCCATCTGAATAAGAAATTATTCCAAATAATGTCCTTTTATCTCCGTTAACAGAATTCTTCTCACTATCATTAACAAAGAAAAGGTATTCATCGTCGCCAAGGCTTTGATAATCTATAAAATCAAATAGTCCATATTTTTTTATCTGACTTGAATGTCCTATTGTCTTTGGAAATTTATTTCTAAATTTTTGCACTTCAAACAATTGCTCGATCTCAAATTTATCATTAAATTCTAGAAAGTATATATTATTTGTAGTAATTGGAGACTGAGTAAAGGCCTCTGCAGCAACTATCAATTTTCCAGTACTGGTAAACAACATTTCATGAATAAATAAGTTACCTTCTTTTTTCACATAACCTTTTTTATTGATATCTAATTTAGGAAGAAGCGATTCCCAATTAAAATAAGTACTCTTGATTAATTCTCCATTAGCTTTATTGAAAACAAAATTAAAAAGCCCGGTATTATCATCATCATCAATAAAACCTGTCTTATCAGACTTTGAGTAATTTCCAGCCAAATAAATTTTATCGGCAGTGATATTGCAATCTACAACTCTATAGCTAAATTTATCTAAATCTGGAAATGCAAATTCTTTACGCAAAGCGCCGCTCTTTGAATCTAAGAACAAAGCAGAAACTTCATTGACATTATCAATCATTGTTTTGTTTTTAAAAGCATGATTAAAAAGCACAATAACATCTTTGTCAGATTTTAAATAATGGAGATCCTTTATTTTTTTATCAGAAATATCCCCATATTCAAATCGCCAAACTTCCTTCATATTCTCATCAAAATGCGCTAGATAGCTCTTTGTAAGATTCTCGCTTTTATCCAACATCGTTGAATTTGCGACCAAACCTACTTCATCAAAAAAGAACATGTCTTCTGAATGGTTATCTGAAATATTCGAAAGCTTTCGATCTATGACAGGATCTAAAATCATTTTGCCTTTGTTATAAATAAATGGCTCGCTAATTTTATTATTCTTAATTGACAAAAGCCTGTAACGCTTGAAAAACTCTTCTCCTTCATAAGAATCAGCTAATCTAAGAAGCAAATTGTCTTTGTAAACTGAAACACTAACCGAAATTTTCTCTGACTTCATTAACCATGATTCAAATTTCATCTCATTTATAAATCCATTTGTGACTTTTGTCAAATTTTCGTCAAGTACTACATATTCAAGCTGATAGGTTTCTTTTGCCATTTTGTCGCTTTCATACAAAACTAAATATCCTTTTATATTGTTATTTTCATCCTTAATATGATCAGACCAATAAAATTTTCCTTTGGAGAATTTTTTTAAATCTACGATTTGCCCATGCATTATTGAACACAGAAAAAAAGAAATCAGCAATAAATAAGTGTTTTTCATATTAAGATTTAAAATTTGAAATTATAGTTTCGAAGTCTGAGATTTTTATATTGTTGAAATAACTGACAAACCTATTAAGGCTTGTAGAGTTATATAAATTATCATGGATTGGAACATAACGGGTAATCGTATAATTTAAACGAGATTCGTGTATTTTAACCAAATTCATATAAATTATATTTCTCAAAACTGAATCATCGGTATTCTTTTTATACAGTTTTAATGCCTCATAAAGTGAAAGTCCGTATTTTTCTGAAGAATAAAGATTGTAAAGATTTTGATAGATGCAATTTTGCTTGGTTTCATTAAAAATTTTAGAATTTCTTATAAATTCATTATCGCTTTTAACCGATTGCTTTTCAATAATTCTAATTCGAGTTGCACAATCCGGATGCGACTTCAAAGAGTCTGAATTTATTCTTTTGTCTTTATCATATTTTGAGAATAAGCTTTTTTCTTCCTCAAAGTATTTCTGCTTTATAATGAATCCATTTCTTTCAAAAATAAATTTATAGTCAGCTACAGTAAGTGAGTCACTTTCAATATCAGAATTATCTAACCTTGCCAATATATCAGTAAATGATTTCGGATTTCTTAAAGTCTTTCTATAAAACGAAAATCCTATTGAATCTGCTTCGATTTCTTTTTTTCTTCTTTGTCCATAATTTTGATAGCGGATATTTCTTATCAAATCGTTCGCTTTTGTAGCTTTGCCAAATTTTTGGCGCTTAATTTCTTTTGTCTTGGCAAGAATTTCCTCTGATGTTGAAAGTTGCACAAAAGCATCTATTTGTTTTTTTACATGATTTAAAAACTGATGCCCAATTTCATGCGAAATAACAGAAATAAGTTCATTTTCATTTGCTACAACTAAAAACAAGCCATAATTTATCACAATCGTTCCATCACCAGTATTATAAGCATTAACTTCAGAATCTTTTGATAATAAAATTTTATAGTCCTGACCTTTTATATTATTTTTTAATAAGATTTCATCCATCAATCCCCTTAAATAGTTAACAAGATCATCATTACAGATAAAATCACTATTATTTATTTTTTCTATAAAATTTTCTTGAATTTCACTATAAATCTCTTTAGTAGCTTTTCTCTCTTTAGAATTTTTATTCGAAATATCCTGATTTATATACTTAAATTTTTCTTCATATTCTTTAACCAGAACGATTTTGCAAGTGGAAGATGGTGCATCAATATTAATAAAATTCTGTTGCGCGAAACTTTTGCAATAAAATACTAAAAAGATTATTGCAGCTAAAAAACGAAATCTATTAATCATACTATGAATATTGATTTCAAATATACAATTAATATAAAATGATAAGATTATTTCTACATAAAATATGTTAAAATAAAATATGCCTCTTAATTTATTCTTATTACATAGAAATTTTTCTTATTAGAAAATAAATTTTGAAAATACTATCTTTGCAAAAAACAACTAAAAGTTTAAATTTTAAACTTCATACAACATTAACTACAAAAATGAAAAACACACTAATTGCACCGTCAGTTCTTGCAGCTGATTTTGGAAATTTACAACGCGACCTTGAAATGATCAACAATAGCGAGGCCGATTGGTTTCACATTGACATCATGGACGGCGTTTTTGTTCCGAATATCTCTTATGGTATGCCCGTTTTAGAAACGATCCAAAAGCATGCAAAAAAGACAATCGATGTACATTTAATGATTATCGATCCAGATCGTTATATCAAAACCTTTGCATCTTTAGGAGCTAATGTTTTGAGCGTACATTATGAAGCTTGCACGCATCTTCACAGAACGCTTCAAGCAATAAAAGCAGAAGGAATGAAAGCTGGTGTTGCGTTAAATCCGCATACAAGTGTGAATGTTTTGGAAGATATAATCAATGATATCGACGTAGTTTGCATAATGAGCGTCAATCCAGGCTTTGGAGGACAATCTTTTATTGAAACTACTTACAAAAAAGTGAGACAATTGAAAGAAATTATCAGAAGAAACAAAGCCGAGACTTTGATTGAAGTAGATGGAGGCGTAACTAATTTAAATGCTAGACAACTAGCAGAAGCTGGAGCCGATGTTTTAGTGGCAGGAAGCTACGTTTTCAAAGCACAAAATCAAATTGAAACTATAGCTGATTTAAAGAATATAACTAGCATTTAATTTCTCTTTTCATAAATTAAAAAGCCACAGTAGAAAATCTGCTGTGGCTTTTTGTCATTACTCAATTAAACTATTCTTTTACTATCTTTTTGACAGCTACTTTTTTTCCAGTTGCATCTAACAATTTGACAAAATAAGTTCCTGTATTTAAACCAGAAACATTTACGGAAAAAGCTTCCTCTTTAGAAATATTCTGGCTCAAAACATTTGCTCCTTTCAGATCATAAATTTCAAATCTATCAACATTAAGCGCTTGGTTTTTTAATTCAAAATTCAAGGCACTCTTTACCGGATTAGGATAAACAGAAATGTTATTAAGATTATTTTCATCGACTCCTAAAGTTGCTGTATAAGTAACTCCGAAAGGCATATCAACAGCTACATCGGCTGCTGTTGCAGGATTTCCGGCATCAACCAAAGCTGCCCATGTTCCTATGAATTGAACAGCATTGTATCCCGCCTGTGTTCTTGCACCAGCAATAGTACTTGCTGGACAAAAATTTCCTGTAGCTGCCGTATCTCCAATTTGCCATTCAATCCAATAGGTTCCTGCTGGCAAGCTAAGAGTTACTGGCGTGCTGTCAATTTTCCATATTTTTCTCGTAATTCCTGGTGCGGAAGCCGTTGGATATAATGAATTACCAATTCTATAGATCAATGCATCACTTGAAACATCAAAAACATTGTCATCTAAGTTGCCAAACAAAACAGTTGTAGCACCTAATGCCGGATTTGAACTATGAACGACAACTCTCAGATCATCAAAAGGTGATGGTGTTGCTGCAGATCCTGTTTTGTAAGCATAAAAGGAAAATTTAGAAATATTCCAAGTCTCGCCCGCCGGAACAGTAAAATCATCTGCAATGCTTATATCTGCAGAAATTGCTGCACCAAACCCCAAGTTGGTATTACTGGATGTTGTCACACCCGTATCATTTTGCAACTCGCTCCAAGTATAGCCTGTCGGCGCAGCAACACCGCTTTTTGAAGTGACTCCTGTAGACAGATTTCCATTCATAAACTGAACTTGTGCTATCCCTGACAAGGAAAGCATCATCAAATTAAAGAAAACAAAAACTGATTTCTTCGTGTTAAAAGTAGTTTTTTGATTCATAATAATAATGTTTAAAATTTTCTTAAAATTAAACAATTATAAAACACAAAAACCTAATTAACAGAAATAAATTCATTTATTTTAAAAATTAAAACAACATAATTCATTTTTATATTTTAGCAAAAATCAAAATCAGATTTAGAATTTAAAAGTTAATCTGCTTTTCTATTTTAATTATACTCCTTTTTCTTACATTCGCACCGACTTAATCGTATTAATTAATGCAATTCTTTTTTAAGGTTTGATTAGTTACCAACTTTATTTCCCCAAAAAATGCCCTTTCTTAATTGATGGGGCTTTTTTTGATTTATTTTTAAAATCAAATTACTTAAAAACAAAAAAAGCATGAAGATTATTGAATAATCTTCATGCTTTTTTTAAACTAATGTGGCCGCGGAGGGGTTCGAACCCCCAACCCTCAGAGCCGAAATCTGATATTCTATCCAGTTGAACTACGCGGCCATTTGTATATTTTCAAATATACAATAATATGTAAAATGTTTTAATGTAATTAAGACAATAACTTTTTAACGATTGTGGAAATTGTTTTCCCATCTGCTTTTCCGGCTAATTCTGCCGAAGCCTGCCCCATTACTTTTCCCATGGAAGCCATTCCTGAAGCACCCGAATCAGCGATGATTTTTGCAACTACTGCTTCTACTTCTGCTTCGCTTAACTGTGCTGGAAGGAATTTTTCGATTACCGCAGCCTGTAACAATTCTGGCTCTGCTAAATCTGGCCTTCCTTGTTCTTTATAGATGTTTGCGCTGTCTTTTCTTTGCTTTACCAATCTTTGCAAAAGCTTGATTTCATCTTCTTCAGAAATTTCTTCTTTTGATCCGGTTTCAGTCTGTGCAAGCAATAATGCTGATTTTACAGCTCTTAGAGATTCAAGACTCAAAGTGTCTTTGGCTCTCATTGCCGTTTTTATTTCTTCGTTGATTTGAATTTGTAAGCTCATGTTATTTCGTTTCTGTTTACGTTCTTGTTCTGTTGTTTAAAGAAAGCCAAATAGTTTTTCTAATAGCCCCGATTGCAGGGAAAATCCTTTTTTATTTTTTAAGCAAAATTCCCTCGACTGCGCTCGGGATGGCAAAAAATAAAAAAGATTGTACCGGAAAGCGGGAATTGCCTTTCCTGAAATGCCTGACGATTCGCTTCAAAAAATCACTATTATGTGATTCCTTCGTTCCTCGCAATGATTGCAATCAAGATGCGAAGATAAAAAAAATAACCCGAAAACTCAATGAATTTTCGGGTTATCGGATTATGGTTTGAGTTAGTTAATCTACATTGTCATGCAGGAAAGAATTGTTTGAACGCAATTGTAAATCGTCGTTGCTATCAGTTCCTAATGACATCCTAGACTTGCTATTGTCTGCCTGGGTGTTCGAAATATCGATGCCCATTCTTTTGTATGCTGGTTCTTTTTCAAATTCATCTACGCGAGAAGGATTATTGTGGAATTTATAGTTAAATTCTTTCATTTTCATTCTTCTTTCATCCGCTCTTTTCTTCAAAGACTGCTCGATTGTCATTTCTAACGGAGAAATTTCTTCGTAAGACGGATTGTTGAATTTTGGCTTTTCAATTTCTTTAATCTTAAGGTCTAATTCTCTATCTATTGGCGTTTCAACAACTTTTGCCACTGGTTTAGATTGAAGCAGTTCGTTTTCTACTTCCATGTATTCTTCCAACGAATATCTTACGATTCCTTTGTCATTCAACTCTGTCATCGGAACAACTTGAACCGGCTGATTTACTTTGATTTCTTTAGTTTCGTTTGACAATTCAAAAAGAATTCTGTCTTGTTTTGGAGCTTCGGCTTGTGGTTTTGGAATATCAAAAGAAAAAGTGATTTGCTCTTCTTCTTGATACGCTACGAATTCTGGCTGAAAAACTTCCATTTCTCTAACTTCAGGCGTCGTGATATAAAATTCATGCTCGCTGATTGGCGAAACAATTTGGAATTCCACATCAATATTTTTGATAAATTCCGTAGTTATTACCAAGTCAGAAACTGGAGCAACTGGCACTGCAGGAATGATTGGCGTTACTGGAGCTACAAATTGTACTTGCTGTACTGGCTCTTCCACCATTCTTACGGGCTCTTCAATCTTTGCATCAAAAACGTCATAGTCTTCTAAAGAGAAAATTATTTTTTCATCAGAAACTACTGTTTTTTTTTCTTCTGGCGCAGCAAAATCAAAAGAAGAAACTACAGGTTTTGGAGACAAATCATGACCCATTCTTTGATTTTCTTCAAGAGAGTGGATGATTTTTTTTGGCTCAGTATTTACGATATCATTTTGCTGTTCTACGTTGAAACCTGTAGCAATAATTGTTACAGCGATTGAATCTCCAAGCGTTTCGTCTTCACCAACACCCATGATAATATTTGCGTTGAAACCTGCTTCCACTTGAATATGGTCGTTGATTTCACCGATTTCGTCAATCGTGATTTCGTTAGTTCCAGAAACGATAAGCAACAATACGTTTTTGGCACCTGTAATTTTGTTGTCGTTCAACAATGGAGAATCCAATGCAGAAACGATTGCTTCTTTTGCACGGTTTTCGCCGATTGCCGTTGCAGACCCCATAATAGCAGTCCCGCTGTTTGACAACACCGTTTTAGCGTCTTTTAAATCGATATTTTGAGTGTAGTGGTGCGTGATTACTTCAGCAATTCCTCTTGAGGCTGTTGCCAAAACTTCGTCCGCTTTAGAGAAACCAGCTTTAAAACCAAGGTTTCCATAAACTTCTCTCAATTTATTATTATTGATTACAATCAAAGAATCAACTTGTTTTCTTAGTCTTTCAACACCCAACAAAGCTTGGTCTTGACGCACTTTCCCTTCGAATTGAAAAGGAATAGTTACAATTCCGACAGTCAAGATATCTCTATCTTTTGCCAATTGAGCGATTACCGGCGCAGCACCAGTTCCAGTTCCGCCACCCATTCCTGCGGTGATGAAAACCATTTTTGTATTGCTGTCCAGCATTTTTTCGATGTCAGCGATACTTTCGATTGCAGATTGCTGACCCACTTCCGGGTTGGCACCAGCACCAAGACCTTCCGTTAAGTTTACACCTAATTGAATTTTATTTGGCACCGTACTGTTTTGCAAGGCCTGAGAATCAGTGTTGCAAACGATAAAATCTACACCTTTAATTCCCTGCTGAAACATGTGGTTAATTGCGTTGCTTCCGCCCCCGCCTACTCCAATAACTTTTATCACATTTGATTGGTTTTTAGGTAAATCAAATGAAATACTTCCAAAATCTGAGTTGCTTGTCATAATATTTGGTTTTAATTTCTTTTCTTCTTTTTCTTTTTTATTTTTTTCCGGCGAATAGTTTATCTGCCTTATTCTGCGTTATCTAAAAATTCTTTGATCTTGTCGATATATTTGTCAAAAAATGATTTTTTCATTCGTCCTTCGGTAGAAACTGATTTTTCAGATTCAATCTTTCTTGGCACTTCCTGAACAATTTCTTCTTCGTAATTGTTTTCAACAACAACCTCTCTTTGCAATTGAATTGGAGCCGGAGCCACTACTTTTTCAACTTCCACCTGATTGAAAGGAATGGCGCTTTGCGTATTATTGCGAATGCTGTTCATCACCAATCCAACCGCTGTCGCATATAACGGACTAGAGATTTCTTCATCAGAGTTTCCAGCCAAATGCTCGTTTGGATATCCGATTCTTGTGTCCATTCCAGTAATATATTCCACCAACTGTTTGATGTGCTGCAATTGCGCGCCACCACCAGTAAGAACAATTCCTGCGATCAATTTCTTGCGCGGATCTTCGTGTCCGTATTGTTTTATTTCTGTAAAAACCTGCTCGATAATTTCCACAACACGTGCATGGATAATCTTAGACAAGTTTTTCAAAGAAATTTCTTTTGGTTCTCTTCCTCTCAAACCTGGAATTGACACAATTTCATTGTCTTTATTTTCTCCTGGCCAAGCAGATCCGAATTTTACTTTCAATAACTCTGCCTGTTTTTCAATGATCGAACACCCTTCTTTGATGTCTTCTGTAATTACATTTCCTCCGAAAGGAATTACAGCCGTGTGACGAATGATACCGTCTTTGAAAATTGCCAAGTCTGTTGTACCGCCACCGATATCAATTAGCGCCACACCAGCTTCTTTTTCTTCTTGGCTTAAAACTGCATCCGCTGACGCCAACGGCTCTAAAGTCAATCCTGACAAATCCAATCCTGAACTTTTAATACATCTTCCCACGTTTCTGATAGAAGAAGCTTGGCCAACGACAACATGGAAGCTAGATTCTAGTCTTCCGCCATACATTCCGATTGGCTCTTTAATTTCGGCTTGACCGTCAATTTTAAATTCTTGTGGCAAAACATGGATAATTTCTTCTCCAGGAAGCATCGCCAGCTTATGTACTTGATTGACTAGCAAGTCAATATCATTTTCACTAATTACTTCTTCAGGATTATTTCTGCTGATATAATCGCTGTGCTGAATACTGCGAATGTGCTGACCGGCAATGCCAACCACCACATCTTTAATCACATATCCAGAATTTACTTCTGCTTCATGAACTGCTTGTTGAATCGATTGGATGGTTTGCGTGATATTATTTACAACACCTCTGGCAACACCCAAGCTTTTGGACTTTCCTACACCGAGAATCTCCAATTTTCCATATTCATTTTTCTTGCCAATCATAGCGACAATCTTGGTTGTCCCAATGTCTAAACCTACTGCAATACTTTCTTTTTCCATATCCTAATTTTTGGTGCACACTACCTGTTGCGTAAACTTCAGATTTACTGTCTTGTATTTATTTATCAAACTATCCTGAACTGCCTTTTGAAAAAACGCTTTATAGTTCTTGAATTTCTTCTCAACATTTATAGTTTTTCCGAAATCAATCACATAATTGAAATTTCTGTTCCTCATTTTTACGCCACCGCTGGGCATAATTTCTATTCCAATGATATTTTTTCTCAAAAAATCATCTTCATGGATGTAGCAAAATAACTTCGTCAAATCCTTGTTATTTTTGGCGTTAATTTCCCCCGAAACTATCGGAACTCTTGCTGTATAATTGCTCGATAATGGCATTTCATGTCCCTCATTATCAATATAAAAAGAACTTTCACTACCAAATACTCGGGCAACAGGCGTTTTCTGTTTCACAACAGCTTTTAAGACACCGTCAACACTCACGAATACCTCACACTTTTGTATCATGTTGTGAGAATCGAGCGTTTTTTCCAATTTATTCAAATCTAACTTATCTTTTCGAATGCTACTAGGTGCTGCATTATTTTCTATTAACAATTTATTAACCGCCTCTTCTGTAATAAACGGACTACTTTCATCAAGAAATTCCACTGTTGTTTTCTTCAATTTTCGTTCTTCATTTCGCTTTGAAGTGAAGGAAAAGAGGAAGATTACCAACGCAAACATCAATATTAATTTTACATTTATCCAGTTAAACTTTTTCATGTAATGCTTGTTTAATTGGTTTCACTAATTCCCCTATATCTCCTGCGCCAATCGTCACGATCACTTTTGCGTCGCTATTTAAAATTACGGAAATTAATTCGTTTTTTGCAACTAATTTCTTGTTATTATTTGTTATTTTTTCCAATAGCCAATTCGAATTTACGCCTTCAATCGGCAATTCTCTAGCTGGATAAATATCCAATAAAATTACTTCGTCAAATTTTGACAAGCTTTCTGCAAATCCATCGATGAAATCTTTTGTTCTGCTGAAAAGATGTGGCTGAAAAATCGCCAAAACTTTTTCATTTGGATACAATTCTCTAACTGCTTGATTTACTGCATTTATTTCCGTCGGATGATGTGCATAATCGTCAATATAAACCAAATTTTCTTCCTTAATCTGGTACGAAAATCTGCGTTTTACACCTTTGAAAGAAAATAAAGCTTTCGCAATTTTATCCGTTTCAACTCCGTAAGTATTTGCCATCGCGAACGCAATCAACGCATTGGTTAGATTGTGTTTTCCTGGCAGATTAAATTTCAAATCTTTTACGATTCCGGTTGGCGTTTCTACGTCAAAAACATAAGCACTATTTTCAATTCTGACATTGAACGCTTTATAATCCGCATCTTCATTTATGGCAACCGAAATTCCCTCCAAAGGCAAATCTTTTACGATAAATAAATTGCTTTTGTCTTCTACTTTATCAGCAAATTCCACGAACGAAGCTTCAATCGAAGCCGTGTCGCCATAAATATCCAAGTGGTCGGCGTCCATAGAAGTGATGCAGGCAATATTTGGATGCAAATGCAAAAACGATCTGTCGAATTCGTCAGCTTCAACAACAGTTACTGTTTTCCCGCTTCCGATCAAATTGGAATTGTAATTTTCTACAATGCCACCTAAAAAAGCAGTTACGTCAACGCCACTTTCATACAAAACATGTCCCAAAATACTGGAAGTCGTCGTTTTTCCGTGTGTTCCAGCGACTGCAAAACAGAAAGTATCTTTGGTAATAATTCCAAGAACTTCTGCTCTTTTCTTAATTTGGTATTCTCTTTCCAAAAAGTAATTCCATTCCGAATGTGTTTTTGGAACTGCCGGCGTAATAATTACCAGCGTATTTTCTACGAAATAATCCTTTGGAATTAATCCGATAGAATCCTCAAAATGAATGTCAATTCCGATAGAAGCCAATTCTTGGGTAAGCTCGGTTTCGGTTTTGTCATATCCAGATACATTTTTTCCGATTGCCTTGAAATAACGCGCCAAAGCACTCATTCCGATGCCTCCGATTCCGATGAAATAAACGTTATGTATCTGATTTAAATTCATTTTTTTTAGTTTCTAAGTTGCAGAGTTTTCTTAAACTCTTGGCTATTTTCTTTTGGCTATTGCCTATTTTATTAATTTTATAATTTCATCAACAATATCTTTTGTTGCATTTGGCGTGGCCAGTTTTTTTATATTTTGGCTTAAGCTATTTTGTAACTCTTGGTCATTTAAAAGATTATTGAACGTTTCTGTAAATTTTGTATCCAATTCACTTTCTTTAACCATTAACGCACCTTCTTTATCGACGATTGCTTTAGCGTTTTTTGTCTGATGGTCTTCGGCTACATTTGGCGACGGAATGAAAATTACCGGTTTGCCGACCAAACACAATTCTGAAACTGACGACGCGCCAGCTCTCGAAATAATGAAATCTGCCGAAGCATAAACCAAATCCATTCTATCAATAAACGAAACGACTTGAACATTTTCTTTCTCGTTGAAATGTTGGTATTCGTCGATGTAGAATTTCCCACATTGCCAAATTAGTTGCACATTTTGAGAAGTAAAATTCACCAATTCTTTTGCGATCAATTGGTTGATTCTTCTTGAACCTAAGCTTCCGCCGAGAATCAACAATACTTTTTTATAGGCATCTAATTTGAAATATTCTCTTGCTTCTGCATTTTTTCCGTGGATGTCAATCAAATCTTGACGTACCGGATTTCCTGTAAAAACTATTTTATTCTTAGGAAAAAATCGCTCTAAATTTTCATACGCTACACAGATTTTGCTTGCTTTGGCGCTCAACCATTTATTTGTAATTCCTGGATAGGAATTTTGTTCTTGAATTATCGTTGGAATTCCGGCAAAACCTGCGACTCTCAATAAAGGTCCGCTTGCAAAACCACCAGTTCCGATAACCACATTTGGCTTGAAATATTTGATAATCGTTCTTGATTTCAACAAACTGTCAAAAAGCTTGAACGGAAAAAGGGAGTTATCAAAAGTCAATCTTCTTTGTATACCTGAAATCCAAAGTCCTTTAATGGAATAACCTGCTTGTGGGACTTTTTGCATTTCCATTTTGTCTTTTGCCCCGACGAACAAGATTTCGCAATCTGGAAAACGTTCTTTTAATTCATTGGCAATAGCGATTGCTGGGTAGATATGTCCACCAGTACCGCCACCGCTTAATATGAATTTTAATTTTTGCATTTTTTGTTTATTGAAATCTTTTATTTTTTTGACACTGATTACACAGATTAAAAGGATTTTTTTTGCAATGTTCCCTCGACTGCGCTCGGGATGACAACGCACTGAAATCAAAAATCTGCAATCTTAATTCTTAAATTATTTCCCCATCACCGCTTTCATTGGATTATCGCTTAAATCCTCGATCGCGTATCTTTGTTCTACTTTTTCGTTTGTGTATTCGCTTTCTTCCTCTTCCTTTTTTTCTTCTTCCTCTTCTAATTCGCCATTCATTTCTCTTTCGATTAATCTTTGGAGCGCTTCTTCACGTTTTGCTTTCTCCAAAATTTCTTGGGCAATTTCTTCGTCTTTTTTAGTTACGCTTAAAATAATTCCGAGCGAAACGCAGGTCATCCAAATGGAACTTCCTCCGCTACTTATCAACGGCAAAGTTTGTCCGGTTACTGGCAATAATTCTACAGCGACAGCCATATTAATCAAGGCTTGGAATACGATTGGAAATCCTAATCCGACGACTAATAATTTTCCGAATAGCGTATTTGCTTTGTGCGAGGCGATCAAGAACCGTATGAAAAGCATGATGTATAAAAACATGATTACGACTGCCCCGATCAAGCCGTTTTCTTCTACGATAATGGCGTAGATAAAATCGGAAGACGATTGTGGCAAGAAGTTTTTCTGAACGCTTTTTCCTGGCCCGACTCCGTAAAATCCGCCTGTTGCGATGGCAATTTTTGCTTTTTCAATTTGATAATTATCTTCGTCTGGCTTGTCACTCGTGAAATTTTCAATACGGCTTACCCAAGTATCCACACGGTTTGGGAACGCATCTGGAAAAGCTTTCGCAATTAATATGAAAAATGTCAAAGCGATTATTCCTGTTCCTATAATAATTCCTAAATACTTCAGCGGATATTTTCCAACGAAAACCAACATCGAAACCATTGCAAAAATCAAAGCCGCTGTTGAGAAGTTAGCGGGAAGAATTAACATCAAAATTGCAAAAACCGGAAGCCATAATTCTAAAGCAGACTTTTGGAACGAATCTTCCACTTCTCTTTTCTTGGCCAAATATCTTGCCACGTAAACCATCAAAACCATCGATGCTAAAGTAGAAGTCTGGAAACCGATTCCGATGAAAGGAATCTGAATCCAACGGCTGGCATTGGCTCCGCCAATTGTTTTTCCTTGCCATAAAGTGTAAAGCAATAACAACCAGACGACTGGCAAAGCAATCATTGAAATCGCCTTAAAATAATGATATGGAACTTTATGCACTAAATAAACGATCAAAAATCCGATTCCGACGTGGGCAAAATGCTTGATCAAAAAGCTTACGGTATTTCCTGAACCGTTTGCGCCATAAGCCAAATTACTACTCGCGCTGTAAACAGGCATAAAGGAAATCAGCGCCAAAAGGGCGATGAATGCCCAAATGACCTTGTCTCCTTTAAGATTGTTTATAAACTCTTTCATAATCTCTTACATTTTATTTTTGGCTTTTCAAACATTTTTATTGAATACCCCCTCGACTGCACTTCGACTGCGCTCAGTGTAAACTCCTCGGGATGACAAATAGATGGTGCTTTTTATTACAGATTCTGAACGGCTTGCTTAAATTGTCTTCCTCTGTCTTCGTAGCTTTCAAATAAATCAAAACTTGCACACGCTGGGGAAAGCAAAACTGTATCGCCTTTTTCAGACATTCTTTGCGCTAATTTCACAGCGTCAACCATATTATTTGCTTCAATCATTTCATCCACAACATCGCCAAAAGCATCAATAATTTTTTTATTGTCAATTCCCAAGCAGATGATTGCTTTCACTTTTTCGCGAACCAACGGCATCAATTCTGCATAGTCATTTCCTTTATCAACACCTCCGACAATCCAAACAGTTGGCGTGTTCATGCTATCTAAAGCATAAAATGCCGCGTTCACATTTGTCGCTTTTGAATCATTTACATACTGAACGTTTTGAATTTTCAGCACTTTTTCCAAACGATGTTCCACACCCTGAAAATCAGAAAGGCTCTCACGGATTGTAGATTTTCTGATGCGCAATAATTGGGCAACCGTAGTCGCAGCCATTGCATTTTTCACGTTGTGTTTTCCTTCTAAAGCTAGTTTGTCTTGTGGCATAACAAATTTTTTGTTATTGATGTTTATATTGATATTTTCTTCTGTTGCAAAGGCTCCGTTTTCAAAGGTTTTTGTCATTGAAAAAGGCAATAATTGCGCTTTTGTTTTATTCATCTTAAGCCAGTTTTCGATGGCTTCGTCGTCAGCATCATAAATCAGGAAATCTTCTTCCGTCTGGTTTTCTGTAATCCTGAATTTTGCTGCGATGTATTTTCCGTAATCGTAATCATATCGGTCTAAATGATCTGGACTGATGTTCGTGATTATGGCGATATGCGGTTTGTAATCTATGATTCCGTCCAACTGGAAACTGCTCAGTTCCAAAACATAAACATCATGTTTGTCATCAGCAACTTGCCAAGCGAAACTTTTTCCGATGTTTCCGGCTAAACCTACGTTGATGCCACCTTGTTTCAGCAAATGATACGTCAGCATAGTGGTTGTCGTTTTTCCGTTGCTTCCGGTAATTCCGACGGTTATTGCTTTGGTATATTGAATCGCAAATTCTATTTCAGAAATTATTTTGACTCCTTTCTCCAAAAGCTTTTTCACCATTGGCGACTTATCAGGAATTCCGGGGCTTTTCATTACCACATCTGCATTTAGAATCAAATCTTCCGTATGCTTTTCCTCCTCCCATTTGATGCCGTGAAGGCCAAGAACTTCTTTGTAATTATTTTTAATTTTTCCGAAATCAGAAACGAACACGTCGTATCCTTTTTTCTTTCCGAGAATGGCAGTTCCAACACCGCTTTCTCCGCCACCTAAAATGACTAACCTTTGTTCCATCTATCTCAGTTTTAAGGTTACGATTGACAGAATTGCCAGCAAAATTCCCACGATCCAGAAGCGGGTCACGATTTTACTTTCGTGATAACCCTTCTTCTGGTAATGGTGATGCAATGGCGACATCAAAAATATTCTTCGGCCTTCGCCGAAACGTTTCTTTGTATATTTAAAGTACGAAACCTGCAAAATCACTGAGAAATTTTCTGCCAAGAAAATCCCGCATAATACCGGAATCATCATTTCTTTTCTAACTGCAATTGCCAAAACGGCGATGATTCCACCAATGGTCAAACTTCCAGTATCGCCCATAAAAACTGTGGCTGGATAAGTATTGTACCAGAGAAATCCGACGAGCGCTCCGACAAAGGCGGCAATATAGACCGTCATTTCTCCTGCATTTGGAATGTACATTATGTTCAAATAATTTGAGAAAATAATGTTACCGGAAACGAAAGTGAAAATTCCCAAAGCGAAAACAGAAATTGCAGAAGTTCCTGCAGCTAAACCGTCGATTCCGTCTGTAAGGTTGGCTCCGTTAGAAACCGCCGTGATGATAAAAATTACGACTGGAATAAAAATCAGCCAAGCAAAATCTCTGTAATTGTCTCCTAAAAAGGAAAGGACTTCTGCGTAATCAAATTCATTATCTTTAAAGAAAGGAATTGTTGTTGCCGTAGATTTTTCTTCCAAAGGCGCTGCAGAAACCGTTGTTTGGTTTGTTGCGAAAATATTCGTGTTTCCTGTATCTGTTCTAACCGTAACTTGCGGGTGAAAATACAAAACTGTTCCTACGATCAATCCCAAACCAACTTGTCCGATAACTTTAAATTTTCCTTTTAAGCCTTCTTTATCTTTTTTGAAAATTTTGATATAATCGTCTAAAAATCCGATGCTTCCCATCCAAAGCGTGGTCACGATCAGCAAAACGATATAAATGTTGTTCAATTTTGCCAATAATAAAACCGGAATCAGCGTCGCAATAATAATGATAAGTCCGCCCATTGTCGGCGTTCCCGCTTTTTCATTTTGCCCTGCCAATCCAAGCTCACGAACGGTTTCCCCAACTTGCTGTCTTCTCAAAAAATTGATAATTTTCTTTCCAAAAACGGTCGAAATCAATAGCGAAAGTATGATTGCCAACCCAGAACGGAACGTGATGTATTGAAACACTCCTGAGCCAGGAACGTCCATTCGGTGTAAATAATCAAATAGATAGTATAGCATAGTTTCTCTATTTATTCAGTTGTTCTAAAAGTTCTTTTACAATTTTCATATCGTCAAAATCGTGGCGAACGCCGTTGATTTCCTGGTATGTTTCGTGTCCTTTTCCAGCAATCAGGATGATATCGTTTGGCTGTGCCAATTGGCAAGCGGTTTTTATCGCTTGTTTTCTATCTAAAATTGCAAGCGTTTTTTTATAATTTTGAGGCTCCACGCCTTTTTCCATATCTTCAATAATCGCTTCCGGATTTTCAGTTCTTGGATTATCCGAAGTCAAAATTGCTTTGTCACTTAATGTTGACGCGATATTGGCCATAATCGGACGTTTTGTTTTATCTCTGTCGCCACCGCAACCTACAACCGTAATCAACTGCTCGTTTTTAGTACGGATATCTTCAATCGTTTTCAATACATTTTCTAAAGCATCTGGCGTATGCGCATAATCCACAACTGCTGTGATATTATCTTTTGAAACAATGAATTGGAATCTTCCGGAAACACTTTCTAATTCTGAAAGCAATCTTAAAACTTCCAAATTATCCAAACCTAATTCGATTGCAGTTCCATAAATTGCAAGCAAATTATAAGCATTAAAAGTTCCGATCAAACGAACCCAAACTTCTTGCTCATTTACTTTCAAAAGCAATCCTGACAATTGGTTTTCCAGAATTTGCGCTCTATAATCTGCGTAAGATTTTAAAGCGTAAGTCAGTTTTTTTGCTACTGTATTCTGCAACATTACCTGACCATTTTTATCATCAGAATTCACTAAAGCGAAAGCTGATTTTGGCAATTGGTCGAAAAATATTTTTTTCACATCACGGTATTCCGCAAATGTTTTGTGATAATCTAAATGGTCGTGCGAAAGGTTGGTAAAAACGCCTCCTGCAAATTGCAAACCTTCCGTTCTTTTTTGAGCGATTCCGTGTGAACTTACTTCCATAAAGCAATATTCTACGCCAGCATCGTTCATTTGTTTCAAGAACTTATTGATCGTAATCGAATCTGAAGTTGTCAATAATGACTTGTATTCTTCTTCATCAACTACGTTTTTAACCGTAGATAGCAAACCCACTTTGTAACCTGCTTTTTTGAACAATTGGAACAATAATGATGCGATTGTCGTTTTTCCGTTTGTTCCTGTGATTCCGACTAATTTCAAATTTGACGACGGATTTCCGTAGAAATTTGAAGCCATAAAAGCCAAAGCTCTGTTCGTATCTTTTACTTGAACATAAGTCACTCCGGCAGTAATATTTTCTGGAAACGTGTCACAGATAATCGCTGTTGCACCTTTGTTAATCGCAGTTTCAATAAATTCGTGACCGTCAGCAACAGTACCGCGGATTGCGATGAAAACGTCATTTTCTTCAATCTTTCTGGAATCGAAGTCGATGTTGTTTACAGCAATTTCCGTTGAACCTTTTACCGCTTCAATCGCCACTTTATATAATATATCTTTTAGAATACTCACGACAATTCTAATGTTATGGTGTTGTTTTTAATAATTGGCTGGCCTGCTTGGATCGACTGTTTTTTCACTTTTCCAACTCCGATTACTTTCACTTTCATCTTTAAGTTTTCAAATAATGCAACTGCATCCATTCCTGGCATTCCGTGAACATTCGGTACTTTTTCTGAAGAAACTAAGTTGGAATACTTTGCGAAATTCGCTTCCTGCATTTTGCTCTTTCTGTCTAAATTTTTAATTTCATTCGTAGAAGGAACATCCGTAAAAATCTTCTGTGCGATTCTTTTGAAAACCGGCCCAGAAACATCTCCTCCATAAAAACCTTTGCTTTTGCTTGGCTTATGAATAATTACGATGCAAGAATATTTTGGATTATCCGCTGGAAAATAGCCTGCAAAAGAAGATGCGTAATACATCGCATCCGAATGTTTTCCTTTGGCATAATCCACTTGTGCAGTTCCTGTTTTTCCTGCCATTGAAAAATCTTTAGAATACAATTTAGAACCTGTTCCTTTTTTTACCGTATTTTCTAAAATCTTCCTTACTTTTTTAACCGTTTCATCAGAACAGATTCTTGGATTAATCACTTCTTTATCGAACTTTTTAATCGTCTTGTTCCACTCTTTAATTTCTTTTACGAAAATTGGCTTTACCATTTCCCCGTTATTTGCAATGGCGTTGTAAACAGTCAAAGTTTGCAATGGCGTCATCGAGACTCCATATCCAAAAGCCATCCACGGAAGCGAAGTTCCGTTCCATCTTTTTGTTTTTGGCTGTGGAATAAACGGAATTCCTTCTCCTTTAAATGGTAATCCTAAAGATTTGTTTAATCCCATCGCATTAATTCTGTCAACAAACTGCTTTGGATTGTCTTTATAATTTTCATAAACCGCCTGAACCATGATGGTATTGGAAGACAATTCAAAACCTCGTGCCAAAGAAACTTTTCCGTAACCCCCTTTTTTTGAATCCCTTACATGGCGATTATGATACATTATATCACCACCGCGACTGTCATATACTTTGCTCGTATCTACTTTATTATCATCAATCAAAGCAATCAAATCGATTAATTTGAATGTAGATCCTGGCTCGTGAGATTCCGCTACGGCATAATTTATCGTCTCATAATAATTGCCATCATCACCAATTCCGAGGTTTGAAATCGCCTTTACTTCGCCAGTTTTTGTTTCCATTACGACAACACAACCGTGTTCAGCTTCATAATATTCCAACTGTTTCAGCAAAGCGTGGTGGGCAATATCTTGGATGTAAACGTCAATCGTCGAAATCACGTCATAACCGTCTTGAGGTTCCACTTGATTGTTGTCGCTGATTGGTTTCCATTGTCCTTTCGCAATTTTTTGCTTCAGAACTTTTCCGTCTTTTCCGTTTAGATATTCTTCAAAAGCACCTTCAATTCCGATTCTAGTTGGATTTCCGTTTTCATCAAATCTTTCATAACCGATTGTTCTTTCAGCAATTTTTCCGATTGGATGTTCGCGAACTGTTTTTTGGTCTGAAATCAAACCGCCTTTATTCGTTCCTAAATTGAACAATGGAAAGGTTTTCATTCGCATATATTCCGTATAGCTCAAGCCTCTTGCAAGCAATAAATACCTGTTTTTATTAGCTCTCGCTTTTCTGAATTCATTATAATAATGAGTGCTTGGCTTGTCTAATAAAATCGCAAGCGAATCTGCCAAAGCTTTTATATTCTTGTCAAAATCTTCCTTTTTTGGAGCCACAGCATCGAAACGAACCGTGTAATTTGGAATTGATGTTGCCAATAAACTTCCATCTGCTGAATAAACATTTCCTTTATTTGCAGGAATCACGAAGTTTTTAACCGTTCTGTCTTGGGCTAATTTTCTGTAATAGTCACCTTCAACCCACTGAATATTAGTCAGTTTTACTAAAATACCGACAGCCATTATCACGATCACAAAAGCGACCAGATAAATTCTATAAGAAATATTTTTTTCTTCTACTGCCATAATTTTTCAAAAAATCCTTTTTCTCTTTCTTTTAAAACCTTGATTTTCTTTGGCGGAACTGACGATGGAAAAATCATTTTCTCTTCCATTTTTGTTGCAATCGTCGATTCCATTTTCAATTTCATTAATTCTGAACGTCTGTCGACAAATTCAGATCGAAGCTCTTTCACTTCTTTATCTAATTCTGTAATTCTGTATGTTTTTTGCTCGTAATTATGTGAATTCGCAATCATCACCAAAGCCAAAACAATCAAGAAAATGATAAACTGCCAGTTTTTTGCCGCGTCATCATTGATCAGAAACTTTGCTTTTAATATGCTGTAAACTCCACCTTTCATTTTTCAGATTTATGATTTTTGATTGAAGATTTGATGTCTGCCGACTGAAATCTGCAACCTTAAAAACTATACTTTTTCTGCGATTCTTAATTTTGCGCTTCTTGCTCGGTTGTTGATTCTAATTTCAGCATCACTTGGAACAATTAATTTTCCGATAGTTTTGAACGGAACTGAGAAATTTCCGAAGAAATCACGTTCTGGTTCGCCTTCAAACATTCCATTTTTTATGTATCTTTTTACCAATCTATCTTCTAAAGAATGATATGAAATCACGCTTAATCTTCCGCCTGGCTTCAAAATTTCTAGAGATTGTTCTAAAAATTCTTTCAAAACATCCATTTCTTGATTTACTTCAATTCGGATGGCTTGATACATTTGAGCCAAAATCTTATGGCTTTTATGAGCCGGAAGAAATCTCCCCAAAACCGTTTTTAATTGCTCTGTATTTTTGATTACTTCAAGCTCTCTTGCTTCCAAAATCACTCTTGCAATTGCCGGCGCATTTTTCAATTCTCCATAGTCATAAAAAACGCGGCGCAAATTCGCTTCGTCATATTCATTTACCACTTTAAAAGCGCTCAAATCATTTTTCTGGCTCATTCTCATATCCAATTCTGCATCAAAACGAGTTGAAAAACCTCTTTCCGCAACATCGAATTGGTGCGAAGAAACGCCCAAATCAGCCAAAATTCCATCAACGCTTTTCACATTGTGGAATCTCAAAAACCTTTTGATGAATCTGAAGTTTTCATTAATTAACGTAAATCTTTCATCATCTAAAGCATTTGCCAAAGCATCTTCGTCTTGGTCAAAACCGAACAATCTTCCGTTTGTACCTAGCCTTCTTAAAATTTCTTTTGAATGACCGCCACCGCCGAACGTCACATCCACATAAACTCCGTCTGGCTTGATATCCAAACCATCCACAGTCTCCATTAGCAAAACCGGATTATGATATTCCATTGTCGTCGTCATTTATATTTCCCATTACGTCTTCCGCCAAATCTGCAAAATCCATATCATCTCCAGAAATTGATTTTTCATACAAATCTTTATCCCAGATTTCAACAATATTTACAGCCGAAGACAACACTAAATCTTTTGAAATGTTTCCGAAAGTCACTAAATCCTTCGGAATCAAAAGTCTTCCCAAATTGTCAATTTCTACCACTTTTACACCAGCCGTAAATCTTCTGATGAAATCGTTATTTTTCTTTACAAACCGGTTTAACTTATTGATTTTCTGCATCATTAAATTCCATTCAGACATTGGATACAACTCCAAACAAGGCTGAAAAACCGAACGTTTCAATACAAAACCATCGTTCAACGAATCCGTCAATTGCTTCTTCAGCGGCGCTGGCAAAAGCACTCTCCCTTTAGCATCGACCTTACATTCATATGTTCCAATGATGGTATTCAATTAGTTACGTTTTTTAATGATTTATAGCAAATGTAGAAAAATAATTACCACAATTTACCACAAATTACCACTTTGTTGATAAGTTTTACCACTTTAGACTGAAAATAGATAATCTGTAGTTTATCAGAAGGTTATAGATTATTATGAATATTTTAAGAAAAAATAACTTTATCCAAAAATTCAGCAAGAGATTTATGAAAAATACTAAATATTTTAAATATTTCAGAAAACAATTGGCTTAGAATTTTATTTAAAACGAATTGATTTATAGTATTTTACAAATTCAAAAAACATAAAACAGTTTTTCTGAAGAATCGCCTTACACATTCAAGATTTATTCTTAAAATTTAAAAGTAATTTATCTATCCAAAAATTCATTTTTATTGATAAAATCATATATTTGTGTTCCCTACATTTCGGGATTGAAAATGCCTAAAACAACCAATGGAAGATTTAAAAAAAGAAGGAAAATATAAATATTTTGAAGCAGGAGAAGGCACGCCAATCATTATTCTGCATGGATTAATGGGTGGTTTGAGCAATTTTGGAGGCGTTGCAGAATATTTTCCAAAACATGGATATAAAGTCGTAATTCCTGAATTGCCGATTTATACACAAAATATCTTAAAAACCAACGTAAAAGCATTTGCAAAATACGTTAAGGATTTTATTACGTACAAAGGTTTTGACCGCGTCATTTTATTAGGAAATTCTCTTGGAGGACACATCGCTTTGTACCACACAAAAATGTACCCTGAGAAAATGTTAGGACTGATAATCACAGGAAGCTCAGGACTTTATGAAAGTGCCATGGGTGATAGCTACCCAAGAAGAGGCGATTATGACTACATTCAGAAAAAAGCGGAAGACGTTTTTTATGATCCAAAAATCGCTACCAAAGAAATTGTCGATGAAGTTTATGCGATGGCAAACGACCGAATCAAATTGATCAAAACCTTGACTATTGCCAAAAGTGCTATCCGACACAATATGGCCAAAGACTTGCCAAAAATGCACGTTCCGACTTGTATTATTTGGGGAAAAAACGACAAGGTTACACCCCCGGAAGTCGCTGAAGAATTTGATCAATTATTGCCAAATTCATCATTATATTGGATTGACAATTGTGGCCACGCCGCGATGATGGAGCATCCGGATGAGTTTAATAAATTGATGCACGAATGGCTTGAGAAGACTCATTTATAGAAATAAATAAAATAATTTTGACCGCTGATTTAAGAGTAATTTCTAAAATCAGCGGTTATTTTTTTTGACTACCTTTGCAGAAATCGAATATCCGTTATGAAAATCAATACCGCCGAATTTATAATCAGTAATTCTGAAGTTGCCAAATGCCCGACTGAACGCTTGCCAGAATATGCTTTTATTGGACGCTCAAATGTTGGAAAATCTTCTTTGATCAATATGCTGACCAATCACAAGAGTTTGGCAAAAACTTCGGGAAGACCTGGAAAAACACAGCTTATCAATCACTTTAAGATTAATAACAATTGGTTTTTGGTCGATTTGCCAGGATATGGGTATGCAAGAGTTTCTAAGAAAACGAAAGAAGTTTTTCAGAAATTTATTACTGATTATTTCGAGAAAAGAGAGCAGTTGGTTTGCGCGTTTGTGTTGATTGACATCCGTTTGGAAGCTCAGGCAATTGATTTGGAGTTCATTACCTATTTAGGAGAATATGAAGTTCCGTTTTGCATTATTTTTACGAAAGCGGACAAGATTAGCAAAACCAAAATTGATTCGCACGTGGCGGCTTACAAGAAAAAATTGCTTGCCAATAACTGGGAAGAAATGCCACCTTACTTTGTAACTTCCTCTACTGAAGGAACTGGAAAAGATGCTGTTCTAGGTTATATTGATGAAATAAATGAAGAAGTTTTTAAGGATTTGAACAGCTTTTAGTTTTTTACCGCAGATTCACAGATTAAAAATAATCTAAAAATATCTGGTAAAAAGACATAAAAAAATCCCGAAATCAATTTCGAATTCGGGATTTTTTAGTTCTATTTGAGAAATTATTCTCCTTTTTTTAACTCCATTTTTTCTGCAAAATAATCACAGAAATCTTTCATTGTTTCGGCCATTTTCTCGTCATCTGTTGCTCTTCGAAAGGTGTCGGCCATGGCAACTAAACTTTGGTGGAAGAATTTTTTCATCTCATCAACCGGCATATCTTTAGTCCAAAGGTCGATTCTCATTGTTTCTTGAACGTTGCTGTCCCAAAAAGAAAGCATCATCGCTTTTGATTCTTCTTGAACAACGCCGCCGTCTTGTGCCGCCCAAAATAATTTTTCTGGAACGCGGTTATCGTCTAATTCAACTGTGATTTTTATCTCGGAAGTTATTTTTTTTGACATTACTTTTTAGGTTTGTATTTACTATTATCGAAAATTTCTTTTGCATCCGCTTGCAATAATTGCTGCAAAGATACATCATTGTTTTTCATATAAGAACGAACAATCTGCCATCCGATCCACATTCCGATTTTGCCTGGAGATTCATTGTCGATTTCCAGATAAAATTTTGAAAATGGCGCCGGATTGATGAATCTACCTGGTAATTTTGGATCAGAATCATATAATAAATTCTCATCTATAAAATACCTCCAGACATAACCTTCATTTTCTTGGCTCCAAGTGATCTGTTCGGGCGTATATCCTATTTTATCAGCATCAGAAACCTGCGGTATCAAAACGTCTTTCAGATATAATTCCTTGCCAAAATAAATCATCTGTGACAAAAGCGTCCTGTCTCTCGGAGGCGGAATTTTGCGCAAGGCAAAATCAGAAACTACATCAGGAAGCAATTGCGATTTTTCAAAACTTGTACGCTGATATTCTGGAAAACCTTCATAAAAACGATGATCCTTGCCTAAATAAACATCCAAAGAAATCAGCAATAAACTGTCTGCATAAATTACTTTGCTGTCAGTATCTACTTCGGAAATAAGCGTGATAACTTTTGGCAATTTCGTCTGCGGAAAATAATATTTTATATGACGGAAAAGTTCTTCCAATTCTGTCCTTTCAGACTGAAAATCGCCAAATTGTTTTTGAACTTCGGCGTACAATTCTCTCAGAAGAGGATTTTTCATTTTATTCGTCCAAACGGTGTCTTCATTTCCAGCTGGAAAAAAATAAGGATATTCCTTCTTAATCTTGGGAAGGTCTTGCACAGGGGTTTCATAGAATATTTTGTCAAAGCGCTCAACTTCAAGCGCTACCGGAACTTCTTCAATAGCTTCTTCTACCTTATCTTTTTTATTGCAAGAAATAAAAAATACCAAAGCTATCAGGGCAAATGCGATTTTCTTCATCTAAATTTTGTGTTTTTTTTATACCAACAGATATTCTTATATTAAAAAATGTTTTTTTAACTTTATAGGTTTAAATTAAAGTGCAAATATACACTTCAAGTTTCTTAAATTTTACAAAAATCAAATGCAAAATAACAATACTTTTCAAGCGGAAGAAATCAAGAATCACATTGTTGGCTGGTTAAAAAACTATGCTGATAACGCAAAAGTAAATGGTTTTGTTGTAGGAATTTCTGGCGGAGTTGATTCTGCCGTCACTTCGACTTTGTGCGCCTTGACCGGACTTCCAACAATTTGTGTTGAAATGCCAATCCATCAAGCCGAAAGTCACGTATCTAGAGGGCGAGAACATATTGAGCAATTGAAGAAAAGATTTGCTAACGTGACTAATGTGGAAACCAACCTGACTTCAGTATTTGAAATGTTTAAAAGCCTGGTTCCTGCTAGTAAAGACGAAGCGAAATACAACCTTTCACTTGCCAACACCAGAGCGCGTTTGCGAATGACGACGTTATATTACCATGCAGGAATTAACAGCTGTATTGTGGCCGGAACAGGAAATAAAGTAGAAGATTTTGGAGTAGGCTTTTACACGAAATATGGCGATGGCGGTGTAGACATCAGTCCGATTGCAGATTTGATGAAATCAGAAGTCTATAAATTAGCTGAACATCTCGACGTCCCAAATTCCATATTAAAAGCGGCGCCGACCGATGGATTGTTTGGCGATGACAGAACAGATGAAGACCAGCTTGGCGCAAGTTATGATGAATTAGAGTGGGCAATGCGCGCTTCGGAAGAGAAAAAAACGATAGAAAATTTCACAGGAAGAGAGGCAGAAATTTTTGCTATCTACCAAAAACTAAATAAAAACAATAAACACAAAATGGATCCTATACCCGTTTGCGAGATCCCAAAACGGATTTAAATAAAATTTATTATAATAAAAAATACATTATTTCAAAATTTTAACTAAATTTACTATAGATTCGTCAGTTTAAAAATTAAAATCAACGCTATGATAAAAGTTTGTTTAGCCGATAATCATCCAGTAGTACATTATGGAATAAAAGCATATCTTAAAGATAATTCCGAAATAAGTATAGTTGGACAGGCAGAAAATTATAATGATTTAGAAGAAATTCTTTCTAAAAAAACCGTGGACGTAATGGTTCTTGATTTAGATTTAGAGGGGCTTTCGAGCATTAATATTGTAAAAAATCTTGTAAAAGAGTATCCTTCGTCGAAAATTGTAATTTTCACCAATCTTTCTGAACAAATTTATGCTCCAAACGCCTTAAAAGCAGGAGTTTCTGCCTATGTTCACAAAACTGCAAAATTAGAAGCTCTTTCTTCTGCCATTGTTAAAGTTCATGGAGGCGCTATTGTTTTCAGTGACATAGTAAAAAGAAACCTAGCTTTAATTGGCAAGAGAAATAAATCAGAAAGGCTTTACAGAAAACTTTCTACAAGAGAAATCGAAGTGTTGCGCTATTTGAGCGACGGGAAGAAGAATAAGGAAATTGCACAAATTCTCAACTTAAACGAAAAAACAGTGAGCACTTACAAACTAAGACTGCTTACAAAATTGAATGTGACCAACTTAGTTGATTTAGTGAACAAGGCAAAAACATTGGATATTGTTTAGTTGCTGTAACGCGACATAACCCTTCCTAATTTTGAAGAAAAAGAATTGATTAATTTATAATAATCCATGGCCATCGACAATGTTTCACTATTGTCGACGTCTGGAGAAATGCTTCCTTTTAATTCTTCTATAATTTTATCCACTAAAAACCATCTTAAAGTCAATATGGTTTCAGACACATATTGACTTATAGTTTGGTCTTTTTGCTTTACAATTATATTCTGCCCTTCCCAATTGTGCAGCAAATCTCTTTCTTCCCGCATCAAGATATCGGTGACTTCTTGGCTTAATTCTGGAGCCAGGTGCATTAAATAATGCTCAATATTGAAGATGTCGTTTTGGAGAAAATAATTCACCAAATCATTATAAATATCTCTAAACAAAGGATTTGCCAATTCAACCTCATCTTCTTGAAGGCTTAAATATATTCGCTGAAAAACTTTATATTCCTTTTTTTCAGAAGACTCATAGATTTCACCTTCTTCATTTGTTTTTAGCAGAATATCTTCAAACTCTTCATCTTTGTGACCATAAAGCAGAAGAATTTCGATAATTTTTCTTTCTAATTCATATAAAACATCGACTCTTGGACTCTCAGAAGGGTTTTCGTTTTTTACAACTTCAAAAGCTTTTTGCTCTTGTTTGATTTTTTTTCCAGATTCTGTAATATCTTTTTGAACAAGCTGTGCCAAAGTATTGACCAAAACTTGTTCAGAAATATCCATGATTCTGGCAGTTTCCTGTATATAAATTTCTCTTTGGATGCGATCTGGAATTTTTGAAATACTAGTTACCATATCGCGAATCAATCCTGCTTTTTTCACCGGATCATTTTTCCCTTCATCCATTAAAAGGGAGGCTTTGAACTGTATAAAATCTTTTGAATTTAAATCTAAGTAACGAACCAAATCGTCATGAGAATTCTTTCTGGCAAAGCTATCCGGATCTTCTCCATCAGGAAAAGTACATACTTTGACGTTCATTCCTTCTTCCAAAATCAAATCGATTCCTCGTATGGAAGCTCGCAAGCCCGCAGCATCTCCATCAAAAAGTACCGTAATATTTTTTGTAAGTCGATTTACCAAACGTATTTGATCAGGAGTCAATGCAGTTCCTGAAGAGGAAACTGTGTTCTCGATTCCAGCTTGATGAAATTGGATTACATCAGTATAGCCTTCGACCAAATAACAGACATCTTGCTTGGCGATGGCTTGCTTGGCATGAAAAATTCCGTAGAGAACTTTACTTTTATGGTAAATATCGCTTTCTGGAGAATTCAGGTATTTCGCCGCTTTTTTATCATTGGTCAAAATTCTTCCTCCAAAACCTAAAGTTCGTCCTGACATGCTTTGAATCGGGAACATAACGCGGCCTTTAAAACGGTCAAACTGTTTGTCTTCCTTTACAATTGTCAATCCGGTTTTGTCGAGATATTCTAATTTATAACCTTTTCCGAGTGCTTCTTTTGTTAGTGCATCCCAAGATTCTGGGGAATAACCAAGCTCAAATTTTTTAATTGTTTCACTCGTAAAACCTCTTTCCTTAAAATAAGAATAACCAATCGCCTGACCTTCTTCATTATTCAAAAGAATATCATGAAAATATCTTTTAGCGAATTCAGAAACCAAATACATGCTTTCTTTTTCGTTTGCTTCTGCTTTTTCTTCATCAGAACGCTCGGTTTCTTCTATCTCGATATTGTATTTCTTGGCTAGATATCGAATCGCTTCCGGATATGTAAAATGTTCATGTTCCATCAAGAAAGCCACGGAATTTCCGCCTTTACCGGAGCTAAAATCTTTCCAAATCTGTTTTACCGGAGAAACCATGAAAGACGGGGAACGCTCATCTGAAAAAGGACTCAAGCCTTTAAAATTACTTCCTGCTCTTTTTAATTGCACAAAATCACCGATTACCTCCTCTACTCTGGCGGTTTCGAAAACAGTGTCAATGGTGGCTTTTGATATCAATTTTTTTAGATTCTGAAGTTATATATTTGGGCAAAGATACGAAGATTAATATGTTCGATTTTAAAGTAAAGAGCTGAAAATTTAAACGCAAAAATTGAACGGTTTAGCAAAGTTTTAAAAGATCATGTCAATAAATAAAAATGCCCGCTGCAATTAACACAACGGACATTTAACGTATTTAACTAACTCTAATACATAAATTTATAAATCGAAACGCAATCCTAATGATACATTATTTTGGTCAACTGCATTGTTTTTGAAAAGCGGATTCAGGTCATATTTTAAGTACAAACTTGTAGATTTGTAGCCGACATAAGTACTAAGCCCATAGATAAAATCGTTCACATTAAAGTCGCCTTTTGTTACTTCTCTTCTTTTATAATTGTCAATATCGAACTTCAAAATCTGTTTTGATTTCACATTAACTCCTGCATAGCCTCCCATTCCTAGACGGAAACCTTGGTGTCTGTTTTTTCCGAAATCCAATTCAAAATGAACCGGAACTACCAAATTAACATTTCTGAATCTGGAATCTTTCATATGAACAGTATTTGTTTCTAGATTGGTTTCTTTTCCATTATCTACAAAAAAGCGATTGTCTGTAGGCTTTAAATCGTTGTACATCAATGAAAGTCCATATTGCAAATGCAAAAGGTTGCTGTTTTTTCCTAATTTTCTGTTGAAGGCAAGTCCCCATTCATAGGAACGAGATCCGGTATATTTGAAATCTGAATGCGCAACAGCTCCGTTAGTGACTAGATTATTTGCTCCGCCGATTGCAAAAACCAAATACGAATAAGTGCGACGGTTCTGTCTTTCTTTTGTGCCAACGGTGTCTTTATTTTTGTAACCATTTGAATTAAATTCGAAGATATTTCCAAATTTGATTCTGCTTCCTGAATTATCGCCGTCATATTCTTCAATTGAAGCATAGTTTTTATTTCTTTCTAACAATGAAATCTGACTGTCTGCAATTGCTGTCTTGTCTTCAATGTTTTGCGCTCTTTTCAACGCCGCTTCTTCTTTTTGCTTTTGCGCCTCGTCTTTTGTAATTTCGTTTTTTGCCAAGCGGTTTTCAATTTTAATAATATCCTTCTGCAATTCCTCACGTTCTGAGCTTTCAATTTGGACTTTTCTTTCCTGCAGGTTCTTAATTTCTGCTTGGTAATCAAATGTTTGTGCTGTTAAATTTTGGACACAAAAGACCACTACCACTATTGTGATATAAAAAATAATTCTGTTCATGATGTTGATTTTTAATTGATGATTTAATTGTTTCTTTCGGCTACAAATATTTTAGTTTCTTTGTAGCCTTCCTTCAACAAGTCGAAAACCTTTTGTTTAAAAGAATTGTCGAGCCCGCGTTCTGCGTCCAGAAGAAGTGCCGTGGCGTCGACTTTTTTAGTCGTCTTGTTAAACAACCGCTGTGCTGCGATGTCTTTTTTTGCTTTGCTGAGCAAGTCATTAATTTCCTGATCAGTTACACCTCTTTCAGACTTGCTGAGTTCCATGATTTTTTGGGCCACTTCTTCAGCTTTAACATCTTCAATTGCAACTTCTTGTTTTGTAGTTGTTTCAAGAATTTGACTCTTAACCTGTTCTTTTTTGATTGATGATTTTTGAGCTTGATGAGGCTCAGATTGATGATTTTCGTTGCTTGCAATTACTTCTTCTTTTACTGCAAAAGGCGTTTCTTTTATTTCTTGTGGCTTATTTTCTTTTTTATTTTCTAATACGATAGCATTTTGGCTATCAATCTGCTCCGTTTTTGATTGATTGAAAAAAATCGTTCCAACCAATAAAAATCCTAAAAAACTTGCTGCAATATACAGCCATGTTCTTTTCGGCTTTTTCTTTTCAGCAACCGAAAGCATTGCATCCAGCCTGTCCCATGCTTTTTCAGAAGGCTGAATCTCCCTTTGATTCAGCTGGTCTCTAAAATTTTGCTCTAATTTATTATTCGGTTCCATTTTGAAAATTCTTTAATTTGTTAATTTGTGCCTGCAGCATTTTGCGGGCGTGTGACAATTGCGATTTCGATGTTCCTTCATTTATTCCAAGCATTTTCGCAATTTCTTGGTGTTTAAATCCTTCGATAGCATATAAATTGAAAACCATTTTGTAGCCATCTGGCAAACCGTCAATTAAAAACTGAATATCTTCTACATTAAATTGACTGTCGGTATTGTTGTGTGTTTCTTCGAAGAAATTTTCATCTTCAATATATTTCACTTTTTTCTGAACTCTGATAAACGAAATACATTCGTTCACCATTATTCTTCTGATCCAACCTTCGAAACTTCCTTTGTGTTCAAAATTTTTCAGGTTTGTAAAAACTTTCATGAAAGCCGTAATCATAATATCTTCCGCCTGGTGCAAATCTTTGATATACTGACGGCAAACGCTCAACATTTTCGGAGAGTGCGCCGAGTAGATTTTTTGCTGCGCATGTCGGTTATTCTCGACCGCGAGTGCGATGATATCTTTTTCTTCTTGATGTAAGTTTATTACTTTCATTTAAATGTCAATTTCAAATTTCAATCACAATTCCAAATTTTGACTTTGTCATTCAAATTGATTTTTGCAATTAATTACAGTCTTCTATTAGCATAGACGAGATTAGTTCAAAAAAGGTTGTATAGAGTCGAAAAAAAAATTAGATTTTTTTTAAATTTAACAATTAGCGTATTCGCTAATTAGCATTACTTCTTTCTTTCAATAACGTAATTTACCATCAAGATAAGTGCCTCTTTGTAAGCAGAATCAGGAAAATCTTGGATAAGCATTAATGCTTCTTGCTGGAATTCAACCATTTTTTCTTCGGCATAAGTAAGTCCGTGGTTGTTTTTCACAAAAGCGATAACTTCTTTGACACGCTTTTTGTCTTTGTTGTGATTTTTTATGGAATTAATCAACCAGCTTTTTTCTTTTGGAGTACAATTATTAAGAACATGAATTAATGGAAGTGTCATTTTCTGTTCTTTAATATCAATTCCGGTTGGTTTTCCTATGGCGTCATCAGTGTAATCAAAAAGATCATCTTTAATTTGAAAAGCCATCCCGATCAATTCTCCGAATTTTCGCATTTTTTCTACAACTTCGCCATTGTCTGGAATTACGGAACAAGCGCCAAGCGAACAACAAGCCGCAATTAATGTTGCTGTTTTCTGACGGATGATTTCGTAGTAAACCTCTTCAGTAATATCAAGCCTTCTCGCTTTCTCAATCTGCAATAATTCTCCTTCGCTCATTTCTCTTACGGCTACGGAAATAATTTTCAGCAAGTCAAAATCGCCATTGTCAATAGAAAGCAAAAGTCCTTTTGAGAGCAAATAATCTCCAACAAGAACTGCAATTTTATTTTTCCATAAGGCATTTATTGAGAAAAATCCGCGACGTCTGTTGCTGTCGTCTACAACGTCATCGTGAACCAAAGTTGCAGTGTGAATCAGCTCAATTACGGAAGCGCCACGATACGTTCTTTCGTTTACATTGCCGCCAGAAACCATTTTTGCAGTAAGAAATACGAACATTGGTCGCATCTGCTTGCCTTTTCGGTTGACGATATAATAAGTGATTCTGTTGAGCAAAGCCACTTTTGAAGACATTGCTTCGTGAAACTTTTTCTCGAAAAGTTCCATTTCGGCAAGGATGGGGTGTTTTATTTGCTCTGTGATTTTCATTGGAAGCAAATTTAAGAAAATTACGTGGAGATTCGCCGATAAGCCTAGGAGATTCACAAAGATTTTTTTAAACAAAAAACCTGACACTTTACAGTTATCAGGTTTTGAAAAATTATATGTAAATAACTTAAGCTTCTTTGTTGGCAAGCTGTCCGCAAGCGGCGTCGATGTCTTTTCCCCTGCTTCGGCGGACTTTCACTACAATTCCCGAGGCTTCTAAAGCCTTGATGTATGCATTTATAGATTCATCAGAAGCCTGTTGAAATTCGCCATCATCAATTGGGTTGTATTCTATCAAATTTACTTTGCAAGGAACATATTTGCAAAATTTCACCAAAGCATCGATGGAAGCCTTATTGTCATTGATATCTTTCCAAACAACGTATTCATATGAAACTTTGCTTTTTGTTTTTCTGTACCAATATTCTAAAGCTTCGCGCAAATCTGCTAACGGAAAATTCTTGCTGAAAGGCATAATTCGAGCACGAATTTCGTCAATCGCAGAATGCAGAGAAACGGCAAGCTTGAATTTCACTTCGTCGTCGGCTAATTTCTTAATCATTTTTGGAACTCCAGAAGTGGAAACCATGATTCGTTTTGGCGACATTCCCAAACCTTCTGTCGAAGTTATCATTTCAATGGCTTTCAAAACATTATTGTAATTCATCAAAGGCTCACCCATTCCCATGAAAACTATGTTTGATAGCGGACGATTATGGTATAATTTACTCTCATTATCAATAGCCACAACTTGATCATAAATTTCATCAGGACCAAGATTTCGCATTCTTTTCAGCCTTGCAGTCGCACAAAAATTACAATCTAAACTGCAACCGACTTGGCTTGAAACGCAGGCAGTTGTTCTTGTATCCGTAGGAATTAAAACTGATTCTACAACCAAACCGTCGTGCAGACGAACGGCATTTTTCACGGTTCCGTCTTCACTTCTTTGCATCTGATCGACCTTGATATGATTGATCACAAAATTTTCCTCTAACATTTGGCGCGTCGGTTTTGCGACATTGGTCATGTCGTCAAATTTGTGCGCCCCTTTGCTCCAAAGCCATTCATAAACCTGATTGCCACGAAAAGCTTTGTCTCCATTGGAAACAAAAAAATCGCGCAACTGGTCTTTTGTTAAAGCTCGGATGTCTTTTTTCTCGATTTGCATGCCGCAAAGTTAATAACTATTTATGAGATTGGTAACTCTAGCCGTTTATTTCAACTATTAAGCCTTATAACCATAAGCTTTATAAAAAAATTTAGGCAAAAAAAATCGCTATTCTTTTGAGGGAATAGCGATTCATTTTTAAGATTTACTATGATTAATCAATCACAACTTTCTTCTGAATTGATTCTGATCCATTAGTTAATGTCACAAAATAAATACCTTTTGGCAAGTTGCTTAAATCAACTTTTGCTTGGTTTTTCAAATCATTAAGCTGATAAACATTTCTTCCCATTGAAGTGTAGATTGAAACTGAAAGATTTTCGAAACCGGTCGCATCAATAGTGAAATTACCATTGCTTGGATTTGGATAAATCTTTACTTGTTTTAATTGAATCGGGTCAAACGGATCAATTGGATCAATCGGCCCTATTATAACTCTTCTTGAGATAGCAACATCTGCTTTAGCTTGATATACATTTCCTCTGCAATCAGTTAATTGATAAAGGAAAGTATAATTGCCTGTGGCTACTCCAGCAGGAATTGTGATTATACCAGCCTGATCAATTGTCGCTCCTGCAATTGGGCTAAAAGCTAATGATACTGAAATACCAGAATAATAGCTATCGTTTGTCAATACGCTTGGAGTTTGTCCTCCCGTAAAGCCGCTTATTGGAGTAGAAAGGAAATTGTCATTAAATGCTGCTACAAAAATACTATCAACAAAAATACTCACATCGGCAGTGTCGCACGACAAGCTACTATTTGAACATAAGTTGTAAGTAAGCGTATAGCCACCTGGAGCCGTTCCTGGAGGAATCGTGATTACACCATTTGCATCAATTGTCGCTCCTGGAATTGAAAGAGGTAAAACAAGCGAAACATTTACAGCTGATGGCAAAAATGACAAGCCATTTAGCGTATCATTTGAAAATACGCTAGGCGTTGTTCCGCCGCAAATTGAGATTGGCGTTCTTCTGAAGTCATCATCAACGGCATCAACTCTATCCAAAGGAACAAAAACCCTGATGATCACTGTTGAAGTATTATTTGTCAAATCAGGATCAGTTTGGTCTCCTGTGATTGTTGCCGTATTTGCATAGCCTCCTCTTGGCCTAACTGTAGCAACAATTGTGAGCGTTTCCGACGCTCCTACTGCTAGATTATTGATCGTCCAAGTTGGTGCAGACCACGTTCCAACGGAAGGCGTTGCACTCACAAAAGTATATCCAACCGGAAGAACATCAGTAACGGTTACTCCGGTTGCAGGGCTTGTCCCGTTATTAGTTGCTGTGATTGTAAAAGTTACATTTGATCCCACAGAAGCGGTTCTCACATCTGCAGTTTTTGTGACTTGCAAGTCAGCCACACATTCTGTTATAGTAACAAGTATTGGCGTAGTTGGACTGTAGCAGTTTCCAACGGCATCATAAAACGCTCCATAATAGGTTCCAGGACCAACAGCCGCCGGATTGCTAACTGTATTTGCGTTTGTAGCAGGCGTACCCGTATGCCAAGTCAACGTTGTGCCAAAAGGCTGGCTCGCAACTGGCAATGTAGTTAGATTTGCAGTCGTTGCCGGACATCTGTTTGACAAAGTTCTGGTTCTAAATACGGGAGCGGTAGTTCCGGCTAGACATCTTCCAAATGTAAAATTACAAGGATTTCCGCCAACAAACCCGCTATTTCCTCCTGTGTTTACAAGCGTAATTGTTGTAAATGGTAACGTTGAAGATACTGTTACTGCAATATCTCCAAAATCTGTAGGAGTTGGAAAATTACAAGTCACAACATTTCCGGCTACATTGATACCACAAGGACTCGAAAGCGAAATAGCGCCACCGCCGTTTACATTTATTGTACCAATATCCACCAGACCGTTTACAGCCGAATAGCTAACTCGCACATTGTTAACTGGAGAGCTGAAAGTATAAGTTACAAATCCTGTAGTGCCAGATCCTGTCCAAGGAGAAGTACCAGTAAAACCATCAGCCAAAGGAAAGCAAGTTACCGGTGCTGTTGGGGTTGAATAAGCAAAAGCCGTTGTACCTGATGTAGTAATTGAAATTCCATTTACTGTGCAATCGGGTATGAGAACTGCGTTTGTCGAAAAACTCTGATTGCTTGGTGGCAACACCGCACCAGGCTGAATAACAGAAGTTGGATCATAAGAACCATTCCCGCTTTGGGGATTTTCTACTGAATTTTTGTTGCTTTGGGCTGACAACATGAATCCGTAGAACAACATAAGCATTGTAATTACTTTTTTCATAATTTGTAGGTTTTAAATTATATTACAATGTAAGGATTTTTTTATCACAATTTACCTGACAATCAATGACTAAGAAAAAAATAAGCATTTTTATTAGCTAAACTTAATAAGAATTTTCAACTTAAGCCAATAAATTCAAGCAATCGCATAATGTGAATTATTTTAATTTATTTTTCAAAAAAATAAAAATAGCGATTTTATAACACGAATATTCTTTACAAATAGAGAAATAAATCTGTATTTAGCAATCAAATTAATCGCTTATATGGTTTTTTTGCGGATTCTTTTTTGAAATAACTACAATTCAGAATTAAAACACTTTGAAATAATTAAATAAAATTTTATTCCTTAATTTTGAAACGCGACAGCTTGGTTCGCTATTTAGTTATTATAAAACAAAAATCAATGCATTTCATTTCTCCCGAATTAGAACTTTATGTAGAAAAGCATTCTCAAAATGAGCCTGAACTTTTAGCAGCTTTGCACAGAGAAACTTTTCAAAAGATCATGCAGCCTCGAATGTTGAGCGGCCATTTTCAAGGCAGAGTTTTAAGCCTGCTTTCTAAATTAATTCGCCCGTTGAATATCTTAGAAATAGGAACTTATACCGGCTATGCCACCTTGTGTCTTGCTGAAGGAATGCAAGAAAATGGTTCGATTGACACTATTGATATCAACGAAGAATTGTTTGACATCCAAAAAAAATATTTTGATTTGTCAATTTGGAAAAATCAAATTTCACAGCATTTAGGAGATGCCTTGGACATAATTCCTGGCTTGAATAAAAAATATGATTTGGTTTTTATTGATGCAGACAAAGACAATTACCTGAAATATTTTGATTTGATCGTTCCTCTGGTAAACAAAGGAGGCATTATTCTTTCTGACAATGTTTTGTGGAGCGGAAAAGTTTTGGAAACTCCCGACCCAAAAGATTTGAGCACGAATGTATTGGTAGAATATAATAAAAAAGTAAACGAAGATTCAAGGGTTGAAACGGTTTTATTGCCGATTCGCGACGGATTAACTGTTTCTAGAATACTATAAAAAAAGCTGTCTTTTCAGACAGCTTCCTCAAAAATATATATAAAACATAAAACCCAATATTACAGAAGACTCACTTCTTTCCAAGCCGTTCCATTATGAAAATATAGCTTGCCATCAGTGTTTACATACAAATCACCTAATGATCCAGAAGCTGGTGCAGCAGCTTGAGGCTGAAGGCGCATTGCTTCACTGACATGAAGTTTTCTCAGGGGCGTTGCAATTCCGATTCCTACATTTCCTGTTCTATCTACTTTTACGACAGTTGTTTTGTCATAATCTAGATTCAAGATATCATAAGTTTTAGTTCCGTTAGTAACCCTTAATGCTGCTTTAGGAGCCGTTGGATAAGTTACCCCAAAAAGCGTACTAGCAGAATACCCGATTCCGGCTTCGCCAGTAGGCATAAAAACCATTCTAGTTTCTTTTATATTTCCAAAAGGGCCGTCAATAAATTGCTGGATCGTAAAACTTTTAGTTTGCGGTCCATAACCAATAAAAGGCTCATTAGAGGGCTGAAATCCATTTAAAGGATTTGGAAGCGTTGGCATCAAAGCAAAACCATTCCAAGAGTCAAACTTATTCGGATTATTAGATTGCCAGTGCGTCTCAATACCTACCATTGCCCTCCTCGCATCGGCTTCAGCTTTTGTTGCAGAAGCATGAAACTTCGCATCGTTAACCGTTGTTCCGACACTCATTAGCCCTTTTGGAAAATAAATACTATCTGAAGATGCAGTTGCTGCTAAACTTGTCGTTCCGTCAAACCATGGTTCTGAAGCGTTTTTAGCATCTTCAATCCACTGGCTTCCATCATAATACCAAAAAGTTTTTGTTGTAGTGTCATACACTCGCATTCCTGCGGAAGTCGCATCAGCTGTTGGAAAAATTGCAGTGCGTTGTGCCGTTGACATTCTTGGCATCAGAAAGCCTTTTTCAGAAGAGACAATTTCTAAAGCCGATTTGTCATGTGGCGTCACGGTTCCAATTCCAACTTGTGCAAAAAATGGCGCAGATACGAAAAATGCCCCTAGAAGAAGTAATTTTTTCATTTTATTGTATGGTTTTTAATTATCTGAATGGTTTTTCAACGTAGGCATCGACTTAATATTCAGGCTTATAAATTAATTTGAATTAAGAGTAAAACTCAAATACTAGGCTAATATAAATTAAAGCAACATACAAAAATAAAAAAAGCGGCAAACTACCAATAAATCCGATTAAAGGTAAAATATTGTTATAAAATATGAAATTTTAAAAAGACAAAGACAAAATGAATTACAGAAAAATGAATTTAATCTGTCAAAGGAGCGCTATTTGTCGGATGATCTACATTCTCTTTTTGAGCTGGAAAAAATCTATCTCTTAAATAAACATATAATCTAAGCATGATCAAGGACATTAAAATTCCCCACACATAGCCGCATAATATATCTCCAGGATAATGAAGTCCCAAATAAATTCTGCTGTAAGCAAAAATTAAGGGCCACAAGAAAATGAATCCCATGTACTTAAGATAAGGTTTTAATACTTTATAGAGAAAAAAAGCGGCTGCCATCGAATTAGAAGCGTGGCCAGAAATGAAGCTGAATGATTTTCGGGTTTGAACAGCTCTGATGAATGCTGCCAAATCAGGATTGCTTCCGGGACGAAGACGCTGAAATCCATTCTTAAATAAGTTTGTAGTTTGGTCAGTCACTAAAATTAAAAGCGACATTACCACAATAATCAGCACGGCATGACGCCAGCCAAGGTGCTTGAAAACCAAGTATAAAATAATGGCAAAAATCGGAATCCAATTGATCTGTTTTGTGATGAAAAGCCAGAAGCCATCGAAAGTTTCTGAGCCAAGTCCGTTCAAAAATATAAATAGATTTTTATCTAATTCCAGTAACGTTTCAAGCATTTATTTTTGTCTTTTTATTGGTCCTTCTAATGATTCGATGTCTTCTTTAATTGGTGAAAGTTCTGAAGTGATATCAGCTTTAATTTTATCAAGCCCGAAACTTCTGTCATTTGAATTTTCCATGATTTGGGCAAAATTCTCCTTCACTTTAATTACTTCTTCAGAAAGTCCGCCAGTTAATGATTCCTTATCAAATCCATTTTCAGCTGCTGTTTTATGAATTTCAGATTTAATATCATCCGTAGCACTTTTCAGCTGTTGCATTCCTTTTGCCAATCCACGAGCGACCTCAGGAATTTTATCCGCACCAAAAAGCATGATTGCGATGAAAATTATAAATATGAATTCTGATCCTCCAATTCCAAACATAATATGCAATTTTATACAAAGATACGGTAAAAAAATAGTCGCAGTTTTACCTTGACTTTTTTGAATTCGATTTTAATATGATTTTAACTTAACCACCAAATTGATCAAACTTAGATTTTATCGCTTCTTTTGGCCAAGAATTGTTAGTCAAATCAATATCTGCTGTTTTCTCTTTTGGATCAATCTTGATTTTTACAACCTTTTTAGTAGTTGCAAAAGTTCTGTAAGCCACCTCGTTTTCCTTTCTCCAAATTTGAACCGGAAAATTATAGTCTTCGGTAGTTCCATCTTCAAAAGTAAGCTGCACCAAAATCGGCATCAGCATCTGCCCAGGCTTGTCGAAAGTAACTTCATAGAAATATTTAGGCGATTTCAACTGCGCTTTTTCAGATGCTGAATATTTTTCTTGGATAAAATCTTTCAAAATTTTCACATCTTCGGTGTTTAAAGATCTTTTTAATTTAGAATCCAAATCTTTCGAATCTTCAGGAAGCAAATAAACAAACGGACCTTCTTCTTCATTAAAACGGCCTCTTCGAAGCGAAACATCTTTAGTTTCTTTGGGTGCTTCCGTCGAAACATAATATTGCTTCACTTCTTTTATGCCAATATCAACATATTCTGTAGAATAAAACCAGCCTCTCCAAAACCAGTCCAAGTCAACAGCAGAAGCATCTTCCATAGTTCTGAAAAAATCATCTGGAGTCGGATGCTTGAATTTCCAGCGATTTGCATATGTTTTAAAAGCATAGTCAAAAAGTTCGCGTCCCATAATGGTTTCGCGTAAAATATTCAAGCCAGTCGCAGGTTTCGCGTAAGCATTTGCTCCAAATTGATGAATCCCTTCAGAGTTTGACATAATTGGCTCTAAGAAACGTTGCGGACCGCTCATATAAGGAACGATTTTATTGGCCGGGCCTCTTTGCGAAGGATAATTCGGATCTAATTCTTGTTCAGCCAAATACTCCAAAAAAGTATTCAGACCTTCGTCCATCCAAGTCCATTGCCTTTCATCAGAATTCACGATCATCGGAAAGAAATTATGCCCAACTTCATGAATAATAACACTTTGCATTCCGTGTCGCAACCTGTCGCTCACAAATCCTTTTTCATCAGGACGCCCATAATTCCAACAAATCATTGGATATTCCATACCTTGATCTTCCGCAGAAATCGAAATTGCCTTTGGATAAGGATAATCAAAAGTGTGGGAAGAATAGCTTTTCAGCGTATGCGCAACAGTTTTAGTAGACAATTCCCCCCAAAGCGGATTCGATTCAGGCGGATAGAGCGAGATTGCCATCACCGATTTCTCAGAAAGTTTCACCGCCATGGCGTCATAAATGAATTTTCTGGAAGAAGAAATTCCGAAATCGCGCACATTTGTAGCTTTAAATTTCCACGTTTTCTTTTTATCTGAAAAGTCTTTTGACGCTGCTTCTGCTTCTGCCTGAGTGACTACAACTACTGGCTTATCGTATGTTTTTTCGGCTAATTGATATCTTTTAAATTGTTCAGAAGTAAAAACTTCTTTTCGGTTCAGCAAATCTCCCGTCGCTTCTAAAATATGATCGGCAGGAACTGTAATATTCACTTCAAAATTCCCAAAAGGAAGCGCAAATTCTCCGCCTCCCCAAAATTGCATATTCTGCCAGCCTTCCACATCATTGTAAACTGCCATTCTTGGGTAAAACTGGGCAATTACATATAAATTATTTCCATCTTTATCAAAGTGTTCGTATCCAGAACGATAGCCGTCAATTCGATAATTATTGATATTGTACCACCATTTGATAGAAATAGAAATCTTTTCTTTTGACTTTAGCGGCTTGTCCAAATCAATTCGCATCATCGTTTGGTTGATGGTATATTTCATCGGTTTTCCGCTGGCGTCATTTACATATTCGATAGTAAAACCGCCATCAAAATCTTCCTGCAAATATTTTTTTGAAAAACCAGGAAGCGTCATTTTTTGACTAAGTTTTTCGCTCTCTGCCAAAGGTGATTTTGAATTTCTAGCTTGCTGGTTTTGATCCAGTTGAATCCAAAGATATTCTAGGCTTTCAGGAGAATTATTATGGTAAGTAATAGTTTCTTTTCCGTAGATTTTTGTGTTTTTATCATCCAATTCAATGTCCATTTTATAATCGGCTTGTTGCTGATAATAAGCAGGTCCTGGAGCTCCAGAAGCTGTTCTGAACATATTTGGAGTCGCCAAAAGATCATACATTTGGCTGAATTTATTGGTATCGTATCTTCCTGGCTCGCGTTTTTTGTCGTCAGTTTTGGTTTCCTGTGCCAAAATTGCCAGCGGAAACAATACGATTAGTAGGATTTTTTTCATGAAGTGAAATGTAAAATTCTTTTGAATCTTGAAAAATAGTCAATTTGCGATACATGTGAAAAAATTGTTAGTAATTTAACAATCCTTGTGTATTTCCTGTCGTTAAAAGCAGGCTTTTTTTATCGCCTAGAATTGCAGTATGAAAGATATGTTGCTGGTCATAAATCTCCATTAAAACGGTATCCTTTATTTCCAGCGAAGTCACTTTTTCAATTTCTTTTACAGTAAAATAGCAAATCAAAACGTTGTCTTCGACTTCCTTTCCCAGAAGAATAATTTCTTTCTGCTGGGCGTTTACTTTTATAGAAAATTTCTCTTTGAAATATTTTTTCAGGAAATCTAAGCTTTCAGAAGATTCTTTGGAAGTTCCGAGATATAGTTTTTTGCCGTATTTTTTTTCTAATGCCAAATCAATATCATCAATAAAAATTCGGGAAGTTATTTCCAAAGCTTTCTTCTTCGGAATAAATTCAACTTGATTTACCGACACATAAAATTTATGCAAAGCCATCGAACTCAAAGTTGCAAAAAGCATCAGGAGAAAAAGTATTCTTATTTTTTTCATGTTTCAAAGATACTTATTTCTCAAAAATATTTGTTTTTTGGAGTAGGTTGTATTGAATCGCCAAATCATTGATCCAAAAAGTCGCCAAAGTTTTATTTTGGCTTTTAACCGCTTTCATAAACCGCGCGTCTTCGGCACAATAATATTGAAAAGCTTTCACTTTTTCAGGATCAATTTTCAAGACTTCTGTAAAATAGCTGGGCTCAAAATAATCATCAGCAAATTTATCGATTACCAATTCTTTACCTTCAACCTCAACTCCTTTTTTCAAGCTGGCAGTCGTTCCATTTATGCTATTAATCAAACCCGTAATCATTCCTGATCGCGCAGAATTTAATCTTCTTTCTGCTGGCGTCGGCTCTTTTATATGCTTTTTTATAATTCCCAAATCCACTGCATTTATATTCACATATTTGGCGATTACAACTTCTTCCAACTGATTTGGCTTTGGCTCTAACGAAATTACTAAAAGTGACGAACGCATGTCTTCTGGCGTAATTATTCTGCGTTTGTATTCAAAAGTCATGGCCGAAAAAATCAGCATGTCATCTGGCTGTGCAATAATATGGAATTCTCCTCTTGCATCAGAAATTGCCGATTTTTCATTGACAAGATTTACAATATTAATTCCTTCGACGCTATTTCCCATTCCGAAAATTTGACCGTGAATCATTTTTTCTTGGGAAAAAGCATTTTGAAAAAGCAGCAATAAAAAAAGGAGGTTATTTTTTTTCATCGCCCAATATTTTAAGGTAATCTGTGGCTAGTTTATTTATCAAAATTTCCTGTGCAATTTTATCTTTTGACTTCAGAACTTGCCTGAATTTTTCATCTTCAACTACAAAATACTGGAATCCCTTGACATAATCTGAAGGAATTTTTAATTTTTCTATAAAATATTCTTCGTCAAAAATCGACAAAAGTTTTTCTCTTGCGATTTCTTTTCTTTCAACTTCCAGTTCTTTTTTCAGCATTGCCGTTCTTCCAGAAATTGAATTTATGATCGCGTCTAGGCTGACTGAAGTATAAGTCCCGACGGTTAAATCATAGGAAGAAGCGGTTTTCAATCTTCTTTCCGCTGGCGTATATTCTTTGGCTGGTTTTGATAAAATTCCTAAATCTACGGCGTTGATATTTCTGTATTTTGTGATTACGACTTCGTCTAACTGTCCGGGTTTCGGAGTCATTTGTATCGTAATTACTTTAGATTTTAAATCATCTTCACTGATAATTTTTCGCTTGTATTCAAATCTTTCCGAAGATAAAACTAACAAGTCATCTGCCATTGCCAAAATCTGAAATTCGCCTTTAGCATCTGATTTTGCTGACTTTTCATTGACAAGATTTACGACATTGATTCCTTCTGCGTCATTTCCGTTTGCGGTAATTTTGACGTGAATCATCTTTTCTTGGGAAAAAGTAATTCCGTAAAAAAGCAAGAATAAAAAAAGTAATTTATTCCCTTTCATCAGCAATTATTTTTAGATAATCTTTTGCTGACTTGACCACATGCATTTCAATCGAAGGTTTATTTTTTGCAAGCAATAAAGTTGCAAAATCCTCGTCTTCCCTTAAAAAATATTTGAAACCCATGATATATTCTGTTGGTATTTTTAAAGTCTGAACATAGAAATTATTGTCATATAAATCTTCTATTTCTTGCAGCCTAAATTCTCTTTTTTCAATGCTTATTTCTTTTTTCAGCCTTTTTGTCCTTCCATTAATTGCATTCAAAATTGGATCAATCGGCAAGCTTCCGCCTAAAATTCCTAAAAGATGAATCGGCTTAAAATCGCCCGCAGTTTTCAGTCTTCTTTCTGCAGGCGTATATTCTTTGGCTGGTTTTGAAAGAATTCCTAAATCTACGGCATTAAAATTTTGGTATTTTGTAATTACCACTTCCTCCAATTGCCCTGGTTTTGGAATCATTTCAATCGTAACAATTTTCGCACCAAAATCTTCCTCTTGGATCAATTTTCTCTTATATTCAAAATTTTCAGAAGATAAAATAAGAAGATCATCTACTTTTGCCAAAATATAAAATTCGCCGTCAGCATCCGTCAATGCTGACTTTTCATTGACAAGATTCATTACGTTAATTCCGGAAGTGTTATTTATCGGCGCAATAATTTTGCCGTGAATCATTTTTTCTTTTGACTGCGAGAAAATGATAGTGCTAAAAGAAATGAAGAAAATGAGAAAGTAATTATTTCTCATTGGCTAAAAGCTGTTTGTATTCCTGCGCCAATTCTAAAAGCGTGGCATCCATTGCAATTTTATTTCTAGTTTCAAGCGTTTTTATGAATGCCACATCTTCTACAATAAAATACTTAAAACCAGCAACATAATCTTTTTCAATTCCTAAGCTTTTTGTGTAATAATCATCAGGATAAGTATCTTCGATTTGCTCCATATAAGATTCTTTTTTCTCGATGGCCAATTCTTTACGAAGCCTTTTTGATTTCCCTGAAATTGCGTTGATAATGGCATCATTGCTGATTTCTAAGCCTTGATTTAACCGTGTAGCTCTTGCGCCGGTTTGCAATCTTCTTTCTGCAACCGTATATTCTTTTGCATTGTCAAAAAGTTCTGAATGCACTAATTTTTCATCTTTTTGAACTACAACCTCTTCTAATTCGGTCACTTTTGGAATCATGGAAACCGCAAATGTTCCCGCAGAAAATTCACTTGAAGTAATTGTTTTCTTCGCATATTCAAAGCTAGGACTGGAAAAAACTATAACGTCTCCGGTTTTTGCATAAAGCGAAAATTTTCCCAAAGCATTAGATTTTGTAGTTTTTTTAGTTGTCATATTAATGACTTCCACGCCATCAGGAGCCACTTGCAACGTATTAATTTTTCCGGTCATCAGCTTGTCTTTCGCCTGAGAGAAAGACAATTGAGAAATAAGCAGCAGCAATAAAAAGAGATTATTTTTCATTTTCTATAGTTTTGAGGTATTTTTCAGCCAATTGCACCAAGAGAAAATTATTTGCAGTTTTATCTTTAGCGCTCAATGTTTTAACGAAATGTTCATTTTCTACAATATAGAACAAAAATCCTTTAATATATGCTGCAGGAATCTTAAGTTCTTCTGTCAAGTATTTTTCGTCGTATAAATTTTCTAATTTATCAATCCAATTTTCTTTCTTTTCAACCTCCAATTCCTTTTTAAGCATTGCAGTCCTTCCTGAAAATAAATTCAACAACGGATCAACTCCAAAAGAGGAATTCAAGCCAATCTTTGGATCGACGCCAGTCGCAGTCAGCAATTTTCTTTCCGCCGGCGTATATGATTTTGCTTTTTTAGTCAGAATTCCTAATGAATAAGCATTGATATCTTTGTACTGAATCACCATTACTTCGTCAAGCTGGTTCACCATGGTTTCCAATTTTGTAATAAGCATTTCTTGTCCAAAATGTGTCGAATCTACAGCAACCGTTTTCCCTTTGAATTCAATGGAAGCAAACATTAAGGAATCGCCAGGTTTTGCCATAATCGTATAATAACCGCCTTCTTTGGTCACGGTTTCTTTCTCGGCAGTTTTGTTGATGACATAAATCCCTTCCAGATCAGAAGTGCGCGCAGTCACTTTTCCTTTCAGAAATTTTCTTTCAGGAGTCTGCGCTTGCGATGAAGTTATCGCCATGACGAAAATAAAAAACGGTACAATTTTTTGCATTTACACTGGGGGAGTTTGCTTGCGGTAAAAATATTCGATGATCTTCCAAATTTATTGCCAATGAGGTACTAAAATTCTGTTAATTGTAAATTGCTGATTTATATGAATTAAAATTTGAAAGCTTCGTAACTTTACCTTTCCAAAAATCAAGAAATGAAAAACCTAATTATCGCAAGCACTTCCACGCTTCACAACGGAGCTTATCTGGACTATCTTTTGCCAGAACTTTCCAATCATTTTAAGGATGCAAAAACCATACTTTTTATTCCGTATGCAAGACCAAGCGGAATTTCACATGAAGATTATACTAAAAAAGTAAGCGAAGCTTTTGCCAAAATAAATATCGAAGTCAAAGGAATTCATGAATTTGAAAATCCGATAGAAGCGATTAATTCTGCTGAAGGAATTTTTACGGGAGGCGGAAATACTTTTCTTTTAGTTTTCCAATTGTATAAAAATAAAGTTATGCAGGTTTTGGCTGACGCCGTAAAAAACGGAATTCCTTATTTAGGAACCAGCGCTGGAAGCAATATTACAGGCTTGACGATGCAAACCACGAACGACATGCCGATTATTTATCCGCCGAGCTTTCAGACTTTGGGAGTGATTCCGTTTAATTTGAATCCGCATTATTTAGATCCAGATTTGAATTCAAAACACATGGGCGAAACGCGCGAAACGCGAATCAAAGAATTTCATTCGTTTAATAGCCTGCCTGTTTTGGGACTTCGTGAAGGAAGCTGGCTTGATGTAAAAGGCGATAAAATTATTTTAAAAGGAGATTTAGCAGCAAGGCTTTTTAAGCAAAACCAAGCTCCTGAGGAATTAGAAACTGGAAGTGATTTGAGTAATTTGAAATAAATAGAAATTGCCACAGATTCGCAAATTTAAAATATTCCTAGAATAAATAATTTGCGAATCTTTGGCAAAACTAATTTGGTTGCTAATTATATCTTCGTATTCTTTCGTAGAAATAAAAACCAATATAAAATAAAAAAACCTCAGCTTTTCAACTGAGGTTTTTGCTTAAGAGCAGAAGACGAGGCTCGAACTCGCGACAACCAGCTTGGAAGGCTGGAGCTCTACCAACTGAGCTACTTCTGCGTTTCAACGGTGCAAATATACGTCAAAAGATTTCTTTGTTGCAAGTTTTTTTAAAAAAAAATTGCAACTTTTTTTTGCCGATCTTTGCAAAATAAGACAATTTCAGGCATAATCTTTTTATTATGAAATTGTTATCTTAAAAAATTAAAGAAGAAAAATTTTAAAAAAATCATGCATTCGATTAAAGAGATTACGGCTTTGGAGACATTTTCGGTTAGACAGCCTGTTTTAAGACCCGGAAAAAATATTGAAACTTGTCATTTTGATGGCGATAATTTAGAAACCACAAAACACTTTGGTTATTTTGAAGATGAAAATCTAGCAGGAATCGCTTCTTTATTCCAATCAAATTCAGATTTATTCGAAGAAAAAGAACAATTTCAATTGCGAGGCATGGCAGTTTTGTCCAATTTTCAGAAAAAAGGAATTGGAGAAAAGCTGGTAAATTACGCTGAAAGCAATGCAAAAAATAGAAATGGTGATTTAGTTTGGTTTAATGCGCGCGAAATTGCGGTTCCGTTTTATCAAAAATTAGGATATGAAATCATCGGGCAACCATTTGACATCGGCGATATCGGAAAACATTTTGTCATGTTCAAGAGATTTTAAAATACAAAAAGTTCTCTAAATGAGAATCATTTATACTCAAATTTTACTACCTTCATATAAGAATTCACGCCTTTACTATGTATAAATATTACTCTTCTATTATTCTGGTTCTTCTATTTTCTGCTTGCGCGGAGAAAAAATCTATTGTATCGCAGACAAACAAATCACTTTTAAATCAAGAATTCAAGATCGAAACACCAACTGGTTCGATGGATTCTATTGCTTTATTAAAAAACAAACCGCTTTATTCTTTTTATAAGCTCAACGGATTTTGCAGTGTTTGGAATACCGCAGAAAAAAGAAAAACTGCTGCTGAAGCCATTGCAAACGCAGAAAAAGAAGGCTTAAACCCACAAGATTATCAGCTTTCAAAAATCTTGGCAAACGAGAAAAGAATCGATTCGCTTTCTGAAAAAGAAATTACCGATTATGACTTATTGCTGACCACTTCTCTTGAAAAATACATTTCAGATTTATCTTTTGGAAAATTAAATCCGAAGAAATTATATGATGATTGGGATTTAAAAATAGCAAAATCAGATAGTCACAAAAATATTTCTGATGCTTTGCAAAAAGATTCGCTGTCAACAATTATAGAAAAGGCAAAACCGAATCATCCTGTTTATAAAAGACTGGAAAATGCCTTGGTTTTGATCAATCAATTTCCAGAAGATACTTTGAAGACTATTGAGTTTCTTCGGAATCTAAAGCCAAATGACACCAGCAAAACTTTTATTTCAATCAAAAAAAGACTTGCGTATTGGAACGATTTGAAAAATCCACAGCCATTTACAAATTTATATGATGCCGAAACTCAAAATGCGGTCAAGAAATTTCAGCTTCGCCACGGTTTAGAACCCGACGGAATTATTGGAAAAGGAACTTTAGCACAATTAAACGTTTCAAAAGACATCCGAAAAAAGCAAATTATCGCCAATATGGAGCGCTGGAGATGGTTTCCAAAAGAAATGGGCGAGCATTATATTATCGTCAATATTCCAGAATATAAGTTGCGAACCGTTTTTAAAAACGACACGACGAGAACGCACAATGTGATTGTTGGAACCGCAGCTAGAAAAACGCCGATTCTTTCTTCGAAGTTATCTTATGCCGTTTTTAATCCAACTTGGACAGTTCCTCCTACTATTTTAAAGGAAGATATTATTCCGTCGATGATGAAAAATCGAAATTATTTGAAAGGAAAAAATATTACGATTTACAACCAGCAAGGCAAAGAAGTAAATCCATGGAGCTGGAATCCGGCGAATGCCAAAAAATACCGTTATGTTCAAAGTCCTGGAACTTACAATTCTTTGGGAATGGTTAAAATCATCTTTCCTAATAATTTCTCTGTATATCTTCACGACACCAATCACAAGGAATATTTCGAAAAAACTGATCGTTCTTTAAGTTCGGGTTGTGTCAGAGTCCAAGATCCGCTAGAATTGACCGAATATCTTTTAGACGATAAAAAGAATTGGAATGTGGAGAAAATCACGGAAACCTTGAAAACTGAAAAAACAAAAAATGCCACCTTTAAAAGTGACATTTTTATTCATCAATTATATTGGACCGCTTGGAGCGACAAAGGTTTGCTTTATTTCACACCAGATATTTATGACCTTGATGCTTCGCTTTATGCCAAATTAAGACAATAATTTAGTTTGTGCTTGGTAGTTCATTGAAGGATGATAAATGAAAAGGCAAGATTTGTCTTTAATCACGTTGATGATTTCTTTCGTAATTCCAACTGGAAGTGCCGGACAGCCTTGGCTTCTGCCTAATCTTCCTTGGCTTTTGATAAATGATTCTGACACATAATCAGCTCCGTGAATTACAACGGCTCTGCTCCTTGCATTGTCATTTATTCCTCTTTCCAATCCGTCAAGACGAAGCGAAAGCCCGTGTTTTCCTTGGTAAACTTCACCCGTTGCATAAAAACCTAAACTGCTTTTGAAAGACGAGCCTGCGTTTGAAAATGCATTTGCGAATTCTTCGCCAGTGTTTCTTCCGTGCGCTACAAGTGAGTTGTAAAGCACTGTATTTGTTGACATGTCAATTATCCACAAACGTTTTGTGTTTGAAGAAAGGCTGAAATCAACCAACGTTAAAATGTTTTTTGTAATAATTCCTTTTTCCTTCAGATTGTAAAAACCTTGAAGTGCTTTTGCAAAACTCTCCATCTTTGGAAGAGTAAGATTGTTAGAATGTAAGCTGCTGTAAATTGATTCTGCTTTCATCTCGAATGCAGATTTTGAAGTTGCCGCTATTAATTTTTTTGGAGTTTCCGTTTTGCTTCCATTTGTGGTAAATGTTGAGCAAAAAAACATCAATACAGGTAAAATCTTATAAATCATTGAAAATGTTTGGGTTAAATTTTTGACACCGGGGGAAAGCCAAAAGTATTAAAAAATATTAACTATCAAAATTTCAGTATCTTAAAATTGCATTTTTTAACAAAAAATGATTTCGGTAAATTTTTGAGATACACATTTAATAACGCAAATAAGGCAATAATATTGCCAAACTATTGAATATCTATATATTATATTCTTTTCTTACATCTAAATTGATTCTTTGTAAGAATTTTAAAAACACCTTATCATTACTGTTTTCAATCCTTCACCTGCTTTATTCTTACAGAGAAATAAAAACGATTTAAACAAAAATAAATTTCGGAAAATATTAGCGGTTGAAGGAAAATTAAATGATTAAATTTGCAAAACAGGTTTTTTTATGCCTACAAAAATCCAATAATTGGATGGCTTATCGAAAGAACCCAATGATTTATCGAAATATTTTAGCATCATGAATAAAAAAGTTATCCTAATGATTTTGGACGGATGGGGAAAATCTCCAGATCCAAAAGTTTCTGCAATTGATAATGCAAACATTCCTTTCATCAATAGTTTATATACAAAATATGCAAATGCATCGCTTCGAACGGATGGCTTAAATGTTGGACTTCCGAAAGGCCAGATGGGAAATTCTGAAGTGGGACACATGAATCTTGGAGCCGGAAGAATTATTTATCAAGATTTGGTTAAGATCAATTTAGCCGTAGAAAACAAAACTTTAAGTAAGGAAAAAGCACTTGCCGATGCTTTTGCTTATGCTAAAGAAAACAATAAAAGCGTTCACTTTTTAGGATTAGTTTCTGACGGAGGCGTTCATTCTCACATCGAGCATTTGAAAGGCTTGATTGATGCCTCACAAGAGGCAGGATTGCAAAAAGTTTTTGTTCACGCATTTACTGACGGACGCGATGTAGATCCGAGATCTGGAGTTCGTTTTATTTCGGAAATAGAAAATCACATGGAAAACACGACTGCAAAATTGGCTTCTGTAATAGGAAGATATTTTGCAATGGATCGCGACAAGCGCTGGGAAAGAGTAAAAAAAGCATACGATTTATTGGTAAACGGAACCGGAACGCCTTCTCAAAATGCGGTAAGTTCGATTCAAAACTGCTATAAAAATGAAGTGACAGATGAATTTATCGAACCGATCGTGATGGTTGACAACGATAATAATGCGATTGCGACGGTTAAAAATGATGACGTTGTAGTTTTCTTCAATTTCAGAACTGACCGCGGCAGACAATTAACAGAAGTGCTTACCCAGAATGATTGCCACGAGCAAAATATGCACAAATTGAATTTGTATTATGTGACAATGACTAATTATGATGACAGTTTTGTGGGAATGCACGTAATTTATGACAAAGACAATATTACCGAAACTCTAGGCGAAGTTTTAGAGAAAAACGGAAAGAAACAGATACGAATTGCAGAAACAGAGAAATATCCTCACGTGACATTTTTCTTTTCTGGCGGAAGAGAAGCGCCGTTTGTGGGCGAATCTCGAATCTTAAAAAATTCTCCAAAGGTTGCAACTTATGATTTACAGCCAGAAATGAGCGCTTTTGAATTGGCCGATGCTTTGGTTCCTGAATTGGAAAAAGAAGAAGTTGATTTTGTATGCTTGAATTTTGCAAACGGCGACATGGTCGGACATACAGGCGTTATGGAAGCTGCGATAAAAGCCTGCGAAGCAGTTGACAAGTGTGCTGAAAAAGTGATTACGACAGCTTTGGAACACGGATATACGACTATCGTAATTGCCGATCATGGAAACTGCGAAACAATGATAAATCCTGACGGAAGCCCAAATACAGCGCATACTACGAATCCTGTGCCGATTATTTTAGTTGATAAAGATTTGAAACATATTAATGATGGTGTTTTGGGCGATATTGCTCCGACGATTTTAGCTTTGCTTGGCGTTGAACAGCCGGAAGCCATGACGAGGCATTCTTTATTATAGATTTTAAGTAAAGATATTTTGCCTGTTGGGATTTTTTCTGGCAGGCATTTTTATTTTACCAAATTCACAATGCTATATATAAAACTAAAACATTTCAACAACAATTACTTTATTTTTTAAAATAGCATAATAAAACTCATTATTTTAGCATCTTATATTGATTTAAATTTGACATGAAATTCTTACGCAAAATTTTAACATTGTTTTTTTTGATAATTTATCAATTCGTTTTCTCACAGGGAGGGGCATCTTCTTGTGCAGAGCTTGAAGCTAATTATCAATACTACCAATCCTGTGCAACCAACATTCCTTTTGACAATTCAACTGGAAATTTCAGTGGTGAAAATTTCAGAACAACTTGTATTGGAGAAGATTTTAAAGGCCCGACATGGTTTTTTATGAAGATTCAATCTAGTGGAAATATTCGATTGGAAATCAGCCAAGTTGAAAACACAGGAAACCAATCTGATGTTGATTTTGTTTTGTGGGGACCGTTTAACGACATGAGTAATATCTGTAGCAAACTTAGGCCTTCAACTGAAGTTGACTGTAGCTGGTTACCCGACAGTGTTGAATATGTAAATCTAAATAATGCCATAGCTGGCGAAATTTATATATTATTAGTTGACAATTACACAAATACGCCTGGCCAAATAACAATAACACAAGTTGCTGGTTCAGGGAGTTCAGATTGCAGTTTTCTTTCTTCAGTTGAGATTCAAGATGTATCGGGAAGTGAAATTACTCAATTAAATTACTGCAAGCCAAACACAAAAGATATTGTGGCAAATATTGATATTTCAGATTTTCCGGGAGATCCAGCAGACTTAAGATTTAATTACAAATGGTACAAAGACAACGCTCTTATTTCTGAAATAAATGCTTCTACATCTAATAAAAACACGCAGACAGTTTCAGAATCTGGAACGTATCGAGTTGAAATCACAGCTTATGACAGCACAGATCCGACAATTGATTTAGGTGCTTTAAAAGTCAGCACTGATGAAATTATTCTGCAATTTTATACTACGCCAGTAATTAATTCCAACATAATTTCATTAGAACAATGTGATTATATCTCACCGAATAATGACGGAATTGCAGCTGTAAACCTTACAGAAACATATGACGATTTTGTAAGTGGTGATACAAATATTGCATTAAAATATTATCTCGATTCTGCACTGACACAACCGATTGCTGACCCAACACGATTTACAAACACGATTGCTTTTAACCAAGATATTTTTGTAGTTGGAAATTATGCCCAGCCTTTTTTATGCAATTCTAATATTGGCAAAATTGCTTTAAAAGTAAATCCAACAAGCGTTGCAAATTATCCAAATCCAGCGCCTGTATGCCCTGAGTTGAATACAAGCTTTGGAAAAATCAATTTAGATGCGCAAAAAACAATTATTAAAAACAGTTATTTTCCAACAACAAATGTTACTATTTCTTTCTACATAAATCCTATAGATGCTTCAGTGGAAACTAATGAATTGACAAATAATTACGATTTCCCATCAGGAATTTCTACAGTTTATGTAAGAATTGAAATTGGCAATAATTGTGCTGGAATTGGAACTTTTGATGTTGAAATTTACAACGCACCAATCAAAAATACCATAACAGAAATAAATGTCTGCGAATCAGGGAATGTACTTTTAGCCACAAAAGATATCGAAGCTTTGGCTGGTCAAAATCCGACAGTTCAGGTAAGTTATTTTAGGTCTTTTTTAAATGCACAAAATAATTCAGGAGTCCTTAATAAAAATACGGCATTTCCTTTAACCATTGGAACTACGCAAATATTTGCTCGCCTTTTTGATACTGCAACTTCTTGTTTTTCTATTGTAGATTTTAACTTAAACGTTTCGGCTAATCCAGTTTTAACGGCACCAGATCCAATTTCAATTTGTGGAAGTACAAATGCAAATTTCAATCTAGAAATCAGAATTCCTCAAATTACAAGAAACAACACAAATTACCAAGTTACTTTTTATGAAAACCTAGGGGATTTAAATGCGGGAATTCCTATTCCTACTCCAAATTCTTATAATTCTGGAAACAAAACTCTATTGGTAAAAGTAGTCGATCCAACAAATCACAATTGCGAATCAACAACTTCTTTAAAACTAAATGTTTTGGCAATTCCTGGAAGCACAACAAATCCAGAAATCCTTCAAGAATGTGACGACAGCGGTTTTTACGCATTTAACTTAACGCTGAGAGAAACTGAAATGGCTGGCGCAACTGCTGAAAGCGATATTGAATTTAGATATTACACCGATTTAGGCGACGCCCAAAACAACAGGCTAAATTTCATTTCTACGCCAAATTCTTTTAAAAACACAATTATTTCCTACCAAAAAATATATGTGCGCTTAAACAGCAAAACAAACATAAATAGTGAAACTTCTGAAGCTTGCTACAGAATTTTAGAGTTGGAATTATTCGTAAGGCCATATCCTCAAAATCACCTAAAAGTGTTGCCATATAGAATTTGCGTAGATAAAAATAATACAATAGTAACTCCTGCTTTTATAGAAACAGAATTATCCGAAACGGATTATGATTTTGTCTGGTACAACGGATTCAACGCCACTTCTGGAAATGAAATACTAGGAGAATCTGCCAGTAATTTTACGACTTCAGCTACAGGATCTTACTCTGTGAAAGTAACAAATGTGACAAATGCCACACTATGCACCTCTGTTTTCAATTTTACAGTTCAGAACACGCTTATTCCATTCTCGATTACAGCTGATCCGTCGAGCCAAATTACTTTTGAATCTGATGCTTCAGTAACCGCAATTGTTTCACCAATTTCTGCAGATTATCAATATGCTGTTGATGATTCAGGATGGCAGACGAGCAATATTTTTGAACACGTCAGCGAGGGCGTTCATATTTTAAGAGCAAGAAACCGTTTTGGATGTGGCGAGATTTCAACTAGATTTACGGTTGTTGATTATCCCAAATTCTTTACTCCAAATGGTGATGGCTTTAATGACACTTGGAATATTGGAGGCAGAAGTTCACTGACTATTTCAAAAGTTTATATTTTTGACAGATACGGAAAACTGCTTAAAACGCTGACTCAAAATGACGGAGGATGGGATGGAACTTCCAATGGAAAACCACTTCCATCAGACGATTATTGGTTCAAAATTCTATTTGAAAAGAATGGAATTACAGATGAATTCTCAAGTCATTTTGCCTTAAAAAGATAAATTAGAACTCAAAGAAAGTCGCTTCAAAAGAGCGACTTTCTTTATTTGAAATAACTTTATTATACATTTAGCAGAAAATCGTACTTTTGCATCTTGAAAAAATCCATTTTATGATTATCCAAAAAACCAGAGAAGAAATTGAGCTGATGCGCGAAAGCGCTCTGATTGTTTCAAAAACTTTAGGAATGATTGCAGGCGAAATCAAGCCTGGCGTGACGACTTTATATTTAGACAAATTGGCGGAAGAATTCATCAGAGATCATGGCGCAGTTCCGAGTTTTTTGGGACTCTATGATTTCCCGAATTCACTTTGCATGAGTCCGAATGCACAGGTTGTACACGGAATTCCGAATGACAAACCTCTGGAAAGTGGCGACGTAATTTCTGTAGATTGCGGTGCTTTTAAAAATGGCTATCATGGCGACCATGCTTATTCTTTTGAAATAGGAGAAGTGGCTCCAGAAGTTAAAAAATTATTGCAGGTTACAAAAGAATCTTTGTATGTCGGAATCCGTGAATTCAAAGCAGGAAACCGCGTGGAAGATGTTGGAAATGCAATTCAAAAATATACAGAAGCGCACGGATATGGCGTGGTTCGTGAGTTGGTAGGACACGGTTTGGGACAAAAAATGCACGAAGATCCGGAAATGCCAAATTATGGAAAACGCGGTCGCGGAAAAATGTTTATAGAAGGAATGGTTGTCGCAATTGAGCCGATGATCAATATGGGAACTAGAAATATCAGGCAATTAAAAGATGGCTGGACAATTTTAACGGCCGACGGAAAACCGAGTGCCCATTTTGAACATGACGTAGCTTTAATCGACGGAAAACCTGAATTGCTTTCAACTTTTGCTTATATCTATAAGGCTTTGGGGATTGAGAGTAATGAGGAAGATGAGTTTAGGAAAGTGCCTTTAGTGTTGTAAACACAGATTTCACAAATTTTCACAGATTTGTAGACGTGAAAATTTATTATTTATTTGCCAGTATTAATTTAAAAGCCAGTTAAAATGGAAGAGTTTTACCAAAAAGAAGAAACATACAAAATAATTGGATTGTGTATGGAAGTACATAAAATCCTAGGAAAAGGTCATAGCGAAAATGTTTATGGCGATGCCCTGGAATATGAATTTAAATGCAATTCTGTTCCTTATGAAAGAGAGAAAAGATATAATATTGAATATAAAAATATTATTCTCGAGAGATATTATTTTTCTGATTTTACTGTCTTTGGAAATATTATTTTAGAAATGAAAGCCATTGAAAAATTATCCAACAGTGAAATCAAACAAACATTAAACTATTTAGCAGCTTCAAAAAACAAAATTGGTTTATTAATTAATTTTGGAGAAGACAGCTTAAATTACAAAAGAATCATTCTTTAAAAATCTGTGAGAATCTGTGAAATCTGTGTTTAAATTCATCCTCAATACAATTCCTCGCCCGATATTAATTCGGCTGAGCTATGTCATTCGTCCAGTTTTGGCTTTTGCCTTGAAGGGAAAAAAATATACTGATCCGATTGACGGGAGAAGTTTTAAGAATTTTTTGCCTTACGGATATGGAACACAGCGCAATAATGTTTTGTCGCCGAGTACTTTATCATTGGAAAGACACCGTTTGCTTTGGCTATATTTAAACAAGGAAACTGATTTTTTTACTGCTCGGAAAAAAGTCTTGCATTTTGCTCCTGAACAGGCTTTTTATAAATTGTTTAGAAAACAGAAAAATCTAGAGTATACGACTACAGATTTATTTTCGCCGTTGGCGGATGTGAAAGCTGATATTTGCGATTTGCCTTTTGAAGACAATTCCTATGACGTGATTTTGTGCAACCATGTTTTAGAGCATATTCCGGATGACACAAAGGCAATGCAAGAATTATATCGCGTCTTGAAACCTGGCGGAATGGGGATTTTTCAGATTCCGCAAGATTTGAATCGCGAGAAAACTTTTGAAGACAATACAATTACAGATCAAAAAGAAAGAGCAAGAATTTTTGGACAATATGACCACGTTCGTGTTTACGGCAGAGATTATTTTGACAAATTAAGAAGCATAGGATTTACCGTAATTGAAGAAGATTATACGAAGAAATTAGACTCCGAATTAGTAGAAAGATATTGTTTAGCAAAAGGAGAAATTATTCCGGTTTGCTATAAAAACTAAGAAATTAAGCCTGATTTTCATCAGGTTTTTTTATGCACGAAATTTACTCTTATTGATGATTTTAGTGATAATCTAATGAAAACATGAATTTGGCATAATTCTCGCACAATTAAAATAGCTTATATTTGTTATATAAAAAATAATTTCCTTCACATGAACAAGAACTATCTATTCGTCTTTTTCAGCTTTCTTATATATAATTTTTCAAGTGCGCAGGCGTTGACAGAAGTTGCGCCTCCGTTTAATATCAAGACGGTGACTTTCATTCAAAATGGACAAAATGCGGTTCCTGTTTTTAATTTGAATGACTCTTTTCAGCTTCAATTTGATGATTTATATGGAAATGAAGCCAATTATTATTATGAAATAAGCCATTGCGATTACAACTGGACGCCGTCGCAATTGGTTAAAAGCGAATATATCCAAGGATTTGACAATCAAAGAATTCAGGATTACGAAAACTCCTTTAACACTTTGCAATTGTACTCTCATTACAGGCTTTCTTTTCCCAATAAATTCACGCAGTTCAGGGTTACAGGAAATTATATGCTGAAAATTTTGAATGAAGACAGAGAAGTTGTTTTTTCCAGAAAATTTATCTTGTTTGAAGATATGGTTAGCGTGCCTCTACAGATAAAAAGATCTCGCGACATCAAGACTATTAATTTCATGCACAACCTTGATTTTGCTGTAAAATCCAGCAACATTACCTTCATAAATCCGTTGCAAAGCGTGAAAGTGACATTAATGCAAAATGGGCAGATGAACAATGTAATCAATAATATCAAGCCCCAATATACCCTTGGAAATGACCTGATTTACAAATATGACAAGGAAACCCAATTTTGGGGAGGAAATGAGTTTTTATATTTCGAGAATAAAGACATTCGCGGAAATGCCAATAACGTAAATTATGTGGAATCAAAAGAACTTTATCATTCGCATTTGTATATAAATCAGGCGCGTGGAAATCAAGTCTATACTTATAACCCAGATATTAACGGAAATTTTTTGGTTAACAATTTCAACGTCCAGAATAATGAAGTGGAAGCTGATTATGCTTGGGTATTTTTCATTTTAGACGCACCGGCTTATTTTGGAAAAGACAATATTTACATCAATGGAATGTTCAATAATTATGCTTTGGGAGAGGAAAACAAGATGGATTTCAACACCAAAACCGGAAAATATGAAAAGGCATTGGTCATCAAGCAAGGATTTACAAACTATCAATATGTAATCGCAAATAAAGCTGGAAAAATCGATCATGAAAATGCAGTCGATGGCAATTTTTACCAAACTTTAAATGATTACCAGGTAATTGTATATTATCGCGGAATGAATGAAAGATATGACAGAGTCGTGGGAAGAGGAATTGCAACTTCAGAAAACATTATAAACTAAATTGTTAGTCTAAAAAACTGTTTTTAAAACCTTTAAGTAAATTTTATAGCGTAAAAATCCAAAGGAACAGCAAAAATTTGTACTTTTGGAACATTAAAGAAATTATGGTTACACAAATAACAAGGGGCATTAAGATTTCAGTCTTGACTAGTTTTGAAGGTACTTACTTCAAAAACTATAAGATTCATTTTGCCTTCAGTTATGAGATTACCATTGAGAATCACTCCAAAGATTCAGTGCAATTAATGTCGCGCCACTGGGAAATTTTTGATTCCTTAAACGACAAAGAAATAGTTGACGGCGAAGGCGTTATAGGCAAAAAACCTGTTTTAAAACCAGGAGAATCACACACTTACAGCTCTGGCTGTTTGCTTTCTTCTCCTTTCGGAGCTATGAAAGGTTATTTCAATATGATCAATTTTACCTCAACAAGAAGCTTCAGAGTTATTGTTCCGAATTTTAAATTGAGTGCTCCTTTTGCCCTAAATTAAAATTTTCAATATCAACTTCAATGTCAAAATTCAAAGCATTGAAATTGTCATTGACGTTTCCCCACCAAAATAACTTCCTCTTTTGTTATTGCATAAACCAAATCATTTTCTTCAGGAAGCATGATATACTTTCCCGTAAATTCTCCAAAAGCCGGCAAAATCATCTGATTTTCTTTCTGGAAAAAACAAGGCAGTTTGATGTGATGTCCGCCAAAACCTCTCAATTCAACTCCAGGATGAATGTGTCCTGAAAAATTAAAAAAATCTTCCTTTTCTGTTGGATGATGCGTTAATAGAAAACCATCAATTTCTAATTCCTTGAACACTTTCACATCAATTTTATCATAATTTTCTTTGGCGATAATATCGTGGTTTCCTGCAATCAGGATGATTTCTGCTACGCAACATTCCGACCATTCTACAAATAGATTCCATTCGCTATTTTTTGAACTATGAAATAAATCGCCAAGAAAAACGACACTTTCTGGATCAAAATAATCTACGACATCCGTGAGTCTTTGAAAATTTTTAGAAACTGCATTCTTTGGAATTGCAACGCCGTGTTTCCTAAAATGAGAAACCTTCCCCAAATGAACATCCGAAATTAAAAGTGCTTTTCGATCTTCCCAAAACAAAGCCCCGCTTGGATGCAGGATGAAAGTTTGGGATTTTATTTTTATGGTAATTGTCATTTATAAATTCTAAATCACTTCATATACGAAGCTGTCATTTTTTTAATACGTTCTGCCAAAGTTTCGCTCGATAATTTTTCCCGTAGCCTGTCTGTTATAATGGGAAAACTAAATGGCGTTGGCTTTTCACATTTTTTCCAAGCTATTTCTTGATTCGCAATTCGTTCCAAAGCCAATAACAATCGGCCTTCTTCCAATTGATGTTCAAAAGTTTCGCGATACGCTTGCTGAAACAATAAATTCTCCGGTTCATAATCTCGAAAAACTTCAAACAACAATTGCGAACCGCTCTGTAAATGTTTCGTCTTGATCATCTTTCCTGGAAAACCTGTAAAAACCAAGCCTGCAATTACGGCAATATCTCTGAATTTTCTTCGTGCCATTTCAGTCGCGTTCAAACTTTTTTGCAAATCAGAATGTACGTAATCCGTCGAAAAAAGATTGTTGTCCAAAACTTCCTGCATATTGATTTCTTGATCGGAAAGCAATTCAAAACCGTAATCATTGTAGGCTAACGAAAAACTTATTGGTGACAGCAAACTGATTCTGTATGCCAGCAAACTCGCCAAAGCTTCATGCACAAATCGTCCTTCAAAAGGATAAAAAATAGCATGAAAACCTTCTCTAGTTTTAAAAGTTTCAATTAGAAACTCATCCGAATTTGGAACAATAGATTCTTTTCGCTGTCTTTTAAACATCGGCTGCAAAGCTTTTAATTCTGGAGATAAATCAGTTGTATTTGCACGATACAATTCCTGACGAAGCAATTCACTCATCTGTGCCGAAAGTGCCATCCTTCCTCCCATCCAACTCACCAATCTTGATTTCTTGGTGGGATCGGCTTTTTTAACTAAAACCTGCATATTTTTTATTCGGTACAATTCTAATTTTTTCCCTCCAAAAGTAAACGTGTCGCCTGGATTTAGCTTGGAAATAAACCATTCTTCAATTGTTCCGATGAAACCGCCACTCATAAATTTCACGTTCAAAACAGCATCGCCAACAATCGTCCCAATTTGCATTCTGTGGTGCATGGCAATCATTCGGCTATTTATTTTGAAAAGTCCGTTTTCTTCAATTTCTACTTTTTTATATTCGTCGTAGGCTTGCAAACTTTGGCTTCCATTAACAATGAAATTTAAAATCCAGTTCCAGTTTTCCCTTGTCATCGCTTGATAGCAAAAGGTTGATTTTACTTCTTTGTAAATTTCATCAGGGAAAAATCCGTCGGAAACTGCTAATGTATTTAAATATTGCACCAAGACGTCCCAACTGTTCAAATAGGGAATCCGGTCTTCCACAACTGTATTTTCAACCGCTTTTTTCAAGGCGGAAGCTTCAATCAATTCGATGGAATGTGTTGCCAAAAAATAGATATTGCTTTCTTTTCCGGGTTGGTGACCGCTTCTTCCCGCACGTTGTAAAAACCGCGCCACGCCTTTCGGACCACCCACTTGAATAATCGTTTCCACTGGAGCAAAATCGACGCCCAGATCCAAACTTGAGGTACAGACCACGACTTTCAACTCTTCGTCGCGAATGGCTTGTTCCACCCAAAGCCGGGTTTCGCGGTTGATGCTTCCGTGGTGCATGGCCATTTCCCCTGCAAATTCTGGATATTTTTCCAATAATCGTTGAAACCAGATTTCACAAGCCGAACGGACATTCGTAAAAAGCAACGTCGTTCGGCTTTGTTTGATGATTTTTGCTACCTCATCAATCAGGTGCAAACCCATGTGACCACGCCACGGATAAGTTTCCATCTTATCTGGAATTATCGAAATGACGTTGATTTTCTTACTGATAACCGCTTTGATTAAAACTGAATTTTTATAAGCTTCCGAATCAATTCCTAGTAACACTTCTTGTGCTTCTTGCAAGTTTCCGATGGTTGCCGAAATTCCCCAGATTCGCATATTCGGAGCGATTTTTTTTAATCTGGATAAAGCCAATTCGGTTTGAACGCCACGCTTCGTTCCTAACAATTCGTGCCATTCATCGATGACAATTGCCGAACAATCCTTAAAGGTCTTTTCATAACCTTTTGAAGCTAAAAGCAACTGCAGACTTTCGGGAGTCGTAACCAATAAATCAGACATCTTGCCTTTTTGCTTGGCTCTTTCGCTTGCAGAAGTATCTCCTGAACGAATCCCGACGGTCATTTTTGTTCCTAAATCATTCACGACACGTTCGGCAGATTGTTTGATTTCTACTGAAAGCGCCCGAAGTGGCGTAATCCAAATTGCTTTTAATCCAGGTTTGTGTTTTTCTTTATAATCTGGATTTTTTTTGATGTAGTCGAGAACAATCGGCAACCATAGGGCATATGTTTTTCCGCTTCCGGTTGGAGCGTTTAATAATCCGTTTTTACCTTGCAAAAAAGCCGTCCAAGTTTGGGTTTGGAACGGAAAGGGTTTCCATCCTTGTTGGTGGAACCAGTCACTTGCTAGGTTAAAAAGTTGTTCTCTGTTCATAATTTATTTAAACGCAAAGTGCGCTAAGTTTTTCGCAAAGGTCGCTAAGCTTTGGTGCTAAAAATCTGTGTTAATTTGTGAAATCTATGTTCTGTTTTCTCGCAAAGTTGCAAAAGCTATTGCCTTTTGGCTAATTACTCTTTCCTCACTCAAACAATCATACTTTTCAAATCTTCGATAGAATTCGCCTCCTCAATTTTCTTATCGATTCGCCATCTTAAAATTCTTGGAAACCGTGTTGCAATGCCGCTTTTATGTCGTTTTGAAAGCGCAATTCCTTCAAAGCCGATTTCGAAAACCAATTTTGGCGTCACACTTCTGACTGGCCCAAAACGTTCGAGCGTATTTTTCTTGATGAAATCATCCACCATTCTGAATTCGGCATCTGTTAAACCGGAATAGGCTTTTGCAAAAGTGACCAATTCGCGTTCGCCATTTTCGTTGTCTTGCCATAAGGCGAAAGTGTAATCGGTGAACAAATTGGATCGTCTTCCGTGGCCTCGCATTGCATACGTTAAAACTGCATCGATTGTCAGCGGTTCTATTTTCCATTTCCACCAATCGCCTTTTTTTCTTCCGACCAAATAAGGAGAATCTTTGCGTTTCAGCATCAGACCTTCGCTTTTCATTTCTCTGGAACGGATTCTTTCTTCGGCAACTTCTTCCCATGTGGAAAATGAAACCCGTTCTGAAAGCTGGAGTGGCAAATTTTTATCTTTTATTTCTTCGTATAAATTTTCTAGCAAAACCCGACGTTCTATAAAAGGAAGATTGCGAATATCTTCGCCTTTCCATTCTAATAAATCGTAAGCCCGAATAACGACAGGAGAATTTTTCAAAATTGCCTGAGACACCGTTTTTCTCCCAATTCGTGTTTGCAAATCATTGAAGGTTCCTATTTCTCCGTTTAAAAAAGGAAGAATTTCTCCGTCAATTACCGTTCCGTCTGGAATGACTCCGACGAAGGAGGCAAATTCTGGATATTTATCGGTAACCAATTCCTCTCCTCGACTCCATACATAAATTTCATTGTCACGGATGATGGTTTGCGAACGGATGCCGTCCCATTTGTGTTCCGCACTCCAATCTTCAGGGCTTCCTAGGTTGGACACCTCGCCTTCGATTGGATATGCCAAATAAAACGGATAAGGTTTTGACAAATAATCACTGCTTTTTTCATCTAAAATCAATTCTTGAAAAGTGATGGTATTCGGATTCCAGTCGCCCATTAATTTATAGGCCAATGCATCTTCTTCGATATCCTCTGCCTTTGAAAGTGCCCTTGTCATCAGTTTTTGACTTACACCAATTCTAAAACTTCCCGTGATTAATTTTGTAAAGACGAAGCGTTCGTAATAATTCAAAGCCAGCCAATTATCATGGAGGTATTCTCTTTTCTCTTCGTCGGTTTTCTTTTTTAAGGCGATGATTTCCTGAAGGTATTCTGTCAAGCTTTTTTCAGAATGTTCTTTTGTAGTTGGAATTACAAGTGCAATTGTTTCGGCCAAATCGCCAACAATATGATAACTTTCTTCGAAAAGCCACAGCGGAATACTCGCCAATTCATTTGCCCAAAGTCGCAACAACGTAGTATTTACAGGTCGTGGCGGACGACGATGCGAAAGAATGGCGATTGTCCATACTTTATCTTCATCGCTGGCATTTTTAAAGTAATTGGTAAGCGCGTCAACCTTTACCGACGTCTTGTTGGAACTATCTAAAGCTTTTATAAGTTCGGCAAAGTTTTTCATATTCGTTTTATCAGTATTCTTTTCTCTTGCTTCTTTTCTCTATTCTATCTCAACATTTTCTTGATTCTTATCACTTTCTTCCTCCTCCATCTTCGCATTCATTTCGCCAGATTCGCCTTCGTATTGGGTGTTTGCGGTTCTGGCATCGTATCCTAATTCAGTCAAATACTTTGAGAAAATATCAGAATATCCATGCGTGCAAATTATTTTTTCGGCTCCAGTGGCTTTGATACTTTCTAACAAACCGGTCCAATCGCAATGGTCGCTTAAAACGAAACCTCTATCGACGGCACGTCTTCTTCTTGCGCCCCGGAATGCCATCCAGCCACTTGCGGAACCTGTGACATAAGGTGTCATTTTTCGTATCCAGGTACTTCCGTGTGCGCTTGGCGGTGCGAGAACAATACTTCCCAATAAGTCTTCTTTTTTTGTTTCTCTAGTAATTCGTGTGGTTTCAGGAAAGTGAACCATCGGTCTTAAAACTTCGGTCATATTTTCAATAGCTCCGTGAGTGTATATTTTTCCGATACCGGTGTCTAAATATTTTAAAAGTCGTTGTGCTTTTCCCAGTGAATAACCAAATAATACAGACGTTTTTCCGTCGGCTCGGTTTTCTGCCCACCAATTATTGATGTCAGTCATTACTTCGGCTTGTGGCGTCCATTTAAAAGCGGGTAATCCAAAAGTGCATTCTGTGATAAAAGCATCGCATTTTACTACTTCATAAGGCGTTGAAATTCCGTCGTCTTCGGTTTTGTAATCGCCCGTAAAAACCCAGACTTCTCCTTTGTATTCTACTCTTATTTGGGCTGAACCGATAATGTGGCCTGCTGGATGAAGTGAGAATTTTACTCCGTTTATTGTGAAGGTTTCATTCCAATCTTTTCCGGTGACGTTTATTGGTCCGAGTCGGTGTTTTATTATGGGTACGTTTGTGTGGTGCGTGATGTAATTTTTGTGTCCCCAACGCGAGTGATCAGCGTGACCGTGGGTTATAATAGCGTTCGTGACAGGCCGCCAAGGGTCAAGATAGACGTCGGCCTGCTGGCAATAAATTCCTTTGTCGTTGAAGGCTAAAAGTGGTTCTTTCATTTTTTTAAATTTTGCACCATATAAGGCATATAAGAAAATATAAGCAACCCTTACATTTACATTCTTGAATGCTCTTATTATAAATTTAATATTTGATTTTTTTGTTTGGAAGTGAATTGTGTATTGTTTAACTTTTGTTTGAAAGATTTTTTTCGAGGTGAGAAGTTTAATTTTTAACGCAAAGGACGCTAAGATTTTCGCAAAGTTTTAAAGGGTTTTCTCGCAAAGGCCATAGGACGCAAAGTTTTTTGACAGCGGTTATCGACAATATTGGTCCCAAAGTTTAAAAAGGGAAATGACCTTTGGAAATAGCCCCGATTGGCGGCAGTAGCCTTTTCTTCCGTTTACGGAGAAAAGCTACTGCAGAAAGCGGGACTCTGATTAAAAAATGTACTTGCGTTTTTGCTTCGGGAAAAGAAAAATTCGAGAATTGTTATTGAAATGGTAAATCGTTTATTAATCTAATTGGTTTTGTATCTTTGTGGTGCAAAAATTTGATAATTCTTAAATTAAAAAAGTATGCCAAAAGGAATTTTTCACGTACCGAATGCGGTTAATGAGCCGGTAAAATCGTACGCACCAAATACTCCAGAGCGAAAAGCGGTTCTGGATGCTTATAAAACAATGTGGAATTCGAAAATTGATGTTCCGTTGTACATCGGAAGCGAAGAAATCAAGACCGGAAACACTAAAAATATGACGGCGCCTCACGATCATAAACATGTGGTGGGAACGTATCATTTGGCTGAGAAGGCGCATGTTGAAAAGGCGATTGCCAATGCTTTGGAAGCTAGAAAGGAATGGTCTGCAACGCCTTGGGAACAAAGAGCGGCGATATTTTTAAAAGCGGCCGAATTGGTTGCCGGACCTTACCGTGCGAGAATAAATGCGGCGACGATGGTGGGACAATCTAAAAATGTACACCAAGCTGAAATTGATGCAGCGTGCGAATTCATTGACTTCTTGCGTTTTAACGTAGAATTTATGACGCAGATTTATGACGATCAGCCAAATTCTGACTCAACAATGTGGAATCGCGTGGAATACCGTCCGTTGGAAGGTTTTGTGTATGCGATTACGCCGTTCAACTTTACTGCAATTGCTGGAAATCTTCCCGCAAGCGCGGCGATGATGGGGAATGTTGTAGTTTGGAAACCAAGCGACAGCCAAGTTTTTTCTGCAAAAATTATTATTGATATTTTCAAAGAAGCTGGTGTTCCGGATGGTGTTATCAACGTGGTTTTTGGTGATGCTCAAATGATTACGGATACTGTTTTGGAAAGCCGTGATTTTGCTGGAATCCACTTTACAGGTTCAACTCACGTATTTAAAGATATTTGGGGGAAAATCGGAACGAAAATCAGCCATTATAAAACGTATCCAAGAATTGTTGGAGAAACTGGCGGTAAAGATTTTATCATCGCGCATCCGAGTGCGAATGCGAAGCAAGTTTCTACAGGAATTGTTCGTGGTGGTTTTGAATTTCAAGGCCAGAAATGTTCTGCGGCTTCGAGAGCTTACATTCCGCAAAGCCTTTGGGGCGACGTGAAGGAACAAATTATCACGGATGTGAAATCTATGAAAATGGGTTCTCCGGAAGATTTAGGAAACTTTGTTACGGCAGTTATCCACGAAGGTTCTTTTGATAAATTGGCGAGTTATATCGACCAAGCGAAAAATGATGCTGACGCTGAAATTATCGTGGGAGGAAATTATGACAAGTCTATAGGTTATTTTGTGGAACCGACTGTTATCGTGACTACGAATCCGAAGTACAAAACTATGGAAACGGAATTGTTCGGACCTGTGATGACAATCTATGTTTATGAAGATTCCAACTGGGCTGAAACATTAAAATTGGTTGACGAAACTTCTGAATATGCGTTGACTGGAGCGATTTTCAGCAAAGACCGATATGCTGTTGCCGAAGCTACAAAAGCATTGGAAAACAGTGCCGGAAACTTCTACATCAATGACAAGCCAACTGGCGCTGTTGTTGGGATGCAACCATTTGGTGGCGCAAGAGCTTCGGGAACAAATGACAAAGCGGGTTCTGCATTGAACTTGTTGCGTTGGGTTTCTCCGAGAACGATCAAAGAGACTTTTATTACGCCGGTGGATTATAGATATCCTTTTCTTGGAGAGTAAATTTATGATTTTAGATCTGTGATTTATGAATCATTGAGAATAGAAAAGCCGAATCTAGATTTAGATTCGGCTTTTTATTTGAACACAGATTGGCACAGATTCTTTGTGATTTTAATTTGTGGAAATTTGTGAAATCTGTGTTTTAATTTATACTTTAAACTTCAATGGAAGATGAACAACCTTTTTAGTTTCAAAAAATTCATTGTCAAAAAACTCTGATATATTATATTCCGTTGCCTTTGGAAAGTCTTTTAATTCTTCGGTCAAGTCGCCACCTTTTAGGTATAAAATTCCGTTTTTAAGTTCGTGCTTGTTTTGTTTTTTGATTTTATCTTTAACCCAAGAAACGAAATCTGGCATATTGGTTACGGCACGGCTTACGATGAAATCGAAATCGCCTTTTACGTTTTCGGCACGAATTTGTTCTGCTTTTACGTTTTTTAATTCCAATGCTTCAGCAACAGCTTTTACTACATTTATCTTTTTCAAAATAACATCTATCAGATAAAATCTGGTTTCTGGAAACAATATTGCCAATGGAATTCCTGGGAAACCACCTCCAGTTCCTACATCTAAGACATAAGTTCCTGGTTCAAATTTTTGAATTTTGGCAATTGCCAAGGAATGAAGCACGTGCTTTGTATATAATTCGTCGATATCTTTGCGTGAAATAACGTTGATTTTAGCGTTCCAATCTTGGTATAATTCCTCTAATTTTTCAAACTGTTGCTTCTGAATATCAGTTAGATTAGGGAAATATTTTAGGATTTCTTCCATTTTAAATTTTTTAACAAAAGTAATGATTTTCGAATTGAAATTTTTAACCTTTTCCTGCGTTTTCATTATACAATAATATTTATCTTTGAAACATCTATTTTGAATAATTATAAATTACCTATGAATACCACAATACCAACATTTTCTAAGCAAGACAGCCTAAAGTTTTTCAGAACGCTGAATTCTCGCGTGAACAATTACTTTAAGGAAAATAATATCAAAAAAACCGGAAACTGGAAACTGCACTTGAAAGCAGTTATTATGTTTGTGCTTTTCTTGACACCCTACTTTTTAATTCTAACTTTAGAAATGCCTTTCTGGGTAATGCTTTTGCTTTCGATTGTCATCGGAATTGGAATGGCAGGCGTTGGAATGAACGTAATGCACGACGGAAACCACGGTTCGTATTCCAATAAAACTTGGCTGAACAAATTTATGGGCGGCAGCATTTATATCTTGGCTGGAAACGTTCACAACTGGCAAGTGCAGCACAATGTTTTGCACCACACTTATACTAATATCCACGGTCACGACGAAGATTTAGATGCGGGACGAATTATCCGTTTTACACAGGAAGCAGAATGGCACCGTTTTCATAAATTCCAACACTATTATTCTGTTTTTCTTTATGGATTATTGACTTTCAATTGGGCGCTTACTACAGATTTCAAACAAATGAAAGCCTATTTAAAAAGAAAATTATCCTACGGAGAACCACAAAGTCCTACCAAATTATGGACGGTTTTGGTAATCACAAAAATCATTTATGTTTCGGTTTGGCTAGTACTTCCGATGATTATTGGAATTGCTTGGTGGAAAGTTTTGATCGGCTTCTTTGTAATGCACTACACTGCTGGATTAATTTTGAGCATCGTTTTCCAATTGGCGCATGTTGTGGATGAAACTACAAATCCAGTTCCGAATGAAGAAGGAGAAATTGAAAACACTTGGGCAATCCACCAACTTTATACCACTGCGAATTTTGCTCCGAAAAACAAAATCGTAAACTGGTTTACCGGCGGATTGAACCACCAAATTGAGCACCACATTTTCCCGCACATCAGCCACGTTCATTATGGCAAGATTGCTGAAATTGTGAAGGAAACAGCTAAAGAATGCAACCTTCCCTATCACGAATTTAAAACGATGCGAGGTGCTGTTATTGCTCACTTCAAACACTTGAGAGATTTAGGACAAAATCCTGCAATGGCATAATTAACTACAAAACCCATAAACAACAAACCCTTATTCAATGAACCATTTATCGGATAGAATTAACAGCTTATCAACTTCACAAACCTTGGCAATGGCAGCATTGGCAAGAGAATTAAAAGCACAAGGAAAAGACATTATAAGCTTAAGTTTAGGCGAGCCAGATTTCAACACGCCAGATTTCATCAAAGAAGCGGCGAAGAAAGCCATCGACGAAAACTACAGTACTTACTCGCCAGTTGACGGATATGCTGAATTAAAAGAGGCTATTTGCAGAAAATTTAAAAGAGATAATAATTTAGAGTACACACCAGCAAACGTAGTGGTTTCGACTGGTGCAAAACAATCTTTATACAATATTGCCCAAGTAATGCTGAACGACGGTGACGAAGTAATTCTGCCGGCGCCTTACTGGGTGAGCTATTTCGAAATCGTAAAAATGTCAGGCGGAGTTCCGGTAGAAGTGCCAACTTCTGTGGAAAGTGATTTTAAAATTACGCCAGAACAATTAGAAGCTGCGATTACGCCAAAGACGAAAATGATCTGGTACAGTTCTCCTTGCAATCCAAGCGGTTCTGTTTATAGCCGTGAGGAATTGACTGCTTTGTCAAAAGTTTTGGAGAAATATCCAAACATCTTTGTCGTAGCCGATGAAATCTACGAACACATCAATTTTTCTGGAACTTTCTGCAGCATTGCTTCAATTCCAGGGATGTTTGACAGAACAATTACCGTAAACGGAGTGGCAAAAGCATTTGCAATGACAGGTTGGAGAATCGGTTATATCGGAGCGCCAGAATTTATTGCAAAAGCGTGTACGAAAATGCAAGGTCAAGTTACGAGCGGTGCAAATTCTATTGCGCAAAGAGCTACAATTACTGCTGTTGACGCTGATCCAAGTGTCTTGAACGATATGGTTGCCGCTTTTAAAGGCCGTAGAGATTTGGTTGTTCGTTTGATCAACGACATTCCGGGATTAAAACTGAATGTTCCTGAAGGTGCCTTTTATGTTTTCCCAGACGTTTCTTCTTACTTCGGAAAAACGCTGCGAGGAACTGAAATCAAAAATGCTGATGATTTCTCCATGTATCTTTTGGCAGAAGCAAATGTGGCGACTGTAACCGGAGACGCTTTTGGAAATCCTAACTGCATTCGTTTTTCTTACGCGACAAGCGAAGAGATTTTGACGGAAGCGTTGAAAAGAATTAAAGAAGCTTTAGCTTAAATATAAAACCATTTAAAGTTTAAGGTTCGAAGTTTAAAGTTATCAAAAACCTTAAACTTTGAACCTTAAACTATTTATAGACTATGTCAAAAATACTATTACTCGGTTCCGGAGAATTAGGAAAAGAATTTGTAATTGCAGCACAGCGCATCGGGCAGATCGTGATTGCGGTTGACAGTTATGAGAATGCACCCGCAATGCAGGTGGCGCACGGTTTTGAAGTCATCAATATGCTTGACGGCGATGCTTTGGATAAAATCGTAGCGAAACACCAACCCGATTTTATTGTTCCAGAAATTGAGGCGATTCGTACCGAGCGTTTTTATGATTATGAAAAACAGGGAATCACGGTAGTTCCTTCCGCGAAGGCGGCGAATTTTACGATGAACAGAAAAGCGATTCGTGATTTAGCTTCTAAGGAATTAGGCTTAAAAACTGCCAATTACAGATACGCTACCTCATCAGAAGAACTACAGAATGCTGTAAAAGAAGTCGGAATTCCGTGCGTAGTGAAACCTTTAATGTCTTCTTCTGGAAAAGGACAATCGACGATCAAAACGCCAGATGACATTGAGAAAGCTTGGAATTATGCTGTGGAAGGTTCTCGTGGCGATGTTGTGGAAGTAATTGTAGAAGCTTTCGTCAAATTCAATTCAGAAATTACGCTTTTAACGGTTACCCAAAACAATAATCCGACGTTGTTTTGTGCTCCAATTGGGCACAGACAAGAACGCGGCGATTACCAAGAAAGCTGGCAACCGGCTAGAATTTCGGATAAAGATTTGTTCGAAGCACAAGATATGGCCGAAAAAGTAACCGAAGCGCTTGGTGGCGCGGGACTTTTTGGCGTTGAATTTTTCTTGGCTGATGATGGCGTATACTTCTCAGAATTATCTCCAAGACCGCACGATACCGGAATGGTGACTTTAGCGGGAACGCAGAATTTTAATGAATTTGAATTGCATCTTCGTGCGATTTTGAGCCTTCCGATTTTTGAAATTACGTTGGAAAAATTCGGAGCTAGCGCTGTAGTTTTGGCTTCCGAGAATTCTACAAACCCGAGTTATGAAGGCTTGGAAAAAATTGCTGGATTAGCAAAAACTGATTTCAGAATTTTTGGAAAACCTACGACGAGACCTTATCGAAGAATGGCTGTTGCCCTGGCTTCTGATACTTTGGAAACGCCGATTGAAGAAATTGTGGAGCGTGCAAAAGAGGCCGCCAAATTGATAACTGTAAACTATTAAATCATGAAAAAAATACTTGCAATCGCATTTTTGTTTCTAGCTTTTGGAGCAAATGCACAGGATAAAAAAATCACCAAACCTGAAGTTGTGGAAGCTTCTTGCGGACAGTGCAACTTCGGCATGAAGGGCAAAGGCTGTTCTTTGGCAGTGAAAATTGACGGAAAGCCGTACTTCGTTGACGGTACTAAAATTGACGACCACGGCGATTCTCACGGAGCAGATGGTTTTTGTTCTAAAGTACGCCAGGCAGAAGTTACTGGTGAAGTCAAAAATGACCGATTTGTGGCTAGTTCTTTTAAGTTATTGCCTGAGAAAAAAGGGAAGAAAAAATAATTACTTTTTGAACCGTTAAGGGATTAAGAAAAATTAAGTTAAGCGTCTAGAAATAGGCGCTTTTTTATTGATTTCTTTTTCCTAAATCTACACAAACAAAGCCTTTGCAACTTTGCGAAAATCTTTGCGTGGCTTTGCGTAAAAAGATATTGTTTGTGAATTTTCAACGCAAAGTGCACAAAGTTTTTCGCAAAGAAAGGAAAGATAAAAGCTGTGAATTTAAGTTTCTTTAAAAGCTTCTTTTTCGTAAATTGTTTTTTTCCTATTGCCTATTCGCTCTTGCCCATTGCCTATTCCCCTTTTTTCAAAATCTCCTGCACTTCGTCAACAGACTTTTTGTTCAGCCATTCTTGCACAGAAATTGTTTCTTCTTTTGGCTTTAGCGGTTTTATTTTATTGAGCTCGTGGTGTTCTGGGAGGTTCATTTCTCGCAATGCAAAAAGGTCATTCGGAGTACAATTCAGGCTAGTGCAAAGAACCGTCATTTGGTTAAAATTCAACTGCACTATTTCGCCTTTCAGCATCTTATTGGCAGACGTAGTGTTGATTCCTAATTTTATAAGATAAGCATAAGGATGCAGAATATTCCTTGCTTTAAAAACCGGGTGGAGGTTTAAAACAATGCTGCTTTTATTAATTTTTATATTCGATCTTTTATGGCTTGGAAACATAGTCTTGATTTTAAGAGTCTAATGTAATGAATAAATCAATAACTATACATTCTCTAGAACATTTTCTTCTATCTCTAGAAGCTTAGTTTCTATCTCTAGAACCTTATATACAGTCTCTATAACCTTTTATACAATCTGTAAAAGCTTATCTTCTATCTGTAGAAACAAATATCTTATCTGTAAAATATTATATACATTCTGTAGAGTACTATATCCATTCTCTAGCTATAAATTGAAAATTAGACAGCTGAAAACACCAGACAACAAAGCAAAACAGCAAAAATAAAGGAGGAAACTCGATAGGGCTATCAAGAATCCTCCTTCTTATTATTTGAGATTGTTTCTAAGGTTTTAGAAAATCTATTTCTTCTTTCCGATATTGATGTTGTCGAAGCTGGAAACGTCGATCACTTCCTCTAAATCTACATCAAACGAAATATTTATCGAGTCGCCCACCATGGTTACCGGCAATTCATTTGACAGTTGCGAAGAACCCACGAAGATATTTGGATAATCTTTAATAGTAAAATAATAAAAGCTGTTGCCGTTTTTCACGTCGTTCTCAATTCGTGTCACCACAGATTTGTAACTTTTTTTGTTTGAAACTGCAGCCGGATCAATTCCGTTATCCGCCATATTGTAGACGTTTTTATAGGCCATCAACGTTTCGCGCATCGTATTCCCCACGCCCACAATCGTGTAATCGTTGATGGAAACCATGGCGAACATTTTCACCAAACCTCCGTCGTCTTTCAGCGTCATTACATACGTCGGAATATTGTTGATCAGGTAAGGAATCGGCAGTGACGCGTGGTATCCTTTCTCCTGCACCTTTCCTTCGGCTGAACTTTGCGCCGCGAATTCTGTCGCACCGCTTTGTCTGTAATACGTGGCTTCTTTGGTTCTCGTGTCGACCAATACAAAACCTACGGCAGATTCCTCTTTTCCTACGGATGACAAGCCAGTGTACCAGTAGGATTTGTGGTTTTCTCCATAAACCAGAGTCAGTCCCTCGGTAGTCATTAATTTATTTTCGTTTGACCAGTTCCAGTAGCCATGGACATATTCTCCCCAGTCGTTTAATTGTTCCTCAACAAAGCTGATCGGTTGGATTCTGTCTACCCAAAGTGGCGTGTTGGCAATGTCATATTCTTGAATTGCGCCTGTTTGAGCATCAACAACCAGAACTCCAGTGGCATCATTTCCGGCAAAGCCAATGCGTTTTTTATACTTCGTAACAATCCAATAAGGGTGGCCATTATCGTCAATTTCAAAATTAAAATCTTCTAAACCGACCGTTGCATATCCGTTGAAATAAACGTGGCGATCGATTCTTGATCCGAAAAAAGCGCCTGATTGGTACTTGATTCTGACTGGTTTTCCCTTTACCTCTTGAATCAATTTCACATCTCTTTCGTTAGTTGCAGAAACCATTACATAGCCTGGCGTGCCGCCGGAATTGTTATACCATTTGAAAAAACCGGTGTGCAATAATGGCGCAACCCAGTACAATTCATCATTTACTTTTTGGATTGTAAATTCGCCTATTTCTGTCTGGCTTCCCAAAGAAGGCTGCGAGCCGATGATTTTCTCTCCTAAAAGCAGGGCTAATTCTTCATCCACAACGCGAATTTTATCTAAAGAAATTGGCGCGATATGGTTCTTTAAATTTTGTCCGTCTTCTACTTTTCCGATTAATTTTTGGTAGGCATCGCTTCTAAACATCGGCAAGCTTGTCAACAACGGCACAATTACCACATAGGCCAAAACGGCAAATAATATATAAAAGAAAAGTTTTGGCGGTGCTGAAACCAGGCGTAATTTGTTGGTAGGCTTTATTACTTCTAATTTTGTAAAAATGATAATTGAAATCAGAATCAGAAAAAGCAACAGAACCGGAAGGCCGATAAATCCGTAATTAATGACTGGAAGCGCCATATAAAACAATAAAAATCCGAATAAGAGAAGTCCTAAAATTGGGATAATTTTTTTCATTTTGATTTTGTGTTTTGGTTTTTAAATAAGTCTTCGTAAATTTAAAATGTTACAGTAATGGTAATAGTTTTGGAAATTTATAAAAATTGCAGCAGTTAATTTCATTATCACGAGAAAGTATTTTAGAAGTTTAAGAATCTATTAAAACTATCTTTGAAATTCACTCTTTTACAAATAATTAAGAACGCAATACCTATTTTTGCTAATTGCACTAAAAATCCTCCACGCTTATGAAGCTCCTTGTTGTTGAAGACGAACCAAACTTATTATCGATTATCAGGAAGGGACTTTCTGAAAATAATAACGAGGTTAGCGTGGCGATGGACGGAAGAACGGCGCTGGAAATGATTCAGAATCACACTTTTGACGTAATTATTTTAGACATCATGCTTCCGGATATTAACGGAATCGAAATCTGCAGAAGATTGCGTGCCGCTAAAAACTTTGTACCGATTTTACTCTTGACCGCTTTGGGAACTACTGAAAATGTAGTTACCGGATTGAACGCTGGCGCGGATGATTATATGGCAAAACCGTTTAAATTCTCAGAATTGCAAGCCAGAATCAGCGCTTTGGCAAGACGTTCAAACCAAGACAATAAGCCAAACGACACGATTGTCATTGACGATTTAGAAATAGACGGACGTTCAAAATCGGTAAAACGTGCGGGAGAATCAATCGTTTTAACCGCTAAAGAATTCAAGCTTTTGTATTATCTGGCGAAGAATTCAGGAATCATTTTATCCAGGGAAAAAATATTAGACAACGTTTGGGACATCAATTTCGACATGAATACGAATGTGGTCGACGTTTATATCAATTATGTCAGAAATAAAATTGACAAGCCTTACCAAAACAAATTGATCCACACCATGAAAGGTCTTGGATATGTGATAAAATCATAAAAGATGCAGATCAGGAAAAAAATTACGGTTACTTACATCGCGCTTTCTTGCTTCAGCACGCTCCTTTTGAGCGTTGTGATTTTCTATCTATTCAAGCAAAATAACGAGTATTATTTCTTGAAAAGGCTTCAGGATCGCGCCAAGATTGCCTCTTCGATTTATTATCAGAATGATTCAGTGAAGTCGAAATATTTTCAAGAATTCAAGAAAGAAGGCCTGGAAGAATTGATCGAGGAGAAAGATTTTGTTTTGAAAGTGAACGGAAGCAATACTTTTGAATACAACACTGATTTGAACCTGCCTTCAGAATTTTATTCTCAGGTCATGAAAACGGGCCAGAGCTGGATTGAGGAAGATTACCGTTATTATTATGGCCAGATCTTCACAGAATCCGGACAAAAATATATGGTCATTGTTACTGCAAAAGACCGCAGAGGAAACACCAGCACGATTTATATTCTCCAGATTTTGATCTTTGGAGGATTAGGATTTGTAATCTTGGCTTATTTCTTCGGGAAATTTTTGGCCCGAAGAGTCATTGGCCCGATGGCGAGAATCACTAAGGAAGTGAAAAGAATCAGCGCTTCAAACCTGCACAACCGCTTGCCGGATACTGAAGGCCAAGACGAGATTTCTGACCTGACGAAGACTTTTAATGACATGCTTGACAGACTGGAAACTTCCTTTGAAATTCAGGCCAATTTTATCAATAATGCTTCACACGAATTAAAAACCCCGATCACGACGATTATTGCCGAGACTGAAATCATGCTCTTGAAAGAAAGAGCAACTGAGGAATATGTTTCGTCTTTGGAGAACATCAACAAGCAGGCTTCCAAACTTGGAAATCTTACCGAAGGACTTTTAAAACTGACGCAGACAGGCTATGATGGAAGAAAACAGGTTCATGATATTGCGCGAATCGACGAGATTCTTTTAGACGTAAAATGTTCTATTGACAAGATTTATCCTAACAATCGCGTGAATATCAAGCTGAACGAAGCTCCTGATAATGAGTCGCTTTTGACGATTCCTTGCAATCGCCCTTTGCTAGAATTGGCTTTGAATAATATTATTTCTAACGGCGTGAAATATTCAGATAATGATGAAGTTTTTGCGACGCTTACTGCCGATAAATCTAAGATTAAAATCACGATTACGGATATTGGCATCGGAATCCCGCCGGAAGATATTCCTTATTTGTATGAGCCTTTTTTCCGTGGAAAGATAGCTTCGAAATACAACGGCTATGGGCTTGGACTTCCCTTGGCCATGAAAATCATACGAATGCACAATGGCGAATTGCAGATTCAATCTGAAACCGGAAAAGGAACGGTCGTGAATATTATTTTTGACAAAACAAACATTAGAAATTCTAATCTTAAATCTTAGGAAATTCTAATTTTAATCTAAACTGGCTCTAATCTCGGAGGTCTTATTTTGTATGTATAGTAACCAAAGCAATTATACATATGAAAAATATACTAATACCGACGACGCTTCAACCCGACACCATTAATGCTGTAAAAACAGCTATCAAACAATCAAAAGGAAAAAATTGCAATGTAGTTTTGCTGCAGGTTTGCGATATTCCTGATACGGATTCGAGCTCTTTTTTTATTAGAAGCATTAAAAACGAACTGAATGTTTCTCAAAAAACTATTTTGGAAGCTTGCAGAAATCTCGTGGCCGTTTCTCAACATTGCACATTTAAATTACAGCATCAATATGGCATTTCAGCTCCTGTGATGCGCAATTTATTAGAACATCTTCATGTAGGACTGATCATTTTGACACCTTCGTATAAAAGTGCAGAGAAGAAAATCCACAATCAATTCCTTCAGATTTTATCGAATTGCAAATGTCCGATTCTTCACTTGAATTCTAATTTTGAAGAACACGAATTGAACAAAGCCATGTACTTGGAACAAAACAAGTCAAAACTTCAAGCCGAAGATTTACAGCAATTGGTGCAAGGACAATTTAATTTCAGAATCGTCAGCCATGCAAAGATTTTTGAAGACCAAAGCGTAGAAGAAATCAATCCGGAATTGTCTGCAGCGATTTCTAAGAATGAAATCAATCTGCTGATACAGACTAGAAAACCTGAAAAAATAAAATTAAAAAAGAGCGGAAAGTCTAAAGTAAACGAAAGTTTAGGATTGCCAGTTCTTTCCTTATATGAAGAAATTGTTTAAAAAAAGATTCTCACAAAAAGCGATTTATAACTTAAATTAAAAATATATGCTGCTAAAAAAGAAAATTCCGATGAAATATGTTCTCGGAAAAATTAAGATAGAATTAATTCTGGTTGTAATGTATGTAGTTTCATTTGACTTGATTCACCGTTATTTTGATGCGGTGGTAATGAATATTCCTATTGCAATTCCGACTATAATTGGTACGGTTATTTCATTATTGCTAGCTTTTAAATCAAACCAAGCGTATGACCGCTGGTGGGAAGCGAGAATGATTTGGGGCGCGATTGTTAATGACTCTCGAACCTTATTGCGCCAAGTTATTGGTTTTTACAAAGACCCAGATTTTTCTGTGGAAGCTGATGAATTCAAGGAAAGTTTTGCAAAAAGGCAAGCGGCGTGGTGTTATAGTTTGGGCCAAGCCTTAAGAGGAAAAGATCCGTTGAAACCAATTAAAAATTTGCTTACTGCGGATGAATTTCGCTATGTTTCGAAACACAAACACGTACCGAATGCGATTTTAATTTTGCACTCGAGAGCCTTAAAAATGGCACAGGAAAAAGGAAAAATTAACCGATACCAACAAGTTGAAATTGATAATACTTTGACGCGTTTGTGTGAGTCCATGGGAAAATGCGAGCGTATTAAAAATACAGTTTTTCCAACAACATATAGCTTATATATCAGATTCACACTTTGTCTGTTCATTATGCTATTGCCTTTCGGACTAACAAATTTGGTTGGATGGTTGCAAATTCCTTTGGTAACTACTATTGCTGCAGCGTTCTTCTTGGTTGAAAAAATGGCAATCCATCTTCAAGATCCTTTTGAAAACAGACCTACAGATACGCCTGTAACTACGATTTCTACAGCAATTGAAAAAAATCTGATTCAAATGGTGAATGAATTTAGAGATGAATTTGATGATACTATTGAAAAATCAGAAACTTCTTTACATCACATTCAGCCAGTTAAAAACGCTTATTTTGTTCTTTAGGGTTGTTTTAATGTTGCTAAAACCGGCTTCAAAAGGGCCGGTTTTTTTATTTTTATCGAAACATTTTAACCAAGCTGCACCATTATTTCTTAAAAAAAATTTACTTTTACATAAAAACTATAAACATTCCATTTTATGAAGACAAACAATTTCAAGAGTATTGCTAACAGAGCATTCTTAATTTTAGGTTTCTTATCGTTCACTTTTTTCGCATCTTGTTCAAGTGACAATGATCCTGAAGCTGTTGCAGAAAAATTCTTAAATCACGTAAACAAAGGCGAATTTAAAGAAGCTAAAGAATATTGCGACGAGCAAACAGCGTCTCTAATCGGAATGATGGAGTCAATGGCTGGCGATAAAACCAAAGAGCTTAAAGATCAAAACATCAAAACTGAAATTATTTCTTCTGAAGTAAAAGATGACAAAGCGACTGTAAAATACAAATCTACAGGAGGAAAAGCGGGTGCTACAACTGGTGCTGAGCAAACTTTAAATCTTGTAAAAGTAGATGGAAAATGGAAAGTGACTATCGATAAAGAAAATGCAAACAAAGAAGGAGGAGCAAAAACTCCAGAAACTGATGTTGAAGCAACTGATTCTTTAGCAACTCCAGCTGATACATTGGCTGCACCAGTTGCAGATACAGTGGTTGCTCCTAAATAATTGCAACTCAAAAATAATTTAAAGCATTACTAATGAAGAAGATCCTCTTTTATTTAGTAATGCTTTTTCTTTTGGGATTTATCTCCTACAAAGCTTTTTTCTACTTTGACAAGAAATCAGAACAGGCAGAAATTGTAAAAAATGAAGCTGTGACAAGGCTTTCTCCAGAAGAAATTGCACAGATTCAAGAAGGCGATTTTATCCTCAGAAGAGGTTTTGGATTCTTCAGCGATTATATTTCGAAAGAACTAAATAATGGCGAAATCGATGTGACTCATGCCGGAATTATTACCAAAAGAAATAATTCTTTATTTGTAATTCATTCTCTTTCTTCAGATGTAACTGACATTGATGGCTTGCAGATGCAACCTTTGCAAGAATTTTTAAAATATTCTTATCCTCACAAAATCATTATTACTAGATTAAAAAACGCAAATCCAGCAATGGGCTTGAAGATTTCTTCTTTGGCAGAAAATTATCTGGCAAAGCATATTCCGTTTGACCACAAAGGAAATTTTGACAACGATGAAGCGCTGTTTTGCACCGAAATGATTTGGAAAATTTTAGAAAAAGACCTGCATTGTGTAGAATTGCCAAGCGAAGCAAAAGCCAGAAAAGATTTTTTCTTCTCAATGACGCCGATGTATGACACAAAATATTTTGACATTAAGGTAAATCAATACAAAATCAAGAATAAATAGTATTTTTGCCATCACAAAACAAAACGAATTTACATGAAAGCATACGTATTTCCAGGTCAAGGCGCCCAATTCACAGGAATGGGAAAAGACCTTTACGAACAATCAGCACTAGCAAAAGAATTATTCGAAAAAGCCAACGAAATCTTGGGTTTTAGAATCACAGATATCATGTTTGAAGGAACGGCAGAAGAATTAAAAGAAACAAAAGTGACGCAACCAGCCGTTTTCTTGCACTCTGTTATACTTGCAAAAACTTTAGGCGATAGCTTTCAGCCAGAAATGGTTGCAGGACATTCGCTTGGAGAATTTTCAGCATTGGTTGCCAACGGCGCTTTATCTTTTGAAGACGGATTGAAATTGGTTTCACAAAGAGCAATCGCCATGCAAAAGGCCTGTGAAATCAAGCCTTCAACAATGGCTGCAGTTTTAGGCTTAGAAGACAAAATCGTAGAAGATGTTTGCGCATCGATAGACGGTGTTGTTGTGGCTGCAAACTACAACTGCCCGGGACAATTGGTGATTTCTGGAGAAACTTCAGCGGTGGAACAAGCTTGTGAAGCGATGAAAGCTGCAGGAGCAAAACGTGCATTAATCTTGCCTGTTGGCGGTGCTTTCCACTCACCAATGATGGAACCAGCTAGAGAAGAATTGGCTTCTGCAATTGAAAACACAACCTTTTCTGAACCAAGCTGTCCAGTGTACCAAAATGTACCTGCGAGTGCGGTTTCAAGTGCTAATGAAATTAAGAAAAATTTAATTATCCAATTAACAGCTCCAGTAAAATGGACGCAATCTGTGCAACAAATGATTGCCGACGGTGCGACTTCGTTTACTGAAGTTGGTCCTGGAAAGGTATTGATTGGGTTGGTAAATAAAATTGATAAAAGCGTGGAGACTTTTTCTGCTTAGTCAATTTATAGGTATAAAAAATCCCAAGTTTAATGCTTGGGATTTTTTGTTTATAGATATTTAGCTTCTTCTGAATGACTATTTGTGATTCCTGTAATCAGGTATTTATTTTCCTTATTTACGAAAAAAATATACCAGACTGTCCTTGAATTTGCTTTGTAGAAAATGTATTTTGAGCCTAAATGTTTTAATTTTTTTGGAGAAGATTGATGTGGAAAAGTTGCAATATCTTCATAAATAAATTGGATAATTTTATCAATGTATTTGTGAGCATTGTCTTCGAAACTGAAATATTCCTGTTCAAAAAGAATAAAAAATAATTCATCAAAATATTCTAAAACCTCTTTCTTAAAAATTATTTTTTCCAAGGATAGGCTTTTATTCGTTTGTGCATTTCTTCTTTAAATTCTTCTGGCGTATATCCGTTTTCAAATTCTTTATCAAAATCAAGTTCTTTTTCAGATTCTTCTTTTAATTTTGAAATCTGATATAAAATACTCGGTTCTTCCAGTTTTGAAAGCCATTCCATTAATTCATTTTTTCTGTATCGCGTGTCCATAGCTTTTTATTTATTTCACTAATTTACAAATAATTAGACAAAAATAAATTATGCTCTGATCTTTTTTTCCCATTTCCAAGCAGAATCCATCGCCTCATCTAAAGTTGATTGCGCCTTCCAGCCTAAAACAGAATTGGCTTTTTCAGTATCTGCAAATGCTTCCATGATGTCGCCTTCTCTTCTATCTACAAGTTTATAAGGCAGTTTCTGACCGCTTACTTTTTCGAAAGAATTGATGACTTCTAAAACCGTGCTTCCAGTTCCTGTCCCAATATTGAAAGTCTCTACTTTGCTCTGATTTTTCTTGTCGATTAATCTTTTTAAAGCAACTACGTGTGCTTTTGCCAAATCTACTACGTGAATATAATCGCGAATGCAAGTCCCGTCAGAGGTTGGATAATCGGATCCAAAAACAGACAATTCTTTTCTCAAGCCAATTCCAGTCTGCGTGATAAACGGCACCAAATTTTGCGGAATACCAATTGGCAATTCACCTAGTTCAGCTGACGGATGAGCACCGATTGGGTTAAAATATCGAAGTAAAATCGAATTAATACTAGAAACTTTTGCTACATCTTGGATAATTTCTTCGCCAATTTGTTTTGTATTCCCGTAAGGAGAAATTGCTGGCTGGATCGAAGCGTTTTCAGTAATCGGCATCTTTTCAGCTTGCCCATAGACCGTGCAAGAAGAGCTGAAAATAAAATTAGCATCCGTTTTTTGCTGTAATTCTTGAAGAATATAAACTAAAGCATTAATATTATTTTCATAGTATAACAACGGATTTTCTACACTTTCACCAACCGCTTTTGAAGCCGCAAAATGAATTACGCCAGAAACATCAGAATGCCTTTTAAAGAAATCTTGAACTGATTTTTTATCTCTTAAATCTAGTTTTTCAAACTCAGGCTGTTTTCCAGAAATTGCTACGATTCCTTTTAAAACTTCCTCAGAAGAATTAGAAAGGTTGTCAATTATTACAACATCAAAACCTTCACTTTGCAATTCAACTACGGTGTGAGAACCGATAAAACCTAATCCTCCTGTTACTAATACTTTCATCCTTTAATTTTTATGGCGCAAAGTGCACGAATTATTATTCAATTATTTTAAAAACTCTAATATAGAATCTGTAATAAATTTAATTTGCTCATCATCCAATTCAGTGTGCATTGGCAGTGAAATTACTTCTTTGACCAACTGGTTTGTTACAGGAAAATCTTCCTCTTTGTAACGAGAATCCAAGTATGCTTTTTGGCTGTGCAACGGAATCGGGTAATAAATCGCACACGGAATTCCTTTGTCTAACAAATGTTGCATCAAACCATCGCGGTCAGCATCCACAATTCTCAAAGTATATTGGTGAAAAACGTGGGAATCTCTTTCACCAGCAATATAAGGCGTCACGATGTTTTTGTGGTTTGCCAAAGCTTGGCTATATTTTTGAGCTGCCAGTTGACGTGCTGCATTATATTCGTCTAATTTTGGCAATTTTGCATTTAAAACCGCCGCTTGAATACTGTCTAAACGAGAATTCACGCCCACAACATCATGATGGTAGCGAACATACATTCCGTGGTTTACGATACCGCGAAGTTTGTGTGCCAAATCATCATCGTTTGTAAAAATCGCGCCGCCGTCTCCATAACATCCCAAGTTTTTAGAAGGAAAAAAAGATGTTGAAGCTACATGTCCCATAACTCCGGCTTTCTTTTTCTTACCGTCGAAATATTTGTAATCAGCCCCAATTGCTTGCGCATTGTCTTCAATTACAAATAAATTATGCTCAGAAGCCAATTGCATAACCGCTTCCATGTTAGCCGCTTGCCCAAACAAATGAACCGGAACAATCGCTTTGGTTTTTGGCGTAATTGCTTTTTTAATTGCTTCGATAGAAATATTAAAAGTATCAATTTCCACGTCAACCAAGACCGGAGTCAATTGCAATAAAGCGATAACCTCAACAGTTGCAGCGAATGTAAAATCAGCCGTAATCACTTCGTCGCCAGGTTTTAAATCCAGCGCCATCATTGCGATTTGCAAGGCATCAGTTCCGTTGGCACATGGAATTACGTGTTTTGCGCCAAGATAATCTTCTAAACTTTTTTGGAATTTGTGAACTTCAGGACCGTTGATGTAAGTATTGGTATCCAGAACTTCTTGAATCGAATTGTTAACCGCTTCTTTTATATTTTCGTATTGCCCTTTAAGGTCAACCATTTGAATTTTTTTCATCTAAATTTGAATTTAAAACACGCAAAATTACTAATTAAATGACGGACAACCAATGAAATTTCTAGAAACTAATGTATTTTAGCAATTCAAAAAAAGACCTATGTTTTTTCTCTATAATTTGCTGGTAATCATCGCCGGATTTGCCTTAAAAATAGTCGCACTTTTCAGTCCGAAAATGAAACTTTTTGTGGAAGGAAGAAAAAATGTATTCAAGACTTTAGGCAATAAAATCGGACCAAAAGACAAGACGATTTGGTTTCATTCTGCTTCATTGGGCGAGTTTGAACAAGGGCTTCCTGTAATGGAAAAGATTCGGATTTTATATCCAAATCACAAGATTGTGCTGACTTTTTTTTCGCCTTCGGGATATGAAGTCCGAAAAAATTCCACTGCAGCTGATGTGATTGTTTATCTTCCTTTGGACACAAAAAATAATGCTTCAACATTCTTGAAATTGGTTCATCCCGAAATGGCCTTTTTTATCAAATATGAATTTTGGCCGAATTATTTGAACGAATTAAAACAAAGAAATATCCCGACGTATTTATTTTCAGGGATTTTCAGGGAAGATCAAGTTTTCTTTAAATGGTACGGTGGCTTTTACAGAAAAGCTTTGGCTACTTTCAAAATGTTTTTTGTACAAAATGAAAGTTCAAAATTGCTCTTGCAAAAAATTGGCTTTAATAATGTAAAAGTCAATGGCGACACACGTTTTGACCGAGTTTCAAAGATTTTAGAAAGAGACAATACTTTAGATTTTGTAGAAAAATTCAAAGACAACAAACTGACAATTGTTGCCGGAAGCACTTGGCCAAAAGACGAAAATAATCTGGTTGATTTTATAAATTCGAATTCTTTTGGCGTAAAATTTATTTTGGCGCCGCACAATGTAAAACCTGACCAAATCGAGGATTTAAAGAAAAGCATTTCTAAAAAAGTAGTTTTATTTTCAGAAATGAAGAATAAAAACCTATCAGAATATGACGTTTTCATCATCGACACGATTGGAATTTTGACCAAAATTTATAGCTATGCTGATATTGCTTATGTTGGCGGCGGTTTTGGAACTTCTGGTTTGCATAATATTTTAGAACCTGCAACTTTTGGAATTCCGATAATTATCGGGCCAAATTTTCAGAAATTTTCAGAAGCAGTGGCTTTGGTGAATATGGGCGGTTGTGTTGCTGTAAAAAGCAAAAAGGAATTGGAAGAAACTTTGGATTTCTTGATTCAGAATGATGATGAACGATTTGAAAAAGGACATATTTCTAAGACTTTTGTGGAAATGAATAAGAATGCTACTGAAGTTATTTTGAAGAATCTGTAGATTTTTTTGCCACGAATTCACGAATTTTGAACACAGATTTCTCAGATTCCTTTTCCGCTAACTTGTCATTCTGACGAAGGAGGAATCTTCGTCAGTATTACAGCAAAGTTTTATAGAGATTCCTCCTTCGTCGGAATGACAAGAAAACTAAAATAAAATTATGACTGAATTCAAACCTTTAAAAATTTCAGATATAGAAACCATCGTTTTAATGATGCAAGAATTTTATGCCATTGACAATTACCCGATTGACATTACGATTTCAAAAGGTTTGTTTTTAGAGTTTTTAAAAAATCCGCATTTGGGAAGAGCCTGGATGATTTATGCTGATGGAGAAATTGTGGGTTATGTGATTCTCACTTTTGTTTTCAGTTTTGAATATAAAGGTACGATTGCGTTTTTAGATGAATTGTATATTGCTGAAAAAGCGAGAGGAAAAGGAATTGGAAAATTAGCTTTGGATTTTATTCACAAAGAAGCAATTTCACTTTCTTTGAAAATTATTTATTTGGAAGTAGAAAACCATAATGAAATTGCGCAGAAATTATATTTGTCTAAAGATTTTGTGGTTCATAATCGGAAATTGATGAAGCTTGTGGTTAATTAAACGCAAAGAGCGCTAAGGTTTCGCAAAGATTTTAAAGATTGAGTCTTTAAGTGATTAAGCCAACGTTTATCGACAAAGATTGAGACTGGCGTTTCCAAAAATTCAAATGGTTTCTCAAATAGCCCCGATGGCGCCGTTGTTTGAGCTCTCGCGCCGTCCTGGAAGGTGGCGTGAAGCGAGCGGCTTCAGCGGGAAATGCGATGGCTGAAATGCCTGATGCTTCGTTTCTGAAATAAAAAAACATACCTACAAGGTTTTGAAAACGGTGCAGGATTTTATGAAACCGTTAAAAAATTGAGGCTTTTAATCTAAAATTGTAACTTGCGGGCACTATAAATTACTCAAAAATTAGAATATGAAATTTTTAAGACTTCTTGTCCTTTTATTGGTTCTTCCGGCGTATTCTCAGCAAGGCGGGATGTGGATTCCTTCGCTTTTGAAAGGGATGAACGAGACGGAGATGAAAAATCTGGGGATGAAAATGAAAGCGTCTGACATTTATGACGTGAATAAATCGAGCTTGAAAGACGCGGTACCGCAGTTTAATGGCGGTTGTACATCGGAAGTGATTTCTGACCAAGGGCTTTTGTTGACGAATCACCACTGCGGTTTTGGCCAAATTCAAAACCATTCTTCTGTGGAACACGATTATTTGACAGATGGTTTTTGGGCAAAAACTTTGGAAGAAGAATTGCCAAACGAAGATCTTGAAGTGACTTTTATCGTAAAAATCGAAGATGTGACAACGCAAGTTTTGAACGGCGTTGCCGGAATTACTTCGGAAGCGGACAAGCAGAAAAAGATTCAGGAAAATATTTCTTCGCTGACAAAATCATTGCCGAAAGAAGCTTGGCAAGAGAATAGAATCCGTACTTTTTATGAGGGAAATCAATACATTTTGTTCGTAATTGAAAACTATAAAGACGTTCGATTGGTGGGCGCACCGCCTTCTTCTATCGGAAAATTTGGATCGGATACTGACAACTGGGTTTGGCCTCGTCACACCGGAGATTTTTCTTTGTTCAGAATTTATGCCGATAAAAACAATCGTCCGGCGGCGTATTCAAAAGACAATGTTCCTTACAAACCGAAGCACTTTTTACCGATTTCTATTGCGGGCGTGAAAGAAAATGACTTCACGTTGGTTTTTGGCTATCCAGGAAGAACGACAGAATATTTGCCTTCTGTGGCTGTGGAGCAAATTGTGAACAGCTTGAATCCTGCGAAAATTGAAATTCGTGACCGAGCTTTGAAAGTGACTGACGGATTTATGCGAAAAGACAATGCGATTAAGATTCAATATGCTTCAAAATATGCCGGAATTGCAAATTATTGGAAGAAATGGATTGGCGAAACAAAAGGTTTGAAGAAATCGAATGCGGTTGAAATCAAGAAAAACTTCGAGAAAGATTTTTTGGCAAAAGTTTCAAAAGCTGGAAAACAGGCTGAATACGGAAATTTATTTGTAGATTTTGAGAAGAATTATAAGGAAATTGCTCCGTATGCTTTGAGCAGGGATTATTTTATGGAAGTGGTTTTGAGAAATACTGAATTGCTAGCCACAGGTTATAAATTATACCAGTTAGAGCAGATTTATAATTTGAGAGGCGAACAATCTTTTACTGACAGAAAGAATAATTTGGCTTCTGGAATGGGCGAATTCTACAAAGATTTCAATGCTTCGGTGGATGAAAAAGTGTTTGAGCAGTTGATTGAATTGTATGCGACAAAATCACCGCAGCAATTTTTGCCAGCGAATTTGAAAAATGCAGATTTCAAGAAATTGACTGCTGCAATTTATAGCCAGTCGAAATTGACAAGCTATGAAAAATTCAAAGAATTGCTTACGGGAGACACAAAAACAGTTTTGGCAAAAATCAATGCAGATAAAGGTTTCCAATTAGTAAAATCAATGACAGATGTTTATTTAAAAGAAGTGAATCCGAAATACGAGGAAATCAATTTGAAAATTGCGGCGTTGCAAAGAACTTATATGAAAGGAATTTTAGAATTAAGCCCGAAAGAAGCTCGAATTTTCCCAGATGCGAACAGCACTTTGAGAGTGACTTATGGAAAAGTAAAAGGCTACAACCCGAATGATGCCGTGAGTTATGACCACACGACATATTTGGAAGGCGTGATGGAAAAATACATTCCTGGTGATTATGAATTTGATGTTCCTGCAAAGTTGATTGAACTATATAATAAAAAAGATTATGGCCAGTATGGAAAAGACGGAAAATTGCCGGTGAATTTCATCGGGACAAATCACACGACTGGAGGAAATTCTGGAAGCCCTGCAATTGATGCAAAAGGAAACTTGATCGGGTTGAATTTTGACCGCGTTTGGGAAGGAACGATGAGCGATATTTTCTATGATCCGGCCATTTGCAGAAATATTATGGTAGATATGCGTTATGTTTTGTTTATTATCGATAAATATGCGGGAGCAAAACGATTAATTGACGAAATGAAGATCGTTGGCGGAAAGAAATAATTGACATTTTTCACATTAAAAATTTCAGAATTAGCGAAAATTTAGCGCCTTATTTTTAGAAATTAATAAAGTAAGACTTGATAAGACATTCAAAGTTGGTTTTATCAAAGAACAAAACCCGCTAAAACACTGGATTTCATTGAATTGTTGCATGCAAAAAAACTTTAAAAAAAAATTCCTTTAAATATTTTAAGATATTAAAAAATTTATATCTTTGCTCCGAATTAATAATTAACCTTTATAATTTAGTAAGATGAAAAAAATCGTATTAAGCTTAGCTCTTGTTGCTACATTGGCTTTCGTTTCTTGTAAAGAAACTGCAAAAGAAGAAACTACAACTGAAACTACAACTACTGAAACTCCAGTTGAAGAAGTTGCTCCAGTTGAAGAAGCTGCTCCAGCTGCTGACACAGTTAAAACTGAAGAAGTTAAAACTGAAGAAGTTAAAACTGAAACTCCAGCTAAACAATAATTAGCAAAAGAGTAAAAAAATAACCTCGCTTTTAGCGGGGTTTTTTTATACCTAAAATTGACAAAATTGCAAGACTATAAATCTGCAAAAATATCTGCACCGGTAAAATCAAGAGTTTCTGCTTTTGGGACATAAAGTCGCACTTCAGCAACTCCTTTTTCAAGACGCAAAACCGTATTGAATTTTCTGCTTGTCGCATATACTTTATCATTAATGATAAGCCTGTAAAAAAACTTTCCGCTTGAGGTTTTAAACTTCATACAGAAAGCCGTTTCTGCATTTTTTTTTATTAGCTCAATATCTTCTTCAATATCCATTTTTAATTCATAAGACGAGCTCGAAAACACAATCTTGCCCTTTCTAGATGTATAAACGAACTTATAATGATCTTCATCTTTTTTAGTAATAACAAATGCACCCATAATATAAAACCATAAAAAAGCCCGCAGATGCGAGCTTAATATTACATATATACCTAATAATTTCTAGCTTACACTTTTTTCTTAAAATAAAAAACACCAAAAAGACCTACTACTATAAGTAAAAGCGTCCCTACAATATTTCCCTGAAGAAACAAATTTCCTTTTTGAGTCATTAGAAATAATAACCTCAAAACCGCCGCAATGACTATAAAAATACTTAGGTAAAATAAAAACTTCATTATTTAGTAACTGTAGTTGTAGTTGGAGAATAAATTCCAAAGGTAAGTCCTGAAATCAATCCATTAACAAAAGACATTTTATTAACAACCGTATAATCTGAAGCTCCAGCAGCTAATTCCTCTGGCTTACTAACTCCAACTGGCACCAAACCACCAATCACGTAATGATTCCATTTCGAAGTTTTTGTAGTTCCCTGAGCACCTTTACCCACAACATGAGTTTGAACATAACAGCTTGTAAACATTGAAGCCATCAACACTAATAGTGACGCCTTAATCGCAAATTTTTTCATATGATATTAATTTTGTTTATTCAGCGAATATATACAATCTCAACACATATAAGTCATTTTTTTCCTAATAAAAATTGTTAAACGGAAATATTTCTATAAAATAAAAAAAGCCCGTAATTTTCATTACGAGCTTTTGTACTCAGAGCGGGACTTGAACCCGCACGAACATTGCTGTTCACTGGATTTTAAGTCCAGCGTGTCTACCAATTTCACCATCCGAGCATTCTACTTAAAAGTAGTAAAAGATGTTGAGCGAAAAACGGGGCTCGAACCCGCGACCTCGACCTTGGCAAGGTCGCGCTCTACCAACTGAGCTATTTTCGCATTTTGTATTTGTAAGAACGACAACACTTGAACCGTATTGCGGATGCAAATTTAATACATTAATTCAATTACACAAGTACTTTCGAGAAAAAAATTGAATAAAAAATATAACTTTCTGATAACCTATTCTTTAAAATCAAATTACTTCTTCGTCAGCATTCTTTTGATTTCATTCAGCTTCATCAAAGCTTCCACCGGGGTCAAAGTATTGATATCTAAACTTAAAATCTCTTCTTTTATTTCCTCTAAAAGCGGATCATCCAAATTGAAAAAGCTCATTTGCATATCATCTTTCTCTGATTTGATTCCGTTCAAAGCTTCACCTGAATGATCTTTTTCTAGTTTCTTCAGAAGTTTTTGTGCTTTTTGAATCACCGTTTGAGGCATTCCCGCCATTTTTGCTACGTGAATTCCGAAACTGTGGGCACTTCCGCCTTTTACCAATTTTCGTATAAATAAAACGTTGTCTTTTAATTCTTTTACCGAAACATTATAATTCTGTATCCGTTCCAAAATATCGCTCATTTCGTTCAGTTCATGGTAATGCGTAGCGAACAATGTTTTCGGCCTTCCCTGATGTTCGTGCAAGTATTCGGCAATTGCCCAAGCGATAGAAATTCCGTCATACGTACTTGTTCCGCGACCAATTTCATCCAATAAAACCAAACTTCTATCCGATAAATTATTCAAGATGGAAGCAGTTTCGTTCATCTCCACCATAAAAGTAGATTCGCCCATCGAAATATTATCAGAAGCGCCGACTCTGGTAAAAATCTTATCGATTATTCCCATTCGCACGCTTTCCGCAGGAACAAAACTTCCCATCTGTGCTAATAAAACAATCAAGGCCGTTTGTCGTAAAATCGCCGATTTACCAGACATATTCGGCCCTGTAATCATAATCAATTGCTGGGTTTCTCTGTCTAAATAAACGTCATTCGCAATATATGGAACACCGACAGGCAATTGTTTTTCAATCACCGGATGGCGTCCGTTTTTGATTTCCAATTCAAAAGTATCGTCTAAAATCGGGCAGACATAGTTATTTTCATTCGCCAGTTGCGTAAACGAAGTCAGGCAATCCAACTGCGCCACCAAATTTGCATTCAGCTGAACTGGCTTGATATACGTAGAAATCCAAACGACCAATTGCTCAAAAAGCTGGCTTTCCAACTGATGGATTTTCTCTTCAGCGCCTAAAATTTTTGATTCGTATTCTTTTAATTCTTCCGTAATATAACGTTCTGCGTTGACCAAGGTCTGCTTGCGAATCCATTCTGCCGGAACTTTATCTTTGTGCGTATTTCGAACTTCGATGTAATATCCGAAGACATTATTAAACGAAATTTTCAACGAAGAGATTCCTGTTTTCTCTGATTCACGCTTTTCAATTCCTTCCAAATATTCTTTTCCGGTGTTTGAAATATCACGCAATTCATCTAATTCAGGATGAACTCCTCGCGCAATCGCATTTCCTTTGTTGATAGAAACGGGCGAATCTGGATTCAACGTTGTCTTGATTTTTTCTCTCAATAAATCACAACTGTGCAGACTATCTCCGATGATTTTTACCGCTTCGTTTTTACTTTCCAAAGCCAAAGATTTTATCGGAATTATGGCATCCAAAGAATCTTTTAAATACACCACTTCCCTTGGAGACACTTTTCCGGTGGCAATTTTAGAAATCAAACGTTCCAGATCAGAAATCTGCTTGATTTGATATTGAATGCTTTTCAAAACTTCTGGATTTTCTTTCAAGTAAGAAACAACGTTGTGACGGCCTTGAATTTTATTCAAATCTTTCAACGGCAATGCCAGCCAACGTTTCAAAAGCCTTCCTCCCATTGGCGAAAGCGTTCTGTCAATCACATCCAAAAGTGTCACCGCATTCGGATTATAACTATGATATAATTCTAAATTTCGAATCGTAAATCGATCCATCCAAACATAAGCGTCTTCCGCAATTCGCTGAATCGCAGTAATATGCTGCACTTTATTGTGCTGTGTTTCTCCCAAATAATACAAAATCGCTCCCGAAGCAATGATTCCTTCTGGCAATTCTTCAATTCCAAAACCTTTTAATGAGTTGGTTTGAAAGTGATTTGTTAGGGTTTCAAAAGCATAATCTTCCTTGTAAATCCAATCTTCCAAGTAAAAACTGTGGTAATCTTCACCAAAAGCTTCCTTGAAATCGCCCTTGTTTTGCTTTGGAACTAAAACTTCGCTCGGACTAAAATTTTGGAGCAATTTGTCAATATATTCTTCATTTCCTTGCGTAGTCAAAAATTCTCCAGTTGAAACATCTAAAAACGAAATTCCGATGATTCTTTTTCCGAAGTAAATCGACGCCAAGAAATTATTTGATTTAGATTGCAAAACCTCATCGTTCATCGAAACTCCTGGAGTCACCAATTCGGTCACGCCACGTTTCACAATGGTTTTGGTCATTTTTGGGTCTTCTAATTGGTCACAAATCGCAACACGAAGTCCGGCTTTTACCAATTTTGGCAAATACGTATTAATAGAATGATGCGGAAAACCAGCCAAAGCAGTCTCCGTTTCAGAACCCGCACCACGTTTTGTCAACGTAATTCCGAGAATTTTAGACGCGCGAACGGCATCTTCCCCAAAGGTTTCATAAAAATCTCCGACTCTAAACAACAGGCAAGCATCAGGATATTTCCTTTTGATTTCGTTGTATTGCTTCATTAAAGGCGTTTCTTTGGGAGTTTTATCTTTCGAGGCCAAGGGATTTCGGAATTTTAAATTATTTTTGCTAAAGTAAAAAAACTAAAATTATTGCATCCGCATTTATGAGAAAACTTGCCAACAGTGAACTTGAAAGAAAAACCGTCGAAGATTTTAAGCAAGCCGACAAAACGCCAATCATCATTATCTTGGACGATATCAGAAGTTTGCACAACATTGGTTCGGTTTTTAGAACGGCAGATGCGTTTTTAATCGAGAAGATTTATTTGTGTGGAATTACTGCAGTTCCTCCGAATAAGGAAATTCACAAAACTGCTTTGGGTGCCACAGAAACCGTTTCTTGGGAATATACCAAAGATGTTTTAGAAGTTATCCAAAATTTAAAGCAGGAAAACATTTCGGTTTTAGCCATTGAGCAAGTGGAAAATTCAATTTTTCTTCAAAATTTTTCTCCGGAAGAAAATCAAAAATACGCTTTGGTTTTTGGAAACGAAGTCAAAGGTGTTTCTCAGGAAGCCGTTGCGATTTGTGATGGCGTGATTGAAATTCCGCAATTAGGAACAAAACATTCACTGAATATTTCAGTAAGTGCTGGAATCGTGGTTTGGGATTTATTCCAAAAGCTTCATTTTTAAGGAATTCGCATTGGAATTATTCAGAAATTTAAATACTTTTAGCGAATGAATAATTTGTGTTTCCCTTTCAAATTTTTACTTTTTATTTCGACATTATTTCCTGCTATTGCACTGAATGCAAATCCAATAGAAAGAAACCCACCCATTTTTGCCACTGCTCCAATTCTTTCTGCAACAGGAAATCAAATGTATTGTGCAGGAAGCGCTGTAAATATTGTGACTTCGATGTCAATTACACATGATCCGACAGAAATCGGAACCAATGCAATTTACATCCAAATTTCTTCTGGCTATGTAAATGGCCAAGATTTATTGGCTTTGACAGGAATACATCCAAATATTACAAGTTCGTGGAATCAAAGCAACGGAAAGCTTACGTTGCAAAATCCGACAGGCGCAATTGTTCCTTATGCTGATTTTGTAAATGCGATTGAAGATGTCGTTTATTCAAATAATACCACAAATCCTTCGGGAACAAGAACGTTTTCAATCACCGTCGGCCAAGCGAATTATCTCCCTTCCAACGGACATTATTATCAATATATTCCTAATCTCGGGATTACTTGGTCAAGCGCAAAAACATTGGCGGAAAGCAGTGTCTATTATGGACTGCAAGGCTATTTAGCAACAATTACAGCGATGGACGAAGCCATTTTAGCAGGAGAGCAAGCTTCAGGAACTGGCTGGATTGCAGGAACAGACGAAGAAACAGAAGGCATTTGGAAATGGGCTTCAGGTCCTGAAAACGGACAAGTTTTCTGGAATGGCGGTCCAAACGGCTCATCCCCAAGTTTTGCTTTTTGGAATAACGGTGAACCAAATAACACTGGCAACGACGAAGATTATGCACACATTACAGCACCTGGAGTTGGAATTCCCGGCTCTTGGAATGATCTTAAACTTGGTGGTGATTCCAATGGAGACTACCAACCAAAAGGTTATATCGTGGAATATGGCGGAACGCCTGGCGACCCCATTTTACAGATTTCAACAAGCACGACAATTTTTATTCCTCAAATTACAAATACTACAGGAAATTCGGCTTGCGGTTCAGGAAGCATGACTTTGACAGCAACAGCTTTTGGCGGTACAATAACTTGGTATGATGTTGCGACTGGAGGAATTCCTCTGGCAACTGGAGCAACTTTTACAACTCCGACAATTTCCACGACTACTCCTTATTATGTTGACGCTTACAATAATTTGTGTCCGACGGCGACTAGAACTTTGGTCACGGCAACAATAAATGAAATTCCGAGTATAGTTTCTTCTATTTCTGGAACAGTTTGCGATTCGGGAACTGTGACTTTGGAAGTAACGGCATCTGTTGGAAACATTCAGTGGTTTGCTAATTTGACTGGTGGCACTGCAATCAGTTCAGGAACTACTTTTAATACGCCATCTTTAAATTCAACTACAACTTTTTATGCGGAAGCCATAAATAACGGCTGTATTTCTCCAACAAGAACTGCGGTCACGGCGACAGTTTTTCCTGTCCCAAATGTGAGTGATGAAATTAAATCGATATGCGAAAACAGTGCAATTCGTTTACATGCAGGAATTACCGGAGTTGCATATGATTGGCCTGACGGAGAAATTACAGAATATTTAGATATTGATTCTGCTGGAATTTATACCGTTACGATGACAACAACCGACAATTGTTCGTTTGCAAAAACTTTTACAGTCAATGAAATTTCGATTCCAGAAATCAGTACTATTAAAGTTGAAGAAAGAACAATTACGATAAACACAATTAATCAAGGCGATTTTTTATATTCAATTGACGGCGTAAATTATCAAGCTTCAAATGTTTTCATGGAAGTTTCAAGTGGCCTGCATATGGCTTATGTAAAAAATAATTGTGGCATCGACAAAGAAAAATTCATCGTGATTATTGCTCCAAAATTCTTTTCTCCAAACAATGATTCTTACAATGATTTCTGGAATGTGGAAGGAATGTTATCTTATCCGCAAGCGAAAGTTTCGATTTTTGACCGATATGGAAAGCTGATTGCGCAATTGAGTCGCTCAAATCCGATTTGGAATGGAACTCTGAACGGAAAAACCTTGCCAGCAACTGATTATTGGTATGTTTTGAAAATCGACGAAACGCTTCCTGAAGTGAAAGGCCATTTTTCGTTAGTGCGATAAGAAAGCGTTGCTTTGAATTTCTTCCAAAATCGCTAAATAATCTTCTTGATTTTTTACGAAATCTTTCTCCGAAACATCGATAATTAATACATTTAAATCCGTTTGGGATTTTATATAATCTAAATAGCCTCGGTTGATTTTATCTAAATATTCTGCCGGAATTTCTTGTTCGTAAGATCTTCCCCTGCGTTTTATATTTTCTAAAAGTCGCTCTGTATTTTGATATAAATAAACATACAAATCTGGCTTTTTCATTTCCTTGTAAATTATGTCAAAAAGCGTTTTATACAAGCGATATTCATCTTCGCCAAGTGTTACTTTTGCAAAAATCAATGATTTAAAGATATGATAATCGGCTACGATAAAATCTTTAAACAAGTCAAATTGTGCCAAATCATGCGATAATTGCTGATATCGATCGGCTAAAAATGACATTTCTAACGGAAAGGCATATCGCGCCTGATCTTTGTAAAATTTAGGCAAAAACGGATTATCTGCAAAACCTTCTAAAACTGTTTTGGCATTAAAATCTTCGGCAATTTTGTGCGTCAAAGTCGTTTTTCCTGCGCCAATATTTCCTTCAATGGCGATATAATTAAATCGGTCAAAAGTATATTTTGCAATTGGAGATTTTAGATCTGAAATAATTTTGCAGTCAGAATCATCTTCACAATGGCTGATCAATTCAGAAATATTTTTGTTCAAAATCGGATGTACAAAATCTGTTTTCAAATCTTTCATCGGCAAAAGCACAAACTTGCGATCTTGCATCCGCGGATGCGGGACAATTAGATTTTCAGTTTCAATAATTTCTTCATCAAAAGAAATTATGTCTACGTCAATCGTTCGCGCTTGATAACCTTCGCCTGAATTTCGAATTCTTCCAAGCTTTTCTTCTACCTTAAAAATGCCTTGCAAAACTTCTTCTGCAGCTTTACAAGTATGAACCAAAAGCGCACAATTATAAAATGCATCGCTTTCAAAACCCCAAGACGGCGTTTCATAAAGCTTGGAAACACGAATCACGGTGCCGATTTCTTGATGAACCATCTTAATGGAATTCTCAATATTTTCAAGCCTTTCGCCCTGATTGCTTCCGATAGAAATTATAACTTGGTGCTGTATTTTCATAGTAAATGCAAATTAAGGAAAAGAATTTCAGAAATTAATGTCGGAATGCCGCTTAGCGAAAAAGGTTATCCACAATTTTAGTTTACCAGTTAATATTATCTAAAACTGTAACAATTCCCTAATTTTGCGGACTTATAAAATAAAAAGAATACTATGAATTTTTTAAAGAACATACTTTCGACAGTAATTGGGCTTTTCGTTTTTTTAATCATAATTTTTGTTGGATTTATTTTTATCGCCCTTATTTTTGGAAGCGGCGATGATTCGAAGCAAGTTTCTGTAAAAAGCAACTCTGTCATTGAACTTAATTTGGAAGAAGTAACAAATGATTATGCCGGAAAATTTTTATATGAAGATTTCAGCTTCCTGAATGAAGAGAAAACAAACGGACTTTCAGATATTATCAATGCCATCGACGCTGCAAAAACGGACGATAAAATCAAAGGAATTTCTATCTTAAATAATACTTCCTTAATCGGAATGGCACAAAGCAAAGCACTTCGCGACAAATTGGAAGATTTTAAAAAATCAGGAAAATTTGTGGTTGCGTATGCCAATTCTTTTACGCAGAAAGAATATTACTTGAATTCTGTGGCTGACACAATTTACTTAAATCCGGTTGGAGAAATGGATTTCAAAGGACTTTCTTCGGAAGTGATGTTCTACAAAGATTTCCAAGAAAAAACTGGTGTGAAGATGGAAGTTATTCGCCACGGAAAATATAAAAGTGCCGTAGAACCTTATCTTGCCAATGAAATGAGCGAGGCAAACCGTGAGCAGACAACCGCTTTATTGAACTCCATTTGGAATTCGGTGGCGAAAGATATTTCAAAAAGCAGAAAAATTTCTGTAGAAAGACTGAATGAAATTGCCAGCGGATTATTAGCCAGAACTCCAGAAATGGCAAAAGCGGAGAAATTGGTGGACAAAGTAGCTTATGAAGACGAATACCACAACGGAATTCGAAAAGCGCTAAAAGTAAAAAAAGAGGAAGATTATAACACGGTCGATATTGTTGATTATGCGCACAATGTTGCGACTTCTTCAAAATCTTCTGGCGACGGAACAATTGCAATTATTTACGCTCAAGGTATGATTTTGACTGGCGAAGGCGATGTAAATATTATCGGTGAAGGTTCGATGCGACGTTCGCTTCAAGAAGCTAGAAAAGATAAAAATGTGAAAGCAATTGTTTTGAGAATCGACAGTCCGGGCGGAAGCGCATTGACTTCTGACCTGATTTGGAGAGAAATTGAATTGACTAAAAAAGTGAAGCCAGTTGTAGTTTCTATGGGAAATCTTGCGGCTTCGGGAGGTTATTATATTGCTTGCAATGCTAGTAAAATTTACGCTGAAGAAACTACGATTACAGGTTCGATCGGAGTTTTTGGAACGCTTCCTAATATTACAAAACTTACAAATAATATAGGAATTCATACAGAACAAGTTAAAACGCACCAAAATGCGGCGGGTTACAGCATTTTTACCCCTTTAGATGATAATACAAAAAATACGATTCAAGAGAGTGTAGAAAACATCTACAATGTCTTTGTAACTCGTGTTGCGACTGGAAGAAAAATGAAATTTGAGCAAGTTGACGCCATTGCGCAAGGACGAGTTTGGACTGGAGCCGACGCTTTAAAAATTGGTCTTGTAGATAAAATTGGAGGAATGGATGATGCCATAAAAGCGGCTGCCGAAATGGTGAAATTGAAAAAATACAAGACTAAAAATTATCCAGAATATGAAAAAGATTTTGCCTCACTTTTCGGAGGAATGCCTTTCATGCAGTCGAAAGAATCCTTTATTAAGGAAGAAGTTGGCGAAGAAAATTACCAAATGATTGAACAAATTCGAAGAATGAGCGCTCAAAAAGGAATGCAAGCGCTGATGCCTTTTGAAATAAACATCAAATAAATCACAGAAAATCGGAGCACAAGCACTCCGATTTTTTTATTTCTTATCTAAATCATTTTATCTCTTAAAAACCGACTAATTAACTTTTTATGTTTTAATTAAGTAAATGGGTTTGATTTTTGTTATAATTTCGCCAAATAAATAATTATCATCATGTTAAAGAAAATTTTAAAAGCCGTAGGTATTTTTTTGCTAGTTCTGATTATTGCCTTGTTTGCGGCACCATTCCTTTTTAAGGATAAAATCAAAGAACTCGTAGTAAAATCCATTAATGAAAATGTAGATGCAAAAGTCGCATTTGAAGATGTAGACTTGAGTTTGTTCAAGAGTTTCCCGAAAGCTAATGTGACAATTGATAAACTAAGCATTATCAATAAGGCGCCATTTGCAGGCGATACTTTGTTTTATTCTGGGGAAGTTAATTTAAAAATGTCAATCAAAGAATTATTTAAAGGAGATGGCGAACCAATGAACTTGGAATCATTTTCTTCTAAAAATGCTGTCGTAAATATTCTTTTCGACAAGAATGGATTGGGCAATTTTGACATTGCTATCAAAGATGAAAAAGACAAAAAGGATGATTCAAAAAGCAAGCCTTTTGCTATGAATATTCAGAATTATGAAATTGAAAACCTTCGTTTTACCTATTTTGACGAACGCTCTAAAGTAAAGATGGTTATCGATAGTTTAAATCATACCGGAAAAGGAAATTTTGCCGCTTCAAAATTAGATTTGGATACTAAAACTACTGCAAAAGTTTCTTTAGATATGGACAAAACGAATTACATGAAAAATGTAAAATTAGATTTGACCGCAGTTTTAGGAATTGATTTAGAAAACAGCAAATATACTTTTAAAGACAACAAAGCATTGATTAACCAATTGCCTTTAGAATTCAACGGATTTATCCAAATGAAGGAAGAAGGCCAAGAATACGACCTTACTTTTAAGACGCCGACTTCTTCATTCAAAAACTTTTTGGGTGTGATTCCAGAAGCTTATGCTGGAAATTTGGCCAATGTAAAAACGACGGGGGACTTTAAAGTTTCCGGATTTGCGAAAGGAACTTTGACCGAAACTACGATTCCAAAATTCAGCTTAGAAATTGCTTCAAACAATGCTTCGTTCAAATATCCAGATCTTCCAAAATCAGTTGACAATATCATTATTGATACTAAAATCATCAATGAAACTGGAAATATGAAGGACACTTATGTCAATTTAGACAAATTATCTTTCAGGATTGACCAAGATGTTTTTAATGCAAAAGCGAATGTGAGAAATATTATGGATAATCCGTTGGTTGATGCCAAATTAAACGGAACCATTAATTTATCGAATGTTTCAAAAGCGTATCCTGTGAAATTAGACACGCCACTTTCTGGTATTTTAAAAGCAGATGTTGCTACGAAATTTGACATGAAATCGGTGGAAACTAATAATTATCAAAATATACAAGCTTCTGGAAACGCTAGCATTACTGGTTTCAAATATGTTGATGCCGATAAAAAAGCGTATGCAATTAATACGGCCATTGCCCAATTTTCAAACCAAAAAATTGACTTGAAACAATTGGATGTGACAACAGGAAAAACAGATTTGAAAGTGAATGGAACTTTGGAAAATTTCTTAGGCTATGCTTTCAAAAACCAAGAATTGCGAGGCAACTTTACGATGAAATCGAACCAGTTTTTGGTATCAGATTTTATGACGAAAACTGAAACTACGGTAAACAATAAAACAACTACGACGGAAGCTGTGAAAATTCCGAAATTGATTAATGTGACTCTGAACGCTTCAGCAAATACAGTGGTTTATGACAATTTGAACTTGAAAGATGTGTCAGGAAAAATCATCGTGAAAGACGAAGCGGTAACTTTGCAAAATATCAAAACTTCAATTTTCAACGGATTGATTACGGCAAACGGAAATGTTTCTACAAAAACCGCAAAACCGACTTTCACCATGGATTTAGGGCTGTCAACTGTGGATATCAACCAAACGTTTACGCAATTGGACATGTTGAAAAAAATCGCTCCGATTGCTGATGCGATTAACGGAAAATTGAACTCAAAAATTAATCTTTCAGGATTTTTAGATCCTAAAGAAATGACGCCAGATTTGAATACTTTGTCAGGAGATTTATTTGGTCAATTGCTTTCAACTACGATCAATTCTAAGAATTCGACGGTTTTGAATAAATTAGACGAAAGTGTAAAATTCATTGATCTTTCAAAATTAAACCTGAATGATTTGAAAGCGAATCTTACTTTCAAAGATGGAAAAGTGAATGTTAAGCCTTTTGATATAAAATACCAGGATATTAAAGTAAATGTTGGCGGCCAGCACGGTTTTGACCAGACGATGAATTACAATATCAAATTTGATGTTCCTGCGAAATATTTAGGAACTGATGCTAACAAATTGATTGCAAAATTGACTCCTGCAGAAGCTAGCAAATTGGAAAATATTCCAGTAACGGCGATTCTTACTGGGAATTTTAAGAACCCTAAAGTTTCTACGGATATACAGCAAGCAGTTACAAAACTGGCAACGGAATTGGTTAAATCTCAAAAAGACAAATTAATCAATCAAGGAACCAGCGCTTTAGGAAATCTTTTAGGCGGAAATAAGCCAAAAGACACGACAAAAACTACGACCACAACTCCGAAGGAAGATGTAAAAAATAAAGTGACTGAAGGAATTAAAGGTCTGTTCAATAAAAAGAAAAAAGAGTAATTACTCCAAAAAAATAAAGCCTGCAATTTAAATTTGCAGGCTTTTTTATTTATATGATATTCATTCCGACGACATAACCTTCAAAGCTTCTCACGTTAAAAACAGTTCCGTCTTCAAAGATTAAATATTGGCCTTTTATTCCGACTAATTTCCCTGCGAAGTTTGGTGTTTTGTCTAAATTCAATCCCGTGACTTTCTTCGGATGTTGCAAAACCGGATAATTCATCACAAAATGTTCATCCAAATCAGCATTAAAATATTGCTTCACTTCTTCTGGTAGAAAATCGAAAACACGTGCCTTTTCAGTCAGCATATCCATATCTAAAACTTCGTTCTGAAGCATTTTTCTCCAATTCGTTTTATCTACAAAATGATTTTTTAAAGCTACTTCTGTAATTCCTGCCAAATAACGATTTGGGACTTCCACGATAGAAACAGCTTCGCAAGCACCTTGGTCAATCCATCGGGTGGGAACCTGTGTTTTGCGCGTCACTCCTACTTTTACATCACTAGACAATGCCAAATAAACCACGTGTGGCGTCAACTGAACGCGCGTTTCATAATCTAAATCACGATCTGCAATTCCCAAATGTGCGGTACTCAATTCTGGTCGCATAATCCAATCGCCAACCGCCGGACTGCTGTAAAAACAATCGTAGCAAAATCCTTGACGGAAAATTTTTTTCTTCTTGGAACAATTTAAACATTGATAACCTTGAAAACTGATTTCTATATATTTGTTCAAAGCCTGATTTACGTTTAAAAAACTATTTTCAAAAGTCAGATAATATTGAATCGGAAAACCGAATTCTGTTTCCATTTTTGAAAGAACACCTTCGTATTGCATTGTGAATTAATTTATGATTTTGGATTTCAGATTTATGATAAGTGCTTTATGATATTTGTCATAAAACTTTCGACAATTTTTTCCTATTTTTGGTAAAGTTAGAAATTCATAACTCAAAAAACATAACTCAAACCTAAAAAATGGCGTTACCAATAATCAATTCGGTGGCAACGTGGTTCTTAAAAAAGAGAATCCACCAGATTGAATTGTTCCTCAAATATCCAAATGAGGTTCAGGAAGAATTGCTTTTGAACTTGATTCGAACGGCAGAACACACTGTCATTGGCAAGCAATACGATTATTCTTCCATCAAATCTTATAAAGAATTTATTGAAAGAGTTCCTGTTTCCACTTACGAAGACATTGAACCTTTGATCGAAAGAACGCGAACTGGCGAGCAGAATGTTTTTTGGAACACGCCGATAAAGTGGTTTGCAAAATCAAGCGGAACAACTAATTCCAAGAGCAAATTTATTCCGGTGAGCAATGAATCTTTGCAAAATTGCCATTATAATGCGAGCAAAGATCTGTTGAGTTTGTACCTAAATAATAACGAAGAATCACAATTGTTTACTGGAAAAAGCCTTCGCCTTGGCGGCAGCAAACAATTGTATGAAGATAATAATACTTTCTTTGGCGATTTGTCAGCGATTTTGATTGACAATATGCCAATTTGGGCCGAATTCAGCAGTACGCCAAGCAATAAAGTGTCGCTGATGAGCGAATGGGAAACTAAAATTCCGGCGATTATCAACGAAACGATTCACGAAAATGTGACGAGTTTTGCAGGCGTTCCGTCATGGATGCTGGTTTTGATGAACAAAACTTTAGAAGCAACAGGCAAAGGAAATCTCCTTGAAATCTGGCCAAATCTGGAAGTTTATTTCCACGGAGGCGTGAGTTTTGAACCTTATCGCGACCAATATAAAAAGATACTTCCTGGTTCTGGCTTTCAATATTATGAAATTTACAATGCTTCCGAAGGATTTTTTGCCATCCAAGATCTCAACAATTCTAGCGATTTATTGCTGATGCTAGACTACGGAATTTTCTATGAATTTATTCCGATGGATACTTTTGGAACTCCAAATCAAAAAGTCGTTCGTTTATCGGAGGTGGAATTGAATAAAAATTATGCAATCGTTATTACCACAAATGCCGGTTTGTGGCGTTATATGATTGGCGATACCGTGAGATTTACGTCTTTAAATCCGTATAAAATCCGCGTGAGTGGCAGAACGAAACATCACATCAATGTTTTTGGCGAAGAATTGATTGTCGAAAATACGGACAGGGCAATTGCCAAAGCTTGCAAATTGACCAATTCAGAAGTTATTGATTATACCGTTGCTCCCGTTTTTATGGAAGGAAGAGAAAAAGGCGCGCACGAATGGATGATTGAATTTAAAAATCCTCCTGAAAATGTTGCAGATTTTAGACAGATTTTAGACGATACATTGCAATCCTTAAATTCTGATTACGAAGCAAAACGTCACAATAACATGACTTTAAATCCCTTGATTTTGAATGTCGCGAGAGCTAATTTATTTTATGACTGGCTGAAAGAACAAGATAAATTGGGCGGTCAACATAAGATTCCTAGATTATCTAATCAAAGAAATTATTTGGAAGAACTTTTGGAAATGAATTTGGAAATTTCTGAATTTTAAAAAACACTTTCTTTTCAATCCTGCTTTCTGAGCAGGATTTTTCTTTTTAAATTTTTTGTAAATTCTTTGTAACAAAATTTCATTTTAACAGTCTGATAGATATCATCAATCAAATCAATCAAAATGAAATCACTATTAATTGCAGTTGCTTTCACTTTAAGCAGTTTTGCATTTGCCCAACAATCGCCGACTTACATAGAAATAAACAGCACTTTAAATGCTGTAGCTTGCGAAAATGATGTGGCTGAAAGAGAAATTCTATTAGAAAAAATCGAAGACGGCAAAAAGACAAAAATCGGTACTTACCAAAGCGTTGGCTGTAAATTTACACTGACAAAAAATCTTGCTTTGGGAAAATATTCCTTTACAATTTCAGGCTTGAATATTAAAGAAACGAAATTGGATTTTGAAATTACGCCAGAAAACAAAGCGAAAATTATCCAATCTGTTACTTTATCTGACAAAACGAATGACTTGAGCGAAGTTACCGTTTATGGAAACCAGCGCCAATACATGAAAGTCGAATCTGACAAGACGACGATCAGCATCAAAGAAAATGGTTTATTGAACAGCGGAACCACCTATGAAGCGGTAAAAAAACTTCCTGGCGTAGTAACTTCTCCGGCTGGCGGACTTACTTTGAACGGAAAAGGCGTTGTGGTTTACATCGACGGCGCGCCAAGCAATTTATCTGGAACAGATTTGCAAAATTATTTGAACAGTCTTCCTGCGAATTCTATTGAAAAAATCGAACTTATTTATGATCCGGGTGCTTCTTATGATGCCAATGCGAGCGGTTCCATCATCAATATTATTACGAATGGAAAAAAAATGAAAGGTATTAATGCGAGTTTTAATATAAATTACAACTTTAATAAATACCAAAAACCGAGTCCGCAGATTCTTTTGAACGGAAAAGAAAATAATTTGAGCTGGCAGACGATGGTTGGCGTAAATTATATCGAAGGAGAAAATAGAAACAAAAACGGACAGGAATTTACTTTTTTCAATCCTCCAATTCAACTTAACCAGGAAAGTTTTGACCATCAGACTTTTAGAAATGTATATTGGAGAACGGGTTTGAATTATAAATTATCTGAGAAATCGAACGTCCTTTTTAATTACAATATGAGTCTTTCCAGCGATAGAAATGATAATGAAAGTTCTACGCTAAACAACACCATTAATTTCGAAAATAAGGGAATTTCTAAATCGAAAGCAAACAATCATGAGTTGAGTTTGCAGTATAAGACGAAACTTGACACTTTGGGAAGAACATTTGACATCACTGCTTACACCAATGTTTTTGACAGAACGCCTTTGAGCGAATCAACTTCTTTTGAGAACAACAATTATACTTTCAATAATTCAGACATTGATTTTGGACTGACTAATTATTACTTGAAATATGATTTTGCAATTCCTTTTGAGAAGCTTGGATTTTCTATCAATACAGGAGGAAAATACAATACAACTGATGTAAAAAACTTAGGGAAATATAATTTTGAGGCCGATAATGATGCTATTTTTGGATCAGGATTGTATGAATCAGAAATAGATTTTGATTACACAGAACATAATTTAGCGTTTTATGCAGAAGCTAGGCAAAAATATAAAAAGTTCAATTTCACAGCTGGAATTCGTTTTGAAAATTTTGACGTGAAGCGAGAAGCAAGCACTGTTGCCGATAAGATTGAATTCAATAATTCTAGATTTTATCCAAACGCTAGTATTTTGTATCAAGCTACGGAACAAATAAACATCAGCACTTCGTATTCTAAAAAAGTGTCACAGCCAGGTTACTACAGAATCGACCCTAACAACAATTCCAACTTCAACAGATATAATACTTCTGTAGGAAACATTGCCTTGCAACCCATTTATTTTGACAATTATGCTTTCAAGATTTCTGCGTTTCAATATGTGAATTTAGGGGCAAATTACACGGTTGCAAAAGATGACACGCAATTTCTTTTCAGTGCCGAAGATGGTGAATTGGTAAGCAACAGAACTTTTGCATCGTTTGATAAAATCAAGACTTTCAGCGCTTATTTGTCTTTCCCGATTCCGTTGGATTATTTCTTTAAAAGCAAAGAAGAATTCGGAAAACGCATGAATGAGATTGAAAAAATGAATTATATCTATATGAATATCGGCTACGTAAAAACGGACATCGAAGGTTACGATTTCACATTTGAAAATAAGGGAATGGTAAATTTCAGCATGCAGTCGCAAATTAATCTTCCGTGGGGAATTGTGAATAATATGAACTACTTTTTCTTGCCGAAAGGAAATTGGGAAATTTATAGAATTGAAAAGCCGATTCAGCAATTTGACATTTCTTTCAACAAAGATTTCATGGATAAAAAGCTAAAGTTAGGCGTTCACTGCTTTGATATTTTTAACGTAAATGAAGTAAATGCTTCTATTGAAGGTAAAAATTTGAGAACGAACTTTTACGAAAAACAAGATTCTCGAACTTTCAGAATTTCGTTGACCTATAACTTTGGAAACTTAAAACTGAAGACTGAAAATACTAATATTGATGTTGAGAAAGTTAAAGAAGGTGGTAAAGGACTTTAAATCTATGGTAAAAAATCCCGATGAGAATCGGGATTTTTTTATGCTTATAATTTATAAAAAAATTACATTCCAGTTCTGATTGCCTCCACAGGATCTAATTTAGAAGCTGAAATTGCAGGTAGAATTCCAGAAATCAAACCGATTAACATTGCCAATCCCGTTCCTAAAAGTATATTTCCAAAGCTTAAGACGAATTCAAAATCTAAAGCTTTTGTCAATCCTAAAGCAATTATCCAGACTAAAAACAATCCGATCAAACCGCCGATCAAACAGAGAATTATGGCTTCGAATAAAAACTGAAGCAGGATAAATTTGTTTTTTGCCCCGAGTGATTTTTGGATTCCGATTAAGTTAGTTCTTTCTTTTACAGATACAAACATAATGTTGGCAACACCAAAACCTCCAACTAGAAGAGAAAATCCGCTGATTGCCCAACCGATTCCGTTCATTACGCCAACAATCTGGTCAATCATTTCAGTAAATCCGGAAAGCACATCGATGAAGAAATTATTTTCTTGGCCGATTTTTAAACCACGTTTATTTCTTAACTTTTGAATTACTTCGCCTTTAAATTCATCCACATCTACGCCTTCATCTGGCTTGATAATAATTATTGGCGTCATGGAATCATTGTGGTCGCCAAATTTATTTCGCATGAAATTTACAGGAATACAGACTGCTGTATCGTTGCTGTCACCAAAAGTTCCTTGGCCTTGTTTTTCCAAAACACCTATTACCGTAAACTTTTGCCCATAAAGGCGAATTTTTTTTCCAATTGGATCTGCATTTTCAAAAAGACTGTTGGCAATCTCATATCCCAAAACAATTACGGAAGTACCAGAATTGGATTCAGATTCATTGAAAAAACGGCCAGATTTAAATTTCATTGGCTGGATTTCGACAAATTCGTGCGTAGCCGGAATTACGTTTACGTCGCTTACTGTCTTTTTATCGTATTTTATAATCTGCCTTGCCGTAAACAATTGATAGGTTGCTTTATCCATTCCGTTTACTGAATTTTTCAAGTATTGGAATTCATCATAAGTCACATCCGGATATTGTTCTCGCTTCCAACGCGGAATTTCTGACGGCCCGAAGGAAAAACGTTTTAAGTACATGGTATTTTTATCAAGCGAACTCATATCGCTTTTGATTTTCTTATCTAAAGAATCGACTGCGGCAAGAACGGCAATGATGGAAAAAATTCCAATAGTAACACCGAGAAGCGAAAGAATGGTTCGTAGTTTGTTATTGCGCAAAGCATTCATGGCAAAACCAAGACTTTCCCGCAATAATCTTAAATAGACAACCATAGAAGTAAATTTGTGTTGTTGTAAAATTCAGTAATTTTAATTCAATTTCCTAAAAAAAGTGCAAGATTATTGTTGCATTTTAGCCAACAATCCGAAAAAAAAATGCCCGCAGATTCGCAGATTGAAAAATCAATTAAAAATCTGTGATTCTGCGGTAAAAAAAACTTCAGAAATTACGAAAAACATATGTGTAATGTTTTGAATGTTAAAGTTTGAATAACTACTTTTGCACCTTTAAACACAACTACACAATGAGTACTTCAAAAACTATTAAATCGGCATTGATTTCTGTCTTTTCAAAAGACGGATTGGAGCCAATCGTGAGAAAATTGCACGAGCAAAATGTTACTTTTTATTCTACTGGCGGCACAGAAGATTTTATCAAAAACCTTGGAATTCCCGTAGTTCCGGTGGAAGATGTGACTTCTTATCCTTCAATTTTAGGCGGAAGAGTGAAGACTTTGCATCCGAAAATTTTTGGCGGAATTTTGAACCGTCAAGATCACGAAGGCGATGTGCAGCAGATGGAAGAATTTCAAATTCCACAGATTGATTTGGTGATTGTTGACTTGTATCCGTTTGAAAAAACGGTTGCTTCTGGCGCGTCTGAGGCAGACATTATTGAAAAAATTGATATTGGCGGAATTTCATTGATTCGTGCAGCAGCGAAAAACTTTAAGGATACTGTGATTGTGGCTTCTATGGATCAATATGCAGATTTCTTGGATTTGATTACGAAACAAAACGGCGAATTGACATTGGAAGACAGAAAACTTTTTGCTACAAAAGCATTCCACGTTTCGTCCCATTATGATACTGCGATCTTTAATTATTTCAATACTGACGATACTTTTTACAAGGAAAGCGTTCCAAACGGACAAGTTTTGCGTTATGGCGAAAACCCACACCAAAAAGGATTTTTCTTTGGAGATTTTGACGCTATGTTCAAAAAACTTCACGGAAAAGAGTTGTCTTATAATAATCTTTTGGATGTTGATGCAGCGGTAAATTTGATTCTAGAATTTAAAAACAATGAGCCTACTTTTGCCATTTTAAAACATAATAATGCCTGCGGATTGGCGACAAGAAGCACGATGAGAGAAGCATATCTTGATGCTTTAGCTGGAGATCCTACTTCTGCTTTTGGCGGGGTTTTGATTGCAAACGGAAAAATTGACGCAGACACGGCAAGAGAAATCAACAAATTGTTTTGTGAGGTTGTTATTGCGCCAAGCTATGACGAAAGCGCAATTGAAATTTTATCTGAAAAGAAAAACAGGATTATTTTAGTTCAAAATGACGTGGAGCTTCCTCAAAAACAGGTTCGTACGTGTTTGAACGGATTATTGGTTCAAGATAAAAATAATGTGACAGACAATAAAGAGCATTTAAAGACCGTTACTACAACTCCCCCATCTTCGGAAGAAATCGAGGATTTGTTGTTTGCATCTAAAATCTGCAAGAACACAAAGTCGAATACGATCGTATTTGCAAAAAACAGACAGCTTATCGCATCAGGAACCGGACAAACGTCTCGTGTTGATGCCTTGAAACAAGCGATTGAAAAAGCTAATAATTTTAATTTTGACCTGAAAGGTGCCGTGATGGCAAGCGATGCTTTTTTCCCTTTCCCAGATTGTGTGGAAATCGCTAAAAAAGCAGGAATCACCGCTGTTATTCAGCCTGGAGGATCTATAAAAGACGAATTGAGTATCGATTATTGCAATGAAAATAAAGTTGCAATGGTATTTACAGGAACACGTCATTTCAAACATTAATTTATGTAACTTTGCACGTTACTTTTTATAAACATTTTTAAACCCTAATAATACTTATGGGATTTTTTGATTTCATGACCGAGGATATCGCGATAGACCTTGGTACCGCTAACACACTGATTATTCACAACGACAAAGTTGTGATTGACAGTCCATCAATTGTAGCTCGTGACAGAGTATCCGGCAAAATCATTGCTGTGGGAAAGGAAGCCAGCTTGATGCAAGGTAAGACCCATGAAAACATAAAGACCATTAGGCCATTGAAAGATGGAGTAATTGCGGATTTTGATGCGTCTGAAAAGATGATCAGCATGTTTATAAAAAGCATTCCTGCATTGAAAAAAAGAATGTTTACGCCAGCATTGAGAATGGTGGTTTGCATTCCTTCTGGAATTACCGAAGTGGAAATGCGTGCGGTTAAAGAATCTTGTGAAAGAGTAAACGGTAAAGAAGTTTATTTGATCCATGAACCAATGGCTGCGGCAATCGGTATTGGAGTTGACATTATGCAACCAAAAGGAAATATGATTGTGGATATAGGTGGTGGAACTACTGAAATCGCAGTTATTGCTCTTGGAGGAATTGTTTGCGACAAATCAGTAAAAATTGCCGGTGACGTTTTCACGAATGACATCGTATATTATATGAGAACACAGCACAATCTTTTCGTTGGAGAAAGTACTGCTGAGAAAATAAAAATTGAAATCGGAGCCGCACTTGAAGATTTAGAATCACCTCCAGATGACATGTCAGTTCAAGGTCGAGATTTGCTGACTGGAAAACCTAAACAAGTAGAAGTTTCTTTCAGGGAAATTGCTAAAGCTTTAGACAAATCTATCCAAAGAATTGAGGATGCGGTTATGGAAACTTTATCACAGACTCCTCCAGAATTAGCAGCTGATATTTACAATACAGGAATTTATCTTGCCGGCGGGGGTTCAATGTTGAGAGGTTTAGACAAAAGAATCTCCCAGAAAACAGACCTTCCAGTTTATATCGCCGAAGATCCTTTGAGAGCTGTAGTTCGAGGAACAGGAATGGCACTTAAAAACATACCAAAATTCAGAAGCATACTAATAAAATAACAGCATAGTTCATGCAGCAAATAGTAAATTTTATTTTTAAAAACAGCAACAAGTTGCTGTTTTTGCTGCTTTTGGGCATTTCGTTAGTGCTTACTATTCAATCTCATTCTTACCATCGAAGCAAAGTCGTGACATCTGCCAATTTTATTTCTGGCGGCGTTTATGAACAGATTCACAGTGCGCAAGAATATCTGAATTTAAAAACACAAAATGAGCAGCTTGCGAAAGAAAATGCTATCTTGAAAAAAATGCTTTACAATGCTAAAGATTCAACGGCAATTGTCGTGAAAGACAGCTTGAAAGGCTACAAAGGAATGAACACGATTATCGCCAAAGTCATCAAGAATTCTTATAATGTAAAAGAGAATTACCTGACTTTGAATGCTGGCGCAAAAGCTGGAATAAAACCTGACATGGGCGTTGTGAACAGTTTGGGAATCGTGGGAATTGTAGAACATACTTCAAATAATTATGCAACGGTAATCAGCATATTGAATATCAAATCTGAAATCAACGCGAGGATTAAAAAGTCAAACCATTTTGGAACTTTAAGATGGGATGGAAAAAATACTGGTTTTGTGCAATTGATTGACGTTCCAAGATTGGCAAATGTTCGCAAAGGCGATACGATTGTTACTGGAAACGAATCGGTAACTTTCCCTCCGAATGTAAATATTGGCGTTATCGACAAAGTGTATACTGATAAAGAGACCAATTATTTTACGCTGAATATCAGATTATTCAACGACATGACGAATTTAGGCCATGTTTATGTAATCGAAAATTACGAAAGAAAAGAAATCGAGGCAATCGAAGCTAAAACGGAAGCAGAAAATGAATAGTACGCTATTATTAAATATCGCTCGATTTTTGCTTTTGCTTGCGGCACAGATCCTTATTTTCAATGAGATGGATTTTTACGGCTATGTAAATCCCTATCCATACATATTATTCATCCTTTTGTATCCTGTAAATGGCAACAAATCTGGATTGCTTTTGGCGAGTTTCTTATTAGGAATCGTAATGGACATGTTTTGCGATTCAGGTGGCGTTCATGCAACAGCCTGCGTAGTTTTAGCATATGTAAGGCCTACGTTTTTCAAATTTTCATTTGGCGTAAGCTATGAATACCAAACTGTTAGAATCAACGACAAGCTTACGCCTGAACGATTTTCATTTTTATTGATTTCCGTTCTGACGCACCATATTATCTTATTTTTATTAGAAATATTTAAGTTCAGTTTTATTCTGAATATCTTATTGAGAACATTATTGAGCTCGGTATTTACACTAATTTTATGCATCATAATCATTTATATTTTCAAGCCTAGCAACAAACGATGAGAAAAGCATTCCTTCCTTCTTTGATTGTTTTAGTCACTATTATAATCGTGGCCAGGCTTTTCTATCTCCAAATTATAGATGATTCTTATATTAAAAAATCAGATAATAATGCGATCAAGATAAAATACGACTATCCTGAGCGCGGCTATATGTTCGATAGAAACGGCATACTTTTAGTTGCCAACCAGCCTTCTTATGACGTCATGGTGATTCCAAAAGATGTCAAGGAAATAGACACTTTAGGCTTTTGCAAACTGTTAAAAATTACGAAAGAAGAGTTTTTAAAGAAGATTGAAAAAGCGAAAATTTACAGTCCGCGACTTCCTTCGGTATTCTTACCACAGCTGAATAAAAAAGAATACGCCGGATTTCAGGAAAAAATTAGAAAATTTCAAGGATTTTATATCCAAAAACGTTCTTTGCGCGATTATCAGGTAAACGCAGCGGCAAATGTTTTCGGATATATTGCCCAAGTAAACGACGCAATTATTAAAAAAAATCCATACTACAAAAGTGGTGATTTAATTGGAAAACAAGGTGTTGAGGAAGTTTACGAAGATTTCCTCAGAGGAACAAAAGGTGTAAAATATATCCAAAGAGACCGCTTCAACAGAGAAATTGGTTCTTACAAAGAAGGAATTTATGACACGATTGCAGTTCAGGGCGAAGATGTTACGCTTTCATTAGATATTGAGCTTCAAAAATATGGCGAATCTTTAATGATTAACAAGCGTGGCGGCATCGTTGCTTTGGAACCCAAAACTGGCGAAATTCTTGCCTTAGTTTCTGCTCCTTCCTATGATCCTGCGATTTTGGTCGGAAGAGACCGCTCAAAAAATTACACAAAATTAGACCAGGACACTTTAGCCATGCCTTTGTATGACAGAGGTTTGCTTGCAGAATATCCTCCTGGATCTCCTTTCAAAATCATGACTGGCTTGATTGGCCTCCAAGAAGAAGTAATTGATGTGAACACAAGTTTCGTCTGCCATCACGGATTTTCTTACGGCCGTGGCGCTTTCATGAAATGCCACGATAGCGGTACCAATAATTTGCATACGGGTTTTGCGCATTCCTGCAATACTTATTTTGCCAATGTTTTCAAATTGACTATTGACAAATATCCAAAACCGACTTATGGCGTTGACGCTTGGAGTAACCACCTGAAAAGTTTCGGGCTTGGAAGTTTCATGGGCTATGATTTGCCTGCGGGAAGAAAAGGACATATTCCTGATTCAAGATACTATAAAAGATGGTATCCGAACGGAGGCTGGAGAAGCACGACGATCATTTCAAATTCTATCGGCCAAGGCGAAGTTTCAACGACTCCGATTCAATTGGCAAATATGATGGCAACCATTGCCAACGAAGGCTATTATTATACGCCTCACATCATCAAGAAAATTAAGGACCACACGATTGACAAAAAATATACGACTAAGCACGTAACCACAGTTGACAAAGAGCATTTCAAACCTGTAATTGAAGGCTTATTTGGAGTTTATAACGAAGGAACAGCGCGTTCCTTAAAAGTGGAAGGAATTGATATTTGCGGAAAAACAGGAACCGCAGAAAATTTCACAAAAATCAATGGCGTGAGAACACAGCTTACCGACCACTCCATTTTTGTGGCTTTTGCACCAAAAGACAATCCGAAAATTGCGATTGCAGTTTTTGTGGAAAATGGATATTGGGGAGCACGTTGGGCCGGACCGATTGCCAGTTTGATGATTGAAAAATATCTAAGAGGGAAAATTACAAGAACCGATCTTGAAAAAAGAATGCTTGAAGGAAGCCTTCAGAGCGAATATGCAAAAGTGACGAGCGGACAACCATTTTCAATCAACAATTAATGAAAAATCAGAGCGTAACCAACAACATCGACTGGATTACAATCGTGCTTTTTATTGCTTTGGTAATAATGGGCTGGCTGAATATTTACTCGGCTTCGCTTCCTGTGGAGGAAACTTCTATTTTTGATATTGACCAAATTTATGGAAAACAGATTCTTTTCATCATACTGACAATTCCATTGATTTTAGTAGTTTTGACGGTCGATGCAAAGATTTATGAAAAGTATGCCTTTGTCTTCTATGTCATCGGACTGGTCTCGCTTTTAGGACTTTTTGTCTTTGGAAAAACCATCAAGGGACAGACGAATTGGTATAGTTTAGGCGGTTTCACATTACAGCCTTCTGAATTTGTAAAAACCTCTACTGCCCTACTTTTGGCGAAATATTTAAGCGACGTTCAAGTCAACCTGAAAAATTTCAACGACCAATTGAAAGCATTTGCAGTCATTGGCGTTCCTTTAGTTTTGATTTTGCTTCATGACACGGGAACTGCGATGATTTTTGTCGGGCTAGTTTTTGTACTTTATAGAGAAGGATTGCCGTCTTGGTATCTTGTTACAGGCTTTTCTGCAATTGCTTTATTTTTCATGGCGCTCTTGATTGAGCCTCATTTTGTTGTTGCGATCGTGCTTGTAATCATCCTTTTGCAATATTTGCTTTCCAGAAGGATTAATCGAAATCCGATTGCCTCTTTAGTTATTTTCGTAATAATCGCTGGCTTTACATATTCTGTAGACTTTGTATATGACAATGTTTTAGAGTCGCATCAAAAAGACAGGATCAACGTTTTATTCGGAGATAATGTCGATATGAAAAATGAAGGCTACAATTTGAATCAATCAATGATCGCGATAGGCTCTGGAAGCTGGTTCGGAAAAGGTTTCTTAGAAGGAACGCAGACCAAAGGAGGTTTCGTGCCAGAACAGCATACCGATTATATTTTTACGACGGTTGGAGAAGAATGGGGATTTGTAGGCGCAATTGTAGTAATTTCGCTTTTCGTTTTCCTATTTCTGAGAATCATTTATCTCGCCGAAAACCAGAAAACCAAGTTCAGCCGAGTCTACGGTTATTGTGTCGCCACCTTTTTATTTATGCACTTTTTGGTAAATATTTCTATGCTAATCAGGCTTTTCCCAACGATTGGCGTTCCGCTTCCCTTCTTTTCTTATGGAGGTTCTAGCTTGTTCGCTTTCAGTATTTTGCTTTTTATTTTTATAAAAATGGATGCCAATAAAGTGAATGAGTGGTAGCCAAATTTAAAAACTCCAAGCTTTATAATCACTGCTTTTTTCAAGCTCATTTTCAATCGCATCAGGAAGAGCCGGAAAGAAATCTATTGCTGTCATTTTTTCAATTTCATCAACCGAAACTACATATTCATACAAAGGCCGGTCGCTCATTTGATTGGGCATCAAAAACGCAATCATCTTATATTTGCCATTATTTTCTTGCAGTAAAATTTTATAAAAATGATCAGGAACGGCCACTTTTTCTTTACCGATAGTTTTCAATCCGTCTTTTAAAACACCGCCGGTTACTACATAAAGCCCATTATTTTTCTCAGCCCAATATCTTGTTTTATTTTCAAGACGGTTCCAAATTCCGCCATTGAATTCGCTTTTCTGAGGAGAAATATTTGACGTATAAAAAGTATCATCAAAAGCATCCTTTGAAAATTTCATATCTGCTGCCGGGCAAAGATGTCCTTTGTCATAACCAGAATTTTTATAGTTTTTGTAATCCGCAGACTTCGTCTTCACATTCGGATCTAAAATAAAATAAGGGCGCTTAAAACTTTGATTTGCGCCTTGAACTTTCAATTTATAGAAAACCCATTCTGCCTGCTCATATTTTTCATTATATGACAAGCTATAATTCTGATGCACGACGATTTGCCCAGTCGTAGATGCTGGCAGATACTCTATTTTATCTTTATTATTGCTCTGATTCTGTTTAGAACTTTCGTTATTCATAGTTGCTTCTTTCGATCCAGCAAAATGAAATGAATATCCAACTATCACAATAACAAAGACTAAGACTATGATTGAAACTTTATTTTTCATAATTAATTTAAAATTTAAAATTAGTTATATTTTTTGAAATAATTCCAATCAATTGTTATACATTAGCTATTATGAATTATTTTTTAGAAACCAAAACAAATTAAAATGAAAGCCAACATTATTTTAACTGCCATCTTATTTGCCGGAATGCAAATGGTCGCACAAGAATCAACTTTGACCCAAACTGCAACTGACACTTTGTCTAATGTTTATAGCTTAAACACCTCCGCAGAAAATGAAACTGCTTTGAAAGAAGCAAAAAAACAAGAAGCGGCGCAAAGGAAAACTCAAAAAGATGCAGACAAGACATCAAGAGGATTAGATAAAGACCAAAGACAGCTTGAAAAAGAGCAAAAAAAGGTACAAAACGAAAGAAAAAATCTAGAAAAAGAGCAAAATAGAATTCATTCTGCTGAAAGAAGCGTTGCAAAAGCTAGAACAAAATATGCTGAAGCACAATCAGATTTAACCGATGACGAATCAAAGCTGAATAAAAAGAAAGCAAAAGGAAAGCTTACTGACATTGAAATTGAGAAAGAAAACATCAAATTAAGAAAGCAGCAAATTAAAATTCAAGAATTACAAGTTGAAATTCAGGAAAAAGAAAATGAACTGACAAAACTTAGAAACTAATTCAAAAGCCACTTACAATGTAAGTGGCTTTTTTAATTTATTCTTTAATAAAAGTCATTTTTTTAGCCATCTTTTTCTGCCATCCATAAGGCAAAAGCGAATGGTCATTTTCAACCATAAAATTCATCTGCTCGACAATTTTATCTTGAATTTTTTTGGGAAGATCATAAAACTCTGCATCAACCGAAAAATTTCTTTCGTCATCTAATACACCATTCTGAATTCGGATTCCGATTTTCTTGCCTTTGTAATAAAGCAGGATTTTAGCTCTTCCGTCGCTGTAGCCGTTGTATCCGTTTGTTCCATAAAAAATTATGGGTTCGATAATTCCGTCGTTGTCAAAATCTTCCACATAAATATATCTCGACCAAAACCAAATGCTCGATTCTCCCGAATTTTTAGTGTCATTTGTTTCAAAAGTCTTTGTCCAAACGCCATTGTCAATCTTAAAATTAAACGCCTTGATTGCATTATTCATCGGATTTTCATTGGTTGATTCTTTTGCATCATCTTCGGTCAAAACCAAATAAAACTTTCCGGTTTTATCTTGATAATCGTAAACTTTCCAGATACTAAATTTGATTCCGAGTTCTTTTTTTCTGGCTTCTGTAAAGATTTCCTTTATTTTTTGAGTGGAAAGAGTTTTGTATTTGCTGTTTTGCTCCGTAGAAATAAATTCAGAAATCTCACTTATCTTCTGACTTAAAATCGCAATATTATTTGTTTCTAAATCTGAAAAACTGATCTTAGAATTATCGTTTAAAGGTTTATACCAATTGAATTTCTTGAAATGATCAGCATAAACCGGATTAGAAAAAGAATATCCTTTCCTCGCATAAATTTCATTTTTCAATAATTTTAAAGCATAAGAATCAAGGGATTGGATGTCACTTTCATCAATAATTTCAGAAGAACATTTTGAGCAATCTTTAGGAATCTGAGCCGAAACAGACAACGAAACAAACAAAATAGCAAGGCAGATTTTTTTCATAAATAATTCAGATTTTACTCAAATATAAGAATAAAAAAACAAGATTTTAAGCGCTACTTTCAATTTTCCTAAAACTTAAAACACGAATGATTCAAAACCTAAACGCAATAGAATTTTCTAAAAATTGCATTTAACACAAAAAATAACGGTTTATTGCAAATTTTTCACTAAAATTGACAGTTTTTTTACCTTAACAAAATATGATGAATTCACGCAAGATTACCGCATTGCTATTATTCTTTTGCATTTCGGTTTTTGGACAGCAAAAATTAACCTTAGAGGAAATCTGGGGTGGCGCTTTCAGGGCTGAAGGAATGGACGAATTGCAGTCTTTAAAAAACACCAATCAGTATACGGTTCTTAATTTTAACAAGGCTTCAAAAAGCATGCAGATTGATTTGTATGATTTTGCAACCTTGAAAAAAGTGTCTACGTTAATCGATACGAAAGACCACGAAAATCTTCCGATGATTGACAGTTATACTTTCAATTCAAAGGAAAACATGATTTTGCTGGCTTGTGAATCTGAACAAATTTTCCGCCATTCTTTTGTGGCAGATTATTATTTATATGATATTTCATCCAAGCAATTGACAAAATTATTTGATTTTAAAGTGCAGGAGCCGACTTTTTCTCCTGACGGAAATCAAATTGCTTATGCAAAAGACAATAATTTATTTGTATACAATCTTCAAACAAAAACATCCAAGCAAATCACGACTGACGGCAAGAAAAACGCCATCATCAACGGAATTACAGATTGGGTGTATGAGGAAGAATTTGCTTTTGTAAGAGCTTTTGACTGGAATGCTTCCAGCGATAAAATTGCCTTTATCCGTTTTGACGAAACCGAAGTTCCTGAATTTTCAATGGATATTTATGGCAAAAGCCTTTATCCGACGCAACAAGTTTTTAAATATCCGAAAGCAGGCGAAAAAAACGCTCTGGTTTCCTTACATATTTATGATTTGAAAGGAAATGCTACAAAAAAGATCAGCCTTGGAAACTACAATGACTTTTACATTCCAAGGATTAAATGGACAAACGACGCCAACATTTTGAGCGCACAAGTCATTAACAGGCACCAAAACAACTTAGATTTGCTTTTTGTGGATGGGAATTCTGGTACTTCAAAAGTGGTTTTGAATGAAAAAGACAAAGCTTACGTAGATATTACAGACAATCTAACTTTTTTGAAAGACAATAGTTTCATCTGGACCAGCGAAAAAGACGGTTTCAATCACATTTACCACTATGATAAATCAGGGAAATTGAAGAACCAAATCACAAAAGGAAACTGGGAAGTGACCAATTATTATGGCTTGGACGAAAAATCTGGAACAATTTTTTATCAATCGGTAGAAAATGGTTCGATCAACAGAGACATTTATGCTGTAAAATTAAACGGAAGCGGCAAGAAAAGACTTTCAACTGCAACTGGAACAAACTCGGCGACTTTTAGTCCCAATTTTGAATACTATATTAATACTTTTTCAAGTGCAAAAACGCCTGCAATTTATTCTTTAAATGAAGCAAAATCTGGAAAAGAAATACAATCGATAAAAAAGAATGATGCTTTGCTGGCTAAACTGGCAAAATACAATCTGCCTTCAAAAGAATTCTTTGAATTGACTACCGAAAAAGGACATAAATTAAACGCTTGGATAATTAAGCCGAAAGATTTTGATCCGAATAAAAAATATCCGGTTTTGATGTTCCAATATTCTGGCCCAGGTTCTCAAGAAGTTGCTAATAACTGGATTGACACAAACGATTTGTGGTACATGATGCTTTCGCACCAAGGCTATATCGTGGCTTGCGTTGACGGAAGGGGAACTGGTTTTAAAGGTGCTGAGTTTAAAAAAGTGACGTATAAAGATTTAGGAAAACTAGAAGTTGAAGACCAAATCGATGCTGCAAAAGTGATTGGAAAATACAATTATGTAGACAATTCTAGAATCGGAATTTGGGGCTGGAGTTATGGCGGTTTCATGTCGTCAAACTGTATTTTAAAAGGAAACGATGTTTTCAAAATGGCAATTGCAGTGGCTCCGGTAACGAACTGGCGTTTTTATGATTCCGTTTACACAGAAAGATTTTTGCAGACTCCGGCAGAAAATGCTTCCGGATATGACGAAAACTCTCCGATAAATCACGTGAGCAAATTGAAGGGCAAATACCTTTTAATCCACGGAACTGCTGATGATAACGTTCACGTTCAAAACACAATGTTAATGGTGGAAGCCTTGGTTCAAGCTAACAAACAATTTGACTGGGCAATTTATCCGGATAAAAATCACGGAATTTACGGCGGAAAGACTAGATTGCAACTTTATACGAAAATGACAAACTTTATTAAAGATAATTTATAAAATGATTGATCCAACTACCCCTAGCCAAGTCCCTACTTTAGAGGAAATTCAGAATTTCAAAGGCAAGTATCCAAAGCAATTGTGGTATTTGTTTTTAGTGGAAATGTGGGAGCGTTTCTGTTTTTATGGAATGCGAGGCGTTTTGACCATTTTCATGGCTGACAAACTTTTAGGTCTGGCTTTATCTGACAAAGATGCCAATTTAAAATACGGTGCAATCCAAGCTTTTGTTTATGCTTTCACATTTATCGGAGGAATTTTTGCAGATAAAATTTTAGGTTTTAAAAAATCGCTGCTTTTTGGAGCGACAGTGATGATCTTAGGGAACTTGATTATCGCTTTTTCTCCTCAAGATTTTTTCTATTTAGGAATTACGCTTTCTATTATTGGAACTGGGTTTTTTAAGCCGAATATTTCTTCCATGGTTGGAGAATTATACCGTGAAGGCGACAGCAGAAGAGATGCTGGTTTCGGATTATTTTATTCTGGAATCAACATCGGAGCTTTATTGGGAGGCGCCGTTTGCGTTTACTTAGGAACAAGTCCAGATTATGGCTGGAGCTATGCGTTTTTATCGGCTGCGGTCGTAATGGTTATTGGTTTAATAACTTTTATTTTTACAAAGAAATCATTAGGCCCAATTGGAGATTCTCCGCTTTTACACATTGAGCCAAAAAAGAGAACAGCGCAAGAAATTGCTGTTTACGTGGGATCTTTGATCAGTATTCCTTTGATTTTTATAATGATCAAAAACACCGATTATACTGATTATTTCATGTACACCATCGGACCATTGGCAGTTTTATACTTCCTTTTCGAAACTTTTAAAGAAAAAGATTCAAGAGCTCAAAAGAAATTGATTGCGGCTTTTATTTTTATTCTTTTTTCAATTGCCTTCTGGGCGTTTTTTGAACAAAGCGGCGGTTCATTAGCTTTGTTTGCGAAAGACAATTTACATCATAATTTATTGTTTTTTGAAATCAATCCAAATATCGTAAACAATACTTCAAACTCTTTATTCGTAATTGTTTTTAGCCCTCTAATTGGTTTAGTTTGGCTTGCCATGGCAAAGAAAAAAATTGAACCAAACACAGTAATGAAATTCGGGATTGGATTTTTATTCCTTGCTGGAGCATTCTACGTATTTTATTACACAAGATTTTTTGCTGACGTTCAAGGCATAACTTCGCTAAACGTATTCACTTTAGCCTACTTAATTATCACTTTTGGAGAACTTTGCCTTTCGCCAATCGGACTTTCAATTATGACCAAATTGTCACCAAAAAGATTGTCAGGAATGATGATGGGAATGTGGTTTTTGGCAAGCGCTTATGGTCAATATGCTGCAGGTTTACTTGGTGCGGGAATGTCTTCACCAGACGAAAATGCTTCGTTATTGACAAAACTTCAAGGTTACACTGAAGGATATTATCAATTAGCAATTTACGCATTGATTGCAGGTGTTCTTTTGATTGTGGTTTCACCGCTTATTAGAAAATTAATGCAAGAAGTTAAATAATTAGAATAGAATAAATTACAATAAATAATGTCAGAAATTACAAGCAACAACGATTTTTTTAAATCAAAAGTTCTAGGCCATCCATCAGGATTATTCGTTTTATTTTTCACTGAAATGTGGGAAAGGTTCTCTTTCTACGGAATGAGAGTTTTATTGATTTTGTTTTTAACAGCTGCGATTACTGGAGAAAATCCAGGCTGGGGTTGGAATGCAGAAAACGCAGGTTCTTTATATGGAACTTATGCAATGTTGCTTTACATCACTCCAATTTTTGGAGGAATTATTGCTGACAGGTATATCGGATATCGTTGGGCAGTTGTAATTGGGTCAATAATTATGACTTTGGGTCACGCTGCAATGTTTTTAGATACGCCATTTATGCTTTACTTAGGTCTTGGACTATTGGTTGTCGGAACTGGTTTTTTCAAGCCAAACATGACCTCAATCTTATCTGAAATGTACAAATCATTCCCAGAGAAAAAAGATGGAGCTTATACCATTTTTTATATGGGAGTTAACGCTGGAGCTTTTTTCGGAATGATGCTTTGCGGTTATTTGGCCGCAAATTTAGGTTGGCACTGGGGATTCGGTTTAGCCGGAATCTTTATGTTATTGGGAACCATTCAATTTTGGATGGCAAAACCTTTATTTGGTGATGTTGGTGAAGTTCCAACAAAAGCAAAAAGAGAAGCAATTGCTGCAAAAGCCGCAATTTCAAATAATGCTGAAGACAAGCCGAATCCATATACGCCAGTTGATTTTGCATTAATCGGAATCACAACGATTATTGGCTTACTTTATGCTTTCAATGATCCATTGTCAAAAATTGGGGGCATCAATCTATTTGATTTCAAAGTTGGGAAATTAGATGGCTCTATTTTTATGATTTTAGTCGCATTAATACTTTTCTTATACTTAGTAATTTCACGTTTAGTTCGTTACACAACAATCGTTAGGGATCGAATGATTGCCGTAATCGTTTTTGCCTTTTTTACCATATTTTTCTGGATGTCATTTGAGCAAGGAGCTTCTTCTCTTGTGATTTTTGCCCGTGATAATGTGGACAGAAGTTTAGCAGGAACATCACTTACTGTTTTCAATACAATCAACACTTTGCTAACAATAGTTCCATTGTTAATTATCACTTGGGTCTTGATTTTATTGGCAAGACAAACTTGGAAAAAAGCTTTAGGTTCAAACGTAGTTCTAGCAATTACGTTCTTAGGAGTTTGGGGAATCGCACTTTGGATGCTTTATAATGAATTTACAAAATCAGCTTCAGAAATTGATCCAAGCTGGTTTTCAATCTTAAACTCTTTCTTCATCATTGCTTTTGCTTCTACAATCTCAAAAATTTGGGACAGCAAATTCAATCCGCCAGCAGCTACAAAATATGGTCTTGGATTAATTATTATGGCAATTGGTTTCGGATTATTAGCTTATGGCTCTTACGGAGTTGCAGCTGGAGTAAAAGTGTCAATGATTTGGTTGGTTTTAGCCTATTTATTCCATACGCTCGGGGAATTATTTTTATCTCCAGTAGGACTTTCTTACGTTTCAAAATTGGTTCCAGCTAGAATGATCGCATTCATGTTTGGAATGTGGTATTTGGCAATTGCAATCGGAAATAAACTGGCAGCAGTTGCAGGAGGACAAATTGAAAATATAACCAACCAATATTCATTGTCAACTTTCTTCCTGATCTTTACGATTGTACCGATTGTTGCAGGATTATTAGTTATTGCATTAAATCCGGTATTGAAAAAATTGATGCACGGAGTAAGATAAACCCCTAAACTAAATTAAATGGAAACAACAGTAAAGCACTCGCACCCAAAAGGATTATGGTATCTTTTCGGAACAGAAATGTGGGAAAGATTCGGATATTATTTAATGCTGGGAATTTTTTCCCTGTATATGATTGACGGATGGAACAATGGCGGAATGGGTTTTGATGCAGCAAAAAAGTCTGACATCTACGGAACTTATTTGGGTCTAGTTTACCTTACCCCTTTTATCGGAGGTTTGCTTGCTGACAGAGTTCTAGGCTACAGAAGATCAATCGTAATGGGCGGTTTGATGATGTCTGCGGGATATTTTTTACTTTCAATTCACAGCACGACCACTTTTTACATTGCTTTGTTATGTATCATATTAGGTAATGGATTTTTCAAGCCAAATATTTCAACTTTGGTAGGAAATCTTTACAGCAGTGAAGAAATGAAAGATAAAAAAGATGCGGGCTACAACATCTTTTACATGGGAATCAACATCGGAGCTTTCATCTGTAATTTCGTTGCAGCTTACATGAGAATCAACTACGGCTGGGGTTATGCTTTTGCTGCAGCGGGAGTTGGAATGCTTATCGGAGTTGTAGTTTTCTTAATCGGAACAAAACACATTAAACACGTTGACGTTATAAAACCAACACAACAAGGCGATATGTCAACAGGAAAAATTCTTGGCTTGACGGTTTTGCCAATGTTTATCTTCGGAATTATCGGATACATGATTCCTGGAAACTTTTTAGGTTCTGATACAAATGATGCTTTTATTATTGGATGTTTACCAGTAATCGGATTTTTCATTTACTTAGCTTTTAAAGCAGAAGCAAAAGAAAGCAGAGCGATTAAAGCTTTATTGGCGGTATTTACTTGCGTGATTTTATTCTTCGCAATTTTCCACCAAAATGGAGATGCGTTAACAGTTTGGGCTGAAGACCATACTGACAGAAATATGCCAACTGCAGTTTCAAACGTGGCTGACAAAGTTGGAATGGCACAAGTTGTCGTAAATAATGATATCGTTTCTGCAGACCAAGAAACTTTTGACAAGACGATCGCAGAAATGCGCGCAAAAGAAGAAGCAATGCCGGCAGTTTCTAAAGAGGAATTAGCAGCAAAAGCAGCTTATTCAGGAGAAATCGGACAATTAGAGAAATCAAGAAAATATTTTGCGACTTTGCCTGGAGATCAAGTACCTGCAAAAGGTACAAACTTAAAATTATATTCTACAGAATTATACCAATCAATTAATCCATTTTGGGTTGTAGTTTTAACACCTTTGGTTGTTGGAGTTTTTGGATTAATGAGAAGAAAAAAGAAAGAACCAAGCACGCCAACAAAGATTTTTATCGGGTTGGTAATTACAGCTTTATCAGCTTTGGTAATGGTTGGAGCCGTTTTTGCTACAAATGACATGACACTGAAAGCAAGTTCTTGGTGGCTGATCGCTTCTTATGGCGTAATCACAGTCGGAGAATTATGCCTTTCACCAATGGGATTATCACTTGTTTCAAAACTTTCTCCGCCAAGGATTACAGCTTTAATGATGGGAGGATTTTTCTTGGCAATTTCGGTTGGAAACAAACTTTCTGGAATGCTTTCTTCACTTTGGGAAACAATCCCTCAAAAAGAAAATTTCTTTTTCCTTAACTTTGGCTTAGTTCTAGCAGCTGCGATCGTATTGTTGTTGATGTTAAAATGGTTAAACAGTGTAATGAAAGAGAATAATGTCGCTTAAAACGGCATCATTTTTGAAAACCAATATTTAAAATTTATAAAAATGAAAAAACTACTTTTAGTATTATTTTTAGCTGTCGGCTCATTAGCAACAGTTCAAGCTCAAGAAATAAAATGGATGTCTTTAGATGAAGCTTTAGCAGCGCAAAAGAAGAAACCAAAACCAATTTTCATGGATGTTTATACTGACTGGTGCGGACCATGCAAAATGCTAGACAAAAATACTTTCCAGACTAAAGAAGTTTCTGAATATATTTCTAAGAATTATTATGCAGTAAAATTTAATGCCGAAGGAAATTCTGAGGTAACTTACAAGGGGAAAAAATACACAAATCCGCAATATGATGCTGCAAGAAAAGGACGCAACGGAGTTCATGACTTTACCATGTTCTTGAGAGTTCAAGGATATCCTTCAATGTACATTTTAGACAGCAAAGGCGAAGTAAAAAGTCCAATCGTTGGCTACCACACTCCAGAACAATTATTGCCTTTAATCAAAGTTTAATTTTCTTTTGACAATCTATAAAATCCCTTTTCAACAGTCGAGTGAAAAGGGATTTTTTCTTTCGCGCAAGTTTCTTTCCATCGCGCCGTATAGGTTTTAAAATTCGAAGCGTCGGCAATAATCATTTTCGGTTTTGAAGTCTGCAACATTCTTTCCAGATTTATCTTTGGAGATTGTGTCAATATTAAAATATCTGAGTTTATATTCTCAGGAACAATTCCCAAACTATCAACGATAAGTATTTTATTTTTATTGAAATAATTTAGGTTTGCTAATTTTTCCATCTTTGAAACAGAAGCAAAATTCCCTACTAAATAAGGTTTTACTACAAAATTCATAGTTGCTTCTGACAGAGAATCATTGCTGCAAACAATTACATTTTCTCCTTTTCTTTCAGAAATAATCGTACTTCTTTTTGCATTGAAAACTATAAATTCTTCTTGTTTTTTATTCGTATAAACGGTTCCGAAATAAATTCCTTGGAACAAAATTATAGTAGTTAAGGCAAAAACTAATTTTTTGAAATTCGGTTTTTTGAACCAAATAAGAACACCAAAAATCAAGAGATAACAACCTGCCATCATTTGCCAATTAAAAGTAATATCTTGAAAAATAAAAGATTCAAAAGATGCCACCCAGCTGATGATTTTGTTTAAAAAACAAATACTCCATTCGAGAGGCTTGATTAAGAATTGGGGAACCACACTAAAAACCGCCCAGATCATAACCACAACACCCACAGCCATAATTATTTCGAGTAAAAAAAGAACAAGCAAATTCGTAATAAAAAACAATCCTGGAAATTGATGGAAATAATAAACACTCAACGGAAAAGCGCCAATTTGTGCTGCGAAAGAAACTGTCAAAATATTCCAGAAATAGTTGAAAATCTTATTTTTTGGTTTCCAAAGTTGCAGAAAAAGCGGTTGCAGCCAAACAATAAAAAACACGGCGCAATAACTTAACTGAAAGCCAACATCGAAAATAAATGACGGTTCAACCAGCAAAATAAAAAACATGGAAGCCAAAAGCGAATGGTAAATATTTGTTTTTCTGTTCATAAATTCTCCAACAGCAACGAAGCTAAACATTACTGCGGATCGTGTGACAGAAGGTGAAAACCCAGCTATCAAAGCAAATAACCAAAGAAAAATGATGAGTACTGAAAGCTTAAAGACGCTACCAAAGTTATTATTGGGCAACGGTTTTAAAAGAAAATTAAGAAAAAAGACAATAAAAGCCACGTGAAGTCCTGAAACCGAAAGTATGTGCACAGCTCCTGAAAGCCGATAATCGGTAATAATATCAGGAGAAATATCTTGCTGTTGCCCTAAAATAAGCGCAACGCCAACATTTAATTCATTATCGGGAAGTTTCGACTTTTTAAGATTTTGTATAATTGTATTCCTGAAATTTGCTGCATAATACCAAATGCTCCTATCTACCTCAGAACTAATCTTTACATTAAAAACGTCTGTATACATCTGGCCATAAACTGATTTGTTTTCGAGATATTTCCCATAATCGAATTGATTTGGATTGTGCGGTTTTTGGTGCTTTAAAATAGTTCCTTCCACCAAAAGCATTGAACCAATCGAAAGATTTTCTTTTAAGCCTTCTTTTTGGATATTGACTAAAATTTTTCCGGTTGCGATTTTAGAATCATAGGAATTTACAGTTCCAAAATACCGCTGATTGTAGGTACTGCTTTTTAATTTTTCCGTAAGCGTGATTGAAACTGAATGCTCTTTTGAATCATTTATCATGTGCAGATAATGACTCGAATTATAACTTTCATTATTTATAGCATACGTCGAAACGCCAATAAAAGCAAACAAAATATAAGCGGCAATAGCAAAATAAGCCTTTTGGATAAAATCTTTCTGAGCTAAAAAATAAGAAATAGCGAATAGCAGAAAAGCCATTCCGAGAAATAAGAAAGCAAACGAAATGCTTGGCTTAAGATAAAATGAGGCTAACAAACCCAGAATAAACCAAACGGCAATTCTGGCTAAAGGAAATTTCAATATTTGCATGGCTTATAAATTAAGCCTGAAATATAAGAATTATTTCGATTTAATCAACAACTCTGTTAACTTGTGCGAAATTTTTATGGTAATAAGATTCTTTAGTTGAAGAAACCATAACACCTTTGCTAGTAGAAGAATGGATAAATTTAATCTCGTCGCCAATCTTTTCAATAACAAGACCAACGTGATTGATAACGCTTCTTCCGTTGGTTTTGAAGAAAATCAGATCGCCTTTTTTCACGTCAGAACTATCTACTTTTTCACCAACAGCTGCCATATCATGAGAACTTCTTGGCAACTTGATATCAAAAATATTAAAAACAGCCGTTACCATTCCTGAGCAATCCATTCCTGCTTTTGAAGTTCCGCCGCCGCGATATCTCACGCCTAAGAATTCCATCGCATTATTAATCAATTGCATTGAAAGATAATTTTCTGAAGAAGAACCTGCAACAACAAGATCGGCATCTTCTTTATCAACAATTACTGCTTTTTTGGATTTTGCCGGTTTGGCTTTTGTTTTTTCAGTTGAAGTAACTGGTTTTGAAGCAACGGTTTTATCAGCTTTAGATTTTTCTACAAGAGCTAAAGTCTTTTCTACTTCTGGATTTACCTTTTTTGTTTCTGAAGGCTTTACGTAAACTCCTTTTTTAACAGCTTCTTTTTTTGTAGTAATAATTTGGGAGTAACCCGCTGTCGATGCCAATAATAACATTGGAAGAATCAGAAATAAGATTTTTTTTGCAGACATATTTTATTTTTTATTTTTCAGCAAAAACAAAAACTTCAAGTTCTTGCTTTAGATTTATTAATAAAATTCCGTAGAATTAATTTAGTTTTTCAATAACGGGGGTTTTATATTAAACGTTTAAGAAAAAGGTTTATTATATAATTTTTTGTAAATATAGCATAATTTCCATTACGCTGAAAATTAACTTATTAAAAATATGTTAATAACTATTTCTAAAATTGTTGAAAACTCAATTTTAATATTTATAAATAATTGTTTTTCAATATTTTAACCACATAATAAAAATACTATTTATTTTTCATCTTATTAACAATCAATTTAGCTGTTTTGGCGCTTGCACCTTCTCCTCCAAGCTTTCTTTCAAGTATTTCATACTCTTCCAAAACTTTTTCACGCTTGCTTGTCATCAAAATTTTATGCAGTTCTTCCTTGATTTTTTTAGGATTGCAGTCGCCTTGAATCAATTCAGTCACCACTTCCCTATCCATAATAAGATTTACCAAAGAAATATATTTCAGCGTAATAATTCGCTTGGCAATTTGGTAAGAAATCCAGCCGCCTTTATAGCAAACCACTTCTGGGACTTTGAAAAGTGCCGTTTCAAGCGTCGCCGTTCCGGAAGTTACCAAAGCCGCTGTGGAAACACTCAGCAAATCATAAGTGCGATTTGAAATAAAATGCACATTTTCGTTATTCAAAAACTGTTCGTAGAAAGAATATTCCTGGCTTGGAGCGCCGGCAATTACGAATTGATATTCTGGAAAATCCTTTACAACAGCCAACATTTCGGTAAGCATTTTAGAAATTTCCTGTTTTCTGCTTCCTGGCAAAAGTGCAATTATTGGCTTTTCATCCAAATTAAATTCTGTTCTAAAATTGCTTTCATCGATGTGTTCTCTATCGTGAATCGCGTCAATCAAAGGATGTCCGACAAATTCTACCGGAAAATGATGCTTCTTTTCATAGAAATCTTTTTCAAACGGAAGTATCACATACATGTAATCAACATCGCGTTTTATCGCCGCAATTCGATTCTCCTTCCAAGCCCAAATTTGCGGCGATATATAATAATGAGTCGGGATTCCGATTTTCTTCGCCCATTTTGCAATACGCATATTAAAACCCGGATAATCGATAAAAATCAAAACATCAGGCTGAAACTCAGAAATATCATCTTTGCAAACTTTAATATTTCCAAGAATCGTTCTCAAGTTCATCACGACTTCAGCAAATCCCATGAAAGCTAATTCTCGGTAATGTTTTACCAGAGTGCCGCCCGCTTTTTGCATCAAATCGCCTCCCCAAAAACGAATTTCGGCTTGAGGATCTTCCTTATATATTGACTTCATCAAATTGGCTCCGTGCAAATCTCCCGAAGCTTCACCAGCAATAATGTAATATTTCATATTTTATACAAAAAAAGTTACGACAGCAAGAACAAACGTAGCCAAAACTACGCCACGCGCCATGAGTTCCTTATTTAATTTGAGCAATAAAAAGAAGAGAGCTAGTGTTAGAATTGCTCCTAAAGTAATTACTTTCCCCATGTAACCGCCACTTTTTAAAACAGTCAAGCCTTCGACAAAGCCATATTCTGTAAATAAAGTGATAAAAAGAAAAGTTCCTAAAAAGCAAGCTACTAATCCTATTATAAAACCTATGAGCAAATCAATTTTTCTCATTCAATTTCCATGTGTTTAAATTCTGAATTGCGTGATGCGCTGTCAAATCAAACTGAACCGGAACCAGTGAAATATAGCCATTTGCCAAAGCCCATTCATCAGTATCTTCGCCGTTGTCTTGATTGATAAATTTTCCGGTAAGCCAGTAATAATCGCGTCCCATTGGTGAAGTTCGCTTGTCAAATTTCTCTTGCCACATTGCTTTTGCCTGACGGCAGACTTTTATTCCTTTAATTTCTTTTTCTTTTAATTTCGGAAAATTTACGTTTAAAATCACGCCTTCCGGAAGACCGTTTACTAAAACTTCCAAAGCGATTTTCTTTATAAATTTCTTCGTAGGTTCAAAATCAGCGTTCCAATCATAATCCAAAAGCGAGAAACCGATAGCAGGAATTCCTTCAATTCCGGCTTCAACTGCCGCGCTCATTGTTCCAGAATAAATTACATTTATTGAAGAATTCGAACCGTGATTAATTCCTGAAACGCACAAATCTGGCTTTCTCTTCAAGACTTCATTTACGGCAAATTTCACACAATCAACGGGAGTTCCTGAACAGCTGTATTCTACATCAACATCATTATCGATATTGATTTTATTGAGGTAAAGCGTATTGTTAATTGTGATTGCGTGGCCAGTTGCCGACTGCGGACTATCAGGCGCAACGACAACAACTTCGCCAATTTCTTTCATCACGCTGATCAATGTTCGGATTCCTGGAGCAGAAATTCCGTCGTCATTCGTCACTAAAATCAGAGGTTTCTTATTCATTTTTTGAAAAGTAAATTAAGTCGCAAAACAAAGTTTCACATTTACAAAAATAACGTTTTTTAAAATTTCTATATGTTACATTTTTATATAACTTTGAAACCTTTGAAGATTTTGAAGTTTCGCCAGGTTTTCCTAATGAAATCTAAAAAAACATCTTTAACAAAAAATTATGCGGATTTAAGAATCGTGGCATAGTTTTTTCAGTAATTTAGACAAAAATTGATGAATGTTATTATGCAATTTATGAAAAGGAATTATAAGATATTATTGGCAGTTTTCGCGCTTTCATTAGCACTTTGGAGTTTTATTCCAAAGAAAACTGAAGCCGATCCAGAAAAAGATAAATTATTATTAGAACTTTTGACTTTTGTCATTGAGCGAGGCCATTATGATCCGGCAAAAATCGACGATACGTTTTCAAAAGGAGTTTATAAGGACTACATACAAGCCCTTGATCCTTCAAAACGTTTTTTCATCCAAGCAGATATCGATGAATTTGCAAAATATGAAACGCAGATTGACGATCAAATCAACAGCAGAGATCTTACTTTCTTTGACTTGACTTACAACCGTTTGGAAAAAAGAATTGAAGAAAGCAAAAAATACTACAAAGAAATTCTTGCAAAACCGTTTGACTACAAGACAAATGAGGAACTAAACACTGATTATGAGCATCTTCCTTATGCGAAAAATTCTCAAGAATTGAGAGAAAGATGGTTCAAGCAAATCAAGCTTTCGACTTTATCTTCATTGACAAATAAAATTGAAATTCAAGAAGGAAAAGACGTGAGCGACAATGAAGAAGGTTCTTTTGGCGATGGAGAATCTACAACAACTGCTGAACTAAAAAAGAAAAAAGAAGAGGAGAAAAAAGCTGTTGAGAAAAAACCTTACGACGTTTTAGAGAAAGAAACTAGAGAAAGCCAGTTAAAATCGCTTGATGAATATTTTGGTTTCATCAAAGATTTAGACAGAGACGATTGGTTTTCAGTATATATCAATTCAATCGCATCTCGTTTTGACCCGCACACTTCTTATTTTGCACCAGACGACAAAGAGCGTTTTGACGTAAGTATCAGCGGTAAGCTGGAAGGAATTGGAGCACGCCTTCAAAAGAAAAATGATTTTACTGAAATCACTGAATTAATCTCTGGCGGACCAGCTTGGAAAGGAAAAGAATTAGAATCTGGCGACGTTGTTCTAAAAGTAGCTCAAGGCGACAAAGAACCTGTTGACGTAGTGGGAATGAGACTTGACGACGTAGTTAAAAAAATCAAAGGTCCAAAAGGAACTGAAGTTCGATTGACTGTTAAGAAAACTGACGGGACAATAAAAATAATTTCTATCATCAGAGATGAAGTGGAAATTGAAGAAACATATGCAAAATCAAGCATTGTAGAGAAAAACGGAAAGAAATATGGCATTATTTATCTTCCTAAATTCTATATTGATTTTGAAAACCAAGACAGCCGCGATGCTGCAAAAGATGTTTCTCAAGAAGTTGAGCGCATGAAAAAAGCTGGCGTTGAAGGAATTGTGATGGATGTTCGCGACAATGGTGGTGGTTCTTTGAAAACAGTAGTTGATATTGCTGGCTTGTTCATCGACCAAGGCCCGATTGTGCAAGTAAAATCAGCAGGAAAAACAAAAGAAGTCTTATCTGATAAAGACCCTAAAATTCAATGGGATGGCCCGTTGGTTGTAATGGTAAATAGCTTTTCTGCTTCGGCTTCTGAAATTTTAGCGGCCGCAATTCAAGACTATAAAAGAGGTATTATTATTGGAAGCACTCAGACTTATGGAAAAGGAACGGTTCAAAATGTAATCGACCTGAATCAATTTGTCAGAAATAATTCCATGGGAGATCTTGGCGCTTTAAAAACGACAACCCAAAAATTCTACAGAATTAATGGCGGTTCGACGCAATTGAACGGAGTTTCAAGCGATGTTGCGCTTCCAGATCGTTATGCTTACATCAAAATGGGCGAACGCGATACTGACAATGCAATGCCTTGGGATAAAATTGACGCTGCAGATTATAAAATTTGGAACAAACAGCAAAATTTTGATGCTGCAATCGAAAGAAGCAAAAAAAGGATGGAGCAAAACCCTCAATTTCAACTAATTGAAGAGAATGCAAAATGGCTTAAAGAAAGACAAGACGAAAACGTATTCAGCTTAAATATTGATAAATTCAAAAAAGAGCAGGAAGCTTTAGCTGAAAAAGCTAAAAAATATAAAGCAATCTCGAAATACAAAAACAACTTGACATTTTCTTCTTTGCCATATGAAGTTGAAATCACTAAAAACGACAACCTTCTCAAGGAAAAAAGAGATCGTTGGCACGAAAGTCTTGCAAAAGACATTTATGTAGAAGAAGCAATCAATGTTTTAGATGATCTTCAAGGAAAAACGGCATCAAAAGGGACAGTAACTTTAAAAAGCAAAAAAGACAAATTAGTTAAGTCATAATTGTCTGAAGATTAAAATACTGAATGAGCAAAACCGCACAATCATTATCAGGAATAGCGCTCCAGAAATTCAAAAAGAATTTCTGGGGCGTTTTCAGTTTTGGGTTTATCGTGCTTTTGTTGCTGCTTTCGGTTTTTGCTTATGTATTGGCTCCTGACAATTCTGAAAATGCCAATTGGGGCGATTTGACAATTCGTTCAAAAAAGCCCGGATTTGAGGTAAAAATGCTTTCAATTCCTTTAAAAGAAAAGCCAGAATCAGGTTTCTCAGATTATTTCTTTGGAAAAGAACAGGATTTTTCAAAAGAACCAATTTTAGATTACAAATTAGAAAAAGACAAAATAATTTACACTTTATACAATGACGATCCAAAAGTCATTATTCAAAAGGAAGCCTTTTTAAAGGATTTTCCTGGCTATCAAAACACACAATCTGTAGCCGAAGATTTTATCAAAAATCAAAAATTTTATTTGGGGACTGACAAAGCCGGAAGAGATTATTTAAGCCGCATGCTCGTTGGTTCAAGAGTCTCCATTTCCATAGGATTTGTTGCCGTAATTATTTCTTTAATCGTAGGCATATTTTTTGGTGCAATCGGCGGTTATTATGGAGGAAAAATTGATGCTTTTGTAATGTGGCTGGTTAATATAATTTGGTCGATTCCCACCTTGCTTTTAGTCATTGCAATTACTTTAAGTTTAGGCAAAGGATTTTGGCAAGTCTTTGTAGCCGTGGGATTAACAATGTGGGTAGAAGTTGCCAGAGTTGTCCGCGGACAGATAATTTCTGTGAAAGAAATGCAGTTTGTCACAGCCGCAAAAGCTTTGGGTTATAACAATTTCAGAATCATATTTCATCACATACTTCCAAATATAATGGCGCCTGTGATTGTAATTTCTGCAGCGAATTTTGCTTCTGCAATTTTAGTAGAAAGCGGACTGAGTTTTCTAGGACTTGGCGCACAGCCTCCAGTCCCAAGTTGGGGCGGCATGATCAAAGATTATTATGGCGATATCATCTTAGACAAACCTTATTTGGCAATGGTTCCTGGAATCGCAATTATGCTCTTAACCTTGGCCTTCATGATGATGGGAAATGCCTTGCGTGACGCGCTAGACGTGAAAAATTAACTCCCTTTTAGTAATATTTTGTAGTTAGTAGATTATTAATAAAAAATTAATATATTTACCTAGCCCAAATTTATTATTATGTCCCCTAAAAATATTAACCTTCGCAGAAAGGTCGATTATTTTCGCTATCTATTACTACTGTTTTTTATTTTCTCTTATTCTGTTTCCCAAGCGCAATGTGCCGGAACAAGTACATCGATTACTATTTGTGACATTCCCAATCCAGCCAACCAGAATATAAACCTCTACTCTCTTATCGGAGTTACGCCCACGCCAAACGGACAATGGTTTGATCTCCAAGAATCAGGAGGGCTGAACACAGCGACCGGGATTTTGAATGTTACGAACATAAGGGAAAGCGAAACTTATGTTTTTACTTACATCGTAAACGACCCAACTTGCGCAAATAACATTTCAACTGTCACAGTAACTGTCGGAGGCTATGCAGGAACTGGAAACCCAAATGCTTCCGCTTGTTCAGATAATAATGCTGTAAATTTATTCCAATTTTTAGGAAACGGGCCAAATCCGCAAATCAACGGAACATGGTATCAAGGCGGCAATCGCCTAGCCAGCAATTTTTTCGACGCAACCGCAGCTGGTCCAGGAGTATATACTTTTGTTTATAGATTAGAACCAATCGGCACTTGCCCAGCATCAGAAGCAACTGTAATTTTGACGGTTCATCCTGCGCCAGAACCTGGCGATACTTCAAATTTGATTCTTTGCGAAACAGATGACATGTCGATTTACACCAATGTAAATTTATTAGATTATATAACCGGTCAAGATCCTGGCGGAAGATGGAGCGAATCTACAACGTCAGAATTATCAGGACCTTTTGACACTTTCATCAACGTTCAAAACATCTTCACAACTTTAGGACCAGGAACTTATAATTTTGTCTACACCGTTCAGCCTTCCCACCCGGTTTGCAGCAGAAAAACTTCTACGGTTTCAATAGTTATCGAAAAACAAATTGATTTCACAGGAGCCACTTTGCAAGTTGCCTCAGATATTTGCGAAAGCTTAATTCCTATAGCTATTTACACGGCTTCAATTCGACAAGGAGCAGATCCGATTCCTAGCGGAAATTATTCAATCCAATACCAAATTACTGGCGCTTTCACATCTTCGGGTTCTGCAATCGGAAATGCTAGCGGAGGCACGATAACTTTTCCGATCCCAAATTCTTCTTTTCCAAACGTAGGAACTTACACGGTTCATATCCTGAATATTCATGAAACTACAGGCTATAATGCTTGCCAGCACATCATCGGAAATATCACCGATATTGTAAACGTATTTCCTCTGCCAAGAATCAACAGCGGTACTTTGACAGTTAACAATGCCTGCCAAAGCACGAATGTTCCGGTTGAACTTTCTGGAAGCACAAATCTTCCTAACGGAAATTACCAAGTAACTTTCACCCTTGCCGGAAGCAATGTCGCTTCAAGCCAAGTGGCCACTTTTTCAGTAACTAATGGTGTCGGAACCTTCTTGATTCTGGGAAATCTTGTTCCGAACATAGGAAATACAACTATCAGAATTACGCGAATCATAAATCTGGACACTGGCTGTCAAAACGCCGCGACGCTTGCCCAGACATTTTTAGTAAACCCGAAACCTGTCACAACGAATGTAGCAGTTTCTGCAAATGATGCCTGTAAAAATAATCCTGTTGTTGTGAATGTAACCGGTTTGGGCAGTTTAAGCGGGGTGATAATTACGTACACGATTGTAGGCGCAAATACAGCTTCTGGAGCAGAAACGGTTACGATTACTGGCGGAAATGCTAGTTTTACAATTCCTGCATCTTCGCTTCCAAATGCTGGCCCGAATGTCTTGACAATTACGGAAATTACGAATACAGTTACTTTGTGCGGTTCAAGCAATCTTACAATTTCGGATACTTTTATTATAAATCCGCTTCCGAACGCACCATCTGCAAGCAATCAAGGCTTTTGCAGTAGCGAAAATGCAACCGTTGCGGACTTGCTTCCGAATGGAAATAATTTTAATTGGTATTCTTCTGCTACAGGAAATTCTCCTTTGAGTGCGTCAACAGTTTTAGTTGCTGGAAATTATTGGGTTTCTGAAATCAGCGCTACAAATTGTCCTTCTGACAGAACTATGATTTCAGTTACGATCAACCAGATTGCAACTCCGACATTAAATATCGACGGACAGAATTTCTGCGGATTAGATACTCCGGCTCCCGCCCTTTCAGACTTGTCTGCCAATGTGAATTTTACCGGAACATTGCTTTGGTTTGACGCTCCTTCTGGCGGAAACCAACTTTCTGACAATGATATTTTACAAGACGGATTTACGTATTACGGATTTGATTCTGACGCAACAGGCGGCTGTCTTTCAGAAACTTCACTTGCCGTGACAGTTTCTTTGACGGATTGCGATGATAATTTTGCATTGATGATTCCAGACGGTTTTTCTCCAAATGGCGACGGAACCAATGATACTTTCAGAATTCCAAACATCGAATTCTTATTTCCAAATTACACGATTGAGATTTTTAATAGATACGGAAACCTGATGTATAAAGGCAACCGAAACACGCCAAATTGGGATGGAATGAGCAATCAGTCCAATCTCAACATCAACGGAATAGCCCCGAACGGCGTCTATTTTTACATTGTCAATTTCAATAAAGACGGAAAATCTCCTAAACAGGGAAGGCTTTATCTGAACCGATAATTTTGTCACTATCTTAATCTCATCAAGATGAAAAAAATATTACTCTTACTCGTTTTCATAGGGTTTTCAAATACAATTTCGGCACAGCAGGATCCGCAATACACGCAATATATGTACAACATGAGCGTAGTCAATCCTGCCTACGCAACCGCCACACCAAATGTTTTAAATCTCGGCGGATTATACAGAACACAATGGGTCGGCTCTGTTGGAGGCCCGAAAACAATGACGTTTTTTGCCCACAAACCTGTAAATAGAAATGTGGAATTGGGCGTTTCCTTTATTTCAGATGATATTGGTGACGGAGCGAAAAAAGAAAACAGTCTTTTTGCTGATTTTGCTTATGTTCTAGAATTCAATGAAAGACACAGGTTATCGTTAGGTTTAAAAGCCGGAGCTGTTCTTTTCAATACCAATTTCAACGGATTTCAATTAGAAAGCGGTGATAATACAACCGACAAAGCCTTTGAAAAAAATATCAATAGCGTATTTCCAAATGTGGGTGCCGGAGCTTTTTATTTTACTGATAAATACTACGTTGGTCTTTCTGCACCGAATTTACTTTCAACAAAACATATCGAAGAACGTGACGGAATCAGCCGTTTTGGTTCGGAAAATATTCACATATTTTTAACGAGCGGTTATGTTTTCCAATTAAATCAGAACTTAAAATTCAAGCCTTCTTTCATGGCAAAAGGCGTAAAAGGTGCTCCGGTAACTTTAGACGTTTCTGCCAATTTCTTGTTCAATGATCGCTTTGAACTCGGCGCTTCTTACCGTTTAGATGATGCCGTGAGTGGCTTGTTCAACATAAAAATCACGCCAGAACTGCGCGTTGGTTATGCTTATGATTACACACTTTCCAATTTAGGCGAATTTAATTCCGGCACGCACGAAGTCTTTCTGCTTTTTGATTTAGACTTCTTCAAAAAAGGATATGATAAATCACCACGATTCTTCTAAAATGAAAAACATGAAAAGACTATTACTTTTACTCACGATATTATTTTCAGTTCAGTACAGTTTTGGACAGACTCCTGAAGTGAAACTTGCGAATGAATATTTCGACCGCGCTTTTTACAGCGAAGCCATTCCTATGTATGAAAAAATTGCCAAGGATGACAACAGCTTGGAAGTTACTAAGAATTTAGCCGATTCTTACTATTATACCAATGACTTGGAAAATGCTGGAAAATGGTACAAAACGATGATTAAAAAAAATCCGAAGTACATTACTGATGAATATTATTTCAGATATATCCACACTTTAAAAGCTGCAGGGAAGTATGCTCAAGCAGATTCTCTGTCCAGAACCAGGATTATAGTTGCCAAAGGAAGCGTAAAAGTTTTTGATAAGGATGTAAAAACACTCGAAAACATAGCCGGAATTGGCGATCGTTTTGAAATTGAAAATTTAGCCATAAATACAAAAAATTCAGATTTCGGAGCTGTAAAATATGGCGAAAGACTCGTTTATTCTTCTCCTACGAAAGAGAAAAAAACCTATCGATGGAATGGTGAAAACTATCTAGATTTCTATACAATTCCTGTTTTTAATGCAAAATCGGGAGATTCTATTTCAGAAGATTTTTCAAAATCTATAAACACCAGAATGCACGAATCGAATGCGGTTTTTACCAAAAACGGAAAGACGATGTATTTTACTCGAAACAATCCGACGAAAGACAAAAACATGATTTCGCATCTGCAACTTTATAAAGCAGAATTCAAGAAAGGACAATGGACAAATATTACGGCGCTTCCTTTCAACAGCCCAAATTATTCGACTGAACATCCAGCTTTGAGCGAAGACGAAGAAATACTTTATTTTGCTTCTGACATGCCTGGAACACTCGGTTCTTTTGACATTTTTTCTGTAGAAATCAATGGCGGAAAATTCGGAATTCCTAAGAATTTAGGACCTGTAATCAATACAATCCACAAAGAGCAATTTCCTTTTATTTCAGATGACGGAAAGCTTTATTTTTCTTCAAACGGACATCACGGATTTGGTTCGATGGATGTTTTCGTATCTGAATTCAGCAATGGAAAATTTGAAAAGCCAAATAATGTCGGGTTTCCTGTAAATTCAGGCTATGACGATTTCTCTTTCAACATGAATTTCGAAACCAAAGAAGGTTATTTTGCTTCCAACCGCCCAGGCGGAAAAGGGAACGACGATATTTATCAAATCAAGGAAATCAAGCCTTTGGTTATCGAAGATTGCAAGCAGACAATTGAAGGTCTCATCACTGATATTGACTCGAAAATTATACTTGTAAAAGCGACTGTTGTTCTTCAAGACATAGACAAAAAAGAAATTCAAAGAATTGAAACTGATGCAGAAGGAAAGTTCTCATTTACTGTTCCTTGCGAAGCTGACTACATTATTATTGCTTCAAAAGAAGAATATTTAGACGGAACAAAAAGCCTTAAATTATTTAAGGACAGAAACAAAATCAATGACGGTTCAATTGCCTTAAAATCTGTAGCAAACTCTGATAAAGAAACATTAACAGAGGAACAAATAGCCAAAAAACGCGAAGATAAAATTGCAAAAGCCAAGAAACAGGAACGCATCGACCATCTTATGGAAAAAGAAAAAGACGTAGTTCAGGACAATGACAGGCTGATGATTAAAACAGACCCGATTTATTTTGACTATGATCTTTGGTACATCCGCAAGGAGTCGAAACCTATCTTGAACCGAGTTATAGAAATCATGAAAAAATATCCAAAGATGACTGTAGAAATTGGCTCACATACCGATGTCCGCGCAAGCGATGCTTACAATAATGTGCTTTCAGAAAAACGTGCCGCTTCCACAAGAAGATATTTTATAAGCAAAGGAATTGAATCAGACCGAGTTTCGGCAAAAGGATATGGAGAAACCCGACCAATTGTTCGTTGCGTTCCTGAAGATTCTTGCGATGAAGAACAGCATGAACTGAACCGAAGAAGTGAATTCGTAATCCAGAATTTTTAATGGAAAAATAAGCGCTAAAGCGTATCTTTGCTCCTTCATTTAAGATCAAAACTGATGAACAAGCCCATTGCCGGATTCTCAAAATTATCCAAAGAAGAAAAGATACGCTGGATTGCTGCTGAATATTTTTCAAATCCTGAAGAGTCGATTTCTGTAATCAAAAACTACTGGAATAGTGATGCAAAACTGCAACAGCTGCACGATGAATTCATAGAAAATACGATTACCAATTTTTATCTGCCACTTGGCGTCGCGCCAAATTTCTTGATCAACGGAAAATATTATACGATTCCGATGGCGATTGAGGAAAGTTCTGTGGTTGCGGCCGCAGCCAAAGCGGCTAAATTTTGGTCAGAACGCGGCGGTTTCAAAGCAACGGTTTTGAATACTGAAAAAATCGGGCAGGTGCATTTCATCTACAACGGAAATCCTTCTAAATTAGAACAATTTTTCAATAGCATAAAAGATCGATTTTTTACCGAAACGGAAAGCATTACGACAAATATGCAAAAACGTGGCGGTGGCATTTTAGATATTTTATTAAAAGACAAAACTGATCTTCTTCCAAATTATTTCCAGCTTCATGCCACTTTTGAGACTAAAGATTCTATGGGCGCAAATTTCATAAATTCTTGCTTGGAACAATTTGCAAAGACTCTAAAATCAGAAGCCCAAGCTTACGATTTATTTACAGAAGAAGAAAAAAACATACAAGTCGTGATGAGCATTTTGTCCAATTATGTGACAGATTGCATTGTCCGTGCCGAAGTTTCCTGTACTGCAGAAGCTTTGAATGAAGACAAAAATGATACTTCTCATGACTTTGCAGAAAAATTTGTGAGAGCTGTCCAAATTGCAGAAGTCGAGCCTTATCGCGCTGTTACGCACAACAAAGGAATCATGAACGGAGTCGATGCCGTAGTTTTGGCTACCGGAAATGATTTTCGTGCCGTTGAAGCCGCGGTACATGCTTACGCTTCAAAATCCGGAAAATACTCAAGTCTTTCACATGCAAAAATTGAGAACGGAATTTTCAGTTTTTGGATTGAAATTCCTTTGGCTTTGGGAACTGTCGGCGGCTTGACGACTTTGCATCCTTTGGTAAAAGTAGCTTTGGAAATGCTAGAAAAACCTTCTGCGAAAGAACTGATGCAGATTGTTGCCGTAGCAGGTTTGGCGCAAAACTTTGCCGCCTTGCGTTCGCTAACAACAACTGGAATTCAAGACGGGCACATGAAAATGCACCTTGGAAATATCATCAATCAATTTGAAGCTTCTGACGATGAAAGACAATTGATTGTAGATCATTTCAGAAATAATTCTGTTTCGCACGCTGCAGTTGCAAATTATATTGAAAGCTTAAGGAAATCGGCGCTAAATTAAGTCCAGATTCAGCTATGAAACAAACCTTTTACAGTAATGGGAAACTTCTGATTTCAGGAGAATATGTTGTCCTCGACGGTGCAAAAGCTTTGGCGCTGCCCACAAAATTTGGACAAGACCTTGTTGTAGAAGAATTTCAAAATAATCAGATTATTTGGAAAAGTTTTGATTGTGACAAAAAGATTTGGTTTGAAGCGGTAATCGATTTTGAAAGCATCCAAAAAAAGGAAAAATTTCCTGAAGAAGAAGCTACAAAAAACACTTTGATAGAAATTCTGCACGAAGCCTTTTTGCTTAATCCAAGTTTCATAGAAAATTCAAAAGGCTATAAAGTTACAACACAGCTTACATTTCCTAAAAACTGGGGCTTGGGAACTTCTTCTACGCTAATCAACAATATTGCCCAATGGACAAAAGTTGACGCTTTTAAATTGCTTAAAAATAGTTTTGGAGGAAGCGGTTATGATATCGCAAATGCACAAAATAACTTCCCGATAATTTACTCGCTGGAGAACGGCAATTCTTTAGTAGAAAAAGCAGATTTTAAGCCAAGTTTTTCGAAACATATCTATTTTGTCTATCTCAACAAAAAGCAAAATAGCAAAAGCGCCATTGCATCGTATAGAGCCAAAAAGAACAGTATTTCAGAAACTGTTTCAACAATCAGCAATCTTACTTCCGAAATTTTGAAAGTTGAAAATCTAAACCAGTTTGAGAAATTATTGACAGAACATGAAAAAATCATGAGCGCAATATTAGAAACCCCAACAGTAAAAGAAACTTATTTTAAAGATTTTAAGGGAAGCATGAAAAGTCTGGGAGCGTGGGGAGGCGATTTTGTAATGGTGACTTCCGAAGAAAACCCTAAGACTTATTTCCAAGAGAAAGGTTTTGAAAGCATTCTTTCTTACGAAGAAATGATTTTATAAATATCAAGCTAGATTTTGAATATTCTAAATTCAAAAACATATAAAAACAAAAAATCCCGTTCGCTAATGAACGGGATTTTTTTATGGATATTATTCAGATATTAGAATCCGAAGTCAAGTCTGTTGTCTTTGATTGTAGCAAGTTCTTTCAACGCTGGAATAATTCTTCCAACAGCTGAAGCGTTTTGTCCTTTCAATCTGCTTGTGTAAGCTGTGAAATCTTTCAAAGCTGGTGCTTTTGCAACGCTCTTAGTTTTGATTCTGTAAACACCGCCGTTTCCTTCGATAACGTCAGTTGTTTTGTTTGCAGGAGTTGCGAAAGCCACACCAACTACTTTTGGCTCGAAACCAAAACCAGCCAAGCTAGCATTTTGCAAAGTCAAATCAGTTGCAGTCGCTACAGAAACTTTAGCCGCTTTAGCCGCTTCTTCCAAAGTAGCTCCTTTTAAAATCGCTTTGATTTTTTCTGTCTTTTTCTCTTTTTTCAAGATTGGCTCCACAACTAATCTTGCAGTTGCAATTGGCTGTAAGCCTTCTTCGTTGATTTTTTTCAATTTCACGATCAAGTTACCATTTGGCACATTGAATCTTTTTACATCACCTTCAGAAGTTTTTTTGTCATAAGCCCATCTTACGACAGCTCTTTGATTTTGGAACATTCCAAAGCTTTCATCTAAAGCTTTTACGTTTGCAGAAGGCTGCACCGTCAAGCCCATAGTTTTTGCAACCGTTTTCAAGTCTTTTTCAGCTGCTTCCATTTCAAATTTAGTAGCTTTTGTAAAGATATCATTGCTAGTCGCTTCAGAAGGCTCAATTCTTTGTGCGATTGTTGCCAAACGAACGCCATCTTGCTTATCTGTAACGTTAATGATATGGTATCCAAATTCCGTTTCCACTAAACCAATTTTGCCAATTGGATTTCCGAATACGAAATCATTGAATTTTGGAGTCATTTGTCCTTTTGAGAAAACACCCAAATCACCACCTTGCTGGCTAGAAGAATCATCAGAATTTGTTGAAGCCAACATTGCGAAAGAACCAGGATTTGCAGTTACTTGTGCTAATAACTCATTAGCTTTTGCTTGTGCTTCTTCTTTAGTTCTTGTAACAGATGGATTTGCTCTCATTGCTCCTTTGTAAGCCAAAAGAATATGGCTTGCTTTAGCATTGATTCCTGACTGTCTTCCTAAAGATTTACTTATGGCATAATATCCGTTAAAGATATATGGGCCAAAAACTTCACCTGAAGGCAAATTGTATAATTGCTCAGCAAATTGAGCAGGAAGATCTTTTTTAGCGATATAAGTAGAATCGTATTTGATATCAGAATTAGCATCCACAAATTCTTGATTGTTTGCAGCATTTTTAAATTCTGGAGCTAATTTTTGAATATTAGATTCCACTTCTTTTTCGTCAGCCGCAGAAGGCTTGTCTTCAATAACTACATATTCTAATTCGCGAGTTTCGTCAGCTTTGAATTTTTTCTCGTTTTTTCTCATGTAAGCAACAATCTCGTCATCAGAAACTGGAACATCGCTGTCTTTTACATTTGAAAAAGGATAAGCAACATAATCAAACGTTACTTTGTCATTTTCAGCTTGGTATTGGAATTTTCCATCCTGGTCAGTAGTCACAAGACCTCCCTTTACCATCGCATTATAGATCATGAACTTAGCATTCAATTCTGCTTGTTTCTCTCTCTCTACCAATTGCATAGCCAATTCAGGACTTGATTGGAAAAATTCTTTGAATTTTTGAGGATCAAACTGTCCAGCAGCATTTTGAAATTGGGGATTTTGACCAATCTCTTGGCTTTGTTTAAGAATTTCAAAGATATGGCTCTCACCTACTCTGATTCCTAGTTTTTCAAATTGCTCAGAAAGCAAAGCGATTGAAACTTCTTGATTCCAAACTTGGTTAGCGGCTTGAATTGAAGTAATTCCTTGCCCGCCTTTTTCAGCTGCATCAACTTTTGCTCTGAAATCTTCAAAAGAAATATCTTCTCCATTGATCGTTCCGACATATTTTGAAGTTTGCTTGAAACCGCCGCTATTGATTAAATCTCCTACGACAAATGCTAATAAGCAAAAACCAATAACAAATATAAGAAGTAATGATCGTTGTCTAATTTTTGATAAAACTGCCATTTTTTAGTGTTCATTTTAGAATTCAGAGGGCGAAAATACAATTATCTATTTAATAATAAAAGCAGTATACTTATATTTTCTAAGAAAGATGAAGTTTTTTTTGAATATCGCGCTCAAGTCAGCAAAATAAAGCAAACTGAAAAACGATTTTCAAAAATTTTATAGATTTACAAGGAACTATTTCTGTCCTTTTTGCTGGTTTTCAAATTTTTTCGCAAATCTTCTGCGGAAGAAAAACATAAAAAGCGCAATTGCGGCAAAGAAAAAGCTAATCCAAGGACTTCTTTCTTCAGAACCAAGTTGCATAAATCCGTCGACAGCAAAAAGAACTGCCGCGATAAGATAAAAATATTGAATGTATTTTAAATAAGTCATTATGTGGGGGAATTAAAAATCGTTTGCTTGGCCTTCTCCAAAAAATGCCTGTCCGCTGATATCATTGAAATCACGGCTTGCATCAAAACCTTTTGTGTAAAATTCATTGCCGTTTCCTAAGGTCAGCTTGCATTTTTTTTCTGTAAAAAACCATTCTCTTTTTTGGTCATAATACAATTGCGTGGTTTCCAGAAATTTTCCGTCGCTGGAAGTTATCTTTACATTTCCCTGAAGATCAATAATATCTGTACCGGCATATCTTATGGCATAATCAGATCTGATATAGCTTTTTTGCTGTTTTGTATCATAAAGCGTCACGTCAACGCCTTTCGGAAATTCTGTGTAAGGAAAAGCCACGTTGCCAAAATCAAGCATTTTTGGAGCCACTAAAATTGCCTTAACTCTTCCAGAATCTGTATATTTTATATTAATCGTATCTGATTCGCCCATCGGAGCAAAATTCGCCACGTTGATTTTCTGAACGTCCTTGAAATTGCTTTCACAAGAGAAAAGTGTCGCCAGAATTACAGCAAAAAAAAGATTCAGTATTATTTTTTTAGAAAAAATCATATTACAATTTTGGAATGCTAACCGATTCGCCCAACCAGCAATCATATGAAATTTGCTCACCAGCTTTTCTTTTCGCTTGAGAAATTTCTTTTTTCGAAGGCGCCTTTTTATTAAAATCATCCATCAACTGATCTGCAGATTTTTTCAAAGCAGGCTCCACAACTCCAGCTTGTTTTGCTGTGGTTGCCGCAAGCCAATAAACCGCTCTTTTATCAAAATTATCTTTCCCGCAGTCGTTAGAACTGTTTGCATAAAGCTGTGCTAAAAAGATATAAGATTTGCCAGAAGACGGTTTTGCCTGAATCGCTTTTTTAGCAAATTCTCTCGCTTTTGGCTTATCCGTATTTCCGTAAGTTGTCGCAATTAAATAAAAAAGATCAGATTTTTTATCAGCATCTTTTTGCAATGATGCCGACTGCATAAAATATTCGATCGTTTTTTCTTTGTCTCTATTTTTTCTTGCAATAATTGCCAAATCATAAGCCGATTTTGCAGTTGGACTTAAAGCATTCCATTTTTCAGTAACTTTTACATAAAGATCTGTATTGCATTTTTTCGCATTCAGCCTTTCAGAAGCACGTTCAAGCCAAAGTACATTTTCAGCATTTTTCTCAAATCCTTTTTCATAAAAAGCTACTAACTTTTCACAATCAACAATTTTATTTAGATTTCCGTTTAGATTTCCAGATACTAATCCGAATTCTCTAAGTGTAGTTTTTGCATTTTGCAATAGGCTTTTATCTTCCGCAGATAAAGATTCTGTTTGGGATTTAAGCTCTAGATTATCCTTAAAGCTTTCCACTTTCTTAGATTCAGATTGTGTTTTTTCTTGAATTTGGTCTAATTTTTCCAATAATTGATCTACAGATAATTTTTTCTCCTCAGAATTATATTGTGCAACAACCAAATTAGCATAAATATTCAAAAGATTCGGACTTGTGAAACTAGCGTTATCTGTTTTAAATGCTTGGTCTAAAAACGTAAAAATTTCACCTGAAGAGCCTTGCTTGTTGTCAAAAAGAAGCAACGCTTTACTGATTCTATTTCCGTTTTTATTATTTGGAAAAACCTTATCATGTTCATCATAAACAGCAACCAGCTTTTGAATCATCTGATTTTTAGCATCTGAAGCACTTGCGCTTGTTACACGCTGGTCTAATATTTTTTCTGCAGCAATAAAAACTGATTCTTCAGGACATAGCTTTTTCAACTCTAAAAAAGAAGCATAGACTTCAGTAAAATCTTGTTCTTTAGTTCCTTCTTCAAAAGCCAAAAGCTTTTGAGAGCAATTTGGTTTCTGGGCGAACAAAGCGCTGCAGTTCAAAATTACCGTCAAAAGCAATAAAGCCGAATTTCTATTTAATTTGAATTTAGTCATATTTTCTTTTTACAAACCATCTGTCACTTAATGAAAGACTCAAGAATATATTTGCATAATTTTCTTTGACAAGATTGGCTTCTGTTGTTCCTCTTCTTCCATATTCAAATCCCAAGTTCAAGTTAGAAATTGCACCTCCGACAGGCAATCCCAAACCTAACGTAAATCCATAATCTTTAATTGGCACATCTGAAATAACCAATCCTGTGTTCTCATATTTCAAACCAGCTCTATAAGTAATTCTCTTCCAATAGCTTGTAAAAGAATTATATTCTGGAACAAAATAACCGCCAATTGTATATTTTTCAGCGTCTTTATAAGACACGTTTGTAATGTCATTATAACGATTTCCGAACCTGCTGCTTTGTTGCAAAGTCACTTCCGCACCAACAAACCATTCTGTTTTTTTACCAAAACCAGCTCCGAAAGAGAATTTGCTTGGCAATTTCAAATCTGTATCTCCCACATCAAGATCTCTTGATTCTACAACGCCTTCAGCACCTTGATAATCAATTACTGTTGCCAATTGCCTTGTATTGTCAGAACTCAATGTACTTTCTGGCGTGTAAGTTGCGCTCGCATAAAGGTCATATTTCTTCTTAATCTTCGTATTGAAAATAACGCCAGTATTGATATTGAAACCGCTCAAATCAGAAGTATTAAGTTCTCTTGTGCTGTATTGAATGTCTTGTGACCAAATATTTTTAGTTTCTACGTTACCGAAATTATAGTTGAAATCAACACCAATGCTGAATTTTGAGCTGATTTTATAACCAGCGCCAAGAAAAACTTTATTCATTCCGCCTTCTCCAGAATAAGCATGGTAAGGATCAGTTGTTGTATTTGAACCAGATCTCACTTTATAGCCTACAGAAGAATAAGGAATCAAACCAAACCCGACACCCAATTTACCTGCCGGAAAAGCTACAGCAAGATAGTCTAGCGTAGTTCTCTGTCCTTGATCTTTATCAGAATTTGTCTTAAAGTTCGTCACATTAAAACTTCCTCCAACCGAAAAAGTCGTAAGCCTCAATGCTGAATATGCAGCAGGATTTTGAAGATTTATGTGAATACTGTCTGGAATAATGCTCAAGCCTCCCATAGATCTTGTCTCAGCAGTTCCTTTAAATCTTACATCGCCAATTCCGTAGTATGAATATGGAGAAGCTGTTCCTTCTTGCTGTGCGACAGCGGCTAGCGAAAAAAGCAAACTAAAGCTTACTATAATTTTTTTAATCATTTGTGATTTTGTATTGAAATAAATGGTTCAAGCTTTCCAATAGGAAATTTGAATTGGCAAATATGGTATTTTTTAATCGTTTAGCCAAAAATTCTGTGTCGCCACCCGTTAAAATTATTGTAAATTTCTTATATTCCTCCTTATATTGATTTATAAATCCGTCGATTTCGTGGATCATTCCGTTTACAACACCAGAATGAATGGACTGTTGCGTAGAATTTCCTATAAAATGGTCAGGATTCTCTAATTCTAATAACGGAAGCTTCGCCGTAAAATTATGAAGCGCTTCATATCGTAGGCGAAACCCAGGAGAAATGGCACCTCCGAGATAATTATCATCTGCGTCTATAAAATCATAAGTGATGCAAGTTCCCGCATCAATGACCAATCTATTCTGTTTAGGAAACTGCAAAACCGCTCCAGAAGCTAAAACGGCGCGATCAATTCCTAAAGTTTTTGGCGTTGAATATTTATTTTCGAAGGGAAAAACGTCTTCATTTGAAACAAAATGAATTTTTAGGCTTTTTTCAAAGTTCAAAAAATCATTTTTGGACAGATTTCCAACCGAAGCAACAACCAAATCCTGCACTTTTGGAAAATTTTTTAAAATATTTTCGATTTTTTTTTCGAGCTCATTTTTGGAGAAAACAAAATTTTCGATCACGTTATCCTTCTCAAAAACAGCACCTTTAATTCTTGTATTTCCGATATCAATCGCTAAAAGCATATTCGTTTATTTGATTTTGCGAAGGTACGAATTGATTTTTTTAAAAAAATGTTTTGGATAACTCAAAAAAGCTCCTATATTTGCACCCGCAATCAGCAAGTAGTAATACTAAAAATTGTAACGGTACCTTAGCTCAGATGGTAGAGCAATGGACTGAAAATCCATGTGTCCCTGGTTCGATCCCTGGAGGTACCACGAAAGCCCAAACAAATGTTTGGGCTTTTTTGTTTTTATTCACTAAACCATCACGTAACCTTTTTCAATTACAAAATCCAAAGATGTATCACAAATCATAATTTTCTTATAATA